>ENA-ORCV01000006-ORCV01000006.1-marine-metagenome-genome-assembly--contig:-NODE-6-length-867131-cov-17.507874_pt1 | contig 867131 bp, 803 predicted proteins | sample MGYA00237779_ERZ508509 | MGnify/ENA primary metagenome ERZ508509 (study PRJEB26180, sample SAMN06268772) | marine metagenome | isolation source: Bioluminescent Bay, La Paraguera, Puerto Rico | place...
AAACCAGCCTGCGCCGATGGTACTTTGTCTTAAGGCACGGGAGAGTAGGTCACCGCCGGGCCTTCCAAATACAGCAACATCATATTCCCTAATATCACACGATATCAAAAACCCTCGACCTTCTGGTCGAGGGTTTTGTCGTTTCTGGTTGTGTGGTTGTTCTGGCTGCCAATGTTGCGTTAAGTATCCTACCTAGCGAAAATCAGAAGCGGGGCGATCGATGCCACCAGCAACAGTGCCATGATGATGTTGAAAATCCGGGTGCGGTTGCCGTGGCTGATAAAGTTGCGCATGGCCGCACCAAACAGGGCCCAGCTTGAAATGGTCGGAATATTGACCAGTGCAAAGATCCCGATCATGACAAGCAGTCCGGCAATCCCGCCATCCGGTGACATATAGGTGACCGTGACGATAAGGGCGACGGTCCAGGCCTTTGGATTAACCAGTTGCAGGGTGGCGCCTTCGATAAAGCTGACCGGTCGGGCTGCGGGATGATCTGCGCTGCCAAATGATCTGATCCGTGCAATGCGAAAGGCCAGCCACAGGATGTAGGCCAGACAGACCAGGCGCAAGATATCGTCAATCACCCGATATCTGGCCATGACTTCCCCAAGTCCCAGCCCGACGATGAAGACCATCGACAGAAATCCGAAGCTGATGCCAAGGATCAGCGGGACCGTGCGAACCATGCCAAAATTCGCACCCGAAGCCAGCAACAGGAAATTGCCGGGGCCGGGCGACAGGGACATGACAAAGGCAAAACCGATCAGGGCGGCGAGTGTTTCCGGGGTCATTGATCTTATTCCATTTTGTGCGTGCCATCAGGGGCGATGGAGAGATCATTGAGGATTTCGTTGCCGTCGTCTTTGCGATAACCTGTTAAAAATTTATCAGATCGTTCCAAAAACACGGGCAATCATGCAGCCAGACGTTTTGAGTGATGTGTGCAGCAATTTAAGGCTGCGCTCGGATTTCTATTTCACAGCCGAAATGCAGGGGGCGTTTTGCGTTCGTGTTCCGGCCGAAGGGGCGCGGATCCGCTTTCACCTTGTGCTGGCGGGCGGATGTCGGTTGCTGTTTGAAGATCGCGATCTGGCGCTTGATCTTGGCCCGGGTGATCTTGTTCTGGTGCCAAATGGCAAAGCCCATATTCTTGCCGATGCGCAGCAGAAAACAGGACCGGCCAATGTCATGCCGGTTGATCTGGCGACTGCGATGGCTCACGGATTTGATCCGCAGAGCGGCATTTTGCGCAACCGGGAAAAGGTTCCCAACCCGGCGCCCGGAGATTTGGACGAGCAGATGGCCAGGTACATGAATGGGCCAACGCAAGGGCCAACGCCCGGGCGGGATGCCGATATGCGAATGTTATGCGGGTTCTGTGCCTTTGACGAGGCCATCCGGCATCCGGGACTGGCGCTGATTGATGATCATGTGGTGTTGCGTGGCGGGGACCGGCGTGAACCGCTCCAACAGCCACCCTATGAGCCGGCCCATGAGGCGCCTCACGGGCCACCCGACGAGCTGCCACATGATGCGGCCCATGGCGCGGTTCTGGCGGCAATCACCGATCTTGCCACAAGCCGCCGACCCGGTTGGCAGGCAGCGCTTGCACGCCTGATGGAGGTCGTGGTTCTGGAAATTCTGGGGTCGCAGCTGGGCAAGGATGATTTGCCGCCCGGTGTTTTGGCGGGGCTTGCCGATCCGCGGATCAGTCGCGCCCTAACCGTCATGCACCGCAATCCGGAACAGGACTGGAATGCCGAAAGCCTTGCTCGTCATGCCGGGATGTCGCGGACCCGGTTTGTTGTGCGGTTCGGGGCATGTGTCGGGGTGCCGCCGATGCAATATCTTCAGGATTGGCGCATGATCCGCGCACGCACCATGTTGCGCGACACCAATCTGTCGATGGATGAGGTCGCCCTGCGCTGCGGATATCAATCGATGCCGGCCTTTTCGCGGCGCTTCAAGGCCCGTTTCGGGGAGGGACCCGGCGGATATCGGCGGAGCTTGCGCAAGCAATCCGGGGCAGGCTGATGGTTATTTGGCGATCATGACCTTATCGGATGGTTTTTCCGCTGCCTTGTCGGTGCGCAGGCTGGCCAGATAATCCTGGCTGATGTCATGAACCGACATGATATGCCCATAGAGCAATTCTTCGGCCGCCTTGACGTCGCCGCGCAGGATCGCATCGACAATGCCCTGATGTTCCTCGTGCGAGGAGGCAAGCCGGGCCAGGCTTTGGAACTGTACGCGGCGAAATGGCGCGACCCGACGGCGCACCGACAATGTCACATCGACCAGAACATCATTATGGGTGCCGCGATAAAGCGCGTTGTGAAAGGCCCGGTTCAGCGTTTCATAATTGTCGCTGTCACCATGGCGGACGGTCTGTGCCAGGTCGTGATGGATCTTTTCAAGATTGTGGCGTTCGCCGCTGGTCATGCGTTTGGCGGCAAGGCGCCCGCACATGCCTTCGAGTTCGGCCATGCTTTCGAACATTGCGGTCAACCGTTCCGGCGTGGCAAGCGACACATAGACCCCGCGATTGGGGATCTTTTCGGCCAGTTCGGTTGCGGTCAGAAGTTGCAGGGCCTCGCGCACAGGGGTGCGTGACACGCCGAAACGCTTTGCCAGAAGCGGTTCTTCAAGGCGCTGGCCGGGCGGCAATTTGCCCTTAACGATGTCATCTTCAAGGGCCTGACACAATTGCTGGGCAATGCCGACAGAATCCGGCTGGTCGGAGGCGGTGCTGAGCGTTTGGCGAAGCTCGATCATATGGCGTTTTAACCCTTCTTACGAGGTTTATGCGGTTTCCCTTTAAGGAATGTATACATCAGTTTTGCCGTCAAATCCAAGAATACCAAGAGTTGCGCATGATTGCTTTTACGCGACCCGGTTTACTGCATATTTTATGTGCAATAAATATATGCAGTGCAAAATAATGATTAAATAATAAACATAACTTGTTGTTGAGTGAGAGGTGAAAATCACATAAGTCATTGAAAAATATGAAATGGCACGACGGTTGCAAGATGTATACACAATGCGGAATGCATTCCGTTGAGAGTACGTTTCAAAGAAATAGCTATCTCTATCAGGGAGACATCAATGACGAATGTGAAACGGCGCGACTTTTTGACAAAGTCCGCAGTCGGTGCGGCAGCTGCGGGGGCAGCTGTTGTGGCGGCACCAAACATCGTGCGTGCCCAGGAAACCTTTAACTGGAAAATGACCAATGCCTATGGCCCCGGGTCGCCTTTTTATGTGACCGGTCCGGGCAGCCCGGAGGATTTCTGCAAGCGTGTGACCGAGATGTCCAATGGTCGTCTCAATATTCAGCATTTTGCCGCAGGCGAGCTGATCCCCGCACTTGAAGGTTTCGACGCCGTTCAAGCCGGTACGGTCGAGATGAATGCGGCAAACGCCTATTTCTGGGCAGGTAAAATCTTTGCGGCACAATATTTCACGACGGTTCCGTTCGGTCTGAACTTCCAGGGCATGAATGCCTGGCTTTATCATGCCGGTGGCCTTGATCTGTGGCATGAAGTTTACAAGCCATATGGTCTTGTCGCCTTCCCGATGGGCAATACCGGTGTTCAGATGACCGGCTGGTTCCGCGAACCGATCGAAAGCCTTGATGATTTCAAGGGTCTGAAAATGCGTATTCCGGGTCTGGCGGGCAAAGTGTACCAGCAGATCGGTGTTGAAGTGAAACTGCTTCCGGGTGGGGAAATCTTCCCGGCCCTTGAACGTGGTGTGATTGATGCCGCCGAGTTTGTCGGCCCCTACCAGGACCGTCGTCTGGGCCTGCAGAAGGCCGCGAAATACTATTACACCACCGGCTGGCACGAACCGTCCAACGTCACCGAACTTCTGATCAATCAGAAGGCTTGGGAAAGCCTTCCGGCCGACCTTCAGGCGATCGTCAAGAACGCCGCCCAAGCCTGCAACCTTGACAGCCATTCCTGGTGCGAAGCCAATAACGCAGCCGCCCTGCGTGATCTGGTCGAAAACTTTGGCGTGACCGCCCAGACCCTTCCTGATGAAGTGGTCACCAAGCTTAAGGGCATCACCAAGGAAACCCTCGAAGCCGAAGCAGCCAAGGACCCGATCACCAAAAAGGTCCATGAAAGCTTCATGGCGTTCCGCGACAACCATCACGAATGGGCGGCCGTCAGTGAAAAACCCTATCACGGGATTATTTCATCCAAAGACGGGATGAGCTGACATGACGACGACCCGCACCGAACCGCTTTTTGACCGTGTTCTTGGCCTGATTGTCGATATTGCCGGATGGGGGGCTGCGATCAGTGGTCTGGCCCTTGTTCTGGTGGTCGGCGGCAATGTGTTGCTGCGCTATCTTTTGAATTCGGGAAGTGTGGCAATGCAGGAGCTTGAATGGCATCTGGTCTCGCCGATTGCATTGATGGGCATGGCGTATGGCATGCGTCATGGTGGTCATGTGCGGGTCGATTTTCTCTATGAACGTCTGGGCCCGCGGGCCCGGGCGGTCATTGACCTGTTTTCGGCTGTTCTGATGGCAATTCTTGGCGCGGCATTGATCTGGTTTTCGATCCCCTATGTCGAACAATCCATCATGATGGGCGAAGGATCCCCCGATCCGGGTGGCTTGCCATATCGCTTCCTGCTTAAGGCATTCATTCCCGTCGGCTTCGGGCTTTTGCTGGTGCAGGCCGTGTCACAGGCAATGATCAATTATCGACAGATACGCGCCGAAAGCGGCGTTCCCACCTATGAGACATCCGCCGCAATACCACAAAGCGGCGCAGGAGACTAATCAGACATGACCGGAAATGAATGGCTGGCCATCGGCATGGTCGGGGGCTTCTTTGGCTTCCTCGTGCTTGGTGTGCCGGTGGCGATCTCGCTTGCGATTTCGGGATTTGCCTTTGGGATTATGGGTTTTGGAACCGGCCTGTTCAATCTGTTGCCTGCGCGCGTTTACGGGGTTGTGACCAACTATACGCTTCTGGCCTTGCCGCTTTTTATCTTTATGGGGGTGATGCTTGAAAAGTCGAAACTGGCCGAAGAGCTGATTGATGTGATCGGTCATGCCATGGGACGGCTCAAGGGCGGCATGGGGCTTGCGATTGTTATTGTCGGGGTTCTGATGGGCGCATCGTCGGGTGTGGTCGGGGCAACGGTTGTGACGGTGGGTTTGCTGTCGCTCCAGCCGCTGATCAATCGCGGCTATGACAAGGGCGTTGCCAGCGGGGTGATCTGTGCATCGGGCACCCTTGGGCAGATCATTCCGCCCAGTCTGGTGCTGATCCTTTTGGCTGATATTCTGGGTGAATCTGTCGGGACCCTGTTTGCCGCGGCCATGGTGCCGGGGCTGATCCTGGCGGGGATGCTTGGGCTTTATCTTGTCCTTTTGGGGATATTCAAGCCCGAAATGGTGCCGGCCATTCCGCTGGATGAACGCGATGCGCTCAGTTCGCGCGAGCTGCTGATCAAGATCGTCAAGGTGGTTCTGCCGCCGCTGGCGCTGGTTTTTGCTGTGCTTGGATCGATCGTTGGCGGGATTGCCGCCCCGACCGAGGCGGCCTCGATGGGGGCACTCGGCGCGTTGCTTCTTGCGCTTTTTACCCGGCGTCTCAGCCTTGGCGTCATGCGCGATGTTTTGCATGACACGCTGATTACCAGTGCAATGGTGTTCTTTATCCTGATCTGTGCGCAGCCATTCGGTCTGGCCTTCCGCGGGCTTGGTGGCGAGGGGCTTGTTCATGCGATGTTTGAATGGGTGCCGGGCGGCGATATGGGCAACCTTCTGTTCATGATGGGCGTGATCTTTGTTCTCGGGTTCTTTCTTGAATGGATCGAAATTTCCTATATCGCGCTGCCGATGTTCTTGCCGGTATTCCACAATAGCGGCATCGACATGGCCTGGCTTGCCATTCTGGTGGCGATGAATTTGCAGACCAGCTTCCTGACACCGCCTTTTGGCTGGGCGCTGTTCTTCCTTAAGGGGGTGGCACCGCCGTCGGTTTCGACAGTTGATATCTATCGTGGTGTGATACCGTTTATCGGTATCCAGGCGCTGGCCCTGATCTTGCTGTTCATTTTCCCGGAACTGACAAGCTGGTTGCCTGATCTGATCGGCTGGTAGGATTTCTTTCTACGATGTGAAAAGCCGGGCGCCGTTCTGGAAAAACGGCGCTAAGAAGAAATCACCGGACAATGTGCGAAAAGCACGCAGCATGACCGAAAGCATTACGGCAGGGAGGCCGGATTACGATGTTACGTTCAAGAACCGCACTTGGTGGCATGGTTACGGCCCCCCATCATCTGGCAGCCCAGGCCGGGCGCGATATCCTGCGCGATGGCGGCAATGCGGTCGAGGCGATGATTGCCGCGGCCGCCACCATTGCGGTTGTCTATCCGCATATGAATGCGATCGGGGGGGACGGGTTCTGGCTGATTGCCGAACCGGGCAAGGACCCGGTTGCCATTCGGGCTTGCGGCGGGGCGGCGGGGGCTGCGACCCCCGATTTCTATCGTCAGCAAGGCCATGCCGCGATCCCGTCGCGCGGGCCGCTGGCGGCGTTAACGGTTGCCGGGGCGATTGGTGGCTGGATCAAGGCTGCTGAAATTGCCACAGGGATCGGCGGGAAAGTGCCGCTTGAACGGTTGCTGGCCGATGCGGTGCATCACGCCCGGGCCGGGGTGCCGGTCACGAAATCTCAGGTCGAACTGACCACAACCAAAATGGCGGAACTCAAAGACGTTCCGGGCTTTGTCGATACCTATGCCGCCAATGGCATTCCCGCGATTGGCGATGTGTTGAAACAACCGGCCCTTGGCGCGACGCTTGAGCATCTTGGCAAGGTCGGGCTTGATGATTTTTATCGCGGCGACATTGCGCGCAGCAATGCCAATGGTCTTGCCGCTGTCGGCAGCCCGATCGCGCTTGCCGATCTGGAAAGCTATCACGCCAAGATCATGACGCCGCTTTCGGTCCGGCTGTCGGCCGGCACGGTCTTTAACATGGTGCCACCGACCCAGGGGGTGGCATCGCTTATGATCCTTGGTCTTTTTGACCGGCTGGGGGTGAAGGACGGTGACGGGTTTGATCATGTCCACGGACTGATTGAAGCGACCAAGCGCGCCTTTATCGCCCGCAACAATCACGTTGGTGATCCCGATCGCATGACCATTGATCCGATGGCGTTGCTTTCGGATGAAAATCTTGCGCAGGAGGCTGCAAAAATCAGCATGCAAACCGCGCAGCCCTGGCCGCATGTCGCCAAGCCCGGCGATACCATCTGGATGGGGGCGGTTGATGCCAACGGTGTTGCGGTCAGCTATATCCAAAGCATTTTCTGGGAATTCGGATCGGGCATCGTGGTGCCGGAAACCGGCGTTTTGTGGCAGAACCGCGGGGCCAGCTTTACGCTTCATGACGGCCCCAATCAGCTCGGACCGGGGCGCTTGCCGTTCCATACGCTCAACCCGGCGATGGCAAGGCTCAATGACGGATCGGTTCTGACTTATGGCACCATGGGCGGCGAGGGCCAGCCGCAAACCCAGTCGGCGGTCTTTACCCGCAATGTGATCTATGGGCAGGACCTGCAAGAAGCCGTAACCGCGCCGCGCTGGTTGCTGGGTAAAACCTGGGGCGAGGACACGACATCCCTTAAACTCGAAAACCGCTTTGACCCGGCCCTTGTTGAGCAACTGAAATCCTGTGGTCACACGGTCGAGCTTGTTGGCCCCTACGAAGACATGATGGGCCACGCGGGCGGCATTCGTTTGCGCAAGGATGGTGTGATGGAAGGGGCAAGCGATCCGAGGGCGGATGGCAGTTTGTCTGCGATTTAAGAGTTGCAAGTGTATAAAAAACTGAACGGGGAAAGCAAATTTTAGTTGTTGTTCTGGCGAGAGAGCACGTAAAAGTTTTTATAAGTGTGTCGCTTTGATTGGGGTGTTCGATGAGTGGTTACTTTTTTCTCCAAGCTGAAAAAAATGATAAAAACGGAAAGCTGTTAGACGACCTGAAGGTTTGGTCAGAAGAAAATCACACTCAGGTGTATGTTATCGACCGCCCGCTGGGAGATAACAAGTATAGTTATTCTCATGAAAATTTCTTAGTCATTTTGGTTCCGAAAAGAAAAATACTGATTGTTGACTTTTCAAACGATGAGGATTCATTTGAGGATTTGGTCGATGACTTCGTAGAGGATATTGGCTCAATATCAGACAAGTATCGCTACAAAGACTCTATTGGGAGGCCTCGTAAATGGAAATCCGAAATTGTTTGGGAGGTTAATAACGGCGAGGAGCTAAACCTCGCGCAGTTTGAGGCTGGTACTAGGATTGAAGATCCCGGTTTTGAGCGTATTGCGGAGCTAGTTGTGTCCCTGTTGATAGGTAGTATCAACGATATTGACAGGGTTAGAGTTGATGTTCCGCAAAATGTTCTAGAGAAAGTCAAACGAAATATTGTTCTTTTCGATGCAGACCAAACGCGGTTTGTGTACAAAGATTTAGATAAGAAAAATGTGTGGATACAGGGGCTGTCCGGCACAGGTAAGACAGAGCTTTTGCTGCACAAGCTAAAAGAGATTTATCTTAGGGATGATAACTCTAAGGTGATCATGACATGTCACAACAAGATCTTGGCTGAAAGCCTTCGGCGACGAATTCCAGATTTTTTCAACTTCATGAAGGTTGAAAAGCAGATTCTATGGGACGAGCGCTTGTGGTGTGTTCATGCTTGGGGATCTTCATATGATGGCGATTCGGGTGCCTATCGGTATATCTGTGGCTTCTACGGTATTCCTTTCCAGCGATACAGCAGAATTAACACCTTTGAGAAGGTGTGCTCGGACGCTCTTATTGCAATACGAGCAATAAAAGATAGGAAATTTGCCTTTGATTTTATGCTGGTTGATGAAAGTCAAGACTTTCCCGACTCTTTCTTTGAGTTGTGTGAGGAGGTGTCTCGGGAGAAGGTGTTCATAGCTGGTGATATATTCCAAAGCATTTTTGTGGATACTATTACGCCGACAATATCGCCTGATTTTTTACTAAGTAAATGTTACCGGACAGATCCCAAGACGCTTATGTTTGCTCATGCTCTCGGTATGGGGCTATTTGAACCTAAGAAGCTTCGTTGGCTTGATGATGACGAGTGGAAAGCTTGCGGTTATCTCGTCGAAAAGGATGAAGAGGAGGGCCGTTATACACTTAAGAGAGAGCCTTTGCGGCGCTTTGGGGATTTTATTGAGCCCAATTTCCCAAGTGTGGTTTTGAAGAAGACTGAAGGAGATTTTACTGCAGAGGCTGTCCAGGAGGTGGTTAACACAATCCGTCAAATCGCTGTCGATAATCCTACGGTTTCTCCTGACGATATCGGGGTCATCTTTTTGGATGACGCGAACAGTAGCTACGCTATGGCCGACATGTTGGAACAAGTCGTGGCACGTGAGCTAAATTGGTTGGTGAACAAAGCTCACGAAACAAAACGAAGAGAAAATGGTGCATTGTTCGTTAGTAATAGGAACAATGTTAAAGGCCTAGAGTTCCCGTTTGTGATTTGTGTTACTAAGAAAATCAGTGATTTCTATAGTTACAGAAACGCACTTTATATGACGATGACCAGGTCATTCCTACAGTCATATTTGGTGCTTTCCGAAGAGTGCGACCCTGACGTTGTGCAACATATTTCTGCAGGTCTTGCCCATATCCAGAAGAATGGGTGTATGGAGGTGAAAAAACCTCAAGAGGACGAGATAAAGGATCTCAAAACAGAGATAAAATACACTGATAAAAATCTTTCATTTTATGATTTCGTTACGGAAATATTTGATGAAATGGAAATACTTCCGTTGTTCCGTCAAGATTTGATGAAGATTGTTTCCGTCACCACTGGGGAGGATTTTGACAGGGATAAGGTGCGAGAGGTGATTTATTTTAATCATCAGCAAATGAAAAAGGGATAGAGTATGAAGAAAATTGAATTCTATCTTGATCAATTTCAGTTGGCAAAAATATCGCCTCCAATCCGAACGAAGTCAGATATTATGTTGGTTTGGATGCAGATTGCTAAATTGGTGTCGGCGTATTTCCCTCCGCACGTTGATCACGTGGCGGCAAAACTTACGTTGATAATTGCCAAAATGAACCGAGTATTTATTGAGTTCGAGAATAAAACGTATTCGATCAACATGCCATTCTCTGTTTCGGAAGCGGACGGTCAAATTGTTTTGAAAACGCGAAGTGGGATTGCAGTGGATTCTTTTGTTTCCTCGGAAATTATCTCTCTTATACAGACGGAGAACATTCTGCAGCAAGAAGAGGTTTGGGGATGGATTGAGTCATTCGAAAATATCTCGGATTTTAAAGCTGAAGTCTGGGTGGCGTTTCGAGACTTGGTGGCGGCCGAGGATGCATATCTGCGTTATGACCATGACCCAAAAAATGCAAACAAACACTTGCACCCTCTTTATCACCTGGACGTTTTTTACAATGGGGGAGCTACTTTCAAAATGGGGTTGGAAAACGCTATAGATACCAACAAACTCGCCGATATACTTGACGTAACGACAGACTGTCATTACGTCACTCAAGCAACTTAGAGCTAGAAAACTCCCACTCAATCACATGCTGGTAAGTTTCGCCGGGTTTCAGCCAGGGGCTTGGGAAGTCCGGGCGGTTGGGGCTGTTGGGCCAGGTTTGTGGTTCCAGTGCGATGCCGGCGGATGTGTGCAGGGGCACGCCGGTTGCCGATTTCATGGCGTCGGTGAAATGTTGGGAAAGATAGAATTGCAAGCCGGCCTCGGTTGAGGACAGTTCGATCGAACGGCCGCTGTCGGGATCGGAAAGGGTCGCGATATGGCGTAAGGCGCCGCGATCCCCGGTCAGGCAGAAATTATGGTCAAAGCCCTGTGTCGCGCGCGGAAGCATGTCTGATATCCGGGCCGGGCTTCGGAAGTCATAGCCAGTACCGGTCACGTCGCGTTTATCGGCAAGCGGGATCAGTTTTTCATCGACCGGAAGCCAATGATTGGCCGTGATTTTCAGGACATGATCGGCCGCCGATTGATCAAATTTACCCGTCAGGTTCCAATAGGCATGGCTGGTCATATTGACCGGGCAGGGCGCATCGCAGGTTGCCGAAATATCAAGACGCACGCGGTTTTCACCAACAATCGAATATGTTGCCGTCGCATTCAGTGTGCCCGGATAGCCCTGATCCCCGTCAGGTGAAGTCAGCTTGAACGTCACGATTGTTTCCGACTGATCGGCAATATCCCAGACCCGCCGGTCAAACCCGTCCTTGCCGCCGTGAAGGTGGGTTTCACCCTCGTTGGCGGAAAGCGTTACGTCATGGCCTTGTGGGTCGGTATAGCGGGCCTTTTCGATCCGGTTGGCGTAACGGCCGCAAACAGCCCCGATATAGCTGTCCTGTGCCAGATAGGCCGCATCATCGTCAAGGCCGATGGCGATGTTTGTGCCGCTGGAATCTGAATCCTCATACAAATCAAGGGCGCAAATGCGCGCGCCAAGCGCAGAAACCGTAAGGCGAATCTGCGACGTGCGCAGCTCCACACGTGGGGCATTTTCACCCGAATTACGGGTTGTTGAGGATGGTTCTGCCATGTCTGATGGTTGGTGGCTTTTGGGCATTCTGTTCTCCCGTAATCTTTGATTTTTCTCGGTTTATCCGATGCTTTTGATCGTTATAGGCGATAGGTGGTGGATCGCAATCACTATATGGTTGAGCGTTAACAAATCATATTGTAATACTATATGGCTTTTAAGCAATAAAACCACACTTAGGGAGGAAATCGTGGTGAAATTCAAAAAGCTTGCAGTATCAACTGCGGCACTTGGCGTTGCGCTTGGTCTTTCATTTGCGGCACAGGCTGAAATGATGATCGGCTTTTCGCAGATCGGGTCTGAAAGTGGTTGGCGGACGTCTGAAACCGCATCGATCAAGGCCGAGGCTGAAAAACGCGGTATTGATCTCAAATTCTCGGATGCGCAGCAAAAACAGGAAAACCAGATCAAGGCTGTCCGTTCCTTCATCGCACAGGGCGTTGACGGCATTCTTCTGGCCCCGGTTGTTGAAACCGGCTGGGATCAGGTTCTGAAAGAAGCAAAAGATGCCGGTATTCCGGTGGTGCTGGTGGATCGCGGCGTTGATGCCAGCGAAGACCTGTATCTGACCAAGGTGGCATCGGACTTCGTGGTTGAAGGCGCGCTTGCCGCTGCATGGCTTGCGGCGGAAACCAACGCGGTTTGCGATGTTGTCGAATTGCAGGGCACGGTTGGATCGTCCGCGGCCAATGACCGCAAAGCCGGGTTTGAATCGGTTGTTTCGAACTTCCCGGGCATCAATATCATCCGGTCGCAGTCGGGCGACTTCACCCGTTCGGGCGGCAAGGAAGTGATGGAAAGCTTCCTGAAGGCCGAAAATGGCGGCAAGGATATCTGCGCGGTTTATGCGCATAATGATGACATGGCACTTGGTGCTGTGCAGGCCATCAAGGAAGCCGGTCTGAAACCGGGCACCGATATCCTGATCGTTTCGATTGATGCGGTGCCTGATATCTTCAAGGCGATGGCCGATGGCGACACCAACGCCACGATCGAGCTGAACCCGCATCTGGGCGGGCCGTCCTTTGACGCGATCAAGGCCGCCAAGGCCGGTCAGGAAGTTCCGAAATGGATCAAGGCAAATGGTCCGCTTTTCCTGCCTGATACCGCTGCAGAAGAATACAAAATGCGCAGCAAATAACATGTCAGTCGGCACCGTGATCCCTGGGTGACGGTGCCGGTTGCGTGGCTGGGTAGCGGGTGTGACGTGCTTCGGCTTTGGCCGGGGTGCGTCGCGCCGTATCAGGAACAAAAATCAAAAAACAGGGAGAGGGTGAGGAATATGTCAAACGCCGCACTTTCTGACGGGGGACGCGACACCGTACTTTCGGTGCGTGGTGCGGGAAAATTCTTTCCCGGGGTCAAGGCGTTGCAGGATGTCGATTTTGACCTGAAACGTGGTGAAATTCATGCCCTTTTGGGGGAAAACGGGGCGGGCAAATCCACCCTGATCAAGGTGATTACCGGGGTGCATCCGCGTGATGCCGGTGCGGTGATGCTCGATGGCACGGAAATCCACCCGCAGCATCCGGGCGATGCACAAGGGCTTGGGATTTCCACGGTCTATCAGGAAGTCAATCTGGTGCCGACCCTGTCGGTGGCCGAAAACCTGATGCTTGAACGCCAAACGCGGAAATTCGGCCTGATTTCATGGAAAAAGACCGAGGCCGATGCCAAGGCCGCCCTTGAAACGCTGGGGCTTGATATTGATGTCAATCGGCCATTGGGGTCCTATTCGGTGGCGATCCAGCAGTTGGTGGCGATTGCGCGCGCGGTTGCGCTCGATGCGCGGGTTTTGATCCTGGATGAACCGACCGCATCGCTTGACGGTGACGAAATTCAGACGCTTTTCCGCATCATGCGTGACTTGCGTGACAAGGGGCTGGGTATTGTTTTTGTTACCCATTTCCTGGATCAGGTTTATGCCGTAACCGACCGGATCACGGTTTTACGCAACGGGCGCCTTGTCGGCACCTTTGTGACCAGGGACCTGCCGCAGATTGATTTGATCAACCATATGCTGGGCCGTGAACTGGCCGAGGTCAGTGCGCACCGCCATCAGGACGAGGGCAGCTATGTCGGGCCAAAGCGCAGCATTCAGGTCAAAAATCTTGGCAAGAAACGGGTGCTGGAGCCAGTGTCGCTTGATCTGAATGCGGGCGAGATTGTTGGTCTGGCGGGGCTTTTGGGTTCCGGGCGGACGGAGCTTTCCGAACTGATATTTGGCAGTCAAAAGGCCGATAGCGGACTTGTGTTTCTGGATGGGGAGCCGGTGATGCTGCGCTCCCCGCGCCATGCCATCCGGTCGGGATTAGGGCTTTGTCCCGAAGACCGCAAACAGGATGGCATTGTTGCCGAACTCAGTGTGCGTGAAAACATCGTTCTGGCCCTTCAGGGGCGGCGCGGATGGCTTCGCCCGATCCCGCGGGCCGAGCAACAGCAATTCGCCGATGACATGATCAGGGCCCTTGGCATCGCAACACCGGACAGTGAAAAGCCGGTCGGGCAGCTGAGTGGTGGTAATCAGCAAAAGGTCATTCTGGCGCGCTGGCTGGTGTCCAAGCCGATCCTGCTGATCCTTGATGAACCGACACGCGGCATTGATGTCGGTGCCCATGCCGACATCATCAAACTGATCAAGGAACTGTGTGACGAAGGATTGGCGTTGCTGGTGGCATCAAGCGAGCTTGAAGAAATCGTTGCCTTTGCCGACCGGGTTGCGGTGATGCGTGATCGCGAAAAGGTTTCCGAACTGGTGGGGGCGGAAATCACCCAGACCCGGATCATCGAGGCGATTGCACGATGACCAGTTTGCAGGACAAAAAGAAATTACGGGAAAGCAGCATGATGTCTGCATCTTCTTTGATAAGCCGGCCGTGGTTTGGCCCGGTCGCGGCACTGGTTCTGATCGTGCTGGGCATCGGGATCATTTCGCCGGACTTTTTCAATATTCGCATTGTTGACGGGCATCTTTACGGATCGCTGGTCGATGTGATCCATCGCGGCGCATCAACGGCCCTTGTCGCCGTGGGCATGGCGATTGTGATCGGCACACGTGGCATTGATTTGTCGGTCGGTTCGATCATTGCCATTTCGGGTGCCGTCATGGCGGTGCTGATCCGCGATACCGATCTTCATCCGGCGGTGATCATTCTGGCCGCCCTTGGCGCCGGGATTTTGTGCGGGCTTTGGAATGGCATATTGGTGGCGTTCCTTGATATTCAGCCGATCATTGCGACCCTGATCCTGATGGTGGCCGGGCGCGGGATCGCGCAAATGATCACCGATGGGCAGATCGTGACATTCCATGGCGCGTTTTTTGAGGCGATCGGCAGCGGCTATTTGCTGGGCATTCCATGGCGGGTGATCATTGCCGCAGCGGTGATTGCCGCAATCTTTTTCGTGATGCGCAAAACCGCCCTTGGCCTGTTTGTGGAATCTGTGGGCGGCAATGCGCGCGCCAGCCGGGTGGCCGGGATTGATGCACGCGGCATCAAGCTGATGGCTTATGGGGCATCCGGGCTGTGTTCGGCCTTTGCCGGGATCATTATTGCGGCCGATATTCGCGGGGCGGATGCCAATAATGCCGGGCTGTGGCTTGAGCTTGATGCGATTTTGGCTGTTGTGATCGGCGGCGCGTCACTGATGGGCGGGCGGTTCTTTATTGGCATGACGGTGATTGGCGTTCTGATCATTCAGGCGCTGAGTACCGGTATTCTTCTTTCGGGGTTGCCGTCGCAATATACCCTGATCGTCAAGGCGGCCGTGGTGATGATTGTTCTTCTGGTGCAGGCACCGAAATCTCGCCAACTGGTCGGGCAGGCGATGGATCGCATCAAACGGGGAAAAACCGATGAAAATTAATGAACGTTTTTACCCGATCCTTGCAACGCTTGCGGTTCTGGCATTGCTGTATGGTTACGGGATTTTTGAACATCGGGCCTTTTCCGATACTTACGTTCTGGGCGCGCTTCTGACCGATAATGCGTTCCTGATCATTACGGCCGTGGGCATGACATTCGTGATCCTTTCGGGCGGCATTGATCTTTCTGTCGGATCGATGATTGCCTTTATCGGAGTATTAATGGCCGAACTTGTTACCGGGTTTGGCATGCATCCGTTAATGGCGGCCTTGATATCGCTGATTGTCGGGGCGGCATTCGGGGCTTTCATGGGGGTGATCATTGCCAAGTTTGATATTCAGCCCTTTATCATCACGCTTGCCGGCATGTTCTTTTTGCGCGGTGTGTGCTTCCTGATCAATCTGGATTCCGTTCCGATTGACCACCCGTTTGTCGCAGCCTTTAGCGGGTTCAAAGTGCCGCTGCCCGGACGTGGATGGCTGACGGCATCGGCGTTGCTCATGCTGGCGACTGTGATTGGCGGGGTGGTGATTGCCCATTACACGCGCTTTGGGCGCAATGTTTATGCGATTGGCGGGGATCGTCATTCAGCAGAACTTCTGGGCATTCCGGTGCATGGCACGATCATTCGCGTCTATACCCTGTCGGGCTTTTTCAGTGCGCTTTCGGGTGTGGTCTTTGCCTTCTATACCGCATCGGCCTATCCGCTGGCCGCGGTCGGGGTGGAACTTGATGCGATTGCCGCCGTGGTGATTGGCGGAACGCTTCTGACCGGGGGCATGGGCTTTGTGATGGGCACGTTCTTTGGCGGGATCATCATGGGCGTGATCCAGACCCTGATTGCCTTTGACGGATCACTTAACAGCTGGTGGACCAAGATCATGATCGGGGCATTGCTGTTTGGCTTTATTGTCCTGCAACGCCTGATCACAAGGTCGTTCTCGGGCATGCGGGCCGGGGCGACCTGACAGAGGGGCGAACCAGACGACACAACACATGCCGCTTGGGGCGGCCCGCAAAGGGTCGCCCCGTTTTTGTTGCGGTTAACATCCGTAACAGGCTTTGCCAAAATCGTCGCAGACTTCTGCGATTTTGGCCTTCAAATTGGGGGCATCCTGTTCTTCGGCCTTGAAGCATGCGCTCCCTGCCGTTCCGGATTGGAGCGTGCTGCCGATGACGAAATTGTAGTGGGTGGAACCACTGCTATATGTCAGGAAATTCGTGTCGCAATGCAGGTGAGGATATCGACCGCCATCGTTTTCACCTGTTTCTGTGTAGTAGGTCTGATTGGAGCAATATTCTTTTTTCAGGTTCGCCTTGGCACTCGATGCGGCAAAACTGACGGTGCAGAGCATTGAAAATGCGATCACAAGATGTTTCATAACATCCTCCGTTGACGAAAAAAAAACGGGCCAAACAGCCCGTTTTTGCGACGCGTGAAGATGTGTCTTGTGACTGAAACTCGGTCCCTAAAGCCCGATCTTGTCCCAGTCGTGATCGACCGACATGCCAAGTTGCTGGCGGAGCTGGCGCATGGTGCGGCGAAGCAGTTTGTGCATGGTCGCGCGCGCCTCGTCCGGGTCGCGGTGGCTGATGGCGGCATAGACCGCATGGTGATCGGGAAGCGATTGCACATGGGCCTTGGGGCCACCTGACGACAGGCGGAATGATCCGATCAGGGCGGTTTCAATCAGCATGCCGAATGATTTCATGAAATCGTTGCCCGATGCATTAAGGATCGCCTGATGGAATTGCAGATCGGTAAGATAGACCGCCTCGGTCCCCGGTTCGGCCTTTTCCATGGCGTCATAGGCATCGCCAATCGCCTTGATTTCATCGGGCGTTGCGCGCACAGCAGCCATGGCGACCGTATTGGGTTCAATGATCAGACGCGTTTCAAACAGCGCATACAGGAATGCCGGGTCCGGGTCCGGGAAGTGCCAGGACAGGACATCAGGGTCCAGAAGGTTCCAGCTGGATCTCGGTTTGACGCGCGTACCGGTTTTCGGACGGCTTTCAATCAGGCCCTTGGCCGACAGGATCTTGATCGCTTCGCGCAGGGCCGTGCGTGATACATCAAGGGATTCACTTAATGCCGCCTCGGTCGGAAGCACATCCCCCGGCGCCAGCTGGCCCGAAACAATCCGTGCACCAAGATCATGGGCAACGATGCTGTGCAGGCTGCGTTTGGCGTAGGTTCTTGACATCGACGACATTAAATTCCCTCCGGCATGGCCATGGGCCAGGACCTTGTAAAAATGCAAAACGGCAAAAGGCCCGCTTTGATATTATTCATATAATATGAATTAATTTCGAGGGCAACTTATCTGACCCCTCCAACGCTTTGTGTTGCAAAGCATATAATTATTTCGGGCAGGGGTGCCGTGATCGGCCGTGAAGAGCCAAAGGTCACGTTGTTATAAACCACTGCGCGACAGATCGAAAGAATTCACTTCACCCGTTTGTCGCTTGACAGGCCCGGATATCCTGATCATTAATGTTATTGTATGAAGAATTAAAAACATAATTTTCAGGAGGAAGCATCATGATCACGGGCCGGATGACAATGCCGCAAAACTGATCCGCACAGTTGCCCGATGCGGGCAATTGGCACCACAACCCGTTTTACGGACAGGTGTCTTTTGCGCTGCACATATCGGCAATGATGCCTATTCTGAACGTTATGGAATGCAAATCCGGATCGCGTGCGGGGTGGAGTCCCCGTGCCGGACCGGCAGAGAGACACCAAAAGAGAAACCACACGACGGGAGAAGCACCGATCATGTCTGATCGCATGCCGACACACTATACCAGCCTTGAAGATAAATCGGTATTCATCACCGGTGGCGCATCGGGTATTGGCGAGGCCCTTGTTACCGCCTTTGTCGAGCAGGGCGCCAAAGTCGCCTTTGTCGATATCATGGAAGATGCGGGCAACGCCCTTGTCGAGAAGCTTTCAAAAGATGCGCGCAATGCGCCGGTCTTTATCAAATGCGACCTGACCGATATCCCGGCCCTTCAGGCCGCGGTTGCCAAGGCCGCCGAAATCAACGGGCCGATCACCGGGCTTTTGAACAATGCCGCCAATGATACCCGCCACAAATGGCAGGACGTGACCCCGGAATACTGGGATGACCGCCAGGCAATCAATATTCGTCCGTCCTTCTTTGCCATTCAGTCCGTCGCCCCGATGATGCAAAAGGCCGGCGGTGGTGCCATCGTCAATTTCGGGTCGGTCAGCTGGATGAAGGCACAAGGGGAAATGCCGGGCTATACCACGGCAAAGGCTGCGACCCACGGGCTGACACGCGGCATGGCGCGCGATCTGGGCAAGGATCATATCCGGGTCAATACCCTTGTTCCGGGCTGGGTGATGACCCAGCGCCAGCTTGATCTTTGGGTTGATGAGGCCGCCGAACGCGAAATCGATGAACGCCAGTGTCTGAAGAACAAGGTGATGCCACAGGATATCGCGCGCATGGCGCTGTTCCTGATTTCCGATGAAAGCCGGATGTGCACCGCCCAGAACTTCATTGTTGATGGCGGCTGGGTCTAGGGCGGTTTTGCCCGTGGCGATCAAGCCGACATTCACATAACCGACAAAGATCATTCAGGACGAACTTTCATGAGACTGGTTCAATACAAGGATACCGCGGGTGCGCAGCATGTTGCCGTGGTCGAAGACGAAAATACCCTTATTCCGCTCAAGGGCGTTTCCACCACCCGTGAACTTGCGACCATCGCGCTTGCCAAAAACATGACGATGATCGAAAAGGCGAAAATTCGTATGGGGGACGACCGCGTTGATTATAACGAGGTTGTCCGTGACGGACGCCTGTTGCCGCCGATTACCCATGTTGATCCGGCGCATTTTCTTGTGACCGGGACGGGGCTTACCCATCTTGGTTCGGCCTCTGCGCGCGCAAACATGCACAAGGCTGAAAACAAGGCCGCCGATGAAACAGATTCCATGAAGATGTTCCGCATGGGCGTCGAGGGCGGCAAACCCAAGGCCGGTGAACATGGTGTGCAGCCCGAATGGTTCTATAAGGGCGATGGATCCATTGTTGCCAATCCCGGGGCGGCGATCCCAAGCCCGTCCTTCGCCCTTGATGGCAGCGAGGAACCGGAAATTGCCGCAGTTTATATCATTGACCATGATGGAACCCCGGTGCGCATCGGCTTTGCGATCGGGAACGAGTTTTCCGATCACGTGATGGAACGTCAGAACTACCTTTATCTGGCGCATTCAAAGCTGCGCCATTGCGCGATGGGGCCGGAATTGCTGCTGGGCGATCTGCCAAGCCATGTCGAAGGGACCTCGCGTCTGTATCGCGATGGCAAGGTGATCTGGGAAAAGCAGTTCGTCAGCGGCGAAGACAATATGTCGCACTCGCTCGCCAATCTTGAATATCACCACTTCAAATATGACCTGTTTCGCCGCCCGGGTGATGTGCATGCGCATTTCTTTGGCACGGCGACACTCAGCTTTGCCGATGGCATCACGACACAGGACGGCGATGAATTCGAAATTTCATCAGCCCTGTTTGGCCGCCCCATCCGCAACCGCCTGATGGTTCAGGCAGAACGCCCGGTGGTGGTCAAAGCCATCTGATTTTTCGGGAATTCCTGTATTTCCAAAGGGCGTAAAAGCCCAGTCTCCCTCCGAACGACACGACCTTCCCCGGCGCAGCAATGTGCCGGGGTTTTGTTTGTGGTTCAATTCTTGTGAGGGAGTGATTCGGGATTCTACCGAGTAAGAGACAAAATAAACCTGTACCGTCTTTATCCCTTTAATATCTTCAAGTACATCAATTTTAATTGACGTACCGTTTGTGGTAATTCTATTTAAGATTGTGTATTTTTTTATGGGAAACGTATCGGGGGAGTAAGGTGAGATTGTGTTCTTCCTTAAATGGCATTAAGCATATGTTGTGCCAAAAAAAGGGGGAGAAACGCAGATTATGAAAAAAAATAGGTGGTCATCTTAATCATAGATTGAATGTCTTTTTTTAATATGTATATTAATTAATGCAACTATCAGTGGTTTTAGTTGTACTGTGTTTTCTCTTGGATTGTGCTTTAGCAGTGGTTTTGGTCTTAGGTGGATAGTTCTACAATTTTAGATTGTTTTGTTGGCTTTTAACTCAGGTTAAAGCTTTTGGGCGGGGCCGCGGGAATATGGTTGTTCAATAGCCTGGCATTATGAAAAAAAAGGGCCCCCGATTCAGATGGCAGAGGTCCGGATATATTCAGCAAGTTGGCGAAGAGAAAGTTGCTGTAATTGGCATGCACACAAATTAGGCATATTAAACATGAGGAGTTGTGCAAATGAATACGCAAAAAGTCACTTTCAGTCTGGTGGCAACGACTGTTCTATTAACTGCGACCGCCTCTTTCGCATTGGAGGCAAAATTCCAGAATGCTTCAGATAAGGCAATTACGATTTCGGTTAATTCAAATCACTGTGTTACATATAAACCGGATGATGCGCGTGTGACGATAGCACCCAAATCTTCGATCCTAATAAATTTGGGGGATAGAAATGATTTTGAGTGCTCTACTCACTACTCACTCGGCTGGGTAATTACTGCACATTACGAGCCACTTAAATCAGACATCGCTGTCGGAAAAGTCAGTTTTGACTACCATTCTGGGCCCGGTCATTTTGGTGCAAGTGGCCAAGAAGATACCACATGGCCAGGAGTCGTGGGGGCGGATGCGTATATTTGTTACAAGACCTCTTCAGGTTACAATATATGGGGTGATGCAACGGCAACCTATACTTTCGGTCCTAAGTTTACGGACTGGGCCTGCGCACCTTCTGTTTCTGGGAACTAAATTATTTGGCGGTGCGTAGCTGGATCCAAGTTGCGCCCGTCTGTTTAATCTTGACAAGAAAAGGGAGACATTCCCTTTTCTTGTCCCATACCTTCAACCTCAGGAACTCGCAGCGCAAGTACTCCAAATATCTATCGTCGAACGCCGGAGTGAATAGCCCCTACAATTCCAGATATCCGGTTTTGTCAGATTTGTCGGCTTTCGAATTCAGAGATTATTCGAATTGATTAGTCGAGCCCGATTTTGTTCGATGATAACGCTTGTATAGGGCATGAATTCACACCAGTCGGCGATCACAATATTTAGTTGCTGACTCCAATCGTTGGTGATCCAGTCGGGTAATGCATCGTCAACTTCTGCAGCCATTTGCTTAAGGCTATGAGGTGCGGTGAAAAAACCTTCAACGATTGTCCCCGTGTCAGGCGTAAGAATACTCTGTAAGACCCAGAGTTTTTCTGCTGGTGGGGTTTTTACGACATTATCGAGAGCATTTTTTAGAGTCGATACAGTTTGCGTATTCGTCCAGGTCGATTCAATCTTGGCTTCGGACCAAAGATTCGGCATCGTGCCACAAATTTTCTTGTCAGCACAAAAGGCGACAATGTTTTTGTTTGTGGCCCACAATTCGCTAAAGGTGCAGGTCGGTCCGAGGGTTGGGTCTACTAAACAGGAGGAAATCGACGATAAGGCTGTCACAAAGGCTTCCCGACCAGAGTTTTCAAGGTTATCGGGATAAAAATGATTAAAATCAAGGAAGATAACTTCCTTGGGGTGGGCTGTGGCAAAGCTTGAGATATCTGCTATGACCCTCGTGAGCTTGACTGAAGTTAAACTGTGTACGATCCAAAGATCACTGCCGTCCCACCAAATGCGCAAATCAAAATAACGAATGCCTAGTCGGAGTTGCTGTGCAATCCCATGCGGGTGACTGATGGCCCATTTCGCTACCTGCTGTTTGACGATTTTACCTAAGCCAAGATCCTTTGCGACTGCATAAACATCCAGAATTGTCTGTTCACAATCAGGGCTAAACTTGGAATTCTCATTGATCGCATGGGTGCCAGAATCATGGGTGCCAGGAATCATGACCTGATTGATGGGGATTAGACTCAATGTTTCTTCCATTTGAGACATCCAAGTTGAGTAATCATTCGAAATTTTACATGCAGCCCGGTAGGGGGAAGACTCTACGACGCACGTTGATCCGAAATAGCCGACGGGCTCTGAAATTGAAGCGATCAGCGTCTGAGATGTGCTGGCGCTGAAGTTGATCTCTACCACTCCATCTTCATCAGGAAATTTGTATAGGCACGTCCCGGACACACTTCCGTTCTCAATACTTGCAGCGACGTCAAAGCTCTTGGAAGAAGCCTTAGGGATTGTGGCCGGCGGACTAGTCGTCCATGAGCCAGAGCTCAATACGTCACTGACAAAGCAGAGTTCGCTGTCGGTGTCGTTAACAATGGTAATGCGAACGGACAGATTTATAACAAGCATCATAAAGGGCTTTCGTACTATCGGTCACAGCGTGCCTTACTTTGGATGCAAATCTTTGGCTGTGCGCGATTTAACACATCTAAAGTATTCTTGGTTACCACCTCGAATTTATCATGGTGCGGAATAATTTTCCGCATTGATTTATATAATAATTCATAATGCAGCTTTGGGTTGCTTTTTTATTGTGTTGCTTAAGGTGGCCGGACGTAAAAAGGGGGGATCCGCTTTTCAAATTGTCTGCCCAATGATTCCCGCCTGTACGGAGATGACGGGGTTGGGGCTTGGCAGAATGAGATAAGGGCAGCGGAATAATTTCGCTGCCCTTTGGTGTGTTTGCCGTGGTGACGCAGGTGGTGCGAGGGATTAGGCCTGTTCGCTGACAGCCGGGGCGGGGCGCAAGACAGCGGTAACAACGACCGAGGCAACGACAAGGGCGATGCCGCCAAGTTCAAAGACGCCAAGTGCGCCGATGAAATCAAACATCACCCCGCCAATGATGGCGCCAGCCGCGATTGCGGTTTGAAAACCGGCAACCAGAAGCCCGCCGCCGCTTTCGGCTTCGTCAGGAACCATGCGTGTGATCCAGGTTGACCAGGCGACCGGCACACCGCCAAACGCCATGCCCCAGATCGCGACCAGAACAATGGTCGGATTGAGCGCGCCATTGATCAGAACCATGGCAAGGGCGCAAAGCCCCATGATGAAGGGCATCAGGGCAATGGTCATGCGCAGTGATCGCGCAATCAGCGCACCGGCCAGATGGGTGCCGAAAAAGTTGGCGACCCCGAAGCCCAGCAGCACCCCGGAAATCCCCGCCGTTGCCACACCCGTGACGTTTTCAAGGAACGGGCGGACATAGGTAAACAGGGCAAAGTGCCCGGTAATGATGATGACCAGTGACAGCAGCCCGAATTTCATGCCCGGACGATTGATCAGATCAACAAGGGTGCGTAACGAAGCCCGTCCGCGCGGTGGCAGGGATGGCAGGGTTGCGAATTGCACGACGAAGGTAATGACGCCGATCCCCGCAGCCAGCAGAAAGACCGCACGCCAGCTGATGATATCGCCAAGGAAGCTGCCCACCGGGGCGGCAAACACGGTGGCAGCCGAAACGCCACTGAACATGATGGCAAGCGCACGCGGCACATGGTTTTCGGGCACCAGTCGCATGATGGTTGCCGCCGACATTGTCCAGAAACCGCCAAGGGCGATGCCCAGAAGCACGCGGCCAACCAGCAGGAAGGCAAAATTTTCTGCCGACGCAACGATGATGCTTGAGACCACCAGCAATATCGAGAAGGAAAGCAGAACATTGCGGCGGTCAAACCGGCGGGTGACGGTGGCAATCAGAAGGCTTGTGATCAGGGCCAAAAAGGCCGTTGCCGAAATGGCCTGACCGGCGAGGCCTTCGGATACCGAAAGGTCGGACGCAATCGGGGTTAGAAGACTGACCGGCAGGAATTCGGCCGTGACCAGCCCGAATACCCCCAGTGTCATTGAAATGACGGCGGCCCATGCAGCAGGTGCTGGCGCGACGGCGGACGTCTGCGCGGGCCGGGCGTCGGATTGTGGTTCACTCATGCGGAAGTCCTTTTAAAGGTGTTTGTGCATTGCACCTAAAATAGACTGGACCGTTCGGACGATCTATGACAGTTTGTCTGGATTAATTGATCAATCGTCCGGAATGTCATGTCCCCCATCCCGAATGCCGCATTCAACAGCCCGTCAAACCATATCGAAGGCCAGTTCAACGAAGCGGGCCATGATATGGTCAATGACCTGCTGTCGGGGGTGCGATTGCGCGGACTTGATTATCGCCGGATCGAGATTTCCGCACCTTATGGCCTGCGCTTTGGCGAGGATATGGATGACACCCGTGCCTGGTTTCACTTTATCGGGCAGGGCACGGTTCATCTGCGCACCAAAAGCGGGGCGGTGCATGTTCTGGGTTGCGGGGATGCGGTATTGCTGCCTTGTGCTGGCATTCACGATCTTTATAGCGAAGATGGCGTTGCCATGCGCAGTGTCGATGCCTTTGAAAAGGCTCCACTTTGCGATGCGGCGTCTGAAATCCGGGCGTGCGAAGCGGATGCCTGCCGGTCAAAGGACAATCTGATTTTCAGCTGTGCGATGGAATTTGATCTGGGGTGGCTGCATCCGCTGGCGCATCTCAAACCGGAAATCATGCATATCGAAACCGTGCCCGATCATGATCCGCAAATTCCCGCGATCCTGGATGTCATGACCAGCGAATTGCGCGCCAAGCGCCCGGGCTATGGCGTGATCCTGACAAGGCTTGCCGATGTGGTGGCAGCCGCCATCCTGCGGCGCTGGGTCGAGGCGGGCTGTGATGTTTGCGGCTGGGTCGAGGCCGTGCGTGATCCCAAACTTGCGCGGCTGCTGGCCGCCTTGCACAAGGAGCCGGGCCGCAACTGGTCGGTTGCCGATATGGCATCGGAAATGGGGATGTCGCGATCGGTCTTTGCCGAACGGTTTGTTGAGCTGACCAAGGCCACCCCGCAGCAATATCTGACCAATTTGCGCATGCGTCTGGCCAGCCAGTGGATCGGGCGTGAAAACCTGTCACTTGACGAGGTTGCCGAACGGCTTGGCTATGCCTCGGTCGCGGCATTCAGCCGCGCGTTCAAGCGCACCACGGGCAAATCACCCGGCGCCATCCGTCACATGGACTACGCCGCGCCGTAAAGGGCCTGACGGGCGGTTTGTGTTGCCGATTGCAGATGATCAAGCAGGCTGTCGCGATGCTGGCCAAGGATTGCCGGTGATGCGCCGAAAACCGAAAAGCCTGAAATCATTTTGCCATGCTGGGTCGTGATCGGAACGGCAATGGCATAAATATCATTTTCACGTTCGCCATTATTGGTGGCAAAGCCCTGTTGACGGATCGTTTGCAGTTCGTCCCGAAGGGTCTTTATGTCGGTGATGGTGTGATCAGTCATGCCATGCAGTTGGGCGTTCTTGAAATAGCGGTCCTGCTCGTCAGAACTCATATGCGCCAGCCATAATTTGCCGTGCGCCGTGCAAAAGGCATCCAGTTTCGAGCCGATCCGGATATCGACATAAAGCGGTCGGTCGGGCAGAGACTTGGCGATGCAGACCGCCATGTCGCGATCAAATTCGGTCGCCATGCAGGCTTCCCCGGTGTCGCGCGCCAGCTGATCAAGGATCGGTTGCAGAAGGGTCGGCAGATTGTCGCCCTGAAGAACCCGTTCGCCCAGATCGGCAAACATATATCCCAACCGGAAGACCCCGCGTGACGATGCCCGCAACGCGCCGGCATGGACCAGCGTGTGCAGGAAACGGTGGGCGGTAATCATATTGATGCCAAGCGCGTCTGCGGTTTCCTTTGCCGTCAGTTCGGATTTCCCCGCGGCAAAAAGATCCAGAATTTTAAAGGCTTTCAGGACAGATCCATTGAGCTGGCTGGTCATGATTTTCCATTCACATAAAACGGCACGGGTCAAAGCCGGACGCGATGCTTGACGACGCCCGGATTTCAATAATAAACTATATTATAAATCATATTTCAAATATAGAAATATTGAAAGAGCAAAACAAGAGGCGTCTGATGACAAACGACACGCGTGACAAATCCGGTCAGATTACCCTGACCGCCGGCGGGGCGGTTCTGGCCCGCATGAAGGCGATCGGGATTGATTATATCTTTGCCAATTCCGGCACCGACTTTCCGCCGATCATCGAAGGTCTGGCCGAGGCGGCGGCAAAGGATATCGATCTTCCCAACGCACTGATCATGCCGCATGAAAATGCGGCGATGGGCATGGCGCATGGCTATTACCTTGCGACCGGAAAAACGCAGGCCGTTATGGCGCACACCAATGTCGGTCTTGCCAATTGTGCGATTGGCGCGATCAATGCCGCGACCGAACATGTGCCGGTCGTCCTGATGTCGGGCAGAACGCCGGTGATGGAAAAGGGCCGCCTTGGTGCGCGCACCGTTCCGATCGGCTGGGGCCAGGAAATGCGCGATCAGGCAGCACTGGTACGCGAAAGTTCGAAATGGGAATATGAACTGAAGTTCCCCGAACAGGTGCCCGAAGTTGTTGATCGTGCCTATGCCATCGCATCATCGGTGCCCAAGGGCCCGACCTATGTCAGTCTGCCGCGTGAGGTTCTGTGTGAACCCTGCCCGGGGGACGAGATTGACGGGCCGCTTCGCATGCAGCCGGTTCCGGTTGCCCCGCCGCAAGCCAGTGTCGAGCAGGCAGCAGATATTCTTGCCAATGCCAAGAACCCGGTGATCATTGCCCAGCGCGGCACCGGTACGGCCGAGGCATTTGGCCGTTTTTCCGAACTGGTCGATCAATGGGGTATTCCGGTCGTGCAATATTGGGCGATCCAGCTTGCCATTGGCACCGAACATCCGATGTTTGCCGGGATGGATCCGGCACCCTGGCTTAAGGATGCCGATGCAGTGGTGGTGATTGATTGTCTGGCGCCCTGGTCACCCGATATCCATACGCTGCGTCCCGACTGCAAGGTGGTTCAGATCGGTCAGAACCCGCTTTATTCGCGTTTCCCGGGCCGCAATTTTGCCGCCGACATCTCGCTTGTCGGGGAGACGGGTGATGTCATCATGATGCTGGCAGATGCCATGGATCGTCGTCATGCCGATCATGCCGCGACCTGTTCGGATCGTCGCGGCAAAATTGCCACGATCAATGCCGAAACCCGCAAGAAAGCATTGGCGATGGCCGATGCCGGGGCAGTGGACCCGATGACCAAGGCCTATGTGTCGCGCTGTCTGTCCGATGCGATTGCCGGTCGTGCGGCAACGGTGTTTTCCGAGCTTGGCTGCCCGCTGGAGCAGCTTTCACTGTCGGAACATGGCAGTTGGTATCAGGAACCGCATTCCGGTGGGCTTGGCTGGTCATTCCCGGCATCCATGGGCTATCAGCTGGCCGACAAGGACAAGCTGGTGGTCGCGACCATGGGGGATGGATCATACATGTTTGCCAACCCGACGGCATGTCATCAGATTGCCGAGGCGCTTGAGCTTCCGGTCCTGATCCTTGTTCTGAACAATAATGAATGGGGGGCGGTGCGCCAGTCGGTGGCGGGGATGTATCCGAACGGCTATGCGGCGAAAACCAATGAAATGCCGCTAACCGCCCTTAAGCCCAGTCCGGATTTCACCAAGGTCGCCGAGGCCAGCCGCGCCTGGGTCGCCAAGGCCAAGCGCCCCGAAGACCTTCCGGGTATTCTGCGCGATGCCATCAAGCATATCGATACCAAGCGCACCCATGCGCTGGTTGAGGTAACGATTGCGCCGTAAGGCTCGATCGTTGCAGTCGCCATGTTGTAACGCCCGGCCTTGTGCCGGGCGTTTTGCGTATTAATGCCTGCTTTGTTGGCAGAATGGAATCCCTGCTTGCATCCTGTGCAATTTCATTATTTCATTGCGTAATGCTTTGAATTGCCTGCCCGGAAGGAGCCAGTATGGATCGTGTTGTCGGAACCTCGGGACGGATTGCGTTTGCCAGCGCGATGCGCAACCTGCTTGCAGATGTTTATCCCGAACACGATCACGAAGCATTGGTGCTGCGCGTTTTTGACGAGCTTGGCCTGCCGGTCGAAGGTGACGGGCCGGAACCCAAAGAAGAAAACCTGCGCAAGTGGGATCAGCGCGATGCGTTTCTGATTACCTATGGCGACAGCATCCATCAGGACGGCAAAAAGGGCCTGCAAAGCCTTGGCGAGTTTCATCGTAAATGGCTCAAAGACTGGCTTACCGGCATTCATATCCTGCCATTTCATCCCTTTACATCTGATGACGGATTTTCAGTCAGCGATTTCAGCCAGCTTCGCACGGAACTTGGCGATTGGGATGATGTCGAGGATCTGGCAAAGCATGGCACGGTGATGGCCGATCTGGTGGCAAACCACATATCGGCGTCGCATCCCTGGTATCAGCAATTTCTGGCCGGTGAAAAACCCGGTGTTGACTACATCAAAACCGCAAGCCTTGAAGATGATCTTTCCGATGTGGTGCGCCCGCGCAGTCATGCGTTGCTGAATGATGTCGTGACCAAGGATGGCGAAAAGTTCGTCTGGTGCACCTTCAGCTATGATCAGGTCGATCTGGATTATGGCAACCCGGATGTGTTTTTCGAAATGCTGCGCGTGGTGTTGAATTACCTGAAGCATGGCGTGCGCGTGGTGCGGCTTGATGCCATCGGCTTTATCTGGAAGGAAGTCGGAACGACATCCATCAATCTTGATCAGACCCATAAACTGATCAAGGCCATGCGCCTGGCCTGCAATGCGCTTTATCCCGATGTGCTGTTTATTACCGAAACCAATTTGCCGCTTCTGGAAAACCTGTCCTATTTCGGCAATCAGGATGAAGCACACCTGATTTACAACTTTTCGCTGCCGCCGGTGATCATTCATGCGTTGCTGAGCGGGCGAAGTGATTATATCCGCAAATGCATCATGGCGATGCCGCCAGCACCAGCGGGCTGCACATTTTTCAATTTCACGGCCAGCCATGATGGCATTGGACTGCGTCCGGCCGAAAACCTTATTCCCGATGAAGATATTGATGGCCTGCGCGAACATGCGCTCAAGATGGGCGGGCAGGTCAGTTACCGTGCGCTTAAGGGGGGCGGGCAAAAGCCCTATGAGCTCAATGTGACGCTTTACAGCATGCTGGCGGAAAACTTCGCCGGTGAAGCGACCATGGGGCTTGAACGGTTTGTGATGAGCCAGGCAATTGCCATGTCGCTTGAAGGGATCCCGGCGATCTATGTTCAGACCATTCTGGCAACGGAAAATGATCAGGCGGCTTATGAGGAAACCGGTATTCCGCGCCGCCTGAACCGCAAGATCTGGAAGCTTTCCGATGCAGAACGGGTTCTGTCCGAAGATGGTCCGGCCAAATCGGCGTTTGATCAGTTGCGCGCGCTTATGTCGATCCGTATGGGGCAACCGGCGTTTCATCCCAATGCCACGCAATATACCCTTAATCTCGGTCCGGATTTGCTGGGCATCTGGCGGCAGTCGCATTTGAATGAACAAAGCATTTTCTGTGTCTTTAACCTGACCGAGACCCAGCAGGATCTTGATCTTTCGAAGATCAATCTGATCATGACCGAAGGCTGGCAGGATTTGATTACCCAGCAAGTGATCGAAGATTACGACGGCATCATGAAACTGGCACCCTATCAGATCGTGTGGATTTCTAACCGGGACGGGCGCAACCGCACCGAAAGCCGGTTGCTGCAACGCTATCGGGATGCCATGCCGGTCTGATCGGTTTTTCAGATTGTGCAAAAAATACGCAGCCGATGCGTTTATCGTTGCGTCACAAAATGTGCTTTGCAAAACTCGTGTCCAGATAGCAGGACATAGAGGGCAATTTACGCACATGGCGTATGCGCAGGAAATCGAAATTCCGCACTTGCCCGATGATACAGAAAGCCGCGTCAGAGCCTATTACGAGGTCTGGCAAGCGGCGGCAAAGGGTGGCAAGGTTCCTGACCGAAAGGTGCTGAACGGTCATGTTCTGGCGCCTTGGGTCGATGATATCTGTATCTATGAATATCTTCCGCAAAAGCGTGATTTTATCATCCGCATCGATGCCCCGAACATCATTGACGCCAGCGGCGAAGATTATCATGGCTGTTCACCCCGGCAGATTGATCTGGATTTTGGCACCACATTGCACGCGACATTGCTTGAGGTGATCGATCACGGCAAGCCGACCTTTCACCGCATCGGTTATGAACGCAAGGTCTGGGAAGAATGGCTGCGTCTTTTGTTGCCTGTGCGGGCAACAGACCGGCAGGGGCGGGTTATCGAACAGGTTTTCGTCACCCACTTCTTTTATCGCGGGGCATCGTGATTATTTGGCTTTCATACTTGTTTCGGGGCGTGATTTCCCCACGTGCATATCTGGGAAAATGCCATGATACCATCACGCGCGCTTGAATCAGCAGACACCGAACTGGACGGGTTGCCCGAGGACGTTGATGTCCGGGTCATTGCGCTTGTCGACACATGGTATGATGCATGGACCCAGACCGGGATAAACAGCGTGCCGTCACGCGCCATTCTGAATGCGGAACGTCTGATCCGCTGGCGCGACGAGATCAGTGTTTATGAATATCTGCCGGTTCGGAATGACTTTCTGGTGCGCATCGATGCACCGTCAATTGTTGCTGCCACGGGCGAAAATTTTCAGGGATCCACCCCGCGCGAGATCGACCTGAAATATGGCACCTGTCTGATGGCGGCATTGCTAAAGACAATGTACGAAAAACGGCCGACTTTCCATTATGTGAATGTGGCCGGAAATCATGCCAAACACCGCCATTGGTTGCGTGTCCTGTTGCCGGCGCAAACCATGGACCAGTTTGGTGACCCGATCTATCAGGTGCTTGGCGCACGTTTCCCCTACGAGCCGATGCACTATATCTGACGGATGTGCAATGGTCGGGCTTGGTGGTTCGCATGACAAGGAAGTGCTGCTGGATCGGCTTGGCGCGGATGCACCGGCCGGGGCGCATGCGCTTTTGGCATTGTGGGGCCGGGCTGCTGCGCGGGGCAGAATTCCGACCCGTTGCGACTTTACCCCGGATACGCTGTCCCCATGGATTGATGATATCAGTATCTATGAATATCACCCGGACAAGGATGATTTTCAGATTTTGCTCGAAGGTGAAAACATCATTGCGCTGACCGGCGAGGATTGGCGCGGTGCCTTTGCCCGTGAAGTGGATTGCCATTTTTCAACAGCATTGCATGCAGCCCTGTCCACGGTACCCAAAACAGGCAAGCCGCAAATCCACCATTTGCAGATATTTCAAAAAGACTGGCGCAAAGGGGGGCGGCTGTTATTGCCGGTGGTTCTTGAACGAAAAGGCCAGGAAGACGTTCTTCAGGTCTTTCTGGCCATATTTCCATTCCCCGATCAGACGCAATAGCTGCGAACCGCAAGCGCGTTCGAAGCCGCGTGCCGGATCAAGCCCTGCTCTTAACCCTTGCCGATTTCGGTGTCGTTCAGATCGTCTTCAACTGCACTTGAAAGATGTTCGAAAATGTCGCCCATCGCACTTTCAACGCGCTGCCAGCTTGGGATGAACGGGCTTTCAAGCGGGTTGTCGAGATAGTGCTGACCGGCACTGATGATGACTTCCGACAGAACCTCGACGCATTTTTCTTCTTCGTCGCGATTGATTTTAAGGCCGTTAAACAGCGCATCGGCACGGTATTGCTCAATCAGGTCGAGTGCCGCGCGATAATAGGTTGCCTTAAGCGTGCGGAATGTCTCGTGCGAGAAAATCGTGCCCTGTGTCGCCAGTTTGCGGAACAGGGATTTGGCGATGTCACCCGCCATGCGCGATAGGCCGTCATCTTTTTGCGCCGGGTCGAATTCGCGGTGCTTGTGGTCATAGATATCGGCGATATCGACCTGGGCCAGACGATGGACCGTGTGATTGCGATACATTTCCGAAAGCATGGAAATTTCAAGCCCCCAGTCGGACGCAACCCGCAGGCCATAGGCAACATCGGTGCGGATTGCCATTTCACCGGACAGGGAATAGCGGAAACAATCGAGATAATTCAGGAAATCGGTCTTGCCGACCACCTGTTTCAAAGCGCGGATCAGCGGGGTGACAAACAGGCGACATACCCGGCCCTTGAGGGTGCCATTAGCAACACGGGCGTAATATCCCTTGGCAAAGGCGAAATTGAACGCCGGATTGGCGATCGGATACATCAGCTTGGCCGGAAGATCGGGCGTATAGGTCGCAATGTCGCAATCATGAATGCCGATCACGGAACTGCGCCCCGATGCCAGGGTATAGCCCATGCAATACCAGACATTGCGGCCCTTGCCCGGTTCGTAACGGGCCAGACCAAATTCATCAAGCCGGTCATGAACACCGCGCAGGCGCGGCCCGTCATTCCACAGAATGCGCACATGTTGCGGCAGGTCTTTGAAAAATTCGCGCGCATGAAGATATTGCTGCGCATTGGCGCGGTCCAGACCGACGACGATCTGATCGATATAGGTCGCCTGTTTGAGCCCATCGACAATGGTTGTCATGGCCGGGGTTTCAAGTTCCGAATAAAGGCAGGGCAAAATCAGGGTCTGGCGCCTTTGGCGGGCAAAGGCAGTCATTTCATAGGCGAGTTCTTCCGGGTTGCGGTCAAGAATGCGATGAAGGGTTGTGATCGGGCCACCCTGATGGAAATCAGCCATGAAGTACCTCGCTGTTTTTATTGGTATTGGTTAACTGGTCGAGAAGGTCGTTGATCGCAGCGTTCCAGCCCGCAGGTCCGGGGGCGGGCGCGATCCGAAGATTGGCATGGTCAAGCAGCGGCGATGTCCGCGCGCCATGTTTGGTTGGAATCTGAATGGCAAAATCGGCTTCGGCCAGCATCGGGATGTCATTGGGGGAATCCCCAAGGGCGATGGTGGTGAACCGTTTGGGCGGGGAGGTTTCGTTTTTGCCGCTTTGCGACAGGGCAAACCATTGCAGAATGCGTTTCATGGCTTCGCCCTTGGTCGAGGGGCCACACAAGGTATGGAAACGGCCACCCTTGACCAGTTTCAGGGACCATTTTTCGGCAATGGCGCGCGCGGTGGTGACATCCTGCTTGCTGGGTTGCCAGATCAGCGGGTCGGAACAATGGCGTTGACCGGCGCGAATGGCATCGTCAAGCGGAAGACCGGTTTCCGATGCAATGATTTCCGGAGAGACGGTTCGAAAACTGCCAACAGGTACCGAAACGGCATCGCGGATCTGATTGCGCGCAGCATCGATTGTTTCGGATGACGGGCCAGCCTGTTCGATTTCGCCATTCAGCGAAATGACGCCGCCATTTTCACCAATCAGCCCGTCAAACAGCATGGATTGCTGATTGATATGTTCAAGTTCGGCAAGTGTTTTCGAGGATACGGCGATTAAGGGGATGGCAAGCTGTTTCACGCGATCAAGTGCCGGACGGGCGGCGTCCCAGCCATAGGTGTCATGATCAAGCAATGTGCCGTCAAGGTCGGTAAAGATGGCGATGGCGCGGCTGTTTGGCATCATCCCGTTCTGTCGCGGTTTTTGACATGTGCAAGACCGTAAACTGGTCTCTTGGTCAGAAGCTTATCACAGTGATCGGGGCGGATCGACCTTTGGGAAGGTTAATTTTTGATCACAGCGATAATTTGATCAAAAAACATGCGATGGCGTCGGGTGCGCAATGCCGGTTTGGGGGCGGACGCGCATTTTCCTCTTCAATATCACCAAATGATGTTATTGTTGGTATGGTATTGATCCATCAATGGTTTTTACAGCGCCTGTCACGGTCACATTTTCCGGAGATGCCTATGGGGTTATATCGGGAAGCGCATGTGCGATGGTTGCAAAGAACAGTTGTCATCGGGTTCATATGTGTTGCGGTCATCCTTGATGTCGCGGCAACCGCCCGTGCCGGATCGGTCATTATGCCGGCAAAAGGGCAGAATACCCACAACCAAGCCAACACCCAAACCCAAACCAACACTGACCCCCATGCCGGTGGCAATGTTGGCGATAATGCCAGAAGCCGGGCAGGGGACGTGATCCGTATCGGTGATGCCCGGCAAACCGGTCCGGGCAAATTGAAACCCGGATATGAGGTCTGGGTGGCGGTGGGCGAATGGCCGCCGATGATCAGTGAAACACTTCCTGATTTCGGCAAACACGCCAAACGGTTCCAGACGATTTTCAACGCGATGGGATTTGACGTCCGGTTCATTTTCGTGCCCTGGCAACGGGCTTATGAGCAAACCCGCCAGGGCATCTATGTCGCGACATTTCCGTGGCTTCGGACAGTCGAGCGTAGGGATGCCTTTCATATTCCGCGCTATCCCATCGCCCAGGCCCATCAAAAGGGATTTTACAAAAAGTCCCGTTTCCCCGAAGGGATCGATATCAACGCGTTGCGCGATGTTGTCGGGCTTGGCCTGCGTCCGGTCGGGATTGCCAGTTACTGGTATGAACAGGAATTCAGACGGCTTGGCATCGAAGCCGACATTGTAAATAACCCGGAATCCGCCTGGCGGTTTCTGCATGCGGACCGGGCCGATATCCTGTTTGAAGAAGAAGCCGTGGGCTGGCACGACCTGACTGGGCTTTTGGGCGAACAGGTGGCCGCGCGTTATGCCACCACCAACACCATTACAACCAATGACATGTTCATTCTGTTTTCGCGCAAACATCCGTTCGGCGCGGAACTGATGCAGGCCTATGAAACCTTCATGATGTCGGATGACGGACAGGAAATCTGCAAGGAATGGGCGTTGTGCAAATCCGATTTTGTCACTGCACCCGGGACGGCCGATGGCGGGGATCAGGCGCCGTCTGGGCAATTGAACTGAGCCGGAACAGGCGGTGATTTGGCCGCAAGAGCCAAAACCAGATCAAACCTGATCCATAACCAAATGTGGATACGTGTTCGATTTGTCCAATCATTATCCCGGTTTGTCCATTCTGTCCAACCGTGAACAGGCGTATTCTTTCCGCAATGGAATGGTTCTTATTCCAATAAAAACCAACAACCGTGATCTTGTGAGGAAGCCGTCATGCATGTCCCTGTCGTCATTATCGGTTCCGGCCCCGCCGGTTTGCTTCTTTCCCATCTGTTGCATGTGCAGGGAATTGATTCCGTCATTCTGGAACGCAAAAGCCGCGACTATGTCGAAGGCCGCATCCGTGCCGGTGTTCTTGAAATGGGGACAGTCGACCTGATGAAACGGGTCGGGGTTGATGCCCGCATGAACAAGGAAGGCATCATTCACGGCGGAATCTATATCAGTGTGAATGGCAAGCGCACCCATGTGAATATGGAAGAGCTTACCGGTGGATCAACGGTGATGATCTATGGCCAGACCGAAGTCACCAAGGATCTGATCGCAGCGCGTCTTGCCCATGGTGGCGAAATCGTGTTCGAAGCCGAAGATGTCAGCCTGCATGACATTGATGGTGATACGCCGCGTGTTCGATATGTCAAAGACGGCAATGAAGTCGAACTGCGGTGCGACTATATCGCCGCATGTGACGGGTTCCACGGTGTCGGCCGTAAAACCCTTCCGGGTGTTCAGGAGTTCGAAAAGGTCTATCCGTTTGGCTGGCTTGGTGTTCTGGCTCATGCAAAGCCGGTGGCCGATGAACTGATCTATGCCAAGCATGACCGTGGTTTTGCGCTGTGTTCGATGCGTTCGGAAACGGTTGTGCGCCATTATGTTCAGGTGCCCAGCACCGATAAAATCGAAGACTGGTCCGATGACCGTTTTTGGGCCGAATTGCGCACCCGCCTTGGCGAAGAAGATGCCGAACTGGTCAATGAAGGCGAAGTGTTTGAAAAAAGCATCGCGCCGCTGCGCAGCTTTGTCGCCGAACCGATGCAGCATGGCCGCCTGTTCCTGGCGGGCGATGCCGCCCATATCGTGCCGCCGACCGGTGCCAAGGGGCTTAACCTTGCAGCCAGTGACGTGCACTACCTGTCCGAAGCCCTGATCGCGAAATACAAGAAAAACCGCGAAGACCTGCTTGCGACCTATTCCGATACCGCACTTGCACGCGTCTGGAAGGCAGAGCGGTTTTCCTGGTGGATGACCTCGATGCTGCATACTTTCGGGGATCAGAACGAATTTGACGGCCGCATTCGTGATGCCGAATTGCAATATATCCTGTCATCCAAGGCAGGATTGACCAACCTGTCGGAAAATTACGTCGGTTTGCCTTACTGATTGACGTAACGGGGATACCCACCCCCGTCGAAGAGCACCCACTCTTCATTTCCGCCCAGAAATTTCCGACAGGAACATGGAACGGCCCGCAGCCCACGCGGGCCGTTCTTTTTTTGGTAGTTGGTAATCAACCGTTCCCGGTGCCGAAAACGATCATGAAATCGGTCTGGGCCGGGCAGGCAAAATCACCAATCGCATCGTCATAGGCAAAGCGATAGACATGCGTTGAGACCGGTGGGGCCAGATTGGTGACATAGGTCGAATTGTTTGCGCCAATAACACCGGTCGCTTGGTCACAGGTTTTCGATGATTTGTATTTTCCGGCACAGCAAAACAGATCCTGATTGCTGTCATTATTGACCTTGGCGTAGCTGCACGGGCTCATGCAGCCCTGATATTTGCCATTGCTGGTAACCGTCAGGTCCCATTTGGCAGGCGCATCGCCCTTGTTATAGCCCTGCGGCAGTTGCGAGCTGCTTTGACAGGTTTTTTCACTGTCAGTGATCCGGGCAAGAAAGATATCCGGGCCATATTTGCCAGCCCCGAGAATGTTGGAATTTTCCGGCGGCACGGTATAGGTGCAATAGGTCGGCTTTGCCGGATAGCCGGTGACCGAAATGTTGTATCCGTCGACCGCCGAAATATCAAAATTGGTCGAACCTTCCGGGGAAGGGGCGCCGTTTTTGATCGGGACGGCCTTGTGGGTGAATTCGATCTTGGTGGCATAGGGGGTCTGGCCTTTGCCATATCCGCCGGTTTCAACCCAGTCGTCACTTGCCGACTTTTTATAGGCCGTGACGGTAAAGCCATAGGATGTCAGACCGGCAAGCGGCGTTTGGGCGGGTGTCGTGCCATCCCCATCAACATAAAAGGTCGCACTTTCCCCCTTGGCAATTTCATAAAGATTGAGGTTGTTGGCGCAGTTGGAATTGTCCGGGTTGGCCGAAACCGTGCAATGTTCGCCGATGCGGATCTGGGCGTATTGGGTATCGTTCTTGAAGGTGATCTTGCGTTTGGCGTAATCGATAGTGGTCGGGTTTGTCGGGGCCTGATCAATCGCGGGCCAGGCAATTGCCCCCATCGCCAGCGTATAGACATTGGAATTTGCGACCGGCTTGTTGATCACAGCCCCCGGGCAGGTGGTTGTCGTGGCGATCTTGCCTTTTGTCAGGACCATGTCGCAACCGTGCCAGGCCGCATTTGAGTCCTGATAATAAAGGGTGAATTTCGCATTCGTCGCTCCCGGCGCATAGTCGCCAAGGAAGGCTTGCTGGGTTGTGGCGTACAGATAATCGACCTGTGTGTCATTCTGATAGACATAGACCGGAAAACTGATTGCAGATCCCGGCAATTGCCACATCAGATAGCTGGTTGTTGTTGCAGCCGCATGGGCGCAGACCGGAAGGGAAAATGTCAGCAAAGCTGCACATAAAGTCCCCTTGAAGGAACGCAAGAAACTTCTGAACATTGTTTAAGGCTTTCAATTACATGAATGATGGATTGAGAAGCGGTCGCATTCAGGACGTTTTGCCATGGCAATTGTGATGGCAGCACGCACATCAGGGCAATCGATATCGACCGGGTCGACAGGATCCCGGTGCCACTAAAACATCACAATTGAAGATGGAACCAAAGCCGGGCGGGGGCGTTTAGGGGGGTGTTGCTGTTTTCAAAACAACAGGAGAAAACCATGGCGACCAAGACCGAGACGACTGCAGATACCGCAAAGCTTCAGGCCGATGTTGATGCCCTGCGCAATGATCTGGCCGAAATCACCAAGACCCTTAAGGCAATGGGTGGTGATGCGGCACAGACCAGAACCCAGGCGGCTGCAGAACGCATTCGTGAAGTTTCCGGTCAAGCCCGTGAGCAGTTTGATCACGCACGCGGTGTGGCCGTGGATCAGGTTCGCGAGAACCCGCTGGCATCTGTTGCCGTGACCTTTGGCGTTGGCCTGCTTGTTGGCCGTCTGCTGCAGAAATGATTGATCAACTGACAGATAGTCTGGCTGATCTGGCAAGAGCCGCGGCACGCAAGTGCGCGGCTTTTGCCGCCATCGCGATTGTGATGCTGATCGGGGCCGGTTTTCTGCTTGCGGCCATCTATATGGCGCTTGCGGCATCGTTTGGTGCGATTGCTGCTGCCACTGCATTGGGTGGAACGCTGGTGACGCTGGGATTGATTGCACTTGCGATCATGCTGCAACGTGATCCGGGCGATGCGGTTGATCAGCCCGATGCCGATGCGCAGATGGCAGCCGGGCGCAAATCCGAAGACGACATGCTGTTTGATCTTTTGGTGCATTCCGCAGTGACCGGTTACGCCACCGGACAGGGTAACAAGCCGCGCATGCAGACCGGGTTCGAACAGATCGTCGGCGATCTTGAAGCACTGGGCGTTTTTGATCGTCCGCCGGGGCGTGTGGATACGGCGCCGTCAGATGAAAATCACGATACAAAAATGGCGGGATAGCATCAGCTTCCCGCCATTTTAATTTCGATCGGGTCCCGGCCTATTCGCCGTGGAAATGCACCGTGCCGATATAGGGCAGGTTGCGGTTATTCTGGGCATAATCGATGCCATAACCGACCACGAATTCGTCAGGAATATCAAAGCCGCAGAAATCAATCGGGATTTCGACTTCGCGGCGCGACGGCTTGTTCAGAAGCGTGCAGATTTCCAGACGGTTCGGATCGCGGGTCTTAAGCAACCGGACAACTTCCGACAGCGTATAGCCGGTATCAATGATGTCTTCGACCAGAAGCACATCCTTGCCACGGATCTGGCCGTCCAGATCCTTGACGATGCGCACATTGCGCGAACTTTCCGTAGAGTCGCCATAAGATGATGCGACCATGAAGTCGACTTCGACCGGAACGGTCAGTTTGCGGGCCAGATCAGCGATGAAAACAAAAGAGCCCCGCAACAGTCCGACAACAATCAGTTTTTCCGTGTCTTTGAAGCTCTCGTTGATCTTGGCGGCAAGCGCGTCGATCTGGGTGGCAATTTCGTCCGCCGTGATCAGCGGCTTGACATCATAATCGGCCATAAATTCTGGTCCTGAAGCGTTGGGTTGTGATGTTTGGCTTGCTAGCACACGAAGGTCGCTATGACCAGCCTGTGAATGGTAACAGAAGTATAATCCCTTAGATTGCAAACAGATTATCGCGCCTTGGGCGAGGCAAATTGCGCCATTGCGCGGCAGAGGTGCGCCACGACACAGGCAATGCAAAGCCACCCATCAAGATGTTGGCGAGACGAGGCTGTTTTCAATGGTTGAATGCGGGATAAGTGATTTGAGATTACGGCTGCGCACCAGGTTCAGGAAAGCCTGGGCGGCGGGCGGCAATGTGCGCCCTGATCGCCAGATCAAGCCGATCTGGCGCAACAGCACCGGGCTTTCAAGCGGCCGGAAAATAAGCGGGGAACGCCCCAGAACCAGCAAGGTCAGCGATGGAAGGGCGGTAATGCATAGACCTTGCGACACCAGCGCACCGGCGGTTGCCAGATGGGCAACTTCAAACCGCGGACGAAACAGGAAACTGTTTTGGGTGCAGGCCGCATCAATAACCGCGCGCACACTTGTTTCACGCGACATGGCGACCATCGGCTGTGACAGGATTTCTTCCCACTTATATGTGCGTTCTTCCTGAAGAAAACTTCCGGGTGCCCCGACAGCGATGAACTTGTCACTCAGCAGGCGTTGAAAAGACAGATTGTCGCTGTCTTCGACCACGTCAGCGGTAAAGCCGATATCGGCACGGCCCATTTCAACTTCGCGCAGCACACCTTCTGAAAGCATGTCATTTAGCTGAACATCGACATTGGGATGGGCATCCATGAATTCGGCAATCAGCGGCGGCAACAGCCCGGCGGTCACCGATGGCAGTCCGGCAATCGTCAATTTGCCGCGCCGGGTATTGAGATAGGTATCAAATTCAGCCAGTGCGGAATCCGTGGTGTTCAGGATCCGTTCGGCGAGTCTGAGAAACATTTTGCCCTGATCGGTCAGCGCAACATTGCGCGTGTCACGGTCAAACAGGCGGGCCTGCGTGCGTTCTTCGATGCGGCTGATCTGGCGGCTTAATGTTGATCCGGAAATTCCAAGTCGTTGAGCTGCTTTGCGAAAACTGCCCGTTTCTGCCAAAAGACAGAATGATCGAATTTCGTCCGTATCAAGATTGATGCGTTTCATGCATCAATTATCTCACTATTTGATCTTCCTGCAATAAAAAAACTGAACCACACTTTCGGTCCGTCGAAAAAATCAACTTCAAAACAAATCGACGGAACGTCAAACATGCCGTTAAAGGCATAGGGAGGAATACATTATGAAATTCACGAAACTCGCCTTGGCGGGCGCGCTTGCCATTGGTCTTTCCGTACCTGCATTCGCACAGGACAAATTGCTGATCGGATCAACGTCGGCATCATCATCGCATTACGGTTATTTCGTTTCTGTCGCCAAGCTGATCAATGATGCCGATAACGGTATCGAAGCATCGGTTGTCGAAACCGGGGCGACCATGGATAACCTGCGCCGTATCGAGCGCAACCAGATCGACCTTGGTCTGGTGACCACCAACGTCGCCCAGCACGCCTATTCCGGCAGCAAGGGTTTTGACGGCAAGGCGATGGAAAATCTGGGTCTGCTTTGGGTTTATACCGGCGCCCCGCAGAACGTTATCGTGCGCGAAGATGCCGGCATCAACAGCCTGGCCGAACTGGCCGGACAGCGTTTCAATCCGGGTATCAAAGGATCGGCAACCGAAAGCACCACCGAGGCGGTGTTTGCCGCACTTGATCTGTCATCGGATTATGTACGCGGATCGACCACCGATGTTGTCGACATGATCAAGGACAACCGTGTAAGCGGCTATGTGAAATCCGGTGCGGGCCTTAAGCTCGATAGCTCTACCCTTGATATCGCGACCTTTACCCCGATCAAGGTGCTGAGCCTGACCGATGCGCAAAAACAGGCACTGATCGAAAAAATGCCTGACGTTTCGGTGGTGGATATCCCCGAGGGTGCGGCCGATGGCATTCCGGCATATTCGACCTGGAGCTTTGGCGTCGGTGTCGGTGCATCGGCAAGCCTTTCCGACGACGCGGCCTATAAGATCGTTGATGCCATCATGGCCGACAAAGAAGTGCAGGGCGCGGCAATGGCCAGTGTGAAGGGCGTCGATCTTGCCAAGCTGACGCTGCAATATGCCACCATTCCCCTGCATCCGGGTGCGGCGAAATGGTTCCGCGAACATGGATATGACATCCCCGCGAACCTTGACCCGGCCAAACAATAAGAAACCAGAATAACAGGGGGAAAACCGCCATGTCTGTGCGCATCCGCGACGGGTTTGCGTTGCTTGTTGGTATTTTTGTCTTTTACACCGCGGCGACGGGCCCGTTTGAAAGTCTTGTTCAAAGGGCGGTTTTCCTCGCACTTGTGACCTGTTTGGGGTTGTGTCTTTATCCGCTGGGCAAAGACACAAGCTGGCGAAAGCTGGGATTGGTTGTTGATCTTGTGCTTGCGGCGGTCACGGTTGGTGCCTGTGCCTATATTGTTGTGAACTACGACGAGATCATGACGACCCTGCCATGGGCGACCCGTCTTGATATGGCCCTGACCGTCGGGCTGGTTGTAACCGTTCTTGAAGTCGGTCGCCGTGCGGTCGGGGCAATTTTTCCAGCCCTTGTGATTGCCGGTCTGCTGTATGCGTTGCTGGGCAAATATATTCCCGGAAGTCTTGGCCATCGCGGGTTTGATGTCGAATTCGTTACCGAGACGATTTTCCTGGGTGATCTCGGCATCTGGGGCATGCTGACCGGGGTTGCCGCCACGGTGATTGCCGCCTTTGTTCTGTTCGGCGCCTTGTTGCTTCATACCGGTGGCGGGCAAAGCTTTATGGATCTGGCGATGCGCCTTGGCGGCCGGCAAAAAGGCGGCGCTGCGAAAATCGCGATTATTTCGAGCGGCCTGTTTGGCATGATTTCCGGATCGGCGGTGGCCAATGTTGCGACGACCGGCAATTTCACCATTCCGATGATGCGTCGGCTGGGCTATCCGGCACCGCTTGCCGCCGCGGTCGAGGCCGTGGCCTCAACCGGCGGGCAGATTGCCCCGCCGATCATGGGGGCGGCGGCCTTTGTCATGGCCGAAATTCTTGGCATTGCCTATGTCGATGTCATGATCGCGGCAATCATTCCGGCCATCCTTTTTTATCTTTCGGTGTTTGTGACCGTTCATATCGTTGCCACCAGACGCAATCTGAGCCTGGTGCCCGAAGACGAGCTTCCGGCATGGTCCGAAATTCTTGCCCTGCGCAAGGTGTTGCCGATCATTGCTGCCCTTGGTGGTCTTGCCATCGGGATATTCATGGGCCGATCGGTTGCGACATCGGCATTTTATGGCATGGCGGCGTTGCTGGTGGCCTTTGTCCTGACCTCGGCCGGGCAGATATCGGTTGCCGAGATGGCAAAGCGGGTTCTGGACGGGGTGATTGATGCCGGCAAGGGCATGGTGATTATCGGTGTCTTGCTGGCCGGCGCGCAAATCCTTGTTTCCATGATCAACATGACCGGGATTGGTGTGACGCTCAGTTCCATGATTGTTGCGATTGCCGGTGATTCAACGGTTCTGGTGGCGGTGATTGTTGGTCTGGTGTGCCTGATCATGGGCATGGGGCTTCCGACCACGGCGGCCTATGTGCTGGTTGCGGCGGTTCTGGCCCCGGCGATGACGGCGGTCGGGATCGAACCGCTTACCGCACATCTGTTTGTCTTCTATTTCGCGACCATTTCGGTCATCACGCCACCGGTCTGTGTCGCGGTATTTGTCGGGGCGGGGATCGCCCAGACCAACTGGCTTCCCGCCGCGTTCGAGGCGGTGCGTCTTGGCGCGCTGACCTATGTCGTGCCGTTCATGTTGCTGCTCTATCCCGGCATGACCGGCGGCGGTGGCGTCATGGCGGTGACCAACGCCATTTTGTCGGGGCTTGTTCTTGTCGTGGCAATCCCGGCCTTGCTGGGCGGGCAGCCGTTGCTGGGGCGGGTATGGCTTGATCGCGGGATGCTGGTGATTGTGATTGCCATTGCATTGTGGCCGGCCTTCCTGACGCCGGTGATTGCCGCGGGCCTGCTGGGCGGGTTGCTGTTTTGGGGGCGCGATGCCCGTCGTGCCGCGATGGAGGGTGGACAATGAAGACCATCCGCATCGGAACCGGTGCCGGTTTTTCCGGTGACCGCATCGAACCGGCTGTCGATCTGGCCGAGCGTGGCGATATTGATTATCTGGTTTTTGAATGTCTGGCTGAACGGACCATCGCACTGGCGCAACAGGCAAAAATGCACGATCCCGACGGTGGGTTTGATCCGTTGCTTGAACGGCGCATGCGCGCGGTTCTGCCGATCTGCCCCAAAAAGGCGATCCGGGTGATTTCCAATATGGGGGCGGCAAACCCGGTGGCCGCGGCACGGCGCACGGTCGATATTGCGCGCGAACTCGGCCTTTCGGGCTTGAAGGTCGCGGCAGTTGTTGGTGATGACGTTCTTGATATCCTGTCACCCGACCAGTTTCGCATTGATGAGGCCGGTTGCACCCTGGCCGGTTTTGAAAAACAGGTGGTGTCGGCCAATGCCTATCTCGGGGCGGGGGGGATTGTTGATGCGCTGGTGGCGGGGGCGGATGTGGTTCTGACCGGTCGTGCAGCCGATCCGGCGATGTTTCTGGCACCACAGATTTTTGAATTTGGCTGGCAGATGGATGATTGGACCCGGCTTGGGCGCGGGACGCTTGTTGGTCATCTTCTGGAATGTGGCGGGCAAATCACCGGGGGCTATTTTGCCGATCCCGGGATCAAGGATGTGCCGGATCTGGCCCGGCTGGGCTTCCCGATTGCCGAGGTTGCCGAAGACGGCAATGCCGTCATTACCAAACTTGCTGATACGGGCGGTTTTGTCACGGCGGCAACCTGCAAGGAACAGCTTCTTTACGAAGTTCATGATCCGAAACGCTATATCCAGCCCGATGTGGTTGCCGATTTTTCCAAAGTCGAGATTACCGAAATCGGACCGGACCGGGTTGCCATTGCCGGCGGTGACGGATCGGCGCGTACCGGCACGCTCAAGGTATCGATCGGCTATGTCGATTCCTGTGTCGGTGAAGGTCAGATTTCATATGCCGGTCCCGGTGCCAAAGCCCGCGGGCGTCTTGCCCTTGATATCCTGCATCAACGGCTTTTGCTTGCCGGGATTGCGCATGAAGAAGTCAGGGGGGAGCTGATCGGGGTGAATTCGGTGTTTCAGGACGCCAAATCAGGGCCATCAGAACCGGCTGAAGTGCGCCTGCGTTTTGTGGTGCGAACCCGTGATCTTGCCACTGCCGCACGGATCGGCGAGGAGGTCGAAAGCCTGTATCTTAACGGGCCGGCCGGTGGCGGCGGGGTGACCAAATCCAAACGGGAAATCGTTGCGATCGTATCGGGGCTTCTGCCCGAAGACCAGGTGCGCACGCAGTTTGAAATGATGGAGGCCTGATGTTGCAGTTACGCGATATTGCGCATTCGCGCACCGGGGACAAAGGCAACATTTCCAATGTGTCGGTGATTGCCTATCACCCCGAAGACTGGCCGCTTCTGATCGATCAGGTCACGGCAGAACGGGTGCGCGCGCATTTTGGCACAATGATTTCGGGCAAGGTCATCCGCTATGAATTGCCACAGATCGGGGCCCTTAATTTCGTGATGCATGATGCGCTTGGCGGCGGAGTGACAAGGTCGCTGGCACTTGATCCGCATGGCAAATGTCTAAGCTCTTTGATCCTGTCGCTGCCGATCGAAAAGGCAGGGGCATAGGGCATCAAACACCGCCGGGTCAAACCGGCAAGGAACCAAAAAAGGGTGGCGTGATCGCCACCCTTGGGTCATCGGTGATTTGTTTGCTGATGCCCGGAATTTTCCGTTGTTTCCCGGTGTTTTTCAGTCCGGGCGCGCTTGATCAGGCGGCTTTGAAAATGACCGGGCTGTCGCCTTCGTGCCATTGATCATATTTGGTCATGGCCCGTTCAAAAAAGGACGAGGCCAGAAAATCATCCAGCCAGCGTTGGACATGCACAAACGGCATGGCGTCAAACGCATCCGGGTCGGTATTGGCGAACTGGCGGATAAATGGTGCAATGGCAAAATCGGCCAGGGCCGGGCGTGACCCGAACAGGTATTTGCCAACCGCAAGCCGCCCGTCCAGACGATTAAGGATCTTTTCCGCATCCCGGCGATGTTCGGCGGGATCGGCATCCTCGTAGCGGGTATGGTATTTGTAACGATCAAGATGATGCTTGAACGGCCCGTCATTTTGCGCAATCAGCGCCAGCATGTCTTCAAGCGTGCCGCTTTCGGGGCTTAGCCAATCAAGCGGATCGTTTTCAGCAAGCGCCCAGACCATGATTTCAAGGCTTTCATCAATCACCGACCCGTCGGGAAGGATCAGGACCGGCACCGTTGCCTTGGGCGATGCATCGATCATGCTTTGCGGCTTGTCGCGCAGAACCACTTCGCGCAGTTCAACATCAATTTCCGCTGCCAGAAGCGACATCCGTGCCCGCATCGCATAGGGGCAGCGCCGGAAACTGTAAAGGATCGGGCGTTCGGGCGATGCGGTGGTGCCATGGTCGGTATCGTTCCCGGTCGATGCGTCATCGCGTGGCGGGATCGACGGACCGTCAGCAGACGGCATAAGGTCGGTGGTGTGATCAATTTCGGGCATATAACCGGATTAAACGGTGCGGGGGGCGAATGCAATGTCATTTGCAATGTCGTCGGTAATATCATCGCAACGTCATCGCAATATCATTCGGGGAAAATCGATCAAATCGCGGTTTTTTGATGCTGCGGGCTTGATTTCCGGGGGCAGTTTGTGAAAGGACAGTGCACCAGTTTTACGCACAGAGACAGGAAATGGGGCAGACGCCAAGGCGTCTATGCGATATCCTGTGATCTGAGAGATTAAAGCCGATTGGAAAGAACAAGGGGCAAGTCCTATGACACCGACCGAAATCGCGCGCGTTACCGATTATCTGCGCCGCACCTTTGACAATAACCAGATCGCGATTGATGCGCCGAAGAAAAAAGGCCATCCGATCGAGATGCGTATTGGCGATGAGTTCGTCGGCGTCGTGCATCGTGACGAGGACGAAGGCGAAGTCAGCTATTCGCTTAATCTGGTCATTCTTGAAGAAGACCTGCCGCCGGCACCGTGATCGGTCCTGTTATTGCAGGAAAATAAAAACGCCCCGGGCCTTGTTTTCCGGGGCGTTTTTTTTGTCTGTCGGATCGCTGCGATCAGGCCGCTGTTTTGGCATCTTCGGATTTGATGACCTTGTGGTTGTCTTCATTCATGCCAAGTTTCCAATAGCTTGAAATATAAAGATCATCCTTGCCAAGGCCGCGTTCTTCGCGGAAGTAGCTGCGCAGTTCCTTCATCGCGGTGAATTCACATGCCGCCCAGACCGACGGGCGTCCAGCGCCCCAGGGAAGCTTTTTGACCACATCGACAAGGGCGTTGCTGACTTCGCCCGGACGCGGATTGATCACCCATTCGATGGTGATGTTGTCGGGCTTGGCAAGGGGTTGAATATCGGCTTCCGAGCGTACTTCGATCACCGCATAGCCACGTGCATCGGCCCCCAGCGTTTCGAGATTGACCGAAACCGCGGGAAGGGCCGTCATATCCCCGACAATCAGGAACCAGTCTGCATCCGGATCGACCAGCTTTTTCGGGCCGGGACCGCCGACCGTGATCACATCGCCGGGCTTGCAATTCACCGCCCAGTTCGATGCCGGGCCGCCATGGTCATTGTGATCGGACCCATCGCCATGCATGACGAAATCAAGATCGATCTCGCGGCCCTGATCGGTCATGCGGTCATGACGCACGGTATAGGTCCGGCGCAATACCCGGTCCTTGTCATCGCCATCAATCGGAAAGATCAGTTTGACATAGGCGCTTTCCTGATCTTCGGGAAAGCCTGCCATGCCGTCACCGCCAAGGGTAACGCGCAGCATATTGGGGGTGACTTGCTTTTTTGCGATCACGACAAGATCGCGTGGGGCAGGTCTGTTCATGAGAAGCTCCTAAGTCCTTTGGTGCGTTTTGTTTTTTGCACCATGTCCTATCCGCAGGGATCAAGGTTATCAGCCATCAGATTGGCGATTTCGACAAAATCCCTGATTTGTTGGGGGGTAAGACCGCGTGTCATTCGGGTTCTGACATCTTGCTCGACCGTGCGGAATGCTTCCATGCGGGTCTCGCCTGCGGCTGTCAAATGCAGTGTCTGGCTGCGTCGATCGATCGGGTGCGGGCGGCGTTCAATCAGCCCGTCATTTTCAAGTTCTTTCAAAAGCCGGGTGATGCGGCCTTTGTCCTGACCGGATTTTTCGGCCATTTGCTGGGCGGTGATGCCCGGAATGCGGATGATCCATTTCATCACGCGTTTGTGCGAAATCGGCATCGGCATATCGGCATCGACCATCGCATTCATCAGGCTGCGTTTATAGGCATGAACAAGCCGATGCAGGGTTTCACCCGGGACATGTGCCTTATCCGATGCCTGGTCTTGTGCCTGATCCTGTTCGATCATGATCTTTCTCGCTTTATCACACATTCGCGGCAATCAGGCCGGTACGAAGGGCATGGCGACGACCTTCGCAAATCAGCGCCGATGCCAGGGCCGCACCACTTGCCACCATCATGATGGTATCAAGCTCAAACCCGCCGCCGGTGCCAATCAGGATCGCGGCAAGTGCCGCACCCACCGATTGCCCGGTCAGGCGCGCGGTTGATAACATGCCACTGGCCCCGCCGGAACGATCACGCGGTGCCGATGTCAGCATCAGGCGGTTGTTGGGCGCCTGAAACAGCCCGAACCCGATCCCGCACAGGGCAAGCGCGCCGATAATCCCGGCATAGCTTCCGTCTTCCGGTACAAAGGTAATGGCATAAAGCCCGATCGCAAACACCATCATGCCAAGCCCGGTCAGACGGATTGGCGAATATTTATCGGCCAGCCGTCCGGCAACCGGGGCGGCAACCGCGGTGGCAAGCGGCCATGGCGTCATCAAAAGTCCGGTGACGGTCGCGCTATAACCCAGCACGTCATGGAAATAGAATGGCAGGGTAACGAACGCAATCATCTGCGCACAGAAACCGCAAATCGATGATCCGATCGAACAGGCAAAAACCGGCAGCTTCAAAAGATCAAGCGGCAACATCGGCCGGTCCTTGGACAATTGACGCCGGACCAGAAACGCACCGGCAATGACCGCCACGCCAAATTGCGCGCCAATCAGGGCCGGGTCACTTTCGGTGCCGACATTGCCAAGGGCCGAAATCAACCCGCCAAAGGTCAGCACATTCAAAAACGCGCTGATGAAATCAAACCGGGTGCGGCTTGGCGCGTTAAAGGGCAGGGTGAAATAGCCGACAATGATCGCCAGGATCGAAATCGGCACATTGATCAAAAACAGCCAGTGCCAGCTTGCAACCGCCAGAATCGCCGATGCGATGGTCGGGCCACCTGCGGCCGACACCGATACCGTCATGGCGATCCAGCCAATGGCACGGCCCAGCTTGGCCTGCGGGAAGATATGGCGCATGACCGCGCCATTAATGCTCATCAATGCCGCACCACCCAGACCCTGCAACACGCGCGCAGCAGTCAGAAACTCGATATTCGGGGCCATGGCACACAGGAATGATGCAATTCCGAAAATCGCAATGCCACTCAGATAAACCTTGCGAAAACCGATGGCCTCGCCAAGGGCGGCCAACGGCAATAAGGAAACAACAATCGCCAGCTGATAGGCGGTGACAACCCAGATGGCATGGGCGGGCGAAACGCCCTGATCCTGCGCAATGATCGGAAGGGCGACATTCATGATCGTGCCGTCAAGCACGGCCATCATGATGGTCAGCAACACCGCCATTGCGGCAAATCCGGCCCGCGGGCTTGGCAATCCGTCCGGGTAAATGGTGGTCGAAATCTTCATGGGGCGATTTCACTTTCAGTCTTCTTGGCAACGCAGAACGGCTCGTCCCAAACGGACGACACAGCACTGCGCAATTCGGTGACGCGCGAGGGGTGCGGGGCGGACACAGAAGCCGGGGAATGGGGGGCGAAAAGCTTCTGTATCCGTAATCTTAATTGGTTGACTATGTCAACTACATGAAAATAGTTGATTGTGTCAACTATATTTTGATGCCTGCACTTCCGGGTAGTTCCGATCCGCGCCATTGGGGCGTAACATCAAGGAAATGAACAGGGAGGGCAGAATATGAAAACTGCACTGACGCTCGCCATTGCCATGCTATTTGCACTCGCTGCAAACCTTGCACCAACACAAGCCGGATCAGCCCCCGCGATCGTGGATCACCTGATCGAACATGGCGGCGGTTCCCGAAAAAGCTCTCCACCCGGTCAGTGCTGCCATATGGATAACAAGGCGGGTTCTGTGTATTATCATTGAGGGATTTGTTTTAAGGGGTAAATAAATCTGTCCACTTTTTTGCGGCATTTTTCCTTTCTTCTTCTTTGTCTTTGATGGAAATCTTGGTGTGTAATGATTGACTCGTTCACTCGCGAAAATCTAGAAACGATCCTGCTTGAAGCTTACGGAAGTTTCGAGATGCCAAACTTCTCGTTTGTGGAGCGCAGAGCGAAGCGAAAGCCCTATGAAAAGTTACTACAGACTCTTTCCAAGATGTTTGATGTAACCGATCAAACGGACTTCAATTACGCGGTTTGTCTGTCACTACTGATCTCTTTGGACGAGAAATCTTGGGTTCTGGATTTGTCGCTTGTTGGGCCATTCGCGGTGTTTCTCAGAGTTGAAGATCGAAAAGGTGCCCATGCATGCAAGTTACTAAATGAGGAGAATTTTACCGCGGAGGAGTCTAAACTGGGCGTAGAGATCGAAAAAGCGGGCTTGTTGCTTATGAAAAAAACGGACCTCGAAATGCCTGTTGCGATGCCCATGTCCCTCGCGGTGCCTGAAGACGTGGCGGTTTATCATGCCCTGTTTTCGGATGTATATGCTCTGCCATGGTCGCTTCCAGAGGGTATTTCTTTTAATTAATCGCGTTAATCGGATTAAACTTAAAGCTAAAATGGGACTGCCCCCCCCCCTTTTCTTTTTCGTTTTTTCTGTCCAGCTTTTTATCTAGCCAAATAGGCGAATTATTGCGTTAGAAGCATCAAAAACGGCCTCTCTAACTTTTGATTCATATAATTTGGTCGCATGTAAAACTCGCTCTAGATATTCTTGAGAAAAGAGCTTTTTTTGTCGCGATCAGGATAATCCTCACATTCGGATGCAACTCCCACGAAAGCCAGAAATACTTCTTGGTCGGTTGCAACAAGAGAATGACTCAATTGAACAATTTTTCTGCAGCCATATATGAGCTCTATCCAATTGGACTTCATCATCTGGCAAACGCGTACAAGTTCAGACCGAACTGCTAAATCCTGGATGAAGCTGTTCAAAGTGGTTGTCCCAAGTACATCCAAAAAGTGCGAACATAAGTCGGAATTGATGCCGTAATCTATTTCTGGGTTCACCAACAGATGAATAATCATTTGTATTTCTTCAGAAAATTCCGCTTCGAACTCAATTTCTTCACAGCTTTCCATCACTTCCGCCCAGTTCTCCAGTTCTTGGGCCGAGATGTAACCTTTCAGGTACCGCATCAAAGCGGTTTCAACGGCAGTAGTTTCTAAAACGATTGGTTCGTCGTCGAAGTCCCACTCAAACTCTGAAAGGCGTTCCGAAATTTGCTCAAGTGGTTCATGCAACCAGATCAAGCTTTGCAGTGTTTGACGTCGTTGTTGCGACACTTAATGCTCCCACAAATTCTCATACGTGAAAACTAGCATCTGCACGGTATCGCGGAGAATAGCTAAATCTGAGCCAAACACACACTCAACAAATACCCTCCCGTAGGCGCTTCCCAATCGACCATTTCGCCGAGGCAATAGGTGCCGGGGCGGTTGATGAGTTGGAAATTGTCGTCGAGTTCTTCCCATGCTACGCCGCCTGCGGTGCTGATGGCCTCGTCGATTGGGCGGGGCTTTTTGATTTTGAGGGGGAGGTTTTTGATCGCGGTGGCCAGTTTGGCCGGTTCGTTCAGGGTTTCGCGCGGGGTGACTTCGAAGATCAGGGCGGTTTTGGTGGCATCAAGGCCGAGTGTCTTGCGCAGGTGATTGCCAAGCGAGTTTTTGCCGCGTGGTTTGGCAAGGCGGGTGGTGACGTCATCAAGTGTGCGGTCGGGGCAGAGGTCGAGGGTGAGGATGCCGACCCCGGTTTCAAGCCATTGATCGCGAAGCGTGGCGGATATGGCGTAAACGGCACTGCCTTCGATCCCGGTTTTGGAAATCACAAACTCGCCGCGCACGGTCTGGGGGCCGCAGGTCAGCGTCACGGCCTTGACCGGGGATCCCGCACATTTGTCGATCAGATGGTCTGTCCAGTCGATGTCAAAACCGCAATTGGCCGGTTTGAACGGGTTGCATTTGATCCCGGCATTCATCAGGATTTCCATCCATTTGCCGTCCGATCCCAATCGTTTCCAGCTTCCACCACCAAGGGCGAGGATGGTGATATCGGCATCTGCCGTCACGTCGCCATCAGTTGTTTTGAAAACCGCCTGACCGGCATCGTTCCAGCCGGTCCAGTAATGGCGGTAATGGATCACGCAGCCCAAAACATCAAGGCGTCGCAACCAGGCACGCAAAAGCGGGCTTGCCTTCATCGCGGTCGGAAAGACCCGGCCAGATGAGCCGACAAAGGTTTCAACACCAAGCCCCGCGCACCAATCACGGATTTGGGCGGGACCGAATTTGCGCAAATGCGGTTCAAGGCGGGCGCGCGATGCGCCATAGCGGGTCAGGAAGGTTTCCAGATCCTCGCCATGGGTGATGTTAAGCCCCGATTTCCCCGCCATCAGGAATTTGCGCCCGGCACTTGGCATGCCTTCATAGATCGTTACCGTATAACCGTCACCCGCAAGCCGTTCTGCGGCCATCAGGCCAGCCGGACCGGCACCGATCACCATGGCGGTTTTGCCATTCGGGGCAGGTTTTACGGGGGTGCTGGCTGTGGTCATGATCGGCCTTGTGATGCGATGCGGGTCTGTTGGGCGGTTTTAGCTTCTTTGGCGGGAATTGGCAATTTGTGCTGATGATCCTGTGGTGCCAGGGGTAAGAGGCCCGCGCCGTCGTATGGGTGACAAAGGGCGGGGTATAAGCCGACAGGTCACGCCGGCACAGGCGGGCACCCATCGGGGCGGGCGCAAAACGCAAGGGTACGGGAGATTGGCAAGTATCGAGCATTCTCAACCGGATATGGGGACGGGGTCGCAGGGATTTCTCGCCTGTATCAGGTGATGATGAAATATCATTTCATGAATTGCGGGTTGTTGAGTGAATTCGACCCTTTTTGCCGCAGTTTGCGCCAAACATTGGCAATTTGTCGGCATTTCGGATAACAAAAAATCAGAAGAGGCAAACAAACCAAAAGACGACCAACAGGAGGAAACATGCGTTCTTACGATCTGGTGAAGGGGATCGGCGCGATTACCCGTCGTTCCATGCTGGCAACCGCACTTGGCGCCATTGCATTTGGCGCGGTGTCATTCGGGCAGGGGGCTGCGCAGGCGGCCGAGAAAATCAACATTGCGGCACTGACCTTTGTTTCAAGCTCGCCGTTGTTTATCGCCAAGGAAAAGGGCTATTTCGCGGACGAGGGGCTTGATGCGGAAATCACGTTCTTCCGCGCTGCACAGCCGGTTGCCGTTGCGATTGCATCGGGCGATGCCGATTTTGGCGTCACGGCCTTCACCGGCGGGTTCTTTAACCTGGCAGGCAAAGGCGCGCTTAAGGTGATTGGCGCACAGCTTCATGAAGATCCGGGCTATGACGGATCGGCGATCCTTGCATCCAATGCCGCCTATGAAGCCGGTTTGACGTCGGTTGACAAACTGGGCGGGCACAGCTTTGCCCTGTCGCAGGTTGGATCAAGCTTCCATTACATGATCGGCAATGTCGCGGAAAAAGCCGGCGTTGATATCGACAGTATGGAGCTTAAGCCGCTGCAATCGGTTCCAAACATGATCGGAGCGCTTAAAAGCGGGCAGGTCGACAGCATGATCATCGTACCGCATATCGCCAAGCCGCTGGCAAATGCCGGTGCGGCCCATATCATCGGCTGGGTGAAGGATTATGTGCCTTATCAGGTTGGTGGTCTTTTCACGTCGACCAAGAATGTCGAAGAACGCCGTGACGTGGTAGAGAAATTCGTGCGCGCCTATCAGAAAGGTGTGGCTGATTACCGTGCGGGCCTTCTGGCGACCGATGCGGATGGCAAGCTGATTGAAAGCGATACCACGAACGAGATCCTCGAAATCGTTCACAAATATGTCTATGCCGATGACCCGGCCGAGAAGGCCTATCCGAAAATCCGCAATGGCGCGATGTTCATCACCGAGGAAGGCAAGCTTGATGTCGAAGACGTCAAGGCACAGGTCAAATGGTATCAGGAGCGCGGCTATGTTTCCGAAAGTGCCGATCCAGATACCTTCATCGATACCAGCTTCATCGCGCCGCTTGGCCAGTAAGCGGATGTGATTTCAAACCGGGCCGGAACTGTTGCGTTCGGCCCGGTTGTCTTTGGGACGCCTGTTTTCCCGAATTGCCACCACGAATGTTAATTATCCAAAGAGTTGGCCATGCGGCTTACCATCAAAAATGTCAGCCATCGCTATGATCAGGTCGAAGCATTGCGCGAAATTGATCTGACGATTGAACCGGGCGAGGTCGTTGCCCTGATCGGGCCTTCGGGCTGCGGGAAATCAACGCTTTTGTCGATCATTGGCGGGATGCTCAAACCCAGTTCCGGTGACGTCCTGATTGATGATCAGGCCAAACCCGAAGGGTGCCTTAACCCGCTGACATATGTGTTTCAGGATTTCGCATTGCTGCCCTGGCGCACGGTTGCGGGCAATATCAGTCTGGTTCTTGAAGACCATCCATTGTCCAAAGCCGAACGGGATGCCCGGATCGAAGAAGTTCTGGCGCAAACCAATCTGTCGGATTTCCGCGATGCCTATCCCAAACAACTGTCTGGCGGCATGAAGCAGCGTGTCGGTATTGCCCGTGCCCTTGCGGTGCGCCCGGCGGTGCTGTTGATGGATGAACCGTTATCGGCCCTTGATGCGCAGACCCGCATTCTGTTGCTTGATGAATTTTCCGATCTGTTTGCGCGCACCGGCATGACCGCGGTTTATGTCACCCACAACCTGAATGAAGCGGTGCGTCTGGCCCATCGGGTGGTGGCGTTGCGCCGCCGTCCGGGCACGATCAAGGAAATCCACAGCATCGATATCCCGATCAGCGACCGGGCAGAGGGCATGACCGAACTGGTTGCCCATGAACAGGCGCTTTGGAACCTGATCCGGGATGAGGCGATTGCCGCGGACAAGGAGCTTGAAAATGTCGCGTGAGGTCGCAAACAGCACTTCTGATGGCGCTGATAACAAGGTCCGTTTTCGTGCCACCGGCTTTAATCCCAAGGCCAACCCGGTTGCCGCATGGGCAAGCTTTGTGGTGGTGATTGCGCTTTGGCAATTGGGATCAAGCACCGGGCTTATTTCCGAACTGGCAATGCCAAGCCCGGTCGCGGTGGCCCAGGCACTTTGGCAATTGATTGTGTCAGGTGATCTTTGGCGCCATCTGGCGGCATCGCTTCAGCGTCTTGTGGGCGGCTGGGTGATGGGGACGGCTGCGGGCCTGATCGTCGGGTTTCTGGTTGGCATGTTTACCTGGGCGCGTTCGCCCGGTGTGGCATTGGTATCCGCCCTGTTCCCGATCCCGAAAATCGCGCTTTTGCCGCTGTTTATCATCTGGTTTGGCATTGGCGAGCCGTCAAAATTTGCCACCATTGCCTTTGGCGTGTTTTTCCCGACCGTGATCAACACCTTTGGCGGGGTTGATAACGTCCAGCGAAATCTGATCCGCATGGGGCAAAGCTTTGACATGCCGATGTGGTCGGTGATCCGCAAGATAATCCTGCCCGGCGCATTGCCAACCATCCTGTCGGGTTTTCGTATTTCATCCTCGATCGCGATTATCCTTCTGATCGCAGCCGAGATGATCGGGGCGCAATACGGGATTGGTGCGCTTATTCTTGCTGCGGGCAACCTGTATCAAACCGATCAGCTGATTGCCGGTGTGGTGGTTTTGTCGCTGCTGGGATTGTGCGTATCCTGGTTGCTGGGGCGGCTGGATCGCTGGTTGCTTGGCTGGCGCTAGGCCCTTCGCAAAACACAGAAAAGCCGGGCAATTGTAACGATTGTCCGGCTTTTTTTATCTGTGATCGGCCCGGAACCTGGCCGGTGGCATGCCGGCCTTTTTTGCAAAGAAACGCGAAAAATACCCTGCATCGCGAAAGCCGAGTTCGCCGGCGATTTGTTGAACCGCGATGTCGGTATAGATCAGGGTGCGCTTGGCTTCCAGCATCAGGCGGTTTTGCAATACCTCGCTTGCGGTCATGCCATAAATATCCTTGGCAATGCGGTTGAGCTGGGTGGTGGTGACGCCGATTTCGCGGGCATAGAATTCAAGCGGTTTGTGATGTTTGTAAAACCGTTCGACCAGCATCTGGAATTTGCGAAATTTCGCGGTTTTCTGTTCCTGGCGCGACAGATGGGCCGGATCGCCTTGTGGCGCGATCCGCCCGACATCAAGCAACAGCAATCCCAGAATATGACGAAGCGCAAACAGACGCCCGGTATTGTGGCTGTAATATTCGCGCGCCAACTGTGAAATCAGGAAGTCAACCGGCCCGGATGGCTGGTTCTGATCGGGGTCAAGATTGGTATCAACACAGATCGCCTGATCAAGCCGGGCGAGCAATTTGGGGGCCGGGGCCAGAATTTCCTGAAGATGATGATCGGTCAGGGAAATGACCCAGCCATCAATATCATCACTGAATTTGAAGCCATGCACCGTGCCCGGCGGGACGGTAATCAGCTGCCCGGCCTGCATGGTCAGGTTCTGGTCATCAAAGCTGATTTCGGCTGTGCCCCGGGTGATGTAAAGCAACTGAAACAGGTTGGTGTGACGGTGCGGCTTGATGTGCAAATCATGCAGGCGCGACCGTTCCGGGATGCTTTCAAGATGAAAGAATTCCGGTTCGGTGATCGGTTGCTGTTCACTGGTTTCCGAGCCATCGGGAAAATCATCGGCGAAACCATCGGACACATCCCGGTCAAACGCGTCGATTGGCGATTGTGCGCGATGGGCGTCGCGTTCGCCATACAGTTTGTAAATCGGGATGCTGTTGCGCATGGGGATCCTGATGGGGTTCCTGATGGAGTTCCAGACGATGCTGATCGGGCTTGGATGAAGTCTATCCGGTTTCAGACAGGACCAAAAGGGACCAAAACACCCAAAAGAAAAGCCCGCCACAGGGGAATGGCGGGCTTTTATGATCAGCTTTGTTTCGGCTATCCGCCCAGCATCGAGGGGACGAACAATGTCAGGACCGGCACAAAGATCAAAAGCAGAATACGAATGATCTCGGCCCCGAAGAACGGCATCACCCCGCGGAAGGTCTGGCTCATGGGGACACCCTTGGCCAGTGCGTTGATGATAAAGACGTTCAGTCCGACTGGCGGGGTTATCAGCCCCAGCTCCACGACAATGAGTGCGAGAATACCGAACCAGATTTTAAGGTCCTCGGTCCCCATGCCATAGGCCGCGGTCGCCGCCGTTGCCCAGTCACCACCATTGATATCAACAAGGGCAGGCCAGAAGAACGGGATCACAACCACAATCATGGAAAGACTTTCCATGAAGCAGCCAAGCAAGATCAGCGCCATCAGCATCAGAACCATGATCAGCCACGGGTCCAGGCCACTGGTCGCGGCTGCTTCTGCCATATAGGCCGGAAGGTTGGCACGGCTGAAAAAGCCCTTGAGGATTTCCGCACCCAGCAGGATGAAGAAAATCATCGAAGACGTGATCGCCGTATCCTTAAGCGATTGGCGCAGGCCTTCCCATGACAGGCCGCCTTTGCCTTTCCAGCGCATATAGGCGCCGTAAACGAGGATCGCGAACACACCCACACCTGCGGCCGGGGTCGGCGTGAACAGACCGGCACCAAGACCCAGAATGATGGAGCCGAAAATCACCATGACCGGGATCAGACGCAGCAACGCTTCCTTGCGTTCGGCGGGCGGCATCGGTTCGGGTTTCGGGGCCAGCGACGGGTTCAGACGGACCTGAATGGCGATCACGGCCATAAAGAACACAACGGCAATCAAACCCGGAATGATCGCGGCCTGGAACATCTGAATGATTGATGCTTCGACCGTGACTGCATAAATCACCAATGCGACCGATGGCGGGATCAGAATGCCAAGCGTGCCGCCAGCTGCCAGCGTGCCGGTTGCCAGACGCGGTGAATATTTCAGACGATCAAGTTCCGGAAGCGCAACCTTGCCCATGGTCGATGCGGTGGCAAGCGATGATCCGCAGACTGCACCAAAACCGGCACAGGCACCAATGGCTGCCATGGCAACACCACCACGGAACCGGCCCAAAATGGCATTCACCCCCTGGAACAGGTCGCGTGACAGATTGGCCTGGCTTGCCAGATATCCCATCAGAACAAACAGCGGAACGACCGACAATTCATAGTTCGACACAATCCCGTACAGCAGCGATTTGAACTGCTGAAGATAGGGGTCGAAACGCAGGAACGGGAAAAACAGGCTCAGCACATAGTTGCCGCCAATGCCAACGCCAACCATGGCAAGGCCGACGGGAACACGCAAAGCCAGAACGAAAAAGAGAACAGCAAGGCCACCAAGGCCGATCAATTCGCGCTCAGACATCGGCCTCTCTTTCGAAAATCTGACTTCCGGCAATGGCCGCCCACAGGAACATCGAAATGATGCCCGGGACATAGAACGGCCAGATGGTCCAGCCGAGAATTGCCGAAAGGGTATTGTCGCCACGAACCTCGATCAGGCCATTGACCATCATATAACCAAGGAACAGCGCCAGTCCGGTCATAAGAATGCTTGAAACCACGTCAATTGCGCGGGCAAACCCGTCCGGGAACATTTTGATGAACACATCAACGGCAACGTGACCGCGATGTGCCTGGCAGTAGGGGAAGAACATCAGGGCAGCCGAGCTGACAATCATGCTGACGAAATCTTCATAGCCGATAATGGCCGGAAAGTTGGCGTCAAACAGCCGGGCGATCTTGTCCAGACCAAAGGCGGTAACGTTGACAATCGTTACAACGGCAATCAGCAGGGCAAGCAGGCCACCGATAACGGCGAACCATGATGCAGCCTTGTAGAGCACGTTTTTCATATGTCTTACAATCTAGAGGGCAATCTAGCGGGAAAAACAGGGTCACGCATCGGCATGATACGTGACCCCACAAGATTTTCCAGTAACTTGATATCGTTACTTGGTATGGGCCAGAACGGCTGCTTTTGCGTCTTCGACGAGTTTCGCGCCGTCGATGCCGTTGGATTTGGATTCTTCGATCCAGCGATCAACGACCGAGGCAGCGGCATCATCGAAGGTCGCTTTTTCAGCGGCGGTCAGTTTGACAACCTGACCCTTGCCTTCGTTGATCATTTTCTTGCCGACTTCTTCAACATTGTTGAAGACATCGCCGATTTCAGCTGCGAAGTCGCGGCCGGAGTTGCGATCGATGATTTCCTTGAGATCATCCGGAAGGCTTTCGTAACGATCCTTGTTCATTGCAAACAGGAAGGTCGAGGTGCCAAAGCGCGAATTCACGCCTTCGCCTTCAACAGAATAGGAAATCAGTTCAGCCAGTTTAAGCGGCGGAACAACTTCGAACGGAACCAGACCGCCATCGACCACGCCAAGCGACAGTGCCTGCGGCAGGGCCGGGACCGGCATGCCAACCGGCTCTGCACCCCAGGATTCAATAACCCAGGAACCGGTACGGGTCGGGGTACGCAGTTTCAGACCTTTGACGTCATCAACCGTGCGGACTTCCTTTTCCGTCAGATGGATGGCCTGACCGGCATGGACGTGAACCGCCAGCGGGTGGATGTCTTTAAGGTCTTCGGCGAATTCGTCCTTAAGATCCCACATCGCAAGGTTGGTTGCGCGCGCGTCACCAAGATGCACGCCCGGCAGTTCGAAAACTTCGATGCGCGGGAATACGCCCGGGGTGTAACCCGGAAGCGTCCAGACGATGTCTGCAACGCCGTCACGAACCTGACGGTACAATTCCGGCGGGTTGCCGCCAAGCGACATGGACGGGAAGATTTCAAACTTGATACGGCCGTTTGATTCTTCTTCGATTTTCTTTGCCCACGGCTCAATCATTTTGGACTGTGCCGGTGCCTTCGGACCCAGGAAATGGTGGATCGTAAGCGTAACTTCCTGTGCGTGTGCGCCGAACGACACCATGGTCGCAACAGCTGCACCCGCAAGCAATTTGGTGATGTGTTTCATTCTTCCTCCTTTGAACGTCTTGTCGCGGTCATGACGCCGACAAACGTTTCAGCCATGATGCGCATCTAGCGTGCGAAGTTTTCCAAGATACTTGGTTGTTGTTTTTATTATTATTTTTGGAATGGCCTGCGTTTGGTGCAATTCTGCCATACCGAATTGGAACCAATCTAATGGGCACGTGATGGTTATGTATAATGATATGTCCGCACATTTGCATAACCAAACGATTATGTATTAAGGCCTGAATGGGTTGCGTGATGCAGTGCCGCTTCTTCGCGCACAGCATTGATCAGCATCTCGACAGGCGGTGAAATCGGCGAGTCAATCCGGGTCGTCAACCCGACGGGTCCAAAAGTGTCACTGGTATCTATCGGTAATTCAACAAGATGGCCCTCGGCGATGTCAGATGCAACAGCCCCGTTCGAGATGATCCAGATCGCATCGGTCTCGCGCGTAAAGGCGCGCCCGAACGATGTTGAAACCGTTTCGATCCGGTCGGGAAGGGCGCCGATGCCATGGGCAATCAGCATTTTGTCGACCGTCGGATGAATGATCGCATGTTTGGGCGGCACCAGAACGGTGAATTCGCGGATACGTGTAATGTCGGGATTTTCATCGGTTAGCAACGGATGCCCCGGACGTGCCACCAGCGAAATATGTTCCGAATATAAATGTATGAATGACAGGCCCGACATCTGATCGGGTTCGGCCAGCCGCCCGACCACAAGATCAAGTTCACCAACGCGCAATTGTCCCATCAGCATGACGTTCGGACCGGCAACCACCTTGACCGTTGTATCGGGACTAAGGGATTTGAACCGGCGGATGGCATTGGGCATGACGCTGGCGGCGACGGTCGGCAATACGCCAAGATTGATCGAAAGACCGCCCTGCATGCGGACTTGGCTGATGCTGTCGACACCCTGGCGAAGGGCGGTGACGCTGGCCCCGGCATATCGCAGGAAAACCTTGCCGAAATCGGTCAGGGTCACGCCGCGTTTGGACCGGTCAAACAGCCGCGCGTCAAGATGTTCTTCAAGTTCGCGGATGGTCTTGGAAACGGCGGGCTGGGTGATGGACAGGGTGTCGGCGGCCTTGACAACGCTGCGCTGACGCGCGACTTCCAGAAAACAGGTCAGATGACGGAATTTAATGCGTTGATCAAGCATGTGTGCCTACGTCGCGTCGTTGTAGAATAAAGTAATCAGAACACAATGCATAATTATATAGTTATGCAAAATACGCAATTCCTCATTTTACATAACCAAAACCATCTGCGAAATTGTGCGCAAATAAGCAGGGTGGAAACGACATGAGTCTACAAGTCGCCCCGATCAACGGGACACATATCCATTACAGCCAGTCCGGGCCGAAAGACGCGCCTGTGCTGGTGTTTTCGAACTCGCTTGGTACCGATCTGCGCATCTGGGATGATGTTGTTGCGGCCTTGTCTGACCGCTTCAATATTGTGACCTATGACAAGCGCGGTCATGGATTGTCAGGCATCGGTGATGCGCCATATGACATTGCGCTGCATGCCAATGACCTGATCGGGCTGCTTGATCATCTTGGCCTTGGCAAGGTGATCATTTGCGGTCTGTCGGTTGGCGGGCTGATTGCCCAGAAAGTCACGCAATTGCAGCCCGAACGCGTTCGCGGCCTGATCCTTTGTGATACCGCCCCCAAGCTTGGTGATTATAACGGCTGGAATACCCGGATCGAAGCCATCAAGGCCGACGGGATTGATGTTCTGGGCGATGCGATCATGGAACGCTGGTTGTCGCCGACGTTCCGCAAGGACCGTCCGCTTGAAACCGCGATGTATCGCGACATGCTCGTGCGCACGACAGAGGCCGGCTATATCGGCACCTGTGTGGCGCTGCGCGACGGTGATCTGCGCGAAGCGGCGGGCAAAATTGCGGTTCCGACCTTATGTATCTGTGGATCGGATGACCTGGCGACACCGCCCGATGTGGTGCGCGAAATGGCGACCATGATCCCGAATGCCGAATTTGAATTGATTGACGGGGTCGGGCATTTGCCCTGCATCGAAACCCCGGAATTGCTGACCCGGTTGATCGACCGATTTACCAAGGAGAAGAACCTTGTCTGAGAGCCGGTATGACATTGGCATGAAAACCCGCCGTTCCGTTCTGGGCGATGCGCATGTGGATCGTGCGTCAAAAAACATCACCGAAATTGATGAAGGTTTTCAGCGCTATATCACTGAAAATGTCTGGAATGGTGTCTGGACCAGCGACACATTCACCAAACGCGAACGGTCCATCGTTACCATAGCCCTTCTTGCGGGGCTTGGTCACGAAGAAGAACTCGCCATGCATATCCGGGCGACCCTGAATACCGGGGCGACACGCGATGATATCCGTGAAACCCTGATGCATGTTGCGGTCTATGCCGGCGTTCCCGCCGCCAATACTGCATTCCGCATCGCCAAACAAGCCTATGCCGAGATCGACGCGGCATCCAAGGGAGAGTAAGTTAAATGTCCGTTTTCAAACCGCGTGACTGGGGATCCCACGCCCCGTTCATTGCTCCGGGCTACAAGTCCACCATTCTGCGTGGCCCGTCGCGCCCGCCGCTGGCGATCAAGTCCGGCCTGACCGAAGGCACCGGACCGCGTTTCGCCCCGGCAAGTGTGCGTGCACTTGATTTCGACCTGACCAAAAACGGGATCACCAACGGCGAACCGCTTGGCGAACGCATTGTGGTGCATGGCCGTGTCATGGATACCGATGGTCGCCCGCAACCGAACATTCTTGTCGAAATCTGGCAGGCGAACGCGGCAGGCCGTTATGTGCACAAGGTTGATCAGCACGAAGCGCCGCTTGATCCGAACTTCCGCGGTTCGGGACGCTGCATGACCGATGAAAACGGAAATTACAAATTCTATACCATCAAGCCGGGGGCCTATCCGTGGGGCAACCATTTCAATGCCTGGCGTCCGAACCATATTCATCTGTCGCTGTTTGGTCCGGGCTTTGCCACCCGTCTTGTGACCCAGATGTATTTCCCGGGTGATCCGCTGCTTGAACTTGATCCGATTTTCCTGGGCACCGAAGACCCGGTCGCACGCGAACGTCTGATTGCCAAATTCTCGATCGACAAGACCGAGGAAAGCTTTGCGCTGGGTTATCAGTTTGACATTGTCCTGCGCGGACGCAACGGCACCCCGATGGAGAATTAAGTCATGGCATATGGTGAAACCCCTTCACAGACGGTTGGTCCGTATTTCGCCTATGGCCTGACAGCAGGTCAGTATGGCTATGATTTTACCGATATCGCCGACCCGGTTGTTGCCGGTCCGGATGCCAAGGGTGAACATATCCGCATCACCGGCACTGTGTTCGACGCCGAAGGCAATCCGGTCAATGACGCGATGATCGAAATCTGGCAGGCCGATGCCGACGGCGTTTACAGCGAAAAGCCGGTCGATGTTGCTGATGCCGGTTTCCGTGGTCTTGGCCGGTGCGGCACGGGTACGGATGCCAAAAACCGTTTCTGGTTTGATACGGTCAAGCCGGGCGTCGTTGCCGATGCCCAGGCCCCGTTTGTCAATGTGATCGTGTTTATGCGCGGCATGCTTGTTCACGCCTTTACCCGTTTTTACTTCGACGACGAAGCTGAACTGAATGCCACGGACACCGTCCTGCAATCGGTTCCAGCAGATCGTCGCGACACCTTGATCGCCAAGCGTGTCGAAACCCCAAGCGGGATCGAATACCGGATCGACATCCACATGCAGGGGGACGCGGAAACCGTGTTCTTCGACGTGTAGGCCGATCTGGTCCGATGGCTGCGTCCGCTGCTTTGGGGAAGGCCGGCGGTCGCAGCCATCGATCCGATTTCTCGCATGATGCGGGGCAGTTGCCCCGAATTTGTTTTGTTCTGTTTTGGTTTGATACCACAGGAGTTTTACCGTGGTTGCACGTTTCATGTCGCTTAAAGAGGCTGTCGCGTCCTGCGTTAAGGATGGCGACACCATTTCGATGGAAGGCTTCACCCATCTTATCCCGCATGCTGCCGGGCACGAGATCATCCGTCAGGGGATCAAGGATCTGACCCTGATCCGCATGACGCCCGATATGATCTATGATCAGCTGATCGGTGCCGGATGTGCCAAAAAACTGATCTTCTCCTGGGGCGGGAACCCGGGTGTTGGTTCGCTGCATCGTCTGCGCGAAGCGGTTCAGGAAAGCTGGCCGCACAAGCTTGAAATCGAAGAACATTCCCACGCGGCGATGGCCAATGCCTATGACGCCGGTGCGGCCGGTCTGCCCTGTGCGGTGTTCAAGGGATATCGTGGTGCGGAACTGCCGCGCGTCAACCCGAACATCAAGTTCATCAAATGCCCGTTCACCGGCGAAAGCCTGGCCGCGGTTCCGTCGATCCGCCCGGATGTGACGGTTGTTCACGCCCAGAAAGCCAACAAAAAGGGCGATGTCCTGTTTGAAGGCATCGTTGGTGTTCAGAAAGAAGCCGTTCTGGCCGCCAAGAAATCCATCGTGACGGTCGAAGAGATCGTTGATGATTTCGGCGATATCTCGTCGAACGCTGTGATGCTGCCGAACTGGGCGGTTACCGCGATTGTTGAAATCCCGGGTGGGGCGCATCCGTCCTATGCGCAAGGCTACTACAAGCGCGACAACGCGTTTTACAAGGCATGGGATCCGATTGCCCGCGATCGGGAGGCCTTCCTGGCCTGGATCGAAGAACATGTCATGAATGGCGGTCCCGAAGATTTCGCGGCCAAGCGTGAAGCAAACAAAGGCTAAGCGGAGAAAAGATCATGGTTGAATATACCCCGACTGAAATGATGACGGTATCCGCCGCACGCGCGCTTAAAAACGACGATGTGTGCTTTGTTGGTATCGGTATGCCGTCTGCGGCCTGTAACCTGGCCCGTCTGACCCATGCACCTGACATCACCCTGATTTATGAAAGTGGCACGATTGGCACCAAGCCGGACGTTCTGCCGCTGTCGATCGGTGATGGCGAACTGTGTGAAACCGCTGTGAACACGGTTCCGGTGCCCGAAATGTTCCGCTACTGGCTTCAGGGCGGCAAGATTTCGGTCGGTTTCCTTGGTGCGGCCCAGCTTGATAAATATGGCAACATCAACACCACCGTGATTGGTGATTACGACAACCCCAAAGTCCGTCTTCCGGGCGGTGGCGGTGCGCCGGAAATCGCAACCAGCTGTGGCGAAGTCTTCCTGGTGATGAAACAAAGCAAACGCGGTTTTGTCGAAAAGATCGATTTCGTGACGTCGCTTGGTCATGGCAAGGGCGGTGATGACCGCGCATCCTATGGTGTGGATACCAAAGGCCCGTCGCGTCTGATTACCGATCTTTGCATCATGGAACCGCATCCGGTCGGCAAACAGTTCATCGTGACGTCGATCCATCCGGGCGTAACCCGCGAAGAAATCATCGAAAATACCGGTTGGGATGTTGAGTTTGCCGACGAAGTCGCCGAAACTGCGATCCCGTCCGAGAAAGAATTGCAGGTTCTTCGTGAACTGCATGCTCGTACCGCCAAGGCCCATGCGGGTCAGCAGTAAGAGTAATAACAAGGATCTTAGAAATGGCTGACGCATATATTTGCGATTACATCCGTACCCCGATTGGCCGCTTTGGTGGCAGCCTGTCACAGGTACGTGCCGACGATCTTGGCGCGGTGCCGCTCAAGGCACTGGTTGAACGCAATCCCGATCTTGATTTTGGTGCTGTTGACGATGTGGTATTTGGCTGTGCCAACCAGGCAGGTGAAGACAACCGCAACGTTGCACGCATGTCATCGCTTCTGGCCGGATTGCCCGAAACCGTGACCGGAACCACGGTCAACCGTCTGTGCGGTTCGGGCATGGATGCGATCATCATTGCCGCACGCGCGATCAAGGCGGGCGAAGCCGACCTGATGATAGCCGGTGGCGTTGAAAGCATGTCACGTGCACCGTTCGTGATGCCCAAGGCAACGTCGGCGTTTTCGCGCAATGCGGAAATCTATGACACCACCATTGGCTGGCGGTTTGTCAATCCGGTGATGAAAAAGCAGTACGGCGTGGATTCCATGCCCGAAACCGGTGAAAACGTTGCCGAAGATTTCAACATTTCGCGCGGAGATCAGGATGCCTTTGCTGTGCGTTCACAGGAAAAGGCCGTCGCTGCCCAGCAGAACGGGACCCTTGCCCAGGAAATCACCCCGGTGACCATTCCCCAGCGCAAAGGCGATCCGGTTGTGGTTGATACCGATGAACATCCGCGTGCGGGTACCACGGTTGAAACCCTTGCCAAATTGCCGACCCCGTTCCGCGAAGGCGGTTCGGTAACGGCGGGTAACGCATCGGGCGTCAATGACGGGGCGGCTGCCCTGATTGTGGCATCCGAAGCCGCGGTCAAGAAATATGGCCTGAAACCGATTGCCAAGGTTGTCGGTGGTGCGACGGCGGGTGTCGCGCCCCGTATCATGGGCTTTGGCCCGGCACCGGCATCGAAAAAGCTTCTGGCACGTCTGGGCTGGGCCACTGATCAGCTTGATGTCATCGAACTGAACGAAGCATTCGCATCCCAGGGGCTTGCGACCCTTCGTGATCTTGGCATTGCCGATGATGACGCGCGCGTGAACCCGAATGGCGGGGCGATTGCCCTTGGTCATCCGTTGGGCATGTCGGGTGCACGTATTGCCGGTACGGCGGCCCTTCAGCTGAAACGCACGGGTGGCAAATACGCACTGGCGACCATGTGCATTGGTGTCGGTCAGGGGATTGCGATTGCGCTTGAAGCAGTCTGATCCCGGGAACGATTTGCCTATGAGTTGAAAGACGCCCCTGTGCGCTCAGATGTTTCTGAACGGGCAGGGGCTTCTTTTTGCGTTGTTGACCAACCCGTTGCACAGCGCGACACTATGAATTCGCACCTGATTACCATGGTGGATTTGACCTGATGACGATTTCGCCTTTTGACTCGCCCTTGCTTGGCGGGCTGTTTTCCGATCCGGAAATTGCGGCCCTGTTTGATGACCGGGCACAGATTGCCTCGATGTTGCTGTTTGAATCTGCCCTTGCTGCGGCAGAAGCCCGCGCAGGCGTCATTCCGGGGGAAAGTGCCGCACGGATTGCCGAAGTTTGCCGCGATTTCAATCCGGACCCGGCGTCTTTGGCGGCGGGAACGGCAAGTGCCGGTGTGCCGGTCCCGGCCCTGGTCAAGGCATTAAAGGCCGAAATTGGCGGTGAAGATGCCCGGTTCGCCCATTTCGGTGCCACCAGTCAGGATGTGGTTGATACGGCACTGGTATTACGGTTGCGCGATGCAATCGGCATCATCCGCCGGCGCATTCGCAAACTGGCCAGATCGCTTGCAGCCCATGCCGATGCACATCGCAAGACCGTGATGATCGGGCGCACCCGTTCACAACAGGCTGTTCCGACAACATTCGGCCTGAAGGCAGCCGGTTGGTTGGCGCCGCTGGTGCGGATCGACCGGCGGATCGACAGCTTGGCGGCGGATTTGTTGCGGCTGTCCTTTGGCGGGGCGGCGGGCACGCTGGCATCAATCGGGGCAAAGGCCGCCGATGTTGAAAGCAACCTGGCCGAGGAACTTGATCTTCCGGCATCTGACATGCCCTGGCATGCGCAGCGTGATGTTCTGGTGGATTTCGCAAGTCAGTTAACAGCGTTAACCGGCGCGCTTGGCAAAATGGGTCAGGATCTTGTTTTGCTGGCGCAATCGGAAATCGCCGAAGTCCAGCCGGGCAAGGGCGGTGGGTCATCCACCATGCCGCATAAATCCAACCCGGTGCAGGCCGAAATGCTTGTGACACTGGCACGCTTCAATGCCGGGCAACTTGGCGTTTTCAGCCAGTCACAGCTTCATGATCATGAACGTTGCGGGTCAAGCTGGCTTCTGGAATGGCTGACCTTGCCGCAGATCATTATTGCGACGGGAACGGCATTGGCGCAGGCCGTCGATATGGTGCCTGACCTTAAAATCAATACCAGGCGCATGGCCGAAAACCTTGAATTGTCGCGCGGGGCGATGCTGGCAGAAGCCGCGACCTTTGCCCTTGCCGACCATATCGGGCGTGATGCCGCGGACAAGCTGGTCAAGGGCGCCATTGCCAAATCATCGGCAAACGGGTCGAACCTGTTTGATGAATTGCCCAAATTGACCGACGCGCCGGTAAACTGGGCACAGGTCGGTGATCCTGCAAACTATGTCGGGCAGGCAGATTTGTTCATCGATCGTGTTTTGGGGACGGCCAAACGCGGATTGCGCGACTGATCAAACCGGTTTCAAATTCAAAATGCTGCCAGCGACGAACCGTTGGCAGCCTTTTTTATGCGGGTTGGCCCGGTTTGCGCAGGCGCTTTTCAACGGCATAATTGTGGATCGGAACGCCATTGATTTCAAAGTCGCGCCGCTCGACCACGGAAAACCCCTGTTTAAGCAGGAAGGATTTGGCAAGTTCGCTGGCCTCGGAATAGAGCTTGCCGATATTTTGCGCATTGGCGGCGTTTTCAAGTTCACCATAAAGGCTGGCAACCACCCCGGTTCCCGCCACATCGGGGCTGGCATATAAAAATCCGATATGGCCATCGGGTTCAACATCGCCAAAGGCAACCGCACGATCGTTCTGATCAACGGCGACCAGGCAATAACGCCCGTCGGTCATCAGTTTTTTGAACTGATCGGAGTTTGGTTGCAGGCTGGCCCAGATCGCCACCTGTTCCGGGCCATATGATTTCGGGCCGAGTTCGGCGACCGCACGGGCATATATGTCGGTCATTGTCGCGGCATCTTCGTCGCGAAACCGGCGAATGGTGATCATTGCGCTGATCCCCACGCGGTATCAAAGAACCGGACTTCAAGTTCCGTTGCCCGCGCAAAGAACGAAAGGCAGGCGTTGCGGTCCGATGCCGACAGGGTGGGGCCAACCTGATCAAGCTGATCATTCAGATAGCCAACCACACTTTCAAAATACGCACCGACATGAAGATCAAGCCATTCGGCATACCAGAAATCCTTGGGGCGCTCCGTCAGGGACCGGTTGACCCGGTCCGCCCAGCCAAGATAGGTGCCTTCGGCCACGGCAAGTACAGCCAGCATATCGGCATAGCTGGTGCCGTTGGCGGCATCGGCCATCAATTGTTTGAAATCGCTGGTGGCAGACCAGTCGGGCTGTGTTGCGCGGGCCTCATCGGTAACGCCAAGTGCGACAAAGCATCGCTCGAAATAGGTGTTTTCAGCCCCGGTCAGAAGAGCCAGAAACTGGCAGCCGGGAATGCGGTCCTTCAATGTCGGGGCGCGCGATACCGCAGCAGCCAGAAGGGCAACAAACCGGTCGATAAAGCGATGATCCTGAATAAGATAGTTTTCAAGGTTGCGTTTGGGGATTGCCGCCTTACCCCAGGCATCCGTGAAGGGATGATGCGTGACGCGATGCCAGTTTTCAGCAACCGATGCCTTGAGCCAATCTGAAAATCTGCCGTCCGGGTTGGCGTGTTTCCATTGGGGATAATCCGGGGCGGATGAAGTCGCAGCAGGCTGGGGGATATCGATCGTCACGGCACGGTTCCTGATGTGTTTTGATGTGTTTTGATTTTTCCCCTTTTTACATGCCGCTCATACAAGGGCAATAATCCAAATCACATGTCTTCGAATTGGCCGCCAATTGATCATTATCAATGTAAATCAATACATAATGATATAATGCTTGTGTGATCTTACAGCGACGGACCAAGGAGGATGTCATGGCAAATGTCGGGATGATTGATCGTGTATTGCGTGCCTGTGTCGGTGCGTTTCTGATTGCCTTGCCGCTGATTATGGCAACACCCGAACAGGGGATGGTGGCCTATGGGACATTTGGCTGGGTGATGGTTGCAGCCGGGATTGTCATGTTATTGACGGCGGCCTTCCGGTTTTGCCCGCTTTATCTGTTGCTGGGTGTTCGGACCTGTCCGCTTTCGAAATAACGTGCGGGTTGCTGTCAGTCGTCTGCACATGACAATTTTCTGTTCAAGCGGTTGCAACGACCGCGCTATAGTGGCATCCGTATCAGTTAAGGTGTTCTGCGCATGTCCGTTTTGACGGGCAGATTGCGGTACGCCATCGGCAAGACATAACGGAACAGAAAAATGAAACGCCTGAGCGACGACCTGACGGTATCCCCGCAATTGCCACTTGATGCGATCGACGAGATTGCCAAGGCCGGTTACAAGACCATCATCTGTAACCGCCCGGATAATGAAGACCCGGGCCAGCCATCCTTTGCCGAGATTGCCGCCAAGGCCGAAGCCGCCGGCATCAAGGCAATTTTCCAGCCGGTCGCAAGTGGCAATGTCTCGGACGCCGATGCCGACGCATTTGCCGCCAATCTTGCCGCGGCGGAAAAGCCGATCTTTGCCTATTGCCGGACCGGCACGCGTTGCACGATCCTGTGGTCGCTGGCCAATGCCGGAAATCTGCCGGTTCAGGACATTATCAAATCGGCATCTGATGCCGGTTATGACATGTCGCCGCTATTGCCGCGCATTGCTGCGCGCGCCTAATTGCGGCTGTCCGTTTATTGACCTTTATGCGATGGGAACGGTCCCCATCGCATAAATGCGCGGCACGCCTGCCAAAATTGCACTATCGCATTTTTGCAAATCATGTCGATATGACAGGACGGTATGATACCGTGTGTCAGATTTTCTGCTGTGGGTGTGACTTTGAATACGCGTGAAAAGGCCAAAATTGATATCCGGTTGGCCGTGCCTGGCGACATTGATGCGCTGTGCGAAATTGAAGATCAATCCTTTGAAATTGACCGGCTGAACCGGCGCGCATTCAAACGCTTTGTCGGAAGCGAAACCGCGCGTCTGTGCGTTGCCTGCACCGATGATGGCTTGGTTGGCTATGCGCTGGTGATTTTCCGGCGCAATGTCGCACTTGCGCGTCTTTATTCCCTGGCGGTATCGCCGCAGTGGCGCGGGCAGTGGCGCGGGCAGGGGATCGGGCAGCAATTGCTCACCCGGGCCGAAGAACTCAGTCTTGATTTTGGTGCGCCGATCCTGCGTCTGGAAGTCAGTCAGAAAAATGATCGCGCCATTTCGCTGTTTCATGCGGCGGGCTACACTGAGTTTGCGCTTTATCCGGATTATTATCCCGATCATTCCGACGCGCTGCGCATGGAAAAGGTATTGGTACCCAATGCCCTGCGTCTGCCATCCCCCATTCACTTCTATCACCAGACATTGCCATTCACCTGCGGCCCGGCGGCCCTGATGATGGCGATGAATGCGCTTGATCCGTCACTTGAACTTGACCGCAATCTGGAAATTGCCCTGTGGCGCGAAGCAACCACCGTGTTCATGACATCGGGGCACGGCGGATGTGGTCCGCTGGGACTGGCATTGGCGGCCAATCGTCGCGGATTTGGTGCCGAGGTGCTAAGCAGCCGCGACGGGCCGCTTTTTGTTGATACGGTGCGCAAACCCAAAAACCGCGAAGTGGTCGAACTGGTGCATTATGATTTTGCCCGTCAGGCCCAGGATGCCGGCATTGCCGTGACGACCGGACCGTTTGGTGTGGCCGAAATCGAAGAACGCGCCAAACAGGGCAAGATGGCGCTGGTCCTGATCAGCCAGTACCGCATTTACGGTGACAAGATCCCGCATTGGGTCGTGGTGTCGGGCTTTGATGACCGGTTTGTCTATGTGAGTGATCCCGATATCGGCGATGATCACGAACCATTTAATGGCAGTGATTGTTTGTCGGTGCCGATCCTGCGCAACGAGTTTGATCTGATGGCCAGATACGGGCGCGACAAACTGCAAGCCGCCGTCTTCATAGACAAAAAGGCCGGGTAAACCCGGCCTTTTTTATTGTGCGATTGCGAATTCAGGGGCGGGCAATCTTGCCCAGAAGATGCGCAATGATGCGGCGATAAAGCTCCATGCCCAGAACCACGTCCTCGACCCCGGCATCGACATTGGGGTTGTCGTTCACCTCGATCACCATCGGGCCATGCGGGGTTTCCTTGACGTCCACACCATAAAGGCCATCGCCCATCAGACGGGCCGCGGCAAGGGCGGTTGCAACGATATCGGCCGGGGCATCTTCAACGGCAAGGGTTTCAAACCCGCCTTCCTCGAAGCTTTTGCCGTCATCTTCATGTTTGACGATCTGCCAGTGGCCCGGCGCCATGAAATAGCGGCTGGCAAAGATCGGCTCGCCGCCCAAAACACCGATACGCCAGTCAAATGTCGTTTCGACATATTCCTGAATGACCAGAAGTTCCGAGTTTTTAAACATCTCGGTCGCGACTTCATTAAGATGTTCGGGGGATTTCACCTTGCGCACCCCGCGCGAGAAGCAGCCATCAGGAACCTTGAGAACCGACGGGAAGCTGAATTGCTGACCGATTTCGGCAATGCGGCGCTTGTCAAAAATCGCACTTTTCGGGGCCGGGATACGATGGGTGCGCAGCAACTCGGCCAGATAGACCTTGTTGGTACAACGCAGCATCGAGTCCGGATCATCAATCACCGGAATGCCTTCCTTTACCGCGCGTTTGGCAAAGCGATAGGTATGGTGATCAAGGGCCGTTGTTTCGCGGATCAAAAGGGCATCAAATTCCGAGAGATGATGGAAATCCTTGGCCGTGATCAGTTCGGCCTTGGCGCCAAGATCGGATGCGGCCTGAACAAAGTTTGCCAATGCTTCCTTGTCTGACGGCGGCAAAACTTCGTCCGGGTCATGCAGGATCGCGACCAGTGCGGTCGGCGGGGTGACGTTGCCCTGCTTGCGCACACGTCCGCGCAAATAGGCGCGAAGGGCTGCTTCAAATTCGGCAAGGTTGCTGTCATCAAGCTGACCCAGGGACGGGGCTTCGATTTCGCGCAAAATCTTGCGGTCCTGCTTGTTCAGATGCAGGCGCAGGATCGGGCAGCGGAACTGGTCAAACGCCCGTTCGGCGATCTGGCGGAACCGTTTGTCGGCGGTGCGCCCGAAATAGACATCAATATGGTCCGGTGCCTGTTCCGGGCCATGGCCCGATTTTGCCAGCGCATCAATGATCTGCGGGCTGAGTTCCGAACGCGCGGTTTTCTGAAGACGTTTCCAGTTAAGGTCCAGAAGCACATCGGCCTCGGGAATGACACGTTCGGCACGCGCAGCAGCCAGAAGACTGCAATAATAGCCGCGCGACAGATATTCATAGGATTGGCACAGGTTGATCACACGGCGGTTGCGCACCCCGTGATCAAGCGCCAGATAATCACGCACCCGCATGACACGCGCCCCCGAAACAGCAAAACGCTGATCGGACAGGCGATCAACAAGGATCAGCGGCGCACCGGTGGCAACCGCCGGGGTAACATCGGTCTGACCGTCATAGAGCGCATGTTCAAGGCGAATGCCATCACCGCCATCTTCGTAATAGCCCGGAAGATCGGCGACCTTCTGATAGCCGTGGCGCTCATACAGATTGCGCGCGGTGTCGTTTTGAACCCGCACTTCAAGGCGCATACGATGGCAACCGGCATCCATTGCCAGATTCTCAAGCCCCGCCAGAAGCTGTGTGCCAAGACCTTTGCCGCGCCATTCCTGTGAAATCGCAAGCGAGTAAATCCGGGCGACGACCGCATTGGCCCGCAACAGCAGCAATCCGTATCCGACAATGGCCGGTTTATCGGCATCGCCGGCATCCGCAACAAGCAGACGCGCAGATGCCTGACGCAAGAAGCGCGAAAAAGAGGCGCGCGAAATCAGGTCGCTTTGAAAATTGGCGGTCTCAAGGGCGCAAAGCCCATCAAGGTCGGCACGTACTGCGTTGCGAATAATGACGGTATTGGTCTGGGTCGAAGCCACGAGACGGACCTCCTGCGATTGGATGTGATGCATATGTTGCGCGCAACTCCCGGTACGCTCAAACCAAAAAGCTCACAAGTGCGAATATTGTTCACAGCCATGCCATTTTTTCATGGGAAGTGGCACAGGTGACACTCGACCTGTAAGATGAATGAAAATATGGTGTTTTCAGTTCGCTGTTTTGAAAATAACAACAATTCTGTTTGCAACAATCCCTGATGGGATCAAAGGGTATAAAAGAACGCCAAACGATGTTAACTGGCGTCACCTGACCGGACACAAAGCACAAGGGATATGACGTTTGACAAGCCGCATCCGCCGCAAATTTGGATCATATGGGCGATCTGCTGCGATCGTTCCGCTATTGATGGCGGGAACGATGCTGGCTGCGTGCTCATCTGACGAAGGAATTGGCGGGCTGGATTTCGGGTTTGGCAATGGCGAATCACAAGCCCCGGCTGATCTGCGCACCACCATCCCCTATGAGGTGGAACTGACCGGCATTGACGATCATGAAGAACAGCTGATCGAGGCATTGAACGCGGTCAGTACCGCGCGCCGGTTACAGTCACGCCCGACCGCATCGCGTGCCGGACTGCAACGCCGGGCCGAAGATGATGTTGAACGGTTCCAGGCGGTTCTGCGATCCAACGGATTCTATGACGGCCAGATCACGTTCGAGATCACCGAAAAAACCGGTGATGACGCACCGGTCGAAGAAAACGGCAATCCGGCGGGCAGCGAGAATAATGAAAATGACGATGTCACCGCAAATGACACAGTGAATGGCACCGCATCGCAAGACACGGTTGATGAAGCTGATAACTGGGGCAATGGTGCAGACGGTGATAGTGGTGAGAATGGCGATGGCGCACCCACACCGCTTGTTCTGACCTATATGATTGATACCGGTGCGCCATATCTGATTGCGTCGGTTGACCTGGTGATTGTGCGCCCGGACGAAGTCGTCGAACGCCCGGCAACTGATGCCGAACTTGAAAGAACCCGCCTGCAAATCGGTCAGCGCGCCACGGCAGAGCCGATCATTCTTGGTGAACAATTCGGTGTCGATATCCTGCGTGATCAGGGCTATCCGCTGGTCAAGGCGACCAAACGCACGGTAATGGCCGATACCGCACAGAAAACCATTTCGATCAAATATGCCTTTGAAACCGGGCCAAAGGCCGATTTCGGCGCGGTCACGGTCAATGGTGCAGACGAGGTCGATCAGGATTTCATCGCGGGATATCGCAGCTGGCGGGCCGGCGAACAATACAGTCCCGAACGGGTGCGCGAAACGCGGCGCGATCTGGCGCAGACCAACCTGTTTGACAGTGTGATCGTCAAGGTCGCAGGCCCGGTGGGCGAAAGCGGCGAGATCCCGGTTGAAATCAATGTGGTCGAACGCAAAATGCGGTCAATCGGCGGCGGGGTTGATTTTTCGACTGCGGATGGTCCGGGCGCCAACGCATTCTGGGAACATCGAAATCTGTTCGGTGCCGGTGAACGGTTGCGGCTTGGTGCCGATGCCTCAAGCCTTGAACAGGGCCTAAGTGCGGAATTCAAAAAGCCGCAATTCCTGCAACGCAAACAGGCCCTGGTGGCCGAGGCGAATGCAAAAAACAACGATACCGATGCCTATCAGGGTGCAACGGTTGACAGTTTTGTCGGTGTCGAACGTCCACTTGGTGAAAACTGGTCGACGACCCTTGGCGTGACGGCGGAATATTCCGACCTGACCGGGTCGGATTCCCCGAACGAGGAATTCTACCTTGCCGGTTTGCGCGGTATCCTGCGCCATGACAATACGGACAATCCGCTTGATCCAACGCGTGGAACGCGGTTTGAAATCAATGTGTCGCCCTATATGGGGCTGACCGACCATGATACCAATTTCACATCGGTGTCGCTGTCCGGGTCGCAATATCTTTCGATTGATGATGACGGGGATTATGTTTTGGCCGCACGGGCGCGGACCGGGACAATCATTGGTGAGGAACGCGGCAATTTGCCATCGAACAAACGCTATTATTCCGGTGGCGGCGGGTCGATCCGTGGTTATGAGTATCAGAAAGTTGGCCCCCTTGATGATGATCACGATCCGCTTGGCGGGCGTTCGGTTCTTGAACTCGGTTTTGAATTCCGTGCCCGGGTCACCGAAAGTTTCGGCGTCGTGCCGTTTGTCGAAGGCGGCAATGTCTATGCACGCAGCGAACCCGAAGACATTTCCCTGTTATGGGCGGCCGGTCTCGGTTTCCGGTATTACACCGCCGTCGGGCCATTGCGCTTTGACGTTGCCGTGCCACTTGATAAGCGTGAAAACGTCGATGATGACTATCAATTCTATATCAGTCTGGGGCAGGCATTTTGACCAGGTCTGAACTTCCGTCAGAGAATAAGCCGCATGAACATGAACGCCGTAAACCAGCCCTGAAATGGGCGCGTTACGGTGCGTTTGGTTTTGGCGGTACCGTCCTTGCGGTGGCGGCTGTTGCCGGGATTGCCGGGACCGGCCCGGTATTGCGCGCATTGACGCCGATGATCAATGAAACGGTTTCGGCTGCGACTGACAGTTCATTTGAGCTTGGCCGGATTGAGGGCAGCTTGTGGACCGGGCTGACACTTGACGGCCTGCGAATGGAACGCGCGGCAGACGGCTTTCACCTGGATCTTGAGCAGGTCGATTTTGACTGGTCGCCACTGGCCCTTTTGGGCGGGAAATTGCAAATCAATCACGTCGGTTTGCAAACGGCCAGCATCGTGCTTCCTGATGGCAGTCTTCCCGATACCCCCGATGACGAAGCCCCAGATGACGGTGGCGGGTTCAGTTTACCGCTTGCTGTGTCGGTTGATGCGATTGATCTTCGCGAAATTGCGCTGGTTGATCCGGTTTCGGGCAAGGGATTTTTATACAGCCTTAAGGCCAATGGCGCGATCGGCACCAATCTTTCGGCGACAGCTGCACTGAATTTGCAGCCACTTGATGGTGGCAGCGATCAGCTTGATGTCGATCTTGATTTTGATGGCCCCAAACAACGACTGTCGGCCAGAATTGACGGGGAACTGGGCCGCGAAGGTGTGGTCATGACCCTTGCGGGGGTGACGCCCGATATTGCACCTGATGTGCGCATCAAGCTTGCCGGGGATGGCCCGGCCGATGACTGGAATGGCAAACTTGAACTGACCGCAGGCGGTTATGCGGCGCTGACCAGTGATGTCGGTGTGCAATTGTCATCCGATGTTCTGGCCTTTTCGCTGGATGGCGGGGTTCAGACATTTGACCGTATTTCCGGTGATTTGCCCGAACCGCTAAGGGGGGATATTGCCCTTGGCATCGGCGGGGCATTCAATGCGGATGATCAAAAACTTGCCCTTGATCGCATCACGGTGGCGATGGCAGATGTGCTTGATCTGTCGGCAAGTGCACATCTTGATCTGGCTGAAAATCTGATTGCCGCACGGCTGGATGGCGATATTGATCCGGCCTTGTCCGGGCTGCTTGATGATACGGTACGCTGGGGGCAGGTTGCACTGTCGGTCGAGGCCAATGGCGATCTTGCCATGCCCGGTCTTGTCGTTGCGATTGATGGTCAGGATGTTGCAACACCGGTTTCGACGATCGCACGCATGCAAGTGCGCGCCAATATGCAGGCATCTGATGGGGACGGGCCGGTTGCGGCAAGCCTTGATGCATCGACATCGGGCACCGTCTGGCAGGACAGCGACCTTGGTGTATTTTTGGGTGCGGATCAGGAACTTTCGCTCGATGCGCTGGTAAACCCGGATTTTTCGAGGATATCGGTCGGCAAACTGGTGCTGACTGCTCCGCAAATGGCGGTTAACGGTTCTGCTGAAATTGATGACACATTGTCGCTTAACGGCGCCAAGCTGGTCGGTGATGTTGCCGATCTGTCGATCTTTGCGCCGATTTCCGGGCTTGATCTTGGCGGGCAGGGGCAGGTTACGCTTGATAATCTGAGCTGGTCGGAACAGGACGGTCTGAAAAGTGATGTGACGGTTTCGGGCACGCAAACCGTGTTCGGGATTTCCGATCTTGACCGGATTGTCGGACCGTCCCCCACGATTTCCGGCAAGGTTGCACTTCTGCCCAACCTTGATCTGGCGGTTGATCTGGATGCGGTGAATGCCGCAACGCTCAAAGGGCCGGTCAAAGTCGACATCACAAACGAATTTGAACGTCTTGCTGTTACGGCCGATCTTGATGTCGCGCCGGGCACGGTGCCACCCGATATCGGGGTGGAGATTGCACCGGCAAAGCTTTCGGTGCGGCTGGACGGGGATATTGCCGCCCCGCCCGGTCAGGTTGACCTGCGGGTGCCAAATGTCAAAGCCGGCGGACAACGCATTGATAATGTGGTGTTATCGAGCCGCATGTCATGGTCTGATCAGGCGGTATTGGCGCTGCGCAATAGCGGTTCGTTCAATCTGGGCAAGCATGCCTATGATATCGGGGCGAATTTGCGCCTGCCGGAAAATGATCTGTTGATCAGCGACATTCTGTTGCGCGGTGAATTTCTGGATCTGGGCGGTGAACTTGTTCTGCCGGGTTATGCCGTCCCGATGAAGGGCGGTCTTGAGCTAACCAAGCTTGATGCCGAAATGCTTGGCGATTTCGGGGTGCCCTTTGCCAATGGAACGATCAGCGGCGATATCGGCTTTGTGCCGGAAAACGGGCGTCAAACCGTCACGCTGTCGGCCTTGGCCAAAGGGTTGCGTATTGATCAGCAGCCCGATGGCAATCCGGCAATGATCGAGAATGTGAATATTGCCGCGACAATTCGCGATGCCTTTGCCCAGCCCGATATCAAGGCCGATATTGATGGCAAGGATATCGTCTTTTCACCCATCGCCATTGATGACGTTACCATCGGGATTATGGGTGGGCTGGATACCTTTGACGTCACGATGAACACGACCGGATTTTATCAGGGCAATGTCCCGATGTCGGCGGATTTGGCTGCGAATATCGGGTTGGGGGATGATATCCGTGTGGTCGCGGACAAGTTCGACTTCGCGCTTAGTGACCAGACCATCAAGCTGCGCAGTCCGTTGCAATTTGTCATGGCAGCGAACGGTCAGCAAAATCTGGATGCTGATGTAACCGTCGGGTCCGGTCGTCTGGTGGCAACGGTTGCGCAGGAAGCAGGTCAGAAATCGATTGCCGGTGACCTTTCGCTTGATGATGTCGATCTGGGGCCATGGGGCCGAATTGCCGGGTATGACGGGCTAAGCGGTGTTGCAAATCTGTCGGCCAACTTGCGCGAGACCAAGGGCGCTTTGCCCGTGGCCGCCGTCAAAGGCCGGATCAGTGGCATTACCGCAAACACGGTCAAGGATATGGAGCCGTTTGAAATGGTTCTTAACCTTGATCTTGCCAAGGGGATCCTTAACGGGACGGCCAATCTTGGCAATCGCGATGTCAAAATCCTGTCGGCGCAGGGGACAGTCCCGCTTGCGGTTTCGGTTCTTGCACAGAATTTCAGTCCTGATCTTGCCGCACCGGTATCGGCAAGTGTGCGGATGAATGGCGAAATTGCCGAATTCTGGCCCTATGTACCGGCGCCGGATCATCAGGTATCGGGTACGATCAATCTGGAACTTGATGTTGCCGGAACACTTGATGATATCGGCTGGAAAGGCAATCTCGGCCTGTCTGACGGGCATTACGAGAACCTTGTTTATGGCACGATCCTTGAACAGGTCACGCTTGCGGGCGAGTTTGATCAGAACGGGCTTTCGATCCCGTCAATCACCGCAACCGATGGCGGCAACGGCAAACTTGATGCATCGGTTGACCTGACGATGAAGGATGGCGGCGAGGCGGCCTATGACGTAACCGCCACCTTGCGCAATTTCGCCCTGTCGCGGGTCGATGAATTGCAATTCTGGGCCGACGTTGACACCAAGGTCACTGGCAATCAGGAAAGTGCCGATATCGAAAGCACGGTTACCGTTCAGCGTGGCGAGGTGGATTTGTCGCTCGCGCTGCCGGAATCGGTTCCGACGATCGAAGTCGCCAATCTGCCTGACGAGGAAGAAAAGGAAGAAGCCCGCAAGGCGGCTGAAAAGGATAACGGTTTTTCCGGCAACCTTGACGTGACCGTTGATATTCCCGGCCGCCTGTTTGTGCGCGGCAAGGGGCTTGATTCCGAATGGGGCGGGCGCCTTGAAATTTCGGGCACCACCGATGACCCCAGCATTGTCGGTCAATTGTCCGCCTTGCGCGGGCAGCTTGATATCATCGGCAAGACATTCGTCATCAAGGATTCCAAAATCACCTTTGCCGGGGGATCACCACCCGATCCGATGCTTGATATCAAAGGCGTCTATACCACGGCCGATCTGGAAGTCACCGCCGGGTTCCAGGGCCCGTCAAGCGATCCGGAACTGGTTTTGACGTCGGTGCCGTCCTTGCCCGAAGATGAAATTCTGTCCCAGGTTCTGTTTGGCAAATCCCAGGGCAGCCTGAGTGCTGTCGAAGCAGTGCAGCTGGCCAGTGCGGTGAACGAGCTTTCAGGCGGGGGCAGTGGGCTTGATGTGGTCGGAAGTGTCCGGCGCTTTATCGGTGCTGATGTGCTTCAGGTCGGTGGTGGTGAAAACGGGCCCGAGGTCAAGGTCGGCAAATACCTGACCGAGGGGGTCTATGTCGGCACCAAGGCCGGATCAACACCGGGATCAAGCGGGGTTGAAGTCGAAATCGAAGTCACGCCAAATATCAGCGTGACCAGCGAAACCACTGAAATCGACAGCAAAGCGGGTGTTCAGTACCGGCTGGATTACTAGGTCGGGGCGAGCTTAGCCGAATTTCAGGTCGCTGATATCAACCAGCGCCCCGTGGCGGCAAATCACCCTTCCTGCGACCTTTTGGGCGACGGCAATGGCGTCTTCGATGCTGTTGCCGTGTGACCGTGCCGCCAGAAACGCCCCGTTAAAGGAATCACCGGCCGATGTTGTATCGACAATGTCGGTGATCACGGGCGGGGTCACAAAGCCCGACTGTCCATCACGATTGCACCAATAGGTCGGCGCACCGCCCGATTTGACCACAACTTCGCGCAGACCGGCATCAAGCCATCTTTGGCCCGTCTGTTGCGCGGATATATCCCCGAAAAGGGCGGCATCATCGTCAAAGGTCGGAAGTGCCGTGTCACAAAATGGTGCAATCGCCTGATAGATCTCGATTGCGGTTTTGGCATCAGGCCAAAGGCGCGGGCGATGGTTGGTATCAAAGTAAACCTTACCACCCTGATCGGCATATTCGGCGACAAGCCTGATCATGTTCTGGCGGTCAGCAGGCGACAGGATCGCAAGACTGATCCCCGAAAGATAAAACCCGTCAAAGCGCGCAAAAGCATTTTTGATGGTCTGGTCATGTCCGCCCGCCAGAACCTGTTTGGCGGCGGCCTGATCGCGCCAATAGGAAAAGCTTCGTTCGCCGGTCGCATCGGTCTGGATGGTGTAAAGACCGGGCAGGGCGCCATCGATCTGACGGACCAGATCGGTCGCAATGCCATCGGCCTGCCAGGCCGCAATCATCGCATTGCTATAGGCATCGCGACCAAGTGCCGTGATATAGGCAGCCGTCCCCGATTGTGCCGGATCAAGAAGGCGGCTGGTGCGCGCCATATAGGTCGCGGCATTCAATGTATCCCCGGCAAATCCAAGCTTTGCAGCGCCAAAAACAGACCCGGGCTGTGCCCCGGAAAGTTCAAGCATACATTCACCGATAAATGCGATCTGGGGCATGGGGTTACCTTTGTGCGGGGCAGATAAATTTGGTGGGCGCGCCTAGTCCCCGATGGGCTGGCGCCCGGTCGGCAGATTGACCGTCAGAAGGGACGATCTGATACGGCGCAGCTTTTCTTTTGCCTGATCTGGCATGCGGCGCGCAACAGCGGTGGCAATGACATCGATGGTGGCCAGAAACGCATGGCGTGTTGCCGTGGGTTTATAGATATCGGGGTTTTCAGGCATCTCTATCCCGATGACAAGGTCGCTTTCCGCGGCAAGCGGGCTGTCAGGATTGGTCAGCGAGATGACCTTGGCACCATATTGCCGGGCAATGGCGGCAGAATGGATCAGCTCGGTCGGACGACCGCTGGTCGAAATGGCGAAAACCACATCGTCGGGCCCCAACGTTGACGACAGCATGCGTTGCAAATAGCCGTCACTTTGCGATTGTGCCGGAATGCCCAGACGGAAAAAACGGTTTGCGGCATCAAATGCCACGGTGGTCGAACCACCCCCGACGCCGAAAAACGCAATCTGGCGGGCCTTGACCAGAATATCGGCGGCCTGATCGACCTGGCTTGATGAAATCTGTTCGCGCAGAAGACGCAAATTGTCGATGATAACGCCCAGAACGTGACTTGAAAGAACGTCTGCATCTGTTGTGTCATCCGAAATGTCTTCGGATGTCAGATACTGCATACTGACCGCAAGGTTCTGCGCCAGACGCATTTTGAAATCACGGAACCCGTCACACCCCAGTGTCCGGCAAAAACGAATGACCGTCGGTTCGCTGACGCCAACATTGTTGGCAAGATCGGAAAGGGCAATCGTGGTAACCGCTTCCAGATTCTCGCTGACATAATTGGCAACCAGTTGTTCCCGGTTGGGGAAGTCACCCGACTGGTTACGCAGCAAACTGATAATGTCGGCCGTCGGTTGCATGGGTCTTGTCCGGTTCTGTTTCAAAGGTCGGGCAGGGGTGCCAAAATTGGCACCCCTTTGGGAAATATCACTTTTCCGGTTTGTAGGCGATAGCTTCAATTTCAATCTTTGCGTCAACCATCATCTGGGACTGTACCGTGGAACGTGCAGGACGCTCACCCGGGAAGAATTCGGCATAAACGCGGTTAAAGGTCCAGAAATCGCGGGTATCAGCCAGCCAGACATTGATCTTGAAGACATCATCAAGCGTGCAATCGGCCAATGCCAGTGCGGCCTTGACGTTTTCCATGGTCAGACGGGTCTGGTCTTCGATACCGCCATAGGCGATTTCACCATTTTCCTTCATTGCGACCTGACCGGAAATATAGACGTAGTCGCCTGCGCGAACTGCGGGTGAAAACGGCAATTTCTGTCCGCCGGCACCGCTGCGTTCATTGCCATAATGTTTGATCGCCATTGAAAACTCCCTGCTTTGGCTGATGGATGGTTGTAAAAACAATATCCTGTTTAAAATGTAGTTTAACTACCTAAATCAGTTTCAAATTTCGGTCAATAGCCGAAAAATTGTGCTTTTAATGTCAAAAATGTGTAGACAAACTACAAATTGATACTCAATATGTAGAAAAAATACACAAAAGATTCATCAGCGGAGAGTTTGGCGAAGATGGCATTACGCCGTGTTGAAACCATTGCAGCAATGTTAAGCCGTGGCCTGAACTGGGGTGTCGAACGCGTGATCGCGGTTCTGATGCTGGTTCTGGTTCTTGATGTATGGCTTGGGGTTATTGACCGATACATTTTCCATTGGCAATTGCCATGGCCCGAAGAACTTGCCCGTTATCTGATGATCTGGGCGGCACTTCTGGCGATTTCGGCCGGGATTGCGCGCCGCGAACATATCGGGATCGGCATGTTTGTCTTAAGCTTGCCAATGCCGATCCAGCGCACCATCCTGTTTCTTGTCGATCTGATTGCGCTTGCAGCCTTCCTGTATCTGGCGATCTACGGATTTGGTTTTGCCGAAGGCGGCATGCGCCGACAGGCGATGATTTTCGGCATGTCGCTGGCACTTCCTTATGCCGCAGTGCCGGTTTCGGCACTTCTGGCGGCCATCCAGCTTCTTCTTGTTGCCTTGCGTGATCAGGGCCGTTTCATCCCGGTTGATCTTGCGGAGGGCGCAGAATGATCGTCGCCATTATCTTTGTTATTCTGATGGTTCTGGGCATGCCGATCGGCTTTGCCCTTGGTGTGGCGGGCGTTGTCGGCCTGTTTGACATGGGCGGGGGGATGTTCCTGTCCCAGGGCCCAAGCAAGGTGTTTAACGGTCTGAACGTATTCCCGTTCCTTGCCATGCCGTTCTTTATTCTGGCCGGCGAAATCATGAACCATATCGGCATTACCAGCCGTCTGGTCAAATTCGCCCAGGCCCTTGTCGGCCATATGCGCGGTGGTCTTGCCCATACCAACATGCTGGCATCCGTCTTCTTTGCCGGTCTGACCGGGGCGGCGACCGCGGATGCGGCGGCCTTTGGCAAGACGCTTGTGCCTGCGATGGTTGAACGCGGATATCGCCGCGACTATGCCTGTGCGGTTACTGCGGCCGGATCAATCATCGGCCCGACCATTCCGCCGTCAGGCCTGATGGTGGTTTATGGGTCGCTGATGGGGGTTTCGATCGGTGGTTTGTTTGCGGCAGGAATCTTGCCCGGTCTGATGATCTGTCTGATCTGCATGACCGTGATTGCCGTGACTGCACGTGCCAAGAACCTGCCGAAAAATGAACGCCGGGCGACACTTCTGGAAATCTGGCAGATTTTCAAATCATCGATCACCGCCCTGATCATGCCGCTGATCATTCTGGGGGGTATCCTTGGCGGGGTTGTCACACCGACCGAGGCGGCATCGGTTGCCGTCGGCTATGCGCTGTTTATCGGGGTGTTCATCTATCGCGCGCTCAGCTTTGCGGATTTCTTCAAGATGCTGGTGCGCACCGCACGTGTGACCGGGGTGATCTTTGTGATCATTGCCTTTGCGTCGATCCTTGGCTGGTGGCTGAGTTTCAACCGCATCCCGCAAGAAGTCGCAAGCCTTGTTCTGGGCGTCTCGGAAAACCCCTATATCGTGATCTTCATGATTGTCGGGCTGCTTTTGATGATCGGCATGGTGATGGATATCAATGCCATCCTGATCATTCTGGCGCCGGTTCTGGTTCCGCTGACCCTTCAGATCGGGATGGACCCGATCCATGCCGGGATCATCTTTGTCCTTGCACTCAATATCTCGCTGATGACGCCGCCCGTCGGGGCCTGTCTGTTCGTGCTGTCATCAGTGACAGGTGAAAAGCTTGAAAAAATCGCTGCACAGCTTTGGCCGTTCCTTCTGGCCGAGTTGGGCGTGTTGTTCCTGTTTGCCTTCTGGTCGGATCTGGCACTCGCGATACCGCGACTGCTTGGCTTCCGCTAGGCCAGCGGGTTGAAGACAGCCCCGGTCAGTCCGGGCCGGGGCGCGCACCAAAACAAGATGCCGGACACCATAAAGTCGTTACATCAAGGAGAGGTAAGAATGAAAACCGTAAAGCGTTTGGGCGCTGCTGCCCTGGCCACTGCGATGCTGATGGGCAGCACCTCGATGGCGTTTGCCGAAACCAAGGTTCTGAAATTCGCGCATGACAACAAGGCCGACCCGTTTGAAAACCCGGCCCATGCCTGCACCGCGGTTTTTGCCAATATTGTCGAAGCTGACACCAATGGCGAAATCAAGGTCGAAGTCTATCCGTCCAACCAGCTTGGTTCGGCTGCCGAACATGTTCAGATGGTGCGCGATGACCTGATTCAGGCGACGCTGACCTCGACCGGTGCGCTGGCATCCTATTATCCGCGCATTGATGTTCTGAACCTTGCATTTGCGTTCGACAGCAACGCATCGACCTATGATGTGTTTGACGGTCCGTTCGGTTCGGCACTTGCATCGGATATCGAAGGCACCCTTGGTGACGTCAAGGTTCTTGGCTTCCCCGATACCGGCGGGTTCTTTGCTGTGACCAACTCCAAGCATTCCATCGCGACGCTTGAAGATTTCAAAGGCATCCGTATCCGTACCATGTCGCTGCCGTCGCATCAGAAAATCATGCAGGCGTTGGGTGCAGAAGCATACCCGATGGCCTGGGGTGAAGTTTATGCCGGCCTTCAGACCGGTGTGATTGATGGTCAGATGAACCCGGTTCCGACCGTGACCTTTGCCAAGTTCAACGAAGTCCAGGGCTACCTGACACTGACCAACCACCTGTTCTCGCCTTACACCATGATGCTGTCGAAAACCTTCTGGGATGGCCTGACCGCCGATCAGCAGAAAATCATTCGTTACGCTGCGCAGTCTTGCGTTGTTGCAAGCCGTGGTGTTTCGCGCGTGATCGAGGCATCTGATCGTGGTCTTGCCGGTCTTAAGGACAAAATGGAAATCACCGCACTGTCTGCTGAAGACCGTGAAAAGTTCAAAGAAGCAACCCAGCCGGTCGTGGTCAAACACGTTCAGGAAAGCCTCGGTGACGAAGGCGTTAAGCTTCTGAACCTGTTCCAGCAGGAAGTCGATAAGGCCAACGCCAGCCGTTACATGGAATAAGCCGTTCCATCTGCCGAAGGGGCAGGGTTCTGCCCCTTCGGATTCCATTTTCCAATTTCATAAGACCAATAACAAAGGCACGGGCCATGCGGATTTTTTGCGCCTCGATTGCAACCGAGACCAATACATTTTCCCCTTTAAGAACTGATTTTTCCGATTTTCAGGAAAGCTTTTACGCACCTCCCGGCCAACATCCGGTCACACCGACGCTGTGCAGTGCCGTCTTTACCGAAGGCCGTCTTCGCGCTGCCAAGGAAGGCTGGGAACTGATCGAAGGAACCGCAACCTGGGCCGAACCGGGCGGGTTGGTCAGCCGCGAGACGTATGAACAACTCCGTGACGAGGTTCTTGGTCAGTTGCGCGCGGCCATGCCGGTGGATGGCGTGATCCTTGGCCTGCACGGGGCAATGGTGGCGCAGGATTATCTTGATTGCGAAGGTGACCTGATTTCGCGCATTCGCGATCTGGTCGGTCCGGATGTCGTGATCGGCACCAGTTTCGATCCGCATAGTCATTTGACAGCACTTCGGGTCGACAATGCCGACATTATCGTGGCGTTCAAGGAATTCCCCCATACCGATTTTGTCGAAACCGGCCGGGCGGTTGTTGATCTTGTCCTGCGCACCTTGCGCGGTGAAATCACCCCGACCAAGGCGGTGTTTGATTGCCACATGATCGAAGTTCTGCCGACATCGCGCGAACCGATGCGGTCCTTTATCGACCGGGCAAAGGATATGGAAGGAACGGGCGATATCCTGTCGATATCGTTCATTCACGGATTTATGGCCGGTGACGTTCCCGATCTTGGGGCCAAGGTCGTTGTCACCACCAACAATAACCCTGCGGAAGCCAAACAGATAGCACGAGACCTGGGGGTTGAGTTGTTTGGTTTCCGTGGGGCCACCCGTCCGACATTCCTTAAACCCGAAGTCGCCCTTGATCAGGCACTGGCATCCGATGCACAGCCGATTGTTCTGACCGATGTCTGGGATAATCCGGGCGGCGGTGTTCCCGGCGACAGCACGATTTTGCTGCGTGCGGTGATGGAACGCGGGCTTTCCGATTATGCCTTTGGCACCCTTTGGGATCCGATGGCGGTAAAGACCTGTTTCTCGGCTGGCGAGGGCGCGACATTGCCGCTGCGCTTTGGCGGGAAAACCGGGGCCCATGCGGGCGCACCCATTGATGCCGAGGTGGTGGTCAAAAAGCTTGAACGCGATGCCTGGCAGTATTTTGGGCAAAGCATCGTGCCGCTTGGTGATTGCGCGGTGATTGAACTTCCGGGCGGCGGCGAGGTCATTTTGAACACCAACCGGTCGCAAAGTTTCGATCCCAGCCTGTTTTCCAATATGGGCATCGATCCGAAATCAAAAAAATATCTGTTTATCAAATCGACCAATCACTTCTACGATACCTTCGCCAAGATCGCGGGCGAGATCATCTATATCGATGTGCATGGTCCTTATCCGTCGGATCCGAAAACCAACGGATACCGTCATGTCAAACGTCCGCTTTGGCCGATTGTCGATGATCCGTTTGCCCAAAAGGCAGGCTGATTGTCGATTGCCACTGCACCCTTCGCGTCACCACCGAATATCAAAGGACGTTTTTCATGACCCGTTCACCGCAATATCCCGAACTTGATACGCCTTGTGCGGTGGTCAATCTTGATACGGTCGATCGGAATATCGATGCCTATCAGGCCTATTGCGACAAGCATGGGATTGCGCTGCGCCCCCATATCAAAACCCACAAACTTCCGGCCTTTGCCAAACAGCAACTTGATGCCGGGGCCAAGGGGATTACCTGTCAGAAAATCGGCGAGGCCGAAGTCATGGCCGATGCCGGCATGGATGACATTCTTCTGACCTATAACGTGTTGGGGGATCGCAAGCGTGGCCGTCTGCGGGCTTTGTTTGACCGGGTCAAAACCCTGCGCGTTGTGGCCGATAACCTGCCGGTGATCGAAGGTCTGTCGCGTGCCTTTGCCGATAGTGCCAAGCCGCTTGAAATCCTGATTGAATGCGATACCGGTGGTGGGCGCTGCGGCGTTCAGACACCGCAGGCGGCCCTGGAACTTGCGCAAAAGATCAAAGGCCTTCCGGGCGTATCATTTGCCGGTCTGATGACCTATCCGGCGGCCGGGGGCGGTGACAAGGTTGCCGCATTCTTTGGGGATGCGATGACCAAGCTTGCGGCGGCCGGCATTGACTGCCCGATCAGAAGTTCCGGCGGAACCCCCGACATGTGGAAGGCCCACGAGGTCGCCAATATCACCGAATACCGTATCGGCACCTATATCTATAATGATCGGTCACTGATGGCGCGCGGTGTGTGTGCGGAAGATGATTGTGCGCTTCGTGTTTTGACCGAAATCGTGTCGCTTCCGGCCCCGGGCCGCGCGATCATTGATGCCGGGTCCAAGGTTCTGACATCTGATCTTCTGGGCCTTGACGGATATGGCTATGTGGTTGGTCATCCCGATGTTGCGGTGGTCGGGCTTTCCGAAGAACACGGCATTTTGCATTTTGACGCGGGTCTGACCCCGTTTGAAATTGGCGAACGGATTGAAATCATCCCCAACCATGTCTGCGTGGTCAGCAATATGCTTGATCAGGTGCATCTGGTGCGCGGTGATGCGATCCAAACCGTCGATGTGGAAGCGCGCGGTAAGGTTCTGTAATCGAAAGAAACTATGTTGGATGAACCCGGGATTTACGCCGGGTCTTGGTTGGGCAGATAGCCGGTAAACCCGGTAATCAGCCATTTTCCATCCGGCTGCTTTTCGCAGTAATAATGGGTTTTCCAAAGCAGACGGTCTTCTGTGCCGTCTGCTTTTTTAATGCGCCCGTTAAAATGTTTGCGCACCAGTGCCCGGTTGCCGGTAATGTCGATTTTTTCAAGTCGGGTGGCGCGAAATACCCCGTCAAACAGGTCCTCGGCAAAGTCGATCTTTTGGGCGTCGACGGCCTGGCGCAGCCATTCATCGCGATAGGCACCAAGATCGGGAAACATCATTTTCCAGTCATCGGGATTATCGGATTTGCAGGCATCAATCGCGTAAAACCCGTCTGCCTTGAAGTCATCCTCGACCATTGACCAGTCGGCGGCGACAAAGGCCGCAATATCACGCAAAACCAGCATTTCCCAGATACGGGTGCGGTCGGTATCCGTGGACGGAAACGGGCAGGAACGGGGCAGGGACATGGGGTGCTATCCGGTTGATATAAAAATTGTTTCCATCAGTTTCGCATTCCGGTCCCGACCAATCAATCACCGGGTATGAAAACGCGTAAAAATACGCATCCCGTATGCGAAGTGATTGCAAACAGGGTAAAATTGAAGAAAGATCGAAACAGGACGTCAATTCCTGTGGCGTTCAGTCCCGCAATGTCCGAGGTGCCGATGGCTTGGGGTGGTTTCACATCTGCTGAACTTGAATGGCAATATAATCCGCGCGAAACCGTGCCGGAATTCATGACCCATTTCGAACGGTTTGTGAAACTGTCCGATGAAACGCGTGCCCAGCTTGGCGGCAAGATCGATGTCCGCTTTGGCGACGGTCCCAAGGAAACCATGGATGTTTTCATGGCATCGGAACCAGGGGCACCGGTTCATGTGTTTTTCCATGGCGGATATTGGCGCAGTCAGGACAAAAAGGATTACGCCTTTGTCGCCCGTGATCTGGTGGCGGCCGGGTTTACCGTGATTTGCCCGAATTATGATCTGTGCCCGGATGTGACCGTTGCTGATATCACCGACGAAGCCGTGCGCTGCATTGATTATATCTATCGCCATATCGAAGACTTTAACGGTGATCGCGACCGCATTTCGATTTCCGGCCATTCGGCGGGCGGTCAAATTGTGGCCCGTCTTGCCACCCATGACTGGGAAGAAACGCTTGGCGATCCGGCACCATTTTCCGCCGTTGTTCCGATATCGGGTGTGTTTGATCTCGAACCGATCCGTCACACGACGCTGAATGAGGATATCCGGCTTGATGCGGCGTCTGCGGCGGATAACTCGCCGATGCTTGATGCGGTGCCGGTCGATGTGCGGATGATGGTGATTGTCGGCGGCAATGAAAGCCCGGAATTCGTTCGTCAAAGTGATGCCTATGGCGCCTATTGTGGCAGTGCCGGGCACAAGGTCCCGGTCTATAAGGCATGGGGGGCAAATCACTTTACCGTGCTTGAAGAAGTCTTTTTGGGCACAGGGTCACTGTTTGGGCATCTCAAGCGGTTTCTTCTGCCCTAAACGACGGCAATTTCCATAAAAAACAGCATAAAAACCGGTGCTCATCCTGTGACGGGGCGGTCCTGACGTGGTATAAAAAACGTCCGCTACCAAACTGAAATCAAAAATAATTCTACAGGAAGGCACATGCGTTTCATCACTGCTGAAGATATCGACAAATTTGTATCGCCCCGGGATCTGGTCGAAGCCCTGCGCAACGGATTTGCCCAAGGGTGCGAAGCCCCGCTGCGCAGCCATTTCAACATGGAACGCAGCAACGAGGATGATGCGACTTTCCTGATCATGCCGGCCTGGCAAAAGGACGGGGCCGCGGGGGTGAAAATCGCCGCCGTGGTGCCGGGGAATTCGGCGCGCAATCTTCCGGCGGTTTCGGGGACCTATGTTCTTCTGGATGCGGTAACCGGTCAGCCATCCGCCGTGATTGATGGCACCAAACTGACCACGCGCCGCACGGCGGCGGCATCGGCCCTGGCGGCGGATTATCTGGCGCGCAAGGATGCGACTGACATGGTCATGGTCGGATCGGGTGCGATGGCCCCGCAACTGATCAAGGCCCATGCATCGGTGCGCCCGATCAAAAATGTTACGATCTGGAACCGCAATGCGGATAAGGCGACAAAGCTTGCCGCGGAAATTGCCGAACTTGGTTTCAATGCGTCAGGTACAGATGATCTTGAAGCGGCCTGTAAGTCAGCAGACCTGATTTCATGCGCCACCCTTTCGACCGAACCGCTTGTGCGCGGTGACTGGTTGCGCGACGGCACCCATGTTGATCTGGTTGGTGCTTTCAAACCAACCATGCGCGAAACCGATGATGGCGTGATGGCAAAATGCCGGATCTTTGTCGACAGCTTCGAAGGGGCCAGTGCCGAGGGCGGCGATGTGGTTCAGGCGATCAATAGTGGTGCGATCGCCAAAACCGATATTCTGGGCGATCTGTTCGGTCTGACGCGTGGGGACGTTTCCGGACGCCAAAGCGACGGGGAATGCACCGTTTTCAAATCGGTCGGTCATTCGCTTGAAGATTTCTTTGCCGCGGTCGCAGTGGTGAAGGCGGTCGAAAAATGATCAGTGCCGATCTGTTCGCACCGGAACCGCTCGAAGCGTTTCGTGGCAAAATCAAACCGGAATGGATTGATTTCAACGGGCATATGAATGTCGGCTATTACGTCGTTGCCTTTGATCTGGGATCGATGGCGTTCCTTGATGCAGTGGGGATGGGATATACCTATCCCGAACGGCGCGGCGGGTCGACTTTCGGGCTTGAAATGCATGTGACCTATGATAGGGAAATTCATCAGGATGACCCGTTCGTCATCTATACAAGGGTGCTTGATTGCGATCAGAAACGCATTCACATGTATCATGAAATGCGCCATGGCACCGAAGGCTGGCTGGCCTCGACCAACGAAATCATCACCATGCATATCAATATGGCGGAACGCCGGTCGGCCCCGTTTCCCGATGATATCATGACGACCCTTAACCGGATCCGCGAAGCCCACGCCGATCTTCCAATCCCGTCCGGGGTCGGACGCAAAATCGGCATTCGCCGCAAGTAAAATGGAAAACCCCGCAGTCATCTATGCGGGGTTTTCTTTTGGGCCTATGGGTGGGTTGCCATATAAAGTCGGCACATCTCGCCCGAAAGATTGACATCCTGATCACGCAGGAATGTCAGGCCAAGCTTTTCAAGCATGTGAATGGATGGGCCGTTGTCAGGCAGGCAATACCCGTAAACCTTGTCAAAGCCATAGACGTTCCAGCCATGATCAAGCAGGGCAGAACAAACTTCATAGGCATATCCCTTTCCCTGATGGGCCTCGGTCACGGCATAGCCGATATCGGGCGCATCAAGGGTTTCGCGTTTGACAAAACCGATGAGGCCAATCGGGCTTTGTGTATCCTTTTCAACGGCAACACACATTCCAAATCCCAGCTTTTCATAATTCTCGCGAAAGCGCAGATCGATATAATCGCGCGCAGCGGCAAGATCATGGATATTGCGATCGCCGATGAACCGGATCCATCCCGGTTCGTTCAGTAGTTGCAGGATGAACGGGGCATCGTCATGGTTGGCTTCGCGCAGGATAGTACGCGGTGTTTCAAGAATGGTCATGATGTGGGGCGCTTGTTATGGTGGAAACTGTCGATCAAAACTGTAGCGTGAATTCCATGTAATCAAAGCCGTTTTTCGTTTGCAAACGCGGAGGAATCAATGCCGGTCAAGCCCATCAAACTGACATTCGAAGGTGCCCATGGCGCGCAACTGGCCGCAAGGCTTGATTTGCCGGTCGGGCCGGTGCGGGCCTATGCGCTGTTTGCCCATTGCTTTACCTGCAGCAAGGATTTGACTGCGGCGCGCAAAATTGCCCAGTCCCTGACCTTGCAGGGGATCGGCGTTTTGCGATTTGATTTTACCGGGCTTGGTGGATCGGGTGGGGATTTTTCATCGACCAATTTTACGTCGAACCTTGAAGATCTGCGACGTGCAGCGGATTTCATGCGTCATGAATTTGCCGCGCCCAAACTTTTGATCGGCCATTCGCTGGGCGGGGCGGCGGTTCTTGCCGTGGCCGATAGCGTGCCCGAGGCAACCGCAATTGCCACCATCGGTGCCCCGGCCGATGTCGAACATGTCACGCATAATTTTGACGATTACCTTGCCGATATCGACCGCGACGGGCAGGCGGAAGTATCGCTTGGCGGGCGTCCCTTTGTGATCAAGCGGCAATTTGTCGATGATCTGCGCAATCACAGCATCGAAAAATCGGTGGCCAGGCTGCACAAGGCGTTGCTGGTGTTGCATGCACCGATGGATCAGACGGTGGGGATTGAAAATGCCGGGCGGATTTATGATGCGGCCAAACATCCCAAAAGCTTTGTCTCCCTTGATGATGCGGACCATTTGCTGCGCAATCCCGATGATGCCCAATATGTGGCAACGGTAATTGCCGCATGGGCGACGCGTTATATTCCAAAAGCCGTGGAAGACATCCCGGAACCGGCCGAAGGCGTGGTGGTGCGCGAAACCGGTCTTGGCAAATTCCAGTCGATGGTCATTGCCGGGCACCATCGCATGATTGCCGATGAGCCGGAAAATGTCGGCGGGTTTGATAGCGGTCCGTCACCCTATGATTTTCTTGCGGCAGGGCTTGGGGCCTGCACGGTCATGACGCTTCGCATGTATGCCGATCACAAACAAATACCGGTTGATGGCATCCGGGTTGAAATCCGCCATCAGAAAGTTCACGCGGATGATTGCGCGGAATGTGCGTCGGAAAAAATCGGCAAGTCGGGCAAGATTGACCGGTTTGAGCGTCTGATCACCCTGCATGGTGATTTTACCGATGACGTGCGCAAACGGCTGCTTGAAATCGCGGATAAATGCCCGGTTCACCGGACACTAGAAGCCAGTTCCGTGATTGTGACCCGGGAACACGGGGCCTGACCCGAAGCATCCCAAACAAAAAGCCCGGCATATGGGGATATGCCGGGCTTTTGTGTTCGGATCGATCCGATTACGGTTTTGCCGCAACCACGATGAATTCGACCAGGTATTCCGGGGTGGCAAGCTTTGCCTCGCCGCAGGCACGCGCCGGGGTGTGGCCCTGTGGTACCCATGCATCCCAGATTTCGTTCATGGCAGCGAAGTCTTTCATGTCAGCCAGCCAGATGGTGGTCGACAGGATGTTTTCCTTGCTCGAACCGCATTCGGCCAGAAGCGCGTCAACCTTTGCCAGGCATTCTTTGGTCTGGTTGGTCACGTCGCTTTTCGGATCGCCAACCTGGCCTGCAAGATAGATGGTGTTGCCGTGAACAACGGCCTGGCTCATACGCGGGCCGGTGTGGAAACGTTGAACGCTCATGAAGCTCTCCTTTGGTGACAAAATTGAATAATTTATTCGGGTTTAGCTACCATGCTTTTGAACACCGCACCAGTCTGCAATGAACAGCGCAAGGACCTCGGTGACTTCCATCATCGATGCGATTGAAACCCGTTCATCAATGCCGTGAATCCGTTCGGCTTTGGGCCCGTAACAGGTGGCCGGGATATTGCCGTAAATCTGGAAGAAACGGGCATCCGTGGTTGCGGTCGAGGCATAGTTTTTAATCGCGTTTCCGGTCACTTCCTGATGGATATCGCCAATCATCGTCATCATCGGATGATTGGTATCCATCTCGCATCCTTCGGCCTGGAAACCGCGATAGGTGATGTCGATCTTTGCACCCTTGCAGGCCGGATGATTATCAAGCGCGCTTTGCCTGACCATCTCGATGGTTTCGCGCACTTTTGCAAGCTCCATCCCCGGATAGAAACCGACACGGATATCGGCCGTACATACCGGTGGCACGGTCGATGCCCATTCACCGCCTTCGATCTTGCCAAGGTTGAAGTTCACGGGGTGAACATGCGCCCCGTATGCACAATGCCGGTCGGTCGGATGGTTCCAGATATCCTCGACTTCTTTGAGAACTTCAAAAAAGCCAAAGGCCGCCTCAATCGCGTTGCTTCCGGCCGAGGTATCCAGAACGTGCGCCGGGCTTCCCGAAACATGGATCTGGAACCACATCACGCCAAGCTGTGCGGTCATAAGCGTCTGGTTGAACGGTTCGGGAATGATCGCGCAATCGGCACGATACCCGGCATGAAGACAGGCAAGCGCACCATTGCCGGTGCATTCTTCCTCGATCACGGATTGGAGGGTGACCGGGGCGGCGGGTTCAAGCCCGATATCATGAAGTGCCTGAAGGGCATGGCAATAGGCAATGATACCGGCCTTCATATCACCGGCACCGCGTCCATAAAGCCAGTCACCATCGACATGCGGATCAAACGGACCACGCCGCCATTGATCAACCGGTCCGGTCGGCACAACATCCATATGCCCGTTCAGGATCAGGCTGCGACCGGTCGGATTTTTCGGGCGGTGCAAGCCGACAACATTTTCCCGCCCGTCATAATCTTCAATCACCGGCGGGGAAAAACCCGGCTGATCGCGCAATGCGTCGATGTCAATCGTCACACGTTCAACATCCAGTCCCATTTTGACAAACTGATCAGCGATCCAGTCTTGCGCCGATGCTTCATTGCCCAAAAGACTGTCATGACGCACCAGTGCGCAAAGATCATCAATCGCCTGTGATGTGCGGTCGGCAACCGCCTTGCGAAGGGTGGCGCGATCAAAACCGGTCATGCTGTTTTCTCCATCAGGCAGGGGTATTTCACCCCTGCCGGTATTTGATCATTTGCCAGATGCAAGTGTCGGGCGGCTTGACGACAGGGCATCTTCGCTTACGCCAAGCTTTTCCATATGGGCCGGAATGCCGTTGCCACAGATCAGGCTTGCGGCATATTCACCCATGGCGGGGGCTGTCTGAATGCCATAGCCACCCTGACCGGCCAGCCAATAGAAGCTGTCATCTTGCGGATCAAAGCTTGAAACAGGATCGCCATCGGCAAAGAAGCTGCGCAACCCGGCCCAGGATTCACCAGGGCGACGGACCACAACGCTGGTCGCGGTCATCAGACGATCAATCGCAATGGCGATATCAAGTTCTTCGGGCTGCACATCATGGGGTTCGGTCGGGGTTTTATCGGCAGGCGATACCAGCAACCGGCCTGCGTCTTCCTTGAAATACAGGCTTTCATCAAGGGCCGCGACCATCGGAAGACCATGAATATCCATGCCATCGGGCGCATCCACCATCACGGCAGTCCGGCGTTTTGGCACAATGCCAAGCGGTTTGACACCGGCCTTGGTGGCGATGTCATCGGCCCAGGCGCCTGCGGCATTCACAAGGATTGCACCGCTATGCACATCGCCATTGGCAAGGGTGACCTGCCAATTGTCACCGGCTTTGGCAATCGCACTGACATCGGCCTTGATGACAAGGTTGCCACCCACGGCCTTGAACTGACGGATAAAGCCCCAGTGAAGGGCATGAACATCAATGTCCATCGCATCGGGTTCATGCGCACCCTTGGCGATCAGATCGGTATTGAGGATCGGTACGATTTCCTTAAGCGCATCCGGGGTCAGTTCGGTAAAATTCGCGCCGTTTGCCCGGCCTTCGGAAATCAGGGCATCAAGTTCGGCTTCTTCGCCCGGACCGGCATACATGATGATCCCGCGCGGGGTCAGGATCGGGTTTTCGGTAAAACCGGCTGGCGGATTCAAAAAGAAATCGCGACTTGCCGTCGACATCTTGCGGATGATTTTCGGGCCATAGGTTTCGCTATAAAGGGCGGCGGACCGGCCGGTGCTGTGATAGCCCGGCTGATCTTCGCGCTCCAGAACGGTGACGGATTTACCCGCCTTGGCCAGAAAATATGCGGACGACATACCGGCGATGCCGCCGCCAATAATCAGGATGTCTGAATGGGTCATTTGGGGCCTTCTGATAACGTGATGTTTTTGTTGGTGGCGCCAAAGGCGCTTAGAAACTGATACAGGTTTTCCGCCAGCGTGACGCTAACATAACCACCTTCCTGCACTATCACGGTTGGGCAGGTAAGGGTGCCAATTTTTTCACCGATCCTGGAAAAACCATCCGGGCTGACAGCAAGGCCGCCAAACGGATCATCGCGCGATGCATCAAGACCAAGTGCGACCACCACCGCATCGGCCCCGAATGCGTCAATCGCGGCCATCGCCCGGTCAAGTGCGGCAAGGAACACGTCATCGCCACTGCCCAGTGCCAAAGGATAGTTCTTGTTAAAACCAACCCCGTCCTTGGCCCCGGTTTCTTCGGCATTGCCCCAGAAGAACGGATAAAAATCCATCGGGTCGGCATGGATCGAAAGGGTCAGCACATCGGACCGTTCATAGAAAATATGCTGGGTGCCGTTGCCATGATGCAGATCGACATCAAGGATCGCCACCCGGTCATGTTTTTCGCGCAATTCCTGTGCGGCAATCGCGCTGTTATTCAGATAACAGAACCCGCCGGCAAGGTTGGAACTGGCGTGATGTCCGGGCGGACGACACAGCGCATAGGCCGATTGCGCACCGCCATCGCGGACATGACGGGCGGCTGAAATGGCGGTTTGCGCACTGGCATAGGCCGATTGCCACGTGGTTTCCGATATCGGGCAGGACGTATCACCCAGATGAAAACCGGCCTTGCCGGCATGATGGCGCGGGTAGGGGCCATTGCGATCAAACGGGTGAATGTTGGGGATCACCAGTTCCGACCCGCCTGCGGCAATCCATTCCGGGTAAATGGTTTGCAGGAAATCCAGATATTGGGTGTCATGAATGGCGGCAATCGGGGCCATGCCCGCATCTGATGGTGCACAGACCTCAAGCCCCAGCCGCGCAATCGCCGTATGCAGGATTTCGGCGCGTTCGGGGACTTCGGGGATCGGCTTTTTCTCGCCCGCGACAATGAATGTCTTGCCGTGGTGGCGTAACTGATCGTCTGAGAAATAGGCACGCATCATCGCTGCCGCCTTTCACTATTACGTGGATAAACGGTTGTCGTATCAACTGGTTCGTCGTTTCAGGCGGGCTAGAAGGCGACCTTGTCAGCCCCTTTAAGCCCCAAAATCGCACGCGCCTTGTCCGGTGTTGCGATTTCAAGAGACAACCCGTCCAGGATTTCGCGGATTTTGCGAACCTGTGATGCGTTGTCCGGCGCAAGTTCGCCCTTGCGCAGATAAAGATTGTCTTCAAGTCCGACCCGGACATTGCCGCCCATCGCGGCTGCCATGCTGGCAAGCGGCATCTGATGACGACCGGCCCCCAGAACCGAGAACTGGTATTGATCACCAAACAGCTTGTCAGCGGTGCGTTTCAGATGGGCAAGGTTATCGGGGTCGGCCCCGATCCCGCCCAGAACACCCAGCACAAACTGGATAAAGATCGGGCCCTTGATCAGGCCACGGTCAACGAAATGGGCAAGGGTATAAAGATGACCAACGTCATAGCATTCAAATTCGAACCGCGTGCCGTTGGCTTCGCCAAGGTCGGCCAGAATGGTTTCGATGTCGGAAAACGTGTTCTTGAAAACAAAGTCGCGGCTGCTTTCAAGAAATTCCGGTTCCCAGTCATGTTTCCATTCGCTGCGTCCCGCAAGGGCCGGAAACAGGCCGAAATTCATCGTCCCCATGTTCAGCGACGCCATTTCCGGTGATGCATGGGTGGCGGCACGAATGCGGTCCTTGACCGTCATGGTCATGCCGCCGCCGGTCGAGATATTGATCACTGCATCGGTTGCGGCCTTGATCTTGGGCAGGAAATCCATGAACAGGTCGGGATCCGGGCTTGGAAAGCCGGTCTTGGGATCACGGGCATGCAGATGCAGGATCGATGCACCGGCATTGGCCGCATCAATCGCCTGCCTGGCGATTTCATCGGGTGTGATGGGCAAATGCGGGCTCATGGACGGGGTGTGAACCGATCCGGTAACCGCACAGGTGATGATAACTTTCCGGCTCATGAAAAGGCTCCGGCGACGAGAAGTTCATCCTGAAGTTCGGCAAGGGCGGCACGCAATGGCACCATAATGTCGTCGAACTGTTCGGGCTTGATGGTCATGGGCGGGCAGACCATCACGTGATCGCCCCGATATCCGCCGCGTGTACGGCGCCAGTAAATGATCAATCCCTTGTCATAGGCGATATCGACCAGTCGGGCGGCCGCCATATGTTTGGGGTCAAGCGGTTCCATGGATTTGCGATCCTTGACCAGTTCAACCGCAAGCAACAAGCCCTTGCCGCGTACATCACCGATCATGGTGAATTCATCTGACAGTTTGGAAAGTTCGGCTTTTAGGGCCGCACCGCTTGTTGCGGCATTTTCAAGCAAACCGTCTTCATCAATCACATCAAGAACCGCATTCCCCGCCGCACAGGCAAGCGGGTTCCCGGCATAGGTATAGCCATGGATAAACCCGCCATGATCAAGAACCGGGCCAACAATACGATCAGGCGCAATCATCGCGCCAAGCGGCGCATAACCCGCGGCCAAGCCCTTGGAAACGGCAAGGATGTCGGGTGTGATGCCCCAATGTTCGCAGGCAAAATATTTGCCGGTCCGACCGGCCCCCGTCATGACCTCGTCATAGATCAGAAGAATGCCGTATTGATCACAAATCTCGCGGATGCGGCCATAATAACTGTCCGGGGCAACCAGCGCCCCGGTGGCCGCCCCGCCAACCGGTTCCATGATGAAACCAAGAACGGTTTCCGGACCCTGTTTGATGATCTCGGCTTCGAGCATATTGGCATATTTGATGCCGCGATCATGATCGGACAAATCATCACGATCCAGATAACAGGTCGGGGCAGGTATTTTGGGTTGATCGACCATCATCGGCGCGAACGGCGCGTGCATCGGCGTATAGCCGGTCAGGGCAAGCGCACCAAGGGTGGAGCCATGATAGCTTGGGAACCGTGAAATGACTTTGGTGCGCTGGGGTTCGCCCTTGGCCAAGGCATATTGGCGGGCAAGCTTGATGCAGCTTTCAACCGCCTCGGACCCGCCCGAAACAAAGAACACCCGTTCAAGGTCACCCGGTGCACGTTCGGCCAACCGCCAGGCAAGGTTTTCGGCCGCGTCATTTTCAAAATGCAGGCGATAGGCGAAACTTGCCTTTTCAAGCTGTGCATTCATCGCGGCAATCACGCGCGGGTCACTATGGCCGATATTGCTGACCATCGCCCCGCTGGACGCATCGATATAGCGTTTGCCATCGACGTCCCACATATAAACGCCTTCGGCGCGGTCAATCAGCGGGCGGCGCGACCGGCTTTGATAAAACAGGCGGGATTCCCGGTTATGACCGACCGGATTTTTCATATCATGCGTCATTTATGGTGGCTCTCCTGAACCGGTATCAGCGATCCTTAATCCTGATGACCGGGCAACAACACACAATTACGTGCCGCGATATGCATAAAGATATCGGCACCTTCCTGATGGGGGCGGGCATCAATCGGATTGATCACCTGCCAGTCGCGGCCATTGGCCGTAACGAAATATCGGGCCTGCTGGCCAAGATAATCGACTGTCTTGATCTTGCCGGGAATGGCGATGCTGCCATCCTTGGCGCTGTTCTGATCTGACAGTTCAATCTTTTCCGCACGGATGACCGCACGGACATCCTTTGATCCGTTGGCCTTGGCGGTTTGTTCCGCAGTGGTCAAAAGCGTTTCACCACTTTGCAGATTAACACTGGTAAAGGCCGCATCCGGGCTGTCAAGGTTTGCGGCAATAATGTTGGAATGTCCCAGGAAGTCGGCAACGAATGCGGATGCCGGATTGTTATAAACATCTTCCGGGGCGCCTTCCTGTTCGACGATGCCGTTATTCATCACCACCAGCTTGTCAGACATGGCAAGGGCCTCTGACTGGTCATGGGTGACAAAGACGGTCGCAACGCCCAGTTCGCGCTGAATGCGTTTAAGCTCGACCCGCATTTCTTCGCGCAGGTTTGCATCAAGTGCGGATAGCGGTTCATCAAGCAACAGCACATCGGGTTCGATCACAATCGCACGCGCAAGCGCAATACGCTGTTGCTGGCCCCCGGAAAGCTGATTGGGATAACGGTCCGCCACATGGGGAAGCTGCACCAGTTCAAGCGCGTCGGTAACTTTCTTGGCAATGTCTGCCTTGGCGACTTTGCGGTATTTCAGGCCAAAGGCGATATTGTCGAAAATTGTCTTGTGCGGGAACAGGGCGTAGTTCTGAAACACAAGGCCAAGATTGCGCTTATGGATCGGAAGACTGTTGACCCGTTTGCCCCGGATCAACAAATCACCCTCGGTAACGTCGGTCAGACCTGCAATCATGCGCAAGGTTGTCGTCTTGCCACAGCCCGACGGGCCAAGGAAGGTGACAAAGCTGTTATCAGGTACGGTCAGATCCATGCGTTTGACCGCGGTGAACTCCCCGTAACGTTTCACGACATTTTGCAGTTCAACAGCGTTGGTTGTGTCTGCCATTGTTAGATACCCTGTCAGAATAAATGTGCCTGCCGCCATTACGGGGCAGATGTGTCCTGGCCGGTTGTGCGAAGGCCAGGACACAGGTTCAGGTGTGCAATCGGGCCTTAATAGCCGCGCTGCACACGAGAGAAGGTTTTCGACCAGTCAGCTTCGTTTTCGTTCCAGTATGCCGGATCAAAGAAGCTAAGCGATGCAAGCGTGCCTTTCGGGTCGAACGCCGGCAGGGTCGGGATGATTTTGCCAAGATCGACCTTGTTCGGGTCAAGGGCCGGCGGGTAGCTCTGACCTTCGGCAACTGCAATCGCGACTTCGGGTTCAAGCATGAAGTTCAGAAGTTCTTCACAGGCGGCCATCGGGCTGCCGCGCAGAACAAACAGACATTCCTGCCAGCCAAGACCACCGGCCGGATCAAGATAACCAATGTCATGGCCCTGATCCTGAAGCGCCTTGATGCGGCCCGACCAGCCTTCGGTGACATAGATTTCTTCTTCGGCCAGAAGGCTCATCAGTTCGGCGCCCGAACTCCAGTATTTAAGGGCCAGATCACGGTGCGAACGGATCATGTCCCAAACCGCATCGATATCCTTGATATTGTTCGGGTCCTGATCGGACTGAAGCGCGCCGTACCAGATGCGGGTTTTCCATTCGCCCCAACCGCCGATCTTGCCTTTATAGGCTTCATCGACCATCAGCTTGGCACCCTTGGCCTTGGCTTCATCGTCGCTGATATATTTGCGGTTATAGGCAATGCCCGTGGTGCCGTAATCATACGGAACCGCCGAAAGCGTGCCGCCACTGATCTTGCGCAGCGGATCAATCAGGGTCGGGATCACGTTTTTAAGGTTCGGGATATTGGCTTCGTTCAATTCCGAAGTCAGTTCCAGACCGTGATAGCGCGCATAGTCAAACACACCCGACAGGTGGGCAAGGTTGAATTCGCCCGGCTGGCCGGCCTTGACGCGTGCGATATATTCATCGGCCCCGCCAAAGGTGCCGGAAATGACCTTGATGCCGGTTTTCTGGGTATAGGGCGCGAAAGCATATTTTTCGAATGCCTCGGAAACAACGCCGCCCCAACCGTCAAAGCGGACCTGTTCGGGGGTGGCGGCGCGCGCATTTTTGGCAAGCATGCCCATCGGGCCACCGGTGACACCGGCAACAACACCGGCGGCGCCAAGGGCGGTCAGGAATGTGCGGCGGCTGATATCGCCATCACGGTAACGATTAAGCAGGCGTTCATAGCGTTTCGTATCGTCCATTTAAGGCCTCCTGATAAAACAATTTGTTCCGTTATCGGTTTTGTTCTTGGTCGTTGGTCTTTTGGTGTTGTTGTTGGTTTTGGCGGTTACCCGCGATATTCGAAATCCACTAGGCAGTCTGTGTCTTGCGGTTTGATGTCCGAAGCTTGCGTGCGGACATGACCCGCGCAATCGATGCGGCAATCAGCGGAAGGGCGATGGTAAAGATCACCATGACCGCACCAAGCGCGTTGATTTCCGGGCTGATGGAATTGCGCAGCATGGCAAAAATCTGGGTCGGGACTGTTTCCACACCGCCCGGTTTCCAGAACAGGGTGCCGGTGATGTCATCAAAGGAAATCGTAAATGAAAACAGCATCCCGGCCATGACGGCCGGGAGCATCAGCGGCAGGGTGATTTCAAAGAATGTCTGAACCGGGGTGGCTCCCAGGCTCATGGCGGCTTCCTCAACGTCGCGGCGGATCGATACCAGGCGCGCCTGAACCACCAGCACCACAAAGGGCAGGGTAAAGACAACATGCCCCATCAAAAGCAGACCAAAGCTTTTGGGCATGGAAAGCGCCTGAAGGAACAACAGCAACGCAACCGCAAGAACCACTTCGGGGATCAGGATCGGCGCAACCAGCAAGGTCGAGATCGTCCGTTTTCCGGGGAAGTCATAGCGCACCATGGCAAGGGCCGCCATAGTGCCAAGCGTTGTTGACACCGCACTGGTCAAAAGGCCCAGCAACAGCGATGTTTTGAACGCCCTTACGATGGCATCATTGTTCCAAAGCGCTTCGAACCAGCGCAGTGAAAACCCTTCGATCGGAAATCCGCCAAACTGATTGGCGTTGAATGCCAGAAGGATCACCACGGCAACAGGGGCAAACAGGAACAGATAAACAAGGATCGTGGCAATACGGATCATCGACCAGCCGGACATTGTCATATACCTCCCTTACTTGAAGCTCTTGGCGATCTGATCGATGCCGAGATAGCGGGTGTAAATGACGACCAGCGCGCCCAGAAGCGCCAGCAGGACGAGTGAAAGTGCCGATCCAAGCGGCCAGTTCAACTGGGTGACGATGGCTTCAAACACCAGATTGGCGAACATCGCATCGCGTGGGCCGCCCAGAACAATCGGGGTGATATAGGTGCCCGCTGCCAGCACAAAGCACAGAAGCGACCCCGCCGCCAGACCGGGAAGCGAGAGTGGCAAGGTGACTTCGCGAAAGGCCTGAAATCCGGTGCAGCCAAGGCTTTGGGCTGCTTCGGTCAGGTTCTTGTCAATGCCATCAAGGCTGACATAGACATTCAGGATCATGAAAGGCAGCAGATAATGCACCAGACCCAAAACAACCGTGGTCTGGTTATAAAGCATCTGGATCGGCTCATCGATGATGCCAATTGACAGCATCACGGTATTAAGCGCGCCCGATGTGCCCAGAATATTGATCCATGACATGGTGCGGATGATGTAGCTGATCCAGAATGGCAGCATCAGCATCAAAAGCAGAAACGCCTTTGATTTCATCGGTGTATTGGCCACGAAATAAGCCGGGATATACCCAACCAGCGCACAGATCACCGTGGTGTAAAAGGCAATGGCAAAGGTTTGAAACAGAATATCGCGATAGAACCGGTCGCCAAGGACCTCGATCCAGTTATCAAGATAAAAGCCGACCTGATCGGCCCCGGTCGCGGTGCGCAACCAGAACGAATAGACGACGATAAACAGCATCGGGATGATCAAAAGCAGCCCGACTGTTGCCAGTGATGGCGATAACAGCATCCAGGGTGCGCGACGCGCCCCGGCGATATCTGCGGCCATTTATGCCTCCCGTTATTGTGCTCCGGCGATGCCGTGCGCGGTTATTTGGCCGTTGAAATATTTTCTGGAACCATTTCACCCCAGACTTGCGCATAGCGCAAATAGATAAGTAGAATAGATCCCATAGCCAATAACTATGGGATGGCTGACCATACCGGTCCGGGGGATGAAATGAACGAATTGATGCGCCGTCAGTTTGACTGGAACCTGTTGCACACATTCACCGTCATTGTCGAAGAACGCTCGATTACCGGGGCGGCCAACCGGCTTTTATTGCGCCAGCCCAGTGTCAGTAACGCCCTGAAACGGCTTGAAGATCAAATCGGTGCGCGCCTGATTGACCGCGAACGCGGGCGGTTTGAAGTCACCGAGCAGGGCTTGGCGCTTTATCACGAATGTCGCGAAATCTGTGGGGCGATCGGGCGATTGTCCGATGTGATGTCTGATAGCGGCAATCAATTGACCGGGCATCTGCATTTGTGGCTGGCCAGTCATGTGGTGTTTCCGCCCCTTGATGATGCGCTGTTTGATTTCAACCGATCCCATCCCGAAGTGACCTATGAAATCAATGTCGCGACCTCGATGCATGTGATTGATCAGGTTCTTTCACAACAGGCAAGTTTTGGCATCTGTCTGGTCAAGGAACAGCATCCCAGGCTTGAATATCGCAGGCTGTACCGCGAACATTTCGGCTTTTTCTGTGGGCCGACCCATCATTTGTTCGGAAAAAGCGACCTGACGCTTGCCGATTTGCGCAGCGAAGCATTCGTGTCGTTTTCCACCGACCAGTTGACGGATGCACTGGCCCCGGTGGCCATTCTGCGCGCCCAGCAGGGGATGAAGGGGAAGGTCGTTGCGGTAAGTCCCCATCTTGAAGAAGTCCGGCGTCTGATCAATGCGGGGCTTGGCATCGGGCCATTGCCGATCCATGTGGTGCAAAACGCTACCGAACGCGGTCAGTTGTGGCGTTTACCCCCTTATGACGCGCCGCCTGCTATTGATATCTATCTTGTAACCAACCCGCGCATGTCGCTCAGCCGGGCGGAACGGTTTTTCATCGATAACCTGACCGCGCGCCTTGAAAATGCCCCCGATGGATATTTTGTCTATCCCTGACGGGATCGTTCACGGCTTCGGGACTTGCGTCTTGGGGGCGATTGCGCAAGCATGGCGCCAAATTCAATCTTGCCATCAGGAACACTTATGAAACTGGTCTATTTTTCATGGGTCAAGGACCGCATCGGTTTTGGCGAAGAAGACATTGATCTGCCTGATCATGTCAAAACCGTTGACGGGCTTTTGACCTGGCTTCCCGAACGTGGCGAAAATTTCGCCAATGCCCTTGCCGATCCCGCGATTATCCGTGTTGCGGTCGATCAGGAATATGCAACATCCGATGCCGATGTAACCAAAGCCCGCGAGATCGCGCTGTTTCCGCCGGTCACGGGCGGCTAATCATCATACAAAAAGGGCGCCGCAAATTTGCGACGCCCTTTTATCATCATACTATTTCTGACGTCAGTCCGCGACCGTTGCCGTCTGCGTCAAACTGTCAAAGAATTCCTTGCGGCCGAGCGTTCCGGAAATCTTGCCCTCGCGGGTCAGAATGACCGGGTTCTGGGTGATGGACCGCATATCAATCAGATCCTTGAGCAGCACTTCATCCTTGGCGACAAAGATGATTGTATTGTCGGTCGGATCCAGATCGGCCGGAAGGCTGCCATCATAATTGATCAGCTTAAGCTCCCCGCGCGCACCATTGGTTGCGGCACGCACAACACCGTTTTCAAGAGTGATCCGGATGTTTTCGTCTTCGATCTGAAGGTCACCCGAACCGTTGCGCTGATCCTTGGCGACACGCTGCATGATGGCGCGACCGCGCAGGATATTGACCGGGTTCATATGCGCGACAAAGTCGGCAACATATTCATTGGCCGGGCGCAATGCGATGTCTTCGGGGGTGCCATGTTGAACCACATAGCCGCCTTCCATGATCGCGATCGAATTGCCAAGTTTCATGGCTTCGTCAAGATCATGACTGACAAACAGAATGGTCTTGTTGAGCTTTTCCTGAAGATCAAGCAGCTCGTCCTGAAGCCGGTTACGGATCAGCGGATCCAGGGCCGAAAACGGTTCATCCATCAAAAGGATCGGTGCATCGGTCGCAAAGGCGCGGGCAAGGCCGACACGCTGTTGCATGCCGCCGGACAATTCATGGGCATATTTGTCCGCCCATTCATCAAGCCCGACCAGTGCCAGCTTTTCATTAACGATGTCACGGCGTTCCTTGCTGCCCATACCGCGCAGCTCAAGCCCGAAGCCGACATTTTCCGCAACCGTACGCCATGGCAGCAGCCCGAATTGCTGGAACACCATGGCAACGCATTCACGGCGCAATTTGCGCAATGTCGGGCCATCGCATTTGGTGACATCGGCCATCCAGTCGCCGTCGCGCACCCGCAACGATCCGCGCGACACGGTGTTCAGTCCGTTCACACAGCGCAGAAGCGATGATTTGCCAGACCCCGAAAGCCCCATAAGAACGCAAATCTCGCCTTCGGGAACGTTGAAGCTGACATCGGCGACGCCAAGAACGTTGTTGGTTGCCTCGGCGATTTCAGCGCGCGTTTTGCCTTCGTCCAGCAGTCTGAGCGATTCAGCCTGACGGTCGCCAAAGATCACATCAATATTATCGAATTCAACAGCATTGGTCATGATCACTGCCCCGTTGTTTCGGTGTTTTCGCGACGGCAAATGCGATCAAGCACAATGGCCAGAATCACAATTGCAAGGCCCGCTTCGAAACCCTGGGCGACATTCACGGTGTTAAGTGCGCGCACCACCGGTTTGCCAAGGCCGTCGGCACCGACCAGGGCTGCGATCACAACCATGGAAAGCGACAGCATGATGCATTGGGTCAGGCCCGCCATGATTGACGGCATCGCCGATGGCAATTCGACCTTGAACAGAAGCTGGCGCGGGGTGCAGCCGAAACTTTCACCGGCTTCAAGCAATGCCTTGGGCGTGCTTGAAATACCCAGATGGGTCAGGCGGATCGGGGCGGCGATGGCAAAGATCACGGTTGAAATCAGACCCGGAACAACCCCCAGACCAAACAGAATAAGGGTCGGGATCAGATACACGAACGTCGGGATCGTCTGCATAAGATCAAGAACCGGGCGCATGGCCTGATAAAGCCACGGCCGATGGGCCGATGCCACGCCAAGCGGCACGCCGATCACCATGCAGAACAGCGACGCATAAATCACCAGCGCCAGCGTCTCCATCGTTTCTTCCCAATAGCCCAGATTGACAATCAAAAGCAGGGACAGAACGGTGAAAGCCGTCAGCTTCCAGGATTTGTGCAAAACAGCCGCCAGGGCGCCAAAACCGGCAATAATCAATAGCGGCGGCAACCACACCAGAAAATCGATGGTGTTTTCAATAATGAATTCAAGAACATCCGAGATGGTATAAAAAACGAAATCAGCATGTTCGTTCAGACCATCCATCAAGGACGATATCCACTGTCCCAGCGGAATCTTTGTTTCCGTGAGCCATTCCATGGGAAAATTTCCGTTGTTTTCAAAGTAAATAAAGATGCGATACGCCCGCGCAAAGCCCATGCGGGGCGCGGGCGTATCAGCATTATAGCAAAATCGGGCAGGGCCCGGTCATTTGCCGGACTTAAAGGCCAAGTTCGCTTTTGAGCGCGGCCTTTGCATCGCCACCGTCAAAGGTGGTGACACCGTCAAGCCATGCATAGGCAGCATCCGGATTGGCTTTGATCCAGGTTGCGGCTGCTTTTGCCGGGTCGGTACCTTCGTTCAGGATCGCATCCATGATTTCGTTTTCCATGGCGAGGCTGAATTTCAGGTTGGTGACGAATTTGCCGGCATTCGGGCAGTCGTCGGTGTAACCGGCACGCAGGTTGGTGTGAACCGTGGCACCGCCAAAGTTCGGGCCAAATACGTCATCGCCACCATCAAGATAGGCCATGTCGTATTTCGCGTTCATCGGATGGGGTTCCCAGCCAAGGAAGACGATGAACTGATCACGTGCGGACTTGCGTTTGACTTCGGCCAGCATGCCCTGTTCAGAGGATTCAACAAGTTCGAATTCGCCGAGACCGAACTGGTCGCCATCGATCATGTCCTGGATCAGGCGGTTGCCGTCATTGCCCGGCTCGATGCCGTAAATTTCGCCATCAAGTTCGTCCTTGAATTTGGCGATGTCAGCGAAATCTTTCAGGCCTGCATCATAGGCATTCTTGCTGACCGCAAGGGTGTATTTCGCACCTTCAAGATTGGCACCGGTCGAAACAACCGTTCCCTTGTCGAGATAGGGCTGAATGTCTGCTGCCATGGTCGGCATCCAGTTGCCAAGGAAGACGTCCACGTCGCCATTGGCAAGGCTGGTATAGGTGACCGGAACAGACAGCAATTCGGTTTCTGCGTCATAGCCCAGTGCTTCAAGAATGACAGATGCGGTTGCCGTGGTGGCCGTAATGTCGGTCCAGCCAACATCGGAAAATGTCACGGTTTTGCAGGCTTCGCTATCGGCGGCCTTGGCAGATGCGGCACCCAGAAGGGTGGTGGCAACGATGGTGCTGCCAAGAAGGCGGCCGAAAGTGGAAAGTTTGGTCATGTTTCTGGTTCTCCCTTGTGTGGACCTAACGGTTACTAATGACTGCGAACAAGCGGTCATCAGACTCTCGGTTCCGGAGGCCAGACGAACATCAACGTAATGTAAAAGGTCGCTAACACTCGCCCAGAGCCACGCCATCAGGCTCCCTCGAACCTGTTGGTATGGACCGGAATAATCACAAAAACGGTCGCAATGCTGCGCAACAAGGGATCCTGTCCTTTGCTGAACGCGCCGCGAAAGACGACGTGTTTTTATTGATTGATTGTTCAATTAAAATACAGCATATTCGTCAGACGTCAATTGCGAAGGGTTAAAAACTGCATCGCAGCTTGTTGTGATCGTGCTTAACCCTTTGGATCGCTTTGAATTGGATGATGTGAATGCCCAAGGTTGGTATGCAGCCTGTGCGCCGCAGGCAGTTGATCGACGCGACGATTGAAACCATTCATCGTCACGGATTTGCCGATACGACAATTGCGCGTATCGCCAATGCGGCGGGTATGTCGTCGGGCATCATTTCGCATTATTTCGGCGGCAAGAACGCACTTCTCGAAGCCACCATGCGGTTTTTGATGCAGGAATTGCGCAAGGATTACCTGTCGCGCCTGGCCAAGGCAAAGACCCCGCATGAACGGCTCGAAGCGATCGTGAACACCAACTTCAACGAAGAACAGTTCACCCCGCAGGTCACTGTGGCGTGGTTGTCCTTCTGGGCGCAGGTGCCGTTTTCAAAGGCACTGAGCCGTATCAACAATATCTATTTTCAGCGACTGGCGTCCAATCTGCGCCACGAGCTGCGCCAGCTGACCACTGTGCAGCGGGCAGATGAAATCGCGACTGCAATCGCGGCAATGATTGATGGCATCTGGGTGCGTTCCGGTCTGTCGGACGGACGTGCCGATGTCAAAGGGGCGCGCGAAATGGTGCTCGATATGATGCGCCTTTATCTGGCCAATTCGCCCGCGCGCTGAAGCCAAGCAAACACACAAAGTTTTGGGCTGCCCGGATCCGGTGCGGCCCGCAGGAGTTTTGAAATGAGCCTTTACCAGATTCAGAATTTCATCAATGGCAAGAAAACCACCGGTTCCGGGGCCGAAATGGTGACCCTGAACCCGGCAACCAATACGGTTCTTGCCAAGGGACATGAAAGCACGGCGGGTGACGTTGATGCCGCCGTAAAGGCGGCGCGCGCCGGGTTTGAAATCTGGAAAAATACCCCGGCTGCCGAACGGGCCCGCATTCTGTTCAAGGCCGCCCAGATTTTGCGTGATCGCAATGATGAACTGGCCTTGCTTGAAACCCGTGATACCGGTCGCGCCATCCAGGAAACCGAAATTGTCGATGTGATTTCCGGTGTCGAATGCCTGGAATATTTTGCCGGTGTCGCCGGAAGCCTTGCCGGGGAACATATCGATCTTGCCGGCAACTTTGCCTATACACGGCGCGAGGCCGTTGGTGTTTGTGCTGCCATTGGTGCCTGGAACTATCCGATCCAGATCGCCTGCTGGAAGGCAGCACCGGCTTTGGCCTGTGGCAATGCGGTTGTTTATAAACCATCCGAGGTAACGCCGCTTTCGGCGATTGCGGTGGCAGAAGCCTTGCAGGAGGCCGGTCTTCCCGACGGGGTTTATAATGTTGTGCAGGGCGCGCGCGAATGTGGTGCGTCGCTTGTCGAACATCCGGGGGTGGACAAGGTGTCGCTGACCGGTTCGGCTGCGACCGGGGCAAAGGTTGCATCGGTTGCGGCGGGCGGCATGAAGGCCGTGACCATGGAGCTTGGCGGCAAATCGCCAATGATCGTGTTTGAAGATGCCAATCTTGATAACGCGGTTTCCGGTGCGCAGATGGCGAATTTCTATTCGTCAGGTCAGATTTGCTCGAACGGGACGCGGGTTTTTGTCCATGAAAGCGTTGCCGATGCCTTCATTGAAAAACTGATCGCGCGGTCGAAAAACCTTGTTCTTTGCGATCCGGAAAAACCGGAAACCCAGGTTGGTCCGATTGTGACCAAAACCCAGTTCGATCAGGTCATGTCCTATATCGAAAAGGGCAAGCAGGAAGGGGCAAAATGTGTTCTGGGTGGCCATGCTGTCACCGATGGCATGCCCGAAGGCGGGCTTTTTGTTGCCCCGACGATCTTTACCGACTGCCGCGACGATATGTCCATCGTGCGCGAGGAAATCTTTGGCCCGGTCATGTCGGTCCTGACATTTAGTGACGAGGACGAAGTCATCAAGCGCGCCAACGATACCCAGTATGGCCTTGCTGCGGGCGTGTTCACCAGGGACCTGTCGCGTGGTCACCGCGTTGTTGCCCGCCTTGAGGCCGGTACCTGCTGGATCAACACCTATAACATCACGCCGATCGAAATGCCGTTTGGCGGGGTGAAGAAATCCGGTGTCGGACGTGAAAACGGCCGGGCGGCAATCGAACATTACACCCGTATCAAGTCGGTTTATGTCGAAACCGGCGATGTCGAGGCGCCTTATTGATCACCATCATTATTGATGTGACGGGCTGCCCACACTGCTTGAAGAAACAAGGGATCAGATATGACGACCCCAACGACGACTGAAAAATTCGATTACGTGATTGTCGGTTCCGGTTCTGCCGGTGCCGTGCTTGCCAACCGGCTGACCGAAGATGCCGACGTCAAGGTGCTGGTGGTTGAAGCCGGACCCAAGGATCATTGGTGGGATTGGCGTATTCATATGCCGACCGCACTTTCCTATCCGATGCAGTCGGAAACCTATAACTGGGCCTATTGGACAACGCCGCAGCCCAACCTGAACAATCGCCGGATGGAAACCCCGCGCGGACGGGTGTTTGGCGGTTCAAGTTCTATCAATGGCATGGCCTATGTGCGTGGTCATGCACTGGATTACAATCGCTGGGCCGAAGAAGACCCGGCGCTCAAGGATTGGGACTATGCGCGGTGTCTGCCCTATTTCCGCAAGGCCGATACCCGCAATGAAGACCCGGGCGGCGACGAGTATCACGGCAACGGGCCGCTTCATGTGACCACCGGTGCGTGCCGGAACGATTTGCACAAAGCCTGGATCAAGGCCGGGCAACAGGCCGGATATGAATTCACCCCGGATCAGAACGGCTATCGCCAGGAAGGTCTGGGAACCATGGATATGACGGTCTATAAAGGCCGGCGCTGGTCCACGGCACGGGCCTATTTGCATCCGGCAATGAAGCGCCCGAACCTGACCGTTTATCATAAGGCCTTTGCCCAAAGCATTGTTTTTGAAGGAAAACGTGCGATCGGGCTTGATTTCATCCATCAGGGTGAACTTAAACGCGTACTTGTTGACCGTGAAGTCATCGTATCTGCCGGATCGATCAATTCGCCGAAACTGTTGATGCTGTCTGGTGTTGGTCCGGCGGCCCATCTGCGCGAACATGGCATTGACGTTGTCCATGATTTGCCAGGTGTTGGTGAAAACCTTCAGGATCATCTCGAACTTTATGTTCAGATGGAATGCACCAAACCGATCAGCCTCAATAGCAAGCTTGATCCGTGGAGCAAATTCAAAATCGGTCTGGAATGGTATCTGTTCAAAACCGGTCTTGGTGCCACCAACCACTTTGAAGCAGGTGGCTTTATCCGGTCCAAGGCCGGTGTCAAACATCCCGATCTGCAATATCATTTCATGCCGGCGGCAATTAACTATAACGGGTCAAAGGCCGCTGAAAAGGATGGTTTCCAGGCCCATGTCGGACCGATGCGATCCAAGTCGCGCGGCACTGTGCGACTGGCATCAAGCGACCCCAAAGATCGCCCGATCATTGATCCGAACTATATGAGCCACCCGGAAGACTGGGAAGAAATGCGCGCATCGGTGCGTCTGACCCGCGAAATCTTTGGTCAGGACGCCTTCGCCGATCTGCGCGGGGCGGAAATCGCACCGGGCAAGGATATCCAGACGGACGAGCAGATTGACACCTGGGTCGCCGATCACGCCGAAAGTGCCTATCACCCGTCCTGTTCGTGCAAGATGGGCAGCGATGATATGTCCGTGGTCGACGAAAAGACCCGCGTGCATGGCATCGAAGGCCTTCGTGTGGTCGACAGTTCGATCATGCCGTCGATTGCCACGGGTAACCTGAATGCGCCAACGATCATGATCGGTGAAAAGGCTGCCGACATTATTCGCGGACGCGATCCGTTGCCGCCATCAAACGCGCCGTTCTTTGTCCATCCCGAATGGGAAACAAAGCAACGTTAACAGCCACAACGTCAAAGCCCCTGATCATTGGTCAGGGGCTTTTTTTATCTGGTGCGATGTTATCGCCGCCGCGATCGGGCACGGGGCAGGTCACGCCGCTGGACCGGGCGATCACCATTGCCACCACCAACACCATCACGCAGTCTGTGGTGCAACCCCGCACCGATGGCGGTGCCGATCGCGCTGCCCATGGCTGTTCCCATTGCGATATATGGGGCATGGTTTCCGGTAACTGTGCCCAGAAAAATACCGGCAGCAGTACCCGAAAGCGTCCCGACAAGCAGGCAAATTGACATCGACATTACCGGATCATCCGCTGTGCAAAGGGTGAGATTAAGGGGCAATAATGCGCAAGCGCGAACCGGTTTGCAAGATAAGTAGATTGCAATTGCCGCAATGGCGGGTGATCATCATGGAATATTGTATGCAATGCGCATGTTGTTTCCCGCAATCATCCGAAGTCCCGCCATGCAAGAAATCAGTCTGCTTAATTCCGTGATCGGCCCCGTGATGCGCGGGCCGTCAAGTTCGCACTGTGCCGCGCCCTATATGATGGCAAAGCTGGTGCGCGAACTTTCATGTTCTAATGGCGAGGTCCTGAAAAAGGCGGTGGTGCGGTTCGATCCGCGCGGCTCGTTCGCCCCGTGCTACAAGGCGCAAAGTTCGGATGAAAACTTTGCCGCCGGTCTTTACGGGGCCAAGCTGACCGATGCGGATTACCGTGACATTCTGGGGCGGGTGGAACGCGGCGAAGGGTTCCATTTCGCAATCGAGGTTACCGAACTTGATAACAATAACCATCCCAACCGGGTTGATCTTGAACTGACCCTGCAAACGCAAGATGGCGGGCAGCGCACCGATCTTTATACCGGGGCGTCGGTTGGCGGTGGCATGTATTACATCGACGGTATGAATGGCGAGGCCCTGTTTCTGACCGGGAAAACCGCAAGCGTCTTTGTCTGGGGTGAGGCGGCGGTAACGGATGCAGACACCATTGCCGAAATGCTGGCCGGTGGTGGCAACATGTTGCTGGGGGTGGCTGTCGATCAGAAACACACACGCATTGAAGTTTCCCTGCAATCCGTGCCCGCGATGGACATTCTGGGGCAAGTTGCCAAACGCGAAGGCGTGACCGATCTGCGCTTTGCCGATGCATCGCAATATCCGGTCTGTGCGATGGATGATCTGTTTTCAACCAGCGATGCGGTAATTGCGATTGCCGATCAGCAGGAAGGCGGATCGATTGCCGATGCGGCCCTGGCACTTGAAGCCAAACGTCTTGGTCTGTCGCGCCAAGCAACCCGCGATCTGTTTCGTGAGCGGTGCGAATTGATGCTGCGCGTCGTGGCCGAAGGATTTGATGCCAAACCCGAAGATAATGTGATGCGGTTCCTGACACTTCGGGCGCGCAAGGTGCGCGATGCCAATTTGCCCGACGGTCTGGGCGGTCCGGTGTTGCAGGATGCGATTGCCGGTGCGCTTTCGGCAATGGAACGTGACAGCAATCGGGGGCTGGTCTGTGCGGCCCCGACGGCGGGCAGTGCCGGGGTGGTGCCCGGAACGCTGTATGGTTTGATCCGTCATGGCATTGATATCGAAGGTGCAACCGACGCCCTTCAGGTCATGGCATTGATCGGGGCGGTGTTTGCCGCACGCGGGACATTCGCCGCAGAATGCGGGGGATGTTCGGTTGAAACCGGGGCATCGGCGGCAATGGCGGCGGCTGGTGTGACCCAGGCCTATGGCGGGACGGCACAGCAATGTTTTGATGCGGCCAGCATGTGTTTGATGAATACGCTTGGTTTGGTTTGTGATCCGGTCGGCGGGGACGTTGAAATCCCGTGCCATGCCCGCAATGTGGCCGGTGTTTCGCATGCCTTTTCATCGGCGATGGCGGTATTGGCCGGGTTTGATGCGGTTCTTGGCTATGACGAACTGGTTGATCAAACCGTCAAGATCGGGGCAATGATGCATCCCGATTTGCGCTGTACGGCGCGCGGTGGCTGTGCTGCGACCAAGACCGCCTTGCGCATGGTCGAAGCCGCAAGTCTTGGCAAATAGGACAGGACTCCGTCCATGACGGCGGACGGGATTTGTCATCCCGCCTGTTGTGGATGGTTTTGACGGATTTCTGCTGACAGATATCGCGTTGCGGATGCGGGTTGACGCAATCCTTTATCCCGATGGTTGCCTGTTTTGGCATAATCCGCGAAATCCGGTCAAAGTCATTAGAAACAGGCAGTTTTCCCTTGATAGCTGCCCCTGATCGGGCAGGATAGAGCCACAATATTCAACGAAAATGAGGATTCCTCATGTTTACCCCGAACCTGCTGACCGCCAATGACCGGGACGGCACCTATCCGGCATCCTATTACGCGGCATCGGCGAATGCGACTGACCCGTTTGCCAAGCTGGAAGGCGATCAAACCTGTGACATTGTGGTGATTGGCGGGGGCTTTACCGGGTTGTCATCCGCACTGCATCTGGCCGAGCGCGGCTTTGATGTGATCGTGCTTGAAGCCCATCGTGTGGGGTGGGGCGCATCGGGGCGTAATGGCGGGCAGGTCGGATCGGGCCAGCGCCGCGAACAGGATGATCTCGAAAAAATGGTCGGGCGCGATGATGCCCGCAAACTTTGGGATATCGCCGAACAGTCCAAGGATATCGTCAAATCCCTGATCACCAAACACGATATCAAATGCGACTGGAAGCCGGGCATCCTTCATGCCGATCATCGGGCGCGTTTTGTCCCGGAAACCCATGAATATGTTGAAAAGCTGCAATCCGAATATGGCTATGACCAGATCCGGGCCGTGGATCGTGATGAAATGCACGCCATGCTGGGATCGGAATTTTATCACGGCGGGTCGCTGGATATGGGGGCGGGGCATATTCATCCGCTGAATTTCGCATTGGGGATTGCCGATGCGGCACGTGCGGCCGGGGCGCGGATTTTTGAAAATTCCGTTGTGACGTCCTATGAAAGTCAGGCTGGCAAGGTAACGGTGAAAACCAGGGATGGCGGCGTTGTTAGCGCTAACAAACTGATCCTTGGCTGTAACGGGTATCTTGATGCGCTTGATGATCGTGTCGCGAAACGCGTCATGCCGATCAACAATTTCATCATCGCGACCGAACCGCTGGGCGATGATTTGGCGCGTGAATTGATCCGCGACGATGTGGCGGTCGCAGATTCAAAGTTCGTGATCAACTATTACCGGCTGAGTGCCGATAAACGCATGCTGTTTGGCGGCGGGGAGACCTATGGTTATACCTTCCCCAAGGACATCAAATCGTTTGTCGCGCCCCATATGCTGGAAGTTTATCCGCAGCTTAAAGACGTCAAAATCGATTATGGCTGGGGCGGGACATTGGCGATCACCATGAACCGCATGCCGTTCTTCCGTCGGATCGAGGATAATATCTTTACCGCCAGCGGCTATTCCGGGCACGGGGTGGCAATGGCGACCCTTGCCGGTCAGATCATGGCCGATGCAGTGGGCGGAACCATGGAACGGTTCGATGTGATGGCCAATATCAAGACCCCGGTTTTCCCGGGTGGCAAGGCATTGCGTTTCCCGATGCTGGTGGCGGCCATGCTGTGGTATTCGATCCGCGACAAGCTTTGATCGGTTCGGGCAACTCCGGATGGGCTGCCTGACGGGGTCAGGTGTCGCCGTTCCCGGGTGACCAGCTTGTCAACGGGTCATAGCGTTCACCCTTGGACAGGATGACGCCGTTATGGGCGGCAATCCCGATTTCAAAACTTGACGCAATACGCAGGGCACGTTCCATGAAATGCCGTGCTGCGGCTTCCTTGCAATGTTCCGAAAGGGTCAGCGCAAACAGTTGCAGCCAGCGATCAAAATGATGGCGGGTGATTTTAAGCGGCAGGTGCTTTTGCATCGGGCGGCCGTCATAATTGCCAGTGGCAAGGGCAACCGATGACCAGAACATCACCATGCGATCAAGGTGATGGTCCCAGTTTTCGACCTTTTCGGCAAATACCGGACCGAGCATTTCATCTTCGCGAACCTTGGCATAAAAGCCGTGAACGATGTTTTTGATCATGTCGTGATCGATCCCGGTATCTTCCTTGATACGGCGGGTGGCGATTTCGCGGCGTTCCTTGATTTCGGCAAGGGTAGGCTGTTTTTCAGACATGTCACATGGCCCGTGGTTCGCTGGATAGACCGCAGTTTTACGCAAATCCGCGATGTTGGAATATGACATATGTCACTTTGAGCCGGGGCGCAAACAGATCACGGCTCCGACCGGGCAGACCTGTTATGCGTAACGGTCGCGCAAACCGTAATAGCGATAGGCAACCGACCGGGCAACGCGCCGCAGGGCTGGCAGCGGGAAACGCTGCATCGGTGTTGCAAGAACAGCCCCCAGATCTTCCTGATCGCTGATGCCCAGCATGCATTCCGCCAGCATCTTGCCGCCCAAACTGGCCAGCGCCACACCATTGCCATGCCAGGCAAGCGCGGTCCAGACATCATGATGACCGGGCACGCGACCGATATAGGGACGCCAGCTTTGCGACAGACAGGCAAGCCCGTTCCAGTGATGGGTTAGTTCAATGTCGCGCCAGGCCGGGAACATGCGATGGAAATTATCAAGCAAGTCCTGCTTGCCCGCGGCAAAGGCGGCCTCGGTCGCGGTAATGCCGCCACGTCCGCCAAACAGGAACCGGTTATCAGGCAGCTTGCGGAAATAATGCAGCAGAATGCGGCTGTCAAAAGCCATCAGATCACTTGTCCAGCCCTGTGCGGCCAGTTCCGCATCACTTAGGGGGCGGGTGACAAGAATGCCCGAAAAGACCGGCATCAACCGCCCGCCAAGCCAGTCAGGAAGGTTTTCGGCACTGTATCCGTTTGTTGCAATGACAATCTTGCCTGCGGTGATCTGGCTGTCGCCGGCATAAAGACGATAGTTTTCACCATCTTCAACAAAGCGGTCGATGCGGGCCTGTTCAAATATCCGAACACCTGCTGCAATGCATTTTTCATGCAAACCCGCCAGATATTTCATGGGGTTAAGGCCAAAACCTTCTTTGACGTGCAAACCGCCATAGGTATCCCCGGCATTCAGCCCGCGTTCGATCAGGGCATCCTTGTCAAGAAATTCGGTCTGAATGCTGGTGAAATGGGCGATCTCGTCAGCTTCGTGATGAAGGTCGCGCACGCGGTTGGGTTTGTGGGCCAGAACAACTTCGCCATCCGAATGACGATCGGCATCAATGTTCCAGTCGCGCAGGCGCTGATCAGCCAGATTGATGGCATCGCGCTGAATGCGGGCAAAGTGACGCACGGCATCGTCGCCAAACCGTTTGGCAAGCTCGCCATATCCCTTGCCGCTGCCGCCCATGCAGCAGAAACCGCCATTGCGTCCCGAAGCACCCCAGCCACTGCGACCGGCATCAAAAACCGCGACATCAGCCCCGTTTTTGGCAAGTTCAAGTGCCGTCGACAGGCCACAATATCCGCCACCGATAATCGCAACATCGGCCTTGATCGCGGCATCACGTGGCAATTGTTGGCAATCGGGAAGGGGGGATGCGCTTTGTACCCAGAAGCTGTCAGGCAGGGTGTGCGTCTGATAGGCGGCCGGCTGATAGATGCGTTTGAGCATGGGGCGTCTCATGGTGGCGTGAGGTAAAAGTCGGGGCAAAAGTCAGGTCGAAAGAACGGTGCGGACAGTCACGTGATAGAGTTGGTCGAGTGGCGGTCAAAAGTTGGTCAAAGTTGATCAAAGTTGATCAGAGGCCGGGGCGGCCTATCAGTGGTGGTCGGGGCTTGGCGCGATGGCCGTAAAATGAAAATACCCGGCGATGATAATGCATGCCGGGTATTTCGTTAAGGTCCTGAAATCGATCAGAAATTACATTTTGCCGATTTTCTTTGCCGTCTCGTCAAAGGCCGCGCGGGCGCGTTTGACCAGTTCGTCAATTTCTTCCTTGGTGATGCAAAGCGGCGGAGAAAGTACCATGCGATCACCACAGGCACGCATGATCACGCCATTGGCAACACAGGCATCGCGGCAGATGGTGCCAACCGTGCCCGGCTTGTCGAACATCTTGCGGGTTTTCTTGTCGTCAACCAGCGGCATACCGGCAATCAGGCCAACCGTTTCAACCGCACCGACCAGCGGATGGTCTTCAAGGGTTTTAAGGGCCTTGGCGAAATAGGGGCCAATGTCATCCTTGACGCGTTCAACCATCTTTTCGTCGCGCAGAATGCGAATGTTTTCAAGGGCCACGGCCGCACATGCCGGATGACCGGAATAGGTGAAGCCATGGGTGAATTCACCACATTCATTGATCAGCACATCCGCCACGCGATCACCGACCATGACGGCCGAAATCGGCAGATAACCCGATGACATGCCTTTTGCCATCGGCATCAGGTCCGGCTCGATGTCAAAGGTATCGGAGCCGAACCATGCACCGGTCCGGCCAAAGCCGCAGATAACTTCATCAGCGATCAGAAGAATGTCGTATTTCTTGCAGATGCGCTGGATTTCCGGCCAATAGGTTGACGGCGGAATGATAACGCCACCAGCACCCTGGATCGGTTCACCGATAAAGGCACCAACGCGATCCGCACCAAGTTCCTCGATCTTTTCTTCGAGTTTGCGCGCCGCAATCAGGCCGAATTCTTCCGGGGTGTGATCGCCGCCTTCGCCGTACCAGTATGGCTGATCAATATGAACCACATCCGGCAGAAGCGGGCCGCCCTGTGCGTGCATGCCAGCCATCCCGCCAAGCGACGAACCGGCAACGGTCGACCCGTGATAGGCGTTCTTGCGGCTGATGATTACCGAACGTTCCGGCGTGCCTTTGAGTTTCCAGTACTGGCGCACCATACGGACAACCGTGTCGTTCGCCTCCGAACCGGAATTGGCATAGAATACGTGGTTCAGGCCGTCTGGCGTGATTTCGGCAAGAACTTTGGAAAGCTCGATCGCCGGGGTATTCGCGCACTGGAAGAAGTTGTTGTAATAGGGCAGTTCAAGCATCTGCTTGTAAGCGACTTCAGCCAGTTCCTTACGGCCATAGCCGACATTGACGCACCACAGACCGGCCATGCCATCAAGATAGCGTTTGCCGTTCGAGTCTTCGATAAACACGCCTTCGGCACGGGTGATCACCCGGGTGCCACGGTTATTCAGATCCGCTGTATCGGTGAACGGATGAATATGGTGTGCCTGGTCGATGTCCTGCCAATAGGCGGTTTTGTCGAAATTATTCATAACGTCTCCTGACAGCGCAGTTTGTCTGCTTTTGTGCGATATGTTGAACATCTGCAATCAGTGTTCGTTTTTTTGAACACCTTTGCAAGAGGATTTTTCGACAAAATTTTTCGGCTATCCAACTCGGTTTTTGTTATCCAGTGGTTGGTTCAGGACGGCCATTGTTAAAGAGTTGTTTCGACCGGCGATTTCTTTTGCACTGCATGATTTGCACGATATATCGAACGAAGGGGCTTGACCGGGGCATTCCGGCGCGGCACGATGGAACACAGGCACAATTCCTTTAATAAAAGGCCTTTTCTGGGAGTATAAGACGATGAACAAGTCGTTCGTCGAAGACAGTAGGGCGGAAGCCCAACGATTCTTTGAAGAAAACCCTGATGTCGAACTTGTTGAGTTGCTCATTCCCGACATTAACGGCGTGTTTCGCGGCAAGCGAATCAGCAAGCAGAAGTTTCTCAAAAGTTTTACCGAAGGTGTGACTTTGCCGGGCTCCATGTGCCTGGTCGATATTACCGGTGACACCCCGGAAGGAACGGGGCTTCTTTGGTCGAGCGGTGACCAGGACAATCTGGCAAAACCGATCCCGGGAACCCTGTGTCTTGTTCCGTATGGCGAATTGCCCTTGGCGCAGGTCATGATGAGCCTGCATAACCTGGATGGTACCAAGTTCTTTGCCGATCCGCGCAATGTGTTGCAGGGCGTTGTTGATCGCATGGCGGCCGATGGTCTGTATCCGACCGTCGCCCTTGAACTTGAATTCTATCTGGCAGATCAGAACGAAAAGACTGCTGAACCGCTTCCGCCCCAGCCGCTTGGCGGCGGGATCGCATCGGACGGTGTGCAGGTTTACGGCCTTCAGCAGATCGAAGACTTTGAAAAGGTCCTTCATGACGCGGTTGCCGAACTGAACCGTCAGGGCATTCCGGCCGACACCATCGTTGCCGAAGCCGGACCCGGTCAGTTTGAAATCAACCTTGGTCATGTGACCGATCCGATGCTGGCCGCGGACCATGCGATGCAGCTTAAACGCGTGGTCAAGGGCATTGCCTGGGACCATGGTGTGACCGCGACTTTCATGGCCAAACCCTATTCAGATCAGGCGGGCAACGGTTTGCATGTTCATGTGTCCTTACGGGACAAGGATGACAATAACGTGCTGTCGCCGGTCGCGGGCGAGGAAGTTTCCGAAAACCTGCGCTTTGCGATTGGCGGTTTGCAGGAAGCGATGTTTGAAAGCATGGCAGTATTCGCGCCGAACCCGAATTCATATCGCCGGTTCCAGAACAAGGCCTATGCGCCGATGTCGCCGAACTGGGGTTTGAACAACCGTACGGTCGCGTTGCGTATTCCGGCTGGCAGCCCCAAGGCCGCCCGTGTCGAACATCGTGTGTCGGGTGCGGATGCCAACCCGTATCTGGTGCTGGCCTGTGTTCTGGCCGGGATGCATTACGGCATGAAAAACAAGCTTGATCCGGGCGAGCCGACCGTTGGTAACGGTTATGAACAGCATGGCGGGCGGATTGTTCCGCGCAGCATGATTTCTGCTCTTGATCGTTTCGTGGATGGCAAGATCGTCAAGGAATATCTTGGTGAACGCTTCGTCGAGGTCTTTGATATCTGCCGTCGGGCCGAATATGACGAATTCTTTGCCGAGGTCACCCAGCTTGAATATCGCTGGTACCTTGATGCGGTCTGACCGCAGGTAAAAATAAAAACATTCAATAGGGAACAACCGGGAATGTCGCAAAAGGTCGGGGATCGTCTGAAAGCTGTGCGCAGCATGTACGGGCTGTCGCAGCGTGAACTGGCACGACGTGCCGGTGTCACGAACAGTACGATTTCAACGATTGAACAAAATCGTGTCAGCCCGTCTGTTGACAGTCTTGCCAAAGTGCTGGCAGGCATCCCGATGAGCCTGATTGATTTCTTCACCATTGATCTCGACAATGGTGAAGAAATTTTCTTTAAAAAAGAAGAGCTTGTCGAACTTTCCGACGGGACGATGTCAATGCGTCTTGTCGGGGCATCGCGCAAGGATCGCAAATTGCGCGTGCTGCATGAAACCTATCCGGCGGGTGGCGATACCGGTGACAATCTTATCGTTCAGAAGGGCGAGGAAGCCGGTGTCATTATCCGCGGGAAACTTGAGGTGACAGTGGGCGAGCGGGTCAAGGTTCTTGGCCCTGGTGATGCCTATTACTTCAATGCAGAAATTCCGCACCGTTTCCGCAATGTCGGGGACGGGGAATGCGAAGTCGTCAGTGCTGCCACACCGCCGTCATACTGATCGCGTAAAGTATCGGGCATATGACCCGACCTGAATTCCGATATTGAACAAGGCCCCAAAAGCGCCATCCGTCAGGAGACTTCCGATGACCAATCCGTTGAATTTTGAACAACTGACCGCACAGGCCGCCGCCCTTGATATTCGCAACAAGGCGTTCATCAACGGTGTCTATGTCGATGCCGCATCGGGCAAGACATTCGATTGCATCAGCCCGCGCGACGGGTCGGTTCTGACCAAGGTTGCCGAATGTGATGTCGAAGACGTCAACCGTGCGGTGGCATCGGCCCGTGCTGTCTTTGAAAAAGGCAGTTGGTCCGAAGCCGCACCGGCCAAGCGCAAGGCGATCCTGCTTCATTTTGCGGACCTTCTCGAAAAGAATGCAGCCGAGCTGGCATTGCTTGAAAGCCTTGATATGGGCAAGCCGATCACGCTTGCCGCCCGCGATGACATTCCGCTGTCTTACAAATGCATCCGCTGGTATGCCGAGGCGATTGACAAGATTTATGATGAAATCTCGCCGTCGGGCACCAATGAAATCGGCATGATCACCCGTGAGCCGCTTGGCGTGGTTGCCGCTGTTGTGCCGTGGAACTTCCCGCTGATGATGGCGGTCTGGAAGCTTGGCCCGGCCTTGGCGATGGGCAATTCGATCATCCTGAAACCGGCAGAACAATCGCCGCTGACCGCCCTTCGTGTCGCGGAAATCGCGGTTGAGGCCGGTATCCCCGAAGGTGTTCTGAACGTTGTGCCGGGCTTCGGTCCGACGGCGGGCAAGGCGCTTGGCCTGCATGAAGATGTCGATTGCGTGACCTTTACCGGGTCGGGCGAGGTCGGCAAGCTGTTCTTGCAATATTCGGGTCAGTCGAACATGAAGCGCGTCTGGCTTGAATGTGGCGGCAAAAGCCCGAACATTGTTCTGGCCGATTGCCCGGATATGGATGCCGCAGCCGCGGCCGCAGCCGGTGGTATTTTCTATAACCAGGGCGAGGTTTGCACAGCCGGTTCGCGTCTGATTGTCGAAGAAAGCATCAAGGATGAATTCATCGAAAAGGTCATTGCAGCGGGTGCCAAAATGCAGCCGGGTGATCCGCTTGATCCGAAAAGCCAGATGGGCGCGATTGTTGATGAAAGCCAGATGAACCGCGTTCTGGGTTATATCGAAAAAGGTTCTGCCGAAGGTGGCGTTCTGCGCACCGGTGGCAAACGCGCACGCACCGAGTCCGGTGGCTATTATGTCGAACCGACCGTGTTTGATGGCATCAAAAACGATATGACAATCGCCAAGGAAGAAATCTTTGGCCCGGTTCTGTCGGTTATTTCGGTCAAGGACTGGAAAGAGGCTGTTCAGACGGCAAATGATACGCCATATGGTCTCGCAGCAGCGGTTTGGACGCGCGACATCAACAAGGCACACATGACTGCAAAGAAACTGCGTTCGGGTCTTGTCTGGGTCAATTGTTGGGACGGTGGATCAATCACCATGCCGTTTGGTGGTTACAAGCAGTCCGGTACCGGTCGCGATCGTTCGCTGCATGCGCTCGATAAATATTGTGAAATCAAGTCGACCTGGATTGCGCTGGGCGACGCCTGATTACAAGCAGGTTCTCATTCGGAGATAAGGGAAGAAAAATGAGCAGCACTGGCGTCATTGACACCAAGGGCGGTGATAACGCCTTTACGGCGAAATCTGTGCATCAGAATACCAGCGAGCCGATGTATTCCGGTGCGCTGTCATTCATGCGCCGCCGCTATTCGCGTGATCTTAACGGTATCGACATTGCCGTGACGGGCATTCCCTATGACCTTGCGACATCAAGCCGTCCGGGCACGCGCCTTGGCCCGCAGGGGGTGCGTCGTGCATCGACCAATCTTGCATGGGCACCGCATTTTCCGTCCGGGCGCGATATCTTCGCCGAACTGGCGGTGATTGACTATGGCGATATGGTGATCGATCCGGGCCATCCGGAAAAACTGCCCGACATGATCGAAGATCACGCACGCGATATCGTGCAGTCGGGTGCGAAGATGCTGACGATTGGTGGCGATCACTTCATCACCTATCCGATCCTGAAAGCCCATGCCGAAAAACACGGTGATGGTATTTCCCTGATCCAGTTTGATGCCCATTCCGATACCTGGGAAGATGATGGTGACCGTATCGATCACGGCACCATGTTCTGGCACGCGGCGAAAAAGGGCATCGTCAATCCGTCGAAATCCATTCAGGTCGGTATCCGTACCCACAATGAATCGACGCACGGCTATAACATCATCTATGGCCCGGAAGTTCAGTCGATGTCGATTGACGCCATTGTCGAACAGATCAAGGCAACGGTTGGCAACAACCCGGCCTATATCACCTTTGACATTGATGGCCTTGACCCGTGCTATGCACCGGGGACCGGTACACCGGTTCTGGGCGGTTTGACCAGCCATCAGGCAGTGTCGATCCTGCGCGGTCTTGCCGGTCATGTGAACCTGATCGGCAGTGACGTGGTTGAAGTATCCCCGCCATTTGATGTTTCGGACATCACATCCCTTGCCGGGGCGACCATGGCATGGGAAATGCTGAATATTCATGCGGTAAACCGCGCGAAATAACGGTTCTGGTCATAGACCAGCGCGACGCAGTCAGTTGCGCGCCCTGGAAATATTCAAGGGCTGGTGCTTTTAACAGGCGCCGGCCCTTGTTTTTTCATTTTCTTGTGCTCTGATAGGGCCGAATAAGAAATGAAACATGACAGGAAATGAAAAATGAAACCGATCGCGATTACCCGTTTGACCATCTGTGGCATTGATGAATTGCCAACCCATCGTAATCACGGGGTTTCCCATATCCTGTCAGTTCTTGATCCTGACCGGGAAGATCCGCCCATCTTTGGCGATTTTGCCCCGCATGAAAGGACCGTTTTGCGGTTTCATGACGTGATTGACGACAAGGAAGGCCGCCCGGCACCGACCCGTCAGGATGTCGAAGCCATTCTGACCTTTGGCGAGGCCCTGAAAGCCAGCCACGCAGATCGCCGTGATGGTCACTTGCTGGTGCATTGCCATATGGGAGTTTCACGGTCGACAGCAGCCATGATTACCCTGATGGCGCAAATCGAACCGGATCGTGACGAAGACAGCATTTTCACCACCATTCGCGAAATGCGCCCGATTGCCTGGCCGAATTCGGTCATGATTGCGTTTGCCGATGACATGCTGGGGCGCGAAGGGCGTTTGACCGCCGCCTTGCATCGTCACTACGCCATTCAGCTTGAACGTGATGACATGTTTGAACGCTGGATGACCGAACTTGAACGTGCGCGCGAGATCGAATTTGGCCGTTCACTGACCCGCCAAAAGGCATCCACACAGTGATGTGCTATCATTCGTTCCGATTTTGGTTTGCACGTCAAATTGAATCGATTTAAAAAGCCCGTCGGTCCCACAGATCGCAACATGAATTTGATAACGGGTCCGCATTTGTTTGCGGACAATCCGAACGGAGAAACGTCATGACAGCCAAAGCTGTTTGTCTTGGGGAACTGCTGATTGATTTTGTTCCGACTGTGACCGGTACCGGCCTTGCCGATGCGCCTGCCTTTGCCAAGGCCGCGGGCGGTGCGCCGGGAAATGCGGCTGTGGGATTGAAACGTCTGGGCATTGATACCGGCTTTATCGGCAAACTTGGCGATGATGCCTTTGGGCATTTCCTTGTGGATACGCTTAAGGCCGATAATGTTGATACATCGGGTATTGTTCTGACCAAGGAAGCGCTTACCGGATTGGCATTCGTGTCGCTTCGTGCCGATGGCGAACGCGAATTTTCATTCTATCGCAGCCCGTCGGCGGACATGTTGCTGTGCCCGGCCGATCTTGATCGGGACATGCTGACATCAGCCGATCTGTTCCATTACGGAACCCTGTGCATGATCGATGATGATCCGCGCGCCGCCACCCTTGAGGCCATCCGTATCGCGCGCGAAAACGGGGCGATCATTTCATGTGACCCGAACCTGCGCCTGCCGCTTTGGCCGAGTGTTGAAAAGGCGCGTGAAATCCTGCGTCTTGCGATCAGTCAGGCCGATGTCGTCAAGATGTCGGACGAAGAAATCATCTTTGTATCGGGCAAGGAAGACCTGGAAGACGGCATCAAGGATCTTTGGTGTGACCAGTGGCGTGCACTTGTCGTGACCTATGGCCCCAAAGGATCGCGCTTTATAACGCCGGAATTTGACGATTTCGTTCCGTCGTTTGACGTAACGGCGGTGGATGCCACGGGTGCCGGGGACGGATGCACGGCGGGCTTCCTGTCGCGTTTGCTGAAAGACCCGGAACTTCTGGGATCCGAGGAAAAGCTGATTGCGGCATGTCGCTTTGCCAATGCGGTGGGGGCGATTACCGCGACCAAGCGCGGGGCCATCAATGCGCTTCCGACCGAAAAGGAAGTCGAAGACTTTCTTTCAGCGCGCTAAGGCGCCAGCAACAGGAATGTCGTGGTATCCGCATAATCTTGCCACGACATTCTGCAAACTGTCCCACACATGGTTTGAACAAGATGCTAGTCTGCGGGATCGCGACTGCACTGTTTTGGTGTGTAATACGTTGAACAAGGCCGAGGGTGGTGATGTCCGCTGACAAACTGACTGCAAACTGGGAAGAACTGGATCAATTGGGCGCGGAGGTTTCCGGGAAACTGAACCTGCGCCAGGCTTTTGCCGATGATCCGGCACGGTTCGAACGTTATAGCGCCGCGCTTAATGACCTGTTTGTCGATTATTCGAAAAACCTGATCACTGATGATGTGATGGCCGCCCTTGTGCGCCTGGCCAAGGCTGCGAATGTAGAAGAATGGCGCGACCGGATGTTTGCCGGTGACAGGATCAATGTCACGGAAAACCGTGCTGTCTTGCACACGGCCCTTCGCAATCTGGATGGTGGTGCGGTTAAGGTTGACGGCGAAGACGTCATGCCGGCCGTCAAGGAAGTGCTGGCTCGGCTTAAGGCATTTGCCGCACGTGTTCATTCCGGAGAATGGAAGGGCCATACAGGCAAGAAAATAACCGATGTGGTCAATATCGGTATTGGCGGGTCCGACCTTGGCCCGGTGATGGTCAACGAGGCGCTTCGCCCGTTCCATATTGATGGCATTCGCTGCCATTTCGTTTCAAATGTCGATGGCGCGCATATTGTCGATACGCTCAAGGATCTTGATGCGGAAACGACCCTTTTCATCATTGCGTCCAAGACTTTCACCACCGATGAAACGCTGACCAATGCCTATTCCGCCCGTGACTGGCTGGTGAAGGCGCTGGGGGATCAAAGCGCGGTCGCCAAGCATTTCGTGGCGGTTTCAACCGCCCTTGATAAGGTCGCGGCATTCGGAATTGATACCGATAATGCGTTCGGGTTCTGGGACTGGGTCGGTGGGCGTTACAGCCTGTGGTCGGCGATTGGTTTGCCGATTATTCTGGCTGTCGGCTATGACAAGTTCGAAGACCTTCTGCGCGGTGCGCAATCGATGGATAACCATTTCAAAACCGCACCGGTGGAAACCAACATTCCAATGATCCTGGCCCTGATCGGGGTGTGGTATCGCAATGTTCTGGGCGCATCCAGTCAGGCCATCCTGCCCTATGATCAGCATCTTTCGCGGCTGCCAGCCTATTTGCAGCAGGCCGATATGGAAAGCAACGGCAAATCTGTCACCCGCGATGGCAAGGCGATTGCCTATGAAACCGGTCCGATCATCTGGGGCGAGCCGGGCACCAATGGTCAGCATGCATTCTATCAGCTGATCCATCAGGGCACCGAACTGATCCCGGTTGATTTCATTGTTGCAGCCAATGCGCTCCATCCGCTTGGCAACCATCACGACAAGCTGGTGTCGAACTGTCTGGCGCAGGCCGAAGCATTGATGCGTGGCAAGACAGAGGATGAAGTGCGGGCCGAACTGGCGGGAAGTGACCTTTCCCCGGCCGAGATTGATGTTCTTGCCCCGCAAAAGGTATTTGCCGGGAACAAGCCCAGCACCATGATCCTGTATAAGCAGCTTGATCCATTCACCCTTGGCCGCTTGGTGGCGATGTATGAACATAAAATCTTTGTTCAGGGCATCATCTGGAACGTCAATTCCTATGACCAGTGGGGGGTCGAACTTGGCAAGCAGCTTGCCAAGGAGTTGCTGCCAATGGTCGAAGGCAAGGAAGACGCAGGTGCGCGTGACGCATCGACAGCGGGCCTGATCAAGCGTCTGCATGCTTTGCGCGGGTGATTGCTAGTCCCCGTCATCGGGGATCAGACAAAGCCGATAGGCACCGGAAGGGCGGTTTTGGCCATGGCTGATACCGCCCTTTTGATATTCAAGTAGCCGTTCGGCGCAGAGCTGTTAGGCAACCTGATGAATGCGCGGCATCAGATCGGTCCAGTTTTTGCCAAATGATCGGGCGACCTCGGACGGGCAGAAGGATTTGTCCGCACCGCGCCGGGCGGCAAGTGACAGCATTCTTTGGCGCAAAACCGCATAGGTTGGCCGGGTTTCTTCGACATCATCAACCATCATGATCCTACACCATCATGTTCAGGTGATCTTTTGTGCGGACGGCTGTTGCGGCATCGGTCGGAACAGTATTTGACATCTTCCCAGCAGGTTTTCCATTTGCGCCGCCACGAAAATGGCCGGCCGCAGGACAGGCATGTCTTTGACGGCAAATGCGCCTTGGCGCGGAATGATCCGTTGGCATTGCGGGGCATGGCATTACCGGATCGTATTTATCCGATCAGGGTTTCAATCATCGCATGGGCGGCAGACTGACCGCTGCGCCATGCGGCTTCGACCCGGGCACCAAGACACCAATCCCCGGCGGCGATCACGTGCCCGTTCATACCGTTCAGATGGCTTGAACCCAGTGGCTGTTCGGTGCGCGCATAGCGCCAGCGATGGGCCTGCACCGAATGCAATTGCGGCAGTTTGACGCCACTCACATCACGCAGGGCAGCCAGTAGGTTTTCAATCACGCGGCCCTTGTCATCTTCAAGATGGTCGCGCGACCATTGCGGACTGGCATGAAGGACCCAGGGGTCGGGACAGCGCCGGTGGAACAGATCATCTGACTGTGTGCTGCGTGCTGCCCAGCTGATTGCCGGGGACGGATGCAGCATGGCATCAAATGCTGTCGGAACTGGCTGTTCAAAAGCCGCCATCACCGCCCAGCAAGGTGCGGTAACCACGTCACCAATTGCGTCATAACGCGGTGAAAGCGGGCGCAATAATTCAGCCGTCTGCGGGGCAGGGGCCGTTACGATAACCCCGTCAAACGGGCCGAATTCGCCGTCCAGATCGTCATGAAGAACAAAGCTTTTTCGATCAAGCTGTTCAATTCTGGTGATGCGGTGCTGTTTGTGAATGGTAAAGGCATCAACAAGCGGGCTGATCAGTTTGTTCATTTGCGGCGCGCCCTGATACCAGTGATCAAGCGCAAGGTTTCCGGCACTTTGCATGGCGGGAATGTCGCCATGATGCAGGTTCGGTTTCCAGTTCTGGGCGGCGTTATGCGATGCGGCCTGTTCCAGATAGGCGGCGAAACCGGGATGACGGGCGGTAACATATTGCGCACCGTGATTGAAATGACCGAAATCGGTTCGCCGTGACGCCAGTCGCCCGCCCAGTCCACGGCTTTTTTCAAAGACGGTGACGTCCATTCCGACCTTGTGCAAAGTGCTTGCAGCTTTCAGTCCGGTCATGCCTGCGCCGATGATGGCGATGCGGATTGATTTCATCTGACAGCCCCGATGATGTGGTGTTGCGACAATTCAGCGGTTTGATTCTGATACGCAAGAAGGGGCGGGTTGGAGCAGTCATTGCCACAAGATATTTATGAAACTGTCACGCCCGGGTCATCAAACCGTTACAACAAATCAGCAGGTTGTCTGATCTGTCGAACCATTTACCAAGGGGGAATTATGCGTTCTTCATTGATGGCAACTGCTGCTATTTCCGTACTTTTGACGGCCTGTGCCGGTACTGCACCAGATCACGCGATGATGACCGAAAGTGGTGCCAACGCGGGCGCACATCCGATCACGATTGTGCCGATGGGCGAATATCGCACCGGCATGCTCGATGAGGGTGCCGCAGAAATCCCGGCATATGACCCGGTTTCCAAACGCATCTTTGTTGTCAATGGCGCGGACAAGGCGATTGATATCCTTGATATGTCAAACCCCGACAAGCTTTCCAAGCTTGGCGCACTTGAACTCGCGACCTGGGGCAAGGGCGCAAACAGTGTTGCGGTGAAAAACGGGATCGTTGCCGTCGCGGTCGAGAATGAAGACAAGCAGGCACCGGGCAAGGCGGTGTTTTTTGATACCGAAGGCAACTTTATCGCATCAGTAACAGTCGGTGCATTGCCCGACATGATCAAGTTTTCGCCCGATGGCAAATATGTCCTTGTTGCCAATGAAGGCGAACCCAATGACGCAGTCACCAACGACCCGGAAGGCAGCGTTTCAATCATTTCGATTGCCGGTGGCGTCGATGGTTTGAGTAATGCCGATGTGCGCACGGTTGACTTCAAGTTCCTGAATGATGCGGAACTGCCATACGGTATGCGGACATCCAACCCGGGTACGTCAAGCGTCGCCCAGGATATCGAGCCGGAATACATTGCTGTTTCAGGCGACAGCAGGACCGCCTATGTGTCGCTTCAGGAAAACAATGCAGTCGCCATCATCGATATCGAAACCGCGACGGTCAAACATGTGGCCGGTCTTGGTTTCAAGGACCATTCGGTTCATGCCTTTGATGCCAGTGACAAGGATGGCAAGATCAATATCCGCACCTGGCCGGTGATGGGCATGTATATGCCCGATACCATTGATGCGATTGAAATTGGCGGCAAGGACTGGATCCTGATCGCCAACGAGGGCGATTCCCGTGACTATGACGGTTACAGCGAAGAAACCCGTGTTGGCAAACTGACCCTTGACCCGGTTGCCTTCCCGAATGCCGACACTCTTCAGAAAGACGAAAATCTTGGCCGGTTGAAAACGACCACCGCACAGGGTGACACCGATGGTGACGGGGATGTTGACGTTATTTACAGCTATGGCGCGCGGTCATTCTCGGTTCTGAATGCCAGCGGCGAGATGGTCTTTGATAGCGGTGATGCGTTCGAGCAGGTGCTGGCGGCGAAATATGCCAATGTCTTTAATTCCTCGGACACCGAAAATTACAGCCGTGACAATCGTTCCGACGACAAAGGCCCGGAACCCGAAGGCATTGCAGCGGGGTATGTCAACGGCGTTCCATATGCCTTTATCGGACTGGAACGGCAGGGCGGATTTATGGTCTATGACCTGAGCAATCCGGCCAACCCGCAATTTGTGACCTATCACAGTGATCGCCGTTTCTCGGGCAATCCCGAAGCAGACACCGCAGGCGAACTGGCACCCGAGGGCATGCAGTTCGTTGATGCCAAGGACAGCCCGACCGGGAATGCCATGCTGGTGATTGCGTCCGAAGTATCGGGCAGCACCAAGGTCTATGACCTGAAATAAAATCCGGTGTGGCGCATCGGGCAGATACAGGGAAAGCCGGGTTCAGCCCGGCTTTTTCTTTTATGATCAGGTCATGGTAAAATGTTTCAATCCGAAGGCAATATGGACTAAACTCCGCGCACGGTCAGGAACATGACCGATTGATAAAGGGGAGTTCGGGACTCTGACTACGCGACGTGAACCTCATATTCTGGTTGTCGATGATGATCAGGAAATCCAGAAGCTTTTGAAAAAGTTCCTGCTGCAGCATGGTTTTCGCATCACGACCGTTTCGGACGGCAACGAGATGCACCGTGCCTTGCGCGACTGGAAGATTGATCTGGTCATTCTCGACATCATGCTGCCGGGCGAAGACGGGTTTGCGTTATGCCGGGATGTCCGGCGCACATCCAAGGTGCCGATCGTGATGCTGACAGCGGTGGGTGAGGATACCGACCGTATTCTTGGGCTTGAACTTGGTGCGGATGACTATTTGACCAAACCGTTCAATCCCCGCGAACTTCTGGCCCGTATCCGGGCGGTGTTTCGCCGGTTTGAAACTGGTGCCGTCGGGCCGACCGACAATGAAGTTGCCCCGACCCAGCGTATTATTTTCGGTGAATGGACATTGGATATCGGATCGCGTGAATTGCGCGATGCCGACAATGTGGCAGTGCATCTGTCGACCGGTGAATTTTCATTGTTGCTGGCACTGGTGAAAAACAACAAGCGGGCGCTGTCGCGTGAACAGCTTGTTGATATTGTCCGCGGGCAAAGTTCACTGCCATTTGATCGCAGCATCGACATCCAGATCAGCCGCCTGCGGCGCAAGATCGAAAAAGATGCGAAAAATCCCAAACTGATCAAAACCGTTCGCGGGATCGGGTATCAGTTCTGCGCCGATACACAGACGCTTTAGGACTGTGTGATGGCGGACATGTTCGCACAGTTCAGTGATTATCTAAGACGCTACAAGCCGCGTACCTTGGGTGGGCGGATCTTTATGCTGATGATGCTGGGCGGGGTGATCATTGCCGTGCTGAGTGCGTTGGCATCCTATTATGTCATTGAACGCAACGAACGGATCAGCCGGGCCTATACGCTGGGCTTTACCATTCGTGAGCTGGCCCGCATTGCCGACAATCCCGAATTTGAAGCCAATATCGTCGATATCGCGGCGCGCGATGGCATGGCATTGCGCATTTTGCCGGCCGATGATCTTGGCACGTTGCTTTTGTTTTCAAGGCCGGCACAACATATCGCCATGCCGGTGCGACTGGCCAATACCGGTTGGCCGACATCGGTCAAGGTCCATTTTCTGCGCGGACGCCTGAGTTCAGAACAACGTGCCACCATCGAGGCAACCGAAAATCCCAGCCTGTTTTTTGCGGAATTGTCGCGCGAAATGGCGCGTCTGGGACTGGAGGCCCAGCTTGAAATCATGATGCCGTCGGGCAAGCGGCTTTTGATCAGTCATGATGAATTATGGGCCAGCTATTCATCGCCATCGCTTGTGTTTCTGATGTTTCTGATGGGGGTGGTTGCGGTTTTGGCCGTCTTTGCCGCCCTTGCCGATTTGCTGGCCGGACCGTTCAAAAAGCTGACCGCAGCAATCATTGCCCATGGGGACGAGGTCGATGGCCCGCCGGTCGAAGAACGCGGCCCGACCGAAGCCCGGTCAATGGCCGCGGCCTATAACGATTTGCGCGAACGGATTTCACGCATGCTGGGCGATCGTACCCGCATGCTGGCAGCGATTTCACATGATTTGCGCACACCGAGTACCCGCCTTCGTCTGCGGGCCGAATTCATTGAAAATGATGAATTGCGCGAAACCGTTCTGCGCGATCTGGATGAAATGGACGGTCTTTTGAATGATGCGCTCGATTTTCTGGGCGACTGGATTCAGAAAGAAGAAGAACGCACCGTTGATTTCGTTTCCGTGCTTGAAGCGATTTGTGATGACTATGCCGATCTTGGCCGTCCTGTCAGTTTCGACGGTCCGCAGCCATTGCAATTTTCATCGGTTCATACGGTGTTTGGCGGTGGGGACGAGCCCCATTCATTTGATGGCAAACGCAGCATTCGATTGACCTGCCGACCGGGGACATTGAAACGCGCCTTTACCAACCTGATTGAAAATGCCCTGAAATATGGCCATCGCGCCAAGGTCAGTCTGGAAGCAACAGCGGACAATGTTCTGGTGACCATCCGTGACGAGGGGCCGGGCATTCCGGTCGAACATCAGGACAAGGTTTTCCTGCCATTCTATCGCGTCGAAGGATCGCGTGCGCGCAGTACCGGGGGCAGCGGGCTTGGGATGTCGATCGTCAAGACCGTGATTGACGCCCATGACGGACGGATCAGCCTGCGCAATATGCCGGGCAAGGGGCTTGAGGTCACCATATCGCTGCCGCGGCGGATCATCGCGCCCAACTGAACCGGATGGCAGAAACAAAAAAAGCGGTCCGCATATTCGGGCCGCTTTTTCGTGACCGGCGGGTTTGACACACCGGTAAAAGAAGAATGGCGGGTGGCCCCCAGAACCACCCGCCAGTCAGATCAGATCCGCAACTCGGTTTCCGGGTCAAACAGACTGATCTGAGACATGTCGGCCGAGAAGGTCATGCTCTCGCCCGGTGTCGGTGCGCGGTCCGGACGGACACGTGCGACGATTTCTTTGCCGGCAATGTCGATCACCGTCATGGTGTCAGCACCGGTCGGTTCGATCACTTCGACCTTGCTGTCGAAGTTGACATACTGGCTGCCCGGTTCGTCTGAGCCGGTACGCTTGTGTGTCAGGCCTTCCGGACGGATGCCAAAGACGACTTTCTTGCCGACATAGGCCTTGTAGCTTTCCGGTGCTTCGAACAGCGGCAGGGTAATCGGACCGCCATCACGTTCGATGGAAACGGCAAGCTTGCCACCATTGTCGATCAGGGTCGCATCAACAAAGTTCATCGATGGCGAACCGATGAAGCCGGCAACAAACATGTTGTTGGGGCGCTCATAGATGTTCTGCGGCGTATCGAACTGCTGAAGAATGCCGCCTTTCATGACCGCGATGCGCGAAGCAAGCGTCATGGCCTCGATCTGGTCATGGGTCACGTAAACGATGGTCGAACCAAGACGCTGATGCAGTTTCTTGATTTCGGTCCGCATATCAACGCGCAGCTTGGCATCAAGGTTGGAAAGCGGTTCGTCAAACAGGAAGATATCCGGATCACGTACAAGCGCACGGCCCATGGCAACGCGCTGACGCTGACCACCCGAAAGCTGGGACGGTTTGCGATCCAGAAGCGGCTCGATCTGAAGCAGCTTGGCGACATCGGCAACGGCCTTGTCACGTTCCTGTGCCGACACGCCGCGGATTTCCAGACCAAAGGTGATGTTCTTGCGAACCGTCATGTTCGGGTACAGCGCATAAGACTGGAACACCATGGCGATGTTACGGTCTTTGGGGTGTACGTCGTTGATGACGCGATCACCGATGCGGATTTCCCCGCCGGTCGAACTTTCCAGACCGGCAATCAGGTTCAGAAGGGTCGATTTACCGCAACCTGACGGACCGACAAGGACGAGAAACTCGCCATCTTCGATTGCCAGATTGATTTCCTTGAGAACTTCGACAGGGCCAAAGGCCTTGCGAACTTTATCGAGGGTGAGTGATGCCATTTGCTTATCCCTTCACCGAACCGGCGGTCAGGCCGCGGACGAAGTATTTGCCTGCCAGGACATAAACCAGCAATGTCGGAAGACCGGTCAGCAGGGCTGCTGCCATATCGACATTGTACTGTTTCACGCCGGTAGTGGTGTTGACGATATTGTTGAGTGCGACTGTCATCGGAGCGTTTTCGCCAGAGGCAAAGGACGCGCCAAAGAGGAAGTCATTCCAGATCTGGGTGAACTGCCAGATGACCGAAACCACGATGATCGGGGTCGAAATCGGCAGAATGATGCGCCAGAAAATGGTGAAGAAACCCGCACCGTCAATGGTGGCTGCCTTTACCAGTTCATCCGGGATCGATACGTAATAGTTCCGGAAGAACAGGGTGGTGAAGCAAAGGCCGTAAACGACATGGACCATAACAAGGCCCGGGGTCGAGCTGGCAAGGCCGAGCTTGCCAAGAACCTGTGACATCGGCAGCAGAACGACCTGGAACGGAATGAAGCACCCAAACAGCAGGAGCGCAAACACGATGTTGGCACCCTTGAATCGCCATTTGGTCAGTGCATATCCGTTGATCGCACCAAGGAAGGTCGAAATCAGAACGGCGGGGATCGCCATTTTGACCGAGTTCCAGAAATAGACTTTGATCCCGGTGCATTCCACACCGACGCAGGCTTCGTTCCATGCATAATTCCATGCATCAAACGTCACCACCCGCGGCAGCGAAATCAGTGATCCTTCGCGGATTTCGTCAAGCGACTTCAACGATGTTGAAATCATGACGATCAGCGGGAACAGATAATAGGCTGCGAACAGGATCAAAACGAGATAGAGCAAGCCGCGCAGCACCGTGTTTTTCCAGCCTGCGTCGTGGCTATAGGTCTGAAGATCAGCCATTTTTCTTGCCTCCGCGCAGTTCGGAATACAGGTACGGCACAATGATTGCCATAACGGTTGCCAGCATCATCATTGCACTGGCCGCGCCAACACCAAGCTGGTTGCGCTGGAATGCCATGGTGTACATGAAGGTTGCCGGAAGATCCGATGCGTAACCCGGACCGCCACCCGTAAGGGCGATGACCAGGTCAAAGCTTTTGACGGCCAGATGGGCCAGAACGACGATCGCACTCAGGAAAACCGGGCGGATCGACGGAATGATAATGCCGAAATAGATACGGGGCAGGCTGGCACCGTCCATATAGGCTGCGCGAATGATGTCCTGATCGACGCCGCGCAATGCCGCAAGGAACATTGCCATGACAAAGCCCGATGCCTGCCAGACAGCCGCGATCACAACCGTGTAGATCGCCATGTCCGAATTGACCAGCCAGTCGAACTTGAAGCTCGTCCAGCCAAAATCATGCATCATGCTTTCAAGGCCGAGGCCCGGATTGAGAAGCCATTTCCAGACGGTACCGGTCACAATGAAGGACAGGGCCATCGGATACAGGAAGATCGTGCGAAGTGCGCCTTCGGCGCGAATACGCTGATCAAGAAGAACTGCCAAGAGGCACCCGATGATCAGGCAGGTCACGATAAACAGACCGCCAAAGATCAGAAGGTTTTCAATGGCAACATGCCAGCGTTCCATTTGCCACAGGCGTTCATACTGTCGCAGGCCTGCCCAATCCCATACAGGAAGCATGCGCGACTTGGAAAACGCCATATAGCCCGTCCACAGGATAAACCCGTAAACGAAAAACAGGGACGCAGCAAAGGACGGTGCAACAACGATCTTGGAAAGATGACGCTGGATGCGGGCCGTCAGGTTGCTTTCGGTGCTTTGAGAAGCCCCCATACCCTTTGCCTCAAAAGTTAAAGTAGCGGGAAGCAGGCCCCGGAAACCGGGGCCTGCATACGATTCAGTCGATAAGACTGTTCAGATCAGGTGAGATTAGTCTTTGGCCAGTTCAACAGCTTCGACCAGACGCGAGACGGCTTCGTCAGACGACATGTCGGAGTTGAAGTGGGCGGTGACAACGTCAACGATCGCACCGGACAGGTGGCCGCGAAGTGCCATGCCGTGTGCCATGGACGGCAGGAAGCCACCAGCTTCCTGGGCTGCCAGAAGGTCAGCTTCGGATTTCTTGGCGCAATCGTCGAACTTGTCGAGCGAAACACCAAGACGTGCCGGGATCGAACCTTTGAGAAGGTTGAAGGTTTCCTGGAACTTCTCACCAACGATCAGTTCAGCAAGCAGTTTCTGGCCTTCGACCTTGTCGTCACCCGAAACGTTGAACATTGCAAAGCTGTCAACGTTGAACAGGTAGCCGTGCTCAGACGGGGTTGCCGAGCAGATGAAGTCTTTGCCCGGTACTTTGCCAGCAGCAAGGAATTCGCCTTTTGCCCAGTCACCCATGATCTGCATGGCAGCTTCGCCATTCATGACCATTGCGGTTGCAAGGTTCCAGTCACGACCCGGGAAGTCGGCATCGACATAACCGCGGATTTTGCGCATCTGGTCGAACACCGTTTTCATGGTGTCGGATTTCAGAGCGTCTTCGTCGAGATCAACCAGGGCTTTCTGGAAGAATTCCGGGCCGCCAAGGCCAAGAACGACGGTTTCAAAGACAGTTGCGTCCTGCCACGGCTGACCACCATGGGCAACCGGCGTAATACCGGCAGCTTTGAGTTTGTCTGCAAGGGCGTTGAACTCGTCCCAGGTTTTCGGGGCTTCGGTCGCGCCGACTTTTGCCAGAAGGGTCGGGTTTGCCCAGATCCAGTCAACACGGTGAATGTTTACCGGAACAGCAACATAGTCGCCTTCATACTTCATGACGTCCTGAATCGCCGGCGGGATAACCTTGTCCCAACCTTCTGCTTCGGCAACGTCATTGAGATCAGCAAGCGCACCCTGTTCGGCCCAATCCTGGATCGCCGGACCTTTAAGCTGAACAGCAGCCGGTGCGTCACCAGACAGAACGCGCGAACGCAGAACGGTCATGGCCGCATCGCCGCCACCACCAGCAACCGGGCTATCGACCCATTTGCCGCCTTTGGCTTCGAAATCTTCTTTAAGTGCAGCAACAGCTTTCGCTTCGCCGCCCGAAGTCCACCAGTGCAGAACTTCAGCGGTCGGCTCTGCATGTGCAAAGCTTGCAGTTGCGAGTGCAGAAATCGCCACACCGGTGGCGAGGATGGTCTTGCGCAGATACATTTAGGTTTCCTCCCTGGCTTTGAACCATTTGCAGCGACAACATGCTGTGAGAGACCGTTCAATGCATCCACAAAACTGTAACAGGGCGTTTCCAGAATGCGAACTGAAACAATCTGTTACAAAAATAATGTGGTAGCCAATCACCATATTGCAGGGCAGCAAAAACAATTAGAGCGTTTGTCAGCATCAAAGATGTTCCGGACCGTCACAAGTGCCGGAAAATTCAAGCATATTGGTATGGTTTACGATGTGATCAGGCACAAATGAAACCTGTTTTACGCCATTTTCCGGTTTTGACTGGTCTGTTGTCTGTCGACAAAACGGGTGATCCTGTTTGCCCGACGTCAAATCTGTCATCAATTTCGCGAAAACAGACGTTATTTCCGTCAAAATAAAGCTGATATTGCCCGTGATCGCCGGTGTTTTGCCGCGCCGTGGTGCGTTTTGACGGGGCGTCCGTTGGCTGAAAATACCTGTGAAATATGCATAACTTCGGGGTTTCGTGGCCGATCAGCCGTAGTCGCGGGTTTATATGTGACAAAATGGAACAGATGATATGCAAACTTTGGCAATTGAGGATTGAGTGACCCTTGGGCATATTGCGTTGCGAAACTACTGAGGTGAATGCGCCAGACAGTTGGAGGTGAGCTCCAAGGCAGCATTCGAATTTTGTAACCCAAGGAGGTTCAACATGTTCCTGTCCAGTATTCTTGTTGCTGTTCGCCGTTGGGCCTATGCACGCTCGGTTGCGAATGAACTTTACGGCCTCGATAAGCGCGATCTTGATGATGTCGGTATTTCTCACTGGCAGATCAAAGACGTTGCTCGTAAAGCAGCTCGTGACGCGATTGCATAACGCCAGCGCACTTTAGGCACCCGTTCATCGGGATTGCCAATGCGGAAGCCGGACATCAGTCCGGCTTTTTGTGTTTTGGGCGACAGTTTCGTCTTTTGGTAATGCTGTCTTTTGGCGTTCGGTCCAGGGCAGCCTGTCCTGCGATCAGCTTGCCGTTCTGGTTCGGAACGGGAAACCCCTCCCGGCTTTCGGGGGGGCGGGATTTAAAACAGTGTTGCCTGCTTTGGCTGATTTGAAAAATCACCTTTATCAAGACGGTTCAGGAACTGTTCGGCCTGCGTGATCAGGTCACGCTTTGTCTGGTCTTTCATCCGAGCCCAGTTACGATAAGGCATGCCAAGGCGGGGATTGTTGCCAAGTGTATCGGCATTGCGATCCAGAAAATGCCAGTAAAGCGCATTGAACGGGCAGGCGTCCGGCCCGGTGTTTTTGCGCGGATTGAATTGGCATCCCTGACAATAGTCCGACATGCGATCAATATATTTTCCGCTGGCCGCATAGGGTTTGGACGCCATGACCCCGCCATCGGCATAAAGCGCCATGCCCAGGGTGTTTGGCAATTCAACCCATTCAAAAGCATCAATATAAACAGCCAGATACCAATCGCATACGTCCTTGACGGACAGACCGGCAAGCAGGGAAAAGTTACCAATCACCATCAGGCGCTGAATATGGTGGGCATAGGCATTGTCCAGCGTTTCGCCGATTGCATGACGCAAACAGTTCAGTGAAACGTTCCCGTCCCAGAAAAAGGCCGGCAGTGCCCGGCTGGCATTGAAATGATTGCGCGTGGCGTAATCCGGGCCCATGAACCAGTAAAGACCACGCACATATTCCCGCCAGCCAAGAATCTGTCGAATAAAGCCTTCGACCGCATTCAGGGGCGCTTTGCCGTCATGATAGGCACGCTCTGCCGCCCGGCAGACTTCGTCGGGCAACAGCAATCCGATATTGAGATAGGGACTGATCAGGGCGTGATAAACGGTCGCACTTTTGATAGTCATCGCATCCTGATAATCGCCAAAGCGGTGCAGGCGGGTGGTGATGAAATGACCAAGTACAGCCAGCGCAGCATCGCGCGTCACCGCCCATCCGAATGAACGGGTATCCCCAATGGCATCGGGGGAATCTGTGTCGACGCATTCCAGAAGATCGCGGGTTATCTCATCGGGTGCAAAGGACATTGGTTCAGGCGGTGTCACATCGTCGGGCAGGCGTTTGCGATTGTCGTGGTCAAAGTTCCATTTGCCACCGACCGGCTTGCCATCGGGTTCCATCAGAATGCCGCTTTCGCGCCGCAGCCCGCGATAGAAATATTCCATCCGCAATTCTTTGCGATTGCGTGCAAAATCTTCAAACGCGCCAAGTGTTGCAAAGAATCGGTCATCGGGGCGAATTTCAAGTTCCGCATCAACTTGCGTTTCCCAGCCCTCTATTTCCAGGCGAACCCGCCATTCCCCGGGCTCGGTGATAATGACTTTCCGGCAATTATACTGATCAAGGGATGACCGCAGTGCTTTGCTGAAGCTGTCGCAGGGGCGGCTTTGATAGTCATGATAATCGACAATGAAGCCTTCTTGGCGCAGTTGATCTGCGAAATGGCGCATTGCCGACAGGATCAGGACGATCTTTTGTTTGTGATGGGGGACATAGGTGGCCTCCTGACGCGGTTCGGCCATGACAATGACGTCGGTCTGCGGATCGGCATCGGCAAGACTTGAAACAGAGCGCGTCAATTGATCGCCCAATACGAAACGAATGGTCTGACAAGAAGGCATTTTGATCCCGGTACAGGCTGCGTGAATGCGGTTACGAGTCGTACGGATCAGGGGCGTTAAAAGATCGCATTCGGGTGATTTTTGCCGAAGCGATTTTCATTCGCAGGCCCAAATCTGCGAATGATTTTTAATCAATCAGTGTAAATGAAGAATTTTAAGGAAATCGCCTAAATTATTGATAATGGTAATCAAAGGCGCGTTTTTCTCTTGAAACGGGTGGGGGCTGTTCCCAATATCTTGGTAGCCCAACCCATCAGGAGAGCCATGATGAAAGGTGATCCCAAGATCATCACATATCTTAATCGCATTCTGACCAATCAGCTGACTGCGATTAACCAGTATTTCCTGCATGCCCGGATGCTGCGCGACTGGGGCGTCGAAGAAATGGGCGAATATGAGTACAAGCTTTCCATCAAGGAAATGAAACGTGCCGATGACACGATCGAGCGCATTCTGTTCCTTGAAGGCCTGCCCAATCTTCAGAACCTCAATAAACTTATGATCGGCGAAAATGTCGAGGAAATCGTCAGTTGCGACATGAAGTTCGAACTGGCCTCCTTGCCGCTGCTGCGCGAAGCAATCACTGCATGCGAAAAAGCCGAAGATTTTGTCACCCGTGATCTGCTGGTCAAATTCCTTGAAGAACAGGAAGAACATGTCGACTGGCTTGAGACCGAGGAATGGCAACTCGAACATGTCGGTATCGCAAATTACATTCAAAGCCGTTCAGGCGACGGCGACTAACCAGATCAGGAGCTTAACGCCATGAAGGGTAGTAAAAAGGTTATTGCCGCACTGAACAAACAGCTGACTGCCGAGCTGTCTGCGGCCGACCAGTACAACACGCATGCCGAAATGTATGCCGACTGGGGCCTGCATTCGCTGTATGAGCGCATGCACCATGAAAAGGACGAGGAACTTGAACACGCCAAGCGTTTGATCGAGCGTATCCTGTTCCTTGAAGGCGTGCCCGACACCGCATCGCGTGAACCGATCAAGATCGGCAAAACCGTGCCCGAGATGATGAAAAACGATCTCGAGCACGAATATCACGTGATCAACCTGCTTAAGGAAGCCATCAAGATCGCGGAAAAGGAAGACGACTTCCAGACCCGTCAGATGCTGGTTGGTTTGCTTGATGACAGCGAAGAAGATCACGCATACTGGATCGAACAGCAGATCCGCCTGATCGATATGATGGGCCTGCAAAACTACATCCAGTTCCGCGCGGCCGGGGAACCGAACCCGCACGGCTGATCGAATTTGCGATCAACGCTTCAAAAGCCCCGGAATTTGTCCGGGGCTTTTTTTATTATAATTCAAAGCTTTCCAGCCTTTTTTCGCATCGGAACTTTTCGGCTTGACCTTCCAGTTGCTGGAAGGTCTATCTTCCACCATATCAAACAGGGATGTGCGCCAAACGGCATTAAAGCCATGCGCCCCCGTCAACCCGGATTGAGGTGACAAGATATGGATAGCCGGATCGAAACAACCGATCACACCGCCCAAGGAAGTGCTGCCCAAGAAGGCACTACCCAGGAAAGCACAGGCAGTGGATCACAGGCACCGTCCGCGCAACAGGACGAAGTCAGTTTGCCGATTGAGGGCATGACCTGTGCCAATTGTGCCGGGCGCGTGGAAAAGGCGATTGCCGGTCTTGATGGCGTGACCGGGGTGGATGTCAATCTGGCACTGAATTCCGCCCATATCCGCTTTGACGGTAACAAGCTTGATACGGCAAAGATTGCAGATACCATCAAGGATGCCGGTTATAGCGTTCCGCAACAGCAGCTGTCTTTTGATGTTGATGGCATGACCTGTGCGAACTGTGCATTGCGCGTGGAAAAGGCTTTGGCCGCGATGCCGGGCGTCACATCGGCCAGCGTTAATTTCGCACTGGAACGTGCTGATATCGACGCGTTGCCCGGCAAGGTCAATGATGCAGCAGTCATTCGCGCGATTGAGGATGCCGGGTATCATGCAACGTCGCGCAACACATCCGCGACGGGCGATAATGATGCGACCGACGGGCAATCCGCCGCCGACAATGGGCAGGCGCGCCGGTTTGACAAGTCACTTGTGATGCTTGCGGTATCGGCACTTTTGACCGCGCCGCTGGTGTTGCAGATGGTGTGGATGAATTTGGGTGTGAATTATCACCTACCGGCCTGGCTTGAACTGGTTCTGGCTACACCGGTGCAGTTCATCATTGGTCAGCGGTTTTACAAAGGTGCCTGGGCAGCCTTGCGCCATCGCAGTGCCAATATGGATGTTCTTGTCGCACTGGGAACGTCGGCGGCCTATTTCCTGAGTGTCTATAACATGGTGGTCGGCAAGCCCGGCGACATGCATCTGTATTTCGAGGCATCAGCAGCGATCATTACGCTGATCCTGGCTGGCAAGATCATGGAAGAACGCGCCAAACGCGGTGCGTCTGCTGCAATCCGTGAATTGATGGCATTGCGCCCGCGGCGTGCGCGCAAACTGGTTGATGGTGCTGGTGAACAGGATGTCGCCATCGAAAGTCTGACGGTGGGGGATATTGTCCGTGTACTGCCGGGCGAACGCGTTCCGGTCGACGGCACTGTGCATGCCGGTGAAAGCGAACTGGACGAAAGCCTGATTACCGGTGAAACCCGGCCGGTGGCCCGCATGCCCGGCGATGCCGTTGTTGGTGGTGCGGTCAATGGCACCGGTCGACTGGATATCGAAGTACGTGCCGTTGGCGATGACACCACCCTTTCGCGGATCATTCGATTGGTCGAAAAGGCCCAGACCGGCAAGGCGCCGGTGCAAAAACTGGTGGATCGTGTTTCTTCGGTGTTTGTGCCGGTGGTGGTGGCGATCGCCCTTGTGACCCTTTCGGTCTGGTTGCTGATGGGATACGGGGCAGAAGCATCCATCGTTGCCGCAGTTTCGGTGCTGGTGATCGCATGTCCCTGTGCGCTTGGTCTGGCAACCCCGACCGCCCTTGTTGCGGGGACGGGCAGTGCCGCGCGTAACGGGATCCTGATCCGCAATTTCGAATCCCTTGAGCAGGCACATAACGTTGATACCGTGATCTTTGATAAAACCGGAACCCTGACCGAAGGCACACCGACGGTCCGTGACGTTCGTGCGGCAAACGATGTCGAACGCAATGACATGTTGCGTCTGGTTGCAGCGGTGCAGGCGGCAAGCGAACATCCGCTTGCGCGTGCGATTGTGTCATTGGCCCGTGACGAGGAAATGCAGATCCCCGATATCACCGATTTCAAAGGCAAAACCGGGGCTGGTATCCTGGCCAGTGTCGAAAACCATTCGGTTGCAATCGGGACAGAGGCCCTGTTGCAGGATCAGAGTATCGCATCGCCCCAACAGACGATTGCCGATGAAATCAAACAGCATGAAAGCAAAGGCCGCACTGTTGTGCTGGTGGCGATTGACGGTGCGTTTGCGGGCTATATCACCCTTGAAGACCGCATTCGTGAAAGCGCCAAACAGGCGATTGCCGACCTAAAGGCGCGCGGCATTTCATCCATCATGTTGTCTGGTGACAGTCAGGATGTCGCAACCCATGTTGCCCGTGAATTGAGATTGGAGCGCGGAGAAGGACGTATTCGCCCACAGGACAAGGCGCGCGAGGTCGAAAAACTGCGCAAGCAGGGCCGTCATGTCGCCATGGTTGGCGATGGCATCAATGATGCGCCGGCATTGGCGGCCGCCGATGTTGGTATTGCCATGGGTGGCGGTACCGATGTTGCCATGGAGACCGCGGGTATCACCCTGATGCGGTCCGATCCGGCGCTGGTGTCGGCGGCTATTGATATCTCGATCGCCACGCGCCGCAAGATCGCACAGAACCTGTTTTGGGCCTTTGCCTATAACGTGGTGGGTGTGCCGCTTGCCGCTCTTGGCGTTCTGAGCCCGGCGATTGCCGGGGCGGCCATGGCGCTCAGTTCTGTTTCGGTGGTCGGCAACTCTTTGACGTTGCGCGGCTGGAAAGTCCGGCGTTAAGGCGGGGAGAAAGTTATGAATATTTCCGATGCAGCAACCCGGTGCGGGCTTCCGGCGAAAACCATCCGCTATTACGAGGATATCGGGCTGGTTACGCCAGGGCGGCTTGAAAACGGATATCGCGATTACAGTGACGATGACCTGCATAAATTGCGGTTTTTGCAACGTGCGCGCGGGCTTGGATTCTCGGTCGAGGATTGCCGGGTCCTATTGTCGCTTTACGAGGATCGCAACCGCGCATCGTCTGACGTAAAGGAAATCGCCAAGGCCCATCTGAGTGAAATCGAACGCAAGATTTCGGAACTGCAAAGCTTGCAGAAAACCCTGTCCGATCTTGTGCATGCCTGCCACGGCGATGATCGTCCGCATTGTCCGATCATCAACGATCTGGCGCGCTGAAGCGCGGCCCGTGAACCAAAAAAGAAAAGAGAGAGACCAAAGCGTGCAAAACAAAGGTGTTATGGTGCTGGGGGCCGCTGTCGGGGCTGCCATCATGTATGGAATTGTTTCCTTTTTCGTCCCGCAGGCCGGGCCGCAACAGAACGTGGAATTGCACCCCGATGACCTGAAGGTCGTGGCCCTTGGCAAGAAAATCTATGACGCCAATTGTGCGTCCTGCCACGGCGTAAAACTGGAAGGTGAGGCCAATTGGCGCGAACGGGGTGAAGACGGTTTGCTGCCAGCGCCACCACATGATGAAACCGGTCACACCTGGCATCACCCCGATGCCCTGCTGTTTGCCTTGACCAAATATGGTCCGGCCGCAATGGCAGGGGATGGTTACACCTCGGCCATGCCGGGGTTTGAGGATGTCCTGAGTGATGAAGAAATCATCGCCAGCCTGTCCTATATCAAAAGCCGCTGGCCCAAGGAGGTCAGACAACGCCACGACCAGATCAACCAGTCAGCAGCTCAACAGCAATAGTATGCAGAGCAGACTGGTGCGTTCAGCACGGCTGCATAAAACACCAAGCCCCGCATCGAACGACCGATGCGGGGCTTTTGCGTTGATGTTCGGGATGCGGGGTTATCCGCGCGGCAGCGTGATGCGCACGGTTGTTCCTTTGCCCGGCGCGCTTTCGATGCTGAGATTGCCGCCATGCAGTTCGACCAGAAGCTTTGCCAGCGGAAGACCAAGTCCGGTCCCGGCACTTTCCTTGACCCCGGATGGGTGCAGTTGTGAAAAGCGGGCAAGTGCGCGCGGAATGTCATTCGGGCTCATGCCAACGCCATTGTCGGCAATTGCGATGGTGACGTCATCATCGGTGGATGTCAGATTGATCGTGATCGTGCCGCCATCAGGGGTGAATTTCGCAGCGTTGCTCAGAATGTTGATCAGGATTTGTTTGAGCTTCAGCTTGTCACAGCGAAGGGTAAATCCATCCTGCGGCAAGTCGATCCGAAGATGGTGCTTGCGACGGGTGATGTCGTCACGAACCAGTTTGGCGGCTTCATTGATGACGATGCCAAGATCGGCGTCTTCGGCTTGAAGGGTCATGGACCCGGCCGACAGCTTGGACACATCAAGCACATTGTTCACAAGTTCAAGCAGGTGCTTGCCTGCTTCATACACATCGCGTCCGCAATCCCGATAACCATCGGGAATATCCCCCAGAACGGCCTGGGCGATCAGTTCGGAATTGCCGATGATCGCATTAAGTGGTGTACGCAATTCATGGCCCATATTGGCGATGAAGTCGGATTTTGATGCATTTGCGTCGGCCTGATGGCGGGTTTGTTCCATCAGGGATCGCTCGGCTTGTTGCTGGCGATCATTTTCCAGAAGCGTCATCAAAACCGCAGTACGTGTTTCATTGTTCTGGAAATATTCAAGCGGGGCGATCGAAAGATCGCAAACATGGCTTTCGCGAGATGCACCAACCAGAACAATATCACCGCGCCACGTGCGGCCCGATGCGAACACGTCTTCGATATCGTTGATCAGGCCCTTGGAAAGAAAGCCGGCCTTGCGGCCCATCATGCGGTCGCGCGACACACCAATCAGGCGCGCGATGGCCTCGTTACACTGAAGAACAATACCGTTTCGGTCACAGATGACAGCCGCATAGGGAAGGGCGTTCAAGACAACCTGATCGGCCAATGGCACACTGGTTGTGCCAATCGGTGTATTGCTGGTCATATCAGCCCCTGGTCCCATGGTTTACAGTAACGCTCGTTTAAAACGTTCGATACCCAGCCCTGTAAGTGGGATGTCAGGTGTGCGATTGCTTATAACGTCGGCGATTGCCTTTGCCGATCCACAACTCATCGTCCAGCCCAGCGTCCCATGCCCCGTGTTAAGGAACAGATTACCATATTTTGTGCCGCCAAGAATAGGGGCAGAATCAGGCGTCACCGGGCGCAATCCCGACCAAAAGGCGATGCTGGACCGGTCCCCGCAATTTGGAAACAATTCTAATGCCTTATCAACGATCAGCTGATTTCGGCGCGGCGACATGCGCAGGTTATACCCGTCAAGCTCGGCGGTGCCTGCAACCCGAAGTTGTTCGCCAAGCCGTGAATACACCATTTTAACGCTGTCATCGATCAGGGCGGTGTGCGGTGCGCCGTCATAGCCGGTCGTATCGATACTGATCGAATAGCCCTTGCACGGGTAAATCGGCAAATTGATGCCAAGCGGCCTGACCAGAAGCGGACTGTAACTGCCAAGACAGACCAAAAAGGCATCAGCTTTAATCTGCCCCTGATTGGTCTGGACTGCCGTGATCTTGCCATTGTCATGGATCAGTCGGTCAATCGTGGTGTTGAATTTGAAGTCGGCACCACGGGCACGGCAATGGCCGGTCAGTTGTTCGGTGAATTTTCGGGCATCGCCACTTTCATCATCAGGGGTGTAGCTGCCACCGACAATCGGGGCCATGCTTTGACGCAAGGCAGGTTCAATTTCGTAACATTCCTGCGTGCTGACCAGTTTTCGGCCAAGACCGAGTTCCTGCATCTGTTGGGTCGCACGCGCAACCGCAGCCATTTCGCCATCATCGCGGCAAATATGCAGGATACCCCGTTCACTGTGATCGTATTGCAGGTCAAGCTGACCGCGCAACGCACGCAGGCAATCACGGCTATAGGTCGCAACCCGCAAGGCCTTTTCAAGATTGATCTGCGCACGTTTATCCGTGCAATTGGCCAAAAACCGCAATCCCCAGGCAAATAGTTGCGGGTCAAAGCGCATTCTGATCAGAAGCGGCGCTTCTTCGCGACCAAGCCATTTAAGGATTTGCCCCGGCGTACCTTTGTTGGCCCACGGGGTTGCATGACATGCAGAAATCTGACCGCCATTGGCAAAGCTGGTTTCCTGCGCGCTGGCATGTTGGCGGTCAATTACCGTGACCTGATGACCATTTTGCAAAAGATACCAGGCCGCTGTCGTCCCGATGACGCCAGCACCCATAACGACAACATGCATGTGGGCAAAGCCTTGTTGCGGAAAGTGCGTGATCTTTGCAGACCAGAAAGATAACCCTATGTGCTAACTGTCTGATGTGCGAATTTTGGTGCAATATACTGTTACATCAGGAAAATGGCTACCGGTGACTTGCCATGTCCGGTGACCGGACAGGCAGGCGGCAATTCCGCCATGCTGGTTGATGCTGCCGCGCAAAGCTGACGGGGTGAAATGTTCGAAATTCTGACCACAGACCAGATGTATGAAGCAGATCGTCGCACCATCGATGGCGGGATTGCCGGTGATGTGCTGATGGAGAATGCCGGACGTGCGGTGTACGAAGAAATCGTGCGCCACTGGTCACCACGATCGGTATCGGTTCTGTGCGGGCCGGGCAATAATGGCGGGGACGGTTTTGTCATTGCGCGTTTGCTGCGTGAGGCGGGCTGGTCTGTAAGGCTTGGGCTGATGGGGGATGTCGCGGCCCTTAAAGGGGATGCCGCACATCATGCCGCGTGCTGGGAAGGTGCATCCGAACGCCTGTCGCCGGCGCTGGTTGTCGGGGCGGACCTTGTTGTCGATTGTATCTTTGGTGCCGGGCTTGCCCGTGACATCACGGACGATATTGCGGTGCTTGTCACCACGATCAATTCAAGTACGGCTTCTGTGGTTTCGGTTGATGTGCCCTCGGGCGTTGATGGCAATACCGGCATGATCCGTGGATGTGCGATCAAGGCGGATCTGACAGTGACGTTTTGCCGGGCCAAGCCGGGGCATTATCTTTTGCCGGGGCGGTTGATGTGCGGTGAACTGGCCATTCGCGATATCGGGATTTCCGATCAGATCATCTCGGAAATTCGGCCGAATTGCTGGCGCAATGATCCTGTCTTGTGGCGGGCGGGCATCCATTGGCCCGGTCTTGACGGGCATAAATATCATCGTGGTCATCTTCTGGCTTTGGGTGGGGCTGCCATGACCGGGGCGACCCGGCTTGTAGAGCGGGCCGCACGGCGGTCCGGTGTCGGATTGTTGACGGTAGTATCCGACCCCGCAGTCTTGACGGTATACGGGGCCGATAGCCCCGGCGTGATGACCGCACCGATCGGTCAGATCGAAACTCTTTTGAGTGATTGTCGGCACAACGCCTTTGTCATCGGGCCCGGATACGGGGTTGGCGACGATACAAGAAGCCTTGTTCTCAAACTTTTGCATCAGTGCCGGTCAACGGTTCTGGATGCGGATGCGCTCACAAGTTTTGCCGATGATCCGTCTACATTATGTTTTGCGGTTCAGGGGCCGACGGTATTGACCCCGCATGAAGGGGAATTCGGTCGTCTATTCCCCGACATCGAAGGTGACAAACTGACCCGGGCACGGGCGGCGGCGAAACGAAGTGGGGCGACCGTTCTGATCAAAGGTGCCGATACGGTCATTGCCGCCCCGGACGGGCGCGCGGCCATCAGCGCCATTGAAGCCCCCTGGCTGGCAACGGCCGGTTCCGGCGACGTGTTGGCAGGGATTATTTGCGGGCTGATGGCACAGGGCATGGAAATGTTTGATGCGGCCTGCATGGGTGTCTGGTTGCATGGCCGGTGCGGTGCGGATATTGGCCCGGGGCTGATTGCCGAAGATATTCCGGACCATCTTCCCGTCATTCTGCGCGAATTGTGGCTGGCCTCGCGGAATAAAGCCTGATCATTTCGCCATTGATCCCGGTGATTGCGCAAAGCGCGTTTTGCACCAAATTTGTGACAAGTACCAACAGGTGCTGGATGTTTGGTGCCGACCTTCCGATATAAATGTCAGACAGGCCGCATAAAGCCGCATAAAAAGTGATGCCACCGACATCTCCTGCATGTCTTAACATGGTGCGAGAAACTGGTCAGTCGCGATCTGCCCGGATCATGGCCGGGCTGTAAAACTGCTGGATGTGGGGGACAAACATGTCTCAGACCTTTCTTGACAGAACCATAGATAATCTTCGTCTGGCCTGGCGTGAATTGCGCGACAGTTCGGTTGTGCGCAGTCTTGGTCTGGATGAAGGCCAAAGCCGCCAGGATCGTTGGCGCCGTCAGATCGCAGATTGTCTGGCCCGGCGCGGCGGTGCGGTATCGGCGCGATCACGTGCGGCGGAACTTGGGCATGATTTTCTGCGCCTTGATGATGCGGGTAAACGTGCGTTTCTGCATTTGCTGGTCAATGAATTTGGCGTGGATCGCGATCATGTTTCGGCGGTCATGGCAGACTGGAACATGGCTGATGATCTGGCTGAACAGGCGCTTCTGGAGGCGGAGCTCAGAACCGCACTTGTGCCGCCATTTCGCATGATCCTTAAGGAATTCAACTCCTTGCCGCAGGGGGTGAAGTTTCTGGTTGATCTGCGGGCTGATCTTTTGCGTTGGCGCAAGGAGGCACCGGGACTTGCGATTCTTGAACGTGATCTCAAGGAATTGCTGGCAAGCTGGTTTGATATCGGTTTTCTGGAATTGCAGCGCATTACGTGGAATTCATCAGCAGCCCTTCTGGAAAAGCTGATCGCCTATGAGGCCGTTCACGCGATCCAAAGCTGGGATGATCTTAAGCGTCGGCTGGCCCCGGACCGCAGATGTTTTGCCTTTTTCCATCCGGGAATGCCCGATGAACCGCTGATCTTTGTCGAGGTCGCATTGGTTAACGGCATTGCCGGAAATGTCGATGCCCTGATCAAGGGCGATCAGGGCGCACATGAACATCAGGACGATCAAGCGGACGCGGTGGCCGATACCGCGATTTTCTATTCGATCTCGAACGCACAGGCCGGGTTGGCGGGGATCAGTTTTGGAGATTTCCTGATCAAGCGGGTGGTGGGTGAGTTACAGCGCGATTTGCCTGACCTTAAACAGTTCAGCACCCTGTCACCGATCCCGGCACTGCGCGGCTGGATGAACAAACAGCTTGATGCAATGGCGCAAAAACAGGAAACCGGCTTGCCCAAGGCGATCGAGGCGGCCTTGCGTGATTGTGATGACCTGATGGGGCCAAAGCCGCCTGCCAAACATCCCGACGAGGTCAGCGAACGCACGCGTGCCAATATCGAATATCTTGCAGCATGGTATTTGTTGAACGCCAGACGCCCGGAAACCGGGTCGGCATTTGATCCGGTGGCTCATTTCCACCTGACCAACGGGGCCCGGGTCGAACGGCTTAACTGGAACGGCAATGGCAAGGAAAACGGCTGGCTGCAGTCATTCGGGGTGATGGTGAACTATCTTTACGACCTTTCGATGATCGAAAAAAATCACGAAAGCTATGTAGGGCAGGGCAAAATTGCCGCATCTGGCGCGGTCAAACGTCTTTTGCGCTAGTTTCTTTTTTCACGCAAACCGTTGAAAGTCGCGCGATAGCGCGGCCGTTTGCCGGTTAATTTCGACAAGAATGCATTTGTCGAAAAGGCGATGCTTGCATGAGGTGAGCGAAGTTTGTATTAAGGCGCACTCATTCCGGTCTTACCGGCGTGATTTGCGTGCTTGTGTGCGGGCGTGGCGGAACTGGTAGACGCGCTGGATTTAGGTTCCAGTGGAGCAATCCGTGGGGGTTCGAGTCCCTTCGCCCGTACCACTTGCAGGCTTTAAAATTAGATCAGGTTTTATATTCGTTTAGTCATATTGACTTTCTGACGTCCGGACTGCGTCGCGTAACGGACATTATTCGAACCAAGCAAAAGAGTTATCTATGCAGGTTACTGAAACCAAAAACGAAGGCCTGGCGCGCGAGTTCAAAGTCGTCGTGCCCGCCGCACAAATCGAAGAAAAAGTCGTCGCCAAGCTTGACGAGATCAAAGACCAGGTTCGCCTGCCGGGCTTCCGTCCGGGCAAAATTCCGGCGAAACTCCTGCGTCAGCGTTATGGCCAGGCCGTCATGGGTGAAGTTCTTGAAGCTGCTGTGAACGAAAACACCGGCAAAGTTCTTTCCGACAATGACCTGCGTCCGGCTGTTCAGCCGAAAATCGAAGTCACCAAATTCGACGAAGGTGGTGATCTCGAGTTCGATATCGCTGTTGAAGTTATCCCGGCAATCGAAGCCATGGACTTCAAAAAGCTGAAGCTGACCCGTGAAGTTGTTGAACTTGACGAAGCCAAGGTTACCGAAACGCTTGAGCGTATTGCTGCTGCACAGGGCACCACTGAGCCGCTCGCACGCAAGCGCAAGTCGAAAAAAGGTGACGTTGTTGTCATCGACTTCCTCGGCAAAATCGACGGTGAAGCATTCGACGGTGGCAAAGCCGAAGATTACGAACTCGAACTGGGTTCGGGCTCCTTCATCGATGGTTTCGAAGATCAGCTGACCGGTGTGAACGCTGGTGACGAAGTTGTCGTCAAAGTGAAATTCCCGGAAGCTTACGGTGCGGCTGAACTCGCAGGCAAAGACGCCGAGTTCGACGTAACCGTCAAGGAAATCAAAGAAAAGAAACCGGCTGAGCTGGATGACGAACTGGCCAAGAAACTCGGTCAGGAATCGTTCGAAGCCCTCAAGGACGCGATCCGCAAGGATTACGGCCGCGAGTACGAATCGGTTTCCCGTCAGAAGCTGAAGCGTGAACTGCTTGACGCCCTTGCAGAAAACCACAGCTTCGAACTTCCGACCTCGCTCGTTGAAAACGAACTCGAAGGCATCATCGGTCAGATCAAACAGGCCCGTGAAGCTGGTCAGGAAGATGACGAAACCAAAGGCAAGTCCGAAGAAGAGCTGACCGAAGAGTTCCGCGAAATCGCAGAACGTCGCGTTCTTCTGGGTCTTCTGCTGGCAGAAGTCGGCCGTGCAAACGACATCCAGGTTACCCAGGAAGACGTGAACAAGGTCCTCGTTGCCGAAGCTCAGAAGTACCCGGGCCAGGAACAGCAGGTTATTGAATTCTATAAAAATAACCCGCAGGCCTTGCAGGCGCTTCAGGGCCCTGTATATGAAGACAAGGTCGTGGATTACATCGTCGAACTCGCCAAGGTTGAAGAAAAGACCGTTACGGTCGAAGAACTTCTGAAGCCGGAAGAGGAAGACGAAGCTCCGAAGAAGAAATCGGCTGCCAAGAAAGCACCGGCGAAAAAGGACGCAGAGAAAAAGGCTCCGGCCAAGAAAGCTGCTGCCAAGAAGCCGGCTGCGAAGAAAAAAGCAGCTGACAAATCCGACGAGAAGTAATCCGACCGGACACGGTTTAGGATAATGCAGGGAGTTGCAGTTGATGATTAGAGAACAGATGAATTCGCTTGTACCGATGGTTGTTGAACAGACCAGCCGGGGCGAGCGTGCCTACGACATCTTTTCGCGTTTGCTCAAGGAGCGTATCGTTTTCATCAACGGCCAGGTCCATGACGGCATGTCGTCGCTGATCTGTGCGCAGCTCCTGCATCTCGAATCGGAAAATCCGGACAAGGATATTTCGCTTTACATCAACTCTCCGGGCGGTGTTGTGACCTCGGGTCTCGCCATCTATGACACCATGCAATACATCCGTTGCGATGTTTCGACGGTGTGCATGGGGCAGGCGGCATCCATGGGATCGCTTCTTCTGATGGCCGGTGCAAAGGGCAAGCGTTATTGCCTGCCGAATGCACGCGTCATGATCCACCAGCCGTCCGGCGGTTTCCAGGGCCAGGCATCGGATATCGAAATCCATGCCCGTGAAATCCTGGCACTGCGTCAGCGTCTTAACGAGATTTATGTCGAACATACCGGCCGTGATCTCAAGACGATTGAAGATGCGATGGAGCGTGACAACTTCCTCACCCCGGATCAGGCCAAGGAATTCGGTCTGATCGACGAAGTGGTGACCTCGCGTCCGAAGCCGGAAGGCGATGAAAAGAAAGACTGATTGCCATATCGCAATCGGTGAAAACGCCCCGGTCAATGGCCGGGGCGTTTTTTTATGTCTTGCCTCATGGCAGTTTTAAGTCATAGACAGGTAATTAGCGCGTGCGACAGGCCGATGTCTGGAACTTGTGGGTCGCTCGAACGTTCGGGTGATTAATGCAAGGGGTTTCGCAACCACGATGGCGGACCCATATCAAACATGACGCCATAACGTCGAAAAGCGCAGATTAAACGTTGAGATCGGTATCGTTTACCGGCTAACATGGCGATAAAAGATAACGTCAAACGTAATTGGGGTTTGTATGAGCAAATCGAATAGCGGGGACTCCAAGAACACTCTGTACTGTTCTTTCTGTGGAAAGAGCCAGCACGAGGTTCGCAAGCTCATCGCCGGTCCAACCGTATTCATCTGTGATGAATGCGTAGAGCTTTGCATGGACATCATCCGCGAAGAGCATAAAACCCATCTCGTCAAATCGGCAGACGGGGTGCCTTCTCCGCAAGAGATTTGCAAGGTCCTTGATGACTATGTCATCGGTCAGGGCCATGCGAAAAAAGTTCTCTCGGTCGCGGTTCACAACCATTACAAACGCCTGCATCACGCCAGCAAGAATGAAGACATCGAACTGGCGAAGTCCAACATCATGCTGGTCGGTCCTACCGGTTGCGGTAAAACGCTTCTGGCCCAGACCCTGGCCCGCATTCTTGATGTGCCCTTCACCATGGCGGATGCCACCACCCTGACCGAAGCCGGTTATGTGGGTGAAGATGTCGAGAACATCATTCTCAAGCTGCTGCAGGCTGCGGATTACAATGTCGAGCGCGCCCAGCGCGGCATCGTCTATATCGACGAGGTCGACAAGATTTCGCGTAAATCCGACAACCCGTCGATCACGCGCGATGTCTCGGGCGAGGGTGTGCAGCAGGCATTGCTCAAGATCATGGAAGGCACTGTTGCATCGGTTCCGCCGCAGGGCGGCCGCAAGCATCCGCAACAGGAATTCCTGCAGGTCGACACCACCAACATCCTGTTCATCGTCGGTGGCGCGTTCGCCGGCCTGGACAAGGTGATTTCACAGCGTGGCAAGGGCAGCGCAATCGGCTTTGGTGCCGATGTTCGCAGCCCAGATGACCGCCGTACGGGTGAAGTTCTGCGTGAAGTCGAACCGGAAGATCTTCTGAAGTTCGGTCTGATCCCGGAATTCATCGGTCGTCTGCCGGTTCTGGCAACGCTTGAGGACCTCGACAATGATGCTCTGGTCAAAATCCTGACCGAGCCGAAAAACGCACTGATCAAGCAGTATCAGCGCCTGTTTGACATGGAAGACGTGAAGCTCACCTTCCAGCCGGATGCGCTCAAGGCGATTGCCGACAAGGCAATCGAACGCAAGACCGGTGCACGTGGCCTGCGCTCGATCATGGAAGGCATCCTGCTTGATACCATGTTCGATCTGCCGACCATGGAAAGTGTCGAGGAAATCGTCATCAATAATGACGTTGTCGAAGGAAAGGCAAAACCGTTGCTGATCCATTCGGAACGCCATGAAGGTGTCGAAAATACCGCCTGATCTTAAATCCCGCACCGGCATCCATTGCGGTGCGGGAATTTCAGCTTATCTAAGAAATGTTCGCGTTACTGGCGGGGCCTATGGCAGGACCCCAGCAACGTTTTTGGCTCAGAGTAGGGAATAGAACATAATGGTCGAATTGGCGCGTGGCGAAATTTACCCGGTGCTGCCGTTGCGCGACATTGTCGTGTTCCCGCACATGATTGTTCCGCTTTTTGTCGGACGCGAGAAATCGGTGCGTGCACTCGAAGATGTGATGCGCGAAGACAAGCAGATCCTGCTTGTTACCCAGAAGGACGCCGGTCTTGATGACCCGGCCGTCGAAGATCTCTATGAAGTTGGTACTGTCGCAACTGTCTTGCAGCTTCTCAAGTTGCCGGACGGCACCGTCAAGGTGCTGGTCGAAGGCGGCAAGCGTGCCGAGATTTCCGGTTATGTCGATAATCCGGATTTCTTCCAGGCTTATGGTGCCGTGCGCGAGGACGCTGACGAAGATGACAGCGAACTTGAGGCACTGGCACGTTCTGTGGTCACACAGTTCGAACAGTACATCAAACTCAACAAAAAAATTCCGCCAGAAGTCCTGGTTTCGGTCAATCAGATCGAAGAACCGGCAAAGCTTGCTGACACGGTGGCATCCCACTTGTCATTGAAGATTTCCGAAAAGCAGGAATTGCTGGAAACAAAGCTGGTTGGTGATCGTCTTGAGCGTATTTTCGGTTTCATGGAATCCGAAATCGGCGTGTTGCAGGTCGAAAAGAAAATCCGCAACCGCGTCAAACGCCAGATGGAGAAAACCCAGCGCGAGTACTATTTGAATGAGCAGCTTAAAGCCATTCAGAAAGAACTTGGCGAAGGCGAAGACGGCAAGGATGAAGCTTCTGAAATCGAAGAGAAGCTGAACAAGTCCAAGATGCCCAAAGAGGCAAAGGAAAAGGCCCAGGCAGAACTCAAGAAACTGCGCAATATGAGCCCGATGTCGGCAGAAGCCACCGTGGTGCGCAACTATCTTGACTGGATGGTGTCGATTCCGTGGAACAAGCGTTCGCGTGTTTCCCATGATCTGAAAAAGGCCAAGAAGGTCCTTGATAAGGAACATTACGGTCTTGAGAAGGTCAAGGAACGCATCCTTGAATATCTTGCGGTTCAGGCGCGTACCAAAAAAGTCAAAGGCCCGATCCTGTGCCTTGTTGGTCCTCCGGGTGTTGGTAAGACCTCGCTTGGTAAATCGATGGCCAATGCCACGGGCCGCAGCTTTATCCGCATGTCGCTTGGCGGTGTGCGCGACGAATCCGAAATTCGCGGTCATCGCCGGACTTATATCGGTTCCATGCCGGGCAAGATTGTCCAGGGCATGAAAAAGGCGAAATATTCCAACCCGTTGTTCCTTCTCGACGAGATCGAAAAAATGGGTTCGGATTTCCGTGGCGACCCGGCATCGGCCCTGCTTGAGGTGCTTGATCCGGAACAGAACTCGACCTTTAACGACCACTATCTTGAAGTCGATTACGATCTTTCGGATGTGATGTTCGTGACAACGGCCAACTCGCTTCGCATGCAGCAGCCGCTGCTCGACCGTATGGAGATCATCCGGATCTCCGGTTACACCGAAGACGAGAAAGTCGAAATCGCCAAACGTCACCTGATCCCGAAACAGATCAAGGATAATGGTCTGCGCAAAGGTGAATGGAGCATTTCTGACGAAGCGCTTCGTGATCTGATCCGCTTCTATACCCGTGAAGCCGGTGTGCGTAACCTTGAACGCGAACTGGCCCGTCTGGCGCGTAAGGCGACCAAACGCATCATGCTTGAAAATATCAAGACCGTGCGTGTGACGCCGCGGACGCTTGGCAAATATGCCGGTATCCGCAAGTTCCGCTATGGCGAGACCGAGGGTGAAGACCAGGTCGGTGTTGTTACCGGTCTTGCCTATACGGAATTCGGTGGTGATCTGCTTCAGATCGAAGCCGTTACCGTCCCGGGCAAGGGCAACATGAAAACCACCGGCAAGCTCGGTGAAGTCATGACGGAATCGATCCAGGCGGCAACGTCGTTCGTGCGTTCGCGTGCAACGGAATTCGGCATCAAGCCGACCCTGTTCCAGAAACGCGACATTCACGTTCACGTGCCCGAAGGTGCGACCCCGAAAGACGGTCCGTCAGCTGGCGTCGGCATGGTGACTTCGGTTGTTTCTGTTCTGACCGGAAACCCGGTGCGCAAGGATGTGGCAATGACCGGCGAAGTTACGCTGCGTGGCCGTGTTCTGGCGATCGGTGGTCTGAAGGAAAAACTTCTTGCGGCATTGCGGGGTGGGGTCAAAACCGTTCTGATCCCGCAGGAGAACGAAAAGGATCTCGAAGAGATTCCGGACAACGTCAAACGCGGCATGGAAATCATTCCGGTGTCCCATGTTGACGAAGTTCTGAGCCATGCTTTGGTCAATCCGCTGGTCCCGATCGAGTGGGAAGAGCCCGATGATGATGTTGCCGTCAAATCAAAGGACGGTGAAGAATCGGAAATCGGCGGTGTGACGACTCATTAAGGTCCGTCACAACCGGCAGAAAACAAGGGGAGCGACCATGTCGCTCCCCTTTTTCTGTGGATAACTTTGCCCAAGAATCGGCGAAGGGCCATGTCGAGATTGGTGTAAAGCGCAAAAAAAGGAAAAAAACGTCAAAAACCGCAGAAAACTGCGTCTCTCGCATTGACGAGCTGTTTGCTACCTGCTTACACTGCCCATGCAACAGGTTTGGGGCAAACCAAATTTCCTCATAACTCCGAACGTCCAAACAAGGGGGCCAGGAAGTGAATAAAAACGATCTCGTTGGAAGTGTAGCTGCTAAAGCTGATCTGTCCAAAGCTGACGCTGCTAAAGCGGTTGACGCTGTTTTCGATTCCATCACCGATTCTCTGAAATCCGGCGACGAAGTTCGTCTGGTTGGTTTCGGTACCTTCGCTGTCGCTGCTCGCGCTGCTTCAAAAGGTCGCAACCCGCGCACCGGTGAAGAAATCGACATCCCGGCATCGAAACAGCCGAAGTTCAAGGCTGGCAAAGGCCTTAAGGATGCCGTCAACTAAGTTTGACGAAGTTCTTAGAAAAAATGCCGGTGACACACGTCACCGGCATTGCTTTTTGTAAAAACCGTGTTATGTTCCGCCCCGCTTCTGCAGGAAACAGCGCGGAAACAAATGGGTGATTAGCTCAGCTGGTTAGAGCATCTCGTTTACACCGAGAGGGTCGGGAGTTCGAATCTCTCATCACCCACCATGAAAAAGGCAGCCCTAAAGGCTGCCTTTTTTCGTATCTGGTCGGATTGCGAATCTGGGCGAATCATTTCCGAATCACTGCGAAATCCTGCACGGCATTGCTTTGCCGAAATTATCGGGCGTTCAGTGATGTTTACGGGGAATTTTGGCGGGTTCAGGTTGACCAGTTGCCGTGGATAAATACCCTTGAAATAGAAGTTACATTTTTCTGCAATCAGGGCATTGCTTTTTGAAAAAACCATGGTAAGTTCCGCCCGCTTCCGCAGAAAACAGCGCGGATACGCAACGGGTGATTAGCTCAGCTGGTTAGAGCATCTCGTTTACACCGAGAGGGTCGGGAGTTCGAATCTCTCATCACCCACCATGAAAAAGGCAGCCCTAAAGGCTGCCTTTTTTCTTTGCCGGTTTTCCCTGATAGACATGAAATCAAGATCGTCATCTGCGCGTTTGCATGTGGGGTGATTTTGCGCCGCGTTACAGGGTGCGAAAAGGCCCTGTGTAGCGCATATGCTGTGTCATGACAAAGTGGATTGCTGCGTGTGCAACGGGGCTCTGTTGCGGGTTTGTGCAGCTGTTGACGGTTGTTGTTATCGGCATCCGGGTTTGTCTGCCGGGCAGGGCGGCTGACAGGTGTGATCCGTCCCATTGTGGTGGTGTGGTAAATATCTGTAAAAGTTGACGCTTGGGCATCTGCCGGGCAGTGTTAAGCGCAAGGCACCAGCCACTGGATAAAAGAATCGGAACCTGCACCATGAATGCTTCCCCGGCTGAACGCGTTTCAAACCTTGTCAGACGACTTCGCCGTTTGATGCTTGTGCTGTTTCTGCCGTTGGTTCTGGCAAGTTGCTATCTGCCGGAATCCTTCAATATCGATATTTCGATGGAACGTAATGGTGACTATCGCCTGAGCTATCGCGGGCTTCTGGTGCAGCCAAACATTACCCAGGGGCTGTTGGACAACAGTCTTGATGAAGCCGGTGAAAAGGAAAAGGTCGCCAAGGTTCTTGCCGATCTGAAACGCGATTCGGGTGTGCGGCAGCTGACTTATAGCGGCCGGGGCGTCTTTAACATGGTTTATGAGCGTCGCGGCAATATCATACGTGAAAAAAGCTTCGTGTTTGTGCGTCGGCAGTCCCGCATCCTTGAGATGTTCTTTCACAAGGACCGCAATACCGTCGAAATCCGCGGTGGCTTTGTGCCCGATCAGTATCAGGACCGTCTGAATGCGCTTGGTTATCAGATGACCGGCAAGATCGAGTTCCGGACCACGGCCGGCATCCGCAGTCACAACGCCGCCGAGTTCAATGAAGTGGGCGGCCAGAACCGGCTACGCTGGGAAATCAGGTCAATCACCGATCCGGTCCCCAATGTGATTGTCGGTTAGGGCAGGGATCAAGACGGCATATGAAAAAAGGGACAGCTTTTGCTGTCCCTTTGAATTTGGATGGTCGTCATGCCTTGCTGGCGATTTAGTAGACCATTTCGTCTTCGCCACTGCCTTCGGAAATGACGATCTGACCCTGTGCAGCAAGTTCCTTGGCCAGCTGGACAATCATCATTTGCGATTCCTCGACATCGGACAGGCGGACCGGGCCAAGCGCATCCATGTCTTCTTTCATCATCTTGCCGGCACGTTCGGACATGTTCTTGAAGAACAGATCGCGCATCTGATCGGTGGAGCCTTTAAGCGCCAGGGCAAGTTTGTCTTTTTCGACCTGACGCAGAAGGGTCTGAACGCCGTTATTGTCGAGACGGGCAAGATCCTCGAAGGTGAACATAAGGGCCTTGATCTTCTCGGCCGAGTCACGGTTACGTTCTTCCAGTGCGGTCAGGAAGCGATCCTGGCTCTGACGGTCAAGGCTGTTGAAGATATCTGCCATCAGTTCGTGGTTGTCGCCGCGCGATCCGCGCGCAAGGTTCGACATGAACTCGGTACGAAGGGTTTTCTCAATATTATCAAGAACTTCTTTCTGGACGGCTTCCATGCGCAACATACGCATGATGACTTCCATCGAAAAGTTTTCAGGCAGCAACGACAACACGGAAGCCGAGTGACCCGGCTTGAGTTTTGACAGAACCACGCCGACGGTCTGCGGGTATTCGTTTTTAAGATAGTTGGCAAGGACCGCTTCGTTGACGTTATTCAGCTTGTCCCACATGGTGCGACCCGCCGGGCCGCGGATTTCTTCCATGATGCCGTTGACGCGGTCTTCGGGAAGAACTTTCGACAGCAGTCGCTCGGTCGTATCGAACGAACCGACAAGAGAGCCGGTCGATGAAAGCTGGTCGGCAAATTCAACAAACAGACGTTCAACGATGTTGGCGCTGATGGTGCCAAGCCCGGACATGGTTTGGGAAATCTCTTTGATTTCCTCGTCATCCATCATGCTGAACATCTTGGTCGCGTGCTCTTCCCCAAGAGCAAGCATGAGAATCGCTGCCTTTTCCGGTCCGGCCAGTGATCTGTATTCTTCTTTAACGCGCCCCACGGGTGGTCTTCTCCGTCGTAATGACTCTGTCTTTCATTGAACCGACAATGCAAGAACGTGCCCCTATCGCACCGTAAGATAGGGGGAATTTGTCAACAATTCTATAAAAGCCGGCGCGTCTTTGCAAAGACCGACCGCACCTTGATGTGCAAAATGTACATAATGGGTGAAATCGGTACAAATTCGGGCCGAAATTGCCTTTCAGCGGGTGATGTTGACTGGCGCAATTGTCGAAAGGGTTGAAAACACTGCTAGCTGCTTGACTTGGTTTGGGGGGTGGTCTAACAAAGGCCCGCCGATTGATGGTCATTTTGCGGGCGTAGCTCAGTTGGTTAGAGCGCCGGCCTGTCACGCCGGAGGCCGCGGGTTCAAGTCCCGTCGCTCGCGCCATGACCCATCATCTGTTGTCTTTTGTCGGGCGTTTCGTCTTTTCCGCGATCGCCTTTTCATGTGTTGCTTACACTGCATCGCAGGGCAGGGTCTTGATCATCTCGACATGCGCCCCGATATCGGACGGTAGTAAACGGTAAAAAGATTAGAAAGTTTCCGGTCTTAGAGCAGCTTAATCCTGCTTGAGGACTGGAACTTGTGCGGTGCATACGTTATGGTGCGCCGTAATGGGCCAGGTGGGGACCTGGTCGGGTCACAAGGCCTGTTCTTGAGAGGTCAGAGAGATGCAAGAGCTTCTTTCGGAATATCTTCCGATCCTGGTATTCATCGGGATCGCCGTCGGTCTTTCGGCGGTAATCGTCATCGCGTCGCTGGTTCTTGCCAAGCAGGCACCGGATGTTGAAAAACTGTCCGCATACGAGTGCGGGTTCGCGCCGTTTGAAGATGCGCGTATCAAGTTCGACGTCCGGTTCTATCTGGTCGCAATCTTGTTCATTATTTTCGACCTCGAAGTCGCCTTCCTGTTCCCGTGGGCTGTTACCCTCGGTGATATCGGGACTTTCGGCTTTGTATCGATGGTGATCTTCCTGGCTGTTCTGACGGTCGGATTTATCTATGAATGGAAGAAGGGAGCTTTGGAATGGGAGTGAGCACCAATACAGGCGCACCCCTGGCACCCGGTACGGATCAGGATGCACTGCTTAAGGGCGTGTTTGACGAGATGAATGACAAGGGCTTTGTCCTTGCCAATCTCGACAAGCTGGCAAGCTGGGCAAGCACCGGTTCCCTTTGGCCGATGACGTTCGGTCTTGCCTGCTGTGCTGTTGAAATGATGCATTCGGCTGCGTCGCGTTACGACCTTGACCGTTACGGTCTGGTGTTCCGCCCAAGCCCGCGTCAGTCAGACGTGATGATCGTTGCTGGTACGCTTACCAACAAGATGGCCCCGGCACTGCGTAAGGTCTATGACCAGATGGCAGAACCGCGCTGGGTTATTTCGATGGGTTCGTGCGCAAATGGCGGCGGTTACTATCACTATTCCTATTCGGTGGTGCGCGGTTGTGATCGCGTTGTCCCGGTTGACGTATATGTACCGGGTTGCCCGCCGACAGCCGAAGCGCTGATCTACGGCATATTGCAGCTGCAAAAGAAAATCCGCCGTACTGGTGTCCTGACACGCTGATCCGTAATAGGGGGCTTGCATGAGCGAACTGCTCAGCGATAACAGCGCCGCATTGAATGATCTTAAAGATCTTGTGGTGTCCCAGCTGGCCAACGAAATCCTCGAAAGCGAGATTCGTTACGGCGAGCTGACCATCGTCGCAAAGCGCGATGATATTCTTAAAGTTCTGACCTTCCTTCGGGATGATACCGGCTGCTTGTTCAAGCAGCTTATCGACGTTTGTGGTGCAGATTACCCGGAACGCCCGGAGCGTTTTGATGTTGTGTATCACCTGCTGTCGCTCAAACATAACCTGCGTATCCGCGTAAAGGTCCGCACCGACGAAGAAACCCCGGTACCAAGCTGTGTACCTGTTTTCAGCGCCGCCGACTGGTTCGAGCGCGAAGCATGGGACATGTACGGTATCTTCTTTGCCGATCATCCGGATCCCCGCCGTATTCTGACCGATTACGGTTTCGAAGGTCATCCGCTGCGCAAGGATTTCCCGCTGACCGGTTATGTTGAAGTTCGTTACGATGATGAGCAGAAGCGCGTTGTCTACGAGCCGGTAAAACTGGTTCAGGATTTCCGTAATTTCGATTTCGAAAGCCCGTGGGAAGGCATCCAGCATGTTCTTCCGGGTGATGAAAAGGCGGAGGGCAACGCCTGATGTCCGAACAAAAAATCAAAAATATGACCATGAACTTCGGCCCGCAGCACCCTGCGGCGCACGGCGTTCTGCGTTTGGTTCTGGAAATGGACGGCGAAGTCGTCGAACGTTCGGACCCGCATATTGGTCTTCTGCATCGTGGTACGGAAAAGCTGATCGAATATAAGAGCTATATTCAGGCGACCCCGTATTTCGACCGTCTCGACTATGTCGCGCCGATGAACCAGGAACATGCATATTGCCTGGCCATCGAGAAACTTATGGGGATCGAGGTTCCCAAACGTGGTCAGTATATCCGTGTTCTCTATGCGGAAATCGGTCGTATTCTGAACCACATTCTGAACCTGACCGCGTTCGCACTGGACGTTGGTGCGATGACCCCGCTTCTGTGGGGCTTTGAAGAACGTGAAAAGCTCATGGAATTCTATGAGCGCGCCTGTGGCGCCCGTCTTCACGCCAACTATTTCCGTCCGGGCGGTGTTGCGGCCGATCTGCCGGCAGGTCTTCTTGAAGACATTGATGCCTGGGCTGATCAGTACGACGTGTTCCTCAAGGACTTTGACCGCGTTCTGACCGGCAACCGTATCTTCAAACAGCGTACGGTTGATATCGGTACCGTCAGTGCGGAAGAGGCGCTTGATTGGGGCTTTACCGGCCCGAACATCCGTGCATCGGGTCTGGCATGGGATCTGCGTAAATCGCAGCCCTATGATTCTTACGAAGATTTCGACTTCGACATTCCGGTAGGCAAGAACGGCGATTGCTATGACCGCTTCCTTGTCCGCTTTGAAGAAATGTGGCAGTCGCTGAAAATCATCAAGCAGGCCATCAAGAATATGCCTGATGGTCCTGTTATTGTTGAAAATAACAAAGTGGCACCGCCGTCGCGCGCCGAAATGAAGCGTTCGATGGAAGCCCTGATCCATCACTTCAAACTCTTTACCGAAGGTTTCCACGTTCCGGCTGGCGAATGCTATGCCGCGGTCGAGGCACCGAAGGGCGAGTTTGGTGTGTATCTTGTTTCGGATGGCTCGAACCGTCCGTATCGCTGCAAAATTCGCGCACCCGGGTTCCCGCACCTTCAGGGTATCGACTTCATGTCCAAAGGTCACATGCTGGCCGACGTCGTTGCCAATATCGGGTCGCTAGATATCGTGTTCGGTGAGATTGACCGATGAGCCATGTGAGAAGACCAGCTCCGAAAGAGCTTCAACCTGTCAGCTTTGCTTTCACTCCGGAAAATCTGGAAAAGGCAAAGAAGATCATCGCCAAGTACCCGGAAGGCCGCCAGCAGAGCGCGGTCATGCCGCTGCTTGATCTGGCACAGCGTCAGACCGAAGGTAACTGGGTTCCGACCGTCGCAATGGATTACATTGCCGACATGCTCGAAATGCCGGCCATTCGCGTCTACGAGGTCGCAACCTTCTATACGATGTATAACCTTGCCCCGGTGGGCAAGAACTTCATCCAGGTTTGCACCACGACGCCGTGCTGGCTTCGCGGTTCTGCCGACGTTGTCGATACCTGCAAAAAGGAACTTGGCATCGGTGTTGGTGAAACGACCGAAGACGGTCAGTTCACCATGATCGAAGTCGAATGCCTCGGCGCGTGTGTCAATGCACCGATGATGCAGATCAACGACGATTACTACGAAGACCTGACCCCGGAAACGACCAAGGCGATCCTTGATGCCCTTAAAAAGGGGGAGAAACCGAAAGCCGGTCCGCAGAGCGGCCGTAAAGGTTGCGAACCGATGGGCGGTCCGAAGGTTCTGAAGGCATTTTGTGGCTGCGGCGCAGCTCCGCAGGACGCTGATGCAAGCGAAGGGGACGCCTGATATGCTGCAGGATAAGGATCGTATCTTTACCAACCTGTACGGTTTCCAGGATTTCGGCCTTAAGGGCGCGCAATCCCGTGGTAACTGGGATGGTACCAAGGCGTTGATCGAAAAAGGCCGCGACTGGATCATCGACGAGATGAAAGCATCCGGTATGCGTGGTCGCGGGGGCGCAGGCTTCCCGACCGGCCTGAAATGGTCGTTCATGCCCAAGGAATCCGATGGTCGCCCGAGCTACCTCGTCGTCAATGCCGACGAAGGCGAACCGGGCACCTGTAAAGACCGCGAAATCATGCGCAATGATCCGCATACCCTGGTCGAAGGTTGCCTTCTTGCCAGCTTTGCGATGAATGCACATGCGGCTTACATCTATATTCGTGGTGAGTTCTATCACGAGGCCTCCAACCTTCAGCGTGCGATTGACGAGGCATATGATGCCGGTTTGATCGGTAAAAACGCATGTGGTTCGGGTTGGGACTTTGACCTTTACCTGCATCTTGGTGCCGGTGCTTACATCTGTGGCGAAGAAACCGCCCTGATCGAAAGTATCGAAGGTAAAAAAGGTCAGCCACGTCTCAAGCCGCCATTCCCGGCAAATGCCGGTCTTTATGGCTGCCCGACCACGGTGAACAACGTTGAAAGTATCGCAGCGGTTCCGACCATTCTGCGTCGTGGCGGTTCGTGGTTCTCAAGCTTTGGCCGTGAAAACAACCACGGTACCAAGCTGTTCGCGATTTCCGGTCACGTCGAAAAGCCGTGCACGGTCGAAGAAGCGATGAGCATTCCGCTGCGTGAACTGATTGAAAAGCATTGCGGCGGTGTCCGTGGTGGCTGGGACAACCTTCTGGCGGTTATTCCGGGTGGTTCGTCGGTTCCGTTGATGCCCAAAGACATTTGCGATGACGTCCTGATGGATTTCGATGGCCTGCGTGAAGTGGGGTCGGGTCTTGGGACGGCTGCTGTGATCGTCATGGACAAGTCGACCGACATTGTCTACGCCATCGCGCGTCTTTCGGAATTCTACAAGCATGAAAGCTGTGGCCAGTGCACGCCGTGCCGTGAAGGTACCGGCTGGATGATGCGTATGATGGCACGCATGGTCCGCGGCGAAGCCACGCTTGATGAAATTGATCTGTTGTGGGATGTGACCAAACAGGTCGAGGGCCACACCATTTGTGCGCTTGGCGATGCTGCGGCATGGCCGATTCAGGGCCTTATCCGTCATTTCCGTCCCGAAATGGAACGTCGGATCAAGGAATATCGCGCACGGATCGCGGCCTGAGAGGGGCCTGTTGAGAGGGATTGAGACATGCCGAAACTAACAGTTGACGGTATTGAAGTTGAAGTAGAAGCCGGGGCGACAGTCCTTCAGGCCTGTGAAGAGGCCGGTAAGGAAATCCCGCGTTTCTGCTATCACGAACGCCTGTCAATCGCCGGCAACTGCCGTATGTGCCTGGTTGAAATGGAACGCGCGCCCAAGCCGGTCGCGTCCTGTGCCATGCCTGCGGCAGACGGAATGGTGATCAAAACCGATTCCGACCTGGTCAAAAAAGCACGCAATGGCGTGATGGAATTCCTGCTGATCAACCATCCGCTGGATTGCCCGATTTGTGACCAGGGTGGTGAATGTGACCTTCAGGACCAGGCCATGGCCTATGGTTTTGATGCATCGCGTTACGCCGAGAAAAAACGCGCAGTGAAAGACAAGGAACTGGGCCCGATCGTCAAGACGATCATGACCCGTTGCATTCACTGCACCCGTTGCGTTCGTTTCTCCGAGGAAGTCGCCGGTGTCGGCACCATGGGTGCTGTCTATCGTGGCGAGGACACCGAGGTCGGACCGTATATCGAAGCTTCGATCAACTCCGAACTTTCGGGCAACCTGATCGATCTTTGCCCGGTCGGTGCCCTGACGTCCAAGCCGTACGCGTTCACCGCGCGTCCGTGGGAGCTGAAAAAAACCGACAGCATCGATGTGATGGATGCGGTTGGTTCGAACATTCGTATTGATGCCCGTACTGCCGAAGTTCTTCGTGTTCTTCCGCGTACGAACGAAGACATCAACGAAGAATGGATTTCGGACAAAACCCGTTACGCCATTGATGGTCTGAAGCGTCAGCGTCTGGATCGCCCGTATGTTCGCGTGAACGGCAAACTGACCCCGGCAAGCTGGGACGAAGCGTTTGCTGCGATCAAGGCAAAGGTTTCAGGCCTCGATGGTAAGAAGATTGCCGCTCTTGCCGGTGACACGGTCGATTGTGAATCCATGACCGCGCTCAAGGATCTGATGGGCAAGCTTGGCTCACCGAACCTTGATTGCCGTCAGGACGGTTCGAAGATTGGCGGCCCGCGTGCTTCCTATATCTTCAACAGCACGATTGCCGGTATCGACGAGGCAGATGCCTGCCTGATCGTTGGTGCCAATGTTCGTGCCGAAGCGCCGATCATCAATGCCCGTCTTCGCAAACGCTGGCGTTCGACCGCCGGTGATTTCAAAGTCGGTATCATTGGCGAAAAATGGGATCCGACCTACAAGAACGAGTATCTTGGCGCAGGCCCGGACACCCTTTCGGAAATTCTCGAAGGCAAGAACGAGTTCGCCAAAATTCTCGAAGCTGCTGAAAAGCCGATGATCATCGTCGGTATGGGCGCGCTGAACCGTGAAGATGGCGACGCCGTTCTGGCGACCACCCGTGCAATTGCCGAGAAGTTCGGCATGGTTGCCGGTGAATGGAACGGTTTCAACGTTCTGCACACCGCAGCATCGCGCGTCGGCGGCCTTGATCTGGGCTTTGTCCCGGGTGAGGGCGGTCTTGCAACCAATGACATTCTTGATGCCGCTGCCAAAGGTGACGTCGAGGTTGTCTACCTTCTTGGTGCAGACGAAGTCGACATGAGCAAGCTGGAAAAGGCATTTGTCATTTACCAGGGTGCCATGGGGGATGCCGGTGCACAGGCAGCAGATGTTATTCTGCCCGGTGCGGCCTATACCGAAAAGAACGGCACGTATGTCAATACCGAAGGCCGCGCCCAGCAGGGCTGGCGTGCGATCTTCCCGGTTGGTGACGCGCGTGAGGATTGGGCGATTGTACGTGCTCTTTCGGGTGCGCTTGACCAGACCCTGCCGTACAACAACATCGATGCCGTTCGCTCGCGGATGGTCGAACTCAGCCCGACCTTCGCGTCGCTGAACGTTCCGACCAAGGCGGAATGGACCGATTTCGGTAAAGCGGGTGACATGAAACCGGAAGGTTTCGCATCACCGGTTCGCAATTTCTATATGACCGACCCGATCAGCCGTGCATCGGTGACGATGGCCAAATGTACCGAGGCCTTCGTCAAGGATGCGGCTGCCGAGAAGGTTGCCTGAGTAAGATAGGCGACGCACCGTCGTCGCCTATCCCACAAGGGGGTGTCCCAATTCTGGGACGAAACGCAAAAGATACGGTTTGACCGATGGAACTTCTTTGGGACGGATATATTGAACCGCTGGTCTGGATCGTCGCCAAGATTTTGGCGATTGTCCTCCCGCTGTTGGGTGCTGTCGCCTATCTGACCTACGCCGAGCGTAAGGTTATTGGTGCGATCCAGCTCCGCAAGGGCCCGAACGTTGTGGGGCCGTTTGGCCTTTTGCAACCGCTTGCTGATGGTTTGAAACTGTTTCTGAAAGAAACAATCATTCCAAGCAGCGCGAACAAGGGCGTGTTTATTATTGCCCCGATGCTGACTTTCATTCTCGCGATCATTGCCTGGGCGGTTATTCCGTTCGACGAAGGCATGGTTCTGGCGGATCTGAATGTCGGTATTCTTTATATTTTCGCGATTTCTTCGCTGGGTGTTTACGGCATCGTGATGGCCGGTTGGGCATCGAACTCCAAATACGCATTCCTTGGTGCGCTGCGTTCCGGCGCGCAGATGGTTTCGTACGAGATTTCGATCGGCCTGATCATCATTTCGGTCCTGTTGACCACCGGCTCCTTGAACCTGAGCGACATCGTCCGCGGTCAGACCGGCGGTATCTGGGAGTGGAACTTCGTTTATCACTTCCCGATGTTCATCATCTTCATTGTGTCCATTCTGGCAGAAACCAACCGCGCACCGTTTGACCTTCCCGAAGCGGAAGCAGAACTGGTTTCGGGTTACAACGTCGATTATTCGGCCATGACCTTTGCGCTGTTCTTCCTGGGTGAATACGCCAACATGATCCTGATGAGTGGCCTGTGCGCCATTCTGTTCCTGGGTGGCTGGAGCGCGCCGTTGCCGTTCCTCGAATTCATCCCGGGCGCGATCTGGTTCATTCTGAAGATCTGCTTCGTTCTGTTCATCTTCCTGTGGGTCCGTGCAACCTTCCCGCGTTACCGTTATGACCAACTGATGCGTCTGGGCTGGAAAATCTTCCTGCCGCTGTCCTTCGCATGGGTCATGCTGGTTGCCACGTTCCTCGTTGTTTTTGACAAGGTCCCGGCCTGATCGCCGCGCATCGGAAAGAGAGAGGTAAACGATGTCATTTATTGATCGGACGGCCCGGAGCTTCCTGCTCGCGGAACTCGTATCGGGTATGGCGCTCACCTTGAAATATATGTTCAAGCCGAAAGTGACGCTGAACTACCCGTATGAAAAAGGCCCGCTGAGCCCGCGTTTCCGTGGCGAACATGCACTGCGTCGCTACCCGAACGGGGAAGAGCGCTGCATTGCGTGTAAGCTGTGCGAAGCAATCTGCCCGGCACAGGCCATTACCATCGAGGTAGAGCCGCGTGACGACGGTTCGCGTCGTACAACCCGCTACGACATTGATATGACGAAATGCATCTATTGTGGTTTCTGCGAAGAAGCCTGCCCGGTGGATGCGATCGTCGAAGGTCCGAACTTCGAGTTCGCAACCGAAAACCGCGAGGAGCTGTTCTATGACAAGGACAAGCTGCTGGCAAACGGCGAGCGTTGGGAAGCCGAGCTTGCTGCACGATTGGAGGCAGACGCACCTTACCGGTAAGTGTCGCGTCTGATCGTTAGAAAGAGAGTTCATGGGCCGTTGTCAGCCAGAAGGGCGGCAACGGTTCGCCAAGGGGGTACCTTATGGTCGTACAGGCTTTGGCTTTTTACCTGTTTGCTACCGTCGCGGTCCTGTCCGCGACTGCGGTTGTGACCGTTCGCAACCCGGTGCATTCGGTACTGTTGCTGATCTTGACATTCTTTAACGCAGCCGGACTTTTCGTCCTGCTGGGTGCCGAGTTTCTCGCCATGCTGCTGGTCGTCGTCTATGTCGGCGCGGTTGCAGTCCTGTTCCTGTTCGTCGTGATGATGCTGGACATCAACTTTGTTGAAATGCGCCAGGGTTTCCTGAACTACCTGCCGATCGGGGTTCTGATCGCTGTGGTTCTGTTCGTCGAACTGGCACTGGTTGGCGCTGGTTGGACCCTTACCGACGGGGCGGTTGCGGTTCTCGCACAGCCAACACCGGAAGGGGTGACCAATGTCGAAGCACTCGGTCATCTGATCTATACCGATTACGCATACATCTTCCAGGCGGCTGGTCTGGTTCTGCTTGTTGCGATGATTGGCGCAATTGTCCTGACGCTGCGTCACCGTGAAGGTGTCCGCCGTCAGAAAATCTCCGAGCAGGTCAAGCGTTCCCGCGCTGATACGCTTGAAATCAAAAAAGTTCCGGTCGGAAGGGGGATCTGATGGAAATCGGTCTTGCACATTATCTGACCGTCGCGGCGATCCTTTTCACACTCGGGATCTTCGGCATCTTCATGAACCGCAAGAACGTCATCATCATCATGATGTCGATCGAGCTGATGCTGCTGGCGGTCAATATCAACCTGGTCGCGTTCTCGTCGTTCCTTGGCGACCTCGTTGGACAGGTCTTTACCATCTTCGTTCTGACGGTTGCTGCGGCTGAAGCGGCAATTGGTCTGGCGATCCTGGTCGTCTATTTCCGTAACCGCGGCACCATCGCGGTTGAAGACATCAACATGATGAAGGGGTAAGGCAGATATGTATCCGTTGATTGTATTCCTGCCCCTGATCGCGGCAGCCATTGCCGGGACCATCACGCTGGTTGGCGCCATGTCGACCGCCAAAGATGCCCCGCATGACGCGCATGGTCATCACCATCATGGTGTTTCTTCGGCTGATCGTGTGGCACAGCTTGTCACCGTTTGCGGTGTTGTTATTGCCTTTATCATTTCGATCTTTGCCTTTGTGGATGTCGCGCTTGGCGGCAACCCGCAGACGATCGAACTGTTCACCTGGATTTCTTCGGGCAGCTTTGATGCATCCTGGGCGCTGCGTATTGATACGCTGACCTGTGTGATGCTGATCGTTGTGACCGGGGTTTCCTCGATGGTGCACATCTATTCGATCGGTTACATGTCGCATGACCCGGACAAGCCGCGCTTCATGGCGTATCTCAGCCTGTTCACCTTTGCGATGTTGATGCTGATTACCGCCGACAACCTGATCCAGCTGTTCTTCGGCTGGGAGGGTGTTGGTCTTGCATCCTATCTTCTGATCGGTTTCTGGTATTCCAAGCCGTCGGCATCTGCTGCTGCGATGAAGGCCTTTATCGTCAACCGTGTTGGTGACTTTGGCTTTGCCCTTGGCATCTTTGCCGTCTATGTGCTGTTTGACAGTGTTCAGTTCGACGTCATCTTTGGCAATGCCGAAGAAGTCGCTGGTGCGACGCTAATGTTCCTGGGCCATGAATTCTCGGCGCTGGAAATTACCTGCTTCCTGCTGTTTATCGGCGCGATGGGTAAATCGGCACAGCTTGGTCTGCACACCTGGCTTCCGGACGCAATGGAAGGCCCGACCCCGGTTTCCGCACTTATTCACGCGGCAACCATGGTGACGGCCGGCGTATTCATGGTGGCACGTCTGTCGCCGATCTTTGAATATGCTGAAACCACCCTGATGATCGTGACCATTGTTGGTGCGACCACGGCATTCTTTGCTGCAACGGTTGGCTGTGTTCAGAACGATATCAAACGCGTGATCGCATATTCGACCTGTTCGCAGCTCGGCTATATGTTCTTTGCGTGCGGCGTGTCGGCATATTCGGCTGGTGTCTTCCATCTGATGACGCACGGTTTCTTCAAGGCGCTTCTGTTCCTTGGTGCCGGTTCTGTCATCCACGCGATGTCGGACGAACAGGATATGCGCAAGATGGGCGGTATCTGGAAAATGGTTCCGCTGACCTTTGCTGTGATGATGGTTGGTACGCTTGCCATTACCGGCTTCCCGGGGCTTGCAGGCTTCTATTCCAAGGACCTTGTCATCGAAAGTGCCTATGCGGCGCATACCGGTGTTGGTCTCTATGCCTTCTGGGCCGGCATTCTTGCCGCTCTGATGACCTCGTTCTATAGCTGGCGTCTGGTGTTCATGACCTTCTTTGGCGCGCCGCGCGCCGATGAACGGACCATGGCACATGTTCATGAAAGCCCGGCTGTCATGACTGGTCCGCTGCTGTTCCTGACCATTGGTGCGGTCTTTGCCGGCTGGTTCGCCAAGGACTGGTTCGGTGGTGGCGACTATGAAGAAATGCTGTCCTTCTGGAATGGAGCGATCTTCATGGCCGAAGGTCACCAGGCGCTTGAACATGCACACCATGTTCCGGGTTGGGTCAAACTGGCACCGTTTGTTGCCATGGTTACCGGCTTTGTCATTGCGCTTGTGATGTACAAACTGGTGCCGTCGCTTCCGCGCACTCTGGCGAACACCTTCAACGGTCTGTATCGCTTCGCGCTGAACAAATGGTACTTCGACGAACTCTATGACAAGATTTTCGTCAAGCCGGCCTTTGCACTTGGCTATGGCTTCTGGAAATCGGGTGATGGTGCCATCATTGATGGTTGCGGTCCGGATGGTGTTGCTGCTGCTTGCCGTAACATTGCACGTCGCGTCAGCGCCATTCAGAGTGGTTTCGTCTATCACTATGCATTTGCAATGCTGATCGGTATTGCTGCGCTGGTCTCCTACACAATTTGGAAGATGGGTTAACGGGCGATGAGTGATTGGCCAATTCTTTCGATCGTCACCTTCTTGCCGCTGGTCGGTGCAGCCCTGCTGCTGCTGATCAATGGTGAAGAGGCGACTGTTGCCCGCAATTCCCGTTGGGTTGCGCTTTGGACCTCGGGGTTCACCTTCCTCGTCTCCTTGATGCTGTGGGTGAACTTCGATGCAACGACCGCAGATTTCCAGTTCGTCGAGCAGGCGGACTGGATGCCGGGTCTGAACATTTCCTATCACATGGGCGTTGACGGAATTTCGGTTCTGTTTGTCCTGCTTGCGACCTTCCTGACGCCGATCTGTATTCTTTCGGCATGGGAAGCAATCCAGAAGCGCGTGAAGGAATACATGATCGCCTTCCTCGTTCTTGAAACGATGATGGTCGGTATGTTCAGCGCCCTTGACGGTCTGCTGTTCTATCTCTTCTTCGAAGGCGTCCTGATTCCGATGTTTATCATCATCGGTGTCTGGGGCGGTCAGCGTCGTGTCTATGCGGCATTCAAGCTGTTCCTTTATACGCTTCTTGGCTCAGTCCTGATGCTGGTTGCGCTGCTTGCGATGTATTTCGAAGCCGGCACCACCGACATCCCGACCCTGATGGAGCACGGGTTCAGCTATAATATGCAGCTGTGGCTGTGGCTGGCATTCTTCGCATCCTTCGCGGTCAAGGTTCCGATGTGGCCGGTTCATACCTGGCTTCCCGATGCCCACGTTGAAGCACCGACTGCCGGTTCGGTTATTCTGGCTGGCGTGTTGCTGAAAATGGGTGGTTACGGTTTCCTGCGTTTCTCGCTGCCGATGATGCCGCTGGCATCTGAAACCTTCGCGCCGCTTGTTTTCACGCTGTCGATTGTTGCAATCATCTATACGTCTCTGGTCGCATTGGCCCAGCAGGACATGAAAAAGCTGATTGCGTATTCGTCGGTCGCCCACATGGGTATCGTGACCATCGGTGCATTCACCTTTAACCAGCATGGTATCGAAGGTTCGATCTTCCAGATGCTGAGCCACGGTGTGGTTTCGGGCGCGCTCTTCCTTTGCGTTGGCGTTGTCTATGACCGCATCCATACCCGTGAAATTGACGCCTATGGCGGTCTTGTTCACCGTATGCCGAGCTACGCACTGATCTTCATGTTCTTCACCATGGCGTCTGTCGGTCTGCCGGGGACGGGCGGGTTCGTTGGCGAAATCCTTGCACTGCTTGGTGCATTCGAAGCCAACACCTGGGTTGCATTCTTTGCGGCAACCGGTCTGATCCTTGGTGCGGCTTATGCGCTGTATCTCTATCGCCGGATTATTTTCGGGGCACTCACCAAAGAGAACCTGAAAACCATCCTCGATCTGAGCCCGCGTGAATGGCTGATCTTTGCGCCGCTGGTGGTCATCGTTCTGTGGATGGGGGTCTATCCGGTCTCCTTCCTCGACATCATGCATGTTTCGGTTGAAAACCTCGTCAACCAGGTCGAAACGGCACAGGCTGCAGCGGCACATGCCGCCCAGCTGGCCGCGAATTGAGGGGAATGAACATGGGAGTTTCTATGCTCAACCTCGGGGCCGCACTGCCCGAAATGTTTATGGCAGTTTCTGCCTTGGCGCTGTTGATGCTTGGGGTTTTCGCCGGCAAGGACAAAGCGTTCCGTACTGTTTCCTGGTTGGCAGTTGCCGTTCAGGTCGTTGCCATCATCCTTGTGATGACGGGCGAAGGCGGTACCGCGTTCTTTGGACAGTTCAGTGCTGATGCATTTGCCAAGTTCTGCAAAGTCATGATCCTGATCGGTTCTGCAACCGGCATCATCATGGCGATGAACTTTGCCGAACGTGAAAATATGGCACGTTTCGAGTTCCCGATCCTGATCACCCTTGCCACCCTTGGCATGATGGCGATGGTATCGGCAACCGACATGCTGTCGCTGTATCTTGGTCTCGAACTTCAGTCGCTTGCGCTTTATGTTGTTGCTGCTATTCGCCGTGACACCGTGCGTTCGACGGAATCGGGCCTGAAATACTTCATCCTTGGGTCGATCGCATCGGGCATTCTGCTGTATGGCATGTCGATGGTGTACGGTTTCACCGGCTCCACCAATTTCGGTGTCCTTGCAGAAATCCTGACGGCTGGCAATCTGCCGGTTGGTGCGATGGTCGGCATGGCCTTTATCTTTGCCGGTCTGTGCTTCAAGGTTTCCGCTGTTCCGTTCCACATGTGGACCCCGGACGTTTATGAAGGTGCGCCGACCCCGGTCACGTCCTTCTTTGCGGTTGCGCCGAAGATCGCCGGTCTTGCACTGTTCATCCGTGTCGCAATCGGCCCGTTTGGCGGTGTTGTCGAAGACTGGCAGCAGATCATCGTTCTGATCTCGATCCTGTCGATGGCTGTTGGTTCGTTCGCGGCCCTGCGTCAGGAAAACATCAAACGTCTGATGGCCTATTCGTCGATCGGTCACGTTGGTTTTGCGCTTGTCGGTCTGGCAGCAGGCACCAAGGATGGTGTTACCGGTATTCTGGTTTATCTTGGCATTTACCTTGTCATGAACCTGGGCACCTTTGCCGTTATCCTGTGCATGCGTCGTAACGACCGGATGGCCGAAGAGATCACCGATCTTGCCGGTCTTGCCAAAACCAAGCCGCTGATGGCTGCGATCACCGCGATCCTGATGTTCTCGATGGCGGGTATTCCGCCGCTGGCTGGCTTCTTTGGCAAGTTCTATGTCTTCAAGGCGGCTGTCGATGCCGGTCTTGTGACGCTTGCGGTTATCGGTCTCGTGACCTCGGTTGTCAGTGCGTATTACTATCTGCGCATCATCAAGGTCATGTATTTCGACGAGCCGGTCGAAGGGTTCGATCGCAATGGCACCGAGATGAATGTGATCATGGCTGTTGCCACGATCGTCATCCTGGCCTTTGTCTTCTTCCCGAACCTTCTGATGGACAGCGCAGCGGCTGCTGCAGCATCCCTGTTCGGAATGTAAGAATGACAGCGCGAACGATCCGTCTTCCCGAAGGTTTCTACCTTCATGAACTGGAAGCGATCGACAGCACAAATGATGAGGCCAAGCGCCTCGCAGACAAGGGCGCCCAGAGTGGCGCCCTTGTTCTAGCAAGAACACAAACGTCCGGTCGCGGTCGCCGCGGCCGTGCATGGTCATCGCCGGTTGGAAATCTGTATTCATCCCTGTTGTTGCGCCCGACCTGTTCGCTGGCCGAAGCCGCACGGCTGACCTTCCTGATTGCGGTCTCGATGGCCGAGGCGGTCGAAATCGTGACCGGCAATCAGGTGCGCCCCGATTGCAAATGGCCAAACGATCTGATGGTCAATGGACGCAAGATTTGCGGTATTCTTCTGGAAAGTGCATCCAATCAGGGATCGGCAACCGACTATCTGGTGATAGGGACCGGGGTGAATGTTGCCTTTGCACCCGATGATGCCGAACGGCCTGCGACATCACTTTCCGCGCTTGGCGCACCGGTTTCGGTAGACGAGCTCGTCTCGACCTATCTGGCGCGGATCGCTCATTGGCTTCCAATCTGGGAAGACAAGGGATTTGGCCCGGTTCGGGAAGCCTGGCTGTCGCGTGGGTACGGGATTGGCCAGCCGGTCGTGGCACGATTGACCGAACGCGAACTTTCGGGAACGTTTGTCGGACTTGATGATGATGGTTCACTTGTCCTAAGAGAAGACAACGGAACCGAACACCGTATCGGGGCGGGCGAAGTTTTCTTTGCCACCGGATCTGAATGATTACCTTGCGATTTAGCGGAGGCCTGTAAGCATCATGTTGCTTGCGATTGACGCCGGGAACACCAACATCGTCTTTGCTGTTTTTGATGGCGATACCATCAAGGGACAGTGGCGCTGTTCAACCACCACCGAACGGACGGCAGATGAATTGGGGGTTTGGCTCCATCATCTGTTTGCGCTGGCAAATGTGCCGGTTGATGCGATTACAGGTGCCATCATCGCAACGGTGGTTCCGGCTGCGGAATTCAGCCTCAAGACCCTGTGTCGCCGTTATTTCAGTGTCGAACCGATGGTGGTCGGCGATCCTGCGGTTGATCTTGATATGAAGATCATCATGGATCGCCCCAGCGAAGTCGGTGCCGACCGTCTGGTCAACGCGGTTGCGGCCCATCAATTGTTTGGCGGGCCGCTGGTCGTGCTTGATTTCGGGACAGCCACGACCTTTGACGTTGTTGATGGCAATGGTGATTATCTGGGCGGTGTGATTGCCCCTGGGGTCAACCTGTCGATCAAGGCATTGCATATGGCAGCCGCCCAGTTGCCGATGGTTGCCATCGAAGCCCCGCGCAATGTGGTTGGAAAAAATACCGTCGAAGCCATGCAGTCAGGCGTCTATTGGGGCTATGTCTCGATGATTGAAGGCCTGCTGGCAAGGATCCGGAAACAGCAAAATCTTGATTATATCAAAGTCGTGGCAACTGGCGGACTTGCGCCGCTATTTGCAAAGGCTGTAGACGAAATTGAACATTTGCACGGCGATCTGACCATGTTGGGTCTTTTGATGATTTATCGTCGCAACAGCGACAAGGTCGCCAAACAGGCCTGATCAGACCCGATCAGGTTTGCGCCGGGGGCGGCATGTTTTGCGCCCCTGATCTGAGCGTCGAAAATAAAGGATTACGGTCAGTGGATTTGTATTTGCCAAAAGACGAAGTGTTGTTCGTGCCGCTTGGCGGTTCGGGCGAAATTGGCATGAACCTGAACCTTTATGGCTACGATGACCAGTGGCTGATGGTTGATATGGGGGTTTCCTTTGGCGAGGAAGGGCTTCCGGGTGTTGATGTTGTCATGCCCGACCCTTCATTTATCGAGGACCGCAAGGACAAGCTGCTTGGTCTTGTTCTGACCCATGCCCACGAAGATCACCTTGGGGCGGTGCCATATCTTTGGCCGCGGCTGAAATGCCCGATCTATGCAACGCCGTTTGCCGCCGAATTCCTTAAGGCCAAGCTTGCCGAAACCGATTTCGCCGATCAGGTGCCGATCCATGTGATCGAACTTGGCGGCCGGTTCAAGCTGGGCTGCTTTGATATCGAATTTGTCACCATGACCCATTCGATCCTTGAACCCAATGCGCTTGCCATCCGCACGCCCAAGGGATTGATCGTTCATACCGGTGACTGGAAATTTGATCCCGATCCGCAGATCGGCGAAGCATCCGACGTCAAGAAGCTTGAAGCACTGGGCGACGAAGGCGTCATGGCGCTGGTGTGCGATTCAACCAATGTCTTTTCCGAGGGCAAAACCGGATCAGAAGGCGAGGTCGCCAAAAATCTTTCGACCCTGTTTGCCGAACATCCGCAAGGACGCATTGCGGTTGCCTGCTTTGCGACCAATGTTGCCCGTGTTCAGTCGGTGATCGAAGCCGCGCATGAAAATGGCCGTTGCGTCGGACTTGCCGGGCGGTCGCTTAATCGCGTGACAGAAGCAGCCCGCGAAGTCGGTTACCTTACCGGCTATCCGAACCTGTTGTCCGACGAAGAGGCAATGGAAGTGCCCAAGGATCAGGTGCTTTTGATTTGTACCGGATCGCAGGGCGAACCGCGTGCGGCCCTTTCACGGATTGCCAAGGGTGACCATCCGACAGTGGAACTTGATCCGGGTGATACGGTTGTGTTTTCGGCCCGTGAAATTCCGGGGAATGAAAAATCCATCGGCTATATCCAGAATCTTTTGATCCGGCGCGGGATCAAGGTCATTACCGCCCGCGATGAGCCGATCCACGTATCTGGCCATCCGGGACGTGAAGACCTGACCCGGATGTATCAATTGACCCGCCCGCAAATTCTGGTGCCGGTGCATGGTGAAACCCGCCATCTGTGCGAACAGGCGGCATTGGGGGCGGAATGCCAGATCCCCGAACAGGTCATTCCCCATGACGGCACGGTCATCCGGCTGTCACCGGGCAATGCGCATGTGATTGGCGTGGCGGATGCGGGAATTCTTGCCCTTGATGGCGGACGGCTGCTGAAACGTGATGCCGATACCATCCGCAACCGTAACCGGATTGTCTGGAACGGTGTCATGTTTGTCACCGTAGTCCTGAACCAGTTTGGCGAAATGGTGAACGATCCGATGATCACCGCGCCCAGTCTGTTTGATGAACCCGATGACCAGACGCGGCTTGATCATTTTGCGGCGGAAATCGGCAACCGGGTTGATCAGCTTAATGATGACGAGGTCCTGGATGATGCGGCGGTTATCCTTGCCGTCCGTCAGGCATTGCGTCGTCCGGTACGCCAGCGCCTTGGCAAACGGCCATTGATCGAAGTCCATCTGGTGCGGGTAACCGAAAAGGGCTGATGACCCAATCAATGCGACCCTGATCACAGTCCATTGGGCGGGCGCGGGGATAATAACCCTTTCGACGAAATGGGGAATTGTCTTTTGGCGTCTGCCTATCCTAGATTGTCGGTGATCGGGCTGATCATATTCGCAGGAGCAAGACCATGATTGGACGGCTGAACCATGTCGCCATTGCCGTACCGGACCTTGAAGCAGGGATCGCGCAATATCGTGATGTCCTGGGGGCCAAGGTATCAGAGCCACAGGACGAACCCGATCACGGCGTAACCGTTGTGTTTGTCGAATTGCCCAACACCAAGATCGAATTGCTGTATCCGTTGGGGGACAATTCACCGATCAACGGATTTCTTGAAAAGAACGCGTCGGGCGGCATTCATCATGTGTGTTATGAAGTCGACGATATCCTGGCTGCGCGCGACAAGCTTCAGGAAAGTGGTGCGCGCGTGCTGGGTGACGGGGAACCGAAGATCGGCGCGCATGGCAAGCCGGTGCTGTTCCTGCATCCCAAGGATTTCAACGGCACACTGGTCGAACTTGAACAGGTCTGAGCCCGCGTAATTCATCATTTGGCATCATCCGACCAATCGGGCAGGGCGCATCCATCCTGCCCGTCCTATCGCACCACCATCAAAAGAGATCTTCATGAACTGGTTTTCGGGACTTCTGGTTTACATCGTTATCTGGTGGCTGGTGCTGTTCATGGTGCTGCCGTTTGGTGTGAAGCGGGCAGAAAATGTTGAACCGGGTCATGACAGCGGCGCCCCGCAAAAAGCCCATATGTGGAAAAAGGTGCTGGCAACCAGCCTGATTTCAGCGATCCTTTGGGTGGTTGCGGTTTTCGTTATCACTAGCGGCATGATCGAAGTTCGTCCGCCAAAATAATACCGGGTGCGGTCAAACCCCCAAAACAGGCCCGCCAACAGAAAACCCCGCACGAAATGCTGCGGGGTTTTGTCATTTTATGCTGCAAGGGGAACCGGGATCAAAGCGGAGGGCAAAAAAAAAGCAAGATCACAAGGATCTTGCTAAGATGCTATTTTTATAGCTGTTTTCCCGTAATCTTTTTATGCTTCCTCCTAAGACCTGGGCTTCTTGGCACAGGTTTTAATTCGACGTCGCGCCTGCTTCTTGTATGCTTATTGGCAACAAAGCCTCCCGCAATTTTATGAGCGGCTGCGATACGCCTTCCGCAACGATCTTGCGTCGAAAGCGGAGGACTAAAAAGCCACATGTTTCAGTTTTATGCAAGCTGTTTTGACCAAACTTCACAAATGTTTCGATGCTGCAGTGCACACAGATAGGGTGAAACTAAGAGATGCATAATATTCCATTGGTCGAACCTATGTTAAGCCGTGGTTTTGGTCATAAAATCAGACTATTGGCGGCTGTCGCCGTATCATTGCTGGTGACGGGTCCGATATCTTCGGCATTGGCGCAGTCCGAATCCCCGCTGCCAACCAAACAGGATGAACCGGTATCGGGCGATGCCGGCCCCGCGGGTGCCGGTACGGAAACCGAAAAGCCCAAAATCATCGTGTCACGATCAGCCTGCAAGGCCCTGGTACAGCATGTTCCCGATGATGATGTTGCCTACAAACCCGGCGTCGATGTTCACGGCAACAAGGTTGTTGGTGCCGATCTGGACGGGGGCAGCGACATCACCAAATCCCTGCCCAAACAGATCGAATTTCCGGTTACGCTGGATTTCTTTGAATATAGCGGCATCGCAGTACCAAGCGGCATGAGCGGCGAGCAATCTGTCGGCAAAATCACCTATCGCAATGGCAGGGTGTATTTCAATGACCAGCCGCTGGGCGACAATGCCTATGATGATGAATTGATTGCGGCATGCCGTGCGGCGGGTTTCCGGTAAGCTGGCGATGTTGGAACTTTGGTCATCGCAGTTTTGCCATCATTGAAAATTAGGGTCAGCATTCAATTGCATGTGAACCTTATTTGGGCGGGGACCAGATAACCGAAGTTCCGGCTTGCGTTTCGGGCAGCTCTGTCGCATTTTCCGGGCAAGGTATTCAAACACCCAAATATTCAGATTTGATCATCACGAGGCATTGATGCGTCTTTCCCAGTTCTTCCTGCCGACCCTGAAGGAAACCCCGTCAGAAGCACAGATTGCTTCTCATCGTTTGATGCTGCGTGCCGGTATGGTCCGTCAGCTCACGGCCGGGATTTATTCATGGTTGCCGCTTGGTTACCGTGTTCTCAAAAAGATCGAGCAGATCGTTCGTGAAGAACAGGACGCCGTTGGTTGCAACGAATTGCTGATGCCGACCATTCAGCCGGCCGAGCTGTGGCAGGAAAGTGGTCGTTATGACGATTACGGTCTTGAGATGCTGCGCATCACCGACCGTCATGATCGCAAGATGCTGTTTGGTCCGACCAACGAGGAAGCGATCACCGATATCTTCCGCAAGGATATCCGCTCCTACAAGCAACTGCCGCAGCTGATGTATCATATTCAGTGGAAATTCCGCGACGAGATCCGCCCGCGCTTTGGTGTGATGCGTGGTCGTGAATTCCTGATGAAAGATGCCTATTCGTTCGATATCGATTACGAAAGTTCGCGTCACGCCTATAACAAGATGTTCCTGGCCTATTGCCGCACCTTTACCCGTCTGGGTGTCAAGGCGATCCCGATGGTAGCCGATACCGGGCCGATCGGCGGTGATTTGAGCCACGAATTCATCATTCTTGCCGATACCGGCGAAAGCGAAGTCTTCTGCGACAAGAAGTGGCTGGACAAGGATCTGAGCGGCAAGGGCGTTGACCTTAATGACCGTACCGCACTTGAAAACTGGGTGCAGGGTACGCTGGTTGACTATGCCGCGACCGAAGAAAAGCACGATGCGGACAACAGCCCGATTTCCGGTGACGACCTGATTGCGACGCGCGGTATCGAAGTTGGTCATATCTTCCATTTCGGCACCAAATATTCCGAACCGATGGGCGCGACTGTTCTGGGCCCGGATGGCAAGGAAGTACCGGTTATGATGGGGTCGTACGGTATTGGCGTTTCGCGTCTGGTTGGCGCGCTGATCGAAGCATCTCATGATGAAAACGGCATCGTCTGGCCGGATGCGGTTGCACCCTACAAGGTTGGCCTTATCAACCTGCGTACGGGCGATGACGAATGCGATGCCGCCTGTGAAGATGCCTATGGCAAGCTGACCAATGCCGGTATCGAGGTTCTCTATGATGATCGCGATATCCGTGCTGGCGGCAAGTTTGCCGATATGGACCTGATCGGTCTGCCATGGCAGATCGTGATCGGTCCGAAGGGCCTTAAAAACGGTGTTGTCGAATTGAAAAACCGCAGGACCGGTGAAAAAACAGAAGTCACTTTCGAAGCGGCTCTGAACCAGATCAGCGCCTGATAGACCTTGTTCAAGCGGGGCAGCGATTGCTGCCCCGTTGCCATTTCCGGTTCTGAATATATCTTAACCTGTTCAAACCGTTTCCCGACCCGCTTCCACAAGGATAGATTGCCCATGTTCAGTCCGTTCGAACGTATGGTGGCCTTCCGCTACCTGCGTCCACGTCGGCAGGAAGGCTTTGTTTCCGTCATCGCCATCTTTTCGTTGCTTGGCATCATGCTTGGTGTTGCAACGCTGATTATCGTGATGTCGGTGATGAACGGTTTCCGCGCCGAATTGCTTGGCCGTATTTTGGGGCTGAATGGGCATATTTCAGTTTATGCCCAGGGCAATGGTGGCATTGGTGATTATGCCAAGATCGAAAAGCAGATCGCGGAAAACGGCAATGTCATGATGACGGTGCCGGTGGTCGAAGGCCAGGTCATGGCGTCCAAGAATGGTCGCGCATCGGGCGCGATTGTGCGCGGCATGCGCCCCGAAGACGTCAAAAAACGCAAAACCATTGCCGACAATATCGTTTTCGGATCCCTTGATGATTTCAAGGGCGATGACACCGTGATCATGGGCGCACGTCTTGCCATGAAACTTGGGGTCGGGGTTGGCGATACGGTCAATCTGATATCGCCCAAGGGCAATGTGACGGCATTTGGTGCCGTGCCGCGGGTGCGTGCATATAAGGTCGCCGGTCTGTTTGACATCGGCATGTATGAATATGACAGCGGCTTTATCTTCATGCCGCTATCAGCAGCCCAGGTCTATTTCCGTCTGCCCGAAAAGATCACGCATTTCGAAGTGATGCTTGATGATATATCGGCGCTTGACGATACCATGGACCAGTTGCTGACAACTCTTTCCGGTGAAAGTCTGCGCCTTGTAAACTGGCAGCAATCCAATGCCGGATTCTTTAACGCGCTTCAGGTGGAACGCAATGTCATGTTCCTGATCCTGACGCTGATCATTCTGGTCGCGGCCTTTAACATCATTTCGGGCATGGTGATGCTGGTAAAGGACAAGGGGCGCGATATCGCGATCCTGCGGACGATGGGGGCAACCCGCCAGTCGATCATGAAGGTCTTTTTCCTGGCCGGGGCATCAATTGGTGTCTTGGGCACGATCAGTGGCCTGATCATCGGGGTTCTGTTCTGTCTGAATATCGAAAATATCCGTCAGTTCATCCAGAGCCTGACCGGAACCGATCTGTTTAACGCTGAGATCTATTTCCTGTCGCAGCTTCCGGCCGATATGGATGTTGGCGAAGTGGTAATGGTTTGCATCATGTCGCTGAGCCTGTCGTTCCTTGCGACCGTGTATCCGGCATGGCGCGCCTCACGCCTCGATCCGGTGGAGGCCCTGCGTTATGAGTGATCTTATCAAAACCACTGCTGAACAACGTTCGCGCAATGTCGTGCTGCGTCTGGAAAAGATTGATCGCATTTTCAATCAGGGTCCGGATCAGCTCGAAATTCTGAAATCGGTCGATCTTGAAATCCATCAAGGCGAAATTGTTGCGCTTGTCGGTCCGTCGGGTGCGGGCAAGTCAACGCTTTTGCAGATTGCCGGACTTTTGGAAAAACCCGATGGCGGGCTGGTTTCCATTGGTGGAAAGCGTAGCACGGATCTGTCGGACCTTGCGCGGACCGAAATGCGCCGGAACCATATCGGCTTTGTGTATCAGTACCACCATCTGTTGCCGGAATTTTCGGCCTTGGAAAATGTGGTCATGCCGCAAATGATCAATGGGCTGAAACGCTCCGAGGCCGAAGAACGCGGTCTCGAACTTCTGCGGTGCCTTGGTCTGGAAAAACGCGCCGATCATCGTCCTGCGCGTCTGTCAGGTGGTGAACAGCAACGCGTTGCCATTGCGCGTGCACTGGCCAATGTGCCCGATGTGCTGTTTGCTGATGAGCCGACCGGTAACCTTGATCCGCATACTGCCGATACGGTGTTTGGCATGTTGATGGCACTGGTGCGTGAAACCGGTCTGGCGTCGCTGATTGCGACCCATAACCCGGAACTGGCGCGCCAGATGGATCGGGTTGTGACCCTGCGCGATGGTCATCTGATCGAACTTGACCGGGCTGAACTTTCCTAATCGGTCAAAATTCTTTAAGCTGATTTCCAGCGTCGCTTCGCATTCTAGCAAAGCGGCGCTTTACCTGCCTTTTGTCTTATTTTCCGGGGTTAGACTTCGATGGAAAACGGTTTCGTCCATCTTCGTGTTCACACCAACTATTCGCTTGCCGAAGGTGCCATCACGACGAAGGAGCTTGCCAAACTTTGTGCAGCCGATGGCCAGCCCGCCGTTGCGATGACCGATACCGACAATATGTTCGGTGCTCTTGACTTTGCCGGCGCACTGAGTGGTGGTGGCGTGCAGCCGATCCTGGGTGTCCAGATGGGGGTCGAACGGTTTGGTGATAAACCGGCCGTTGGCAAAATTGCCCGTGAACCGATGCCCGATCGACTGGTGCTGATTGCCCAGAACAAGGAAGGTTATTTCAATCTTCTGAAAATCGTGTCACGCGCCCATATGACGTCCGAAGCCGGGAGCGAGCCCAAGGCGCTTTATGACCATATTCGGAAATATTCCGGACATATCATCTGTTTGACAGGCGGCCCGACTGGTCCGCTGGCCCGCTTGCTGGCCGATGAACAGGTTGAAAAGGCCGAAGAATGTCTTGCGCAGCTCAAGGATATTTTTGGCAACCGGCTTTATATCGAACTGCAACGCCATGGCGAGGAACTGGAAGACCTGGTGGAACCGGGTCTGATCAAGCTTGCCTATGATCATGATGTTCCCTTGGTTGCGACCAATAACTGCTACTTCCCGTCGGCAGATATGTATGAAGCCCACGACGTCTTCATCTGTATCGGGCAGGGGGCGGTTGTCGGCCAGGAAGATCGCTGGAAACTGACGCCCGACCATCGGTTTAAAACCGCAGCAGAAATGCGCGAACTGTTTGCCGATATTCCCGAAGCCTGTGACAACACACTTCTGATCGCCAAACGCTGTTCCTGGCATGTCGAAAAAATTGACCCGATCCTGCCGCCATTTGATTGCGGTGAAGGCCGTACCGAGGTCGACGAACTGCGCCACATGTCCGAAGAGGGGCTTAAAGGCCGCCTTGAAAAATATGTCTTTACCGAAGACATGTCGGATGCCGAAAAAGAAGAAATCGCCAAACCGTATTGGGAACGTCTGGATTATGAACTGGGTATCATCAACCAGATGGGGTTCCCGGGTTACTTCCTGATCGTTGCCGACTTTATCCAGTGGGCGAAGGACCATGATATTCCGGTCGGACCGGGTCGTGGTTCGGGTGCCGGTTCGCTGGTTGCCTATGCGCTTTTGATTACCGACCTTGATCCTTTGCGGTTCTCGTTGCTGTTCGAACGTTTCCTTAACCCGGAACGTGTGTCCATGCCCGACTTTGACGTCGATTTCTGTCAGGACCGGCGCGGCGAAGTTATCGAATATGTGCAAAAGAAATACGGTCATGACCGTGTGGCCCAGATCATCACATTCGGTAAGTTGCAGGCAAAGGCAGCCGTGCGCGACGTCGGGCGTGTGTTGAGCATCCCGTATGGTTATGTCGATAAAATCTGTAAAATGATTCCGGGTGATCCGGCCAAACCGATCCCGCTTAAGGAAGGGATCGATATGGAACCGGATTTGCGGCGTATTGCGCGCGAAGACCCGGACATTGACCGACTGCTGTCGATCGCCATGCAGATCGAAGGTCTTTATCGTAACTCCTCGACCCATGCCGCCGGTGTTGTGATTGGTGACCGCGATCTTGACGCGCTGGTCCCGCTTTATCGTGATCCGCGCTCGGACATGCCAGTAACACAGTTCAACATGAAGTTCGTTGAAAATGCCGGTCTGGTGAAGTTCGACTTCCTGGGGCTTAAGACGCTGACGGTGATTATCGAGGCCGTCAACCTGATGCGTCAGCGCAAGGATGTCCCGCAAAACTTTGATATCGGCGCCATTCCGCTTGATGACCGTGCGGCGTTCAAGCTTTTGTCTGCGGCCGAAACGGTTGGCGTGTTCCAGCTTGAATCCCAAGGGATGCAGGACGTGTTGCGCGGCCTGAAGCCAGATACGCTAGAAGACATTATCGCTGTTGTGGCCCTGTATCGTCCGGGGCCGATGGATAACATTCCCCATTACATCGCGCGTAAGCACGGTCAGGAAGAACCTGACTATATGCATCCGATGTTGCAGCCGATCCTCGAAGAAACCTATGGCATCATGATCTATCAGGAGCAGGTCATGCAGCTTGCCCAGATCATGGCGGGTTATTCGCTTGGTGGCGCTGACCTGTTGCGTCGCGCAATGGGTAAGAAAATCGCCGAGGAAATGGAAAAACAGCGCGGGCTGTTTGTTGATGGTTCCGAAAAGAACGGCGTCGATCGTGCCCAAGCGTCTGATATCTTTGATCAGGTCGCAAAGTTCGCATCCTACGGCTTTAACAAATCGCACGCGGCAGCCTATGCGCTGGTGGCGTATCAGACTGCCTATCTGAAGGCGAACTATCCGGTCGAGTTCATGGCTGCTCTCATGACGCTCGATATGCATAACACCGAAAAACTGGCGGTGTTCAAGCAGGAGGTCGAACGGCTTGAGATCGAAATTCTGCCGCCATGTGTGAACAATTCCCAGGTGGCGTTTTCGGTTGAAAACCATGACGGGGTTCGCAAAATCCGGTACGCGCTGGCGGCAGTTCGAAATGTCGGTGATGCGGCGATGGAAAGCCTTGTCGCCGAACGTGAAGCCAACGGTCCGTTCAAGGACATTACCGATTTCGCATCACGCATCGACAGTCGCGCTGTCAACAAACGTCTGCTTGAAAACCTTGTGCGGGCAGGGGCGCTTGATTGTCTGACGCCCAACCGCAAGGTCATGTTTGAAAATGTCGATAAGGTGATTGCCGTTGCGCAGCGTGAAATGCAGGCGCGCAATGATGACCAGATTTCGATGTTTGGTGATAGCAGCGGCTTTGGCAAGGACAAGATCCGCCTGCCTGATGATCGTGACTGGGTGCCGATGGAAAAACTGACCGAGGAATTTTCCGCCATCGGTTTCTATCTGTCAGCGCATCCGCTTGATACATTCGGCAAAAGCATCCAGCGGATCGGTATTGCCCCGATCAAGGAACTGCCCGCGCGTATGCGTGCCCAGAACAAGGGCGCCATTCGTCTTGCCGGGACATTGATCAATGCGCGTGAAATGATTTCAAAAAAGAACGGGTCAAAGTTTGCCTTTGTCATGTTCTCGGACCCGACCGGAAGCTTCGAGGTTGCCTTCTGGGCAGAAGCATGGGCGGCTTATAAGGAAATCATCAATGCGGGGCGACCTGTTCTGTTGATTGTGGCAGCAGAAATGCGCGAAGGACAGCTGCGCATTCAGGGACAGCGCGTTGAGGATCTTGAGCAGGCTGTTGCTGGCGCGGCCGAGGGTATCCGTATTCGCCTCAACCGTCCTGACCCCGTACCGGAAATTTGTCAGCTTCTTGCCGATGCCGGCAAGGGACGGGGGCTTGTGACGCTTTCATCTGTCTGCGATGACGGTCGCATGGCCGAAATTGAACTTGAAGACAAATACAAGGTCGGGCCGTCGCTGATCGGTGCGATTGGCGCAATTCCGGGTGTGGAATTCGCCGAAGAAATCTGATGATTTGACGTCGAAACTGTCTGCGTGTCGGGCAAAGGTTCCCGGATCGCGCAGAAATGCGTACTTTAGGGCTTGCATTCTTGTCGGGACGGGATTAAAACCCGCCCCGAACATCGCACGCGAAAGAGCGGCGACTGCCGTCATATGGCAACTCGTCCATCCGGTGTTTCATGCATGAGGCATGAGATTCCCTTTCGCGGAGGTATTAACCGGAAAAAGGTAGGAACTATTATGGCATTGCCAACCTTTACCATGCGCCAGCTCATGGAAGCTGGTGTCCACTTTGGTCACCACACCCGCCGTTGGAACCCGAAGATGAAAAAGTTCATCTTTGGTGCACGTAACGACATCCACATTCTGAACCTGCAGGAAACCGTTCCGATGCTGCATCGCGCGATGCAGGCAGTTCGTGACGTTACCGCTTCTGGTGGTCGTGTTCTTTTCGTCGGTACCAAGCGTCAGGCTTCCCCGATCATCGCAGACGCTGCAAAGCGTTGCGGCCAGTACTATGTCAACCATCGCTGGCTCGGCGGCATGCTGACCAACTGGAATACCGTTTCCAACTCGATCAAGCGCCTTAAAGAACAGGAAGAAATCCTGTCTTCTGGTGCAGAAGGTCTGACCAAAAAAGAAATCCTGAACCTGACCCGTTCGCGCGACAAGCTTGAGCGCGCGCTTGGCGGTATCAAGGACATGGGTGGTCTTCCGGACATCATCGTCGTGGTCGACACCAACAAAGAATCTCTTGCCATCCAGGATGCCAAGAACCTGAACATTCCGGTCGTTGCAATCCTCGACTCCAACTCTGATCCGGCAAACATCCAGTACCCGGTTCCGGGCAACGACGATGCGATCCGTGCGATCCAGCTGTATTGCGACCTGTTCGTCGGTTCTGTTCTGGACGGTATCCAGGAAGAAATGACTGCTTCTGGCGCAGATCTCGGCGAAGCGGAAGAAGTTCCGGCCGAAGCAGCTGCCGCAGCTGACGCTGCAGAAGAAGCTTCCGCATAAGTTTCATTTTGTACCTGATGAAACGGCGGCTAGCATGCCGCCGTTTTGTTAGGTGTTCACCTGATCGCGTAATAGGGGCTTAAAAAATGGCTATTACCGCTGCTCTCGTAAAAGAGCTTCGCGAAACCACCGGCGCTGGCATGATGGATTGCAAAAAAGCGCTGTCTGAAACCGATGGTAACCTTGAAGCAGCTGTTGACTGGCTGCGTACCAAAGGTCTTGCTGCTGCTGCCAAGAAAGCTGGCCGTGTTGCTGCCGAAGGTCTGGTTGCTGTTGCTGTTGACGGCACCAAAGGTGCAGTTGTCGAGCTGAACTCGGAAACCGACTTCGTTTCGCGTAACGAAGACTTCCAGAAATTCGTCAGCGAAATCGCAGTACAGGCTGTTTCGGCAAATGGCGACATTGATACCCTTAAAGCTGCTGCTTTCCCGGGTACGTCGCGTAACGTCGAAGAGCAGGTTACCCACATGATCGCCACCATCGGCGAAAACATGTCCCTGCGTCGTTCGGCTGGCCTGTCGGTGGAAAAAGGCGTTGTTGCGTCCTACATCCACTCGGCTGTTGCTGCAAACCTCGGCAAGATCGGCGTTCTGGTTGCTCTGGAATCCGAAGCTGATGCTGCTGTTCTCGAAGGCCTGGGCAAACAGATTGCAATGCACATTGCAGCAACCAACCCGGCATCGGCAACGGTTGATGATCTGGATCCGGAACTGGTCGAGCGTGAAAAAGCCGTTCTGACCGAGCAGGCCAAAGAATCCGGCCGTCCGGCAGAAATCATCGAAAAGATGATTGAAGGTCGTATCCGTAAATATTACGAGCAGGTCGTTCTGGTTGAACAGACCTTCGTTATTGACGGTGAAAGCAAAGTCAAAGCCGTGATCGAAAACGCTGCCAAAGAAGCTGGTAAGCCGATCACCCTGAAGGGCTTTGTTCGCTTCGAACTCGGTGAAGGCATCGAGCGCGAAGAAAAAGACTTTGCTGCTGAAGTTGCTGAGCAGCTGAACAAATAAAACATCTGATCGGAATGGTGCGTTCGTCATCATTTCGTGTATGATCCAGACCGGCGAGGTCGGCAGCGCATATCCGCCCTGTTACTCGCCGGTCTTTTTATATCTGAATTTTGCATTTCCCGATCCGGGGCAGTGCGCTACATCGGCATTTAAGAGGCATTGAGATATGGCAGAAAACGGCCAACTGAAATTTCGCCGCGTTCTTCTTAAGCTCTCGGGTGAGGGGCTTTTAGGGAAACAGCAATACGGAATTGATCCTGAAACGGTTGACCGGATTGCCAGCGAAATCAAAGCCGTTCATGACATGGGTGCCGAAGTTTGCATGGTGATTGGCGGCGGGAATATTTTCCGCGGCGTCAAGGGCGCCTCACAAGGGATGGAACGCGCAACCGCCGACTATATGGGCATGCTTGCGACCATCATGAATGCGCTTGCGGTTCAGAACGCGCTTGAGCGCCACGGGGTTCAGACCCGTGTGCAGTCCGCGATCCCGATGTCCTCTGTTTGCGAACCCTATATCCGCCGTCGTGCTGTTCGTCACATGGAAAAGGGCCGCGTCGTCATCTTTGCTGCCGGGACGGGCAACCCGTTCTTTACCACCGATACCGCTGCGGCTTTGCGTGCGGTTGAGATGGGCTGTGATGCCCTGCTTAAGGGGACGCAGGTTGACGGTGTTTATACCGCAGACCCGAAAACGGACCCGACCGCAGAACGCTATGATCAACTGACCTATATGGAAGTTTTGTCCAAAGATTTGCGTGTGATGGATGCATCGGCTATTTCTTTGGCACGCGAAAATGATATTCCGGTTATCGTATTTTCTTTGCATAATCCGGGTGCCTTTGCAGACGTTGTTACTGCGAAGGGGACGTTTACGATTATTTCGAATGGAGACTGAACGTGTCTGACGTTGCTGGCCTAAAAAAGGACCTGTCCCGCCGTATGGAAGGGGCTGTCGAAGTGTTGCACAAGGAATTCACCGGTTTGCGGACCGGACGTGCCAGTGTGAGCCTTCTTGAGCCGGTCATGGTTGAAGCCTATGGCGTTCCGACCCCGCTTAACCAGGTGGCGTCTGTTAGCGTTCCCGAGCCGCGTATGCTTTCGGTTCAGGTATGGGATAAGTCCATGGTCAAATCCGTTGAAAAAGCCATTCGTGATTCGGGTCTTGGCCTGAACCCGGCTGCTGATGGAACTCTTGTGCGCGTGCCGATTCCGCCGCTGAACGAAGAACGTCGTGCTGAATTGTCCAAAGTTGCTGGCAAATATGCCGAACAGGCCAAGATTTCAGTACGTAACGTCCGCCGTGACGGTATGGACCAGCTCAAAAAATGGGAAAAAGACAGCGAGATTTCCAAAGACGAGCTGCACAGCGAAGAAAAAGAGATCCAGAAGCTGACCGACAAGGTCATCGGCGAGATTGACGAAGCGCTGTCGCACAAAGAACAGGAAATCATGCAAGTCTGATTATGGCTGTGCTTTCTTCGCAAACCCAACCGTCAGATACGCAAATTGTCCCGCGTCACGTTGCCATCATCATGGATGGCAACGGGCGTTGGGCGCGTAGCCGCGGGCGTCCTCGTACAATGGGGCATCGCGCAGGCGTCGAGGCCGTGCGTCGTACGATCGAGGCATCTGTCGAACTCGGTATCGAGTATCTGACGCTGTACGGTTTTTCGACCGAGAACTGGAAGCGCCCGGAAAGTGAAGTAAGTGACCTGATGGGCTTGCTGCGCCTGTTTATCAAGCGCGAGCTTTCCACCTTGCAGAAAAATGGTGTGAAAATCCGGATTATCGGTGACCGGTCGCGGTTTGCAGATGATATCCGTGCTTTGCTTGATAAGGCCGAAAGCGCAACCAGTGGCAATTCGCGGCTTAATCTTACAATCGCACTAAGCTATGGCGCGCGTGCCGAATTGACCCAGGCGATGCGTGAAATTGCCAAAAAGGTCGCATCCGGGGAAATTTCGGCAGACGCGATTACCGAAGATCTGATTGAACAGAACCTGTCCACAGTCGGGATTCCTGATCCTGATTTGTTGATCAGGACCAGTGGCGAGCAGCGTATCAGCAATTTCCTTTTGTGGCAGTCCGCCTATACAGAATTCGTTTTCGAAGACGTATTGTGGCCGGATTTCGACCGTAACCATCTGGAAAAAGCCATTGACAACTTTGCCGGACGGGAGCGGCGTTTTGGTGCAGTCATCTGAAACCGAACGTCTCAAAGATAATAATTCCGGATTGAAGCCGCGCATTCTTTCTGCGCTGGTTATGACCCCGGTGGCTGTTGCCGCTGTGTGGTTTGGATCACCATATTTCGATATTCTGCTGTTTGCGTTTTCCGCGGGTATGATGTGGGAATGGTCGCGCATGTGCGCGCCAGCAAACTATAATGGTATTTCGGTTGTTGCAGCTGTGGCACTTGGTGTTGCGATGTTGATGCAAATGACCGGCCAGGAAGAATATATCGTGATGCCGCTTGCTATCAGCGTCATTATTGGCGCTGCCCGGTCGGGCAAGAATTGGTTCATTGCCGGTTTTGGCATTCTATATGTATCGCTTGCTGCATTGGCGGCACTTTGGTTGCGCAATCAGGATCATGACGGATTGCTGACCATCATGTGGTTGTTCTTCCTTGTCTGGGCCACCGATACAGGGGGCTACGCTTTTGGAAAGATGATCGGCGGGCCAAAGCTTGCACCGCGTTTCAGTCCGAAAAAGACGTGGGCGGGGCTGATTGGTGGTATGGTATGTGCGGGTTTGATTGGCGCAATTGTCACCTATTTCAGTGCCGATGCAATCAACTGGATGATTGTTGGTGTCAGCATGTTGCTTGCTGTAGTCGCACAGGTTGGCGATCTTGGTGAATCGGCGCTCAAACGTCGGTTCGCAGTCAAGGACAGCAGCAACCTGATCCCGGGTCATGGGGGCTTGCTTGATCGCGCTGACGGGATGCTGTCGGTATTTCCGGTTGCCTTTGTTATTATCTGTTTCGCAGGGCTTGCGCTGCGATAGGGCGGTTGAACCAGCGACCGCTTTTTTTACAGGTGTTTGATGAGTTTGAAGAAATCCGTCAGTGTTTTTGGCGTGACCGGTTCAATCGGGACCAGCACGGTTGATATTCTCAAAAGCCATGCGGACAAATATAGCGTCGATGCCGTGACAGCACACCGCAATGTTGAGGCCTTGGCACAAATCGCCAGGGATCTTTCGGCAAAATTCGCGGTGATTGGCGATCCCGACCTTTATGACGAGCTGTGCGATGCGCTTGCCGGATCGGGTGTCGAAGCCGGTGCAGGTGAAAGTGCCCTGATTGATGCCGCTCAGCACCCGTCAGATATTGTTATTGCTGCTATTGTTGGTGCTGCCGGCTTGAAGCCGACATTGGCGGCAATCCGGCGCGGGGCACGTGTAGGGTTGGCCAACAAGGAAACCCTTGTCTGCGCCGGTGCCCTTATGACTGCAGAAGTCGCGCAACATGGGGCGACACTCATTCCGGTTGATTCGGAACATAGTGCTATTTTCCAGGTTCTAGAAGACCGTCCGGAACACCAGGTTGATCGCATATTGCTGACGGCTTCAGGCGGACCGTTTCGCGAATGGTCCCTGGACAACATGAAGTCGGTGACCCGTGCACAGGCGCTTGCCCACCCAAATTGGGATATGGGGGCGAAAATCTCAATCGACTCTGCGACGATGATGAACAAGGGGCTGGAGCTGATCGAAGCCTGGCATCTTTTCCCGGTACCGGAAGACAAGATTGAAATTGTTGTTCATCCTCAATCGGTTGTGCATAGTATGGTCGAATATTGCGATGGTTCGGTACTTGCGCAACTCGGTTCACCGGATATGCGAACCCCGATCGCCTATGCGCTGGCATGGCCGGAAAGGATCAAGGTCGATGTACCTCGTCTTGATTTTGCCACGATCGGGGGGTTGAACTTCCAACAACCGGATACAGAACGCTTTCCTGCATTGCGTTTGGCACGCCAGGCCTTGCAGGAAGGTGGTACACTGCCTACTGTCCTGAACGGCGCAAATGAAGTTGCGGTTGAGGCCTTCTTGCGCGATCAGATAGGGTTCCTGGATGTTGCGGGAATTGTCGAGACTGTGATGAACAAGATCGGCAGTCATCGATTGACCGATCTGGACCAGGTGTTTGAGACAGATGCGATGGTGCGCCGTGAAACGGCTGCCTGTATCGCTGCTGTTTAAGTTGAAATTTCCGGTTTTTCCGGACAAGGGACGTCTTGATGGAAACCTTACTTGCCTTTCTTTTTGTTCTGTCGGTTCTCGTGTTCGTTCACGAATACGGTCACTATTGGGTCGCCATCAAGAACGGGGTCAAAGTCGAAGCATTTTCCATTGGTTTCGGGCCGGAATTGTTCGGCTGGAAAGATAAAAAAGGCACGCGCTGGAAAGTAAGCCTGATCCCGCTTGGCGGTTATGTGAAGATGTTTGGCGACATGAACCCGGCAAGTGCCGGTCAGCGCGATGATCTTGATGCCGAAGAAGAAAAATACGCCTTCCATCACAAAAGTGTTGCTGCACGCGCCGCCATCGTGTTCGCCGGACCGTTTGCAAATTTCATCTTTGCCATTGTTGTCTTTACATTTTTGTTTGCCGCTGTTGGCCAACAGCGCGCGCTGCCTGTCGTTGGGGATGTGCTTGATGACAGTCCGGCTGCGACCGCCGGCTTGCTCAGTGATGATCAGATTACGGCAATTGATGGTGAAAGCGTTCAATGGTTCTCTGAGCTGTCGGAAATCGTTCGCGCCCATCCGGCGCAAACACTTTCGGTTACGGTTCTTCGTGATGGCCAGCAGATCGATCTTTCTGTAACGCCCGAGGCAATCACTGCTGATGAAAACGGTCAAACTCAGACCTTTGGACGTCTCGGTATTACAGCAGGGGCCTTTGACACCAGTCGGGACGGTGTGATCGATGCCGTCAGCCGGGCGTTTGAGACATTCTATTCGCTGACAACGCAAACTTTTGCCGCCCTTGGTGAAATGATCAGCGGTGATCGCGATAGCTCTGAGCTTGGTGGGCCGATCCGGATTGCACAGATGTCGGGGCAGGTGGCCGAAGGGGGCCTGGGACCTCTTCTGTTCTTTATGGGCTATCTTTCAATCAGTCTTGGGTTGATCAATCTGATGCCGGTACCTGTTCTTGATGGCGGGCATCTTGTGTTTTACGCGATTGAGGCAATTCGCGGTAAGCCATTGGGGGCAAAAGCACAAGAATATGGTTTCCGTATCGGCGCTGGTTTGGTATTCAGCTTAATCATTTTCGCAACGTGGAACGATTTGACGCAATTGGGTGTCTTCAGTTTCCTCAAAGGACTTGCTGGCTAATGAATGACAGCAACAGGGGGGTTAACTTGCTGCGTAAGGTAAAAGCGGCCGCACTGGCTGCGGCACTGCTTGGCGGTACAGCGCCAATTGTTATTCCGGTGGCAGCATATGCCCAACAGAATTCCGGCCTGATTCGCGAAATTCAGGTCGAAGGCAATAATCGAATTGAAAGCGGTACCGTTAACGCGTATCTGACCGTTGCGCCCGGTGATTCCTATGACGCCCGCCAGATCAATGATTCCCTCAAGGCATTGTTCTCGACCGGTCTGTTTGCAGACGTGTCGTTCAGCTTCAACCAGGGTGTGTTGAAGGTAAACGTTGTTGAAAACCCGATTATTAACCGCATTGCCTTTGAAGGTAACAATCGTCTGAAAGACGATGTACTCAGTGCCGAGTTGCAGTTGCGTCCGCGTGTTGTTTATACCCGGACCAAGGTTCAGGCAGATGTCCAGCGTATTCTGGAATTGTATCGCCGAAGCGGGCGTTTTGCGGCAACTGTCGATCCCAAAGTCATTCAGCTCGACCAGAACCGCGTTGATCTGGTCTTTGAAGTTGATGAAGGCGAAGCAACCGGTGTTCGCAAGATCAATTTCGTCGGCAACAAGGCGTTTGATGACGGTGAGCTTTCCGATGTCATCCGTACCACCGAAAGTGCGTGGTGGAAAATTCTGACATCCGATGACAACTACGATCCTGATCGTGTGACCTTTGACCGTGAATTGCTCCGTCGCTTCTATTTGTCGGCGGGGTATGCCGATTTTCAGGTTTTGTCATCTGTGGCGGAACTGACGCCGGATCGTTCCGATTTCTTCATCACCTATACGGTGAGCGAGGGACAGCGATATCGCTTTGGCGATGTAAAGATCGTATCGCAGATCGACAAAATCGATGCGGATTCCCTGTTGCCATTGATCGAGATCGAAAAAGACGAATGGTATAACGCGACCATGGTCGATGATGCTGTTGATGCATTGACCAACAGTGTCGGCGATCAGGGCTATGCCTTTATCGATATCCGCCCGAGCGTTCAGCGCAACCGCGAAACCGGTACCATCGATTTGACCTTCACGATTGCCGAAGGACCCAAGGTCTATGTCGAACGGATTGATGTTGTCGGCAACGTCAGGACGCTTGATGAAGTTATTCGACGTGAATTCCGTCTGGTTGAAGGCGACGCATTCAGCAGTTCGAAAATGAAGCGTTCAAAGCAGCGTATTGAAAACCTGAACTTCTTCAAATCGGTTGATGTCAAAACGCTTCCGGGCCAGACGCCGGATCAGACTATCCTTGAAGTCGATGTTGAAGAAAAATCGACCGGCGAATTTTCGATCGGGGCAGGTTACGGCACGGATAACGGTGCTTTCGGGCAGTTGGGTATTCGTGAACGCAACCTTCTGGGTAAAGGCCAGGATCTGCGACTTAACTTCACTTTGGGTTCCACGGATCAGCAAATCGATTTGTCCTTCACCGAGCCTTATTTCCTGGATCGTGAAGTCGCCGCCGGTTTCGATGTTTATCGTCGTGAAGAGGATAACCAGGACGAAAGCTCGTACGATGAAGAGCAGACTGGTGGACGTCTTCGTGCCGGATTCAAATATACCGAAGACCTGTCTCATTCGTTCCGCTACACGCTTGAGCAAAACAGCTATTCCGACATCGACGAAGATGAAGCATCCCGGCTGCTGTTGGCAGAAGAAACCGAATTCGTTGAATCCGCAATTGGTCACACGCTGACCTATGACAAGCGTGACAGCGCCGTCGCCCCGACCGAGGGTTATTTTGGGCGCTTGTCCAATGATTTTGCGGGCCTTGGCGGGGACGAGACCTATCTCCGTACGCGACTTGAGGGCGGTTATTACTATCCCCTTGATCGTGAGCACGAATGGGTTCTCTCGACCCGTGCCGGTACCGGTTATATCTTTGGTATCGGTGATGACACCCGCATTTCCCAGCGCTTTATGGTTGGTGGTTCCAACCTTCGCGGTTTCGAATCCGCCGGTGTAGGCCCGCGTGATATCGCAACGGGTGACTCCCTGGGTGGCAAGATGTATTACACCGGGTCTGTCCAGATGGACTTCCCGCTTGGTTTGCCGTCCGAGTTTGCCCTGAAAGGGCGCGTATTCAGTGACTTCGGCTCATCCGAAGGCGTTGACGGTGCGCGTGCCGGTGAAATTTATGACACCGGATCCATCCGTGGATCGGTCGGTGTCGGTGTTGGTTGGGAATCGCCGTTCGGCCCGATTGGTGTCGATCTTTCCCAAGCCATCCTGAAAGAAGACCACGACAAAGAGGAAGTGTTCCGACTTAACTTCGGAACCAGATTCTAATGATGAAAAAGTCGTTCCAGAAAATTCTCGTTGCGTCCGCACTCGTTTTTGGTGCCGCAATGGTTCCGCAGGCCCAGGCGCAAGAAACGCCAAATCCGGAAACCGTCGCATCGGTCATGATTGTCGATTATGCGGGCATCATGCGTGAAGCATCGGCCATGCAGGACGTGAAAAAACAAATTCGCGAGCGTCAGGTAACCTATCAGCAGGATATCGAAACGCGTCAGCAGGCGCTGCGCGAAGAGGAAAAGCAACTGGCGCAACAGCGCACTTTGCTTGCCGCTGACGTCTATCAGGAAAAGCAAAAGCAGTTCCAGCAAAAGGTCGCGGCATTCCAGAAGTTTGCCCAGGGACGCAGCCGTGTACTTGATCAGGCTCTTGCCGAAAGTCAGGCAACTTTCCAGAAAGCATTGAACGAGGTTATTGCCGGTCTGGCTGAAGAGCGCCGCGCAACTCTCGTCCTGCATCAGGCACAGGTGATTATCTTTGCCAATGCAATGAATGCCAGCAAGGAAGTGTTTGATCGGATCAATAAAAAAGTGCCGACGATCAAGGTTGAGTTCAAGGAAGGCTCCTGATGGCTGATTCCCGTTTCTTTAGCCGCAAAGGACCATTCAGCGTCGCGCAAATCGCCGAGCTGACGGGGGCAGATGTTGTAAATGCTCCTGATCGCGACCGGTTGTTTGATGATGTATCGCCGCTGCAAAATGCCGACAGCACGATCCTGAGCTTCTTTGATAACCGCAAATACATTGATGCGTTTATCAATAGCAAAGCCGGCGCGTGCTTTGTCCGGCCCGAGTTTGCCGACCGTGCACCAAAGGATATGGTCCTGTTTACGACCAACGATCCGTATCGGGCCTATGCCAAGGCTGCGACGGCGTTTTACCCGTTCGAGACCGGAAATGGTTCCATTTCCGAATTCGCGGTTGTTGACCCGTCTGCCAAGCTTGGAAAAGGCGTACAGGTCGATGCTGGCGCAGTTATCGGTGCGAATTGCGAAATCGGTGATGGAACCATCATCGAAGCCAATGCGGTAATCGGCAAGGGTGTGGTTATTGGTGCGGGATGCCGGATCGGGGCAAATGCATCAATCAGTCACAGCCTGATTGGCAATCTTTGCCTGATTTATCCTGGTGCGCGTATCGGTCAGGATGGGTTTGGCTTTGCCATGGGTCCGCAAGGGCACGTAAAAGTGCCGCAGCTGGGCCGTGTTGTAATTGGCAATGATGTCGAGGTCGGGTCGAATTCCACGATTGATCGTGGTGCGGGCCCGGATACCGTTATCGGCAATGGTTGCCGTATCGACAATCTGGTGCAAATCGGCCATAACGTCGAAATGGGTATGGGATGTGTTATCGTATCCCAGGTCGGCATTTCGGGATCGACCAAGCTTGGCAATTTTGTGGTTCTTGCCGGGCAGGCCGGGATCACCGGCCATCTTGAAATTGGCGATGGCGCCAAGGTTGCTGCCCAATCGGGTGTCATGAAAAATATCGGGCCGGGGGAAACAGTTGGCGGAAGTCCTGCTGTTCCGGTCATGGAATATCATAAACAGACGGTGGCCTTGTCCCGTCTGATACGAAAAAAGAAATAAGGGCTACACACATGACCGAATTGGTAAGTGTTGATATTCAGCGCATTCTGGAAATGATTCCGCACCGTTATCCGTTCCTGTTGATCGACAAGGTTGTCGATATTGCCGAGGGTGAATCCGCAACCGGCATCAAGAACGTAACGATGAACGAGCCGCAATTTACCGGTCATTTCCCGCAGCAGCCGATCATGCCGGGTGTTCTGATCGTTGAAAGCATGGCGCAAACTGCGGCCATTCTGGTTGTTCAGACCTTGGGTGCGGATGCCGAAGGCAAACTTGTCTATTTCATGAGCATCGATAACGCCCGTTTCCGCAAGCCGGTTACACCGGGTGATGTCATGCATATTCATGTCACCAAAAAGCAAAGCCGCGGACCGGTCTGGAAGTTCGAAAGCCAGGTCAAGGTTGACGGTCAGGTCGTTGCCGAGGCCACCATCGCCGCGATGATCCGGGATAACTGATAATGTCAAAAGTGCATCCAACCGCCGTTGTCGAAGATGGCGCGCAGATTGGTCAGGATGTCGAAATCGGGCCGTATTGCGTTATTGGTCCGAATGTTGTCTTGGGTGACCGTGTCAAATTGCACAGCCATGTTGCGATGGCCGGGCACACGACCCTTGGCGAGGAATGCGAAGTCTATCCGTTTGCTTCGGTAGGTCATGCGCCGCAGGACTTGAAGTTCAAGGGCGAGCAAAGCCGCCTTATCGTCGGCAAGCGCACGAAAATTCGCGAAGGTGCGACCCTCAATCCCGGTACCGAAGGTGGCGGGATGGAGACCACCATCGGCGATGACTGCCTTCTGATGACCGGGGCCCATGTCGGGCATGATTGTCACGTTGGAAATCATTGCATCCTGGTCAATAACGGCACTTTGGCCGGGCATGTTGTGGTTGAAGATTTCGCGATTGTTGGCGGATTGTCGGCCGTTCATCAGTTTGTACGCATTGGCAAACACGCCATGATCGGCGGCATGACCGGTGTCGAAAGCGATGTGATCCCTTATGGGTCGGTGATCGGCAACCGTGCATATCTGTCGGGCCTGAACATTGTCGGCCTGAAACGGCGCGGATTTGATCGTGAAACCATCCATTCCCTGCGCAAGGCATACCGTTTGCTGTTTGCCCAGGAAGGAACACTGGCCGAGCGCGTTGAAGAAGTTGCCAAAGACTTCGAAGGCGTTGGTCCGGTGATGGAAATCATCAACTTCCTCAAAGCGGAAAGCATGCGTTCCGTGTGTACGCCGAAATATGACAGCTCCGCAGGATAATCCGCTACCGAAACTGGGGATTATTGCTGGGGGCGGGGCGCTTCCGGCCCGCTTGGCTTCTGCTGCGCAGACGGCCGGACGGGCTGTTTTCGTTGTGAAACTTGACCGCCACGCCGATGACCCCGAACTCGACCAATATCCCGGAATAACGGCAAGACTGGGGGCTGCTGCCAAGATTCTGGACGCCATGCGTGACAATGCTTGTCAGGATGTCGTCCTTGCCGGCAAGGTCGCCCGCCCAAGTTTTACGGCCATTCGGCCCGACTGGCGCGCGACCAAGCTTTTGATGAAAGTCGGCATGAAGGCGCTGGGCGATGACGGATTGCTGCGTCTGGTTGGTCAGGAGCTTGAACGCGAAGGCTTTCGACTGGTTGGCGCGCACGAAATTCTGACAGATCTCGCTGTTTCAGAAGGCGTTCTTGGCACCATCAAACCCGATGATCAGGCATTAAGCGACGCCAGACATGGCTTGCGGGTTGCCCGGATCCTTGGTCAGGCGGATGTCGGGCAGGGATGTGTCGTGCAACAGGGGCTTGTTCTGGCTCTCGAAGCGATCGAGGGCACGGATGAAATGGTGCGTCGATCAGCCAATTATCGTCGTGACGGCGTTGGCGGAGTTCTGGTCAAATCATCCAAACCTCAGCAGGACAAACGCCTTGATCTTCCGGCCATCGGTCTGACGACGGTGGAAGAAGCCCACAAGGCAGGCCTGCGTGGTATTGCGCTTCTGGCTGGTGGGACAATGATCATTGACCGGTCGGCTGTGATTGAACGTGCGGACAGGCTCGGGATGTTTGTGATTGGCATCCGTCCTGACGATGACGGGGATCCCGAAAATGACTGATAATGCCCCGGCAACCGGGCCTAAAATCATGCTTGTTGCGGGCGAGGCATCCGGTGATCAGCTGGGCGGGCGTCTGATGGCGGCAATTAAACGTCAGAAACCGGAAGCCCGTTTCATCGGTGTCGGTGGCCCGCGCATGGAAAGCGAGGGCCTGAAAAGCCTGTTTCCGATGAATGAGATGTCCGTCATGGGGCTGACCGAGGTCGTGCCCCATATTCCGCATCTGCTCAAACGGATCTCGCAAACGGCGGAATTTGCAAAAACACAAAGGCCCGACGCCGTCGTTACCATAGATGCCCCGGATTTCAGTTTTCGCGTTGGTAAAAAACTGAAGGGCAAAGGCATTCCCCTGATCCATTATGTCGCACCATCGGTGTGGGCCTGGCGTGAGGGACGGGCAAAGAAGATTGCCGGATTTCTGGACCATCTTCTCGCGCTATTGCCGTTTGAACCGCCATACTTTGAAAAAGAAGGCCTTCCAACCACCTTTATCGGCCACTCAGCGGTCGAAGAGCGTCATGACGGCAATGCTGAACGGTTTCGGGCCAAACACGATCTGGGCGCGGATAAACGGCTTTTGGCGGTATTGCCTGGCAGCCGCAATTCCGAGGTAAAGCGTCTGTTGCCGATTTTCCGGGAAGTCATCGACGCCATCGCTGCAAAATATCCCGATACCCGCATTGTCGTGCCGACGGTCAGCAAGGTGGCGCAAACGGTAACCGACGAAATGCAAGACTGGCCGTTATCGCCGATTGTCGTTACGACCGATCAGGAACGGCATGATGCATTTGCGGCGGCCAATTGTGCCCTTGCCGCATCGGGCACGGTATCGCTGGAACTGGCGATTGCCGGTGTGCCGCATGTCATTGCCTATCAGGTCAATGCGATTACGGGCTGGATCGCCAAACGCCTGATCAAGATAGACACCGTCACCATTGTCAATCTTGTCCTGGGGCGGAAATTGATCCCCGAGTTTCTTCAGGACAAATGCCGGGCAAAGGCGATTTTGCCTGCGCTGGAAGATTTGCTGAATGCGACCCCGGCATATGAAGAGCAAAAGGCCGGATTTGACGAGGCATGCCAGATGCTTGGTTTCGGGGATCGCGCGCCCAGCGAAAAAGCAGCCGAACAAATTCTGGCAATTATCGCTAAAAAATAATGGCTAACGACTGGCATCGGTCGTGAAATGCATTTAGTTTCAGGTCATTGATCAATCCATGACGGAGACATTGCTATGCGTTATTTGCACACGATGGTGCGTGTCGAAAATGTCGATGAATCGCTGAAATTCTATTGCGATCTGCTTGGCATGAAAGAGACCCGCCGTATCGAGAGCGAGCAGGGGCGTTTCACCCTGATCTATCTGGCTCCGCCGGCTGATATCGAAAGTGCCAAGGCAACCAAGGCCCCGGAACTCGAACTGACCTATAACTGGGATCCGGAAAGCTATACCGGTGGGCGTAATTTCGGCCATCTCGCCTATGAGGTCGACGACATCTATGCGACCTGTCAGAAGCTGATGGATGCCGGTGTTACCATTAACCGTCCGCCGCGTGATGGCCGCATGGCGTTTGTGCGTTCGCCGGACGGAATTTCGATCGAGTTCCTTCAGAAGGGCGGCAACCTTGAGCCGGCCGAACCATGGGTAAGCATGGAAAATACCGGCAGCTGGTAACACAGTTTATCCGGTGAACAGCCAATACCTGTTCACCGGAATTGAAATGCAAAAAGGCCAGGATTTCTCCGGGCCTTTTTTTGATCTTGTTCAGATCGTCGTCGGTACGACTTAGCGTTTGTCGACCGGAACGAACGGACGTTCTGCGACGCCGGTAAACAGCTGACGCGGACGACCGATTTTCTGCGACGGATCTTCGATCATTTCTTTCCACTGGGCGATCCAGCCGACGGTACGTGCAACCGCGAACAGCACGGTGAACATGCTGACCGGGATACCCATCGCCTTGAAGATGATGCCCGAATAGAAGTCGACGTTCGGATAGAGTTTCTTCTCGATGAAGTACTCGTCTTCACGTGCAATGCGTTCGAGTTCCTGAGCAACGTCAAGCAGCGGATCGCTGATGTTGAGTTCCTTGAGAACTTCGTGGCAGGTTTCCTGCATGACTTTGGCGCGCGGATCGTAGTTTTTGTAAACGCGGTGACCAAAGCCCATCAGACGGAACGGATCGTTCTTGTCTTTTGCTTTTGCAACGAATTCCGGAATGTTTTTCACATCGCCGATTTCGTTAAGCATCACCAGAACCGCTTCGTTCGCACCGCCGTGTGCCGGGCCCCACAGGGACGCGATACCAGCAGCAATACAAGCGAACGGGTTCGCACCCGAAGAACCGGCAAGGCGCACGGTCGAAGTCGAAGCATTCTGTTCGTGGTCAGCATGCAGGATCAGGATACGATCCATTGCCTTGGCCAGAACCGGATTGACTTCGTATTCTTCGCACGGGTTGCCAAACATCATCTGAAGGAAGTTTTCAGCAAAGCCCAGCTTGTTGTTCGGATAACGGAACGGCTGACCGATCGAATACTTGTATGCCATCGCTGCGATGGTCGGCATTTTCGCAATCAGGCGATAAGCCGAAATCAGACGCTGCTGCGGATCATTGATGTCGGTGCTGTCATGATAGAAAGCAGACATTGCGCCAACGACACCGCACATGATGGCCATCGGATGCGCGTCACGGCGGAAGCCGTTATAGAAATTGCGCATCTGCTCATGCACCATGGTGTGCATGGTGATGTCGTTTTCGAACTGTGCCTTCTGGGTGGCGTTCGGGAGTTCCCCGTACAGCAACAGATGGCAGACTTCCAGGAAGTCGGAGTTTTCTGCAAGATCGTCAATCGCATAACCACGGTGGCGCAGGATCCCTACGTCGCCGTCAATATAGGTCAGCTCGGACTGGCAGGAGCCGGTCGAAGTGAAGCCCGGATCATAGGTAAAATATCCAGTTTCAGCGTACAGCTTGCGAATGTCGATAACAGACGGGCCTACGCTACCCTCAATCACCGGCATCTCGAACGACTTGCCAGTGGCATTGTCGGTCAGTGTTACGGTGTGGGAAGTCTTGGAATTCTGAGCCATGACTTATTTTTCCTTCCCTGTTTGAACGAACACGGTTTCAAGTTGGGTGCAGCATAATGCTGCGGCGCATTAAGCGCAAACAGACTATTAGTTTTTTATAATTCGCTGTTGTTATGCATCGAAATGTCGAATGCGTTTCAGCGTTTGCTCTTTGCCAAGCACGATCATTACTTCGAAGATGCCTGGTGAAGAATTGGAACCGGTAAGCACCGCCCGCAAGGGCTGCGCAACTTTTCCGAGTTTAAGATCAAGTTTCTCGGCAGTTGCACGAACACATGCGTCAACGTTCTCTTCGGTCCAGCTTTCAAGCGCTTCAAGACTGTTGGCCAATTCTGCAAACAGACCTTCAGGTGCGCTATCGATCAGGGACTGAGCTTTCTCGTTAACGGACAATACGCCGTCAGTAACATAGAAGGCCGAAGATTCGGCGAGCTCGATAAGTGTCTTGGCCCTTTCTTTAAGGCCTGACATGCCATTGATCAAGATTTCTTTTTGCGCTGCATCAATTGCATCGGTTCCAATAATGGTCGCAACCCGTTGGGAAATCTCGTCTACAAGCCGTTTATCATCGGCCTGACGCATGTAAATGCCGTTAAGGTTTGTCAGCTTCGCAAAGTCGAAACGTGCCGCACCCTTGCCAACATCCTTGATGTCGAACCATTCGATGGCCTGTTCCTGGGAAATGACTTCATCATCGCCATGACCCCAGCCCAGACGCAGGAGATAATTGTTCACGGCTTCCGGCAGGAAGCCCATCTCGTCGCGATAGGAATCAACACCCAGCGCACCGTGACGTTTCGACAGTTTCGCACCATCCGGCCCGTGAATAAGCGGAATATGGGCAAAGGTCGGAACATCCCAGCCCATGGCGTCATAAAGCGCCTTCTGGCGGAACGCGTTGGTCAGGTGATCGTCACCGCGAATGACGTTGGTAACGCCCATATCATGGTCATCAACAACAACCGAAAGCATATAGGTCGGGGTGCCGTCGCCACGCAGAATGACATAATCGTCAAGCTGTTCATTGGCGACACGTACTTCGCCCTGGACCTGATCATTGATCACGGCGTCGCCATCCTGCGGCGCTTTAAGACGCACGACAGGTTTTACATCTTCCGGGGCTTCTGACGGATCGCGATCACGCCAGGTGCCGTCATATTTCATCGGGCGACCTTCGGCGCGGGCCTTTTCACGCATCGCGGTCAATTCTTCGGGCGTGCAATAGCAATAATATGCCTTGCCGGCATCCAGCAATTGTTGTGCAACTTCGGCATGGCGGTCGCGACGGGCGAACTGGAAAGTCGGTTCATCGTCTGCGGTCAGGCCAAGCCAGTTGAGTCCGTCAAAAATGGCTTCGACGGCCTCGGGCGTTGAACGTTCGCGATCGGTATCTTCAATACGCAGCAAGAATTTGCCGCCGGTGTGTTTGGCATAAAGCCAGTTATAAAGGGCGGTGCGTGCGCCGCCGATGTGTAAAAACCCGGTCGGAGACGGGGCAAAACGGGTAACAACCGTCATTCAATCTATCCGCTATCTGGATGTTGTCGCTTGTCGTATGGACTTTTGGCGTGCAGGCTATAGCACAAATGACACGCTGTTGCACCACAGCCGATGTTAGATAGAAACTAAGCTTAAGGCGGGCTATTGGACATTCGTCGTAATACTTTTACAAGAAGTATTAAAAAACAAAGGCTTGCGGGGTTTTTCTCGCAAGTCATATTTGTTGTTACAAGCCAAAGAAATAAATGGTTTCTGTCATCTGTTATCTTCTTTGGGTTGGGATGTGCCCTTTATTTCTTGCTTCCTGCGCGCATTTCCGTTGCAGAGATTTCAGTTGCCGTGATTCTTTCGGTCTGCGCGTTCTGGATGGTTCGCAGCAAAGCCTGGCTGGCATTTTTGATGCAACTGATGGCCAGTATTACAGCAGGTTGTTTGATCAGTGCCTTGCATACGGAACTGGGACCGGAAAATATCCCGACCAGAACCCTTTATTCGACCGAAATCACCGGAACTGTCATCGGTATTGAACCCCGCGGCAGTCGCATGCGCGTTACCCTTGATCCGACAAATATTCAGGGTCTTTCCAATGATCAGATCGGCTGGAATATCCGGCTCAGTTTTCTCGGTGACAGTGCGCTTTCTATCGGTGATGAGGTGCGCGTAAAGGCACGGTTGTTTCCCCTGCGCCCGCCGTCGGTTCCCGGTGATCCCGATTTCGCGCGCAACCTTTATTTCAGCCAGATCGGCGCAACAGGGTTTGCATTCGGCCGGCAATTTGAAGTGTTGAGCGAGAAGGATGCATATGAAAACAATGGTATAGGACCGATTGTTGAACACCTGCGTCAGAAAATATCCGACGTGATCAATCGATATGTAACCGCGCCCGAAGCCGGGATTGCCAAAGCATTGATCATCGGTGAACGCGGCGATGTCACTGCTGAAATTGCCGAGGATCTGAGGAAATCCGGGCTGGCCCATCTTTTGGCGATTTCCGGATTGCATATGGGGTTGCTGTGCGGAACCGTTTTCTTTCTGGTGCGTCTGGGATTGGCTGCGATACCGGGGATTGCATTGCGCTATCCGGTCAAAAAATGGGCGGCACTTGCGGCCGCCGGGGCGGGGTTCATTTATCTCGGACTGTCGGGGGCAACAGTGCCGACGCAGCGGGCCTTTGTGATGTTGCTGGTTGTATGGATTGCTCTGTTGCTTGATCGCCGTGCCATATCGTTACGGCTGGTGGGGGTGGCCGCACTGGTTGTTCTGGTGTTAAGGCCCGATGCGGTACTTGGTGCCAGTTTTCAGCTTTCCTTTGCTGCTGTCGGGGCACTTGTTGCCTTTTATGATGGGCCCGGTCGTCGATGGCTTGACCGCCATGGCGGACGTCCGTGGCATGAACGTCTTGTGGTCTATATGGCGGGGCTTTTGATCACCAGTGTCATTGTAACGGTTGTGACGGCACCGATTATCGGATTTCATTTCGGGCGGATATCGGTGCTTGGCATTGTTGCCAATCTGGTTGCCATTCCGATAATGGCATTCTGGGTGATGCCGTTAATTGTCCTGACGCTGGCATTGATGCCATTCGGGTTGGCGGGCGGTGTGCTTGCGCTTATGGCGCCCGGATTGACTGTTCTGATCAAAACAGCATCCCTTGTCGCCGCCCAGGAATGGGGTTTGTGGTATGTGGCCGGGCTCGGTGATGTGGCAACCGCCTGCCTGTTGCTGGCAATTGCGTGGGCCGTGATCTGGCGCGATCAGGTTGCCCTTGTGGTGTCCGGGCCGCTTTTGATCATCGCCATCATTGCGCAGGTGACCCACCAAACACCGGATGTTCTTGTATCGGGTGATCAGGAAAGCTGGGCCGTTTATGACAGGGAACAGGAAATCCTGCATGTGGCCGACGGACTTGGTGATTTCCAAAAATCCCTGTGGATGAGCCGTTTTGGTATCCGTCCGGAAGATGAAGCCACAAGAATAAGGCATTGTAAAAACGATCCGTGTCTTGTGGTCACTGGCGCTGGTGATAAGGAAACTAGGACCATTGTCGCAACCAGGCTGGCCAATCCGTTCTATGCTTGTCGCAATGCCGATCTTGTGATTACGCTGAAAAACGATTTGCCAATCCGAACCTGTCGCCAGGCCGGGGCGCGGGTGATGATTGATGATGACGTTTTATGGTGGCAGGGCGGTGTGGCCCTTGATAGGGCTAAGCTTGATCAGGGAAGGTCGTCATTTGAAACCGTGCGGGGAATATCCGGTCACTGGCCGTGGATCGTGATTGGCGGCAAAGCTGCTCCATCGCAACGGTAATCAGTGGTCGTACCTGGACCGGGTGCCTGATGTAAGGGCTCGATCGGGTCGGATGCACTGATCCCGAATACACAAAATCGCCCGTGTGAAAATCACAGCGGGCGATTTTGTGTGTGCAGTTGTCGGTGGCTTAATACTGGCGGAGCAACCCGACTAGGCGGCCCTGAATACGGACGCGATCCGGTGACAGGGCGCGGGTTTCATACCGGGCATTGGCCGGTTCCAGAAGAACCTCACCGCGCCCGCGTTTAAGGCGCTTGAGGGTCGCTTCGCTGTCATCGACAAGGGCAACGACAATCGTGCCATCATGGGCCTGCTCGCACCGCTGGATCAAAACGGTATCACCATCAAGGATGCCGGCCTCGACCATGGAATCGCCCGATACTTCAAGTGCATAGTGATCGCCTGATCCCAAAAGGGCAGCGGGCACCTGAACCATGGTGCTTTGATCACGCAATGCCTCGATCGGGGTACCCGCAGCAATTCGCCCATAAAGCGGAAGCGAAATGGCTTCACCGGTTTCGGCAAAGGCCGTGGGCACGGTTGCCGGACGATGGGGGGCTTTGCGTGCACTGGCAATGGATGTGACGTTGTTCGGGGTTTCGGGGGCGTCATCATCGCTGTTCTCCGGAAGCCGGATGACTTCCAGGGCACGGGCGCGATGCGCAAGACGGCGGATAAAACCGCGTTCCTCAAGTCCGGTAATCAGACGATGAATCCCCGATTTGGATTTAAGGTTCAGGGCCTCTTTCATTTCATCGAAAGAGGGCGAGATACCGTGATCGCGAAGGTAATTGTCAATATAGACCAGCAACTCATATTGCTTGCGCGTCAGCATGATATTTCCCGAACCTGTAGCAAGAACAAAAAGGATACATAAATGTTCTACTTTAGTTCTTTTGTCGGGTCAAGCGCATCGGGCCAAAAACAACGGATTGGCCGTAATTCAGGCAATAATTGCGGGTTTTGAATGGTGGTCGCCCGCTCGCAAACACCCTAATCGGCGATGAAAGTCCCCGATTTCCCGCCTTCCTTGCGGGTGACGCGGATATCGGTAATCTGCATGGCCTTGTCGACAGCCTTGCACATGTCAAATACGGTCAAGGCTGCGACAGAGGCCGCTGTCAACGCCTCCATCTCGACACCGGTCTTGCCGGTGGTCTTGCAGGTCGCGGTGATATCAACCCCGTCAACATCATCGGCCAGTTCAAGATCAACCGTCACCGATGTCAGGGGCAGGGGATGACAAAGCGGAATGAGGTCCGGTGTCTTTTTTGCTCCCATGATCCCGGCAAGCTGGGCGATGCCAAGAACATCACCCTTTTTGTGGCCACGATCGGCAATCAGCTTTGCCGTTTGCGCAGACATCAATACCCGTGCCTTGGCAATGGCAATGCGGGTGGTATCGGCCTTGTCCGAAATATCCACCATCACGGCGTTGCCACCGGCATCAATATGGGAAAGCTTGTCTGTCATGTGCTTTGCCAGTCCCAAATCAGGCCGCAAGGCCAAGAAGGTTGCGGGTTGCCGCAGTGACGTCGTCCTGACGCATCAGGCTTTCCCCAATCAGGAAGCATTGCGCACCAACCTTGGCCATGCGTGAAAGGTCTTCGGGCGTGAACAATCCGCTTTCGGCGACCAGAAGACGGTCGCTATCGACCATGCCAGCCAGTTCCTCGGTCGTGGTCAGCGAAATTTCCATGGTCTTGAGGTTACGGTTATTGACCCCGACCAGACGCGATTTCAGTTTCAGGGCACGTTCAAGTTCCGGCGCGTTGTGAACTTCGATCAGAACATCCATGCCAAGGCTGTGTGCCGCATCTTCAAGTTCGGCAGCCAGTCCGTCTTCAAGGGCTGCCATAATCAAAAGAATGCAATCAGCCCCCAAGGCGCGTGCTTCGGTGATCTGGTAGGGATCAACCATGAAATCCTTGCGCAATGCCGGAAGGTCAACAGCAGCGCGCGCCGTCACAAGATAGCTGTCATCCCCCTGGAAATAGGGCACATCGGTCAGAACCGAAAGGCAGCTTGCCCCGCCAGCCTGATAGGCCTTTGCCAGTTCCGGCGGATTGAAATCGGCGCGGATCAGTCCCTTGGACGGGGATGCTTTCTTGATTTCGGCAATCAGGCCATAACGGCCATCGGCAACACTGGTTTCAAGGGCCTTGATAAAGCCGCGTGGCGCTGATTGGGCTTTGGCTTCGGCTTCAAGCGTGGCAAGGCTTTTGCGGGTCTTGCAGGCGGCAACGTGTTCGCGTTTGTCGTCGCAGATTTTCTTAAGAACGTCGCTCACGCTGCGTTTCCTTCGTTGGTAATGGTGACAAGACCCTGAAGCGTTTCTGCGGCCTTGCCGCTATCAATTGCTTCGGATGCCTTTTTGATGCCATCGGCAAGATCGCTGGCAACGCCGGTCACCACAAGTGCCGCCCCGGCATTCATCAGAACGATATCGCGATAGGCATCTTTTTTCGCTGCCAGAAGGTCAAGAATGGCCTTGGCATTCACATCCGCATCGCCGCCCCTAAGGTCATCAAGCGTTGCTGTCTCAAACCCGAAATCGCCCGGGGAAATTTCAAAGGTCCTAACATTGCCGTCTTTGACCTCGGCGACAAAGGTCGGGCCCGTGGTCGAGATTTCATCAAGACCGCTGTGGCCATGAACCACCCATGCATGAACCGACCCAAGACGATTGAGCACATGGGCAACCGGTTCGACCCATTCCTTGGCAAAGACGCCAAGAACCTGGCGTTTGGTTTTTGCCGGGTTGGCAAGCGGACCCAGCAGGTTAAAGATCGTGCGTGTGCCCATTTCAACGCGGGTCGGCATCACGTGACGCATCGCCGAATGGTGACGGGTCGCCATCATGAAGCACAGCCCAATCTCGCGCAGGGCCTTTTCCAGCAATTTCATATCGGCATCAAGATTGACACCAAGCGCCATCAAAACATCAGCCGAACCCGATTTCGACGATGCCGCACGGTTGCCGTGTTTGGCAACGGTCGCACCTGCGGCGGCGGCAACAATCGCTGCACCGGTTGAAATATTGAAGGTGCCGCTGCCATCACCACCCGTGCCACAGGTATCAACCGCATTTTCCGGGGCAATGATGCCGGTGGCCTTTTCACGCATGACACGTGCTGCCCCGGTAATTTCGTCAACGGTTTCGCCCCGAATGCGCAACCCCATCAGGAAAGCCCCCATCTGCGACGGGGTTGCCTGACCCGACATCAGCACGTTAAAGGCCTGTTCGGCCATGCTTTCGGTCAGCTTTTCACCATCTGCGACTTTGGCCAGAATTGGCTTCAGATCATTATCAGTCGACATTCGGGGTTCCTCGGTTTGCGGTCCGGTGCGGTTTCAGGCGCCGGTAAAGTCGATAAAATTCTTTAACAATGCGTGGCCATGTTCCGATGCGATGCTTTCGGGATGGAACTGAACGCCATGTATCTGATGGGTTTTGTGCCGAACGCCCATGATCAGACCATCCGCGCTTTCGGCCGTGATTTCAAGACTGTCAGGCAAAGTTTCGCGTTCAATCACCAAAGAATGATAACGCGTTGCTTCAAACGGGCTTGGAAGACCGGCAAAGACGCTGGCCCCTGAATGGTTCATGGCATCGGTTTTGCCATGCATGCATTCGGGGGCGCGAACAACCTTGCCGCCAAAAGCCTGCCCGATGGATTGATGGCCAAGGCACACGCCCAGAAGTTTGACCTTGCCGGCTGCTTCCCTGATCAGATCAAGGCAGATACCCGCGCGTTCCGGATCACAGGGGCCAGGTGAAATCACAATGCCTTCGGGCTTGAGAGCAAGCGCATCTTTCACGGAAATCTCATCATTGCGGCGCACTTCGACCTCGGGGCCGAGTTCGCGCAGATAATGCCACAAATTGAATGTGAAGCTGTCGTAATTATCGATGAGGAGATACATCGGAAAAGGCGCCTGTGCACATGAAGGTCGGCAGAGAATAAACGCCCTTGCCGCTACGTCAAGCGGAAGCAGGGTAAGGGTTTTTTCCTACAGCCGGTTGTTGTCGCCCGCGCATAAAGGATCTCTTAACCCGGTGCTAACCAGCACCGATTTAAAACATCCCGACAATATCCGACATGATCGGTCTATAATCACCATATGGGAAGGAGCTGCGAGGTCATCTTCGCAGAGCCTACGAGCGACCCAGAAAACGATACTGGAGACCACCGCGTGGCACGCCGGGCAACGACCGCCAAACGAAAAAAGGCGGCACCCAAAAAATCCAACCGCAAAAAAGCTGCACCGAAAAAGAAATCGGGTGGCATTGGCCGCCTGATGCTGGGTGGGGCCTTTGTTGCGGGAACGCTGTCGGCCATTATTGCCGTTGGCAGCATGCTTGAACTTGACCGCGCGTCCGACGAGTTCGGCCGGGCATCCGATCAGCGTGCACCCGACTATACACTTGCGGCACCCGAAACAAAGCCGATGCTGCGCAAGGACTATCAGCTTCCCGACACGCCGCCCCCTGGCATTCAGGGACGCACAGGCTATCTGATTGATGAAAACGGGCGCCAGACGGCAAATCAGACCAAAAATCAGGGGCAGGGTGGGCAAAACCTGTCCGATTTCGTCGAAAACCCGAAACCAGACTCCAAAACATCGGTCTTGCCTGGTGAAAGCGGTACGGATAGCCCGGCGCTGACAACTGCTACGCCGACAGACAATTCTGTGCCCTGGCGCAAATTTGCGGCCCTTGCCCCCGATGCCGGGCAGAAACCGGTCATTGCAATCGTGATTGATGATGCCGGTCTGGACCAGCCGCGCACCGCGCGCACAGTCAAACTGCCCGGACCGATCACGATTTCCTATTTGCCCTATGCCCGCGATTTGCAGCCGCAAGTCAATGCCGCACGCAGTGCCGGGCACGAGGTCATGCTTCACATGCCGATGGAGCCGTCATCTGCTGCGGTGGATCCGGGGCCGCATGCGCTGCTTGCGACCTATGATCGTCAAAAAATCCTCAGTGAAATGAACTGGATGCTTGACCGGTTTGACGGTTATGTCGGTGTGAACAACCATATGGGCAGCAAATTCACATCCGATCCGGAACGGATGCAGATCGTCATGGAAGTCATGAAGTCGCGCGGATTGATGTTCCTTGATTCGCGTACAAGCGCGACATCGGTTGGCTATTCGACCGCCAACAAATTCGGCGTTCCCGCCATCACACGCGACGTTTTCATCGATGATGCGGACGATGCGGAAAAAATCGCAGAAATGCTTGCGCGTACCGAACGTGTAGCTGCCAAACAGGGATATGCGATCGCCATTGGTCATCCCCGTGACCTGACGATCAGTGCCCTTCAAAAATGGATACCCGAAATCGAAGCACGCGGCTTTGTGCTTGTACCGGTCACGGATATCTTGCGCCGGTCATCACAAAGCGTAACCGGTTAGTTTGATATTCTGAAAAATGCAGACATTAAAAGGGCCGCAAATGATTGCGGCCCTTTGGTATTTGATCAGCTTGGATATTACGCGAACCGATATGCTTCACGGGCCGCGGCCATCAGTGCACCGGCCTTGTTGCGGCATTCCTTGTGTTCAAGTTCCGGTTTGCTGTCGACGACAATTCCCGCACCGGCCTGAATATGGATTTTCTCGTCCTTGATGACGGCGGTGCGCAGCGCGATACAGGTATCCATTGACCCGTCAGCCGAGATATAGCCGATACACCCGGCATAAATACCGCGCCGTACCGATTCCAGTTCATCAATGATTTCCATGGCCCGAACTTTGGGGGCACCCGATACGGTTCCGGCCGGGAAGCCGGCCTTGAGCGCATCCATCGCGTCATATTTCGTTTCGTCAATCTGACCGACGACATTGGAAACGATATGCATGACGTGGGAATAATATTCGATCTGTTCGCGATCCGTGACGCGCACTGTGCCCGGTTTTGACACCCGCCCGACATCATTGCGACCAAGATCAAGCAACATCAAATGCTCGGATCGTTCTTTCGGATCATCCAGAAGGTCCTGGGCCATGACCTTGTCGTCTTCTGGCGTTTTGCCGCGCCGGCGTGTACCGGCAATCGGGCGAATGGTGACTTCGCCGTCGCGCAGGCGCACCAGAATTTCCGGGCTGGCACCGACCACCTGGAAACCACCAATATCAAGATAGAACATGAAAGGTGACGGGTTGATCCGGCGCAGCGCACGATAAAACGCAAAAGGCGGCAACTGATAGGGCAGTGTATAGCGTTGCGACAGCACCACCTGGAAAATATCGCCAGCCCGAATATATTCCTTGGCCTTGTCGACCATGTCATAAAACCCGGCTTCATCCACGCTGACCTTCGGATCGGGCAGGGTATCGGGCACGGATTTGGAACGGCGATCGATGAACAGATTGCGCTGGAACTGCATCACCACGTCATTCAGACGCGCACAGGCCAGATCATAAGCCGCATTGGCATCAATGCCGTCTTCCGGGCGGACCGGGGTGACGACGGTTACGGTATCTTCGATGGTGTCAAAGCTTGCCGTGACGGTCGGGCGAATGAAAATGCCATCAGGTACGCCAAGTTCGTCTTTGTTGCTGTCTGGCAGCTTTTCCATCAGACGCACTGTGTCATAGCCCATATAGCCAACCAGACCGGCACTCATTGGCGGCAGATTGTCGGGCAGCTCGATATGGCTTTCGGTAATCAGCTTCTTCAGGCTTTCAAGCGGGGCTTCGGCTTCGTCGACGAAGGCGTCGGCATCGGCCATCGCACGGCGGTTGAGTTCGGCCTTGTTGCCAAAACACCGCCAGATCAGGTCGGGTTTAAGGCCCAGAAACGAGTACCGACCGCGAACAGCGCCGCCTTCAACAGATTCAAGCAAATAGGTATTGGGCATGCCTTCGGCGATCTTGAGGAAAGCCGAAACCGGCGTATCCAGATCTGCTGTCAACGCGGTCCAGAGAACCTGTGAGACGCCGTTATCGTAATTTTGCTTGAAGCTGTTGAAATCCGGTTTGATTTCCATGGTCTATCCAAATGTTGGTCTTGGTCGTAAATGTCATAAAAGAAAAAGGGCGACCGGATCAACCGGTCGCCCTTTTGTGTAGCTGTCAGTTTGCAGCGGACGGGGCGTAAAGCCCGTTAATCACGCTGTTATTGACCGTGACCGAGATTTCATCACGCAGGTAGTCAAGATACTGTGACAGGATATCTTCATTGATTGCCTGTTTGAGTTCATCATTGACCGGCTGGGCATCAGCGGTTTCGACATTGGCTTGCTTGATTTCGTCAAGACGCACAACCAGGACGTCTTCACCGGTCTGGATCGCCTTGGCCTTGTCGGCTTCAAGCGTGAAGAGGGCTGCTGCAACCGCCGGATTGACATCAGCGCCAAGGCCCTGTCCGGTCCGCTTGGTCAGGCCGCTTTCCTTGACCGATGCACCATTTTCCGATGCAACTGCTGACAGGTCGGCACCAGATGTGTTGACGCTGTTGGCAAGTTCTTCGGCCTTGGTAACCATCAGTTTCTGACGTTCTTCGGACTTCCAGGCGGCAATGACATCTTCGCGGACATCTTCGAACGGGCGCAATGCCGACGGCGTTACATTTTCAACCCGGACAACATAACGGGTGCCCGATGCGGTTTCTTCAAGGAAGCTTTCCTCGCCGTTTTCAAGCTCGAAGATCTTTTCATTGATCTCGTCAGCCCCGTCGATGCTTTCGCCGGCAAGACCTTCGCCACGGACAATGCCGTTAAGCTTGTAGGTCTTTGCACCGACATCGCGTGCAGCGTCTTCGATCGGGGTGCCAGCACCCAGTTCTTCGTCAAAATTGGCAGCCAGATCATAGATCGCGTCTTCAGCCTTGAACTGTTTGATCCCGTCGACAATCTCGTCGCGGACTTCGTCAAGCGACTGAATGCTGCCCGGCGTTACCGACGTCACATGCAGGATATGCCAGCCAAGTGCTGTTTCAACTGGTTCGGAGAAACCGCCTTCGGGCAGGGCAAAGGTCGCGGCACTCAGGTCAGGCAAAATGTCGTTGGCGGTGAATTCGCCAAGCTTGACCATCGACTCATCCATGCCGGCTTCCTTGGCCGTTTTCATGAAATCGGCACCGCCCTGAAGGCTTTTGTAAGCTTCGCGTGCGGACTGTTCATCACCCGGCGCAAACAGGATTTGCTCGACAACGCGCTTTTCCGGGGTCTGGAACTCTGCTTCGCGCTGCTTGTAGGACTCCGCGATTTCGTCTTCGGTAACATTGACCGTCGCAATCAGGTCCGCAGCACTCAGCGTTGCAAGCGTTACGTCACGGCTTTCCGGTGCCGTGAACTGCGCCGCGTTGTCTTCGTGGAATTTGCGAAGGGTGGCGTCATCTGCAACGGCGATATCATCGAACTCTGCACCATTCAGGGCAAAGAACGACCCACGACGCTGTTCATTGCGATAGGCAACAATCTGCTTTGCCAGCATTTCAGGAACAGCCGCCGTGCCGGTCAGGCTGCCGACAACCTGCTGGCTCATCAGATCGCCACGAACACCTTCGATGAATTCCTGTTCGGTGTAGCCCGCAGTGTAAAGAGCCTGAAGGAAACGGTCGCGGCTGAACTGGCCGGTGGTCGGGTCCTTGAAGTTGTCCGACGCAAAGATGGTATCGCGGACTTTATCGTCGCTGATGCCGATCCCCATATCCTTGGCGTCTTCACGCAGCACCTTCTGCGAGACAAGCGACTGAACCGTATTGTTCAGAAGACCCATCTGGACAGCCTGTTGCTGGTTGAAATTCGGGCCGAATACATTTCGCATATTCTGCACGCTGCGCTGGAAGGCGCGTTCCAGTTCGACCGGGGTGATCTTCTGGCTGCCGATTTCGGCAACTTCACGCGATGTGCCAAGATTCAGCATCGATGCGTTCAGGCCCCAGATAACGAAGCTCAGTGCAATCACGCCAAAGATCACTTTGGCAAAGATTGATTTCGAAAATGTGCGAATGCCAGCAAGCATATGATAAGCCTAACAATTCGTGGTTTGGTGTCGATATAATGTATCGACAGCTTTTAATTATGATCGCCCAGGGACGCAAATCCCGACGAAATTGCCGGGCATCTTAATGGCGAGAGGTAACAGCGGCAACAGCCGATTGCATAGAAGATCATTGCAATTCCAAACGAAATGCATGAACGCGTGTTTTCCGGGACTTGGCCCGGTGCGGTGGACATGCTAAAAGCCGCTTCGAAATTGATCCTGTAACAATTCGTAACGATTGCCATTGATGCAATATCGAATTGTTATCAAAGGAATTTATCTGAAATCGACCAGCACGAGGTAGCTTCCCATGACCCAACGCCGTCCCCTGATCGCCGGAAACTGGAAAATGAACTGTTTGCGTGCGGATGGTCTTGCGCTGGCATCCGGACTTGCTGCAAAGGCATCCGAAAAGGGAACTCTGGGCTGCGATATCCTTGTATGTCCGCCTGCGACACTGCTGTCTGATGTGGTTGGCGTCACCAAGGATAGTGCGGTTGACGTTGGTGGCCAGGATTGCCACGCCGCCGTATCGGGTGCGCATACCGGTGACATTGCCGCACCCATGCTGGCCGATATCGGTGCTGGGTATGTTCTGGTCGGTCATTCGGAACGTCGTGCTGATCATGGTGAAAGTTCGACCGATATCCGCCGCAAGGCCATCGCGGCACATGATGCCGATCTGGTTGCTGTGGTCTGTGTCGGTGAAACCGAACAGGAACGCGATCTTGGTGCGACCCTGTCTGTTGTAAACGGGCAGGTGGCTGTTTCGGTTCCGGACGGGGCAACCGCAAAGAATACCGTGATCGCCTATGAGCCGGTCTGGGCAATCGGAACCGGACGTACCGCAAGTGTTGCCGAAGTTGCCGAAGTTCACACCGCGATCCGGGCCGAGCTTGTCAAACGCTTTGCCGATGGTAACGAATTCCGGATTCTTTATGGTGGTTCGGTCAAACCGTCCAATGCGGCGGAATTGCTTGCCCTTGAAGATGTCGATGGCGCGCTTGTCGGCGGGGCGAGCCTCAAGCTTGAAGATTTTTGGAAAATTATTGAAACTTGCGCCTAGCCAACAGCCATAAAACGCGTTAAATACGCATCAAATTTATGCCCGATCCGGGCCAAATTGCGTTCGGATCGGAAGTTAGGACAAGAGTTTCGAGACCATGCAAACAGTCATTCTGGTAATCCACCTTCTTCTTGCGCTTGGCTTGATTGCCGTCATTCTCGTGCAGCGCAGCGAGGGCGGTGGGCTTGGTATCGGCGGTAACAGCGGCGGCGGAGGCGGTGGCTTCGGCGTGATGAGTTCACGCGGCGCTGCGAACCTGCTGACCCGTACCACTGCGATTCTGGCAGGTGCATTCATGATCACCAGCATCATTCTTGCACTGCAGTCCAACAGCCACACCAAGCCAGCTTCCATTCTGGAACAGGCACCGGCTTCGGCCCCGGCGGTTACTGAACCCGCCGAGGATACCGGGCCCGCGGCTCCGACCCGCTAAACAAATTAACCGACGACACGAGGCGGCAAACTTGCCGCCTCAATTTTTGATTGTTGTATTCCCCGGTTCGTGATGCACTAAACGGCATTGAACCGAGGCTTTGTGCTTTGAGATGAGGCAAAGAAATGACTCGTTATATCTTTATTACCGGTGGCGTTGTTTCTTCGCTGGGCAAGGGCCTGGCTTCCGCTGCTTTGGGTGCTTCGTTACAGGCACGCGGCTTTACAGTTCGTCTGCGCAAGCTTGATCCGTATATCAACGTTGATCCGGGCACCATGAGCCCGTACCAGCATGGCGAATGCTATGTGACCGAAGACGGTGCCGAGACCGACCTTGATCTTGGTCACTATGAACGTTTTACCGGCGTTTCTTCGCGCCGTTCCGACAACGTGACCACCGGGCGCATCTATTCGAACGTGATCGCCCGCGAACGCCGCGGTGATTATCTTGGCGGGACCGTTCAGGTCATTCCGCACATCACCGATGCGATCAAGGAATTCGTTCAGTCTGACGCGACCGAGGACTTTGTTCTTGTCGAAATCGGCGGCACGGTTGGCGATATTGAAAGTCTGCCATTCCTTGAAGCGATCCGTCAGATGGGCAACGATCTTGGTGATGGCCGCACGCTGTTCATGCACCTTACCCTGGTGCCCTATATCTCGACCGCGGGCGAACTGAAAACCAAACCGACCCAGCATTCCGTCAAGGAACTGCAAAGTGTCGGTATTCAGCCTGATATTCTGCTGTGCCGTTGTGATCGTGAAATTCCGATCAATGAACGCCGCAAGATCGCGCGTTTCTGTAACGTCCGCGAAGCAGCAGTCATTCCGGCCTATGATGTCGATAACATCTATCAGGTGCCGATCAGCTATCACCAGTACGGCCTTGATAGCGAAGTTCTCCATCACTTCGGTCTTCAGGCCCAGGACCCGGATCTGGCACCGTGGGAAAACATCTGCAACACCATCCGCAACCCGGAAGGTGAGGTCACCATCGGTATCGTTGGCAAATACATCCAGCTTCCCGATGCTTACAAATCCTTGACCGAAGCCCTGACCCATGGCGGTATCGCCAACAAGGTCCGCGTCAATCTGGAATGGATTGCTTCTGACGAGCTGGAAAAAGAAGGCAACGTCAACGAAATCCTGTCCAAGCTTGATGCGATCATGGTTCCGGGCGGCTTTGGCGAACGTGGCGCAGAAGGCAAGATTGCCGCGGCACGCTATGCTCGTGAAAACAAGGTGCCGTATTTCGGCATCTGCTTTGGCATGCAGATGGCTGTTCTCGAAGCAGCTCGTAACCTTGCCGGTCTCAAGGACGCATCTTCGTCCGAATTCGGCCCGACCAAAACCCCGCTTGTTGGTCTGATGACCGAATGGGCAAAGGATGGCGGTTCGGTTGAACGTCGTACCGGCGAAGATGATCTTGGCGGCACCATGCGTCTGGGCAATTATGAATGCAAGCTGGTTGACGGCACCCGTGCACGCGACATCTATGGCAGTGAAACCGTTCTGGAACGTCACCGCCATCGCTATGAAGTTAACGTAAACTTCATGTCGCAGCTTGAGGAAAAAGGTCTTAAATTCTCTGGCCTGTCGCCGGATGGTCGTTTGCCGGAAATCGTTGAATACCCGGATCATCCGTGGTTCATCGGTGTCCAGTTCCACCCGGAACTGCGTTCGCGTCCGCTCGACCCGCATCCGCTGTTCGTGTCTTATATCAAGGCCGCCAAAGAGCGCAGCCGTCTGGTATAATTGACACGCAGTCTGATTGCGCGAATGGCCGCGTGCTGTATGCGTGAATGGCCGAATGCTTGAATGAAAGTCATCGCAATGACCGAAATTAAAACTGTCAAAGTCGGCAATATCGAAATCGCCAATGACAAGCCCTTTGCCGTTCTGGCCGGGCCGTGCGCGATCGAAAGTCGTCAACATGCACTCGAAATGTCCGCAGCTCTTAAGGAACTGTCCGAAGGGCTCGGCATCGGTCTGGTTTACAAAAGCTCGTTTGACAAGGCGAACCGCACCAGCACCACATCAAAGCGCGGTGTTGGTCTGTCCGAAGGTCTTGATATCCTGGCAGAAGTCAAATCGGTCACCGGTCTTCCGATCGTGACGGATGTGCATTTGCCGGACCAGTGTGCGGCGGTTGCCGAAGTTGCCGATATTCTTCAGATCCCGGCATTCCTGTGCCGTCAGGCGGATCTGTTGCAGGCAGCGGGCAAAACCGGTCGTGCGGTCAATGTCAAAAAGGGCCAGTTCCTGGCACCCTGGGACATGGCCAATGTGGCCAACAATCTTGCCGCGACCGGCAATGACAATATTATGCTCTGTGACCGTGGGACCAGCTTTGGCTATAACACGCTTGTCACGGACTTCCGCGGACTTCCCACCATGGCCCGTCAGGGCTATCCAGTTGTTTTCGATGCAACCCATTCGGTTCAGCAGCCAGGCGGGCAGGGCACGTCGTCCGGCGGCCAGCGTGAATTCGCGCCGGTTCTGGCCCGCGCAGCCGTTTCGGTTGGTATCGCAGCACTGTTTATCGAAACCCACGATAATCCGGCAACGGCCATTTCGGATGGCCCGAACCAAATCCCGTTGAACAAATTACCCGAAGTTCTTTCGGTCCTGATGGAACTGGACAAAGTGGCAAAAGCCAATCCGGTTCGTCTGGATATGTTTGACGCATGATTTTCAAATGCCGCCAATCGTCATTGGCGGCATTCTTTTTTGCTGTAACCTGCATGCCTGACAAAAAGGCATGGTTCCTACCAGTGAGGAGAACGTTTCTGTCATGACCGCTATTATCGATATTCGCGGCCGCGAAATCCTTGACAGCCGTGGTAACCCGACGGTCGAAGTTGATGTAACTCTGGAAAATGGCGCCTTTGGTCGTGCAGCCGTTCCGTCGGGTGCATCCACCGGTGCCCACGAGGCTGTTGAACTTCGCGACAAGGAAGACCGTTATCTTGGCAAAGGCGTGACCAAGGCTGTTGCCTCGGTCAATGGTGAGATTTTCGAAGCGCTGGTCGGCATGGATGCCGAGGACCAGGTTGCTGTCGACAATGTCATGATCGAACTCGACGGCACGGATAACAAGTCCCGTCTGGGTGCGAATGCCATTCTTGGCGTTTCACTTGCGACTGCCAAAGCCGCCGCAGAAGACGCAGGCCTTCCGCTTTACCGTTATGTCGGCGGTGCCTTTGCCCGTACGCTTCCGGTCCCGATGATGAACATCATCAACGGTGGCGAGCATGCCGATAACCCGATCGACGTTCAGGAATTCATGATCATGCCGGTATCGGCAGAAACCGGTTCTGACGCGATCCGCATGGGTGCGGAAATCTTTCACAACCTGAAAAAGGCGCTGTCGGCAGATGGTCTGAACACCAACGTTGGTGACGAGGGCGGCTTTGCGCCGAACATCGCATCGACCGAAGCTGCCATCAGCTATGTCATGAAATCGATCGAAGCTGCCGGCTACCGCCCGGAAGAAGACGTCGTTCTGGCGCTTGATGCGGCATCGACCGAATTCTACAAAGACGGCAAATATGTCCTGGCGGGCGAGGGCAAGACCCTTGATTCCAGCGGCATGGTCAAATACTGGGCTGATCTTGTTGGCAAATACCCGATCTTCTCGATCGAAGACGGTATGGCCGAAGACGACTGGGATGGCTGGGCTGAACTGACGGCCGCCATTGGCTCCAAGACCCAGCTTGTCGGTGATGACCTGTTTGTCACCAACCCGAAACGTCTTGCTGATGGCATCAAAAAAGGCGTGGCCAACTCGATCCTGGTCAAGGTGAACCAGATCGGTACGCTTTCCGAGACGCTGGAAGCTGTCGAATTGGCTCATCGTGCCGGTTACACCGCGGTCATGTCGCACCGTTCGGGCGAAACCGAAGATTCGACCATTGCTGATCTTGCTGTTGCAACTAACTGTGGTCAGATCAAAACCGGTTCGCTGTCGCGTTCTGACCGTATGGCAAAATACAACCAGCTGATCCGCATCGAAGAGATGCTTGATGCCGGTGCCTACTATCCGGGTCGTTCGATCCTGAAATAACCGGAACGGGTGATTTCATATCACCGGATTTCTGCGGGATGCGCCATATGCTGGTGCATCCCGTTTTTTTGTTTCGATGGCGTTCACTGGTTGACTGACAGTGGAAAACAGTAAATCAGAACTATCTGATTGACCGTAAATTGCGGTGCTTGAGGGTGCCGTTTAACGCTATTTTTACCAATGTCTGTGTTACTTGGTGCGTAATATTGGCCGATCTATGACTTTGTTCTAAGGCAAGTTGCTGAAGACAAAGGGAAATGACGTATGTTGTTTTCTTGTTTTGGTTTCAAAATGGTCAGTGATGCGGTCAAAGTCGCGTTTCCGCGCAAGGGGCAAGGGTAAATGTCGTCACACTCACCGGTTTTTCGTCGTCTGCAACAGGCAGTCGCGCCGGTCATCGCATTTACAGTCATGGCATATTTCATCTTTCACAGTGTGGAAGGTGAACGTGGTCTGCTGACCTACTGGTCGATGCAGGACCGGGTGACCGAAATTGCCAAGGTGCTTGATGAAACGACCGAGCGCCGCAAAAAGCTTGAACAGCATGTCATTTCCTTGCGCGCCAATCATCTTGATCCCGATCTTCTCGATGAACGCGCACGTGCGATGCTGAATGCCGCACATCCCGATGACGTCATCATCTTTCATCATGACGGTTATCAGGACATGACCACCATCGCTGCCCACACCAACTGATCTGTTCCCGAATTGCTGATCGCATCCGCCCAGAGAATCCGGGGGCGTGGTATCCTGTGTTTGGGCGGGGTAATTGGCCGTTGCAGCACGCTGTCACATCAAAAATCAAAGAAATTCCTGGTTGTGAAATCTGGTCAGCAATGATCGTTTTCCGGTAAGGTATTGTTTAAACTGACTTCTGGTTTATAGTCGGAAAACTGGCCGGATCGGTTGATTGCATTGATAATGAATGCATTCTTTGGGTTGTTTTCGATCTAGAACGGCTATGCGGTATTATCGTCATAAAAGCATAGCATTTGTGACACAGGGGAATGAACGAAATTTAACGCATTCGCCCAAGTCGCTGAAAATACTCAATCTCTGTATATTTGCCAAAATACACAAATTAACTGAAATCGAGTTTATTTGTGATTGTGCGTTGCAAAACAACAGTTTATTCGGCGTTTGATTGCTTGCCCTTGGAGGTCGTTTTAGGTAGTCATTTCGGTGGTCCAGTACCGAATTAAGCGCTCATACATGATGCTTAAGCGATAGCCATCCACCGGGAGGAAACATGGCGACCACGAAACGCAAACGCGCCACTACGCGCGCCGACAACCAGGCGAGCAGTGACGATCTCCTCAAATATTACCGTGAAATGCTGCTGATCCGCCGCTTTGAAGAAAAAGCCGGTCAGCTGTATGGCATGGGTCTTATTGGTGGCTTCTGTCACCTGTATATCGGGCAGGAAGCCGTTGTTGTAGGCATGCAGTCTGCCATCACGGGTGATGATGGTGTGATCACCAGTTACCGTGATCACGGCCACATGCTGGCTTGCGGCATGGATGCCGGTGGGGTTATGGCCGAACTGACGGGCCGCGAAGGCGGTTATTCCCGTGGTAAAGGCGGCTCCATGCACATGTTCTCCAAAGAAAAGAACTTCTATGGCGGCCACGGGATCGTCGGTGGCCAGGTGCCGCTGGGAACCGGTATTGCCTTCAATTACAAATATCGCGGTGAAGACCGTGTTTGCCTGACCTATCTTGGTGACGGTGCCGTCAACCAGGGTCAGGTCTATGAAGCCTTCAACATGGCCGCTCTCTGGCAGCTTCCGGTGATCTATTGCATCGAGAACAACCAGTACGCCATGGGCACCTCGACCCAGCGTCACTCGTCAAGCCCGGACCTTTATCAGCGCGGTATGGCCTATGGCATTCCGGGCGAACAGGTCGATGGCATGGACGTTCTTGCGGTCAAGGAAGCCGGTGAACGCGCCGTTGCTCACTGCCGCGAAGGCAAAGGCCCTTATATCCTTGAGCTGAAAACATACCGCTATCGCGGTCACTCGATGTCGGACCCGGCGAAATATCGCACCAAGGACGAACTCGACAAGATGCGCAAGGAACACGACCCGATCGATATGGTCAAAAAGCTGCTGATCGATGGCAATATCATCGACGAAGCTGGCCTTAAGGATATCGACAAGGAAGTGAAAGCCGAAGTCGCAAAAGCGGCCGAGTTCGCGCAGAACAGTCCGGAACCGGATGTTTCTGAACTGTTCACCGATATTCTGATCGACGCGTGATCGCGACTTTCGCGAACCGCTTTTGACCGATATTTCCCGGGAGAGAGGGAACAATGCCGATTGAAGTTTTGATGCCGGCCCTGTCGCCGACCATGACCGAAGGCACGCTTGCCAAATGGAACGTCAAGGAAGGCGACACGATCGCATCCGGTGACGTCATCGCAGAAATCGAAACCGACAAAGCAACGATGGAAGTCGAAGCTGTCGATGAAGGTACTGTGGGCAAGATCGTCATCGCCGAAGGTACTGAAAATGTCGCAGTGAATGCTGTTATCGCCTATATCCTCGAAGAAGGCGAAGACGCATCCGCGCTTGATAACGTTTCTGCATGGTCTGGCGGTGCTGCACCGGCTGCCGAAGAAAAACCGGCTGCACCGGCCGAAGAAGCAGCACCGGCTGCAAGCACGGCAAGTGCCGCACCGGTTGCGGCCAGCGGCGCAATCGAACGTTCTGACGCCGAGCCGCGCGCCATGAGCGTGATGAACGCGACCCAGGACGAAAAGACCTATACCAGCTTTAAAACCCAGACCGTGCGTGAAGCCCTGCGTGATGCAATGGCCGAAGAAATGCGTGGTGACGAAAACGTCTTCGTCATGGGTGAAGAAGTCGCACAGTATCAGGGTGCCTACAAAGTCACCCAGGGGCTGCTTGACGAATTCGGTGACCGCCGTGTTGTCGATACCCCGATTACCGAAATCGGTTTTACCGGTATGGCAACGGGTGCGGCATTCATGGGCCTGAAGCCGATTGTTGAATTCATGACATTCAACTTCGCCATGCAGGCCATTGACCACATCATCAACTCTGCGGCCAAGACGCTTTACATGTCCGGTGGCCAGCTTGGTTGCCCGATTGTCTTCCGCGGTCCGAACGGTGCTGCTGCCCGTGTTGGCGCACAGCATTCGCAGTGCTATGCATCCTGGTATGCACATTGCCCGGGTCTTAAGGTGATTGCACCGTGGTCGGCAGCTGACGCAAAAGGCCTTCTTAAGGCCGCGATCCGTGATCCGAACCCGATCGTCTTCCTTGAAAACGAAATCATGTATGGTCAGAGCTTCGAAGTTCCTGACGATGACGATTTCGTTCTGCCGATCGGCCAGGCCAAAATCGAACGCGAAGGGACCGATGTCACCATCGTTGCTTTCTCGATCATGGTTGGCAAGGCGCTCAAGGCGGCTGAACAGCTGGCAGAGCAGGGCATCTCGGCCGAGGTTATCAACCTGCGTACCATTCGTCCGCTCGATGTGAACACCATCATTCGCTCGGTAATGAAGACCAACCGTCTTGTTACCTGCGAAGAAGGCTGGCACTTCGCCGGTATCGGTTCGGAAATCGCATCTGTGGTCATGGAACATGCCTTTGACTATCTCGATGCACCGGTTGCCCGCGTGACCGGCGAAGACGTTCCGATGCCGTATGCTGCAAATCTCGAAGCGCTTGCGCTTCCGCAAGAGCAGCACATCGTCGATGCGGCCAAGGCCGTTTGCTATCGCTAAGTGATACGGACAGGGGCAGGCGCCGTCCAATGTGCGCCGCCCCGTTACCGGGAGAATGTGTTCATGCCTGTAAAAGTATTGATGCCGGCCCTGTCGCCGACCATGACCGAAGGCACCTTGGCAAAATGGCACGTCAAGGAAGGTGACACCGTTGAAACGGGCGATGTCATCGCAGAAATCGAAACCGACAAAGCCACGATGGAAGTCGAAGCCGTCGACGAAGGCAAGATCGGTAAAATCCTTGTTGCCGAAGGCAGCGAAGGTGTTGCTGTAAACGAAGTCATCGCGCTTCTGCTTGAAGAAGACGAAGACGAAAGCGCGCTTGATGGTGCCGATACGTCTGCTGCGGGTGCTGCCCCGGCGGCCGAAGCCCCGTCCGAGCCCGCATCTTCGTCGGCACCGGCCCAGTCAGATGCACCAGCAAAAGCCAGCCCGGCACCGGCCGCACCGGTTTCGGGTGGTGATCGGATCAAGGCAAGCCCGCTTGCGCGTCGCATTGCCGCCAATGACGGTGTTGATCTTGCCGCGGTGACCGGTTCAGGCCCGCGTGGCCGTATCGTCAAACGCGATGTCGAAGCCGCCAAATCGGCAAAACCGGCCGCAGAATCCGCATCCGCCGAAAAAGCAGCACCGTCTGCACCAGCTGCGGCAGCAGCACCGGCCGCTTCGGGCTGGAACCCGGATCTTACCGGTCTGCCGGAATACGAGGAAATCCCGAACAGCGGCATGCGCAAAACTATCGCGCGTCGCCTGACGGAATCCAAACAGCAGGTTCCGCATTTCTACCTTACGGTCGATTGCGAACTCGACAATCTGTTGGCAACCCGCAAGCAGTTGAATGAAAAAGCCGGTGACGGCGTCAAGATTTCGGTCAATGACTTTGTCATTCGTGCGGTGTCGCTGGCGCTTAAGAAAGTCCCGGCTGCCAACTCCATCTGGACCGACAAGGCGACCCTTCAGTGCAAGAAACAGGATATCTCGGTGGCGGTTGCCATTGATGGTGGTCTGATCACGCCGGTCGTTCGTGATGCCGGTTCCAAAGGTCTTGCTGAAATCTCGTCCGAGATGAAAGCACTGGCTGGCAAGGCCCGTGATGGCAAGCTGATGCCCGAAGATTACCAGGGCGGGACCTTCTCGGTTTCCAACCTTGGCATGTTTGGCATCAAGGAATTTTCTGCCATCGTCAACCCGCCGCAGGGCTGCATTCTGGCCGTCGGTGCCGGTGAACAGCGCCCGGTCGTCAAGGATGGCGCACTTGCCATCGCGACCGTCATGAGCTGCACGCTTTCTGTTGACCACCGTGCGGTCGATGGTGCGGTCGGTGCCCAGTTCATGGCCGAATTCAAAAAGCTGATTGAAGACCCGCTGAGCATGCTGCTCTAACGGTCCAAAGTTGCGCGGGGACTTTCGAAAGTCCCCGCAAGCATTTGAATTTTAAGACCTGTGACCGGATACGGGCAGGCGAAGGAGATCCTACGATGGCGGATAGCAATTTCGACGTAATCGTGATTGGTGCAGGTCCGGGTGGTTATGTAACCGCAATCCGTTCTGCCCAGCTTGGCCTGAAAACGGCCGTTGTTGAACGTGAACATCTTGGTGGCATTTGCCTGAACTGGGGCTGTATCCCGACCAAGGCGCTGCTGCGTTCGGCCGAAGTTTATCGCAACATGAAACACGCCAAGGAATATGGCCTGTCCTGCGAAAAACCGTCCTTCGATCTTGATGCGGTCATTCAGCGTTCGCGCGGCGTGTCCAAGCAACTTGCTGGTGGCGTTGGTCATCTTCTGAAAAAGAACAAGGTCACCGTGATCAACGGCGAAGCCAAGTTTGACGGTCCGAAAAAGATCGTTGTAACGGGCAAGGATGCCGGCACCTATACCGCGAAAAATTACATCATCGCGACCGGTGCACGCGCCCGTTCGCTGCCCGGTCTCGAAGCCGATGGCAAAGTTGTTTGGGATTACAAAAAGGCGATGACGCCTGACAAAATGCCCAAAAGCCTTGTTGTTGTCGGCTCGGGTGCGATCGGGATCGAATTTGCCAGCTTCTATCACACCATGGGTGCGGATGTGACCGTGGTTGAAATCATGCCGCAGATCATGCCGGTCGAGGACAAGGAAGTCGCAGCCCTTGCACAGAAGATGATGACCAAGGACGGGATGAAAATCCTGACCGAAGCAAAGGTCGCCAATCTCAAACGCAATGCAGACAATGTTGTTGTGACGGTCGAAACCAAAGACGGCAAGAAACAGGAACTCACCGTTGATCGCGTGATTTCGGCTGTTGGTGTGATCGGCAATACCGAAAATCTTGGTCTTGAAACCACCAAGGTCAAAGTTGATCGCAACGTCATTGGCACCGATGAATATTCCCGCACGGCAGAACCGGGCATCTTTGCCATCGGTGACGTTGCCGGCCCGCCGATGCTTGCACACAAGGCCGAGCATGAAGGCGTGATCTGTGTTGAAAAAATCGCGGGCGTTAAAAACGTCCATCCGATTGATCCGCTCAAGATCCCGGGTTGCACCTATTGCCACCCGCAGGTCGCAAGTGTCGGCCTGACCGAAGCCAAGGCCAAGGACGCGGGTTACGACGTCAAGGTCGGTAAATTCCCGTTCATCGGCAATGGCAAGGCGGTCGCATTGGGCGAGGCCGAAGGTTTGGTCAAAACCGTGTTTGATGCCAAGACCGGTGAATTGCTTGGTGCGCACATGGTTGGCGCCGAAGTGACCGAACTGATCCAGGGCTTTGTCGTTGCGATGGGTCTTGAAACGACCGAAGAAGATCTGATGCATACGGTCTTCCCGCATCCGACCCTTTCGGAAATGATGCATGAGTCGGTCCTTGACGCTTACGGGCGTGCGATCCACTTCTAAAATATTGCGTTTTACCGGGCGCACATGCCCGGTATGACCATTTTTGACGAATGTCGGTTTGACAAATGCGTGACGTGGCGGCAAATTGCCGCCCGTCCAATCCTTCGGAGGTAACTCTATGTCGACGGCGCGCAACGAAGCAAAAGCACTTCGTCACCCGGAAAAACAAAAACGGCCTGATCGTCCTTCCGGACGCAAGCCGTCCTGGATTCGCGTCAAGGCGCCAACCTCCAAGGGCTATCAGGAAACCCGCGAACTTGCGCGTGGCCTGAACCTTCATACGGTTTGCGAAGAAGCCGCTTGCCCGAATATCGGGGAATGCTGGCAGAAGAAGCACGCATCCTTCATGATCATGGGCGATACCTGCACGCGTGCATGTTCGTTCTGTAACGTGAAGACCGGCATGCCAAACGCGCTTGACCCGTTCGAGCCGGAAAACCTTGCAATGGCCGTTGCCGACATGCAGCTCAAGCATGTTGTGATCACCTCGGTTGACCGTGATGATCTTGCCGATGGCGGGGCGGCGCATTTTGCCCGCGTGATCGAAGCCATCCGCTACAAGTCGCCGGAAACCACCATTGAAATTCTGACGCCGGACTTCCGTGACAAGCCAGGTGCCGTTGAAATCGTCGCCAAGGCCCGTCCGGACGTGTTCAACCACAACCTTGAAACGGTTCCGCGTCTTTACACCAACATCCGTCCGGGTGCGCGTTATTACCAGTCGCTGCGTATCCTTGATCGCGTCAAGCAGATTGACCCGACCATCTTCACCAAATCCGGCCTGATGGTTGGCCTTGGCGAGGAACGCAAGGAACTGGCACAGGTGATGGATGACTTGCGTGTGGCGGATGTCGATTTCCTTACCATCGGTCAGTATCTTCAGCCGACGCTGAAACACGAACCGGTACATCGCTTTGTCACGCCGGACGAGTTTGACGAATATGCGTCGATGGCACGTGGCAAGGGCTTCCTGATGGTGTCGGCAACGCCGCTGACCCGTTCGAGCTATCACGCTGATCGTGACTTCGAACAGCTGCGTGAAGCCCGCGAGAAAAAACTCGCCGCCGCAGAAGAAGCAAAAGCCAAGGCAGCACGCGCAGAAGTCGCTGCCCAGTAAACCTGAAACGATACGCGCGACGACAAGGGGAGATACGAGTGCCGACGCATGCAGAGCGCAGGAAACTGCCCTATACGCCGGAACAGCTCTTTGAACTCGTCGCGGATATCGATTCCTATTCCGAGTTTCTGCCGTGGTGCGTTGCATCACGGGTGCGCAAGCGTGATGGCGATGTCTTGCAGGCCGATCTTGTTATCGGCTTCAAGATGTTTCGCGAAAAATACACATCCAAAGTCACCCTTCAGCGCCCCCATCGTGTTGATGTCGAATATCTTCAGGGGCCGTTCAAATACCTCAATAACCATTGGGTATTCGAAGAGGACGAAGATGGCGGGACCTGGCTTGATTTCTTTGTCGATTTTGAATTCCGCTCGGCATTGCTGCAAAAGATGATCGGTGTCGTCTTCAACGAAGCAGTCAAGCTGATGGTCGGTGCATTCGAAAATCGCGCCCGCGAAGTCTATGGGGATCCGAATACCGGTTCTTCGCAAAGCTGATTATGCGACAAGGCGTGCTTTAACAGGGCCGGGCAGGGTGTTTTAACCGCCCAGGCCCTTTTTCTGATCAATCATCTCGGCGATCAGGGCAAATGCCTTAAGAACCGTGGCCTTGCGAACAGCGTGGCGGTCGCCGGCAAAAACTTCGTGATAGGTAACAGTCTGGCGTGCTGTGCCCGCACAGCCAAAATGAACCAGCCCGACCGGCTTGGTTGCCGTTCCGCCGCCCGGGCCGGCAATGCCGGTCACTGAAACAGCAATGCTGGCATTGGGCGCACGGTCGAGTGCGCCTTCGCACATGGCGCGTGCAACCGGTTCGGAAACCGCCCCATGTTGTTCAAGTAACGCTGTTTTTACGCCAATCAGTTCATGTTTGGCTTCGTTGGAATAGGTCACGAACCCGCAATCGACAACGGACGAGCTGCCATCCACCCCGGTCAGCGCCCCGGTAATCAAACCACCGGTACAGGATTCGGCCGTGGCAATCATTTCGCCATTTGCAGTGCATTTCGCAATCAGCGCGCTTGCCACTGCAAGAATGTCCTCATCGATTTGCATAACTCATCCACCCGTCAGGTAAACCACGCCCGCCAGAACGATCATGGCAAAGATACCGGCCAGAACATCGTCAAGCATGATGCCGAAACCGCCACCGACCCGACGGTCGACCCAGCGGATCGGCCAGGGCTTGGCCACATCGAATGCACGGAACGCCACAAAGGCCACGAGAAGCCACACAATGTCCATCCAGTCGGCTGCCAATGGCACGACAAGCAGGCACATCCACTGACCAACGACTTCGTCAATTACAATTTCACCCGCATCATGAATGCCAAGCAAGTGACTGTATTGATGAGCAACCCAGATACCGATCGCAAAAATAATGATGCTGGCGATAATCAGCGCCTCATTGCCGCCGTAAATCCAGATCATCCAACCAAAGGGTAGGGCGGCAAACGATCCGGCTGTTCCCGGCGCCTTGGGGCTTTTGCCGCTATAGAACCAGGTTGCCAAACATGTGATCAGAAAACGGGAAAAAGCCATGGATCAGATACGTATGAGCTGTGAAAGATGGCCATAGGTAACACACCAAAGTGCCCGCACGGTGAAATTTTTACCCTTAAGGGTGTGTTAACACACTTGCCTGCGTGCAAAGTTACAGGTAGCGTAAAGAAAAAGATTAATAAGTCGCAGGCGGGGTCAAAGAAACTCTACGCAACCGGGATACCCGGGCGTGAATACGGGCAACTAGGGGTTAGACACTGAATATGTCGGCGTTTCAAGGCATGCGTCGCTTGGTGGATAAATGGTTTCCTGACCGGCAAATTCTTGTTCGGTCCAATGATTCTGTTTACCAGCTTCGTCTTGGAAAATATGGACAGCTTGCGCTGGCTTCGTTCGGAGCCGCGGCCATTATCTGGTCGGTGGGTGTAACTGGTTATAGTTGGTACCTCGATCAGCGTCTTGCAACGCGTGAGGAACAGCTTTTCCGCAGCGAGCTTTCCTATAATCGTCTGATTGCGCGTGTGACCGAAAGTCAAAGACGTTTCGGCGAAATCACCGCACAGATGGAAGATACCCATCGCAATTTGCTGTCGATGGCTGAAAAGAACCTGCAGCTTCAGGCGCGGGTACAGGATTACACTTCCAAACTCGCCAGCAGCGAGAAGGAAAAAGTCCGGATTTCGGCCCTTCGCACATCGATGGATAACCAGATGAACGCGCTTCAGGGGCAGATTGACGGGATTACCAACCGTAACCTTGCGCTGCGCGATGAACTCGAAACCGTTGAAACCGTCATGTCGCGTGTGATGCGTGAACGTGATCAGGCCCTGCAACGGTCCAAAAAACTTCAAAGTGAACTCAGTGATGCGCGCCAACGCATTGCCGATTTGCACACGGTCCAGCAACAGGCCATGCAGCGTGTCGCCGAAACGGCCGACAACACGATCCTTGAGCTGGAAAACGTTCTGGAAATGACCGGTTTGCAGCCGGAAACCTTTATTCTCCCGCCAATGAAACCCCAGGAGCCGGGGGTCGGTGGTCCGTTCGTGGCGTTCGAACCTGAACATCCCAAGGACGAGGAATTTGTAAATGTGGCGATGGCGCTCAGTGATCGTATGGATCAACTCGCCAATCTGCATGACAGACTGAAAAAGACGCCAATTGGGGAACCTGCCGCGTCTTATTATCTTTCGAGCTCGTTCGGTAAACGAAAAGACCCGATCAATGGTCGCTGGGCTTTTCATTCCGGTGTTGATCTTGCCGGGCCGATCAGAACACCAATTCTGGCAACTGCACCGGGTAAGGTGGTGCATGCAGGATGGAGTGGAAAATACGGGAAGATGGTCGAACTCGATCACGGGAACGGCATTAGAACCCGTTATGGACACTTATTTAAGGTCCTCGTCAAGAAGGGCGACGAAGTGCGTTACCAGGATCAAATAGCGTTAATGGGAAGTACCGGACGAAGCACGGGCAGCCATGTACACTACGAGGTTTTGGTCCATGACAAGCCGGTCAATCCCCTAAAGTTTATTGAGGCGGGACGTTATGTTTTCAAAAACGAGCAAGACGACACAAACAACTAAAAGCGGCAACCCGGTTGCAGAAAAAAAGGGTGGCCTTTCCATTATCAATGCGGATCTCCGGGTTACCGGTGATCTGATCTCGGAATCGGATGTTCAGGTCGACGGTTCTGTGAATGGTGACATTCGCACCCGTACCCTTACCATCGGTCAGCATGGCGAAGTGCGCGGCGAAATTGTCGCTGATAAGATCCGGATTTGCGGGGCCGTTATCGGCCAGGTCCGTGCACGTGATGTTTCGCTGTCTGAAACCGCACGTATGATTGGTGATATTCTTCACGAAAGCCTTTCAATCGAACCGGGCGCCCATATCGAAGGGCATTGCCGTCGTATTGAAGGTGTGTCTGAAGAAGGCGGTCTTACCGTCATTCAGGCCGGCCAGGTCGTTGCGGCCAACGTGAAAAAAGAACACAAATAATCATCAAAAAGATGATGCTGATGGTGCCGCGATGACGGGTCCGGTTATCGCAAAGCCACACAGATACGCAAAAAGGCAGGTCTGACTGGACCTGCCTTTTTCAATTGTGTTTGCAAAACTTGCCCGGTTACCGGGCCGCATCACATGATCTATGCCTTTTCCGGGCTGGACAACAGGGGCAACAATTCATCAAGACCACCCAAAACCACGTCGGCCTCGTGCGACAGCCGTTCTTTGGGTTGCTTGCTTCTGTTGATCCAGGCGGTGCGGAAACCGAAATGCCCGGCCCCGGCAATATCCCAGCCATTTGACGACTGGAACGAAATTTCGGCCGGTTCCAGTTCAAGCTTGTCTGCGGCCAGCTGGTAAACATCGGGATGGGGTTTATAGGTCTTCAGGTCGTCAACACAGATGATCTGGTCAAACAGCGACAGAATTCCTGACGATTTGGCAGCTGAAATCAGCATATGTTTTGCGCCATTTGACAGAATGGCAAGCTTGTGTCCCTGCGCCTTGAGGGTGTTGAGCGTTTCGACCACCTCGGGAAAGGTATCAAGCGACAGGTATGTTTCCATCAGTTTGGCGCGCAGAACCGGATCTTTCTTGCCGGTCTGGTCCATCGCGTAATCAAGCGCATCGCCTGTCACGGTCCAGAAATCGGCAAAATCCCCCATCAGGGATCGAAGCCAGGTATATTCAAGTTGTTTCTGACGCCATAAAGCGGAAAGGCGGTCTGCCTCGTCACCGACGACATCACGCAGTTTCGCAACCGCCGAACCGACATCAAACAACGTTCCATATGCATCGAAAACAAATGCGCGGCAGGAAGACAGTACATTCTCGGACATATTGCTGACCTTTTCTGACAAGCAGTATTGATCAAATATGGGCAATCAGGCCAAAAGCGCAAATGAAGCCCCGGACAGGTCAATCCCGCCCGGGTGACTCATTCTGACCCATTGCAATCTCATCGCGGGCAAAACGCCGACGATAGACATAGGTTCCCTCCATTACGCGCTGTACGTAATTGCGGGTTTCGCTATAGGGAATCATTTCGATCCAGTCGACCAGGTCAACTTCCGGATCACGGGGATCACCATATTCGTTGATCCACTGGCGGACACGGGTCGGACCGGCATTGTAGCTGGCAATTGTAAGAGCCTCTGCGCCATCCCAACGATCAAGAAGCCTGCTGAGATAGGCGCGTCCCAATGTGATGTTGAAGGACGGGTCATCTGTCAACCGGTCGGTTTCATAATCAAGGTCAAGCGACTTTGCCATGCGTTTGGCCGTGGCCGGCATCAGTTGCATCAAACCACGCGCACCTGCTGATGACACGGCCTGCGGGTTGAACAGGCTTTCCTGACGCATGATGGCATGAACCAGTGCCGGATCGGGCGCATGGCCAAGCGGCACCTGTTCATGGATCGGGTAGGCGGCATCAAGATAACCGCTGCCGGTGCGAATGCTGCGCTTGGCGGCAATGATGCCAAGGTCGGCACGGCCATATTCGCGGGCAAGGTCGGTCGCCATCGCAAGGTATTCCGGCTCGTCATGTTCATAGACCAGCGCCATGATGAATGGCCGGATAATATTTCCAAGCCCGATGGCGCCAAGCTTGCGCACGACCTGAACCAGTTCTTGGTTTTCAAATGCGGCGCGCTGCTCCGCCGTCGGCACCGGCTGTTCAACCGAATAGGACGGTTTCAGGCCAAGCGCATCAATGGCAAGCTGCCCATAGAAAGTGTGGGCATGCTGGGCGGCGAGTTCATACCATTCCTTGGCCCGTTTTTCATCGCCAAGGGCCGCATTGGCGCGACCGGCCCAATAAGCCCCGCGCGACAGGCTGATCGGGTACTGGACAACGTCATACAGATTTTGGAAGTGGGTCAGTGCAATGTCGGCATCGCCCAGAAATTCCAGCGCGATCCAGCCCGCATACCATTCGGCTTCCGCAATATCGCCCGGGTCGGTTTGCCCGTGATTGGCAACCAGACGATAGGCGTCGGTGATATGGCCCTTTTGCAAGGCACGCCGCGCCAGAATGGCCTTTTCAAGCCACCAGTATTGCGGGCGGATCGAGATATAGGCAAGGTCGTTTGCCTGCGACAAAAGCAAATCACGGGCTTCCTGATCGCGGTCCTTGACCCGGCGCCAGCGCACGCGTTCATAAATCAGACCCGGATCATTCTGATATTTCTTCGGGACCCGGTTGATGGCCGCATCGACACCGCCGGTCATCGCGCGCAGGGCTGCGCGGGCTTCTGCCAGCAGGCGATAGTCATTGCTGACATATTTCATTGTGCGTGACGCGGTAGTCAGGCGACCTTCCCACAACAGACGGTCAAGACGCTGCTGATGGGTTTCCTGATCGATATATTTGCCATATCGGTCCAGAAATCTTTTTTCCTGCCCGCGACCGAAATTCTCGTTGATCCAGCTGGTCCGGACAAGGGCAATGGCCGCCGATTCCTGACCCGCGCCCAAAAGCGCCTTGATCTGGCGGGTTGCACCATCGGCCGTAACCGGGGCAGACCGTTTGAACCATGCCAGAATTTCATCATCGGGCACGGCGTCATTCATTGCCTCTTCGGCACGCTGACGCAACAGGGCCTGACTTGGCCAGGTCGGGTGGGTGTCGATAAAATTGGTAATTTCTTCAAAGCTGCGGCCGGAATTCGGCGACGTCAGCAACATCCATTCGGCTGCCTTTTGCAGCAACGGATCGTCGAAATTGGGCAGAAGCTTTTCAAAGCTTTCGGTACGACCATCTTCGACGGCATCAAGGAATGCGTTCAAACGCGCGCGACTGACAGCCGAATAGGTCGGCGAGGGCGGCTGCATCAGAAGAACGCTATCTTCGTTTGCTGCTGCCTGTGCTAGATGACCTGTTGGCATCAATATCGAAAAGCCCAGTGCCAATGCGCAGACTGAAACTCTGCGGAAAGACGCTTGCGCCATGTAATTGTCCCCTTTGCCTGACGGCAGCGAATGCACTCTAGACCGGCGCATTATGACAGTGAAATCCGGAAAAGCCAAACAGTCCTGAAGGGAAATTGCAACCCCGATTACAGTTCCTTTCGATTAATGTATACAGTGCTTGCGGGATTGGCGAACAGCCGCTATTTTCGCGACCGCTTTCAATATATCCAATGTTTGGAGATCTCCATGTTTAAGGGTTCAATCACAGCTTTGATCACACCGTTCACGCAAGATGGTGCGATTGATGAAAAGGCGTTCCAGTCTTTTGTGGATTGGCAGCTTAAACAGGGCACGACAGGTGTGGTGCCTGTCGGAACCACTGGTGAGTCCCCGACGCTGAGCCACGCTGAACATCATCGTGTTGTTGAACTGGCACTCGAAGTTGCCAAGGGCCGCGGCCCGGTAATTGCCGGAACCGGTTCCAACTCGACCGCAGAAGCCGTTTCGCTGACGCGCCATGCGCAGAATGCCGGTGCGGATGCCGCACTTGTTGTAACGCCTTATTATAACAAGCCGACGCAAAAGGGCCTGTATGCGCATTACAAGGCCGTTCATGATGCAACCGATATCCCGATTGTCATCTATAACATTCCGGGTCGCTCGATTGTTGATATGAGCGTCGCGACCATGGCCGAACTGGCAAAACTGCCGCGTATCGTTGGTGTCAAGGATGCGACCAGCGATCTGGAACGTCCGGCCCTGACCCGTTTGGCGGCCGGTGCTGATTTCTGCCAGTTGTCGGGCGAAGACGGCACCATCGTTCCGTTCCTGGCCCAGGGTGGGCATGGCTGCATTTCGGTAACGTCGAACATTGCGCCGAAGCTGTGTGCAGAACTGCATGCTGCCTGGGCTGCCGGGAACATTGCCAAGGTTCAGGAGTTGAACTACCGTCTGATGCCGGTTCACAAGGCAATGTTCTGCGAAGCAAGCCCGGGACCGGTCAAATACGCGGCTGAATTGCTTGGCCTTTGTGGCAGCCACATGCGCCTGCCGATGGTCGAGATCGCCGATGAATCCAAACGCAAGGTCGAAGCCGCGCTTAAGGGTGCCGGACTGCTCGGCCACTAAGCGATAATTAGCGTCTTATGGCACCGAAGAAAGAAACAGATAACAATAAGGTCGTTGCGCAAAACCGACGCGCGCGCTTTGATTATTTCCTGACGGAAACATTCGAAGCCGGGATCGTTTTGCGCGGGACCGAGGTCAAATCGCTCCGCGATGGCAAGGGCAATATTCAGGAATCCTATGCCGAAGCCAAGAATGACGAAGTCTGGCTGATCAACGCATATATTCCCGAATATCAAAGCAAGATGCCGTTCGGCCACGAAGAACGCCGTCCGCGCAAATTGCTGCTGCATAAACGCGAAATCGCCAAAATGCATGATGCCTTGAACAAAAAGGGTTTTACCCTTGTTCCGGTCAAATTGTATTTCAATGAACGCGGGATCGCGAAGCTGGAACTCGCCATTGCCGAAGGCAAGAAAAAGGCCGACAAACGCGAAGCGGTCAAGGAACGTGACTGGCAACGTGACAAGGCGCGTATTATGCGCGACTTCGGCTAATTGCCGAACAAGGCCCGGGTTATCGCGCGGAAGTGAATTGCCTTTTCTGGCCGGTTTTATGATTAAATGGCGTTGTCATGGTGAACATGTCAGCGCCATTTTTCGTATCAGCTTGTGACAAGGGAGAAAGCGGTGACGCAAAGTTTTTCTGGAAAAATCAAAGACAAGCTGATCGAGGCAAAGCGCAAATGGGCCAAAGATGGTCGTTTGCTGACCGGGACATCCGATGCCGCACGCGAAAACCGCCTGCCGCCGGGGCAGCGGCTGGTAAAGGATTGGCCGGTGCTTGATCTGGGCATCACGCCCCATGTCAGTGCTGATGACTTCAGGCTTGATATTACCGGGTTGGTTGAAAATCCGCTGTCGCTTGGGTTTGTCGATCTTCTTGATTTGCCAAATGTCCGGGCGCGCAATGACATTCACTGTGTGACCAGCTGGTCGCGATATGACAATGACTGGCAGGGCGTGTTAGCGCTAACATTGGCGGAAATGGTCAAGCCGCATCCCGATGCCAAACATGTATTGTTTACCGCACATGACGGTTACACCACAAATGTGAGGATTGATCAGTTTCTTGATGAAGACGTCCTGATTGCCCATCACTGGAACGACGAACCGTTAAGCGAAGAGCATGGCGGTCCGGTCCGAGTTGTCATTCCCAAGCTGTATTTCTGGAAAAGCACCAAATGGGTGCGCGAAATCCGGTTTGTCAAAGAAGACGCACCGGGATTCTGGGAAGAACGAGGATATCACAATAATGCCGATCCCTGGACCGAGGAACGATATGGCTAGGTGTTTTCCTCAAATTGAAAAGGGTCGGCATTTCACTGTATTATGCGTGCTTGCAGTGATTACGGTCATTTTTTCCTGGAGAGGAACCATGGCATCGGAAGATGCAAAAACGGCTTATGACTTTTCATTCCCGTCCATCATTGGCGGGGAACTTCATCTTGCCGATTATCAGGGCAAGGTCATCCTGTTGGTGAATACGGCATCGATGTGCGGGTTCACCCCGCAATATACCGGCCTGCAAAAATTGTGGGATGATTACCGCGATGACGGGCTGGTCGTGATCGGTGTGCCGTCAGGCGATTTCGGGGGTCAGGAATATGCCGATGATGCCGCCATTCAGGAATTCTGCGAAGTCAATTTTGATGTCGATTTCCCGATGACATCAAAAACCACGTTGTCCGGGGCCGATGCACATCCGTTTTACAAATGGGCGATTGATGTGCTGGGCGCGGATAAGGCGCCAAACTGGAACTTTCACAAATATCTGATCGGGCGAAACGGGCAGTTGGTGGCCAGTTTTGATACACGCGTGAAACCGGGCGATGATGTGATTGTTGATGCAATCAAAGCACAGCTGTCAGGGCGCTAAGGCCTGAGCATAGTTTTCGGGCGGCTGTTAGCGCCGCCCGTCCATCACATCAAGAAACGCCAGCCCATACTGGTCGAGTTTCTTGACCCCAACCCCGTTAATGGACGCCATGTCTTCGAGTGTGCGGGGTTTGAAGCGCACCATTTCCCAAAGTGTGCGGTCGCTGAAAATGACATAGGGCGGGACATTCTGGCTGGTGGCCAATTCGCGGCGCATGGTGCGCAACCGTTCCCAAAGATCGCGGTCTTCCTCGTTTTCAAATTCGGTATCGAAATCGCGCAGGCGCCGCGTCATGGCGCGTTTGCTTTCGCCCGGGTCCTTGCGCATTTCGACAACTTTTTCACCGCGCAGGACCGGTCGCGATTCCTCGGTCAGGTAAACACCGCCATGCCCTTCGACATCGACTTGCAAATATCCCATGGCAAGAAGCTGACGGAAAACCGATCGCCATTGCGGTTGTGGGATATCCTTGCCAATTGCATAAACCGAAAGCTGATCATGGCCGTTCTGGCGGATTTTTTCGGTTTTTCGGCCCATCAGAACTTCGATCACATGGGCCGGGCCAAACCGTTGACCTGTCCGATAGACCGCCGAAAGCGCCTTGCGAGACGCATCGGTGGCATCCCAGGTATCGACTGGCTCAAGGCAGGTATCGCAATTGCCACAGGGCTGATGTTGATCTTCGCCAAAATAGGACAGGATGACCTGGCGACGGCATTTGGTGGTTTCTGCAAGTCCCACCAGCGCATCAAGCTTGCGCGATTCAATGCGTTTCTGGGCTTCGGGCGCGTCGGAACTTGCCACCATGCTGCGGATCGAAACGATGTCTGAAAGGTCGTAATTCATCCAGGCATTGGCTGGAAGTCCGTCACGGCCTGCACGCCCGGTTTCCTGATAATAGGCTTCCATGCTTTTGGGGAGGTTCAAATGCGCAACAAAGCGGACATTGGGTTTGTCGATGCCCATGCCAAAGGCCACAGTCGCACAAATGATCATGCCATCTTCACGCAGGAAGCGATCCTGATGGAGTTGGCGCGTTTCCTGTGTCAGGCCCGCATGATAGGGCAAGGCAGGGCGACCGTTATCGGTCAGCCATTGCGCGACATCTTCGGTCTTGCGGCGTGACAGGCAATAGACAATCCCTGCATCTTCGGCATGTTCACGATTGAGGAACGACAGCAGGCGCTGCTTGGCGTTGCCCTTGGTTTCAATGCGATAGGTGATATTGGGGCGGTCAAAGCCGGTAATGAAGCATTTGGCATCGGTCAGATGCAGGTTTTCGGCAATGTCCTTGCGGGTCGGCGTATCGGCAGTCGCAGTAAGGGCGATGCGCGGCACATGGGCAAAGCGCGTCGGCAAAAGGTCAAGCCGACGGTATTCCGGGCGGAAATCATGCCCCCATTGCGAAACGCAGTGTGCTTCGTCAATCGCAAACAAGGATATGCTGATGCGATCAAGCAGATTAAGGAACCGGTCGGTCGCAAAGCGTTCCGGTGCGACATAAAGAAGATCAATATCGCCATCAACGGCCCGGGCCTCGATCTCGCGGGCGGCTTCGGGGGCCAGGGTCGAATTGATAAAGGCCGCCTTGACGCCAAGTTGATTAAGGGCGTCGACCTGATCCTTCATAAGCGCGATCAGTGGTGACACCACAACAGCAGTACCCGAACGGCACAGGGCAGGGACCTGATAGCATAATGATTTGCCGCCACCGGTGGGCATCAGTACCAGTGCATCATTGCCGGCAATCACATGGTCAATGATTTCAGCCTGTTGGCCGCGAAAGCTGTCATAACCAAACACCTCGCGCAGGACGTCTATCGGCAGACGTTGAACGGGTCGGTCGAGCAGGTCGTTCATGGGCGATGTATCAGGCAAATTAACCGTCCAGATGTGCGCGGATGTCGGCAAAGACGTTTTCAAACATCTCTGGCGTCAGGCGATAAGTCTGGGTGTTGTAGCGCGAACAGTGATAGCTATCAAACAATGTGATGCCATTTTCCATTTTATGCGATGCGCCATGGCCAAATTTAAGCGATGAAAGCTTAAGGCCAAATGTCCTGAGCATCGCCTGATGGGCAACCTGACCAAGGCACAAAATGGCCGAAAGGTTTTCCATCGCATCAAATTCGCTGATCAGAAAAGGCCGACAGGCATTGGCTTCCGGTCCGGTCGGTTTGTTTTCCGGCGGGACGCATTTCACCGCATTGGTGATGCGACAATCAAGCAATTCAAGCCCGTCGTCAGGTCGCTTGTCATAGGTGCCCCTGGCAAAGCCGAACTTTTTAAGCGTGTCATACAAAAGGTCCCCGGCATAGTCGCCGGTAAACGGACGCCCGGTGGCATTGGCCCCTTTAAGGCCCGGTGCCAGTCCGACAATCAGCAATCGCGCATTCAGGGGGCCGAACGGGCGGACCGGGCCATTATAGAAATGCGGAAACTTTTCCTGATTGGCGCGCCGGAATTCGACCAGTCGCGGACAAAGCTGACAATCAATGTTGGGTTGCTGATAGGCGGTCATGGCAAGTCTGACATGCTTGCCGGTTACGGTTTGGACCGTAACCGGTCGTGATCACGTTGGGCGTATTTCCGGGCTTGTTTCCGGGCGAATTCGGGGTTTCTTACTCGAAATCGAAATCGTCAAGTTCCGGGTGATCGGGGTGATCGTCGATATCGGGATGATCGTCATCGCGGCGTTGCTGCACCTTGCGCGCGATCGTTCCTTCGAGTTCGGTCAGCTCGATAAAGTTGTCGGCCTGGCGGCGCAGTTCGTCTGCGACCATCGGCGGATTGGATTTGACCGTCGATACGACCGTGACGCGAACGCCTTTGCGCTGTACGGCATCAACCAGACGCCGGAAATCACCGTCGCCCGAGAAAATGACAACATGATCAAGATGTTGCGCCATTTCCATGACGTCAATTGCCAGCTCGATATCCATGTTGCCCTTGATCTTGCGGCGACCGGCAGCATCGGTGAACTCCTTGGTCGGTTTGGTGACCATGGTGTAGCCGTTATAATCAAGCCAGTCGACAAGCGGACGGATCGGGGAATATTCCTGATCTTCGATAAGGGCGGTATAGTAGAAGGCCCGGATCAGTTGACCTTTTTGGGCAAAAAGATCGAGTAAGCGTTTGTAATCAATATCAAAACCAAGAGACCGCGCTGCGGCATAAAGGTTCGAGCCGTCAATGAACAGCCCGATGCGTTCCTGCGGGTAAAAAATCATCCTGAAATTCCTCAAACATCAAATTTAATTATGCAGTTCCAAAAATACGGAACTCTCAATATCTACCGTGGGCAGAGGGACAAAGAAAGGCGAAAATATCGTAGACAGAGTATGATGGCTCCCTTAGATATGCCGTCTTTCGCGCAGCTGGCGAACAAGCCGTTGCTCGTTGAACCAACAAATATCCACCGAACTGAAAGTCTGCCTTGTGAGCACGCTGTCACCATCGACCACCAGCACACCGTCGGATGACGCCATTCTGATTGCGTTTGGTGCCAATCTGCCTACGGAAGAATATGGTGCGCCTGCACAAACATTGAAAGCCGCGTTGCAGCGTTTAATGCAGGATGGTGATATTTTGATCGATGCGGTGTCATCCTTTTACGAGACGGCACCCGTTCCGATCTCTGACCAGCCCTGGTATGTGAACGGGGTGGCAAGAATTTCGACAAAGCTTTCTGCCCATGATCTGCTGGCGCGTCTTCATGAAGTCGAAGCCGAATTCGGTCGGGTGCGCCGCGAACGCAATGCGGCGCGTGTGATTGATCTTGATCTGATTGCCTATGGCCGCGAACAGGTTCGTGAGGAAGGCGGCATTCAGGTTCCCCATCCCCGGATGGCTGAGCGCGCCTTTGTTCTGTTGCCTTTGCGCGATGTCGCGGGTGGCTGGGTGCATCCGGTGATCGGGCGCACGGTAGAAGATCTGATTTCGGAACTGCCCGAAGATCAGCAGATCAGAAAGCAGGCGGACTGACGAAAAAGCGTGCGAAAACCTGCGCCAATAAGCGGTTTCGCTGTTGCAACACAGAAGATCCGGCGTTATATAGGTCGGTCTGGACACCCCAAAAGTATTTCTGGAGACATTTATGGCGCGCGTTACCGTCGAAGATTGCGTTGACAAGATTCCGAACCGCTTTGAGCTTGTTATGCTTGCAGCTCAGCGTGCACGCAACATCTCGGCCGGTGCAGAACTGACCATTGATCGTGATAACGACAAGAACCCGGTTGTTGCGCTGCGTGAAATCGCCGAAGAAAAAGTCGATTTCGACGATCTGCGCAACGGCATGGTGCAGGGTCTGCAGCGGCATGTTGAAACTGACGAGCCGGAAGAAGCCGAAGACGATTTCGGTCCGAAACTGGTCGCAGAAGCTGTCGAAGACGCATCGGCTGGTGTTGTGCTTCCGTCAGAAGATGAATAAGGCCAGATTGATATTGATCTGAGCCCGCTTGAAAAGAAAAGCCACGGTATTCATCTTCCGTGGCTTTTTTTTGTCTAAATCGTACTATCTTATGTAAGGGCTCGGTCATGAGCCCTGCTTGGACTATACGGAGATGCCCCTGAATGATGCGCCAATACGAACTTGTTGAACGGGTGAAAGCCTATGATCCGGATGCGTGTGAAACAACGCTGAACCGGGCATATGTTTATGCAACCCAAAAACACGGTTCGCAGAAGCGTGCGTCCGGCGACCCGTATTTTTCCCACCCGATCGAAGTCGCGGGCATTCTGACCAATTACAAGCTCGACTGTGACACGATCATCACAGCATTGCTGCACGACACCATCGAAGATACCGATGCCACCCCCGAAGAAATCACCAAGCTTTTCGGGACCAACATCATGAAGCTGGTCGATGGTGTGACCAAGCTGACCCAGATCGAGCTGAAATCGGCAGATTCCAAACAGGCAGAGAACTTCCGCAAGTTGCTGCTTGCGATGTCGGAAGATATCCGTGTTCTTCTTGTGAAGCTGGCGGACCGTCTGCATAACATGCGGACCCTGCATTATATCTCGAAGCCGGAAAAACGCGTGCGTATTGCGGCTGAAACGCTTGAGATTTATGCACCGCTTGCCGAACGTATCGGTATGCATGACATCAAGGAAGAGCTCGAAGATCTTGCCTTCCAGCATATCAATCCCGAGGCTCGTGATTCCATTCTGGCGCGTTTGGAATTCCTGCGCGAAAAGGATGACAATGTTGTCAGCCGCATTGTCTCGGAGCTCAAGGAAGTCATTTCGCGGCAGGGATTGAAGGTCGATATTTACGGGCGTGAAAAACGTCCATATTCGATCTGGCAGAAAATGCAGCGCAAGAACATCACGTTTGGCGAGCTGTCAGACATCATGGCATTCCGTGTTCTGGTTGATGACATGCCCGAATGTTACGAAGTTCTTGGTTATATGCATGCCAATTACAAGGTGGTGCCGGGCCGGTTCAAGGATTACATCTCGACCCCAAAGCCCAACGGGTATCGTTCGATCCACACCACGGTTCTCGGACCGGAAAACCATCGGATCGAGGTGCAAATTCGCACCCGCCAGATGCACGAGGTCAACGAAAACGGTGTGGCAGCACACTGGGCCTATAAACAGGAAGCCCCGACAGGACAGCAAAAAGAAGGTGTTCAGTATCGCTGGCTGCGCGATCTTCTGGATATTCTTGAACATGCGTCGGAACCCGAAGAGTTCCTTGAGCATACCAAGCTTGCGATGTTCCAGGATCAGGTCTTCTGTTTCAGTCCGAAGGGCGACGTGATCGCCCTGCCGGCACGTGCGACCCCGGTTGATTTCGCCTATATGATCCATACCCATATCGGGGACACCTGTGTGGGGGCCAAGGTCAATGGCGCGATGGTGCCGTTGCGCACTGTGCTCAATAACGGTGACCAGGTCGAAATCGTCACATCAAAGGCGCAAACGCCGAATCCGACCTGGGAACGGTTTGTTGTTACCGGGAAAGCACGGGCGCGTATTCGCCGCTTCATCCGTCAGCAGCAGGAAGACCAGTACAAGGATCTTGGCAAGGCGATCCTGCAAAAGGCGTTCCGTCAGGAAGGCTATGATTATTCCGACAAGGCGATTGAAGGCGTTCTCAAGATTTTCAAGCAGCCATCTGTCGATGCGCTTCTGACGCTGGTTGGTGCGGGCCACCATACCGGGCGCGAAGTTGTTCATGCGGTTTTCCCGGGCTCCAAGGACAAGGAAACCGCACGCAAGGTTGTCCCGCTTGAAAAGGTCCGGGCGCGCAAACATGACCACGCGATTCCGATCAAGGGCCTTATTCCCGGGATGGCTGTGCATTATGCCGGCTGCTGTCATCCGTTGCCCGGTGACCGCATTGTCGGGATTGTTACAACCGGAAAAGGTGTGACAATCCATACGATTGATTGCGATACGCTTGAAACATTTACCGAGCAGCCGGAACGCTGGCTTGATGTTGGTTGGGACAATGACGGTGAACCCGAACATTTCATCGGACGTCTGGGGCTTACTGTCGGACACGAGCAGGGGGCGCTCAGTTCGATTACCAGTGTGATTGCCAAGAACCATGGCAACATTACCAATCTTCGCTTTACCAATCGCACGACGGACTTCTTCGAAATGCTGATTGATATCGACGTTGTTGATGTCAAACACCTGACCAATATCATCGCAGCCCTGCGGGCGACACCGGTGGTAAATGCTGTTGAGCGCGCGCGCGGATAATGGCGGGCTGTGAACCCAATCATCTTTTAGGTGAGAAACGCGTAAAAACCTTGCCAAGCGCGCAGTCAGCACTTACCCATATGCCTCGACTTTTTATTGCGTTACCTGATTTGTTCCAGAACTGACCCGCATGTTTCGGCGCCGCATTAAACCATCATCTTTGCAACGAGTACGTAACGTAGTCTGGCCGCGTGGCGGGTGGCGTCGTTCTTCACAGTATTTTGCACATCGTGTCGCACGTTTGCCCGGAACGCCTTACAGCATTGCGTCGGGCTTTGCGATTGGTGCGGCTGTGTCCTTTACGCCGTTTATCGGTTTCCATTTTGTTGTTTCGGCTCTGATCAGCCTGCTGACGCGCAGCAATGTGGTTGCATCCCTTTTGGGGACGGTTGTCGGGAACCCCTGGACATTTCCGTTTATCTGGTTGTGGTTGTATACCTGCGGCAACTGGATGCTCGGTGTTGATGAATCGAGTGTCGCTGTTCATTTCGACATGGCCGTTCTGTGGGATTTTGTGGTTCTGGGACTTAGCTATGTCGGGGGCGGGCTGATCTTCGGGCATTGGGATCCTGCGGATCACCAGACGCTTGGCCAGCTTTGGAGCAGCATCGTTGATATCATCTGGCCGATGCTGGTGGGATGTGTGCCGACCTCAATCGTGGTCTGGGCGCTGTTCTATTTCCCGGTGCGTCGGGCGGTTATCATTTACCGTCACAACCGGATTTTGCGCCGGATGAAAAAATCGGAGCGGCACGGGATTGGTCCCATGCTTGAAAGTGCCAAGGAAAAAATTGGCAGTGCTGCAAAGAATGCCACCAAAAAGCAGGATGAAACCCCATGAGTTCGAAACTTCGGCTCGGCGTTAATATCGATCATGTTGCAACCATTCGAAATGCGCGTGGTGGCAATAGTCCTGATCCCGTGCGGGCCGCCGCCCTTGCAAAGGCTGCTGGTGCCGATGGCATTACCGCGCATTTGCGCGAAGACCGCCGCCATATCCGTGACGAGGATATGAAGCGACTGCGCACTGAAATTGATCTGCCCCTTAATTTCGAGATGGCGGCAACTGACGAAATGCTGGCGATTGCGCTGGCGACCAAGCCGCATGCTGTATGTCTGGTGCCGGAAAAGCGTGAAGAACGGACCACAGAAGGCGGCCTGGATGTTGTTGGCGGCCACAATCACCTTAAACGGTTTGTGTCGGAACTGGGCGATGCGGGTATCCGTGTGTCGCTGTTTATCGAAGCGTCCAAAGATCAGCTCGATGCTGCCAAAAGTCTTGGCGCGCCGGTTGTCGAAATCCATACCGGCGCCTATTGCGATGCTGAAACTGACGCAGACCGTGCCCATGAACTTGAACGTATCCGCAATGCCGTGACATACGGGGCAGGGATCGGGCTTGAAATTCATGCCGGGCATGGGCTTAACTTCGAAACGGTCGAACCGATTGCTGCAATGCCCGAAATTGCCGAACTGAATATCGGGCATTTCCTGATTGGCGAAGCGGTGTTTGTCGGGCTTGAAGCCGCGATTGCCGAAATGCGTCGTTTGATGGATGCCGCACGCGGTCAGACGAGTAATGTGAAATGATCATTGGGATCGGCACGGATTTGTGTGATATCCGTCGAATTGAAACCGCGCTGGAACGCCATGGGGAGCGTTTCATGAAGCGTGTTTTCACCGACGTTGAAATTGCCCGCGCAATTCGAAAGCCGCATCGGACCGCATCATCGTTTGCGATGGCGTTTGCTGCAAAGGAAGCCTGTTCAAAGGCACTTGGTACCGGGTTTCGCCGGGGTGTTTATCACAACACGATGGGGGTGGTACATCAACCAAGCGGCAAGCCGGACATGGTTCTTGTTGATGGGGCGCTGGCGCGATTGAACGAATTAACCCCGGACGGGAAAACTGCTTCGGTGTATGTGACCTTGACGGACGAATATCCCCTGGCGAATGCCGTTGTGGTAATTTCGGCCGACTGACAGATAAATTGATTGGTTAAAAACGGAATGGAAAAGCTTGTGCAGAAAAAGAAAACGGGTGGCCTTTTTGACACCTTGAAGACCGTTTTCTGGGCCATTGTCATTGCACTTTTGGTTCGGACATTTGCCTTCGAACCGTTCAATATTCCGTCTGGTTCTATGATCCCGACCCTGCTGGTGGGGGACTATCTGTTTGTGTCGAAATTCTCCTACGGGTATTCGAAACACAGCATGCCCTTCAGCCTGCCGGTCATTCCGGGCCGTGTATTTGAAACCGAACCGGAACGTGGTGATGTGGTGGTTTTCAAACTGCCGTCCGACACCACCCAGGACTATATCAAACGCGTGATCGGCTTGCCCGGTGATACCGTTCAGGTCACTGACGGGCGCCTTTATATCAACAACAAGCTTGTTGAACGCGAACGGATCGAAGATTACATCCTGACCGATGGTACGGGTCGTTCCGCGGCGGTTCCGCAATATCTTGAGACGCTTCCGAATGGCAAGGTGCATCGTATTCTGGAACTGTTTGGTGATCAGGGTCCAAGTGACAATACCGAAGCCTTTACCGTGCCCGAAGGCCATTACTTCATGATGGGTGACAACCGCGATAATTCGGCAGACAGCCGTGCCTTCCCGTCGCGCTTCCGTTTTGTGCCGATCGAAAATCTGGTCGGCCGTGCCGAATTCCTGTTCTATTCCAAGGACAGCTCGCAGCCGGTCTATGATCTGGGCAGCATCCGGTTTGATCGCCTGTTCCAGGGGGTCAACTGATGAGCGACGGCATACCGGTGATCGCCGAGATTGATCACGGTTTTTCCAATCCTGACCTGCTGCGTGTGGCGCTGACCCATCGTAGTGCGGCAAAGGGCAAGGATGCGCTAAGCGGTGGGAACGAGCGCCTTGAATTCCTGGGTGACCGGGTTTTGGGGCTTGTTGTGGCCGAAATGCTTTACACCCGGTTCGGGCGTGAACGCGAAGGTGCGATGGCCAAGCGTTTCGTTGCGCTGGTGCGTCGTGAAACCCTTGCGCGCGTGGCCAACCAGATCAATCTGGGTGACCATATCCAGATGGCAAAGGGTGAACGCGCTGCCGGGGCGGACGCCAATCCGGCAATTTTATCTGATTGCATGGAAGCCGTGATTGCCGCACTCTATCTTGATGGTGGACTTGAACCGGCGCGCCGCTTTATTGAAAAGCTCTGGACGCCGCTGCTTGATGAAGACAACAAGCCGCCGCAAGATGCGAAAACGCAATTGCAGGAATGGCTTCAGGGGCGGGGCAAGCCGCTTCCGAAATATGAAATGGTCGGACGTGAAGGTCCGGCGCATGCACCGATCTTTACGATCGAACTGACCACCAGTGATGGCGATCGTGTCAGTGCAGAAGGAAAATCGAAACGTGAGGCGGAACAACTCGCCGCCCGCATGATGTTGGACAAACTAAGCGATGAATGAGGTTCCCACACCGGTGGCCGAAGACAGATTACCTTATCAGCAGCGTTGTGGCTTTGTTGCGCTTGTTGGCGCGCCAAATGCTGGCAAGTCGACGCTTCTGAACCAGCTTGTCGGCACCAAAGTGTCGATCGTCTCGCCCAAGGTCCAGACGACGCGTACGCGTGTGCGCGGCATCGTCATGACCGAGGATGCGCAGATTGTTTTCATTGATACCCCGGGTATTTTCGCACCCAAACGCCGTCTTGACCGCGCGATGGTCAAGGCCGCCTGGAATGGTGCGGATGATGCGGATCTGGTGGTTCTTGTCATTGATGCCGGTACCGGCATTACCGACGAGGACCTTGCCATCATCAATCAGCTCAAGGATCAGAACCGCAAGGCTATTCTGGCCCTGAACAAGGTCGACAAGGTCGCAGATAAGGAAAAGCTCCTGCGTCTGTCGCAGGATCTGTTTGCCCATGATGTCTTTACCGATGTCTTTATGATTTCGGCCAAAAAAGGTGCCGGCACGCAGGATCTTGTGAACTTCCTGGCTGCAAAAATGCCCGACGGTCCCTGGATGTTCCCCGAAGATGACGTTTCGGACATGCCGTTGCGTCTTCTGGCAGCCGAAATCACCCGCGAGAAGCTTTATTATCAGCTTCAGCAGGAACTGCCGTATTCCGCAACGGTCGAAACTGAGTTGTGGGAAGAACGCAAGGACGGATCGGTCAAGCTTGAACAGACGATCTTTGTCGAGCGCGAAGGCCAGAAGGCCATCATTCTTGGCAAGGGCGGAAAACGGATCAAGGCGCTTGGCAGCGAAGCCCGCAAGGAGCTTGAAGCCATTTTCGAACGCCGGGTGCATTTGTTCCTGTTCGTCAAGGTTCGTGAGAACTGGGGTGATGATCCCAACCGCTTTGCCATGTGGGGCCTTGATCCCAACGCATAACCGTGCGCGTTGCGCAGACAGATTATCAATTGCCGGGTAGATAATGGAAATCGGATCATTCTGGGGTGTCGTGATGATTGTTGTTGGCGCTGCTGCCGCAATGATTGTTGCCCGTGTGGCCAGACGACCGTTCCGTAACCGCCGCGATTATAACGCTGTGCAACGCGAAAAATCCTTTTTGCATCGCCCGCTTAATCTGATTGCGCTTCTGGTTGCGCTTGGCATCTTTGTGCTTGGCCTGTTCTGGAAAATGACGGGCGGAGGACCAAACTGATGACGCCAAATTCAATCGATCCGATCGATCAGGCCATAGACGAGGTCGAAAACCGTTCATGGCTGCGTAAAGTGGTGTTCGGTATTGCGATCTTTGCGCTTTTTTCCTGTCTGTTGGGCATGTTCTTTCTGGTGACCCGTCTGATCGTGCCCAGCGGTTATTTCTAAGAGACCGCGATGGATTGGCGTGATGATGGCATCGTTCTTTCGACACGCAAACTGGGCGAAAGTTCGGTCCGGTTATCCGTCCTGACACGGGATTATGGTCGCCATGCCGGTATGGTCCGTGGCGCCATGAGCAAATCAATGCGCGGCACCCTGGAGCCGGGCAATGAAATCAGGGTAGGGTGGTCGGCCCGCCTTGCCGAACATCTCGGGCAGTTTCGCTGTGAATTGACCGGCGCACATGCCGCGGATCTGTTGTTGCAGCCCGGTCCGCTGATGGCGATGAGTTCTGCCTGTGCGATGCTGGATGCAACATTGCCCGAGCGCGAAGCCCATCCCGATCTTTATCATGGAACGGTGGCCCTGATGGCTGCCCTTAAGCTTGACCAGTGGTTACCGGCCTATATCCGCTGGGAAGTTGGGCTTTTGGAAGAACTTGGCTATGGCCTTGATCTTCAACGATGTGCCGCGACCGATCTTGCCAGTGACCTTGCCTATGTTTCCCCGAAAAGCGGCCGTGCAGTCAGCGAGGCCGCCGGGCAGGCCTATCGCGATCGTCTTTTGCCGTTGCCGGCGTTTCTTGCCCTTGGGCGGGCATCGGGACCGCGCGCGGATGCCGATATGCTTGAACAGTTGCGTGACGGGTTGAAGTTGACCGGTTTTTTCATTCACCGCGATATTTTCGAAGCCAAGGGCATAAAACCGGTGGCCGCGCGAGACCGGTTGGTCAGCCATGTCTGGCGGCTGTCAGGGGATGATGAAAAATAAATTGGTCAATTTGGTTCGCATCTGTTGACCAAGCCTATGCCCGGCGTAGTATGTTGCCAATATCGCAAGACATTCGGGGTTAGAATGCCCTTGCACCTGTCCATTCTGCCAAGCAACAAGAAAAATCGTTCATGAGCACCAAGACTTCCGAACCGGCCGGCGCCGGTCAAATCAGGGAAACCCGACTTGCTGATGCGCTAAGCGAACGGTATCTCGCATATGCGATGTCGACAATCATGTCGCGTTCCCTGCCTGATGTACGTGACGGCCTTAAGCCCGTGCATCGTCGTCTTCTTTATGCCATGCGTCAGCTCAAGCTGAACCCGGAACAGGGGTTCAAGAAATGTGCACGTGTGGTTGGTGACGTGATTGGTAAATATCACCCGCATGGTGACCAGTCGGTATATGACGCACTTGTCCGTCTGGCCCAGGATTTTGCGGTACGCTATCCGCTGGTTGATGGTCAGGGCAACTTCGGAAACATTGACGGCGATAACGCCGCGGCAATGCGTTACACCGAAGCCCGCATGACTGCCGTTGCCGCCGCCCTGATGGACGGTCTGGACGAGGATGCCGTCGATTTCCGCCCGACCTATGACGGGGAGGAGCAGGAACCCGTTGTCATGCCGGCAGCGTTCCCGAACCTTCTGGCAAACGGGGCCGCGGGCATTGCGGTTGGTATGGCGACCAATATTCCGCCGCACAATGTCGGTGAAATCTGTGCGGGCCTGATCAAGCTGATCGACAAGCCCGAAACATCGATTGCCGAACTGGTGCGTTGTGTGCCGGGGCCGGACTTCCCGACAGGCGGGGTTCTGGTCGAGCCGCATGAAAATATTCTTGAAGCCTATGCCACCGGGCGCGGATCGTTCCGACTGCGCGCGAAATGGGAAGTCGAAAAACTCAGCCACGGTCTGTATCAGATCGTCGTGACCGAGGTTCCCTATCAGGTGCAGAAGGCCAAGCTGGTTGAACGTATCGCCGATTTGATGGTGGCCAAGAAGCTGCCGTTGCTTAATGACGTGCGCGATGAGTCAACCGATGTCATCCGTCTGGTTCTTGAACCGCGTACCCGTGCGGTCGAACCGGAACATCTGATGGAAATGCTGTTCAAGAATACCGAATTGGAAATCCGGTTTGGCTTGAACATGAACGTTCTGGATGCCGACAATACACCGCGTGTGATGAACCTGCGCGAAGTGTTGCGTGCGTTCCTTGCCCATCGTCAGGATGTGCTGATCCGTCGTTCAAACCATCGTCTGGCAAAGATCAATCATCGTCTTGAAGTTTTGGAAGGCTATCTTGTTGCCTATCTGAACCTTGACGAAGTGATCCGCATCATCCGGTTCGAGGATGAACCGAAAAACGCGCTGATGGCGGCCTTCAACCTGACGGAAGTTCAGGCTGATGCGATCCTGAATATGCGTCTGCGGTCGTTGCGCAAGCTCGAAGAGATGGAAATCAAGAACGAGCACGCCAAACTGACCGAAGAAAAGCAGGGGCTTGAAGCACTTCTTGCCAGCGAAACGCTGCGCTGGGAGAAAATCCGCGATGAAATCGAAGTCATGCGCGAGAATTTCGGCAAGAAAACCGCGCTTGGCAAACGCCGCACCGAAATTGGCGATGCCCCGGAAGAAATCGAAGTGCCGCTTGAAGCACTGATCGAACGTGAACCGATTACGGTGATCTGTTCGAAAATGGGCTGGATCCGTGCCCTCAAAGGGCACACTGCCGATATCAGTGATCTGAAATTCAAGGATGGTGACGAACATCGCTTTGCCATCAAGGCCTTTACGACAGACAAGCTTCTGATCCTGTCGACGGCGGGTCGTTGCTACACCATGTCCTGCGACAAGCTTCCGGGCGGTCGTGGTCATGGCGAACCGATCCGTCTTTCCATCGATCTGCCCCAGGAACATGACATTGTTTCGATGGTGGTTCACAAGGACGGCCGCAATCTTCTGGTGGCAAGTTCTGCCGGACGCGGCTTCCAGGTCGCGGAAAAAGACGTTGTTGCCCAGACCAAGAATGGCAAGCAGGTCCTGAACCTTGGAACCGGGGAAGTTGCCAAAATCTTCATCCCGGTTGAAAAAGACCATGTCGCGGTTCTTGGCGATAACCGCAAATTGCTGATCTATCCGGTTGATGAAGTGCCGGAAATGACCCGTGGCCGCGGCGTCATCTTGCAGAAATACCGTCAGGGCGGTCTTTCAGACCTGATCCTGTTTAATCTGGAAGATGGTCTGAGCTGGGCAATGGGCGGCAGCGAAGGGCGGACCCGAACCGTCACCGAACTTGCCGAATGGACCGGCAAACGTGCTGGTGCCGGGCGACTGCCGCCAAATGGTTTCCCGCGTTCGAACAAGTTCGAATGACGAAAACAGACCCGAATTAATGCATCAAAAGCCGGATGGCGATATTCCATCCGGCTTTTTTTATGCCTGAAACCGGCCCGCGAAGATGCAAACAACATCATATGCTGAGAATTTGGCGAGAAATGGCGGAATTGCGTGCCAAAATATATGGCGTTTTGGGTGGTTAAAATGTAACTTCGCAACCTGATTAACAGGAAGCCCGCAATATTCCTGTGTGATTCAATAAGGGCTTGGGAGTGAAAAGTGAGATTTCTGGGAAATTTCGTCCACGCGATAGACGGTCTGAATGACTGGATCGGTCGCGGGATAGCCTGGCTGGTAATCCCGATGGTCGTGATCACGTTTCTGGTTGCGACATTGCGTTACGGCTTTGCGGTTGGCTGGGTATCGATGCAGGAAAGCTATATGTGGCTTTACGGCATCATGTTCATGGTAGGGGCGGGATACACGCTTTTGCACGGTGGCCATGTTCGGGTGGACGTTTTCTATCGTCCGGCTTCGGCACGATACAAGGCATGGGTTGATCTTTTCGGATCCCTGTTCCTGATGACCCCGGTACTGGTCATGATCCTGATGTACAGCTATCCGTATGTTGCGACGAGCTGGCACCGTCTTGAAGGATCTCACGAGACGGGCGGTCTTCCGGGTCTGTTCCTGTATAAATCGGTGATTTTGGTGTTTTGTGTGCTGATGCTGCTTCAGGGGCTTTCGCTTGCTGCGCGCAGTATTCTGGTACTTGCCGGTCACAAAGAATTTGAAATCAAAGAAGAAGAACACGAGGGCGTTTGATGACGGGTGAAATTCTTAGCCTGGTGATGTTCGCCGTGGCCTGCGGCGTGCTTCTTCTTGGTTTTCCGGTTGCTTTCTCGCTTGCGGGCACCGGTCTTGCTTTTGCCCTTATCGGCAATGCGATGGGCACATTCGACATGCCGCTTCTGGGGTCGTTGCCGTCGCGCTATTTCGGTGTGATGACCAACGAACTCTATGTGGCAATTCCGCTGTTTGTGTTCATGGGGGTTATGCTTGAACGCGCGCGGATCGCCGAAAAGCTGCTGACCACTATGGGTATGCTGTTTGGCACCATGCGCGGCGGTCTTGGCATTTCGGTGGTGATTGTCGGCATGTTGCTGGCAGCATCGACCGGTATTGTCGGTGCGACTGTTGTGACGATGGGCCTGCTCAGCCTGCCTGCGATGCAGAAGGCCGGTTATGATCCGAAACTGTCGACCGGTGTGATCTGTGCGTCCGGTACGCTTGGTCAGATCATTCCGCCGTCAATCGTTCTGGTTCTTCTGGGCGATATCCTTCAGGGCGCTTATGCCGAAGCACAGCGTGCGATTGGCAACTGGGCACCGGAACCGATTTCGGTGATGGACCTGTTTGCAGGTGCCTTCATTCCGGGATTGTTGCTGGTTGCGCTTTATATCACCTGGATCATTATCAAGTCGCTGATTGATCCCAAGGCAGCCCCGGCACTGGTCGAAGGCAAACGTCCGGAAGGCCTGTGGGGGGAAGTTCTTCGGGCCTTGCTGCCTCCGGGACTTCTGATTGTTGCTGTTCTTGGCTCGATCCTGACCGGTATTGCAACGCCGACTGAATCCGCTGCATTCGGCTCGATCGGTGCGATTGTCCTGGCGGCATTCTACAAGCGCCTCGATATGGCGGTTCTGCGCCATGTTGTGCGCCAGACCGTTCAGGTCAGCGCGATGGTGTTTGTCATTCTGCTTGGCGCGTCGGTGTTCTCGCTGGTGTTCCGCGGTCTTGGCGGGGATCATCTGGTTGAAGAATTGCTGCATAACCTTCCGGGTGGCGTTTTCAGTGCCATGCTGGTCGTCATGCTGCTGATGTTCTTCATGGGCTTCTTCCTCGACTTTATCGAGATCGTGTTTGTCGTGATCCCGATTGTCGGCCCAATCCTGCTTAAGATGGATATCGATCCGGTCTGGCTGGGCGTGATGATCGCCATCAACCTTCAGACCAGCTTCCTGACACCGCCATTCGGCTTTGCGCTGTTCTATCTGCGCGGTGTGGCACCGGCAGCGATCAAGACACTTGATATATATCGCGGTATCATTCCGTTCGTGATGATCCAGATGCTGGGCCTTTGCCTTGTCGCGGCGTTCCCGTGGCTGGCGACCTGGCTGCCAAGTGTTCTGTTCTGATCAGACAATAGATGACCATTTCAAAGAAAGGCACCCGAACGGGTGCCTTTTTTATTGCGCGATCCATGGATCGAGGAGGGGGCATGTCGGGAATTCCAGCCGTCTTCTCATGTGCGAGGGGCAAAGAAAAAGGGCCGGCAAATTGCCGGCCCTTGATCGTTTCCAGAAATGGAAGACTTAGTATTTGAACGGCAGGACACGTGCCTGGGCAAATGCCGATTCCGAGAATTTCGACCATGCGATCGACTGGGTACGGAAGGCGATCAGGCTTTCGAAGACTTCCTGTGACAGCGGGTTCGAAGAAACCAGGTCACGCAGAACCTCACCCGAAAGTTTGCCAAGGCCGGTCAGAATGTCGTCAGAGAACGGACGAACATCGACATTGTGCTTGTTGCGCAGGGTATCGAGTGCCTGAACGTTACGAGCGGTGAATTCGGACAGAACCATCTGGTTAACAGCGCGGTTTGCCTGCTCGACAATTGCCTTCAGATCATCCGGAAGCGCATTCCATGCATCCAGGTTGATGAAGTTGTCAAGAACGGTCGCCGGCTCGTGCCAGCCCGGATAGTAGTAATATTTAGCCGATTTATAAAGACCGAATGCCAGGTCGTTATACGGGCCAACCCACTCGGTCGCGTCAATCGCACCGGACTGAAGTGCCGGCGGGATTTCGCCGCCCGGAAGGTTCACAACGTTTGCGCCAGCCGCTTTGACAACTTCGCCACCAAGGCCCGGAATACGCATTTTCAGACCCTGATAGTCTGCAATGGTGTTCATTTCCTTGTTGAACCAGCCACCCATCTGCGTGCCGGTGTTCCCCGACGGGAAGAACTTACAGTTCAGTTCGGCATAGACCTTGTCAGCAAGTTCCTGACCGCCACCCCACTGGAACCACGCATTCTGTTCCTGAGCGTTCAGACCGAACGGCATTGCTGCGATATACTGGGTCGCGTCAACTTTGCCTTTCCAGTAGTAAGGCGCACCGTGGCCCATTTCGACGGTGCCGTTGCCAACAGCGTCAATGGCTTCGAATGCCGGGACGATTTCGCCCGCACCGAAAACGGTAACTTTCAGGCGACCATCAGATGCCTTGGTGATGTATTCAGCAAGAAGGTTCGCACCGGTACCAAGACCCGGGAAGTTTTTCGGCCAGGTGGTGACCATACGCCATTCACGGACGTCCTGTGCAAGTGCCGGTTTGGCAAAAGTGGATGCGGCAGCAGTCGCACCTGCTACGGCAGCGCCAGAAAGAAATTGGCGACGTTTCATTAGTTACAGCCTCCCAAAGATGCAAGCTCATGATTTATATGTATCAAAGCCGGTTAACCGGCTTTGTAAGGAGCTTATATGCGTCTTTGGATGCAGGCAACCGGGGATCGAGCTGATTTCTAGGACTTTAGTCTAATGTAGAATGATGCGAAAGAAGGGTAGCCCATCCTATGCACAGGTATCGGGTCCGGTGTCGCTCATCGAGACCCATTGCCCGTCCCGGAACCCTTCAAGCGGCTGAAAGCGCATCTTATAGGACATCTTGCGACAGTCGCCGATCCAGTAACCCAGATAGATATGTGGCAAATCAAGAAGTTGTGCTTCTTCGATCAGGTCAAGGATGATGTAGGTCCCAAGGCCGCGCTTGTGTTCTGCCGGATCAAAAAAGCTGTAAACCGCGGATAGCCCATCGGCAAGATTGTCCACGAGTGCAACGGCAATCAAACTGTTGTCGGCGCGACGATATTCATAGATCGATGTATCAATCGTGCTGTCTTCGATCATGGCGCGATAGTCGCGCGCATCCATCCGGGCCATATCGCCATTGCCATGACGGGCATCCTGATAGGTGCTGAACAGCTGATATTGTTCCTGTGTGGCTGTCGGCGGCAGGATGGAACGCGTAAGGTCACTATTCTTGTTCTGGATGCGGCGGAATGACCGACTATGTTCAAAGTCCGGGCATCTTACCCGCACGGGAACACAGGCATTGCAATCGCTGCACGCCGGAAGATAGGCGATGGAATGGCTGCGACGGAAACCGGCGCGCGACAGCAGATCGTGAATATTGTTGGCCTCGGGGCCACGCAATTCGGTCACCAGCTTACGTTCAAATCGTCCGGGCAAATAGGGACACGGCATCGGGGCCGTCATGAAGTAATGCTGCGTAAGGCGGCGCTGGTTGACTGTCATCTGGTATTCTCAATCCCGATCACACGCGATCATCTATATTATGAGATTAAGTGCTGTTTGTGACAGTTTAAAGGTCATGCAGCCAAAAGGGCATTCAAATCTGTGACATCGCCATATGTTTATGGTTGTGACGGTACCCCGAAGGTCGGACGACGCGGGGCAGCACCATTGGCCGGTGCCTCGGATTGCTGGGCCGGGGATGCACCGTTGGCAGGTGTGCCTGTGCCGTTGCCGTTCTGTCCATCTGATCCCAGTTCGGCGCGTTCACCGGTACCACGCAAAAGCGTGATGCTGATGCGACGGTTTCTTTCATTTTTGGGATCATCAGGTACCAGCGGATCGGTATCCGAAAGACCGGCGACCTTGGCAAAGCGGGCGGTTTCCAGACCCTGGTCTTGAAGAGCGCGGCGCGTGGCCAGTGCACGGTCTGTCGACAGTTCCCAGTTTGAATAACCGTCAAGGCGGTTGAACGGTACCGCGTCGGTATGGCCTTCGATCGAGATATCCTGGGGCATTTTTTCAATGACCTCGGTAACCTTTTCGAGAAGAAGCCGCGTATGTTCAGCCATATCGGCACTGCCGCTCGGGAACATGGCAGTCCCGTCTTCATCAAGGATCTGGATCCGAAGACCTTCGTCGGTTTCCTCGATACGGATGTTCTTCTCAAGACCCTGAAGTTCCGGGCTTTCATCAATGGCCTTCAGGAGTTCTTCCTTGGCCTCGTTGAATTCCTGTTCTTCCATCTGGGCAACACGGATGGCTTCGCGTTCGTCGGGGGACTGCTGTGGCGGGATGTCCATGCTGACAGTTGGCATGCCGAATTCGGAGCGCAATGCGCCTTCTTCTGCAAGGCTGGTCCCGCCGAGCAAACCGCCCGAACCCGAATCATTCTGTGATATGGTTTCAGGTGTGAAATACATTGACACACCCTGAAGCTGTTCTTCGGTAGCACTCGAAAGCAGCCACAGCAACAGGAAGAATGCCATCATTGCCGTCACAAAGTCGGCATAGGCAACTTTCCAGGCACCACCATGGTGCCCGTGCCCACCTTTTTTGATCTTTTTTATAACGATATCGGGCATGTGCTGCGTTTTCCTCTAAACCAAAGCTCCCGGCTCAAGATCAAGCTGTGGGCGCATCTTGCAGCGCTTCGTCAAGTTCCTTGAAGCTGGGCCGAAGGTTATGGGGAAGGGTTTTGCGCGCGAATTCCACCGAGACCTGTGGGGCGTAACCCTGCATGTGACCGATCAGTGCGGCTTTGATACAGCCATAATATTTGCCATCGGAATCAACCGTGTTCTTGATGATCGATGCGGTCGGGCCAACAAAGCCGTATGCGCCAAGAATACCAAGGAACGTACCGACAAGGGCCGCTGCGATCAGGCCGCCAAGAATTTCAGGCGGTTCGGTCACCGAGCTCATGGTGACAATCACGCCGAGAACCGCGGCAACAATACCAAGTGCCGGAAGGCCATCGCCCGCGGTCTGAACGGCCGATGCAACGGCGTGTTCTTCTTCGTGGTGGGTGTCTAGTTCCTGATCCATCACCGCCTCGAGTTCATAGGCGTTGGTGGTTCCCAAAGTCAGCAGACGCAGATAATCACACATGAATTCCATCGCGTGATGATCTTTCATCAGATTCGGGAAGTTGGAAAACAGGCTGGAACTTTCCGGGTTCTCGACATGGCTTTCAAGCGCCAGATCACCCTTGGATTTGGCCAGACGGAAAATGGCATAAAGGCATATCAGGAGTTCCAGATATGCGGCCTTTTTCTTGGGGCCCTTCATGGCGCGCAGGGTATAGGTGAATGATTTTTTGACGATGCCAAGCGGGTTGGCTGTCAAATATGCACCGAATGCTGCGCCGAAGATGATCAAGACTTCAAGCGGTTGTACGAGAATGCCAAAGTCGCCATGCGGCAGATAGCCACCCAGGACAGAGCCGATTACGACGATATAGCCAATGATCAAGAACATTCTTTTTTCTTCTCCGCTAGCCCAAGCCAGATACCTGAACGATCAACCCCGAGTTCATTGAAACATCTGTCATCTGCGGCACTGCAAAACATGTTTCTGATATCTGTATGCTCTTATTAAGTTTTAATCTTATTAACATCGCGTTTAAATTAGCTGCGAGTTAGGTTTGACAGCGGGATGATTAGACGCCATTTTCCCTAAGCTCCATTCAGCGTGCGTCAACCATCCATATTTGTATACGAGAGCTGCCTTCAATATGTCTTTCTCTGCGCGCGATTTTCGCGATTGCCTTGGTCAATTCACAACCGGTGTTGCTGTGGTAACCACCCGCGCTGCAGACGGTGCAAAAGCCGGCATTACCATCAACAGCTTTGCTTCGGTCTCACTGGATCCGGCACTGGTTCTGTTTTCGGTTGATCACCGTGCGGCAACGCATGCACTGTTTACCGGGGACGCAAAGAGGTTTTGCATCAATATCCTGAGCCAAAGCCAACAGCAGGTCTCCGAGCTGTTTTCCGCACCGGGGCAGGATGGCTGGGATCGCGTGGCCTATGAAGATGACAGTCTTGGCATGCCGCGCCTGACAGGAAGTGTTGCGGCACTGACCTGCGAACGTCATGCCCTGCATGAAGGCGGCGATCACAGCATCATCGTCGGTCATGTCCGCGAACTGGTGATGGGCGAAACCGGTGCGCCGTTACTTTATTATGGCGGTCGGTATCGCAGCCTGGGTGACTGATCTGTTTGTGATCATGTGATCGGGTTTACACAGAAAAAGGGCCGCGGTGACATACCGGCGGCCCTTTGTCGTTTGGCAGTCGATCAGGTCAGGCCTGATCAATCGAGTGATGTGTTGCCAAGCAGGCGCCCGCCAAATCCCGCCTTGATCAGGCGTTCGATAACCTGCTGGGCATGGACGGTATCGCGGACTTCCAAAACCATATCGACGTCGGTCTGTTTTGCCGGAACGTCATAGAAATGACGTTGGTGATAGACTTCGATGATATTGGCTTCTTCTTCACCGATCAGCGAACTGATGGTTGCCAGCGCACCCGGCACATCGGGAATTTCAATACGAACGCGAACAAGACGTCCCTGACGGGCCATGCCGCGCATCAGCACCTGGGCAAGAAGGCGGGTATCGATATTGCCGCCGCTGACAATCAGGCAAACTTTCTTGCCCTTGAATTTTTCGGGATGGTCAAGCAGGGCCGCAAGCGGCGCCGCACCGGCACCTTCGACCACGCTTTTTTCGATCTCGATCAGCATCTGGATGGACCGTTCGATACTGCTTTCATCAACCAGTACGACGTCGTCGAGCTTTTCCTTGCAGATTTCAAGCGTCAGGCCACCGGGCTGTTTGACCGCAATGCCTTCGGCAATGGTGACACCGCCGCCGGTATATTCTTCGCCGCGAATGCCCTCATACATGCTGGGATAAAGCTTTGTCTCGACACCGATAATCTCGATATCCGGGCGGCGCGATTTGACAGCCGTTGCCACCCCTGATGCCAGTCCGCCACCGCCAATTGGCACGACGATGGTGTCGATATCGACATTTTCGTTCAGGATTTCGAGCCCGACCGTACCTTGGCCGGCAATGATATGGGCATCGTCAAATGGGTGGACAAAGGTCAGGCCGCGCTCTTTTTGAATGCGTCCGGCGGCCTCAAGGCTTTCGGCGAATACATTTCCGGTCAGGACAACTTCCGCCCCGTGGGATCGCGTATGGTGGACCTTTGTAAAGGGCGTGTTTTTGGGCATGACGATGGTTGCCGGAATGCCAAGCCGCTTGGCGTTATAGGCAACACCCTGGGCATGGTTTCCGGCCGAAACGGCGATAACGCCGTTTTCGCGTTCTTCGGGCGTCAGGCTGGCAAGTTTGACATAGGCGCCACGTTCCTTGAACGAGGCGGTATATTGCTGGTTTTCAAGTTTAAGATAAACTTCTGCCTGGCAAATGCTTGAAAGTGTAAGTGATTTTACCAGTGGTGTTTTGGCGACAATGCCATCAAGCAAGCCGGATGCGCGTACAATATCGTGATAGGAAACAGTCATAATTTCCATGCTCCTGCGGCCACCATCGGTGTGATGTGGTGGCAATAATATCATGTGGTGGGTGAAAAACGGTAGTTAACCGGACCTGTCATCCGCGGATGACAGGGATCACATTCGCAGGTCGGAAATCCCCATAATCATGGCCATCGCACCGGCACGAAGCGTCGGACGGGAATGCGATGAAAGGATGTCAGTATATGCAGACATAGCCATGTTCTTTCTGGGTTAAAGATGTGTTTTCAAGCGGCAGCTTTGCGGATAAGTCGCCCAAGGTCAAGTGCCGCAATAGAAAAACCGGGTTGCGTGTACCGCAACCCGGCCAAGTGGAACGCCTGGTTTGGGGATCGGGCGTTATTCCATATTCAGAATGACGGTCTTCTTGTAGGTGAAATGTTCAAGCATGCTTTCAAGCGATGCTTCCTTGCCAAGTCCCGACAACTTGATGCCGCCATAGGACAGGTTCGGCTGTACAACAAGGTTCTGGTTGACCTGAACAAAGCCCGCTTCAAGGCGTTTGGTGGCGACAAGGGCGGTTTTCAGATCCGTGGTCCAGACCGTTGCCGCAAGGCCAAAGTCGCTGTCATTTGCCAGTTCAAGGGCTTCTTCAAAGGTCTTGAATTTGAAAACACAGGCAACCGGGCCAAAGATTTCTTCGCGGGCGATCCGGGCATTTGGATCAACATTGGTGAAAATTACCGGACGGACAAAAAGACCGTCGGAAAGTTCGGCGTCCGCGGGAAGGGCGCTGAGCTCATGCTTGGTTGCACCTTCCTTTTCCCCGATATCGATATAGCCGCATACCTTATCAAACTGCTTGCGGTTGATGATGGTGCCGATATCGGTTTCTTCATCAAGCGGGTTACCCATTTTCAGGGTATTAACCTTGTCAATCAGTCGCTTGACGAACTCATCATGAAGTTTTTCATGAACCAGCATGCGTGACGATGCGGTGCAGCTCTGACCTTGACGGGTGAAGCGCATGCCGCCGATTGCACCGGCAACCGCCTTGTCGAGGTCGGCGTCATCCATCACGATCATCGGCGACTTGCCACCAAGCTCAAGGGTGACCGGGATCAGCTTTTCGGCAGCGGCCTTATACACCGTGCGACCAGTTTCAACCGATCCGGTAAAGGAAACCTTTTTGACATCCTTGTGTTCCACAAGCGGACCACCGCAAGACGGCCCAAAGCCCGACAGGATGTTCAAAACGCCAGCCGGAAGAATTTCCTGCATGATCTGGCAGACGCGCAGCACGGTAAGCGGCGTGTCTTCGGCGGATTTCACGACAACCGTGTTGCCGGCAACCAGGGCCGGGGCAACCTTGATCGCCATCAGAAGCAGCGGGACGTTCCAAGGAATGATGGCGCCGACCACACCAACAGCTTCGCGGGTGGTCAGGGTCATCATGTTGGGGTTGAAGGGAACGGTTTCACCTTTGAGTTCCGAAGCAAGCCCGCCAAAGAAGACGAACATGTCGGCCAGAACCGATGCTTCGACACGGCTTTCAGTGCGCAGCGCCTTGCCCGATTCCAGGGCGACCAGTCGACCGAGTTCCTCAGTATGGGCCATCAGGACGCGACCGCATTCGGCAACCAGCTTGCCACGTTCACGGGCAGGGCGTTCTGCCCAGTCTTTCTGCGCTTTCTTGGCAATATCAACTGCAATTGCCACATCGTCAGCATCGCCGTCGGCTGCCTGACCGATAACCTTGCCGGTGGCCGGGTTGATGACGTCAAAGGTCTTGCCGTTTTTGGGGGCAACAAGTTTGCCATCAATCAGGTGGTGGCCGGAGAGTTCCGTCGCCAAAGACATCGGATCAAGGTTCGGTTCGAAAGGCATTTCAGGCTCCCTGTGGGTTGTGTGTGGTTGCGCTTTTTTGCGTGGGGCACACGATATTGGTTATTCGGTATTGGTTTACCAAATTATCGACAGGATGCCGCAATATCAAGATCAATTCGTGTTTACAGGCATGACAGTTTCGCAAAGGGCTGATAACCTTGTCGTGCAAAAAGGCCAGCCCGGCGGCGGTACGTGTCTGGGCGCCAGCATTTCGCAAACGATGGAGTATTTATGCCACGTCATTTCGATACGACGTTCGATGTTGTTAAGGAACTCAAGCCTTCCTATCCGGTTTATTGTCTCAGACCCAATATTCTTCGAGAAACAGCGCAGCGCTTTGTCGAAATGTTCCCGGGCGACGTCCTTTATGCCGTGAAATGTAATCCGCATCCCGAAGTGATGCGCTATCTCCATGAAGGGGGTGTTCGACATTTCGACACGGCCTCGCCAGAAGAAATTTCGCTGGTACGTCGCCAGTTTCCGGGCATGAAGGCCTATTTTATGCATCCGGTCAAAAGCCGCGATGCCATCCGGAATGCGCATCGTGTGTATGGCATTGATCACTATGTCATCGACACGATCGAAGAGCTCGAGAAAATCCGCGAAGAAACCGAAGGCGACAAGAACCTTGTCATTCATGTGCGCCTGGCAACGCCCCCGGCCGGGGCGACCTATAACCTGTCGGCAAAGTTTGGCGCGCGTCCGATGGTCGCAGCAGAGCTTCTTAAAAAGGTTGATGAATACGGATATGAAGCCGGTCTTTGCTTCCATGTCGGGTCGCAATGCACCACGCCGAACGGCTATCGGATCGCGGTTGAGCTGATCCGCCAGGTTGTCGATTTCTCCGGTGTTCAGGTTAAACACATCGACGTCGGTGGCGGTTTCCCGGGCCAGTATATGAACCAGCGCGGTGCCAGCCTTGAAGAATTCATGGACGAGATCAAGGATTGCATTCGCTGGCTTGATATGCCCGAAACGACCTTTATGTGCGAACCGGGTCGTGCACTTGTTTCAAGTGGCATTTCCCTGATTACCCAGGTTCACCTGCGCAAGGAAGATACCCTGTTTATCAATGACGGTGTGTATGGAAGCCTGTCTGAAACCGTGACGGGGCAGCTTCGCTATCCGGTGCGGCCCATGCGGATCAATGGTGAATTCATCGAAGATGAAACGCTTGATTTCACTATTTATGGCCCGACCTGCGATAATATGGATGTGTTGCCAGCGGCTGTTTCCCTGCCGGCGGATATCCGCGAAGGGGACTGGATCGAATTTGGCCATATCGGGGCCTATAGCAACGCACTTGCGACCCACTTCAACGGGTTCTTCCCGGAAATGCAGGTCACCGTTGGCGAAGCATTCCCGTTCGTGGATGGCGAATTCCCCTATGTGGCCTGATCGCGCACCAAGTTGCGACGGTTGATTGATTACCGTGCGGGTAAGCAGTTTTTTCTGCTTACCCGTTTTTTTGTCGTGTCGCGCTTGGAAAATATCATTATCGGTAAAAAGGTACTTGTTTACCAATAATGATTGATTGCACTATGTTGCCCGCATTCGGAACCGGCAGGGGATCTGTCGGTCAAAAGACCAATCTTCGGGGAAGCAATACAGTGACCAACAGCCTTTTCATGCGTATCCGTGACCGGTTTCCAAAAGACCTTTCATCGGTTCTGATCGAAACGCCGACCGGCAAGACATACAGTTATGCCGACGCGGATACGTCATCGGCACAGATTGCCGGTTTGTTGACGTCACTTGGCGCACGCAAAGGGGATCGGGTGGCTGTCCAGGTTGATAAATCCCCTGAGGCACTTTTCCTGTATCTGGGGTGCATCCGGGCTGGCTTGGTTTACTTGCCGCTGAACACCGCCTACCAGGCCGGGGAACTTTCATATTTCATGGGAAATGCATCACCGGTGGTGTTTGTTTGTCAGCCCCATCGATTGGAAGAAGTCAACGCAATCGCCAAGGAGCAGGGGGTAACCCATGTTCTGACACTTGGCACCAAGGGTGATGGCAGTCTTATGGATGGTGCCGCCGGACAATCCGGGCAGTTTGCACCTGTGGTCTGTGCCGATGATGATCTGGCCGCGATCCTTTATACGTCGGGCACCACGGGAAAGCCCAAAGGCGCAATGATGACCCAGATGAACCTGTGGTCCAATGCGGCAACGCTTGAAAAGCTGTGGGGCTTTACCGGGGATGATACCCTTTTGCATGCCTTGCCGATTTTCCACACCCACGGGCTTTTCATCGCCTGTCACTGTGTGATGTTGTCGGGCTCAAAGATGTTCTTCCTGCCGAAATTTGACCGTGACGAGGTCATGGCGCTTTTGCCGCGCAGTACGGTGATGATGGGTGTTCCAACATTCTATGTGCGATTGCTGGCAGAAGATGACTTTGATGCGGATGTTACCGCTAACATGCGTTTGTTTATATCGGGATCCGCCCCGTTGTTGCCAGAAACTTTCACTGCGTTCAAGCAGCGCACAGGCAAGGCTTTGCTGGAACGTTATGGCATGACGGAAATGGGGATGGCGACGTCCAACCCGCTGGACGGGGAGCGTATTGTTCATACTGTTGGCCCGGCACTGCCCGATGTTGAAGTTCGCGTCTGTGATGGGGACGGTAACGTTTTGGGAACCGACGAGATCGGCGTTCTTGAAGCACGCGGACCGAATGTTTTTGCCGGTTACTGGCAGATGCCGGAAAAAACAGCAGAAGAGTTCCGCAAGGACGGCTTTTTCATTACCGGTGATATCGCCAAGATCGATGCCAAGGGCTATGTCCATATTGTCGGACGGGCCAAGGATCTTGTGATTTCTGGCGGCTTTAACGTGTATCCGAAAGAAATCGAAACCCTGATCGATAAAATGGAAGGGGTTGTTGAAAGTGCCGTGATCGGTGTTCAGCATCCCGACTTTGGCGAGGCGGTTGTCGCCATAATCGTTCCGACCCGCAAGGACGCCCTGTCAGAAGATGGGGTAATCGGCGCCATCAAATCGCAGCTTGCGAACTTCAAGGTGCCCAAGCGGGTGTTCTTTGTCGAAGAGCTGCCGCGCAATGCGATGGGCAAAGTCCAGAAGAATCTCCTGCGCGATGACTATAAGGGCCTGTTTGCCAACTAGGCCGTTGCGCAGCTACGATGTTGAGGCCGCATGAGTGCGGACGTGGCTGGATACTGGCGATCCTGAAATGCGGACAAAGAAAAACCCCGGCAGATGATCTGCCGGGGTTTTTCTCAAGGACGCTACGGTCGTGGCTTAGCGACCGAAAGCAACACGGTGTGCTACATCGTCGATCATGTCGCGGTTCAGACCGATGTCAGCCAGTTCGCGCGTATCAAGTTTACGCAGCGCAACCTGGGTCTGGTACTGAACGCGAAGAGCGCGAAGGAAAGCGAAGATTTTAGTTACGATCATTTCATCACCTATTTCAAACCGGCCGTTTACCACGGCGTCTATTCAGATAACCGGCATGTTCTCACCGAAGGTATTCCGTGAAGGAATAGTTAACTGGTTTGACGTGTCGGTTTGTTTACAATGTATCGAATGATCATCTGCTTGATGGCGCATTTACCAGTCGATACGTCCTATTCATTTGGTGAAGGCAATCTACGTCTGATTGCTGTGTCAATCCAATGCGTTTTTTGCATGGCAGCGGCTTGGAAAGCGCAGAAAGTCACCAAATTGCAATGAATTGGCGATAATACGGTTACATGAGGCTTCTTTTGCAACTTTAATTGCTATGCTAATGATGCATGGCTAATGAAATTGCGTGACGCGTATCGGTTGATTTTGGCAGTTGCGCGCATTTAACAGGAATTGGGATGTATTTGGGGTCGCAATCGCCCGGAAAAGACCGTAACTTGCGCGACCAAATGCACGAACAGGAGAACTGACCATGAGCATCAATCGGCCGCGTTTGAATTTTACGCAGGCAATCGACGCATATTTGCAATATGCGCCGCGATTGCCGCAAGTGCAGGCTGATGCTGTTCCGGCGAAAACCGACTATGTCGAAAATCTTCTGGCGATTGCCGATCAGTTTGATCTGATTGTGTTTGACGCGTTCGGTGTTCTCAATAGCGGCCCGACGGCCATTCCCGGTGCTGTAAAAACCATCGCCACGCTTCAGGAAGCGGGCAAGAAGATTGCCGTTGTCACCAACGATGCGTCCAGTTCGGCAGAGGCCATCCTTGCCCGCCATCGCAAGCGCGGATTTGATTTTGACAACAGCAACCTGATCAGCAGCCAGCAATTCATTGCACCACTGATGCATGAACATGCCGATATTACCCATTGGGGGGCAATGGCCCCGGCGGACTGGCCGTTTCATGTCTTGCCCGACACTGTCGAGCCGCTTGGCGCGGACCGCGCACTCTATGACCGTGTCGATGGTTTTCTGTTGATTGATTCGGAAAACTGGTCAGATCAGCAGCAGGAAATGCTGGAACAAAGCCTTGCGGCCAATCCGCGGCCAATTTTGGTCGGTAATCCGGATATCTGTGCACCAATGGGGGACTTCCTGTCCGTGGAATCGGGCTATTTCGCCCATCTGGCGGCGGATGCATGCGGGGTGATGCCCCAATGTGTCGGTAAACCGTATCATCACGTGTTTGAAGAAGTTCTGCGTCGCCACCCGGATGTGAGCCGTGATCGCGTCCTGATGGTTGGCGATACGGTGCATACGGATGTCCTGGGCGGTCTTGCATCGGGGATCAAGACGCTTCTGGTGCATCAGGGGGGATTCCTTGATGGTCAGGATATCGAAAATGTCTTTGCCAAATCCGGTCTGCGGCCACATTTCTGCGCGCGTGCAATCGGCCATGGTATCGCCGATCCGGTCAGCGAAGCTGCCTGTTGCGCCTGATCATCTGATTTTGTGATCCCGAGAAATGCAAAAGGGCCTCGTTTGAGGCCCTTTTTTGTGTTCTGGATCGGGATTGTGTGTCGTGGCTTATCCTTCAAGCGCCTCGGCGACTTCAATGGCGCTATAGGTCAGAACCCCGGATGCGCCCGCACGTTTGAAGCATGAAAGCGTTTCAATCGCGCAGCCGATATAATCCAGCCAGCCATTCTGGCCCGCAGCCCGCAACATCGCATATTCCCCCGATACCTGATAGGCAAAGACCGGTACACCAAATTCCTGACGCACGCGATAGAGAACATCGAGATACGGAAGGCCCGGTTTGACGATGACCGAGTCTGCACCTTCTTCGAGGTCATAGGCAACTTCACGCATCGCTTCGTCGCTATTGGCAGGGTCAAGCTGATAGGTTTTCTTGTCTGCCTTGCCCAGCGCGCTTGCAGAACCGATGGCGTCACGGAACGGTCCATAGAAAGAGGACGCGTATTTCGCGGAATAGGCCATGATCTGAACGTTCTTGAGATTTTCGCCTTCAAGGGTTTTGCGGATCGCACCAATGCGGCCATCCATCATGTCGGATGGCGCGACAACGTCACAACCTGCCTGGGCCTGGACAAGAGCCTGACGGACCAATGCTTGGGTGGTTTCGTCGTTCAAAATCTGACCATCGACGACGATCCCGTCCTGACCGTCGGAATTAAACGGGTCAAGGGCGACATCGGTGATGATGCCGATATTGGGGCAGGCATCCTTGATCGCCTTGGTCGCACGGCACACGACATTGTCGGGGTTATAGGCTTCGCGCGCGTCCTTGGTTTTAAGGTTCGCTTCGATATAGGGAAACAGTGCCAGGGCAGGGATGCCAAGTTTTTCTGCGTGTTTGGCGGTTTCGACCAATACATCGACAGACTGGCGTTCAACGCCGGGCATGGACGGGATCGGGGTTCGCTGGTTGGTGCCATTAATCACAAAGACCGGCAAAATCAGATCATGTGCGGTCAAGCGGCTTTCCGCGACCATGCGACGGGACCAATCGGACATGCGGTTACGACGCTGCCGGGTGCTGGGAAATGTGCCATAGGCGAATTTATTGGCCATGATCTGTACTCTGTTCTGTGAGGCGGGGCGAACCTTGGGTCCTGCCCGAGGAGTGGACAGGCCAATTTATGGGACAGATTTCATGCGCAATCAACCATTGCTGGCGAATTGCAGCCGTGCACGCATGGTCAGAAGGTAAACCGGGATAATCAGGGCAAGGAAGCTGGCGGTGATGGCAAATGCTGTGACAAGGTCGGCCACCTGACCGATTGCGCCAATAATCGGCGGTCCTGCCATGATTGCCGAATAACCGGTGGCCGCGATGATCGACACCACCGCACCGCCACCTTTGCCCGTGGCCTTTGATGCTGCCGACAGCAAAAGCGGAAGAATAACCGCAAGCCCGGTGCCGGCAATGCCGCACCCGATCCAGGCCACGATATAATGCGGTGACAGGGCGATGATAAAGGTGCCAAGGGATGCCAGAACAGAGCTTGTCAAAAGAACCGGTGCACGGCCGAATTTCATCACCAGTGCATCACCCGACAGCCGGGTTGCAGCCATTGCGCAGGAATAAATGGCAAAGCCGACAGCGGCCATGGTCGCACCCGATGACAGTTCGCTATTCATAAAGACTGTCGCCCAATCGGTAATGACGCCTTCGCCGAATTGCCCGATAAAGGCACAAACACCGAACGGAAGCAGCATCAGGAACATGGGGCGGTCCTTTTGCGCGTCGGATGTTCCCGCATTCCCGGTGGCAGCATGGTCTGCCGTTTCCTGATTGTCCTGCAAGATGGCGATTGCATCCCGGTCGGGCAAAAGTTTGGTTTGGGCAATGATATGGGCGATCAGAAAGACCGAAAGAATGACGGGCAGGTGGTAGCTGTTATCAAAGGGCAGGGCGAACCATGCTGCGGCAATCCCGGCACCGGCAAAGCCGCCAAGGCTCCAGCAGCCATGAAGGCCTGACATGATGCTGCGTCCTTTGACCCGTTCGACATTCAGGCCATTGGCATTCATTGCCACATCAAGAAACGCACCGGAAAATCCAAGGGCAAACATCGCAACAGAGATGCTGACATAGGATTGCATGAAAACCGGAATGCCAACCGCGATGAAATAGGCCAGCCCGGAATAGCGCACGACCAGCTCGCTTCCGATGCGATCGGAAAGGCGGCCGGCGATCGGCATCACGGCAAGCACCCCAATGGCAGCAGCCAGCAGAATACCACCCAGTTCGTCATGACCAAGGCCAAGCCGTTCCTGCACCAGGGGGATATGCGGCACCCAGCTTGAAAAGGCAGCGCCATGCAAAAAGAAGATGGTGCGTACCCGGTTATGGGGCTGGGAATAATTTTGCATCTTTGGTGGCTCCGGTCACTGGGCGTTTGGGCAGTCAGGCCTGAACAACGTTCATGCCGCGCTTGGCATAGTTTTTGAGATATCCGGCCGAAAGTTTGCGACCTGTTACAAGGTGGGATATCGCATCAATATCACACACCCGGAATGGCAGGCTGGTTTCAAGTTTGTCGGCGGTGGTGACAGCGATGATTTCGGCGGATTGGCTGATCATTGCGGCCTTTGATGCGCGTTCATCGGGGTGGCTGGTGGACAGTCCCGACTCAGGATGCAGCGCACAGGTCCCGAGCAATGCCAGATCTGCATTATATTTGCGGATTTCATCAATTGTGGTCGGTCCGCAGACAACCATGTCATTTTTCAGAAGCGTACCGCCCAGCATGATGACCCGGGCGTTCGGGTGGGCGGCCAGCTCGACGGCAATCATCGGGTTGACAGTAATAACCGTGCCGCGAAAGGACGGTTTGAGGTGCCGTGCCACTTCGCAAATGGTGGTGCCGCTGTCAAAAAAGACCACGGCGTCATCCGGGATCAAATCGCGGGCTGTTTTCTGGGCAATAGCCGTGCGTTCGGGCTGAAGATCACGTGCGCGTTCTTCATAGGTTTCGCTTGGCTTGTTGGGAAGCACCGCGCCACCATGGATGCGGCGCAGCTGTCCTTCGTCTTCAAGCTGGCGCAAATCGCGGCGGATGGTATCAAGGGATGCATGAAACAGGGCAGCCAGATCATGAATATGAACTGTTCCCATGTTTCGCAGCAGTTTCAGGATTTCATCCTGACGGGTGATGACGCTCGACATTGCGTTGCCTGTTTTGCATGTTGTGCATGTTTTGCCGATTTCATCTAGGCCTGTTTGTGAATTTGGTCAATGAAAAACCGGTCGAACGTTGGTTCGACCGGTTGCAGATGACGTCGCAAAGTTTTGCAATATCAGGCTTTATCAAGGGCCTGTGTCAAATCGGCCAGAATATCGTCAATATGTTCAATGCCGATGGACAGTCGGACATAACCGTCAGTCACACCCGATGACAGACGATCCTGTTCCGACAACTGGCTGTGAGTCGTCGTTGCCGGATGGATGGCAAGTGATCGCGTATCACCGATATTGGCGACGTGATAGAACAGCTCAAGCGCATTGATGAATTTCTCACCGGCGTCTTTGCCACCCGCCAGTTCAAAGCCCATCAGTGACCCGTACCCACCTTTAAGATAGCTGTCTGCACGACGGCGGCTTTCACCGTCCTGTTTGCTGGGATGGATGACCTTGGTGACTTTGGGGTGTGATGCCAGGAAGTCGGCAACCTTGTTGGCATTCTCGCAATGACGTTCCATGCGCAGCGGCAGTGTTTCCATGCCCTGGATGGTCTGGAACGAATTGAACGGCGATGCCGCGGCACCGATGTCACGCAACAGCGTGCAGCGCAATTTAATCGCATAGGCAACCGGGCCAATCGGTTTGACTGCCTGCGTCCAGACCGCACCGTGATAGCTGGGATCAGGTTCGTTCAAAAGCGGGAAGCGTTTGGCATGTTTTTCCCAGTCAAATTTGCCGGAATCGACCACAACACCACCAACCGACGTGCCGTGACCGGCAATGAATTTGGTGGTCGAATACATTACGATGCTTGCGCCATGTTCGATCGGTTTGCAGATGACCGGGGCGGCCGTGTTATCAACAATCAGCGGAATGCCAAGCGCGTCACCGATGGTGGCAACTTCGCGGATCGGGAAGACCTGCAATTTCGGGTTCGGCAAGGTTTCTGCATAAAAGGCACGGGTCTTGTCATCGGCGAGTTTGCGGAAGCTTTCCGGGTCAGCCGGATCTGCAAAGCGCACCTCGATTCCCATTTGCTTGAATGTATTGGCAAACAGGTTCCAGGTCCCGCCATACAAATCTGTCGAGCTGACAATATTGTCGCCGGCCTGTGCGATATTCAGCACGGCAAAAGTCGATGCCGCCTGACCCGAACCAAGTGCAACCGCAGCAGCACCGCCTTCAAGGGCGGCAATGCGCTGTTCAAGCACATCATTGGTCGGGTTCATCAGGCGCGTATAGATATTGCCAAGTTCCTTAAGCGCGAAAAGGTCGGCGGCATGCTGGGTGTCGCGGAACTGATAACTGGTGGTCTGATACAGCGGAACCGCAACAGACCCGGTCGTCGGGTCGGCGCGATAGCCTGCATGAAGAACAATGGTTTCCGGTTTCGTGGACGACATGATGTGTTTCCCTGATTTATTGTTGTTCCTGACGCGGAGAAGGTAAGCCGACAGCACCATCATCAGCAAGAAACATTTGGTGAAAACGACTACGTGAATGCACGTAAACGGTGTGATTTTTTAATATTGTGATAATTCGGTACTGTTATACCGAATGAATTGACAAGAGGGTGTTTTCACGTTTACGTAAAGGGAAAACAGATAAACTTCAGAGGCGGCGATCCAATGGAATTCAACCTGTCTGACGATCAGCAGGCATTTGCCCAGGCTGCGCGTGATTTTGCCCAGAACGAAATGGCACCTCATGCGGGTGAATGGGACGCAAAGCACATTTTCCCCGAAGAAACCCTGCGTAAGGCGGCAGAGCTCGGCTTTGCCGCGATCTATACGCGTGAAGAGTTCGGCGGGACCGGGCTTGGCCGTCTGGATGCGGCTGTCATCTTTGAAGAACTTGCGGCGGCGTGCCCGTCTACTGCGGCTTATATCTCGATCCATAATATGGCGTGCTGGATGATCGATAGTTTCGGGTCGGACACGCAGCGCGAAACATATCTGCCCAAGCTTGTGTCGATGGAACATTTCGCAAGTTACTGCCTGACGGAGCCAGGCGCGGGGTCGGATGCCGGATCGCTTCGGACCCGCGCTGTGCGTGATGGCGATCATTATGTCCTTAATGGTGAAAAGGCGTTTATTTCCGGCGGATCACGCAGCGATATATATGTTGTGATGGCGCGTACCGGCGATGACGGCCCGAATGGCATTTCGACCTTTATCATTCCCAAGGACACTGACGGGCTTTCATTTGGCAAGCTTGAAGAAAAGATGGGCTGGAACAGTCAGCCGACATCTGCCGTTATCTTCAGCAATTGCAAGGTGCCGGTCGAAAACCGTCTGGGCGAAGAAGGTGAAGGTTTCAAATTTGCCATGAAGGGGCTGGATGGGGGGCGGCTGAATATTGCGGCCTGTTCGATCGGCGGCGCCCGTGCTGCAATGGAACATGCGCGCGATCACATGAAAGTCCGCAAGCAGTTTGGCAAAAGCCTTGATCAGTTTCAGGCGTTGCAATTCAAGTTCGCCGATATGGTAACCGAGCTCGAAGCAGCGCGCCTTATGCTGCATAAGGGGGCATGGAAGCTTGATCACAAGGCCGATGACGCAACGCAGTTCTGTGCCATGGCAAAACGTTTTGCCACTGATATCGGGTTCGAGGTCTGTAACCAGGCGCTGCAATTGCATGGCGGGTATGGCTATATTCGCGAATATCCGATCGAACGGCTGTTGCGCGACCTTCGTGTTCACCAGATCCTTGAAGGAACCAACGAAATCATGCGGCTGATCATTTCCCGTGCCGCTTTGAAAGACTAGGCCATGAATAACACGTCTGATACCCAAACCACTGTTGCTGACGCACCCGTGCTTTTTTCCCAACAAGGTGCAATCGGGCAGATCGTTCTTAATCGCCCGCGTGCGCTTAATGCGCTTGATCTTGTGATGGTCGATATGATGATGGGGCAACTCAAATCATGGGAAACCGATCCGTCGATCAAGGCCGTTGTGATCGAAGGTGCCGGTGAAAAGGCCTTTTGTGCCGGCGGCGATATTCGCGGTCTTTATGATGCGCGCAAGAATGATGACGAAGATCTGCTTGATGCCTTTTACCGGCGCGAATATCACCTTAATCATTACATCGCCAATTATCCCAAACCCTATGTCGCGTTGATGGATGGCATCACGATGGGCGGCGGGGTCGGTGTTTCGATACACGGCATGTTCCGGGTGGCGACTGAGCGGACCCTGTTTGCAATGCCTGAAACCGGAATCGGGTTTTTCCCCGATGTTGGCGGTGGTTATTTCCTGCCCCGATGCCCGGGGCAGATCGGCATGTATCTTGGCCTGACCGGTGCGCGGATAAAGGCCGCAGACTGTCTTTATACAGGTCTTGCAACCCACGGCGTTGCAACCGACAAGCTTGACAGTCTTAAAGCCGATCTTGCGGTGGCGTCCTATGATGGTGATGCAAAGGCGGTGGTTGCAGATATTCTAAAGCGCTATGAAACGGCTTTTGGTGATGCGCCGCTTGCGACCCTTCGCGATGATATTGACCGGACGTTTGCCGGTGACAGTGTTGTTGCAATCTTCGAGGCGCTTGAACGTGAAGAAACCGCGTTTGGCAAGGAGACCCTTGATGTTCTAGCGGCAAAGTCACCGACGGCACTGTGCGTCAGCTTTGACCAGATCCGTCAGGGTCGTGACATGACGCTGGCTTCGGTTCTGAATATGGAATACCGGATGTCACAACGAATGGTGCGCAAGCCCGACCTGTTTGAAGGGGTGCGGGCCGTAATCGTTGATAAGGATCATGCCCCGAAATGGCAGCATGGCGATATCGGCCAGGTCGATCCGTGTGAAATTGCCGAGTATTTCGAGCCGCTTCCGGCGGAAAAAGAACTTAATCTTTAAAATGATCCGGACCATTCTATGGTCCTGAAAAATCAAAACAAAAATCCCGACCGGGATGTCAGAGGAGACTTCAAATGGCGACTATCGGTTTTATCGGTCTTGGCAATATGGGCGGCCCGATGGCGGCAAACCTTGTCAAGGCAGGGCACGACGTCAAGGTATTCGATCTGTCTGCGGATGCGGTGGCCAGTGCAGTTGATGGCGGTGCGGGCAAGGCCGCAACAGTGGCCGAAGCAGCAAGCAATGTTGAATTTGTTGTAACCGTTCTTCCGGCCGGAAAACATGTTCTTTCGGTATATGACGGCCCTGACGGTGTGATTGCCAATGCCAAGGCCGGTACAGTTCTGATTGACAGTTCCACGATTGAGGTCGATGCCGCGCGCAAGGCATCTGAGCTTGCCCGTGCGGCGGGCCTTGGCGCGGTGGATGCGCCGATTTCTGGCGGAACCGCCGGGGCGGCGGCCGGGACCCTGACCTTCATGGTTGGTGGTTCGGATGCGGATTTCGCCCGCGCAAAGCCGATCCTCGAAGGAATGGGCAGCAACATCATCCATGCTGGTGACAGTGGTGCCGGGCAGGCGGCAAAGATTTGCAACAATATGGTGCTGGGTGTCAGCATGATTGCTGTTTCCGAAGCCTTCATGCTGGCCAAGCGTCTTGGCCTTGATGCCCAGAAGCTTTTTGATATCTCGTCAAAGGCATCTGGTCAGTGCTGGTCGTTGACCAGCTATTGCCCGGTTCCGGGGCCGGTGCCGACATCCCCGGCAAACCGCGATTATCAAGCGGGATTTGCAGTTGATATGATGCTTAAGGACCTGAAATTGGCCCAGCAGGCCTCGGCGGCGTCGGGGGCGACAACGCCGATGGGGGCGCTGGCTGAAAGCCTTTATGCGCTTTATTCCAATAGCGGCCACGGGGGCATGGATTTCTCGGCCATTGTAAAAATGCTGGACGGGGAAAAGTGATCTCGTTCTCAGATGCTATGTCAAAGCGGGTCCGGATTTCCGGGCCCGTTTTTGTTATCTATTGCGTTGTCCGAGAATGGGCGCACAATAGGGGGCGGTTACATTCCCAAGGATCATCAGCATTACAATGACCACGCGACACAATACGTCAAACGAGATTTACTTTGAACTTCGTCAGGTGGGAACCTATCTGCGTTGTACGGCGATTGATGGTAAAACCGGGGTGGAGGTAACCGTTGCGGGACCTGTGAGTCGGAATCCTGAACAGTTGAAAAGGGTCGCCGCACAAAAACTTGAATACGTCCTGAAAAAGGGATAATGTATACAATATAAAGAGCAGGTGGCTTATCGGATCAGTGTTTTATTCCAATATCAATTCCTGATTTGGTGATTTTCACTAAAATCTCAAAGCCGCTTGCAGCCTTTGAACACATGTGTCTAAGGTTCACGCTCTAATCGCGCTTTCGGAAGTAAGAACTACAAACAGAATGGTCGGCTCCGAAGGCTAAAACCGGGTCATACCCGATAACAATAAGACGGAGGCTTCGCGGGTTTGCAAGGGGGCAATGGGGAGACTATGTCTCATCCAATCAATACATATATATGTGGCTTGATGCCTTCTGCCGAGCTGGCGAGGACCTTGTTTGTCTGTGCCAAATCTAAGGTTGTGCAATGGATTGGGCTTATTTCCTACAACAATTGATCAACGGTCTGACGCTGGGAGCCATTTATGGTTTGATCGCCATCGGTTACACGATGGTCTACGGCATCATCGGCATGATCAACTTTGCGCACGGCGAGATTTATATGCTCGGTGCGTTTCATTCCCTGATTACCTTCCTGATCTGTCAGGCGGCAGGGATCAGCGGCATTCTTCCGCTCACACTTCTTTTGATGCTGTTCGTTTCAATGGTTCTGACCTCGATTTACGGTTGGGGCGTGGAACGTGTGGCATATCGGCCCTTGCGCGGATCCTTCCGACTGGCAGCCCTGATTTCTGCCATCGGCATGTCGATCTTCCTGCAGAACTTTGTTCAGATTTCGCAGGGCGCGCGCGTTAAGCCGATGCAGCCGCTTGTTGAGGGCGGCATTACCCTTATGGAAAGCGCGAATTTCGACGTCCAGCTCAGCTACATGCAGATCGTGATCATCGTTCTGACCTTTGTGCTGATGGTTGTCTTCTCGCTGCTGATCGCCAAAACCTCGCTTGGCCGTGCACAGCGCGCTTGTGAACAGGACCGCACCATGGCGGGCCTTCTGGGCGTGAATGTGGACCGCACGATTTCGACCACCTTTGTCATGGGGGCTGCACTGGCATCTGTCGCCGGGATGATGGTGACCCTTTATTACGGTGTGATCGACTTCTATATCGGCTTCCTGGCCGGTGTGAAGGCTTTCACCGCCGCCGTTCTTGGCGGTATCGGGTCGCTGCCGGGCGCCATGCTTGGTGGGTTGCTGATTGGTCTGATCGAAGCATTCTGGTCGGGATATCTCACGATTGAATACAAGGACGTTGCGACGTTCGGTATTCTGGTTCTCGTGCTGATCTTCCGCCCGTGGGGTCTGCTTGGCAAGCCGGAGGTTGAGAAAGTCTGATGTCATCTGCATTTGCATCAACTCGTACCAACGGCTCGGAAGTTGTTAAGGAACTCGCGTTCTTTGCAGTTGTCGCGCTGCTGATGTCGGTCATGATCCTTGGTGTTGAAACGGTTGACCGTCCGACCGGTCTGGAACTGGCCGTTCGCTGGGATCTTGTTCTGATTGCCATCGGATCGACCGTGGTCGGGCGTTTTGCCCTGATCATGCGCCGCGAAGGCATGTCCCGAATTGTCCAGGCATTGCTGATTACGGTGACTGCGGTTGCCGTTTTCGAAATGTTTGTCCGTTTCCGTGACATGGATGATCGCTGGGCATCGCCGGTGGTTCTGGATATGGCATTTGGCAGTGTGCTTAGCACCGTTGTCGCCATCGCCTTTGTCGCCATCGTTTTTGCCATCGCCTATTTCTCGATGAAGGAAAAAGGCGCGGTTGAAGTCGATGAAAGCGCAAAGCTGTCGTCCAAGATCCAGCTGGTTTATCGCTCAAACACCAAAAAGATCGGTCTGGTGGGGATTATCTTCTTCATCATCTTCCCGTTCCTGTTTGGGGAAAACCGTTCCGCGATCGACCTTGCGACCCTCGTGATGATTTACATCATGCTGGGGTGGGGGCTTAATATCGTGGTTGGCCTGGCCGGTCTTCTTGATCTTGGCTATGTGGCATTTTATGCAGTCGGGGCCTATTCCTATGCATTGCTGTCACAGAACTTCGATCTGAGCTTCTGGCTCTGCCTGCCGCTTGCCGGGATCTTTGCGGCCAGCTTTGGCATCATTCTTGGCTTCCCGGTTCTGCGTTTGCGTGGTGACTATCTGGCCATCGTGACGCTGGGCTTTGGTGAAATCATCCGCGTTGTTCTGATCAACTGGTATGATCTGACCGGTGGCCCGGATGGCATTTCTTCGATCGAACGTCCGAGCTTCTTTGGGCTTGCCGATTTCTCCCGCCGTGTGCCTGAGGGCTCCGTTGCCTTTAGCGACCTGTTCGGGATGGACTATTCGTCCATGCATCGCCTGATCTTCCTGTACTACCTGATCCTTGCACTGGCACTTGTGACCAACTTCGTCACCATGCGGCTGCGCAAACTGCCGATCGGTCGTGCGTGGGAAGCGCTGCGTGAAGACGAAATCGCGTGCCGTTCGCTTGGCATCAACCCGACCAACACCAAACTTTCGGCTTTTGCGATTGGTGCGATGTTCGGTGGATTTGCCGGGGCCTTCTTTGCCACCCGTCAGGGCTTTATCAGCCCGGAAAGCTTCACCTTCCTTGAATCGGCCGTGATTCTTGCGATCGTGGTTCTGGGCGGCATGGGCAGTCAGATCGGTGTGGTTTTGGCCGCCATCGTGATGATCGGTTTCCCGGAAATGTTCCGTGAACTTGCCGAATACCGCATGCTGATCTTTGGTGCCGGTATTGTTGCCATCATGTTGTGGCGTCCGCGCGGTCTGTTGTCCTTCCGTGACCCGACCATTCTGCTCAATATGAGCCAGAAAGAAAAAGTTGCCGGAGAGTTGAAATGACCGACAACAAACTGCTCGAAGTCGAACACCTGACCATGCGCTTTGGCGGTCTGGTCGCGATTGATGACCTGTCTTTCACGGCTAATAAAAGTGAAATCACAGCAATCATCGGCCCGAACGGTGCTGGCAAAACCACGGTGTTTAACTGCCTGACCGGGTTCTATGTCCCGACCGAGGGGCGTTTGACCCTGCATGCCAATGATGGCCCCCGTTTGCTGGAACGGACCGAAGGGTTCCGCATTCCGCGCAATAACGGTGTTGCACGTACATTCCAGAACATTCGCCTGTTTACCGGGATGACGGTTCTGGAAAACCTGATCGTTGCGCAGCATAACCGACTGATGGAAGCATCTGCGTTTTCCATTGCCGGGCTGTTCAACCTTGGCCGCTATGCAAAGGCGGAAAAGGAAGCGATCGAAAAGGCGAAGTTCTGGCTGAACAAGGTTGGTCTGTATGATCAGGCCGACTGGAATGCCGGTAACCTTCCATATGGTTCCCAGCGCCGTCTGGAAATCGCACGTGCAATGTGTACTGATCCGTCACTTCTTTGCCTGGATGAGCCGGCGGCGGGCCTTAACCCGCGTGAATCGGCGGAACTGAACATCCTGTTGCAAAGCATCCGTGATGATCAGGGCGTTGGTTGCCTTCTGATCGAACATGACATGAGCGTCGTGATGCAGATTTCCGACCATGTGATCGTTCTTGATTACGGACGAAAGATTGCCGATGGCAATCCCGATGCCGTCAAGAATGATCCGGCCGTTATCCGCGCCTATCTTGGCGAAGAAGAGGATGACGAGCTTCCGCCGGAGGTTGCCGCCGACCTTAATGTAGATCCGAATGCGCACTGAGGGAGTTCATCGATATGTCCATGCTTAAAATCGAAGGTGTTCATACCTTCTATGGCAATATCGAAGCCCTCAAGGGCATTGATATGGAAGTCAACGAAGGTGAAATCGTTACGCTTATCGGCGCCAATGGTGCCGGTAAGACCACGTTGCTGATGACTTGCTGCGGATCGCCGCAGGCAAGCAAAGGCCGGATTTTGTTCGAGGGTCAGGATATCAGTCGCATGCCGATGCATGAGATCTGCAATCTTGGCATTCAGCAATCGCCGGAAGGTCGTCGCATCTTCCCGCGTATGTCGGTTTATGAAAACCTTCAGATGGGGGCAATTACCCAGGACCCGAAACATTTCGATTCGGATCTTGAAATGGTGTTTGATCTGTTCCCGCGCCTGAAGGAACGCATCAGCCAGCGTGCAGGGACCATGTCCGGTGGCGAGCAGCAGATGCTTGCGATCGGTCGTGCCCTTATGGGGCGTCCGCGTCTTTTGCTGCTGGATGAGCCGTCACTTGGTCTGGCACCGCTTGTGGTGAAGCAGATTTTCGAGACCGTTGAAAAGATTAACCGCGAAAACAAGGTAACTGTCTTCCTTGTCGAGCAGAACGCATTCCATGCGCTCAAGCTCGCTCATCGCGGTTATGTGATGGTCAATGGCAATATTACGCTCTCGGGGACGGGTGCGGAACTTCTGGCAAACCCGGAAGTTCGTGCAGCCTATCTCGAAGGCGGCCACTAAGGAGGTCTGATATGGAATCCATTACGGGGACCAGCATTGGCGTCACCATTGGCATGACCATCATTCTGATGGGGTTTTGTGCCTTTATGACCGGGCAGGCCATCGCCAATACCTGGCGGCCGTCATACCAGCTTTTGCCGTATGCGCTGTTGCTTGGTCTTGTTGATCGTTTCATGGTCTATGCGCTGTTCGAAGGCGAACTTCTTTCGCTTTCAGGCTATATTTTTGACACGGTAATCTTGTTTGCAATCATGCTGGGGGCCTTCCGGCTGACCCAGGTGAACAAGATGCTGTCGCAATATCCGTGGCTTTATGAACGCGTTGGTCCGTTTGCATATCGTGCCCGCGAAGGGGCGGATGTGCGCTGATTTTTGTGGTGGCGTTTTGCGCCACCACACCATTGCTAAATAATTGGCAATACACCAGTTTGTACTATTGCACACCAATTCAGGGGTGTTAAAGTACTAGGGAGCTGAAACCGGTAATCGGCGAAGAATATGAGCCGGTTTCGGGTCCGAAAAGATGGTTCTGTCATGGTGATGGAACCAACCTTTGGAACAGGGAGACTTCTCTAATGTCGAAAACCAAGCTCGGCCTTCTTGCCACTGCTTCCGCGCTTGTTCTTTCAATGGGTGCTGCCAAGGCTGACATCGTGATCGCGACCGTTGGTCCGATGACCGGTCCTTATGCGGCGTTCGGCGAACAGATGACCAAGGGCGCAGAGAAAGCGGTTGCTGACCTCAACGCTGCTGGCGGTGTGAATGGCGAAAAAGTCGTTCTCGAGATCGGCGATGACGCTTGCGATCCGAAACAGGCAGTTGCAGTTGCCAACCAGCTCGTCAGCAAAAACGTTGCTCTCGTTGCTGGTCACTTCTGCTCGGGTTCCTCGATCCCGGCATCGGAAGTGTATTTCGAAGAAGGCATCGTTCAGATTTCCCCGGCTTCGACCAACCCGCAGCTGACCGAGCGTGACATGGACAACGTGTTCCGTGTTTGCGGTCGTGATGACCAGCAGGGTGAAGTCGCAGGTAAATACCTGGCGGAAAACTATGGCGACAAGAAAATCGCCATCGTTCACGACAAACAGGCTTATTCCAAAGGTCTGGCTGACGAGACCAAGAAAAACCTGAATGCTGCTGGCGTTACCGAAGCCATGTACGAAGCAATCACCCCGGCCGAGAAAGACTACTCGGCACTGGTGACCAAGCTGAAATCAGAAGGCATCGACGTTCTGTATTATGGTGGTTACCACACCGAGCTTGGCCTGATCGTTCGTCAGATGCGCGCTCAGGGTATGGATACCCTTGCCATTTCGGGTGATGCTCTGAACTCGCTCGAATACTGGTCGATCACTGGCGACGCTGGTAAAGGCACGCTGTTCACCGCTGGTCCGGCTCTTGAAAAAGATCCGCGCAACGCTGAACTCGTCAAATACTTCGAAGGTCAGGGTTACAAGCCGGAAGGTTACACCCTTTACACCTATGGTGCGATCCAGGCTTGGGCACAGGCAGTTGCCAAAGCCGGCACCACTGATTCCGAAGCTGTTATCGAAGCTCTGCACAGCGGTGCAACCTTCGACACCGTTCTTGGTTCGATCTCGTTCGACGCCAAGGGTGATGTTGCGGCTCCGGGTTACGTATTCTACGAGTGGGACAACGGTTCCTACGACTACGCAAACTAATCAAATCATCCGATTTGGAAAAAGCCCGGCACATGCCGGGCTTTTTTTTATGACCGGCATAAGAAAACGCCGTTCCTTTTCGGGAACGGCGTTTTCTTGTTAGCAAGACTGCAGATATGCAGGGCAGTCTGAAAGGTTACTTCGCCTTGCGACCGAGACCGATCTTTTTGGCAAACTGCGAACGCTGTTTGGCGTAGTTCGGTGCGACCATCGGGTAGTCGGCCGGCAGGCCCCATTTCGCACGGTATTCTTCCGGCGTCAGGTTGTAGGTCGTGCGCAGGTGGCGTTTGAGCATCTTGAGCTTTTTGCCGTCTTCAAGGCAGATGATGTAGTCATCGCCAATCGATTTACGCACAGGAACAGCGGGTTTGAGCGGTTCTTGTTCAGGTTCTTTTTCAACTTCACGAATGTCGTCAAGCGAAGAAAAGACAGTAGAAATCAGTTCAGGAATCTGCGCAGCAGCAAGTGCATTGTTGCTGACATATGCAGAAACAATATCAACGGTCATCTGCAAGAGTTCGTCGCGGTCAAGCACGCTGTTCTCAGTTTCGGCCATGATTGAAGTAACCCTTCATTTGAAAATTCACATTAAAACTAATGCACTATTCCAAACAGATAGTCAAACAACAGAAAATAACAAGGGTCATTTATCTGATGTTATCATCAGACAAGTATATAGGGGTGCGTATAAGGTTATCGTAATTAGTACTTTTACGCGCATAGTTATGCAGTGAGGGCAGATATTTTGACCAATTGGTTAATATTGTCTTCGTGATTAAATCTCTAATTCTTTGCCGGGACAGTAAAGTGACGCTACTTTGTGGTGTTTCTGGATTTCGTTTAATACTATTGCGTGTCAAATCCCACGGCCGGGTGGGTGACAATATATATGCGTCCATCAATGCGCATATCTGGGTTTCGCAAAACTTGCCATTCTGGCCGAGCTCTGCGTTGGCAGGGGCACCGCTATATGCTACAAGGCGCTCAATTTTACTCTTTGACTTTTGAATAAAGGCGCGCAGATGACCGTCAAAACCCTTGCCATTGCGTCCGACCATGGCGGCGTTGAACTGAAATCAGCCATTATCGAACTTCTGAAAGACCGTGGCGTCGAGGTTTCCGATCTTGGTACCAATGGGTCTGCATCGGTGGATTATCCGGACTTTGCACAGGCCGTTGCCAAATCGATCATTGACGGTTCAGCCGAGGCCGGCATTCTGGTTTGCGGTTCGGGTATCGGTATGAGCATCGCGGCCAACCGGTTCCCGCAGGTCCGTGCTGCCCTTGTTCATGACCGTCTTTCGGCCGAACTTTGCCGCCAGCATAATAACGCAAATGTTCTGTGCCTTGGCGCACGCCTGCTTGGCGAAGCGACGGCACTTGATTGTGTTGATGCATTCATTTCGACCGAATTCGAAGGCGGTCGTCATGAAGGCCGTATTGCAAAGATGTCCTGAGCAAACATATTTCACCGCCATCTGGCATTAACCAGACCGGGCAGGGTGCGTTTGATTGTTGCCCGTCCTGTGACCTTGCCCTGTAACCTTGCATCGAAAGAGGCCCCAGCATGTCGTTCAAAGGCTTTTTCTCTACCAGCTTGTCCGACGCCGATCCGGCATTGTTCAAATCCGTCACCGACGAACTTGCCCGTCAGCAGAACCAGATCGAAATGATCGCTTCGGAAAACATCGTTTCCAAAGCCGTTATCGAAGCACAGGGTACTGTCCTGACCAACAAATACGCCGAAGGTTACCCGTCGCGTCGTTATTATGGCGGTTGCGAATATGTTGACGTTGCCGAGGCCCTGGCGATCGAACGCGCCAAGGAAATCTTTGGCTGTGAGTATGTCAACGTTCAGCCGCATTCCGGTGCACAGGCAAACGGTGCGGTCATGCTGGCACTTTGCAAGCCGGGCGATACCATTCTGGGCATGTCGCTGGATGCCGGTGGTCACCTGACGCATGGTGCACGTCCGGCACTGTCGGGCAAATGGTTCAATGCGATCCAGTATGGCGTGCGTGAAGACGACCTGACCCTTGATTACGATCAGGTTGAAGCATTGGCCGTTGAACACAAGCCGACCCTGATCATTGCAGGTGGTTCTGCCATTCCGCGCCAGATCGATTTCAAGCGGTTCCGCGAAATCGCTGACAAGGTTGGCGCGCTTCTGATGGTTGATATGGCGCACTTTGCCGGTCTGGTTGCCGGTGGCGTTCATCCGAGCCCGCTTCCCTATGCTGACGTGGTGACCACCACCACGCACAAAACCCTTCGTGGTCCGCGTGGCGGCATGATCCTGTCGAACAATCTCGACATTGGTAAAAAGATCAATTCTGCGGTCTTCCCGGGCTTGCAGGGTGGTCCGCTGATGCATGTGATTGCAGCCAAGGCGGTTGCCTTTGGCGAAGCACTGCGCCCGGAATTCAAGGCATACGCCCAGCAGGTTGTCGACAATGCCAAGGCACTGGCCGAAGTACTGGTCAAGCGCGGCTTTGACATCGTGACCGGTGGCACCGATACGCATCTGATGCTGGTTGACCTGCGTCCCAAAGGTCTTAAGGGCAACACCGCAGAAGTCGCACTTGAGCGTGCCGGCATCACCTGCAACAAGAACGGCATTCCGTTCGATACCGAAAAGCCGACCGTTACCTCGGGTATTCGTCTTGGCACGCCGGCTGGTACGACCCGTGGCTTTGGTGTTGAAGAGTTCAAACAGATCGGCGAGCTGATCGGTGACGTTCTTGATGCCATGGTTGACAACCCGGAAGGCAATTCCGAGGTCGAAGCCGCTGTTCGTGCGAAGGTCGAAGACCTTTGCAAACGCTTCCCGATCTATTCCTGATCGCAAGAGCCGAGTATAGATAATGCGTTGCCCGTTTTGCGGACATACTGATACCCAGGTCAAGGATTCCCGCCCGACAGAAGAGCATCATGCCATTCGTCGTCGTCGGTTCTGCCCTGCTTGCGGATCGCGCTTCACAACGTTTGAACGTGTGCAGCTGCGTGAATTGATGGTGGTCAAAACGGACGGGCAACGCGAATTGTTCGACCGCGACAAACTGGCGCGGTCGATCTTTCTTGCCTGCCGCAAGCGTCCGATTGAAGACGAGCGCGTCGAGAAGGCCTTGAATGGTATTCAGCGACGTCTTGAAAGCAGCGGAGAAAGCGACATTTCAACCGATACCATTGGTGAAATGGTGATGGAGGCGTTGAATGCCCTCGATCAGGTTGCCTATGTACGTTACGCTTCGGTCTACAAGAATTTCCGCGAAGCACGCGACTTCGAACAATTCGTGGAAAAGATGAATGACGGGGAAGAAGAGGCGGACGCAGAGTAATGGCACCCCCCGCGTTTAGCGAAGACGACCGGCATTTCATGCGGGTCGCATTGAGCCTGTCAAAACGCGGTTTGGGAAATGTCTGGCCGAACCCGTCCGTCGGTTGCGTCCTTGTTTCAGCAGACGGCGTGATTGTCGGCCGTGGCCATACCAGGCCCGGTGGGCGTCCCCATGCAGAACGCGTTGCCCTGGATATGGCCGGTGATCTGGCCCGCGGGGCGACAGCCTATGTCACACTTGAACCCTGTAGCCATTTCGGAAAATCTCCCCCCTGTGCGGCCGGCCTGATTGAAGCTGGTGTTACCCGTGTGGTCAGTGCACTGACCGATCCGGATGACCGTGTTTCGGGCCGCGGGCACGCGATGCTGCGCGGCGCGGGTATTTCCGTGGATGTCGGTCTGTTTGGCGATGAAGCCAGAAAAATCAATGAAGGTTTCCTGTCGCGGGTGGAGCGCAAAAGGCCATTTGTGACCTTGAAGCTTGCCGCCACCATGGATGCACGATCGGCCACCCAGTCCGGTGAAAGTCAATGGATCACCGGCGACGCGGCACGCGAACACGGACACCTGTTACGGGCCAATCACGATGCCATTCTGGTTGGGGCGAAAACGGTTATTGCAGATGACCCGACGCTGACCTGTCGGTTGCCGGGACGCGCCCATCAGTCACCGGTACGGGTTATTCTGGACCGCCGGGGCGAGGTCCCCGAAACCGCGAAACTGATCCGGACGGCATCCGAGGTTGCCACCTGGGTCGTGACATCCGGTGCAAAATTTGCCGAACTATCGGAAAAGTTTGAAAAAACTTCGGTAAAAGTGATCGAAGTCGGATGCGACGGCGATCATTTGGACCTACATGACGTCATGCAAAAGCTTGGCGATGCCGGACTGACCCGGGTGCTTGTCGAAAGTGGCGGGGCCTTGGCCGCAGGGCTGATCACTGCGCACTGCGTTGATCGTATCGTGCATTTTGTTGCACCAGCCCTGTTGGGGGATGATGGCAAGGCAATGATCGCCGAACTTGGTGTTGAACGGCTTGTTGATATGCCGCGCTTTACCCGTACATCTGTTTGTGTTCTGGGTGAAGATATCGCGGTAACTTACGATTATAAAACGGGATAATTGCATGTTTACTGGCATCATTACCGATATCGCGACGGTGCGCGCAATCAAGAAAACCGGTGATACCCGGTTTGAATTCACGACATCTTTTGATACGTCGAAGATTGTGCTTGGGGCATCGATCGCATGTAACGGTGCGTGCATGACCGTGATTGAAACCGGTGATGACTGGTTCGCGATCGAGGCGTCGGCCGAAAGCCTTGACCGCACTACGTTGGGGGACCTGACGGTAGGAGCAAGGGTGAACCTTGAACAGGCGACCCGTATCGGTGATGAACTTGGCGGTCATATCGTCTCGGGGCATGTGGACGGTGTCGCAACCCTGACCAAACGCATTCCGGAAGGCGATTCTTTGCGTCTGACCTTTGAGGTGCCCGAAGAATTTTCAAAATATATTGCGTCCAAGGGCTCTGTGACCCTTGAAGGTGTTTCTTTGACCGTCAATGAGGTTGACGGAAACACATTTGGTATCAATCTGATACCTCATACGCAAACGCATACGACCCTGGGTTCGAAACAGCCGGGTGACCGGATCAATTTCGAAATCGATATGCTTGCACGCTATGTCGCGCGCATGCTGGGTAAGGATTGATCATACATGTCGCATCAATATCTTTCGCCAATTGAAGAAGTCATTGAAGAAGCCCGCAATGGCCGGATGTTCATTCTGGTCGATGACGAAGATCGTGAAAATGAAGGCGATCTTGTCATTCCGGCACAGATGGCAACACCCGATGCCATTAATTTCATGGCGACCCACGGGCGCGGTCTGATTTGTCTGACCTTGGAATCTGAACGGTGTGACGAGCTTGGCCTGACGATGATGAGTGCCCATAACGGCACTCGCCATGAAACCGCATTTACCGTCTCGATCGAAGCAAAGACCGGGGTTACCACCGGCATTTCGGCACCCGATCGTGCACGTACGGTTGCAGTTGCCATCGATCCGAATGCCGGGCGCCATGATATCGTGACGCCGGGGCATGTATTCCCGCTGCGTGCGCGTCCGGGCGGTGTTCTGGTTCGCGCCGGCCACACCGAGGCATCGGTTGATATCGCGCGTCTTGCCGGGTTGAACCCGTCAGGCGTGATTTGCGAAATCATGAGCGAAAATGGCGAAATGGCGCGCCTGCCAGAACTGGTGGAGTTCGCCAAGAAGCATGGTCTTAAAATCGCGCAGATCGCCGATCTGATCCGCTATCGCCGCAAACATGAAAAAGTTGTTCAGCGCAAGGCGACCACCAAAATCCAAAGTGTGAATGGCGGCGAATTTGACATGCATCTTTATGTCAACAACGTCACCTATGCGGAACATATCGCGCTGGTAAAGGGCGACATCAGCGATCCGGCCCCCGTTTTGACCCGTGTGCACGCGCTAAATGTTCTTGAAGACGTTCTTGGTGATACCCAGACCGGGCATCACGGGCAACTGGCCGCTGCCATGCGCCAGATTGGCGAAGAGGGGCGCGGTGTTGTTGTTCTGATCCGTGAACCGCGGCCAAATACCCTGTCATCATCGATTGCCAAACTGATCGAGCTTAATGGCGGTGATGGCGAATCCCTGCGTCAGGAACTTGCCGAGGCAACCGGTGATGCGGATTTGCGTGATTATGGTGTTGGTGCGCAAATCTTGCATGAACTGGGCATTCGCGACATGATTCTGCTTTCAAATACCAAACGCCACATTGTAGGACTTGACGGCTTCGGCCTAAATCTGGTTGATCAGCGTCCGCTTGTCGTCTCGGAGGAATAAAACCATGACCAATGCCCCCCACATTCTGATTGTGGATGCGCCATATTACACGCATATCGTTGAAGACCTTGTCAAAGGGGCTGCTGCGACTCTGGAAGCCGGTGGTGCTACGTGGGACCGTATTTCGGTGTCTGGTGCGTTCGAGGTGCCGATTGCGATCCGCTATGCCGTCCAGTCGATGGAAGAATTGGCAACCGGGCCGCGCTATGACGGGTATCTAGCACTTGGTTGCGTTATCCGCGGCGAGACGACACACTATGATCACATCTGCGAAGAAGCCAACCGTGCACTGATGCAGCTTTGCCTTGATTACAATCTTGCGATTGGCAACGGTATTCTGACCGTTGAAAATGAGGCACAGGCGCTGGCACGGGCCAAGGCGGACGAAAAGAACAAGGGCGGCGAAGCTGCCAATGCTGTTCTGCGCCAGATCGAAGTTCAAAACCATTTTGGAATACATCACAAGTAATGACCGATAAACCAAAGGCATCAGCCGCTCAGCGGCGCAGCGCAGCGCGTTTCGCCGCAATTCAGGCGCTTTATCAGGCCGAATTGTCCCAACTTTCGGCCATCGACATCGTGCGCGAATATTCCGACTTCCGCCTTGATGGTGACGGCGGACGCGACCTTGATGTCAGCAATGAAGACCTGATCGATCCTGATCGCGGTTTCTTTGCTGATCTTGTGCAGGGTGTGGCTGCGCGGATGATCGATATTGACGCGCTGATTGACGGTGCTCTTGAAAAAGGCTGGACCACCAAGCGCCTTGAAACCGTCCTGCGCAGCATTCTGCGTGCGGGCACCTATGAGTTGATGGCGCGTGAAGACGTTCCGATGCGGGTGGTGATCACCGAATATGTCGATGCGGCACACTCGTTCTTTGACGAAAACGAACCCAAGCTCGTGAATGCTGTGCTTGACCGTATTGGCAAGAACCTGCGCCCTGGTGAAGCCGGGCAGAATTGATATGGCTGCGCGATCTGGCGAATTTGATCTGATCGCGCGGCACTTTGCGCCTATTGCGCAACGGGACCCGGCCGCATTGTCGCTTTTGGACGATGCGGCCGTTTTTTCGCCGCCGGCCGGGCATGAAGTCGTTGTGACGACTGACGCACTTGTGGCCGATGTCCATTTCCGAACCATCGATACCCCGGAAACGATCGCGCAAAAGGTATTGCGTGTGAACCTGTCTGACCTTGCCGCGATGGGGGCGAGACCCGGCGGGGTTGTTTTGACCACAGGGTATAATCGCGATCTTTCCGAAGACTGGATTTCGCGCTTTGCCAAAAGTTTTGGCCAGGATTGTGCGTCTTTTGACGTGTCGTTGCTCGGCGGTGATACCGTTGGCACACCCGGCCCGACATTTTTCAGTTTAACCGCATTTGGCTATGTTCCAGCGGGCAGGGCGCTTCGCCGCGATCAGGCGCGCCCGGGCGATGTTATTGCCGTATCCGGAACCCTTGGCGATGCTGCACTGGGATTGTCGGTCTTAAGCGGTGATTTGACGGGCGTTGCCCCACCTATGGAAGATTTCCTTAAGGACCGTTACTGGGTGCCTCGGCCGCGGCTGGATGTGGCAAAGGCCTGTCTGGGGCTTGAAACCCGTATTGCCGCCATGGACCTGTCTGACGGGCTTGCCGGTGATTGCCGCAAGATTTGCGGCCCGTCAAAGGTCGGCATGGTCTTTGAGATGAAAGATATTCCGCTTTCGGATGCGGCACGCGCTGTTGTGGCATCCGATCCGTCACGCTGGAACCAGATTCTCGGGGGCGGTGACGACTATGAATTACTGATTACCGGGGCGGCAAATGACATCGCGGCCCTGGGGGATCAGGTCACGGTGATCGGGTCGGTGACCGATCAGGTCGGCGAGGTTCTTGTGCGGGGGCTGGATGGCAAAATGGCCGAACTCGCACCGGGCGGGTTCGACCATTTCAAATAAGGTGGCAACGATCAAACGTTGCTGATCAGCTGTTACTTGTTTTCACTGAACCGGCCAAGGTTGCCAAACAGCTGCTGAAGGATCGTTATTTCACGACCGGCAGTCGGGGTTACCCGGTCGGTCGGGATGACAGGCTTGCCGTCTTCAAGGTCATACTGGCTCAGGATTTCGACACGGTTGGCGGCGTCAAAGCTGATCAGGATCACTTTCTGTTCGACGGTTTCCGGCTCGAAAAAGGCGACTGTTTCGGTGGTTCTGGAAATATAAAGCCAGACATTTTCGTCAAAGGCGGCAATCGTGGACGGAGAGCCAAGAATATCGGTGACATCACCCTTGGTCGATTCTCCCACCGAGATCTGTTCAAGCAGTTCTGGGTCCGGTGCGTTGCCGCGTGTGGCGATCCGCGGGCTGCATGCCGAGACATAGACAACAGCCAATCCAGCAAGCATGACCAGGGGAAAGCGGGTAATTTTGTTATGCATGAAGCTCACCAGAGCGACCCTCTTGTTGAAACCTAACCGGAATTGCCTTGAGTTTCTGCGCTAGGCGCATGATATTGCCGGGCAATGATCGGGGCAGAGATGACCCGAAAAAGATTTACGGCATTCTGCGTGCCATGACAGGAATGTCAACGAAGGAGTGTTACTGTTGTTTGGATGGCTTAAGAAAAAAGACCGCAAGCAAACTGCTGCCTTTGAACTTTACACCGCAATGGTAACCCAGGCACGCCAGCCGGACTTTTATGCAAAGCTGGGCGTTCCCGACACGATGGAGGGACGGTTTGACCTGATTCTGGTCCATGCATTTGTTCTGTTTCGTCGTTTGAAAGCCGACGAAGGGGACAAGGATCTGGCACAGAACATCTTTGATGTGATGTTTGCTGATCTTGATCAGAACATGCGCGAGATGGGCATTGGCGATGTCGGAATCCTCAAAAGGATCCGCAAGATGTCAGAATCCTATCATGGTCGGATTGTCGCCTATGAGGAAGGAGTTCAATCCGGCGCGGCTGAACTCGCCGCCGCATTGAACCGCAACCTTTATGCGGACACCGAGGTGTCCGATGAACAGCTTATGGCGATGGTCGGCTATGTGCATGATGCACTGGCGTCCCTTGCCAAACAGCCTATTTTAGATTTGCAGCGCGGTGTTGTGCATTTTCCCGATGCGTCCAAACTTGCCGTGACTGCCCCGTAATAGAAAGAAAGACCTGATGCCTGATACCTTCGCACCCGAATTTTCGCGTATCGTCAAAACGGACGAACAGGTAAGCGCGAAAGAAAAGCTGGCGATTGAAGCCAATGAAAAGGAACGCGCCGCACTGGCCAAGCGTTTCGAGCTTGTGTCCATTGACAGCCTGAAGGCGGAATTGACGATCAGTACCGCGTCGAATGGCGAAGTCACTGTGCGCGGACCGATGACTGCCGAAATCGTACAGAATTGCGTTGCGACGCTCGAACCGGTTCCCGAACTGGTCGAAGACACCATTGAAGTTCTGTTTTCACCGCATGTATCCGAAGACGATTTGCCGTCTGATCCGGATGATCTGGAAGACCTGTCAGAAGAAGAACTGATGGCGTTGCTTGATCAGCCGGAACCGTTGGTCGATGGCAAAATCGATTTGGGCGAGGTAGTGGCACAGTTTCTGGCCGTTGCCATGAACCCGTATCCGCGCAAGGAAGGTGCGGAACTGCCAGCAGCGGTCAAAACCGAAGAAGAAGCTGACGAAGAAAAACGTCCGAACCCGTTTGCACAGCTTGCCGGTCTTAAAGACAAGCTTGAAAAGAAAAATTGACGGCTGCAAACGGCCAGAAGCCTGAGAATTAGGGTGCTTGAATATGCCGGTATTTACCGGCATTTCACTTTTGGCCGGCACTATGGCGGTGCGCAAAGAGGGGATGGTCTGTATAACTGGCTCGGCTTTACCTTGTATCTGGTCGAGAATTCCGGTAATTACGGGCGTTCCGGCCACCAGTTGACCGTGCTTAGCCATATGGCTGACCTGCCGGATATCCGGTTCAGAAATTTTAGAACAACCATAAGAGAATACGTTGCCTGAACAGGTTTGCATATCACTTGACGCGATGGGAGGAGACCACGCGCCAGAGATGGTCATAGCAGGTGCTGAAATTGCACTTAAACGGCTGCCCCATCTCAAGTTTCTGATGTTTGGTGATGAAGCACGGCTCAAGCCGATGCTTGCGAAATATCCTGCATTGGAAGCCGTAAGCGAGGTTCGCCACGCATCGCAGGAAGTCTCGATGGAAGACAAGCCTTCTGTCGCCCTGCGCCAGCGCCGTGATTCCAGTATGCGTCTTGCCATCAACGCCGTGAAAGAAGGGGACGCGCAAGGTGTCGTGTCTGCCGGAAACACCGGTGCCCTGATGGCCATGGCCAAGTTTGTGCTGAAAACCGTCCGCGGCATCGACCGCCCGGCAATCGCAACATACATGCCGACCCAGCGTGGCGAGACCGTCATGCTGGATCTGGGTGCCAATATTGAATGCGACGAAAACAACCTCGTGCAATTTGCACTGATGGGCGAAGTGTTTACCCGCATTTTGTTCGGCCTTGAAAAACCGTCGGTCGGTTTGCTCAATGTCGGGATCGAAGAACTTAAGGGTAACGAGTCTGTCAAAAAGGCTGCCGCGATCCTGCGTGACATCGATCTGCCAATCCGTTTCGAAGGCTTTGTCGAAGGCGATGACCTTGCCAAGGGCACGGTTGATGTGATTGTCACCGACGGCTTTACCGGTAACGTGGCGCTTAAAACCGCCGAAGGTACCGCCCGTCTTCTGGTGCATTTCCTGCGTGAAACATTCAAAAGCTCCTTCTTTGCGAAGGTCGGCTATTTGTTGGCCCGCCGCTCGTTGCAGCGTTTCCGCGACCGTATGGATCCGCGACGTTATAACGGCGCGATGCTGCTTGGGCTTAATGGTATTGCTGTGAAAAGTCATGGCGGCACCGATGCTCTCGGCTTTTCCAATGCCATTGGCGTTTGTCATGACCTTATCGTCAACAAGCTCAATGACAGCATCAAAGATGAACTTGCAGCTTTTGAACAGGCGATGACCGGACTGGAAAACGTCGAGCAGGAAGTCGCAGTTCCGGCTGGTCAAGCCGACTGATAAACTCACCAACACATCAAGATAACTGGCGGTCCCCAAATCATGACAGTTCGTTCTCGCATTATTGGTTGCGGCTCATACCTTCCTGCAAATGTTGTAACCAATGATGATCTGGCAAAGCGCGTCGATACGTCTGATGAATGGATTGTGGCGCGTACCGGCATTCGTCAGCGCCACATTGCAGCCGACGGCGAAACCACCAGCGATCTTGCCTATGAAGCAGCCATTAAGGCGATGGATCATGCCGGTGTAACCGCCGAAGACATCGACCTGATCATTGTCGCGACGGCGACGCCGGACAACACATTTCCGGCAACTGCAACCAAGGTTCAGAACCGTCTTGGTGTTACGGGCTTTGCCTTTGACGTGCAGGCAGTATGTTCGGGCTTTGTCTATGGTTTGACGACGGCGGATATGTATATCCGCAACGGACAGGCCAAAACCGCGCTTGTCATCGGTGCAGAAACCTTTTCGCGCATCCTTGACTGGGAAGACCGCCGGACCTGTGTGTTGTTTGGTGATGGTGCCGGTGCTGTTGTCGTCCAGGCTATTGAAGGGGCAGGGACCATTGATGATCAGGGGATCCTTGCCAGCCGTCTGCATTCCGATGGCAGCAAATACGAATTGCTGTATGTCGATGGCGGTCCGTCTGCGACGCAGACCGTCGGGCATCTGCGCATGGAAGGCAAGGAAGTCTTCCGTCATGCGGTGACCAATCTTGCCGGTGTTATTCGAGAAGTTCTTGCTGATACCGGAATTGATGCATCTGAAATTGACTGGCTGGTTCCCCATCAGGCCAACCGTCGTATTCTTGACAGTACGGCCAAAAAATTCGGTATTTCGCCTGACAAGGTTGTTGTCACCGTTGACCGGCATGCCAATACATCGGCGGCATCGATCCCGCTTGCGCTGTCCGAGGCTGTCCATGACGGTCGCATCCAGCGCGGCGACATCGTGATCCTTGAAGCAATGGGCGGCGGATTTACCTGGGGTGCTTCGCTGGTCCGCTGGTAAACCCCCGCGATCGGATTGCAGCTTTGGGGCGGAAAAACACGGCATTTCCGCAAAAATCACAACATTCCGCCGCAAAGCAGTGTATCCTGTTGATATTGACTGATTTCGCCACCAGATATAGCCTTGTGTATAAAGTCCCGTAATAAGGAGGCGGCCTGATATGTCGGAAACAACGATTACCCGTGCGGATCTCGCAGAAGCCGTTTACCAGGAAGTAGGTCTGTCGCGGAACGAGTCCGCCCAGCTACTCGAAACCGTTCTTGATGAAATTTCGACGGCGCTGATCAAAGACGAAGTAGTGAAGATTTCCTCGTTCGGGAGCTTCTCTGTTCGTCAGAAAGGACAGCGTATCGGTCGGAACCCGAAAACGGGCGAAGAAGTACCGATCCTTCCGCGGAAGGTGCTTGTTTTCCGGCCGTCACAGGTTCTGAAAGCCAGAATTAACGCTTAAGAAAAAGAACTCATGAAAACGAACTTGGGGGCTGCGGCGGGATCAACCCGCCGTCCAGCAAAGTCTGACTCTGCTTTTCGCACAATTAGCGAGGCCGCGAAGGAGCTTGGTCTTCAACAGCACGTGCTGCGATTCTGGGAATCCAAGTTTCCACAGATCCAGCCGATGAAACGTGCTGGTGGGCGTCGTTATTACCGGCCGGAAGATATCGACTTTCTGGCAAATATCCGTTCGCTGCTTCATGATCAGGGCTTCACCATCAAAGGCGTCCAAAAGCTTCTTGATCAGAACAAGGGCAAGCTGCCGTCTGAAATTACGGTCAGTGCATCCGAAGCCGAACAGGAAAGCACATCCGCCCATGTTGCTGGTGGTGCGGCGTCTGGTCATGCTGACGCATCGATTGATAAATCGGCACTGCAAAGCGTTCTGGGTGAATTGCAAGAGCTGCAAGGCATCCTTCGGGCGAGCCTGCAGGAAGTCAAAAAAAATCCGTAAAAATCATTTGCGTCTTTGGCGTGGCGCCGCTATTTATCGAGCCGCGCCACAGAGCGCATCTATACGGTCGGAGCGTGGCGCAGCCTGGTAGCGCACCTGCATGGGGTGCAGGGGGTCGGAGGTTCGAATCCTCTCGCTCCGACCAATATCTTCCCAACAGAAATTTGATCGCAAATGGTCGCTTGATCCGATTATGGCATCAGACGGGCCAGTGTTTCTATTTTGCCGTTTTCCGTCGGCCTGATCAGAATGATTTCACCTGATCGGGGATATATCCCGGTCAGGGCCGTGATGTTGACCTGATGTGTTACCAACAGTGTTTTGGTGCCGGGCGGCAGTTCGGACAACAAATCGGTTATTTGGCGGCTTTGCGCGCGTTCTGTGCTGCGATCGCGGAAGAATGAATTCAGCGAGGGCTCCTTGGTGACCGGGCCAAGGTCCAGCAATGTCGCCGTATCGACACATCGGCACCATTCACTGCTTAGCACCAAATCAATCTTGATCCCCATTTCGCTGATTTTACGGCCGGTTTTGCGGGCCTGATCGCGACCGGTTTGATCAAGGCTTCGTTGTGTACTGCAATCGCCAATTTGGAAATCGACCGGATCACCGGTTCCCGGGGCGACCGCATGGCGCATCAGGGCGTGCACACCATCCCGCTTCCAGATTTGCCACGGGGCAGTGTCATCGGCCTCATTTGCCTGTAACGGGCTGGGCAGGGCGCAACATATCAGGATGATCAGTAAAACCGGAATAGTTCTGAACAAGGTCATGACGAACATGCATGTTGTGAACGGGGTATATATTGATACCCCGTGCCCGGATGATCGGATCAGTATGCTGTGGTGAAGGGATGCAAATGACCGTGGTCGGTTTAATGCTCGCTGATGGCGCTTGCGACCCGGCGTCCTTCATCGGTCAGTTTGCAAATCAGCCAATCGGGTTTGACAGGGTTGTCAAACCATGGGGCTGCCCAGCCATGTTCAATGCAGCTGCGGACAGTTTTTTCGCTGATTTGTTTGCCGTTGCCATCAAATAGCGGCAATTTACCACCAGGTTGGCTTAAGCCACGGCGAAGCCATTCAAGTTGTACGTCGGTGGGTTTCGAATGTTTTTTCCCCGTCATCGGTACTCCCCGCACCGTTATGATATGATTGGTGTCATAAACATCGTCTGTTATCCAGTGTGACGGATTATCAACCATGGAGCAATCGCAATGACAGAAACCGGATTTCAGGACAGTGAAATGTCGTTTCTTTATGTCACTGTACCGGACATGGACATCGCACGCGTCATCGCCGGGGGTGCGATCCGTGAAAAGCTTGCTGCTTGTGCAAATGTTTTGCCCCAGATGACGGCGATTTATGAATGGAATGGCGATGTTGAAGAAGAAAGCGAACTGGTCGTGATTCTGAAGACATCACGAAACAAGGCCCAGTTTCTGGCCAAATGGGTTGAAGAACATCACCCCTATGAGGTGCCTTGTATTCTTGAAATTCCGTTGGGTCGTGGCAATCACGACTATGTTTCATGGCTACAGGGACAATTAGGAGCCGGATCACGGTTGATGTGATTGCATCGATTGTCTTGGCCCCCTAGGATGGCGCAAATTCAATTCATGAAGTGAAGTGCTTTTAATGAACCAGCTTACCAAAATGGCCCTCGAAATGGGGCCGTTGATCCTTTTCTTCGGGGTCAATGCGACGACCAATCTGATGACGGCAACGGCCGTATTTGTGGCAGCAACGGTTGTTGCGCTGATTACGTCCTATGTGATTGCCCGAACCATACCGGTTATGCCGTTGATCGGCGGGGTTTTTGTGATCGTCTTTGGCGGGTTGACGCTGTATCTCGATGACGATTTGTTCATCAAGATCAAACCGACAATTGTGAACCTGCTGTTCGCGGCCATCCTGTTTGGCGGTTTGATGGCGCGGAAGCTGTTCTTGAAACTGGTTCTTGAAAGTGCGTTCAAGGCAACCGACGAAGGGTGGCGCATCCTTACCTGGCGCTGGGCGTTCTTTTTTGTGTTTCTTGCCGTGGTGAATGAATTCGTCTGGCGCAATTTTTCGACCGATACCTGGGTGGCCTTCAAGGTCTGGGGAATTATGCCGATCACCATGGTCTTTGGCATGGTGCAGGTACCGGTTCTGATGAAACATCAATTGCCGGAAGAAGAAGGCGGTTCCGCGGCCTCGTAAAAACGTCGGCCAATTGATGTTCAAATACAAAGGGCAGGATCATAATCCTGCCCTTTGCTGTATCTATCGGATTTATCTCAGGTGAATGATCAGCCGATCGGCAGGGCAATGCTTGCCGCGGCTTGGGCGGCAATGCCTTCTTCGCGTCCGGGAAAGCCAAGGCGTTCGGTCGTGGTGGCTTTGACATTGACGCGATCGACATCGATTTCGAGAATCTCGGCCACCTTTTCGCGCATGGCTTTGGTGTGCGGCCCGATCTTGGGGCGTTCACAAATCAGCGTCAGATCGACATTCACGATGCGGCCACCGCGCTTGCGGACAAGATCGGCTGCATGTTTGAGGAAAATATCAGATGCGGCACCTTTCCATTGCATGTCGCTGGGCGGAAAGTGCTGACCGATATCGCCGGCCCCGATGGCCCCGAGAATGGCATCGGTCAGGGTGTGCAAGCCGACATCCGCGTCGGAGTGGCCGTCAAGACGTGCGGTATGCGGCACTTTGACACCGCACAGGATGCAATGGTCTCCGGGTGCAAAACGGTGAACGTCAAAGCCGGTACCGGCACGGTATTCTTCCTGCTGCATAGATGCATTATCCTTGTTGGTGCTGTCGATCCAGTCGTGGGCGCGGTCAAAATCATCGCGTTTTGTGATCTTGTCATTTGCCGATGTGCCTTCGACGCACATCACGTCAAGTCCAAGTTCCTCAAGTAGTGCTGCATCATCTGTGAATTCCTGGCCTTCGAATTGTTCATGCGCGGCCAGAATGGTTTCAAAGACAAAGCCTTGTGGCGTTTGTGCACGTTGCAATGTGTCGCGCGGGATGGTTTTCGTGATCACGCCATCGCGGGATGTCTGTTTGATGGTATCGGCGACCGGTAATGTGGGAATGGCGCCGACATGGGTTTCCAGTGCCTTGATCACGCGGGTAATCACGTCATCGGAAATACCCGGTCGTGCCGCATCATGGATCAGAACAATATCGGGCTTTCGTGCTGACAGCGCGCGCAGGCCATTCAGGACCGATTGCTGGCGCGTCACGCCGCCGCCAACCGGTGCGGGCAGGGAGGTGATATCAGCCCCGAGTGCTGCAATCGCGCCATCATACCAGTCCTGATGTGCGGGGTTATACACCACCTGCACAAGTTCAGGCGATGTATGGCGGGCAAAACATTCGATGCAATGGCCAAGCAGTGTTTTGCCGCCAAGCGTGTGATATTGTTTTGGTATTGGGTCGCCAAATCTGTTACCGCTGCCAGCTGCAACGATGACAACCCCGATTTTTTTGGTCATAAACGTGATGCCATGGCTTGTCTGAATTGCGCCGCAGGCTATCTTTCTGCGAAGCCTTTGCCAAGTCGCCATTTGGTTTTTCAAGTCTTATCGAAGTCTTGTGACAGAAACGGACCAACACATGCTTGCTGCCTATATTCATATTCTGGCCTTGCTGCCGCTGACAGCCCAGATCATGCGGGCCGAACCCAAGCGTGACATATGGCTGTATGGATCGATTTGCCTGGCGGCGATCGGAACGATGGTCGTACTTGGTCTGAGCGGTGAGGAAGTCCAGTCGCGCGGGTTTGCAGCGGCCCTGCATTGGTCCGAACTGTCTGTCATCATGATTTTTGGCGGGCTTGTCATTTGCAAAGGCCCCCATCAGGTCTGGCGGCTTGCCGGATATATTGGCGGTTACCTGCTTCTGTTTGCGTTGCTTGCTGCGATCTTCAATCTGTTTGGCAAACATGTGCCGCCGACTGTAACCGGGCCTGCGCTTTATTCCGGCTGGCTTTGGGCGCATATCGGAAGTTCGCTTGTGACCTACGCGCTGGTAACATTGGCCGCGATTGCTGCGATGGCCTATATCGTGCAGGAACATGCCCTTAAGCACCGCAAACCGACACGCTGGAGCCGTCGGTTGCCGCCACTTCGCGACAGCGAATATATGCTGGTAGGGTTTTTAAAATGGTCCGCCTGGGTTCTTATTATCGGGATCGTATCCGGCTTTGCGCTGCGTTATGTCGAAGGCAGCAGTCTTTGGGCAATTGATCACAAGATGCTTTTGACCTTGCTTGGATTTGCCACGATCTGCGTTTTGATCTTCATCCATGAAAAATCAACGCTGCGCGGGCGCATGGCCGTGCGGTTTGTCCTTGGTGCATGGCTGCTTTTGACGCTGGCCTTTCCGGGTGTACGGCTTGTTACCGGCTATATTGTCGGCTAGCCCCCGAAACCATAAAGCCGATAGCGTAACCGATAACGGATTGAGGCACTTTCGGAATCAGAGCGGATAGGGTGTCGGTTATCGTCTGAGCTTGTGGTCTTTGCATGTGATGGACCCGCGTCAGGCAACGATAATTTCCGCAAGACGCTTAGAGTTGTTGCAACTCGTAGCCAGTTTTATTAATCTGCCCAAGTTTTAGGCAATCGGATTACCTTCATGTCATTGCAGATCGGTTCTGTACATGTGCCAGAGAATGTTATTCTGGCACCAATGTCAGGTGTGACTGACCTTCCATTTCGTCAGCAGGTCCGCCAGTTTGGCGGACATCTTGTTGTGTCTGAAATGATTGCGTCGGATGCCATGACCCGCATCCAGCGACATGAAAAAGAAGTGCGCAAGATGCACGGTGATTGCGCAGCCGAAAGCCCGCTTTCTGTTCAGCTTGCCGGAACCGAGCCCGATGAAATGGCCGAAGCCGCCCGCATGAACGAAGCACGCGGGGCAATGATCATTGACATCAATATGGGCTGCCCGGCCAAAAAAGTTACAAAGGGCTATGCCGGATCAGCACTGATGCGCGACGAAAAACTTGCTGCTGACATCATCAAGGCAACGGTTGATGCTGTTTCTGTGCCGGTAACGCTGAAAATGCGTCTGGGCTGGGATGATGACAACCGCAATGCGCCGTCCCTTGCGAAAATTGCCGAGGATCTTGGCATTAAGATGCTGACCATCCATGGTCGGACCCGCTGCCAGTTCTATAAGGGGGACGCGGACTGGGATGCCATTGCACTGGTCAAGGATGCTGTTTCCATACCGGTGATCGGCAATGGTGACGTTACCAGCGAAGAAGACGCCGAAGAATTGCTGCGTCGATCCGGTGCTGATGGTGTCATGGTCGGGCGCGGGGCACAGGGCCGACCGTGGTTTTTGGCGCAAGTATCGCACTATCTTAAAACCGGGGAAAAGCTGGCAGCACCGCGCCTTGAGGTGCAATTGCAAACAATCTTGCGCCATTACGACGCAATGATTGATCATCATGGCCGTCAGGGTGTGCGCATCGCACGCAAACATCTGGCCTGGTACTGCAACAGTTTGCGCAATGCCACGGAATTTCGGCGTGTTGTCAACGTGTTGGATGATCCTGATCAGGTAAAAGGTGAAATTCGCGCGTTTTATGAACCGCTGATCGAAAACGAAGTGAAATACAGTCAGGAAGCAGCCTGACTGCTCGATAACAATAATATGGCGATATAAAACTAACGTCGTCGGGGAAGAATTGAATGAGACTGGGATTTGGAAAAGGCAACGGGGTTGACCCGACCGGGGTGCTGAACGCAATTGCAAGTGCAGTTGTCGTCGCCAACCGGGATGGGAAGATCCGGTTTGTCAATCAGGCCACCGAACAGCTGTTTAACACCAGCGCCAGCGTTCTGTGCCGCAGCGATCTGAGCGACTTTATACCGTCAGACAGTCCGGTTTTTTCGCTGATCAAGCAGGCAATTGACGAGGCGACACTGGTTGCCGACCACAATCTTCTGATTGAAAGCCCGAAAATCGGCAAGCATACAGTGAACCTTACCGTTGGTTCGATGCCCGATGACAGCGACTGCGCGGTTCTGACATTCGAGCCGCGCTCGATTGCCCAGAAAATCGATAACCAGCTTCTAAGCCGCAATTCTGCCCGTTCTGTCAGTGCGATGGCCGCCATTCTGGCCCATGAAATCAAAAACCCGCTATCGGGTATTCGCGGGGCGGCCCAGTTGCTTGAGCAAACCAGTAATGAGGACGACCGCGTTCTGACCCGGCTGATTTGTGACGAGGCCGACCGCATTGTCGAGCTTGTCGACCGGATGGAGATTTTCTCCGACAAGCCGATGGAACGCGGGGCTGTAAACATTCATACAGTTCTTGAACATGTGCGCCGTCTGGCCGAAAACGGTTTTGCCAAGAACCTTGCGTTTGAAGAAATCTACGATCCATCGTTGCCGCCGGTATTTGGCAACCGCGATCAGTTGATCCAGGTGTTTCTTAACCTTGTGAAGAACGCCGGCGAAGCCGTTGATCCGCAAGATGGCAAAATCATCATATCAACCCGTTATCAGCATGGCATCCGGCTGGCTGTTGCCGGCGGTGATGCGCGTGTGCATTTGCCGTTGGTGGTATCGGTCCGCGACAATGGTCCGGGCATTCCGCAAGACATGCGTGAAAGCCTGTTTGATCCGTTTGTCACGACGAAACCGACCGGTTCGGGGCTTGGTCTGGCACTGGTTGCGAAAATCATCAATGACCATGGTGGCGTGATCGAAGTGAAAGATGTGCCGGGGGGCGGCGCAGAATTCCAGATCATGCTGCCGATCTATAATCGTGCGCTGGCCGAGGGGGCCAGTGAACAACCGATAATAATCGATAACAGGGAACACACCGCATGAGCACGAGCCCTGCAAGAATTCTGGTCGCTGACGATGACCGGGCCATCCGTACCGTATTGACGCAGGCATTGTCGCGTCAGGGTCACGAAGTCCGCAGCACCGGTCACGGCCGCACGCTTTGGGACTGGATCGCCGATGGGGACGGTGATCTGGTGATTACCGATGTCATGATGCCAGACGAAAACGGTCTGGACATGGTGCCGCGTATTCGAAAATTGCGCCCGGACCTGCGCGTCATTGTCATGAGCGCGCAAAACACGCTGATGACGGCGGTCAAGGCCGCGCAGCGCGGGGCATTCGAATATCTGCCAAAGCCTTTTGATCTTAATGAGTTAATGGGCATTGTTGATCGTGCGCTTGAAACCCCGCAGGAAAGCCAGTCTGGCAAGTCAGCAGATGAAGAGGGCGATGATCGCCTTCCGCTGATCGGGCGTTCGGCAGCCATGCAGGAAATCTATCGTGCCTTGGCGCGCCTGATGAATACCGATCTGACCGTGATGGTCACCGGTGAAAGCGGAACCGGTAAGGAACTGGTTGCGCGCGCCCTGCACGAATATGGCGGGCGTCGCCACGGACCATTTGTTGCGATCAATATGGCGGCAATTCCGCGCGAACTGATTGAAAGCGAACTGTTCGGTCACGAAAAAGGTGCCTTTACCGGCGCGAACGAGCGCAAGGTCGGCCGGTTCGAACAGGCCGAAGGCGGCACGCTGTTTCTTGATGAAATTGGCGATATGCCGCTTGAAGCACAAACCCGTTTGCTGCGTGTTCTTCAGGAAGGCGAATATACCCGTGTGGGTGGCCGCACGCCGATCCGGGTCAATGTGCGCATTGTTGCCGCAACTCACCGTGATCTGCGTAAACTGATCCGCGAAGGCACATTCCGCGAAGATTTGTTCTATCGCCTGAATGTCGTGCCGATCCGTTTGCCATCGCTGCGTGAACGTCTTGAAGATATTCCTGAACTGGTCAATCATTTCCTGATGCAGGCCAGCGAAGAAGGATTGCCGCGCAAGACCTTGTCGGCAGAAGCCATGGCGCGTCTCAAGGCGCATCGCTGGCCGGGCAATATTCGTGAACTGGAAAATATGGTGCGGCGTCTGACGGCGCTTTATTCCCATGATGTGATTGGCGTTGATGTCATTGAAACCGAATTTTCGGAAAACAATGTCAGCGAAGCAGCACCCAGTGCCGAGCCGCAATCCTTGTCGGAATCCATTGAACGTCATGTCCGCGAATATTTCGACGCGCATGAAGAAGACTTGCCGTCAAACGGGCTTTACGATCGCATCTTGCGCGAAATGGAACGCCCGCTTTTGAATGTGACACTTGAAGCAACCCGCGGCAACCAGGTCAAAGCCGCCGAAGTACTTGGTCTGAACCGCAATACGCTCCGCAAGAAGATCCGTGATCTTGGGCTGGAAGTCGTCAGGGGCACGAAATGAACAATGCGGAAAGTTCGATCTCCAACCGGATATTGAGATCGGGCTTCGTAAGGTTTCTGGGGCGTCTGGGCCAATCGCGACGGTTCGCGTTCGGTCTGGTTGCTGCTGCACTGGTTTCGGTAACGGCGACCTATCTTGCGATGACGGGGACGGCGCCGTTCCGTCCTGACCCGCGCCTGATTTTGCTTTTGCTGAATATCGACCTGGTACTGGTGTTGTTGCTGGCAACCCTTGTGGCCCGCAAACTGGTTCAGATCTGGGTTGAACGCAGGCGCGGTGTTGCCGGGGCAAAGCTTCATACCCGCATGGTGTTGATGTTTTCGCTGGTGGCTGTAACGCCTGCGATTGTTGTTGCCGTATTTTCCGCGCTCTTCCTGCATTTCGGTATTCAGGGCTGGTTCAGTGACCGCATTCGAACAGCAGTCGAAGAAAGCATGGTCATTGCCGATGCCTATCTTAAGGAGCATCAGGAACTTATCCGTGCCGATGTTTTGGCAACCACGGCCGATTTGCAGCGGTTCGGGGTGAATTTTTCCACCAGTCCTGAACGGATTTCCGATCTTTTGACCGATCAGGCACTCGCGCGTGGTTTGCCCGAAGTCATGATGATTGATGGTTCGGGCCAAATCATCGCCCAGTCGGAATACAGCTTTTCCTATGATACCGACCAGGCGTCCATTCCCGCCGAAGTCTATGACGAAGCACGGGAAAAAGACGTGGTACTGATGATTGGGAACAGCGACAACCGCATTCGAGCGCTGGCCAAAATTCCAAGCTTCATCGATGCGTTTTTGCTGGTCGGGCGGTTTGTTGACCCCAATGTGCTTGATCGTATCGACAAGGCACGGCGGGCAGTTGATGCCTATGAAAGCCTTGAAGGTGAACGATCCGGGATCGTGATTACCTTTGTCATGATCTTTGTGCTGATTTCTGTGGTTTTGCTGCTGGCGGCTGTAACGCTGGGCCTTATGGTGGCAACAAGGCTTGTTCAGCCGGTATCGCAACTGATCACCGGTGCCGAACGGGTGCGCGATGGCGATTTGTCTTTCCGTGTGCCGCTTGACGGGCAGGGGGATGAACTTGAAGCACTAAGCCGCGCGTTCAACCGCATGACCGCCCAGCTTGAAACCCAGCGCAATGAACTGATTGCCGCCAACCGTCTTAATGACGAACGCCGGCGCTTTACCGAGGCCATTTTGGGCGGTGTTACCGCGGGCGTGATCGGCCTTGATCCGGATCGCAAGATCGATCTGCCCAACCGAAGCGCATCTGATCTTCTGGCTGTCGACCTTGAGGGGCATCTTGGGCAGGAACTGACGGAAGTCATTCCGGAATTCTCCCCGTTATTTGATGATTTCAGCCGTGACGGTGATCGCAGCAAGCCGCGCCAGATCGAAATTCGTCGCGATGGTGTCAATCTGACATTGCTTGCCCGGGTCACCGCCGAGTGGGCCGATGATGGCACGGTGTTCGGGTATGTCGTGACCTTTGATGATGTGACCGAACTGCAAACAGCACAGCGTATGGCGGCCTGGGCCGATGTCGCACGCCGTATCGCCCATGAAATCAAGAACCCGCTTACCCCGATCCAGCTTTCGGCAGAGCGCCTTAAACGGCGCTATCTGAAACAGATCGAAGATGACAAGGATGTGTTCCAGACCTGTACTGACACGATCATTCGCCAGGTTTCCGATATCGGACGTATGGTGGACGAGTTTTCCAGTTTTGCCCGGATGCCGTCCCCGAAAATGCGAATGGAAAACCTTAGTGAACTGGTAAAAAGTGCGGTCTTTTTGCAGAAGCAGGCGCATAGCAACATCACCTATGACTTTGACCGGTCCGGGATCGAGGATTTGCAGATTTCGTGCGATGCCCATCAAGTTAATCAATGTCTGATCAACACGCTTAAAAACGCGGCAGAAGCCATCGAAGGGCGGGAAAAACCCGAAGACGGCGAATTGCCGCGCGGACGCATTGAAATTTCGATTGCCGTGTCACCAAACAATCAACATGTCTTTGTGGCTGTTTCTGATAACGGTAAAGGACTTCCGGCCGAGCATCGCGAACGTTTGACAGAGCCGTATGTCACGACGCGGTCAAAGGGGACGGGGCTTGGTCTTGCGATCGTCAAGAAAATCATGGAAGACCATGGTGGAGAGCTTATACTCTCCGACGGCGTTGAAAGTGGGGCGACCGTGACACTATCTTTCCCGCAACCTACTGATGCCGAAATTGAAACAGGGGCGCAGGACGCTTCTTCCTCGGGCAATTGATAAATTGCCAAAATCGCAACAATAATAAGATTGATTTGGTTCCGACATGGCGCACGACATTCTGATTGTCGATGATGAACAAGACATTCGAGCGTTGATTTCCGGTATTCTGGAAGACGAAGGCTACACGACCCGACAGGCCGGTTCGAGCCAGGAAGCCCTGGCCGAGGTGTCCGCACGTCGCCCAAGTTTGGTGGTGCTCGATATCTGGATGGATGAAAGCGATCACGACGGGATCGAGACGCTTAAACTCATCAAACGCGAGCATAGCGAAGTTCCCGTTGTCATGATTTCAGGTCATGGCAACATTGAAACTGCACTCGAAGCGTCTCGTATCGGGGCCTATGATTTCATTGAAAAGCCGTTCAATACCGACCGTCTTTTGATGGTTGTGGAACGCGCAATTGATGATGCGCGTTTGCGCCGCGAAAACCGCGAACTGACGTTGCGGGCAGGTGGTGATACAGAACTGCTGGGAAAATCGTCTGTTATCAACAACTTACGCCAGTCTGTTGACCGTGTTGCGCGAACAGGCAGCCGTATTCTGATCCATGGCCCGGCCGGTTCGGGCAAGGAAGTTGTCGCACGGCTGATTCATCAGAAATCCGCCCGGGCCGAAGCCCCGTTTGTGGTTCTGAATTGCGCGAATATTTCACCGGAAACCATGGAAGAATCCCTGTTTGGGGCGGTTGCAACTGCGGATCGCGAAGCACGGACCGGTGTGCTTGAACTGGCGCATGGCGGGACTTTGCTGCTTGATGAAGTGGCTGACATGCCCCTTGAGACCCAGGGGAAAATCGTTCGGGTGCTTCAGGATCAGACATTTGAACGTGTCGGCGGATCGGTTCCGGTCAGTGTCGATGTCCGCGTGATTGCAACAACTGCGCGTGATCTTGAACAACGGATTGCCGAACAGACATTCCGCCAAGATCTTTATTACCGGCTTAATGTCGTGCCGCTCGAAGTGCCGTCCTTGCAGCAGCGTCGCGACGATATTCCCGAATTGGCGGAACGTTTCCTTGAACGGTATGCGGATGCAACCGGGCTTCCGAAACGCAAATTGTCACCCGAAGCCATGGCAACCCTTCATGCCTATGACTGGCCGGGCAATGTTCGCCAGTTGCGCAATGTCATCGAAAGATTGATGATCATGGCGCCGGATGACGACAAAACGGATCTGATCAGCGGTAAAATGCTGCCTTCCGAACTGTTTTCTGATGTGCCGACGTCGCTAAGTTTTGACAAGACCAGTGAAATCATGGCATTGCCGCTGCGAGAAGCACGCGAGATGTTTGAAAAAGAATATCTCCAAACCCAGATTGACCGGTTTGGGGGAAATATTTCCAAGACGGCAAGTTTTGTCGGCATGGAACGTTCAGCGTTGCATCGCAAGCTGAAAAGCCTTGGTGTGAACAGCTGATCGGGCCATTCCCATCTTGGACTGTTGTGAACGGGAGATAACAAGATGAAGGTCATCATTTGCGGCGCCGGGCAGGTGGGGTTCCACATTGCCAAATATCTGGCTGCGGAAAACAATGATGTCACCGTGATCGACCAGTCGGAAGAACTGGTTCGCAAGATTTCAGACACACTGGAAGTCAAAGGCATTATCGGGTTCGGATCGCATCCTGATGTGTTGCAGCAGGCAGGGGCCGATGAAGCCGACATGCTGATCGCTGTTACCTTTGCCGATGAAGTCAATATGACAGCCTGTCAGGTCGCCCATTCACTGTTTAACGTGCCGACCAAAATTGCCCGTATCCGAAGCCAGACTTATCTGCAGCCGGAATGGGCAAGCCTGTTCGGGCGCGAAAAGCTTCCGATTGATGTGGTGATTTCACCGGAAATGGAAGTCGCCCGTGCGGTCGCGCGTCGTCTGCAGGCGCCCGGCGCGTTTGACATGATCCCGTTTGCCGATGACAAGGTCAAAATCCTTGGCCTGCGGTGTAACGAAGATTGCCCGGTGATCAACACACCGCTGCGTCAATTGCATCAGCTGTTCCCGGATCTGAATATTTCGATCCTAGGCATGATCCGCGATGATAAGCCGGTTTATCCCAAGGGCGATGATCAGATGCTGGCCGGGGATCTTGTCTATCTGGCTGTTTCAAGCGATCAGGTATCCCGGGCAATGTCGGCATTCGGGCATGAAGACCCCGAAGCACGCCGCATTGTCATCTTTGGTGGCGGCAATATTGCGCTGTTTCTCGCCGAAGAAATCAATAAGAACTTCCCGGGTGTTACCACCCGCCTGGTTGAAGCCGATCCGGAACGTGCGCGTTATGTCGCCCAGAAGCTTCCGAAGAAAAGCGTTGTCCTGCGCGGCGATGTGCTTGATCCGGAACTGCTCGAAGAGGCAAATGTCGGCAATGCCGAGGCCGTTGTTGCACTGACCAACGATGACGAGACCAATATTCTCGCGTCCCTGCTGGCCAAACGGTATGGCTGCCCGCGCGCGCTGACGCTGATTAACAAAAGCACTTATAACTCGCTGGTTTCCGAACTTGGCGTTGATGTGGTGATCAGCCCGCGTATGACGACGGTGTCAACAATCCTGCATCATGTCCGCCGTGGACGTATTCGCGCGGTACACAGCCTTTCAGAAGGCTTTGGCGAAGTGCTTGAGGCAGAGGCACTCGAAACCGCGCCGATCGTTGGCAAGGCGATCAAGGATATCGCGATGCCGGCCAGTGTGGTGTTTGGCGCCATTTTGCGTGACGGCGAAGTTGTGATGCCACGCGCCAATACGGTGATTGAAGCCAATGACCGGATTGTCGTGTTTGCCGGTTCCGAGCAGATCAAAAAGGTCGAGAAAATGTTTGCTGTTCGACTGGAATATTTCTGATCGACGGCGGGGGAAATTATTCCTCATACCAATAAACGCCCCTCATACCACCGGAAGACCAAATGTCTGACAAATCGCCCCATCCGCCAAAGGCCGTCATTTTTGACTGGGATAACACCCTTGTTGATAGCTGGGGAACCATTCAGGCAGCCCTGAACATGACCTTTGACGATTTCGGCAAGGATCGCTGGACGCTTGATGAAACAAAGCAGCGCGTTGCGCGCTCGTTGCGTGACAGTTTTCCGGTGCTGTTTGGCGAAGATCGCTGGGAAGCAGCCAAAGACAGCTTTTATGCCCATTTCAGGTCAATCCATCTTGAAACGCTGACGCCATTGGCCGGGGCATATGATTTGTTGTGTGCGCTGCGTGACAACGGCACCTATATCGGTGTTGTCAGTAACAAGAACGGTGATTTTCTTCGTAAAGAAGCCGAGCATCTTGAATGGACACCGTTTTTCGGAAAGATCGTCGGGGCAACCGATGTGCCAAACGACAAACCGGCACCCGATCCGGTCCATATGGCAATGGGCGACTCTTCGGCGTCGCAATATGAGAATCTCTGGTTTGTTGGGGATAGTGTGGTCGATATTCAATGCGCGCGCAATGTCGGGGCCACGGCAATCCTGATTGGTGATGAATTAACCGGTCACAGTGAGACGCAGAATTCTGCGACTCTTAGCCCTGATTGGCATTTCGCTGATTGCGAGGCGCTTGTAAGGGTTGTAAAAGGCTTCTCGAAAGTCTTATAGTTCAGACTGGTCATTAAAAATGGGGCAGGGGTCGTGACGGACCTTAACGTCGACGGCTCCACATTTTCCTTGACCGCCCGAAACCAAAAAAACGCTCATAAAAGAAGGCTAGGTCTAACCAATGGCGGAAAAATCACAGAATGTTCAGGACGTATTCCTGAATTATTGCCGTAAAAACAAAACGCCGGTTACCGTGTTTCTGGTCAACGGAGTCAAATTGCAGGGCATCATCACCTGGTTTGACAATTTCTCTGTTTTGCTGCGGCGCGATGCTCACACCCAGCTCGTGTACAAACACGCGATTTCGACGGTAATGCCGACGACACCGATTAAACTGTTTGATCCGAGCCAGCCAGCGACGGAAGAAGAAAATAGCTGACGAGTCTCTGACTTCGGGGGGAGGCACGACGCCAGACGCCCCCCGGGTCCTGGTTTTCCATCCAGAACTAAAACGCGCCGACCAGACAGCGTCTTGGCGCGATGCATCTTCGCGACTGGATGAAGCTGTCAGTTTGACTGGCGCACTTGAATTTGATGTGGTGGGCGCGGATATCGTGCCCATTGCTAAAACACGTCCGGCAACCCTGTTCGGGACCGGTGTTGTTGAACGGCTTGGTCTGCAGATCAAGGCCGAAGAAGCCGATATCGTGATGATCAACGGCCAGCTTTCCCCGATCCAGCAACGTAACCTGGAACGCGAATGGAAGTGCAAGGTTATTGACCGCACCGGCTTGATCCTTGAAATCTTTGCCGATCGCGCGCGCACCCGTGAGGGGCGCTTGCAGGTCCAGTTGGCGTTGCTGAGCTATCAGCGATCCCGCCTGGTACGGACCTGGACGCACCTTGAACGGCAGCGCGGCGGGCGCGGCTTCCTGGCCGGTCCGGGTGAACGCCAGATCGAAATTGACCGGCGCTTGATTGGCGACAAGCTGGCCAAGCTTCGTCGTGAACTTGAAGAAGTCAAACGGACCCGTGAACTTCACCGCGAAGCACGCCGACGGGTTCCATACCCGATCGTTGCGCTTGTCGGCTATACCAACGCCGGGAAATCGACGCTGTTCAACCAGTTGACGGTATCGGAAGTCTTTGCCGAAGACATGTTGTTCGCAACGCTTGATCCGACCATGCGTGGTTTGATCCTGCCAAGCGGGCGCAAGGTCATTCTGTCCGATACGGTGGGGTTTGTTTCCGATTTGCCGCACGATCTTGTTGCGGCGTTCCGGGCCACACTTGAAGAAGTTCTTGAAGCGGATTTGATCGTACATGTCCGTGACGCATCATCGCCGGAAACCGAGGCCCAGAAACTTGACGTGCTTGAAGTTCTCAAGGCGCTGGGACTGCAAAAGGCAATTGATGGCGAAGAGCTGGTCGAGGCCCTGAATAAAATCGATCTGCTTGAAGGTGATGATCTTCAGGCGGTGACGGAATATGCAGGCAGGCACGACAATACCATCGCAATTTCAGCGGTTAAGGGTCGGAATTGTGATGCGTTGCTTGAGCTGATCGAAAGCCGTCTGACCGAAGATATGCCGGTTTTCGAACTGTGCGTGCCTTATTCGGATGGCAAGTCACTGGCCCGTCTTTATGAACAGGGCGAAGTGCTTCAGCGCAGCGAAGGTGCCGACGGAATATCAATCCAGGTACGTGTGGATACCACACGTGTCGGGCGGTTTGAGGACTGGTGCGCAAAGGCCGGGCTTCAAATTCATGTGGTTTAGTGCGTAATCAAGTTTACCCGATGGGAGAAGTAGCGTGACGATAACAGTCGATATGGATAAGGTTACCGAAATTATCCGCGAGGTATCGGCAACTGAAATCGCCCCGCGCTTCGGCCAGCTTGACGACGCAGATATTGACACCAAATCCCACGCCCTTGATCTGGTTACCATCGCAGATACCGAAGCCGAACGTGTCTTGACCGCGCGCCTGACCGACTTGCTGCCCGGAAGTCTGGCACTTGGCGAAGAGGCTGCCCATGCCGATGCCAAGTTACAGGATCGGGTCTTTGCCGGTTCTGATCCGTTCTGGATCATTGATCCGGTCGATGGCACCAAGAACTTTGCCCATCATCGTCAGCCATTTCGATGCATGGTCGGGCTTTATCATGGTGGCGAGACGGTAGCAGCCTGGATTGTCGATCCGATCGAAGGGCATGCAACCGTTGCCGAAAAGGGATCGGGAACCCGTTATCAGGATCAGCCGGTTTCGGTGCGATCCAACATCAAGAATGCGCGCGATGCGAAGGGTTTCCTGATTTCCTATGCCCGCGACCGCATCCGGAAACATTACGGGCATCTCGATTTCTTTGACGAGGTCGCGCATTATTCCTGCTGTGGCGCGGAATATGAAGAAACGGCCCGCGGGGCATATGACTTTTGTGCTTATCGTACATTGAAACCGTGGGATCACGCACCGGGTACGTTACTTGTGCGGGAGGCCGGCGGCTTTGCGCGCTATATCATGACCGACAAGGACAATGAATATAACGCCAATGCCACAGCGCCGGGACTTCTGTGCGCAAGTTCGGAAGAACTGTGGCACGAAATAAACGAGATTCTGTTGCCGCTGTTCTCGTAACTTCACGCGGCCTATTTGTGGGTGTGTGGGCAGTAGTTACCGCCATCCGGTGAAGAAGTTCTCGACGGTCCGTGTTCCGAGGATGCTGAACAACCCGCGTGACGTTCCACTAATCGGACTTCTGATCGAACTCTAAATGCGGCAGGAAAACCAAGCCGTTGGCACAAGACCGCATTCAGAACGGTCTTGGGTAACTATGCCTGACCCCGTTCGACTTTTTTGGCGAGGTTCCAAAGCGCGTCCATTTCATCAAGATCTGACTGAGCGGCGGTGCGTCCGTCGCGGGCAAGTTCGTCTTCGATGAAATGAAAGCGCTTGGTGAATTTGTGATTGGCCCCGCGCAGGGCAACTTCGGGATCCACGCCGATTTTGCGGGCCAGATTGGCCATCACAAAAAGCATGTCACCCAGTTCATCCTGCAAGCGTGCAGGGTCGGGGTTTTCGGTCATCTCGGCTTTGAGTTCGTCGATTTCTTCGTGAAGCTTGTCAAACACTTCGTCGGTGCTGGGCCAATCGAACCCGACACGGGCTGCGCGTTTGGTCAATTTTTCTGCGCGCATCAATGCGGGCAGGGCGCTTGCAACCCCGTCAAGGGCGCTGTGACGTTCATGTCCCTTGGTTTCGGCCTTTTGGGCGCGTTCGGCGGCCTTGATCTTTTCCCAGGTCTGATTGACGCCCTCGGTGGTGGTGGCATCACCATCGCCAAAAACATGTGGATGGCGGCTGATCATCTTTGCAACGATGCTTTGTGCGACGTCTTCGAAGTCGAAATGGCCGGCTTCTTTGGCCATCTGGGCATGAAAAACGACCTGAAGCAGCAAATCACCCAATTCGTTGCACAGTTCGGGCATGTCATTATCGGCAATCGCATCGGCCACTTCATAGGCTTCTTCGATCGTGTAGGGGGCAATGGTCGAAAAATCCTGTTCGAGATCCCAGGGGCAGCCGCCATCCGGATCGCGGAGCTTTGCCATGACGTCAAGCAACTCGTTGATGGCTTTGCTGTTATGGGTGCTCATGACGGGGTCCTTTTAAGCCGGAACAGAACTATGTTTTAGTCCTATCGCGCTGCATCATGGCTGGCAAGTACGGGATGCGGTCAAAACAAAACCCGCAAGGCAACAGGTGCACTTGCGGGTTCTGGTCTTGGTCGGGACGCGATCAGGATCAGGCGGCTTTAAGCTTTGTCTGCTTGCTAGCGCTATCATCCGCGGTGTTGTCGGCTTTGGTTTTGCCTTCGACCAGGCCGCGATGAAGGGCAATGACGGCCTTGTTGAAGTCGCCTTCGGCAACCACGAACTGAAGATCCACCCGGCGGCTCGGATAGTGCGACGCCACCAGTTCAACACCGGCATCATCAAGAACCGACACGGCACGGGCAAACAAGCCCGGCTGGGCGATATTGGCACCGATCACCGATACGATGGCGACTTTACGGGTCTGAACCGTTGCTTCTGGGTGCTTGGCTTCGATCTCGTCAACGCAACGACGGATCTGCTTGAGCGGTGCCGACACGTAATGGGTGATCGTATTGGCATTGAGGTTCTTGGTGACGGTCGGAACCTTATAGCGTTTGAGAACGCTAAGAATGGATTCCTCACCACCAGGAACGCCAACCATGTCCTGATTGAAAACTTCGATCTCGAACGCGGTCGGAACGCCGGTCACGATTTCAACGCGGCTGCTTTCCGGATTCCAGTGGTCATCAATCACCGTGCCCGGATGTTCCGGTTCAAACGTGTTGGCAATACGCAGCGGAATATCATTCTGGCGCAGACCTTTGGCCGCGCGCGGATGAATGGCTTCCATACCCATATTGGAAAGCTGATCGGCAACATCATAACTGGTACGGCCAATCGGGCGAACGGCATCTTCACCAACAATGCGCGGATCGGCGCTTGAAAGGTGGAATTCCTTGTGAATGATGGCTTCCTGCGCCTGGGTCAGGCAGGCAATCCGCGAGAAAGTCACCTCGCTATAGCCGCGGCCATAGATGCTCATCAGACCTTCGCTGCACTGGGCATAGCCGGTTGCAATCGCAAGCTGGCTTGAAATGTCGATATCTTCGAAAACCTTTTCGATCCGGCCATCAAGGGTAGAGGCCTCTGGCTCGCGCCAGCCCGAAAGGTCTGCGAACACAGCATTGACGCCCTTGGCACGCAGCAGAAGCATCGTGTTATGGGCACTATGTGCTTCGCCAATGGCCGAAAGCATTTCGCGAACGGTCAAAAGATGCTTTTCCAGTTTGAAATGACCAAAGCTGCAGAGGCGATGAAGATCCATCAGACAGCTGCGTGTCCCTTCAATACGTTCCTGAACAAACGCATTGGCCAGTTTCAGTTCCGGTGCGTCACCAAAGATCTGCTCGTTAATTTCGCACATCTTTTCGGAAACGCCGGTCAGGGCATCACCCCAGGCCCAATCGGTTTCCGAGCCGGCATAAAGCTGATAGACACCCGGCTCACCGGTTTTCTTGTTTTCCAGCAAAAGATCGGTAAAACCGCCATATGCCGAAACGACAAAGACCCGGTTATAGAGTTCGTCTTCTTTACGATTGCCGACCAGAATGTTGTCCATGACCGCATCAACCTGGGTCATCGACGTACCACCGATCTTGTGAACGCTATGCCCAGCGTCCGATTTTTTCTGGGCTGAAAGCATGTTGCCTCCTTTGGGGGCGTTTCCTTGAAAGTTTATTGGCTTAAGAAAGTTTGAGGCGGTCGTTGCCGGCCGCCTCAAACTAGAGTCTTAGCTGGCGAGCGCATCACCATCGAGCGGATAGACGCCGTTTTCGTCATGGACTTCACGGCCGTTCAAAGGCGGGTTGAACGCGCATGCGACAACCATGTCCTCGGTGCCGCCACGCAGATAGTGACGGTCATGTTTGTTGAGGATGTAAACCGTGCCCGGCTCGATCTTGTATTTCTTGCCATCTTCGATGGTTTCGACTTCGCCATTGCCCGAAATGCAATAAACCGTCTCGAAATGGTTGGCATAGCAGATTTCGGTTTCGGTGCCGGCATAGATGGTGGTGATGTGGAACGAGAAACCCATGCCATCATCGGCAAGCGACAGGCGGGTGCTTTCCCAGTTGTCCGAAACCACGCGACGGCCGGATGCTTCACATTCTTTCAGTGTGCGAACAATCATTTTTAACTCTTTGATTTTATAAAGTTGTGGGGCGCGGGCGACACCCGGGGATGTCGCCCAACCTGGCTATTATTCAGCTGCTGCTTTGGCCGGTGCAACATCCTTGCCCATGGCTTTGGCGGTTGCCATTTCAAGAATATCAAGACCATGTGCCAAATCCTGCTTGGAGATGATCAGCGGCACAAGGCATTTCACCACTTCGTCTTCCGGTCCACTGGTTTCGATGACCAGGTTATGCTTGAAACATTCCTTGGTGACTTTCGATGCCATTTCACCGCTTTCAAAGCAGATACCCTGCATCAGGCCACGGCCCTTGCGGTACAACTTGCCATCGCCATAGCGCTGCGCAATTTCTTCAAGGCGGTTGCCAAGAAATTCGGCCTTGTCGCGGACATCGGCTGCGAATTTGTCATCCGACCAGAAATGATCCAGAGCGGCGGCAGCCGTAATAAACGCGTGGTTGTTGCCGCGGAAGGTGCCGTTATGTTCGCCCGGATGCCAGATATCAAATTCCGGCTTGATCAGGACAACAGCCAGCGGAAGACCATAAGCCGAAAGCGATTTCGACAGAGTGATCATATCCGGCTTGATACCCGCCGGTTCAAAGCTGAAGAAAGTCCCGGTACGACCACAGCCAGCCTGAATGTCATCGACAATCAGAAGGATGTCGTGCTTGCGGCACACAGCTTCGAGGTTTTTCAGCCAGCCGAAATCAGCTGCATTCAGGCCACCTTCACCCTGAAGCGTTTCAACGATGACAGCAGCGGGCAGGGCGACGCCACTTGAATTGTCCGACAGGACACGATCAAGATATTCGGTGGTATCAGCACCATCACCCATGTAGCCGTCAAACGGAACAGCAACAGCATTGTCAAGCGAGACGCCGGCAGCACCCCGGTGATGTTCGTTACCGGTAATGGCGAGCGAACCAAGGGTGCAGCCATGGAAGCCATTGGTAAACGAGATCACGGTTTCACGGCCTTTGACACGGCGCGCCAGTTTAAGGGCAGCTTCGACCGCATTGGTGCCGGTCGGGCCGGTAAACTGGACCTTGTATTCCATATCGCGCGGCTTGAGGATTTTGGTTTCAAGTGCTTCAAGGAATGCGGCCTTGGCCTTGGTATGCATGTCCAGGCCGTGGGTAACGCCGTTTGATTTGATGTAATCAATCAGCTTTTCCTGCAGGACCGGATGGTTGTGGCCGTAATTCAGGCTGCCGGCGCCGGCAAGGAAATCAAGGTAGCGATTTCCGTTTTCATCGGTCAGCCAGGCGCCTTCGGCCGTTTCAAAAGTTACCGGGAAGGAGCGTGCGTAGCTCTGGACTTCCGATTCAAGACGATCAAATACAGTCATGGTTCCCTCTTTCAGATTGGGAAAATCAATTCCACTTGTCATGCCAAACGTTCCGGCAGGCCGGTTGTTCCAAAAACGGTGCGATCCGTTTGTTGCATGCGTTGGGTGAATATCGGTTGGGTCGGATCAGGCCGCGACGCGTTCAACGTCCTTGCGCTCAAACGGTCCGATCTGCCACAGGATTTCGCTGGCAGCGGCCCCATCGAAATGGGTTTCGCGTTCGAACTGGACTTTGCGTTTGACGTCAGCGCCAAGCTCACGTGCGACTGAACGGAATACGCCCTGTGACGGGGCATTCGTTGACGTGATCGTCGTGTTCAGTTCCGTCACGTTGTGGCATGCCGGACGATCAAGGATGTCAAGGATCAGACGTTTGGCCAGGCGTAATCCGCGCGCCTTGGGCGAAACGGCGACCTGCCAGATGAAAAGCTGGTCCGGTTTGTTCGGGACAAGATAGCCCGAGACGAAGCCGACGGCTTCGCCATCAAGTTCTGCGATCGCGCAGGTGTCTGCGAAGTGCGAGCATTGCAGCAGATTGCAATACACGGAATTTTCGTCCAGCGGCTTACATTCGGCAATCAGGTTGTTCACCGTCGCGCCGTCAGTGGCCTTGGGTTTTCGGATAATCAGGTTGGCTTTCTGGCCGGTATTGCCCTTTGTGGTGGCAATTTTCATCGGTCTGCCTGTTCTGTTATTTCGATATGCGATCATTCATGTCGCGATATATGTATAGAATATCGATGGAAAATGATCAAGGGGGCGACTGTTAAAATCCTGTGAAATGCAATAAGCCATTGAAAATAAATGAAACTATAATAGATCGACGGTCGATAATCATTGCTGGGAAATGATGAAATAATCTTTCCTTAAAATAACGAATATCGATGTAATTAAATATCGAAAGTCGATGGAATAATGCCATATACCGTTGCGAATTGCGGTTTTCGGGGCTAAAACAGGTTTTGCAGCAGGACAAAATTAACGCCCGGATATTCATCATGGATAAATTGCACGAAGCACTAATCTCGATCCGCCGAATTTTACGGGCGAGTGATATTCACGCCAAAAAACTTGGCAAGATTACCGGGCTGAAAACGTCCCAATTGCTTGTTTTGCAGTCACTTGAAGAATTCGGCGAGATGACGGTCGGGCAGATTGCCGCGAAGGTCAACCTTGCCCAGGCATCGACGACATCATTGGTCGACAAGCTTCAGGCAATGGGGTTTGTGTCGCGCGAACGCGGCGATACCGACAAGCGCAAAGTCTTTGTCCGTCTGACAGAACAGGGGCGATCCATCCTTGATCGTGCGCCGATGGCATTGCACGACCGTTTTTCAGACAATTTCAACAGTCTGGAAGAATGGGAGCAAACCTTCCTGATTGCCGCCTTGCAGCGTGTTTCGGGGATGATGGATGCGAGTGACATTGATGTCGCACCGGTTCTTGATCACGACGTGATCGTTGAAAAACGCGACTGATCCATCGGCATATCAAGGGCCGCACGTTCTGATTAAGTGCATCAGGTGGCTTCCATAATACACTGTAAATCAAAAATGTTTTCTATTTGATTTCGCCGTTTTTGCGGTTGAAATGCCGTTCGAACCATTTTGCCATGATCGGTGCCAGAAGCACGATTTCGAAAATCCGCACGATATGGTGAAAGGCAACAAAGCTTGGTTCGACATTCAGGGCTAGTGCAATCAGCGACATCTCGGCCACGCCACCCGGCGCAAAGGCCAGCAGAACCGCAATGAAGTCAAGATCGAGCCATTGCGACACGAACCAGGCAACACCGCCGGTAAAGGCCAGCACAACCAAGGTTGCCAGAACCGAATAAATCGCCAACCGTCCCAGCACTGCAAGCTTCACACCAGAAAAGCGGCTGCCGATGGCAGATCCAAGGATCAACAGACTGCCGGCAAGAAGCCAGTCGGGCAGGTTGCCTTCGACGATGCCGGTGACATGCAAAACCATACTTGCTGCCATCGCGCCGGTCATATAGGAGGCCGGCACACCGATTTTGCGGAAAATCAGGATGGTGACAAGGGCGCAAATCGCAGTAAGTGCGCCTTCGCCCAAGCTCATGTGGATGGCTTCGCTGTCGCCGTGTCCATTGGCAACGACACCCGTAATCAGCAAAACAATCAGCGGGGCAGACATCACCAAAAGCAGCACCCGCAACCCTTGTGTCAGTGCAATTTCCTGCTCATTCCCGCCGGCCGCAGCCCCGAGAACCACCATCGGGGTCAGTCCGCCCGGCGTTGCTGAAAACAGGGCAGTTGCCGGATCAAGACGGGCGACCTTGCTGTAAAACCAGGTGATGATCACGGTGATCACCGGGACATAAAGCAAGACAGCAATCATGCTGATGGGCCAGCGGGCCGCCTGATCAAAGGTATCGGGCGTAAAGGATGCGCCAAGAAAAATCCCGATCACGCCCAAAATCACAGACCGGAACTGCATGGGAATACCCATCGGCACGCGCAGAAGGCTTGCAACAAAGGTCGTCAGCATCGGTCCCATCATCCATGCCAGTGGCATATTGATGGAATGGGCGATGAGCCCGCCAACAAGTCCGATCCCAAGGCCAATGGCCAGTTTTTTAAAGAAGCGCGGTGTCAAAACACTGGAAAATCGTGTGATCCAACTGTCTTGTGATGGATCGTCCTGTGTTTTGGTCATTACGCGTCAGCCTTGTTTTTTCGATTTGTTCGAGGAAGCCGTCAATGGCATCACGCAAGCGCGATGCTTCGGTATTCAGGGTGTTGGTCGCCCGTGTCACATTTTCCGAGCCGTTATGAACCCGCGCGGTTTCGTTATCAAGCGCGCCGACGGCTTCGGCAACGGTACGCATGCCGCCATTGGCATCCTGGATGCTGTCGGAAATGCCGGCTGTGGAGGCCTGCTGTTCTTCGACAGCTGCCGCGATTGCCGCCGCCGATTGATCGACTTCGCCAATCACATCGGCAACAGAATGAAGCGCATTGACCACATTGTCGGTCAGACCGCGGATTTCTTCGACCTGGCTTGCGATATCTTCGGTCGCGCGCGCGGTTTGCGAGGCAAGGTTTTTGACCTCGCCGGCAACCACGGCAAAGCCTTTGCCGGCATCGCCAGCACGTGCGGCTTCGATCGTGGCATTCAGGGCCAGAAGGTTGGTCTGGCTGGCAATGTCTTCGATCAGGCTGACAATATCGCCAATGCGCTGGGTGGCAGATGTCAACTGTTCAAACAGGGCGCGAGAATGTTCGCTTTCCTCGCGGGCGCGTCCGGCAACGGTTGCGGAATTCTGGGCCTGCTGACCGATTTCAGCGATGGCTTCGGACAGGCTGGCAGTCGTTTGCGATACCGCCTCGATGTGATGGAGAACCTGCTCGGAATGCTGATTGGCATCGGCAGAACGGGCACTGGCATGGGTGGCGATTTGTTCCATATCGCTGGCCGAACCGTTCAGAGATCCGAATTCACGGTCAAAGCCCGACAGGGCTTCCTCAACGGTGCGCTGGAAATGTTCGGTCGCCTCGATCAGGTTTTGCTGGCGCTGACGTTCAAGGCCGCGCACACGTTCTCGTTCCTTGCGCAGGTTTTCGGCTTCGCGTGACTGGTCGCGCAAGACGGTGACAGACCGGGCAACAGTGCCGATTTCATCACGGCGCTGAACGCCGCGGACCTCGATATCCAGATCACCATTGGAAATCTGTTCGATCAAATGGGCAAGGTCGGTCATTGGCCGTGAAATGCGGCGCGATACAAAAATCGATACCGACCCGGCAATCAGGACCACAACAATGGCAACAACAACAAAGACCTGCTGGAGGGCTTCTGCCTGGGATGTTGCGTCGGCAAAGGATGTTGTCGCGATATCGTGGGATTGCACCAGAATTTCATTAAGCGGCGCTTGCAGGGCCTGGAATGTCTCATCGGCCTGGGCGATGACTTCCAGCGCGCCATAAATGTTCATTTCGCTTTCGACAAGGAACTGGTCAACCTGTTCCATGTATTTTGCGTAGTTGCTGCGGAATTCGTCACCACCAACAGCGGCCAGACGATCGGCAAGCGGTGCCAGTTCTGTGGACAGCTTGCTGACTTTTTCACGCAGGTCGGGGACAACCGCGGCATTAATGCCATTGGAATCCCAGGTCAGAATACGAAACAGCGATCCGTGTGCCTCATTTAACGCACTGCTGAGCGTCAGAGCATCGGATCGCCGTTCATAGGCTTCGACGCGAAGGCTGGTGAGAGTGGCTTTTTCGCTTTGAAGGGTTGCGACCGTGGCAATCCCCATGGCGATGATGACGATCATAAGGAAGACCGGAACCAAAAGGGTCTTGGGGCCGATCGACAGATTATCAATAAAACGCATTCACCAGTTTCCTTCGCGCCGATTAACGTCGGTTTTTAGAGCTCACCGTCATTGGGAACTGTTTTGCGATTACGCATCCATTCCCGAAGGTTCCCGATCAGCGGAGCAGACAGGAACAGAATGCTGATCAGCAAAATAACGAGCGTGATCGGACGTTCCCAAAGGAACGAGATCGACCCGTCACTGATTGCCAGGGCACGACGCAGGTTTTCTTCCATCATCTTGCCCAGAATGAAGCCAAGAAGCATCGGCGCCATCGGATAGTTCAGCAAGCGCAGGCCGATCGCGATTGCCGCTGCAATCACCATCATGTGGATGTCCATGGTGTTAAAGGTCACCAGATACACACCAACCAGCGAGAAGAACAGAACGAACGGCACCAGAAGCTGCTGGGGCAGGGCAAGCAGACGGGAAATATACGGGATCAGCGGCAGGTTCAGGATCAGCAGCACCACATTGCCGATATACATCGAAATGATGACAGACCAGAACACAGCAGGCTGTTCAACAAACAGGCGCGGACCAGGCTGAACGCCATAGGAAATCAGCGCGCCCATCATGACTGCCGTCGTACCCGACCCCGGGATACCAAGGGTCAGAAGCGGCACGAACGAACCAGAACACGCGGCATTGTTTGCAGTTTCCGGCGCCGCCAGACCACGGATCGAACCTTTGCCGAACTGAAGCTTTTCCTTGGCCGAAGCAAGGTTGCGTTCCATGCCATAGGCCAGGAACGAGGCAATGGTCGCACCCGCACCCGGAAGAACACCGGTGAAGAAACCAAGGATCGACGAACGACCAATGACCGGAACCATGGTTTTGACTTCATCCTTGGAAAGCTTCATCGAGCCCAGGCTTTTAAGGGCCTTTTCCTCGTCGCTACGTGTGTCCTTTGTCGGACGCAGGATCGACAGCAATGCCTCGGACAGGGCAAAGGTCGACATCGCCAGCAACAGGAAGCTGATACCGTCGATAAGGTCCATGCTGCCAAAGGTGAAGCGTGCAACACCGGCTGCCGGATCGGTGCCGATGGTCGACAGCATGATGCCAAACAGCGTCATGGTGATGGCCTTGAGAACCTGGCCCTTGCCGGCAAAGGCCGATACGGCCGTAAGACCCAGAACCATCAGTGCGAAATAATCGCCAGACTGGAAAGACAGCGAAACAGAGGCCAAGGCAGGTGCCGCGACCAGCAGGAAAATCGCAGCGATCGTACCACCCGAAAACGACGCATAGGCCGCAATTGCCAGCGCCTTGCCAGCCTGGCCTTTCTGGGCCATCGGATAACCGTCAAAGGCGGTTGCAACCGTACCGGCAACACCCGGTGCGTTAATCAGAATAGAAGAAGTCGACCCACCGAAAATCGCCCCATAATACACACCAGCCATCAAAATCAGGCCGGTTGACGGATCAAACCCGTAGGTGATCGGGATCATCAGTGCAATGGCGGTAATCGGGCCAAGACCGGGGAGCATCCCGATAAAGGTGCCTGCGAAACAGCCAACGGCAACCATCAAAAGGTTGATCGGCATGACAGCGGTCGAAAGACCGGCGAAAATTCCATCAAGCATCGTTCGACATCCAACCGAGATAGTAGAAGAAATCGCCAGGGGTCAGGTAAATACCCATCAGATAAAGCAGTCCCCAGAATGCGAGTGTGACAAGAACAGCCGTCAAAACCAGAACCAGGGGACGTCGTTCGCCAAGGGTATAGAAACCACCCATCAGGAAGAGGGAGGTCGAAATCGGGAAGCCAAGCTGGCGGATCGTCAGGCCGTAAAACACCATCAGACCCGCAAGGATGACAACGCGGCGCCATTTGAGGCCACGGAAGGCATCCGCAAGGTTGCCGGCCTCCTGGTTGGCCGGCAGGATCAGTTGGATAAAGGAAACCACGCCCAGGATCCAGGCAAGTGCATTAGGGAGGGTTCTGGCGTTAAACGGGGCATCCTCGTCGCCAAACAGCAGCGGGATATCACCGACATAAAAGCCATAAATCAGCGCAAGGCATAGGAATAGCAATGCGCCGAATTTGTCGCGATTGATGGACATGGCGTGGTTTCCTTCGGAGGTCTTTTTACTTGTGTTCTAGTGGCTTATTTGAGGAAGCCGAGTTCGCGCATCAGGTCGCCAACGACCTTTTCCTGGTTTTCCATGAAGGCGGAAAACTCGGCACGCGGCTTGTAGATTTTTTCCCAGCCATTGCGCTTGCGAACGGTTTCCCATTCCGGGGTTGCCTGAACGTCTTTCAGGACCGCTGCATAGGCATCCGCTTTTTCAGCCGAAAGTGCCGGGGAGCCGAAATAGCCGCGCCAGTTGACGAATTCGGCATCAATGCCGAGTTCACCGAGCGACGCTACGTCCGGAGCCGCTTCAACGCGTTCTTTCGAGGTCACGGCAAGGATGCGGATCTGGCCAGCTTTGGCCAGTTCAAGCAGTTCACCAAGACCGGTCGACAGAACTTCGGTTTCACCCGACAGAAGGCCTGCAATTGCTTTGCCACCAGCATCGTAGGGGATGTATTTTACCTGTTTCGCATCGCCGCCAGCTTTCTGGACAGCATAGGCAGCAACAATGTGGTCCATACCACCACGAACCGAACCGCCGCCGAACTTGACCGAGTTCGGATCCGCTTTGACAGCGTCAACTACATCGGTAAAGGACTGGAATTTGCTGTCTGCCGGAACTGCGAACGCAGCATATTCAGCAACAACAGCAGCAATCGGGGTCAGGTCACGGAAGGACTGCGGGAACACGCCGGTCAGCGAACGAACGATGATCGGGGTGGAGTTGACCATAAGGGTGTTGTCAAGACGGTCAGCCGCTTCGATCATGTAGGCAATGGCTTTACCGCCGCCGCCGCCAGACATGTTTTCGTAGGATGCGGTGCCAACCAGACCGGATTTGGTCAGGGCTTCACCGGTACCACGTGCCGTACCGTCCCAGCCGCCGCCAGCGCCGCCCGGAATGACGAAGTGAATTTCATTGATTTCTGCGGCTTTGGCATCCATGGCGCCAAATGCAGCAGTCGAAACAGCAACAGCGGTTGCTGCGGCAATAAATCCGCGACGCGAGAACATCGTCAGCTTATTCATCAGGGTCTCCTCCAGACACTAAAGCATTTTCCCAGACCACCCGTTTGGCGGTCGACCGATCGAAAGGAACAAAACTTCGACAAGGAAGATGGTTGATGTCGCAATGCCGATACAGTTTCCCCATCAGCATACGACCGCTAAAAATGACCTCCCTTGCCGATATTCTTTTTGTTTGTTCCAGGCACATTCAAGACGCACCCGGATCGGCAGTTGGAGGACGGTAGCAGTAGAACCTGTCATCAACCTGTCATTGCGGATAATTGCGTGAAAATTTTTCACATCATTTTTGCGGCAATGGAAAAGGTGGGAGGGAATGCGCTGTCAGCCAGACAGTCGGTCGCCACATTCTGTGGCATGGTTTTGCAATGTTTGCAGAATGTTATGGCGTTTTTCGCGTGTGAATCGGCTGCTTGGGCCGGATAGTGCCAATGCACCCAAAAGATGCCCCTGACGGGCCAGAACGGGTACAGCGATCGCCGATATGTCCGGGTCACGTTCGCCTTCGCTTTCGGCAAACCTGTCATCAAGAACCTCGATCGCGCGATCATCGACACCATCGCCCCAGGCACGGATAACATGACCGGCCGCCCCGCGATCACAGGGCAAAAGAGCACCTTCTTCAAGATGGTGGCGCAAACTGCGCGATGAATTTTCACGAAACAGACAAAGACGACTTGATCCTTCGGGCACGTAGAAAGATGCCGTTTCCCCGCTTTCTTTGACCAGTGCCGACAGATGGGGGCGCACCACATCATCCATGCGATAAGAACGCCGATAGATCGAACCCAGTCGCCACAAGGCCGGACCCAACCGATAGCGACCACGTCCCGACAACATCAGAAACCCGCGGGACTCCAGCGTACCCGCCAGTCGCGACAGGGTGCTTTTATACATTCCGGTGCGTTCAGCCAGATCCTTAAGCGACAAGTCGCTGTCCTGATCGGTAAAGACATCCAGAATTTTAAGGGCGCGTTCAACGGCGGTAACGTTTTGGTCTGACATGAAAAATCGTCCTGTTCCAGGCGGGTGATCGGCGATGACGTGCTGTTTGGATTTCGCGATGGTCCAAAATTCTATATAATAGAACACAATTCTACTAGACAGAATTTAAGGAAATTCCATGAACGGATCAAAATCGCTTTCCGGTATCACGGTGCTGGACCTTACCAATGTTTTGGCCGGGCCGTTTTGTTGTCATCAGCTTGCCCATCTTGGCGCGGACGTGATCAAGGTCGAAGCCCCGGGGCGCGGGGATCTTGCGCGGCAGCTGGGCGCGGACATGGCCCTGAATGAAAAACTTATGGGCGTCTCGTTCATGGCGCAAAATGCCGGAAAGAAGTCGATCACCCTTAATCTCAAGGATCCGCGCGGCAAAGAGATTCTCAAGAAACTGGTCGAACGCGCCGATGTGCTGGTCGAGAATTTTCGCCCGGGCGTCATGGACCGTCTCGGGCTTGGGTATGACATCCTGTCACAGGTGAACCCGAAGCTTGTCTACTGCGCGATTTCCGGGTTCGGGCAAACCGGCCCGATGAAAAAGCTTCCGGCCTATGATCAGATTGTTCAGGGTCTTTCGGGCATCATGACGATTACCGGCGAGCAGGGTAAGGGTACCTATCGCGTTGGTTATCCGGTAGCGGATACAATTGGCGGCATGACGGCTGCTTTTGCGATCAGCTCGGCGCTGGCCGGACGTGCGCTTGGCAACAAGGACGGCAAGGGCTGCTTTATCGATATCTCGATGCTGGAATCTGTCATTGCGACCATGGGCTGGGTGGTTTCAAACTATCTGGTTGCGGGCAAGGAGCCGACCGCCAATGGCAATGACAATTTCACATCGTCGCCATCGGGAACGTTCCGCACCGCAGACGGCCAAATCAATATCGCCGCAAACAAACAGGAACAGTTCGAGGCATTATGCGGTGTGCTTGGGCTGGAAGAGCTGATTGGTGACGACCGCTTTACGTCGCGCAAGGAACGGCTTGAAAACAGGGAAACCTTGACCGGTCTTCTTGAAAATGTGCTGAGGACGGATGCCACGGATCATTGGGTTGAACGTTTCAACGCGGTTGGGGTGCCGGCCGGTGCGGTTCTGACCGTTCCGCAGGTGCTAGCACTGCCACAAATTGCCGATCGGGGAATGTTGGCGTCCTTTGAAAATGTCCCGGGAGCCGGGCGCGATATCCGCATTCTCAAGACCGGGATCAAGATGGACGGGGATGCGCCGTCGGTTGATATGCCGCCCCCGGAACTTGGTCAGGACAATACCGATATTCTGACCGGGCTTGGTCTGTCGGCCGACGAAATTTCAACATTGGCCAATGAGGGCGTATTATGAGCGAGAAGACAGCAACCGAAATCGAACAGGAAGTTCGCGACTGGTGGCATACCGGTATCATCGATATGGAGCCCGGAAAAATCCATTATGGCGGCTATGCAATCGAAGAACTTATCGGAAATGTCAGTTTCCCAACGATGATCTGGCTGATGACGCGCGGCGAACTGCCGACAACTGGTCAGGCGCGATTACTCGAAGCAGCCCTGGTTTCCGCCGTTGATCATGGCCCGCAAGCGCCAAGCATTGCCATTGCCCGGATGGCTGCGACATGCGGGGTCGGGCTTAACAATGCCATGGCAAGTGCCGTGAATGTTCTGGGCGATGTTCATGGCGGTGCGGGCGAGCAGGCCGTCAGCCTTTATCATGATATCGCAAACCGCATGGACCGCGGTGTGGTGGTTGAGGAAGCGGTGTCTGACGGACTGGATCATCAGATTACAGAACACGGCAAACATGTTCCGGGTTTCGGTCACCGGTTCCATCCGGTTGATCCGCGGGCGCCCCGGTTGCTTGAACTGGTCAAGGTCGCCGCTGAGGACGGGCATGTTTCAGGCCGGTTTGGATTGATTGCCAGCGGTATCGAGGATGAATTGCTCAAACGCAAAGGCAAACGCATTCCGATGAATATCGATGGTGCCACAGCAGTGATCTATGCCGAACTCGGCTTTGCACCGGAATTGGCGCGCGGTTTGTTTTGCCTGTCCCGTTCTGTCGGTATCCTTGCCCATGCCTGGGAGCAGACCAGCCAGGGAGGCCGCAACAAGGGCCCGATCCCGCGTCGGATGATCTGGAGCTATACGGGGCCTGAACGCCGACCGGTTCCCGAAGGTGCAAAAACGCAAGGCAACAAGGACTGATTACGGAATGAATGCCGGGCAGGGTGCCTTAGCGACGGTTAAGCAAGGAATCCTGCCAACGGCGAATAAAGCGCTGGCGCTTGGCCTGATCAAGATAGACCAGAAGACCCGGACCGACCGGAAAGGAACGTACCCGTTCGCCGTAACGGTCAAAAATCAGCGACGAGAACGGGCTTTGCGGAACGTCGGCGCGGACCGGGTTGAAATTGCCCTCGCTTTGCAGAACGCTTTGGCCCTTGATCGATAACATGAAGTCCAGGAAACGGGCGCCAAGGTCGGGGTTCTGTGCGTCGCGCGGAATGATTGCAATCCGCGAATACACGACAATAAAGTCGTCGGGAAGGATGACGCCAAGGTTCGGGTTGCGATGGCTGAATGTCTCTGCATAGGAGCCAAGAAGATTGTACCCAAGCACCACCTGCCCATCGGCGATCTTTTCGAGCATTGGTGACGTGTTGGAATAAAGCTTCACCTTCGACTGACCAAGTGTGCGCACGAAATCCCAGATACCCGGAAAGAAGCGTTCATCGCGGGCCAGAAACAGAAAACCAACCCCGCTTCGTTCAATGTCATAGGTGGTAACCTTTTCACTGAACAGATCATCATGTTTGGTCAGAAGTTCGATGAATGCATCGCGGGTTCTGGGCGGTTCAAGATTGTGTTCGCGAAAAAATGCCCGGTTATAGGCGATGACGGCGGGTTCCTGCGTTACGGCAAAGGCTTCGTTGCGCCAGCGCGCCCAATGTGGCAAGGCGCGCGTCTGGCTGCTTTGATGTGAAATGGCATAGCCGTCATTGGCCAGTTTCATCTGCAAGTCCATGGACGAACTGATGATCAGGTCGGCATTTGGTTCGTCATTGGCACGCTGTGCCAGCGTCATGTCATACATTTCAAGGGTTTGAAGCTGATGGTATTCGACACCGACATAGGGGTTTTCTTGCTGAAATGCTTCGATGACCGGGGAAAACGCGCCAATATCGGCAGAACCGTAAATAACCGCGGACGGGGTGTCGGGTGATAAAAGTGACTGTTCCGGGTCGGAAATCTGGGATGTTCGCAGCGGGGCAAAGGTAAAGACTTCTGCCAATGCAGAAGATGCTTGCATCGCAACCACGATGGCACATAAACGAATAATGGTACGGCCCAGGGTCATTTCGGATACTCTATGTCACGGTCGGCCAGAGACGACTGGCTGGATACGGGCAAAGCGTTTCAACATAAACGGCCATATCAAAGCCAATACCAAGAACGGCAAAGCATAACAACGCCGTAGAACGGTTTATCAGGGAAGAGTAACACAAACAATGAGAGTCCTTGTCGTCGAAGATCACGCCGCACTGGCTGACGGGATTGCACGGTCTTTAAGACAATCGGGTTATGCGGTTGATATTATTGCCGATGGCGAGGAAGCCGACGATATCCTGCGGACACAGGAATACGGGCTTGTGGTGCTTGATCTTAACCTTCCGAAGCTTGACGGGCTTGAAATCCTGCGGCGGTTGCGTCATCGGGGGGCTGAAAGTGCGGTTTTGATCCTGACGGCACGTGGCGATATCGAAGACCGGGTGAAGGGACTTGATCTTGGCGCGGACGATTATCTGGCCAAACCATTTGAGCTTGTCGAGCTTGAAGCACGGGTGAGGGCGCTGATGCGCCGTCATGCGGGTACGCACAACACCCAGATCAAATGCGGTCAACTGACTTTCGATACGGTTGCCCGTCGTGTCATGATTGACGGCAATGACGTCGATATTCCGCGCCGCGAGCTCAACATCCTTGAAATCTTGCTGTTGCGGGTTGGTCATGTTCTGAGCAAGGAACAGATTTCAGACCAGTTGGCCGGATTTGAAGACGATATCAGTGCAAATGCGGTCGAACTTTATATCAGCCGGTTGCGCAAGCGTGTCGAAACAGCAGACGTCAAAATACAGACGGTTCGCGGGCTAGGCTATTTGTTGAAAAAGATATGAAGTGGCGTAACGGATCTCTTAGACGCAGGCTTGTCATCTGGTTGCTGATACCGCTTTTGGTGATCAGTTCATTGATGCTGCTTGAAGTGCGCAGCAACGCCGTAAGATCGACAAACCAGGCATTTGACAGGGCACTTTTAAGTTCAGCATTGGCCATTGCAGATCGCGTGGTTATGATCGGTGGGAAGATCGAGGTTGATGTTCCCTATGTCGCGCTTGAGATGCTGACCAGTGCGGCCGAAGACCGGGTATTTTATCAGGTAAGTACCGGGCAGGGCGAATTCATCACCGGATACGAAGACTTGCCCCCAGTGCCGGACCGTTTGCTGCCGCTGCGCGAAGAACCGGTATTTTATGATGCGGTCTATAATGGCGAACCGGTGCGCATTGGTGCATTGTCGCGATATGTTGCAAGTGTTCGAAAGGCAACGCGTTTTCAGGTTCTTGTGGCGGAAACCATGGGTACCAGAACCAGTCTGAGCGAGGATATTCTGGCCAGTGCTGCTGCACGTCAGATTGTGCTGATCATGCTTGCCGCAATCATTGTCTGGTTCGGGATCGGTCAGGGTCTTAAACCGCTAACACGGCTTGAAGAAGCCTTGAACCGTCGCTCGCCAACCGATTTGCGCCCCATCTTGCATGACGTTCCGACCGAAGTGCGGCATCTTGTCGGGGCGATCAATCAGCTGTTCGGGCGTCTTGAAAACAGTCTCAAGACCATGCAGCGCTTTACAGCGGATGCAGCCCACCAGCTGCGGACTCCCTTGGCGGCATTGCGAACCCAGGCAGAGCTTGGCCAGCGGGAAGATGATCCGGAAAAAATGCGCCAGATCATGGAAACCATCGCGTCTTCAACCCGTCAAACCTCTCATCTGGCCAATCAGTTATTGGCGTCTGCGCGTGCAGCACCCGAAGGCCTGGCCGGACGTCCGTTTGAAAAAATTGATCTCTGCGCCATCACACGCGCGGTAACCAGTGCAAAGGTTCCAGCAGCGATCGAAAACGGCATTGATCTTGGCTATGAAGGCCTGACGGAACCGGTACTGATTATGGGTGACGCAACCCTGATTGAAGAACTTCTGAAGAACCTGGTGCATAACGCGCTGATTTATTGCCCGGATGGCAGTGCAGTGACGGTGCGTCTTGAAAATGATCGTAAACCGGGGTTCGTGCGGCTAAGCGTCGAGGACAATGGCCCGGGCATTCCGATCGAACATCACAAGGATGTTTTCAAACGGTTCTATCGGATGAGTGAATCCGGTCAGGAAGAGGGTTGCGGCCTTGGTCTGTCGATCGTCAAAGAAATTGCGGCACGTCACGACACCAAAGTGAAATTAACACAGCCCGAACGCAACAGCGGGTGTGTGTTCAGCATTTCATTTAAACGCAGTTCATAGCAGCGGGTGCATCTGTGCGCAGGTAACAAACTGAATGTATTTCATGAGATAATATAGCGCAGTGAGTTGAAGGTATTATCTATTTTGCCGTAAGCGACATTCATGATTATTTGTCATAATATATATTATAGAACTTAATGATGCAGAGAATGTACGGTGTACGTCCCGTGGAATTCTTATTCCCCACCGACACTGAAATGCACCTCTCACAGGCTTCTGAGCCGTGATGATCAGTTCACCTCGATGACAAGCCCGTCATAAGCCGGTTCAACATGGTTGGGTGTGTCGGCCATCGCCTGCGCGTAATCGAACTGAATGCTCATATGGGTCATGTAGACCTTTTTGGGTTTGAATTCTTCAACCCAGCCCAGCAGCTTTTCAAGATGCGCATGCGTGTTGTGTGGTCGGTGGCGCAAACAATCGACGACCCACACATCAAGATCATAAAGATGTTGTTTGGATTGCTCGGGGAAATTCACGACATCCGTCGAATAGGCAAATTTCCCGATCTTGAAGCCAAGGGTTTCGCCATAGCCGTGATCCTGCGAGAAAACGGTTATCGGGACCCCTGCTGCGACCAACGGTCCTGTGATGACGTGCGGTATCAGGACCGGCTTGAAATAGAACTCAACCCCGTCAGGCAGTGGCGTAAAGACATAATTGAAGCGATGGTCGATATCAGAGATCGTCTCGGCCGAGGCATAGATATCTATCGGCCGGTTCATCGCCACATTGAGCCAGCGAACATCATCAATCCCGTGCACGTGATCGGCATGTGAATGCGTGAACAGGATCGCGTCAAGATGGTCAATGTTATGGCGGATCGCCTGTTCACGGAAATCCGGGGTGACATCGACAAGGATCTTTTTCCCGGCTGCTTCGATCAGGATAGAACTGCGTAAACGGCGATTTTTCGGATTGTTCGGGTCGCACTTTCCCCATCCAAGGCCAACGGATGGCACGCCATTTGATGATCCGCAGCCAAGAATAGTTATTTTGGTCACTGTGCCGCTTCTCCTGGCAGAAGAAGATTTTTGCGATCGGCCTTGGTGAAGAGCTTAAAGAAGTTGTCCGTGGTGATCCGGGTGATTTCTTCGAGGCTTACACCCTTGATTTCCGCGAGCTTCGCCGCTGTGTGGGCGACATAGCTTGGCTCGTTCGGTTTGCCGCGTTTGGGCACAGGTGCCAGATACGGCGCGTCTGTTTCCACAAGCAACCGGTCCAAGGGCACATCTTCAAGGGCTGCGCGGATTTCCTTGGCGGAATTAAAGGTAATGATGCCCGAGCAAGAGATATAAAACCCGATTTTCAAGGCCCGCTGCGCCAGTGTAGCCGAACTTGAAAAGCAATGGATCACCCCTGTAAAGGGCCCCTTTTCGTATTCTTCTTCGAGAATATCCATCGTGTCATCATCCGCATCACGGGTGTGAACGATCAAAGGCAAACCGGTTTCACGGCATGCGGCAATGTGCGCGCGAAAGCTTTGTTGCTGGGCTTCGCGCGGCGCATTGTCGTAAAAATAGTCAAGGCCGCTTTCGCCAATGCCAATAATTTTGGGATCGGATGCCTTGGCCAGCAACGGTTCGGGGCTTGAAAGCCCCTCCTCGCCTGCTTCGTGCGGATGCACGCCAATCGTGCAATAGATATGATCGGATTTTTCGGCAATGGCGCGAACCTGATCAAAGGTCGTCAGTTTCACGCCGATGCTGACCATCATGCCAACGCCGGCATTTTTCGCCCGCGCGATGGTGCCCGAAAAATCTTCGGAAAACTGCGGATAGTCCAGATGGCAGTGGCTGTCGACCAGGGCGACATTCATGCCTTCTCTCCTTCGTCTTCTTCTACATAGCGCGGGAATACGCCAGCCGGTTTCGGGATTTCCGTTCCCGGCACAAGGGCATGATCCGGGCCAAGATTCTCGAACCCGCGCTGATCACCGGCCAGCACCAGCAAATCGAGAATTTTCGATGCGGAATCCGGCATGATCGGCTGAACCAGAATGCCAACATGGCGAATGACTTCTGCCAGAACATAAAGAACCGTTTCCATCCGTGCCGGATCAGTCTTTTTCAGGCCCCAAGGCGCCATTTCATCGACATAGCGGTTGGCATCGCCCACAAGGCTCCAGATTGCTTCAAGGCCCTTGTTGAATGCCTGTTCATCAAACAGCGGCCGAACGGTGTCCAGCATCCCGTGTGCTTTGCCGAGGATTTCATTATCCGCATCGGTGAGCGCGCCCGGTGTCGGGATCGCGGCGTTGCAGTTTTTGTGGATCATCGACAGAACGCGTTGGCACATATTGCCAAGATCGTTTGCCAATTCGCTGTTCATGCGATTGACCATGGCGCGATGGGCAAAGTCACCATCATTGCCGAACGGAACTTCGCGCATCAGGAAATAGCGGGTCTGATCCAGGCCGTATTTTTCGGTAAGGTCATAGGGATCAATGACATTGCCGATCGATTTGGAAATCTTCTGGCCTTCATTGGTCCACCAGCCATGGGCAAAGACGCGCTTGGGCGGCGTGATACCAGCGGCAAGCAGGAAGGCCGGCCAGTAAACGGCATGGAAGCGCAGAATATCCTTGCCAACCATGTGAAGGTCCGCCGGCCAGTATTTTTCAAGTTTGGCCGGGTCTGCATCGGGATAACCGATCGCCGTCAGATAGTTGGTCAGCGCGTCAAGCCACACATACATGACATGGTCTTCGTCACCCGGAACAGGCACACCCCATTTGAAGCTGGTGCGCGATACCGAAAGGTCGTGCATGCCGCCTTTGACAAAGCTGATGACTTCGTTGCGGCGTGACTGCGGCGCGATGAAATCGGGGTTCTGTTCATAGAACTCAAGCAGACGATCACCCCATGCCGACAGCTTGAAGAAATAGCTGGGTTCAGACACCCATTCGACCGGGGCCCCGGTCGGTGCCAGTTTCTCGCCATCCTTGGTGATCAGTTCTTTTTCAGCATAAAACGCCTCGTCGCGAACCGAATACCAGCCATCATAGGAGCCAAGATAAATCTCGCCCTTTTCAAGCAACGTATTCCAAAGCGCCTGACAGGCCTTTTTGTGGCGTTCTTCGGTCGTCCGAATGAAATCATCATTCGAATAGTTCATATGCACGGCCAGATCGCGGAAGTTCTGCGATACCTGGTCGGTAAAGGTTTGCGGGTCAATACCCTTGGCCGCGGCCGACTTGTCGACTTTCTGACCATGTTCGTCCGTGCCCGTCAGGAACATCACGTCATACCCGTCCAGGCGCTTGAAGCGTGCCAGAACGTCACAGGCAAGCGTCGTATAGGCATGGCCAATATGGGGCTTGTCATTGACGTAATAGATCGGGGTCGTGATGTAATAGGGCTGTTTGTGCCCGGTCATGGTCGCAAATCCTTCGCGCAAGTCGTGAAACAAAACGGCCCGAAATGGGCCGTGATGGTCAAAATTTCGGTTACTGGGCAGTGATGTCAGGTTCGCATGGTTTCTTCAAGCATGAAGAAAGCATTCAGCAAGGCCTGCTTGCGATCAAGATGCAAACCGCGGGTCGCGCCCATCAATTCGTTGATCTTTTCCCATACCTCCAGCCATTGATCAAGCGGTTGCGCAGCGGCCATGCGTTGCATGGCTGGCAATTCGCCTTCGACCACTTCGCGTGGGGGCTGTCCGGTCGCGGCAAACCTGATCATTCGGGCCAGCCACCAATGCAGAAGTTCTGTCACGGTGGCAAAGGCCGCGTCCTTGTCTGCCGGGGAAAAGCGTTCGGCAAATTTGTGCTGGGCCGCAACATCGGCATTTGGCAAAGATGCGATCAGATTGACCATCTCGGTATATAGCTCAAGCCCGCCGACTTCATGCAGTTGAAGGGCACGGCCAATGCTGCCTTCGGCCAGACCCGACAGCGCATCACGATCGCCAAGATCCATTTCAGGACAATAGCGGCCCAACAGATCAACAACCTGATGGTCCTCAAGCGCGCCAAGGTTCAATCGACGGCAACGTGAACGGATGGTTGGCAGCAAACGGCCCGGATGATGGGCAATAAGGATCATCATCGCATTTGCCGGCGGTTCTTCGAGAACCTTCAGAATGGCGTTTGCTGCGTTACGGTTCAGCTCGTCAGCCGCATCGACGATCACGATCCGCCAGCCACCCTCGGCCGAGGTTTTGGACATGAAATTGCCAACAGTGCGCACATTGGCGACGGTAATTTCGCCCTGAAGCCGTTTTTTCTTCTCGTCATACTGGCGCTCGATAACCTTGAGGTCACCATGCCCACCACCCGCAATCCGTCGGGCGACCGGATCTTCGGGATCAACGTAAAGTCCATTCGGCTGATCACCAAACAGACCTGCCCCACCGGTCCCGCCACCAGACAGGATAAAGCGCGCCATGCGATAGGCCAGCGTTGCCTTGCCGACGCCACGCGGACCACACAATAGCCATGCGTGATGCATCCGTTTGCTGTTCCAGGCATCAAGAATTGTTTTCTCGGCCTCTTCGTGGCCAAGAAGCGCCTCATTACGGCGTGGTTCAAACGGATTGTTGTCTTCTTGAAGATCGTCGCTACGGGCCATCCGGATTTATGCCCCCTGCCCGACATTACGGTTCTTGACCGTTTCAATGACGCGTGCGGTTACGTCATCAATATCGCCCTGGGCATCAACAACGCAGCAACGTTCCGGTTCTGCGGCCGCGATTTCCCGAAACCCGTCACGCAGACGCTGGTGAAATTCCAGTCCCATCCGTTCAAACCGGTCTTCGGCGGCGCTGACATTGGCAAAACGTGCACCAGCGCGTTCCAGGCCTATTTCGATCGGCAGATCAAAAATCAGGGTGATATCGGGTTTGAAACCATCGATGGCAAGTTGCCAAAGATTTCTGATGTAATCAGCCCCGAGCCCGTGGCCATATCCCTGATAGGCAACGGATGAGTCGGCAAAGCGGTCGCAAAGCACAACCTTGCCTTCGGCAAGGGCCGGACGGATCGTTCGTTCGACATGGTCCCGGCGCGATGCAAACATCAAAAGCGCTTCGGTGACGGCATCCCAGCGCCCCGGATCACCCGTCAGCAGGAGCATGCGGATTTCCTCTGCGCCGGGCGAGCCGCCAGGTTCGCGGGTGACAACGACATCACGGCCCTGATTGCGGAACCATTTCTCAAGGCATCTGATCTGTGTCGATTTTCCGCTGCCTTCCCCACCTTCAAAGCTGATGAACAAGCCGGGCTTCACACTCACCCGTTTGCCCCCCAAAGAAGATATTTGATGGCGGCACCGATACGGCCAACAAAGCCGAGGCGCCCGACATCATGGGCCGCATAAAGCGGGAATTCTTTGGCTTCCTGATCAGGAACTTCAACCTTCAGGGTCGCGATCTGATCGCCTTTGGCAATCGGGGCCGGAATCGGACCATCATAAACGACAGACACTTTCATATCGCGGCTGGCGCTGCGCGGGAGTGTCAGGAGAATGTCCTGATCTGCGACCAGATCGACCTTCGTTTCGGCGCCAAGCCAGACATTGGCGGAACTGACCGTTTCATCCTTGGAAAACAGGTCGTAATTGTCGAATTCGCGGAAACCCCAATCGAGAAGTTTCTGTGATTCCGTACGGCGTTCCCGGACCGAGTTCAGGCCATTGACAACAATGATCAAGCGACGGCCATCACGTTCGGCCGACGCGGTAAGGCCATAACCGGCAGACTCCGTATGCCCGGTTTTAAGGCCGTCGACACCTGCGCTGGTCCCCAAAAGCGGGTTGCGGTTGGGCTGACGGATGCCGTTATAGGTGAATTCCTTGACGGAATAGAGTTCATAAAGATCAGGGAAATTGCGAATGGTATCGCGGGCCAGGATCGCAAGGTCATGCACAGTGACAAGGTGACCTTCGGCAGGCCAACCGGTGGCATTCTTGAACACCGATTTGGTCATGCCGATATTGCGCGCTTCCTGGGTCATTTCCTCGGCAAAGGCTTCTTCGGTGCCGGCCAGGCCTTCGGCAACGACAATCGCGGCATCATTGCCGGACTGAACAATAATTCCGTGCAGAAGGTCGGAAACTGAAACGTCGGAATTGACCTCGACGAACATTTTGGATCCGCCCTTGCGCCATGCCTTTTCACTGACATGGAAGGTATCATCCATCGATACGCTGCCGTCCTTGATATGCTTGAACAGCATATGGACAGTCATCATCTTGGTCATGGATGCCGGTTCGGTCAGCGTGTCCCCTTCCTTGTTCAGAAGGACAGCACCGGTGTCGAAATCCATAATGTAGGCTTCACGCGCGCTGGTCTCGATCGCCTGTGCGCTGGTCATCGACATTGCCATGACGGACCCCAATATTGCGGCCCCGGCCACTACCCGGTTCAGACTGTTTTTGAACGGAATTGGCGGCATCAAAGTCATAGCGTCCTAACCCTGTATAATAAAATCTGTTCCCGCCGGTCTTTCGGCGTGTTCATTCTGTTGCTTATGTCGCAAATCCGGCAAAATTGTGCAACAGCAAGCCGGTATGCTCATAAAACAAAAGTCTTCATGAGAAAACCGTGCGCATGACAGCAATCAAAGCGGTAGCACAGAGGATTTCTGCAATCAACATCCCGACTTGGCAGCCCCACCGTCAGCGCATTCAACGACCACTTTGGCGCCGTTCTGGCCGGTAGCAATCACCCGTTCGAGTAAAATGTCAGCTTCGGGCACCGTGTTTAACGGTCCAAGACGTACCCGGTAAAAGGTCGTGCCTTTGACTTCAATCGGTTCAATCTTGCTTGGTGCAAGATCATAAAGACGGTTCCGAAGGTTCAAGGCATTGTCATAAACTGAAAATGCACCGGCCTGAACGTAGATTGACGAATTGGCAACAGGCGCAACATTGACAACTGCGGCCTCTTCAACCGTTCCTTCCAGCGGGGACGACGATACGCTTGGTTCGGACGATGGCGGCGTCAGTTTGATCCGGGACGTTGTCGGCTGTCCGCTGTCAGTAATCGGACCATCATCAAGACGTACGGTTTCGACAACATCACGCGGTGCGGCCGATACGGTGTTCTGTTCGGCAACGGTGACCGCCGGTGCTGCTTTGCCCTGCGCAATTGCGGCGATCTGCCGGCTTTCGCTTTCGATCACCTCGACCATCACCTTGGCCGTGCCCTTTTTCTCGAAACCGAGCAACTGGGCCGCGCGGCGCGACATATCAATGATGCGCCCATGCGCAAACGGCCCGCGGTCATTGATGCGAACCTTAAGCGATTTGCCGTTTTCAAGGTTGGTTACACGAACAATACTTGGCAGTGGCAACGTACGGTGGGCCGCCGATATTTCGTACTGATCAAAAACTTCGCCATTGGCCGTGCGTTTGCCGTGGAATTTGGGGCCGTACCAGGATGCGATACCGGTTTCGCTATATTCGTAATCAACGGCCGGGTAATACCACTGACCGGCAATTTCATAGGGATTGCCGATCTTGTAGCTTCCGACCTGAACCGGTTGTGTTTGTCCGCCACCCAGACGTTTGACACCGTGAACGGCCAACTGGGTTTCGGCACAACCTGCCAGTAACATACCAAGTGCAACCACGGACAGTCCGAGGCGGCTTTTTGTCCGCAGGCGTGCGAATGCACTTTTTCTTGGTGATGGCATCAAGGTGTCCCCGCTTAAAGATGCTCTGTATCTGTCGGTGACGGGACTTGCCCGTCACCTGGACATTCAATGGTTACTGCCCCGCAATCGCGTCTGCCAACGTCCCGACAGCAATCGCGAAATAGGTCGAACGGTTCCAATGCATGATGGTGTGGAAATTGTTATAAACCATATATGCCGGACCTTCACCGTCATTTACGGTAACAATTGATGCATTCATGTCGGCCTTTGGCAGATCCGCGCCGTTGGGCATGCGTACACCGGCTTTCTGCCATTCGGCGATTGGTTTGCGAATGTCGCGGCCAACCAGTGACTTGTCGAAATCTTTCGGGATGCTGACCTTGCGTCCCCAACGCTCGTCACCCTTCCAGCCAACGGTCGAAAGATAGTTTGCAGCCGACGCAAAGACATCTTCCTTTGCGCCCCACAAATCAATCTTGCCATCGCCATTTCCATCACGCGCATAATTCAGGAATGTGGAAGGCATGAATTGCGCCTGCCCCATTGCACCGGCCCACGACCCTGACATGTTTTCAGGTGCGATATGCCCGGCATCAATAATGGTCAGGGCATTCATCAATTCCTTGCGGAAATATTCCGCCCGACGGCCTTCAAAGGCAAGGGTCGCAAGTGAATCAACCACGGAATACCCGCCGGTATGGCGACCAAACCCGGTCTCGATTCCCCAAAAAGCCGTAAGATACTGACCCGGGACACCATATTTTTTTGCCGCGGCATCAATCACGGCGCGGTTTTCAGCGTATTTCCGGCGTCCTTCATCAATACGGGACTGCGGCACCACGCGCTGGATATATTGTTCAAACGTCAGTTTGAATTCCGGCTGGCTGCGATCATATTCGATGACTTTGGGGATCGGCTTGGTATTGGCAAAGGCGACATCGAGTGTCGGCTGTGAAATGCCTTTGGCTGCTGCTTCTTTTTTGAAGTCAACAAGCCATTCATCAAACCCCTCTGTGGTAAATTCTGGAAGTTTTTCATCGGTCTGTGCGAAGGCAGGTGAATGCGCAGCCAAAACAGTCAACACCGAGGCGGCAGTCAGCAATTTCCAGAATTTCATCAAAAGGCCTCATCCAGGATTTTAGTTGTCAGGGGCGACCGGCACCGGGCCGGGGAACCACTCATTCGTTCGCCCGGTCAGGTAATAAGCGGTCAAACCGACCCATTCACGCAAACCACGGCTTAGAGATTTGATACCGCCTGAGACGTTAAGACTTGCTAAATGGATGTCGTCTGAGGTCAATCTGCCGACCGGATAGGGAATTACAGTCCATCCAACCTGTCGAAAAACACCAACAGCGCGCGGCATATGATCGGCCGAAGTGATTAAAAGCCAAGGTTTTTGTGCCAGTTCCGGCCAGTTGCCATACACAACCTTGTGGGAGTTTAGCGCATTCTCATATGTGTTGCGTGCTTCGGTCTCGAAATGCATGTTCGGCGTCAGAAGCTTCGAATCGTAAAGCCAGTCACGAAGAACATTGGCCTCGCTGAAACCCCGATCGTTCAAAACACCATCGCCCCCGGTGAATATTACGGGTTTATCGGGGTATTTGTTTGCAACGCGCAGCATCGTAAAGACCCGGTCCGGGGCACTGAGAAACTGCACGTCGCCACGCTGAAGGAAGCCGTTTGCATCGATGCTGCCTGACAGTGTGATGACGCCTGCAAATTCGGTTTTGTCCAGATCAGGCTTTTCGAACCGTGTTTCGAGCGTCCGGGACAGAAACGCACCGAGCGGAAATACCGTAATCAACAGTGATAAAACGGTCACGACAACCAGGCCGGCAAGAGCAAAGCGCCGCGTTCGGCGCAGGAAAATCAATGCGGTCAGCGCCAACAAGACAACCCCATGGACCAGCCCGATATTGACGACATAGCCCCCTGTTTTAGACAGAAAATAGAACACGTGAATTCAATCCGACTGGTTGTTCGCCCTGTGGTTGCTGGTACCTTACTGAAAACAAATTATTTCGTCAGCATTCGATGCAATATCGGATTGACCTATTGACAGGGCAGCGCACCCAATTTATTGAAAGCGCCCAGAGCGAGATGCTCCAACCATTTTTGCGGAGAGGTGGCAGAGTGGTTGAATGCAACGGTCTTGAAAACCGTCGTGCCTTTACGGGTACCGTGGGTTCGAATCCCACCCTCTCCGCCATTTCCCAAGTCATTGATTACGTTGTAAATTGCCGCTGATTATTGCGAATTGTGAACCAAAACTGGTTTCCGATTTAGCATTCAGCTTGGCTTGTGCATGTCTTCCTCGCGCGGTCGCGGACATTGTTTTATCCGCCCGGCATCCGTTTGCTTTCTGGGCCATTTACCATAATGACGGCATGGCAGGCATCCCATACGGTGTGATGCATTTAGGTTGTCGTGATCAGTAACTTAATTCTAGGCCGAGCATGCGGCTCAGCAATATGGCGACAAGTCCGACTGCGATCAATGCAACCAGGAAAATAGCGACCATCTTTGCACCAGAGCGTATTAGGGCGCGGGTCTCGCCCTTTTCTCCTTGGTCGTAATGCCATTTGATGGAAAAGAACATGGCGGTGCATAACGCGACAATCTTGAACGTGCCGAAGATTATTGGGACCCAATCCATTTTATTCACTCATATCTGCATCAGCTGTGTGCGTTATGGCCGTGTTTTCGCCAAACGCACACTTCCTATTCTGCAACGCAGACATGTATCAGCGGGTGGGAATTGCACCAGCCCATGACGCGGGTACATTGCGGATACGGACGCCTGCGATTGCCGCGGCAACTTATATCCAAATACGCGCCGGGAAATGACAATTGTCGATTTCGCCGGGATTTCGGGGTTTTAAGCCATGGGATGCTGACTGCGCGGATATTGTTTATCTTGACGTGGTCGTCACTGTTCTGCGAACTGTAGCCTCCATTCGCAAGATTTTGAAACCGTCCTAATGAAAGTCCGCCAATGAGCGCGTTACCGCCCTGCCCCAAATGCCAATCGCCCTATGCCTATGAGGATGGCGAGCTCCTGATTTGTCCGGAATGTGCACATGAATGGTCTGCATCAGCCGATACTTCATCCGAGACAACTGTCAGGGATGCCAACGGAACGCCGCTTTCGGATGGTGATACGGTAAGTGTTATCAAGGATCTGAAAGTCAAAGGGTCATCGGCCGTTGTCAAGGTTGGTACCAAGGTCAAAGGCATTCGCCTGGTCGACGGTGATCACGATATTGATTGCAAAATCCCCGGGATTGGTCAGATGGGACTGAAATCCGAATTTGTGAAAAAAGTATCGGACTGATTTCACAAGGCCTGCATCTCAGACAAGAAAAAGCGCACCGTTTCCGGTGCGCTTTTGTCATTTCGATATGGTTCAGGGCGGTTCTTAGTCCGCACTTCCGGTACGGAAAGTTGCACCGGCTTTTGGTTTGATCACGCGCTGAACAAACCAGATCACCGCAGCCATCCCGACACCGATAAGATCGGTGACAAGACCGCCGGAAATCATGAACAACGCTGCAATGATCAGGGCAATACGCAAGAACCAGACCGCGTTGCCGCCAAGGAACCAGCCCTGAACACCGGCAGACAGCAGGAATACACCGACAACGGCCGTAACCAGCGCCTGCCCGATCTGAAGGTATGTGCCCTCCATCAGGATCGCAGCGTTATAGAAGAACATGAACGGCACGATAAAGGCGGCGATGCCGATCTTGAATGACGCAACCGATGTTTCCATCGGATTGGCCCCTGAAATCCCGGCCGCGGCATAGGATGCCAACGCAACTGGCGGCGTGATTGCCGAAACCACAGCAAAGTAGAACACGAAGAAATGAGCGGTAAGTGGTTCAATTCCAAGCTCAATCAGGCCAGGCGCAACAACGGATGCCGCCACGGCGTAGGCAGCGGTTGTTGGCATGCCCATGCCAAGAAGAATTGCAATCAGCATGGCAAATACCAGTGCCAGAAGCTGGGATGCTTCTGCCAGACCAAGCAAAAGGTTCGAGAACCGCGCACCAACACCGGTCAAGGCGATAACGCCAACAATGATCCCGGCACAGGCACAAACAGCAATGATCTGAATTGACATGCCACCGGCCAGCTCAAAGGCCTTGGCAACGGCGCGAACACCGACCCGGTTTGGTGTCAGCCAACTGACCACGACGGCCGCAACCGTCGCCAGCGTGCCGGCACGGATAACCGAATATCCAAGGAACAGTGCAATGATCAATATGATGATCGGCAGGAACAGGTAGACCTGTTTGACCATCGTGTTGAAGCGCGGCAGCTCTTCCTCCTTCATGCCGCGCATGCCGAGTTTTGCGGCTTCGAAATCGACCATGAAATAGATCGATACAAAATAAAGGATCGCAGGAATAACCGCGGCAATCGCAATGTCGGTATAGGGAATGCCGGTAATCTCGGCCATGATGAAGGCGCCCGCCCCCATGATGGGTGGCATGATCTGGCCACCAGTCGATGCTGCAGCTTCAATCGCACCGGCGGTTTTCTTGTGATAGCCGACCTTTTTCATCAGCGGGATGGTCAAGGAACCGGTTGCCACAACGTTACCGGCCGATGTGCCATTAATCATGCCCATCAAACCGGATGCAAAAATCGCGACCTTGGCCGGGCCACCCCGCGCCCGTCCGGCAACCGAAAAGGCAAAGTTCACAAAATAGTCGCCAACTTTGGATGCCTGAAGAAAGGCTGCGAAGATGATGAACAGGATGATGTAGGTCGATGAAACGGCCGTCGTCGGTCCGAGAATACCGGCATCGGTATAGACCTGGCTGAAGAAGCGCTGCCAGGTGATGGCCGGTGATTGCAGGAAGCCCGGCAGGAATTCACCGACAAAGACGTACACGAGGAAGATCGTTGCGATGATCACAAGCGCAAGCCCGGCGACACGACGGGTCAATTCCATAATCAGCAATGTTCCGGAAATCGCAGCAATCGAAATTCCGATTGGCGCAAACGGCGTTCCGGTCGAGTTGCGCATCAAGGTTCCATAAATCGTAATCAGATAGATGGCGACTGCAAGCCCGCATACCGTAAGGACAAAGTCCGGCGGCGAATAACGGTTTCTGGTGGTTTTGTGGAACCAGGACAAAACGATACCGCCGACTGTCGCAGCCATAAGCGGTGCGCCAAAGACCCAGGTTTCATTGAACTTGATGCGCGCATCAATGCCGTTCCACATCACGCCATTGTTGATTTCAAAAGCAAAACTGATTGCTGTTCCCACGGCAACAAAGGCCGGAACCAGCAAGATATAGGACAGATAACCCAAAAGCGGCGTCTGGCCGGTCGGGGAATCCGCAAATTTGTTGGCCGAATACCAAAGGAAACCAAGTGCCAGCGCACCGGCAACGTGAACAATTCGGAAGTTCCAGGTTTCGAGCGGAAAATCAGGCAGAAACGCAAGGTTAACCAAACCACCGGTCATGCCCGACAGCGACACGCCATTAAGTGCCAGCATGTGAAACGCGGCATAAATCGCAGCAGCAATCGTAATGAAAGTAAGGCCGCGCCCTTCAAAAAAGCGTCGGTTTTGTTCAACCGGTTCCTCGTCAACGCCATCGGCGATGAGATGGTCGTCATCAGGTTTGTTGGGTTCGGTCATAAGGTTTCCCCGCACTCTTTGGTCATTTGTTTTTGGCAAGCTTCTTTACGGCGATTGAGCAAAGGCGGGTCACCATTGCGATGACCCGCCTTGCGATATCAGATCGGGCTGACTTAGTGGATCATGTCAGCCGGGATGGATGCGCCATGTTCATTGAACCATTTGGCTGCACCCGGGTGCCATTTCATGACTTTGTTCTTGTTCCAGTTTTCCGGAACCGTCGAACGGGCCGCACGGTGGATCGAAACCATGCGGGCATTGTCCGACATCACAACGTCGGTTGCGGCATAGACGAAGCTTTCAGGAAGATCGCAGTTGGCAATCGCAAAGTTCCACATCGAAACCGAACGTGCCGGTGCGGTCAAAGTGGTGTAGGTATCAGCTGCGATGTCGAACTCGGATACCGGGAAGGCATCCATGATCTGTTTCTGTTCAGCTTCGGTGAACTCGATGATGTTCACTTTGGTCTGGACTTCCAGCTGGCTGACAGCCGGAACCGGAACGCCGGCGGCGAATGCGATAACGTCAAGCAGGCCATCCTGAAGCTGACCACCAAGATCAGACCAGCCGCCGTTACGGCGTTCGAATTTCACGCCGAGCTCTTCAAGCATCCGCGGGAAATAGGTGTCGGACGTCGACCCGGCCGGACCGAAACCGATTTTCGCACCTTCCGGAATGTCGGCAACCGATGAGATGCCCGACGATGCCAATGCGGTGATCGAGAACGGCGTCTGATACATCGGGAACATTGCGCAAGCGTTGGTCATCTGGACGCCCGGTGCAATCGGGTTGGTCCCGGCCAGCGATTCTGCAGCCGGCCCCATCGTGGTCATGCCAAATGCGGCTTCACCAGTATGGACCAGTGCCATGTTCTGCATCGGACCACCGGTGACTTCACCACCACCGGAAATGCCGAGTTCTTCAGCGACAAGGTTTGCCCAGCCCGAACCATAGGCAAAGTATGTGCCGCCCTGAGAAGCGGTGCCCACGGTAAAGCTATCAGGCCAACCGGTGCGATCCTGCGCGACAGCAGCAGTGCTCCCAAACGCAAACGCGACCGCCATCCCTGCAATTAATGCGCGTTTCATCTATTTCCTCCGTTTATCGGTACTTATGTGACGTTGCCCCCAAGACAGTTCCACATATGGGAAACCAAAGGTTGAAGGCAATGTGATCTATAATCAATAACTAAAACAAGGCACTTGGAAAGTGATGTTGGTCTCAGAACTTATGCGACTTTCGTTGAATGGTTCTATTGCGTGCATTTGACGCCACTAAAACACGGTATTCTGATGTAAATTTAAAGACCGCGATCCAAACGCTTGTAATGGCATGAAGACGTTACAACGTCTCTAGAAACCATGGTGTCTCGGAGGGCGGCGCAGTGTCATTGAATATCGGCAGTAGAATCTTGCTTGCAGCGGCGATGATCGTCGTTGCGACGTTTGTTGCCTTTATCCTGTATTTTGATTACCAGCAGCGAACGTCGATCCAGAGCGCGTTGCAGTCAAAATTGACCGAAAGCGGATCGCTTGCGACGGCGGGGATTGCCAACTGGCTTGATGGCCGTCGTCTTCTGGTCGAAAGCCTTGCCAATAACATCGCACGGGACAGCTCGCCCGAAGCCGTACGCGAAGTCGCCAGCGGCCAGGCGCTTGCTGAGTCGTTTATTTATGCCTATTTCGGTAGTGCCGATGGCGTGATGACAATGAACCCGCCAGACGAGCTGCCGCCTGATTACGATCCGCGCAAACGCCCATGGTATGGTGATGCGGTGGCAATCGGTGACAGTACCCTTACCGAACCCTACACCGATGCCTCAACCGGGCAGCTTATTGTTACGGCAACAACCCCGGTATTTGACGGTTCGAAACTGCTTGGCGTGGTGGGTGGTGATATCAACATCTCCATTCTTGGCGATCTGGTTCGCAGTATCGATCTGGGCGGGATCGGATACGGGTTCCTTGTCAATGATCAGGGCACCGTCCTGATCCATCCCAATGCAGATTTCACGCTTAAACCGATTGCCGAAGTTTTCCCGGAAAACACCCCGACCGTCGAAGAAGGCATGCAAAGCGTTCTTGAAGGAAGTGGTCCGCAATTGTTTACCTTCTTCAAGGTCGACGGCTTGCCTTCTGTGAACTGGTATCTTGGCTTTGCCCTTGATCGGGATGCGGCATATGCATCACTGACCGAGTTTCGCTATACCGCTATCATCACCGCGATCATTGCCGTACTGGCGATCATGGGGTTGATGGGTGTTCTGGTACGGACCTGGGTTTCGCGTCCGGTGCTAAGCATGACATCCGCCATGACCCGCCTGGCCAAGGGGGAAAAGGATGTCGATGTCCCCGGAACGGAGCTGAAAGATGAAATCGGAGCGATGGCAGCAGCAGTCCTTGTGTTTAAAAATAATGCGGCCGAGGTCGAACGCCTCGCACATGAAAATGAACAGGCCACACAGCGGGCTGCACTGGAACGCAAACGTGCACTTGATCAGATGGCCGACAATTTCGAAAAAAGTGTGCTTTCGATCGTTGAAACGGTTGCCGATGCGGCTGAACGAACCCAGTCGGTTGCGACCCAGCTTTCAGCCAATGCCGAAGAATCCACCAGCCGTGCTGCCGCGGTTTCAAATGCAGCAAATATCACGACCGAAAACGTTCAGGCCGTTGCCTCTGCCACGGAGGAACTGTCAGCAGCCATTCGTGAAATCGGCGCGCAGGTAACCCAATCGATTGATGTTGCAACCGAGGCTGTGAATGGCATCAACAACACCACGGCAACCGTAACAGAACTGGCGGAGGCCGCCGAACGCATCGGTCAGGTCGTCGGGCTTATTCAGGACATTGCCGGACAAACCAACCTTCTTGCTCTGAACGCAACGATCGAAGCCGCACGTGCTGGTGACGCGGGTAAAGGCTTTGCCGTGGTCGCCGGCGAGGTCAAGTCACTGGCCAATCAGACAGACAAGGCAACGGGTGACATTCAAACCCAGATTGACGGCATTCAGGGATCGTCCAACCGCTCGGTGACAGAAATCGGGTCAATTTCCACGACGATTGAACGGATCAACGAGTTCTGCAATGCCATTGCAGCCGCTGTTGAGCAACAAGGTGCAGCAACCCGTGAAATCGCCGACAGTGTCCAGCGTGCGGCATCGGGTACACAGGAAGTTTCGCAAAACGTTTCAGCGGTATCGGATGCGTCCAATATGGTCAGCACAGAGGCCAACTCCCTTCTGACATCATCGCGCGAGATGCGTGAGCTGGCCCAGCGGCTTCGCGAGGAGGTCCTTGGTTTCCTGAAATCTGTTCGGGAAAACAAATAGGATCCGGACAGAAGTCCCCTGCCCGCACATCAAATTGACGCCATCGTTCCTGATACCGAACGATGGCGTTTTTTGTGTGATCCGGTTGCCGTTCCTTGGGAATTTGTCGGGATATATCCCAAGAGTCTGGTGCAGGTGCACAAATGGCAAAATCGGACGTGGTGTTTTGTTGCGTAAAATGCGGGTGCGGCGCACGATGTTTGCGGGTATTTGTCCAATTGGAATGGCTAAGCGTTTGAAATATTGCCTTTATTCATAAAACTGCAAAAAATCAGTGGAAATACGCAGCGTCGATAGGCAATTATTGTCGCGATGAGAGGCGCATTTATGGCGTGTCTTGTGGGGGAGCATCGTTTCGATGATGCTAAGACGAACAAAATTCAGACTCTCAACAGGGAAACTTTTCACTCGCTATGAGCAAAAACATACCCGCCCTGCAGGTCGAAGGGATGATCAAAAGCTTTGGGGATCACGAAGTCCTCAAGGGAATTGACCTGACGGCGCATACTGGGGACGTGATTTCGATTATCGGTTCCTCTGGCTCGGGCAAAAGTACGTTCCTGCGGTGCATCAATCTGCTTGAAACCCCGAATGCGGGTAAAGTCCATGTCCATGGCGAACTTATTCGCATGAAGACATTGAAGGACGGTTCGCAGGAAGCCGCGGACAAAAAACAACTTCAGCGCATCCGTACCAAACTCGCAATGGTGTTTCAGAGCTTCAATCTCTGGAGCCATTTGACCATTCTTGAAAATGTTATCGAAGCACCGGTGCATGTTTTGGGTGTGCCGAAAAAGGAAGCGATTGAGCGCGCAGACGCGCTGCTTCAGAAAGTCGGCATGTATGAGCGGCGTGACTATTACCCGGGGCATGTTTCAGGTGGTCAGCAACAGCGTGCGGCGATTGCCCGCGCCCTTGCGATCGAACCTGAAGTCCTGCTGTTTGATGAACCGACTTCCGCACTTGATCCCGAACTGGTCGGGGAAGTGCTTAAGGTAATGACAGATTTGGCCGAAGAAGGCCGCACGATGCTGGTGGTGACCCATGAAATGGGCTTCGCTAAAGGGGTATCCAGCCACGTGATGTATTTGCATCAGGGCCGGGTTGAAGAATTCGGAAACCCGACTGATGTGTTCGAGAACCCCAAATCAGAACGTATGAAGCAATTCCTTCAACGCGATTTCTGATATGGGCAGGCTGCCTCTGTTGGGGGCGGTCGCGTGAATGGGTGCAAGAGGTTGTGCGCCATTCCAATTTACAAGGGAGAATTTGAATGAAAAACTGGATCAAGGTTGCTTCGGCTGCCGCTATTGGTATTGCACTGAGCGCATCTGCAGCAAATGCGGCGTGGGAAAAGGTTGTGATTGCAACCGAAGGTGCCTACCCCCCGTTCAACATGGTTGACGAGAACGGCAAACTCATCGGTTTTGACGTTGATTTCGCCAACAAGCTTTGCGAAACCGCAAAAATCGAATGCGAAATCGTTGCCCAGGACTGGGATGGCATGATCCCGGGTCTTCTGGCGAAAAAATATGACGCGATCATTGCTCAGATGTCGATCACCGAAGAGCGCAAACGCTCTATCGACTTCTCCGACTATTACAGCAACACTCCGGCTGTTTTCGTTGGTAAAGACGGCATGAGCATCGAAGCGTACAAAGATGGTGAAGTCGTCGAAGACGCACTTGACGGTCTTGTCGTTGGCGTACAACGTTCGACGACCCACGCAAACTTCCTGGAAGACAACTTCCCGTCTGTCGAAATCCGTATGTACGGCACCCAGGACGAAGCACTTCTTGACCTGACTGCCGGTCGTGTTGATGCCACCCTGGCTGACTCCGGTACGCTTGAAGACTGGCTGAAATCCGACGAAGGCAAAGGCTACGGCTTTGTTTCCAACCAGTTCGCACCGAGCGAATGGTTCGGCGATGGCGCTGGTATCGGTATCCGCAAGGAAGACCAGGATCTCAAAGAGATCTTCAACAAGGCGCTGGCTGAAATGCTTGAAAACGGCTCCTATGCCGAGCTGAACAAAAAGTATTTCCCGACGATCAATCTGCACCCGAATTGATCTGTTGATTTTTCCGGGGCGGCATCACTGTGCCGCCCCGCCCTTATTGTTGTCTGGTGTTTCTTTTTAGGGGATTGAAACGCCTGCGACATCAAGGAAAGCTGGAGACACCATGCTCGATTTATACGGCCGCGGCTGGCAGATGCTTGAAGGGGGACTGGTTACAGTTCAGCTTTGCCTTACCGTTTTGCCATTCATGATCATTATTGGTCTGCTGGGCGCATCGGCGAAACTTTCACGCTATCGCTCGTTGCGCATTATCGGGGAAAGCTACACCGTTCTTATTCGCGGTATCCCTGAACTTCTTGTTATTTTATTGATCTATTTTGGCGGCACGATTGCCGTTCAGAACATTGCCGAACTGATTTCCGGCGAAGAAACCCGTGTCGATATTCCGGCATTCTGGTCCGGTGTTGCCGCCCTTGCACTGGTGCAGGGCGCATTCGCGTCCGAAGTTTTCCGTGCTGCCATGCAATCCATTCCGGTTGGCCAGATCGAGGCCGCCACGGCATGTGGCATGACACCACGGCAAATCTTTATGCGCATCAAGTTGCCACAGCTGTGGCGTTTTGCGCTTCCGGGGCTTAACAACCTGTTCCAGGTGCTGATCAAGGACACCGCCCTTATTTCGGTTGTTGGTGTCGAAGAAATCATGCGCAAGGCGGCAATCGGGGCCGGAACGGACAAGGCACCCTTTACATTCTATCTTGTGGCGATGCTGATGTTTCTTTCATTTACAACAGTTTCGCTTATTGCCTTCAACTATCTTGAAAAGCGGGCTGCCCGCGGTATCGCGAGGGCCTAAGATATGTTTGAAGATCTGATTTACGTTCTTGGCAAATATGATACCTGGCTTTGGCGTGGCTTCTTGCTGACGATTGAGCTGCTGGTGATCTCGGTTACCTTTGGAACGCTCCTTGCCATTCCGCTTGCGGTGGCGCGCGTGTCCAAAAAAGTCTGGGTCCAGGCCGTTCCTTTTGCCTTCATCTATGTGTTTCGCGGTACGCCCCTGATCGGGCAGCTGTTCATGATGTATTATGGCGTCGGACAGCTGATTTCGAACATTGACGGCATCCAGGATCATTGGAGCTGGGTCTATCTTCGCAATCCCTATTGGTATTGCCTTCTGACCTTTGTGCTCAATACATCGGCCTATGTGGCTGAAATCATGCGCGGTGGGATTCAGAACGTCCCAAGTGGCGAACTCGAAGCTGCGCGTGCATGCGGAATGACACCCTGGACCACCTATCGGCGGATTATCTTCCCGCGGATGTGGCAAATGATCTGGCCGGCTTACACCAATGACGTGATCTTTACCCTTAAGGCGACGTCACTGGCATCAACTGTGACCATGATGGAGCTTACCGGTGCGGCGCGTAAAATCGTTGCGCGAACCGCCCTTCCCTATGAAGCGTTTATTTCGGCTGGCGTGATTTATCTGATCATTGTTTATACGCTGACTTTCGGCTTCAAGGGCATGGAGCGATACCTGCGCCGGAATGAGCGCCGCAAAGACAAGCATTCAGCAAATACCAAGGCACTACCTACCTGACCTTGACTGAATTTGAATACTCAAACGGCCCGGAAGCCGGTAACAATCATATGCCAGAACTTTGGTGATGATCTGTTTCCGTCCGGGCTGTTTTGCCCCACGCCACCATTTTTCAGGAAACCAAAATGCAAGAAGAACGCATTGAACTCGTTCGCCCGCAAATGGGCACATCACGCGCCCTTACCGTGCGCCGCTATGGCAAGGCCGGAGCCAGTCCGAAAGCCTATTTTCAGGCAGCATTGCATGCAGACGAGTTGCCCGGTGTCATCACCCTTCATCATCTTGAAGCATTGTTGAAAGAAGCCGATGCCAAGGGTGAAATCACCGGTGAGATTGTTGTTGTTCCGTTTGCCAACCCGATCGGGCTTACCCAATATGTCGATATGAAGCCGCTTGGCCGGTTTGAACTGCGCAGCGGCCAGAATTTCAATCGCCATTACCCGGATCTCAGCCCGGCGCTTATTGCGGCTGTTGACGGTAAGCTCGGTCAGGATGCCGATGTGAACGTCAAACTGATCCGGGCCGAACTTCGCAAACTGATTGCGCAACACCGCAAGGATGTAAGTCCGCTGACCGATTTGCAGGATTTGCGCCTTACGCTTGCCGAACTGGCGATCGATGCGGACTATGTCCTGGATCTGCATTGTGACTGGGAAGCGCCGATGCATCTTTATATCAGTGACCATAACTGGCCCGATGCCGCCGACCTTTCCGCACAGATCGGATCGGAATGTTCTCTGATTGCCGAGATCAGCGGTGATAACCCGTTTGATGAAGCATTCAGCCGCCCGTGGGTCGAGTTGCGTCGTGCCTATGGTGATCAGTTCCCGATCCCGATGGCGACCCTGGCAACCACAATCGAATTGCGCGGTGACCGGGATGTTTATGATGAATATGCCATTCCCGATGCCCTGAACATGTTCAAGTTCCTGCAGCGCCGCGGCCTTGTTGCAGGGGATCCGGGTCCCCTGCCCGAACCGAAATGTGATGCGACGCCGCTTTCCGGTGTTGATCGTGTTGCTGCGGTTCATGGTGGCATGGTTGTCTTTTCTGTCGAAGCTGGGGCACAAGTTAAGGCCGGTCAGGAACTGGGTTATGTGCTGGATTGTGAAACCGGTCAGAAAACGCCGTTTTCAAGCCGCACGGACGGAATCCTGTATTCCCGCCTTGGTATCCGGCTCGTTGTGCCGGGGGGCTATTTGTGTTCGGTCGCCGGTGAAAAACCACTACCCGGCCGCGAAGGACAATTGCTGCTGTCGAAATAGGACTTTGGACGGCAGTTTTCAGGCAGTTCTGCTGTTTTGATTGAAACTGTGTTTTGGACGGATCGATTGATTGCCGGGGTAAGGTTGGATACCTTCTTGGCGATTGGACGATCCGTCTTTATCTTTAATGCCAGATGCATTAAGTGAACCGACTTTTGCCACCATTCGATGCCAGATTGTCTGGTGTGCACATCTAAAACCGACAAGTCGCGCGATGCGCGTTGCAAGGATATTCCGATGTTCGACCCGAAAACTGTTTCCGACGTGATTGCCGCTGCCCGCAAAAAAGCAGTAGCTGACGCCGATACTGCACGTCGTGCCATTTCCGTTCTTGACCTGACCAGTCTGAATGACGATGACACGCCAGAGGTCATCGAAGCCCTGTGCAAGCGCGCCCAAACACCCGAGGGCAATACAGCCGCGGTTTGTGTCTATGCGCCCTTTATCGAAACGTCCTGGCGGGCGCTGGGGCAGTCCGGGGTCAAGACGGCCACTGTTGTGAACTTCCCAGAAGGTGGCACCAATGCCCAGCGCGTTGGCGATGAAACAGCCGATTGCGTTGCCAAGGGTGCGGATGAAGTCGATCTTGTTTTCCCTTATAAGGCCTTTATTGGCGGGGATGCCGCGATTGCCGCCGATGTTGTTGATGCGACCCGGATGGCGTGCGGCACGATGACCACCATGAAGGTCATTCTTGAAAGCGGCGAGTTTGACGACCTGGCCAAGGTCTATGATGCCGCCCGCCTTGCGATCAGGCACGGGGCCAATTTCGTCAAAACCTCAACCGGGAAGGTTCCCGTCGGTGCCACGCCAGAAGCGGCTGTGGCAATGCTGACGGCCATCCGGGATGCCAAAGAAGAAGACGGCATTGACGCCGGTTTCAAGGCATCTGGCGGGGTCAAGACAACCGATGACGCCGCACTGTATATCGCAATCGCCGACCACATCATGGGGGACGGATGGGCAAAACCCGAAACGTTCCGTTTTGGTGCCAGCGGGGTTTTGACCGCCCTGCTTGAAACCTGCGGGTCGAAACCGTCGGATGCGCCCGCGGCGACTGGCAATTACTAAGACGACTGACTATCTGCGACACAGGTTTTTCGCAGCTTCTGGTTTGAAGGAAAATATCCATGGCACGTGCCATCATCATCGTAGCGGACAGTTTCGGTATCGGTTCTGCACCGGATGCTTCGAAGTTCGGGGATCAGGGATCTGATACACTTGGGCATATCGCAGAACATTGTGCCAAGGGGCTGGCTGATAACGATCAGCGCAGCGGTCCGCTCAATATCCCGAACATGGTTGCACTTGGCCTTGGCGAAGCTGCACGCGATGCAACCGGTCGTGTGCCGCCGGGACTTGATCATGGCGGGGCGATGATTGGTGCGTTTGGCCATGCCAAGGAACTGTCGCGCGGCAAAGATACGCCAAGCGGTCACTGGGAAATTGCAGGTGTGCCGGTCGATTTTGACTGGGGTTATTTTCCGATGACGGTTCCGACCTTCCCGGCGGAATTGACCGATGCACTGATTGAACGGGCCAATCTGCCGGGGATTTTGGGCAATTGTCACGCATCTGGTACGACGATCATTGCCGAACTGGGCGAAGAACACATCAGGACCGGAAAGCCGATTTGCTATACCTCGGCCGATAGTGTGTTTCAGATTGCCGCACATGAAGAACATTTTGGGCTTGAACGACTTTATGAAGTTTGCGAAATCGCCTTCAAACTGGTCGAGCCGTATAATATCGGTCGCGTGATTGCCCGTCCGTTTGTCGGTGAAAGCCCGGCTGATTTCAAACGGACTGCAAACCGCCGTGATCTTGCCGTTCCCCCGCACAAGCCCACCCTTCTTGACCGGTTCAGCGATGCCGGTGGCAAGGTCATTTCAGTTGGCAAGATCGCCGATATCTATGCCCATCGCGGTATTGCCAAGAAGGTCAAGGCATCGGGCAATATGGCACTGTTTGACGCCATGATGACCGAAATTGCCGACGCACCTGATAACAGCATTGTGTTCACCAACCTGGTGGACTTCGATATGGAATTCGGTCACCGTCGCGATGTTGCGGGCTATGCCAACGCGCTTGAGGAGTTCGATAAACGAATTCCTGAATTGCGCGCAGCCCTCAAACCCGGCGATTTGGTGATTATCACCGCCGATCATGGATGTGACCCCACGTGGCGCGGGAATGATCATACCCGCGAATTTGTGCCGATCATGGCCTTTGGTCCGGCGATCGCACCGGGTCCGTTCGGTTTGCGGGAAACGTTTGCCGATATCGGACAAACGGTTGCCGATCACCTTGGAATTGCGCCACTTGCGGCGGGAACATCGTTTTTGAATGGATAGCATCATGAACTGGCAAATCGGACAAAGTGAAACAACAACGGCACCGATCCGGATCGAGGCCATTGTCGATACGATTTGCCCATGGTGTTACATCGGTAAGAAGCGACTGGAAAAGGCGCTGGCACGCGAAAAGCTTGATCAGTTGATGATCACGTGGCGCCCTTTCCTTCTGAACCCGGACATGCCCAGTGGCGGCATCGACCGCAAACTGTATTTGTCGGCAAAGTTCGGCGGATCAGAAAGTGCTGCACGGGTTTATAAGGCAATCGAAGATGCCGGGGCAGCTGTCGGCATTGACTTCAAATTTGACCAGATCAAGGTCACACCCGATTCAACAGATTCCCATCGCCTGATTTACAAGATGTGTGCGGAACGCCCGGCTGTTGGCAATGCGCTGGTCGAAGATCTGTTTGTCGCCTATTTTCTGGAAGGCCAGGACATTGGCGATCATGAGCTTTTAGCCGATATCGCGGTTCGCCATGGCGAAGACCGAAATGAAATTCTTGAATATCTTGCCGGTGATATGGATCGGGAATTTGTCGGACAGGAAAATCGTGTGGCCCATCAAATGGGTGTGACTGGTGTCCCCTGTTTCCTGTTTAATAGCCGCCATGCCTTGTCCGGGGCACAGGAACCCGACATTTTGCAACGGATGATCCGTCTTGCGCGACAGGAAGAAATACCGGCCTGATCAGCCAGTGAGAAATCAAAAAAGGCGGGATAACAGTTTGTTACCCGCCTTTTCTTTAAGTTGCGACTGCAATATCGGAAAGCCGTTTCATCAGTCTTTTCAGGCCTTCCAGTCGATCTGTCGGTCCATCCCAGCCAGCTGAATAGACAATCTTGTGGTCAGGACGCAGGCGGGCAACGCCAACCTGCTGCTGGATAAAGCCGACCAATCCGGCCGGGTTGGGGAATTCGTTATTGCGCAACGTGATCAGTGCACCTTTGGGACCCGCATCAAGCTTTTCGATATTGGCGACACGGCACCATTGCTTGATCGTGACCACATCCAGAAGGTTTTCGACTTCTTTGGGCAATTTGCCAAACCGGTCGATCATCTCGGCCGCGAACTGGTCGACTTCTTCGCGTGATCGCAATTCGGAAATCCGGCGATAAAGACCCAATCGCACGCCAAGATCAGGCACGTAGCGATCCGGGATCAGAACCGGCATGCCGATATTGATCTGCGGGACAAAGCTTGCATCTTCGGAAGCGTCAATTTCGCCCTTGGCCTCGGCCACGGCTTCTTCGATCATTTGCTGATACAGCTCGATCCCGACTTCCTTGATATGACCGGATTGTTCTTCGCCAAGCAGGTTCCCTGCCCCGCGAATGTCAAGGTCATGGCTGGCAAGGTTGAACCCGGCGCCAAGGCTGTCGAGTGTCTGCATGACTTCAAGACGTTTTAGCGCCGTTGCCGTCAGTTTTTTGCCGTTCGGAAGCGTGAGATAGGCATAGGCACGCTGTTTTGAACGGCCAATCCGGCCGCGCAACTGATAAAGCTGTGCCAGGCCGAACATATCCGCCCGATGGATGATCATGGTATTGGCGTTGGGGACGTCGATACCCGATTCAATGATGTTGGTCGCAAGCAAAAGATCAAATTTACGATCGGTGAAATCAGTCATCACCTGTTCAAGATCGCGGGCGCCCATCTGACCGTGGGCAACATCGAACTTGATTTCCGGCACCAGGTTTTCGAGTTCCTTGGCCACCCGGCCAAGTTCGTTCACGCGCGGACAGACATAGAAAATCTGACCACCACGATGACGTTCGCGAAGGATAGCCTCGCGGACAACTACCGGGTCATAGGGCGTGATGTATGTTCGAACCGCCAGGCGGTCAACCGGCGGCGTGGCGATAATCGACAGTTCCTTGACCCCGGTCAGCGCCAATTGCAGCGTCCGCGGGATCGGTGTCGCGGTAAGGGTCAGAACATGCACGTCTGATTTCAGTTCTTTCAGGCGTTCTTTGTGTTTCACGCCGAAATGCTGTTCTTCATCAATGATCAGAAGACCAAGATCCTTGAAATGCACGCCATTGCCCAACAACGCGTGGGTGCCACAGACGATATCAACATGGCCGCTTTCAAGGTTGTCTTTGACAAGTTTGGCATTCTTGCCGGTGACCAGGCGCGAAAGCTGTTCGACCCGAACCGGAAGCCCGTCAAAGCGTTGCTTGAAATTGAGGTAATGCTGGCGGCACAACAAGGTGGTCGGTGCGACAATGGCGACCTGTTTACCAGACATTACCGCAGCAAAGGCCGCACGCATGGCAACCTCGGTCTTGCCAAAGCCGACATCGCCACAAACAAGGCGGTCCATCGGCTTGCCAGCCGCAAGGTCATCAAGTGTATCGCGGATGGCACGCGCCTGGTCTTCGGTTTCGGCGAACGGGAAGCTTGCACAGAATTCGTCGTAACTTCCTTCGGGTGCCTGCAATTGCGCACCTTTGCGCAGATGCCGTTCGGCGGCAACCTTGATCAGTTTGCCGGCCATGTCGCGGATACGTTCGCGCAGCTTGGCCTTGCGGGCCTGCCAGGCAACGCCGCCCAGCTTATCAAGGATTGATATGCCTTCGTCCGAGCCGTAACGTGACAGGACTTCTATATTCTCGACCGGGACAAACAGCTTGTCGCCGCCATCATATTCAAGCTCAAGACAATCATGCGGTGCGCCACCCGCCGTCACGGTTTTAAGGCCAAGATAACGCCCGATACCGTGTTCAAGGTGAACAACAAGATCGCCTTCGGAGATTTCGGATGCTTCGCGCAGGAAGTTGTCCGCCTTGCGGCGACGACCGCCCGGACGGCTCATTCGATCCCCGAGGATGTCCTGTTCGGTTACAAACCACAGGCCCTGACGACGGAAACCGCGTTCAATATCAAGGATGACGACCGCAACATGTTCATGGGTCAAATCATCAGTGATATCTTCCCAGCACTCACATGTGACAACCTTGCCAACCCCATGTTCGCGCAGAAGCGATACCATACGATCACGTGACCCGTCGGAATAGGCTGCAATGACAACCTGATTTTCCTTGCCGCGCTGGGTCGTGATGAAATCGCGTAGTTCGTCATAAAGGTTGGTATCAGCACGCGCACGCACGTCACCAAAATCACGCCCCGCCCGTGCACCAAGGTCAAAGATGCCGCGATCCGGGTTTTCATCGTCATAATATGGCGAATATTCAAGAACGACGCGATCCGCCAGCATGCGGTCAAATTCGGCCTGATCAAGATAAAGCCGTTCGGTTGGAACCGGCTTATAGACATTATCACCCGAAAGACCGCCGCCTTTGATATTCAGACGTGCCTGATAATAATCGTCAATCATTTCAAGGCGGTTTTCGATGACCTCGCCATACTGGTAATCCAGTGTGACGATGGTATCTGGCAGATAGGCAAAGATCGTATCAAGCCCGTCATGGAACAATGGCAACCAGTGTTCCATGCCACCATATTTCAGGCCGTTTGAAATTGACTCGTATAGAGGATCGGTTTGCGAAACCGCGCCGAACAATTCGCGATAACCGCTTCGGAACCGTGAAATGCTGTCGGGATCAAGGAATACCTCGCCCACCGGCAACAGGGTGATTTCCTTGACCTTGCCAACGGTGCGCTGTGTCTCAACGTCAAAGCGGCGGATGCTTTCAATTTCATCCCCAAAGAAATCAAGGCGCACAGGTTCTTTCATGCCCGGTGCAAAGATATCGACAATGTCGCCGCGCACGGCATAGTCGCCGGGTTCCATTACCTGCTCGGCGCGGTTATATCCCATGCGTTCGAAATAGGCGGTCAGTTCAGACCGGTCATATTCCGATCCGGCCTTGAAGGCGAGTTTACCCTTGCGCATTACTTCAAGCCGCGGGACACGCTGGATGGCGGCGGCCGCGGTTGTAAGTACAATGCGACCCTGCCCGGCAGCCGGTTTTGTGCCCTCTGCCAGGGTGGTCAGGGTCTCGATACGCCGTGCGGTTACTTCCGCGATCGGGGATACCCGGTCATAGGGAAGGCAATCCCAGGCTGGAAGCGTCAATATGTCGACTTCGCCGGCAAAAAACCGAAGCGCCTCTGCCAATTGCGACATGCGTTTGTCATCGCGCGCAATATGAAGAACCGTCTGGTTGGTTCCGGCAGCGTCAAGCAACTCACGCAGGATCAGGGCGTCGGCCCCTTCCGGGACACCACCAACACGTTTCCGACCTTTGGTCGATATGATTTCTTTGATTTTACTCAATGCTTTATCAGGCGTTGCTAAGTTCCCGGATCATCCGCAGAACATCCGTGTCATATTGGGCTGGCGCTTGTTCCTTGCCGGTTGCCCATTTGAAGAAATCTGCATCCGGTACTTCGTTGATCAGTGCCTCGAACGTATCAAGCTGTTCTTCGGTCAGGGTGCTCAGGTGCTTGTCCATGAAACGCCCCATCAGGATATCGTTTTCCTTGGTGCCGCGATGGCCGCCCCGGAACAACAGTTTCTTGCGACGCATTTCGAGTTCCGAAATGTTGTCAGTCATGGTCGATCTCCTGATTTAACTCTTTGATAGCCGCCCGGCGGGAGGGCCGGCTGTCTGCAATTCTGTGGCATGGTTTTTACGGTAAAATACGATCCGGGTCCATGGTGCCGATCACCTGATTTTGCATCAATTGGTGACTTGCCGGTTGTCCCGCGATAATTTTGTTGTATACCCGTGCCATAAACGCAATTGTTCTATTAACGTTCTCATCAAAAGTTGCAACCAAAACCGTCATGCGCCCGGAAATTCTGTTCCCGCTTTTTGCTGAAATCGACACCCTGCCGGGCATTGGTCCACGGTTAAAGCCGCTTGTTGCCCGGTTGATTGGCGGAGAACATGTTGCCGATCTGTTATGGCACTTGCCATCCGGGATCATTGATCGTCGCTTATCCCCGCCGTTAAGCGAAACAATTGACGGGTCGGTCGTAACAATGGATGTCTGGGTCGAGCGACATGATCCTTCGCCCAACCGCCGCCGTCCTTACCGTGTGATTTGCAAAACCCAAAGCGGCACGCTGGTTCTGGCGTTTTTCAATGCACGCGCAAAATACCTGAATGACGTTTTGCCGGTGGGTGAAAAACGCATTGTTTCGGGAAAGATTGATCATTATCGCGGCGAATATCAGATCACGCATCCCGACCGGATCGGGACAGAGGCCGAACGTGACGAAATTCAAACGGTGGAGCCAGTGTATCCAATGTCTGCTGGCGTTACCGGCAAAACATTGACCAAAGCCGCACGCGCGGCCCTTGGCACCCTGCCCGACTTGCCTGAATGGCATGATCCGGCACTTGTTGCGCGCCATAAATGGCCGGATCTTAAAACGGCCCTGAATATTATCCATAATCCGCAAGATGATACAGATCTTTCGCCCGATCATCCGGCGCGCAAACGGCTGGCCTATGATGAATTGCTGGCAAATCAGCTTGCGCTTGCACTTATTCGTGCCAAGATGCGCAAGCTTGGCGGGCGTGTGACCAAGGGGGATGGCGGGCTTCGTGATGCGTTGGCGGGCCACCTGCCCTTTGCCATGACAGGCGCACAGCAACGCGCGTTGACGGACATCTATGCTGATATGGCAAGCGAAGGTCGCATGTTGCGTCTTTTGCAGGGGGATGTTGGTTCGGGCAAGACGGTGGTTGCCCTGATGGCGATGCTGAATGCGGTCGAATGCGGGCGCCAGGCAGCATTGATGGCCCCGACTGAAATTCTGGCCCGGCAACATTTTGAAACCATTGCCCCCTTGCTTGAAAAGATCGGGGTCAGTTGCGCAATCCTGACCGGACGGGACAAGGGAAAATCGCGCAAGGCATCGCTGGAAGGTTTCGCAAGTGGCGAAGTCCAGGTTGCGTTCGGTACACATGCACTGTTTCAGGATGACGTGGTGTTCCGGGACCTTGCCTTTGCCGTGGTCGACGAACAGCACCGGTTTGGTGTGCATCAACGATTGATGCTGGCGGGCAAAGGTCAGGCCGTGGATGTGCTGGTGATGACAGCAACCCCGATCCCAAGGACACTGACCCTGACCGCGTTCGGCGATATGGAAGTTTCGCGTCTTGACGAAAAACCGCCCGGTCGCAAGCCGGTGGATACGCGCGTTCTTCCGATCGACAAGGTCGATGATGTGATTTCCGGCATTGGACGCGCGATCCGTACCGGCACAAAGATCTATTGGGTGTGCCCGCTTGTGGAGGATTCAGAAGTGCTGGATCTGCAAGCAGCGGAAGAACGCTATCGTGTGTTGGTTGAGCTTTTTGGTGAAACCCGTGTCGGCCTTGTTCATGGCAAGATGAAGGGCAAGGAAAAGGACGAGGTCATGGAGCGTTTTGCCCATGGCGAGACGTCCATTCTGGTTGCAACAACGGTTATCGAAGTCGGGGTGAACGTCCCCGAGGCGACCATCATGGTAATCGAGCATTCAGAACGTTTTGGTCTGGCACAGCTCCATCAGCTGCGTGGCCGCATCGGGCGTGGCGATGCAGCATCCACCTGTTTGCTGCTATATGGCAGTCCGCTTGGTCAGGTGTCGAAATCACGCCTTAAAATCATGCGCGAAACCGAAGACGGCTTTGTAATTGCCGAGGAAGATTTGAAATTACGCGGCGCCGGCGAGGTTCTGGGGACGCGGCAAAGCGGTCTTCAGGAATACCGCCTGGCAAATCTAGAGCTTCATGGGGATTTGCTGGCGATCGCACGCGATGATGCAAGGCTGATTGTTGATCGCGATCCGGATTTGCAAAAGGCGCGCGGCGAAGCGTTGCGCTTGTTGCTGTATCTGTTTGAACGTGACGAAGCCGTGCGCTATTTTCGGTCGGGCTAGAAATGACAAAGGGCGCCCGATATCTGGCGCCCTTTGATTTGTACTGCAAGCTTTAACAGGCTATGCGTCTTCGCGTGTTTTACCATCCTTTGGGGATGTATCCGCATCCGGATCGATGCGCGCGGGAATATCGCGCGAAACCAAAATCGGGACATTTTCCCTTTCACGAAGCACATCCACATCTTCATAGGTCTTTGCCGCGACCTTCGGCTGGCTTTGTTCTTCGGGCGGACGACGGTCCGGCGGGGTAACGATGCCCCCGGACATGACCATTTTGATCGCCTCTTCCACCGTCATGTCGAGAATGATGATATCGCGACGTGGCACGAACAACAAAAAGCCTGATGTCGGGTTCGGTGTCGTCGGCAAGAAGATGTTGATGACCGTGTCTTCGGTAAGGTTTTGCACCTCGCCCTTGGTCTGGCCGGTAATAAAACCGATCGCCCACATCCCGCGACGCGGATATTCCAGCAATACCGCCTGCCGGAACGCATTGGACTGGTTGGCCAACACGGTTTCAAGAATCTGTTTTACCGCACTATAGATGCTGCGCACGGCCGGAATGCGGCCGAGAATGCGCTCGTAAAGCTTGATCAGTGCGCGACCGGCAAAGTTGGTCGTAAACCAGCCGACAATGGTGATGAAGACCAGAACGACCAGAAGTCCCAGGCCGGGAATGCCGTAATCCTGATAGCCCGCCGGCAGATATGTTTCGGGATTGTAGTGTGACGGGATTAGTGGGATGACTTTGCTATCGACAAACTCGATAAACCACCAGGCCAGACCGAACGTGATTGCAAGCGGCGCGCTTACAAGAATACCTGTCAGAAAATATGCCCGCATCCGGGCGAAAAAGCCCGGGCTGGGAAGAACATGACCGGAACCCTGATTTTCCGTATCATTTGTGTCGTCGCGCTTGGCGTTCATTGATCACCTGTGCTGAAGTGCCGCAACCAGACAGCTATTGGTAAGAATAGCCTTTGGTATTTAGTATTTGTAAGTAAGAATATGGCATTGCTGCGACATCGGATCGGGTTTCCCCGTTCCTTGAAGTGATAGCAGTATTCAAGTTTGCGGCGCAACCAAACAAACCGCAAATAGGCAAACAGAACCGTTGTGGAGACGTTTTGAAGGTCTGGATAGTCGAATATATTTACGACAATGATGGCTCGGTCGGGGTAAAAACGGCCAAGGTCCGGGCCCCGGATTATGAAACCGCACGGCAATTCGCCCTTGGCGACGCGCCTGCGCGGGATTTCGTGATGTCCTTGCATCCGGAATCCGAAGACCAGTTTCTTGGTACAACCGGCATTCGTGCGCGCGAAATGACCGGTCAGGTAGTTCACGAAGTCCCTGATCCGGACGATGATTTGGAAGAAGATGATGACGATTTCCGAGCTTGACGAAAGAACGTTTTTACCGCGGCCGATGATCGGTGTTGGTGCGGTTGTCTGGCATCAGGATCATGTCCTGCTTATTCAGCGTGGCAAGGAACCCAATATCGGCAGCTGGAGCATTCCCGGCGGCGCGCAAGAGATCGGCGAAACGGTTCGCGACGCAGTATGCCGCGAGGTCATGGAAGAAACCGGTGTTAAAATTTCAAGTCCGATCCTGGTCGATACGGTGGATCTGATTTCACGAACCGAAGACGACAAGGTGGAATATCACTATACCCTGATTGATTTCGTTGCGGTTGCCCTTAACCCCGACATCAGTCTGGGGGGGGATGCGGCCGATGCAAAATGGGTCAAGGTTGGCGATGTCACGAAATACGGTTTGTGGAGCAAAACCGTCGACGTGATCGCGAAATCCCGTGCGGTCCTTGAAGGCCGTTAACTGCCAAAGTTCCCGAGACCCCAGGTCCCCAAGTCCCCAAGCCCCCAAGTCCCGAAACGGGGCTGCTGGCAGATACAAAAAAGGCGGCACATCAAGGTGCCGCCTTTTGATTGTTTGCTTCCCGCCCGATCAGGCTTGTGCATGCTGCATCAGAACGCTTTCCTGCAGCTTTTTGAAAGCACGGGCTTCCAACTGACGGACACGTTCGCGGCTGACACCGAAGCGTTCACCAAGCTTTTCAAGCGTTATCGGATCATCGCTCAGGAAACGGGCCTTGATGATTTCCTGTTCGCGTTCAGGCAATTCACCAAGTGCGTTTTTCAGCATGCCGTTATGAAGAACACGTTCCTCAGCATCGGCAACGATTGCTTCCGGGCTTGGTGCATCCGACGACAGGGTGTCGAGATATTCCATCCCCTCGTCTTTTGGCATCGGCGTATTCAGCGAGAAATCACGCGCCGCCAGGCGACGGTTCATTTCAAGTGCTTCACGGCCGGTTACGCCAAGCTTTTCGGCAACCTGATCAGCTTCATCCGGGGACAATTCGCCATTGTCATAGATATTGAGCTGACGTTTTGCCTTGCGCAGGCTGAAGAACAGTTTCTTCTGTGCGGCCATGGTGCCGAGTTTGACCATGGACCAGCTTTGCAGAATATATTCGGTTACCGCAGCGCGGATCCACCACATCGCATAGGTCGACAGACGGAAACCACGTTCCGGATCAAATTTCTGGACGGCACGCATCAGGCCGGTATTGCCTTCGGCAACTAGGTCGGCCATCGGCAAGCCATAGCCGCGATACCCGAATGCAATTTTTGCGACAAGACGCAAGTGGCTGGTTACAAGTTTGTGGGCGGCCGCGGTGTCATCATGGTCCTGATAACGATGGGCCAGCATGTATTCTTCGTCCGCGGTAAGCATCGGAAACTTCCAAACTTCGCGGAGATAACCCGAAAATCCCTCATCCTGGGGAACGGCTGGTAATTTAATGGCGCTCATTCTATGTCCTCCTGAGAGGTTTACGCGTCGACATCTGTATTGAATACGGAGTCCGTCAAAGATTAGATGACGCGCAAACACTGTCGGTTGTGAATTTATTCACTTGGACGACCGGAATTTAATGGGAGATATCGCAAGTCCGGTCGCAATTTCATTCCATAGGTGTCTATGGAAGAGGACAGCAGACGCTAATAAGAAGTTCATTCATGGTGTCTCATCCTTACATGAAGCAAATCGACAAGTTACATGTCCGCCAATAGGCCGGACTTTGATCCGGCGGTGCCTTTGGGCCCCCACCCGCAATTCTTAATATATCTAAACCTGACCAAATCAGTCAAGAACTTCTGACCAGTATTTCAGTTATATTAATCATCCAATATCAGCATTTTACGATCGATAGCCGACAAACCCTGTCGGGTACTAGGAATGCCAATAATTCACGGTAAAATCGATATGAGGCGAAACAAAGGCAAGCTGTCCAAATTCGGTGTCACTGATGACCCTTAGTCAAATACACGGTTCCAAGGTGACCAAAAGGTAACCGTCGAAATCAAAGGAACTGGTATCCGCGAACCGCCTGATATAGGGTCGCGCACCACGCTTGATTACTAGGAATATCGTATGTCTGCTTTTCCATCGACAAATCCGTGCCCCTGCGGCAATCGGGAAACCTATGGTGATTGTTGTGGCCGGTTCCATGCTGGCAACAGCATGCCGGAAACAGCCGAAAAGCTGATGCGATCACGCTATAGTGCATTTGTGGTTCGCAATGGTGACTACCTTGCGGCAACCCTTGCCCCGGAAAAACGGGCGGATTTCGATGCCGATGGGATCAGGGATGATCAAACCCTGTGGACCGGACTTGAAATCATTGACCGCGCAAAGGGCGGCCTCCTCGATCAGACGGGGATAGTCGAATTTGTCGCAAGCTTCATTGAAAACGGACAAGCATATCAGTTGCATGAACGATCAAATTTCATCCGGCGTGACGGCAAGTGGTTCTATGTTGACGGCGTCTTTCCATCAGAAGGCCAGTCGGCAACTATTGCCACACAGGGCACAAGTGCCGTTGCCGGCGCCAAAGCGGGCCGTAATGATCCCTGCCCGTGCGGATCGGGGAAAAAGTTCAAGAAGTGCTGCGGCTAGCAGAGCTGACAAATTCCAGTGCCCAGCGATGAAATGGTCTGATTAGACTGTCATGGGCTTCCTGATACGCCATCCAGACCAGTTCGTGGTCGTCTTCAAGCGGCGGGCCGAGTTTTTCTGTCAGTTCGCATTCAAAGAAGGTACCGCGTTTAAGGCGGTATCTGCCTTTGGCGAAATTGTTCACATATTGTGATGCAAATCCCAGACGCGAAATAATCCGGATGCGATATCCGGACTCTTCATAGGCTTCGCGATAAAGCGCATCCTGTTCGCTTTCACCCGGCTCAACCCCGCCCCCCAGAAGAACGATCCCCTTGGGGGTGCGCGCAACAGCAACCTTGTCCTCGCCATTTCGAATAACGGCATAGGAGCAGTCCTGAACAACATAGCTTTGCCCCATGCGCGGGGTTCCAAAAACTGGGCCTACCAAATCGGATCTACTTGCCTTTTGAAATGTTTGCCGTTGCCAGCAAATATCCGGGTTTCTACTTTATTTTTAACGCGATAGCACGATCAAGCAATGCTTGGCAACGCGTAGGAACACATGAACCATTGAGTTCCCGAAACTGCCAAACAGGTCCGGGTGCCTGATTAAATTCATCTTTGCACGAAAGTCACAATCTGTCTGTTGTTGATCATGTCACAAAAAGGACCGTCAATAGAGACAACGTACGGAATGAACTTACTGCTTTATGAAAACACCCCGAAACAGCTTTGTTCCGGGGTGCTTTTGAAGATCATGTCAGTAATGAATTCTTAGAACGGAATTTCGTCATCCAGGTCCGGTGCGCCGGCCGGTGCGGAACCGCCGCTCGACGATCCGCCGTTACCCCAGCCCGCGTCAGAACCGCCGCCGAAGCCGCCATTGTCAGAACCGCCATAACCGCCGCTGGATGATGAACCGCCACCCATGCCGCCGCCACCTTCGCCGCGGTTATCAAGCATGGTCAGGTTGGAGTTAAAGCCTTCAAGCACGACTTCGGTCGTATAGTTGTCCTTGCCGTCCTGTCCCTGCCATTTGCGGGTACGCAGCTGGCCTTCGATATAAAGCTTGCTGCCTTTTTTGACGAAGCGCTCGACAACGTCTGCAAGGCCTTCGTTGAAGACTACGATGCGATGCCATTCGGTACGCTCGCGGCGCTCTCCAGACTGACGGTCGCGCCACTGTTCGGAGGTCGCAATGCTGAAATTGGCGATTTTCTTACCGGCCTGGGTGAACCGGATTTCAGGATCGCGCCCGAGGTTCCCGACGAGAATGACTTTATTGACACTACCAGCCATGGGTTATCTTCCAAGTTTGTGTTGTCCGCTGTCCCGAATGATCAGGACTTGTGAATTATCATTGCGCAAAAATGCGCTGCATTAAAGTTTCAAGTGAAACGCGATCCGTTTCATCAAACGAGCCATACTCGACACTATCCACGTCAAGCACCGCAATCAACTGTCCATCACGATTGATGACCGGAACGACGATTTCGGAATTGGAACGGCTGTCGCACGCGATATGTCCCGGAAATGCGTGCACATCGGCAACAAGCTGGGTCTCGCGGGTGGCAGCAGCTGTTCCGCATACGCCACGACCGAATGGAATGCGCAAGCAGCCCAGCGTGCCCTGATACGGGCCGACGACCAATTCATTTTCCTTTTTGGGATCAACCACGTAAAAGCCGGTCCAGAAGTAATAATCAAACTTCTCCGACAGGATGCACGATACTGTCGCCATCAATGCGGTGACGTTCGTTTCGCCCTCTGTGATGCTGATCAGTTCTTTTTCTGCTTCGGCATACAGGGATTTTTTAATGTCTGGCTGCACGGTGATCTCCATGTTCTTTGACGATACGAACTACCCCGTTCGCCCCCTGCGATACAAGGGCAAATTGACCGATAGACGAAACAAAAATACCCCCGGCACAGGATATACGCCGGAGGTATCTGAAATCAGCTTGTAAACAGCGATTAAAGACGATTGCCACTTTCCGTATCGAACAGATGAATTTTGTCGGCCTGCACTGTTAGGCCAAGGGCATCATTTCTGGAAAAATTGTGCGTCCCTTGTAGGCGAAGCGTGACATTGTCGGCTTTGCTTCCGAAATCCAGATAGACAAGGGTTTCTGCCCCAAGGGATTCCACCATGCGCACAGTGGCATTGATCATTCCCTGCCCGGTTTGCGCGATGCTGAGATGTTCCGGTCGGATGCCCGCTACAACAGCCCGTCCACCAGCAATATTATGGTCGATATCAAGCATCCCCCCGTCGCCGACAGTCACATGTTTACCATCGTCGGAAATAACACCATCGAGGAAGTTCATCGCCGGGGATCCAATGAACCCTGCCACGAACCGGGTTGCCGGCTTTTCATATATGTCAATCGGTGTCCCGATCTGCTCGGCAATGCCGCCGTTCATCACAATCAGACGATCGGCAAGGGTCATGGCTTCGACCTGGTCATGGGTGACATACACAGACGTAATGCCAAGGCGCTGCTGAAGGTTCTTGATTTCCAGGCGCATATCAACGCGCAGCTTGGCATCAAGGTTTGAAAGCGGTTCGTCAAACAGGAAGACTTTGGGCTGGCGAACAATTGCGCGGCCCATGGCAACGCGTTGACGCTGCCCACCGGAAAGCTGACGAGGTTTGCGATCAAGGTGATCTTCAAGCTGAAGAATTCGGGCTGCTTCGCGAACCTTGCTTTCGATATCGGCCTTGCTGTAGCCGCGATTGCGAAGGCCATAAGCCATGTTGTCAAAATTGTTCATGTGCGGATAAAGCGCATAGTTCTGAAACACCATTGCAATATCGCGATCAGCCGGTGCCACTTTGTTGACGACTTTGCCATCGATACTGATTTCACCGCCTGAAATGCTTTCAAGGCCGGCGATCATGCGCAGCAAGGTGGATTTTCCGCATCCGGACGGTCCGACAAGGACGGTAAATTCGCCATCTTCAATGGCAAGATCAATGCCATGAATGGCCTTGAAGCCGTTCGGATAGGTCTTTTCAGCCTGGTTAAGGGTAACTGTTGCCATCGTGGTATCCTGTATTCGGATCAGTTGTTGTCAGCTCAGCAAGTGTCGGGAGACAGAATTATTTCTCTGTCTCGACCAGACCCTTGATGAACATGCGCTGGAAGATGACCACCACCAGAACCGGCGGAATGGTGGCCATGATTGTCAGGGCAAATGCCTTGGGGAACTGCGGGATTTGTCCGCCTTCATATAGCGAGTTATAGACCTGCTTGATGCCGATCACGATGGTATAAAGCTGATCATCGGTGGTCATCAGAAGCGGCCAGAGATACTGGTTCCAGCCAACGACAAACATGATGATAAAGATCGCAGCAATCATGGTGACCGAAAGCGGTACAAGAATATCGATAAAGAACCGGATGGGCCCTGCCCCGTCCAAACGGGCGGCTTCAAGTAGTTCATCCGGGACCGAGCGGTAAAACTGCCGGAAAAAGAAAGTCCCGGTCGCCGATGCAATCAGCGGCAGGATCAACCCGGTATAAGTGTTTAACAAGCCAAGGTTTGCCACAACCTCGTATGAGGGCACAATGCGTACCTCAAGCGGGAGCAACAGGGTCGAAAAGATCACCCAGAAAAGCGGCACCGCCAGTTTGAAGCGGAAATAGACAATCGCATAGGCTGCCATCATCGAGATAATGACTTTGCCAATTGCAAAGCCAAGCCCGAGCACCATGCTGTTAAACAGCATTTCAAGTGCGGTGACCCTGCCCTTTGTGGCCGACGGATCAAACAGGATTGCCCCATAATTATCGATCATATGTCCACCCGGCCAGAATTGCAGACCGTTCTGGAAAATGAATTCACGGGTATGCGTCGATGACGCAAAGGCAATCCAGACCGGCATGATCATAAAGAGCGCGCCCAAAATCAGAATTGTGTGGTTGGTAAAAATTCGCCATTTCGACTGATACATCTGGGCCCCCTAGTAATGCACTTTGCGTTCGATGAACCGGAACTGGAACACCGTCAGTACGCTGACCATGATCATCAGAAGCACCGACTGGGCCGAACTGCCGCCAAGATCCGCACCGATGAACCCATCGACATAGACCTTGTAAACAAGGGTTGCCGTGGCCCCGCCCGGTGAACCTTTGGTCGATACGTCAATGATGCCAAAGGTTTCAAAGAACGCGTAGGTCAGGTTGATCACCAGCAGGAAGAATGTCGTTGGTGCCAAAAGCGGGAATGTAATCGTCCAGAAACGCCGTTCAGCACTTTTGCAATCAAGTGTGGCTGCTTCCTGAACCGATTTCGGGATTCCCTGAAGGCCGGACAGGAAGAAAATGAAATTGACGCTGACCTGTTTCCAGACCGCAATCAGAATGACGACAAAAGCCGCGTCATTGGCATTCTGGATATGATTGAATTCAAAACCGAAACTGTTGAAAGCCTTGTAAAGATCGCCCATCAACGGGTTGAACATCATATTGCCCAGCAATCCGGCCACCGGCGGCGCAATCGCATATCCCCACATCAGAAGTGTCCGATAGGATTTTGCCCCGCGAATAACCTCGTCTGCTCGCACGGCCAGGAAAAGCGAAATCGCGATCGAAATAACCGCAACCAGTACCGAAAAGATTACTGTAAAGATCGCCGACCGGCTCCAGGATGCGCTTGACAGCACATCCTCGAAATTGCGGAACCAGACGAACTGCGACGACATGCCAAACGCGTCTTCAAGCAGGAAGGACTGGTAAACCGCCTGTGCGGCAGGCCACAGGAAAAATATCGAAATAATCAAAATCTGGGGTGCAATAAAAAGATACGGCACCGCGCTATGTTCAAATTGTACGCGCTTCATCGCTCACGCCACCATTAATCACGTCCGGAAAATGCAAAACAGGGCGACCAGCAATCGGCCGCCCCGCATTTGCGTAAGGCTGTTTAGTTGGAATAGGTGTCGTTGAAGCGCTTCAGAAGGCCGTTGGCTTCTTCTTCGATCGTGTTGAAGGCTGCATCAACGGTTTCTTCGCCGTTCATGATTGTGTCGACTTCACGATAGATGACTTCGCGGATCTGGACATAGAAACCAAGACGGTACCCTTTGGTCCAGTCGCCACCTTCTTCAGACAGCTGCTGAATGCCGACTTCTGCATCCGGGCTTTCTTTGTAATAGCCGTCTTTTTTCGCCAGTTCATATGCCGCATTGGTGATCGGCACATAACCGGTTTCCTTGTGCCAGTAATACTGGGTTTCCGGCTTGGTCAGGAATTGGAAGAATGCGGCAACGCCTGCATCTTCTTCTGCGCTATGGCCCGAGAAAGCAAACAGCGAAGCACCACCGATGAAGGTTGATTTCGGGGCATCACCAACGCCTTTCCAATACGGAAGGGTCGAGGTGCCAAAGTCAAACTGGGCCGACTTGCGAAGGCCACCGAAGGAGCCGGAGGAGCCGATCCACATGGCAACCTGCTGCTGAACGAAGGCGTCCTGGTTCGCGCCCCATGCACGGCCGTAATAGCCATAATATCCGGCGTCTTTCCAATCCTTGACGTGCTGCCAGTGATCTTTCAGCGCATCGTTGTTATAAAGGATTTCAACGTCAGTGCTGTCATAACCGTTATTGGCAGTGGCCATCTGCAGGTTGTGACGGGACATGAAGTTTTCAAAGAAGATCCACGGGCTGTGCGACTGGGCAAGCGCGATATAGCCAGCTTCTTTAAGCTTCGGAGCTGCTTCTTCGAATTCCTGCCAGGTCTTCGGTACATCAACACCGGCTTTGGCAAGGGCTTCCTTGTTGTAATACAGAAGCGGGGTCGAGCTGTTGAACGGCATTCCGATCATCTTGCCGTCAGAATCGGCATAGAAATAACGAACGCCCGGGATGTAATCATTGATGTCAAATTTGACGTTGTTTTCTTCAAGCAGGTCCTGAACCGGCTTAACAGCGCCTTTTGCGTTAATGATCGTTGCAGCACCGGCGTCGAAGATCTGGATGATGTTCGGCTGGTTTTTCGCGCGGAATGCCGCGATACCGGCGGTCATGGTGTCTTCGTAGCCACCCTTGTTTACAGCTACAAGGTGGTAGTCGGACTGGCTCGCATTGAAATCTGCGGTGATCTGATCAACCACACCGCCAAGCGCGCCGTCCATGGCATGCCACCAGGTGATCTCCGTTGCTGCTTCTGCGGTGTTGCCAAGTGCAAACACAGCAGCCGCTGCCATAAGCGTCTTGCGAAACATGATCTGTTAGCTCCCAATTAAAAAGACATCTGCGTCAAACCGCCTGTTGCCCGGTTCGCCACAACGCATTTGTTTTCTGTCGGGAGACCTGTTTCCTCAAGTGACAGTTTTCGGAAATTTACTTTTTGAACGCGCAAATGATCAATATGGCGCCGAGATGCCGTCTAAAAACTCACAAACTGATGCATGGTTATGTTCACATGAACAGTAGAGAATGGTGAAGTGTACGGCCATTTTTCGTCTTTCCGGGGTTCGCTTCATTGCGAAACCAAGTTCGCAACCGCCGTCAATATTAATCTTTTATTGCGATTTAATGACAATTGTTAAAGCAGCGATAATCAAGACTTGGGACTAAAAACGACCACAACAAAACAAAGGGCGACATTCCTGCCGCCCTTTGTTTTGTTCGCAACTGAACGGACATGTGCCCCGATCAGTTTTTACTGTCGCGCTGGACAAAGACCGACAGCAACGCCAACCCGCCGGAAACAACCATCAGAAGCAGTGATAACGCATTCAGAACAGGTGTTGACCCCTGTTTCAAGCGGTCAAACATGGCAATGGTCAGCGGCGCGTCAGAACCGACCAGCATCAAGGTCGTATTGAAGTTTTCAAATGACATCAGAAACGCGACGATCCCGGCGCCGATCAATGCCGGCTTCAGGAAGGGAATGGTGATCGTCCACAGTGCGGCCCGCCGTGTCGCCCCAAGGTTCAAGGCGGCTTCTTCAAGACTGACGTCGAATTTGCGAAGGCGTGCGGATATCACAAGCGTCGTGATGGTCGTGACAAAGGCGAACTGGCCAATAATCACCAAAAACAGCCCCGGACGCAGAAATTCGAGGTCCCAGCCGATCGCCTCTTCGATGCCATTTGCAATCGCGTTAGAGAACACCAGAATGGATATCCCCAGAATAACCCCGGGGATCACCAGAGGCGATAACGAAACAATATAAAGCAGGTTCTTGCCGGGAAACTTGCTGCGTTCGAACAGAAACGCGTTACATGTTCCGACTGTTACGGACAGAACCGTAACCCAGAAGGCAACAAACGCCGAAACGCCGACACTTTCAAGAAGCTTGGTGTCATTGAAGATGCCGATATAGGGATCTTCATTCCCGAAAAACCACGCCAACGTGCCGCCTTCCCACGGCATTGACGGAAACAGACTGTCATTGAAGGCAAATACGCCAACGACAATCAGCGGTGCGCTCAGATAGACAAAGAACAACGCGATATAGGTCGAATACAAGCCCTTGTAGAATTTGGGCTGTGGAATGCTTGGTATCATGTCTTCCCCCCTAGCCCACGGTTTCCGAAAGCGTCTGTTTGCTGAGTTTCAGGCCAACCCAGGCAATTACGGACGACAATATCAGCAACAGGAACCCGAAAGCCGAGCCGGATTCCCAGTTAAAGCGTGTGATGAACTGGGTATATATTTGCTCTGTGAACCACAGGCTGTCTTTGCCGCCCAAAAGATTTGGGGTCAGGTAATTGCCCAGCGTCAGCATGAAGACCACGATACAACCGGACGCAATACCGGGCATCGCATGCGGGATAACGATATCGCGGGTCACGGTAAATGCATTCCCGCCTAGGTCATAACCGGCCTCAATCAGGCTGTCATCCAGACTGTCGAGAACAGACACAAGGGGGACAACCATGAACAACATGGATGTGTAAACAAGGCCAACCATGATAGCCGCATCGTTATAAAGCATTTCAACCGGACCATCCGCAAGGCCAGCCCATTGCAGGAAATTGCTGATCACACCGCTTTCACGCAAAAGGATCATCCAGCCGAAGGTCCGCACAAGCTCTGATACCCAGAACGGGATAAGGCACATTAGGAACAGAACGTTCTTGCCTTTGCCTCGCATCACTTTGGCGATGTAATAGGAAACCGGAAAACCGATAATCAGGGTTAAGGCCGTTGCGAAAATCGACATGACCGCAGTGCGGACATAGGTGTTCCAATACAGGGGTTCAGCAAAGAATTCGATATAGTTGATCAGGCTGAATTCATATTTCCCGTACGAAATACGTTCACGCATCGACACCAGAAAAAGATCAACATGCGGAAGAATAACCAGCAGAAACAGCCACAGCAGCAACGGCATTGCCAAAAGCAGCAAGCCGAAGCGGAAAGTGCCGCCCGTGGTTATGGACGAGGATTTGTTCATGCCCATGCTCCGCTTTGGTTAGCAGCAAAGCATCGGGTATTTTCAACGGTCCAGCCAAGTGTGATTTCGTCACCGGCCCGCACCGACGCATACGCACCAGTTTGCGGTAGTGCCACCGTCATCTCGTGACCGGTTGCAACATCACGAACCTGCAGGCTGCTTGCCGCACCATTAAACAGAACGTTCTCCACCTTGGCGGAAATGGTGTTTTCAGCACCACAGGCCCCGTCAATTGCGATGGCTTCGGGGCGGACAAAGATTTCGACATTCTGACCTTCGACCAAGGGCATATGCACATCGCGTTTGGCCAACACCTTGCCACCAGTCGGAAGAATGACTTCGACCTTGTTGTCATCACCGCTACCGATTGTTCCGGTCCACCGGTTACTTTCTCCAACGAAGCCGGCAACGAATGCTGTTTTCGGGTTGTAATAAAGATCTTGTGGTGCGCCCACCTGCTCAAAACGGCCGGCATTCATGACGGCAACCTGATCCGACATTACCAGCGCTTCGGACTGGTCATGGGTGATGTAGACAAAGGTAGTGCCGATCTCGTGCTGAAGCTGTTTGAGTTCGACTTTCATATGTTCGCGCAATTTAAGATCAAGCGCGCCCAATGGCTCGTCGAGAAGAAGTACAGCCGGGTCAAGGACAAGGCAGCGGGCAATGGCGATACGCTGTTTCTGACCGCCGGAAAGCTGATTGACCTGTTTGGGCCCGGCATCGGGTAACCCGACACGGGCCAAGGTTTCGTTGACCTTTTTGGCAATCGTTTGTTTGTCAACACCGCGCCGTTTCAGACCATAGGCAACGTTTTCCGCGACATTCATCATCGGAAACAGGGCCAAATGCTGAAACACCATATTGACCGGTCGGCGGTTTGGTGGAACGCCCAGCACCGATGATCCCTTGATCAGGATGTCGCCGGATGTTGGCGCCTGAAACCCTGCCAGCATCCGAAGAAGCGTCGTCTTGCCACATCCGCTTGGACCCAGGATCGAGAAAAAAGAACCCTTCGGGATCGCAAGGGAAATGTCATTGACGGCGGTAAAGTCGTCAAAGGTTTTGACCACATTGCGGCATTCAAGGTCAAATTGGTCAGCCATAGGAGCCCTGTTCACGTTATTTTTGTTGGTGGAGCCTGTTGAACGGTTATTGCCGTTCCTGAAAGCACGATATCCCCGGCACATAAATATGCCGGGGACAAAGGTGTTTGGAAACGTGTTCCGTTAGTTCGACTGTGCTGCTTTCACACGGTCAAGGGTCTTGCCTTCGAGCACTTCCAGACCAGCCGGAACCGTCGGATACCACTTGATGTTGTCAAGATCAGCCGGCGGGAAACTGCCCTGGAACTGAGCTTTCAGCTTGTCATCTGCAAACTCGTCGGCACCTTTGGACGCGGTGAAGTTACCCGCACTTGCCGTGATCTTGGCCGCGATTTCCGGCTGCATCACAAAGTTGATCCACTTATAGGCGGCATCTTCGTTTTTGGTCTTGCGTGGCAAGGCAAAGGTATCGATCCAGCCAAGTGCACCAGACTTCGGTGCAACAAAGGTGATGTCGGCATTGTCGTTATTGAGTTTCCAGCCGCCGGTATCCCACGCCATTGCGGCAACAACTTCACCCGAACGCACCAGGTTAAGCAGCGCATCGCCGCCTTCCCAATAGGTTTTCACGTTGGCTTTGCATTCGATCAGCTTGGCTTCGACGGCATCAAGGATTTCCTGATACTTGGCTTCGTCACCATAAGCGGCAAACGGATCCATACCCATTGCATAGGCAAAACCGATCAGCGTCGGGCGTTTCAGACGATAGGAAACCTTGCCGGCCACTTCCGGTGCGCAAAGATCGGTATAGTCTTTGACAGCCGCCGCTTTGGAAGTGTCAACGATCAAGCCGCTCGTACCCCATACGTGGGGTACACCATACACTTCGCCGTCAACGGTAGTGTTTGATTTGGTTGCGTCGAGCATCGACGGAATGAATTTGTCGCTGTCAATTTTGCCAAGATCAATCGGCTTGTAGATGCCATATTCAAGTTGTGCACCTGCAATGCGATCCTGGGACGGCTGAGCAAGATCGAAACCGCCGCCGCCAGTAGCGCGCAATTTCGAGATCATGTCTTCGTTGTTCGACAGCGTCACTTCAACATCAATGCCGGTTTCTTTTTCGAACAGCTCGACAACTTCATCAGGGGCATAGCCGCCCCAGGTCAGCAGACGAAGTTCTTCAGCCTGAGCAGCCGAAACAAGCGAAACCATTCCTGCAAGTGCTGTAATGCTGAGCAAGGAACCACGCAATGCGCCGTGTTTTTTTGACATTTTGAACCCTCGTAATAAACGTGATGGCATTTCCCTGTAGCCGGACCGCGCATGCCATTTGGCTTTTGTTTCGTTCCGGCACGGAGCAATATCGCAAACATTGTTGTTGATACGAAAGAAAAAAGGTCATTTTTTCTTTCTTTTGAACAAATCACGTTCATTTTTGCGCCGACACCCGCATCAGGGCAAGTTAAAGTTCTGCAACAATTAATCGACCCTGACGGTTGGTGCGCCCCCAAACGCCAAAAGGCGCCGGTGGTGGCGCCTTTTGATCCGAAGTCCTGTGATTGGAAGCTTTGTGAAATCTATTCTTCCGCGCTGAATTCAGCCGGACAATCGACTTTCTGGTACGCTTTACCCTTGTCATTGAAAAGATGCGCGGCACCGGCTGGTGCGGATGCTGTAACGGTTTCACCGATTTTGACACGGCTATGTCCCGGCGCGCGAACAGTGACCCGGTCACCATTGGCAAGCTTCAAATACAAATAGGTAGAGTCGCCCAGCTTCTCGACCACATCGACCACGCCACTGACAGTAAGCGCGCCTTCGTCGCCAAGTCCAAGATGTTCGGGGCGAATGCCAAGCTCAACCTGTTTGCCGATATCCGCCTGATCAACATTGAACGGCAGAACCGATTGCATGCCCCCGGGGACGGAAACTGTGGCCTGCCCCTGCCCGACGGCATCAATAGTGACCTTGGTGAAGTTCATGGCCGGTGACCCGATAAAACCGGCAACAAAGCGGGTTTCCGGATGATGATAAAGCTGCATCGGCGATCCGACCTGCTCGACATTCCCGCCATTCATCACAACGATCTTGTCCGCCAGTGTCATGGCTTCGACCTGATCGTGCGTGACATAGATGATTGTCGATTTAAGGTCCTGATGCAGCTTGGCAATTTCAATGCGGGTCTGGACACGCAATGCGGCATCAAGGTTGGACAACGGTTCGTCAAACAGGAAGACCTTGGGTTGGCGCACGATCGCACGGCCAATCGCAACGCGCTGGCGCTGACCACCTGAAAGCTCGGACGGACGCCGGTCAAGAAGCTGATCAAGCTGCAGGATACGGGCGGCTTCGCGTACCCGGGCATCGATTGCCGCCTTGTCCTGTTTGTCGAGCTTAAGCCCGAAGGCCATGTTTTTGTAAACTGTCATGTGCGGATATAGCGCATAGGACTGGAACACCATGGCAATACCGCGATCACGCGGGCTTTTGGTGTTTACCACCTCTCCATCGATCATCAGATCGCCGCCCGTGATGTCTTCAAGGCCTGCAATAATTCGCAACAAGGTTGATTTGCCGCAGCCCGACGGTCCAACAAACACAACGAATTCACCGTCTTTGACATCCAGATCAATGCCGTGCAGCACAGCCACAGCGCCATAGCTTTTACGGATCTGGTCAAGTTTCAAGTCAGCCATTTATTCAAAGCTCCTATCAGCCAACAGTTACTTCACCGCGCCGGATGTCAGGCCGCGAATGAGTTGTCGGGAGAAAATCAGATAAAGGATAAGGATCGGAATGATCGCAAGGCTTAGCGACGCCAGAACCGCATTCCAGTCTGTCACATACTGGCCAATGAATTGCTGCACACCAAGGGTGATGGTCTGCTTGCCGTCACCGGGTGCAAGGATCAGCGGGAACCACAGATCATTCCAGATCGGGATCATTGTAAATACAGCAACCGTCGCAACAGCGGGCCGGATCAAAGGCAAAATGATCGCAAAGAAAATCTTGAACTCCCCGACCCCGTCGCATCTTGCGGCTTCTTTCAAATCCTTGGGAATTTGATGCATGAATTCTGTCAGGATAAAGATCGCCAAGGGCAAGCCTTGCGCGACATAGACCAGTACCAGTGCCGTCAGAGTGTTGACCAATCCCATATCAACAATCAGGTTCAGGATAGATACCGACCCCAGACGGATTGGTACCATGATGCCAATCGCAAGATACAGGGCCAATGCGGTGTTGCCGGGGAACTTGTATTCCGACAGCGCCCATGCCGCCATTGCTGCCAACAGCAGAACAATAACAATGGTCACGATGGTCACGGTAAAACTGTTATAGAAAAACAGCTCGAAATTGGATTTCGCCAGAACCTTGGTAAAGCCTTCAAGACTGAAGGTCTCCGCATTCGGCAAGCCCATCGGATCGCGAAAGATCCCTTTGCGCGTCTTGAAAGCATTGATGACCACAAGAAAAATCGGATAAAGCGCAACCAGGGTATAGGTCAGCAAGATCGCGTGCACGATGACTGCGCGGCTGGCGTCTTCTCTGCGGATGTTTGCAAAACTCATATTCGCCCCCGATTACAGCTGATAACGCGCCAGTCGGCGCTGAATGGCGAACAGATAGAACAGAACGCCTGCCAGAATGATCAGGAACATCAAGGATGCAACGGTGGCGCCCAAATGCGGATCGCCCAGCTGCAACTGATAACCAAAGAATGTGCGATAGAACAAGGTGCCCATGATATCGGTCGAAAAGTTGGGGCCGGCCAACGCACCCTTTACCGCATATATCAGATCGAACGCATTGAAATTACCGACAAAAGTCAAAATCGACACCATCGCGACAGTCGGCAAAACCAATGGCAGTTTGATGTGAATGAAGACTTCGAAATGGGTCGCACCATCAACAATCGCCGCATCCACCAGATCGTCCGGAATGGCCAGCAAGGCCGCATAGATCAGCATCAAAGGAATGCCGACCCACTGCCAGACCGAAATGAAGGAAAGCGTAATCAGCGCACTGCCTTCTTTGCCAAGCCACGGCCCAAACAGCGATTTCAGGCCAACAATATCAAGAAGGTCCGCGCCAACTCCCCAAACCGGGCTCAGGATCAACTGCCAGATGAAGCCGACAATCACGACTGATAACATGGTCGGCATGATCATCATGGTGCGATATGTGTTGCGGAACCGCAATTGCGGCAGGCTCAAAATACCGGCCAGCGCAATACCGATCGGGTTCTGGATCAGCATATGAACCGCAAAGAACTTCATATTGTTCCAGAAGCTGTTCCAGAAGGTCGCAGACCAGTCCGGATCCGCCAAAATCGTGCGGTAATTATCAAGGCCGACAAAAACCGCCTCACCGCCGCTTGGCGTTGCGTAGAAGCTTAACCGGATGGAATCAAGCAGCGGATAGATCATAAACAGTGTGTAAATGATCGTTGCTGGGGCCAGAAAGGCAATCACAGGCAGTTTTGCCTTGCGCCAATCGGTCATGGGGCCGGAATGCGCCATACCCTGTCCTGTTATCCAAGATTTAAAAGAATGAAGACCTGCTTGGATCTTCTGTAATCAGTGAACCGCAGTTTCGCCCGGCGGTCGGGCTGCATGCCTGCAATGGCACGGCAAACATCAACGATGAATGAAGGATGGCAGAAACCGGTCGTTCCCGCCATCCTTTCAGTTCTTTACTGGTGCGGTGCGTACCATTTCGCCAGACCAGCTTCCGCAGCGCCGGCTGCTTCTTCCGGGGTTAGCGTACCGTTGATAACCTGGGCGGAAAGGTTCCACAGGTCGTTTTCAAGGTTCGGCGTGCCACGCGAAAGGATCTGGTATGAGTTACGAATGGTGGACTCGCACTTCTGGCGCCAGCTTACAAACTCGCTGGCGACCGGATCGGTTACTTCGACCGTGTGGTTCGACAAGGAGAAGAAGCCCGGCAGCGCGTTGGAATAAAGTTCGGCAAATTCCGAACCGGTCATCCATTCAAGAAAAAGCTTTGCTTCGGCTGCGTTTTTGGAATCCGCATTCAGACCAAGTGCGATATCGGTGTGGTCACTGATATAGCAGGTGTCTGCGCCGGCTGCTGCGGGCGGCGGGAATGCACCGAACTCGAAATCGGCCTGGTTGTTAAACAGCGAAATGTCCCAGGAACCTGCCGGATAAACAGCGGCACGGCCAAGTGAGAACAGGTTCTGTGCATCCGGATAGGAAATGGCTTCATACCCGTCCGGAAGGTAGTTTTTCCAGCTTGCCAGTTCCTTGAAGGTATCGACATAGGCGGCATCGGTGAATTTTGCGCTGCCATCGATCAATGCCTTGCGGCCTGCTTCACCGTCCCAGTAGTTGGGACCGATATTCTGGAAGCCCATGGTGGCTGCTTCCCACTGGTCCGCGGTGCCCATCGCCATCGGGATGTAGCTGCCGTCTTCCTTGATTTTATCAAGGGCAGCATAAAACTCTTCGCGGGTTTTCGGGACTTCAACGCCAACTTCTTCAAAGGCTTCCTTGTTATAGATGAAGCCATGAATGACCGATGCCATCGGCAAGCAGAAAGTGACTGTGCCATCGTCGGTCTGCCAGGCAGATTTGGCAACGTCCGAGAAGTTATCCATACCTTTAAGGTCATCAAGAGCGGCAAGATTGCCCTGCTTGTAAAGTTCAAGCGATGCATCAAACGGACGGCACGTGATCAGGTCGCCCGCGGTACCACCAGCCAGTTTTGCGTTTACCGATGCGTTGTATTCGGTTGGCGGGGTCGGCTTGAACGACACCTTGATGTCAGGGTGAACTTCATTGAATGCCGGAATGATTTTTTCATTCCAAATATCAATATCGTCATTGCGCCAGCTTTCAATTACGAGTTCGCCAGCAGACGCCATCAACGGAACCAGGGCGACACTTGCCGCCAGGGCCCCGGCCAGGCCTTTTGCTAAGACTTTATTCGACATTTATGCCTCCTCTGATCAATGTCGGCGGACTGGCACCGTGTTGATGTCAGTTCCTGTACTCAAGTGCCGCCCGGAGATTTCCATTAGACAGCGCAAGAATTTCTTTTGCCCGGTCGGGGCTGTGGCCCTTGGTCACCAGCACCGCCGCGCGGATATCGAAATCGGATTTTTCCAGGGCGTCTGATGCAAGTTCGGCGTCGCAAGATGCAATATGCGACACGATCCGAACCGCCCGGCCCCGAAGTTTGATGTTCTCGGCGCGCATGCCAACCATCAGGTTGTCGAACAATCGGCCCAACTTGTTCATCACAAGGGTCGACAGAATGTTCAGGGCTGCTTTTTGCGCGGTACCGGCCCCCATGCGGGTGGATCCAGCAACCACTTCCGGCGCGCTATCTAGAAAGATACCGGTTTCTGCGACGCCAAGAATTTTGCCATCCGGGTTGTTACAGATGCCCACCGTGAAGGCCCCGCGATCACGGGCAAGTTCAAGCGCGCGCACCGTATAAGGGGTCGCGCCGCTGGCTGCGATCGCGATTACCGCATCATTTTCTGAAATGTTGTTCTGGGAAATTTCACGTTCGGCAAGGCTGGTATCATCCTCGGCACCATTGAATTCGTTCGGCGCACTTTGAACCCCGCCAGCCAGCATCACGATGGTATGGCTTTCAGGCCAGCCAAAGGTGCCGCCAAGTTCTTTGGCGTCTTGCCAGGCGACAGTACCCGATGTTCCGGCTCCGACGTAAACGAGACGCCCGCCGCCCCCCAGGCGGCGCGCTATCCCGTTGGCGGCTGTTGCCAAATCCCCCAGGATCGGACCAACCGAGGCCACAGCGCGCATCTGGCCTTCCCACAAGGCCATAAGGAAATCGGCGTCGGACCATTGATCCAACCCGGCAAATCGCGAATCAAAATCTTCTGTGCGTGATGCCATTTTTCCGTCTCCCTCTGCAAATTAAATACCATTGTGATACCAGCAACGCAAGCTGCTTGATGAATAATTTGCGCCACAGCTCGAATATCGGGAGATATCTCTAGTTAAAACAACGTATTGTGTAGGGATATCAATTTTGCGCAAAAGCTTCTGCGTATATGTACGGACTCCAAACTCAGACCAGTAACAGTTTTAGTGGCGTTATATTGGTATTGCTTTTTAAGATACCACTCTGCTATGCTCGCCCCATGAATGAGAAGGCAGTTGCTTTGAGATGAAAAACGAACAGCTTTATCTTGGTGTTGATGGCGGCGGAACGCAGTGCCGCGTTCGGATTGCAGATGCATCCGGACGGATCCTTGGTGAAGCTGTGCGTGGTGGTGCGAATACGCGACTTGGAGTCGATTACGTATTTGGCGAAATCATCGCAGCGGCGAAAATGGCCCTTTCCAATGCCGGACTTGATGAAAAATACCTTGGCGATCTGCATGCGGGCCTTGGGCTTGCGGGGCTTCCGCTAACGCGTGATCGTCAGCTTGTGCAGTCCTATAATCACCCGTTCGCCGACATCTGCTTTGCGACAGATGCCTATACAGCATGCCTTGGTGCGCATGATGGCCAGAATGGCGCCATCCTGATTGTCGGGACCGGAACATGTGGTCAAGCAATCATCGGGGATCGACAGTTGTCTGTTGCCGGTTGGGGGTTCGAGGTTTCCGATCTTGGAAGCGGTGCGAGAATTGGACGCAATGCCATTGAAACCGCCCTGCTCGCCCATGATGGTCTGGCAAAGAAAACCGATCTGAGCGCAGCGGTCATGGCCCGGTTTGATAATGACCCCGAAAATATCGTCATATTTGCGGAAACAGCAAAGCCGTCCGACTATGGAAAACTCTGCCCGATGGTGTTTGATGCCGAAGCGGCTGGTGACAGTGTGGCGATTGACCTGATCCAAGTTGCCGTCGACGCCAATCTGGCAATCTTGCGCCGGTTGGTTGATTTCGGTGCGCCGCGACTGACCCTGATGGGCGGACTGGCAGAGCAGATGGCCCGGCGCATGCCATCCGAAATTGCCGAATTGCTGGTTCCCGCGAAATTTGACGCCATGCATGGGGCTATCTTGATGGCCAAGCAACATGAAAGAGCCGCCGCATGATCGCAACGTCGGACGTCATTGCCAATCTCAGAACCCGCGACATCGAAAATAACGGGAATGGTCCTTTGTACCGTCGGCTGCAATCGGCGCTGAAGGCTGTGATTGATGATGGAATTTTGCAGGTCGAAGATGCCCTGCCCAGCGAGCGCGATCTGGCAACCGAACTTGGCATTTCACGGGTAACGGTTCGCAATGCGATGCGCGCCCTTGTCGAGGAAGGAGTTCTGGTTCAACGCCACGGTGCCGGAACGTTCGTTGCACCGCGTGTCGAGCAGGCCCTGTCACGCCTGACATCCTTTACCGAGGACATGATCACCCGTGGCATGGATCCCGGTGCCATCTGGATCGAAAAAACACTAGGTCATGCCTCACCCGAAGAAGCCATGGCGCTTAATCTGTCGCCGGGTACCGAAGTCACAAGGCTGCGTCGTCTGCGTACTGCCAATGACAAGCCGATGGCACTTGAATATGCGGTAATTCCGCGCGCTTTCCTGCCCAGCCCGGATGAAGTCGACAAATCGCTTTATGACGCGCTGGCGAAATACAATAAAAAGCCTGAACGCGCGCTTCAGCGGCTTCGGGCAGAACTTTTTGATGGCGAAACCGCCAAAATTCTGGGCGTTCCGGAAGGCAGTGCCGCGCTCTATATCGAGCGGCGGTCCTTCCTGGCAAATGGAACCCCGGTTGAGTTCACCCGGTCCTATTACCGTGGTGACAGTTACGACTTTATTGCTGAAATGCAGGTGGATGCCCGTTGACCAGATCAACGCATCCACCGGAAACCAAGGGAATACGGCATATGACAACGAATTGGCGCCCGCAAACACAGATGGGCCGCGAATTGGCAGAGGCCCCGGAAGTCGTTGCAACGCAGCTTGCTGGCAACAAGGACGCAATTGCCAAACTTACTGACGATCTGCGCGCCAATCCACCGAAATTTGTCGTGACCTGTGGTCGGGGTAGCTCGGACCACGCGACCCTTTATGCCAAGTACCTTATTGAAAGTCAGTTGGGCATTCCGGTGGTATCGGCCGCACCCTCGATCGTATCGATCTATAACCGGTCGATCGCCTCAAAGGATGCACTGTTCATTGCAGTTTCCCAATCAGGCAAAAGTCCCGACCTTGTCAAAAATGCCGAGGCGGCCCGTGACGCGGGCGCGCGAACCGTCGCACTGGTCAATGTGGTCGACTCCCCGCTTGCCGAAACGGTCGATCATGTCATCCCCTTGATGGCTGGTCCGGAAACAAGTGTTGCGGCAACCAAATCCTATATCGCCACATTGTCGGCGATTGCCCAGATCGTCGGTGCATGGACACAGGACGACGCATTCAACAAGGGTCTTGGCAATCTTCCGCAATCCCTGCGCGCCGCACTTGAAAAGGATTGGCTGGGGGCCTCGGAAACCATCGCCAAATCAAACGGGCTTTATGTCATTGGCCGCGGGCCGGCCTTTGCAATCGCCCAGGAGGCAGCCCTTAAATTCAAAGAAACCAGCAGCTTGCATGCCGAAGCTTTTAGCGCGGCTGAAGTAAAGCATGGCCCGATGGCGCTGGTAACGCCGACCTTCCCGATGCTGGTCTTTTCACAGCAAGACGCATCGCGTGACAGTGTCGAGGACTTCCTGGCGGAAATGCGAGCCAAGACCGACAATCTGTTTGCTGCCGAAACCGGCTATGCGGACGTAAAGGGACACCTTCCGGTGGTCGAGGATATCCATCCGTTACTTGCCCCGATTACGATGATCCAGACCTTCTATACACTTGCTGAAAGTGTTGCGCTGGCGCGCGGCTGTAATCCGGATGCCCCGCCGCATCTATCGAAAGTGACGGAGACGCACTAATGACCAGTTTTGCCATTGCCAATGCCCGCATTTTCGACGGGACAGAATTTCTCGACGGAAAGGCGGTTGTTATACGCGATGGCAAAATTGATGCCATTTGCCCGGATAACGCCCTGCCCGACGGGATTGACGTTGTCGATGGCAAGGGACAGGTTCTTGCCCCCGGACTGATTGATGTTCAGGTCAATGGTGGTGGCGGCGTTCTTTTGAATGATCACCCGGATGTCGCTGGTATTCGCGCCATCATGGCAGCCCATCGCAAATTTGGCACCACGGCGATGCTACCGACCTTGATCACGGATTATCGTGACAAGATGGAAGCAGCCATTGCGGCGGTTGAGGACGCGATTAACGCAAACGTCCCTGGCATTGTCGGCATTCATCTTGAAGGGCCGTATCTGAACAAAGAACGCAAGGGTGTGCATTCAGCCGACATCATCCGCCCGATGGAAGATGACGCAATCGATCTTCTAAGTCGTCTTCCAAATGGCCGCATACTGGTAACAATGGCACCGGAAAAGGCCACTAGCGGGACGATCAAGAAGCTTTCTGACAAAGGTATTCTTGTCTGTGCCGGGCACACGGCAGGTACCTATGACGACATTCAAAAGGCGATCAGCGAAGGTTTGCGCGGCTTTACGCATCTGTTCAATGCCATGAGTCCCCTTACCCACCGTGAACCCGGTGTTGCCGGGGCTGCGATGGCCGATGATGCAACATGGTGTGGCCTGATTGTTGACGGTTATCACGTTCATCCCGCCGCGGTGAAGATTGCTGTAAACGCAAAGGCAACCGGCAAGATCATGTTGGTCACTGATGCCATGCCGACTGTCGGGGCCTCGGACAAGCGATTCAATCTTGGCGGGGAAGAAATTATTGCCACGGATGGCCGGTGCGCCCTGGCGGATGGGACACTGGCGGGTTCCGATCTTGATATGATTGGTGCGGTTCGAAATTGCGTGGAAATGGTCGGGATTGAGCTTGGCGAAGCCCTTCGCATGGGGTCACTTTACCCGGCTGCGTTCTTGAAACTGGATCATAAAATGGGGCGTATCGCCCCGGGCTATCAGGCGGACATGATCCTGTTTGATGGCGAATACAACGTGACCAGAAGCTGGATCAATGGCACCGAATAGCAGGCACAATCAATAATTTTCAGGTATTTCAGGAGGCACAAATGAAGCCGGTTCGCATTCTTGTCATTGGGCTTGGCAATATGGGCATGTCCCATGCAAAGGCCTATCACGCCCTTGACGGGTACGAGATTGTCGGCATCTGTGCCCGGTCGCCCATTCCTGCTGATAAATTGCCGGACGGTTTTGCAAACTATCCTCAGTTTACCGATTTTCACACTGCCCTTGCCGAGACGAAACCGGATGCAGTTTCGATAAATACCTATACCGAGACCCATGCGGACTTTGCGATTGCCGCCTTTGAAGCCGGTGCGCATGTCTTTATCGAAAAGCCGCTTGCAGCCACTGTCGAAGATGCCGAACGGGTTGTGGCAAGCGCACGCAAACATGACCGCAAGCTCGTGATTGGCTATATCCTGCGCCATCATCCGTCCTGGGAAAAGTTTGTTGAAATTGCCAAGACCCTTGGCAAGCCGCTTGTGATGCGCATGAACCTTAACCAGCAAAGCAGTGGCGCATTCTGGGAAACCCACAAACGTCTTCTGAACAGCGTATCGCCCATTGTCGATTGCGGTGTTCATTATCTTGATATCATGTGTCTGATGACCGGGGCCAAACCGGTGTCGGTCAATGCAATCGGTGTTCGCCTGTCTGAGGATGTCGCGCCCGACATGTATAATTACGGGCAGTTGCAAGTTCGCTTTGATGACGGTTCTGTTGGCTGGTACGAAGCCGGCTGGGGCCCGATGATCAGCGAAACCGCCTTCTTTGTGAAAGATGTCATTGGCCCGAAAGGCAGCGTATCAATCACCGATGTCGAAGAAAAAGGTGCTGGATCGGCTGACATCGATACGCATACCAAGACAAATGCATTGCGCCTGCATCATGCGGAAACAGACAGTGCCGGTGAATTTACCCGCACAGACGAGATTATCCGCACCGATGACGAACCTGATCATGATGGTCTTTGCCTGCGCGAACAGCAATTTTTCCTAAAGTCTATAACAGAAAATCTTGACCTGACGCAGCATATGGAAGATGCATTGGGCTCTCTACGGATTGCCCTTGCCGCGGATCAGTCGGTTCGCACGGGGGCACCTGTTTTACTCTGACCCCCAGGAGGAGTACCCACATGCCTTCCGTTAAACCCGGTGTTGTTACCGGTGCTGCCTATCGTGACCTTGTCGCTGCCTGCAAGCAGGACGGTTACGCCCTTCCCGCTGTGAATATTACATCGTCAAGCACGATGAACGCAGCCCTTGAAGCCGCTGCGAATGCCGGTTCTGACATCATCATTCAGCTTTCGAATGGTGGCGCACAGTTCTTTGCTGGCAAGGGCATCAAGGACGCCGATGCGGCCCGTGTCGTGGGCGCAGTTTCGGCTGCCCGTCATGCGCAGCTTCTTGCTGAATATTATGGTGTTGCTGTTGTCATGCATACCGACCACGCGAACCGCAAGTTCGTTCCGTGGGTCGATGAAATGCTGAAATGGAGCGAAAAGGCCTATGCCGAAACCGGCAAGGCGCTTTACAGCTCCCACATGCTTGATCTGTCCGAAGAATCGCTTGAAGACAACCTGTCGACTTGCGAGACCTTCCTCAAACGCATGTCCGCCATCGAAATGAGCCTGGAAATCGAACTGGGTGTAACCGGTGGCGAAGAAGACGGCATCGGTCACGAACTTGATACTTCAAGTGACGAGATCGACCCGCGTCTTTACACCCGTCCGGAAGAAGTCGAAGAAGCCTATCGTCGCCTTTCGCCGCTTGGCCATTTCTCGGTCGCAGCTGCATTTGGCAACGTCCACGGCGTCTACAAGCCGGGTAACGTCAAACTGCGTCCGGAAATCCTTCTGGAAAGCCAGAAGTTTGTCGCCGAGAAGCATGGTCTTGATGACCGCCCGCTGGACTTCGTGTTCCATGGCGGTTCGGGTTCGGAAAAAGAAAAAATCGAAGAAGCCGTCGGCTATGGCGTCTTCAAGATGAATATCGACACCGATACCCAGTTTGCCTATGCCCGTCCGGTCGGTGAGTATGTTGAAGCAAATGCACGTGCTTTCAAATACCAGGTCGATCCGGAAACGGACAAACCCTACAAGAAAAATTACGACCCGCGTGTCTGGATCCGCGAAGCCGAACTGTCGATGGCAGCGCGCCTCGAAGAAGCCTTCAAGGATCTTGGTGCCACCGGTCGTTCCGTCACCAAAGGCTAAGCCATCTTTTGCGTTGGCTGACCCGTTGGGTCACAGGATTTATGAAACCCGCCGGACTTGTTCGGCGGGTTTTTTCATGCATTTTTGGGTGCGGCGATTGTGTAATGTCAGTCTCCTGACAAATACTGACAGGAACTGTCAGGGGTGCGCTTGCGTATAGTGTTTGCGTCCTCTATACACTTTCCGAACAATTCAGGAACAAAAGGCCCGACATGCTGACGAAAATTTCGGTTCGCGGTGCGAAAGAACACAATCTTCAGAACATTGATGTTGAATTGCCCCGCGATTCACTGGTGGTCATTACCGGCCTGTCGGGATCGGGTAAAAGTTCGCTTGCGTTCGATACGATCTATGCCGAAGGCCAGCGTCGCTATGTCGAAAGCCTGTCTGCATATGCCCGTCAGTTCCTTGAACTGATGCAAAAGCCGGATGTCGAATATATCGATGGTCTGTCGCCGGCCATTTCCATCGAACAAAAAACCACGTCGCGTAACCCGCGTTCGACCGTGGGGACCGTGACCGAGATTTATGACTATATGCGCTTGCTTTGGGCGCGTATCGGCATCCCCTATTCGCCTGCTACCGGCCTTCCCATTGTCAGTCAGACCGTGTCGCAGATGGTCGACCGAGTGATGGAAATGGAAGAAGGAACACGGTTGTATCTTTTGGCGCCGATCGTCCGTGGTCGTAAGGGTGAATACAAAAAAGAACTGCGTGATCTACGCTCGCGCGGGTTCCAGCGCGTCAAAATTGACGGCGAAATGTATGACATCGATGATGCGCCGGAACTGAATAAAAAGCTGAAGCACGACATTTCTGTTGTTGTCGATCGGCTGATCGTGAAAGACGGCATCGCAACCCGCCTGGCCGACAGTTTTGAAACTGCTCTTGAACTGACTGACGGCATTGTTCTTACCGAAGATGCAAAAACCGGCGAAACAACCGTATTCTCGGCGAAATTCGCCTGCCCGGTTTCCGGCTTCACGATCGAGGAAATCGAACCGCGTCTGTTTTCATTCAACAACCCGTTTGGCGCCTGCCCGGCCTGTGACGGTTTGGGAACCCAGATGGAGTTTGATCCGATGCTGGTTGTTCCCGATGAAAGCAAGACGCTTGAAGATGGGGCGGTCGCACCATGGGCCAGCACCACGTCGAAATATTACCTGCAGACCCTGAAATCAGTCGCAAAGCATTTCGGTTTTAAAACCAATGTTGCCTGGGAAAAGCTGCCCAAAACGGCGCAGGACATCATCCTGCATGGGTCGGGTGAAGAAGAGGTCACTGTCACCTATGACGATGGTTCGCGCAGTTACAAGGTTTCGCGCCCGTTCGAAGGTGTCATTCCGAACATGGCGCGACGCTGGCGCGAGACGGACAGTCAGTGGGCCCGCGATGAACTGGCCAAATATCAGATGGTGTCACATTGCCCAACCTGTGCGGGTAAACGCCTGAAGCCCGAAGCATTGGCTGTCAAAGTCGATGGTTGCGACATCTCGCAGGTGACGGGTCTTTCAATTGCCAAAGCCGGTGACTGGTTCATCGCCCTTGAAGGCAAGTTGAACGAAAAGGAAACCGAAATCGCGCGCCGTATTCTGCGCGAAATTAACGACCGGCTGCGCTTCTTGCGCGATGTCGGGCTTGATTATCTCTCTATGTCACGCACATCAGGCACCCTTTCGGGCGGTGAAAGCCAACGTATCCGTCTGGCGTCGCAAATCGGGTCGGGTTTGACCGGTGTTCTGTATGTACTTGATGAACCGTCCATTGGTCTGCATCAGCGCGACAATGACCGTCTGCTCGATACCCTTAAGCGGTTGCGTGATCTCGGGAATACGGTTCTGGTCGTTGAACATGATGAAGACGCCATTCGTGCGGCGGATTATGTCATTGATATGGGACCGGGTGCCGGCATTCATGGCGGACGCATCGTTGCCCAAGGCACCCCGGAAGAAATTCAGCAAAACCCAGAAAGCCTGACCGGCAAGTATCTGGTTGGTGTTGAACAGATTGCCGTTCCAAAGGAACGTCGCAAAGGCAACGGCAAGTCCATCACGATCAAGGGGGCCAAAGCCAACAACCTTCAGGGCATTGATGTCGACTTCCCATTGGGCAAGTTCATCTGTGTTACCGGTGTGTCAGGTGGCGGGAAATCCAGTCTTGTCATCGAAACGCTATATAAAGCGTTGGCAAAACGGATGCATAATGCCCGCCATCATCCCGGGGCACATGATGCAATTACCGGGATCGAGCTGATCGACAAGATCATTGATATCGACCAAAGCCCGATCGGGCGAACCCCGCGTTCGAACCCGGTGACCTATACCGGTGCCTTTACACCGATCCGTGACTGGTTTGCCCAGCTGCCAGAAGCCAAGACCCGCGGTTACAAGCCCGGACGTTTTTCATTCAACGTCAAAGGTGGTCGTTGCGAAGCCTGTCAGGGTGACGGTGTCATCAAAATCGAAATGCACTTCCTGCCCGACGTTTATGTCACGTGTGATCAGTGCAAGGGCAAAAGATACAACCGCGAAACGCTGGAAATATCCTTTAAAGGTAAATCGATATCTGATGTTCTTGACATGACGGTGGAAGAAGGCGCGGATTTCTTCAAGGCCGTCCCATCGATCCGTGACAAGATGGAAACCCTTAAACAGGTTGGTCTGTCCTATATCCATCTGGGCCAACAGGCCACAACCCTTTCGGGCGGTGAAGCGCAGCGCGTGAAGCTTGCCAAGGAACTATCAAAACGGGCGACCGGGCGGACAATCTATATTCTGGATGAACCGACCACCGGTCTTCATTTCCATGATATCCGCAAATTGCTTGAGGTCCTTCATACCCTTGTTGACCAAGGCAACACCGTGGTTGTGATCGAACATAACCTTGATGTTATCAAGACTGCCGACTGGATCATTGATATTGGTCCCGAAGGGGGCGACGGTGGTGGCCAACTGGTCGGCACCGGCACGCCCGAAGCCATCATGGCCAATGAGCGAAGCTATACCGGGCGCTATCTTAAGCGGCATTTGGGGCTTGAATAACCAAAGGGCTGCTTTCACCAGCCGCCGTTATAAAAGCCGCCACGATACAAAGAGAGGCGCGAACATTTTCTATGATGTTCGTGCCTCTTTTTCTTTGCGTGCCTGTGTGAGTAGACATCCTTGTCCTAACTGTTGCTTGCCACCCGGTTTTCGACCCGCCGCACAAGTGCAGTGCTTAGTCGTTCGCTAAACCCGGACAGAAAGGCAAAAACCAGAACGATTGACAGTTGCCGTCCGGCCGGTGACGAACTGCTGATCTGGTCGAGATCGTCAAGATTATGCAGATCGTCAAGCGGAATGGGCAACATCCCTGCCCGCAGCGCGAAAAGCACAATCAGGGCGAAACAAAATCCCATGCATGGACGGAACAGAAAATTGAAAAAAACCGATGATGGCTCCATCTCGGCCCATGGTGTCTGTTTGCCAAGCCGCATCATCATGCTGGTCAGAGCCCCGATCGCGCCGAAGCTGCCCACAAAAAACAAAAGATCATAGCTGAACCCGAAAAGCTTGCCGTTTCCGGTGCTGATGATGGTGTCAATCTGAACAAACAGCAGTACGGCAAAAATCAATACGATCGGCGACAGGGCAAGTGCCAATGCGGCAATACGCAAACTTTTGTTGAATGCCTTTCGCAGGGTTGTTTGCGGTGATGACGGTTTCGGGTGTTCTTTGGCCTCGTCTTGCAGATCATGCAAATAGCCATGAACGAACCCGTCACGGCCCTGGTTAAGTGCAAGAAGCATCAAAATGGCGTCTGATTGCTTGCGCTCCCGGCCGGGATCATCAAGGGTTTCGTCTTCATTGCGCCACCAACGCAAAAACGCCCGTGTAACAAGGGATGCGCGCCATCCCTGACGTGTTGCAACCACATATTCGATCATGCTTTCGATGTCGGTGGCAGTGAAATTGCCGTCATTAAAACCGCCGAATGGAAAACCGACCCTGCGTTCACTGTTATCGGGCTTTTCATTATCCTGCGCGTCGCATCTGTCCTTGCCATCAATGATGACGGGGCGCCGCCGCGGCACCAGACCGATAACCGGGCAATGTGTGGGTTCGTATCCATATGGGTGATGCGGGTAGCTCATGTCGGCCCCAGTTTCACATATGTTTGACAGAACGGGTCTGGCATTTATGACGGGGAAGATGTGGCTTTGTGAATTAATCATGCCTGCATGCACAAAGCCAACGGGCACTATGGCGCAAATCACTTGAAATCTTCCCCCATGCACCGCTATGTGTGTGCCAAGCATTCAAACACATTCTTCGCGAGGAGTTCGCACACGTGAATACGGTGAAACCTGTTCATATCATTGGCGCCGGTCTGGCGGGCAGTGAAGCCGCCTGGCAACTGGCCGAGGCCGGTGTGCCGGTGGTTCTGCATGAAATGCGCCCGGTTCGCCCGACAGACGCGCACCATACCGACAAATGCGCCGAACTCGTCTGTTCAAACTCGTTCCGGTCCGATGACAAGGAATATAATGCCGTCGGCCTGATCCATGACGAAATGCGCCGTGCGGGTTCGATCATCATGCGGTGTGCCGATCAGCACAAAGTCCCCGCTGGCGGTGCCCTTGCCGTTGATCGCGAAGGTTTTTCGCAGGCGGTCACCGAAGCGCTAGAAAGCCATCCGTTGATCACAATGGAGCGCGGCGAGATTGATGGTCTTCCCCCCGAGGAATGGGAACAGACCATCATTGCCACCGGTCCCTTGACGTCAGGTGCGCTGGCCGACGCCATCCGCAAGGTTACCGGCGAAGAAAGCCTGGCCTTCTTTGATGCGATTGCACCAATTGTCTATAAAGAAAGCATCGATTTCGACAAGGCCTGGTTCCAGTCGCGATATGACAAGGGCGACGGCAAGGATTACATCAACTGCCCGATGGATGCGGACGAATATAACCGCTTTATCGACGCCCTGATCGAAGGCGAGAAAACCGAATTCAAGGAATGGGAAAAAGACACGCCCTATTTCGACGGCTGTCTTCCGATTGAAGTCATGGCCGAACGCGGTCGTGAAACCTTGCGCCACGGGCCGATGAAACCGGTCGGACTGACCAACCCGCACAACCCGACTGTAAAGCCACGCGCGATTGTTCAGCTTCGTCAGGATAATGCCCTTGGTACACTTTACAATATGGTCGGTTTCCAGACCAAACTGAAATACGGTGCCCAGATTGACGTTTTCCGTACCATTCCGGGTCTGGAAAATGCCGAGTTTGCCCGCCTGGGCGGCATTCATCGCAATACGTTCCTGAATTCACCGCGTTTGCTTGATGAGACACTGCGTCTCAAAGCCCGTTCTGATCTGCGATTTGCCGGTCAGATTACCGGTTGCGAAGGCTATGTTGAAAGTGCTGCGGTCGGTTTGATGGTTGGTCGGTTCACAGCTGCGGAAAAAGCCGGTGTTGCCATCCCTACCCCGCCGCTGGCGACCGCGATGGGCGCCCTTCTGAACCACATTACCGGTGGTGCCGATGAAAGCACCTTCCAGCCGATGAATGTCAATTTTGGTCTGTTCCCTGATCTGGAGCTGACCAAACGGGTCAAGGGCCGCGACCGCAAAAAGCTTTATACAGATCGTGCCATTCCGTTGTTTGATGAATGGCTAAGTGCGATCAACGCCGCCTGATATGACAAAAGCCGCATCTTCGGATGCGGCTTTTTCATTGGCACCAGTGCAATTCGCGACTAGTAGCTTTTCTTCTGACGGGTCAGCTTTCCGGTAACATCGCGAATTTGCTCGCCATCGCGGAACCGCCGGAAAATCAGATCCATATTGCCGTCTTCGTCGAGTTTCCGTTCATAGACCTGCATCTCGTAGCCGCCCTCGTCCGTGATATAAAGGGCATGAATGGTCAAGGTCTTGTCAACGATACGGGCCCAAAAGAACGGCTCGCCCTTTAACGGGTCATTGGGAATGCGTTTCCCGAACAATCCCGAACGCATGGCACTGCCATAAATGTCGGGACGTTCGGTCGAATAAAACTCGATGCTTAGTGATACATTCTTTTCGCGGCCATCGGCCTTGTGGATGACAGTCGCCCAATCAACGTTGAAACCGCGTTCTGTCTTGGCGATTGTAACGTCAAGATCACGTGCCTGCAGCTCACCTTCGGCGTGTTCAATGGTCACCCCGTGATAGACTCCGACAAACGGATCAATGCTGGCGGCCTGGCCAATTGATGGCAAAAATCCCATCAGGCAAATCAACCCGGCCAGCATCAGCCTGGTCAGCCAATCACGTCCGGGTCTGGAATGCGGATATGCCATATGAGCCCTCATTCTGGGTGGCTACTGAACGTTACGCCGCGAAATCAACGCGTTAATCACGCTAGCACGGACAGAACAAACCTGTCTTATCCTTTATCGTTAATGTAGATGATATTTTTGCAATATCCAGTCTGTCCGATGAAACCTAATATCGTTTCAACAGACCATTCACCATCAGACGGACACTGGCCGGGCGCGCCAAACCAAATTCGGCCGAGAACGGATCGAATTTCGCCTTGGCAAGTTTGCGCAAATATCCATCGGCCAGCACCATCGGCAGGACTGCGGCATGTGCGCCCTTTGGAACAGCGCGGCGATGTTTGCGTGCTTCTTTGATGCGGCTTTGCGCGAGTTCGGCCAGTTCACGGGTCAGATTGCGAACTTCATCCTTCTTACGAAATTCGAAAATGTCACTTTGGACGACATTGTGGTGTTCCATCCGATCCTTGGGCAGATAAAGCCGTTTGGCGCGCCCGTGAAACACCATGGCGCGCAGGATCCCGACCAACCCGTATGCGTTGCCGGCAAGGCGCACGGCCTGTTGACCCGCTTCATCCGTAACACCCAGTATACGCGCTGCAAGAACCGCCATCTGCCCCGATGTTTGATCAATATATCGGTCAAGTTCCGCCTGATCTGCCGGTTGGCGATCCTCTAGATCGAATTCACGTGCCGCCACAACCGTTTCCAGATCGTCGACGGACAAAGCCCCGGTTTGCACCAGATCTGCCAACGGTTCGACGACCTCATGCTTGCGGACCTTGCCTTCGGCGATTTCCGAAAGCGTATCGCGCCACCATTGCAGGCGGATATGGCCCAGCATAATCTCACTGACCATTTCACGGGTTTTCGAAACTTCCTGATTGAAGGCATAAAGGGTGAATAGGTCTTCGCGCTTTTCCGGTGCCGCAAACAGGGCACACAGAAAACGGTCGCGGTCGTGGCGGCGCGTATAGTCCGCGCAATGTGATAATTTTGGCGTATCAGTCATTCTGTTTATCCGATCTGACGTGCGGGTCGCTGATCGTTTTTGGTGTCGACAAGGTTATCAGGAAGGCTTTCGACATAAAGCGATTGGGATGGGAAGGCAAAGGCAGCGTCTTCTTCCTCGACGATGCGCTTGAATGCGATGATGTGGCGGTTGCGAATTTCACGCCATGTAACCCAGTCGGTGGTCTTCGTAAAGTAATACAGATCAATATTGATCGAGCTTGCACCGAAATCGGACAAATGAACCATCTGCGCAACATCCGTCTGTGCGACGTCGTCGTCATTTTTCAGAAAGTCGCGCAGCTTTTCGACAATCCGTTCCATCTGTTTGGCTGTTGTGCGGTATTCCAGTCCGATGACCATCTTGATGCGACGATGGGTCATGCGTGACCAGTTGATCACGGGTGAGTCCACAATCTGGGCATTTGGCATGGTGACAAGCGCCTTGGCAAAGGTCCGGACCTTGGTCGCCCTCAGGCCCACCTCCTCCACCGTTCCTTCGAAATGGGGCGTTTCAATCCAGTCACCGCGCTTGTAAAGATTGTCCGCAAAGATCGTCAGGCCGCCAAAGATGTTGGCAACCGAATCTTTGGCCGCCAGCGCCACAGCCATCCCCGCAAGACCAAGCCCGCCCAGAAAGGCCGAAACATCAATTCCCCACCCTTCAAGGAAGATAACAAAGCCGATCACAACGATCAGCGTTTTGACCCCGCGGATAAAGAATTGTCGCAAGTCGTCACCAAGACCGGCACCAAACCGCCCGATCAGGCTGTTAAGTGATACCGCAACCGGTTCGACAGCCCGAAACAGGGCCCAGAACACGCAAAACATTGCTGCGATATGGACTGCCTCGATCAGGGGCGCATCAATCGCCACCGGCAGGTCCAGAAGCTCCACGGCGAAATACGCGCCCAGCAACATCACCAGCACCTGGAGCGGCAAGGCAAAGGCATCAAGGACATTTGCAATCATGCTGCGTTCGGTTTGATGCGCGATGCGTCTCAAAACGCCAAGTACCCCGCGCACCAGAACGCGCTTGAACACAAAGAATACGAACAGGACCAAAATCGCACCAACAAGCCGTCCGACTTCGCCGCCGCCAAGCAGATCGACCCAACTGTTCATTTGGTCGATGACTTCGGTGTTTAGGCTGTCCAGTTCGTTTGAAATTTCATCCATGGCTTGTAAGCTGTTCTGCTGTTAAGGTTATTTTGTCAGACCGAATGACACGATAACGTGCAAACCAGTTAATTCTGGCCTTGTATAACAATTAAAGTGGCGCAGGCATATGGCATCCTTCACGTCTGGGAAAGTTCACGTTGTTGGCGGCGGCCTTGCCGGGGCGGCATTGGCAACCCGAATGGCAGAAGATGGTGCAGAAGTCGTCCTTTATGACGAAGGCGAGCCGTTTGAAAGCCGTTGGACGCGCGGCATGCAAACCGCCCCTGAAAACCACAAAACTGCTGAACCCGAGATTTTCTATGACCCCGAAGGACTGGTTGCCGATTATTTTGCCGGTTTCCCGGAAATTCCCAAAAAGCTGATCCGACCAGCCCATTGCGTGATCGGACTTAAACGAGGCCGGCGCAAGCCAGCCGTTATTTCACTTGATCACGGTATCGCGCGTGCCCTTGTTGCCCGACGACTTGGCTTTATCGCGCGCGCCTATACTGCCCTTGGTTTGTCGCGGCAACGCTTTGCCAGTGAAGAAAGCCGGGTTGATAACGTTCTGTCTTCGGGTGACTTCGATAGTGACGAACAGGCCAACCAGCCCGGCACATACCATCGCGATGCATTGGCGGTGTTGGCTGAAACATTGTTTTCGATCCCGGCGCACCGGTGTTCACGCGCCCTGTTGGCACGTGTTCTTGTTCCTAAAATATCCGCATTGTTTTCAAAGTCACACGAACCGGTATTTTCGGCCATTGATCCGATCATCCTTAATGACATTGCCCTTCCGACCTTGCGCGAACGATTTGTTGCCGCGGGTGGCACAGTGATGGCACGCACAAAACTGGGCGACATTGACAGTACATCGGAGTTCGCAACGGACTTGCTGTTTAATGACGATATTCAGGTGGTTCTTAAGCCAGGTGACGCCGTTGTGCTGGCGCTGCATCCTCGGCCGCTTTGCGATGCGGTGCCTGATATCGGCATTCCACCGGCCCCTGCCCGCCGCCAGACCGTTGCCTTTGAAATGCGGCGGCCATTTGCCGAACCAAGTTGCCTTCTGGTCAGTGACGACCTTGTCCGGGCAATCTACTGTCATCGCCGCCACGTGCAGGTCAGCCTCAATAGCAGCTTTCACATGCCGACCGACGGCACCACTGATCAGATTGTTGCCCGGGTCTGGCAAAGATGTCTGTGGTTATGCAATCAATATCTCAATGTCGATCTGCAAGCACGGTCTCGCAATGCTGACGGGATCGACCATCCGAAATTCAGCTTCATCGATGCCGAGGCCCCTTTCCCGGAATTCACCCCGGGCCATGCGGCTTTACGTGATCGTTTGCGATTGCCGTGGAAGAACCTGTTTCTGTGCGGGGAATCGTTCCCGGCCGGCTATGCACCGGGCCCTGCTGCAATATTTGCCAGCGTAAAGCAGGTCCGCCATCAGTTGCAGCACTATCTGCGCGGCTAGCCTTGATCAAACCGCAATCAAGGCTGCTGCGACGCGGCGTGCTTCGGCGACAAGAACGTTATAGGTCCGGCATGCCGCACCAGTATCCATCGGTTCGATCACAATGCCATGTTCCTTCAATGCGTGGCGCCACGCGAATGGCACCGGCATCAGGCGGCTGCCCATACCAAGCAGCAGAATTTCGATCTCGTCTGCTTTTTCGATCACGCGGGCGAATGAGTCGACCGTGATATCGTCCATGGATTTTATGTTCCAGGAATAGATTGATTCCGGAAACAGCAAGACCGATCCATTGACGGTTTCTTCGCCAAAGCGGAACAGACCGTCACCGTAACTCGACACCAGATTGCGACCTTCGGCAACAAGTGGGCTGACTTCAAGTGACATGGCAATCCTCATATGGTCTGGTGCGCAGTTTTCCACCCGGTTCAGGCAGAAAGCCAAAAGAAAAAGGCCGAGGCGTTTTCGCACATCCCCGGCCTTCTTGCAAATTCTAGATCATCCGATCAGCGATCAGGCTTTTGCTTCCTGACCTTCTTCGGCTTCCGGAATTTTCCGTTTGAGACGCAACACAATCAGAAGTGGCGATGCCACACAAATCGATGAATATGTCCCGATCACGATGCCAAAGATCAGCGCCATGGTGAAACCGCGGATCGCCTCGCCGCCAAAGGCAAACAACGCAATCAGCGCCAACAAGGTCGTGAACGACGTCATGGTCGTACGCGACAGTGTCGAGTTGATCGAAAGATCAAGCAGATCCGGGATTTCCATTTTGCGGAACTTGCGCAGATATTCACGGATACGGTCAAACACAACGACCGTATCGTTGATCGAATAACCTGCAACCGTCAAAACCGCCGCCAGCGTTGCCAGATCAAACTGCACACCAGTGATCACAAAGAAGCCAACCGTGATCACGACGTCATGCAAAAGCGCAACAACGGATGCCACGGCGAACTGCCATTCAAACCGGAACCAGATATAGATCATGATCAGCAGAAGCGAGATCACAACCGAATAAAATCCGGCTTCCTTGAGCTCGTCACCGACTTTCGGGCCGACGAGCTCGCTTCGACGGATGGTTACATTTTCGCCAAGGGCTTCTGTAACTTTCGCCAATGCGGCCATCTGGGCCTTTTCGTCACCATCCTGACGCTGGAGCTGGATCAACACATCGTCAGCCGCCCCAAATTCCTGGATCGAGACATCGCCAAGACCAAGGCTGCCCAACTTGTCGCGCAAACCGCTAATGTCTGCCGGACCTTCGGTCTTGATCTCGACCAGGATACCCCCGCGGAAATCAATCCCGAAATTAAGGCCTTTGGTCGCAAACAGTGCCGCAGATGCAAGAACCAGCGCCATCGATACGATGTAAAAGATTTTCCGGAATTTGAGGAACGGGATGTTCACGTCATCCGGGATAAGATGCAAAGGTTTCATATCTTCCCTGTTCCCTTCCTCAAAGTACCAGTTCCGTCGGGCGGCTGCGCTTGACCCAGACGGAAATCATCAAACGGGTCAACCAGATCGCCGAGAACATCGACGTGATGATCCCGATGGCCAGCGTGACGGCAAAGCCCTTGATCGGGCCAGAGCCGAAGCTGAACAGCACCAGGGCCGCAATCAGCGTCGTGATGTTCGCATCAAGAATGGTCGACATGGCACTGCGATAACCGGCATCAATCGAATTGATGATCGTTCGGCCGTTACGACGTTCTTCGCGAATGCGTTCAAAGATCAGAACGTTGGCATCAACCGCCATACCGACCGTCAGAACGATACCTGCAATCCCCGGCAGCGTCAGTGTTGCCTGCAAGACAGACATCACCGCCAAAACAAGGATCAGGTTCATCATCAGGGCGATGTCGGCATATATGCCAAAACGTCCATAGCTGATCACCATGAAGGCAATAACAAACACCAGACCAAGAACAGCAGCGATTTCGCCAGCTTCAACCGAATCCTGACCAAGGCCCGGACCGACGGAACGTTCTTCAAGGATCTGCATCGGGGCCGGCAATGCACCAGCACGCAGCAGCAGTGAAAGATCGTTGGCTTCCTGCACGCTGAATTGTCCGGTGATGATGCCGTTGCCGCCCAGGATCGGTTCATTGATCCGCGGCGCGGAAATCACTTCACCATCCAGAACGATTGCCAGGCCACGCCCGGCATTCTTGCTGGTGACATCGCCGAAACGGGCGCCACCGGCCGCATCAAAGCGGAACGATACAACAGGACGACCGTCACTGAAGGTCGGCTGGGAATCAACAAGATTGTCCCCGGATACGACAATACGACGATCAATCAGATATTCGCGGATGCCAGCAGCCTTGTCCGACGCATCAGCAGCCGGCAGGATCATGGTTCCCGGCGGAAGACCGGTTGCACGGGCTTCAGCGGCCGTTTTCTCGTTATTTACAAGATGGAAGTTCATCTTGGCGGTACGACCAAGGATCGCACGCAAACGCGACGGGTCATCAAGACCGGGCACCTGAACAACAATGCGATTTTCGCCCTGACGCTGGATCGACGGTTCCGTCGTGCCAAGTTCGTCAACACGGCGACGCACCACTTCAAGTGACTGCGCAATGGCACGGTCGATCAATTCCTTGCGGGCAACGGCGTTATAGGTAACGTGGATGTTGTTCCCCTCGCCGCTCAGCTCCGTATTGGGTTCTGCTGCGCGGGCGATCTCGCGGGCTTTTTCAACATCTTCAGGTTTGAGGATGGTGATCTCGGCACCGTTCGCGGTTGCTTCGCGCGGGCGGTTGCGGATCTGTTCCTGGCGCAGGTCGGTGCGGATCGTATCGGCAAGTGCGTCATAACGTTCACGCAGGACACTGTCCGTATCGACTTCAAGCAGCATATGCGAGCCGCCACGAAGGTCGAGGCCAAGATTAATCTGCTTGCCGGGCAAATAGCTTGCCTCGGTCGGGAATGTTCCCGACGGCAGGAAGTTTGGCGCGGCGTATATCACGCCCAAAGCACACACCAGAAGGACCAGTGCTGCTTTCCATTTGGTAAAATAAAGCATGTGTTCTTTGACCGGATCTGTCTGGGTCAACCTTGGTCTGGTTCCAAGGTTCTTGGAACAACGGGTATTTTGTACCGCTTCAGGCCACCGGTAAAATGCAAGAAGGCGGAGCCATGTGCCCCGCCTCACTTAGCGCGAAGAGATCAGTCTTTTTTGGTCTCTTCTTCTTTTTCTTCTTCTTTGGCGTCGTTCTTGGCCGGTTCGGTTTTCGACAGAACTGTCGAAACCATGCCGCGTGCCACTTTGACTTTTACGCCTTCGGCAATCTCGACGGACAACTCGTCATCACCAACAACTTTGGCAACGGTGCCGATCAGGCCACCTGCGGTGACGATTTTGTCGCCACGGCGGATCGCCTCGAGCATTGCTTTATGTTCTTTCTGTTTTTTCTGCTGAGGACGGATGAGCAGGAAATAGAAAACAACGAAAATCAGGATAAGCGGTGCGAACTGCATCAGTGCGCCTGCACCATCTGCACCACCAGCGGCCTGAGCGTAAGCCGTCGAAATAAACATTAGGAACTCCTAATTCCTCAGAACAAAAAATATCAACTGCCGGAATATAACGGCGTACAACGCCAAAGCAAGGAAGAACCGGATATAAAGGCGGAAAATTGGAAAACATGTGGTTTGGATCACCTCGATCCCGAACCGGTCTGACCGTAACAAGCTGTTCCATTTGGTAGTCGGTATGCTAGTTTTCCCGCCAACAGGGTCTGTATTTAATGCAAGGACTGAAATGATCACCCGTTTTGAACGGGCCATGGTGCGACCTGCCCAAGTAACGTGCGGGCTTGGTGTCGTGTCATTCGTTTCGGCAACCGGTTTTCCGCAGTCCCTTATGTCACCAAAAACAACAAACATCCAAGAGGCTTCGATGAGTACGGATTTCGATAAGTTGCTGCCAACGCTTGAACGGATTGCAACAGCACTTGAACGCATGGCCCCACCAGCACGAACCGAAAATGACCTGAGCGCGGCGGACGCCTTTGTATGGCAGGCCGAAACCGGCTATTTGCAGCCGGTGCGCAACGTCAACCGTATCGATATCGAGCTGCTGCAAGGCATCGGCCAGCAAAAGGAAATCCTGTATAACAACACGAAACGTTTTGCAGACGGATTACCAGCCAACAACGCCCTGTTGTGGGGCGCACGCGGCACGGGCAAAAGCTCCATCGTCAAGGCGATGCACGCTAAAATCAACGCAGAACGTCCGGCCGCCTTGGCCCTGGTGGAGATTCACCGTGAAGACATTCCCAGCCTGCCCGACTTGCTTCACATTCTTGAACAAAGTGGCCGCCGCACGATCCTGTTTTGTGATGACCTGTCATTCGATATGCAGGATGAAAGCTACAAGTCGCTGAAAGCAGTGCTTGAAGGCGGAATTGAAGGCCGTCCCAAGAACGTTATTTTCTATGCCACGTCAAACCGCCGTCACCTTATGGCCCGTGACATGATTGAAAATGAACGTTCAACCGCGATCAACCCGTCCGAAGCGGTTGAGGAAAAGGTTTCACTGTCGGACCGCTTTGGTCTGTGGCTTGGCTTCCACAACATTTCCCAGGACGTCTATTTCGAAATCATCGAAGGCTACGCAAAGGAATTCAACCTCGACATGCCGGTTGAAGAACTGCACGCACGGGCCAAGGAATGGACCGTTACCCGTGGCAGCCGTTCGGGCCGCGTGGCCTGGCAGTTTATTCAGGAAATTGCCGGTGAACTTGGCAAGTCGCTCGATTAAGCCGGTGCACAAGCGCTTTGGTGCCACATCAAAAAAAACACCCGGATCTTTGTCCGGGTGTTTTGCTATCTGGAAACCATGACACTTGGCAGATATTTCAACGGGTCTGATGACTTGCGCCCGTTGCGGACTTCAAAATGAAGCTGCGGGAATGTCACAGCGCCGGTTGTTCCGACACTTGAGATCCGCTGCCCACGTTCAACAACATCGCCGCGCGCCACCAGCGGGTTTTCGGTATGGGCATAGGCCGTGACGAAATTGTCAGCATGCTTGATCAGGATCAGGTTCCCGAAACCGCGCAACTCGTTCCCGACATAGGTTACAACACCATTTTCGGCAGCAAGGATCGGTGTCCCGCGATTGGCCTGAATGTTGATCCCGTCATTAAACAGGCCACCCGTACCGGCCCCGTATTTCAGGACCACCTTCCCTTGCACCGGCCAGATGAAGCCGTTGCGATCGGCCGGCTCGGCAATCACGACATTCTTGCGGGTGTCGCTTCCTTCACCGGCAACCGGTGTCGGTCGGGTATCTGTGACCCAACTGCGTGTGGAGGCGATTTCGCGCTGTGCATCTGCGGCAAAGTCTTGCGGTTTGATCCCGGGTGTTGGAATATTTCCACCTTCTCTCGGGGCGACACGGGCGACCTGTGTTTGAACAGTCGATCGTGACGCTGAGGACGAAGTGTCTTTTTCAAGCGGAATGCTGACCACCTGTCTTTGACCGCCAATCGTTACTGTTTTCGTCGGCGACGAAGTCGATGTGCGTGCTGCGACGCTGGTTGGCGGCGAACTGTCATAATCTGGCGTCCATGGCGGCAATACAAGCCGCTGGCCCGGATAAATGACATAGGGTTTTCTAAGGTTGTTGCGGGCAGCAAACTGGGTAAAGTCCGTACGATACCGTGTTGCCAGCTCGGATACCGTATCGCCGGGTTCCACAGTAATCACCCGTTCTCCGTTTTGGAGCTTGGGCATGCTATAGGGGCTGTAGCTTGCCCCGTCGCCATAAACCACCGGCACAGGGACGGAATTCAGCAAACAGCCACTCAGCGCCGCGCTTGTCGCACAGACAAGCAGCAGTCGTTTTCCGCTATGAACAGCAAATTTGACACAATTTTCCATCATGTTAACGATTGTCTGCGAACAGCCGTTAACAATCGGTAAGCAAGCTTGTGATTTGACCCGATATTCGGTGAATTTGTTCTAGAATTCTTCTGTGCCGGGCAACATCGGAACAAAGCGCACCGGCATCAATTCGGTGACTTCAACCCCGCTTGGTGTGCGCAACACACGCAATAGCAGCTGCGTATGTGACACTTCGCCCACCGGCACCACCATGATCCCGCCAACTGCAAGCTGATCAACCAATACCGGCGGCACATCCTGGGCCGCAGCCGTGACAATGATACGATCAAACGGTGCCTGGTTTTTCCAGCCAAGTCCCCCGTCACCATGAAGGGTGGAAATGGTGTGCAAGCCAAGCGCACGGAACTGTTCTTCTGCCTGACGCAAAAGCGGCTTGTGCCGTTCAAGTGTATAAACACGGCGCGCCAGCTTGGCCAGAATTGCGGCCTGGTATCCGGAGCCGGTGCCGACCTCAAGAACCTTCATACGGTCATTAAGCTCAAGCGCCTGGGTCATCAGTGCCACGATATAGGGCTGCGAAATCGTTTGGCCCTTGCTGATCGGAAGAGCCACATTTTCCCAAGCACGATCAACAAACGGCTCGGCAACAAATGACTCGCGCGGGACTTCCGCCAATGCACGCAAAACTGCCTCGTCATGAATGCCGTCATGGCGAAGCGTCTGAAGCAAATCGGCTATTTTTGATTCACGTGTAATGACCGGCTCGTTCACGGGAAAGCTTTCGTCAGGTTGTCAAAAGTCTCGTAATGGGTGAAATCAAGGCTGATCGGGGTGACCGAAATATTGCCCTGTTCAATGACGCGCAGATCAGCAGACGGATCTTCCGGCAATTCCGACCGGATGGCACCGATCCAGTAATATGGTTCACCACGCGGATCAAGACGTTCGGCAATATGATCGCCGATCTTGCGCTGTCCCTGCTTGGAAATCTTGACCGAAGCACCGCCGGGTGCCTCGTGCTCGGGGAAGTTGACGTTGATCAGAACACCTTTGGGCCAGGTATTTTTGACCAGTGTTGCTGCAACATCCTTCAGATATTTTTCCGCGATGGTCCAGTCGATCATCTCGCCGGAAAAATACTGGGAAAATGCGATGGCCGGAACATTCAGCAATGTTGCTTCCATCGCGGCCGCGACGGTTCCGGAATAGGTTACATCTTCGCCAAGGTTTCCGCCGCGGTTAATACCGGAAAGAACAATGTCTGGCGGGCTGTCACGCATTACCTGCTGCAAGCCCAAAAGAACGCAGTCTGTCGGCGTGCCATCGACGGCAAAATGGCGGTCATCGCGCTTGTGAATGCGCAAAGGACGGCGCAGGGTCAATGAATGACCTGCGCCGCTTTGTTCGATTGACGGAGCGATGACCCAGACGTCATCGGAGAATTCCCGCGCAAGACGTTCAAGCAGCTTGATCCCCGGTGCATCAATGCCGTCATCATTGCTGATCAGGATACGTGCGTTGGTCAGATCAATCATGCCGGTTTTGCCTTAGCGCGGGGAAATAACCTCGAGACCGCCCATATAGGGCTTGAGCGCGTCCGGAACCCGGATCGAACCGTCTGCCTGCTGATAGTTTTCCATCACTGCAATCAGGCAACGTCCAACCGCAAGCCCAGAACCGTTCAATGTATGGACAAACTGGGTTTTCTTGTCACCAGCGGCACGATAGCGGGCATTCATGCGGCGCGCCTGGAAGTCACGGGTGTTCGAACATGACGAAATTTCGCGATAACGTCCCTGCCCCGGCAACCAGACTTCAATGTCATAGGTCTTGCATGCCGAGAACCCGATATCGCCGGTGCACAGAATGACCGTACGGTACGGCAGACCAAGGCGCTCAAGGACGGTTTCCGCACAGCGTGTCTTGCGGCTCAGTTCCTCGTCAGACTTTTCTGCCTCGACGATCGACACCATTTCGACCTTTGAAAACTGATGCTGACGGATCATGCCACGCGTATCACGGCCAGCAGACCCTGCTTCGGAACGGAAGCATTGCGTCAGCGCGGTATAGCGCAGCGGCAATTTTGCCTGATCAATGATGTCGCCGGCAACCTGATTGGTCAGGGTGACTTCCGATGTCGGAATCAACCAGTAATCATTGGTGGTTTTAAACGAATCCTCGGCGAATTTCGGCAACTGTCCGGTGCCGAACATCGCGTCATCACGCACCAGCATCGGCGTTACGGTTTCTTCGTAACCGTGTTCGGTGGTGTGAAGGTCAATCATGAACTGTGCCAAAGCACGTTCAAGCTTTGCCAGACCGCCACGCAAAATGACAAACCGCGAGCCCGACAGTTTTGCTGCGGTTTCGAAGTCCATCATGGCAAGCTTTTCGCCAATTTCGAAATGCTCAAGCGGCTTGAAATCGAATTCTGCCGGTGTGCCCCAGCGATTCACTTCGACATTGTCATCTTCGTCATCGCCAACCGGTACTTCCGGATCAAGAATATTGGCAAAGGATGACAGCAACAGATCAAGCTGTTCGTTCAGGGCGGCCTGCCCGTCTTCGGCTTCCTTGATCTTGTCTTTGAGCGTGCCCATTTCGGCCATCAGGTCGTCGGCATTCTCGCCTTTCTTGCGAAGCATGCCGATCTCGCCGGAAATGGCCTTGCGGCGCGCCAGCATTTCCTGATGTTCTGTCATCAGTTTGCGGCGTTCGACGTCGATATTCATCAGACGTTCCGCCGTAATTTCCTGTTTGCGTGCAGCCATTGCTGCGTCAAAAGCCTCGGGATTTTCCCGAATCCATTTAATGTCGTGCATCGAACAGCACCCTGTCAGTCAAATATTTGTGGCTTTATACGATGGGGTGAACACAAGGTCCACCCCACCAAATCAGACGTTTCGGGATCACAATTCCAACTAGCGCGCGTTATTGAAATCGTCTTCACCATCATCACGTTGCGATGGTCCCGCAATTTGGGAGGAAGGCTTTGCTGATGACGTGTCTGTCACGGATGCCTGGCCGTGATCATAAGATGCCGCGGCGGCCGCCTGCTCATCCACACTGTCATCCGTGCCTTCTTGCGCATTTTCGGACGTCTCATCTTCTGACGGATCATCTTCATCGTCGTCGTCATTTTCGGCCGCCTGACGCTTCTTGCGCTCGGAAATCCGCGCCATGACGATCGAAATTTCATAAAGAATAATGATCGGAATGCCGAGACCAACCTGGGAAATCAGATCAGGCGGCGTCAAAATTGCCGCAAACACAAACGCGATCACAACCGCATATTTGCGGCGCCGTGCCAATCCGTCGGCCGTAACAATGCCCGCGCGTGCCATAAGCGTAAGCAAAACAGGCAACTGGAAGCAAAGTCCGAACGCAAAAATCAGCTTCATGACCAGCGACAGATACTCGCCCACCTTGGCTTCAAGCTGAATGGCAAGTCCCGATCCGTCACCAGCATGCTCGAAACTCAGGAAAAATTTCCAGGCAAGCGGCATGATGAAGTAATAAACAAGCGCCCCGCCCATCAGGAACAGAACCGGGGTCGCAAACAGGAACGGCAAAAATGCCGACCGTTCGTTTTTATAAAGCCCCGGGGCGACAAAGGCCCACAACTGCCCCAGAAATACCGGTGCAGAGACAAAACAGGCCGCAAAGAAAGACACTTTGACATAGGTGAAGAACACTTCTGTCAGCGCCGTATAGATCATGCGGCGATCCGGGCCCATCTCGTTTGCCAGTGGCCTGACGAGGAAACCGTAAATGTCCTCGACGAAATAATAGCAAACCGCAAAGGTAATAAACAAAGCCAGAACCGCCCAAGTCAGGCGGTTCCGCAGCTCTATCAGATGCTCCATGATTGGCATCTGTTTGTCATGCGATTGCATGTTCACGCCTGGCTCTCCGGGTGGTCGTTCTTTTTGCTCTCTCCAGCCGCAGATTTGGCAACAGGCTTTTCGGCATCCGCTTTGGGTTCAGACTTTGTGTCTGCCTTGGCATCGGCCGGTTTTGCCTTGGTGTCTTTTGCCTTCTCGTCGCCTTTGGGAGCGCCAATGCTTTTTTCCAGGAAGTCGGATCCACTGGTCGGCGCACTGCTGACCTGCTTGCGCAGATCATCGAGTTCTGCCTCGCGGATGATGTCATCAATGCCACTTTGGAACTCGCGCGCCATGCCACGCACTTTTTTCCAGTAGCCCGCCAACTTGTAAAGAAGATGAGGAAGCTCTTTGGGGCCGACGACGAACAACGCTACGACGGCCACAAGAGCCATTTCGGTCCAGCCGATATCAAACATTTGACACGCCTATCTGAAGGAAATCCGACAGACGATCAGGATTTCACGGAATCCTTGTCTTTGCTCTCGGATGAAACCGATGCAGAGGTCGTGTTTTCAATGGTCTTGGCCGATGCGGCTGCATCTTCTTCTTTTTCGTTGATGCCCGCTTTGAAGCTCTTGATGCCTTTGCCCATGTCACCCATCACTTTCGGCAATTTACCAGCACCGAAGATGATCAGGACAATCGCAAGAATCAGAACGATTTGCCAAACGCCAATACCCATAACTTCAATCTCCAAAGATCCATTCTGCCTTCCGGCGATATGCTCGGATAATGGCAGAAAGCCCCCCACTGTGCAATGCGACGGTTGGGTTAATAACCGTGATCACATACACCTGTTAATTATACCTGATCCGACAGCCTGCCTTGATTTTTGTCAACCCGGCAGTTCGTCTTATCACGACATAGGAAACACGAAGGTCATCTCGGGATCAAGCGTTATAGCGACAGACTTCTGATTTAATGTCGAAAAACGCCGCGGCACGCGAGCATGGATATGACCGCCGGAATGAAGGGTAAGGTGCATCAGATTGACCTCGCCCAGGGCGCGCACGGCATCAACATTGGCCAGAATGTCATGACCGTTGACCGCATCACCAATATGAAGCCCTTCGGGCCGGATCAGCACATCAACATCCGTACCATCGGCAAGCCCGACATCATCAAGCACCCCGACCGGGGTTTTCACACTGCCATTGGCAACAACGGACGGAAAATGGTTCACTTCACCAAAGAAGGACGCGACAAACCGGCTTTCAGGACGGAAATAAAGGGTTTCCGGCGTTCCGTCCTGCATGATCTGGCCTTCATTCATGATGATGATGCGGTCCGCCATATACATGGCTTCCTGCGGGTCATGGGTGACCATAACTGTCGCGATGCCGGCATTTTTCAAAACGTGCAGTGTGGTATCGCGCAAGTCAGCACGACGCGCGACATCGAGTCCGGAAAACGGTTCATCAAGCAACATGATACGCGGTGTGGGTGCCAATGCCCGCGCAAGCGCAATGCGTTGCTGTTGACCACCTGACAATTCATGCGGGAAGGCATGTTCGTAGTCGGACATACCGACCTGATCAAGCGCCCTTTTGACAGCAGCCGACCGATCCTGTTCGGAAAAATGACGCAGACCAAAGGCGATGTTTTTCGCAACATTCAAATGGGGAAACAGGGCGTAATCCTGAAAGACCATGCCAACCCCGCGCTTTTCGGGTTCGACATATTCACCGGGGCGTGCAACCACCTGATCACTGACCGAAATCTCGCCGACCTGTAATTTTTCAAGTCCGGCGGCAAGTCGAAGTGCGGTCGTTTTCCCACAGCCCGACGGTCCCAGCAGACAGACTAATTCCCCAGGGGCGACATCGAAACTGATATCCCGCAATACCCGGTTTTTCCCGAACATATGCGAGACGTTCGACATCTTAAGGCCGTCGGTCATTCAAATTCTCTTCTTGTTGCAGTGGCCATGCACCCGAAGATGCAAATGATTGGCGAAATCTTTCTGAAATTTAAGGTCCCCGCCCGCAGGATGCAAGCAGATGGATCAATTCAGATCATCATCCGGAGAATCAACATCATCAGCAGGTGACTTGGTGGCTGAACGTTCCGCATCATCAAGCAGGTTGGGATTATCGGAATAAATCGTTTCATCAAGATCTTCGAGGTTTCGCGTCGTAAGCGCCTCCTCGACGACCGCATCGGTCACTTCGCCATCATCGACCAGATCTGGCAATACATCGTCATCTGAACTTGCGCCGTAACGTCCCATACCCGGACGGCTGTCAAGCAACCCGGCAGCCTTGAGATCGGCAAGCCCCGGCAGATCATCGCGACTTTCCAGACCAAAATGATCAAGAAAATCATCAGTTGTCGCCCACAGAACCGGACGGCCCGGCACGCGTTTACGCCCGCGCGGACGAATCCAGCGCGCTTCAAGTAGGATATCAAGCGTGCCCTTGGACAAGGCGACGCCACGAATTTCTTCGATTTCCGAACGGGTTACCGGCTCGTGATAGGCAATGATCGCAAGCGTCTCGAGTGTCGCGCGCGTCATTTTTTTGGCTTTTTCGACTTCAATATGAAGGTCACCGGCAAGATCGACGGCGGTTCGGAATGCCCATTTTTCCCCGACGCGATTGAGGTTAATCCCCCGCGCAGCATAGGTTTCCGACAAGGTCGCCAGAATGGCCGATACGTCCGTGCCTTCTGGCAGTCGGGCGGCAATCACGCGTTCGCTGACCGGGTCGGCTGATGCAAACAGGACGGCCTCGACAATACGGACATGTTGGAAATCAATGTCGGGTGCTGTTTCAACTCCCTGGATTTCAAGCTGTGCGTCATTGCTCATCAAATATCCCTGCCCCTCAATCCCGAATCAAATCGTCGTCTGACGCAATTGGTCTGTCCATATCCCCGTCACGGCGCTTTTGCGGCGAGCGCAACAAAATCGGCCCGAAGACTTCTTCTTGTGAAATTTCAAGTTCGCCATCGCGACACATTTCAAGACTGGCGACAAAATGCGCGGCCAGTGCCGATCGCGCTTTCAAAGGTGATCCAAGGCCGCGTGGCATGAATTCAAGCAATTTGGTCCATGTCGGCACGACGCGTCGACCAAACAGATCACGCAGGCGCTGAATGGCATCATCCATCGCATAAAGGTCGAATGCCTCGATTTCGAGCGTCTTGCTTTCGGATGTCAGCATGATGCGGGCATATGACTTCAACAGATCATAAAGCGACGCGTCATAGACAGATGCCGTAGTGACCCGCACTTCTTCGGGGGCGCCGCGCGCGAAAAAGTCACGGCCAAGGTTTGGACGTTCAAGCAACTTTTCGCCGGCGGCCTTCATTGCCTCAAGCCGTTTGAGCTGGAAGGCAAGGAGCTCTGCCATTTCTTCAGCACTAAGCTCTTCGTCGTCATTTTCCTGCTTGGGCAGCAGCAACCGCGATTTCAGATAGGCAAGCCAGGCCGCCATCACCAGATAGTCTGCCGCCAGTTCAAGACGCAAACCCTGTGCGGTTCTGATAAATTCAAGATATTGTTCGGCCAGCGCAAGGATCGAAATCTTGATGATGTCGACTTTCTGGTCACGCGCAAGTTCAAGCAGAACGTCAAGCGGCCCTTCAAACCCATCAAGATCAAGGATCAGGCGTTCGGCAAGGCTCGGCCCGTCTTCATCAACGGGCTTCTTGTCAAACACCTCGTCCGGGATTTCCAATTCGAATTGGTCTGCCATCTGTCCCTGACTGTCCCCTGTCCTTCGCTGATCCTGTATCAGGCGAAAATATTTGCCAGAAGCCGCACCAGCGCATTGGCCGGTTCAAGCACCAGCCACTGAAAAATCGGCAGGTCAATCCCAAGCTTGCTGGTCACGTATGGCAGCAAAAAGACCAAGCCGATCAAAATGATCATGCCGGTTTTTTCCATACGCGCCAAGACCCGTGCAACCGGCATCGGGGAAATTGCCGTCAGAACCCGCCCGCCATCAAGCGGCGGGATCGGCAACATATTAAAAACCGCAAGAATGCAGTTCAGCCAAATCGATTGGTTAAGCGTGGTACCAAGCCATTGATTGATTGATGGCGAAAAGTCGGGCAACCACACCAGAAGAAGGATCGAGACAATGGCAAGCAACACATTCGTTGCCGGACCGGCAACCGCAACGCCAATGATGCCAAGCCGTTGTGGATGCAGGCGATGAAATGCCACCGGAACCGGCTTGGCATAGCCAAACAGGAATGGTGCGGCCGTTATCAGTAAAAGCCCCGGGATCAAAATGGTGCCGACCGGATCAATATGCCGGATCGGGTTCAGGCTAAGCCGTCCCATCCGCTGCGCAGTATCATCCCCGAACAGCTTGGCGGCAAACCCGTGTGCGGCCTCGTGCAACGTCACCGCCAGCAAAACCGGAATGACCCAGGTTGATGCCGATACAATCAATTCAACAATGTCGTTCACTTGGCTGTGTCCTCGGCCTGCCAAACCGGTGCAAGCAAGTCCGCCAACCGGACCCGCCAATCCATCACCTGTGTCGATGACGGCACGTCGGGTTTGAATGCGGCAATCTGGTTGGTGAATGTTTGCGCGCGAACCAATCCCGCACCGGACAGCAGCGGTGCCATGGAAACCACTTCTTCCATCTCGGTCCGTTTGCCGTTGCAATGAAGTGCGATATCACATCCGGCATGCAGACATTCATGGGTGCGGCTGGCAATCGACCCGCCAAGGGCCTCCATGGACAAATCATCGCTGATCAACAGATTTTCAAACCCGATTTCGGTTCTGATGACATCATTGATGACCTTCGGGGAAACGGTCCCCGGTCGCTGATCGTCGATCGCTGTAAACAGCAAATGCGCCGACATGGCCGCCAACACATCTTTCATCTGTACGAACGGCGCGAAATCAAGCTGGCTTAGGGTGTCGTGCGATGCCGATACGACCGGCAGGTCCTTGTGGCTGTCAACAGCGGCCCGGCCATGTCCGGGAATATGTTTGATTACGGGCGCGATTGCCCCGTCAAGCAAACCTGCCGCAACTGCACTGGCCAGTGTAACCACCTTTGTGACATCTGCGCCGTAAGAACGGTCGCCGACAACGTCACTCATGCCAGGGAACCTCAAATCAAGAACCGGTGCGCAGGTTGTGTTAAAGCCCGCTTCACGCAGATCCATTGCCATCAGACGTGCATTGATATAGGCCGCCTCGCGCGCGTCTTCGGGGTTTCGATCAAAAAGTTCCCCAAACACACCAGCCGCGGGTATTTTGCGCCAATGTGGCGGCTTCAGACGCATGACGCGCCCGCCTTCCTGATCGACAAAGATCGGAATATTGCTGTTTCCAACCGTATCACGCAATGCAGACGTCAACGCACGGATCTGGTTGCGATCTTCGACATTGCGGGCAAACAGAATAAAGCCATAGGGATCAGCTTCGCGGAAGAATCCCTTTTCCCAGTTGCTTAACTCGGTCCCGGCAACACCCAGAATACAGGCACGCGGTTTTTTGACTTCAAGGCCGGACAATGAGGCACCCCACATTGCGTTGTTTCAGATCACCACACAGCTTTTCTGCCGCAGTTGCATCGGCCAATGGCCCTGCCTGCAAGCGATAGAATACGCCCTTGTCACCAAGATCCGTACGCTGCACGAACATCTGAAGACTACCAAGCAAGTCTTTGTTTTTCGATGATAATCTTTTCCATTCGGCAGCCGCGCCATTTTCATCGCGCACCGAAGCCAGTTGAATGCGAAAATCATTCGTCGAAACCGCGTTTGCCGATGCTGGCGTGTCGCCAGACACTGGTTTGGCAGGTGCTACTTTGGTTTCGCGCGCGGTTGCTGCGGCGATTGCCTTTTGCGCATCTGTCAATTCCGGCTCGGAAATTTCTGGCGCACTTACGCTTGGCTCTGCCGCGGGGGCATCATTTGTTTGCGCTGCGTCCTTGGACTCAGACACTGCGTTCCCTTCGACAGTCGGGCTATCGCCGCCCTCGCCGGCCTCTGATTGCCCATTGTCGGCGACGGTGTCCTCCACGGTCTCACCGGTCGCCGGCTGGGATCTTATGACTTCCGGTGCACGCGGCATATCGGGAAGTTCCTGCAAAACCACATTCGCATCGGGATCAACGTCATTGAGTTGATCATAAACCGTGGTGTTGCGATGTGGCACTTCCATCCCCCCGGGATCATCGGGGCGGATTTTGATCGGCGACGGATCAGGCAAAAGGATTGGCAGTTTGCCATCATCCTGGATCGGCTGGCCCTGATGATAGAACCAGTACCCGGCACCGCCAAGCCCGCCTGCCACCACAGCCAGACCGAAGAACACGGTAATCGCCCCTTTTAGCATGCTTTTGCGCGCTGGCTTTTCAGCCCGATAGTGGGTTGCGCGTTCTGCATGAAGGCCACGGCCGTGTTCTTCGTTCATATCTTACATCTCCTCGACAGGCTTAACGCCAAGCACCTCAAGACCCGATGCAATCACGGTCGCAACCGCACGGATCATTGCAAGACGTGCCAGAGTCGCAGCCAGATCATCCGCAACGATGAAGCGCAGCGCCGTGTTGTCACGTCCCTTGTTCCACAAAGCATGGAATTCTGCTGCAATTTCTGTCAGGAAAAAGGCAATTCGATGCGGCTCGTGCGCGACGGCAGCCTGTTCAACAATACGCGGCCATTCCGCCATACGACGGACCAGAAGTTTTTCTTCGTCACTGGAAAGCTGGCTCAGATCCGCATTGATCAAGGATTCCGGCGAGAAGTCCTGATCGGGGAATGCTTCGGCAGCCTGACGGAACACCGAATTCACCCGCGCATGGGCATATTGCACATAAAATACCGGGTTATCTTTTGACTGCTCGGTCACCTTGGCAAAGTCGAATTCAAGTGCGGCATCGTTTTTACGGGTCAGCATGATGAACCGCACGACATCCTTGCCAACACGCTCGACCACATCCCGCAGGGTGACGAACGTGCCGGCTCGTTTGGACATTTTGACCGGTTCGCCATTGTCAAACAGACTGACCAACTGACACAGTTTGACATCAAGGTCGCCCTCGCCACCGGTGATCGCCTTGGTTGCGGCCTTCATGCGTTTGACATAGCCACCGTGATCGGCACCGAAAATGTCGATCATCAGGTTAAAGCCGCGCTCATACTTGTCAAAGTGATAGGCAATGTCAGATGCAAAATAGGTCCAGCTGCCATCCGACTTTTTAAGCGGACGGTCAACATCATCCCCAAAATCGGTCGCACGGAACAATGTTTGCGGACGCGGTTCCCAATCGTCGGGTTTCTTGCCTTTCGGCGGTTCAAGAACACCGACATAGATGTCGCCTTTTTTCTCAAGATGTTCGAAAGCCGCCTGAACCTTGCCGGCTTTAACCAACCCGTCCTCGGATGTGAACACGTCATGAGAAACGCCAAGAAGACGCAGGTCTTCCTTGATCAGGGCCATCATTTCGACGATGGCAAAAGCGCGGAATTCCTCAAGCCATTCTTCTTCGGGTGCATTTACCCACTTGTCGCCATCACGCTTTGCCATTTTCTGGCCCGGCTCGACCAGGTAGTCGCCCGGATACAGACCTTGCGGGATTTCGCCGATATCTTCGCCAAGCGCCTCGCGGTAACGCAGATGCAGGGACCGGGCAAGAACGTCAACCTGTGCGCCAGCATCGTTTGTGTAATATTCCTTGGTGACCGCATAGCCGGCCTTGGCCAGCAGGTTTGCCAGAACGTCACCCACAACAGCGCCACGGCAATGCCCGACATGCATCGGCCCGGTCGGGTTTGCCGAAACATATTCGACATTGATCTTTTCGCCTTTGCCCAGGTCACTCTGACCATACGCCGTCCCGAGTTCGAGCACCTTGGAAACCTGTGACAACCAAAAGCGGTCCGCCATTCGCAGGTTGATAAAGCCCGGCCCGGCGATTTCGACATTTTCGATATGGTCGATCTCGCGCAATTTTTCAGCAAGCTTTTCAGCAAGATCACGCGGTTTCATACCAGCGGCCTTTGACAGCAACATGGCGGCATTGGTGGCCGCATCCCCATGAGACGCATCGCGCGGCGGTTCCACCGTCACACGAGAAGTGTCGCTTCCGGCGGGAAGAACACCATCTTTTTCAAGGGCGAGAAGCTGGTTCTCGATGTCGCTTTTCAACAGGCTGAAAACATTCATGACTTTGAACTTTGCATTTTCTGGTTTTGACCCAGCGGGCCTTTTGACTGGCGCCTGTTTTGAGCCATTTCGCCCCAAAACGCAAGTCACCCTTGATTAGAGTGATTACAGGTTTTGACATTTCAGCCATGCGCGCTAAATAGTGACTTAAATACTGCGATCTGACCGTGCTATTATAACGCCATAAGATCGGAACTATTCCTGCCCGTTTGCGGGCAGGTCTAAGACCAAGGAGTGTTGAATGACCGAAGCTTCACGGCAAGTTCAAATGACTGAAAGTGCTGCGAAACGTATTCAGGAACTGATCGCATCGGAAGGTGCGGCAAACACCATGCTGCGCTTGCAGGTTTCTGGCGGCGGTTGCAGTGGTTTTCAGTATGAGTTCTCGCTGGACTCTGACACCACGGACGAAGACTGCATCTTCGAAAATTACGGTGCAAAAATGGTAATTGACGAAGTATCGCTTGATCTTCTGGGCGGTGCTGAAATCGATTTCGTCCGTGAAATGGTCGGGTCAGCTTTCCGTGTGAACAACCCGAACGCCACATCGTCTTGCGGCTGCGGATCAAGTTTCTCGATTTGATCCGGATCGGAAAAACGATTTATAAAACGGGGTCCGTTACTTTCGGACCCCGTTTTGTTTGAAAAACAACCTGACACTCAAAAGAACCGAGGCCCGAATGAAAATCGCCACATGGAACGTCAACTCGATCAAGGCCCGTCTGCCCAACATTCTTGAATGGCTGCGCGACGCGAAACCTGATGTGGTTCTGTTGCAGGAAACCAAGACAGTTGATGAAGCCTTTCCGGCGATGGAGATCGAAGATCTTGGTTACAACATCGCGATCCATGGCCAAAAGACCTATAACGGGGTTGCCATTCTGTCGAAATATCCGATCGAGGATGTCGAACGCGGTCTTCCGGGCAATGATGATGACCAACAGGCGCGCTATATCGAAGCCACTGTTTGTGCGCCCAGCCCAGTTCGGGTGGCATCCATTTATGTCCCGATGGGAACCGCAGTCGGGGACGAGAAATTTGATTACAAGCTCAACTTCCTCGATCGCCTGATCAAGCGGTTTGAAAAAATCCGCGCCAGTGGCGAAGCCGCCGTCATGGGAGGCGACTACAATATCGCACCGGATGATGCCGACGTTTACGATCCGATCAAATTGCGCGAAACCGTCCTGTGCACCACTGTTGAACGCAAACGACTGCGCACGATGATGAATATGGGCTTTACCGACGCTTTCCGGACATTCAACCCGAAAGGACACCAGTATAGCTGGTGGGATTACCGTGCGGGTGCCTGGAATAAGGATAATGGTCTTCGCATTGACCACCTGTTGCTGACCCCGGCTGCTGCTGATCGCCTGAGCGCGTCTGATATTGATCGCGACCCGCGTGGCAAGGAAAAGGCATCCGACCACACCCCGGTCTGGTGCATGATTGATGACTGATCGCGGGGAATATACCCCCGAAAAAACAAAGGGCAGCGTATTTCACGCTGCCCTTTTTGTATCTGGCCCAAAGCCCGAAAACGGGCTTTTGTGTCGTTTTATTCTGCGGCCTGCTGCATCGCGGTGCGATAGGCAACAATATCTTCGATGCTGATCACAACCAGGTGATGGGACCGGGCATATTCGATCAGCTCAGGAAGACGCGCCATGGTGCCGTCCGGATTGGTGACTTCGCAAAGAACGCCAGCCGGCTTCAAACCCGCCAGGCGCATCAGATCGACCGTTCCCTCGGTATGGCCGCGCCGTTCAAGAACACCACCGGCACGCGCACGCAGCGGGAAAACATGCCCCGGACGCGCAAGATCAGACGGCTTTGCATCATCGGCGATGGCGGTCTTGACCGTGGTCACGCGATCGGCCGCCGACACACCGGTGGTGACCCCGACTTTGGCTTCGATGGCAACGGTAAAGCCCGTTCCCATGCTTGATGTATTGGTCGCGACCATCGGTGGCAGATCAAGCGCCGTTGCCTTTTCATCGGTCAGGCACAGGCAAACAATGCCGCTGCAATCGCGAATAAGCATCGCCATCTGCTCGTTGGTCAGATTTTCTGCGGAAAAGATAAGATCGCCTTCATTTTCGCGATCTTCATCATCAACAACCAGAACGCCCTTGCCTTCGCGCAAATCAGCAAGCGCACGTTCCATGCGTTCATGCAGATCGCCAAAGATCGAAAGACCTGATTGTGGTTCAATACTCTGATTCATAACCGTCCTCTACGGATGGGGCTTACGAACCAGGGCAACAAAGAAAGGCCCGCTTTATGGCAAATTGCCACATCGCGGTCGCAGGCAGACGCCAAAACAGTCACGCATATGCGTTCTTGCCCTGTACGTCACGCTTTATCCTCTCCCATCCGGACTATTACCGTCGGCCCCGGAATTTCACCGGATCTGCTGACCCCGAAGATCGTGTGATCGTCGGGCGCTCGCGGGCTTCCCAGAAATCTGGATTACCGCCGGTCGGGATTTACACCCTGCCCTGAGAATAAGCGCCGTGTTTTAACGACATAGCCAATCATGATCGATCAGCTGCGGGCACTTTATGAAAGCACCACGCGGTTGTCAAACATCTAAAAAGCGATGGAAATCTTTGATTTAAACCTCGGCAAGCCGTTTTCCGCTTCGGAAATGGAAGTTGCAGCCATTCTTGCGCGCTTCGCGTGGCGCCCACTGACACACCGCACAACGTTTGTCGGTTGAACGCCGTTTTGATTTGCATTCCCGGTGCAAATAGGATCCCAGCATCGCATCAATATAGCTACCCTGGAACACTTCAACGCCAAGACTACGTCCCATGCGCAAGGCCGTCCGGCTGTCACATCGTGTCAGAATAAGACTTCTTTCGACAAACAGGCTCGCAAATTCACGCAGACGTTCGGCGACTTCTGTACGCCGTGATCCGATGATGTTCTGATCCCAGATCACCTTGATGAAATCGACATTCATCTTGCGCGGTGACAGAAACTCCAACGCAGGTAATGTGATCCGGTCCAGACCGACTTCAATCCCCGACGAATGCAGGAATTCACAGGCATCTTCAAATTCCCACCAGTTGGCAATGGCGTTTTCCATCGAAAATTCGATCGCCATGTTTTTGATCAGCTTGCCATCGTCATGATTGACGAATTCGGCAAAAGTGTCGCTCAAAACAGTTTGCACCCGCATGTTAAGATGCAGCTTGTCGGGCAGGATCGACGGCGCGATCGTCCTTGTCACTTCCATTACTTTTTCGTCAAGCACCCGCGACAGGATTTCAAGTTCGCCCGGCCCTTCAAGCAAAAAGCTGGCAAGGTGGTGCTGGCGCAAATAATCAAGCGAACAATAGATTTCATGACCAAGGATCTGCCGACGGGTGTCATCAAAACTCAGGATCGCTTGCCGCCGGCAGGAGTCAAACACGGCTTCTGTGGTGATCGCGCCGCGCAGCATTTCTGACATATCGAAACGCGCCCAGCCATCCCCCATCAGCCGTTCTGATAACGGAATACCAAGCAACTGGCCAAGTCGTTCGTCATCTTCGGGCCAACGAAAACGGCTCCACAGATTTTTGGGAATCGTGCCAAGGCCTTGCCGTTCGATCACTTCTTCAAGTGTTTCGCGGACATGCTCGACAAAACTGGAATCGTCTTCGGTCCATTTCGTGGCACGCACACAGGCCACCATCCCGTTTTCAAGACGGTGGATCTGTGTGTTTTCGGGCAAGTGGTGAAAAGCATCACGGCTGATTGCCTGATAATCTTCGGCCCCAAGACGCAAGTCTGGCGGGATATTCAGAACACCCAAATGCGGCGTTTTACCATTGGCCGCGTTTTTGCGCAGTCCTTCGATAAACCGGTTAAGTGTCAGTGCGGGTTTTGTGGTTTGGGCGGTCATAGGCAATCCTGTAACAGGTCATTGCCCATGATCATGCAGATGCAGGGTTAATTTACCCTAAAGAACTATACTTTCGCATAGCGATGTTTCCACCGTTTGAGCAAGTTCTGCAAAGAATGTCATTGCCGGTACGCCGATCACAAGACCGTCCACCATATCAACAACCCGCAATCCCTGAAGGGCATTCGCTGTAAAAATAGCATCGAATTCTTTGAGCATATCGGGTGTTTTGGCTTCAAATTCAACGTCTCGGCCGGTTTCTTCGGCCCATTCCAAAATGAAATCACGCGCCAGCCCGCACAGAATTCCGGTATCCTCATCCGGTGTCCAAAGAGTTTCCCCCTTGATCCCGAAAATATTGGCAACCGTGGTCTCGGCAACATTGCCGTCCGAAGACAAAATCAGGGCATCGTCGCCGCCATATGATTGCGCTTCCTGTTTGGCTGCAATGTTATCAAGGTAATTGATGCTTTTGATCCCGCCCGCAACCGAATGTGCGTTCCGACGTACCTTCTGGGATGTAAACAGCTTCATCCCGACCGCCGGTTCGACGGGTTCAAACGGTGAAACGGTAATCAGGATGGTCGGATCCGGATCGGCCGGCGGCAAAAGCCCTCGTTCCCCGGAACCGCGCGACACCGTCAGGCGCACGACCGCATCCTTGCGATGAATCTGTTCAAACAGGGTGGAAACCACATTTGCCACTTCATCGGTTGCCGGCAACAGATCAACCGGAAACTCGATTTGTTCGGCGTGATAGTCCAAACGCTCCATATGGGCATCGATCCAGGCGATCTTGCCTTCGTGGGCACGCATGGTTTCAAAAAAACCGTCACCCAGCAAAAATCCGCGATCTGTTACCGGGATAGATGCCTCGTCAAGGTCACGAAAGCTCCCGTTCATCCATACCTGCATCACGCCGTCCCTTCTGTTTTTGTGCCTTATGAAGAAGCCCGCTTCAGGAAGTTTGCCAACAAATTATGTCCTTGCTCGGTCAATACGGCTTCCGGATGGAACTGTACACCAAACAACGGAAAATCTTTATGTGCAAACGCCATGATTTCACCTTCGGGGCCACGGGCCAGTTCAATCAGACTTCCATCTTCAGGCAATTCAACGATTAAGGAGTGATAACGCGTTACTTGCAAAGGATTCTTTAATCCCGAAAACAATTCCGTACCACTGTGATGGATTTCAGATGTCATTCCGTGCACGGGGCGCTTGGCACGTTTGACCTTGCCGCCAAAAACCTGGGCGATTGACTGATGCCCAAGACAAACCCCCAACATCGGATATTCCGATTTCAGGGTATCAATCAGTGTCAGGCTGTTGCCTGCTTCATCCGGCCCACATGGACCGGGCGAAAAGATGATGGCGTCGGGATGCAGTTTGCGGACCTGGTTTGGACCAATTTCATCGTTGCGAACCACAATGACATTGTGACCGAGTTCTTCGATATAGCGGGCCAGATTGAAAACAAATGAATCGTAATTATCAATCAGAAGGATCATGACACAACATCCTGCCCATCGATCCCGAACAGCTCGAACATCTTGGTCGCCTTGACCAGTGTTTCTTCATATTCAAGCGCCGGATCACTATCAGCAACAATGCCGCCGCCAACATTGAATGCCATGCGCCCGCCATTCACACATAGCGAACGAATGGCGATATTTGTATCCATGCTGCCATCAAACCCGATAAACCCGATCGCACCGCAATAGGCCCCGCGCGTTGTCTGTTCCAGTTCGGTGATAATTTCCATCGCCCGGATTTTCGGGGCACCTGTGATCGATCCGCCCGGGAAACTTGCCTTCAAAAGGTCAACCGCTGTTTTGCCGTCGCGCAATTCACCGGTGACGGTTGAAACAAGGTGATGCACATTCGCATAACTTTCCAAGGCACAAATTGCTGGCGTATGAACGGAATGCGGTTTGCAGACCTTTGACAGATCGTTGCGCAAAAGGTCAACGATCATAATGTTTTCTGCGCGGTCCTTTGGGGATCGCATTAATTGCTGTGCAAGTTCCGCATCGCTGAGCGGGGTTTCTCCGCGTGGTCGCGTTCCCTTGATCGGTTTGGTTTCAACCTGTCCTTCGGCTACTTTAAGGAACCGTTCCGGCGAGTTCGACAGAACTGCAAATTCACCAAAATTCAAAAAGGCCCCAAATGGCGCGGAACTGATATCGCGCAGGCGCCGATAAAGCCCGAACCGTTCAGGGACCGCATCACGCGGATATTCCGCCCGGATGCTTTGCGACAGGTTTGCCTGGAAAATGTCGCCAGCAAAGATGTAATCAATGACCTTTTGCACACTGGTTTCAAACCCGGCGCGGTCAAAATTTGACGTCCATTTCCGGATCGCTGGTGCATGCGGAACACCCGGGCTTTCATGCAGTGGTCTGGCAAGACGCAGATATTTACGCAGTAACCCCATGCGCTCTTCTGCACGTTTCGCGCGTGCAGCCCCGATACGTTCCGGCATACCCGTTGAAATCAGCCACATCTTGCGATCTTCCTGATCAAAGGCAATCACAAGATCATAGATGCCGATCGCCATATCAGGCATGCCCAGCCAGTCATCGGCGGCCTTGGGCAGGGTTTCGGTCTGATGGGCCAGCTCATATCCCAAATATCCGACGGCTCCACCCTGAAACGGTGGCAAATCATCACGTCTGGTTTGCGGATAACGCGCCAGAAGATCCCCCAGCACATCAAACGGATTTCCGGGAAACGGAAACCCGTCCAGGGTGACCTGACCATTTTTCGCCGTCAGCTTATGAAGCGGCGACACAACGATATAGGAAAAGCGATCCCGATCGGCAGAATCAAGGAAATGACTGTCCGCATAAGGCGCAAACGCACCATACGCATCGACAGGCTCAATATAGGGGCATTCTTCAATCAGCATTCAAAACGCATTCGTTCGGGAAATACGATCAATGTCCGGCAAATGGTCGGACATCAATTCCGGCACGCGGCAGGGAATGGAAATTTACGCGATTCGCATCCCGTCCGGTGAAAAATTTGCGTCACTTTCGATTAAACAGCGGGTCAAAATGAAAAAGGCCAACCGCTGTGGCTGGCCTTTGACATTCAACAAAATCGCATGATTACATCGAAGCAATCCGGTCATAGGCCTCTGTCAGTTTCGCCAGAGTATCGCGGGCTTCCTCAAGTTTGGCCTTTTCGGTCGCAACGATATGTTCGGGCGCGCGACTGACGAATTTCTCGTTCGACAGTTTGCCTTCCTGAGCCTTGATGTATTTCGTTTTGTCCTGCATTTCCTTTTCGAGACGCGATTTTTCCGCCGCGACATCGATAAAGTCCGCAACCGAAACGAAGACCGCAACACCGTCGACAACGGTCTGGATTGCGCCCTTGGCGATGGCTTCGACATCGCCCTGCCCCTTAAAGGCAATATCGGCGACACGTGCCAGACGTTTGACCTGTGCTTCCTGTGCGGTGACTGCCGCTTTCATCGCGTCGGTCGCATCAACAAGATAGATCGGCACTTCTGCGGCCGGCGGAACATTCATTTCAGAACGAACACCACGAATGTTGCCAATAAGACGAATTGCAAGATCAACCTCGGCTTCGGCCGCGCGATCAATCAAGGATTCATCAAATTGCGGATAGCTTTCCGAAATCAGCATCTTGCTGCGGTTCTCGGAAATCTTTTCCCAAAGTTCCTCGGTGATGTAGGGCATTACCGGATGCAAGATCAGAAGAATCTGATCAAGAACCCATGCGGTAACAGCACGGATTTCTGCTTTGGCTTCCTCGTCCTGTCCCATCAGAACCGGCTTTGCCAGTTCCAGATACCAGTCACAGAATGAGCCCCAGACGAACTGGTAGGCGCTGCTTGCCGCATCGTTGAAGCGATAGGTCTCGATCCCCGTCCCGACAGCCTTGGCGGCCTCGACGGTTTTTCCGACAATCCAGCGCGCAAGGGTGGATTTGACCGATGCCGGGTCAAAGCCTTCGACCGGTTTGCATTCGTTAATTTCCGCAAAGCGCGCCGCGTTCCAAAGCTTGGTCGCGAAGTTGCGATACCCTTCAACGCGTGATGCCGCAAGCTTGATGTCACGGCCCTGTGCCGCAAGCGCGGTCAGGGTAAAGCGCAGCGCATCACAGCCATACTCGTCGATGATTTCCAGCGGGTCGATCACGTTGCCCTTGGATTTCGACATCTTCTGCCCGTTTTCATCACGGACCAGCGCATGGATATAAATATCCTTGAACGGAATTTTACCGTCCATGAAATGCATGCCCATCATGATCATGCGGGCAACCCAGAAGAAGATGATGTCAAACCCGGTAACCAGAACATCACCCGGATAATATTTGCCAAGTTCCGGGGTCTTTTCCGGCCATCCAAGGGTCGAAAACGGCCACAAGGCAGATGAGAACCACGTATCAAGAACGTCGGTTTCCTGCGTCAGTTCGACATCCTTGCCGTAATGTGCTTTGGCTGCGGCAATTGCTTCTTCTTCGGTTTCCTCGACGAAAATCTCGCCATCCGGACCGAACCAGGCCGGGATGCGATGTCCCCACCAAAGCTGACGGGAAATGCACCATGGCTGGATGTTGCGCATCCACTCGAAGTAGGTGTTTTCCCAGTTTTTCGGAACAAAGCGGATCCGGCCGTCTTCGACCGCCTCGGTCGCCGGTTTTGCAAGCACTTCGGCATTCACGAACCACTGATCGGTCAGATACGGCTCGATCACAACGTTGGAACGATCACCATAGGGAACCACGTGAACGGTATCTTCGATCTTCTCAAGAAGACCCAGTTCATCCATCTTGGCCACGATCTGCTTGCGGGCTTCGAACCAGTCAAGACCACGGTATTCTTCCGGCGCATTGTCATTGATGCGCGCATGGTCATCCATGATATTGATCTGATCAAGACCACCACGTTTGCCGACTTCAAAGTCATTGAAATCGTGCGCCGGGGTGATTTTCACCGCACCCGACCCTTTTTCCGGATCGGCATATTCATCGGCAACGATTTTGATGCGGCGCCCGACGATCGGCAGAATGCAATACTGCCCGATCAGGTCCTTGTAACGCTCATCATCAGGATGAACCGCCACACCGGTATCGCCAAGCATGGTTTCCGGGCGTGTGGTGGCAACGGTGATGAATTCGCCGTCGCGGCCTTCGATCGGATATTTGAAGTGCCAGTAATGGCCTTTGACCTCTTTCTGAACAACTTCAAGATCCGAAATCGCCGTCAGCAGTTTCGGGTCCCAGTTGACCAGACGTTTGTCACGGTAAATCAGACCTTGCTTGTGCAGGGTAACGAACACCTTGCGGACCGCTGCCGAAAGGCCTTCGTCCATGGTGAACCGTTCGCGGTCCCAATCCGGGGATGCGCCAAGACGACGCAGCTGATTGGTAATGGTCCCGCCTGATTTTTCTTTCCACTCCCACACCTTTTCCACGAATTTTTCGCGGCCAAGGTCATGGCGCGTGACATTCTGTTCACCCAACTGGCGTTCAACGACCATCTGGGTCGCGATGCCGGCATGGTCGGTGCCGGGCTGCCAAAGGGTATCCTTGCCATTCATCCGGTTGTACCGGATCAGGATATCCTGAAGCGTGAAAGTAAGCGCATGCCCCATATGGAGGCTGCCGGTCACGTTGGGCGGCGGCATCATGATGATATAGGGATTGGCGCTTGACGCCGTATCGCAGGCAAAGGCCCCCGATTTTTCCCATTTATCGTAAAGTCTGCCTTCCACTTCGGCCGGGCTGTAGGTCTTCTCCAACATGGTCTTTTGATCCGCTGCGGGTTTAATCAATCATACAAAGAAAAAGCGGCGCACCCCGGGCGCGCCGCTTCAAATCAACTATCGGCTCGCCTACAGGTCTTCGGCGCGGTTCACAATCCGCTCGATTTCCTTTTTCACAAGGCGTTCGATCATATAGGGCAGGTTTTCGTCAAGCCATTCCTTAAGCAAGGGACGCAACATATCACGTACCAGATCCTCAAGGGTGGCATGTCCTGCATTAATGCCAAGCGCAACTGCGCGTTTCTTTGCAACAGCTTGCGCCAGTTCCGAGATGGTGCCGGTCGCCGAGGATTCCGTCATGTTCGAAATCAGCGGTTCGTCATCATCATCGTCATAAAGTGCCGGCATCGCCGGTTCAGGCTCGGGTTCCGGTTCCGGCTCGTCGAATTCGTCTTCTAACGGTTCCGGGTCATCCTCAAGCGGAGTCTCATCGAAATCGAGCATGTCATCAAGTTCGAGCTCTTCTTCAGGCTCGTCGAGTTCAAGCTCTTCCGGTTCGTCGTCAAACTCAAGTTCTTCGGGTTCATCGTCAAGAACGAGTTCGTCAATTTCTTCTTCCGGTTCCGGCTCGGGTTCTGGCTCGGGCTCAGGTTCCGGCTCGGGTTCTGGCGTCGGTTCGGGTTCAGGAGCGGCTTCCTGTTTTTCTTCGTCCCCCTCATCAGCAAGAATCTTGCGGATGGACTGGAGGATATCCTCCATTGAAGGTTCTTGTTGCCCGTCACTCATAATTAAAATTCCGCACTAGTGTCATTTAACCAGACCGATCCGAAAGCGCGCTCAGGACAGGATGACGACCACCCTGCCCTGAACATTCAAATGGTCAGTCTGTTCCCCACCACTGGTCCTTGACTTTATTGTAGTTGGACTCAGTGTCGTAAACTTCGACCGGCAGGCCGAGGACCTGCGCATTAAGCGCGCCCATTGCGGCCTTGACCTGGAATTCGGCGACTGCCGCGTCACGACGCGATCCGACAAGATCGACACGTGCCTGCAACAGTTCCTGTTCCTGATCAAGGACATCAAGAACAGTACGCGAACCGACAGATGCTTCGCGCTGAACACCGTCCAAGGCGACTTCCGCCGAAGATACCTGCGCCTGCTGGGACTCAATGCTTGCACGTGCCGTCACAAGGGTTTCCCAGGCACTGGTTGCATTTTCAATCACAGCACGGCGTGCTTCATCAACTTGGATCCGCGCCTGACCTGCGGTCTGCTTGGCAGCACGAACGCCAGAGAAAACAGCGCCCTTCTGATAAAGCGGCACGGATACCGATGCGATGATATCGGCACTATCGGCAGTGAAATCTTCGGTCGACCCTTCATGGGCACGTTCGACACCTGCCGACAGGTTTACTTCCGGATAAAGCGACCCTTCATTCAGACGTATGTCCGATTGGGCTGCTTCTTCGGTATAAAGTGCCTGCAATACGTCCGGATGCTGACCCTGTGCGATGGAAAGAACATCAGTCACACTGGTCGGCAGACCTGCAAGCGGGTTCGGAATCTCAAGATCGGTCGGCGGATTGCCAACCAGTCGCTCATACTGTGCACGCGTATTGGCAAGTGCACCCTGGGCTGAAATCAGATCGGCCTTCGCACCGGCAAGGCGCGCCTCGGCCTGCGAGACGTCCGTACGGGTTACTTCACCAACGGCAAAACGGTCGCGGGTTGCTTCGAGCTGACGCTCAAGCACGCGAACGTTGTTCTGGTTCAGTTCCACAACGGCCGTGTCACGCAGAACATTGAAATAGGATGTCGCGACCTGCAACATCACATCCTGTTCGGTAGAACGAAGTGCCGCACGCGCTGCCTTGATACGGGCTTCTGCGCGTTCGGTCTGGGCCGTCGTACGACCACCACGATACAGCGGCTGGGTAACGTTCAGACCAACAGTATAGGGTGTCAGACTGTTTTCCGTTTCCGATCCGTTGACTTCGGTATTGTATTCACGGAAGCCAGCATCACCAGAAAGCGTAACACTCGGACGCCAGTTTGACAGCGCTGCCGAAATCTCTTCGTCGGTCGAACGCAAAGACGCACGACCCGCTTCGAGTGTCGGGTTGCTCTGATATGCCTTGATGAGAGCGTCCTCAAGACTTTCGGCAGATGCGCCACCAGCGACCAATCCGCCGGTCGCCAGAATACTGCAGGTCAGCAAGAACCGTTTTATCATTTATCTACCCTTGTAAAATCCTACACCAAGTCCCGACCCCGGCGCAGTTTCACGTATGGTAACGACGGAAAGAAAATTTTCCAAGAAAAGAGGCATTTGGAACCCAAAAAAGTATTCGCCCCGTTTTCCGGTCGTTACGGCAATCAATCGTAGCGTGTCATATCCGGCGCAATTTCAAGCGCCCAGACATCTATACCGCCAGTAACATTAAAAACATCTTTAAATCCATATTCTTCAAGGAAAATTCCCGCATGGCGACTGCGCACCCCGTGGTGGCAGATGATCGCAATTGGTTTATCATCAGGCAATTCCGCCCGTCTCCCCGGCAATTCCGACAAGGGAATATGCAAGGAGTCCCCTATCATACAGATTTCGACTTCCCAGTCTTCACGCACATCCAGAAGTATAATCGGCTTCTTCTGATCGAGTTGTTCCGCCAAATCGCGGCATGAAAGTTCCTGAACCATGAAACCCTGATCAGTTGGATATGTTCGATATGCGTAAAAAAGAAATGCCCGGCATGAACCGGGCAATTTCAAGAATCAGAATACAAAGCTTTCCGCCGGTTCAAAGCCCGGAAGATACGGAATGTTTGCATCGAACAGATCACGATGACCGATAACGCCGTTTTCGCGCTCATACAGACGTGCGACACCGACCTTGCCTGCTTCGCGGACAACCGCCAGAAGACGACCACCTTCGGCAACCTGATCAAGAATGCCTGCCGGCACTTCGCTAACAGCACCATCGAAAATGATCACGTTATACGGCGCCTGCTTGGCGTAGCCTGCTGCAAGATCACCTTCGACGACGATTACGTTGTCATAGTTGACCTTCTGGAACGCGGCTTCGGCTGCTGCGGACATTTCCTTGTTGCTTTCAACGGCAACCACGGTTTCTGCGACGCGCGAAATCAGTGCGCTGCCATATCCGAAACCTGCCCCGATCACGAGAGCCACATCCGTTTCCGCGATTTGTGCGCTCTGCATCAAACGGGCAATGACCATCGGCTCCATGGCAAAGCGACCATCGCCAACCGGGATATCTTCATCAACATATGCAATGCCGCGTTTGCCTTCAGGCAGGAACAGTTCGCGCGGAACTTCCTCCATCGCAGCGATGACCAGCGGATCGGTAACCTTGTTGGTCCGAACCTGATTTTCCACCATGTTATGGCGCGCGATTTGGTAATCCATGATTATCTGACCTGAAAATTCTCGCGAGAAAGAAACCGCAACAATCCTTTTTGTCCCCAAAGACGGTTGCGGTAATTGCCCTGTTTATAGTCAGCACATAAGCACCTGACAACATCGGATCAATGTGTGACTTGGATTTTAACGCATTGACCGCGCTAAATGATTGACCATTTCCACCCGCCATCCACCCGAAGTTCGGTCAAATGCAAAAATCCGGCACTATTTTAAACCGGCATTTTGCCCGTTCAAAACCTGGCAAAAGTGCAAGCGTCACCTTGTTATTTGATGCATCTCAAACATTTACACGGCACTTTTACAGTACGAATTACGCGAAAATATGCGCAACCGTTACTTGAAAAGCAAAGATCGCACGTAAACATATGCCAAAGTGGGACAAGGATAACCTCAAAGCGCCACTTCGCCGATGAGCTGCCCCTGCCCTCTGATCAAGTGCAACCCGATTTCCAGTCGGACACGACCCAACTGAATTTACTTGTGACATCCAGGGGAATACAATGCGTGACAATGGACCGGTAACCAACCGCGAAGTTCTGATGAAGGACAAGGATATCCTTGTCTCAAAAACCGATTCCGGCGGGAAAATTACCTTTACCAACAAGTCCTTCGTCGAGATCAGCGGCTTTACCGAGGAAGAACTGCTTGGCTCTCCCCATAATATTGTCCGTCATAGCGACATGCCCAAAGAGGCTTTTGCAAATCTGTGGCAGACGATCAAGGCCGGCTTGCCATGGCAGGGACTTGTCAAAAACCGGGCAAAGAACGGCGACCATTACTGGGTACGCGCCAATGTCACGCCAACGGTCGAAAACGGCAAAATCGCCGGTTTTATCTCTATCCGGACAAAGCCGACGGATGAAGAAAAGAAAACAGCCGAGCGCGTCTATACCAATATGCGGGCCGGAAAGGCCAAGGATGTCTCGCTTGAATATGGCGAAATCACCCACAAGGCAAAAACACCAGGCTTTATGTCGAGCATCCGGGGCAGCCTGACTGCGGCATTCGCGACAATGATCCTGCTTATGATGTTGCTTAGCGGGTATGGATTGTACGCCGAATATCAGACCGAAAAGAATCTGGAAAACCTGTATGAAAACCGGGTCAAACCGTTGCGTTTGCTCAAACAGATTTCATCAGACTATTCCATGTCAGTGATTGATGCCTCTCACAAGGTCCGCGCTGGCAGCATGGACTGGCAGCAAGCCATTGAAAGCATCGACACAGCCAAAGCGCGAATCAACGAAAACCTTGAGACCTATGTAAAGCGTGAGCTGGGCCCGCGTGAGGCCCCGGCTGTGCAAGAAATCCAGAAACTTCTCCCCGCTGCCAACGGGGTGATGGATCGCCTGCGTCAGACCATGGTAGCCAAAGACATGGCCGCACTTGATGCACTGGTCACCGACGAGCTTTATCAAAATCTTGATCCGGTGATGCAACAGGTTATCACCCTGACGGTTGTTCAGAACGAAGTCGCAAGTCAACGCATCGCCAGTGCTGAGGGCGCCTTCCTGAAGGCCGTGATCTTCGAGATTGCCATTTTCATTGCCGCGGTCGCCTTGACCATTGCCTATGGCGTCTGGATGACGCGTCGCCTGACGCAACCGCTTAAACAGATGGAAACCCATTTCAACGCGATTGAAGCCAACGACACCAGCTATGTCATCAACATGCCAAAGGTGACGGACTTCAAACCGGCGATTCAGCAGCTTCGTGGCCTGCATGCAAGGCTCTGCTATGCGAAACTCGAACGTGAAGAAAACGAAGCAAAGGCGAATTCCCAACGTGTTGGCGCCCTGCGCGGATTGGCTGAAACGGTCGAACAGGAACTTCAGAAAGTCGTTCAGTCTATCATTGACCAGACGCATCGCCTGAATTCGGCTGCCGGCGAGATGGCCGGTTCCTCCGAACGCGTTTCCGAAAACTCGGAAAGTGTGGCCGCAGCCGCACACGAGGCCCTGGCCAACGCGGAAACCGTGTCGGGTGCATCCGAGGAACTGGCCGCATCGATCCGCGAAATCACCCGTCAGATCGAAGAAGCTACAACACTGACCGCCGAAGCCAACCAGGCCGGTGAAAGTGCTGAACACACGGTTAATTCGCTTCAGGACAGTGTCAGCAAGATTGGCGAGGTCGCCGAGCTTATCAGCGACATCGCAGCCCAGACCAACCTGCTGGCTTTGAACGCGACGATCGAAGCCGCACGTGCCGGTGACGCGGGCAAAGGGTTTGCCGTGGTTGCACAGGAAGTCAAAAACCTTGCAAACCAGACGTCCAAATCAACCGAGGAAATCTCGCGCCAGCTTGGTGAAATCCAGAATGTCACCAGCTCTGTCGTCTCGACAGTTCAGCAAATGACAGCAAGCATCCGCCGCGTGGACGAAGTTGCATCCAACGTTGCGGTCAATGTCCGCCAGCAGGATGACGCAACCCAGGAAATTGCCCGAAACGTCGTTCAGACTGCCGAGGCATCAAACGAGGTGACCGAAAAAATCGGCCATGTCGCATCCGAGGCACAAGACAACCTCGAACGTGCAGCACAGATGAACAAAATCGCCGAGGAAGTCGACGAAAGCATCGCTGAACTCCGCGCCAGCCTTGTTCGAATCGTTCGTACAGCCACCCCGGAAGTCAACCGTCGCAAAGATCCGCGATATGATGTCCAGTTGGCTGTCACGGTCAAAATCGGCGGCAAATCGGTCCGCGGACAGACCATCGACCTTTCGGTCGGCGGGGTAAAAGTATCGCTCGCAGAACCGATCCCGGAAGGTGCAAGCGGTGAAATCATGATCGAAGGTCCGAACGCGACCTTGCCGTTCAAGGTCGAACACGTCCTTGATACGATTGCCAACCTTGATTTTGCCCCCAGCAAGATCCGCGAAGAAAAAATCGCCCCGTGGATTGAACGCAAATTTGGCAAGAAGACCGCCGAATAACGTGCCCTTTCAAGGTATGTCGCCTACGAACATCGAACCGCCCGGGATCATTTCTCGGGCGGTTCGTCTACTTTCAGGCGGATAATCAAGCCGCTGTTTAAAAAATGTAAAATTGGGTGCTTGACGGGTCGTATTCTATGAGGCTATACACCGCTCCAGCCAACGCGAAGGCGCGATGGCGGAGTGGTTACGCAGAGGACTGCAAATCCTTGCACGCCGGTTCGATTCCGGCTCGCGCCTCCACTGATCCGGCATAGCTCAGTTGGTAGAGCAAATGACTGTTAATCATTGGGTCGCAGGTTCGAGTCCTGCTGCCGGAGCCATAAACCCCTGGAACTCTGTTCCGGGGGTTTTTGCTTTGTACCCTTCCCGATCTTCCTGCACCACGCCACCTGCCAATTGCGACCGTCGGTCACCCAGCGCCCTTTGACTATCCATGGATGATGGACGCGGCGTCCTGTTCCGTATCGATGTGAAATTTCACGTATTCAGTCACCGCGTTTTGTGACCATGCACCAACCTTTTTGCGATTAACTTCGCATGGTGGTTAACCCACAGTCGCACAACGGCATTCCAATGCCAAAAAGACGAAATTTTGGTCTTTTTTTCGTAAAAAAGGTCTTGCGGCGTTCGGGCCGTTTGATTATACACCCTCCACGCGCTTCGGACGGAGCGCAACGCCTGATCCGGCATAGCTCAGTTGGTAGAGCAAATGACTGTTAATCATTGGGTCGCAGGTTCGAGTCCTGCTGCCGGAGCCAATTAAAAAGGGACCGAACATCATGTTCGGTCCCTTTTGTTTTTGATACGTCGCAGATTGAGGCACCGCATCATGAAAACCGTCAAAATTGAATTGCGCGAAGTAAAGCTGGCCACTCTTTCCGGTGAAACACGCGGCTGGCTGATCACCGGTGAAAATGAAGTCATTCACGGCATGGTGCACCCGATTGACGGTGATCTTTTCACCATTTCATCGACCACGGACCCCCGCATTCAGGCATTTGGCTGGTGCCCGATGTTCGATAGTCTCGCCCATGTCCAGAATGATCTGGAAATTGCGCTGGCAATGACATCGGCCGGCGAAGTCGAACAATGGATCGAAGATTCCGAACGCTATGATGATGACGATCACCACGGTCATCTTCATTAATATCACGCCCCGTCCGGCGCCGATTTGCCGAATTTGAACCGATGCTGGAAAAGCACGCCACGCGTGCCATAAAAACTTCGTGGCCTCAGTGCTTTATTGATGCACAGCAAATCAATATAATCAGTGCTGACTTAACATCGCGCAACTTCATGCGTGGCTATTGACTGCCCTGCCCGCACGGCAATGTGCGGACCGATGACGCTGCCACCATACAAGCCCACATCAAAACGCGGGAATCCGGCGATGAGCACAATTAATCTGGATCATCTGTTCAAACCCAAATCGGTCGCCGTGATTGGTGCATCCAACCGACCCCATTCGGTTGGCCATGTGCTGATGCGAAACCTGCTTGCAGGGGGATTTGACGGGCCGATCATGCCGGTCAATCCGCGCAGCCAGTCGATCGGTGGCGTACTTGCCTATCCTGACGTCAACAGCCTTCCGGTTGTGCCCGAACTGGCCGTGATCTGTGTTCCACCCAAGGCGGTTGTTCCGGTCATGGAATGCCTTGCCGAAAAAGGCTGCCTGGCGGCCATTGTTCTGACCGCGGGCCTTGGCGCCGAACAGTACGATGACAAACGCACAGTCAAACAGGCGATGCTCGATATCGCCGCCCAACGCAAAATGCGCCTTCTGGGACCGAACTGTCTTGGGTTGATGGTGCCGGGCATCGGATTGAATGCCAGTTTCAGCCACCAGAATATCGGCAGTGGTAAAATTGCCTTTGTCTCGCAATCCGGCGCGTTATGTACGGCGGTTCTCGACTGGGCCGCGGCACGCGGAATCGGGTTCTCGCACTTTATATCGCTTGGCGAATGTGATGATGTCGATTTCGGGGATGTGATCGACTATCTCGGGTCTGATCCCAATACCCGCGCGATCATGCTTTATATCGAATCCATCCATGAACGCCGGAGCTTTATCTCGGCTGCCCGCGCAGCATCGCGTAACAAGCCGATTCTGTGCATCAAGTCCGGCCGCTTTGCCGAGGGTGCGGCTGCTGCGGCATCGCATACCGGTGCGCTGTCCGGCGCCGATGACGTATTTGACGCCGCTATCAAACGGGCTGGCGTGCTGCGCGTTTATACCGTCAGTGAAATGTTTTCGGCGGCGGAAACCCTGTCGCGCATGCGTCCGTTCCGTGGTGACAAGCTTGGTATCGTCACCAATGGCGGCGGTATAGGCGTTCTTGCCGTTGATGCCCTGATCGAACGACAGGGACATCTGGCCCAGCTTGACGACAGCACAATCGCCGAACTCGATAAGGTCCTGCCCCCGACATGGTCACGCGCCAACCCGGTGGACATTATCGGTGATGCCCCCGGTGAACGTTATGCCAAGGCCATCGAAACAGTTCTGACCGACAGCAATATCGACAGTTTGCTTGTCATGCACGCACCAACCGCCATTACCGATCCGGTCGAAGTCGCGCGCGGCGTGATTGACAAGATCAAGGACAGCAAAAAGAACATCCTGACCAACTGGGTCGGCGAAGCCACCGTCGCAGAAGCCCGGAACATGTTCTATGCAGCGGGCATTCCAACCTATCGCACGCCGGAAAATGCGGTCGCTGCATTTCAGCATATGGTCAATTATCGCAAATTGCAGGACCTGCTGATGGAAACACCGCCATCCGTTCCGCGCGATTACACGCCCCAAACCGACAAGGCACGCAGCATCATTCATAGCGCCATTCACGCCGGGCGTGACATGCTGACCGAACCGGAAGCAAAAGCCGTTCTGGAATGCTATGGGATCAATACGGTCAAAACGATTGCGGCAAGTGATGTCGAAGAAGCCGTTCGTACCGCCGACGATATCGGCTATCCGATCGCTCTTAAGATTCTGTCTGATGATATCAGCCACAAGTCAGACGTTGGCGGCGTTGTCCTTAATCTTGACAGCAGTGACGAGGTCCGTGCTGCAGCGACCAAGATGCAGCGCACCATCGCCCAAAAGTTCCCAAAGGCGCGCCTACGCGGCTTTACCATTCAGGAAATGGTCACCCGTGCCGGTGCACGCGAACTGATTGTCGGCATGACCACCGATCCGATTTTCGGTCCGGTGATCCTGTTTGGTCATGGCGGTGTCGAGGTCGAAGTGGTCCGTGACCGTGCCATGGCTCTGCCCCCGCTGAACATGAAGCTCGCCCGTGAACTGGTCGAAGGCACCCGCATCTACAAGCTTCTAAAAGGTTATCGGGACGTCCCGCCGGTCAATCTGGAAGACCTTTACATGACGCTGGTGCGGCTGTCGCAGCTGGTGGTGCATCTTGGCGAAGTGGTTGAGCTTGATATGAACCCGCTTCTTGCCGATCAGCACGGCGTCATTGCCCTTGATGCCCGTATCAAGGTAACCCCGAAAGTCGTCAGCGATGACAAACGCCTTGCCATTCATCCTTATCCAAGGCACCTCAAACAGGAACTGGTGATGGATGATGGCACGACCTATCTTCTGCGCCCGATCAAACCCGAAGACGAGCCTGCCCATTACGAGTTCATGTCACGCCTGACCCCGGAAGATATCCATTTCCGGTTCTTTGGCTCTGTGCGTGAACTTCCCCATTCCGAAATGGCCCGTCAGACCCAGCTTGATTACGACCGGGACATGGCCTTCCTTGCCGTGGTGCCCGACGGGCCCGAACAGGGGCAAATACATGGCATCGTTCAGGTCGTGATCGATCCGAATAATGAACATGCCGAATATGCCATCATGGTCCGCTCCGATATCAAGGGTCGCGGACTGGGGCGGGTTCTGATGGAACAAATGATCGCCTATTGCCGGCGCAAAGGAACCGAAACCTTTATCGGCCAGGTTCTGCCAAGCAACCGGCGCATGCTGACACTTTGTGAAAAGCTTGGATTTAGCCGCAAATACATCCCTGATGAGGATGTATTTGAAGTCACCCTGCCGCTTCAGCGTGATGCGGAATGATGATCTGACCACAAACAAAAAAGCCCGGCATCTATAGCCGGGCTTTTTCTCATCTGTCACTGGATTTGTCAGGCGCCCTCGGCAACCAGTTTGGCCTTGATGTCTGCGACCGCCTTTTCCGGATCAATACCCTTTTCACGCAGGCTTTCGACAGCCTCGCCTTCGATTTTGCGAAGCTCTGCAAGCGTGGTCTGAACATCTTCAAGTTGCTGTTCAAGTTCCGCAATCCTGCGCCGCCCGACAAGCATCAAATGCGCAAGTTGCTCGGTCCGGGTGCGGTCCGCATCATAGAGATCAATATATTCCTTGATATCTTCCAGCGAGAATCCAAGACGTTTGCCGCGAAGGACAAGCATCAGCCGCGCCCGGTCACGATAATTATAGACACGCGTCGCCCCAGCCCGTTGCGGTGCGAGCAGGTTCTTGGTTTCGTAAAACCGGATGGCGCGTGGCGTAATGTCGAACTCTTCGGCCAGTTCAGTAATGCTGTAAAGCTTGTCGTTCATGGTTTTTCTTGTTTGGTGACTGCAATATGCCAACATCGCAACATTCCGACATTCCAGTCAACATATTTACGCATACGTAAACTCGAAACATGCCATTCCAATGATAACGATGACGTCGTGCGTTATCCCGGGATCGGCAAGGATCGAACATATTCAAGATCCACCGGCACATATTCCGGCCCGAATATCACACGCCCGTTTGTAATCGCCCCGGGCCAATACGCGGGTGGACTATGCCACGTGGTTCCATCCGGCAACGGGATTTCCAATCCGCAGGAATACGGAACCCGATGACATTCGGCCAAATCGAATTGCCCTGCCAAGCTGTTTTCAAATAACGGGCCTTCGGCTGGTCTAGGATCATGAAGCACCCCGTCATAAGGATCGAATACTGCTGGATAGGTCGGATGGTTGGCCAGATCACCTTCGAACCGAACCGGCAATGGTGGACTTGCCGACAATTGAAGATCTTCCTGCTTACCCAGAAAGGACTGATCAAGTGGCATCATCTGATCGGGCACGGCGGTTGGGTCCGCATGGTCAATCGCGTTGCGCGCATTGATCAAGCCACGTGTGGTGCCCTTTTTGATGTATTTCTGCCGCAGGAAGAAACTGTTGTGCAGACAGGCCGAAACATAGTCGGGCTGCGGTACGCTTCCACCTTTGCCCAGCTTGAAAACAGCACCGCCGTTATATTCGTCCCCCTCGGGTCCCGGGCGGCTGTCAAACCAGCAAATATTGCCAAAGTAATACCAGAAACCACCCCTGACCCCGTCCTGGGAAAACAGCTTGTGGCAATTAAAGAACCGGTTTCGGCCAATCCACCACCCGACGGCGATCGCTTCGGGTTCCACGGGATTATCACGTATATAACTAAACCGGTTATCCAGAACGCGAACATCGCGATTAAACGTGCCGACTGGCGCACCAACATTATCCGCCGACACATCCATCCTGATGCCGTTATAACAGTCGCGAATGTCGTTATTTGAAATCTCGACATCGCCTGCAATATCATCCGATCCGAAAAATGCACCATTAAGATACCGATACGGCACCTTGATCACATTGCCGTCTTCATCTTTGCCGTCATGGATTTCGTCCCAGCGAATGGTGCGCCAGATCGCAACATCCTGAACCCATCGACAGGCCTGGATACGGATACGTTCGGTGCGCGGACCATTGGCATAAAACGCATAGGTCCCATCGGAAATATCAAGGCCGGCAAATGAAAGGTCACAGCTGTTTTCAATATAAACGGCTGATGGCCACGCACGCCGGATCACAATTTCTTCGATGCGGATATGATCAACATTGATCAGTTGGAAGACTGCAAACCGCGACGCCCCTGGATTGGTTGCCGAAACGGTTTCATCCGGGCCCCTGTTGCCATCCAGTACCACACCACTATCGCCACGAATAACAATCGGTTGATCAACCGTGCCACTACGCGGCAAACGCAATGGCTGACTTATATTGTATGTCCCGGCAATCAACCGGATAAGGTGTCCGGGCTGGCTTTGACTGATGGCGACCTCAAGCGTTTTGGTTTCTCGCTGTTTTGCATCAATCCAGTGCGTCCCGCCATCGTGCGATACGTAAATAACTTCCATGCGTTTGCCCCTGTTTTTTTGTTGTGTCGCTCAACGATACATCAAAAGCGTATTTGTCCAAGTATCTGTTTTGGATCGATGAATTGACGGGGAACCGGGCTGTTCGTGACGCTGGTTCTGTGCCGAGATCTGCGATACAGGCCTGATGGTGGCAGATAAAACGTCATACGTTTTTGCAATTTCGTATGAAATATTCTAAATCAGTGCATCGCCATGCGTCAGATTGACGACGATATTGATTTTTCCAACAAAGGACTTTGCAATGTCCCTCGCCACCCGGTTGCTTTCAACGGCATCATTGTCACTGCTTCTCACATCAATCGTCGCATCATCTGCATCGGCACATTTTCAAAAGATGGTTCCGTCAACCAATGTGGTCGATCAGGATACCGGCCGCACAGTAAAGCTTGATCTGACATTTACCCATCCGATGACCAATGGTCCGGCAATGGAAATGGCACCGCCAGTTCAGTTTGGCATGCAATACAACGACCAAAAGATCGATTTGCGCCAAAGTCTTGAAGCCAAAACAGTGGATGGAAAATCGGCTTTCAACGCCGAGGTCACCTTGAAGGCACCGGGTGGATATGCCTTCTATCTTGAACCGGTGCCGTATTTTGAACCGGCCGAAGGCAAGTTCATCATCCAGTACACCAAAACCATCATTGATGCCTATGATTCCGGTGAAGACTGGGATCAGATGGTCGGTTTCCCGGTCGAAATAGAACCCCTTACCCGCCCTTACGGCATCTGGACCGGCAATATCTTTTCCGGAATGGTGCGCCACAATGGCGATCCTGTCCCCTTTGCCGAAGTTGAAGTTGAATATGCCAATGACGGCAGTATCACCCTTCCCAATGCGACTTTTGCCACACAGGTCATCAAGGCTGATGCCAATGGCATCTTCCATTATGCAATGCCCAAGGAAGGTTGGTGGGTGTTTGCAGCCTTGATCGAAGACGGCACAATGACCGCACCTGACAGCGGCACCCAGGTTCCGGCCGAACGCGGCGGTGTGCTGTGGGTCAAAACCGATCAGATGAACTGAACCCACCGGGTTAGTGGTCCGGGCCAATTACCCGTTCGTAAGTTCTGCTATTGAAATTGCATTCATCCTTAATCGATTGGCCTGCCCCCATGACAAGTCGTTTGCGCAGCTTTGGTCTTTTCATTTTGCTTTTCTGTGCTTTTGGCGTTTCTGCCGCACAGGCCCATAACCTTAATGTCTTTGCCATAAGCACCGGCGACACCATTGAAGGATATGTCTATTTCACTGGCGGGACGCGCGCCCGTGCTGCTGAAATTGAACTTCATGCCGATGATGGCGCGGTTGTGGCGGCGGCCCGCACTGATCAAAACGGTGCCTTTGCTATCCGCATCAGCCACCGAACGCCCTACGTGGTTCAGGCCAATACGGGCGATGGTCATGTCGCCACATTCACCCTGACCGAGGACGAGTTTTCCGAAAACCTTCCACCCGCGAAAAATGCGTCGGACATTACGGCACGCTTTGTGACCGACAACACCTCCGATGCCGCGGTCGCCCCGACCATGACCACGCCTTCATCTTCGGCAACCGCACCCATCGGTCTAAAGGCCCTGACGCGCGACGAATTGACCAGCTTGATCAATCATGCCGTCGCACGACAGATCGGCCCGCTTCGCGAGGAAGTAAACGCCTATCGCAATGATGTTCGTATGTCCGATATCATGGGTGGCATCGGTGTGATTATTGGTATTTTCGGAATCTTGGCGTGGGTCCGCGCCCGTAAACAGACATCTGTCTAACAACCGCAATCAGACCATTTCACCGCTTTCCACCGGCCACCGGGTATGGTGGCTGTCAATCACGAAACGATGTTTGTGGCTGACCGGCGGATGATAATGGCGGTGCCGGTGCTTTGACCGGTCTTCTTCCGCGTGCTGATGACCGTCATCATGATGCTTTGCGTCATTCGATGACGTCGCGGCTGCTTCGGCGGGATGGACATGTCCATGGTGTTGGTCGGCATGATCGTGGGGATGTTCATGCCAGAAACCGGGATGGCTGTGCTGAAGTTCAAGCTGGTCTTGTTTGGGCCAAAGAACGCGCGCCATCACAGCACCGCAAAATGCAAGCCCGCCCGACACCCAGAATGCCACCGAAATATCGGCCAGACTGCCAATCCATCCGATCACTCCATATGCAATCAACCATCCACCATGGGACAGTGCAAAATTGGCGGCAAAGAATGCGGAACGATCCCCTGCACCGGCTGATCGTTGTACCAACCGTCCACCCGGCGTCTGCGCAAATGTGGTTCCGGCCCCGGCGATCACCCACAGCAACGCAAAGGCGGCAACATCGCGAATGCCCGCCCCCATGATCACGGCACCTGCCACCATCGCCAGGGATGCGGCAACAATTCCGGCCATCATCAATCGGCGTTCACCCACTGTATCAATGATCTTGGGCATGACGAATGCGGCAACCATTGATCCGCCACCGGCACAGGCAAGAAACACCGTGGTCAGGATTTCAGACCCGCCAAGGATCGACCGAGTCAAAACAACCGTATTGACGATGATCATCGCCCCGACGCAGGAAACCGCAAAATGAACGGCCAGAAGTCCGCGTAACCTTGGTGTTTTAAGATATGCCACCACCCCGAACCGCGTATTGGCGTAAATGCCGCCTTCGCGATCCGTCGCGGCGGCGCGCGGCACTGTTGTTGTCACAATCAGAGCGGCCGAAAGCGCAAATGTCAGGCTGTTGACGATAAACAGGCTGTCAAACGACCAGACGAACAACATGGCGGCTGCAAGTGCCGGACTGATCAGGTTTTCCAGATCATAGGCCAACCGGGCATAGGAAAGGCCCTTGGTATAGGATTTCTCGTCTTCGAGAATTTCCGGGATCATGGCCTGAAAAACCGGTGTGAATGCGGCGGACGCGGCATTGACCACAAAGACCAGAACAAAAATCTGCCAGATCTGATCGACAAAGGGCAAACACAGAACAATTGCCGCACGCAAGATATCCAGCCCGACAAGCCATGTTCGCCGTGGCAACAAATGCGCCATCCCACCGGCAATCGGGGCGATCACCAGATACGCGACCATCTTCAAAACCAGAATGGATCCCAATACCCGTCCCGCATCCGCCCCGGCCAGATCAAACGCCAGAAGTGACAGGGCCACCGTGGTTAATCCGGTCCCGATCAGGGACGTGATCTGGGCAGCAAAAAGATGTCGAAAGGCCGAAATGGAAAATGGCGACATGTTGGGGCATCCGGGCTGTGTGTCGCCTTATACCCTATCTTAAACCGTCAAAGACTTTCAAATGAATGATCATCGGCCTTGGCATTTTGCCGGGCGCGATCGGATGCGGTACATTTCTTCGGTGCAAGTTCCTTGGCCTGCGACATTTTTCCGGCGCGCAACTCCAACGTCCGGGTGGCCAGTTTCCGGCGGAAATGCGGGTCATGCGACACCAGAATCATGGCTTGCGGCAGTTCCAGCAAAATCTCCTCAAGCCGGTGAAGGTTTTCTTCGTCCAGCGCGTTCGTCGGCTCATCAAGCAAAAGAACATCGGGCTTCATGGCAAGAACCGCCGCCACAGAAACCAGCCTCTTTTCCCCGCCTGAAAGCTCGTGGGTGATGCGTTCGCGCAAATGTCTGAGATGAAGTTGATCAAGAACCTCGTCAACAATCGCCAATGCCTCTTCACGGCTGGCCCCAAGATTAAGCGGACCAAAGGCGATATCTTCGACCACGGTCGGACAAAACAGCTGATCATCGGGGTCCTGGACAATAAACCCGACCCGACAGCGCAGATCATGGAAATCCTTGTCCGTTACACGCGGCATTCCAAACGCCTTGATTTCGCCGCCAAACGGTTTGATCAGACCGACCAGAATGCGCAACAGCGTGCTTTTGCCAGCCCCATTCTGACCGGTAATGAACAATCGTTCATTGGCCTCAAGCGACAGACTGACCCGGTCCAAAACATTTTGCCCGGCGCGGTATCCGTATGAAATATCGTTTAGTTCAATAAGCGACGACATAAAAACGATCCAGAATAACAAGCACGGAAACCAGCATCAGAAACCCCGCCCCGAAAAGGGCATCACGTTGCCGGAACACAAGATGATCAATCATCGGGAAATGGCCACTAAATCCGCGGCATTTCATGGCCTCAAGAACTCGTTCGGCACGTTCAAGAGACCTGACAAGCAGCATCCCGAAAAGATACCCCAGCGACCGATAGGTATGAATGCTGTTGCGCGCCTTGAAGCCACGCAATTTCATGGCCATGCGCAGTCGATGATATTCATCATGAAGAACCGAAATATAGCGCACAGTAAACATCATCAGATGCACCAGGGCTGCGGGGCAACGCAGCCGGTATAATGTATGACCAAGCCCCACCGGCGTTAACCCGGCAAGCAGGCTAAGCATCATCAAAACAACCGCATTGGCGCGAATGCCGATCAGGACCGCATGTTGCAATCCTTCTTTGCTGGCCTCGGCACCCAGGACGGTAAACATGGCGGTTCCCGGCGTTGTGAATGGCAACATCACCAGCATCACGATGATGAACCCGTCCATTGCTGCCATACGTTTCAGGGTCAGACGCAATGGCAAATCAGTCATGAACATCGTCGCCACTGCCACAGAAAAGGCAGCAAGCGCGAATTCGATCTGATGCAGGGAAACGACCATCACCGAAAACAGACCGGCCGCCACCACCCGAACACGCGGATCAAACGATCCGACAAAGGAAGACGATCGTTGCCCGCCTCCCTGAACGCTTAATGGTTGGTCATGCCCGAAAAGATGGCTCATGATTTGGTTGCTTTGGCTCTCAAACGTCTTGCTGCCAGATAATAGGCAACCCCGAAGAACCCGAATATATAACCAATACCGCCCAGAATCGATTGAAGATCGTTCTTTTCCTTATAGGCGGTAATTTCCCGACGCAATGGCCGCAATTCATCGCGAACGATCGCGGCAATGACTTCTTCCTGTTCTCGGGTGATTGCAGTTTTGGTTGCATTATCCACGATAACTGCCCCATCCACCGTGATGTTAGCGCTATCATCCGAAGAAACTGCGGCAATGCTGCCTGCCCCTGCAATTCCCGTCAGGTCGGCAATATCAAAACGGGCTTCTGCAACATGCCCTGCCCCCAGATCGGCCCGAAAGACAAGGTCAACTTTCCGGCTTGGCGTATAGACAAAGAAACCGTCAGAATCCGTTCTGATTTCATCGATCTTGTTTCCCTGCCGGTCAAAAACTTCAACCAGCGTGTCCGCAGCCATATCGCCATTGGAAAACCCGATCTCCCCCTCGACAGCTGTGCCGCTTGGAAAAACCGATGCAATCACCTTATGGGCCTGGGCGGCCTGCATTCCGAACAGAAGGCCTGCCAGAAACACCCCAGTTGCAAGCTTAGCCATTGTTGGCCTCGTTCACCTGTTCGGCCAGGATCGCGGGGCTTTGTGCGTCATATCGGCGGGTCTGGGCATCGGCCATCAGCAAAGCCGGTTTGACCTTCATGATCAGATAAACCGCTGCTGCAGACACCAGACCTTCGACCGCCATGATCGGAATATGGGCAAAGAAAACAAGCTTGGCCGCCGGTACAAACCCTTCCCCGCTCAGACCAAGGGAAATGGCCACGAACAAGGTGGTCAGCGCAATAGAAAGCGCACCGGCACACCCGCCCCAGATTGCCGCAAAGGTTGGATTGCTTCGCGACACCAATCCGCGAAACATGAAACCGGCAATTACGGCAGGAAACGCAATATTGACGGTATTGACCCCCAATACAGTCAAACCGCCAAATCCGAAAAAGATGGCCTGCAACAAAAGCCCGACAAAAAGTGCCGGGAATGCGGTCCAGCCAAGCACAAGCCCGGCCAGACCACTCATGATCAGATGCACGCTCGACGGACCGACCGGCACGTGGATCAGGGAGGCGACGAAGAACGTCGCCGATAGCACCCCCGTCGCCGGAATTTTATCGATTGGCAATTTGCGCAATCCAAGGCCAAGCCCCGCGACTGCAAGCACGCCACCGCCAATCAGCACCTCTGGGGCCAGTGCCCCGTCAACAATATGCATCTACTTTGTCCCCAAGCCTATTGCACATCATAGGCGCGAACCCACAGGACTGCATCCTGTGAAAGCTCTTTTCCCTGAAATTCTTTGTCCGGCCCACTGCCAAGGGCCGCAAAACCCCAAAATCCGGCCTTGGGGATCCCGAACGTGAAATACCCGTTGGCATCGGTAATCGCGACAATCGCCCCACCGGGCATCGGTCCTGCTGTCGGTTCCTTGGGCGCGTTGCGGTCCATATCGGGTTCGGCTGCCATATATTCGATTTCAACCTCGACTCCGGATACCGGTTCTCCATTGCTCAGCACCCGACCGGTAAAGGTCGAACCTGCGACAATGTTGGTCGGCCGGTTTAACGGCAGAATTTCGGTCACAAGTCCCTGTGCCTCCATCCAGTCGGTCGGGATTTCGTTGCGGTTCACATAGGACTTGGTGATCTGCTGAATGAAGATATCTTCGCTTTCTTCGTAATAGGGTTCGGGCACCACCACCATCACGTAATCGCCACTGCGCTTAAGGGTCAAAGTACCGTCATACGCCTTGGCGGCATTCTCCTTCCCTGTGAAGGTCACCTCAGAAAGCGTTGAAGATAAATCAATTTTATCACCGCGATGGATTGCGTAAAACGCCACCGGCTTTTTCATATCCATGACATGTCCGTTTTCGAACGGATGCCAGAATATCAGTTTCACCGGCAGTTCGCCGGGGGCGGTCACATTGACTTCCGGTGTATAGGCCAATTGAAAATGGGCATGCGCACTTTGTGACGCAAACGCGAAACAGGCACTTGCAATCGCAAGCTTGCCAAGAGTTTTAAACATGTAATCGTCTCTTTTCACGAACGATGCGCGTCAGAAAAGTTTCCCGACGCACAGAGTTAGGATCAAGAACGATAGGATGGCTGGAAGCAAGATACCGGTTTCACGACGAGACCGCCTTTTCCCTGCAACCTGACGCTCACCCCGGCGTCCAACAGTTCAGTACCGGACAAGCCGTGTCCGGCAGTCAAAGGCAGGTCTCCTGGCTCGTGGTTTCAAAAGCATTACGCCTTCCCGGTTTGTCACCAGTGGCATAGGTAATGCTCGGACCACTTACAGTTGCGGGGGCAGCCGTGGCATTGTCGTAACGCACCACGTTCCCTTTTAAGCCGATCCAATGGATCAACACCCAAGACGCGTTCATATTCCATGGGCGGCAAACACCTGTCAACTCTTTGCCTGCGTCCGAACGGATTATCTTTTCGCGCCATTGCTTGACCTTCGCCATTCCCCCGGCAAAGATCAGCAGACACATCGCACAATATTGCGATTGGCCTTACTTTGGATGGGTTGGAAATGATGGCTCCTGAAACAGTCTTGGACTTCTGGTTCAAGGAACTCGAACAAAAGCAATGGTTTATCAAGGATACTGCACTTGATACCCACATTGCCGAACGATTTTCCGACATTCATGCCGCGGCCCTTGCCGGTGAACTTTTCACCTGGCGCACCACCGCATCGGGGCGCCTTGCCGAAATCATCGTTCTGGATCAATTTTCGCGCAACATGTACCGCGACACACCGCAATCATTTGCCGCTGATCCGATCGGGCTTGTTCTTGCACAGGAAGCCGTATCCTTGGGCAAGGACAAGGAACTTGGATCACCTGAACAGCGGGCATTTCTGTATATGCCCTATATGCATTCAGAATCCGAAATGATCCATGAAATTGCCATGACCCTGTTTGATCAGCCCGGGCTTGAACACAATTACGGCTTTGAAATCAAACACAAGAAAATCATCGACCGGTTCGGGCGTTATCCGCATCGCAATGACATCCTTGGGCGGACATCCACGCCAGAAGAAATCGCGTTTCTCAAAGAACCGGGCTCGTCATTTTAGAACGAAAAACGGGACGGCAATCCGTCCCGCTTTCATAAAATCATTCAATGCGAAAACGCGATATCAACCGATATCGCGATCGCGATTATCCCACCATCCCTGCACCAGGGATTCGGCTTCGTCCATATAATCGGCTTTGCCCGCAAGGAATGCCGCCATCGCCGCACTACCTTTGATCCTGGCTTCGACCGGGGCATCCTCGACCTCGCCGCGCCAAACGGCAAGGAAGTGTTTGAGGGTCACCGGGCTTTGATCGTCGATTTCTTTTTCGGTTTTTGGCAAAAGTGCCGGCCACCGGACGTCACAAAGCTCGCCGTTATCAAGCATCCGAAGATCAACATGTTTGAACGGTGTGCGTTCTGCTTCGCCGCCCCCGCCCTTGATCACGCCAATTCGCGGCAGTTCAAGAAGCTTTCCGGTTTCACGATGCACATCCAGAAATGCCGGATGAAACACCCCCAGGAACGCGGCCCGTGCCTGTAACGGGTTCAGCAACCGCAACAGGGTATTAACCGGACTGCGCAGCCCCAAAAGCGACCGCAGCCCGATCAGTTCCTGCAATTTCGGATGCATATGGCGCAGCGGCAGATAAGCAAACCCCTTTGCGGCAATATCCGAACGGGCTTCTTCGGCTGACATCGCGATCGGCAGCTTAAGCGCCTTGATCGCGGCCTCGGTCCCAAGACCATTGACCAGATGCGAGTTATAACCGTGCATCAGAACCGGAACACCGTTCTGCGATATCAAATGTGCCGACAATACAAACCACGGCAGACCACGGGTTCGACCAGCCGCATATGACGGCCAGTCAAGCATCGGGCGGCCCACCGGGTTGGTGTCCTGTCCATCATCCGCATCAAGCCTTGCGGCTTTGCGCACGGCTTCGATCATGCCTGCGAGTTCTTCCGGCGTTTCCGCCCGATAGCGCAGCATAAGCAAAAACGCGCCAAGCTGGATCGGCTCGACCTCATCGCGCAGGATCATTGAAAAGGCATCGAATGCCTCTTCGCGCGTCAGGCTGCGTGAACGGCCCGGCCCCCGAAAGAACGTTCTCAAATACCCGGAAAACGGATGAGATTCGGGTAGATGATTTTCTTCCTCGAGCTGTTCAAGATGCTCGTCGGTCATACGTACTCACCGAAAAAATTGTCGTTACTGGTCATGGACGCGGGTAAAGACCCACTCCGTCTCGTTTGACAGGTCATCCTGGTAGCAATAACCGTCAACATTGAATTTCTTAAGGTCTTGCGGATTTTCCAGTCGATTGTCGATCATGTAACGCGCCATCATGCCACGCGCACGCTTCGCTGAGAAGCCGACAACCTTGGCAGCACCGCCTTTGACTTCCTTAAAGACCGGTGTGATGACCGGTCCATCAAGCAGCTTGGTTTTGACCGACTTGAAATATTCGTTGGATGCCAGATTGACCAGGCTGCGGTCCTTGTGGCCTTCGGTAAGCTTGTTGATCTCTTTGGCGATCTTGTCACCCCAAAACGCATAAAGGTCCTTGCCACGCGGATTTTCAAGCCGTGTGCCCATTTCAAGGCGATAAGGCTGCATCAGATCACGCGGCTTCAACAGACCATAAAGCCCCGACAGCATCCGAAAATGGTCTTCGGCCCAGTCGATATCGGCATCCTTCATGGTGTCGGCATCAAGACCGACATAGGTATCACCACGAAAGGCGAAGATCGCCGGTTTTGCGTTACTGCGATCAAAAGGCCGTGAAAAATGCTGGAAGCGCTGATAATTCAGATCCGCAAGGTTTTCACTGATCCCCATCAGTTTCATCAAATCGCCACGGCTTTTTTTCCGTGCAACTTCAATCAATTCTTCCGTGTCATCGAGAAACGCCGGTTGGGAAACGGCCATTTCCGGCACGTCCGTTTCGAAATCCAGCTTCTTGGCCGGGGACACAACAGCAAGCATCAATCTGCCTCTTCTCTTTCATCTCGGTTCAATTTGTCGTAACAAGCCACAAGGCATGGACAATGTCTAGGGCCCAAGCCCATGTACAGGTGTATACGACTGTGCATGGATTTGGACCCTTGGCTTTATCCATAAACTTCTAATCTTGCAGAAAATCCGTCTGGCGCAAGCCTTGGCGGAAGAAAGGACCAGTTATGAGTGAACAAGTTCGCGCGTCGCACATTCTTCTGATGTATGCCGGTTCGGCACGTTCGACTGCCACCCGCACCAAAGAAGAAGCATTGAACGAAATCAATGCCCTTAAAGACCAGATCGCAAACGGTTCCGATTTTGCAGAACTGGCAAAAGCTAATTCCGATTGCCCGTCCGGCCAGCAGGGCGGCGATCTTGGCTTCTTTGGCCGTGGCATGATGGTTCCGGAATTCGATGCTGCTGCATTCAGCATGGATGTCGGTGCGACCTCTGACGTGGTTGAAACCGATTTCGGTTATCACCTGCTTCAGCGCACCGCCTGATCCCGCGCTGCGATCAGAACAAAGGCTGGCACATTGGCGCCAGCCTTTTTCTTTTGGTGAATCGGTATTGTGGCGCACCTTTACCGGAACTGACGATCCGCGCTCTAATAATCGACGACGGGTGCATCAAGTTCGTATTGGCCTTTATGGTCTTCGATTTCGAGAACCCACACATCGCGGTCAAAGTCGATCTGCTTGCGCCAATAGGTATCACAGGCAAATTCGGTTTCACGCCCGCCATCTGGACCGCCTGCAACCAGCATCCAGCCAAGATCGCCGTCCAGTGTCGTAACCCGGGAATAGACGAAACACCCGGCATCGAACCGATTCAGCTTCAGGAGAACCGCCCCCGCATCTTCGTTGCCCTTATGGAGCACCATGGCCGTAATCAGGTTTGACTGGCAAATGGCAATCTGGCCACGAACCCAAAGTCCTGCTTTCAAACGTGGCTTCATCTATTTGCCATCCCGGCTGGCGACAACATTTTCAGGCATCTGCAACATCAGGTTCGGGTCCGGGCAAATGCTTGTCCAGATATCCCATTCCGATGGTTTGGCCGCCCCGAAATAGTCCCCTTCCCGGCCCAGCATGTCAAAAATGATCTGAAAATGCAGATGCGGAATCCAATCACCATTGATCGGACAATCGCCAAACCGGCAAAACAGCTCGCCGGCACGGATTTCCTTGCCCTTATAAAGGCCCTCAAGGGACGGCCTGCTCAGATGACCATACAGGGTGTAAAAGCGCACACCATCCGCCGGTTCATGTTGCAAGATGATGGTCGGCCCATAATCAAGATGCAAATTGTTGTCAGCAAAGCTGTGTACGACCCCATCAAGCGGGGCAAATACCGGCGTATAGGCAGCGGCAAACAAATCGATGCCCAGATGCTGGCTTCGGGCTTCACCGTCGTTTTTGAACTGTTCGGATTGATAACAGACACGGTCTTCGCGATATCGGCCGATCCCGACCGGCGCGTCTGCCGCGGCCAGTTGTTGCCACATGATGTCTGTCTGACGTGCCGGGTCGCTCGTGCCGCCGATCACTACATCACCGTTTGCTGAAAAATCATAAACGATCTTCGGGCAACGTTTCAGATCGCATTCCACAACAGAATGAAACTGGTCGCCATGACCGGAAATCCAGTCGCGCAACAATGCGGCATCTTCAAAGGGTTCTAGCCCGCGCGCATGACGGTCGTGATAGGTCTGCAATCGCTTGGTCGCATTGATCGGCATGGTGGCAGGCACAATGATGGCTCCATAAAAGAAAAAGGCAGGGTTGGTTCCCCGCCTTTTGCCTACATGATTATCTGCCTGATCGGCAAGTACCAGCTTACCAGTTGGTCACTTCATACTCGCACGACACATCATCATCGTCGGTATCGGTCAGCGCAACCGTCAGGCGACGCATTTGCGGATTGAACCGTTTGATGAAGTTCAACAGAAGAAGCGCTTCTTCGGAAAGCTCGCCGGCGTCTTCGTCATCTTCATCAAGTTCACAAAGCTCAACCAGTTCCAGGAACAAGGCACCCAGTGCACGTTTGACGTCTTCGCCGCCTTTAAGGCCACCGGTCAACTCGCCCAGCGGTGACAGATCGATATCAAGCTTGCGCAGGTTCTCGCTCATCTGGTCGATGGCGTCTTCGTCCAGAACCATTTCAGCCGCAATCATATGCGTGCCGACTTCATTGATATTCATGAAGCCAACAAATTCGAACAGATCGTCTTTGGTACGACCTTCTTCCAGCAATTTTTCGGTGTGGGCTTCGAATTCTTCGAAGTCGATATCTTCGCCAAGATCGTTTTCAAGATCGCTCATGTCGGTCTCCAATGAAAATTTGCGCTGCTGATACTCTGGATTGATGGAAAACTCAACCCGCGCTGGCGACAAGATGATCAGCTATGCAGGATCCACATTTCGACGATATAGGGCCATGGAAAGAGGATTGCGAAGAATAACGCAATGTCAGTAGGATATAAAACAATTCCAAACCCGCCTGAACCTTCGGCATAACACGCATGGACCATTCAATGCCCGCATTCAACGTCATCGATATCGTCGCAATTTGCTGGGCTCTTTCATGGTGGATCGGTTACACGATCTTTGCCGATGCCGGGCCGCGTCGACGCAATTCCATATCTGCCCATATGGCACGCAATCGCCATCGCTGGATGGAACAGATGCTTAAACGCAATATCCGGATGGTTGATACATCGATCGCCGGCAACCTGATCACCGGTATCAGTTTCTTTTCATCAACCACCATTCTGGTGCTGATCGGTCTTGTCGCGCTGCTTGGCTATACTGACAAGGCCATCGAAACGGTCGCTGCCCTGCCCTTTGCCGCCATTACCACGCCTGGCGTCTGGGAATGCAAGGTGGTGTTGCTGATCGTGATTTTCATCTATGCCTTTTTCAAGTTCACTTGGGCATTCCGACTGTCGAACTATTGTTCGATCCTGATCGGTGCCGCCCCGGATCCAAGCGAACCGGATGCTGCGCGTGCAGCCGCACGTGCATCACGCATGAGCATGATGTCTGCCCACAATTTCAACCGAGGCATCCGCGCATACTTTTTCGCCCTGTCGGCCCTGGCCTGGTTTTATCATCCGGTTGCTTTTATCATTTGTGCGACCTGGGTGACGCTGGTTCTTTACAATCGCGAATTCCGCTCGCATGCGCTGGAAATTCTGACCGGACATCATTGAGCCCAACCGAACTCGTCGCAGAAACCCCGTCACGAAAAAGCAGCGGTATTAGCCGTCAAGTATTAAAGCATAATGGTCACGCATTCTCGCATTGAGTATCGTGACCATTTTTCTGACGACGGCAATGACAGCGACCTTGCTGGGTTTTCCGTTTTCAATAAGGCGTTTGTAAAAATCCCGCAGCCCGGGATCAAAACGTATTGCGGGTAGTGCGGCATAGTAAAGAGCATTGCGCACTTCCCTGCGCCCGCCGCCAATCATTCTCTTGCCCTGGAACATACCGCTATCCCTGTTGATCGGGGCGACGCCAACCAGCTTGGCAATCTGGCCTTTTTCCAGCAGCCCGATCTCGGGCAATTCAGCGATCAGCACACAGGCGGTCACAAAGGCCACCCCTTTCTGGGTCAACAGAACTTGCAGGATCGCGGTCAAAACCGGGGATGCGTCGACACATTGACGCATCAGGTTCTCGACTTCCTGTTTCTGATGTTTGAGGAAGCTGATGCTTTGCTCAATCAGGGTGCGTGCCGGATTGTCCGGTTTCTCAAGCCGGTTTTTCTCCTGGATCAGCATGTGGGTCAGTTGCCTGCGGCGTGCAACAAGGTCAGTCAGTTCATGGCGGGCGTCATCTGTTTTGATCATCAGGCGGGGTGACATACGCTGCCCGTAGTCAGCCAGTACAAACGCATCAATCCGGTCTGTCTTGCTCAAGGTTCCCGACGCTTTGGCAAAGTGGCGGACCAACAGGGCATTGACCTTTGAAACAGGGAGCTGCGCAGCTTGCAGGGCACGAACCAGCATCCGCTCATAGCCACCGGTTGGCTCGAGCACAATTCTCTCCAATCCCGGATAAGTTCTTATTCTTGCAATCAGATCTGCAATACCGGGCTCGGTATTGGCAAAACGCAGATTGTGCCGGTCGGGCAAGACACACACATCAAGTGCACTTTTGGATACATCAATGCCGATAAAACGGGTAGTATAAGACATGGCAATGTCCTCCTTATACTCGAGCGTCAAAGCTCTTCCAGCGGTTCGACAATGCCTCCGAAAACCGTGAGTGTTCAGCTTTTTTACGGACGTAAAAGTCCAAGGGCCGCTCAACACCTCACGGTTCCGGGCGCCTGCTCTCACAGGTCCCCCGAAAGAAAAGAGGCACGAACATCATACCAAATGTTCGTGCCTCTCAATGTATAAGGGCCGCAATCGCAGCCCTTTTGTCATTGATCGGTGCGTCACACCGTCTGGGTTTTGCGCCGGATGGCATATCCGGCGACAATCACCAGTACCAGTCCCACCGGTACTGCTGCACTGTATAGCAGCGTCACCCAGCCTGATCCCGCATAGATCGATCCGGCTGACAGGGAAGCCACAGCAACCGTACCAAACACTGCAAATTCATTGATTGCCTGAACCCGCGCCTGCTCGGAGGGGCGATAATTCTCGGTCAGGAAGGTCGTTGCCCCGACAAACATGAAGTTCCAGGCAATCCCCAACAGGACCAGCGACACCCAGAAATTCCCCATCAGGTCCTGACCCGACAAACCGACCGCCAGACAGGCAAAGTTCAGAAGTGCGCCCACCTGAATGATTTTCAAGGCCCCGAACCGTTTGATCAGATTGCCTGTAAAGAATCCCGGCGCGTACATCCCGACCACATGCCATTGAATGATGAATGCCGCATCCCCGAACGCATAATCACAATCAAGGATCGCCAGTGGCGTTGCTGTCATCACAAAGCTCATGACGGCATAGCCAAGCGCGCCTGCAAAAATCGCCACCATTACTGCGGGCTGCCCCAAAACGGTTTTCAGCGGCCGGGCCGGTTCATCATGAACACGGCCGCGCATATCGGGAAGACGAAGCTGTCCGATCGCAATCACCAGCAGGATTTGCAAACCAATCAGCGCAACAAACGTTCCGAGAAAAGGTACAGTTTCAAACCAGTTACGCGCGAAACTTGCCAAATTCGGTCCGATAAATGCCGATGCAAGCCCACCCAGCATGGTATAGGAAATGGCGCGCGCACGGAATTCTGCGGGTGCTGCTTCGGCGGCCGCGAACCGGTATTGCATGGCGATCGCATTGCCAGCCCCGATACAGGCACAGGCCACACATAGCAGCCAGAAATTGCCGTAATAAACGGCTCCCATGCCCGAAACCGCGCCCATCATTGCAATCCCGGCCCCCATCCAGAAGCCGAACCGGCGTCCGAATTTCGCCATCACCATGGCCGATGGTGCTGTCATCGCCATCATGGCGATCATCATGAAGGCCACCGGCAAGGTCGAAAGTGACTTGTCTGTCGCCAGCGAATACCCGATCACCGCGGCAACAGTGAAGATCAGCGACATCGCACTGGCAGAAAGTGCGACGCATAAACTAAGGAACATGATGTTCCGGCGGACTTCCGTGGACATGTGGGGCTCCCGATTTTGGCGATGGTGGCGCCATTATTTTCTAAATTGCGACAAGGCACCCAGATCACGGCAATGAAGTCCGGAATATCGGCCATTGTCATGTGGTTGAGCCTTGCCCTTAAGGTCTCAACTGTTATATTGGCTCTTCACGCAACGGGATAGTATCAATGCACGGCATGGCCGAGAAAAACTTGATCACCAACACAATCTCCGGACACCATCATGGTGGCACGGTGATTTGTGCTGTCCCGAAAGTCGCTTTTTTCAAAGAGCGAACTTGACCTCATCCTGAAATTCCTTTTCTTGTGCCTTTACCCCGCGTAAACATGCGGGTCGTATATGTGCATTACTGAATTATGCCCGCAGATAAAGCAGAGTTGAGCCAACCATGATTGCCCTGACCCTTCCCGATGGCGCCGTACGCGAATTTGACGGCCCTGTATCGGGTTTTGATGTCGCAAAAAGCATCAGTTCTTCGCTGGCAAAGAAATCCTTTGCCATCATCGTTAACGGTGAAGTACGCGACCTTTCGCGCGAGATTGACACTGACGCGACTATCGAAATCGTGACCAAGGGCCATGACGAGGTTCTGCCGCTGATACGTCACGACTGCGCCCATGTGATGGCCGAAGCTGTCCAGGAACTTTATCCTGACACGCAGGTCACCATCGGCCCCTCCATTGAAAACGGTTTCTATTACGACTTTGCACGCGCGACCCCGTTCACGCCCGACGATCTGGTCAAGATTGAAAAGCAGATGCACAAGATCATCGAACGGAACGAACCGATTGTTCGCGAAGTCTGGGATCGTAACGAGGCGATCAAGTTCTTCCTTGATAAGGGTGAAAAGTACAAAGCCGAGATCATCCGTGATCTTCCCGAAACCGAGACGATCACCTGCTATCGCCAGGGTGACTTCATCGATCTGTGCCGTGGTCCGCACGCACCGTCGACCGGCAAAATCGGCAAGGCCTTCAAACTGATGAAGGTTGCTGGTGCCTATTGGCGCGGCAACTCGGATAACGAGATGCTTCAGCGCATCTATGGCACTTGCTGGGAAAGCAAGGAAGACCTTGATGCGTATCTGCACATGCTTGAAGAAGCCGAAAAGCGTGATCACCGTCGCCTTGGCCGCGAAATGGACCTGTTCCACATGCAGGAAGAGGCCCAAGGGTCGGTCTTCTGGCATGACAAGGGGCTGAAGCTTTATCGCAAGGTCGAAAACTATATCCGTGATCGTCTTGACGATGCAGGATATCAGGAAGTGCGCACGCCGCAGCTTGTCGACCGTGTTCTTTGGGAAAAATCCGGTCACTGGGAAAAGTTCCGCGAGAACATGTTCACCACCACCCCGGATGAAGATGATCCCGAAAAAGTTCTGGCCCTTAAGCCGATGAACTGTCCGTGCCATGTTCAGATTTTCCGTCTGGGCAGCAAGTCTTATCGTGACTTGCCGCTGCGTATGGCAGAATTCGGTTGCTGTCACCGGAACGAGCCGTCCGGCGGCCTGCATGGCATCATGCGTGTACGCCAGTTCATTCAGGATGACGCGCATATCTTCTGCACCGAAGATCAGATCGTCTCGGAAACCAAGATTTTCTGTGACCTTCTGAAGTCCGTTTACAAGGATTTTGGCTTTACCGACATTCTTGTCAAATTCTCGGACCGCCCGGAAGTTCGTGCCGGTTCCGATGAAATCTGGGACAAGGCAGAAGCCGCCCTTCGCGAAGCGGCCGAAGAAGCCGGTCTTGCGCTTGAAATCAACCCGGGCGAAGGCGCGTTCTATGGGCCGAAGCTTGAATTTGTTCTGCGTGATGCCATCGGTCGTGACTGGCAGTGCGGAACGCTTCAGGCCGACTTTGTTCTGCCGGAACGTCTTGATGCGTCCTATATGGGTGAAGACGGCGAAAAGCATCGCCCGGTCATGCTGCACCGTGCGATCCTTGGATCCCTGGAACGCTTCATCGGCATTCTGATCGAAAACTATGCCGGTCGACTGCCGCTGTGGCTGTCACCGGTTCATGCAGTTATCTGTTCGATCACCAACGAAGCCGATGATTACGCCCACGAAGTCAAAGCTGCACTTGAAGCCAAGGGCCTTAATGTTGAACTTGATCTTCGTAACGAGAAGATCAATTACAAGGTCCGCGAACACAGCCATGCCAAGGTTCCGATGATCCTGGCGCTTGGCAAACGCGAAGCAGAAGAAAAAACAGCTTCTGTGCGCCGCATCGGCTTTAAACACCAGAAGACCTTTGGCATTGAAGAACTTGCCAACGCGATGGCAGCTGAAATCCGTGATCGCGTGATCGAGGCGGAGTTCTAGGAACGGTTTCTGCCCGAACGACCAAATAAAAAGCCCGCAGGCATATGCTTGCGGGCTTTTTTGGTTCCGATGGTGATGACGGGCGCTTTATTGTGGTGGCAATTTTGGATCATTCTTGGGCAGTTGGGTGTTTTCCCGGGTGCCGGACAAACTGATTTTGCCGAACTGTCCACTGTTTGCACCGCCACGATGGGCCCGTGCCTGCCCGTATGCGGCGGCCGGGTGACGCGCATTGCCAAATACGTCGCCAATGAAACGCCAGATTTTTGGCACCAGCCAGATCAACAGCAATACAAAAACCGCCAGCAACACAAAGAACACAACCGGATGGAACACCACGGTATAAAGGGCGCCGAACACGGCAATATCTTCGGTCACAGACGCCACGCTGTTGGTCACTGGTTCGGGTGACGTATTGATCGCCGCACGGCTTCCGGCCTTTGTGAAATAGCTTCCGGCTGCGATGGTTCCACCGACAAGAAGGCTGACAACGGTTTGGGCTTCATCCCCCAGTCCAAGATCAAGTCCGCTTACGGCACCGGCGGCCAGCAAGGCACCGGCCGGAATGCGGATAAAGGTGTGCAGGGCGTCCCAAAGACTGTCAACAACAGGAATTTTGTCGGCAACGAATTCGATCAGATACAGGAAGATCGCAATTGCCAGCACCCACCAGCTGGCCAAAATCTGTAAATCGGGTGGAAGATCGATAAAGCCGAAATTATCCATCATCCCCAGAACAACCACTGTACCGTACAGATTGACGCCGCTGGCCCAAGCACCGCCCATGCTTAGAGCAAGTGTTTCAACAATTCCCAATGACACGCCCTTTCATTGACATATTCTTCACCAACAAGTGATTACGACAACCCGGTGATTGTGATAAATCACAAGTTGACGCGTCCCAACGCACCTGTTGATGCCATATGTTGATCAATGAAAGGTATGACGATGAACCGCAAGGGTAAAACACCTAAAATCATCTCGTCATGTGCGATGTTTGTATTTTTGACCGGGGCGACAACCACAAGCGCCCTTGCCATGGGAAGCTCAAACACCTGGACGTCTGACGGCACCGATTTGTCTGCCGTTTCCGAACTAGTCGATACCGGCATGTATGATATGGCCGTCGACAAGATCGAAACCATGCTCAAAGACGATCCGGATAATGCTGATCTGTATAATTACCTTGCCTATAGCCAGCGCAATCTGGGCGACTATGACAGCGCCGGGCAAAATTATGAACGCGCGCTTATGATCAACCCGGAACATGTCGGTGCGCTGGAATATCAGGGCGAGCTGTTCCTTAAAACCGGAAAGCCCGAACTCGCACAGGAAAACCTGGCACGACTTGAACAGATTTGCGGAACAGATTGCGCAGAATACAAGGAACTGGCAGGAAAAATCGCCAACTGATCGGATTTCTGCGCCGCCATTTCAACCATCATTCGGAAAAATAGCCGGCCCTATTCGTTAGGATATCTTTTTATTTACGACTGAAGAGGTCATATGTCGCCGCAAGGCTGATGTTTGAAGAGTGATTAAAGATATGTCTGACGCAATTATGCGCAAAAGCTACACCGTCGTTTGCGTCCGTGCGACCGGACAGCAGATGGATTTGCAGACGGTTTCCGATTATGGGGCGGCGCTTAATTCGGCAAAAGAAGCTCTGACAAACAAGAACAATACCGAAGTACGGATTGTCGAAAGCAAATACGACCAGGCCAGCCGCAAGGACAAAAAACAGGTTATCAAAATCCTGACGGCGGAAAGTGCATCTGGCAGTTCCGGGGGATCGGGCACGCGTGCGCGCAAGGCCAATCCCGGCATATCGCGCGAAACAGCAAACCAGGCTTCCAAAAGCGTAATCAACATCGTCATCGCGATTACCGTGCTTGTTCTTTTGATCGGCATCATGGTCCCGCTGATTTCCCGATAGAACCACCACCGGCCTGACGGCAGGCAGATCACCCAATCTTACAGATGGGGCGCCATATCCTTCTGATTTTTCTGGATGCTTGACAGCACCGGGGCGGCTTGTAACAGTTGCTCCGGGCCTTCCTGCTGGCTATAACTTACGCTGATAATATGATCATCAGGTGAAGCGTGAAAATCAGAGCTGCGACAAGAAAAAAGAACGCCCCGCTTAAAAGGGGCTGGTTTGCCGCCGCAGCACTCTTGCCGCTTCTTGGCGCCTGCAGCACCGATGATTTTTCCGGGCTGTGGTTTGGGTCTTCATCCAGCGATGTCTCAGCAATGCAGCCATCACCAGTTGACGGCCCAGCGACAGACAGTCCGCAAACCGGCAATGACTTGAACCGGGCCGCATGCGGATTGTTTTTCGGGAAGACGACACCCGCCGAAGTATCGCATATCGCGGCTACCGAGATTTCACTTACGCGCACCCCGCAAGAAAACCTGATGCAGGCCATTGCCTATGACATCAATGGCAATTACGAAAATGCGCGTAAATTGTATGTCTGGCTGACAGCATCCCCGCCTGAAAACAAAATCAATCTTGATTGTGGTCAGGGCATCAAGCTGACCGGCAATGTCAACGCCCTCGCCCAGCGTCGATTGGTTGCACTTGATGAAATTGCCCCGCAATTTGCCCGTTCAAGCGAAATTGAATCGGTCGTGGCGGCCGCAACTGTCGCACCGGGCCCTGATCTTCCCGATCCGCCAAAGGTGGAGCGTGATCGTCGTTTCTATGAAACCGGTGGCGTTGTAACCGCCGAACCCGAAGACAGCACCAAGCCGATCGAACGCATGGACATGCCGGTCAGTGAAAACACGGCCCAGCTCACCCGGGTTGAACGCCGTGTATCACAACCGCAAACCACATCGACGCCATCGGCTGCGATGACAAGTCCGGGCACCGTGGCGGCACCGGCAACAGCGGCTTCGCAGCCAACGATTATTCCGGTCATCCCCGCGCAACCGGCACCTGCTAAGGAACAGATGCCTGCGGCAAGCCCAAAAACAGTCAAAACCCCGGTGACCGAGGCCCCGACAATTGCCGGAACAGCAGCCGATGTCGACCATCAGGGTGCAGTTGTTGCCACCAATTCCCGGCCGGTTGAGCAAGGGGAACTCGAAATCATTGATCGCGAACCATCAAGCACGATGATCGCACTGCCGATGGCATCGCAATCCACGCCGGCGTCGGCGCCCGCGCCCGCGCCGCGCAGCACACCAAGTGTTGCGGAAAAAACCGCACCTGCTCCCGCTCCCGCTCGGACATCTGCACCGGCGGCCTCGTCTGAAACCCGGTCAGCCCCCTATTATGCTGTTCAGTTGGCAGCATACCGGTCGCGCGGACGTGCCGAAGATGCTTGGCCGAAATTTCAGAATTCATCTCGGGGAATGCTGACAAACGCCGATCATGAGGTCGTCAGTATCGCAATCGAGGGCAAGGGTTTGTTTTTCCGTCTTCTGACCGGAACATATGCGCGTCAGTCAGAGGCCGCCCAAGCCTGTAACCAACTTAAATCAGCCGGTGTTGATTGCCTGGTCCGCCGTGTGGAACGCTGAGATAGCCGCACGCTTTGCAGTCGACGGCCAAACCTTGCCTAACGCTTTTTATTGAGTCGCACCAGCACATCTGGCCGCGTCTTGTGGCCGTGACGGCGCAAAAAGCCCGGCAAGCGCGCCAGCAGATATTCGATTTTTGCATTATGTCGATAATACCGCCATCGCAGATGCTGGATCAGGCGACGGGTTCGTTTTGAACCGGCCGCCAGCAATGGTAGGCCCAGGGCAATGAACACCATACCGAAAAATGGCGGCGGCAATGGCAAAAACACCAATCCGATCAACAAACAAAGTCCCCCGGTCAGGATCAAAGCCATTGATTTCAAATTCGACAGTCTGCGCACGACGAAACCTTGTTTCCCGACAACCGCTTTGTTGCGCGCATTATCTATGGCTTGTGGTGCCCCACCAAAAGAATGTTCAAAGACATTTGATCAACAGGGGAATTGCTATTGTCGTGCACTGGGTTACATTGCAGTCAGAAATTCCAAACTCATCAGGTGAAAGACATGCTTTCCGCCCTTAAAACAGACAAGGCACAAATGCCATCCGCAGATACCGCATTGCCCGGTCGCGACGATGCCATTGCCGTCGCAGAACGTAACGTTGTGACCGGAAACCCGATGGTGGGTCCCTTCCCCGACAATCTCGAAGTTGCTGTCTTTGGCATGGGATGTTTTTGGGGGGCCGAGCGCCTGTTCTGGAAAGCGGACGGCGTCTGGACCACCACTGTCGGCTATGCCGGCGGCTATACCCGCAATCCGACATACCGCGAAGTTTGCAGCGGCATGACCGGCCATGCCGAAGTTGTGATGGTTGTTTTCGACCCGGCTGTGATTTCCTATCAGAAACTGCTGAAGCTGTTTTGGGAAAATCATGACCCGACCCAGGGCATGCGTCAGGGCAATGACATCGGCACACAGTATCGTTCGGTGATCTACACGACCAACCCCGATCAAAAAGCAGCGGCAATTGCATCGCGCGATGCATATCACGCAGCCCTTGATACTGCTGGTCAAGGCGGGATCACCACCGAAATTTCCGATGCGCCGACTTTCTATTACGCCGAAGATTTCCATCAGCAGTATCTGCACAAAAATCCTGATGGATATTGCGGACTGGGCGGCACCGGGGTTTCCTGCCCCGGTATGTAAAAGCTGAATTTGACCTGTCTTCAAAAACGGACTGCATCGCGTCGGCTATCGACAAATCAGATGCTTGTCATATTTCATGACCGGTATATTCTTTGGCTTGATTGGTAGGCAAAGGATATACAAAGAGATATGCCGGGTCCGTTTTTGAAAGACCGATACTTTATCGGACTGCATATATCCTGGTGGCTACTGGGACTTTGGTTATGCGGCGGCATTGAATATGCCCTTGCCCTGACCGATAGTGACGCGACATTTCCCCCGCTTTCGACATCACTTGTCTTTTTCCTGTCCGTTGCCGGATTGCTTGCGATCGTGCATTTCATGGTGCGCCGAAACGCCAAATCGCGGCAGCGGTTCTTTGCCCGCCTGCCCGGGCTGGTGTTCCGCATTGATGAATTCGGCAAGATCGAATTTGCATCGGACCAGGGTCTTGACTGGGCCGGTGCATCAATTACGGATAGCTTGCGCAATCAGATTTTTGATCATGAAGCCCTGATGAACCTTCGCCAGGCCGCAATCGAGGCCAAAGGCGAAATTCAAACGACCGAAATGTCTGTAAAGACCAATCACGGTGAACAACGCTGGGTGCGTATTCAAATGCGTGCCTTGCCGCCAATCACCCCGGATTGTCAGATCGATTGCATCATCTGGGACATCACCGAACTGGTCGAAGAACGCAACCGCCGCCAGGAAAGCGAAGAACGGCTCAAGATCCTAGAAACCCTGAGCAACGAAGCAATCTTTCTGCATGATGGCGGGAAATGCATCGATACCAATAATGCCGCCGAACGCATGTTCGGTTATGATCGTTCCGAACTTCTGTTGCTGAGTGCAGCGGACATTATCTCAAGCGAAACCTTGCCGCTTGTCATGGCCAATATCCGCTCGGGATATGACAAACCTTACGAGGCGATTGCTGTTTGCAAGGATGGCAGCAAGTTTCCCTGTGAAATCAATGGCAGAAACGTCGTTGTCCAAGGCCAGACTTTGCGGCTGACCAGCTTTACCAATATCTCGGATCGCAAATTCACAGAGGAACAAATTCGTTTCCAGGCCAATCATGATGCGCTGACATCGCTTCCGAACCGCTATTTGTTCATGGACCGGCTGAACTTTGCGATCAAACTGTCAAAGCGACGGCGCGAATGCTTTGCCCTGATGTTCATCGATATTGACGAGTTCAAGTCGCTGAATGATACCGGTGGCCATTCCACAGGCGACAAGGCACTTGATGAAATTGCCAAGCGACTGACCGGCACATTGCGCAATGTCGATACCGGTGCCCGCATTGGCGGTGATGAATTCACCATTATTCTGCCCGGCACCGAAACGCCAGAAGACGCCGAACTTGTTGCGCGCAAACTGCAAACCGCCCTATCGGGCAGCGCCATTGAATTTGGTGATGACCTGTCGCCCTATACGGTGACAGCATCCATTGGCATCGCGCTTTATCCCGATCACGGCGAAACCGTCGATGAATTGATTGCGGCGGCGGATGATGCGATGTATGCCGCGAAAAAAAGCGGAAGGAACACCTTCCGCTTTGCAACAAACAACCGTTCACGTACCGAATAGCTGAATATTCGGCGGTATTTGCCGGTTTATACCGGCTTCCCGCCATATTCACGGCTGAGATCGGCACAAACACGCCGAACCTTAAGCCCAAGCTGTTCGATGTGATCGTTTGGAATACGTGCAGCCGGTCCTGACAGGGAAAGGGCTGCGATCGGACTTCCGGTTTCGTCGCGAACCACCCCTGCGACACATCGCAGGCCAACGGCATGTTCCTCGTCATCAAGGGCATAGCCGCGCTGGCGGGCGCGTTCCAGATCCTTTTCAAGTGCACCGGTCGAAACCAGTGTCCGTTCCGTGATTTTTGGCAATCCATGCTTGGCAACGACGGATTTCAGTTCGGCTTCCGGCAGGAACGCCAGCAGCGCCTTGCCAACACCGGAACAATGCATCAATGCGCGGCGCCCGGGCGTGACCAGTGCGCGCATCATTTTGCGGCATTCGACCTGTGACAGGAAAATGACCTCCCCGCCGTCGGCCACGGCCAGATTAACTGTTTCACCGCTATCTTCCATCAATGCCCGCATATAGGGACGGGCAATCTGGCTCAGATTGCGGTTTTTCGTGAATGCATTCCCCACACTGAAGGCCTGAACACCGACAAACCACAATGTCCGTTCACCATCAAACGACACATAGCGTTCGTGTTGCATGGTCGTCAGCAACCTGTGGGCGGTTGATGGAGGCAACTTCACCTGTTGCGCAATTTCGGTCAGCGTCATGCCATCATCGCTTTCTGCAAGCGCATTAAGGATGCTTAACGCCCTGACCAGTGATTGAACCTGCTGCATGCAGATACGTCTCCCTGAACTGGTCCGTTTAACGGACCGCTATTTCACCATTGCCAGTGATATTATGGGATCATTCTAATGGGCGCACGGACTTTTGCTTCATCCAAACGAAAGTGGAATATGTAACGAGGTAAACCGTTGCTGCCCCAAACGAAACCAGCGTCCCGACATTCAGCCCAAGCACAGGATAGCTCAGCGATACGGCCAGGATATATGTCCAAAGTGCCCCCATGCCGCGCGGGAAATTCCGCACCAGTGTATGAACAGGTGCCGCCCCGTAACTGAAATGCAAAATGATCATTGTCGGATAAAGCGCAACCGGAAAACCCGAAAGCAACCCTGACCACCGTGGGCCAATCCACGCCGCCAGACCACTGATAATCAGCACGATCACCGACGCCAATCCGGCCCGGAACAGGATTACACGTTTGGTAACCCGCACCCGGTTGAGAATTTTGACATTCTCGATTTTCCGAAACAGGACGAGAGCGGCAAAAATCGCAAACAGCAAAATGATCGCAGCCTGCGTCAGGGTCATTGATGTCAATTGGAACAACCACGACACCGCAAGATACACAGCAAAGGCCGCAAGCGAACTTAGTACAATCTGCGGGATCACGGGCAAACGCACCAAGCGACATGATGCATGAAAATAGCCATACAGAAATGCCAGCGTGGCAATCAGCCCCGGCATCGCATAGACGGCACTTTCACTGGCAAAGGCAATGCCCTGCTCTACTGCAATGAAATAAAGCAAAATTGCCGTCCCCAACGGATAACCCGACAGGATACCTGCGGCACGCGGCCCTGCGCGTTCTGCCAGAAAGGACAGACCAAGAACCATTCCAACCGAGACACTCAGTTTGGCCAGTATCAGTTCCACGTTCGGGCACCTCGCGCACAAAAGTCACTTAATGACAATTTATCAACAAATTGACTGTATCGCTATATGGTTTGCCGAACGCGGGCAAGCATGAACCACTTCGCAATGGTCCGCCCATTAAAAATGCGGACATCGCAATCGATGCCCGCAATATTTCAGTTCAGATGTCAGTGATTGCTACATCACGCCGAAAGCAGAACGACCGCATCCCAAAGCAGCTTGATCCCGGTCAGGAACAGCAATGCGTAGCAAACCCTGTAAAACAGCACGACATTCACCTTGTCATGCGCCCACAGCCCCACCCAGGTGCCGAACAATGCAACAGGTATCAGCACGGCTGACGTTCCAAGGTTTGCACTGCTGAACTGGCCAAGGAACCAGTACGGTACGAGTTTGACGTAATTGACGACGATGAAAAACATCACCGTGGTGCCGACAAAAATCGACTTGTCCATCCGCTGCGGCAACAAAAAGACCGAAACCGGCGGCCCGCCCGCGTGGGCGACAAAGCTTGTGAACCCCGCAAGGCTCCCCAGGACCGATCCTTTTCCCCAGGTTGCTTCTTTTGGCGTGTCGCCTGCTTTCTTGCCACGCAGCCAGTGATCAAGGGTAAAGACAATGGCAATCAGTGCGATGATCAATTTGACAGCCGCCACACTCAGATAGCTGAAGGTCAAGACACCAACCAGTATCCCGACAAGTGCTGCGGGCACCAGAATAAGCATATTGCGCCGGTCCCATCGATTGCGATAGGCCCAGACATTGGCAACATCCATCAAACACAGGATCGGCAACATGATTGCTGCGGCGGCCTGTGGCGATACGGCCAATGCCATCAATGGCACGGCGATCACCCCCAACCCGCCACCAAATCCGCTTTTTGAGACCCCGGCAATCAGAACAGCCGGCACTGCGACCGCATAAAAGAACGGATCTGTGATGAAATCCATGGAATTTCCCTGAGACAGGTTAGGTCAGTGATGAAAAGATTACCAAGGGCCGTTAAGCAGCCCCTTTGGCGCGATCTTCAACGTTCGGTAAGGCGCGGCATCAATTCGACGAAATTGCAGGGGCGATGGCGAATATCGAGTTGATAGGTCAGGATTTCATCCCACGCATCCTTGCAAGCACCGGTCGATCCCGGCAGCGCGAACATATAGGTGCCCTTGCACACCCCGGCTGTTGCCCGGGATTGCACGGTTGATGTCCCGATCTTCTGGAACGAAATCCAGCGGAACAGTTCCCCGAAACCCGGGATTTCCTTTTCGTAAAGAGCACGATGGGCTTCGACCGTAACGTCACGCCCGGTGACACCCGTGCCACCCGTCGTGATGATCACATCAATTTCCGGGTTCTCGCACCAGTTTGCCAATTGGTCGCGCAGTGCGCCCTGATCATCTGGCAAGATTTTCCGATCAAACACGCGATGACCGTTTTCTTCGATGCGACTGACAAGAACATCACCCGATGTGTCATTCGCGGCCGTTCGCGTATCACTGACCGTTAAAACGGCAATGTTGATCGATACAAACGGCTTGCTTTCATCTATCCCGGCCAAACCGACCTCCCGACTTTTTTTTGTGGCCAGATCAAACTAGTACGCCGCATTTGATGTGCAAGCCTTTTCATAACAACCGACATTTTGATTGCGTGCGCCGAATCATGATCGACCAAAATCACATTGATTTTTGTCATTTAATTAGCACACCGCGCAAATAACCACCAATCCCGACAAAGATTTTTTACCATTAATGATTTCCAATAAAATCAATATTTATCATAATATTATCAACATCTCTCAATCTTATACTGCAGAATTTTCGACATAATTGGTATTACCAATATTGGGCATCGACGTTACTCTGCTTGCCGCCCGACATTTTTCACCGTAGAAAAACGGTATGAAGATACCAAATTAGCGCCCCATTTGGACGCTATCAAACAATCACAAACAGGCAGGAAACAGAGGCCCCATCATGAGCGACGTGCTTTGGAAACCGACGACGGAACGCGTTGAAAACGCAAATGTCACCAGCTTTCGCCGCTGGGTTAACGATAAACACGGTCTGGATCTCCAAAGCTTCACAGCGCTGTATGACTGGTCTGTGGATCAGGCTGAAAAGTTCTGGCCTGCCCTGATTGAATATACTGATCTTAAAGCTGAAACCTGGGGTGAGCGCGTCCTGATTGACGGCAACAAAATGCCCGGCGCACAGTTTTTCCCCGATGCACGCCTGAATTTTGCGGAAAACCTTCTGGTTCGCGATGACAATACCGATGCCCTGGTTTTCTGGGGCGAGGACAAGGTAAAAACACGTCTGTCATGGGCGGACCTCAATATCGCCGTGTCGCGCTTTTCACAGGCCCTGCGCGCCGAAGGTGTCGGCAAAGGCGATCGCGTCTGCGGCTATATGCCCAATATGGGCGAAACCGTGATCGCGCTGCTTGCAACGGCCGCCATCGGGGCAACCTGGTCTTCCGCCTCCCCCGACTTTGGCGTTCAGGGCGTTGTTGATCGCTTCGGCCAGATCGAACCGACTGTGATGATTACGGTCGATGGATACCATTATAATGGCAAACAGCACGACATCCGCGAAAAGGTCCGCGATGTTGTTGACCGGATCGACAGCCTGAAAAAGGTCGTCATCGTCAAATATGCCTTTGATGGCACTGACAGCACCGGCATTCGCAACGCGGTTACCTATGATGATTTCATCGCCCCGTTCGAAGGCGCAAAGATCACCTTTGAACAGGTTGAATTCAATCATCCGCTTTATGTCATGTTCTCGTCGGGAACAACGGGCAAACCGAAATGCATTGTCCATGGCACCGGCGGAACCTTGTTGAAACAGGTCTCCGAACATGTCCTGCATTGTGACGTGGCACCGGGCGACCGGGTATTCTATTTCACCACCTGCGGCTGGATGATGTGGAACTGGCTGATGGCCGGTCTGGCTGCCGGGGCAACGCTGCTGCTGTATGATGGATCGCCCTTCTATCCCAGCGGCAACATCCTGTTTGACTATGCCGATGCAGAAGGCATGACCCTGTTCGGGACATCTGCCAAATATATTGATGCCTTGGCCAAGGCAGAACTCAAACCGCGTGCGACCCACGATCTGTCAACCGTACGTGCGATGACATCGACAGGCTCGCCGCTGGCACCTGAAAGCTTTGATTACGTTTACCGCGACATCAAGGAAGACATTCATCTGGCATCAATTTCGGGGGGCACCGACATCCTTGGCTGTTTCGTGCTGGCATCACCGGTTCTGCCGGTCAAACGCGGCGTCATCCAGACCCGCGCCCTTGGGGTTGCTGTGGACGTCTTTAACGATGACGGCAAAGCGGTTCGCAACGAAAAAGGCGAACTGGTCTGCACCAAGCCCTTCCCGTCCATGCCGGTCGGCTTCTGGAACGATCCGGACGGATCACGCTATCACGCCGCTTATTTTGACCGGTTCGAGAATATCTGGTGCCACGGCGATTATGTTGAACTCGACGACGAAGGCGGCATGGTTATCTATGGCCGCTCGGACGCGACGCTAAATCCGGGTGGTGTGCGTATCGGTACAGCCGAAATCTATCGCCAGGTCGAAAAGCTTCCTGAAATTCAGGAATCGATTGTCATCGGTCAGGACTGGGATAATGACGTAAGGGTCATTCTCTTTGTTGTGCTGCGCGATAATTACGAATTGGATGCAGCTCTGATCGACAAGATCAAAAAGCAGATCCGCAACAACTGCACCCCGCGCCATGTTCCGGCAAAGGTGATTGCCGTTGCCGATATTCCGCGCACCAAATCGGGCAAGATCACCGAACTTGCGGTGCGTGATGTGGTTCACGGGCGCCCGGTCAAAAATCAGGAAGCTCTAGCAAATCCCACAGCGCTCGAGCTGTTCTCCAATCTTGGTGAACTCAAGAAATAATCACACAACACCTCCTGATCAGCCGGTCAGGAGGTGTTTTTCTTTTGCGGTGTCACGCGGGCCCGGCGGAAAGAGGCCGGAGTCATTACCGTCCGATTCCGCACCGCGAAGTGCATCATTTTTACACAGGGTGAAATATTGACCTTTTTTTGAACAGTTGTTCATTCTGCGCGAAAAAAGTTCGTGCAATCTGCAAAAGCATCCCCATGCACTGTCAATTCATCCGTTAAATTACTGATATAACAGATAATTCTCAATCCGCCATTTATAGAAGTTCAAACATTCATACCGCGACCAACAGCCAAAAACCGGCGATTTTCCGACCAAATCGGCTTTGGCCCGACCAGTATAAAATTTTTCGCACTTGACACATAGCGGCCTAAAATTTCTTAATTTGGCAATCCAATCTATTTGGATAGATGGATATGCTACATCGCGTATCCAGGGTGGTACAAAAGCTAAAAACAATGCTTTGCTAATAAGGGAGCTCATCTATGAAAATCAAAACGATCCTTGCCGCAGGCGCAATGACCGTTGCAGCCGTTGCCGCGCAGAATGCACAGGCTGGTGCCGTGCTTGACGGCATTAAGGCCAAAGGTTTCGTTCAGTGTGGCGTGAACACCGGTCTTCCGGGTTTCTCCGCTGCCAATGCCGAAGGTAAGTGGGAAGGCATTGACGTTGATGTTTGCCGTGCAATTGCAGCAGCAGTTCTCGGTGACGCAAACAGCGTTCAGTACACCCCGCTGACCGCCGCACAGCGTTTCACCGCTCTGCAGTCTGGTGAAATCGACATTCTGTCGCGTAACACCACGGCAACCACCACTCGTGACGCGAAACTGGGTCTGACCTTTGTCGGCATCAACTACTATGACGGTCAGGGCTTCCTGATCCCGAAAGCTCTTGGCGTTAAAAGCGCGACCGAGCTTGACGGCGCAACCGTCTGCGTTGAGCCGGGCACTACGACCGAGCTGAACCTGGCTGATTACTTCCGCGCGAAAGGCATGAGCTTCGAGCCGGTCGTTATCGAAAACATCAACGAAGCAACCGCAGCCTTCTTCTCGGGCCGTTGCGACGTTTACACCACGGATGCTTCGGGTCTTGCTTCGATCCGCACCACCATGGCGGAAAACCCGGATGATTACATGATCCTTCCGGAAATCATCTCCAAAGAGCCGCTTGGCCCAGTTGTCGCCCAGGGTGACGAACAGTGGTCGGACGTAGCTCGTTGGGCGCTGACCGCAATGGTCGAAGCAGAAGAGCTTGGCGTCACCATGGAAAATGTTGACGACATGAAAGCAAACAGCACCAACCCGGGCATCCAGCGTCTGCTGGGCGTATCGCCGGGCATGGGCGAGGCTCTTGGTCTTGACGAAGAGTGGGCTTACCGCATCATCAAGAACGTTGGTAACTACGGCGAAAGCTACGAGAAAAACGTTACCGCCAAGCTTGGCCTCGAGCGTGGTCTGAACGCTCTGTGGACCGATGGTGGCCTGCAGTACGCATGGCCGGTTCGCTAATACGATAGCAACCGTACGCTAAAACCTACGAAGCTCCGCCCCACTGCCTGAACGCATGGGCGGAGCTTTTCGTTAGGTGGCTACTGATTTTGGATACAATCTACACCTGAGGGTCATATGAGTAAGCCTCAAAATGCCCAGGGGGATGTTCGCTCCAAGAGCCTCGTCGATTACCTGAATGACGAGAACGTTCGCGCCGTGCTTTACCAGATCGTCGCGATCGGTCTTATCATTCTGGCTGGTTGGTACCTGGTGTCGAACACCCTGTACAACCTCGCGCAGCAGAACATCTCTACCGGCTACGGGTTCCTTGATCTTGAAGCATCCTTCGAGATCAGCGAGACCATGATTGATTACAGTGCCAAAAGCAATTACGCGACAGCACTGGTCGTCGGTCTTCTCAACACCGTAAAAGTCTCGGTGCTTGGCATCGTTCTTTGCACGATCATTGGGACGATTTTTGGCGTCGCACGCCTGTCGTCAAACTGGATCGTACGGAAACTGGCAACGGTTTACGTTGAAACCTTCCGTAACATCCCGGTCCTGCTTCAGCTGTTCTTCTGGTACGCGCTGATCCCCGGGGCGTTCCCCCACCCGCGTGATGCGCTGGAACCTCTTCCGGGTGTGCTTTTCACGTCGCGCGGCATGTATATGCCGGTTCCGGTGGCTGATACGGCCTATACCCTGATGGGAATTGCCGCGATCATCGCACTTGTTGCGATCTTCTTCATCAAACGCTGGGCGAAGAAACGTCAGGACGCAACCGGGCAACCATTCCCGATGTTCCTGACCGGTCTTGGCATTTTTGTCGGTCTTGTCTTGCTTGCCTATCTGGCAGGTGGTGCGCCGACCGAAATGAGCATGCCGGAACTCAAAGGCTTCAACATTCGTGGCGGTTATAACATTTCGCCGGAATTCCTGGCGGTTCTGATCGGCCTGACTGTCTATACCTCGACCTATGTTGCCGAGGTTGTCCGTTCCGGTATCCAGGCTGTTCCGAGTGGCCAGTGGGAAGCGGCCGACAGTCTTGGCATCAAACGTTCTGTTGCCCTTCGCAAAGTGATCCTGCCGCAATCCATGCGCGTTGCGATCCCGCCGCTCACCAACCAGTATCTGAACCTGACCAAAAACAGCTCGCTTGCGGTTGCGGTTGGTTATCCGGATCTGGTTTCTGTTTCCAACACGACCATGAACCAGACAGGTCAGGCGATCGAGGCCATCTCGATCTTCATGTCGATCTATCTTGGTTTGTCCTTGTTGACCTCGCTCTTTATGAACTGGTTCAACAAGAAAATGGCACTGGTGGAGAGGTAATATGTCCGATAACGCAAAATCACCTCCTCTTCCTACCGGCACCTTTGCCGAACGTGCCGTATCCTGGTCGAAGAAGAACCTGTTTGACGGCTGGTTCAATTCCATCCTGACGATTGGCGCGATCGCCTTTCTGCTGTGGTTGATCCCGCCGATCATTGAATGGGGCATTGTCAACGCAACGCTGGAACCGACCATCGAGGGCTGTAAAGAAGTCAGCGGTGCCTGCTGGGGCTTTGTGAATGCCAACTTGCGGCTGATCCTGTTTGGCACCTACCCGTATGATGAACAGTGGCGTCCGCTGCTGGCCATGATCATTTTGATGGGCATCATCTGCGGCAGCCTTGGCGCGGTTAAGTATCCCGGCCTGCGCAAGGCGATCATCCCGATGTGGGTGATCGGTGTACCGGTCATTGCCATTCTGATGTGGGGTGGTGTTCTGGGTCTTACCTATGTCCAGAACAGCTATTGGGGCGGCCTGCCGCTGACCCTGATCCTGTCATCGATCGGTGTGATCTTTGCCTTTCCGTTCGGTTTGCTTCTTGCACTGGGTCGCCAGTCGCACATGCCGGCCATCAAAACCATGTCCGTGGTCTATATCGAAGTCATTCGTGGTGTGCCGCTGATTACGGTTCTGTTCATGGCATCGGTCATGTTCCCGCTGTTCCTGCCCGATGGGGTTACCATCGACAAGTTGCTGCGTGCACAGATCGGTATCATCCTGTTTACCGCCGCCTACCTTGCCGAGGTATTCCGTGGTGGTTTGCAAGCCGTTCCGCGTGGCCAGTTTGAAGCAGGTGACAGCCTTGCACTGTCCTATTGGCAGTCCATGCGCCTGATCATCCTGCCGCAGGCACTGCGTCTGGTTATTCCGCCAACCGTGAACAGCTTTATCTCGATGTTCAAGGATACCACGCTGGTCGTGATTATCGGCCTGTTTGACTTCCTTGGCACCGTGAAGCTGGCACTGCGCAGTGACCCGGCCTGGACCAAGTATTACGTCGAAGGTTATGCCTTCGCCGCGGCAATTTTCTTCCTGATCTGTTTCTCGATGGCGAAATATTCCGCCTATCTTGAAAAAGAGCTTCGCAAAGGCGAACGCAGGTAAGGAGTGAGGAAAGAACAATGACTGTAGCAACTGAAACCACTACCGGCGCTGTGCCTTCTCCGAGCGAGGAAGATGTCATCGTCGTCAACAAGATGAACAAATGGTACGGCAATTTCCACGTTCTGCGGGATATTGACCTTACCGTTCGCAAGGGTGAGCGTATCGTTATCTGTGGCCCGTCGGGTTCGGGTAAATCGACACTGATCCGCACGATGAACCGTCTGGAAACCTATCAGACCGGCGAAATCACCGTGGATGGCATCCTTCTTGGTGACGATGTCAAAAACATCGAAGCCGTTCGTCGCGAAGTATGCATGGTATTCCAGCACTTCAACCTGTTCCCGCACATGACCGTGCTTGAAAACCTGACACTGGCGCCGATCTGGGTTCGCAAGATGCCCAAGAAAGAAGCCAATGATCTGGCCATGCACTATCTTGAGCGTGTCCGCATCGCCGAGCAGGCCCACAAATATCCGGGTCAGCTTTCCGGTGGCCAGCAGCAGCGTGTGGCCATTGCCCGTTCGCTCTGCATGCAGCCGAAAATAATGCTGTTTGATGAGCCGACCTCGGCACTTGACCCGGAAATGGTCAAGGAAGTTCTCGACGTTATGGTCGAACTTGCAAAAGAAGGCATGACCATGCTGTGCGTGACCCACGAAATGGGCTTTGCCAAAGAGGTCGCCGATCGCGTGATCTTTATGGATGCCGGCCAGATCATTGAAATGGCTGGTCCGCATGAATTCTTCGACAATCCGAAAAGCGAACGTACCAAGCTGTTCCTCAGCCAGATTCTTTCGCACTAATCGGATTCTCAGACTTCTCGACCTTATGCAAAACGGCCCCGATCGGGGCCGTTTTCATTTTTGTGAAATTGATGCTTGCCCCCTGCCCGCCAATTGCCGAAACTCTGCGCAAACTGGATCACAACCGGAATTTCAATGACCCAAGCTGCATCTTCTCATTCGGATAGCACGGCCTTCGTTGCCGTTCAAAAACTCACCAAACGCTTCGGGTCTGTGGTTGCCGTCAACAATGTCGATCTGACCCTTTCACGGGGCGAAACACTGGCGATTATCGGGCCGTCCGCGGCCGGGAAAAGTGTTTTGATGAAATGCCTGGTAGGCATTTATGGTGCTGATGAAGGTACCATTTACCTTGATCAGGATGATGTCAGCGATACCAACGCTCCCGAACGTCCGAAATGGGCGGCAAAGATCGGCATGCTGTTTCAACAAAACGCCCTGTTTGACAGTCTGACGGTCTGGGAAAACATCTGTTTTCGTCAGATTGAACTGGGCACACTCAGCCGCAAGGCCGCCAAAGAACGCGCTGTCGAACTGCTTGGACTTGTCGGGCTGGCCGAAGAAAGTGCGGAACTGACACCAAGCGATCTGTCGGGGGGCATGCAAAAGCGCGTTGGCATTGCGCGGGCAATCTCAACCGATCCGGAACTTCTGTTGCTTGACAATCCGACTGCGGGGCTTGATCCGGTTTTGTCGAACCATATCGAACTGATGATTTCAAAAATCGCGACACAGCGCGGCACCACCGTCATTTCGATCACCAACGATATGCAAATCGCCCGCACCCGGTATCAAAACCTGATGATGATGCATGATGGCAAAGTCTATTGGTCCGGCAAGACGGACGATATTGACGATGCCCACAACGCCCATCTGACCCAGATGCTTGATGGTTCATCGCAAGGCCCGATCACCATGCGGACCGGCAAACGCGAAGACGGCATCTTCGCCTGATCCCGTTCCTTGCCTCACGCCAAATCACGCACCGCTCAGACCGGCCGCAATTATTACTCTTGATCAGTTAGCGGTATAGACCGACACATCGGCTTCACGGATCACGTCCGACCAGATTGGCCCGGGATGACGATCGGTAAACAGGGCATCAATTTCGGATAGGTGCCCCAGACGTACCATGGCGCGCCGCCCGAATTTCGAGGCATCGGTACACAGGAATGTCTGACGAGCATTGGAAATGATCGCGCGGGCAACCCGCACTTCCCGATAATCGAAATCCATCAAACTGCCGTCTTCATCGACACCGGAAATGCCGATAATGGCGTAATCGACCTTGAACTGGTTGATGAAGTCTATCGTTGCCTCACCGATCACGCCAAAGTCACGCTGGCGCACAACACCGCCGGCTATGATTACCTCAAACCCCTGATTGGCGGCGCAAATTTCCGCGACATGCAGATTGTTGGTGATGATTTTAAGGCTTTTATGACCCGAAAGCGCATGGGCCACTTCCTCGTTGGTGGTGCCGATATTGATAAAGAGCGATGCACCTTCGGGAATATGTTCGGCAACCAGTTTCGCAATTTCGCGTTTACTGCCAAGATTGAGAACCTGACGGTCCTGATAGGCCGTATTCTCGGTCGTGGACACGCTTGCCGCGCCGCCGTGATAACGCGCAATCAGCCCCTCTTCGGCCATCTCGTTGATGTCTCGACGGATGGTTTGCGGGGTTACGGAAAAATGTTCGGCAAGGGAATCAATCGTCATAAAGCTGTTGGACGCCACAAGTTCAAGTATCTCACGACGCCGCCGATCCAGTTTTCCCATGCCGTTCTCTCCTGATATTTTCTGATTTTCATATTGGCGGGCAAATTTTCGTTACCGATCAAAATGCGGTGAATTTTCCTGTCTTGCAAGCGCAGTTGTGCAAATTCAGTCGCAATTTTTCAAGTGCAGGGCAATCGGTTACACAAATTGGCTGGGGAAACCGGCAAACCAGTCATTCGATTTTGCTGTTTCAGCCCGAATAAAGTCAATGAGTGGTCGAATACGCGCCGCGTCAATGACGTCATTGTGACACACCAGAAAATAGTCCCGATGGATTGGAATGCTGTGGGGCATCACCGCAACAAGATCATCAAACATGTTGCCCATATAATATGGCAGAACACATAACCCGTACCCCGCACGACACGCCTTGGCCTGCGCAAACACGCTTGACGTTTGATAGGACGGCCGCAATCCGGGGACGATCTCACCCAAGTAGTTCAGTTCGGGTGTAAAGATCATGTCTTCGATATAGCCAATAAAAGGATGCTTCGCCAAATCGGATCTTCGTTCGATTTTGCCGTACTGCTTCAGGTAATCCTTGGATGCATAGATATAGAGTATATAGCTGCAGATCTTTTCAAAATAGTATGCCCCCGCCTTTGGCGTATTGAGCGAAATCGAAATGTCCGCTTCGCGCCGGGACAGAGAAACAATTTGCTGAATATTGACCATTTCAATGGTCAGGTTCGGATGTTGCGACGCGAAGTGCGGAAGCCTGTCTGCGATGAAGAAACTCCCGAATCCTTCCGGAACACTTAGCCGGATTACCCCGCTTAGCGGTATTGTGCCCTCGCCAACGACACCAAGCACCTTGTCGGCTTCAATCGACATCGCCCGGGCCGGCTCCATCAGCTTTTCCCCCATGAAAGTCAGGGTATAGCCAGTTCCGCTTCGTTGAAACAATTTGGCGCCGATGCCTTCTTCAAGGCGATCAATGCGCCGGGCAACCGTTACGTGGCTGGTGCGCAACCGGCGTGCCGCCGCAGACAGCTTGCCCTCTTGTGCAACTGCAAGAAAATACTGCAAATCATCCCAGGAGAATTGACGCATCCACCGACCTGTTCATTTTTGTACAATCATTGTCCAAAATTATATATTTGAAGGTGTTTTGGTCAATGTTATCGTAATTCAATGTTCTGAATAACCAAATCAAACTAACAAAAAATACCAATAATTCAGATACTTGACTGACACATTTCACTTACGTCCACCCATAACAAAAATGTGCAGTCAAACAACGTCCTACAGTCCGTTGTCTTATTCTTGACGACGGATACTTCATTCCATCAGGGAGGAATCTAGATGAAGAAGTTCACGATTGCATCGGTTGCAATTATGGCAGCAGCCGCTGCACTGCCCGCCCATGCCGACATTTCAAATGACGTCGTCAAGATCGGCATTCTCAATGATCAGTCGGGCGTCTATGCCGACTTCGGCGGTGTCTGGTCATTCGAAGCAGCCAAAATGGCCGTTGAAGATTTTGGCGGCACCGTTCAGGGAAAGCCGGTTGAAGTCATTACAGCTGACCATCAGAACAAGCCTGATGTTGCGGCCAACATTGCACGTCAATGGTATGATCAGGACCAAGTTGATGCCATCATGGAATTGACGACGTCTTCGGTCGCACTTGCCGTGCAAGGCATTTCAAAAGAAAAGAAAAAGATCGATATCGTTACCGGTGCTGCAACAACGGCACTGACAGGCGAACAATGTTCGCCATACGGTTTCCACTGGGCATATGACACGCACGCACTTGCTGTTGGCACAGGCGGCGCACTGGTCAATAACGGTGGTGACAGCTGGTTCTTTCTTACTGCCGATTACGCATTTGGCTATTCACTCGAAGAACAGACCGGTAACTTTGTAAAGGAAAGCGGCGGTACTGTATCGGGTTCAGTCCGTCATCCTCTTGGAACGAACGATTATTCTTCCTTCCTGCTTCAGGCACAGGCATCCGGGGCAAAAGTTATTGGCCTTGCCAATGCTGGTCTTGATACCGCCAACGCGATCAAACAGGCATCGGAATTCGGTATCGTACAGAGCGGCCAGCGACTGGCTGCCTTGCTCTTTACGCTTGCAGAAGTCCATGGTCTGGGCGCCAAGGCATCCCAGGGGCTGACCCTGACCGAGGGTTTCTATTGGGATCGTAATGACGAAACCCGCGAATTTGGCAAACGCTTCTTTGACCGCACAGGTCGTATGCCAAACATGATTCAGGCTGGCACCTATTCGGCAGTTCTTCAGTACCTCAAGGCCATTGATAAAACCGGCACTGACGAAACCGAAGCTGTCGCCAAGGCCCTGCATGAAATGCCGGTCAATGACGTTTTTGCCAACAATGGCAAGGTCGGCGCCAACGGCCGCATGATTTACGACATGTATCTGATGGAAGTAAAATCGCCAGACCAAATGACGGGTGACTGGGACTACTACAACATCCTTGATACCGTTCCTGGCAACAAGGCCTTCATCGATCCGGCCGAAAGCGGTTGCAGCTTGGCATCGAAATAAGACCATGACGGCAACCGAATTTCACACGAAACCCGGTAGCCAGCAAAACGAGACAAAGTCACGAGTGGTTCTTTCCGCTCGTGACCTTCGTCGCGATTTTGGCGGCTTTACTGCGGTCAACAACGTCAATATCGACGTTCATCACGCCAAAGTGCATGCGCTGATTGGACCAAATGGCGCAGGCAAAACCACCGTATTCAATCTTCTGACAAAATTCCTGCAGCCGACGAGCGGCAAGATCACCCTGCTTGGCCAGGACATTACCAAGACCGCGCCTGCGCGCGTCGCGCGCATGGGATTGGTGCGATCTTTCCAGATTTCGGCAATTTTCCCTCATTTGACGGTACTGGAAAATATACGCGTCGCCCTTCAGCGTCCGGGTAATTTGTCGACACAGTTCTGGCTGCCTTTGTCCAAACTCGATGTTCTAAATGATCGGGCGATGGAACTTCTGACCTCGGTCGGTTTGCAAAATCAGTGCAACAGTCTTGCCGCGGACCTGTCCTATGGACGCAAGCGTGTGCTTGAAATCGCGACCACGCTGGCACTTGATCCGAAGGTTCTCCTCCTTGACGAACCAATGGCCGGTATGGGCGGCGAAGATGTCGGAATGGTCGCAGAACTCATAAGAGAAGTTGCAAAAACACGGGCCGTCCTGATGGTCGAGCATAACCTGAATGTCGTGTCTGACCTGTGTGACCACATCACCGTCCTGCAACGCGGTGAAATTCTGGCAGAGGGCGACTACGCCACCGTAAGCAATGACGAGCAAGTCAAGATCGCCTACATGGGGACGGACCATGACTGATAAAACTCTTCTCTCCGTTCGGGATCTCAATGCCTGGTACGATGAAAGTCACATCCTGCATGGTGTAAATCTGGAAGTCCGTGAAGGCGAAACCGTCACGATACTGGGGCGCAACGGTATGGGTAAGACCACCACCTTGCGTTCAATCGTCGGCATTCTGCGCAAACGTACCGGCACCATCAGCTTTGACGGTACCGACCTTATGAACCGCCCGCTTCATCATACTGCACGGGTGGGCATTGGCTTTGTCCCGGAAGAACGGGGAATTTTCTCGACACTCAGTGTTGAGGAAAATCTTATGCTGCCCCCTGTCGTGTCCGATACCGGAATGACGGTCGAGGAAATCTATCAGCTTTTCCCGAACCTTAAGGAAAGACGTAACAGTCAGGGAACCAAGCTTTCCGGTGGTGAACAACAGATGCTTGCCATGGCACGCATGCTGCGTACTGGCGTCAAGATGCTGCTGCTTGATGAACCGACCGAAGGTCTCGCACCGGTAATCGTTCAACGCATCGGAGAAGTGCTGCAAACCCTAAAAGCGCGTGGCATGACCATCTTGCTCGTTGAACAGAACTTCCGTTTTGCAAGCAAGATTGCCGACCGCTTCTACGTTATGGATCACGGGAAAGTGACAGACGGTTTTGATTTGGCAGAACTGCCCGCGAAAATGGAAACCCTGCACGAAGTTCTGGGAGTATGACGCCGTGATTATGATTTTTGGTATTCCAATTCAGGCGTTTCTCGGTCAGCTTCTGATCGGCCTGATCAATGGTTCGTTCTATGCCATGCTCAGTCTGGGGCTGGCGATTATTTTTGGCCTTTTGCGTGTCATCAATTTCGCGCATGGCGCCCAATACATGATGGGTGCTTTCGCAGGTTTTCTTCTGCTGTCATGGGTCGGCGTCAATTACTGGTTTGCCCTTTTGCTGGCGCCGGTGATTGTTGGCTTGACCGGGATCGTCATTGAACGGTTTGCTTTGCGCCGTCTCTACAACCTGGATCATTTGTACGGTCTGCTGTTTACGTTTGGCCTAGCATTGGTGATAGAAGGCAGCTTCCGCTATTTCTATGGAACATCCGGCCAACCCTACGAGACACCCGAATTGCTGTCGGGCGGGGTAAATCTTGGCTTCATGTATTTGCCGATTTACCGCGGTTGGGTTGTTGTTGCTTCGCTGATCGTTTGTATCGGTACCTGGCTGTTAATCGAAAAGACAAAGCTTGGTTCCTACTTGCGTGCCGCAACCGAGAACCCGACGCTTGTGCAATCTTTCGGCATCAATGTCCCGTTCCTGCTGACGCTGACCTACGGGCTAGGCGCCGGGCTGGCGGCACTTGCCGGCATCATGGCGGCACCGATCTATCAGGTCAGCCCGCTGATGGGTTCAAACCTTATTATTGTGGTTTTTGCCATCGTTGTTGTCGGCGGCATGGGATCGATTATGGGGGCGATTGTTACGGGCTATATGCTCGGCATTCTGGAAGGCCTGACCAAAGTATTCTATCCGGAAGCCTCCAACATCGTGATCTTTGTGATCATGGCCATTGTACTGTTGATCCGGCCTGCGGGTCTGTTTGGTCGGGATGCTTGATATGACTGAAATTAGTATGACCTCCGAAACACGCAATCAGACTGCAAACCGCGTCCAGATTGCGCTTATCATCGCACTGCTGATCGCGCTGATATTTGCGCCCTTCGTGTTGTATCCGGTTTTCCTGATGAAGGTGTTGTGCTTTGCACTGTTTGCCAGCGCCTTTAACCTTCTGCTGGGCTTTACGGGGCTTCTTTCCTTTGGCCATGCCGCCTTCTTTGGTGGCGCCGCCTATTTCACCGCCCATGCGGTCAAGGAATGGGGCTTTTCACCGGAAGCCGGAATTCTGCTTGGTGTGGCCGGTGCCGCTGTCATGGGTCTGGTGATTGGATTCTTCGCCATTCGTCGCCAAGGTATCTATTTCGCCATGATCACCCTGGCATTGTCGCAAATGTTCTTCTTCTTCTGCCTTCAGGCTGAATTCACAAAAGGTGAAGACGGGCTTCAAGGGGTGCCGCGCGGACATCTGCTTGGCTTCATCGATCTTAACGAGCCCCTGAACATGTATTTCTTTGCTCTTGGCGTCTTCGTTCTTGGCGTTTTTGCCGTCTGGCGGATCGTTCATTCCCCGTTTGGCATGATACTTCGGTCCATTCGGGAAAATGAAAATCGTGCAATTTCGCTTGGTTATTCGGTCAATCTTTACAAACTGGGTGCCTTTGTAATGTCTGCTGCACTTGCCGGTCTGGCTGGTGGTCTTAAGGCATTGGTTTTCCAGTTCGCCACCCTGACCGATGTTGCCTGGCAGATGTCGGGTGAAGTGATCCTTATGACATTGCTGGGTGGAATTGGTACGATATTTGGGCCGATTTTTGGCGCGGCCTTTGTGGTCACGGTCCAAAACTACCTCTCGACCACAGGCTTCCCGGTCACCGTTCTGACCGGCCTTATTTTCATCGTCTGCGTATTATTGTTCCGTCGCGGGATTGTCGGCGAATTTAATGCGTCAAACCTGGCTGTAAAGCTGGGCCTGAAATCCCCCAAATAGAGTATTAGGCGCATGGAGCAAAAATTCGACTACATCATTATCGGTGCAGGATCGGCCGGGTGCACATTGGCAAACCGTCTTTCGGAGATGGCTGATGCAAACATCTTGTTGCTTGAAGCAGGCGGCAAGGATCGCAATCCCTGGATTCACATCCCGGTCGGTTACCTTTACTGCATTGGCAACCCGAATGTGGACTGGTGTTTCAACACCGTCCGCGAACCGGGGTTGAATGGCCGATCACTTGGCTATCCGCGTGGCAAGGTTCTGGGCGGCTGTTCATCGATCAATGGCATGATCTATATGCGCGGTCAGGCCAATGATTATGACCAGTGGCGTCAATCGGGTTGTTCAAATTGGGGCTGGGACGATGTGCTGCCCTTTTTCAAGAAATCCGAAGATTATTACCGTGGCGCTGACGAATTGCACGGCGAAGGCGGCGAATGGCGGGTCGAACAGGCCCGCGTACGCTGGGAAATCCTCGAAGCCTTTCAGGATGCCGCCGAACAGGCCGGCATTCCCAAGGTTCCCGACTTCAATCGTGGCACCAACGAAGGATCATCCTATTTCGATGTGAACCAGAAACGCGGTATTCGCTGGAACACTTCAAAGGCGTTTTTGCGCCCTGCCCTTGATCGTAAAAATCTTGAAGTCCGCACCAACGCCCATGTCCGTCGGCTGATCATTGCTGATGGACGTGTCACCGGTGTTGAATATGAACGCGGCGGCAACATCGAAACGGTCTATGCCAATCGCGAAACCGTTCTGTCTGCCGGCTCTGTCGGGTCCCCGCAAATTCTTGAACTTTCCGGGATCGGGCGTGGTGACATTCTTCAGCAATATGGCATTGAACAGGCTGTCGACAGCCCGCAGGTCGGTGAAAACCTTCAGGATCACCTGCAACTGCGCTGTGCATTCAAGGTAAGCGGCATTCGAACCCTGAATGAAAAGGCCAGCAGCCTGTTTGGCAAGGCAAGCATCGCGCTGGAATATCTGTTCAACCAGTCCGGCCCGATGTCGATGGCGCCAAGCCAGCTGGGCATTTTTACCCGGTCTGACGCCTCGTTTGAAACGCCCAATTTGCAATATCATGTGCAGCCGCTGTCGCTTGAGAAATTCGGCGAACCGGTTCACCCGTTCCCGGCCTTTACCGCCAGTGTCTGCAATCTTCGCCCGCAAAGCCGGGGCAGCATCCATATCACCAGTCCCGATCATACCCAGCAACCTGCCATTGCGCCAAATTACCTGTCCGTGGATGCCGATAAAAAGGTTGCCGCAGATTCCATCCGCCTGACGCGCAAAATTGCAAGCCAGCCAGCACTGTCACCCTATGCCCCCGAAGAATTCAAACCCGGCCCCGCCTATGATAGCGAAGAAGACCTGATACGTGCCGCCGGTGATATCGGCACGACCATTTTCCATCCGGTGGGGACATGTCGGATGGGGGCGGATCCGGCATCGGTTGTTGATCCGGAATTGCGACTGCGCGGTCTTGACGGTTTGCGCATTGCCGATGCGTCAATCATGCCGACCATCGTGTCAGGCAACACAAATTCGCCAACCATCATGATCGCGGAAAAGGCCGCCGCCATGATCAGGGCATCTGCAACACAATAAAAAAAGCCGGGGCAATCCCCGGCTTTCCTTTTTCACAGATCATGCGCAGATGTTTTAGCCCTTAAGGCTGGCCACAATGCGTTCACGCACCGCGGGTTCCGACCCGGTCGGGGCAACGTCACCATCGCCAATCACGATGGCTTCACGAAGCAATGCGGTCGCCTCGTCCAGTTGCGCCTGATCACGGGTATGCGCGACACACAGCGGCGTTTCTGCTGAAACCGGCTGGCCGACCTTGATGAAATCGGTAAAGCCGACGGCGAAATCAATCTTCTGATCGGCACGCGTCCGCCCGCCCTTAAGCGCGACAAGTACCAGGCCAACCTTGCGGGCATCCATCGACAGGACACGACCGGTCTTGGCCGCGGTGACGGCATTGCTCATCGGGGCCGCTTCAAGATAGTTGGCATGTTTTTCGACAAAGTCGTTCGGACCGCCCAGGCTGGCAACCATTTTGCCAAAGACCTCGGCCGCCTTGCCGCTTTCAAGCGCGGCTGTCGCCTGACGCAGACCTTCGGACACATCGGTGGCAACACCACTGACCGCCAGCATTTCGGCTGCCAGCGCCATGGTCACATCATAGACACGCTGTTCCTGATGCTTGCCGGTCAGGAAATCGATCGCCTCAACCATTTCAAGCGCATTGCCGACCGTATCGCCCAATACCTGTTCCATATCAGTCAACAGGGCAACTGTCGGAACGCCATTGCGGGTGGCGACTTCGGTGATGCTTTGTGCCAGTTCACGCGCGCGATCATATTCATTCATGAACGCACCCGACCCGAACTTCACATCCATCACCAGCGAATCAAGCCCGGCTGCCAGTTTCTTTGACAGGATGGATGCCGTAATTAGCGGAATGCTTTCGACCGTCGCCGTTACGTCGCGGATGCCATAAAAACGTTTATCAGCCGGCGCAAGGTCGGACGTCTGACCAATGATCGCACACCCGACGTCACGGGTAACTTTGGCGAATTCTTCAAGGGTCGGCGTGGTGCGGTATCCGGGGATGGAATCAAATTTATCAAGTGTTCCACCCGTGTGACCAAGTCCACGGCCCGAAATCATCGGAACAAATGCACCACATGCCCCGACAATCGGTCCCAGCATCAGGCTGACCTTGTCACCAACGCCACCGGTCGAATGTTTGTCAACGACCGGTCCGTCAAGTCCGAGCGCCTTCCAGTCAAGGACGGTGCCACTGTCACGCATGTTGCGGGTAAGTGCGGCACGTTCGTCCATGGTCATCCCATTGAAAAACACCGCCATGGCAAGGGCCGCAACCTGTCCCTCGCTAATGCTGTCATCGGTGATGCCTTTGACGAAAAAGGCAATTTCTGCGTCTGTAAGAACTTCGCCTTCGCGTTTGCGGCGAATAATTTCCTGCGGCAGCATCTGCTGTCTCCTGCGCGCTTGTCGTTACTGTCTCAGACCGTTTTCCGGTCTTGGCCGCGTTTAGGCAGCACCTGAAAAATATTGAAGCAAGATCTTGATAAGATTGGCAGATCCTGTTTTGGACATTTCAAGTGTCTGCTCGTGGCTCAGCGGTGTTGCGCTCATGCCCGCGGCAAGGTTTGTGATATTTGAAATTGCTGCAACCTTGAAGCCAAGGCGACGCGCAAGAATGTTTTCCGGAACGGTCGACATCCCGACCGCATCCGCCCCAAGGGTCTTGAGCGCACGGATTTCAGCCGGGGTTTCAAAGCTTGGCCCCGTGCACCAGCAATAGGTGCCTTCAAACAGCTTGATCCCCAGTTTGGCCGCCGTGTCATGAAGACCCGAACCGATTTCCGGATCATAAGGCACATCCATGCCGACAAAGCGGTCATTCCCGTGATAGCCAATCAGCGGGTTCGGCCCAAACAGGCTGATGTGATCGGTAATCAGCATCAGACTTCCCGGAACGGCTTCGGGCAGCAACGATCCGGCGGCATTGGTCAGAATAAGGCGCTCTGCCCCCAGTTCCCGCATGGTTTCAAGCGGTTCTGCCATCAAATCGGAACGACCATGTTCGTAATAATGCGCCCGTCCCTGCATCACCGCGACCGAAACACCACCAATCCGGCCAAGCAGCAGCGTCCCGCCATGTCCGACAACGGTCGGGCGCGGAAAACCGGGCAAATCTTCATAGGAAATGCGGATTGCTTCGCTGACGGCATCAACAACCCCGCCAAGACCACTTCCAAGTACCAATGCCACCTCGGCCTTGAAGCCGGGTGCCTTTGCGGCGATCACGTCCAATGCAGCTTTTACGTTGCTCATTTGAGGTTCTCCGGACCAAAGGAATGTGGAATCAGTTCTTCACGCGACAAGGTCAAAAGCGTTTCACCGGCATCATTGATGATAAAGATCGTCGCATCAGAACCGGTAAATTCGCGAATTTTCTGGCGGCAGCCACCACAAGGTGTGCAGGCAACATCACCAAGACCGACAACCACGATTTCGTCGAATTTGGTTTCGCCTGCCAAGACCATTGCCGAAATCGCCCCGGCTTCGGCACAGACGCCTTCGGGATAGGCTGCATTTTCAACATTGCAGCCGGCAATGACTTTGCCTTCGGCTGTACGCAATGCGGCACCGACATGAAATTTTGAATAAGGCGCATAGGCCTTGTCGCGCGCAGCCAATGCAGCGTCAATCAGATCGCGCGGTGCCTTTTTCATCTCGCCCATTTACGTAATCCTGTTTGAAATTCCACACCGCCCCGAACGGGACAGTATCGGTTGACATGTAGTCATGATTAAAATTCTTGCAGCGGAAATCGCAAGAAAGTCCGATCCGGCTGCCTATCTTGCGCAACCGGACCGGATCAGACTTAGCGTTCTTTTACATACGGACGGCCAAGCGCCTTTGGCGGAATGGCCCGTCCGATAAAGCCGGCCAGCAAAATCACCGTCAGCACATAGGGCAACGCCTGCACAAGCTGAACCGGGACTTCGCCAATCACCGGAAGAACAACACCCTGCAAGCGGGTTGCTGCCGCATCAAGGAAGCCAAACAGCAAACAGGCCGCAAGTGCCGGGAACGGTCGCCACTTGCCAAACACCATGGCAGCAAGCGCGATATAGCCTTTGCCTGCTGTCATGTCCTGAAGGAATGATGCCCCCTGCGCGGTCGAAAGATAGGCCCCCGACATGCCGACAAGCACACCACTGCAAATCACTGCACGATAGCGCATGGCCACCACACCGATACCTGCTGTATCAACCGCACCCGGGTTTTCCCCGACTGCCCGCAGGCGCAGACCAAATCGCGTGCGATACATCACCCACCATGCTGCCGGCACGGCAAGAAACGCGATATAGACCAGAATGTTATGCCCGCTCAGAAGTTCGAAATAGATCGGACCGATGATCGGAACATCCTTGACGGCCTCGGCACCGGGCAAGGTGATTGGCTGAAAACGGGCTGCTTTGTCAAGTGCCGGCGTTTTGCCGCCTTGTGCAAACAGGGCAATCCCGACCAGTGCCGTCAAACCCGACATCAGGATATTGATCGCCATGCCTGATACGACCTGGTTGCCCTTATGGGTGATACAGGCAAAACCATGAAGCAATGACAACCCGATCGTGGTCGCAATTGCGGCCAGAAGACCGATCCAAGGATCATCCATATAAAAGGCCACAGCCGCCGCCGAAAACGCCCCGCCAAGCATCATGCCTTCAAGGGCCAGATTGATGGTGCCCGAACGTTCGGAAAACATGCCGGCAAGTGCCGCAAGGATAAGGGGTGTTGATGTACGAAGCGTCGCATCAAGCAACAGAATGACGAGTTCGAAATTTTCCATCACACGGCCTCCTGCGCGTCACGGCGCAAGCGCCACGCGGTGTACATCTTGGTCACGCGCGGACGGAACATATGTTCCATCGCCCCGGTAAACAGGATCACCAGGCCCTGAATAACCACCACCATGTCATTGGAAATGGTTGGAATTTCAAACGAAAGCTCCGCCCCGCCCTGATACAGCATGCCAAACAGCAACGCGGCCAGGAAAATACCGAACGGATGGTTGCGCCCCATCAGCGCCACAGCAATCCCGACAAAACCGTAACCGGCGGTAAAGTCGATCAGCAGACGGTGCTGAACCCCCATGATCTCGTTTAGCGCCATAAAGGATGCAAGTGCGCCTGAAATCATCATCGCAATAATGATAAACCGGCCCGGCTCAATCCCGGCATAGGTCGCGGCAACCGCATTGGCACCCACCGTTCTGATCGCATATCCCCAACGGGTATGCCAGATGAACAGCCAGACCATCACACTTGCCATGATCGCATAGACAAAGGACAGGTTAAGCGGGCTTGACGCCATCTCGATGCCGAGCGCGCCTGCAATGTCATGGATGAAGGGCAAACGCAGATTTTCGGCGATCTGTTCGCTTTCCGGGGTCATTGATCCTTCGGGACGCAACACATTCACCAGCAAATACACCATCAGTGAAGATGCAATGAAGTTGAACATGATCGTGGTGATCACGATGTGCGATCCGCGGCGGGCCTGCAAATAGGCCGGGATGTAGGCCCAGGCCGCACCAAAGATCATCGCTGCAAGCATTCCGACCACAAGCATGATCGGAAAAGGCAGGAAATCAAGATACAGGGCGGCAAGTGTCACCCCAAGACCACCGACATAGGCCTGGCCTTCGGCACCGATATTGAACAACCCGCAATGGAATGCGACCGCAAAGGCAAGCCCGGTAAAGATAAAGTTCGTGGTGTAATAAAGGGTGTAACCCCATGCTTCTTCATAGCCGAACGCGCCATAAAGCAGGATTTCTACCACTTCTGCCGGGTTCTCGCCAATCGCCAGAACCACAAGACCCGAAACAACAAGCGCCAGCAAAAGGTTGAGGAGCGGCAATGCCCCCACATCAATCCAACGCGGCAACTGGACGGTCGTACTCATGACTGTCCCTCCACGGCTTTGGCTTCGCTCGGATCAACACCGGCCATCATAAGGCCAAGCACCCGTTCATTCGCATCAGAAACAGCAACTTCGCCGATGATCGCGCCATCGCACATCACCAGAATACGGTCGGCAAGCGACATGATTTCGTCAAGCTCCACGGACACCAGCAAGACGGCTTTGCCCGCGTCCCGCATGGCGACAATTCGTTTATGGATGAATTCGATGGCCCCGATATCGACACCACGGGTCGGCTGCCCAACCAAAAGCAATTCCGGGTCGCGCATGATTTCACGCGCCAGAACAAGCTTCTGCTGGTTACCACCGGAAAAATTGGCAGCCTTGATATCCGGATTATCCGGGCGCACGTCAAATTCCGACATCATCTTTGCGGTCGCATCGGAAATCGCATGCCAGTCAAGGAACACACCCTTCTGATAGGCCGGATCATCCTCGTAGCCCAGAATGGCTGCTTCTTTGGCCGAAAACGCGGTTACCATTGCCATGCGATGGCGATCTTCGGGCACATGCGCCACACCGCGACGGCGCAATTCGGCGGCATCAACGCCCTTGCCCGGCGTGACATCCTGACCGTTAAGTTCAACAACGCCTTCGCTGACTGCACGAATGCCGCCAAGTGCTTCAAGCAGCTCGCTCTGACCGTTGCCGGAAACCCCGGCAATGCCGACGATTTCACCCGCACGAATGTCAAAGCTGGCATTCTTGACCTTGCGCACGCCCTGGGCATTGTCCACACAAAGGTTTTCGACCTTAAGAACGGTATCTTTGGGCTGTGCCTGTTCTTTTTCCAGACGCAGCAACACCTTGCGACCGACCATTAATTCGGAAAGTTCTTCCGGACTGGTATCGGCAGTTTTGCGATGGGCAACCATCGCCCCCTGGCGCATGACGGAAACATTGTCCGTTGCAGCCATGATTTCACGCAATTTGTGCGTAATCAGAACAACCGTCTTGCCCTGCTCTTTGAGGGTTTCAAGAATACGGAACAGATGATCTGCTTCTTGCGGGGTTAGAACCCCTGTCGGTTCGTCCAAAATCAGGATTTCGGCCCCGCGGAACAGGGCCTTGAGAATTTCAACACGCTGCTGAAGACCGACCGACAGATCGCCGACAATGGCATCCGGGTCAATGTCGAGCGAATATTCACGCTCAAGACGTTGAAGTTCTTCGCGGGCACGGTCAACACCGTCGCGCAGAACTGCACCACCTTCAACACCGAGAATTACGTTTTCAAGAACCGAAAATGTCTCGACCAGCATGAAATGCTGGTGAACCATGCCAATCCCTGCGGCGATGGCATCTTCGGAACCTTTGATATCGCACAATTTGCCGTCGACATGGATGGTTCCCGCATCGGCCTGATAAAAGCCGTACAGAATGCTCATCAGGGTCGATTTGCCTGCGCCATTCTCACCCACGATACCGTGGATCGTTCCTTTATCGACCTTAAGATCGATTTCCTTGTTCGCGTGTACCGCTCCGAACCGCTTGTCAATGCCACGCAGTTCAATAGCGGGTTGCACGGCACCGGTTTCCCCGGTGCCGTGCATTTGATGCATCGTATCCGACACTACAAATCCCCGGTTTGCTTCAAGACTGCCTTATTGCGGGCAGGCGCTGTCGCTCATGTAGTCATGAACTTCAAGGCTGCCGGAAGTGATTGCTTCCTTCGCCTTGGCAACGGCATCTTTCATTTCAGCGGTAATGAGCTTCTCGTTGTTTTCATCAAGAGCCCAGTCAACACCACCCTCGGCCAGACCCAGAATGGTCAGACCCGGCTGCCAGTTGTCACCGGCCGCAGCAGCGAATGCTTCGTAAACAGCAACGTCAACGCGCTTGAGCATCGATGTCAGAACCGAACCCGGATGCAGGGCATTCTGGTTGGAGTCAACGCCAATCCCCAGTTTGCCGGCATCGGCAGCCGCCTGAAGAACACCAACGCCCGTACCACCAGCAGCGTGGTAAACAACATCAGCGCCACGGTCAAACTGCGACTTGGCCAGTTCGCCACCCTTTACCGGGTCGTTCCAAGCCGCACCGGTGGTGCCGGTCATGTTCTGGAAAACTTCTGCGCTCGGATCTGCGTATTTGACGCCCTGAACATAACCGCAGGCAAATTTGCGGATCAGCGGAATGTCCATACCGCCAACAAAGCCGACCTTGTGGGTTTCAGATGCCATTGCGGCAAGAACACCAACCAGGAACGAACCTTCATGTTCCTTGAACACGACGGACTGAACGTTCGGAAGATCGACAACCATGTCAACGATGGTGAACTTGGTGTCCGGGAATTCTTTGGCAACTTTTTCAAGCGCGGATGCCTGCGAGAAACCAATAGCAACGATCGGGTTCATGCCGCGACGTGCAAAGTTCCGCATTGCCTGTTCGCGCTGGGAATCGTTCTGGATTTCGAAGTCACGATACTCGGTACCGGTGTCTTCTTTGTATTTTTCTGCGCCGTTATATGCGCCCTGGTTAAACGAACGGTCAAAACGGCCACCCAGGTCATAGACCACTGCCGGTTTGATTTCTGCAGCCGAAGCGACACCCGCATAGCAGGCGACAGCCGCGACCACCGAGGTCAGAAGCTTTTTCATTCCGATGCCCTTCATTGCTTGAATTCTGATTATTCTTCCCGCCGGTGCCCTTAACCGGGGGAACTCCCTCATCGAAAACACATGATCACACCATATCGGGACGACTACGGTCCCTCAACCTTAGCTGTCCGCATGTTTATGGTGCGAACGCGTATGGTAACTACAAAATATAGTGCCCTGTAAATAGCAGACCATGCAAGGGAAAGACAAAAGCTGTCCAGCCGGTCAAAATTCGGCGGAACCAAATCAACCCCTCAATCCGGTTTCTGCGGGGTTTCCCTTAGTTTTATGATCCAACCGCCAATTCATCTGGCGAATTTCTGCGCAACATATTTTCTTGCCAGTCTTAATAATCCCGACTGTGAATTTTTTGCAAAATCGCCTTCCCCTACCCGATTTGCGGTCCGCCCGATTCTACAAAACGGTGATATTTGGGGCCACTCGCATTGCGCGATGATCAAACTTTCACGCCGCCGTAATCAACCGGGCATACCGTCCCCATGAATTTGGTGCTACCATCCCGTGTTGGGGAACGCTTTACTCCCGATATCTTTGATCTGTCGTAGCACCCTTTCCCGTGAGGGACAGGAAAGGTGCCTATTTGCTGGAGAATAGTAATGAAATACAAGATTGCAGGGTTGCTGTCGGCCTGCACCATGCTGACCCTTGGTGCAGGAAGCGCATTGGCGGATTACGACTTGCGCATTCTTCACACCAACGACGTCCATGATCGCGTTGAATCGGTAACCAAATACAACAATACCTGTAAGGCCGAAGACGATGCCGAAGGCAAATGCTTTGGCGGATATGCCCGTCTTGCCACGGCCATCCGCGATGCCAAAGCCCAGGGCGGCAATGTGCTGGCCCTTGATGGCGGCGACCAGTTCCAGGGATCACTTTACTATTCGACCTACAAAGGCAAACTGACCGCACAACTGATGGAAATGGCTGGCTATGACGCCATGACCATCGGCAACCACGAATTTGATGACGGCCCCGAAGTTCTCGAAGCTTTCATCAAAGCCAGCAAAATTCCGGTGCTGTCGGCCAACGTCCACCCGACCGCAGCATCCAGTCTCAAAGATGAAATCGCACCCGATACCATTATCGAACTTGGCGGCGAAAAAATCGGCCTGATCGGCATCACGACCGAAGAAACACCGGATATCTCAAGCCCGGGTGACAAGGTCGCCATCACAGATTCCGAGATGGCCCTGCGCTATTCCGTTGCGCGTCTGCGCCTTAAAGGTGTCAATAAAATCATCGTCATGAGCCATTCGGGATCCTACAAGGATTTTGAACTCGCACGCGCTGTCAGTGGCATTGACGTCATTGTCGGCGGTCACGACAACCAGCTGTTTTCAAACACCGATGAAAAGGCCAACTACCCCTACCCGGTTGTTGAAACCGCACCGGACGGCAAACCTGTTCTGGTCGTGCAGGCCTATGCCTATAGCCGCTATCTTGGCGAGTTGAATGTAACCTTTGACGATAACGGTGTTGCGACCGCCTGGTCCGGCAACCCGATCGCCCTTGATGCCGGCGTCAAGCCCGCTGAAGACGTTCTGGCAGTCATTGCCGAGGCCAGCCAGAAAGTCGATGCCGTTCGCAACATCGAAGTCGGCAGCTTTACCACGGCTGCGGACGGGTCGCGTGAAACATGCCGCCATATGGAATGTTCAATGGGGTCCCTTGTGGCGGACGCCATGCTTTGGAAGGCCGGTGACGGTTATCAGATCGCCATTCAGAATGGGGGCGGTATCCGCGCCAGCATTGATGAAGGCACTGTCACCATGGGCGAAGTGCTGACCGTTTTGCCGTTCCAGAATGCGCTGGCAACATTCAAGCTGTCGGGCAAGGACGTTGTTGCATCCCTTGAACACGGCGTTTCCAAAGTTGACGAGGATAAAGGCCAGTTCCCGCAGGTGGCCGGTCTTAAATTTGAGCTCGACCTGTCGCAGCCAGTCGGTTCGCGCGTTTCAAATGTCATGGTCGCCGAAGGCCACACCTTCGTTCCGATTGATATGAACAAGACATACGGCGTTGTTTCCAATGACTTCATGCGCAATGGCGGCGATGGTTATGCCCTGTTCCGCGACAATGCCACCGACGTTTATGACTTCGGCCCGAACCTTGAACAGGCTGTTGCCGACTATATCGGGATGAATTCGCCAATGACCCCGGTGGCCAAAGACCGCATCATCATGAAGTAATCCGCTTCATCTGATCGGGAATACACATCGTGAATGCAAAGGGCGGCCGACACGGGTCGCCCTTTTTGTTTTGCTTGCCTTGGCAACCTGTCGCAGCTTATGACAGTCACCAATCGTGACATGCCCACACAAAGAGCGACATAACGTGATCACTCCGACTGCCAATATCCTTTGCTTTGGCGCGGCTCATTTTGACCGTACCCTGCAATGTACCGGCCACTATATTCCGGCTGCGTCGAACCCGGTTCGCACCCTGCATCGCAAGCCCGGTGGCGTTGCCCGCAACATCGCCGTTCATTTGCGGTTGCTTGGCAACAATGTTGCGATGCTTGGCGCGGTTGGTGATGACGGTGATGGCGAACAGGTTATCGCAGCCCTTGCCGATCTTGGCATCGATACGCGACGGATGATCAAGCTCGAAGGCAAGCATACAGCGGGCTACACCGCGGTTCTCGATGAAACCGGTGAACTCGCGATGGGCATGATGGATGCCGAGGTGTATGACCTTCTGACGATTGACCGTCTGGCACCGCATCTTTCGAATTTTCAGGCATGGCCATGGTGGTTGATTGACGCCAACCTGCCTGCGCAAACCATTGCCTGGCTGGCTGAAAACAAGGGTACGGCAAAGATGTGTGCCGCCACTGTTTCCCCAAGCAAGGCGGTGCGTTTCAAGGATGTGTTGGGCAAGCTTGATCTGTTGATTACCAACCGCGCCGAAGCACAAATTCTGACCGGCATTGAAATCAACGACAAAAGCCAGGCCAAAACCGCCATTGAACTTTTGCGGGGCAAAGGTGTCCCCGATGTTATTATCACCCTTGGCGCGACCGGCGTTGTTTCATCAACCGGACTTGAAACGTCTTTCTGGTCCCCGCTTCCGACCCGGGTGCGTGATGTGAATGGTGCGGGTGATGCCTTCTATTCCGGGTTTCTGGCATCCTATGCCAAACCGGGCAACAGCTTTGATGCTGCGATTGCTTCGGGCCTTGCCATGGCAAGCCTGACTGCGGAAACCGACGGCACGACGGTCTGGAACTTGACACAGGACGCGGTTTCAAGCCGGGCTGCGCAGGCACGCAAAACATCTCTTTAGGGGCTGCCGGTTTTGGTGGCGCCCGCGTGATCGCTGCTAGGTGATTGCAAGGTCCGTCCAAGCCGGGTAGCTTGTCTGAAATTCAAATTCAAACTGGAGCTGTTCCGATGCATCCGTTCTTCATTTTCGTAAAATGTGAACTTGGCAAAGCCTATGACGTGGCCGCGGACCTTGTGGAAGAAGTCGAAGGTGTGTCGGAAGTCTATTCGATCTCCGGCCCGTTTGAACTTCTGGTCAAGGTCTATGTCGAAGACGAACAGGATATCGGGCGCTATGTGAATGAACAAATCCACAAGCTGCCCAACATCAAGGACACCCAGACCATCATTACCTTCAATGCCTTCACCTGATTGATCTGATCCCGGGTCAACAAGGCCAAAACGAGATGCGCGGCGATATTATTCGCCGCGTTTTTTTTCTGATTTGACGACCTACCGGTTACGTGCCACGTCGCGGATAATATCAAGAATAAGGTTGGTTCCCCGCTCAATCAGAACCACGTCATCACCGATAATCTGGCGGAGTGCGCCATCCGTGCGATTTGGCAATTTTGATGCAAGGTTCGCTGGCAAATCACGCTTTGCAATGCCCGGCGGCAACGTACCGCCCCGCTCAAGCTTCATGGCAATGCCTGGCGGAAGGCCCTTGTTGCCTTTTCCTTTATCGCCTTTGCCACCTTTGGAAGCTTTGTTGCGATCGCTGTCATCGCCTGTTGCAATATCAAGCACTTCACGAATGATTTGACGTTCTTCGTCCGAGAAAACGCCACCACCCTGTGCGATTTCGAAAGGTTCATGCTGGTTCAAATCGGCTGCCGTATGTGACTGGGCCATCGAAACCGGCAAGAGGATCGCAGTCATTGCAAGCAATACAATCGTGGCAAACCCCGGGATATGGCGCTGTTCAGACATTTCACCCTCAATCACTGTGGCACTTCGTTTATCAAAACATATTGATTGCGGACCCGATTACGAGATCCGCACAACTGAATAACGATTTTGATAGGGATTTTCTGCCATCGGGAAAAAGAAAAAAGCACCCTTTTGGGGTGCTTTGATCAATGGCGGGCAAAGAGGGATTCGAACCCTCGATAGGGCTTGTCACCCTATACTCCCTTAGCAGGGGAGCGCCTTCAGCCACTCGGCCATTTGCCCTGTATGTCTTTGGTGTTCCCTGCGGAACGACGCCTTTCTTAAACACCGTCATGGCGCATGTCAATGCCCGAAACCGGCCTTGATGACGTTTTATTTTTAACAGGCCTTCCAAATAAAACCAGCAGCTTTTTGACCGCCCTGCCCATGAAATTTTCTGGTTGATGGACAAAACTGTCTTCAAACCATCATAAAGCTGTCATCGGCTGGAAAAAAACAGCTGTCATAAAGCCTTGGTCGATTGGTCTTACATTGTCACCCGACACAAATGCTGGTTGGAGAAAGATGCGCACCATCTATCAAAGCACCGATGATTTCGGGCATACCCTCCGCGCCCTGAAATTGATCAAGGAAGGTCATAACGATCCGGTCTATATGGGCCTGGTCATTCAGGATCGCGAAGTGCTGTTCCGTACCCGTGAAAACAGCTCTCGCGAATTTGTTTTGCAGAAGATCAAGGAATTCGTTGCCGGCAACGCCGCATCGTTTGAATCACAACCGGCCTGATGGCCGGTTTTTTATTGGCCGGACAGCATCGTTACAGAATGTGATCCGGCGCGGAACGATTGAGTTTTTCAGTCGCGCCGGGGCGAAACTCCCCGTTTGCCCCGCAACTTCACCGCCGGTCGTCATGACCGGCGGTTCCTTTTATCTTTTTCATGCCCCGGCCTGTGCGGCTGATCGCTGTGCGACCAGCCCGCGCCACATCAAAATCATCGCAACCACAAGAACGGGCACCACGCCGTAATTCACCGGGATCCACCCTGCCCCGGCGATCAGGGCGCCACTGGCGATCGAGGCCACAGTTGCCGTGATGCTGTTGCCAAGCTCCATCAGGCTTTGCGCATGTCCGCGTTCGGATGCATCATGTCCCGCACCAAGCATGGTCGTCCCTGCCAGCAACATCATGTTCCAGCCAATCCCAAGCAGGAATGAACTGGTCAGAAATGCTTCTGCCGATATGTCCGTCACAGCAAAGCCGACACTGATCAGCAAGATGCCAACACCAAGGGATGCCACCCGATGCGCGCCGAACCGGTCAATCATCGGGCCCGCGACAAAGGCTGGCAGGAACATGCCGATCAGATGCCAACGGATGACGTTGGCCGATACATCAATATCAAATCCGCAATATTTCATCGCAAGTGGCGTTGCCGTCATGACAAGGATCATGATCCCGTGCCCGGCTGCACTGACGGCAATCGCCCCGCGGATTACCGGTCGCCGCAAAAGTGTGGCCATCACGGTCCAGCTTGATCCAGATCGCGCCGGAATACCCCCATCGGGCAACATGATCGTTATGATCGCAGCCATCGCCGCCAAACCGGCAAGTGCGACATAGGCACCGGCAAACGGTACAGGCAGGAAATCACGGCTGACCCCGGCGATTTCCGGCGCAACGAGTGCGGCCAGAACACCACCCCCGACAACCAGTGCTGACGCCCGGCCACTTTGCGTTTTATCCACGGCCTCGATCGCGGCATAGCGATAATACATGGCCGATGCCTGATAGGTGCCAATCAACAAGGGTGCCAATGCCACCAACCAGAATTGCCCGATATAAATGCCGGCCGCCAGAAGCAACCCGCCCGCCACACCACAAAGCGCACCGAGAAAAAGGCCGACACGCCGGCCACGCCGTTGCATCACCATGGCAAGCGGATGAACCGACATAAGATTGCCAAGCATCAAAACACCAAACGGCAATGTCGCAAGCCCGGCACTTGGCGCAAGCGACACCCCGACAAGCGCGGTCAGGGTAATTCCGATCAACGAACAGGACCAGTAAAGGGCCTGTGCAATAAACAGCAGACGCACCGCGCCATTGGTCAGTAACAACATGTTGCCAACTCCGAAAAAATCAAACTGTGTTGAATTGATCAGGCAATCTGCCTGATGCCGGTACCGTGCGGGCTAGATTGCGCCCGCATACGGTTTTCGGGCGAACCGTTCGGCATATTCCTGCGGGCTGACCGACAGATGCCGCTGAAAGGCCCGGCGCAAGGTTTCCGGATGCCTGAAACCGCACAATTCGGCGACCCGCGATACTGTAATCCCGTCATCTTGCAGCAAGGCCCGTGCGGCTTCGACCCGGATACGTTCGACATAGCGTGCCGGGCTCATTCCAAGGTCGCGGCTAAAGACCCGCGAAAAGGTTCGCGGTGTCATACCCGCCCGACCGGCCAGCGTTTCAAGCGACAAGTCTTCGGCCAGATTGGCCGGCAACCATTCCAGCAACCCGGCCAAGCGGGTGGTCGCCCCGCCTTCCGGCGTCAGATAGGCACTGAATTGCGCCTGCCCGCCCGGCCGTTTCAGAAACATCACAAGCCGCCGCGCAACCGATAACGCCAGCGCCCGACCGTAATCGGCCTCGACGATTGCAAGGGCAAGATCAATGCCCGCCGTCACCCCGGCCGATGTAAAGACATGCGGGTCACCGTCATATCCGGTCGGATCATAACTGTGCAGTCGATCGGCCATCAGATGAATGGCCGGATAATCACGGATCATCTGATCACAGCGCGACCAGTGCGTTGTCACCATGCGCCCGTCCAGAAGCCCGGCCTCGGCCAGGATCAGCGCGCCGGAACAAACAGATCCAAGGCGCGGAATGACTTTTTCCGCAGCACAGAGCCATTCAAGAAAATCATGGTCATCAAAAAAACGCGCAACCCCGTCCCCACCGGGCACCAGCAAAGTATCAACCGTCGCAAGATCAAGATCCTGCCAGCCACAATCGGCATAAAGCTGCAAACCGCAGGACGTCCTGACCGGACCGGACCGGGTGGCTGTGACAAGCACGTCATATCCTGCTGCCCGCCCGGTTCGGGCCAATTCGTCATTGGCAGAACCAAAAACCTGAAGTGGCCCGACGACATCGAGGCTCATCACCCGGTCATAGGCATGGCAGACGATCAATCGTCTTGGGGTTTCTGATTTTGCGGCTGTTTTGGATACTGACATACGGACACCTCGCTGGATTGATCCAAGCATGCCGCAAACAGGTTTTGGCAACAATGACAAACACCCCACGAATTTTGCCAAATGGCATCGCGGGGTGTTTGCAATCAGATCAGAAATGCTGTGGGCTGGCGGTCAGAACCCGCTTCGTTGCAGCAACGCATAAAAATCGCGGATCGTGCCTTCCTTGGCGGTCATATCCTTGATGTCATCAACCAGCTTGTCGGTAAAGTTGGGCTGTTTCAGATATCCAACCACCCTTTTGCGGGCCATTGCCGCCGATTTGCCTTCGATCAGGACACCGCTGGAACAGAATTGCACAAGCATATAGGCACGTTTGCGCAGATGCAGAGACGGATTATCAATCCGTTCGATCACCTTTTCACGCACCAGATATTCTGCCAATCCATCATCAAGCTTGGCACCGATCTGGGTCTTTTGGTCTTCGGGCAGGTTGCTTTCGCTGAGCAGGTCATTCATATGCTTGACCGTTGCCATCTTGTCGCGTGGTTTGGATTCCGGATCACAGAAGGCCCGCAAGGCACGCATATCCTTTACCGCGTCCTGCATCATGACATACAGCTCGTCTGCGAAATCTTCGACGATGCCGCTATTGGCAACAGCAATCAGCCAGGTCAGCTTGCGATAGTTGGGGATCAGGCGGCCGTTGATTTCGGCAACACCTTCGATCAGTGCGCGTGGACCACCAACATTGCGCAACCGCGCACCGCGTTCTGCGATGGCTTCGACCATCGGGGTGCCATAAACAACGCCGCGCTCCGTGATCAGACGATCAAGAATGCCAATCAGCGGATCGGGATCACTTTCATGGCGGGTCAGGTTGTTGGCACTGCGCAATTCGCGTACGACGTAGTCAAACATCGCTTCCTGACTGGTCGACAACAGCCCGGATCCAAATAACGGGTTGAGCAGTTCAAGAATATCATCCGCGGCCCCGCGATTGCCTTTTGCACGGCCAAGAGCCAGATCGATATGAAGCGTCACCGCCTCGCCAAAACTGCGTGAACTTCCCAGCAACTCCTTGAGCGCGACCGGTGATCCGAGAATATCGGCAATCACGTCATCAAGCATCTTGCGGGCGGCTTCGTCTTTTTCGTCGCCCTTGACCTTCAGGGCAAGATCAAGCTTCCCGACCCAGTTGCGGGTTGATGACAGAACGCGTGTTAGCGCTACCATCGTCAGGAAATCAGTATCTTCGGCCAGGTTAAGACGACGGATTTCGTCGCGCACTTCCGAGATGGTGGCGTCTTCGAATGCCGGCAGATCAACCTTTTCAACTTCGCGGGCGCGCGCAGACAATTGTTCGATCGCGCCATGAAGGTTGTTCATCGCCTCGATATGGTCGCCATCGGTTGCCTTGGCATGCAAACCGGCAACCTTGTCGACAGCCGTCGGCATCAAGGTGTCATGGAACATCAACTTGCGGAGGTTCTGGTAATTGTACATTACCTCGCAAGGAGTCAGAATTTCCTGTTCGAAATATTTGCGCAGCAACCGGTTGATGGTTGCGCGGCTTTCTTTCTGCAAAAGGTCGTTGTCGGTCTCGCACAGGGGCGCTTCATCGATCGAAGAAACACGGACGTCTTCTTCTTCGCTGTCACCTGCCCCTTCTTTTTCCAGAAGAACCTTTTCAACATGACGACCATCGCCGCGTTCCCAGTTACGGACCACGCGTACGGCAGACACCTTGGTTTTCAGAACCTTTTCCGCTTCTGAAACCGCTTCTTTTTCGACGTCAAATGTCGAGTGGATGATCCAGCGATCCCCCCGCTGAACCAATACTTCAAATGTCGTATCCGACATGATGCGCTCTGGCTCCCTAACTTCCTGTTTGGGCGGCATTTACTTGCCGGTAATCAGTCAGGCGCGTGTCCCGTTTTTTATATTTGTATCTTCTTTATAAGTCCATTCGGGGTATGAAAACAATAGGTTGATCAACAACTTTTACAATAACTGCGCTTTCCGTTGCCCTTCAATGCCTTAACGGCCCTGAAATCCACGGCATTGTCCCGTTATGCCGGGATGCGAATTCACACGCATAACGTGCGCATAACCCATTGTATAGATTAGGGAATATGACTTGCGATCTCGCCGGTCATGTCTGAAAGCAACGTGCTCATGGCCACAACGGTGCTTTCGATTGTGGTGTCGGCCGGTTTGCTGATCTTGTTATATTTTGCCGACTGAACAATGGCGCCGTCTTCGAAATGCACCAGTTTCCAGCGTGCCACCAGAACCACATTGCCATCGGCCTGGCGTTCGAACCGGTCAATATCAAGAACGATCTGCCACACCACCCCGTCACGGGATGTCCAGGGGAATGTTTCAAGCCGCGATGCGCGCCCGGTTCGATCAAGATTGTCCATCAGAACCCGGTTGATGTTTTCATCAAGCGGTTCAGCCCAGCGATGACCGGCATTGACTTCCAGCCGGCTGGCACTGCTGCGTGTGACAATCGTTGACCGGTCCAGGTGGCTTGGAATGGTCACCGGCCCGACACCGACAACCGGTGCCTGTGCGGAACGATCAGCCGTTTGCTGCATCATTGAAGACAGCAGGTAATAACGATCTGTTCCCGATTGCGATGCGCAGGCAACAAGCAGCGGTGCGACAAGCAACAACAGATATTTACGCGTCTGCATCCGGATTATCTGTCGCATCATTCATCCTCCTTCGGGCCACTTTTTCCAAGGATCAGCGCACTTGGATTCTGTTCAAGGAACTCGGTCAGATCCCGCAATGACCGTGCTGTGGCACTCAGTTCCTTAAGCGCCTGTTCCAGATTGTATCGCACAGGTGATGTCGGGGCCGTCACATCGCGCACCCCGCCCAATGCCTCGCGCGCGGTATCAAGGGCGGTCTGGGTTGCGGGCAGAACACTGGTATCAAGGTTGTTGACCAGACTGCTCACACCTGCCGCTGCCTGTTTAAGGTTGGTCATCGCATCACTTAGTGCTGGCGAAGTGACGATATTTTCCATGCCTTCAACCGTCCCCAAAAGACGAATGCCGATTTCCTCGATCGGGAAGGTTTCGACCTTTTCAAGCAAGCTGGTCAGCGAATTGGCGATCTCGTCAAGTTTTTGCGGCAAGGTCGGCAATTCCGGATACGGCCCCTGCCCGTCGCCAAGATAACGGGCGGGCGAAACCGGGTTCATCGCCAGGTCAACAAACAGTTGCCCTGTGATAAAGCTTCCGGTTTTAAGACGGGCGCGCAAACCATTGGCGACAAGCGTTTCAATGGTTGCCTGCGGATCACGGGTACCAAGATCACCACCAACCAGTCGCACGCGTTCTGGCTCGATCGTGACCAGAACCGGAACCCGGAAAATATTGCGGTTCACAACATATTCCAGATCGACACTTTCGACCGTTCCGACCCGGATACCATTGAATTCAACCGGCGCCCCGCGCGACAGGCCACGCACCGAAGAATCGAAATAAAGGATATATTCCTGACTGTATCCTTGGGCCAGCAGTTCGGCCTTTTCCAAACTTGGATGCAGGCGAAAGACCGTATCGGCAGACGCCATATCATCATTCGTGCTGTCGTTGGGCGTATAGAAATTGATCCCGCCGGCCAGAACAGAACGCACCGACTGTGCACGAACCGACAAGCCCCCGGAATTGAGATCAAGCGCAATACCACTTGAATCCCAGAAACGTGTATCGCGCTTGACCAGGGCATCAAACGGTTTGCGTACAAAGATCGGGATGGTCACACCGCTTGCATCCTCGGTCAGTTCGGTATCAAGAACTTCACCGACTTCTATGCCGCGCAGCAGAACCGGCGTGCCGGTCCCCAATGAGCCAAGCTCGTCAGCCTTTAGCACAAAGCGCGTTCCGTCTTCTTCGTCATGAATGATCTGTGGTTCTTCCTCGCCAACGAAATCGCGTTGTTTTTTACCGGTCTTGTCGGGGACGACTTCGATATAGGCCCCCGACACAATGGTATCGAGACCCGTGATCCCGCGCACGGTCACCCGCGGTCGAACCACCCAGAACCGCGTTTTGTCGGTCAAATAATCGCCAAGATCCGCATCCATGCGAATGGTCAGGCGCACGTGATCAAGGTCTTCGGCAAGATCGATTTCGACCACCTGCCCGACATCAACATCGCGGTAGCGAACGGCAGTCTTTCCTGCGGCGATGCCTTCGGCCGATTCAAAGGTAACGGTGATTTCCGGCCCCTTTGACATGACATCGCGCCATAACAGCCAGCCCCCGATGATCAACGCCACCAACGGCACAAGCCAGACGATGGAAAAACGCCCCCATCCCTTTTTGACATCCGGCGATCCGGGTCGCGGATCTGATGAAGTCGAATGTTCGTCAATCATGACGGCGTCCCCTGTTTTTCAACTTGGTTCCGTTCAAAACCTGTATCGGATCGCGATTTCAGCGCCTTCAATTCCGCACGATCCCAAATCAGCCGCGGATCGAATGCCATTGCTGATAACATGGTCAAAATAACCACACCACAAAATGCAACGGCGCCAAATCCGGGATGAACCGATGCGATATTGCCCAGCTTCACAAGCGCGGCCAAGATCGAAACCATAAACACATCAACCATCGACCATCGCCCGACCAGCTCTGTCACCCGGTAAATAAGGGTGCGTTCACGAAGCGGCCCGGCAAGACCAAGATAGGTTGCCAAATACACCCACCCCAGAAGCACGATCTTGACGATCGGCACCAGAATACTGGCGGTAAAGACCACAATGGCGATTGGCCATTCCCCTGCTGCTGTCAGTGCCGCGACACCAGACAGAATGGTATCGGCCTCTGACCGGCCAAGATAGGTCACCTGCATGATCGGAAACACATTTGCCGGCACATAAAGGATCACCGCCGCCAGTAAAAGCGCCCAGGCACGTGACAGGCTTCTTGCCTTGCGCTGATGCACAACATCGCCGCAACGCGGGCATTTCGTTGGCCCATTTTCCTGTTCGATGACCACCATCGCGCAGGTATGGCAACTCAGCAAGCCGTGCTTTCGCGCAACCGCCCCCGATATTGGCATGGTGCTTTCGCACAAATCATCCTGATCGGGATAGCGCAATGACGACGGGGCAATGCGCCGCCAGACCGCACGCGTATCAAGCGTCACATTCATCAACAGAACGGTCGGGATCAGACAGCAAATCGCAAAAAAGGCCGGACCTGCAATCACCTGGGCAAAGTCGGTCAGCTTGGTCAACGCCACCAGCAACCCGATCAGGAAAACATCAAGCATCGACCATGGACGTACCACGGCAAGAACACGCCATACCCGTTTCATCCCGGGCCAACTGGTTCCCCGCCAGATCGGCAACAACACATAAATATGCGCCGCGATCAAAAGCAACGGTGCGATAATTGATGTCACGGCCACCATAAAGGCAAGGAACGGAAATCCTTCCTGCCAGAATGTTACCACCCCGCTTGCCAGTGTATTGGTTTCAACCCGGCCTTCCATGCCAAACGTCAAAACCGGAAAGGTGTTGGCGATAGCAAAAAGAATGAGTGCCGTCACCGCCAATGCCAGGGGTTTGTCGAACCGGTTTTGTTCCGCGGAATAAAGCGGTGAGCCACACCGCACACAACACGCCACACTGCCTGCCGGGATGTATTCCTCGACATGGAGATAGTCGCAATGCTCACACGCAATCAATCGACGCGACATGGTTTTCCTGTTGAAACAAACCGTTATCCATGATGGCTCGTCCATCAAAGTAAGCGACACTTTTGACATGAAGTCAAACCGCATCGGTGTCGCCACGATCACATGATCCGTGAACAAACACCCCGAATATTATGCCCTATCTTGTTGTTATGTCGTAATTTTGGGCAAAAAACGGCGGGCTTGTGAAAGCACGATCTCATTGACCTGATCAAGCAAACGGCTTTGGATGGTTTTGTGGTGCCAATATAGCGGCCGGTCAATTTCAAAGGGGCATGGACGGATGAGACGACCGGTTCGCAATGCTTCCTCTGCCTGATGTTGTTCAACAACGGCATAGGCAATACCCTGTTCCGCGACCGTGACAAAGCCTTGTGAACTCGGAATGGTGTGGGCCGGGAATTCGCCGGGGTTCAAGCCGAAATATTGCTTAAGAAACTGGTTTTGCAGTTCGTCATGTTCGGAAAAATTGACGGCCGGACAGGATCGCAATGCATCTGCCGTCACGCCATTTGCAAAATGGCGCGCATTGAATTCCGGCGAAACGACCATGACATAGCGCATCATCCCCAATGGACGCACCCGGCATCCCTGGATCGGTGTTGAACGCATATCGACCGCACCAAGCACGGTGCCATCCTGAAGTGCACTGTGATTAAGCGATTCATCCCCCACCTTCAAATGCACAAGAAGCCCAAGCTGATCAAACAGATATTTGGGGACATCGACAAACCAGGTTGCCAGACTGTCGGCATTCACCGCGAGCGCGACCTGACCATATCCGCCATCACTTTGAATGTCGGGCATTTCATCAAGCAGTTCTTGCTCAAGCAACCGAACACTTTGATAATGCTGAAGCAATCTTTGCCCTGCGACCGTGGCGGCAATCGGCTTTGCCCGAATGATGACCGGCTGCCCCAAACGTTCTTCAAGAAGTTTGACGCGCTGTGACACAGCAGACTGTGTCAGCCCAAGATCACGGGCGGCCTTTTCAAAGCTGCCATGGCGGATGACTTCGGCGCTGGCCTGCAACAGTTTGTAATCAAGCATGCCTGATCCATAATTTTTTCTAATGGTACTTAATCATAATTCGATTTTCTTATTTTGTGAAATTGATATCAGTGGGCCATCACTTCAAACAGGAACACCGACATGCTTTTGACTTACGCAACCGGATTTGGCCTTGGCGGCGGATTGATTATCGCGATTGGCGCCCAGAACGCGTTCGTCTTGGGACAGGGATTGCGTCGTAACCATCCGTTGATGGTTGCGCTGGTCTGTGCGCTGTGTGATGCGATCCTGATTGCGGCGGGCGTGGCCGGGTTGGGAACACTGATTGCGGCCTACCCGCTTCTGACCAAAATTGCGGCCTGGGGCGGCGGTGCCTTTTTGATCTGGTACGGTATCGGCGCGTTTCGGCGGTTGTTTGAAACCGAAACGCTGTCAGATGACACCAGATCAAAGAAGGGCTGGAAGGCAGTACTTTCAACGACACTGGCCGTGACGCTTCTGAACCCGCATGTGTATCTTGATACTGTGGTGATGCTGGGCGGGATCGGCGGCCAATATCCGGCGGATGAACGGCTTGGCTTTGCCCTTGGCGCCATGAGTGCCAGTTTCGTCTGGTTCTTTTCGATCGCGCTTGGGGCTGCGTGGCTTGCCCCCTATGTCGCGCGCCCGATCACCTGGAAAATCGTCGATGCGATCACCTGTGCGGTGATGTGGCTTGTTGCCTATAGCCTGCTTGCACCGGAAATCAGCGCCATCCTTGCGTAAGCGCGCGCCACTGGACCAGAAACCATTATTCTGGCCTCACTGGCCCATGGCATCCTTGAAATGGCGGCGGCATACCGGGACATATCGGTCATTGCCGCCGATTTCGACCTGCGCCCCTTCACGGACCGGGTCGCCATTTTCATCGACACGCAGCACCATGCCGGCTTTACGACCGCAATGGCAGATGGTTTTGAGCTCATTAAGCTTGTCCGCCCAGGCCAGCAACCATTTGGAGCCTTCGAACAACTGCCCCTGGAAGTCGGTGCGAATGCCATAGCAAAGTACCGGAACACCATGCTTGTCAGCGATATCGGAAAGTTGCCAGACCTGTTCCTTGCTCAGGAACTGGGCCTCGTCAATCAGGACGCAATCGACCTTGCCCTTTTTCATTTCCCCAAGGATCAGCGCGCACATGTCGGTTTGGCCATCAAACAGAAGTGCCGGGGCTTCCAGACCAATGCGTGACGCAATCTTGCCCTCGCCAAACCGGTCGTCAAAGGCAACCGTCAGCAACAGCGTTTCCATACCCCGTTCGCGGTAATTGAAGCTTGCCTGAAGCAAGGTGGTCGATTTGCCCGCATTCATGGACGAGTAATAGAAAAACAGATTGGCCATGGATCCCCCCGAAAGTCGTCAATGGGACATAGCCGATCAGGCACAATTGATCAATATGGCGATGATTGCTGCGTCATCCATTCCGCGAAATATCGATGTCACGCAATTCACGGCGCATGAATTCCAGCAATGCCTGGACTTTGGCGCTGCGCGTTACACCGGCCGGATAAACGGCATAAACCTGCAAATCCGGCAGAATACAGTCAGGAAGAATTCGAACCAGGTCCCCGCGCTCAAGATCATCCTGAACATCACATAGCGGCACAACAGCCATACCGTGCCCGCCCCGAAGGAGCTGTAACCGCGCCGTGGCATTATCAACGCGGACATGACCGTTGACCCGGACTTTCTGTTCTATACCGTTGCAGGTCATGGTCAGGGTTTCCGGGATGCGGCTATACATCACCCAATCATGCAGGGCGAGATCGTCAATCTTTTGCGGATGCCCCGCACGATCAAGATAGTCCGGGCTGGCGCAGACAATGCGACGTGTTTGATAAAGCTTGAAGCTTTTGAGATCGGAACTTTTCAGCGGTCCTGACCGGATGCCGATATCCATGCCCATACCAATCAGATCAACAACATCGTCACTTAGATGCACATCAATTGCGACGCTGGGATATGTCCGGCGGAACCGGTTCAAGATCGGAACGATCCGCAAATTGCCAAGATGTACCGAAGATGTAATTGAAATCTTGCCAACCGGTTCATCACGCAATTCCTCGACCCGTTTGCGGGCCGCTTCGGCCTCCAACATGATGGTGCGGCAACTGTCGTAATACCGTTCACCGGCATCCGTGATGCTGAAGGTGCGAGTACTTCGGCGCAACAACGGTACACCAAGTTTGGCTTCAAGCTGGCGGATCTGATGTGAAATGGCCGCGCGACTAAGCCCCATCTTGCGCGCAGCAGCGGAAAACCCGCCCTCCTCGACCACGCGGGCAAAGATCATCATTGCTCTGACTTCATCAAGTGCCGACATTTGGTATGCTCAATTAATTTGACAATCTGTTCAATAATTCACGCTTACGCAAATTTTGTCAGCCAGTTACGATCAAGGCAAATGAAATCAGCGCATGGAGGATTTGATGCGTATTTTGATGATTACGACGTCGCACGACCGCATGGGTGATACCGGCCACAAGACGGGTATCTGGCTTGAAGAACTTGCAGCCCCCTATTTCCGTTTTCTCGATGCCGGTGCGGAAATCACCCTGGCATCGCCCAAAGGCGGCAAGCCGCCACTGGACCCCAACAGTCTGGTTCCCGATGCCCTGACCGAGGCGACCGAACGCTTTGAAAAAGATGCGGCTGCCAAACAGGCCTTTGAAAACACCGTCACGCTTGACGGCCTTAAGGCAGATGATTTTGACGCATTGTTCTATCCGGGTGGGCATGGTCCGCTTTGGGATCTTGCAACCGATGCGAAATCAATTGCCCTGATCGAAGCATTCGTCGCACAGAACAAACCGGTCGCCGCTGTTTGCCACGGTCCTGCTGCGTTGGTGAATGCCAAAACAGCTGATGGCAAACCGCTTGTTGCGGGCAAACGTGTCACCGGCTTTACCAATGACGAAGAAAAGGCTGTCGGCCTTGAAAAGGTAGTTCCGCTGTCGATTGAAGACGAATTCAAGAAGCATGGCGGCACTTATGAACGTGGTGAAATGTGGGCGCCATTTGCTGTGGTTGACGGCAAACTTGTGACCGGACAGAACCCGGCATCAAGCGACGCAACCGCAGACGAAGTTATCAAACTTTTGTCCGCATAAAACTGCTTGACCTTCCATCTACTGGAACCTTCATACTGCAGGCATAGATACCGGTTTTATGGAGTATTCAAATGGTAAAACTGAAGGTCGAAAAAATGAGCTGTGGCCACTGCGCCAATGCAGTGACCGCAGCCGCCACCAAGGTCAGTGGCGTTGAAAGCGCAAAGGTTGATCTGGAATCTGGTGAACTTGCCGTTTCCGGCACCGCAGATGTCAACGCCCTGATCGCAGCGATCACCGATGCAGGTTATCCCGCGTCCGTGACCAGCTGATCAATACCATCAACGTTCGTGTCTCCCCCCACCCGAACGTCAAGGCCGCCTGTATGATCATGATACAGGCGGCTTTTTTATTTACTCATCGCCAACCGGCCCGATCACCGCGGGTATGAATGATGCATTTTGCCGGGCGGACCAATGCCCGCCCCTGGCAGTGTTATCACCAGCAGCATTACCATCATGAGCGCTCCGCGACGGGCCCCGGCATTCCTCACACAAAAAAAAGCCGCCCGATCAGGGCGGCTTTTTCAATGGTCTGATGATTAATCAGCCAAGGATCTTGTCACGCAGCAGCTTGTTGACCATGCCCGGGTTGGCTTTGCCGCCGGTGGCCTTCATGACCTGACCAACGAACCAGCCCAGCATGCGGTCTTTGCCGTCACGGATTTCCTGTACCTTATCGGGGTTGGCTGCGATGACTTCGTCAATCGCCCCTTCGATGGCACCGGTATCGGTGATCTGCTTAAGACCTTTTTCCTCGACGATCTTTTCAGGGTCATCGCCGGTTTCGATCATGATTTCAAAGACATCCTTGGCGATACGGCCCGAAATGGTGTCATTGGAAATCAGATCGATCAGCTTGCCGAGGTTTTCAGCCGAAACCGGGCTGTCTGCGATGCCGACTTCTGCCTTGTTCAGCGCGCCAAACAGGTTGGTGATCACCCAGTTCGCAGCCAGTTTGCCGTCACGGCCCTTGGCGACGATTTCGTAGTAATCCGCCTTTTCCTTTTCCGCAACGAGAACACCGGCATCATATGCCGACAGACCGTTTTCACGCATGAAGCGGGCTTTTTTCTCGTCCGGGAGTTCCGGCAGCTCTTTTTCGATTTCCGAGATGAAAGCATCATCGAAGACAAGCGGCAGCAGATCCGGATCCGGGAAATAGCGATAATCATGTGCCATTTCCTTGGACCGCATCGAACGGGTTTCACCCAGACGCTGATCATACAGGCGGGTTTCCTGAACGATTTCACCGCCGGCTTCCAGAACTTCGACCTGGCGTTTGGCTTCGATCTCGATCGCCTGCATCACGAAACGGATGGAGTTGACGTTTTTGATCTCGCAGCGGGTGCCGAACGGCTCGCCCGGACGACGGACCGAAACGTTGGCATCGCAACGCATCGAACCTTCGTTCATGTTGCCGTCACACGTACCAAGATAACGCACAATCGCACGCAGCTTGGTCAGGTATGCACCAGCCTCTTCCGGGGTACGGATATCTGGCATGGACACGATTTCCATCAGCGCCACGCCCGAACGGTTCAGGTCGATATGCGAATATTTCGGGTCCTGATCATGCATTGACTTGCCGGCATCCTGTTCAAGATGAAGACGTTCAATGCCAACCGACTTGGTCGAACCATCGGGCATATCAAGAATGATCGTGCCTTCGCCGACAATCGGTTTGTCAAACTGCGAAATCTGATAGCCCTGCGGCAGATCGGCATAGAAATAGTTTTTGCGGGCAAAAACGCTTTCCTTGTTGATCTTGGCCTTAAGGCCCAGACCGGTTTTAACAGCCTGGCGCACGCACTGGGCATTAACCACCGGAAGCATGCCCGGCATCGCCGCGTCAACAAGGCTGACATTGGTGTTCGGTTCGTTCCCGAACTTGGTTGATGCACCGGAAAACAGTTTGGACTCGGAAATCACCTGACAGTGAACTTCCAGACCGACAACGATTTCCCACGGGCCGGTCGAACCTTCAATCACATAGCTCATGGATTAACCCTCCAGCCCGGACGGTTTTGCGGTGAAGTTGGCAGCACTTTCAAGCACACCACCGACACGCAGAACGGTTTCTTCATCAAACGGCTTGCCAATCAGCTGCAGGCCAAGCGGAAGTCCTTCGGACGACAGACCGGTCGGAAGCGACAGGCCCGGAAGACCTGCAAGGCTTGCCGGCACAGTGAAGACGTCGTTCAGATACATCTTGACCGGATCACCTTCGTTTTCACCGATGGCGAACGCGGCCGACGGTGCGGTCGGTGCCAGAATGGTGTCAACCGTGCCAAAGGCATTGGCGAAGTCTTCGTAAATGCGACGACGGACTTTGAGCGCCTTGTTGTAATAGGCGTCATAGTAGCCAGCCGACAGCACATAGGTGCCGATCATGATGCGGCGCTGGACTTCCTTGCCGAAACCGGCTGCGCGCGACTTCATATACATGTCATCAAGGCTGTCGCCTTCATCCATGACACGCTGGCCATAACGCAGACCGTCATAACGTGCGAGGTTCGAAGATGCTTCTGCCGGGGCCACGATATAATAGGTGCCAAGCGCATATTTAGTGTGCGGCAGGGTCACATCGACCACTTCGGCACCCGCATCGCGCAGCATGGCAACACCATCGTCCCACAGCTTGCTGATTTCTTCGGGCATGCCATCAACACGGTATTCTTTCGGAATACCGATTTTCATGCCGCGAATGTCACCCGTCAGGGCAGCTTCGAAATCCGGAACCGCCATTGGCGCAGACGTGCTGTCCTTGGCATCGTGACCGGCCATCGAACCCAGCATGATTGCCGCGTCACGAACGGTTTTGGTCATCGGGCCGGCCTGATCAAGCGAACTTGCAAAGGCAACAATACCCCAACGCGAGCAACGGCCATAGGTCGGCTTCAAACCGACAATACCGCAATAGGATGCCGGCTGGCGGATCGAACCACCGGTGTCGGTACCGGTTGCCGCAAGCGCCATGTTGGCAGCAACAGCAGCCGCAGAACCGCCCGACGAACCACCGGGAACCAGGTCCTTGCCGTCTTTGCCTTTCCACGGGTTGATTGCATTGCCGTAATAGGAAGACGTATTTGACGACCCCATGGCAAATTCATCAAGGTTGGCCTTGCCCAGCATCACCGCGCCATTTTCAAACAGCTTGCTGGTGACAGTGGATTCATATTCAGGTTTGAACCCTTCGAGGATATGCGACGCCGCCGTGGTCTGGACACCTTCGGTGCAGAACAGATCCTTGACCGCAATCGGCAGGCCTTCCATTTTGCCAGCTTCGCCCTTGGCGCGCTTGGCATCGGATGCCTTGGCCATTTCGATAGCCTTTTCCGGGGTTTCGGTGATGTAAGCGTTCAGATTGCGATGCGCTTCCATCGATTTCAGGTGCGCTTCGGTCAGTTCGACCGAAGTATATTCACCCTTTGCAAGCCCGTCGCGGGCTTCTGCAAGTGTCAGCTTTGTCAGATCAGTCATTATTCAACCACCTTGGGCACAACAAAACAGCCAGCATCGGTCATCGGTGCATTCGACAGCACTTTTTGCTGGATGTTGCCATCGGTGACTTCATCCTTGCGCAGCGGCAGGGTAAGATCGGCAACCGAGGTCAGCGGTTCGCAACCCTCGACATCAACTTCTTGCAGTTCCTCGACGAAATCGAGGATACGGGTCAAATCTCCCGCCAGTTCGGACAGGCCTTCTTCGGACACGTTGATACGTGACAGATAGGCAATACGGCGAACTGTTTCCTTATCCAAAGACGACATGGATGAAAGTCTCTCTTAAGGAATGACAAAAAACCCGGCAGATACGAAATCTGCCAGAACTTGAATTACAGCGCGGAAACTAGCACCCCGCCGCCCCTATCGCAAGGGCCGCAAACGGCCTAAATGCGCGACATCGGCGATCATTGTTCATCCGGGCGCGATCTGGCGATAAAAATGCCCGCAAGCAGCACCAAATGACGTTACAATCAGGCATGTCTGAATTGCATTGCCATCGCGGCAATTCGGCTGGTGTTTTCCAATCAACACGCCTATAAGGTCGCCATGATTTGCAATGATACTCAGGAATTGCTGCGGTTCTTACCACCAGCAGCGCGCGTTTTGGGCCTGGACCTTGGCACCAAAACCATTGGCGTGGCCCTTTCAGATGTCGGGCTGCAGATCGCTTCACCTTATGAGCTGATCTCGCGGAAGAAATTCACCCGCGATATCGCACAGCTGTCATCGATCATCGACAAGCAGAATGTCGGCGGCATCATCATCGGCTTCCCGCGTGAACTTGACGGTTCGATCGGCAAGGCATGCCACCGTGTCTATGCCTTTGTCGACGAGATGGAAAAATACATCGACCTTCCGGTTCTGATGTGGGACGAACGTCTGTCTACCAATGCGGTTGAACGTATCCTGATCGAAGAAGTCGACATGACCCGTAAACGTCGTGCGGAAGTCGTCGATAAAACGGCGGCGGCCTATATTCTTCAGGGCGCGCTGGACCATCTTAACCGTCACACCGACCCCGGCGAAAATGCCGAACCCGACGAAGACGCGTTCGATGAAGACGAAGACTGATTTAAGATCGGTCACACAACAAGATCAAAAAGCTGCCAGGTTCGCCCGGCAGCTTTTTTTTGTACGTCATTTCGACTTGATGACGACCATCACGCCAAAAAACTTCGATGGCGGCAGGATAATCTGGCCTTTTGTCTGAACCGCGCCAAGTGACAGTGCAGCTTCGGAAATCCGGGACAAATCATCGACAATCAATTCGAACCCGGCAAAACCGTCGGTCGGAAAATCGGTATCATCAAAACCGTATTTGGCAATCAGCTCGTCACTGTGAAGGGCGTCGACCAGATGATCGATCCCGATGGCCTCGTAAAAATCGCGCACGGCGTCCGCCGCCCAGTGACTAAGCACGACCTTGCCGATCGCCTTTGCGCCGTTGGGATGGGATTGATATTCCGGGAAATAGAAATTCTGTGGCGGATGGCGATGCTGGCAAACAAATGACACCGCATGGCGGAGCAACGGGTGGTTGGCAAAGGCCAGTGAAAAGGCAACGCCCACCGTATCGCCCGACGGGGTTAGCGCATCGCGTTCAAAATGAAAGACTGACGGAACAGCTGCCCCGGCCGCAATGAATTCTTCGCGATCCTTTTCGGCATCGCGCGACTGAAGGGCAAGCATCGACATGCCCTGGCGATGGCGCAGATAATCCCGGTTATAGATCGGAAATGAAAACGGCACAGACAGATCGGTTTCGGTAATCTTGTCCGGATCAACAACAGCAAGCAATTCGATATACATGCCGTCAAGCTGGATCAGCGCATTGCCCGTTCCAAACGGATGGGTTGCACGCGGCGTTACTTTAAATCCAAGCTGGGAATAAGCAGCAATTGCCGCTTCAAGATCATTCACACACAGAACAAGATGATCAATCGCGCGCGACATGGCGTCCCCTCGTGGCATTGGTGGCGGTCCGGACAGCTTTAGATTGAATTCAGTTTATCGCTGCCGCACTCTTATAGATGTGCTGACTATCACATTATGCTTTGGCAACAAAGAACAACTCCCATTTAGCTGAATTAAAGTCAGCTGGTGCACGGCACAATTCAATCGCTTGCAGTGATTACATTTTTGTCCGACAACATACGGGGTCACCCGGCGCATTGCGCCAAAGCATGACCTGTGCTTTTCGTTCAAAAGGTCCGTTCATGATCGCCATTCTTTCCGCTCTGCTGCCGACATTCGCCCTGATTGTTCTGGGCTATGGCCTGCGTCAACGTCAGTTCCTGCCTGACGCATTCTGGCCCGGCGCGGAAAAGCTGACCTATTTCGTGACGTTCCCGGCCCTGCTGTTTTCCAACACTGCCAAGGCCGATCTTGGCAGTTTGCCGTTACTGGGGATTGCCAGTGCAATGCTGGGAACTGTTGCGATTTGCACCATCCTGATCATGGTTCTGAAACCGGTTCTGAAGGTCAGTCCCGCGGCATTTTCATCCCTGGTTCAGGGTGCGATCCGCCCCAACACCTATATCGGGCTTGCTGTTGCGGCCGCCCTTTTGGGAACGGCTGGACTGACGGTAACCGCACTTTGTGTCGCGCTGGTTGTTCCGACGGTCAATGTCATATCGGTTCTGGCCTGTGCGCATTGGGGTGAAAACGACCGCAAACCGGGTTTGCTGTCGCTGCTTCGTGATGTTGCAAAGAACCCGCTTCTGGTCGCCTGTGTTCTGGGCAGCCTTTTTAATGTTGCCGGAATTGGCCTGCCCCCGGTGATTGGCCCGTTTCTTGAAGTTCTTGGCCGCTCGGCCCTACCCATCGGGTTGCTTGCTGTCGGGGCTGGTCTTGATCTCAAGGCTGCGCGCAATGCCGGTTTTCCGGTCGGCATTTCGACCATTGGCAAACTGGTTGCCAGCCCGACCATTGCAGCCGGACTTTGTCTGGCGCTCGGGTTGCCGGGGATCGAAAGTGCTGCTGTGGTGTTTTATGCCGCCCTTCCCTGTTCAGCCAGTGCCTATGTTCTGGCGCGCCTGATGGGCGGTGATGCACAGATGATGGCCAGTATCATCACAGTCCACACCCTTGCCGCGATCATCACCATGCCGATCATTGCGGTTCTGATGCATGTGGTTTGATCCAGCGATCATGAAAATCTCCCGGAAAACCTGACCGGACAGTCAGGTTTTCCGCATGAAATCACACCATTCTTTGGAATATTTACCTTTTCGTCACACGGGCAATTCGTTATGCTCCGCGCGAAATTTTTTCCAGACCATCCAAGGGAAATGTGCAACGCCATGAGCGTCATGGGACCAGCGGCGGATCACTATCCGCACCCACACCTCCTCGGTATCGAGGGTCTCACCCCCGGGGAAATCACCCTTATTCTTGATCGGGCACAGCATTACGCGGAAAAGAACCGCTCTGCTGACAAGACCAGCAATATTCTGGCCGGTGCCACGGTTGTAAATCTGTTTTACGAAAACTCCACCCGTACATTGACGTCATTCGAACTTGCCGCCAAACGGCTTGGTGCGGATGTCATCAACATGACGGTGGGCACCAGTTCGGTCAAAAAGGGTGAAACCCTGATTGACACCGCAATGACGCTCAATGCGATGAACCCGGATGCCCTTGTGGTTCGCCATGCCGATAGTGGCGCGGTCAAGTTGCTGAGTGAAAAGGTCAATTGTGCGGTTCTCAATGCCGGGGATGGTCGCCATGAACACCCGACGCAGGCCCTGCTTGATGCCCTGACCATCCGCCGTCACAAGGGGCGCTTGCACCGTCTGAATGTCGCGATCTGCGGCGACATCGCCCATTCGCGTGTGGCCCGGTCAAACATCCTGCTCCTCAATACCATGGGATCGCGGGTGCGGCTTGTTGCCCCGCCGACCCTGATTCCGTCAAAGATCGATCGTATGGGTGTCGAGATTTTCCACGACATGGAAGAAGGTTTGAAAGACTGCGACATCGTCATGATGCTGCGTCTTCAGCTTGAACGCATGGAAGGAAGCTTTATCCCGTCCGTCCGCGAATATTTCCATTTCCACGGCCTTGATCGCGCCAAGCTTGCCAATGCCAAACCCGACGCCCTGATCATGCATCCCGGCCCGATGAACCGTGGCGTGGAAATCGACAGCGAAGTCGCCGATGACGTCGAACGATCGGTCATTCGTGAACAGGTCGAGATGGGTGTTGCCGTTCGCATGGCTGCGCTGGAATTGCTTGTCCAGAACCACAGAAAGATGGGAGGTCAGGCATGAGCCCCGCCATTCGCGCCAAAGGCGCAGGTAAAAAGGCCTTTATCAATGCCCGTCTGATCGACCCGGTCGCACAGACCGATGGCATGGGCGGCCTTCTGATCCAGGATGACACGATTGCCAAAGCCGGCGCGGAAGTCACCAAGGACACCGTGCCTGAAGGATTTGAAATCATTGACCTTGGCGGCGCTTGCCTTGCCCCGGGTCTGGTGGACATGCGTGCCCAGCTGCGTGAACCGGGTTTCGAGCATCAGGAAACCATCGAAACCGCTGGCAAATCTGCGGCCATTGGCGGGGTGACCACCATCATCGCCCTGCCCAATACCGATCCGGTCATTGATGATGTTGCCGGTGTCGAATTCATTGCACGACGCGCGCGCAAGGTCGGCCTGGCCAAGGTGTTTGTCTATGGTGCGGTTTCCAAGGGCATCGAAGGCAAGGAAATCACCGAGATGGGCCTTCTGCATCAGGCAGGTGCGGTCGCGTTCTGTGATGGTGTCAAAACAATCGCCAGTGCCCGCCTGCTGCGCCAGGCACTTTCATATTCCACCTTCTTTGACGGCATGATCGTCCAGCATCCGGAAGAGCCGGAATTGTCCAAGGGCGCATCAATGAACAGTGGCGAACTTGCCACCCGTCTGGGTCTTTCGGGGGTATCGCCGCTGGCCGAAGTCATGCAGATCGAACGTGATTTGCGTTTGGCGGAAATGACCGGCGGGCGGCTTCATTTTGCCCATATCTCGACCGGGGAGTCGGTTGAGGTCATTCGCAAGGCCAAGAAACGCGGCCTGAAAGTAACCTGCGATACGGCACCGCCCTATTTCGCCTTGAACGAGAATTCGGTGTCCGATTACCGGACATTTGCCAAATTGTCCCCGCCCCTGCGATCAGAAGATGACCGTCAGGCGATCGTGGCCGGTCTGGCAGATGGCACCATTGACGCCATTGCATCCGATCACAATCCGCAAGATGCGGACTCAAAGCGCCTGCCTTTCGCACAGGCGGCGGCGGGTGCAGTTGGTTTTGAAACGCTTCTGCCCATTTCGCTTGAACTTTATCACAACGGCCATATGTCGTTGCTTGATGTCATCACCAAACTGACGCGCGTTCCGGCGGATCTTGTCCGGATCAAGGGTGCGGGAACCCTTGCCGAGGGAACGGCGGCGGATCTGGTGGTGTTTGATCCGGATCGTCCGTGGAAAATCGATCCGTATCAGTTCCATTCGAAATCAAAGAACTCACCTTTTGACGGTCGCCTGACACAGGGCCGCGTTTTGCGGACCCTGATTGATGGCCGCGAAGTTTTCACGGAAGGCTCCTGATATGGAACAGGCACTCGATGAAGGCTACAAAGCCATGTTGATGTCCCTGCAAATTGCGACGGTTTGCGGCTATTTGCTTGGCTCGATCCCGTTCGGTCTGGTTTTGACCCGGATGGCCGGCCTTGGTGATATCCGCAAGATCGGTTCGGGCAATATCGGTGCAACCAACGTGCTTCGCACCGGGCGCAAGGGACTGGCGTTCCTGACCCTGATCGGGGATGCGGGCAAAGGCGCGTTTGCCGCCCTGCTCTTTACCCATCTTTCGGGCGTTGAACAGGGTATCTTTGCCGGTGGCGCTGCGGTTATCGGCCACATGTTCCCGATCTGGCTGCGTTTCAAGGGCGGCAAAGGCGTTGCAACGACGCTTGGCACCCTTGCGGCTGTTAACTGGATAATGGGGCTGTGTGCTGCTTTGACGTGGCTTGTCATGGCGCTGGTTTTCCGCATTTCGTCCCTGTCGGCATTGATTGCAATGATCGCCGCCCCGCTTGCCGCCTTCTTCATCGCCAATGATCAGGGCGCTGGATGGCTTGGGGTATTTCTGGCTCTGATTGTCTGGGCTGCGCATCACGCCAATATCGGTCGTCTGCTTCGGGGTGAAGAACCCAAGATTGGCCAGAAAAAGAAAGAAGCAGAACAAGATAGCCAGACGGTCTGATCCCGTTCCTTTCTTTTGAACAACTTGACGAAACAACGCCCGGATGATCACAATCCGGGCGTTATGCATTTTAGCGATCAACAACCGGCACGATTGGCACAATCCGAACGCCTTGCCCGTATGCGGCTTGCGCGCAGCACCAATATTGGCCCGGTGACATTTCGCAAATTGCTTGACCGGTTCGGGTCTGCACGCAATGCCATCGACGCACTGCCAGACATTGGCCGTCATTCCGGAACTGTTCGCAAAATCACCCTTGCCAGTCGTGATGACACGATTGCCGAAATCGAACTGGCAAAACAAAGTCACGCAAAACCGGTGATTTTTGGCGACCCGGAATACCCCGCCCTTCTGGCCCGCATTGAAGATGCCCCGCCCTATTTTTATGCCATCGGTCGGCTGGAACTTTTGGCGCAATCTGCAATCGGGATTGTTGGTGCGCGCAATGCATCTGCCAATGGGTGCGGTTTTGCACGTAAAATAAGTCACGAACTGGTATCGGCCGGATATGTCGTGGCATCGGGGATGGCACGCGGCATTGACGGGGCCGCACACGAGGCCGCACTCAATGCCGCCCGAACCACGGGTGGCAAAACGGGCGGCGGTACAATTGCGGTCCTTGGCGGGGGTGTTGATGTCATTTATCCGCGCGAACATCGCGCGCTTTATGAACAGCTTTGTCAGGATGGTCTGGTGATATCGGAAATGCCGCCGGGCCTTAAACCGCAAGCACGCCATTTCCCGCGGCGCAACCGGATCATATCGGGCCTTGCACACGGAACCGTTGTCATAGAAGCTGGGCGCAATTCCGGATCGCTGATTACCGCGCGCTTTGCCGCCGATCAGGGGCGCGATGTTTTTGCTGTTCCCGGCTCACCGACCGACCCGCGGGCGGCCGGACCAAACAGTCTGATCCGGGATGGTGCAATTTTATGCGACTCTGCGGATGTGATTCTTGATGCCGTGAGGTCGGCAGAAAAAAACACACAGCTTTTTGAAAGTTTTCATCAATTCAACACAGACGGTCGCAACAGTGAGCCCGATCACATACAGGGCACTTATGATGACATTATCAGATCCCTTGAACATGACGCCGAATTTTCCGGCGCAAAACAGGGGCATCAGGACATTGCAAACGCGCAGGAAACCGCGACGCATGCCAATGACGGAACCGATATTGATGACAATGACAAAGTGATTGATTTGCTGTCGACTTCGCCCCTTCTGATTGACGAACTTATCCGCACGTCAAAGCTGTCGGCAAACCGGGTTTCAACAATTTTGATTGAACTCGAACTTGCAGGAAGGGTTGAACGTCACCCCGGAAATAGGGTATCGCGTATCGCCAAATGAGAGTCACGTCGGATTTCGGTGTGACAAATATTGTTGTGATTTGCCGCAATTTGCGCAATCTGATTTGAAATACAGACACACTATATATATGTGCGTCTCGCATTCGGGTTAATTGAAGCACAACATAAATATCGCCTTCGGGCGCAAGAACCGGACACGAAAAACGTAATGAATCTTGTCATCGTCGAATCCCCGGCCAAAGCCAAGACGATCAACAAATATCTCGGTGATGATTATAAGGTGCTGGCCTCTTTCGGTCACATCCGCGATCTGCCGTCCAAGGACGGATCAGTCGATACCGATAATGATTTTTCGATGGTCTGGGAAACGGATGGACGATCGGAAAAACAGATCCGCGAGATTGCCGCAGCGGCCCGTGACTCCGACACCATCTATCTCGCGACTGACCCGGATCGCGAAGGGGAAGCTATTTCGTGGCATATTCTTGAAGTTCTCGAGCAGAAAAAATTGCTCCGCGGGCGTGATGTGCACCGCGTCGTGTTTCACGAGATCACCAAGAAGGCCGTCACGGACGCCATCGCCAATCCGCGTGAACTCAATCAGGAACTGGTTGATGCCTATCTGGCGCGCCGTGCGCTTGATTATCTTGTGGGCTTCAACCTGTCGCCGGTTCTGTGGCGCAAACTTCCGGGTTCGCGTTCGGCTGGCCGTGTGCAGTCGGTTGCCCTGCGTCTGATTTGCGAACGTGAAATCGAGATCGAGGCCTTCAAACCCGACGAATACTGGTCGCTTGAAGCCGGATTTGCTGTTCCGGAAGGCAACTTTACCGCGCGCCTGACGCATCTGAACGGCGAAAAGCTTGATAAACTGGCGCTTGGCAACGAAGACGCCGCCAAGATCGCCAAGGAAAAGGTCGAAAGCAGAAGCTACGCAGTTTCCAAGGTCGAGCGCAAGGACGTCAAACGTCGTCCGCAGCCGCCTTTCACCACATCGACCCTGCAACAGGAAGCATCGCGCAAGCTTGGCTTTGGGGCAAAACGCACCATGCAGCTTGCCCAGCGCCTGTATGAAGGGGTTGATATCGGTGGTGAAACGGTTGGTCTGATCACCTATATGCGTACCGATGCCGTGGTTCTTTCGCAGGAAGCACTGGCTGCTGCACGCCGCCTTATTGGCAAGGATTACGGGGATGCCTACCTTCCGGCCAGTGCGCGCAGCTTTGCCAACAAGGCAAAGAACGCACAGGAAGCCCACGAAGCAGTACGTCCGACCGATCTGTTCCGCCGCCCCGATCAGGTGGCGCGCCACCTTGATAAGGACCAGCTGGCACTTTACACCCTGATCTGGAAACGTACCGTTGCCTGCCAGATGGAAGATGCCCGCTTTGATCAGGTTGCTGTTGACCTGTCATCGAATGACAATCATGTCGTTCTGCGTGCCAACGGCTCGGTTGTGAAATTTGACGGCTTCCTGAAACTGTATCAGGAAGGCAAGGATGACGAGGCCGAGGACGAAAATGATCGTCGCCTGCCGCCGCTCAAGGAAGGTCAAAAACCCAACCTTGGAAAAGTCAGCATCGACCAGCACTTCACCCAGCCCCCGCCCCGTTATACCGAGGCGAGCCTGGTCAAGAAGATGGAAGAACTTGGCATCGGCCGTCCGTCGACCTATGCATCGATCATTTCGGTTCTTCAGGATCGCAACTATGTGTTGCTTGAACGGCGCCGCTTTGTCGCACAGGACCGTGGTCGCCTTGTCACCGCGTTTCTGTCGAAGTTCTTTGAACGTTATGTTCAGTACAACTTCACCGCCGATCTTGAAAACCAGCTTGATGAAATCTCGACCGGCAACCTTGCCTGGAAAGAAGTGCTTCGTGACTTCTGGAAATCGTTCAAGGGCAATGTCGACGAGGCAAAGGAACTGAAAATCACCGATGTGCTTGATGCGCTTCAGGTGATGCTTGAAAATTATCTGTTCCCGCCGCGTGAAGACGGCACCGATCCGCATAAATGCCCGAAATGTTCTGATGGCACTCTGAGCTTGAAACTGGGCAAGTTCGGTGCATTTCTGGGATGTTCGAACTATCCGGACTGCAACTTCACCCGGCCGCTGGTTGCCAATGAAAACGGCAATGATTCCGAACTTGATGCCGGACCCAAGGTTCTGGGCATCGACAAGGAAACCGGCAAGGAAATCACCCTGCGCAAAGGCCCGTACGGGGTTTATGTTCAGCTTGGTGAAGAAGAAGAAGTCGAAGGCAAGAACGGCAAACCCAAAAAGGTCAAACCGAAACGTACCTCCCTTCCCAAGGGGCTGGAACCATCGGTCGTTGACCTGACCAAGGCCGAAGAGCTTCTGACACTTCCGCGCGTGGTCGGGATTTATCCCGATACAGGCGAGGAAATGAAAGCCAATATCGGGCGTTTTGGTCCATATGTTCAGGCCGGCAGCATCTTTGCGTCTCTTAAGGCCGATGATGACGTGCTGACCATTGGTGAAAACCGGGCCATCGCCCTGATTGCGGACAAGCGCGAAAAAGCCGGCAAGGAAATCGGCAAACATCCCGATGACAACGAACCGATCTTTGTCGCAGTTGGTCGTTGGGGTCCGTTTGTGAAACACAAAAAGACCATCGCCAACATCCGCGATGTTGAACGCGATGACATCACCCTTGAGATGGCGATAAAGGCCATCAAGGAAAAGGAAGCCAAGTCGGGCAAAACATCAAAAGCCGCGACCAAGAAAACGGCAACCAAAACCGCAACGGCAAAGAAAAAAGCCCCCGCGAAAAAGAAAACGGCTGCAAAGAAAACCGCAGCAAAGAAGACAACCACGAAAAAGGCGGCGGCAGATTAGTCTGCCGCTTTCCTTTTCAGTGGAAATTAAGTGAAAGGACGCCGCGAAGTTGGCGAACGATACAGAAGACAAAAAACACTTCCCGACCCGGGAAGAAATCATCGAATTCATCGATATGAGCCCCACCCCGGTGGGCAAGCGCGAAATTGCGCGCGCCTTTAACATCAAGGGTGCTGCGAAGATCGAGCTTAAAAAGATCCTAAAGGAACTGAAAATCGGCGGCGATGTCGTCAAGGGACGCAGACGGTTTGACAAACCCGACCGTCTGCCCCCGGTCGAGGTGCTTGAAATCACCGGCATCGACGATGATGGCGAGGTTCTGGCCAAGCCGAATGTCTGGAAACATGACTACGAACCGCCCCAGATTGTCGTCAAATCGATCCGCCGTGGCGGGCCAAGTGCGCCTGGCATCGGTGACAAGATTCTGGCCAAGCTGCGCTATACCGGCAAGCAAACCTACGAAGCCAGCATCATGCGGGTCCTTGGAAGCGGTCCACAGCGCGTTTTGGGACTTTACCGCCCCAATGAACGCGAAGGCCGCGTTGTGCCCACGGATCGCAAGGATAGCGGCGAAATCGCAGTGCCGCTTGATGATCATCCCGATCTTGAAGCCGGATCGCTGGTTTTGACGGAAATCCTGCCGGGCAAACATTTTGGATTGCGCAAGGGCCGGATCACCGAGGTTCTTGGCAATATCAACGAACCCAAATCGATCAGCCTTGTGTCGATCCATGCCCGTGGCATTCCGTTTGAATTCCCGCCGGAAGTCGAACTTCAGGCACGGGAATCAAAGGCCACGCCGCTTGGCAAACGCACCGACCTTCGCGATATCCCGCTGGTGACCATTGATGGTGCCGACGCGCGTGATTTTGATGATGCCGTCTGGGCCGAAGCAGACCCCGATCCCGCCAATGAAGGCGGCTGGCACATCATGGTCGCGATTGCCGACGTCTCCTGGTATGTGCGCCCGGGCGACGCGCTTGACCGTGAAGCGGTGAAACGCGGCAACAGTTGCTATTTCCCGGACCGTGTCGTCCCGATGTTGCCGTTTGAACTGTCAAATGGCTGGTGTTCGCTGGTTCCCCATGAAGATCGCGGCTGTATGGCGGTCGAGATGTGGCTCGACAAGCACGGGCACAAGCTGCGTCACAAGTTCTGTCGCGGCATGATGCGTTCTGCGGCGCGCCTGACCTATGATCAGGTGCAGCGCGCCATGGATGGTCAGCCCGATGACACCACAGGGCCGCTGGTCGACACGATCATCAAGCCGCTTTATGGCGCTTTCCACGCCTTCCTTGAAGCGCGTAAAAAACGTGGTGTTCTGGAACTTGATGTTCCCGAACGCAAGATCGAGTTGAATGATCAGGGCCAGATCGTCGCAATTGCCCCGCGTGCGCGCTTTGACAGCCACAAGCTGATCGAAGAATTCATGATTGCTGCCAACGTTTGTGCAGCCGAGGAACTTGAACGCATCAAGCAGCCCTGCATGTATCGCATCCACGATGCCCCGAGCGAGGAAAAGCTTGAAGCCCTGCGCGAGTTCCTTGAAGGGGCCGGATATCAGCTGAACAAGGCATCGGTTCTGCGTCCGCGGGACTTTAACCGCATTCTGGAACTGGCCAAGGACACGCCCGAGGCAGAGCTGATCAACACGGTCGTTCTGCGCAGTCAGTCACAGGCGATGTATAGCCCCGATAATATTGGGCACTTTGGCCTGGCATTGAAAAAATATGCCCATTTCACATCACCGATCCGCCGTTACGCCGACCTTCTGGTCCATCGTGCGCTGATTGCCGGTTTGAAACTGGGTGAAGGCGGCCTTCCGCCCGAAGATGGTGAACGGTTCGAGCAGATCGGCGAAGACATTTCCGGCACGGAACGACGGGCGGCCATGGCCGAACGCGATGCGGTCGACCGGTATGTCGCGGCCTATATGTCTGACAAGGTTGGCGCCGAATTCCCGGGCAAGATTTCCGGGGTCACGCATTTTGGGCTGTTCATTTCGCTCAATGAAACCGGGGCAGACGGCTTGGTGCCGATTTCCACCCTGCCCGATGACTATTACATCCATGATGCCGCAAGCCACGCACTGGTCGGGCAAAATCGCGGCAAGAAGTTCCAGTTGGGTGATAGCGTTGTGGTCCGCATCGCCGATGCCGATGCCGCAACCGGCTCTTTGGCACTGAGGCTGGCCGAACATGCCGACATCACCGCCCGCGATCTGGTCGAACGACCACGTGGGCGCAAAGGCCAAGGCAAACGTCGGGGCAGCAGCCCCGGAGATCGCAGCCACCGTCATGGCAGCAAACCCGGCTTCCGTTCCGGCCCGCGCGATGGCAAGGGCCCTGGTGGCACGTCTGCGACCAAGTCAAAGGGCAAAAAGAAAACCACGCCCAAAAAGCAACGCAAGCTGGTCGCGTCAAACCGCGTCACCCGCAACACTGCCAAACGCGACGACAAGTCGTAATCAAAACACCCGTGAACAAACACGCAAACAAACAAAGGGCGGCCATCTGGCCGCCCTTTGTGCAATCAAAACAATAAATTACGCCAGTTACATCATGGTCGCGATGAATTTCGCCAGATGCTCGGATGTCTGTTTGCCACGATTATTGATGATCGCGACATTGCCCGGTAACCCGTCCAGATCAGGATGCGATGCATCAAAACTTGTCAGAAGGCCCAGTTTTTTATCCGCCAGCGTCTTCATCGCCGCCAAGGCCCGGATCAGTTCAATGCCACTTAGCCCGTCAAGAACAGCCGCGGTAATGATCGCATCGGGATGGGACTGAACAACTGTTTCAAAGGCCTCGACAGCGGTGCGCGCGGTGATGGTGCGGAACCCCTGTTCGCGCAATTCGCGCTGCAGAAAATGTGCCTGAACAGCCGTTGCCGTCACAAGCAGGATTTCCTTGTCCTGCGCCGATCCGTTGTGGGATTTTTCGGCCTTTTCATCACTTTTGACCGTACGGGTCGGCAAAGAACGCAGGATGCGGGTTTCTTCCTCGGCCTGCGGATTGGTGCCGCTTTCGATGATTTCGCGAATCCAGCTGGTGAAATCGACCAGGGATGCGGCTTCCAGATCATCGATCTTGGTCAGCTCGGCGATGTAATCTTCCATGCGATGGGCAATTGCGCCAACAAGGGGAAACCCGAATGATCCGGCCAAACCCTTGACGGTGTGGGCTTCGCGGCGAATTTCCGCGATCCCCGGCCCCGCTTCATCCATCCCGCCGGCGATACGATCAATCGTTGTTTCAATCCGGTCAACACGTTCAATTGTGTCCTCAATGAAGTCCTGTTTCAGACTGGCAACGATATCGTCCGCATTTCCCATTGGGCACTCCTTTAGCAGGTATTCAATTATGCTTTACAATCGCAAAGTCGCCCATAGGGTGATTAGAACGGGTCGATTTTACTTGCTTGCGCTATTGAACATCATGATGATGGCATACCGTTTCAATGCCCCTTTTTGCCCTTTGGATCAAGTGCGGGCAGAAAAGAAACAGGAGTTAAGCGCCCCATGACGATACCCCACAACGATCAGAACGATCCCCTTCGCGATATGACGCCCCCGTCCCATACCGAAGATAGCCTTTCCGGCCCGACCGATAGCGGCAAGCGGTTGCTGCTTGGCCTGCGGCGCGGGTTCCGGCGCAAATGCCCCAATTGCGGCCACGGGCTTGCATTTGGCGGGTATCTCAAGCTGCGCCCGGCATGTGATGTTTGCAGTCACCCGATTGGTGAATATCGCTGTGACGATGCACCGCCCTATTTCACCATCTTTCTGGTCGGACATATCGTTGTGCCCGGCGTTCTGATGATGGAACAAACAATCAAGCCGTCGCTTTGGATGCAAATGTCGATCTGGCTGCCGGCGACCGTGTTGCTGTGCCTTGGTTTCCTGCCCTTTATCAAAGGCGCGGTACTTGGCACCCAGTGGGCAATGCGAATCAAAGGATAGTCATTGGCTATCGGGCACATTTTCCTTTAGAATAAGTAACTTGGATTTCCAAAATTAGTCGGATGTTTCCCTTGGTCACGATTGGCCGGCCCCGCATTGAAGACCTTTGTCTTAAGACCAGCTTGCGCCATTGGCGGCGTATCGGAGCTACGCTTGGGCTTTGCCTTTTACAGGCGGCTTGTGGCACCCCGCAGGTTGCCGGGATTACCGCCCCGGATGATCCGCAAACCCGCGAACTGGTTACCCAGACAATCGATCTTGTCGCTACCCGGTATATTGATCCGATCAGCCGCGATCAGATTCTGGTCAACACCCTTGATGGCCTGTCTGAAATCGATGACAACATCCGGGTCGATATCACCCCGGATGACCTGGTCTTGCAATATGACGGCAAGACGGTACAAACCATCGCCCTTCCGCAGACCAACTATGATCAGACAAGTGTTGAAGGCAACCAGATCTGGTCCGAAATCACCCTGCGCGGGCTTGGCACCTATCGGGCCTATTCACCGGTGCTGCGCAATAGCGACACCCTTGATGTTCAGGCCGCCCTGGTGAGTGGTGCCATTCGCAACCTTGACCGTTACAGCCGCTATGAAGGCCCCAAACAGGCCGAAACGGCGCGCAACCGGCGCGACGGATATATCGGTATCGGCATTCGCGTTATCGGCGGTGACGGCTATCCGGTGGTGAAACTGGTGCATCCCGAAAGCCCGGCGGCCAAGGCCGGACTGCATCCCGGGGATCAGATTGTCGCGGTCAATGGCGAAGACATGTATGGCAAGACCAGCACCTATACCGCCGATCTTCTTCATGGCGAAGAAGGCACACGGGTAACCATCGACATCAACAAGGCCGACAATCGGGCAATTGTCCCGGTTGAAATCATGCGCGAACGTGTCATTGACCGGACCGTTTTTGCCGAAACCCGCGACAATATCCTGATCGCCCGTATCACCAGCTTCAACAGTGCAACCGCAAGCACATTGGGCGACAACATCCTTAAGGCGCAACTTTATGATGGCGGCCTTAAGGGGGTTATCCTTGATTTGCGGGGCAATCGTGGCGGTTTGCTGCAACAGGGGGTCGCTGTGGCCGACCTGTTCCTTGAAAACGGCCCGATCGGCAACACATTTTCGCGCGTCATGGCCGCCCGCCATACGTTCCGGGCCGGCAATAGCGACCTGACCAGGGGGGCACCGCTGATTGTCCTGATCGACGGGCGCACCGCATCATCGGCCGAACTGGTTGCCGCGGCCCTTCAGGATCGCAATCGTGCTGTGCTTGTCGGATCAACCAGCTTTGGCAAAGGATCGGTTCAGGCAATCAATGATTTGCCAAACCATGGCACCTTGACCTTTACTTGGTCGCGGATGACGGCCCCGTCGGGCTATACATTTGACAGAATCGGACTGTTCCCGGCGATCTGCACACAATCGAATGATAATGATACCCCGGTTCACCGGGTTTCAACCGCCCTGTCACAGCGTGATCAGACGGCCAGCATGCTGTCCAAATGGCGCACCTTTGATTACCGGGATGAAAAAAGCCGCCGGGAACTTCGAAGCGTCTGCCCGGCCCACAGCAACAATGACGAATTTGACATCAAAGTTGCATTGGAATTGCTGAAAAACAGCCCTGATTACAAGAATCTCGCCTTTGTCGGACAACAGGAAATCGCTGATACTTTCGACGCGCATTAAAAATGCATTCTTTTTTGCCAAAATGGCTTGACACTCTGGCGATAACCTTTATGTTCCGCCGCCTGAGATACACCTGAACACAGGATGCAGAGACATGGCGAAGCCCGCTTCGATCCTCGTAAAGTTGGTAAGCACCGCAGATACCGGTTACTTCTATGTTGTTAAGAAGAACCCGCGGAATACCACCGAGAAATTCCAGTTTCGCAAGTACGACCCGGTCGTGCGTAAGCACGTCGTGTTCAAAGAAGCGAAAATGAAGTAATCAGGTTCTTCGGAACCGGACTACTGGACGATTTAAAAAAGACGTGCCCTTCGGGTCACGTCTTTTTTTATTTCAATGCATCGGGCCAAAACGCCAGCCCGACGGATCGGGCATGGCATCCCCTATCCTAACTATGCAAACCGGCGATACCCCGCCGCTGCAAGCGCAAGCCAGCCTGCAATGAACGATACACCGCCAACCGGTGCAATTGCCCCAAACGCGGAAATACCGCTAAAGGCGATGACATAAAGCGATCCGCAGAAAAAAAGGATGCCAGCCAGCATCGCATAAGCCGCAATCCGCAAAAGCTTTTCGTCAGGAACATGATGCACAAGGCCTGCAATCGCGGCCAGTGCAACCCCGTGAACAAGCTGATAATGCGCGCCCTTCTCAACCAGGCTTCGCGCATATTCCATATCCGTCCCTGCCATCCCGTGGGCGGCAAAGGCACCAAGGGCAACCGCCATCGCCCCGTTAAGCCCTGCCATCACAACCGATAACCGCATTCCTGCCATCCTTTTGCGTTAATGATGCTGAATAATCGCGTCAGATTACAAAGGCATCCGTGCCATCGCCATGCGAAAACGCAAAAAAAAATGGCCGTACTAAAAAGTACGGCCAGTAAACTCTCTTGGGGGAGATGTGCCGGACCATCGAAATGCCCGTCACAAGATTATTACTACCTGCGCATACTCGCTATTTCTGTGACAGCCATCACAACTGATCGAAAAATCGTTCATTTTGTGACATTTCCGAGCAGAAACAGCGTTTTTGGCAATTTTACCGACGATCCATAAGACGATCAGTGAATGGACTCGCTCAGGAATTCTTCAAGACGACGGACATCTGGAACATGCAATCCGCTGTCAATCTTGTTGACCAGCCCCTTGCGGCCAAGACTTCCCATCACGCGCGCAACGGTTTCGCGCGACGTGCTTACACGACCGGCCACCTCGGAATGCACCGGCACTGGCGACAAGGTTGCCGCCCCCTTGTCATCGCAAACCTGCTGCGCCCGGCGCAGGATTTCGGCAATGACCCGTTCGTTTGCACCAAGCGTGCTGACATCGACAATCCGTCGTGTTGATGTGCGTACAATCCGCGCCAGTTCGCTGATCACATTCCAGGCCACAGACGGATGACTTTTGACAACTTTTTCAAAGTTCGCGGGGCTCAAAATCCCGACATCCGTATCATCCACAGCAAAAACACAGGCCGATCTGGGTTCCCCGTCAATCGCGGACAATTGACCGACACAACCGCCAGCACCGATTTCCTCAAGCGTGATTTCACGCCCCGACAGGGAATAATTCACGATCCGTACACGGCCCGACAAAATCAGATAGACGTCTGAACTGTCTGCTTCGGGCTCGATGATCTGGGCACCGGCTGCATATGTTTTGCGATTGATGTGACGTTCAACGTCCCCAAGTGCGTCTTCGTCGAGGTTAGCAAAAATGCCAACGACAGATAATTTGGTCATGAGCCCATGCTTTATGTTGCGCTGTTGTTGTTATTCGAATTGGCAACTGTGACGCTGCCCCTCTTGATACTTCCACTGTCCCGTACACAATCATAAGCAAACAACCAGGCACTGACAATCTATTGCAACAAGATGTAAATCAGCACATCCCGATAGACATGACCATGCTGCATGTGCGAACATGTTGGCAGAATTTCCCATACGACTTCATCACATATTGGTCCTGTTTCCTTTAGGAGACCCAGCATGAGTCCAGAACTGGAAATTTTCCGCCGCAGTCCGACGGGCAAACCCAAAAGCAAACACCCGCTTGTCTTCGTGCACGGGGCCTTCACCGGTGCCTGGTGCTGGAACGAGCATTTCCTGAACTGGTTTGCCGACAAGGGATTTGAAACCGTATCCTTTTCACTCAGAGGTCACGGTGGCAGTGGCGGGCGACAATTGCGCAGCCTTGCCTCGATTGATGACTATGTCGAGGATCTGGAAGAAGTTGTCGACACACTGGGACAGAGGCCGGTTCTGATCGGCCATTCAATGGGCGGCTATATCATTCAGAAATATCTGGAACAGCACACCGCCGAAGCCGCCATTCTGATGGCTTCGGTCCCGCCCGAAGGCCTTCTGGCCAGTAATGCGATGATGGCGATGGCCCAGCCCGATCTTTATTTTCAGATGGCCTGGCTTCAGGCAATCGGCCCGCACACATTTTTGCGCGAACGACTGGGCCGCGCCATGCTGTCACCCGACATCGCCGAAGACGAAGGCATGATCTATTTCGGGCGTCTGGAAACGGAAAGTCAGCGCGCACTTCTTGATATGATGGGTGCCAATCCGATTTTCCTGACCGCGGACGAAGCACCGGCAATGCTGGTGATCGGGGCGCATGATGATGAAATCATTCAAAGCGAACTGATCCACCACACTGCCAGGAAATATAACGCGGACTATGCGCTGGTTGATGATATTCACCACGCCATGATGCTTGATAAAAACTGGGAAAAGGTGGCCGAGACCATGCTTGAATGGCTTCAGGTCAAGCTGGTGACCCAGCAGCGCACCAAGGGCAACAAAAGCGCGGCATGATCATCGATCATTTGTGGTTGAACTTTTGATCCGCTGCAAAACGATGGCTTTAACTCACAGACATTTTCTGGGAGCATGTTCACCTTAGCCAGAACAAAGGTTGGTGACATGCCCCACATGAACAGTCTTTTCCCATTGATCCGGATCCTTCCCGTCATAGCCATGGCGGGGATCGCAGGCACGATAAGCACATCGGCAACAGCCCAACAGGCCACCGATGCCGTTGCCCCGGAAAACGGTACCGCCACATCCGCCCCGCGCACAGACATTCACGCCCGACACTGGATGGTTTCGGCAGCCAATCCGCATGCCGCAAAGGCTGGTGCCGATATTCTGCAACAGGGCGGTAATGCCATCGATGCCATGGTTGCAGTCCAGACGATGCTGGGCCTTGTTGAACCACAGTCGTCCGGCCTTGGTGGTGGGGCGTTTCTTGTTTATTACGACGCACAAAGCGGCACTCTCACCACCCTTGATGGTCGTGAAACCGCCCCGCTTGATGCGACCCCCACCCTGTTTCAGGACGACAATGGCGAACCGCTTAAATTCTATGACGCGGTTGTCGGTGGCCGGTCCGTTGGGACACCGGGCACCCCGGCATTATTGAAAACGGCCCATGAAAAATGGGGGCAACTTGACTGGCCGGTCGTCCTGTCGCCAGCCATCGCACGTGCAGATGCCGGATTTGCGGTTTCCGAACGCCTGGCGTCATTGATCGCGGCAGATCAGGAAAAATTGTCGCGCGACCCGACGGCACGGAATTATTTCTTTAACAGCAATGGCACCCCGATTGCCGCCGGGACGACCCTGCGCAATCCGGATTATGCGGCCACATTGCGCGATCTTGCCCAACATGGCACTGAAAACTTCTATTACGGGTCCATCGCACGGGACATTGTAGCCAAAATCAAAGGCGCGACCTGGAACCCCGGCGTTTTATCCATGCGTGACTTTGCCAATTATCAGGTCAAGGAACGTCAACCGGTCTGTGCCGAATATCGCGGTTATGACGTTTGTGGCATGGGCCCGCCATCGTCAGGCGCACTTACGGTCGGACAAATCCTTGGCCTGATTGAGCCTTATGACATCGCAACGCTTGGACCCAATGCGGCTAAAAGCTGGCGCCTAATCGGGGATGCATCGCGATTGGCCTTTGCCGATCGCGGCCGGTATATGGCCGATATCGATTTTGTCCCGATGCCGTTAAGCGGATTGCTTGATAAGGACTATCTTGGTGAACGGTCCAAATTGCTTACCAGCAAGCGCTCGCTTGATAACGTCGAAGCCGGTTTGCCATCCTTTAGCCATGCGATGAATCTTGCCGATGATGAGGCCATCGAGTTCCCGAGTACCAGCCATTTTTCGATTGTCGACAGCTATGGCAATGTCGTGTCGATGACAACAACCATCGAAAACGGCTTTGGTTCGCGGCTTATGGTGAACGGTTTCATGCTCAATAACGAGTTGACTGATTTTTCATTCCGCACGCACAAGGACGGTGTTCCCATCGCCAACCGGCTAGAACCGGGTAAACGCCCGCGATCGTCCATGGCCCCGACCATTGTGATGAAAGATGGCAAACCGTTCCTTGCCGTCGGCTCCCCGGGCGGGTCACGTATTATCGGGTATGTCGCCCAGTCACTGATCGCAATGATTGATTGGAACATGTCCCCGCAAGAAGCCATCAACATGCCCCATCTGGTCAACCGGTTTGGCACATTTGATGTCGAGGCGGGCACACCCGCCACATCACTTGCACCCGAATTGGAGGCAATGGGCTTTAAAACCAGTATCCAGGACCTTAATTCCGGCATTCACGCCATCATGATCACCGATGATACATTGATCGGTGGCGCCGATCCCCGCCGCGAGGGACTGGTTATCGGAAATTAGGCTAAACAAGCGCCACAAAACACCATGCAACAACAAGGGCGGAACAGCCGTGATGCTGTTCCGCCCTTTTATCTTTGCCGTCATCAGCGGTTATTCAGGCTGCTGTGATCCAGCTTTCAAACAGGCTGTGCAAATCCTTGTGATCATTGGCAATGAAATGCGCACCGGCATCACGCAGATACTGTGCTGGTGTGATGTCAACCAACCCGACGGTTGTTGCCCCCGATGCCACGCCTGCCCTGACCCCGTTCTGGCTGTCATCAACGACCACGCAGTCCGTGATCGGCAGTCCCATTCTTTCCGCCGCCAGCAAATAGACATCCGGGTGTGGTTTGGCATTTTCAACGTCATGGGCCGAACAGATCCGGCCCCCAAAGCGGTCCTTGATGCCGACTTTCCCCAACGAGACTTCCATCTTGTCATGCGGTCCGTTGCTGCCAATCGCCATCGGAATACCGTGGTGATCGAGCAAATCCAGAATGGGAGCCAGATCAGGGAATGGTTCCAAACTGTTCTGAAAGGCAACAAAAGTACGCTTGTAACATTCATCAACCCAATTCTCTGGCAAAGTCACACCAAATCGCGCAGCCATTTCAGGACCGACAGATGCCAGCGTCCCTCCTAAAAAATAGTCATGTGTTTTTTCGGAATCCATGGGACACCCATAACTACATAGGAGGTCTGTAAGAACCTCATTGGCAAGTGTTTCGGTATCCACCAGAACACCATCGCAATCAAAGATCACGCCCCGAACAACCGGTTTCGTCATGTTCGATATCCTTACAGACCAGCCAGTTCGACCCAGCGTTTTTCATCATAGGCAACTGTTCTGGTCGCCCCGAAATCCACGACCGGACGTTTGATCACGGTCGGATTGGCGGCAAGGATGGATGCTGCGGCGGCACCGCCCTGCTCCAGCGTTGCCTTGTCGGGATCAGACAGATTGCGATAGCTTGGCCCGCGTTTATTGATCAGCACCGCGCCACCGACTTCATCAAGCCATCCTTCGATGGTTTTGGCATCAATGCCGTCCGCACGGAAATCATGCAATTTGTTTTCAACACCTTGTGCATCGAACCATTTCAGGGTTTTGCGGACAGTATCGCAATTCTTGATGCCGTAAATCGTGACCATATCTATTCCTGTTAATTTTCAAACTCGGGATGCAGCCATGCATCGCTCAATCGGTTTTGACCCTTAATCCCTGAACCTATATAAAGACGGCGCTTGGAATACGGCAACCCCATTCACCCGCTTTGAACACAAACGGTAGGCATATGACTGTTAATCGACGTATTTCCGTCGCCCCGATGATGGACTGGACGGATCGGCATGATCGCTATTTCTTGCGCCAGATCAGTCGTCATACGTTGCTTTATACCGAAATGGTCACAACAGGCGCGATCATTCATGGCGGCGTTGACCGGCATCTGCGCTATAACGCGGCGGAACACCCGGTTGCGCTTCAGCTTGGCGGCAGCGATCCGGATGATCTGGCACGTGCCTGTGACATCGCCAATCAATATGCCTATGACGAGATTAATCTGAATTGCGGCTGCCCGTCTGATCGGGTGCAAAATGGTGCGTTCGGGGCTTGCCTGATGGGGACACCCGATATTGTGGCCGACTGCGTCAAATCAATGATCGCTGCCAGTGACGCGCCGGTTACCGTCAAAAACCGGATCGGCATTGATGATCAGGAAGACTATCCATCGCTTAAACGCTTCACCGAAACCGTTGCCAATGCCGGGTGCAAAACATTCATCGTCCATGCCCGCAAGGCCTGGCTCAAAGGTCTGTCACCCAAAGAAAACCGCGAAGTCCCGCCCCTGAAATACGAGCTGGTCTATCAGCTTAAACAGGAATTCCCGGAACTCGAAATTCTGATCAATGGCGGCATCAAGACGCTTGATGAAACCGAAGAGCACCTTGAACATGTTGATGGTGTGATGATCGGACGCGAAGCCTATCAAAACCCCTATATTCTGGCGGATGTCGACCGTCGCTTTTATGGCGATGATGCCAAACCGCTCACCCGTCATCAGGTGGTCGAAGCCATGTTGCCCTATATCGAGCAACATCTGACCGAAGAAAATGCCACCATTGGTCATGTCACCCGTCACATGCTTGGCCTGTTCCAGCAAATGCGTGGTGCCAAGCAATGGCGTCGTTATCTCAGCGAAAATGCCCATCGCAAAGGTGCCGGAACCGAAGTCGTGCGCGAAGCACTGGCACTGGTGCCCGAACGTGATGACGAGGCCCTGTCTGCATGACAGCACGGGACGATGACGCCATCGGGGAAAATGACGCCCCTGCCAAAGCCGGCGCAATAACCTGGCGCGATGGCGATGTCCCGTTTTCCCCGCATTTTGGCGATGTTTATTACAATCCCAAAAACGGGCTTGCTGAAACACATTATGTGTTCGTCGATGGCAACAATTTGCCGACGGCCTGGCAAGGCAAAGACAATTTTACCATTGGTGAAACGGGATTTGGCACCGGGCTGAATTTTCTGGCGGCGTGGCAATGCTGGGCACAGGATCCGGATCGGTCCAAACGCCTGCACTTTGTTTCGGTCGAAAAATACCCGTTATCGCGCGATGACATGATCCGCGCGCATCGAAGCTGGCCGGAACTGGCAGACTTGTCAGAACAACTTGGCGATGTCTGGCCCCATGAAACGATGCTGCCCGGTATTCACCGATTTATCCTTGCTGATGGCGCCATCACCCTGACGCTTTTGATCGGGGATGCGATCGACTGCTGGTCCGGATATTCCGGGGCAATTGATTGCTGGTTTCTTGACGGCTTTGCACCGTCGCGCAATCCCGATATGTGGCAACCATCCCTGTTTGCGGCGCTGGCAGCGGCATCAAATCCGGCCGGTGCGACACTTGCGACCTTTACGGCCGCCCGCATTGCCCGTGACGGGCTGGAAAATGCCGGTTTCGAGGTCAGCAAACGCAAAGGCTTTGCCTATAAGCGCGACATGATCACGGCAAACCTTCCGGCCCGCCAACCGGAACTTGCCGATGATGAGGCCCGCTATGAAATTGCCGATGATCCGTGGTTTCACCTGCCCGGTGTGACCAAAACCAAAGCAAAAGCCGTTGCCGTTATTGGCGGCGGCATGGCCGGGGCCGCCTGCGCGAATACCCTGCATCAGCGTGACTGCAAGGTGGTTCTGTTCGAACAGTATCGCGACCTTGCCCAAGCCGCATCGGGCAATCCGATCGGGATGCTCGAACCATATCTGACGGTTGATCATGCGATCATGGGCCGTTTCTACGAGGCCGGGTATCGGTTCAGTCATCGCATGGTCAAACGCCTGGCCGACCAGGGCAAGGTCGAGGCCGATTTTTGCGGGGTGCTGGACCTTGCGACCAGTCCGCGCAAACGTGAACGTCTTGACGGCCTGATCGCCCGCTTGCATGACAAACCCGACCTTGTGCGGGCCATGACCAGCGATGAAGCCAGCAACATGCTGGGCATTCCGGTTCCGATGGACGGGGTGTTCTATCCTTCTGCCGGATGGGTCCATCCGCCATCTTTTGTCCGCGCCCTGACAGCAGATATCGAATGTCAGCTTGCGACCTGTATTTCCGAAATCATTGATACCCCGGATGGCAAGCGACTGCGCAGCAACGATGGTCGCGAATTTGGTCCGTTTGATACGGTGGTGATCGCCGGCGCCCTCGAAACCGCAAACCTTGCCCAGACCAGCTGGCTTTCCGATCACCTTAACCCGGTCCGCGGGCAGATTACCTATTGCCCGGCCGACGCATTGTCCGAAACGTATGTTAGCACTAACATGCGTTGTGTTTTAAGCTATAAGGGATATATCACTCCCCAACGTGACGGCATGCACGTGATCGGGGCAACGTTTGGGCGCGATGATGCCAAAACAGATCTCCGCGAAAGCGATCACGCATTTAATATCAGACAGTTATCGAAAATCCTTCCGGCACTGTCTGAACATTTGTCGGGCAAAACACTGGACGGTCGGGCGGCGGTCCGCACCACCACAGCCGATCACTTACCGCTGATCGGGCCTGCACCGGATTTTGACCGCTATCTTTCGTGCTATCACGATATAGATAAAGGGAAAAAAGGCGCGCGATATATCCGTGCGCCTTACCACAAAGACGTGTATATCTGTACCGGGTTCGGGGCGCGTGGACTGATTGGTGCCCCGCTTGCCGCCGAAATTCTTGCCAGCGAGATTTGCGCCATGCCGTTACCTTTGGAAAAATCCCTGATGGATGCCATACATCCGGCGCGCTTTGTCATTCGCGGGCTGAAACGTCGCCAGATCACAACATGAATGACCAAGCCACCACAATGAACGCCGCCCCGCAAAAAGACCCGGATCGCATGAAAACAGCGACCGTTCTTGCCCTGTTTTTTTCTGGCCTGTTTTTGATTCAGGGGGTGTTCCTGCCCTATTGGCCGGTATGGCTGAAAGCACAGGGACTATCGGCCGTTGAAATCGGCATTCTTTTGTCCCTGCCCAACTGGGTGCGGGTATTTGCCGACCCGCTGATCGCACAGCGCGCTGATCGCACCGGCAATCGTAAAACGCCGATGCTGTGGCTCGCGGGCATTTATGTGCTGTCCATTCTGGCCTTCCCGGTATCCAGCAATTTCTGGTGGCTTGCCGCGTTATCGGTGGTGATCGGTTTTACCTTTTCGCCGCTATTGCCACTTGGCACGACCATTACCGTACATGAATGCAAGGCACGGGAACTTGATTACGGGCGTGTCCGCCTGTGGGGGTCGCTTGCCTTCATTGTGGCGTCATATGGTGCCGGCTGGGTTCTGGACGGGACATCGACGCAATGGATTGTCTGGATGCTGTTCATTGCCGGCATTGTCAATTTTGTCATCACCACCCGCATGCCCGATCCCCAGACCGATCGTCCGTTGCGATCAGGGTCATCGCTGATTTACTTGCTGCGCAAACCGGTTTTTTTGATCTATCTTGCCTGCATCGGTTTTGCCCAAGGCGCACATGGCACCTATTATGCCTTTGCTTCTGTACATTGGGAAACCGTCGGCTTTTCACATGAAATGATCGGTGTTTTTTGGTCAATCGGCGTAATCGCCGAGATCGTTCTGTTTGCCGTAGCTGGCCGCTTTGTAGGAACCCGCCATCCGGGGATATTGTTTGCAATGGGTGCCGGATCGGGGATTTTGCGCTGGATTGTATTGGGCGCAACCGACAATCTTTGGTTGATTATACTGGTTCAGCCCCTTCATGCCATGACATTCGGAATCACGCATTTGGCGGCTGTCAGTTTTATCGCCCGTGCCGTCCCGCAACAGTTGGCAACCTCGGCTCAAAGCCTGATGGCAACGCTGTCTATGGGCGTCTTCCTTGGCTGCAGCATCTGGATTTCCGGACCGCTTTATGAGCATTTCGGATCGCAGGTTTACTACCTGATGGCAATTTTTTCTGCGATTTCATTGGGGTTTGCGATTGCGCTGATACGGAGCTGGCGTGGCGAGGATCAGACTTTTTGCGACTGACCACAAACACCGGCAAAAACAATTGATAATAACTGACCCAAAGGGGCCTTCAATATGACCTCAATGCTGTTTTCTCACAGAATGCGCCGTTGGAAACTTGGTTTGAAAACCCTGTTTGGTGCGGAGCCTGCTGGCTATTTCATCCCATACCGTTATGCCAGTGAAACAGCAAAGACTGTCGGACGCCCCACCTACCCGGCGATTGAGGCCATGATGGATACTGCCGCCCCCACCATGAAGGCCTGGTTGACCAAGGCCGCAAAGTATCAGGAAGCGTTTGCCAGTTTTGGCAATGCCACCCCGCCCGAACCGCGTTGGCAGCAAAGCTGGTTTCCAAGGCTTGACGGCATGATGGCCTATGTCTTTACCCGTGAATTCCGCCCGGACCGGATCATTGAAATCGGATCAGGTCATTCAACACGGTTTTATTATCGTGCGATCAAGGATGGCGAGCTGGAAACGGCCTTTCACGCCATTGATCCGGCCCCGCGCGCGGATATCGCGAAATTGCCGATCACCATTGAACGCACCATCGTGCAAAAGGCCGATCCCTCCATTTTTGGAACGCTAACCGGCGCGGACTTTTTATCAATTGATTCAAGCCACATCCTGATGCCCGGTACGGATGTTGACCTGTTATTCTCATCGGTCATCCCGACGCTGCCAAGCGGGACGATCATTCATATCCACGACATCACCCTGCCCGATGACTATCCCAAAATCTGGCAATGGCGCGGCTATAACGAACAACAGGGTGTAGCGGCACTTCTGGCAGGCGGCGGTTTTGAAATCATGTGGTCAAGCACCTATGCCACCAGCCGCATGCGTGATGAGGTTGATCAATCCATCGCCAACGGTATTCACCTGCCCGAAGGCGCGCATGAAACCAGCCTGTGGCTGCGCAAAAAGTAATGCTTATGCCGGGTGTTTATGCCGGAAAACAAGGTCTGTCGGATCAGGCCGCTGTGCCGTCTGGTCCAATACGGCACCAAGGCGTTCCGCCAGCGCAATAGAGCGGTCATTTTCCGGATCAATATAGCTGACAAGCGTTGATAGCCCGCGCTCGGCGAAGGCCCAGTTGCGCAAGATTTGCGCAGCTTCGAATGCAATGCCTTTTCCCTCGGTGTCACCATAAACAAACCAGCCCAACTCATATTCTGGAAATAAAGGCCCAGAATTAATGCCAACCTGCCCGACACAACGACCTGATGACTTTTCATCAATCATCAATGCGCCAACACCAAACAAGTGCCACTGCGCAATGTCCTGACAAAACATTCCCCACGCGGCAGGATGGTCAAACGGCCCGCCCATATACTTTGATCGCCCGGTTCCCATCATGGTGCAATAAGAAGGCCAGTCATCCATGCACATGGATCGCAAAACAAGGCGCTGAGTTTCCAAACGAGGGGTTTCGAACATCATTGGAGATTAGTTCTTATAGGGGTCTGCGGCATCCCGCAGACCATCGCCAAGGAAATTGAACGCCAAAACCACGATCACCACAGGCACCACCGGCAACATCAGCCAGGGATATACCGCAACCGCATTGATATTCTGTGCCTCATTAAGTAATACGCCCCAACTGGTCACCGGTGCACGCAGACCAAGACCAAGGAAGCTCAGCGCCGTTTCACCAAGGATCATGTTGGGAATTGAAAGCGTCACGGATGCAATCAGGTGACTTGCAAAATTCGGCAACAGATGCCGGGCAATGATGCGTTTGGGCTTTGCCCCCATCAAGCGTGCGGCAAGGGCATAGTCTTCTTCACGCAGCGCCAGAAGTTTTGAACGCACCGCACGTGCAAGCCCGGTCCAGTCAATCAGTCCGAGAATGATGGTGATCCCGAAATAGATCAGGATCGGGCTCCAGGTTACGGGCAAGGCCGCCGACAACGCCATCCAAAGCGGGATTTCGGGTAATGAACGGATGACTTCAATGGCACGCTGTGCCGTGGCATCCACCCATCCCCCGTAATAGCCAGCCGCACCTCCAATCAGGATCCCCAGAAGGAAACTGACCGAAATCCCCACCAGTCCGATGGTCAACGACACGCGCGCGCCATACACCATGCGCGAAAACATGTCGCGTCCAAGCCGGTCCGTTCCAAAGATGAACAATGTCCCGTCTTCCGATGGACAGACGAAATGGAAATCCATATCCACCATGCCCCAGAATTCATATTCATCCCCCGAACAGAAGAACCTGACAGGATCAACACGGTCCATATTGGTCGTATAGGTCGGCTTCAGCGTTTCCATATCCACCGAGAAATCCGTGCCATAGGTAAATGGCCCGACGAACTCGCCGTCATGAAACAGATGGATTGCCTGTGGCGGGTGATGGATGAATTCCGAATTGCGCGTTTCCTGCGCATAGGGGGCGATAAACTCGACGATGAACACCGAGGCATACATGATCGCCAGAATGATCAGAGAAAAATACGCCAGCCGGTGACGTTTAAGACGCCACCACATCAATTGCCATTGCGATGCCAGATAGTATTTTTCCTGTTCCGGCGTCAGAGCTTCGCGGTCCCAAGGATCAAAGGGCGCGGTATCAACAAAATGTTCGTTGCGCTTGTTGTCATCCGTCGTCATTTGGAGACACCTCCCTGCAAGCGAATGCGGGGATCAAGCCAGGCCAGCAATACGTCAGAAATGAACATGCCAACAACGGTCAGCAGCGCCAGAAACATCAGAAACGACCCGGCCAGATACATGTCCTGACTTTGGAGCGCGGCAAGCAACATCGGCCCGGTGGTTGGCAATGACATCACCACCGATACCAGCACCGAGCCCGACACCACCTGTGGCAGGATATTGCCAATATCGGCAATGAACGGGTTAAGCGCCATGCGCAGCGGATATTTGAACAGTACCTTGGTCGGTGAAAGCCCCTTGGCATGGGCGGTAACGACATATTGTTTGCCAAGTTCATCAAGCAGATTGGCGCGCAACCGCCGGATCATCGATGCGGTCCCCGATGTGCCGATCACTACAACCGGTGCCCAAAGATGTTCGGCAACGGACATGATTTTGGCAAATGACCAGCCCTGATTGATGAATTCCGGATCCATCAGACCACCGATCGACGTCCCGAAGACCACATTGGCGTAATAAAGCAGGATCAGGGCAAACAGGAAGTTCGGCATTGCGAGGCCGAGGAAGCCCAATAGGGTAAAACCATAATCGCCCCAGCTATATTGCCGGGTCGCGGAATAGATCCCGATCGGGAAGCTTACGATATAGATGAAAATGACCGTGCTGAAATTCAGCACCATCGACAACCACAACCGGTCGCCGACCACGTCACTTACCGGAAGGTTATATTCAAACGAGAAGCCGAGATCACCGTGCAACAACCCCCACGCCCATTCGGCATATTGCACATAGATCGGTTGATCGAGCCCGTATTGCCGTTTGAGAAATTCGATCTTTGCCGGATCGACGGCCTCGCCCTGGGCCTGAAGTTCATTAAGATAGGTGCTCAGAAAATCCCCGGGCGGGAGCTGAATGATCACGAATACCAGCACACTGATCAGGATCAGTGTCGGTACCATTACAAAAAGCCGTCTTGCCAAAAAAGTCAGCATCGGCGAAATCGCTCCCCCGTGTCGTTTTGCGCCCTTCCCTCGTTGGCAACAAAACGTCTTGTTATCAGTATGTCAGGCTTATCTGTCCCACCAGAATGTGTCTGGACGATACATGCCAAAGAATGCACCCGGTTCCCAACTGTGAATGCCTTTTTCCGGCACGTTGCGTAGATCCTTGTCGACCACGACAGGCTGCGGCACGTTTCCGATCAGACCGATTGAAAACATGTTTTCCGAATTGATATCCAGAATACCCTGCCAGGCTTCCTTGCGGCCCTTTTCATTGCTGGACTGCCATTTATTGTAAAGGTCCATCAATTCCCGAGCAGCCGGCATGTCAGGTGCTTCGCCGGCCTCGCCATTGGTTTGATAATACTGGCCCCATTTCGGCCATTGAAGGCTGTCTTGCTGTACCGGTACGAATTCGGACGGCACCGAGTTCGCGGTGGCAAGACCATTATCAACACCGTTAAAGATCGACATGATCGTCTCACCGCTATAGGCGCGGTTACGCAGGACTTCGCGTTGAAGTCCCTTGATATACATTTTAACGCCGATCTTGCGCCAGCTGTCACCGATCAGTTCAAGCATGTCGTCATGTTCGGGATTTTCGCCGGTGGTTTCGACGATGATTTCCATCGGACGACCATCTGGCAGCAAACGGATGCCATCACCGTCACGTTTGTCCAGCCCCATCTCGTCCAGCAGGGCGTTTGCCGCCTTGACGTCGAATTTTATAAAGTTTTCGCGATATTCCGGTTTGAAAAGTGGGCTTTTGGGCAGAACCGTATTATTCGTCGGCTGCGCCAGACCAAAGAACAGAACGCGGTTGATTTCGGTCCGGTTGATGCCCAGCGAAAGCGCACGGCGGAACCGCACATCGCGAATGACATCGCGCCACACCGGGTCGCTGCATGTCAGGTTGGGATAAAGCGCAGCATAGGCCCCCGCCCCGACATCCCACAAACGCACCTGATAGTTCTGTTTGGCTTCGGACTGTTTAAGGAACGTATAGTCCTTAAGCGACAGAATGCGGCTTTGCAAATCGACTTCACCGGCACCGACCTTTGCCGGGACCAGTTTGGAATTGGAAATGTTGAAGATCATCCGGTCGATATAGGGCAACTGGTTCCCTTCGGGATCGACACGATGATAATACGGGTTGCGCACAAAAACGAACCGGTCGGACGGTTCCTCGGTCGTGATCAACCACGGTTCGAGGGACGGACGGTCGATATTTGAAAGTTTGTAGGGACGGTCCATGTCGGTATGCAACACCGCCCAGCTGCGCAGACCACGTTCCTGCACCAATGCGTCCAGTTCTGCCGCATCCCGGTATTTTTCGTGAAACTGCTTAAGATAATGGGCCGGACGGTAGATGAATGGCGGACGGGTCGCTGCCAACTCGGTCAGGAAGAACGGATTGGGCCGCGACCAGCTGTAACGCACCGTGTATTCATCAATGACTTCGAAACTTGCCGGTTCATCACCAACGAACAGGAAGCGTGGCGGGCCGACCGGGAACAATTCATCATTATTGACGATATCTTCCCAGTAATACCGGAAATCTTCGGCCGTAAAGGGCGCACCATCCGACCATTTGTGACCCTTGCGCAGATGAAGGGTGAAAACATTGCCCTCCTCGTTAACGTCAAGTGCCTCAAGAATATCGGGTTGCAGGTTCAGATCCTGGTCATAGCCCACCAAGCGCGCATAGCCATAAACAACCGCCATGCGGATATCCTTGGACCGGCCCATGATGGTGACAAATTCACCGCCATATTTTCCGACTGTTTTGCCTTCGGCAGCGAAATCAATGACATTGGGATGTTCAGGAAGCCGCTGCAACATTGGCGGCAAGGTGCCCTTGGCAACCGCGTCTTCGAAATACGGGACTTCTGCCTGTGCGCCGGTTGGCAACAAGCTGGTCCCGACAAGCCCCATCCCCATCATCAGACCACCGAACAGACGGCGGGCTGATACAGCTGAACTGGCACAAAGCTTGATCATATTGCGATCTCCGTGAAATCGGCACGTTCGGCACGCACAAAATGGTCTTCGGCGAATTGCATCATTTTGGGTGCACTGGTGTCATTGATCGTAAAGGGTGCAGGCCAGCGTGCCGGATCGGATGCCTTGCCATCAACGATTTTGTCGAAATCAAGCAAATGTTCCAGATCGGCAAACGGCACAGCATTGAGCAAGGCCTGCGTATAGGGATGCAACGGATTACGGAACAACTGTTCGCGTGGTGCGGATTCAACAATTCGCCCGGCACACATCACCGCAATCCGGTCCGCGATATAATCGACAACCGCAAGGTTATGCGAAATAAACAGATATGTCAGATTAAGGTCGCGCTGCAAATCTTTCAAAAGATTAAGAATTTGCGCCTGGACCGATACATCAAGTGCAGATGTCGGCTCATCAAAAATCAACAGATCGGGTTTAAGGCTCAGCGCGCGGGCAATGCCGATGCGCTGGCGCTGTCCGCCGGAAAAACTGTGCGGATACCGGCTTAGAAAGCGTGGATCAAGCCCGACCAGATCCATCAGTTCAAGGACCATATTCTTGCGATATTCCGCATCACCCACCCCGTGGATCAACATCGGTTCGGTAATGATATCCTGAACCGTCATGCGTGGATTAAGGGACCCGAACGGATCCTGAAACACGAATTGTATCCGTTTGCGATACGGGTTGAGCTGATCTTCATCAAGTCCGGTCAATTCGGTCATCTGGCCGCTTTCACCGCGGAAAAGAATGGATCCTTCGTCCGGGTCCATTGCCCGCATGATCAGCTTCGAGAGCGTTGTCTTCCCACAGCCGCTTTCACCGACCAGACCGACACATTCCCCGCGATTGACCGTTAGCGACACATCCGCAACAGCCGGGATCAGACGTTGTTCGGATTTGATCCAGTTGCCCTTGCGCGTGGTGAAGCTTTTGCTGAGATGGCGGACCGACATAACCGGTTCACTTGCCATCGCGGGATGCAGGGCCAGTGACGGCGGAACATCGGATGTTTCGCGCGCGCTTTCTTGCTGGCTGCTTTCGGCAAGCAGACTACCGGTTTTCGGTTTGATTTCACGAAGCGGACGCAACCGTTCATCCGGCCCCATATCAAAATGCGGAACAGCCGCCAGAAGCGATTGCGTATAGGCATGCCCCGGATTGATAAAGACATCATCAGTTTTGCCGGATTCAACAACGCGGCCGTCATAGACCACCACCATGCGGTCCGCCATGTTTGCCACCACACCAAGATCATGGGTGATCAGCAAAACCGACATTTGCAGTTCTTTTTGCACATCCTTGATCAGCCGCAGAATTTGCGCCTGGATCGTAACATCAAGGGCGGTTGTCGGTTCATCCGCAACCAGAAGTGCGGGACGGCACACCATGGCCATTGCAATCATCGCGCGTTGGCGCAAACCACCCGACAATTCGAACGGATATGTTTTCAAGGCCCGCTTGGGATGGGGAAAGCCGATCAGTGTCAGCATTTCAACAGCAAGTTCTTTGGCCTCTGCCCGGCCAACCTTGCGATGCAGGCGCACGGCCTCGCAGATCTGGTCACCGATAGTATGCAATGGTGACAGCGAACTCATAGGTTCCTGAAAAATCATGGAAATACGGCCACCACGGATCGCGCGCATTTCTGCGCCCGAACGATCAAGCATGGCAAGATCAACCCGCGTCCCCGGCTTTTTCGGGTCGGCAAAGATGATTGATCCTTTGGTGATCTGTGCTGTTTTGGGCAGCAGTCCCATAATGGCCTGGGAGATCGTGCTTTTGCCCGAACCGGATTCCCCGACCAAAGCGACAGTTTCTTGCGCACCGATGCGAAAGCTAACATTTTCGACGGCCTTGACGCGCATATGCGGCAAGACAAACTCAACTTTCAGATCCTTGATACGCAGAATGTCAGTCATGTTCGTTTGGCACCACCATTTGTACGCTCGGCTGCGGCGGCCTGAACCAGTGTTTCGGCCTCATCCATGCGCATCAGGTTTGTTCTTGTCACATCATCGACCAGAAGTTGGTTATCTTTCGCCCAATCCCGTGAAATTTCAAGCAGATCATCAAAACCGTCCAGTGTTGATTCTGCGACAATTTTGGTTTCACCGGCATGAAGGGTCAGTTCAAACCAGCCTTTGTTGCCATCGCGCTTGGTGCTGAAATAACGCAGACGGAATTTCGAAAGTTCCGGCCATGCAAAAGCGGTGCCGCCCCGAAGGCTTGAAAGACGAATGCCATATTCCGAAACAAACAGCTTCGACTGGAACCGGATCAGTGTTCGCGCAAAATAGAACACGAACAACAATGCGAGCCCGGCCGCCGTCCACTGAATGATTTCAAGCATGTCAGGGATCAGCGCGATCACACCGCAAATCAGCAAACCGACAATCGATTTTGCCAGATCCGGTGCCATCAGTTTGGGTGGATAGGACATCATCTGAACGTCGCTGTCACCGACCCCCGCCGGTTTGACAGGATCGACATTCGGGGCCGCTTCTGGCGCGTCCACCGGTTCCGCTTCGATATGATTTCTGGGCCTTATTGCCATGGAAATACTCCAGGAATTCTAAGCCAGCTCAATGCTGAATGTTCCATTGAAAACAAATTATCGAGAAACTTCGTGGTGGCGCGATCATGGACAAGATGGTGGGTCAGAATGCCGGTTGGCTCGGCCTTGTTGACCTGCCCTGTTCGCCGGGCCGCCAGATGCGACACCATGGCGCCAAGGGCAGCGTCTTCGCCGACAAATCCGCGCGACCCGCGCCAGTCAATGACATCGACATGGGTGTTAACCTGTATCAGGCCCTTGTCAGGTTCGGCAACTTTGCGCGGGTTAAAGGTGCTAAGCCCGCAAAAACCAAGTGAATGCAGCACGGCCACAACATCATCTGCAATGCGGTTCCATGGCGGCACCATTACCGGCAGGAAACGGTTTCCGAACCGCGATTCCAGCACGTGAAACCCCTGTCGCAAGTCCGCCACCACCGCACCGATATCGCGAACATCATCGAGTTCCTGTTTCTTGCGACCTTCGGGCATGTGGTTCTGATGGGACCAGCCATGCTGCAAAACGCGGGTATCAAGCGTTTCGGCCAGCCGCTCAACCAGATCATCCTGCAGGTTGGCCGGGATGACCGCCAGTGCCAAGGGCACCTTGTAATTCTGTTCAAACGAAAGAAGGGTTTCGAGTTCCGGGGTCACGGTCACGGCATCATCATCGCGCCACCAAGCCGTGGCAACACGCCCTGCGGCCTGCCACAGATCAAGCTCCGTGCGCAAATGATCCCAACTGCTCATACCTGCCCCTTAATCATCCCTGCGATAATTGCCGCAGTTTTTTGCGCGCCATCCAGGGCAATTTTGACATTTGCCGGCTGGCTGGCGCGATCTATGTATTTTGCCAATGATTGCGCAGACAGGCCATCAAGATCAAGCAGGGAAATAACCCCTTCTTTTGAAAGAATTTCTGCGCGCTCTGTCTGTTCGCTTTCACCGCCATCTGCAAACGGCACCATAACAGCCGGTGTCGCCGTCGACAGCACATCCATCAGCGTATTATATCCGGCTTGAGACACCGATACAGCGGCCTTTGCCATCCGTTCGCGAAAATCAGGCAGGAACCGGTGAAGTTCGACCCGGTCGGGTAACGTTGACGCAATCTTGTCAAACCGATCCTGTGGGAAATGCGGCCCGGCAACGATATCCCATTTCGCCTGCCCGTAGGCCCCGGAATACTGGCGGGCAGCAATGGCAAGTTCAATCAGCTCCGCGCCAACCGCACCACCGCCGGCAGATACCAGAACACCCGACCGTGATGCAGTTGTTTTTATACCGGGATCGGCTGCGACGTATCCGGTATGGGTGATCAAATCGGCAATCTGGTCGGCACATTCAAAGCTGTGTGCGAAATCAAACACGTTCGGATCACCATGTACCAGCACCCTTGTCAGGTACTTTCTGGCGATGGTTGCCATCCACTGCGTTTTTGCCGGGTCCTTTTTGCGGACCAGAAGATCACGCACGGAACAGACAACCGGAATGCCAGCGGCCATTGCGGCCTCGAATAACGGGATCAGTTCAAATCGAAATGCCCGGCGTCCAAACGGGAACATCTCGACCAATAGCAGCTTGGGTCTGGCATCGACAAAAGCCGTCAGCAATTCGGCCTTGCGCGTTTCTTTCCAGTCATCGCCAAGACGATTGCCCTTCGGATCGACAAGGATTGAAAAGCTGCTGTCGGCTGTTTTGCACGGCGACAGCTGCACAACCTGATCTGCTGTAAAATCAAGTCCGGCATCGGGAACCCCGCCACTTGCGACCATAACCGAAAGCCCGCGGTCACGGATCGCACGGTTGATCAGGGCCATCCGGCGAACGTGACCAATCCCCAAAAGATGCTGCACATAGACAAAAACGTCCGCCATCAGGTTTCCTTTGTTCGCGCAACCAGGGGCACATTCAAATTGCAGATTGAAAATCCGTCACGATCCGACCAGTCAAAAACATGAAGGCAATCCCAATCGAGCTTGTCCGGGCATTTCCCCATCATGTTCCATGGTTTGGCCGAGGCATAAACCGCGCGAATAACCCCCTTGTGGGTCACGGCACCAAAGACCGTATCTGAACCGGCTTTCAGGAAGTCTTCCACGCGCCCAACGACATCCCGCGGACTTTCGCCCCCTTCGGGCCGGAAGTCCCAGCCGCGGTCTTCATTATCCCGCATGGCATCGCCCAGTTCGGTCCGCAAATCGGCAAGTTTGCGCCCTTCCCATGACCCCCAGTTCATTTCGATCAGCGACGGCGCGATATCGACCGTTTTGATGCCCAGTGCATCGGCCGTTTCACGCGTGCGTTTCAGTGGTGTGCAATACCATGGAACATTTTGCCAAACCGTGGGTAAAGCTTTGTCCTCATAGGCTGCGACCGTTTCGGGGAGAAGCGATATGTCGGAATGACCCTGAATACGTTTTTGGGCATTCCAGTCCGTAACCCCGTGACGCAGCAACGCGAACCGAACCGTTTTCATGCGCCGTCCTTCCCGGGGACCTGCGCCGCATGATCACCAACAATCGCTCGCAATGTCGAGCCCAGAATGTCCGATGCGGCTGAAACTGTGTGATGTTGTATTGCCTTTGATGCCCCGGCCGCCCCAAAGGACCGCAAGACCGATATATCCGTGCCAAGACATTGCGCAAGCCGATCGGTAAAGGCATCCTCGTCCCCCGCCGGAACCAGCCAGCCGGTCACACCATTGGAAACGATCCCCGAGACACCCCCGGCATCCCCGGCCAGCACAGGCAACCCTGCGGCCTGTGCTTCGAGCATCGCCATCCCGAAAGCCTCGTTAATTGCCGGCCAGACAAAAAGATCGGATTGCCCCAGAATGTCGCGTGTCTGATCAGGCACACATAGGCCCGCCAACGTGACATGGTTTTGGGTAATGCCGGCGCGATCAAACATCGCCTCGACCCGGTCGCGGGCCGGACCATCCCCGATCACGGTCAGATGCCAGTTCCCTATTCCATCACGCAACAACCGCCCCAATGACCGCGCAAGGAGGTCAAATGATCTAAGCTTGTCGCCATCGCGCATCATCGCTGTGGTGACAAGACGAATACAGGCGGGATCAACCGATGGGCGGTCGGAAATCTGCCAGTTTTCAACATGGGTAAACGGGGCAATGAAATGCAGGGCCTCGTCGGGGCAAATATCGCGCAGACAAACCATGTCTGAACGGTTAAGCGAAAAGACCGCGCGACTATGGCGCAACGCGGTTTCAACCGCCGCATGACTTTGCGCCCAGGGACCCCCAGCACGTTTGGGTGCAAAGGATGCCTCGGCCACGACATAGGGAATATCAAGAGCACTGGCGACAATCGGCCCGATCCAGTCCGGGGCCTTGTAATACAGATGATAGGTAAACCAGATATCGGGACGCGGTCGAAAGCCTGATTGATATTGGCGTAACAGGCGTCCGGCCAGTTTCGTACCAAGTTCGGCAAGCCGGGCCTGTTTCAGAACACTGCCATCCGCAACCCGGCTGCGCAGTCGCGCCGCAATATCGACATTCATGTCCGCATGGCGCAGCGCATCACATAACAGACGCGCCAAAAGCCGGTCACCCGACGGGACCGGATGGTCAACTGGCTTCAGCGGTGCATAAAAGGCAACCTGCAAACGCGTGCCTCCTACTGGGCGGCGGGTTGATGAGTGTCCGAATTCGGGGAACCGTCACCGACAAGCGGATCTGAAACACCGAAACGATGCGCCAGATCTTTCATGCCGCGATAAAATGAAAAGTCGCGGCGTACAATTTCATTGCCATTGCGCCCCATGGCATCACGCATCGCGGGATCGGTAATGACGACTTGCAGGGCATCGGCCAGGGCATCGGGATTGCGTTGCGGAACAAGTTTTCCATTCACCCCGTCAACGAGCAGTTCCGGAATGGCCGAAATTGCCGTCGATACGGCAGCAAGACCACAAAGCTGGGCTTCCATCAGAACATTGGGCAAGCCGTCCCGATCACCATCCTGTTCAATGCGGCTGGCCAACACGAAAAGGTCCGATGACTGACAGGCCGCGATGACTTCTTTCTGATCACGTGGACCGCGCCAGTCACATTTCGCCGCAATGCCAAGTTCGGAGGCCAGCTGTTTATATTTGCTGTCACTGCCACCGCCGATATGGATGAACCGCCAATGCAAGCCGGCTGGCAATTTTGCCAGCGCACGCAAAAGATCGTCATATCCCTTTTTGCCGACCAGACGACCGACCGACAGTATGGTCACCGGGTTTTCCGGATCACTGCCATCGCGCATCGGCCGATTTGGCAATTCTTCGGGAAAGCGCGAAAAATCAAGCCCATGATAAAGCAGGTCCACCTTGTCCGGGTCTTCGGCAAGCGTACGCAGATAATCAACATTGGCCTTGGTACAGGTCACCAGCCAATCCATATCGCGCAGCTTTTCGCGCATGTCCCAGTCTTCACTGGTATAGATGTCCTTGGCGTGCGCCGAACATGACCATGGCAAGCCGCGCATGACCGCGCAATAACGGGCCACCGATGCGGGGGTATGCAGGAAATGCGCATAAATGCGCGTCACATCATCAGGCATCTCGGCCGCCATGACCAATGCCTGTGCGAACCGCCTGGCACGGTTGGACGTGCGATCACGACGGTAATCCTGCCACCAGATATTGAAAGCCCGTCGATATCCCGGAAGTTTGCGGGCCTTTAACCAGGCACGCAAAACACGCATCGGTTCCTGATAAACATATTCCGGAAGGTAATCGACAGCCCCGGTGATCCGGTCATTGATCGGATGGCGTTTTTTGTCGGTCGGATGACGCAATGAAACGATGCGATACGGAATACCGGCCTGCTGAATGCCAAGAATTTCCTGCGCAATAAAGGTTTCCGACAATCGCGGATATCCCTTCACCACGATTGCAAGATTGTCGCGTGTCATCAATTTTGTTCCCGGAAATGCTTATTCGGCGGCCATTTGCGGCGGAAGCCAGCGATCGACAAGGTCCCCGACCCGATCAAGCCCGCCCATAAGGTTGGGTACCGTGACGTGGGACGGTTTGGGCTGATGGATCAGTCCGTGAAGGGCATCGGCCATTTCACGCGGATCGCGCCCGCCATCTTCGGTCAGCATCTTGACCAGTCCGAGCTTTTCGGCAGCTGATGCGCGGACATATTGTTCCAGACGCGGCACTGTGCGCGGCACGATAACCGCTGGCTTGTCAAAGGACAGGATTTCGCAAAACGTGTTGTAACCGCCCATGGCAATGACACCGGCCGATTTGTCCATCAGCATTTCGACATTGGCATCAAAGGTAATGACCGAAAGCTTTTCAATCTTTTCGGCACGTTCCATGAAGGCCTTTTGTTCTGCGGGCGCCATGAATGGTCCCAGAACAACAAGGGATGGAACAGCAATCGTCGGGTCGGTTTCATAGGCACTGATCACCCAGTCGACCAGATTGACACCATCCCCCCCACCACCGGTGGTTACCAGGTAATAGGGTTCTTCAAGACCAAGCGCACCATGTTCCGGGGTCGGGCGGCGTGTTGCTGTACGCGGCAGATATCCGGTATAGGCCATCTTGTTTTCAACACCCGGCGGCAAATCAATCCCTTCGAGCGGATTACAGATTTCCTGCAAACCATAGACCCAAATTTCGTCATACAGATCGGCGAGCGCCGGAACACATTGTTTGCGATCCCATTCTTCGCGCAGATTGGCCGGGTCATCCATCACATCACGCAAGCCCATCACCAGACGGGTCCGTCGATGACGCAACATCTTAAGCGTCGATTCCACTTCACCACGAAGACCAAGCGGTTCCTTGTCGACGATGAAAATGTCGGGATTGAAGACATCGGCCGTGTGCTGAATGATCGATTCACGCATCGCAAGGATCTGATCAACGTCGATATTCAGATTAAGGGACGTATATTCCCCGTTCGACAGTTTGATCACGCCGGGAATACGGACAAAGTCGACTCGCGAACGGAATTCGAAACTGCCAATGATCGGTGACCCGGACAGGATAAGAACAGAAACATCATCACGACGTGACACAAGCGCATGCGCAATTGTGCGGCAACGGCGCAGATGGCCGAGCCCAAACGTATCATGACTGTAAATTAGAACCCGATACCCGGAGTTCCCCACGATAGACATATACCCGCCCGTCTGCGTAGTGATCCTTAATATCCTGTCTCCCCACCTCACAGGGTGACAGGATATCTCTTATTGGCAAGCAAATCCGTTTGTACAAATCCGGTTTGCCATTTTGTTTTCCCAGCTAATTGCTCTCACACTGACCCGATATCGCGCAAGACTTTTTCGAGCAGCTTCTGCCTTTCGGCTGGTGTGCCAAGTGACTGCAACTTCTCGGAAAGCGCGGTGATGGTCCCGGCATACATGTTATGCCAATCATCACGCGACAGTTCTTCACCCGAAAGTCTCGGCTTGTGCTGAACCACATGCAAGGTGCCCTTTTGCAAGGTCACTGTTTCATCAAGCATGGGCAGGGATATCTTTTCGGCAGGTATGTCATGAGCAATCAGCGCTTGTTGGAAGGCAGTTCGCGCGCCCTCTTCACCATGGGTAAGGAAAATGCGCTTGGCCACAGGTAGTCTGTCTTTGGTCCAGCGCAAGAGCATGTCCTGATCTGCGTGACCGGAATAGACATCAAGCGTGCGAATTCGGGCGTGGACCTCGATCTCGTCGCCATGAATTCGGACATGTTTTGCCCCCTTCTGCAAGACACGCCCGAATGATCCTGCGGCCTGGAAGCCGACCAGCAAGACCGTGCAGTTGGCCCGCCACAGATTGTTTTTCAAATGATAGCGAATGCGACCCGCATCACACATGCCGCTTGCCGACAAAATGATCGCACCGCTGGTCACCCGTGCCAGTTGTTTGCTGGCTTCAACATCGGGAACCATATGGAATTTCGGATGTTCAAGGGCACGCGCATCTTCATGACTGAGATGACGGGCAAAAACGTCTGTCGCATGTTGCGCAAGTGGGCTGTCGACAAAGACATTTGCCTCGGGCAAGTGCCCGCGATTGAACAGATGCGCAAGATCAACCAGCAATTCCTGGGTTCTGGCGACGGCAAAGCTTGGAATGACAAGGTTGCCACCGGCATTCAGTGCATCACGGACTTCCTTGCCCAACATGGCGCGGCGTTCATCATCACTGACATTCGGGCGATTGCGATCACCATAGGTCGTCTCGACAAACAGATAGTCAAGATCAGACGGTCCTTCGGGGGCCTCGTTAAACACGGCTTCGCCAGTACCGATATCGCCCGAAAACAGAATGCGGGTCGGTTTGGTTTCCTTGCCAACCGGTGCGACTTCAACCTCGATCGAGGCCGAGCCCAGCAGATGCCCGGCATCCCAATAGCGGGCGCGTACACCGTCGATGACATCAATCCATTCGTGATAGTCGACGGGTTTGAGCCGTTGCAAGGTTTGTTCGGCATCCTTGCGGGTATAGATCGGGGTTACTTCAGGGCGTCCACGGCGCGCATTGCGGCGGTTAAGGCGTTCGACCTCGCTTTCCTGAATATATCCGGAATCGGGCAACATATAGGTCAGAAGATCACAGGTCGGCTCGGTCGCAAGAATGTGATTTTCAAAGCCTGCCTTGACCAGTTTCGGCAACAATCCGGAATGATCGATATGGGCGTGGGTCAACAACACGGCTGAAATGTCGGATGCTTTGAACGGAAACGGGCCATAGTTCAGTTCGCGGACGGTTTTGCTGCCCTGGAACATGCCGCAATCAACAAGAAACTGACCATGGTCGGTTTGCAACAGATAACACGAGCCGGTCACACCGCCAGCGGCACCACAAAACGTAACTGATACGGTCATTCCCGTTCCTCCTGCGCGTCAACAAGGCTGCAAGGATTCAGGAATAAACCTGTCATTGCAATGATATGGATCACTTATTGGACGCTTTATTGCAAACCACGCAGCGGCAGGTACAAAACCTGATCGCCCTTGGACAGCTTGCCGCAATTTTCAGGGATTTCAATCAGGCCTTCTGCCCACACCATGGATGATAGCATCCCCGAACTGGTCGAAGAAAAGGCGACCGCTTCGAATTCACCGTCATCCGTCTGTATCAGTCTCGCACGCAGCCATTCGCGACGTCCGGTCCCACGCTGAAAATCAAAACCGGCGCGAACCGGAATACGCACAGGCTCACTCCACGACCGTTCAGCCCCCATCATATGACGAAGCAGTGGCAAAACATACAGCAGATCGGAAACCAGCACCGACACAGGATTGCCCGGCAATCCGATGACCAGGCATTGGCCAATCCGGCCACGCATCAACGGCTTTCCCGGTTTGATGGCAAGCTTCCAGGCCGTGATTTCACCAAGTTTGTCGACAACCGGTTTTAGCAAGTCCGCCTTGCCCACAGACACCCCGCCCGATGTCATCACAACATCATGATTTTGGGCAGCGTCCCCTATTGCGGTGGCAAGCACGTCGAAATCATCCGCAAGCAGGCCAAGATCGGTGACCTGACATCCGATGTCGCGCAACATGCCGATCATCGCAAACCGGTTGGAATCATAAATCCCCCCGGGCGGAAGCGGATCCCCCGGTTTTGCCAATTCGTCCCCGGTTGAAAAGACCGCAACACGAAGCGGACGGGCGACTTTGAGACTGGCACGCCCCTGCCCGGCTGCAATCGCGATATCCTGTGGGCGCAAGACCATTCCGGCACGCAGGACAACATCACCTTTTTTGATATCTTCACCCGCCCAGCGGATGTTCTGATGACGCCGGGTCCGGGCAATCACGTCACCGGCAATTTCGATGCCGGTTTCATCATGATTGGCGATGACATTTTCCTGGATAATGACGCAGTCTGCCCCATCGGGAATGGCGGCCCCGGTGGCAATCCGGATGGCCGTTCCTTCTGGTACGGTGCCCGAATACGGATGCCCGGCCAATGACGTCCCGACAACGGGCATCGTTCCTTCAACCGTCGCCAAATCGGCAAAGCGCACGGCATATCCATCCATGGCCGAATTATCGACCGATGGCACAGAAAAACCGGCCATCACATCTTCGCGCAGGACGGCACCATAACAGTCCGTCAGGGGGCGTTCTTCGATATGTTGCGCGACCGGCACCTCGGAAAATGCGATTTCAAGCGCATCGGAAAGCAGTGTCAGTCCGGGTTTGATATTTTGCATCTTGGTCACCTGCCCGCGTTGACGTGATTTGGTTTTCAGGACTCGCCACCATGGCCCGGGCGGGATTTTGAAATGGCACGGCTTAGCATGATCACCGGCACCACACCGACAAGAACGATGGTCAGCGCACCAAGGGCAGCCTGTTCGATCATCTCGTCCTTGGCAAACTGATAGACATGAGTTGCCAATGTATCGAAATTGAACGGTCGCAAAATCAATGTTGCCGGTAGTTCTTTCATGCCATCGACAAACACCAGTACGGATGCCGCCAGAATGCCGCCCCGCACCATCGGAAAATGAATACGTTTCAGCGTTCCCCACGGGCTTTCGCCAAGGGTCCTTGCAGCGTCATCCATGCTTGGCCGTACCTTGCCCAAGGCAGCTTCGATCGAACCATACGACACCGCCATGAACCGAACCGCATAGGCAAAAACAAGCGCAAACACCGTCCCGCTCAGCAACAAGCCAGTCGAAATCCCGAACGTGTCGCGCATGACCGCGTCCAGCGCATTGTCAAATCGTGCAAACGGGATCAGAACCCCGATCGCCAGAACTGCGCCGGGCACGGCATAGCCCACAGATGACAACCGCACGAAGAATTTCAGGAATGGTTGCGGGAATAACCGCAACGCATAGGCCATGAACAATGCACATCCAACCGCCAACGCCGTGGCAAGCCCCGACACCAGCAGACTGTTACCGGCAAATTCAAAGAAATCTGCCGTCCAGCTTTGATCAAAATAGCCGACCGAATAATAAATCAGCACCATCGACGGGACGACAAAGCCCAGCACAATCGGCAAAATGCATATTGCCAGCGCCCCGGTTTTTGCCACCGGTCCAAGATCATAGCCCGGCAGTTCCTGATACCGGTTGGTTGTATCGTGGAAGCGCTGGCGACGGCGCGAATAGCGTTCAATCACCAGAAGCGCAATAACCACCGCCAGCATCGTCAGCGCAATCTGGGCGGCACCACCGGCGTTGCCCATGCCAAGCCATACGTTAAACACCCCGGCGGTCAGAGTATGCACCGCAAAGAAATCAATGGTGCCGAAATCGTTCAGCGTTTCCATCAGCGCAATGACAACACCGACAACAATCGCCGGGCGTGCCAATGGCAATGCAACGGTGACAAACGAGCTCCATGCACTGCGGCCAAGAACGCGGGCTGCTTCGATCACGCAGATTGACTGCGCCAGAAACGCTGCGCGTGCTAGCATGTAAACATAGGGATAAAGTGTCAGACTAAGAACAAGGATCGCCCCGCCCTTGGTACGGATATCGGGGAACCAGTAATCTGCCGCTGATGACCAACCAAAAATATCACGCAACAACCGTTGCACCGGTCCGGCATATTCCAGCAGATCCGTATAGACATAGGCAACGATATAGGCCGGCACCGCCATCGGCAGAAGCATGGCCCATTCAAAGAACCGCTTGCCCGGAAGTTTGCACATCGTGACAACCCAGGCCGATGAAACGCCAAGCAATGTCACACCAACACCGACACCAAGCATCAGTACGGCCGTGTTTTTGACATAACGCGGCAACATGGTCGACGCCAGATGCGGCCAGATATTCTCTGTCGGGAAGAATGCCAGATAGGCCACGGCGATAATCGGGGCGGCCACCATCATCGCAATGACAAAGGCCCCAATCAGCCAGACAGCCGATTGTCCGCGCGGCAACCAGCGCATGGCAGGATTGCCGCTGGGCGTGCGCATCGGATCAAACGTTTCAGTAACTGCGGCGGGACGGATATCCTCGTCCTTTGGCGTGTGGCATGCGTTGTTCAAGGCAGTTTCCGTCTCAGTCGTCAAAGGCCACTTCATCAAGAAGCTGTTTCGCCAAATCCTGATAGCCTGCAATGACGGTTAAAGGCAAATGTTCAGAGGTGAATTCACCCCATGAACGCAACATTTCCGGCCAGACGATCCCCACCGGATATTCAAAATTGACCGCGGCATAAACGTGCTGGATTTCGTTGCTCGACATGAATTCGATCAGTTTCAGCGCATTTTCACGGTTCGGGGCCCGCTTCATCAAGACCACACCGGTGATATTGACGTGGGTGCCAGTGGATTTCTGGTTGGGAAAGACAATCTGGACCCTGCTGGCATCCTTGCGCGTGGCCGGATCATCCAGCATTTTTCCGTAGTAATAGGAATTTGCAATCGCGACGCTGCATTCCCCGCGTGCGACCGCCGCAATCTGATCGGCATCGCCGCCTTGGGGTTTGCGCGCCAGATTGCCCTTAACATAGCGCAGCCAGTTTCGGGTATATTCCGGCCCGTGATGCGCAAGCATCGATGCCACAAGGCCGGTATTATAAACATGATATCCCGACCGGATGCAGATCTTGCCACGCCACTGCGGATTGGCCAGTTCCTCGTAACTTTCGATTTGCATCTGGTTTCCGGCCTGACGCGGGGTGACCAATACCCGTGCCCGCGATGTCAGCCCGACCCAAAGATTGTTGGTATCGCGATATGTCGTGGGAATGTTTTCATCCACGATTGGCGATGTGATCGGTGATGCGATATCGGCATTTGCCGCCTCGACCAGGCGCCCGACATTCACAGCAATCAGGATATCGGCCGGGGTTGATTCATGTTCGCGTCGAATTCGGTCGACCAAATCTGTTTGGGAATACAGGACGTTAACGCGAATTCCTGTTGCTTTGGTAAAGCGATCAAAGACAGGCTGAATGAATTGGGGCTGGCGTTCGGTATAAACATTGACTTCATTGCCGGCCTGCGCGGATGTGCCCATTCCCAACGCAAGCAGACATCCGAAAATCATCCTTTGAACGTAACTGCCTGCCATCAACCCGCGCCATGTTCCCCAACCACATCAATCTGGACATAGTTGCCCAATGTGTCCGGGAAATCAATTCAGACAAATCAATTATACCAACCAGCTCGCCGCCCCTATCGGGAAGACAGGGGCGTTATGGCGTGATGAATTTATTCGTTAAAGCCGACTTCATCGATCAGACGAATGGCCGCACCACGATTTTCGGCGATCTTGTTCAAAGACAGTTCATCATGGGTAAAGGTGCCCCAGGACCGCACCATTTCCGACCATGCCACACCCGGCTTCACCGGGTATTCGAAATTGACGTCGGCATACATGTGCTGGGCTTCATCACCTGACAGGAACTCGACCAGCTTGATGGCGTTTTCCTTGTTCGGGGCATGTTTCATCAGTGCGACACCCGAAATATTGACATGCGTACCCCGGTCACCCTGGTTCGGGAAGACAATGCGCACCTGCTTTGCTGCCGGGGCCTTGTTCGGGTCATCCAGCATCTTGCCGTAATAATAGGAATTGCCGATCGCCAGATCACATACGCCCTGCGAGACGGCCTCGATCTGGTCGATATCGGCCCCCTGGGGCTTGCGCGCCAGATTTTCCTTCACCGATGTCAGCCAGGTTTTCGTATATTCTTCGCCGTGATGGGCAATCATCGATGCGATCAGCGCGATGTTGTAAACATGCATGCCCGACCGCACACAAATCCGGCCTTTCCATTTCGGATCGGCCAGTTCCTCGTAGGTCGAAATCGCATCCGGTGCGACCCGGTCAAGGGATGTGTAAAGCACACGCGCACGGGTCGTCAGACCGACCCACAATTCATTTTCATCGCGAAACTGATCCGGGATGTTTGCTTCGAGTACGTCACTTGTCAGCGGCTGGGCGATATCGGCATCAACGGCATCCTGAATACGACCGATATCAACCGTCAGAAGCAGGTCGGCAGGACTGTTGCGCCCTTCATGCTTGATCCGTTCAACCAGACCACTTTGCGAAAACAGCGTATTGACCCGAATGCCGGTTTCTTCGGTGAAACGCTTAAACATCGGTTCGATCAGGAATGGCTGCCGCAATGAATAGACATTCACTTCTTCTGCTGCATTGGCGCCCTGAACCATCGAAAGTCCCATTGCCGCCGCGACCAGACCATAGACCGTTTTGCGCAGAAAAATCATGAATGCCTCTTGTGGATGTGCTGTGCGAACAAACAGCAATTAGGAATGATTTGTATTCGCCGTCGGCGAAATTAAAGGCCAGAGCCCGGTTCTTGCAAGCCCGAAAGCACAGATTTTCGATGTTAAAGGGCTGACATGCGGACAAATGCGGCTTTTTGGCCATCCTAACCACAAATATGAAAAAGGGATGGTAATGTGCCATCCCTTCAAAAATTCTGCTTTCAGAAGCAGCGATCTATTCGTTGTAGCCGACCGTATCGACCAGCTTGATCGCATCCGGGCTCAGACGTGCAATATCGGAAAGCGGCAGTTCGTCAGCCTTGAAGGTGCCCCAGGATTTGACGTTCTCGGCCCATTCGACACCCGGTTTCACAGGGTATTCGTAATTGACCTCTGCATAGATTTGCTGAGCGACATCGCCGGTCAGGAATTCCATCAGCTTCACGGCGTTTTCGCGGTTCGGGCCATCCTTGATCAGGCTCATGCCCGAGATGTTCATCGACATGCCACGATCTGCCTGGTTCGGGAAGACGATATTGACCGACTCTGCCCACGGGCGCTGCTCTTCGTTGTCGAGCATCTTGCCATAGTAATAGGTATTGCCGATCGCGACGTCACATACGCCTTCCTTGATCGCCTTCACCTGGGCGCGGTCATTGCCCTGCGGCTTGCGGGCAAGGTTGTTTTTCAAACCTTCGAGCCATTCTTTGGCTTTTTCTTCGCCATGAACTGCAATCATCGATGCAAACAGCGCAACGTTATAAACATGCGTGCCGGAACGGGTGCAGATTTTGCCTTCCCATTTCGGGTCCGCCAGATCTTCGTAAGAGGTGATTTCACCTTCGGCCACGCGGTCCTTGGACGCATAGATTGCACGACCACGCTGGGTCAGCGCAAACCAGTGACCTTCGGGATCACGCAGATGCGCCGGGATGTTGCCATTGATGACATCATTGGAAACGGCTTCGGTTACGCCGGCATCAACAGCCTGCTGAATGCGGCTGATGTCGACCGTCATCAGAATGTCGGCCGGGCTGTTCGCCCCTTCCTGCTTGATACGTTCGACCAGACCTTTTTCCGCAAAGATCACATTGACCTTAACGCCCGTCTGTTCGGTGAATTTTTCAAACAGCGGCTCGACCAGGAATTCCTGGCGAAGGGAATAAACATTCACTTCCTGTGCGCTGGCAATGGCTGCTGCAAAGGTGGTCGCACCGAATACGGCACCACCGATCAATTTCCTGATTTCCATCTGAACGATCCCTATTGAACGTGATTACGTCTCAACTCCCATGAAGTTGCAATTAATTTGCAACCGCGCTTGCAATTAAGAGCAATCCGCCATCATTTCAATAAGGTTTCATCCTAAGGCCGCCCGCAGTGTGATTCACATCACTCCATCGCACCCCGCATTGAAAGAATGCTTGAGCTCCTAGAGAACGTTGAACGACCCGCCGCTTGAGGCACGCCATGCATCCAGAAATTCCTGATAGGCGGGAATATCCCCTGCCCGTTCTTCAAGCCAGCCAACCGTCAGATTGATTGCATGATTGTATCCGTCATGATCGGTCAGCCCGGTATGCAGGGCATGGCGCAGATACAGCAAATAGGTATTGAGCACATCTGTTTCACAATAACGGCGAATGCCATCGATCTCGCCATTGTCAAACATGTCCGAGACCTTGCTGCCATCAACACCGGTCTTGCCCGGCAAATCCAGTGCGGCACAGACTTCATTCATCTTGGTGCGGGCTGATGCACCGTAATCAGACAGCACTTCGGCAAGGTCACAATGCCAGTTCGGTGCATAACGGGATGTGTAGTTTTCCCATTTGTTCGATGCCTGATGCAGCCAGCGTGCCGTAACGCCATGCTTCATCGCGCGGTATTTCAGAACCGGCAAATCAAACCCCCGACCATTGAAGCTGACCAGTCTGGGATAAAGCTTTCCGCAATAGGCAAAGAACCCGTTCACGAGATCCTTTTCCTCGGATGTCAAATCCCCGCCGGACCGCAATTCTTCGATCTCGTACATTTCAAGATCACCATCGCGCTGGATGGTTGCACGCAGAAAACTGATCGCCACAACCTTGTGAAACGGTTGACGGGGGAACCCATTGCGACCGCTGGTGATTTCCAGATGATAATCTTCGAGCATCTTCCGCCCGGTTTCCGGATCAGGTGCCGTTTCACCGGTCAGTTGCGGCAAAACATCAATGTCGGGAACGGTTTCAATATCAAAGACGAACAGACTGGAATGCATCATCACGGGCCCCACAGGTTTGTTTTGCCCACCATAACGGCAAGCAGACCGGATTTCACGGGAATATCGGCATGAATTCCATCCAGTATAGCTGACATCTCCTGCCATCATTGTCAGGAGCAACCTGTCATCATGGCGGCAATTGACCGGGATCACATCATGGTTAACTGACGCACCGGGGGTTGCATCCATTTTGCGCGCCCGGTTAAACTTGCGCATGGGACTTTAACCACCTGTATCAGGGGCACTGTCGGCTTCATCGGGGGACCTACCAGGATGAGCCACGCAAATATCGGGCAAAAGCAGTGCATTTGATGCGATTCCGGACCGCAACCACGAAGGGACAGAAGGATGAAAACCCTGCCTACCGGAGCCGCAATGCTGATGGCCGCTGGCCTTGCATTTTCCACATTCATTTCAACCGCACAGGCACAAGACGCGACATGCGAAATTGATCGCCCCGTCATGTTTGCCGGTCTGAATTATGACAGTGCGCTTTTTCACAATGCCGTTGCACGGTTCATCATCGAAAAGGGTTATGGCTGCAAAACCGATGCCCTGCCCGGTGATGTCATTCCGCTTTTGACAGGTGCCGGCAAAGGCGATGTTGATGTCGTCATGGAAATCTGGCGCGACAATGTGGCCGATGCCTGGAAAAAGGCAGAGGCCGCCGGAACCGTCAGCCAGATCGGGGTGAATTTTGACGATGCTGTCGAAGGATGGTTTGTCCCGCGCTATGTGATCGAAGGCGATGCCGCACGCGGGATCGAGCCGATGGCACCGGATCTGAAATCGGTTGATGATCTGCCAAAATATGCATCCTTGTTCGAAGACCCCGAAGAACCCGGCAAGGGGCGCTTTTATAACTGCCCGTCGGGCTGGGTATGTGAAAAGGTCAACTCGGCAAAGCTTTCCGCCTATCAGCTTGACGACAGCTTTACCAATTTCCGCCCCGGCACCGGTGCGGCACTGTCCGCGGCAATCGCATCTGCGCATAAACGCGGCAAGCCGGCACTATATTATTACTGGGGACCAACCTGGGTCATGGGGCTGTATGACAGCTATCGGCTCGAAGAACCGGCCTATGACCAGACCATTTTTGATGCGCTGAAAACCGATCCTTCCCCGAAGAAGGCAACCGCATATCCGCAAAGCACGGTGACGATCGGTGTCAATTCCGGCTTCATGAAATCTGCGCCGAAACTGATCGAGTTTCTGACCCATTATGAGACCAGTAATGCACTTGTTTCGGAAATGCTGGCTTATATGCAGGAAAACAACGAAAAGCCCGAAGGCGCGGCACTTTATTTCCTGAAACAAAAACCGGATGTATGGAAAGCCTGGGTGCCGGAAAAGGTCGCCGCCCGGGTTGAGGCCGCTTTGTAAGCTGCTGTGCAAAGCAACCTTGCAAAAGGCACTTCAAACAACTGATTTTGATGTATGGGGCGGATCATTTTCCGCCCCGTATTTTTTGCGCATTTTGCCCCTGCCATCACATCCATTCCGGCATGGCGTCATCCTGACGGGCTAACTCAGCTCATTTTCCAAGTGAAAACAACCAAAGGAAACAGAGATGAAAATCCGTTTTGATGCCTTGCGTGGTCTTGCGCGCCACGTGATCATGGCCGGAATCATGATTGCGCTTAGTGCGGTCGTTGCACCTTCCCCATCGCATGCAGCTTCTTGCACGGCCACCACCAATTCCGCCTTTGCCACGACGATCGCAAACGGGCATGCCTATACCAAACACAAGGACGAATTTGTTAAGGGAAAAGTCATTGACAATCTGGCTTTTCCGGACGCCACCATCGCCAGTGCCGGCGAGTTTGCCACTTTCCTGAAGGGCATTCTGGACGCCCCCAGCGAAAACAAGTCGCTTGCCAATAGCCGCGCGGCATACTGGGACAACCGTACCGGCACAATCATCATCACCAATGCAAATGCAGGTGATTGCGGCACGGCATTTCGCCCCACGGATGGTGTTACCTATTACAACCAGCAAAAATGACACCTGACAGGCCTCGATTTTAATAATCATGCCCGGCACAACGCCGGGCATGACAAACCGAAACAGATCAAAGCTGCAAGGAACCCGAAATGTCAGAGCATGACAGCAAAATATCACTGTTGCTTACACGCGACGAAGCGATCGCGGTGTCAAATGCATTAAACTATATGGCAGCCGGTTGCGATGCGAACGAGTGTTCCACCCTCACCGGCGCAAGCCCGAAACAAATTCAGGCAATTTTTGATCGTCTGAAACAGAATTTGGATGAAACCGAAAAATGAACTGAATTAACCCGGCACGCGGACATAAAATACTTGGGCCATCTGCTGCCCTGCCTGCCCGTATGCCATTGGTGAATGGCCATCAATCACCATAAGGCGAAGAACCATCTGTTCGGGTCGGCGGCCTTGGATCGACTTCGGTCGCATCCATCAAACGGGCAACATGCTGCAACGAGTCAAGGATCTGCTTGCGTTCATCCAGATCAAGCATTTCATAGCGCAACATGAAATGGCCATCCATCAAAGGTGGCGTATTGATCAGAACTTCCCGCCCCTTGTCGGTCAGGCTGCTATTGACGACACGTTTGTCGCTGGCATTGCGCGTGCGCACGATAAAGCCGCGTTCTTCAAGACGGTTCAGAATTGTGGTTACCGTCGCCTGACTAAGCGACACGTGGCGAGATATTTCACGCACAGTAACCGCACCAAGTTCTTCGATCGCAAGCAACACAACCAGCTGCGGAACCGTAAGACCACAAACCTTCATCACATGTTTTGAATGAAGATCCGTTGCCCGGATAATCTGTCGCAATGCGACAAGAACATCGAGAAATTCCTTACGCTTTGGCTGTTCCGACCCCATCTTGATGCGGCTCCTTCCGTTCTTCGTTGCGCCCAACTTAACGCCATTATAATTTGACATCAAATGTTTTGAGCTGTAACTATCGCCTTAACGAATATAACGAGACTTGGGGGAACCTGCGCCTGGCGGCCATCCGGTCCAAAGGCGCATTGCGGGTTTCACAATGAAAAAAATCCGACGGGCACCATGATCGCGCCAACGTTTTGTCCTGGCGGGATTCAAGATGTTCATCGCCAAAATTCGATAAGGGCTCATGACCGAAAAAATCGTTGTAAAAGACCTCTATAAAGTCTTTGGCGACCATCCTGATCAGGCCATGCAAATGATCAATGACGGTATCGACAAGGACGAAATTTTCGACAAGACCGGCCAGACCGTCGGTGTCTGTGGCGCCAATTTCACCGTCCATGAAGGTGAAATTTTTGTGGTGATGGGCCTGTCGGGATCGGGCAAATCCACCTTGGTGCGGCTTTTGAACCGTCTTATTGAACCGACATCGGGTCAGGTTTTGTATGATGGCGTCGATATTGCCGCGATGTCGGACGAAGAATTGCGCGCCCTGCGCCGCAGCGACATGGCAATGGTTTTCCAGTCATTTGCCCTGATGCCGCATCTGTCCGTCATTGATAATGCTGCCTTTGGCCTTGAACTGGCCGGCGTTGACGAAGCCGAGCGTCATGAACGCGCCCTTGCCGCTCTTGATCAGGTTGGCCTTAAGGCCCATGCCAATTCCTATCCGGATGAACTTTCCGGCGGTATGCAGCAGCGCGTCGGCCTTGCCCGCGCATTGGCCAATGACCCGGCAGTCATGCTGATGGACGAAGCATTTTCTGCACTTGATCCGCTGATCCGGACAGAAATGCAGGACGAGCTGCTTACACTTCAGCGTGAACACAAACGCACGATCATTTTCATTTCGCATGATCTTGACGAAGCCATGCGCATTGGCGACCGCATTGCCATTATGGAAGGCGGGATTGTGGTTCAGGTCGGCAGCCCGGAAGAAATCCTCAACAACCCGGCGAATGACTACGTCAAATCGTTCTTCCGCGGCGTTGATGTTTCCACCATTCTGAGCGCCAAAGACATTGCGTCGAAACGTCAGGTCACGGTTATCGAACGCGAAGGCGTTGGCCTTAAGACCGCCCTTAACCGTCTGCGCAATGAAGACCGCGAATATGGCTATATCGTCGGTGACAAGCTTGATTTCCATGGAATCATTTCTGTCGACAGCCTTGACGAAGCCATCAAATCAGGTGCGGACAAACTGTCGGCAGCCTTCCTGCCAAATGTCGAACCGGTTTCCCATGACACACCGCTTTCCGATCTGATCGGGACGGTTGCGCATGCACCATGCGGCGTTCCCGTCATCGCAGAAGACGGCAAATACATGGGCGTGATCAAGAAAGCCAACCTGTTGGCCACCCTTGACCGAGAAGGAGACGGCACCAATGGCTGATACCAGTAATCCTTGGGGCCAGAGCACAGAGGCCGGCTCCGCTGACAGTGCGGGTTCATCCGCGACAAGCACAACCAGCAACCCGTGGGGAAGCGCAAGCCCGGATGCCACGGCAAGCGGCCCGGGCGGCAGCACCGGTGGCGATGCCGCAGCATCGTCTGACTGGCTGTCAAACGCGGCCCCTGCCCCGGAAAAGCATTTTGACATTTTCCACCCGTTCCAGGATGCGCTGATCCCGCTTGATGGCTGGGTCAATGACGGTCTTGAATGGATTGTCGAGAATTTCCGAAGCGTCTTCCAGGCCATCCGCTGGCCGATTGATGCGGTTCTGAGCGGTGTTGAAGCCGGGCTGCAAGCAACCCCGGCGATCCTTGTCATCATCATCATGGCGCTGATTGCTTGGCAGCTTGCCGGACGTCGTCTGGCCATCGGAACATTGGCATCAATGATCGCGGTTGGTCTGATCGGTGCGTGGTCCGAAGCAATGGTGACGCTGTCACTTGTCATCACATCGGTCTTTTTCTGTGTGGTGATTGGCCTTCCGACCGGTATCTGGCTGGCGCGTAACGAACGCGCATCCAATGCCGTGCGTCCGATCCTTGATGCCATGCAGACAACACCGGCCTTCGTTTATCTGGTGCCGATTGTCATGCTGTTTGGCATCGGCAACGTGCCGGGCGTGGTGGTTACCATCATCTTTGCCCTGCCGCCACTGATCCGCCTGACCATTCTTGGCATTCGACAGGTCCCCGGTGATCTGGTTGAAGCTGCGCGGTCATTTGGTGCCAGCCCGAAACAGCTTCTGTTCAGGGTTCAGCTCCCGCTTGCGATGCCAACCATCATGGCTGGCGTTAACCAGACGCTGATGCTGGCGCTGTCGATGGTTGTGATTGCCTCGATGATTGCGGTTGGCGGTCTGGGTCAGATGGTCCTGCGTGGCATCGGCCGACTGGATATGGGTCTGGCAACGGTTGGCGGCATTGGCATCGTCCTTCTGGCGATTGTCCTTGACCGCATGACCCAGGCGCTGGGCCGCGACCAGCGATCCAAGGGAACCCGTCACTGGTATGAAAGCGGCCCTGCTGCTGTCGTACGGTCGATCCTTGGCAAGAAATAATACCGAACAACGAGATAGCTGACGGGACCAGAACGGTTCCGTCAGTTTGGAGAACAGGGACAGATAAACTGTCCGAGGCTCATTAAAACCAGGAGAAGCTCATGACGATCCTCAAAAAACTGACAACCGGCGCTGCGATTGCCGTTACCGGCTCCATGCTGATGACCGGTGCTGCATTTGCCGATCATCATATGCCGGGCAAAGGCATCGAAGTTCAGCCGCTCAAAAGCTCGATCGCTGAAGAAACCTTCCAGACCCTTCTGGTCATGAAGGCGCTTGAAGAACTGGGCTATGACGTCAAGCCGATCCAGGAAATCGAATATGCTGCCGGTCACGTTGCCATCGGCAACGGCGATGCAACTTTCCTGGCTGACCACTGGAACCCGCTTCATGCCGATTTCTACACGGCTGCTGGCGGTGACGAGAAAATCTATCGCAAGGGCGTATATTCGCCGGGCGCACTTCAGGGCTACCTGATCGACAAGAAAACCGCCGACAAATACAACATCACCAATGTCAGCCAGCTTGCTGATCCGGAAATTGCCAAACTGTTCGACAATAATGGCGACGGCAAAGCTGACCTTTCGGGTTGCAACCCGGGCTGGGGCTGTGAAGGCGTGATCGAACATCACCTTGATGCATACGGCCTTCGTGACACCGTAACCCACAATCAGGGTTCCTATTCGGCCATCATCGCCGATACCATCACCCGTTACAAAGCCGGTGAATCGATCCTGTATTACACCTGGACCCCGTACTGGGTTTCGGGCGTTCTGGTTCCGGGCAAAGACGTAACCTGGTTGCAGGTGCCGTTCTCGTCGCTTCCGGGTGAACGTAAAGATGCCGACACCTCCCTTCCGGATGGTTCGGATTTCGGTTTCCAGGTGAACAACCAGCAGATCATCGCCAACAAGGCATGGGCAGAAGCCAACCCGGCCGCAGCCAAGCTGTTTGAAGTCATGGAAGTTTCGGCCAACGACATTTCGGCTCAGAACCTGCGCATGCGCGATGGTGAAAAGTCCGCCGAAGACATCGGTCGTCACGCCGATGCCTGGATCAAGGCACATCGTGAAATCTTTGATGGCTGGCTTGAAGAAGCTCGCGCTGCTGCGAAGTAATTCCGGCAAGCCGTTCCTTCAGGCATCCGCCTGATTTGAAAGACCAGACACCCCGCAGATCAAATTCTGCGGGGTGTTTTTTTTTGCGGACCAACCAAAAACTGTCAGGAGATGTCAGGCGTCACTCGATTTACAGTCGCATGTAAAGATCGAACTTGTTAGGCTTTCAAACTCATTGATTTTTTGAGCAACACGGGCCTGCTGTCGCATGTTTCCGGAACAATTGAATGTGCCTTTGGGCAAATGGGTCAATCAGTTCGTTGATTGGCTGGTCATCAATTATGGCACAGCGTTCGAGGCCTTTGCCGACAGTTTGCTGACCATTCTGGTCGCGCTGGAACAGCTTTTGCGTGGTGCGCCATGGTGGCTGATCCTGATTGCGATTGCTGCCATCACCTGGCATGCCAGCAAAAACTGGAAGCTGGTTGCCGGCCTTGTGATCGCGATGTTTGCCATCGGCACGCTGGGCCTTTGGGACAAGGCGATGCAGACCCTTGCCCTGATGATTGTTGCGACCTCGCTTTCGGTCGTTATCGGGGTTCCGGTCGGCATCGCAATGGCAATGTCGAACCGGTTGCGGGCCATTATGCTGCCTGTCCTGGACACCATGCAAACCATGCCAAGCTTTGTGTATCTGATCCCGGCCCTGATGTTGTTCGGGCTGGGCAAGGTACCGGCCATTCTGGCCACCGTGATCTATGCCGCACCACCGGTTATTCGTCTGACCGATCTTGGTATTCGCCTGGTCGATCCCGAAGTTCTTGAAGCATCACGTTCGTTCGGCGCCAGCCGCAAACAGATCCTGTTTGGTGTTCAGCTGCCGCTTGCCCTGCCCAACATCATGGCCGGCATCAACCAGACAACCATGATGTCCATTTCCATGGTGGTGATTGCGTCCATGATCGGCGCGCGCGGCCTTGGCGAGCAGGTCCTGATGGGTATCCAGCGCCTTGATGTCGGCGCAGGCATGGAAGCCGGCATTGCGATTGTGCTTCTGGCGGTCGTCTTTGACCGGATCGGCCAAGCCTATGGCAAGCGATCCCAGCGCACATCAAGCGCGGAGGACGGGCAATGAGCTATATCGAAATACGCAATATTTTCAAAATATTCGGTCCTGATCCGGATGTTGCACTTGAACTGGCAAAGGCCGGTTCGGACAAGGAAGAAATCCTTGCAAAGACCGGCAACACGGTGGGCCTTCATGATGTGTCCCTGTCAATTGAACAGGGCGAAACATTTGTGGTCATGGGCCTTTCGGGATCCGGAAAATCGACATTGATCCGCCACCTTAATCGCCTGATTGATCCAACCGCAGGCCAGGTATCGTTTGGCGGCGAAGATATTCTTTCTATGGATATCCCGACCCTGAATGCATTTCGTCGCAAGCGGCTTGGCATGGTGTTTCAACGGTTCGGGTTGCTCCCCCATCGCAATGTGATGAACAATGTTGCCTATGGGCTCGAAATCCAGGGAACTGATCGCAAAACCCGCGAAGCAGCCGCAAGCAAATGGATTGATCGCGTCGGGCTTGCCGGATACGAAGCCAAATTCCCCGATCAGCTTTCAGGTGGCATGCAACAGCGTGTTGGCCTTGCCCGGGCACTTGCCACCGACCCGGAAGTCCTTTTGATGGACGAGGCCTTTTCCGCCCTTGACCCCCTGATCAGATCGGACATGCAGGACGAGTTGATGAAGCTTCAGGCGGAACTGCACAAGACCATTGTCTTCATCACCCATGACCTTGACGAGGCACTCAAGATCGGTGACCGGATTGCCATTCTCAAGGACGGGAAACTCATTCAGGTCGGCCGCCCCGAAGAAATCGTTCTTAACCCGGCTGACGCCTATGTGCAGGCCTTTACCCGGGATGTGAACCGGGGCAAGGTCCTGCGTGCCAGAAGCATCATGGAACCGGTAAAACCGGCATCCGGCGCGGACGGGTTTTCAACCGCGCATGCGGTCCGCTACGACACCCGGCTTGAGGATATCCTGCCTGTGGCACTTGGCTCGGATACCGCAATCACGGTAACGGGCCACGACAATCACCCCATCGGAACCATTGGCAAAAAACAGATTCTTGACGCCCTGTCGGTGCATAGCAACGACTAGCCAACACTTGAATTTCGCATTCTTCTACTTTAACTCGATAAGAAGGGGATTTGAACAGATTGAGCAAGCGTCGGGACCGTGCCACAAAATAACGTAAACATAATTCACGTCCTGTGCGATCAGGACCACTGTCACTTGCTTCCGGAAAGCTTGATGGGGTTTGATTTGTGCCTGCTTGATCCGGCAAAGCCGATCCCGGCTGATATCATGTCGCTGATCATAGATGTTGATCTTCAGAACCCGGACATGATTGCCAGGCTTCGGGCCTTTCGCAAAGTATCGGAGCGCGGCTCGGACCAGATTATTGCAATTGGCAAAGGCAACCTTCAAGACGAGTTGCAGGCCACAGCACTTGGCGCGCGTAAAACCATTCTCAAGCCGTTATCGGAAAAGTCGCTGGCGACTTATATCGAAGACCGTCGCACGGCCTATGGCATGACGGGCAAGACTGCAACCGCCACCACGCAGCTAGCAGCAAAAGCCATCCAGAACAGCTTTGACAAAATCACCAGCAATCAGCCCGTCGATCTGAAACAGATCAACGAGGCCGGCCAGAATATCGCAACTGCCATTGCCGATCTGGGCATTTCGGAATGGTTAAGCACGGTGCGCGTCTATCACCAGTCAACATTCCAGCACATCTTGCTGGTGACCGGCATTGCCTGTGCCTTTGCACAAAGTACGGGCATGAGCAAAACCGACGTCGCCAAATTGACCGAGGCCGGGCTTCTGCACGATATTGGCAAGATCTGGATTTCGGACACTATCCTCGATAAGCCGGGGGAACTTACCCCCGAAGAGTTCGAGATCATCAAACGCCATCCTGTCGAAGGGTACAAGAAGCTGTCTGAACAGGGCAACCTTGACCCTGCCGTCCTTCATAGTGTCAAACACCATCACGAATATCTTGATGGCAGCGGCTATCCCGATGGGTTGACGGCGGACGCCATTCCCGATCTGACGCGTATTCTTACTATTTGCGATATCATGGGCGCGTTGCTTGAAGAACGTGCCTACAAACCACGATTTAGCGTCGAAAAATCAATCTCGATCCTGAAATCGATGGGCAAGGAAGGCAAGGTCGAACTGGCACTGGTGCTGGCACTCGAAACCGTGATGAAAAAGCACACCTCAATTCCCGACAATGTTGCCGATCTGATCAATCAAACCGGCTGACTTTGCCGGTTGCATTTATCACGACGGGTTACCGTCCGTCAGAACACATCGCCGGAAATAGCGAATAACATCGCCGTCCTGCCCGTTTGTCGGCTTCTGATGATGTGCGCGATACATGCGGCTGTCCAGAACCCCGGAATTGTCAGTGGCAATAATCAGCCACAAAAAACCGTCCACATCGGCACGACCACGATCCGTTGTTGAGGGCAAGACACTGCCATTTGGGTGCGAATGAAAGCAGCCGACCACCTCGTCACCGCTTTGACGTGCCAGACGATAGGTATCAATCAGGGTTTGCGGATCAATTTCAAAGGTCCTGAGCGGATCATCGGCAACATTGCGTGCTGCCACCACCCGACGGATCCGGTTTGGTGTCTGCTTTGCCGCGACAAGAAGCCCACAGCATTCTTCCGGCCATTGTATTGCAGCCAGATTGCACATTTCCTGATGCAGGTCAGCAGACAGAATAACAGCCGAATGATCGCCGGTGTCGCAGGCTTTCTGATTTGTCATGCTGCCGCTATCCTGTTTGCCCTGCCCTTGTTGGTTCTGTCTGATCGCCTGCGCGGAACCTATTGCCCGTCAGCATTCAAGATAATACGACCAAGGACCTTTTTATCGGTCAGCGACACGATAACAAGACGCGCACCAAGTCCGTCCGGGCCTTCGATATGCAGGATTGCCTGTGTTCCCTGAACGGAATAAGCGACCAGCACTTCACCAGGTGCAATATCGATAGTGATGTCACCAAAATCCGAGATGACGGGTGCACCGGAAAATCCGGTCGCCACCTGCTGGCCGTTATCAAGGCCGGCGATCGGAACCGAAGGCGCCTGCCCCGTATCGGTGCCTTCTGCTTCCTTGGCGTTTTTATCAAGTGACAGCCCATAGGCCACAAGCCCGATGCCGATCACGATCAGCACCCCCATGAACACAACCAAGGCCTTAACTAAACGCATCTTATTTCCAACCAACCCATCTGTTTGACATCAGCATGGCCGGTCAACTGCCCCGATCACGCAAAACTCATCCCAAGGCCATAGCTGCAAGCACCGACAATTGCAAGATCACAACATAAACGGGCCGCGCCCTTTGTCGTGCCCTGTGTATTGGATCGCTCCTTTTGATGGTTTCCGTATTCCGGCGCGCACACGAGGCGGCCTCATCCCCGGGATCATGACGGCATTTCATTGCAATCGGGCATAAAACCGCTACAAGCTGCCAGCACAATGGATAACCTGTTACACTGCATATCGAAATCAGACTGCAAGACATTGATGACCAGTAGCGACCAGATGCCAGAACAACTCCGCTATATTGCAACGGCCCAGGACGAAGGTGCGCGCCTTGACAAGGTGCTGGCTGTGGCCTGGCCGGATCAATCCCGATCCCGCATCAAGGCATTGATCGAAGATGGTCATCTGCGCGTGAATGGCGATGTCGCGCGCAAGATGTCGACCAAAGTCAAACAGGATGACGTGTTTGAACTTGTCATTCCGCCGGCCGAACCGGCCGAGCCGATTGCCGAAAACATCAAACTTGATGTCCTGTATGAAGATGATGACCTTCTGGTGATCAACAAACCGGCGGGGATGGTTGTCCATCCGGCTGCCGGAAATGAAAGTGGCACGCTGGTCAACGCGCTTCTGGCCCATTGCGGCGATAGTCTTTCGGGGATTGGCGGGGTCAAGCGACCCGGCATCGTCCACAGACTGGACAAGGATACCAGCGGTGCAATGGTCGTTGCCAAAAACGATACGGCCCACCGTGCGCTTTCGACCCTGTTTTCCGAGGATAAGGATAATATCGATCGGGCGTACCTTGCGGTTGTGTGGGGTATCCCACGTCCGCTTGCCGGTGATATCGAAGGCAATATCGGCAGAAGTCCGCGCAACCGCAAGAAAATGACGGTTCTTAGAACCGGCGGAAAATATGCACTAACCCACTATAAAACACTTCAGTTCAGAGACGACTCGTTAGCATCTCTGGTTGAATGCCGTCTTGCGACCGGCCGAACCCACCAAATTCGCGTGCATATGACCCATATCGGCCACTCACTTGTGTGTGATCCAGTTTACGGCAGGAATAAAAATTCACAGAAGTGCAACTTGGAGACGCAAGAACTTCTGAACGCATTCAACAAACAGGCTCTACACGCCAGAACTCTGGGATTTATTCACCCTCGTACCGGGGAATATATATCGACAACAGCCCCCCTTCCCGACGACTTGAACGCATTGATTGAGAGCCTAAACCTATCCCAAGGGATAGTATAGATTAAACTTTATGGTCAAAAAATCATTGACGCCATCTAATACCCTCGTATAAGGTTTAGTCAGTGCTAGGGGATAACAGCACTTGATCGAAGCATAACGGGAGGCTTCAATGAAACAGGGAAATGCTCTGCCAGTAATCTCTCAGGATGGTCTGACTGTATATTTGCAGCGTATCCGACGTTACCCGATGCTTACCCCCGAACAGGAAACGACGTACGCATGCAATTTCCGCGACAGCGATTGTGACAAGTCGGCGGAAAAACTGATTACAAGCCATCTGCGACTGGTTGCCAAGATTGCCATGAGCTATCGCGGCTATGGTCTGCCTTTGAATGAATTGATTTCCGAAGGCAACGTGGGCCTGCTGCAATCTGTCAAACGTTTTGACCCTGACAAGGGTTTCCGGCTTGCAACCTACGCCATGTGGTGGATCCGCGCAGCCATTCAGGAATACATCCTGCATTCCTGGTCGCTTGTGAAAATGGGCACCACGGCCGCGCAGAAGAAATTGTTCTTTAATCTTCGCAAACTCAAAAGCCAGATGCAGGCGATTGATGAAGGGGATCTGTTACCAGAACAGGTCGAACTCATCGCGACCAAGCTGAATGTTTCCGAAGATGACGTGATTATGATGAACCGTCGCCTTGCCGGTCCTGATCATTCGCTCAATGCACCTGTCCGTGTTGACGGCGATGGTGAATGGGTCGACTGGATCGAAAGCGACGACGAAGACCAGGAAACCCTTTACGGCAAACGTGAAGAATTCCTGCAACGGATGAATATGCTTAAAAGTGCCATGTCGCATCTTAACGATCGCGAACGTGACATTCTGACCCAGCGTCGCCTGCTTGAAAGTCCGGTTACTCTGGAAAACCTCAGTGTCGCCTATGGTATTTCACGCGAACGCATCCGGCAGATCGAAGTCCGGGCCTTTGAAAAAGTCCGCAAATCGATCCACAGCGATCTGCCACACTAAGGGTGCTTACCAGCCCTCTTCCCCCTTGCAACGAACTACGGCGGACAAATTGTCCGCCGTTTTTTATGTCATCGATGATGTGGATCGGATCAAAACATCAAGGCATGATCAGTTCCCGGACCGGTCGACTTCCTTGATCAGACTGTCGCCCCAGGTTTTGATCAGGGCACGCTGCTTTTTGCGAAGCTCCCCTACCCGGCGCTGGGCAGAAAGGTTAAGCACATTGGCAACGATCGGCGGCATCGCAAGATACAGCAACCAGCCAAGGCCCGCCGCCCCATACATGATCGACAATGCCAGTGGCTGAAAGATCTGCTGGGTCGCACCGCCCACCGTTTGCGACGGCACTTGCCACAGTTCAAGGATATAGGGTGCAACACCGGAAAAATTCAGACCAAACACACAGCGCGCCATGGTCCGGCCCGGACTGCGATCAAAAATGAACGCGACCAGCGACGGCAACAAGCCGACCACCAATGTCACAAAGGTCGGCAGGGCGACCATGAATAGCAGCACAGCAGATGCAACCACGGACAAACCGGAAAATGCGCTGCGGCCGCCCTTTTTGGTGCTTTTACCTTTTGCCATATCGATCCCTTAAAAGATATGCATCAAGAACAGTGCCGATACCGTCAGCAGCGCGATCATGGTTGATGCGAATGCCGCGGCCTGCTGACCGACTTTTTCCGCAAGTTCCAATCGCGCCGGCCCCGAAGATTCAAGGTCAAAAACCTCGCTTTCGGCTTCGGAATATTCAGCCACGGCCTCGACAAATTCGGACTGATCCTTGCGGCGTTCCTGTTCATCATTGATCAGGTTGTAAAGCTCCACCAGATTGCCGCGCTTGGCCAGTTTCGGGATTTCGGTTTCAACCCGTTCCCGACGCGCCTTGCTGTGGAATACCTTGATGGCCGGCTCCATAAGCCGCGCCACCCAGTGCGACAGATTTTGCAAATTGTCCGGTCCGTGACGCCATTGCACAATCGCCAGCATACTGATGATGGCGCGGCTGTATTCGACCTCGTCAGACGGGTTTTGCATGGCCATCAACTGGCCTTCGATATCATCTTCAAGACGGGTGGCGATGAAAGCAGCAATATGGCGATCCACCGGCCAGCTGTCTTCAGACGCACTTTCCGCTGCCTTTTCGAGCGCTGGAAGAAGTTGCGAAATTTCAACAACATATTCCTGTTCGATCATCGGACTCAGGCAATGCTGGTTACGCACAAGCGCGTAAAGACAACGCTCATAGCCATAACCTGCACTTTGTTGCTGAACGTAATAGCGCAGGTTTTTATATACCTGCTGAAGCTTTTGAATTTCCGGGCTGAAGCCTTCCTGGCGGCCAAACCAGTAGGCCGGAATGTCGCGGACGATAACATCGGCAAATCTCTGTGGGCCACGTCCATGCTGCACGTCATAGGACAACATATATCCAAGACCATCGACCATGGCCGAAAAGCCCTTGAACCGGACCGGTCCCTGATGGTCCATGATCAGGATAGCACGTGCGACCAGAACATCTTCGGCCGCACGCTTGTCCGCGCCTGCCCATTGCAACTGCCGCATGGCATCTGCAAGTGCCTTGGCCCGATCATTGTCGCCAAGACCGCGCCGCAGCCAAATCTCGATCGTGCCGTCGCGCAATGGCGCAAGTGCACTGACCCAGTTCTTTGCCATTCCTTGGGCAAGGGAACGCACGGTATAGTAGTCACGCCCCGACAGGTTCTGGGATCGTGCGGCGCGTTTTTCGCTATTGGCCTGCACCGGCTTGGTCCGGCGACCGTCCAGCCATGCATTCAGTTCGGCAAAGCCCCAGCGTTCTTCGGGATCATCACAAAGCAACCCGCGAACCGGCTCGATCAGAACCAGTGGCAATCTTTCCTGTGATGCAATTGCCTGAAACGATCCCTTTGCCAGTTTGAGATCCATGATCTCCTGATCGCCCAGTTTGCTGAGCGGACGGTGACCGATCCCGAGTTCCGCCAATGTCATGCCCAGGGCATACAGATCGTCCATGATGGTACCCGATCCGCGACCTGCGGCATCGGCGCTCATTCTGGCGGTTGTTTCATAGACAAGCGGCTGGGCATAGCCCGGCGGTGTCGCGGCACAATCCCCCAGAACGACTTTCTGGCGCAACGGGTCAGCATAAAACAGGTTGCCAGCACGAATATTGCGATGTGCCAGATTTTTTTCGCCAAAAGACTGCAACACACCCATCAGCGGTTCGATGACCACTGTGCCGATTTCGTGTTCGTCGATGGTCGCCTTTTTGCTTTCACCGGTGACGACACGACCGCCAGCGGGCTTTTCATAGAACAACACCATGGTGTTGCGCCCGAATGGCGGCCAATAGGCAATCTCGCTGTCAAGCAGGTCAATCTGACCTGCCATATGCATACCGGTGAGAAAGTTGATATGTTCCTGACGGGTTGGCAAGGCCGGATCGGCAACAACCGCAAACGCACTGCCTTCATCGCGGCGCAAATTATCAGCGGAATAGGCCTTGCACGGACCCATATCAAATTCCGGCATACGCAGATCAAGAAAAACCCGGAAATTGCCGATTTCGATGCTTTTGCTGCCGGTTGAAAACTCGACATTTTCCGGACCGGCTTCGGGATTGGCATCATCGGGTTCTTCGGGCGCAGGCGCACCTCCGCCCGGCGCATCCATCACCGGTTCTCGCGCAGCACCGCTCGAAACTTCCTGTTCCTGGTCTTCTGCTTGCTCTGCCATGATCCCGATATTTCTTTACGAGTTATCGTTATTTGGTGACGCGCATGATCTGATGAACCGTCATCCTGACGCGACATTCAGTACGCTACCGTCAAAAGGTTGATAAAACGATACTTCTGATACGCCACACGAGCAAGCTGTTATAAGACCGGCACACCGGGCCTGCATGCGACAACACATTCAGACAAAACGAAAAAAGCCACCAGTCGGAACTGGTGGCTTTTGCTGTGCGATGCACAAACCCTGTATCAGGCGCTGAACGGGTCGTGAACCAGAATGGTGTCATCACGTTCCGGGCTGGTTGACAGCAATGCCACCGGCGCTTCGATCAGTTCTTCGATGCGGCGAACATATTTGATGGCTGCTGCCGGAAGATCAGCCCAGCTGCGTGCGCCCATGGTCGTTTCCGACCAGCCTTCGATGGTTTCATAAACCGGCTTTGCCTTGGCCTGAAGACGCTGGTTGGCCGGAAGATGATCATAGATCTTTCCGTCAATGTCATAGCCGGTGCAGATCTTGATTTCATCAAAACCGTCAAGCACGTCAAGCTTGGTCAGAGCGATACCGGTGATGCCGTTGACTTTGACCGACTGGCGCACCAAGGCGGCATCAAACCAGCCACAACGGCGTTTACGGCCGGTCACAACGCCGAATTCACGGCCACGTTCGCCAAGACGTTCGCCATCTGCGTCAAACAGTTCGGACGGGAACGGTCCTTCGCCGACACGGGTGGTATAGGCCTTGGTGATACCAAGAACATAACCAACACCGGACGGGCCCATTCCGGAACCGGCAGCAGCCTGACCCGACACCGTATTTGACGAGGTCACGAACGGATAAGTACCGTGATCAATGTCAAGCATGGTGCCCTGGGCACCTTCAAACAGGATACGCTTGCCCGCTTCCTTGAACTGGTTCAGCGATTTCCAGACGGTGTCAGAGAACGGCAGGATTTTCGGCGCGATTTCCTTAAGCTGGGCAAGAAGCTCTGCCCCGTCGACTTCCGGCTGGCCCAGACCACGCAGAAGCGCATTATGATGGGTCAGAAGGTTTTCAACCTTTGCCTCAAGCAGATCAACATCAGCCAGATCACCAACGCGGATAGCACGACGACCAACACGGTCTTCATAAGCCGGGCCGATACCGCGACCGGTGGTGCCGATCTTGTTATCACCCGATGCCGCCGCTTCGCGTGCACGATCCAGATTGCCATGCAGCGGCAGGATCAGGCAGGCATTTTCCGCCAGACGGAGGTTTTCCGGGGTGATATCCACGCCTTGCTCTTTCAGGCGGCCGATTTCGGCGAGCAACGCCCAAGGATCAACAACAACGCCGTTACCGATCACAGACAGCTTGTTCTGGCGAACAATGCCGGACGGCAGCAGGCTGAGTTTGTAGGTCACGCCATCGATCACCAAAGTATGACCGGCGTTATGACCACCCTGGAAACGCACAACGACATCGGCCCGTTCGGACAGCCAGTCGACGATCTTGCCTTTACCTTCGTCCCCCCACTGGGAACCGATCACGGCAACATTGGTCATCGCAAAACTCCTTGCGCGATAAAAAGTTCGTTCAGTTAGGGTGCAGACCCTAAGCGTTCAGCGGCACGACCTGGCCGCCAAGATAAATGTAATCACAGCCCATGCGGCGCGCTTCGACGCGCGCGCCGTCTTCTGTTTTGGCCTCGGCAGCACCTTCAAGGGCAGCAACCGTGTAATGGCCTTCGGCACGCAATTTGCGGGCTTCTCGCTGCGGGGTGCCAAGCGGAAGGTAAACCCGTTCCACCGGTTTCGCATCCGGAAGTCCACGCAAAATACTATCCATATAAAGCGACATGCCGGTCGCTGCTTCACCAGATGCGCCACCGGCCCGGTAACGGCCGCCACGCCCGATCTCACCACGGACATTGCGGGCAAACAGGGTAAAGCTGACACCGGTCTGATAACGGAAACCGGCCATTTCAACCGGATCAATGGTCAGGGCCGCATCAAGATCAGATGCCAGAATGCGTTCCGCAACATCAATCAAACGATAAAGTTCCTCGGATGCGCCTAACGGCAGTTCGAGCTTTTTAAGCTTTGGCAATGCCGTTGTCGCCGGACCGGCCGCCTCAAGCAAGGCAACAAGCACATCGGTAACCTTGCCATCCATCACGCGAAGGGCCGCGACGTCGCGACGTTCAAGCGCCTCGGTCAGGGCTTCGCGATCATCACGCGACACACCGAATGCATCAAACAGGCGTACGGGCAATGTCGGCAGGTTCAGGTCAACCGAGACATCGGCAAGACCAATGGTTTCAAGTGCTTCAAGCGCCAGCAGAACAATCTCGGTATCGGCTGCGGCACTCGAAACGCCAATAAGTTCCGCACCAACCTGTGCGAACTGACGTTCCGGGCGCAGGTGCGATCCCTTGATCCGCAACACATCCCCCGAATAGGACAAACGCAACGGCCGCGGCGCATCGCCAAGACGGGTGGCGGCAATACGACCAACCTGCGGGGTCATGTCCGAACGCAGCCCCATCATGCGGCGCGATTCAGGATCCATAAGACGGAAGGTCTGGGTTGCCAGTTCCGGTGCTGCCCCTTCGAGCAGGCTTTCTTCAAACTCGACCAGCGGCGTTTTCACACGGTCATAGCCTGCATGTGCCAGACTGGCCATCAGCTTTTCGCGAATTTCGGCTTCCCGCGCGGCGGTTCCCGGCAGGACATCCTGCAGGCCGGCGGGCAAAAGTGCTTTCCTGGCGAGTTCGGTCATTTTGTGTGCTTTCCCGGACGAGGCGCGCAAATTCAATCAGGCTCGATAATGCCCCAAGGATTACTCAAGGCTCACTATCCGGTAGCGGTTACTACCGCGTTGTGCCGGACAGGGCAACGGGGAAAACCCCAAAAACGCAAATAATACGTACGAAATGTTTCTCAGGCGGCGGAAAATTCGGCTTTTACCACCGCATAAGCCCAATCAAGCCATGGCAAAAGTGCATTGATATCGCTTGGTTCCACGGTCGCACCACCCCAAATCCGCAGGCCGGCCGGCGCGTCGCGGTAACCATTGATATCAAGGGCGACATTTTCCGCTTCAAGCAGCTGGGAAATCTTTTTCGGAAGTGCTGCCTGCTGATCTGCGGGCAATGCCAGTGCCCAGGGATCGACAATCTTGATGCACATCGATGTGTTTGATGCGGTTGCCGGGTCTTCGGCAAGATCGGCAGCCCAGTCACTGGTCGCAAGCCAGGCGTCAAGATGGGCGCGGTTTTCGCGGGTACGCGCCAACAGGCCATCAAGACCACCGATGTCTTCTGCCCATTTCAGGGCGTCGATCGCGTCTTCGACAACCAGCATCGACGGGGTATTGATCGTTTCACCGCGGAAAATGCCATCAATCAGCTTGCCGCCCTTGGTCATGCGGAAGATTTTGGGCATCGGCCATGCCGGCGTATGGCTTTCAAGGCGCGCAACGGCTCGCGGGCTCAGGATAATCACACCATGACCGCCCTCGCCGCCCAGAACTTTCTGCCAGCTATAGGTCACGACATCGAGCTTGTCCCACGGCAATTCCATGGCAAAGATCGCCGATGTTGCATCACAAATGGTCAGGCCCTTGCGGTCATCTGCGATCCAGTCCCCGTTTGGAACACGCACACCGGCGGTCGTACCATTCCAGGTAAAGACAACATCACGATCAAAATCGACAGAACCAAGATCGGGCAGCTTGCCATAATCGGCATCAAGGGTGCGGACATCATCAAGTTTAAGCTGCTTGACCACATCCGTGACCCAGGTCGCACCGAAACTTTCCCACGCCAGCATATCGACACCGCGCGCGCCCAAAAGCGACCAAAGCGCCATCTCGACCGCACCGGTATCGGATGCCGGAACAACGCCCAACAGATAGTCATCAGGCAGGTTCAGAACGGCGCGCGAACGGTCAATGACTTCCTCAAGACGCTGTTTGCCCAGTTTGGAGCGATGGGAACGACCAAGAATTTCCGTTTCAAGCGCAGATGCAGACCAGCCCGGACGTTTTTTGCACGGACCCGACGAAAAGTTCGGGCTTGCAGGGCGAAGTGCGGGCTTTGCGAAAGCGGTATTCTCGGCAGTCTGGGCCATCGGCATATTCCTGAGCAGCTGGAACGATCCGGCCGGATCATTCCCGATCAAATTAGGGGGCTGATCCTATTGACACAAAGGCAAAAGTCAAACGCCTTCGACACAGACAAGCCAGCCAATTTTGCATGGCTGGCCATTATCTGAAAATCATCATGGGCTGATTGCCCATACGGGATCAAAACCCGATCAAAACGGGATGTCGTAATACCACGGCGCAAACAGGCTGAACGCGATCCACAACAACACAATCAACGGCGTTCCGGCCTTAAGGAAATCGATAAACCGGTAATGCCCCGGCCCCATGACAAGCAGGTTGGTTTGATAGCCAACGGGCGACGCAAACGAACAGTTCGCCGCCATCACCACGGCAATTGCAAAGACATGCGGCGGCACGCCAAGTTGCTGGGCCATGCCGATTCCAATCGGGGTAAACAGAACCGCACAGGCATTGTTCGACAACACATTGGTAAAGGCCGCCACAATCAGGAAGAACAATGACAGGATGACCGGTGCCGGGGCCCCGCGTGTCACCGTCAACAACTGATCGGCAACGAATTCCGCACCACCAGTCAATTGCAACGCATTGCCCAACGCCAATGCGGCTGCAACCAGCAGCACGATCTTGCGATCAATCGCGCGCGATGCCTGACGCAAATTGAGCGCCCCGGATGCAATCATAAGCCCCGCACCGATGAAGCTTGAAACCATGATCGGAACAATGCCGGTCGCGGCAAGCGCAATCACACCAAGGAAAATGGTTGCTGCGCGGCGGGCATGGAACGGACGCGGCAAGGTGCGCGTCGACCATTCCAGCAACACCACATCACGAATGGTACGAAGTGCCTCGACATCTTCGGAACGCCCCTGCACCAGCAAAACGTCCCCAGCCTCAAGGCGGATTTCCGTCATTTGGGTACGGATCATGCGCGAACGGCGCTGAATGCCCAGAACAAGACATTTGTACTGATAGCGGAAACCGATCTGTTCAAGGTTAAACCCGATCAGACGCGAACCGGGCGGCAACATGACTTCGGCAAGAAGCTGGGTCGATTTCTGTGGCGTTTCTTCGCCATCGCCACTGACGGCAGCAGCATCGGCATGCAGAAGCCCCGGGTCCTTCTGAAGGGCCTCGGTCAGGGCCTTGCGGGTCGCAGCAACAACCAGAACATCACCCGCCTGAATTTCCATATCACTTTCAAATGGCGGCAATTCCGCATGTTCGCGACGCACGATCATCTGAATGGTGATGTTGGGCAGGTTTTTGAAGAAGCCCGCAACCGGACGGGTTCCGATCATTTGCGATGCCGGGCCGACCGTGATCTGGGCAATGAACTGTTTGCCACTGCTGTCCGGATTGGCAAGCTTGCTGCGCATTGATGCCAGGGCTGGCAAAAGGCGCGGCGCAATGAACAGAACATAGACAAAACCGGTAATCGCCAGAACACTGCCAACCGTCGTGAATTCAAAGAATTCCAGCCCCGGCATGCCCAGTTCGATCAGGGAACTGGAAACCAGAAGGTTGGTTGACGAACCGATCAGGGTGGTCATCCCGCCCAGAATGGCGGCATAGGAAAGCGGGATCATAAGGGCACTTGGCGAACGTTCAATCCGCTCTGCCAGGGCCTGAATGATCGGGATAAAGATAACAACAACCGGCGTATTGTTCAGGAATGCCGACATCAGCATAACCACGAACAGGCCGATAAAAATCGCAACGGCTGCGTTCTTGCCGCCATGTTCGGTGATCAGGCCGGCGATATAACTGACACCACCGGTAAGCACCATCCCCTGCCCGACGACAAGCAGGGACAGAACCGTCAACAATGCCGGGTTGGCGAAGCCGGACATAATCGTGTCCGCACCCAGCAGGTTTTCACCATTGCCGTCAAGCAACGGGAAGAATTCGAAAAACAGCAACAGGGTCGCAATCAGCGCCATGCTGGTCAGTTCAAGCGAAATGCGCTCAAGCCCGTACAGGACAAGCGACCCGGCAACAAGTGCCAGGACCACCCACATCTGCATTGGCGTCGCAGAACTGGCGACAACACTTTCGATCACGATAAATCTACCCCTGTAAAACCAGCACCCTTTGCGGTTTCAGGCACGGAATTTTATCCCTGCGCCCTGCCCGCATTCATCGTATTTTGCCTTTACTTAGACGAAAGCCCTATGGGCCGGTCAATAAAAAAACAGCGTCGCGGCGGTTCAATGCGGATTAATGGGTACGAACCGGCCAATGAAAAACCGCCGTTTTCCATATGGTTTTCGCAAACAAAAAGCGGACAACAATCCTGTTGCCCGCCCCATGCCTTGAAACTGAATGCCGCACTTTACGCCGGCACAACAATTTCACCCTTAAGATACAGAATGGCCTCGCCCTTCAGTTCGACCCTGTCGCCCGCAACCTTGCATGCAACAACCCCGCCGCGTGCCGATGCCTGATATCCGACGACATCTTCCTGACCAAGCTTGTCCGCCCAATAAGGGGCCACCACACAATGCATATAGCCCGTCACCGGGTCCTCATTGATCCCGATCGCCGGCACGAAAAAGCGTGAAATCATATCAAGTCCGGTCTTGTCCCCCGGTGCCGTCACGATCACCCCGCGTCCGGTCAGGCGGCCAAGCACCGACATATCGGGCGCCATGTCCCGCACGGTTTTTGCATTGTCATAGACGGCAACAATATCGGTATCACGACTGGCAACGACATAGGACTCAACCGGTTTGGCACCACCAAGTGCCGTCAGAACTTCTTGCGGAATTTCGTTGGCCTTGATGGGTTGTTTGGGAAAGTCGAGGACGATCGCATCATGATCGCGCCGGGCCGTCAAAATGCCGCTTTTGCTTTGCAGTTTGAGCAAATCCGACTTGAAACCAAGATGGTTGAAAATCACAAACGCGCTGGCAAGGGTTGCATGCCCGCAAAGCGGCACCTCCACCGTCGGGGTAAACCAGCGGATGTGAAAATCGGCGTCATCCCTGTCATCACACGGAACAAAGAATGCGGTTTCCGACAGATTGTTTTCCATGGCGATTTTCTGCAAAACATCATCGGCAAGCCAACCCGACAAGGGCACAACCGCCGCCGGGTTGCCGGCAAACAGCATGTCGGTGAAGGCATCAATCTGATAGATCGGCAAAGTCTGGGTGGTCATATCTTGGTATCCTGAAGACGGAAAGTTCTGCTTTTCTCATGCTATCCGAACCTAGAGAAATTCGGATCAAAGAGCCATCTCGATTGCTTGCTTGACGATGGCAAGATCGTGATCCTGCGTCCGCCAGTTTGAAAAGGCCGCGCGGAACCCGAACCGCCCGCCATAAATCGTCGGTGTCAAAAAGGTCTTCCCGCCCGCATTGATCCGGTCAAGCAAGGCACGATTATCATCATCGCTGCCAACGGATGCGAACATCGTGACATTGAGTTTCGGTTCGCGCAGCAATTCAAGTTTTTCATGCGTGCGCACCCACATGGCCAGATCGGCCGCCTGATCGCAATTGGCCCGGATGACCGCCGCCATTCCGTCAAGGCCATAGGCCATCATCGTCATCCAAAGCGGCAAGGCCCGAAACCGTCGGGAATTTTCGACGCCCCGATTGATATAGCTGTTGCCGATTGCCTTGGTCTCAAGATACGGAGCAAAGGCACGGCAGCATGTTTCCAATACCGAAATATGCCGCGTCAGGAATATCCCGCAATCATAGGGCACATTCAGCCATTTATGCCCGTCAGACGTTATGGAATCCGCACGGTCCACACCGGACAGAAAATGTGCCCTGCGATCATCAAGTGCGGCAAAGAAACCGAATGCGGCATCAACATGCAACCATGCCCCAAATGCCGCACACAAATCGGCAATCGCATTCAAGTCATCAAAATCGGTGGCATTGACCGTCCCGGCCGAGGCAATGACAATTTTTGCGCGCGCGTCGCTGGCTTCAAGCTTTGCCCTAAGGTCAGAAAGATCCGTTTCCTCGGTCCCCGGGAGTGTGGCGACCTTGACAAAACTGTTTCGACCAATCCCGGTTATCGACAGGTCCTTGATCATGCTGGCATGCGGACTTGCCGCAAAGATCGCAAGATCGGGCAAAACCGACGCACCATCCGCATCAATATTGACACCGACCTGCTCGCCGCACCATTGCCGGGCCGTAACCAACCCTAAAAGATTGGAAACCGTTGCCCCGGTGGTCAGCACACCATCAAACCGGTCTCTGGGCAGATTGCCGATATCACACAGCCAGTTGATGACCTGTTCCTCGACGGCAGCATTGACCGATCCTTCCGGGCCGGTCGCATTCTGATCGACCGCGGACGCCAGCCAATCACCGACAAGGGCCGCCGGGGTGGTACCGCCGGTAACAAATCCAAGATAACGGGGTCCGATTGATGCGGCGAGCAGCGGCAGAATTTCTTCCTTGGCTGCCCGCAACGCATCAAGCGTGCCGCTTCCCTGCCTTGATAAGGGGCGCGAGGGGTCAAAAGCAGAGAAATCGCGACAGGTCACATCCATGTCATCCGCCCCCTGAATAAAGCCATGGGCGACATCACCGGTTTCCACCAGGATACGGCCAAGCTTTTCAAGGTCATCAAACATGAGATGACGCGCGTCCTCAGTGGGGCTGAGTGGCGCACGATTTGAACGATAGGTCATCTTTCGTCTCCCGAAAGGATACGGGCAAAGTCGGCCCGATCGATATTGGCCCCGGTCAGGACAAGGGCGACTTTTTTGCCAATATTGCGATCACGTTCGGCAATTGCCGCGGCCAGCGGCACCGCACCGGCCCCCTCGGCCAGCGTGTGACAGCAACTGAAATAAAGACGCATGGCATCTGCGATCTGATCATCACTGACGGCAACAATGTCGGCTGCGCCCTTTGTGATGATTTCAATCACCCTGGGGTCGGGGCTTCGACATGCCACACCATCGGCAAATGTATCAGCAGCCGGTGTATTGATCACCTTTCCGGCCAGAAAAGACTGACGCACGGCATCTGCGCCACAGGCAACCACCCCGACAACTTCCGTATCAAGGCCCAACGCATCCCGCACCGCAATCAGCGAACAGATCCCCGATCCCATTCCAACGGGAACGTAAACGCGATCAAGTCCCTTTATATCGTCAAACAGTTCCAGCCCATAGGAAGCAACACCACGCACAAGTTCCGGATGGAAAGGCGGAACCATGACCGCCCCTTCGCTTGCGGCATAGCTATGTGCAAATTCCGCTGCGGCTTGAAAATCGTCGCCATGCTCGATCACCTCGGCACCCCAGGCCCGCATGGCCGCATTCTTTTCAACAGAATTGCCGTGCGGAACGACAATGGTTGCCGCCATTCCGAAACGACTGGCCGCATGGGCAAGACTTTGTCCGTGATTGCCCCGCGTTGCCGAAACAATACCGCGCGCAGTATCGGGCAGCCGCCCCAGATAACGGCAAAAAGTCAAACCACCGCGAATTTTAAACGCGCCCAGCCGGGTATGGTTTTCATGTTTGACATACAGGGACAATCCCGTCGCCCGATCAAGAAGCGGCCAATGGATTGTCGGGGTCGGCGCAACAAAATTATGAACAAATGCGGCTGCATCACGCAATTCGGTCAGACTGAACATTCACATTGTATCCCTGAATTCGGCAAATAAAGACAATTGACCCGAACATCGATCCCGGAACCGGACGGAGGCACGATGGGAGCACGCGCCTCCGTCACGCGCGGGGTGGCTAGCCGCGCGGTGGTAACCCGCTCCAGAATGGCTTTGACAGTTCGGTGTCAATGTCTGCACGCGACAGCCCGACATCCTTAAGCATATGATCATCAAGCAATTGTATCGCATGACGGTTGCGCGCACGCGATTGCAGACGCGCAACAAACTCGATAGCAGAGATTGCAATACCAGCCATTACCGCGCGCCAGGTCACAGGCTTGCTGCCCTGCTTGCCCTTGATCAGTGCGCGATCCGTGACATGAATATCGGGAAGCTGGATTGTATCGTTACAATTTACCATTTCCATCTCCTATCGGTTAATTGTCTCGATATTGTTTTGTCATTGACATTGTCATTGTGTCAATTTAAACATTGTCACCATGACAATGTGGCTCCCCAACCTTTCAGAAGCCGGCGGTCCTGTTTATCGACAGATCGCGCAGGCCATTCGCGAAGCAGTCAAGGATGGCTCCCTTAAACCGGGTGACCGACTGCCAACCCACCGCGACCTTGCCTATCATCTCGGCGTGACGGTCGGCACGATTACGCGGTCCTACCGCGAAGCGGAAAGATTGGGACTTGTCGCCGGCGAAGTCGGACGCGGGACTTATGTTCTTGATAACATTCAGTCCGAACTCGACATGGCCGCAACCGCACCCATCCCGATGGCCTTTACCAACAACCTTGCCCAGATGGGCCGCAAACCGGCCTTTGCCCATGGTGCCGATAATGACAGCGAAGACACCGGGCCGATCAATTTTCGAATGAATTGCCCCCTGCCCCCGCAGGAAGGTCACATTCGTCAGACATTGCTTGAAATTGCCGGCACCATGCCGATTGACGATATGGTGTCCTATAAATCGGAATACGGGGTTGCCCACCAGCGCGAAGCATTGGCCCACGCCGCCGGTCGGGTTGGACTTGATGACAACCCCGAACGCGTCCTGCCGACCGCGGGTGTCCAGCACGGCATGACCGTATCGCTTCTCGCAACAGTTCGCCCCGGCGATCTTGTTTTATGCGAAGAACTGACCTATCCGAACCTGCGCAGTTTGGCCAATTTGCTGCAATTCCGCCTGCGCGGTGTCGCCATGGATGATCAGGGCATCCTTCCCGAAGCCCTTGAAAATATCTGTCGCACGCAAAGTCCGCGCGCAATTTACCTGATGCCGACCCTGCATAATCCGCTGTGCAGCACCATGGACCAGCAACGCCGGATCGAAATCGCCGAAATCCTGCGCAAATATGATCTGACACTGATTGAAGACGGCATTTATCATTTCCTTGATCCGGACGCACCGCCGCCCCTGTCGTGCTTTGCCCCGGAACGCAGCATCTATCTTGATGGCGTATCCAAAAGCATCGGCGGCGGTTTGCGGGTTGGTTATATCCATGCACCCGGCGAAATGATCGGCAAACTGGCCAGCGCCATTCGTTCGACCTGCTGGATGGTATCGACCATCAATCTGGAACTGGTCACCCGCATGATCATGGATGGCAGCCTTGCCCAATACGAAGCCTGGCACCGCAATGAAGCCGCCCAGCGCCTGGCGGTCATTCTTGGAACCCTTAAGGGATATGACGTCCGCTTCCACCCGACCAACTATCATATCTGGCTTGAACTGCCCGATCATATTGATCCGGGTGAACTTGTCATGAATGCTGCCAATAGCGGCGTTCTTTTGACAGCAGCCCAACAGTTTTCCGTTGGCCATGTGCCGCGCGGGTTGCGTTTGTGTTTCGGGGCTGAACGATCCGCCGAACGGTTGCGCCGCGGCGTACAGATTGTCGACCGGCTGCTCAAAAGCAGCGACTTCGGCAATGCTGCCGTGATCTAGGGCCCGGACACCGGATCTTGTTCCATCAACATGGCTTTGATGACGTTTGCAGGCGGTACTATCGCGCGGCAACAGCCGGGTGGTTTCGGGTTTCCTGTCGCCATTTCAACAATTTCCGCACGCAACGCTTGACCACGTGATTGCCTTGCTTCCAAGATATGCTGCGGGGCGTAAATTGCCCCGATGATTTGTTATCTTGGGCAGCAGAAAGTCAGCAGATGCCAGTTTCCCGCCTTGACGCAGAAGATTGCGGTTTTCCGCATTTCCGTATTCGCAGCCCTCATAAAGACCAGCATCCGAAAATCTTCGATTTTTCATCGCACTACCGTGCCGCAGAGGCCCTGAAATTCGGACTTTCCATGTCCGAGCCGGGCTTTAACATCTTTGTTCTTGGTCTGGATCGCGCGGGCCGCATGACCGCGACCCTTGATTATCTGAACAAGGCCATGGAAGAACGTTCAGCCCCGGATGACTGGGTTTATCTGAACAACTTTTCGCGCACCAACCGTCCGCGTCCCTATGCTCTGCCCGCGGGCGAAGGCCGCAAGCTTTTGTCTGCGATGGAAACCCTGATTTCGCATCTGCGCGAAGCATTTGCATCGGCCTTTAATGCCCCGGCCCATCTGACCGAAACCCAGACCCAGACCGAAGAAGCCCGCACCCAGCTGCGCGAAAAATTCGATGCGCTGCGTGAATATGCCCGTGAACGGGGACTGGATGTTCAGGAAAACGAAAAAGGCGTGATGATCGTCGCCCTGAACGAAGACGGCGAACCGGTATCCCTTGATGAAATCCCCAAGGAACGCCGAAACGAGGCCGAAGACGCCTTTGAAGAGGTCGCCGAAGAAGCCCGTAAAACCCTTCTTTCGACCCGCGACCTTGAAGAACAGATTGCCGATACACTCGACAGTCTGCGTCGCAGTGCCGCCAAAGTCGTTTTGAAACCGCGCATCAAAAAGCTGCGCGACAAGTTCACAAGCCCGGGTCTTAAGGCGTGGTTCGAAGCGCTTGAAAAAGACATCCTGGATAATATCGACGCGTTCGAAGAAGCCAGCGATCAACCCGCCATCGAAAGCGGCGATGGCAAAATCCCGGAAACCGTCGATGATCGCTATGCGGTCAATCTTCTGATTGATCATTCGCGTGACACCCACCCTGACGTCGTTCTTGAACCAAGCCCAAGCTACGACAATCTTTTCGGGCAAATTCAGTACCGCCCGATGGGCGGCGGCATGCATCCGCATTTCAGCCTGATCAAACCGGGCGCGCTTCATCGTGCCAATGGCGGCGTTCTGGTTTTACGTGCGGAAAGCCTGCTTGAACATGAAGAATGCTGGGGGTTCCTGAAGGCAGCCCTGCGTGACCGTGAAATCCGCATCGAGGAAACCCACAAGGGAGGTGCCCCGACGGCCGGTGCCCCCGAACCGCGCCCGATCCCGCTTGATCTTAAGGTCGTGATCGTTGGCGCGCCGAAATTCTATTACACGTTCTTTTCACTCGATGTCGATTTTCGAAACCATTTCCGGGTCAAGGCCGACATTGATGCGGATATGCCCGCCGCCGGTCGCAACATATCGATCTATACCGGCTTGTTGCGCGAATCCGCCCTCGCCCGGTCGGGCATTCCGGTTGATAACGGTGCAATCCGCCAGCTTTTGGGTCAGGCCGCGCGCTGGGCGGGTGAACGCGACAAACTGACCGCCCAGATCGAACGGGTTGAAGATGTCGCGATCGAGGCCGGCGCCCTTGCCAAGGCCGATGGTCGCGAAAGCATCCGTGCAGCCGACGTCAGACGCGCCATTGAGGAACGCCGTCACCGTAATTCCCGTCTTGAAGACAAATCGCACGAACGGGTCCAGCGCCGCGAAATCCTGATTGACAGCTATGGCGCGGTTGTCGGGCAGGTCAATGCATTGACCGTCCTGGATTATGGCGATCATGCCTTTGGTCTTCCGGCCCGTGTGTCGGCACGGTCTTATGTCGGCAGTCTCGGGGTTCTCAATATCGAACGCATGGTCGATATGTCCGGTCCGCTGCAACAGAAGTCGGTCATGACGATTGAAGGGTTCCTGAAATCGCGCTTTGCCCAGGACTTCCCGCTTTCCTTTGCCTGTAATGTCACGTTCGAACAGAACTATGGCGGCATCGAAGGCGATTCGGCATCAATGGCTGAGCTGTGTGCCATCATATCGGCGATCTCGCACGTACCGATGCGCCAGAATATCGGCATCACTGGATCGATGAACCAGTTCGGCGAAGCGCAGCCGGTTGGCGGTATTTCGCACAAGATCGAAGGGTTCTATCGGATTTGTGCCGATCAGGGCTTCACCGGGGATCAGGGCGTCATCATTCCGCAGGCCAATGCTGAAAATGTGGTTCTGCGCGAAGAAGTCGTTCAGGCAATCCGCCAGGGCAAGTTCAATATCTGGACTGTCGAGCACATCAATGACGCGGTCGAACTTCTGACCGGCATGCCATCCGGCGATCGTCCGGACAGCCAGTATCCGGAGGACAGCGTTTATGGCAAAGCCATGGAACGTCTGCGCAGGAATGACCAGATATTGCGTGACCGATATGCCTATCCCCCGCGCGCGGAGATGTAACAATGAAAGGACCACTCCACGATCAGCCAGACAATGTGGCCGCCATGCCGCATGCTTCTGGCAATTCTGATCAGCGGGGTGGTCTTTTTTCTTTGATTGGTCTGGTTGCGTTGCTGGTCTTGAATGTCCCGATCATTTCCGACGTGGCGGCACAAACCAGCGAAATGACCGAGTTTCCAACCGGGACGGACATCATCCCGAATGATCTTCCCGCCCATGCATCACAACCGGTCTTGCGTAATCAACCGCTCAGCCTGCTTCCGGGAACGATCCCGGCCAGTGATACCGTCATTGATGACGTGGACATCCCGTCACTTGCCAATCAGTATTATCAAGAACTTACCGGCACGACGCCAAGCAGACCGCGCCCGGCGACAGTCCGCAAAATACCCGACAAGCCGACGCCATCCCCCGACACCGTCATGACCAAACCACCGGCGGCAACAAACAACACCGCCCCCCCTGCACCCGTGGCAACCAACCACCAAACAGCGACGACGGCTCCTGCAAAGCAGGTCATAGATACGGTTGTTGCAACACGCGCCGCGCAACCGACCGTGACGCCGCCTGAAACGGCAAAGCATGATCCAAACGGGCGTTATCTGATCCAGCTGGGTGCTTTTCGTGACACGATTTCAGCTGAAAGTTACTGGGCAAGTTTCCTGGTGCGTTACCCCACCCTGTCAAAATCGCACACCAAACAGATCGTCACTGCCAATCTTGGCGTTAAAGGGATTTATCAGCGGCTTCAACTGACCGGCTTTGCCACCTTTGATGGCGCCAAACAAAAATGCCGCCAGCTGAAAGCTGACGGCACCGATTGCTTTGCATCCCATCGCTAAGCGATCAAAAGCGATCGCAGGCACCAATGATCGGCATAATATTCTGATTTTTTTGCGGCTCAGTTTCCTGGCGACAACATGACGATCTTGTCAACGATCAGGGTCGTTGCTTCGGTACAGGTCGTCATCAATGCCATATGTCCGGTTACACGGACCTTGTCCCCCGGACGGAATCGGCTTGCTTTGTTGGCAAGCGCATAAAGCGTTCCATCTTCGGCACGGAAAGTCACACATTCGTTGCCGTGATCCGTAATTTCACCAACAACGGTAAAATTATCTTTTTGCAGGAATGAGCATGCAGACAGCGCCAGCGCAATGCCAATTACCACAATTTTCTTAGTAAACCCAACCATCAACCGGTTTTGCATCGGTCGTTCTCCTGTGCGTGAACGATTCTCTTTGGACACAAATTCTTTCGTGCCACGTTAAGGTTCTTGTAACGCGATCAACGATACAACGATAGACATCCTTTTAAGGGTTTCACCATCCAATGTCATTGATTACAAGACGGCACATGGAAAAGTCGCAGATAGAATTGCTCATGGAACTTGCCGCTGATTTTCAGCAGCAGACCGCGATTAACAATCGCGCCAGTGAGGTTACCGAGCAAAGTAATGCTCTGTCGACTCTTGTTGATCTGGCGCGTGATATGCAAAACCGCCTGGACCAGCAGCAGAACCGCATTCGTCAACTTGAGCTGATGGTCGAAACCGACGAGTTGACCGGCCTTTATAACCGCCGTGGTTTCATGCGGCGCACGCGCGAGGCATTGGCACGCGCAGCGCGCACTGCCGAACGCGGCCTGATGGTGATTGCCGACCTTGACGGGTTCAAGGAAATCAATGACGAACATGGTCATGCCGCCGGTGATGCTGTTTTGCGCCATTTCGGACAGAATCTGCGTACCCATACCCGTTCCGATGACTTTGTCGCACGGTTTGGCGGGGATGAATTCGCCATTCTGATGACCGGAAGCAGCCCGGAAGCCGCCCAGAAACGCATTGCACAGCTTCAACAGGCAACCGTGCGATTCCCGCTGATCTGGCAGGGAAAGGCATTGGCGATCAAGGCAAGCTTTGGCTACACGGTTTATAATGCCAAAAGTGACATTTCGGACCTGATTCGCGCCGCCGATCAGGCGATGTATGTCCAGAAGCATGCCGCACGTGAAAAAGCCGTTCCGGCCAAAAAAGACAACGACGCGGCCTAAGCCGCGCCTTGTTGCATTCTTTCCAGTCTTTTCACGACTTTACAGCTGTCTCGGGGACCTATTTTTCCCGCTATCGGGGCAATCTTTTGTGCCTGCCCGTTTTTTTTGGCTTATGAAGTGCAAATCCTTCATATCCTTAGTAAGATCGCTATCTAATAATGGCGGCAAATGCTGCAACAAGAATGATCAGGCGGCTTGAGAATGACGGTTCACAAATGACAGACAGCACCAGCTATTCTGCGGAAACAAATGACCAGGACCTTTTGGCCGCCATGGCGTTTTGCTGGGCCGACATGCTGCTGGAAGTGGATGAAAACGGCTATATCCTGTTTGTCGCCGGTGCAACTGAAAGTCTTTTGGGCTGCACGCCGGACCGACTGATTGGCGAGGCACTTGAAAAAATTGTCGTCAAATCGGAACGCCCGCTTCTGCGTGCCTATCTGCATACAAGCAACGGGCTCAAACGCCTCGAAGAACTTGATCTGGATTTCCAGCTTTGCGAAGCCGACGATCAACCCGTTCAGGAAGCGGTCCCGCTGTCGCTAAGCGGTTATATGATCGCCGATCCGTCAAGCCGCTATTACATCGCCGCCCGTCATCGCGCCATTCGTCCCCGTGCACGATCGGGGATTGACCGCATCATTTTGCAAAACGCGGTTATCCGCCAGAATCAGCAGGCCGAAACGCGGCAAACCGCCCTTCTCAGCAACAAGGATGCCGGGTCGTATCACAGCGAAGCACTGGTGGTTCTTGAAAACCTGGCGGCATCGCGATCACAGGCGGAAACAGCGGCGACCAATGAACTGGCACGCCTGATCGGCATCGGGGCCAAACGGCTGTCATCACTAAGCGCATCCGATCTTGTTGCCCCTGGCCGGTCGGCAAAAATTCATCCGGTTGACGAGCCGATGATTGAACTTGAACGACGGATTGTTGCCTATGCCAGCGCACTGCGCGCCGATCTTGAAGAACCGGTTACCGGCGGGACACAAGATGACACATCTGCCCCGGCCGGTGGCGGTCTGGCATCCCTGACCAACAATCCCGGTTCTGGCGAAAAGACGACCCGGCAAAAGAACGCCAATGACCTGTTTGGCAGCGATTATGAAAGCGCGCGCAACATTCATCATTTCGATACCGACAATGACGAAAATGATCGCGACACCAACCTTACCCGCGCGGTTGCCTATGCGCTTAATCGCATGCAGCGCAAGGCACAGAACGATGTCACTGCCGCGCGTCTTTCAGCCAGCCTGCCGCACCTGATCAATGAAACGCTTAAATCGGTGCGCGCTTTTCGGGAAATTGTCGAAAACGGGTCATTTGCCGTCGCCCTGCAACCGATTGTCCATTTGCGCAGCCAGGAAATGCATCATTTTGAGGCCCTTGCACGCTTCAACATTGGCAACAGTCCGCTTGCGGTTGATCAGATCATCCATTTTGCCGAGGGCACCGGCCTGATTACCGAATTTGATCTGGCGATGTGCGGCAAGGTTCTTGATCATTTGCGCGACAATGCACAAAGCATCCCCCATCCGGTTGCCGTCAATCTTTCGGGCCATTCGCTTGAACAGGCGGGCTTCCTCCCGGCTCTGGCGGAATTGCTGGATCGTTATGACATCGCGCCGCACCGGGTGCTGTTTGAAGTAACCGAAACATCGCGCATTCGTGCCCTTGATGACGTCAATAACGGCTTGCAGGTGCTGCGCGAACGCGGCCATGAAATCTGCCTTGATGATTTTGGTGCCGGGGCTGCGAACTTTGAATATCTGAGCGCGCTTGACGTCGATATCATCAAATTTGATGGCGGGGCCATGCGCACCGCCCTTGCCAATCCCAAAGGGCGTGCTTTCCTTAAGGCGACGGCCCTTCTTTGCAATGATCTTGGCATCCACACCATTGCCGAAATGATCCATGATCAGGCCAGCTATGAGATGGTCCGTGATCTGGGCATTGATTATGGTCAAGGCTATCACCTTGGCCCGCCCGTTACGATCAGCAGCAAAGCGTGTTTTGAAAAACTGCAGTCGGGCAAGTGCGATACCGACGCCGGAGAAAATGATTTGAACATTTCGACTGCAACAGGAGGAAGCCTATGACGCCGCGCCATCCTGTTGATGCCCCCGTTGATGCCAAAACCGCCGCAACCGACCCGCAAGATGATCTGACCAGATATGATGCGGATGTGTTTACCCTTGATCCCAAGGTGATGGCACAGGCCGAGGCACCGGTCATTGTGATGGATTCACATGGTGTGCCGCTTTTTGCCAACAAGAATGCCGTCGGCTTTGCCAAAGGTATCCGTGACGGGCTGTTCCCTGAAATCTATCAGTTGATCCGCCGTACCCTGACCACGCCGGGCGGGGTCGTCGAAATGATGACATTTGAAGTACAGCGCGGCACTGCGACGCTCGAACTGACCGCCCTTCCGACCACCAACAATCAGGTGATGATCCTGCCGCGAGATGTCAGTATGGATCGCAACCTTCGCGAAGCCTTGATTGATTCGCGCCAGCGTTACCGCGACATTGTCGAAGTATCATCGGCCTTTGCATGGGAAACCGACGACACGGGGAAATTCATTTTCGTGTCGCCGCGCGGTGCGCTGGGATACCGTGCCGATGATATTGTCGGGCGTTTTCCGCAAAACTTTCTTCTCGATACCGCCGATCAGGACAGCGAACATGTGTTTCGCAGTCAGAAGGCCGTGCGCGATGTTCCGGTCTGGTTCCGCCGATCCAACGGCAAGGATGCCTGTCTTTCGGTATCCTCGACCCCGGTTTATTCGCGCGATGGACGCTGGACCGGGACGCGCGGGCTTGCCCATGACATTACCGAACAGCGCCGCCGCGAAAGCGAAGTCGCAACAGCGCGAAACCGCGACCGCCTGATGACCTATATCGTGCGGACCATGCGTGATGAAATCGATCCGCTTCTGGTTCTTAAGGGCGCGTCCGAGGCCAGCACGCGGGCCCTTGCCTGTTCAAACTGCATCATTTTCAAGCGCAATGATGAAACAGATGAACTTGAAATTGCAGCAGGCGACGAAAACCCCGAAGCCAGCCACATTGCAAAACAGGCCTTAAGCCAGTTGCAAAATTCGACCGATACCTTTGATGCCCATATGGGCCAGTATCGTATTCATGCCCTGCGCTGCCATTATCATCAGCGCAACAATGGCGCTGTGATTTTCCTGTTTTCCGCAGATCACCCCGAACCGACCGACGGCGAACGTGCCATCATGACCGAAGTATCCGATCAGGTCGGCATTGCCATTGAACAGGCCATCCAGCATGAACGTATCCTGACCCTGTCACGGACCGACGGGATGACCGGGCTTTTGAACCGTCGCGCATTCTTCGAGGAACTCAAACGACGCCACAGCCGTCTTCAGCGTGAACGCGCCCCGGCTGCCTTGATGTATGTCGATATGGACAATTTCAAGATGGTCAATGACATCCACGGTCACCAGACCGGTGACGAGGCCATCCTCGCCCTGACCCGTGTTCTTCAGGACAATGTCCGCCCTGCCGATCTGATTGCCCGTCTTGGCGGGGACGAATTCGTACTGTGGCTCGAAGGTGCCGATGTTTCTGCGGCTTCGGGACGCGCACGGCTGTTGATGAAGGAAAGCGCTATCCTTGGCCAGTATTCGGGCGACAAGGACCACCCGCTTGGAATATCGGTCGGGATTGCTGTTCATGAACCAGGTTCGAAAGAAAACCTGCAGCAACTTGTACAACGCGCAGATCAAACCATGTATCAGGTCAAGAAACATGGAAAAGGTCGCTTTGGCATCGCTGCCGCACCCGGCTCGGAAGAGCCGGCAAAGATCGAAGATTAGGAGGAATGCCCGATGAAGGGATTTTTACAGCGGGTATTCACCAAGCGGCGCGAAACCCCGATCACCTATGACGAAGCCAAGGAAATGGCCGCCAGCCCGGATGCCAATGTGCGCGGCAAACTTGCCCAGCGCCATGACACCCGGCCCGAAATCCTGTATTTCCTGGCATCTGACAATGATTCCTCGGTGCGTCGTCACATTGCCGCCAACGAAGCAACGCCGATTCAGGCCGATGTCCTTCTGACTGATGACGTCGATGACAGCGTCCGTGGCAGCCTTGCTGAAAAAATCGCCCATCTTTCGGCGGGTCTGACCCCCAACGAAACCGACAAACTACGCCGCATGACCTATGAGGCGCTCGACAAGCTCGCACGTGACCAGGCTGTGCATGTCCGTCAGGTCATTTCCGAGACGCTCAAGGATATTGCCGAAGCCCCGCAACCAATCATTCAGCAGCTTGCCCGCGATGCCGAAAGCGTCGTTTGCGGACCTGTCCTTCAGTATTCCCCGGTCCTGACCGAAGAAGATCTTCTGGAAATTATTGAAGGCAGTTCTGGCCGCGGGGCGCTCAGCTTTGTGTCGCGTCGTCGCAATGTCGGCGAAAAACTTGCCGATGCCATTGCCGCAAGCAGCGACAAGGATGCGATTTCGCACCTTCTTGGCAACAAGTCCGCACAAATCCGTGAAGAAACACTCGATCAGCTGATTGACCGCGCACCGGATTATCCGGAATGGCACCAGCCGCTGGTCAACCGTCCGAAACTGCCGCCGACCGCAGCCGGGAAACTTGCGCGATTTGTCGCCGAAAACCTGATCAGCGTACTGGAACGCCGTAAGGATCTTAAGAAAGATCAGCTTGAAGCCGTTCGCGAAGTGGTTCAACGCCGTATCGCATCTGGCGAGTTTGAAAAACGCGACGACGCCGCCGAAAACGCACCATCGGTCAAAAACAAAAAGGGCGAAAAAGCCCAACCGGCTTCTGCGGGCGACGCCGCGTCAAACGAAGAAGCAGAAGAAGACGGCGAACCGGCCTTTGAAAAGGCCCTTGCCCTTCATGCAAAGAAAAAACTGACCGATAAGGAAGTCGCCAAGGCGCTCGCGGCCAATGACGTCAAATTTGCCCGCGCATCGCTTGCGGTTCTGGCCGGTATTCCGCCAGAAGCCGTAACCAAGGTTCTGAATACACATTCGGCAAAGGGTGTCGTTTCACTGGCATGGAAGGCCGGCCTGCCGGCTGATCTTGCGGTGAAGATTCAGGTCAAGCTTGGTCACGTACCGCCAAGCCAGACCCTTAATCCACGCAACGGCAACCAATACCCGCTAAGCGAAGATGACATGAACTGGCAGCTTGAATTCTTTACCGGTATGGCGACCACCGGGCTGCGTTAACATCACCCCGTTGCGGGTGCTGATTTCCATATAATCTGATTATCGGGACGCCTGGTCTGTGACCGGGCGTTCCATACAGATATGGGGAATGCCGTCTTCTTCATAGACGTCGCCAAACTGAACAAATCCAAGACTTTGATAGAATGACTTCAGGTAAAGCTGCGCATTCAGATAGATCGGCTTGCCCCCGAATTCCTGCGCGCAAACATCAATAGCACGGGCCATAAGGGTACGCCCGATCCCCTGCCCGCGCAGTTTTTCGCTTGTGACCACACGCCCGATGGCCGGACGGTCGCCCTGTTCGGCATGTCCCGGATCGACACCGGGCGCAACAATACGTGCGGCAGCCAGAACGTCGCGTCCGTTTGCGGCCTTGTCAATAGCCAGAAGATGGGTGCAGAACGGATCAAGGCCATCAATTTCTGGAAAAATGCAGTCCTGTTCGATGATAAAAATCTGCTGACGCAATTGCAGCAGACTGTGAACCTGATGCGGTGTCATCGCGTCAAAATGGCAAACAATCCATTCCAGATCGCTGGAAGTCCTGGTCATCAATATTTCTTTCAAATGGCAGGGTAAATCAGGTGTGGCATGCGAACGTGGCGCTTGGTGCGCAATACCATCAACCCACTGTCAGGAAACCGTTTTTTCAATGAAATAGATAAAGACATCATCTTCCTGATCCGAAGAAATCAGTCGATTGCCGGTCATTTCACAAAAAGACTTCATATCCGCAACGGATCCGGGATCCGTTGCCAGGACTTTCAAAACGCCCCCGTCCGGCACATCACGCAGGGATTTCTTCGCCTTAAGAACTGGCATGGGACAAATCAATCCTCGTGCATCGAGAATTAGATCAAATTTATCACTTGAAGATGACGACATGAACGACCTTATAAAAAAATCGGAAATCGGTCTGATATAGCGCCAATTGGCGATTGTTGCATTTGCACAATATGTTAGACTGAAAAACAACAATCAATCAAACGCTGTTAGCCTGCCCGCAATGCAAATCTATCTCCCTATTGCCGAAATATCGGTAAATATATTTCTGATTTTGGGACTGGGCGGCGGAGTTGGCTTTTTGTCCGGCCTGTTCGGCGTTGGCGGCGGTTTTCTGATTACCCCGCTTTTGATTTTTTATGGCATTCCCCCCGCTGTATCTGTGGCGACAGCCGCGAACCAGATTGTCGCATCGTCGGTGTCCGGCGTATTTGCGCATTGGCGCCGTGGCAATGTTGACATCAAGATGGGCCTTGTCCTGCTGGCGGGTGGTATTGTCGGGTCGACGGTTGGTGTCTGGGTCTTTGCCTGGTTGCGTTCACTGGGGCAAATCGACCTTGTGATTTCTCTTTGCTATGTCATCTTCCTTGGCATTATCGGCGGGATGATGTTGCTTGAAGCAACCCGGGCAATTTTCAGAACCCGGCGCAAAGGCCCGATCCGTCGATCAAAAAAGCACCAGCACAGCTTTATCCACGGCCTGCCCTTCAAGATGCGGTTTTATCGTTCGGGCCTGTATATCAGTGCGCTTTTGCCACTGGCTGTCGGGTTCTTTGTCGGCATGCTGACCGCCCTGATGGGGGTTGGTGGCGGCTTTGTCATGGTGCCGGCGATGATTTATCTGCTGGGCATGCCAACCGGGGTCGTGATCGGAACTTCGCTGTTTCAGATCATCTTTGTCACGGCCAACGTTACCTTCCTGCAATCGGTTCAGACCCAGACGGTTGACGTTGCACTGGCCATCCTGCTTCTGATCGGTGGTGTGATCGGGGCCCAGTTCGGCGCCCAGTTCGGTGCGCGGCTCAAGGCGGAACACCTGCGTGCGCTTCTGGGGCTGCTGGTCCTGTCGGTATGCCTCAAACTTCTGTTTGATCTGGTGATCGAACCTGACGAACTTTATTCCATCATGCCGGGGGATCTGTGATGTCCTCACCGGCACGGTTTATCGCATCGATCTGTCTTTCCGCATTCGCCATCATAGCGACTAGCACACCAATGAAACGCGCCTTGGCCGATCCGCTTGTCGTGGATTTGTCAAACCATCTGGTGGCAATCACCACCGGCTTTACCGGTACTGATGTGCTGTTATTTGGCGCAGTCCAGAACGAAGGCGATGTCATCGTGACCGTGCGCGGCCCCGATCAGGACATGGTTGTCCGTCGCAAGGAACGTAAAGTCGGCATCTGGGTGAATGCTGAAAGCGCGCGCTATAAAAATGTTCCGGCCTATTATGCCAGCGCGTCCAATCGCCCGATGGATATCATCGCCCCGCAAAACATTCTTCAGGATTACCGCATCGGCCTGGACAACCAGCGTTTTATCGCCGTGTCCGACAATCCTGATGCCGATCAGAAAGTCTATCGCGATGCGCTGGTTCGCAACATGCAGAATGCCGGTTTGTTCAACCAGCGTCCGGCAAAAATCAGCTTCCTGTCAAACCAGCTGTTTCGAACCGACATTCATTTCCCGGCCAACACCCCGACCGGGACCTATACGATCAATGTCTATCTGATCCGTGATGGTCGTATCGCCAGTGTAAAGACCACCCCGCTGGTTGTTTCCAAAACCGGTGTCAGTGCTGAAGTCTACGAATTCGCCCATCGCTATTCGGCGCTCTATGGCATTATTGCGGTGATCATTGCCGTCATTGCCGGCTGGATCGCCAGTGTGGCATTCCGCAAACGCTAGTTCGCGGTTCCACCTGCTCCAACACCGATTTGGGCATTCTCATCTCTGGACTTTCACGGCCTCTCATAACGCACGTGCAGCATGATTTATTGTGCGTATGCACAGTATGAAACTTTCCCGATTGCGATAAAAACCACTTGGAAACCGTGCCGGATTTACGGCACACTTGATGCAACATGCTCTAATATCCGGGTGATCCATTGCCCCACGCAACCATGCATCAGACCCGGCACAGGAAACTATTCAGAGAACCCATATGACGTCATACGATGCCGATCAGGAACTCCGCGCCACGTCCAACCGAACATTTCTCGTTGTTATTGATGACAGCGATGAAATGACCAAGGCGTTGCGTTATGCATGCCGCCGCGCGCAACATACCGGCGGCCGCGTTGCCCTGCTTAGCGTCATTGAACCGGCCGAATTCCAGCACTGGATGGCGGTTGGTGACCTGATGAAGGAAGAAGCCCGCGAAGAAGCCGAATCACGGGTCAATGAACTTGCCGCCTATGTGCATGAACAAACCGGTACAATGCCGCTTCTGTTCATTCGCGAAGGCCGCCTCAAGGACGAGTTGCTGAACCTTCTGGAAGAAGAAGAACAGATTTCCATTCTTGTTCTTGCCGCCGGCACCACATCCGAAGGCCCGGGACCACTGATCACGGCACTGACCAAAAGCGACACTGTCGGTCAGCTCCGCCTGCCCCTGACAATCGTCCCCGCCGCACTGTCAGAAGCCGACATTGACGTGTTAAGCTGATTTATCAGTGCATGTCGTAGATCGGTAAATTCATCCGACGTTTTCAGCCGGAACGGCAATGCATTCCTCAAGGAACTGCATATAGGCATCAAAGGATGATTTTTGGCCAAACAGGATATGTGACCGGCTTTTGATTGCGTGCGAGACAACGGATCGGCGGCGCTTGTCCGTCGCAAGTGTCAGGGCGGTATCGACGTAATCCGCGGAATGGTAGGCGACGCAATCAAACACCGATATCTGGCGGTAACAGGTGTGGCTGCGACGCGACCGTGCGGCACTGCCCGGCAATGTCACCAGCGGCACACCAAGCCCCAGACAATCAAAGGCCAGCATCGCGTCATTCCATGCCGGACTTTCAAGGACCACATCCACCGCACAAAGCAGCGACAGCAAATCGGCGCGGCTGCGCACATTGACAAACCGCATGCGCCCGGCGACATCGGCATAGTTCACCGCAAAACGCCGTCCCCATGCCGCATCCCAGCTGTCGCGTTCCGGTGCAATCAGCAACAGCTCAGCCGTTTCATCAAGACGCAGGATTTCCGCAATCAGCGGATCAAAGTCGGCCGTCAAAACATCAAGCGGCTGCGGACAGAGATAGGTGTTTCTGTCCTGTGCCAAACGCCAAAGCCGTTGCAGTTCCGTCGGCGTCATATCGACATTTTCGGGCGGTGTCGCATTAACAAACAGTCCCGGCAACCGGATCAGTTTTTCACTGAACCGTTTTTCGCCACCGGCCGTTTCCCAGTCTTCGGCGATCAGGTGATAATCAATATTTGAAAGACCACTGGTCGCGGCAATCCCGCCCCCGGAAATTTGAACCGGTGCCAGACGCCAGCTTGCCAGCAACATGGTATAGGCATCGGCCTGCGGATCGGCATAATGCAACACATCAAGATCAAGGCCAGAAATCACCCGTGCCGAATGCAGCGGATCAAGCGGCAAGGGCACGACCAGATCGGCATGTTCGTCAATCCGCGACGTAATATCGTCTTCGCCGGTTGGCGGACGGATGACCGTGACATCAAAGCGGTCACGATCAATCGCATCAACAAGCCCCAAAATCCAGCGACCAATCCCGTTATCACACATATTGGCCGACACGATCCCAAGGCGGATTTTGCCCCCTTGCCGGGGTTTGCCGGGATCAACATTGGGAACATCATAGCCCGAAACCAGACGTTCCCAGTAATGCCCGACGGCGCGCAACTGTTTGTCACCTTCCGGACGCAGGGCCGCACGCCAGACCGGCGGGAACCGCGTCAGGATTGCCGGGTCGATGCGATCGGATGCGACAAAGGCCAAATCAGGTTCAATGGCATCGTCATCAAGTGTGTCATCGAGCAGATCACGAATGACTTCGTCATTCTGGGCCGCAATATTGGTTGGAACCGGCGCAAACAACAAACGACGTGCGGTTCGAAACAGTGCAGTATTTTCACCGGCTGCGATTTTACGGTCGATACCGTTTTGCAAAACAGACTGGGCTGACGCGGTGTCGCCTTCCTCGGCAAGTTCGACTGCCAGTCTGAAAACCGCGTCATCACCGCCACCAGCCCCGATGGCGGCCCCGAACCGTTCGACGGCTTCGCTATGACGGCCAACAAGACTTAGCGCCTCGCCCATCATCAGCAGCAATTGGGGATCATTCGGATTGGCCGCAACAAGCGGTTCAAGCGCACCGATTGCCTCGGTCCCCTGTCCGACCCGCAAGTTAAGGCGCGCCAATGTGCGCCGTGCTTTGGCATCATCGGGATCAAGGGCAAGAACCTGACGCAAACAATGCTGTGCACCGGCAAATTGGCCAAGCCGGAACAAGGCATCACCATATGCAGTCAGGGCACGCTGGTTTCCCGGCTCCAGCGTCAGGGCGCGGCGCAAAGGTTCGCTTGCCGATACCGTGCGTCCCTGATCAAGCCTGATCTGGCCGATCAGCACCAGTGCATTGACAATATCATCGCGCATTTTAAGGGCCGTCAAACAGGATGTCTCGGCACCGGGAATGTCGCCCATCGCATAAAGACATGCGGCATAGTTGGCGTGAATTTCGGCAATATCCGGGGCCAGTTCCAGCGCGTATTCATAATTTTCGCGCGCATCCTGCAATTCATCGAGTTGCCGGTAAGTATTGGCGATATTGCAATATAGCGCCGGTGCATCCGGACACAGCCGAATGGCCCGCTTGAAAGCGCCCACCGCTTCGCGCAATTTGCCGATCGCCTTTAAGGCCTGCGCATGATCATGTTGAATTTCCGCACTGTTGGCATCGGCAATTGCCGCCCGCCCCATCCGTTCCGCCGCAAGAGTTTGATTTCCCTGTCGGGCTGCGACCAGGCCTGCCAGATGCATGGCTTCTGCGGCTTGTGGATAGGCATGGATCAACTTGCGGCAGGCAACTTCTGCCTCCGCCAGTTGGCCTGCTTCATACAAGCCCAACGCAGTTCGGTAAGGAGCGTCAAAATCAGACAAGGAATACCTGTTGCGATAAAGAGTGCGATTACCGGCCACCATAAGGGCCAAGCGTTAACAAACCACGTCTTTGCCACAAATAATCGGCCCTGACCATGCCCGGCCGATCAAATCTGTAACGCGTTTCAGGAATATGCGTCCCTTTCTGAAGTCGGAATAAACAAGATTAAAATAATCACCTGAAAACAAACAAAAATCCCCCGAACCACAGTCGGGGGATTTTTCTGGAAAATCATCACGCGGCGATCAGTGCGCCTGAAACGGCACTTCAAGCCGCCACTTAAAACCGGAAATGGATCCTATGCCCGGTTGGCATAATAACGCCCGAACCGGTTCGAAAGCAGATCATCCAGACCGACTTCTTCCTGCCGGACATAACCGGAGCCGGGCAACTTGGACGTCATCACCATATCCATCACCGCGCAAAGCCCCGCGGATGTCGTGACCTGGATCGCGGACCATTTTTTGCCACCGATTTCCGCGCCATGCACCTTGCGGATAAAGTTTTCTTCGCACAGCTCGCCATTACGGGTCCCGACCGCATCGGCAAAGATCACAATGACATCCTGCTGGGTTACCGGCAGGGCATTTTCAAAGATTTCCTTCATCATGTCGGGACGTTCGCCAAGACGCAGATCTTCGATCAGGATTTTCAGGATTTCCTGATGCCCCGGATACCGCACGGTCTTGTAATCAAGATTGTCCACCTTGCCTTCGAGCATGTCGCAAAGCGCCCCCACCCCGCCCGATGTGTTGAAGGCCTCATACTCCGTGCCATCAATGGTGAAGCGTTCATAACCTTCAAGCGGCAAGACTTCGACACGCTTGCCATTGAGGATCGCCTCGCACGGATTAAGGTATTCATTGATCAGGCCATCAGTTGACCAGGTCAGGTTATATTTCAAACGGTTGGTCGGGTTTTGCGGCAATGCGCCGACGCGCAGACGCAGCTTTTTGACCGTATCAAACCGTTTGAACAGATCATGGGCGGCGATTGAAATGAATCCCGGTGCCAAACCACATTGCGGCACGAACGCACCAGCCGCACCTTTGGAAATTTCACGAATAGCACGGGTGGTTTCGACATCTTCGGTCACATCGAAATAGGATGCCCCAACCGCGCGTGCGACCCGGGCAATCGCAACATTAAGATAGAACGGACATGTCGACAAAATGGCGTCGTGCCCGGTTGCCACGTCGGTCAGTGCGGCTTCATCGGTGACATCGACCTTGATCAGGGTTGCCGCATGATCCTGGGCACAAAATTCAAGCATTTCGCCATTGGCATCGGCAAGCGTCACCGCATAGTCGCCACTTTCATTAAGCATGACTGCCGCCATACGGCCGATTTTGCCCGCACCAAGAATCAAAATCTTTTTCATTTTCTCTCACTCCCGACTGAACTGACACCTTTGCGATGGATGTCGTTGCTGCCCTGATAACGTTTTGTTGTTTACCCCTTGATGCTCCGCCGCTGGACTAACGCTTGCAACCCGGCAATACTGTCAAAACAATTGAATAACCCGTCATTTTTATGGGTATCACCGATGAAACGTCGCCTTGATGAAACCGACCGCCGTCTGATCGCCAAATTGCAGGAAAATGCCCGCATTCCGACTGCCGCCCTTGCACGCGAAGTCGGCCTGTCGCGCAGCGCCGTTCAGGAACGCCTCGAACGGTTGGAAAAATCACAAACCATTACCGGCTATACGGTACAGCTTGGTGATGCGGCACGACCGGTTCTTCTGGCCGAAGTCATGATCCAGCTTGAACAAAAACAGTCTGCGGGCGTGGTCGGTGCCTTGCAGAAAATACCGCATTGCATTCGGTGTCTGGCGATATCGGGGGAATATGATCTGATTGCCGAAGTTGCCGCCGACACACCGGAAGAACTCGACGGTGTGCTTGACCGGATCGGCGGGCTTAGCGGGATAAAACGCACTTCAAGTTCAATCATCCTTTCAACCAAGTTCGATCGCCGCTAAGATGCCAGTTGAGGTTGGGGAACCTCTTGTCAGAAAGAAAACCGAGTGACATCCAAACGCAGATATTCTGTCCTTTCTGTTCTTCTTGCCAGTTTTATCGGCACCAGTGTCTTTGGCGTTGGCCTTGCCCTTTATGTCGGCCTTGGCACGGCCTATGAAAACACCCGCAATCTTTGGCTTATGCTGGCCGATATCGACCTGACATCGGTTCAGCGCACCATGCATGAACGCATGAGCGAAGTTGACGAACGGTCCAACTGGGTCGCCCGACAGGTTGCCGATGGCAATCTTGATCCAAGCTTCCAATACGGCTGGACCAACGCCATGCGGGCGCTGGCGGCGGCGGATATGGATGTAATGGCCTATGGGCTGGTAACCGGTGATCGGCAATTTATCGGTTTTAATCCCGATGATATGAGCGAAATACGCCGCACCCTGCCCCAGGATGACATGCTGTTTTCGGAACTGGCACAAATTCGTGGCCCGGTGGCCAACCGCACCGGTTTCCCGCGCTGGGATCCGTATTTCAATCGCACGGTCCTGACCAGCTGGGTGCCGCTTTTTTATGACGGGCACTATCTTGGTACCTTCATACAGTATCTGTCGCTGTCCAATCTGTCGGAAAGCCTGATTCGCGGCCGTGAAGATTTGCCCGGAACGCCATTTATCCTGATCGGTGGCAATCGCGTGATGGCCCATCCCGATTTGCGCGACTGGGGTGAAAATACCGCCAACAAGCTGATCAACGGGGCCGATATTGCCCGAAGCCCGATTCCATTGCCGACCATCCATGATATCGGCGATCCGGTTCTGGCCAATATCGGCAAGTCCGAACGCATCAGGACCGACGAAAAGGATGCCCGCCAGAATACCGGGCTGCGTCTGGCGGGGCTTGAAGTTGATGGCAGATACCATCTGATCGTCACCCGTCAGGTTCTCAATGCGCCGATCTCGCCGGTCATCATCGGTATGCATTTCACCGAAGAATTGTTTGACGATGAATGGGACAGGCTTGTTCTGGCCTCGATCCTGGGTGGCGGGGTGTTCATTCTGGCTGTTATTGTGGCGATTATATTGTCCAAACAATTCACCAAACCGATCCGCCGGTTTGCAGCCGCCGCGCGTGCATTTGAAGATGACGACATCGCATCAATCGATGTGCCGCAACTGTCGGGCAGCCGTATCCGTGAATATGACGATGCGGCACGATCGTTCAATCACATGATGATGGCGGTTCATGACCGCGAACGCATCACGAGCCTGTTTGGTAAATTCGTGCCCCAGTCGATTGCCAAAAAGCTTCTGGCATCGGGAAATGATTCCGGGGTCCTGCCACCGCAGCAATCCGAAGCAACGGTTCTGTTCATCGACATTGCCCATTTCACATCCATGTGTGAAAGCCTGCATCCGAACCAGATCATTGCAATGCTCAATGATTACTTTGATTGCGCAACGCAGATTATCGAATCACATGGCGGCATCATCACCCAGTTTCAGGGGGATGCGATCCTTGCGGTCTATAACGTGTTTGATGATCTTGAACATCACGCCGATGCTGCACTCGACAGCGCCATCGCCCTGCAAAACGAAGTATCGAACCGCACCTTTGAAGGATTGAACATTCAGGTGCGCTGCGGGGTAAATACCGGAACAATGGTGGCCGGGAATGTCGGGGCCAAGGCACGCCTGTCCTTTACCGTGCATGGGGATGCGGTCAATACCGCATCGCGCCTTGAACAGGAAAACAAGGTGCTGGGCACGCGCATTCTGATTTCAGACAGCACCCGCAACCTGCTGACCGATCCGAACCGCGTCATCAAGGCCGGTGATGTTCTGTTGCGGGGCCGTCACAGCAAAACCGAACTGTTCACCACAAACGGGTAAGCAGCCCCCACACACCATCGATAAAAAAGGCGACCGCAATATTGAAACTGCGGTCGCCTTTGATTTTGCCATCGTGACAAACATGAAAAAAACAAAACGCCGCATTGGATGAACCGATGCGGCGTTTTGTAAAACCTTTGAGAACAAGGTACCGGGAATTAACCCTGGCGCGCCTTGAAACGCGGGTTCTTTTTATTGATCACGTATACGCGGCCACGGCGGCGCACGATACGGCAGCCTTTTTCCCGCAGCTTCGCGGATTTCAATGAGTTCCGGATCTTCATAATCTTAAACCTTAGAAACTTGGCCCCTTCGAGGAAGCCGGAAAATAGAAGTACGACATGCCCCTGTCAACACTAAAAACAGGTTGCGGCGACAGAAATTGGAACAAATCCCGTCAAAGTCGCCTGCAGCAGTCTGAAACCTGAGCGATCAGTTGATCGTTGCGTAGAACCGATAAAAGGCCAGCGAGCCATTTTCAAGCATTTTTACGCGATTCATCCACATTTCCATCTCTGGAAGCAGATAATCCATCACATCGGGGTCCAAACCGCTTTTCTGAATATCCGACAGCATGGTCATCCAGGCCTGTTTGATATGCACAAGATGGGTTTCCGACTCATCCTTGGCGATGCGGATATCAAATTTGAGCTGTCCCAGACGGGATTTGTATTCCTGTGCAGTCCAGGGGAAAAGATCATCCCCTTCGAGCTTGGCCCATTGCGCAAGCCCGTCCTCGTCAAGATCGCGGGTCAGGACATAGTCCGTCAAAAGAATCTGGCCCTGTTCGCGCAACGTCCCGGCCAGTTCGCCCAGAAACGTCTCTTTGCCCGGCACCTTGTAAAGTTCGCCAAACGAATAGACGACGTTGAAATAGCCTTTGCGCAGTTCGGGTTTTTCGGGATCGAATTTCTGAACGGGGACCTTTTTCTGGACACCGGCATGAACGGATCGCTCCATCCCCAACAGTGCCAGTTCCCCATCCTGCTCATAGGCGGTCACCCAAACGCCAAGCCGGTCTGCAAGAACACGCGCAACCCCGCCAAGCTTTGCCCCGATTTCAAGACAGCTGAGCGTTTCATCAAGCGCAAGCGGCTTTGCCAGTTCAAGGGCGTAATCATGCCCGCCCGGGATCATGATCCCGTGATCAAACAGCTTGTCATACAACCTGATTCGCTCGGGTGGCCACCGCCCGATTTCGTCATCAAGATCAAGTTCGCCCAGTTCCGGTTCAACCGGACGCGCCAGCCACACACGCATTTTGCGCAGCCAGTCGGCATAGGCGTCTATTTCAAGCTGAAGCAGATAATATTCAACCGGGTCGTCATAGCCTTCCCACTTGGCACGCAAACGGGTCCCAAGGCCAAGATGATGCCCGGGCGGCATCTCGAACTCGGACGCAGTCCCCTGCCCGCCATCTTCGGACAGTTCGCCGTCATCGTCGGCTTTGCGTTGCCAAAATTTGAGTTTCAAGACGGCTACCTGCTTATTCGAAATGCGTGCTTACGTGATTCTTGCAAAATATGACAAATAGGCAAAAGTGACAACGTGTTAAGATTTCAATCATATGATTGCACCCGTCACCGCCGGCAGTAAAATCCATGCTGGCTGATCGCGCGCACCGGAACGTTTGTCAGGACAGGAATCTACATAAGACATGAACCAGGATCGTCTTGGCATCTATTACAGCATGCTGAACATTGCGCCAGGCGCGAGCGCAAAGGAAATCAAGCTCGCCTATCGCAAACTGGCATTTGAATATCATCCGGACCGCAATACCGATCTTGATGCCGAAGAAAAATTCAAAGACATCACCGAGGCCTATGAAATCCTGATTGGTGAACGCAAGCCCCCTGCACAGCCATCGGGCAACAACACCAGTCGGCCAAATGACGGCACAAAGGGCAAAACAGCCGCGTCTGAAAAGCCAACTGCATCCGGCTATGGCCAGAATGCAACCGGTGCGCAAAATGCGAACCGCACCAGACAAGGCTTTGCTGGAACCGGACGCAAACAGGAAAAGGCCAAGACCGGTACGGACGAAAAAACCGCCCGCGCCAATCAGGCCTATCGCGAACAGCAGGCCAAAACCGGCACGCGCAAAAGCAACATCCATCCCGGCGCCCGGCGCCATAACCGCAAAAAAGCCGATAGCAACGCCCAGGGTTTCATTGCCTGTGCGGCAACCGGTGTGGTTTCAGCCCAGCCAAGGCAGGTCGAATTCAAGATCGTTCGCGGTTTCCTGAATTCCTGCAAAACCGAAACGCTAACCGCCAATCTGGCCCCCAAGGGGGCAAAGCGGATGGCGCTTAAGGCAAGTTTCATTACATGGCTTCGCGGTTTCTGGGGATGGCGCAGCATCGTCCCGGCATGGAAAGCCATTCTTGGCAACATGCGCGGCGGCACCTTCCCGCCCGAAGGCAATGCCAAAATGCTGTTTGCCCATGCCAATGCCTTTGAACGTGCCGGCAACAAGCCGCTTGCCCGCGCAGTATTGATGCAGGCACTTGATTTCATCGGCACCAACAGATCGGTTCTTGCCGAACAAATCCGCGCCAGTTTGCGGCGTCTTGAAGATGGCAGCCCAACCCGGCGTGTCCGCGATGAATGGAAACGCGCAGGGATGCTTGATGCACTTTTGCATCTGAGCCCGTTATTTGTCCTGATTTTTGCGGGTCTTCTGGCATTTGGCCCGGGTCAGGGATTTGTCACCCGCGAGATCCCCGAACTGGTGGCAAAACAGGGCAGCCAGATCACCAAGCAGGTCAAACAACTGATCGGTGAGGATCGCGATCCCTATTATGTTGATCGCGAACTTCTCAATATGCGTGACGGGCCAAGTGTGAATAACAAAATCATCCGCCGCCTGACGCGTTTTGAAACGGTTTATATTGCCGGTGACAGCCAGGGTTTCTGGATTGAGGTTGAAACCACGATTGGCGAAAACGGCTTTGTGAACCTTGATGCGCTGGTTCCGGGCAACGGATCGACTGCGCGCGATAACTGGTGTGCTACAAACAAATGCGACTGACCGAAACATTCCGGTCAGTCGCACAACAGACTTCTAATCTGTAGGTCCCGTTTGCGCCCAGGCGGGCACTTATCCCTTGGTCGGGATCGCTTTCAGGGCCGCTAGCAGATAATCCCAGAAACGTGCGACACTGGGCACATGAACACATTCATCCGGGCTGTGTGCGCGCTTGATGGTCGGGCCGAACGAAACCATGTCCCAATGCGGGTATTTCGCGCCAAGAACACCGCATTCAAGACCGGCATGGATCACGCGAATTTCCGGATCCTTGCCAAACATGTCGCGATGTACCAACTTCATCATTTCGACAACTTCGCTATTGGCATTGGGTTTCCAGCCCGGATAGGCATCCCCCCACGCCACACTCGCCCCGATCAGCTCAAACACCGCAGTTGCCGCTTCGCGAATGGCATCACGGGCCGAATTGATCGAACTGCGCGCAGACAAGGTCACCTTGGCCGTGCCGTCCGCTACCTTGACAATCGCTAGATTGATCGAGGTCTCAACCACCCCTTCAACCGATGTGCTCATGGCCTGGACACCATTGGGCGCACCGACACAGGCATTGTTGAATTTCTTTGAATCGGCTGCACTCATTGCCGTTTCGGGCAAATCGGCATCTTTCGATGCAATCGCGAAATTCGGCTCAATCGCGCCAATTTCATCACGGACATCGCCGGCAAATGCCTTAAGCGCGGTGTCAAATCCGCCAATCTTGCTTTCGGGCAGAACAATGGTGGCAAAGGATTCACGCGGGATGGCATTTCGCGCCGTACCCGCATTGATCGCAACGATCCGGGCATCAAAATCACGAATGGCCGTGCGCAGGAAACGTGCCATCAGCTTGTTGGCATTGCCCAGACCAAGAATGATATCGATGCCTGAATGACCACCCTTAAGCCCGGTCAGGGCAATGTCGCGGGCCACATATCCGGCACCGATTGCTTCGGGGCTGTAATTGAAGGTCGCAACAAGGTCTCCCCCACCGGCACACCCGACACACAGTTCATATTCATCTTCGGTATCAAGGTTCAGAAGGATTTCACCCTTAAGACGCCCCGGCTCCAGATTCATCGCACCGGTCAGGCCGCGCTCCTCGTCGACCGTAAACAGCAATTCAAGCGGTCCGTGCTCAAGCCCGTCTTCGGTCATGAAGCCCATCATGGCAGCAGCACCAATACCGTTATCGGCACCAAGCGTGGTGTTGTCGGCCGTGATCCATTCCCCGTCCATCTGCATCCGGATCGGGTCGGTGTCAAAATTATGGGTCGAACCGGAATTGGCCTGGGTGACCATATCCACATGCGCCTGAAGGATCGTCATTTTGCGATCTTCGTAACCCGGTGTCGCAGGAACACTGATCACAAGGTTCTGGCCACTGTCACGAAAATGCGAAAGCCCCTTGTCATCCGCCATTTTTTCAAGCAGCTGAAGCACTGCTTCTTCCTTGGTTGACGGGCGTGGCGTATCACAAAGTTTCTGGAAATTTTCCCAGATTGCGACCGGCGCAAGTTTGCTGATCTCGTTCACGGTGGCGCTCTCCTGTTTGATCTGTTCAGTGTGTTTGAACTGAATATTGTCGGTTATGCGGTTTCGCGGGTTCTGACTGTTGATTACCCTATCACCGGCCGAATTTAAAGGGCATCTACGTGTTTTTACGCAACGCGCAACCAAACCGGCAAAAGGCCTTGGCCCATCGCAGAAAACGGCTCAAACCCGGCGTTTGGCGCAAATTGCTGCTGTGTTAATCAACACCAACCGTCGTGCTGCGCCGTTGCAACAGCATGACATCGCGCCACTGCCCGGCCATCGGACCGTATCCCATACGGCCGAGTCCGCGACGCAAACCGACTTCGGCAAATCCGTGTCGTTTATGAAGTGCGATACTTGCGATATTTTCCGGAAAAATACCGGCCTCAAGCGACCAGATACCTTGGGCCTCGCTTGCCGCAATCAGGGCACCAAGCAATACCGTTCCAATCCCCTTTCCCTGAGCATCCGGATCGACATAGACCGATATTTCGGCAACACCGCGATAAACACAGCGACTTGAAACCCCGGACAATCCGGCCCAGCCGACAACCCGGTCCGCTTGATCGCAGGCAACCAGACGGCATTCATTCAAATGTCCGCTATCCCAATCATCCCATGTCCCGGGATGATCCTGAAACGTTGCATTTCCGGTGCGGATCCCGCGCCCATAAATCTCGATCACAGATGCCCCGTCTTGCGGGGTCATGGCACGGACAATCATGCTTCGCTCTCCTAATCGTCAATGGTGTGGCACCAAAGGACGGGGCAAATCGCAACAACCTGTCGCTTTAAACGAAAAAGCACCAATCGCGCATGTGATCAAGTCCGCCGTCAAAGGCGGCTGCGCGAAACAGCCCCTAGTTTTCAGGATCACGTTCAAAGGTTTTGAAAATCATGCGATCGCGGCCGGCATCCTTGGCCTCATACATTGCTTCATCGGCCAGTGCCATCGCATCGGCCAGATCAACAGACTTGTGTCGGCCTTCACCGCCAACGGTGGCCCCGAAACTTGCCGTCACCTTGACGAGTTCCTTGCTGCCCTTGGATACCGGGACTTCAATCGCGCGGATCATATTGGACAGACGTTCACCGATCCGTTTCGTCACCGCGGCTGTTGCAGATGGCAGAAGAACTGCAAATTCTTCACCCCCGAGACGCACAACAAGGTCATCGTCACGCAGGGCCTGACGCAGGGTTTCGGCCACCTTTTCAAGCACCCGGTCACCAATCGCATGTCCATATGTGTCGTTGATGTCCTTGAAATAATCCAGATCAAGAATGATCAGACCAAAGACCCAGCTTTTATCTTTAAGGTGGCGAATTTCGCGCAGGCGACTGACCGCGATTTCAAAGCCGCGCCGGTTAAGGGCACGTGTCAGCGGATCGGTTGATGCAAGGGTATCAAGCATCTGCTCCTTGCGCTTGTGATCGGTGATATCGGTCGCCGACACCATGATCCCGCCGCCATCCATCATATTCATACGAATGTCGGCCAAACGCCCGGACGGGGTTTGCATTTCATCAAGTGTCGAATGACCATGCCCGTTCAGCTTCATCCGCGCACAGCATTCATAAAGTGCCGATATATCAAATGCCGGTGCATCGCCATCGGTATTGGGCACACCGAACATCCTGGCAAATTCATAGTTGTGATTGATGACATGCAAATCTTCGTCAAGCATCGCCACCGCGGATGGCACAAGCCGGATCACCTCGGTCACGGCATGTTCAAGACTTGCCTTTGCACGTACAAGTTCGTCATTCATTTCGACTTCGTCGCGCACATCATGTGCGGTCGTCAAAACAGCGGGCTTGCCATCGTGCCACAAAATGCGCTCGTCCGTCAGATCGCGCCAGACGGAACTGCCATCATCAAGAATGTCGCGCACCCGGTGGCGATCGCCGTGGCGTTCCCCGCTCAGGATACCGGCAACATGTTTAAGGGCGCGCGGGCGGTTTTGTTCGGGGATAAACCGCAAAACATTGGGATTTTCCATGAACTTGCTGGCATTTTCCGCCCCCATCAGATGGGCGAACGCATCATTGACGTATAATGCTGTCATATTGCGATGAACCATGACCCCGATAAAGGACCGCCCCAGCATGTGATCAACCTGCATGGCGGTTGTGCCATTGTCGATCATTTGCGCTGTGGTCAGGACCGCATTGCCCTGATCCCATTCCACGGTTTCGTCGCTGATTTCCATCCAGACCGGGGTGCCGTCGGTACGGATATTATAGACTTTCTTCCAGCCGTGAAATCCGTTGCTTTCCTGGAACCCTTCGGCCAGCTTTTCAGCTTCGTGGTGGAAACTTGGCGGGATATACTGACGCATGTCAGGTTCGCTCATGAAATCCTGGACATCACGGCGCCCCAACATCTTCGCATAGGCATCATTGACATACACAGCCTGCAAGTCCTTGTGTACGACAACTCCTACGCGTGATCGTCCATACAGACGTGCGATTTCTGTTGGCTCGAACCGCATCAACGTCTTGTTTCCCCCGAAACCCTGAAATCCAAAACCACACGATATGCCACCATGCAGCTTGATTGGTGCCTTAAATACTACAACAGTTCAGGTATAATTAAAACCGAGGGATGCCCTACCTATCCCTACGAACACCCCGCAAACAGCAGGTTCAGGCCGCCCACCACCTTGAGATTCACCAAATACATACATAAGAATAAAAAAATATTACCATGAGTTTAGATTGTCTTAGATCACTCTCCTTTTGCATTGTAAACCCTTTAGCCTGATATACGGACAATGACCGAACAAAAACACGCACGCCCACGACTATTTCACATTCTTGACCAAAAACGCGGATGGGATGGATATTTCAAACTTGATGTCTATCGGCTGCAACATGACAAATTCGATGGCGACAAAAGCGCGATCCTTGAACGCGAAGTTCTTGAACGCGGTCATGCCGTCGCACTTCTGCCCTATGACCCGGTGCGCGACGAGGTTGTCCTGATTGAACAGTTTCGCCCCGGCACCCTGTCAGTCCAAAACCATTATCCGGACATGCCGGTCTGGCTGACGGAAATTGTTGCCGGCATTATCGAAGACGGCGAAAGCGCAGAAGACGTCGCACGCCGCGAAACGATCGAGGAAGCCGGTTGTGAAATCATCGGCCCGCTTGAACTGATTTCGCGATATTATGTCACGCCGGGCTGCTCAAGCGAGACAGTGACCATGTATTACGGGCGGGTCGACACATCCAAAGCCGGTGGCATTCACGGTCTTGCAGAAGAAGGCGAAGACATTCGCGTCTTTACCGTCAGTGCCGATGAATGCTTTGCCATGTTGCAGAATGGACAACTCTGCAATGCAACAGCGACGATTGCCGTACAATGGCTTATGCTTCATCGCGACCGCATCCGCAGAGAAGCAGGCGTCTAGCGGATTTTCCGGATATTCGGAGATATGACATATTTCACACAAACTTTGCGTTATAATTTTCAAACCATCTTGACTTTTGTGTAATAAAGCCCCAATCAACAACTAATCAAATTTTGAACTCACCACGTTTGGAGTCTGTCATGGACATTCGCAATGGCACCATCGAAGCCATTGGCCGCACCCCGCTTGTGAAACTGAAAAAGGTTTCCGAGCTGACGGGTTGCACCATTCTTGGCAAGGCGGAATACGCAAACCCGGGCGGCTCTGTCAAAGACCGTGCGGCTCTTGCCATCATCCGCGACGCAGAGGCCCGCGGCCTTTTGAAACCGGGCGGCGTTATCGTCGAAGGTACGGCCGGCAATACCGGTATCGGCCTTGCTGTTGTCGGCAACGCCCTTGGCTATCGCACCGTTATCGTCATTCCGGAAACCCAGAGCCAGGAAAAGAAAGATCTTCTGCGTCTTCTGGGTGCGGATCTGCGCGAAGTTCCGGCCGTCCCCTATCGCGATCAGAACAACTATGTTCACGTATCGCGCCGTCTGGCCGAAGAACTGGCAAAAACCGAACCCAACGGCGCAATCTGGGCCAACCAGTTTGACAACGTTGCCAACCGTCAGGGTCATATCGACACCACGGCCCCCGAAATCTGGGAACAGACCGATGGCAAGATTGATGGCTTTATCTGTGCCGTTGGCACCGGCGGCACGCTTGCCGGTGTGTCGATGGGCCTGAAAGAGCGCAACAAGAACATCCAGATCGGCCTTGCTGATCCGATGGGTGCGGCTCTTTACAGCCACTATAAATTCGGCGAACTGAAATCCGAAGGCAGCTCGATCTCCGAAGGGATCGGCCAGGGCCGCATCACTGCGAACCTTGAAGGCATCGAGATTGACCACCCGTTCCAGATTTCCGACGAGGAAATGCTACCGATCGTCTTTGACCTGCTTAAGGAAGAAGGCCTGTGCATGGGCGGTTCGACCGGGATCAACATTGCCGGTGCGGTGCGGCTTGCCCGCGAACTCGGCCCGGGCAAAACCATCGTCACTGTTCTGTGTGATCTTGGCACCCGGTATCAGAGCAAACTCTGGAACCCGACCTTCCTTAAGGAAAAAGGTTTGCCGAGCCCCGACTGGCTCTAGGACCATTTGATTTCTGAAACGCAAAACCCCGCCAGAATATCTGGCGGGGTTTTGTTATATGCGCTCGAAATTTTTCCGCCATCAGGTCGCATCGACCAATTCACCCTTTACGGCATTTCCACCGGCACCCTGACCGCGATCACCAGATGCCTTGGCGGCCAGCCGCCACAAATGGATACCGCACAGCAAGGCACAGAACAGCAACGCCACGGCAAATCCCGCCACCGCGTTCCATCCTCCGTGATCCCAGAACCATCCGCCAACCGATCCCATGATGCTTGATCCCAGATAATATGTCAGAAGATACAGCGACGATGCATGGCCCTTTGACGTCTCGGCAAGACGACCAACCCAGCCACTGGCAATCGAATGGGCAACGAAAAAGCCGCTGGTCAAAACCACAATACCGCCAATGATCCCGCCCAGACTGTCAAGCATCGTCAGAACAATACCAAGCCCGGCCAGCAGCACACCAACCACCAGCACCGGCCCGCGCCCCAGCCGATCGGAAAGCGCCCCGGCAATCGACGACATCACCGACCCGCACAGATAGACAACAAAGATCAGGCCGATCTGACTTTGGCTCAGGCTATAGGGTTCATCAGAAAGCCGGAACCCGACATAGTTAAATACCGTGACAAAACACCCCATGGCAAAGGCGCCAATCAGAAACACATATGGCAGGCCTGCATGTTTAAGATGCCCGCCCCAGGCCCTCAGGTGATAGCGCACCTGAAATCCCGGGCGCCGGACAAAGTTGCGCGATGCTGGCAACAAAACAGCAAAACCAAGGGCCGCAAGCAAACCGAACGCCCCCATCGCACCAAGGGCCGTATGCCAGCCAAACATGTCGGTCAGAAAACCGATCACAACGCGGCCACTCAAGCCCCCGATTGCGGTCCCGCTGATATAGATGCCCATCGCCATGCCCAGCCCCTTGGGGTCAATTTCTTCGGCCAGATAGGCCATGGCAACCGCAGGCACACCACCAAGAATAAGCCCCTCAAGCGCGCGCAACACCAGAAAGGCATGCCAGTCTGACAAAAACGGCGCAATCAGGTTCAGGATCGATGCCACACACATTGACACCAGCATCAATTGTTTGCGCCCGGCGGCCTCTGATACCGCACCGGCCAACAAAATGGCAAAGGCCAAAAACCCGGTCGTCAGTGACAATGCCAATGAACTTTCCGCCGGTCCGACACCAAAATGACTGGCCAGTTCCGGCAAAAGCGGCTGCACGCAATAAATCAGGGAAAAGGTCGCATATCCCGCAAGGAAAAGGGCAACACTGATACGGCGGAATGCCGCCGATCCCGGACTGATCCAGACCGGTTCGGATGACATTTGCGCATTGGTGGACGCGAGCGGGCTTTCAGCACATTGAGGGGACGTGCTGTCATCATCCGCCGTATCAGCAGCGACTTTTGAATGTGGCTCAGGTTTTTGATCCCGAGAAACAGACATTTGCGACCTCTTTTGGAAGGGTTCTTGGGGTGTGCTTATGATTGCATTCCACGCGCCATCCGTCCAATATATGAAACAGTCATTTTTGATATGTTTTGGATATACCACCGATGGAACTGCGCCATATCCGTTACTTTCTGGCTGTTGCCCGTGAAGGCAATTTTACCCGTGCAGCTGCGCGGATCGGCATCGGTCAGCCCCCGCTTAGTCAACAGATCCGCGATCTTGAAACCGAAATCGGTACCGCCCTTTTTCATCGTGTACCCCATGGCGCCGAACTGACCGAGGCCGGGGCGGCATTCCATGACGTGGTCGCGCAATTCCCCGATCTGGCAGAACGGGCCATTCGTGCCGCCCGTCGCGCCGGGCGCGGTGAAACCGGCACCATCCGGGTTGGATTTACTGCATCGGCGGCCTTCAGCCCGTCGGTTCCCGGTGTCTTTCGCGATTTCAGACGTGCCTTTCCGGCTGTTGAGATGACGCTCGAAGAAAGCAACTCGGCCCAGCTTGTCACCCGGCTTAAGGAAGAACAGCTTGATGCCGTCTTCCTGCGTCAGGATGCCATTGCCGATGACGGCATTCGTCTGCATGTGATTTCGTCCGGTCCGATGGTTGTGGTGTTGCCTGCCGGACATCCGGCGGCAAAACATGATAAAGTCTCACTTTCTCAATTGCGCGATGATGCCCTGATCCTGACGCCCCGCGATGTCGGCCCGACACATTATGACAAGGTGGTCAGTGCATGCCGCAATGCCGGGTTCGAACCCCAAATGGGCCAGATCGCCCCGCAACTCGGATCAGTCATCAACTTTGTGGCGGCCGAACTTGGCTTTTCACTGGTGCCCAAACCCATGACACAACTTCAGGCCAATGGCGTTGTCTATCGCGAAATTGATGGTGAAGTCCCGATTGCCGAATTGTCGCTGGCCTATCGCAGCAACGACATTTCCATCGCCCTTCGCAATTTCGTCAGCCGCACCCTTGCCGCCCATCGGTCATTTTCCGAACCCGACGCGGATTGAGCCATAACAGGACTGGCAAGACGATGATTTCGGGCTAGATTAATGCCAACTGTGAAATCAGGCGCCCCGCAAATGCGATGTCGGCGCCAAACCGAAAGTCTGGCTGATGCTACGATATTCCCTTCTTGATCTTTGCCCGGTGAATGCGGGCGAACATCCCTCTGATGCGCTTCGCAATACACTTGATCTTGCCCAACATGCCGAAAAGCTTGGCTATCATCGCTATTGGCTGGCCGAACATCACAATATGCCCGGCATTGCCAGTGCCGCGACATCGGTCGTGATGGCCCATGTGGCGGCGGGCACCAAAACCATCCGTGTCGGTTCGGGTGGGGTGATGTTGCCCAACCATGCGCCGCTGGTGATTGCCGAACAGTTCGGAACCCTTGATGCGCTGCATCCCGGGCGGATTGATCTGGGCATCGGTCGCGCACCGGGCACGGATCAGCGTACCGCCGCCGCCCTTCGCCGTGACATGCACGGGTCCGAAGAACGCTTTATTCAGGATGTGTTGCAGGTTCAGGCGTTCCTCGCCCCGCTCGAGGGCAATCCGCCGATCCGCGCCGTTCCGGGCTACGGATCGCAGGTCCCGATGTGGCTTTTGGGAAGCAGCCTGTTTTCGGCTGATCTTGCTGCCCGTCTTGGCCTGCCCTTTGCCTTTGCATCGCATTTTGCGCCTGACATGCTGATGGATGCGCTGTCGCTTTATCGTCACCGGTTCGAGCCAAGCGAACAGCTTGATAAACCCTATGCGATTGCCGCCATGGGATTCTTTGCAGCTGACAACGACGAGGAAGGCGAATATCTGGCGACCTCGATGCAGCAGCAATTCCTGAACCTGCGGCGTGGCACGCCGGGTCAGTTGCCCAAACCGGTCAAGGATATGGACGAAATCTGGAACCGGGTCGAAAAGGCAGGCGTTGATCACGCCATGCGTTATGCCGCAATTGGCGGGCGTGACACGGTTCGCAAAAAATTGCGCGAATTTGCCTATATGACAAAGGCCGATGAAATCATGGTTACCGCCAACATCTATGATCAGGCCGCGCGTCAGAAATCCTTTGCCATTGCCGCCGAACTGTTTGGTGAAATGAACGCACAAGGCGACAATAAAGACTGCGCCTGATCACGAATTTACGCAATGCGATCAATCACATCAAAACGCCGGGCTCCTTCCGAACCCGGCGTTTTGATTTCATCATACGAAATACCAGATTTCCACTACTTGCGCTTGCATCATAGCTCGGACAATATGCGCATCCCGTCGACGTCATCGACGGCAGCCCCATTTTTTCAAAAGGTTATGGTGCGCCACCCATGAGCGACTTTTTGTTGGCCGCGTTGCCGATCGCAACCATCCTGTTTCTGATGATCAAGATGAACTGGGGGGCTGCGCGTGCCGGCGCGGCTGCGTGGTTTGTCACCGCCGTCATCGCCGTGTTTTTCTTTGGTGCACCAACCGACATGCTCGTCATCGCCCAGGCCAAGGGCGTGATGCTGGCACTTTATATCCTTTATATCGTCTGGGCGGCCCTGATCCTTTACTTCGCGGCCGAAGAAGCCGGTGCGATCAAAACCATCGGGCGTGCCATCCGGTCACTGACCGATGATCGACCGCTTCAACTGCTTATTCTCGGCTATGTTTTTGCAAGCTTCCTGCAAGGGGTTGCTGGGTTCGGCGTTCCGATTGCCGTGGTTGCACCATTGCTTTTGGGCATGGGCTTTTCGCCGGTACTGGCGGTTGCTGCCCCCATGATCGGTCATAGCTGGTCGGTGCTGTTTGGCAATATGGCAACATCGTTTGAAGCATTGATTGGTGTGACCGGTATTCCCGGCACCGAACTGACCCATTATTCGGCGATCCTGCTTGGCCTTTCCGGCTTTACTTGCGGGGCGGCAGTCTTGTGGCTTGATGGCGGTTTTCGCACCATTCGCCGGCGGATTGTCCCGCTGGTACTGATTTCGGGCGTGATGGGCGTCGTGCAATATTGCATGGCCAATTACGGTGTATGGACGCTTGGTGGATTGACCGGCGGGATTGCGGGACTTGTAACATCGATCATCGTCACCCGGTTCTGGAAATCTCATCCCGATGATGTCGCCGAACAGGTCCATGATGATCATGCCCACATGCCATTGATCGAGGCATTGACACCTTATCTGGTCTTTATCGTGCTGGTGACCGTGGCAACCTTTGCACCGGGGGCTGAAGACTTCCTGGGCAAAGTCCGCTTCACCCTTGATTTCCCGGAAACATCGACTTCGCTTGGCTGGGTCATTGGTGCGGAAAGTGCCAAGGCGATTGCCATTTTCGGCCATCCGGGTGCGCTTCTGCTTTATACCGCGGCCATAAGCTTTGCCTTTTTCAAATTGCGCGGTCGCTATGATGACGGGATTGGCAAGCGGATCTGGCAACGCACGCTCAAAAGCGGCCTTCCGACCAGTATTGGCATGGTACCGGTCATCGGACTTGCCATCATCATGGATCATGCGGGCATGACCTATGCCCTGGCCGAAGGTGGTGCCGCGATCTTTTCCGGTGCCTTTGCCATCGCCTATCCAGTGATTTCACCGGCAATCGGCGCGCTTGGTGCCTTCATGACTGGCAGCACCAACAATTCCAACGTGGTGTTTGGCATGTTCCAGCGTCACACCGCCGAACTTTCGGGGCTTTCCACGGCCCTGATCCTTGCCGCCCAGGCCACCGGGGCGTCGCTTGGCAGCATGCTGGCACCATCCAAAATTCTTGTTGGCTGCTCAACTGTTGGCCTGTCTGGCAAGGAAGGCCCGGTGTTGTCGGTTGTCCTTAAAACTGGCGTGATCCTGACCGCGCTTTGCGGGTTTATGGCGCTTGGAATATTGCTGATTACCACCATGTACGGGGGCGCATGACATGAAACAGAAACTGTTTAACCCGGTCTTTCTGGTTCTGGCATCAATCATTCTTCCGATTGCCAGCTTCGAGGCAATGGTTATTGGCAGCATCGCTGCCAGCGATATCCTGTTTGCCCTGTTCTGCGCGGTCATGGCCCTGATCATTGTGCGCAAATAACAAACCCGCCGATTGAAAACCGGCGGGTCAGAATTGCAACTGCATCCGTTCTTATGGGCGGAATGTCGCCAGCTTCACCCCAAATGCGATGAATACCGCCCCCGTGGTTGCCTTGAGTACGCGCTGAAAACGGCCACTCCCGGCAAAACGGGTCAGTTTGGCCAGAAGCAGAATAATCGCCCCGAACCAGACGGCATTGATCGCCGCATGGACACAGACCAGCATGAAGGCTGCTGAAACCGCCCCTTCACCGGTCGGAATGAATTGCGGAAATGCCGCAAGATAGAAAATCGACACTTTCGGGTTCAGCGCATTGGTCAGGAACCCTTCACCAAACGCCATGATCAGGGTCCGCTTGCGTTTTGCCGGCGTGACTGGCCGCACCGTTTTCACCCCGCGCCAGGCTTCGCGCAGCGCCTTGAACCCGACCCAGCACAGATAGGCCGCCCCAAGCAGTTTGACGATCATGAAAGCCTGTGCCGATTGCACCAGAATGACCGAAATCCCCAATATCGATAAGGTACCGTGAATGTAAAACGCCGTGACAAATCCGGCGACATTGGCAAACCCGGCAGCACGCCCCGATGTCGGAACCGTTTTGGCGACCAGCACCCCGTTGGGCCCCGGCGACATCACCAGAAGCGATGTAACAAGTGCAAAACTTAAAATATGCGTCCAATCCATGGGGGGCTCCTTGCATCGCGGTTGCGCGGGGTGGCTTGCGAATCTCGACTATAGCTCCGCCCCGTGTTCCGGCAAGAAAATGATTGTGACCATGACATTTTCCCTGACACCAGCCCCATTGCCGTTCAGGGAAGATGATAACTTTTGGAAAAATGATAAAGAATAAAACTGGCCCCGCCCTGCTGGCAGCATTACGGTTTTTCCGAACAAAAAGTGATGTGGCAGAAAGCCATACACGCCGGGGCACAAATTTCCCCACGAGCTGACAGACCCCAACGCCTCATCAATGCATCAGCAAACCGCTGTAGCACACTGAGCCCTGCTGACCAGATTGAACATGCACACCAGCCAAATCATTCGCCCCGCATTCCTGTTCGCCGCAACCTTTATTGCATCCTCCGTTACCCATGCCGATGCGTTACAAACGGCCGACAAGTGGGGTGGTCACATCGACCTTGAAGGCAAGGCAGGCACCGACCGCAATCTTGGTGAAACAGACCTGTTCATTCCGCTTTGGCAGGACGATGACACCCTGACCTTCACCAGCATTCGTGCCCGCATGGATGACAATAACAGTCACGAAGGAAACTTTGGTCTCGGCATCCGTCAGATGCTTGATGCCGGATGGAACATTGGTGGCTATGGCTATTTTGACCGCCGCCACAGCCCATATGGCAACAAGTTCAACCAATTGACCTTCGGCGCTGAGGCCCTGTCACTTGATTGGGACTTTCGCGCCAATGCCTATCTCCCGGTCGGCACCACACAATATATGGAAGACAGTCTGAGCACTGTCGATGTCAGCGGCACCACCCTGATGTATCGCCAGGGAGAAGAACGTGCGTTGCGTGGCTTTGACGGCGAAATTGGCTGGCGCGTTCCGTTATTTGAAGTGGATGCCGGGCAGCAGCTTCGCGCCTATGCGGGTGGATATCGCTTTACCGAAAACAATGTCGATACCGTTCAGGGACCACGCGGGCGACTGGACCTGACCTTTGACGAGGTCCCCTTCTTGTGGGAAGGATCTCGTTTCTCCCTCGGGGCTGAAATTCAGCATGACAGCCCGCGCGGCACGCAAGGCTTCGCCAGCTTCCGCCTTCGCATCCCGTTACAGGGGTTTGGCGACGCACCAAAACCACGTCTGACGGCGATGGAACGCCGCATGACAGATCCGATCATCCGCGACATTGATGTCGTCAGCCAGGCCGGACAGTTTTCAGATGCAAGCGAAATCACCCAAACAGCAGACGGCGAAACGATCACGCTTCTGAACAGCGACTCAACATCGGCTGCCGATTTTGCCACCGCCATTGCCAATGCGGGCACAAACTCCACCGTCATATTGAGCGGCGCCTACACATCCATTAATTCCATGACAACCGTTCAGGATGGTCAAACCATTGTCGGGGGCGGCGCAATTGCGATTAAAACCCCGACGGGACGATCCGTTACGGTTGCCATCCCGGATGCGTCAATCTCGGGCGAAGGTGACAATGGCTCTGGCGGCCCCAACCGGTTTTTTGAAATGGCTGACAACAGTAGCCTGATCGGCGTAACGGCAAGCATCAACCGCGCTGGAAGCACCGTTATCGCGCATATAGATGGCAAGCAGAATGTCACAATTCGCGACAATACGCTGACCAGCACTGTAAGTGCATCAACCGCATCAGCCTTCTTGATCAAGAACAGCCATAACATCACCATTGACAGCAATGATGTATCCATTGTCGCCAATGGCAGCACCGGTCAGTTTATCGCTTTCACAGACAACAACTCGAACATAAGTGTGAATAACAACTCTGTCTCGATGACCGGATCAATCCTGACGACGGATCAACATTATATCTTGCTTGCCGGTGGGGTGACGATCAACAACCTGTCAGGCACCGGAAATAGATCCAACATCGCCAGATGCTATATCGTCAGCACCTACACCATTACCGGGTCAATCACGACAAACGGCACAACTTGCCCCTGACCTGACATCGCACAGTTCAATGATCGCGGCTTTGACTTGAATGTTCCTATTTTGTTCTTTATCATGTTCACATGAAGAACAACATCGCCCATAGCCCGGATCAGCCCCCTACCGCCATTTTTGATGATGGATGGTCAATGGCAGCCACTGATCTGAACATCTTGCCTGCCCGCGGACAAAAGGGACGCGGTGCGGTTTCCAATATTGACGGGCGATTTGAACGCCATACCCATCAGGCCATTGATGATGGATGGCTGGGCACATTGATGGAAGATCAGGACGCCCCACGTACCAAAACCACCCTTGGTATCGATGGTGCGCGGTCTGTCATTACAAAGAACCAAAGCCCGGATGTGCCATTTGATCGGTCGATCAACCCTTATCGCGGCTGTGAACATGGCTGTGTCTATTGCTTTGCCCGACCAACACACGCCTATCTTGGTCTGTCGCCGGGGCTGGACTTTGAAACCAAGCTGTTCTGGAAGCCAGAAGCCGCCAGCTTGCTCCGCAAGCAACTGTCTTCAAAAAGCTATCACCCCGAACCGATTGTGATCGGCACCAGCACCGATCCCTATCAGCCGGTTGATCGCGACAAGAAACTGACCCGCGATATCATCCGCGTATTGGCCGATTGCCAGCATCCCTTTTCGCTGATCACCAAAAGCGCGCTGGTGACGCGCGACATTGATCTGATTGCACCGATGGCGGCTCTGAACCGTGCGTCGGTCGCGGTATCGGTCACAAGCCTTGATCACCGGCTGTCCAATTTGCTGGAACCGCGCGCATCGGCGCCGCATCGCCGGCTTGAGGCCATCCGAAAGCTTTCGGATGCGGGTATTCCCGTCACCGTTCTGGCCGCCCCGATCATTCCCGGCCTTAATGATATGGAAATCGAAAAAATCGCCGCGGCCTGTGCAGATGCAGGCGCATCATCAATCAGCCATATCGTCCTGCGCCTGCCGCTTGAAATCGCCGATCTGTTTGAAGAATGGCTGACCGCCCATTACCCGAACCGCAAGAACAAGGTCATGTCGCTGGTCCGCCAGATGCGCGGCGGCGAACGATATCAGTCGGAATTTGGCAATCGGATGCGCGGCACCGGTCCGGTCGCGGATCTGATTGCCCATCGATTTGCCCTGGCCCGCAAGAAATATGGACTTACCGGCCGGTCACTGGACCTTGATTGCAGTGGGTTCAAACGCCCCAGCGCAGACGGGCAGATGTCGCTGTTCTAGCATCATCAGCAACATCGCCCCACGCCCGCGATCGACACATAATTTGGATCAATCAGATCAATCCGCGCGACGGATCAGCATCGTGCTTTTGCCGCCAACGGTCAGGCGCAACACTCCGCCATCATCAAATGCGTAACTCAGGATATGATGTTCAGGATCAATGATCTGTTTGTCTTCGATCTTGACCGCGCCGCTTGCGATCAGTTCGCCAGCTGCTGTGCTGGTCTCAGCAAACCCTGCCATTAAAATAAGCGGCACCACACCAATCCCGTCTTTTAGGGCATTAGGTGTGAAATCAAGTGTCGGCGTACGGTCGGCAATAGAGATATGGGTCATTTTCCGGTTTCCTTGTTGGCGAGGCCACCTCGGGCAAACCGGTTTATGGAAAAAACTAAGGCCGCCCTGGGGCAGCCGTTCTTGGTTATATTACAAACACATCAACAGGCGCCGCGCTATGTGCACGACGTAAAATAGGCGTTCTGATGTGTAACAATGTTTTCCATGCTTTTATGCATATGGCGCTTTTTTTATTTGGTCAACCTTATTCATCTGAAGCAACCTTAAGTAGAATATTTTGATTGAATCATAAGGTTTTTTGCATATACATTGTATATGGGTGGACGGATACGCGAAAGCGTTGTCTCACGCAAGGTGCGTGGGATCACCTGAAAGAAACGACGAAATGTCGAGTAACACTGTCTTCCACGTGAGGACCTAAGCGAGGCTTTGCGTCCACCCAACAAGTTTTGCGAGGATATTTTGACCGCTAACGGCCACTCAACAATCGACAATATCTGGATAACAAAAAAGTGCCGAATGAATGCGGAAACCCGGCTCAATCGCTATAGCACACTAGCTCACTTGCTAACTACATACTACTCTCTGCTACTGATAGTTTTCACAGTAGCTAACAACAGTCCCGATCAATATTTCCCAAAAATATCTTTGTGCCTGTCCATAGCAATACTCTGCTTATCCTTGGTAATGCATGGATTTAAATTCGGTGAAAGAGCGCTAATGCATAGGCAGTGCTATCTGAGCCTAAACGAGATTCTTTCTTCCAGCTCTACTGACGTAGAAAAAATATCGAAATATACGTCAATCATCGATGGATACCCAAACCACTCACACATCGATTATGTGTCATTGATTGTAATCAATAATTTTTCATCAATTAAAAAACTTAAAAACAGTGAAGGAGAAATTCACTGCTCAAAATCTCTAATTTCATTATTCGCATTTAGATGGATTGGTCTAATTTTTTTTATTATTCTCTCCGTATCTCTTCCACTCCTGTACTTTCTGAACAATTTACCGCATAACAATGCAAGCACATAAGATATTCCTAGAAAAATTTAGTAGAGAGCACCTCGAATATTTGTACGAGGAAAAAATATCTAACTCTCCAGCAATCGGATCTGATGGCACATCTCACAAGATGTTCTCAGAACAGCTACTTAATGAGCTAGACATTATATTACGGAAAATATTTTCTGAAGAATATCAGTTCACAAGATATAAAGAAAAACTGATAAGCAAGGGACCATTCAAACCGCCCCGACAAATTTCAATACCAACAATACGAGACAGACTCACCCTTAGAGCGCTAACAGAAATTCTGAACCAGGTATTTATCGATTCAAAAATAAGACCTCCACACGAATATATAAAATCCATTCAACACAAGTTAAGAACAGCACCTTCAGATTCATCTTTTATAAGAATAGATATTCAGAACTATTACCCATCAATTCCTCACGACATACTTATGTCTCGAGTGCGTTCTCGCATACGAAAGAAAGAGCTAGTTTCGCTCGTGATCCGCGCAATATCGACACCTACGGGTCAAAACAGCTCAAACACTTTGGGCGTCCCTCAGGGTTTAAGCATATCGAGCATTCTGTCCTCAATCTATCTAGCACTTGCGGATGAGCGCTTTTCAAAACTAGGGTTTTATCTTCGATATGTTGACGATATTTTATTGATATGCCCGACTTCTGAAGCAGAAAGTCTACTCAAAAAGATTACGAGTGAACTAAAAAGAAAGTACAAACTTACATGCCACGAGCTGAATAGTGGCACTCCAGGAAAAACACACATCTCCTCCATACATCAGGGCGTCGAATATCTCGGATTTGAAATAAGCTCCGAGACTACAAAAATCCGTACGTCTTCATACAAGAAGATTTTTACCACCCTAGCTAATCTGTTTAGCTCTTACCGACACAACAATAAGAGCGAAGCGAAGCTACTATGGCAACTAAACCTGAAAATCACTGGATGTTTATATAGTGGGAAGAGGTACGGCTGGTTGTTCTTCTTCGCGCAAACAGAGGATAAATCTCAAATTTCACGTTTGGACAACTTCGTAAAGCAACAGCTATTAAAGCACGACTTAGAAGTTTCACCACAGGATCTAAAGCGGTTCATCAAGGCCTATCACGAAATTCGATTTAACTTTGACGAAAGCTCATATTTCCCGAGGTTCGACGACTATACGATAGAAGAGATGATCGAGCTAATAAGCCTTTACGACAACGCAGACAAAGAAACCATAACAGAAAAGTCGCCTGAAGAAATTCGAACCCGCTTCTTCAAAATCATTGATCAAGAAGCGCACGAACTGGATCAAGACCTACTTGAAACCACTTCATAACGCACAAGCAACCAACAACTTCAGCTGACAACGCGGTAACGCGCGTGAAGTGCCGGATTATTCATCACGGTGGCACTGATCATTGGTTTGCCCGCGACCTCGTCGGCATTCTCTGACGCCTTGACCTTCGCGCGGTCATCATTGCTGAGATTTCCATTTTCCGTCAGCGCCAGATCACGTGCGCTTTCAAAGAAGCGCAGACCGCGCTTTTCCATGACATAAAGGGTCTCACCACCCCACTCCCCGGTCCAGACAAGGCCAGAAAGGCCTTCCATTTCCTTTTCAATCCGGGCCGGTGAAATCGGCATCCCAAGGCAGGTGGTCAAAAGAAATGAAAGTTCTGCCGCCGTCACCCCGTCTTCACAGCATTCTTCGGCCAGAACCGACATGACCGCCATGGTCACAACCCGAAGCGACACCTTGCTGGTTTCCAGACCCGGGAAACGGTTTTGCTGAAGTTCGACAATGTCGTTGGCAATCCGGTCAACATCCCCGCGGATAACATATCGCCCGCGCCAGACACGGCAGCTTGTTCTGACTTCCCATTCACGCATTGTTGGTCCCACCCGTTTTTATCTGTCCCAATGCAAAAACGATACATCACCCATACATATAGTCAACACATTTATCGACATTTTGTATCATTTTCGACATTCCGTTTGAAACCACTGATATCCAGCCTTCGAGACAGCAAAACCGTCGTCGCCTTCCACCGGATCAAGGTAGCCACGCGTCACAGCAACATGAAAATCGCGACTGAAATTTCGCGGCATGCGAAGATGTTCCTGACGCCGCAAGACACGACGAATATCATCGCGCGTCACAATGGCCCGTCCTTCGCGATAATGCAGCCAGATCGCCGCAATCAGAATGGTTTCGGCAAAACCGCGCGGTTGCAGACGCCCGACCAGATCCCCCAGCGCCCCCATGAAACTGGTAATGAATGCACCGGGATCAATATCCATCGACGCCACAAGCCTGTAACCGGCATCAAACCGACCAGGCTGCTGGTGATCGCCATACTCTTCCACCCCAACCGATGCCGGATCAGCAGCACGGGAACCAGATGCCCCGTTCGTTCCGGCCGGGGATGTCTCATCAGCAAAGGATGCGCCATCAGAACCGGCAGGAATACCGTCGTACCGCGCATTGCCGGAATGAGCCAAAGCCGCCCCCGGAACGGATACCGGCGCGGATGCCGCAACGGCCCCCGACGCGGATCCCGGAACAGGAGCAGCCCCCGAAGCCGACCCCGCCCGGGCTGCCGGTGGGGTTGCCATTGAGGTTGCCATTGAACCCGGCGCAGTCATCCCCTGCGCCGCCGCGGGCATCCCGGGTACGGTCGACGCCATTGCCGGTGCCGGCTGCCCGAACAGGGCCGCCATGACCACAGGCAACCGTGCCGGCGGGATCGCACATTCAAGATCCACCGGTCCGAAATCGCCCTCGCCCGTAAGTTTGACGTGAATTATTGCTGCCAAGGTTGCTGCCACTCCTGATTTACCCAACCAGATACCATACAAAATGTATAAATTGCAACCTTTGATCTTTATTTTGCGTACACATAACTACATTCCGGAAAATCCGGTCTGGCAAATTTGATCTCGACAACACCCCCGCCGATTGCCCACCATGCCAAAATGTCGACCGGCACAGCCTGGTGCGATTTTTCCATGTGCGATCTCGTGCATGAAATTGCCCCGGCCCGTAAGCAGACCGGCACAGAAACGCCACCACCAGGGGATCGAGACCATGACACGCCTTTTGTTTCGCGAAGATGCCTATGCCAGAAGTTGTGATGCCACTATCCAAAGCATTTCAGATCGCGGCATCGAACTTGATCAGACCGTTTTCTATGCCACCGCAGGCGGCCAGACTGGCGATATCGGCACCTTGAAAACCGCATCGGGGGATGTTCTTCCGGTCGTTACCACCGTCAAGGACCGCGAAACAGGTCGCATCCTGCACATCATCGATGAAAACCATCCACTTCCGGGCGTTGGTGACGCCGTCACAGCCGAACTTGATTGGGATCACCGCCATAAACTGATGCGCTTTCACACCTGCCTGCATCTTTTATGTGCCGTGATCGAAGGCGACGTTACGGGTGGCAATATCGCCGCCCACAAGGCACGCCTTGATTTCAATCTGCCTGACAGCGCACTCGACAAGGATGAAATTACCGTAAAACTGAACGAGCTGATTGCCCGCAACGCCGATGTCTATGACGGTGAAATCAGCGTGGCCGAACTTAAAGCCAACCCGGAACTTGTCCGCACCATGTCGGTTCAACCACCCATGGATGGCAATTCGATCCGTACTGTTACGATCGAAGGCATCGATTTTCAGCCCTGTGGTGGCACCCATGTACGTAAAACCGGCGAAATCGGCCCGGTTTCTGTGGCAAAGATCGAAAAGAAAGGCCGTCAGAACCGCCGGATCAACATCGTTTTCGCCAGCTGACATCAACAATATCGGGTCATTGCGCGCATAAGGGCAACAGTTTGGCGAAACTCACGCCAAGGCGCAGGACTGCCGGTTGCCGGTTGCCAGTTGCCATTCCTGCCATTACAAATTTGCTATTAGAAACTTGAACGACAAGAAGTCACAAAGACCATCAGGACCCCATAACATAATGATCCCGGGACCAACCGGGATCGTGCAATACCCACCACATTGCCAACCGGAGCTTGTCCATGAATAACCCACTTTCCGCCCATGTGGCTGACGCCCTGGTTTCCACCCAGTGGCTGGCGGATCACCTCGACGCACCAGATGTGCGCGTCGTGGATGCAAGCTGGTACATGCCAGCCGACAATAAAAATGCCCGCGAAATTTATGACGCCCGGCACATTCCAGGCGCCGTCTTTTTTGATATTGATGAAATTGCCGCTGACGACAGTGCACCACTGCCGCACATGATGCCTGATGCCATCAAGTTTTCGGCCAAGGTCCGCAAACTTGGCCTTGGCGACGGGGTGCGGATCGTTGTTTACGGTCAGACCGGTTCTGCCCTTGCTGCTTGCCGGGCCTGGTGGATGCTGCGTCACTTTGGCCATAATGACGTGGTTGTTCTGGATGGCGGCCTGCCGAAATGGCTGGCCGAAGGCCATCCCGTGACCGATGCACCAACCCCGCCGCGCGAACGTCATTTTACCGCACGCGCCAACAGCTTCCTGTTGCGTGAAATTGATCAGGTGATGTCAAACGTCACGACAAAGCGTGAACAGCTTGTCGATGCCCGTGCGGGCGAACGGTTCCGCGGCGAAGTTGCCGATCCGTGGGGCAAGTCGGGCCATGTTCCGGGCTCCTTCAACCTGCCCTTCAATGCGCTGTTGAATGCGGATGGCACCTTTAAGGATGCCGCCGAAATCCGCGCTGCCTTCGAAGATGCCGGTGTTGATCTGGAAAAGCCGATCGTTACCACCTGCGGATCGGGTGTCACCGCCTGCGTTCTTGCCATGGGTGCCTATATTGCTGCCAACAAACAGGTCGCGGTATTTGACGGTTCCTGGGCGCAATGGGCCACCACCGAAGACAGCCCGGTTGCCACCGGCCCTGCATGATTGCGGTCCGGTCAAACCCGACCAGTCGGGTTGATCACATATTTAAAGTATCGAGATTTAAAGCATCGAGAGTTTGATATGCCTGCTGCGTCACAATTTGGTTCCGGTTTTCCTGACCCCGGTCGGAAAACACCCGGTGACGAAGCAGGCATCATTCTTGAGCAGCTTAAATCCCCGACCCGCGACGATATCGCCGCCATCACCACATTGTGGATTGCAACCGGCCTGATCCCCGCCATTCGCGACGCCAGGCAGGATATCGAGAACTGCATCAATGCCGATCATGGCAGTCTGATCATCGCCCGCCACCCGTCAACTCGCAAGATCATCGCCACCATGATGACCGGTCATGATGAATTTCATGGCTGGATCCATTATCTGGCCATTGCAGCGGATGCGCAGAATCTTGGCATCGGGCGCGAACTTGTCACCCTGGCCGAAGATATCCTGCGCGCCAGCGGCCTGTCAGAAGTCCGTGTCACTATCGAAAATGCCACAGCGGGTGATTTTTACGCCAAACTCGGCTATGACTGGCATGACAACGCCACCCGTCCGGAAACAACGGACAACAGTCAAAACATGATCATGCGCAAGAGTTTAGACCAATGACCCCATCCAATCCGCGCAAGCTGGAAGTTGTTGTAAGCTTCCTTGAAATGCAAAGCCCGCCTGACCGCCCGCCGGCAATCATCCCGCCGGGCAAGGTCGCGGTCATCCGGGCCGAAGACCCCACATTGTCATTTTACCGCTACCTTTATAATACGGTCGGTGAATCGTGGTTGTGGTGGCAACGCCGCCTGATGAGCGATGATGAACTTGCCCCGATCCTGGCAAGCCCGCATACCCATGTGTATGTGCTGTATGTTGCCGGTGTGCCGGCCGGCTATTGCGAGCTTGATCTGACCGGCCTTGAAAATGACGGGGTCATTGACCTGCATTATATGGGTCTGATCCCGGAATTCATCGGCAAAGGGTATGGCAAATACCTGCTGGACTGGGCGATTGACACGGCCTGGAGCCTCAAACCATCGCGGATTACCGTAAACACCTGCACACTTGATCATCCAAGTGCATTGGGGGCTTACCAAAAGGCAGGCTTTGTTGTATACGACCAGCGAACGGATATTGTTGACGATCCGCGCGATGTCGGGCTGATCCCGCATATTGATCATCATGTTGATCGTGATGGCCAATCTGGTGGTGACGCGCCTGATACCGGAAGTGGGCCGGAAAATGCAAATAATGCAGATTCTGGAACTTTGGTCGTTGACTTTCCCGACCGCGCAAGGTAACAAGCGCGCCTGAGTTTACCCAAGCCAGAGGATGATGACCCATGGCAGTGCCAAAGAAAAAAGTGACCAAGTCCCGTCAGGGCATGCGTCGCTCGCATGACAAGCTCGCCAAGGGCTCGTACCGCGAAGACAAAGAGACCGGCGAACTGCATCGCCCGCACCACATTGACCCGAACACCGGTATGTACCGTGGTCGTCAGGTGGTCGAGCCGAAGATGTAATTCCGTCCCGGAGAGCTCTTGCTCTTTGGCGGTTTGCGACGCTACAAAATTCCGCGCCACCTGATTTCAGATGGCGTCTGGTTTAAAAAGGGATGAAGCCCAACGGTTTCATCCCTTTTTATTTGCCCAACACACAAACAAAAACGGGCAAGGATACACCCTGCCCGTCGCATGATCTGCATATGGCGATTTCGCCCTACTTGATGCCGTCGGTTCCGGTGCCACAGATGATCACACCAACCCTGCCCGGATCATCCACCCCCAGACGGTCCGTCATGATCGCGGCAATCCCGGCAGCAGCCGAAAGTTCGACTGCGATCCCCAAATCCTTCCAAAGCCAGCTTGCCGCCTTTTGCATTTCCTCGTCACTGACAAGGGCGATGCGATCGACATTCTTGCCAATCAGGTCGATATTCAGGGCCGATGACTGACGCGGCGCAAGACTGGTGGCCGCTGTGTTCACGCTTGGCAAGGTCACGACTTCGCTGGCCTTGATGCTTTCAAACAGGGTGGCTGCCCCGGTGGGCTCCACCCCGATCACCCGGATCGATGGCCGCAACAGGCGCGCCGCCGTTGCCACACCGGAAATCAGCCCCCCGCCACCAATTGCGACAACTAGCGTATCAAGATCAGGTTGCTGCTCGAGAAGCTCCAGCGCGATGGTGCCCTGCCCCGCAATTACTTTGGGATCAGCAAAGGGATGGATATAGGCCATGCCGCTTTCACGCGCATGGTCCATTGCTGCCCGGTTGGCGTCATCCCAGACCGCCCCGATCAGGGCAACATCCACGCCCTGCGCACGCAGCTTTTCGACTTTCGGCTTCGGGGTATTGGTTGGCAAAAAGATTTTGACCGGCACACCAAGGGTCCGCGCCGCATGGATCACCCCCATGCCATGATTGCCACCCGATGCCGTGCAAAGCCCGACCGATCTTTTTTCGGCATCAAGGGCGAGTGCCGCATTCATGGCGCCGCGCGCCTTGAAAGAACCGGTGACCTGCATGTTTTCAAGCTTCAGGAACAGCTCCGGCATATGTTTAACACCGCCAAAAGCCGTATTGTCGGCAAAGCTTCCGGCCGCGAAAACCGGCGTCAAGCGCATATGGTCTGAAATTGCGCGGCGCGCAGCACGGAAATCCTGAAGATCGATCACGGGGCCCCCATTTGAAATCGTTATTTGATGCCCCGGCAGAAGGATTTCCCGAACAAGGCATTTGACAGAAATAACCCGGATCACTGATTTCACAATGACTTTTGCGCAAAAATCCTTGAAGGACGCCCGCCAAGATGGTTTGTCTTAACCCTAATAAAGCGGCATGAAACGACCATGTGCCAGACAGACGATCAAGGAGATGCACCACCAATGTCCGCCAAAAGCCCCAAAAAAACGGCAACCCGACTGGTTCACGCCGGACGCCGGTCCAGTCAGTATCACGGCGTGGTCAACCCGCCTGTATTGCACGCATCGACCATCCTGTTTGACAGCCTTGCCGAACTGGAAAAGGCAGGTGCGTCTGCACCGGGCAAAGTCACCTATGGCCGTCACGGCACCCCGACCCGCTTCCTGCTCGAAGAGGCGGTTGCCGAACTTGAAGGCGGCTTTGGCACGCTTTGTGTATCATCGGGTGTTGCAGCCATCACCAATTCGATTTTGGCCTTTGTCAAACCGGGCGATCATATTCTGGTCACTGACAGCACCTATTATCCGACTCGCAATCTGTGCAACACATTCCTTAAGAAGTTCGGGGTTGAAACCGAATATTATGATCCGACCATCGGGGCGGATATTGCCGGTCTGATCCGCGACAATACCGCGCTTGTATGGTGCGAAAGCCCCGGCTCCCTGACTTTCGAAATGCAGGACATTCCGGCGATTGCCGATGCTGCCCATGCGCGTGGCGTCAAGGTGCTGCTTGATAACACATGGGCGTCTCCGATCCTGTGCCGTCCGTTTGAACTGGGGGTCGATGTTTCGGTTCAGGCCGGCACCAAATATATCGTCGGCCACTCGGATGTCATGATGGGTACCATTACGACCGCCACCGAAGAAGACCTTCTGACCATCAAAAAACAGATCATCATTTCCGGTGACGCGATTGGCCCTGATGACTGCTATCTGGCACAGCGCGGTCTTCGCACCCTTGGCGTGCGCATGAAACAGCATCATCAAAGCGGCCTTAAAGTCGCCAACTGGTTGCAGTCACGCCCCGAAGTCAAACGCGTTCTGCACCCGGCCCTGCCCGATGATCCGGGCCATGCCATCTGGAAACGCGACTTTTCGGGCGCCTGCGGCCTGTTTTCTTTCGTGATGAAACCGGTTTCCAAGCCGCAACTGGCCAATATGGTCGATCATATGGAACTGTTTGGCATGGGCTTTAGCTGGGGCGGATTTGAAAGCCTGATCCTGCCATCGGACCCGACCAAAATCCGCACCGCCACCAAATGGGACGAAGACGGCCAACTGATCCGCCTTCATATCGGTCTGGAAGATCCTGATGATCTGATTGCCGATCTTGAAGCCGGGTTCGAACGCTTGAAATCCGCCTGAAGCAAGTTTGCCCCAAACAACAAACGGCGCGGTAACTTCCGCGCCGTTTTCTTTAAAACCAATTCTGTCGGGTATGGCATTTCAGGAACGCCGCAACCCCATCATCACGATTGAACTGATCACAAATAAACCTGCCGCTGAAATAACGATGCTGGGCCCCGCAGGCGTATCCACATGCCATGACATGGCAATCCCCGCCAGAACCGCACCCGTACCAAACAATGCCGCTCCAATCGCCATCTGTTCCGGTGTTCTGGCAAAGAACCGCGCACTGGCGGCCGGGACAATCAGAAGGGCCGTGATCAGCAACACCCCGACAATCTTGATCGCCAAACCGATGACAAGCGCCATCAGCAACATGAAAATCAGGCGCAGCCGTTCGACAGGGATGCTTTCGGCCGCGGCAATTTCGGGACTGACTGTCAATGCCAGCAACGGCCGCCACATCCAGATCAGACCGGCAATGGCAAATGCCCCGCCACCGGCCATAAGCCAGATATCGCCCATGGTAATGGCAAGGATATCGCCAAACAGATAGGCCATGATATCGACGGCAACACCCTGGACAAAGGCCAGCGCCACCATGCCCAGCGCCAATGTCGAATGGGCCAGCATCCCCAGAACCGTGTCACTGCCGATCTTTGATTGCCGCTGCCCATAGGCCAGAAGCAGAGCACTGGCAAGACAGGTGGCAATCATGCCAAGCCGCACATCCACCCCGATCAGAAGGCCAAGCGCAACCCCGAGCAACGCCGAATGGGCCAGCATATCGCCAAAGAACGCCATACGCCGCCAGACGATAAACGCCCCGAACGGGCCGCAAACACAGGCCAGAAGAACCCCGCCAACAATGGCCCGCAAAAGGAAATCATCGATCATTTTGCTGTGTCTGCCTCTTTGTGCACATGTGCATCGCCATGATGGTGGTGGTGTCGATGGTCGTCGTGATGGTGATGGGAATGATCATGCGAATGGTCATGCCCGCATCCCTCAACAACATGCCCGGAAAGGTCATGTTCATGATCATGCTCGTGGGTATAGATACCGATTGCATCGGCTTCGCGCACACCAAACAGCGATCGGTATTCCGGATGCTGGCGCACGGTTTCGGGTTGCCCCGAACAACAGACATGACGGTTAAAACAGACCACCTGATCGGTTTTGGCCATCACCAGATGCAAATCATGCGAAATCATCAAGACGGCACAATCAAGTTCGCGGCGGATTTCATCAATCAGACGATACAAATCGGCCTGCCCGCTGACATCGACGCCCTGCGTCGGTTCATCAAGTACCAGCAATTCAGGACGCAGCAAAAGGGTGCGCGCCAGCATCACACGCTGCGCCTCGCCACCGGAAAGGCTGCTCATTTGCGCATCGATCACATGGCTGGCACCAACCTGTGCCAAGACCTGCTCACAATCTGAACGGCTTGCCGACCGGGTCAGGGTCAGGAAACGCTTCACTGTCAGCGGCAAAACCTGATCAATTGCAAGCTTCTGGGGAACATAGCCCACCCGAAGGCCCGGTTTGCGAATGACATCACCGCTATCGGGCTTTTGCAAGCCCAGCAATGTCTTGACCAATGTCGATTTGCCCGCACCATTTGGCCCGATCAGGGTAATGATTTCGCCTGCACGGATGGAGATTGATACCTGATCGAGAACCCGCTCGCCCCCGAATGACAGGGTAAGCCCCCGCCCCTCAATGAGTGGCGCAGTCATGGCACAGCCCCTTGATCTCGACCGTGGTTGCTTCGATGGTGAACCCGACACCACGTGCGGCCTTGCGCACGGCGTTGCTCATGTCTTCATTCACGGCCTCGGCCACACGGCCACAATCGGTACAGATAAAATACTGCCCCAGATGTTCACAATCGGGCCGGTCACAGCCGAAATAGGCATTAAGCGATTCAATCCGATGCACCAGACCAAGTTCAGTCAGGAATTCCAGCGCCCGATAAACCGTTGGTGGCTGCACGCGCTGCCCTTCGGCAGTCAGCGCATCAAGCAGTTCATAAGCCGTCACTGCCTTGTGCGATTGCCAGATCAGGGTAAAGACCTTGCGGCGCATATCGGTAAAGCGTGCATTTTCCGCATCACAGACTTTTTCGGCCTGCGCAAGTGCGCTATGCACACATCTGTCGTGATCGTGGCCCTTTTTCGGGAAAAGATCGCTCATATCTGGATATCTCGTCTCGCTGGCTGAACGCTTTTGATCCAATTGATTTCCCAAAAGCGCCAAAAAGCCATGGCATCTGATGAAATGTTATAATATATCATTTTCTGACGTGCCGAACATAAAAAGTCAACCTTCATCGACCGGAGCATCCCCATGACGGCTGCCAACCCGCAAATTGCCGATAAACTCAAATTCAATGAAAACGGCCTGATCCCGGCAATCGCCCAGCAGCATGACACGGGTGAAGTCCTGATGATGGCGTGGATGAACCGTGATGCGGTGCTTGAAACCCTTGAAACCGGTCGGGTGTGCTATTTCTCGCGGTCGCGCGGCAAGCTCTGGCGCAAGGGTGAAAGCTCCGGCCAGGTGCAGAAACTTGTCGATTTCCGCTATGACTGCGATCAGGACACCGTCTTGGTACAGGTCGACCAGCTTGGCGTTGCCTGCCACACGGGGCGTCGCAACTGTTTTTATTTCGCCGCCCGCGATGGACAGGAAGTCGTGATTTCCGAACCGGAAGTCTCGGTCGATGAATTGTACGGCAAGAAATAAGACAGAAAACAAGACATATATGACATGGCCATTTCCGACGAACAGTTTGAACGCATTGCCACCACCGTCATTACCGGCTTTCTGGGCAGCGGCAAGACCACCCTTTTGAATGCCCTTCTGACCCAGGACGGCATGGACAATACAGCCGTCCTGATCAATGAATTTGGCGAAATCGGGCTTGATCACCTTTTGGTGCGCGAAGTCTCCGAAGATGTGGTGTTGCTGAATTCCGGCTGCATTTGCTGTTCGGTGCGCGGTGATCTGATTTCGGGTCTGCGCGATCTGTTTGTCAAACGCACGCGTGGCGAAATCCCGGCCTTTGACCGGGTGATCATTGAAACCACGGGACTTGCCGACCCGGCACCGATCCTTCATACGCTGATGACCGATCCGCTGCTGACCACCAAGTTCCGCCTTGATAGCGTTGTGACCACGGTGGATGCCATCCATGGGTCCGGGCAGCTTGACCAGCACCCCGAAAGCGTCAAACAGGCCGCGGTCGCCGACCGTATCCTGATGACCAAATCCGATTTGGCCGATGATACGACGCGCACCGCCCTTGAAGCCCGCCTGCGTGCCCTGAACCCCGCCGCCCCGATCTATCAGGTGATAAATGGCGATATCGCGGTATCCAAGCTGTTCAATGCCGGCCTTTATGATCCCGAAACCAAAAGCATGGATGTGCAAAAATGGCTGCGTGACGAGGCCTATGACCATCACGGTGATGAGACCCATGACCATGCACACAGCCACGATCACAGCCATTCCCGCGATGATGCACATGAGCACGGTCACGATCATCACGGCCACAGTCATGATCATAGTCACGACCACGATGTGAACCGCCATGACGACCACATTCAGTCATTCTGCATCACCTTTGACGAACCGCTGCATTGGGATGCCTTTGTCACCTGGGCCGAGATTTTTACCCAGATGCGCGGCGAAAGCCTTTTGCGCGTCAAGGGCATCCTGAACCTTGTCGGTGAACACGCCCCGGTCGCCATTCACGCCGTCCAGCATGTTTTCCATCCGCCGGCATCGCTTCCGGCCTGGCCCAGTGACGACCATCGATCAAAGATCGTTTTCATCACCAAGGATTTGGGTCCCCAGGTCATTCGGGAGTCCCTTTATCACCTCAATGCGGCGGTCAGCGAAACCGGGAACACAGCACCAACATCATAAGTTGATCCGGTTTGAGCCATATCAAGGATATCGAACCGTTTCCGGTGCAGATTGGATCTTGGCTTGATACAGCCTCACTCTAAGTCCTGAACTTCGGGCGACCCGACATACCCGGTCGCCCTTTTTCTTTTCAAAAATGTCTTTTGACACAAAGACATCTGTCGCACGTCCTTCCCCATTGAACAGCGCACTTCATCCAACCGTACAGGTTGCGGTTTGGTTGCATTGCACTAAATCTGGCGCATGTTAGCGCATAACTGACACCTGATCGTCATTTGAACAGGACGATGACAGCAGCCACAATTACAACAATCAAACACAGAGGGGGTAACACATCATGATTTACCGGAACTGGCAGGGTATCGAAATTCCGGCCCTCGGATTTGGGACATACGAACTCAATAATGATGACGCGGCCACAATGGTCGCAGAGGCCGCCAAAATCGGCTATCGCCATTTTGACACCGCCCAGATGTATCACAATGAAGAAGGCGTTGGTCGCGGTCTTAAGGCATCGGGTCTTGCGCGCGATGACTATTTCCTGACCACCAAGGTCTGGTACGACAAGTTCCAAAGCGGCGATTTGCAAACGTCGGTCGTTGAAAGCCTGCGCAAGCTTGATCTTGACCATGTCGATCTTCTGCTTTTGCACTGGCCGACCGACGAAGTCCCGCTTTCCGAAACGCTGGCCGCCCTTAACGAAGTCAAAAACCTTGGCATGACGCGCCTGATCGGGATTTCAAACTTCCCGACGGCTTTGATCGACAAGGCCGTGTCGCTCAGCAACATTCCGCTGACGGTCAACCAGGTCGAATATCACCCCTATCTTGATCAGTCCCGGGTGCTTGAAAACCTGCGTTCGCATGACATGCTGCTGACCGCCTATTGCCCGATTGCACGCGGGACGGTTTTGCATGACCCGGTGCTAAAGGATATCGGCGCCAAATACGGCAAGTCCGGCATTCAGGTCACCTTGCGCTGGTTGATGCAGCAAGACAGCGTCATGGCGATCCCGAAATCGGGCTCTCCGAAAAATGCCGCCGCCAATTTCAACATCTTTGATTTTGAATTGTCCGATGAAGACATGGCGGCAATCAACAATCTGTCAAAACCCGATGGCCGCATGATTGACCCGTCCTTTGCTCCGAAATGGGACGAAGCCGCCTGATCGGAACGCTGTTGCGCGGACCATTCCGCACAATGACGCGCATGATTTTGCCAAGACCGGCTCCTTTCGGGCCGGTCTTTTGCGTTGGCCTGCACGGCAATATCAAAAACGGGCGAATTGACATTGCATTGCAACGCCAGCTTGTTTCGCACATGCGAAAAGCGTAAATTGATCCTATTCATCAGACAAAAGACTGTTGTCCGACATGGCCCAAACCAACGCATCGATGACCGATACCAACGTATCCACCGCCACACAGGCATCGTCGAAAAAGGACGATATTTCCCATCGCCTTTACGAAGATGTGCTGGCTTTGCTGCTTGGCACAATGGTGGTATCGCTTGGCGTGACGCTTTATAGCGAAAGCGTTCTGGTTACCGGCAGTACAGCCGGGGCGGCGCTTTTGATCGAACACGCGACGGGGCTGTCCTTTGGCCTGATTTTCTTTGTGATCAACCTGCCCTTCTATTGGCTGGCATTCAAGCGCATGGGCATTGCCTTCACGCTCAAAACCTTTATCGCGGTCGGCCTTGTATCGGGTTTTTCAAAACTGACCCCGATGCTGGTTGATTTTCAGATGCTCAACCCGGTCTATGCGGCAATCTCTGGCGGTGCGCTGATGGGTATTGGCCTGCTCATGCTGTTTCGCCACCGTGCGGGGCTTGGCGGGATCAATATCCTTGCCCTGTATCTGCAGGAACATTTCGGCATCCGCGCCGGTTACTTCCAGCTTGCCGTCGATATGGTGATCCTGATTATCGCCTTTCTGACCCTGCCCTTTGACAAGGTCCTGCTTTCCATCCTGGGCGCGGTCGTCCTTAACCTGATTATCGCGCTCAACCATCGCCCGGGGCGGTATTTGGCGGCAAGGTAATCGGCCGTCTCCAAGCGTCTCCAAGCGCTTCCAAGACCGGCTTACTGTTGGGTTGGCCGTTGGGCTTAAGACGACAGCGTGATCAATTCACGAATTGTTTGACGACTGTCGGCACAGGCTGTTTGAACGTCTGTTGCCTTGGACGCAATCGGCAACCGTTGGGCAACAGCCCAAAGCAAAAGATTGCTGTCGATCCGCGTCAGTCCAAGCGCCTCTCCGGCGTCGAGAACCACCGAGCACAATTTTTTCGCCTGGGTCGGAAGTTCAGCCCCACTGGCGGCGGCAACATCCTGCAATCTTGTGCTGAACTCTGTTGACGCCAGCAAATAGCTGTAAATCGTGCTGTTTTCAGATAACGGATAATTCAGCACACGCTCCGGCGCCAATTTGAAATCCGTCGGCAGGCTTTCGACCTGATCCTGACAGGAAACCTTGTTATTGCCCGTGGTTACTCTTTTTGCGGCAATGAAAAGCGAACGGGTCGGACAATCAAGCGACACATGCCATTCCCCGACATCCAGTGCGTCTCTGAGGCCATTGCTATCAAGGTCTTTGGGCAACCTCAACTTGACCGAGACAATCGGCATGTCTGGCGAGAACTCCTGAAGCAAACTGTCAGACAGGACTTTTTCACTCAGACTAAGCGAAAACAGTTTTCCAAGGGCGCTGTCCCAAATCTGCGCTTCCTTGTCGACCGAATTCTTGGTGAAGGTGGTCAAAAGATCGGATTCAGGTGAAATGACCTTTGTGGCCTCACGCGCAACATTCAAAGCACTTTGCACAATCTGGCTGTCGGCACTTCTGGATCGTGCCAGTTCGACCGCAATGCTGACGCGTGACCCGGCCCGGATACGCACAAGCTTATTGACCGACTGACCATAAATATCGGTTGATCATGCCTCGCCAACTTCACTGTTGCTGGTATGTGACATTGCAACCACCGGAATAACCGCCGAATAGGCTGGTCGTTCTCCGGCGATATCAACGCGGAAGGTCAGATTTGCCGACAGGGTCTTGCCAACAAAGAAACGCGCAATCGCATTTCGACGCTCCTCGTCATAGTCGCGATCCACAACCGACGCCGCGGAACCGGTTCCACCACCGCTTCCCAATGCAACGGCTGTCACTCGCACCCGGGTATAAGTATCGTCCCAAAAACCGATCGTCGCTCCGGAACTCTGGCGTTCGACAAGAATGTGGGGTGTTACGTTCAAAACGTTACTGGTCGCGGCACGCGAACCGGCATCCCCGTTCCCGCCTGCTGCCGGTTGCTGTTGCCCCCCGCTACCTTGGCCGTCACCTTGACCGTTACCTTGGCCACCACCTGCAACCTGTTGCGTCTCAGCACCTGGCGCGCCTGCGCCCTGCACCGGGGACTGGTTGCCAGCCGGTACGCCCGCACATCCTGCAAGCAGCAGTAAAGTCAGTAATCCAACCCCGCGCATTTCAAGTCCCCCCGGATGCATTATCGCTGCAAAAAATAATGAATATAACAAACGCATAAATCAACCCATGATTGTTTACGGTTTTGCAACGTCAAGCTGCCCCGGGGATAAGGCTTAACCGATGCCCAACGAAAAAACGGGGCGCGAACGCCCCGTTTTGGAAATCTGATTTTTGCGTGCGAATGTCAGAATTCGACTTTGGCACTCAGGATTGCCTGAAACGGCTCCCCGATCTGGTTGCCCAGATTGTTGGTGCCGATCGAGGAGGTGTAATACACCTCGTCAAAGATGTTTTTCAGATTGAGCTGGAAGGTGATCGGGTTGCTGGCATCAATCGTGTAGGACGCAAACATGTCCGCAACCGCATAAGCCGGAAGATCATAGGTATTGGTGTTGGTCCCCGGGCGATCACCGACCGCACGGACACCACCGCCTGCCCGGAAGTTACTGGCTCCGGGCACCGCAGTCCCGAAATCATAGGCCAGGAACAGCGACCCGGTATGGCGGGCCACATTGGCAAGACGCTTGCCCTTGAGTTCGGGATCCTTTGTCACCCGTGCATCGGTAAAGCCATAGCTTGCGATAATGTCGAGATTTTCGGTAAGCGCCCCGGCCACATCAATTTCAAGCCCGCGCGAACGCACGGTTCCCGCCGCCTTGACCACGGTTTCGCCACCGACATCTTCGGAATAGGCGACGTTGTTTTTCTCGCTGGTATAAAGCGCGATGTTGGTCGTCAGACCATTGGCGACCTGGTATTTCGTGCCGACTTCATAGGAAATACCTTCTTCCGGGGCAATATTGCCGACATAGCTGCCGATCGAGGATTGCGGACGGAAGGTCTTGGCAACATTGGTATAAAGCGACAGTTGCGGCGTTGCCTTATATACCAGACCGCCATTGGGGATCAGTTCCTGACCATAACGTTCGGTGTTGGTCACAAACGGCCGTCCCTTGCCCGCCAGAATGTCGTAATATTGCACACGCAACCCACCAACCAGGATCCACTGGTCATTCAGATGAAGGGCATCGCGCGCATAGGCCGAAACAGTCGACAATGTTTCGGTCTGGTCACTGTCGCTGGCCGACACGTTCGTACATTCATCCAGATTGCCATAGACCGGATTATAGATATTGAAATTGGTGACGTTGCTACACCGGATCATATCCGTACGCAGCGTATCACTGTAATCATAGGACGTGCCAAACAACAGCTCGTTCTTCAGCCCGGCCAGTTCGACCTCGCCAGTCAGATCGGCACGCACGGAATGCTTGATCAGGGTTGAATCCTGTGTCGCATCGGCGCGCCGGGTCACATCGCCGGTGCTGGCATTATAGGACCGCACACGCGCCTGGTTGTCGGCATATTTGTTACGGCTGAAGCTGTAATCAAAGCCAAGTTCCCACGCATCGCCAAGATCCTGATTAACTTCGAACTGGACCATATCGGTCTTGCCCTTGGTCACGTTATAGGGCTCGTCGAAGCGGATTTCCGGATCAACATTGACCGCCTTGCCGGTATTGAGATCAAAGATGGTCCCGCGGTCGAACGGCACACTGTATTTTTCGTGGAAGTAACTTAGCGTAATGTCGGTTTCATCGCCTTCCCAACGAAGGGACGGTGCGATTTGCTGGCGTTCGGTTTCCCCGAAATTGCGCCAGTAATCGGTTTTCTCGTAATCGCCAAGCAACCGGAATGACAGAGATCCGTTTTCCACAAGCGGTCCGGTCACATCAAACCCGGCATTGCCGCCGCCAAAACTGGTCAGGCTTGTATTCACCTCGCCACCGAATTCGGATTGCGGTTTCTTGGTGACGATATTGATCATCCCGCCCGGATCAAGAATGCCATACAATGTCGATGCCGGCCCCTTGACCACTTCGACATGATCGGCCGTGATGTTGAAGCTGCGCGGTGTGGCAACCTTAAGCCCGTTCACCAGAATGGAATCATCGCGGTTCGATCCAAATCCGCGGCGAATGATCGCATCCTGCGTCGCGCCAAGCGTATTGGTCTGCGTCACCCCGCTGACATTGGCCAGAACATCATCAAGGCTGCGCGCATCCTGATCTTCGATAACCTGCGATCCGACGACATTGACCACCCGTGGCACATCAATCAACGGGGTTTTGGTCCGGGTTGCCACCGATGTGCTGACCGGCTGATAACCGTCAACCGCATCATCGCCATCCCCGCTTCGTTGGCTTGCTGTCACGGTGACCGGCTGGGTCGTTACCGCTGTTGCATTCTCGTCGGTTGACTGCTTCTGGGTTGGTTGCGCTTGCGCGACCTGCTGGATCTGGCTGCCGGATTCTTGTTCGCCCGCGGCACGGGCATGGTTGACCATAACCCCGCTTATCGATACCGACGCCAGCAACAAGGCCCCGAATTTACAATGTTGCACCTTCATTCTAACCACACTCACAATTCCAGTTAATAATTATTCTTAATTACTTTGAGAGTGGTTATCATTGTCATTTATGTAGTAGTCAAACCATAGTTTCACCCATTGCCACAAAACCGGCCTTTTTCCGGCCTTTTTATGCCATCAAACACCGGTCGAAAACCGCTAAATCACCCCTGTTTTCGATAAAAAGTGAAAAAATATAACCGTTGGTTTCTTGACTACTACAGTCGCAAATGTTTCTCATTTGCTTTTGGAATCTGCGGAATCGCAAAGACTCACCCGATGATCAAAGACGCTCCATCACGCGATGTTGCCCCATTGGCAGCAGAAAAACTGCATGCTGCATTCCGCGAGACACCGGTTTTGCACGATATATCATTGTCCATTCCGCAAAACCGGCTCACGGTTCTGGTCGGGCCAAACGGTTCTGGCAAGTCGACATTGCTTTCGACTTTGTCGCGTCTGATGTCCCCGGCAAAGGGCACGGTTTACCTTGCCGGCAAGGATATCCATACCCTGCCCACACGTGATGTCGCCCGCAAACTGGGCATTCTGCCGCAAAGCCCGGTCCTGCCCGAAAGCCTTAATGTCTATGATCTGGTGTCGCGCGGTCGTTACCCCCATCAGGGGCTTTTCCGGCAATGGAGCAATACCGACGAAAAGGCCGTCCATCACGCGATGGAAATCACCGACACCGCAAGCTTTGCCCAAACACCGGTCAATGCCTTGTCCGGCGGTCAGCGCCAGCGGTGCTTTATCGCCATGGCACTGGCACAGGAAACCGACATCATCCTGCTTGATGAACCGACAACCTATCTTGATCTGCGTTATCAGGTCGATGTCATGAAACTGATCGCGGAATTGTGTCGCAGCCACGGGCGGACAATCGTCACCGTTCTGCATGACCTGAACTTTGCCATGCAATATGCCGATCACCTGATTTTCCTTAAAGACGGCAAAATACATTGCACAATCGATGATCCGAAATCCTGTTCTGCAAACCTGATTTCAGATGTTTTTTCCACCGACGTCATCCGGCTGGTGGATCCGGATTCCGGCATCCCGGTATTCATTCCGCGCCATAACGCTGGCAAGTCCCCTTTGCCATCCGCATCACCATCAAATGCCGCCCCGGCCGGATGTGCACCGTGAGAACAGAACGGCTGTCGGGGGTACATGTGGCATCGCGTCCGATTCTTGGCCTTGCCGCCCTTCTGGTCCTGATTTCGACACTTTATCTTATGGTCGGGCCGCGTCTGATCGGGCTGGACAGCCTGCTTGGCCTTGCAAACGGTTTTGATGCCGGCAGTTTTGATCACCGGGTTCTTCAAACCATTCGCATGCCACGGCTTGTCGCGGCCCTGATCACCGGTGCGTGTCTTGGTCTGTCGGGTCTGTTGTTACAGGGGCTTTTGCGCAACCCGCTGGGTGAACCCCATATTCTGGGACTGAATGCCGGGGCGACACTTGCGGTTGTTGTGGCAACAGCGGCCCCAATGGGCCTTGCCACGGACGGCATTGCCCGCCCGCTGATTGCCGCGACCGGTGGCGGTTTGCTGTTTCTGGCGACGATTGTTTTTGCCTCGGCCGGGAAATCGGGCATGACGTTGCTTAAGGTCACCTTTTGCGGCATTGCCTTTTCCGCGCTGGCATCGGCTGTGACATCGGCCATTCTTATACTTGATGATGACACCCTTGATCAGGTGCGTCTTTGGATGGTCGGGGATCTGGCCGGGGCCCGGATGGATACCCTTTGGGCGTCTTCCTGGTTGCTGGTGCCAGCCGTGATCGCCGCGCTTTATGTTTCAAGTTGCCTGAACGCGCTGGCACTTGGCGATGATGTGGCAACCGGACTTGGCATTTCCGTTCGGCGGGTACGCCTGATCGGTATCATTGCCGCCGCCCTGTTTTGCGGGATCGCGGTCGCAATCGCAGGTCCGATCGGCTTTGTCGGGTTGATTGTGCCCAATCTGGTGCGCCGCTTTGTCAGCGATTACCGATTATCCGTACCGCTTGTCGCATTGGGTGGTGCGGGCTTGCTGGCCCTTGCCGATCTGGCAGCCCGGCTTGTGATGCTGCCCCACGAAATTCCCACCGGACTTGCAACCGCCTTTGTTGGCGCACCGGTCTTTATCATTCTGGTGGCAAGGGCGCTGCGATGACCATGCCATTCAAACAGCCCCGTGCCACCGGCTATCACCAGATCAGGATCGGCCGCCTTGAAATGCGCCTGCATATCGTGCGCACCGTCATCCTTGTCCTTGCAACATCGGGGCTGATTGCCGGGATATTCTGGGCAATCACACTGGGCAGTCAGGATATCCTGCCAACTGGTCTGATCGCCGTCATGTCGGGCGATGTGACATTATCCCCCACAGCACTGGCGATATTGACCGAACTGCGCCTGCCACGGGTTGTTCTTGCCGTTTTGTGCGGGGCGATGCTGGGGCTTTCGGGGGCATCGATGCAGTCACTGACTCGTAATGGTCTTGCGGATCCGGGGCTTCTTGGCGTGCGTGAAGGATCCATTCTGGTCATTTTGTGCCTGACCCTGTTTGGCCCTTCCCTGCCCGCCATTTCATATCCGGTACTGGGCACGATTGGCGGTTTGATGGTGGCCGCAATGACGGTTGCCATCGCGCGATCGACCTCGAACCTGCGCTTTGTACTGATTGGTATTGGGCTGTCGTGGTTTTTATCGGCACTGGTGGCCATGATCCTTGTGTCCCTTGATGCCAGCGACGCCCAGCCATTGCTTCTTTGGGTTACCGGCAGCCTGGCATCCGCCACCTGGGATATTGTCCCGGTCGCAGCGGGACTTCTGCTTGTCAATTTTGTGCTGCTTCTGGGCTGCGCACGGGCATCTGATGTCATGTCCCTTGGCGCACAGACCGCGACCGGACTTGGTGTACGGCTTGGCCGAACTTCGGCGATCCAGCTTCTGTCGGCAACCATGCTTTCGGCAACATGTGTCTCGACCATTGGCGGGATCGGCTTTATCGGCCTGATTGCCCCGCACCTGACCAAACTTGTCATTGGCAACCACAGCCAGGCATCGGTTCTTGCGGCCAGCGCCCTGGTCGGCGGGCTGTTGTTGCTGGCCTCCGATACCATTGGCCGGGTTGCGTTTTTACCCCTGCAACTGCCAGCCGGCATTGTTCTTGCCGTGATTGGTGTGCCGGTTCTTCTGATCCTGCTTTGGAAACGCCGCGATGAACTTTAGGACGATCTTGATGGCAATACCCGTTGTGTTTTCATGCAATCAGCACCCGGTTGCGCGCCATCGCATATCCCCGCGCCCCCTGTCTCCTCACTTCATATCCCGACGGGTCACAGCCACTATTGCCGCCTTCGTCGCAGTCCTTCTGTGGGGCATGAACGTACAGGCAAAAACATTCACAGATGATCTTGGCCGGGATGTCGAGGTACCGGACCACCCAACGCGGATCATTTCGCTATATGATGTGGATGTCACCATTCCGCTGATTGAACTTGGCGTTTTTCCAATCGCCAGTCACGGGCGTATCGGCCTTGACGGGACGCCATATTTGCGGTCATCCCGGCTTTTGACCGGGGTGGATTTTGACAATTCCGACATCCGCTATATCGGATCGACCGAGATTGATCTTGAAACCATCACTGCCCTGGCGCCCGATCTGATCATTACCGCCCCGGGCCGGGCCAGTGCAATCGAACCGCTTCAGGCGATTGCCCCGACGGTTTCACTTGATGCGGCGCGGCTGGGTGGCCCCCATGTTTATCAAAAGCTCGCCGAACTGACCGGGCGGCAAGATGCCCTGAAATATCTAGAAGCCCGTTATCAGGCCAATATCGCCGCCCTGAAGCGCAACCTGAACCCGTCTGACATCACCGTCAGTGTGCTTCAGCCCCTTAATGGCAAGATCAATATCTATCATACCTATCGATCACTGGGGCGGGTGCTGCGCGATGCCGAGTTCAAATTCCCCGCACTGATTGACAATATCGCCCCTTCCGGTCGCCTTCAGGTCAGCCCGGAATATCTTCCCGATCTTGATGCCGATTACATATTCGATCCGTTCCGCGATGACCGCAACAATGGCGCCAAGGCCGAGATCAGGGCAATGAACGATATCTTTCCCGATTTCTGCCGTTTCCTGCGGGCCTGTCGCGACGGCCGCTATATCCTGGTGTCGCGTGAAATCGCGATTTCGAATTCCTATGGCGCGCTTTCGATGATGACCGCTCTGATCACGTCGCACATTGTTGCCGACCGGTTCCGGCCGCCATCCGGCCCCGCGACCAAATCACCGGAAAACGCACCGAAACCCTGAATGCGTTGCGCCGCCTTACACCGGCATCACCGCCTGTTGCATCCTTCATCAAATCGGGAGTAGCCCGTGTCCAAGAATTTCACTGAAAATCCCGTTGATCGTTTTGCCGAACGCATCAATGCCCGCGCAGACCGCCTGTCCCCCAGCATGCAACTGGTTGCCGAATATATCCGCGATAATCTGAGCGCGACCCTGTCACAATCGGCCCTTGAGATCGCCCACATCACCGATACATCCGATGCCACGGTGATCAGAACGGTTCAGGCTGTCGGCTTTACCGGTCTTCGCGATCTTAAGGAAACCATCGAAGGTTTCTTTATCGCCACCAATTCGCCGACCGCAAAAATGGCGTCGACAACATCGGATGTTGCCAATGATGCCGATACCGCCATCGATTTCATGGTCGAAGATCAGCTTAACGCCATGCGCGAACTGGGCCAGCCCCACAACCGTGCCGGAATGCGCAAGGCGGTCGAACTGCTGTCTGGTGCCAACCGGATCGGTGTATCGGGGATTGGGGCATCTGGCATCATCGCATCCTATGCCGCCCGTCTTTTTTCCCGCAGCGGCTATCCCGCCTATGAACTGAACCGCACCGGCATATCGCTTGCCGAACAATTGATCGAGGTCGGACCAAGCGACGTGATTGTCATGCTGGGTCATGGCCGACTGCATCGCGAAGCCAGCGCCACCGTTGCCGAGGCCGAACGCCTGTCGGTTCCCCTGATCGGGATTGTCACATCCGACAAAAGCCCGCTGATCAAAATCGCCGAAGCCGCAATCGTCCTGCCGCGTTCCAAAAGCGATCAGGTCGCCCTGCACGCCCCCATGATGTGTTGCCTTGAAACCATGATGATCGGTCTTGCTGCGGCCAATCCGGCCAAGCCGCTTGCCACACTTGAACGCATCGTTGAAATCCGCAACCGCATCCGCCCGAAAAAGTAAAACCGCCGCTGCCGTCACGACGCAGGACGCGCGCGGCTGGCACGGAAAGGTCGAAATATCCGGATAACAAATTGATAAAAAAGAAAAAATGGCGATCCCTGCAGGACTCGAACCTGCAACCTACAGATTAGAAGTCTGTTGCTCTATCCAGTTGAGCTAAGGGACCGCTGGGTGGGGGTGGTTTGCTTATCCCCCGGGGCATGGCATTGGTCGCCTGCCCGGCATGCTTGCAGGGTTTAACGTCCCCTGTCAGACGAAACGGGGCGGATGCCCGCCCCGATGGTATGGTCAGCCGGTAACAGCCAGTCCGCAATCAGACAACGCGTTTGAACGCGAAATTGTCGGCATAGGACTTGATCTGGACCTTGCGCGGCTTGGGCTGTTCGATATCGGCGATCAGCTTGTGCTTGGCGGCAAAGGCCTGGGCTTCTTCAAGGGTATCGAAATACATGCGGACCTGGCCACGGGTATCGGTTGAACCGATCCACCCCATCAGCTGATCGGCGACTTTTTTCGCACCCGGTTCAAATTCCATAACCCAGTGCTTGGTCGCAGCCTGACCGGACTGCATGGCGTTTTTGGCAGGTTTATAAACACGGACCTTCATCGGGACCCTCGTCTTGACCGTCGGGATAAGATGGTTATGGCAGTTTAACGGGCCTCTCTAACCCCTGCCAATACTTCATCTTTTACACCTTTTGTCGTGAATTGGAAATCCTGTTGGATCACCGTCAGACAACAAAAAGGGAAATGGTCGGGAAGGCGAGATTCGAACTCGCGACCCCCTGCTCCCAAAGCAGGTACGCTACCAGACTGCGCTACTCCCCGACGCGGATGTGGATTTAGCACCATAATGCCGGGTGGGCAAGACCGCATTATGCGTTTTTTCCGAAAAACATGCACAAAAACCAAATGCCGCAGATATGGTCTGCGGCCTTGCTATTGCTGATTGATCTTTTGACTGTGGGCGGGTTGGCCACAACGCCCTAGCGCGGCAGGCCTTCGACCTTTTCGCCAACCTCAAAGCCCATCTTGTCGGCCGAGCCACCATTCAGCTCAAGCACGAAACGCACCGGCTTTGGCGACGGGATGATGGTTTCCGATTGCGGTACCGTGCGCTTTTCAATGCCGACAATCGTGCCGCTGGCATCAATGAACAGCATATCAAGCGAAATGAAGGTATTCTTCATCCACATTGAAATGTCACGCGCGCCGCCGAAATCAAACAACATCCCAGCATCACTGGCCATTTCGGTGCGGAACATCAGGCCGCGCGATCGTTCTTCCGGGGTGACGGCCATTTCGACATTATAGACCTCACCATCGACGAGAATGCGCGATCGTTCAAATCCGGTTGCCTTTGCATTAAGCCCCGCAACCACTGCTGCGCTGATAAAGCACACCACCAAAGCCATCTGAATAAACGACTTCATACCCCATACCCTCTTAGTCTTCTGACGCGTTCCCGGACCTCGTCCCGGATTGCGCCGCCCCGCCATGGATCCGCCAAAGTTGTAAACAACTCGCTGGCCGGCTGTCTGCCACGACTATGCGACCATTTTATGACACGCAGGATATTTTCCGCTGTGATGGGTAACACAGGTGGTATTTCGATCCCGTTAATGGTCGCCCACACCCCGGACCAACAGCGTGCAACCCCATATGGACTATATCCTCCGCCGCCAAGAACAAGACTTCTTGGCGCCAATCTGGTCATCGCCCCCACGACTTCCCAGATCGATTGATTGCCCAAAAGCTGTTTTGAAAGCGGATCCTCGGCAAGAGTATCACATCCACATTGTAAAACAATAGCTTGTGGTGCAAAACTTAATGCAAGAGGAATCAAATATTCAAAAAGAACGAACCGCATCTCGTCGTCATTCATCCCGCCCGGCATCGGCAGGTTGCGGGCCATGCCCCCGGCCACGTCATCAATCGTACCGGTCTTGGGCCATAAATCTTCCTGATGCATGGAAACGGTCAGAACCCGGTCGTCTTCGGCAAAGGCATATTGCACGCCATCGCCGTGATGGGCGTCAATATCAACATACAACACCCGATCCAGCCCCGAATCGAGAAGCGCATAAATCCCCAGAACCGGGTCGTTGAAGTAACAAAATCCCGATGCCCGGTCGCGCAACCCGTGGTGCGTCCCCCCGGCCGGATGATGGATGATGCCGCCATCGGCAATCAATTGCGCTGCCAGGATCGATGATCCGGCCGCAGTCGCCGGACGCCGGAAAATTTCCGGATAGATCGGATTGCCATTTTTACCCAGACCAAACCGCACCATGGCCTCCTCGGGAAGGGACTGGTCACGTTCGGCCTGCATGACGGCATCGACATATTCCGGGTCATGAAACCGCGCCAGTTGATCGGGCGTTGCCACCGGCCCCGTCAAATAGGTGCTTTCATCCACCCAGCCCAGCGCATGCACCATATCGACCACCAGCGACACCCGCGGGATCGCCAAAGGATGTTTCGGCCCGTAACTGGACCCGCGGTAAATTTCGGCGGCAATCATGCGCGGGGTTATGTCACCCCGACGATAATCAGGAAGGGTTTCGGGCAAGATGGTCACAACAGATGTCAGTCAATTTCAACGGCAGGCTCCCCACAGCATTGCGTGCATTCACGGCATTCTGCAAGGGCTGATTACAGCGATCTGACACATCGATCATCGTTGTTTATCGCGCGCAGCGCCTGACACAAATTGTCACAAAACTTGACGGACGCGTTTTGACTGCGCATAGTCCCGTCATCTCCGGGGGGGCCGATCGTAAATCGGCTGAGAGGTTCGGTGTTGCCGAACGACCCTTTGAACCTGAACCGGTTAAGACCGGCGTAGGAAGGATCGAATGCGCGACACAGAACAAGCGCCCCAGCAGGCGCAAAATCCAACCAGTTTCGATATCCACCTGTCGGGTGCCCGTGTGGCATTTGGCGGCGTTGATATTTTTGATGATCTTGATCTGACCCTTCGGGCCGGAAGCTTTACCTGTTTGCTCGGTCCCAGCGGCGTTGGCAAAAGCACGCTTTTGCGCTTCCTCGCCGGTCTGGTCGAAGGCGATGTTAGCGGTAACATCACCTGTTCGGATGGCGGCATCCTTAAGAACCGCATCGCTTATATGGCGCAGCAGGATTTGCTTTTGCCCTGGCGCACCGTGCGCGAGAATGTAGAACTTGGTGCGGTCTTGCGCGGGGAACGTCCCGATCATGCGCGCGCCGAACACCTGATCGCCGAAGTCGGTTTGACCGATGCCGCCCATCTGCGCCCGGCCAAACTTTCGGGGGGCATGAAACAACGTGCCGCCCTTGCCCGCACCCTGATGGAGGACCGCCCGGTTGTCCTGATGGATGAACCGTTTTCAGCCCTTGATCCGGTCAATCGGTTACGTTTGCAGGAACTGGCCGCACGGGTTTTGCGCGGCAAGACGGTATTGCTGGTAACCCACGACCCGCTTGAAGCATTGCGTCTTGGCGATCATGTTCATGTCCTGTCGGGTGCCCCGGCCACCCTTGCCGATGCCATCACGCCAGATGGTCAAAGCCCGCGCAACATCACCGATCCCGCCATTCTGGCCCAGCAGGCCGAATTGCTGCGCCAACTTGGTGCAGATATCAGCACGGGTTATGGTGCGGAGGCTGTGTCATGAGCCTTCAAAACAATCCTCATACCCATAGAAAACCGCTGACAGAACGCCGTTGGCTGATGCTTGCGCGGCCGCTGATCATTGTGGTTGCGCTGATTGCAACATGGCAGGCGCTGGTTCTGATTACCGGTGCGCCGAAATACATGCTGCCAACGCCCACAGATGTCTGCGCCACCCTGATTGCCCGGCATGATGTGCTGCTTGATCACGCGCAATATACCATTGCCGAAACGGTGATTGGCCTGTTTGCCGGCGCGGCCCTCGGTACGCTGGCGGCCATTCCGATGGCCCTGTTTTCGCCGGTCCGGTTCTGGCTGATGCCGATCCTTCTGGTGTCGCAGGCCATTCCGTTCTTTGCGCTGGCACCGCTTCTCGTACTTTGGCTGGGCTTTGGTCTGGCATCCAAGATTGCCATGGCCGCCCTGATCATTTTCTTCCCGGTGACGGTCGCCTTCTTTGACGGATTGGCACGCACTGAAACCGGCTGGCTTGATCTGGCACGGACCATGGGGGCCAGTCGCTGGCGACTTTTGACCCATATCCGCCTGCCCGCTGCCCTTCCGGCCTTTGCATCGGGTTTCCGGGTTGCCACCGCCGTTGCCCCGATCGGGGCAGTAATCGGGGAATGGGTCGGGTCCAGCCACGGGCTTGGCTATCTGATGTTGCATGCCAATGCCCGGGTTCAGATTGATATGGTTTTTGCCTGCCTTCTGATCCTGTGCGCCTTTTCGATCACGCAATATTTCATTGTTGATCGCGTCCTGCGCGCCGCCCTGCCCTGGCAGCCCGACAGCCTGAAACCGGTTCGGTAATACAATTCCCCGCTGCCCGATTGGCCGCGGTTTAAATCCTCATACGAATAATTTGGCGCATCTTACGGAGGTTCATCCATGTCACGCCTTAAATCCATGATCACCGCGACCGCATTGGGCGCAATGGTTCTTGGCACGTCCTCAACGGCCTTTGCCGCCGACAAGCTGGTTATCCTTCTGGACTGGTTTGTGAACCCGGATCACGCACCACTGATCGTTGCCAAGGAAAAGGGTTTCTTTACCAAGCATGATCTTGATGTTGAACTGATTGAACCAAGTGACCCGTCTGCCCCGCCGCGCCTTGTTGCTGCCGGTCAGGGCGACGTTGCGGTCAATTATCAGCCCCAGCTTCATGTGCAGGCCGCCGAAGGATTGCCGCTGACCCGTATCGGGACGCTGGTTGCGACCCCGCTTAACAGCCTGATCGTTTTGGAAGATGGCCCGATCAAGGAAATCGCGGACCTTAAGGGCAAGAAAATCGGCTATTCACTGGCCGGGTTTGAAGATGCGCTGCTTGGCACCATGCTGGGCAATCACGGCGTGTCGATGGATGAGGTCGAGCTGATCAATGTGAACTTCTCGCTGTCGCCGTCGCTTTATTCCGGACAGGTTGACGCGATCATTGGCGGCTATCGCAACTTTGAACTTAATCAGATGGAAATCGAAGGCAAACCGGGCAAGGCATTCTATGTCGAGGAAGAAGGCGTTCCGCCCTATGACGAGCTGATCCTGACCGTACGCAATGACAAGGTCGATGATCCGCGCTTTGCCCGCATGCTCGCCGCCCTCGAAGAAGGTGTGCAGTACCTGATCAACCATCCCGATGACAGCTGGAAGGCTTTTATTGCGGCCTATCCGAACCTTGATGACGAACTCAATATCAAGGCATGGGCCGATACCTTGCCGCGCTTTGCCCTGCGTCCGGCCGCCCTTGATAAAAACCGCTATGCGCGTTTTGCCGATTACATGGTGCAGCAGGGCCTGATTGCAGAAAGCCCGGCACTTGAAACCTATGCCACGGTGATTGAATAAAATTCAGTCCCCCCTGCTTCCGCAGCGCTTTCCCGGTGGATGCGGAAGTTTAAGGAAGGCCGGAACGTGTCCCCCGCGCTCCGGCCTTTTTCATGTGGCATCCGCCGTGATACGGGTCATTGGCACTTGCGTTTACCTTCTGGTCACCAGACCTTGTGACAGACATAATCACATGATTGTTTTGATGGCAGGAACAGACGCGTGCAAACCCAATCCCGACACGATCACCATACCGAAACCGGTTTTGAAAACCGTCACCCCCTGCCCGATCCGGTCAAACGGTCGTTCTGGCGTTTTTTGAAACTGCGTTTGTCGGGCGATTACAAATGGCCAAAAGCAACCGAGCAAATCGGCAAAATCGCGACCGAAACACCTGATTTTGCGGCCATCCAAAATCCCGACCCAACCCGTTTGCAGGTCACCTGGGTCGGTCATGCCACGGTTCTGGTGCAATATGGCGGCCTTAACATCCTGACCGATCCGGTCTTTTCCGATCGCGCATCACCGTTCAAGCGACTGGGTCCGAAACGATATAGCCAGCCCGGCCTAAGCATCGATCAGTTGCCCAAGCTGGATCTGGTGTTGCTGTCACACAATCACTATGACCATTTCGATCTTGCCAGCCTGACCGTTCTTGGCGATGTGCCGCGTTATGTGTTGCCGCTTAAAAACGGGCCGTTGCTGGAAAAGGCAGGCATCACTCCTGATCGCTATGTTGAACTTGATTGGGATGAAAGCCACCATCACGGGGATGTCAAAATCACCCATGTGCCGTCCAACCATTGGTCAAGCCGCACCACCAAGGACCGCAAGGAAATGCTGTGGGGGGGCTATATCCTGGAATTCGCCGATGGCTACCGGTTCTATTTTGTCGGCGATACCGGCTGGAACGAGGCCCTGTTTACCGAACTGGGCCACCAGCATGGCGGGATTGATTTCGGCCTGATCCCGATCGGAGCCTATGATCCGCGCGATTTCATGCGCAATTCCCACTGCAATCCCGAAGAAGCCGTTCAGATCATGCAGGCAATGGGCGTCAAACAGGCACTTGCCATCCATTGGGGGACATTCGTTCTGACGGCCGAACCGGTTGATGAACCTCCCAGGCGACTGGCATCGGCTCGCAAGGAAGCGGGTCTTGGCGATGATGACTTTATTGCCCCGCCGATTGGCGCGACCCGGTTCTTTGCAGGCAAGCAGGCCACGGCGGCCCCCGAACAGCATGCCATTTCGATCAGCGCCGAATAACAAACAAAACCGGCAGCGCGCAAACGCTGCCGGTTTCGTCCGATCCACGACCACCCATTGGGAGACGGGCGATCCGCATCGTTTCTGATCTGCAAGGAAACGCCGTCCTGCACATCATTAAAGATACGTTATAACATTACATTTGTTCTGCAAGGAAATTCTGAAGGGATAACGGGATGATGTGACGCCGCTTACACCATCCCGTCCAAACTTTGATAATGCGGGATTTAGACCCGCGTGCGCGGACGGCGGACAGAACCGTCTTCAAACCGCGAAAGCTCCATCCCCGCAAGGGTAATCGATGGCTGTCCGGTGGTGATCCAGTCAGCCAACACCTTGCCGACAACCGGCCCCATGGCAAATCCGTGCCCCGAAAATCCGGTGGCGACAAAGAAGTGCTTGGGATTGTCGAACTGATCAATGACCGGCACCGCATCCGGGGTGACATCAATATCACCGGCCCATTTGTCAACGATGCCGACCTGCTTGATCTGCGGAAAGACCTTTTGCAGATTGGCCATGGCGTTGCTGACACGCACCTTATAGGGTTCGGCCTGATTGGTGCGCCGTCCGATCATTGGTTGTTTCGATGCTTCTGATCCCGGCAGACGATCGACCAGATCATCAAAGAACCGCTTGTTAAAGTGGAACTTGAAAGTCGCCCAGTTGTCAAAAAGTCCCGGCGCAAAGGCCTTGGCATATTTGAAACGGCCAAGGGTCAGATCAATATCGGTCATGAATTCATCGGCAATATTCATCGACCCGTCAGTGCGCTGACGAAAGGCCAGACCGGCAGCAAGCGTCCCGGCCGCCGAAATATCAGGCACCGGCGTCGTGCGGATCACGGTACCACGCGTGGTTTGCTGCGGCAGTCGGCGGCCGAATTTGGCAACGAATTTATGGGTGGCGGCACCCGCCGCACAGATCACATATTTGCATTTGATTTCGCCCTTTTCCGAAACCACCGAACTGATCGCACCCGCAGTTGTTTCAATCGAAAGCGCGCCGCATCCTTCGGCAATCACCGCGCCCATTTCGCTGGCACGTCTGGCGATGGCCGGTGCGGCTTTTTTCGGTTCGGCCTGCCCGTCCGATGGCGTGTAAATACCCCCAACACCGGGCGTTGTGATGCCCGGTGTAATTTTCTCGACACCCTTTGGTGACAGCACCTGGGTTTCAATATCAAAGCCCTTGGCGTCTTCGATCCATTGTTCGTAATCGGCCATTTCCGCGTCATCGCGCGCCACAAACAGAACCCCGCCCTGACGCCATTCAAGATCGGCATTCAGTTCCTTTTCCAGTCCCTGCCAGATGCGGTTGCATTCGATCATCAGCGGCAATTCAACCGGATCGCGCCCCTGCTGACGGACAAATCCCCACGCCCGGCCTGACTGATGGGATGCAATCGTATCCTTTTCCAGAAGAACCACCTTCATCCCCGCCTTGGTCAGGTAGTAGGCGCTGGAAGATCCATGGATTCCGCCACCAATGACGACAACGTCGCATTCCTTTGGCAGGGTGATTTCGGGGTAATTGGTCATGTCGGGGCCTCTGGATTGGATTACAGTTTGGTGTGTGGCGCGAACCACGTTATGTTGCGCGGCAATAAATCTCAACAAAATCAGGTAGCCACCATGTCTGATCACGCAAAAAACCAAAAACCGGCCACCATCACCGCCCAGGCACTGGGCTGGGTTGATGATGCAACCAAGTCGGTCACACCGCCGCTTTATCCGTCGACCACGTTCGAGCGCAATACCGATCTCAGCTATCATGACGGGCGCTGCTATACGCGCGCCGACAACCCGACCTATGATCAGGCCTGCGAAGTATTAAGCACCCTGGAAGGTGGCAGCGAAACCCGCCTGTTTGCATCGGGCATGGCAGCGGCTGTTGCCTGTCTTCATGCCCTTAGCCCCGGCGACCATGTTGTTGCCCCCAAGGTGATGTATTGGGCGCTGCGCAGCTTCATGCTTGACAGTGGCGTGCGTGCCGGCCTGTCCTTTGACTTTGTCGATAACGCCGACATTGCCGACTGGGACAAGCACATTGTTGCGGGCAAGACCAAACTGGTCTGGCTTGAAACCCCGGCCAACCCGGACTGGCAGATCACCGATATTGCAGCTGTTGCCGAACTGGCGCACAAGGCCGGTGCACAGGTGGTTGTCGATAATACCGTTGCCACCCCGCTTTTGACCCGCCCGATTGAATTTGGTGCTGATATCGTCATGCATTCGGCAACCAAATACCTCAATGGTCACAGTGACGTTCTGGCCGGATCGCTGACCACGGCATCAGACAGCGAATACTGGCAACGTGTCTGCAAACAGCATGCATCTGGCGGTGCGGTTCTTGGTGTGTTTGAAACATGGCTGTTGCTGCGCGGGATGCGCACGCTTTCGATCCGTGTTGAACGCGCATCGGCCAATGCGATGGCCATTGCCAAACATTTCGAAAACCACCCCGAAGTCGAACAGGTCCAGTATCCGGGCCTTGCAAGCCACGCCGGGCATGATATCGCGGCCAAACAGATGACGGGCGGATTTGGCGGCATGCTGTCGATCCGGGTCAAGGGCGGCGAAAAGCGCGCGGTTGATTTCCATAATCAGTGCAAACTTTTCAAACGGGCAACATCACTTGGCGGGGTTGAAAGCCTGATCGAACATCGTTCTTCGGTCGAAGGCCCGACAAGCCCGGTTCCGGGCGATTTGCTGCGCCTTTCGGTCGGGATCGAGGATGCAGATGATCTTGTTAACGACCTGGAAACAGCCTTGCGGTTAAGCAAATAAACCGAACCATCTATCAATCTGGAATTTCACGATCGATGTCAAAGCTCCCTCTTCGCTGGCTTCACGCAAATGCATTGTTTCGCAGTGCCGGTGTGATCGCCGCAATTGCAGGGAGCTTTGTCTTTTCCAGGCACAGCATCGCACAGACGCAGGAACCAGCACCGGTACAAATACCAGCCGGCACCGGCAGCCATCATGTCGCCGATATCAATGCGCTGCCGCCTGCACCCGGTCTTATTTTTGATCGACGTGCTGGCGAATACATCATGTTTGATGAACTTGTGCGCCGTTTGTCGGACCGGAAATATATCCTGATCGGTGAAAAACACGACAACCCGATCCATCACCATCATCAGTCCCAACTGATTGATGCGCTGACAAAATCCGATCAACGCCATCGGGCCGTGGTCTGGGAAATGTTTACCCGCGATCAGCAAGGTCTTCTTGATCAAAGCTGGCAGGAAGTTCCGATCTCCGAGCTTGGGCAGGCACTGGAATGGGAAGAACGCGGTTGGCCGTCATGGCATGACTATGCCCCGATCGCCGAAGCCGCCAAGACACATGACCTGACGATGGTGGCGGGCAATCTGCCAGATGATCTTTTGCGGCCAGTTATTGCCGAGGGCACGGCTGCACTGCCTGCGACACTGGCGACAAAGCTTTCGCTGCCCGACATGCCCGACGAGATTATGGAACGGTTCCGTGTGGAAATGGCCGAAAGCCATTGCAACGCCCTGCCCAAAAGCATGCTGGGTGGCTTTTCAACGGTTCAGTTCGCCCGTGATGCGTCCCTTGCCCGCGCCATGACCGATATCGCCAATACCGCCGATCATGACGGGGCATTTTTGATCGCGGGCGCCATGCATGTGCGCCACACCATTGCTGTTCCCTGGCATGTCAGCCGGTTCGAACCCGGTCTTGATGCCAATGACATTGCCGTCGTCAGCCTGATCGAAGCCGACGATCCAAGCGACAATCCCCCCAAACCACAGGACTATGCCGAACGGTTCGGCAATCGGGATGATGTCGATTTCATGTGGTTTACCAATGACATGGCCCGCAAGGATCCGTGCATTGATCTTACAATCGGGCAATAATCCCCATAGCGGCCTGTTTGCCGACAAATATCCGGATATGCCGTATCCTGATCGGGATTACTTGATGCGCCGTGGCAGCCAGTCGGTTGTCGCCACGGGTTTACCCTTGTGCGATCGCATGACGCGCGGGCGCACGACTTCCTTTGCCTCGGGCGTGGTCGCACTTTTGCGGACCGATGCATAAAACTCCACCAGCTCCGTATATGGAATGATGGTTCCGATCCCTTCCTTATAGGCCTTGGTAAAGGGCGGATGGTTGCGCACTGTCATGCTCAGATGTTCGACCGTGTGATGACCAAATTGCGACCAGATGCTTTCAAGGAAATGGGCCGTTTTCGGGTCAATCGGTTTAAGCCGCACATCAGGACGGCTTTCTTCCATCACCGCATAAAGGTTGGGTTCGACCGGGCCGAATTCCTCGGCGACGAAGATCGCAGGCATCAACATATTGCCGTGATAATTCGCCCCGTAATAAGCCTGGGCCAGATACAGCAAACGGTGCAATTTTTGCGGTTGCAGATATTCGTTATCGTTCAGGGCAAGATCAATGAATCTGAACGCTGCTTCGAAAACTGTGTTGAGAACCGGCTTGTTCTGCATTCCTGGCCCGATGGTCTGATGGGAAGATGCCCCATCATAAGGCCTATGTCATATGGCAACAAGCACCGGCGACTTCGATCGGGGAAATTTTGCAGGCCGATATGATCCCGCGATGATCGCCAACACCCCGGTCAAATCCGGGTCAAACCGATGCATCAAGCTGACGACCACGCACACCAACACCATGCGCCACCGCATTTACCAGCGCATAAAAGGACGTGCCGCTATTGGCTGACAGGTCAAAAGGAATGGATGGATCAAGCATGGATGCAAAATCCTGATCAGACTGGACTTCCATCGCACCTTCGCGGTCGCTTGCCCGCCGGGCGGCAGACAGTGCGCGCTGTTCGGTTCGCTGATCTTTTTGATCTCCCGGGTTGCCTTGCCCCGGCTGGCGCTTGTTCTTGCCGTCGATATAGGCATTGAACAAAATGCCGTCATCATCCGGGTTATAGGAATAATGCTGAGAGGATTCTTCGATCTGCGTACTGCGATCAACTGTCGACACACCGCGCGCACCAGCAGCCGCAAGTCGGCCATACTGGCTGACCTGTGAGGTTGTCTGTGCTGTTTGGACCGGTGTGATCATTTCCTCTTTCCTGCCGCAGGGCGGCGAACCAATTCAACCCAAGCATTATACATGAATATAATGGGGAATGGCAGAAATTTCAAAGATCCGGCGGCATTGGGCCTGTTCAGTCGCCTTCGAACTCGACCAGATGGAATTCCTCGATACCGCGATCACGGATCTTTTGCGCCCCGCCCAGATCGGGCAGATCAATGATAAAGGCACAGGCGGCAACTTCTGCGCCAACCTTTTCAACCAGATCAATTGCCGCCAGCGCAGTTCCGCCGGTTGCAATCAGATCATCCATGACCAGAACACGGCTGCCCGGCTTGATCGCATCCTTGTGGATTTCAATCACGTCGGTTCCGTATTCCAGTTCATATTCCACACCGATGGTTTCGGCTGGCAATTTGCCCTGTTTGCGGATGGTGACAAACCCCACGCCCAGTGCAAGTGCCACCGCCGGACCAATGACGAAGCCGCGTGCTTCGATCCCGGCGATCATGTCGATTTTCTTGTCCTGAAATTCTGCGGCAAAGCTGTCGATGACTTCGCGCAGGCCGTCGGCATCTTCAAACAGGGTCGTGATGTCGCGGAACATGATCCCCTTTTTCGGGTAATCAGGAATGGTACGGATCAACGACTTAATCGACATGGGATACTCCGGCCAGCTTTCAGGTGGTTCGCATATCGCGCACACAGAACCCGGTCATATCCGGGCTTGCTGCGCATACGGCGACACTTGATGCCTGAAAGCTGCCGGAATGGCAAGCTTCATCAAAAAGCTGCACCAACGGCCGGAACGCCAAATTGCGTTCAGGCGGCGTGCGGTGTCATTGCACGTACTTGGGCAACTCCCTGGGCACGTACATGGGCACAGTGGTTTTGCGTTCGCATTGCGACGAAATCATTTGCCAGCTTTTTGCTGATTTCCGCGCGTGTTCCGCGCGGCAGTCCGGTCTGGGCGGCCTGGCGATTGCCCCAGACCGCACGATAAAGGCGGTAATCATGGTCATTAATCTGACCGAATACTTTTTCGACTTCCATCAGAGTTTGGACGTAACTCTTTTTCATGTCAGCCATCCTGTTGCTCGTGAGGCATTCGCACATCATTGCGGCGAAGGAAATGCACCGTTTGCCGATGCGCGTTTTACTGCAGCGATATAGTCCGGTGTTCGTGGCCACTCAACTGCATGACGGTGACAAGATCAGGAAGATTTTGTGACAAACTGCCCCAATTGAAAAACGGCCCGCTTTTCGCGATGAAAAGCAGGCCGTTCCGGATGATTTTTTTCGATCGCAAACAAACGCGACGGGTATCAGTTTACGGTTTTTGCCGCCTGTACCTTGGCTTCTTCGTCGATCTGCTTTTTCAGCGCATCGCCATACTCGCCATAGATCCGCCCTTCGAGCGACAGCTCAAGAAAACGGATATAGTCGTTCTGATCGGTAATCTTGGCGCGTGCGACTTCGATCACGTCAAACGGGCTTGCGGCATCCAGATCGTATTTACGGATCAGACCCAGCATTTCCGCGGTGATCTGATCAAGCTTTTTGCGGGTGTCGCTATAGGAAAGCGTCATCAGCCGGTCCTGTTCATTGCAGTAGGTTGGGTGCGATACTTATTGGCCTGCTTATGCCTTTTCCATCACATCAAAACAAGCCCTGTGCAGTCTGTTCGGGGATCAATCGCGCACCCATTGCGCATCAAATTGCCCCCCGAACCGTCCCGATATCATTGATGACTTGAGTCATATCAAGGCGGGACTTTGACGATCATGCATTGTTCCAACCATTCAGGACAATGCGAAACCGGCCGAACAAGGTGTCTGTTTCCGTCATCGCACCGGGGAATGAACATGAAAATTCTGTCTGCCTTCAATGCAATGGGCATACGCAAACGCTTTATGTGGGCATCGGCATTTGGCGTGACGTCAACCGTTGTCATTGCGCTTTTGATGATGACCGTGGTTGAAGAAAACGCGATGGACAGCAAGTTGCGTCAGCTCAGCGAAAATGAACTGACCTCATTGCATGCGCTGATCGTTAATGTCATGGCGGCCCGCCCCGATGATGTCGATGACATCGGCATTCATGTCTTCAATAACTGGTTTGACAGTCGCAATGCGGATTATCCCGGTGAACTTTGGTCGGCCTGGGGACCAACGACACAGGCATATATGGAAGAATACGGCGACAAGCCGATCAAAACCCCGCGCGATGACATTGATATCGAAGCCATCGAAACAGGCAAGCTGATCGGGCGCTATACCAAAAACGGCACCTATCGCATGTCGATGCCGATTGTCCTTGGTGAAACCAAGGGGGCTGATCGCGAAGTCTGTTTTAGTTGCCATGGCGCGATGGATGCGCAGAAAGGCGACGTGATTGCCGTTCTGTCTTCAAGTCTTTCGGTTGCCGCCGAACAGGAAAAAACCAACAAAATTCTGATCGGCATCGTTCTTGGCGGTCTGGCCATTGCCATCGCCACCATTATTGGCATGCGCATATTGCTGACCCGGATCGTAACCGCACCGCTTTCCGATCTTGGCCGGGACATGACCGAACTTGCCCAGGGCAATACCGATTTTGACATCAACGCCCTGTCGCGCCGGGACGAGATCGGGCGCATGGCCAAATCGGTCGAGGTATTCCGCACCAACGCCATTGCCAAAAAACAGATGGAAGCCGAACAACAGGCCGCCTCCCAGCGGCGTGAAGAACGGATGAAAAAGCTTGAACAGCATATCGGCAATTTCGAAGGCGTCATTGCCAAGATTGTCGGTGCGGTATCAAGTTCGGCCGGTAAAATGCAAACCACGGCCAATGGTCTGGTTGAAACCGCCGACCGCGCCAGCAAAAGTGCAACCACGGTTGCCGCCGCCTCCGAACAAGCCACGGTAAATGTGCGCACCGTCGCCGATGCGGCCGACCATCTGTCTTCTTCCATTTCCAAAATTGGCGAACAGGCCGATGCCTCCACCCGGGTTGCCGCCGAGGCATCACGCGAAGCCGAACAATCATCGGAAACGGTTCAGGGCCTTTCGGAAGTTGCTGGTCGTATTGGCGAAATCGTTGCCCTGATCAGCGACATCGCCGGACAGACAAACCTTCTGGCACTGAATGCAACGATCGAGGCCGCCCGGGCCGGCGAAGCCGGCAAAGGCTTTGCCGTGGTTGCAGCCGAGGTCAAAAACCTTGCCAACCAGACAGCCCGCGCCACCAACGAAATTGCCGATCAAATCACCGCCATTCAGGAAGAAACCGGCAAAACAGTCAGTTCCATGGCCGATATATCGGATGTGATTTCGCGCATCACCGAAATGGCCCATACCATTTCAACCGCGGTCGGTGAACAGGCCGACGCCACGGACGAAATCGCGCGAAATGTCGAACAGGCCGCTGTCGGCACCCAGGAAGTCAGCAGCAATATCGAACAGGTCAGCAACACCGTTGCCGATACCGATCATGCCGCTCATCAGGTTCTTGATGTCGCACGTGAACTTGGGTCCCTGTCTGATGATTTGCGCTCCGAAGTTGACCGTTTCCTTGCCGACATTCGGGCCACCTGACCCAGACATCCGTTTTCAAAAAACGGATACAATCCGATACCGATGCATCTGGCGACAGAACATCCCGCACAGGTTGTTTTGTCGCCAGTCTTGTATTTTGCCCCCTGCAGGCAAAAATGAAGATTTATGCAAAACATTCCGGCATCTGGCACACCATACCGGGGACGGCCCCGCAGATTTTCGTTCATGCTGATTGCGATATGGGCAACCATGCTGCTTTGGGCGCCTGATCTGTATGCGTCGGACAACCGGCTGCGCAAAAGCTGCCATCAGCTGATTGTTTCCGGCCACATTGATTATCCACCCTTTAACTATACCGAACATGAAACCTTTCGCGGGGCGTCGATTGATCTGATCCGTCTGATTGCCCGCAAAATCGGGGTTCGCGTTGAAATCCGAAATGTCGGCCCGTGGATACGGGCGGTAAAGAACCTGACGGACGGGGATATTGATCTTCTGGTGGCGATCTATAAGACGCCGGAACGCGAAGCCCGTTATCTTTATACCCTGCCCTATGCCGAAGACCCGATTGTCATGTTTACCATGGCCGATGCGGCATTTGATTTCCGCAACTGGTATGATCTTGTCGGCAAGGTCGGTGTTACCACACGCGGCGACAGTTGGGGGGCTGATTTTGATCAGTTCATCGAACAACATCTGACGATGATGCGGGTCAATACAACAGATCAGATGATCGATATGATTGCCCGAAAACGGGCAAATTATGGTGTCCAGGGGCTTTATACCCTTCAACGATCCGAACGGCGCGCATCCCTTGGCTCTGACATCACCATTTCAAACACGCCGATAAAATCCGAAAAGATGTATATGGCCTTTTCCAGATTGTCGCCCTGTCGCAATCTGATCGACAAGGTCAATGCCGCGATCACCGATTTTGAAAAAGACAAAACGATCGCCCGGCTGATTTCAAACTATGTCCACCGCAACGGTTCATGAATGTTCATGACTGTTCCGGACCCTGCGGGTCTGTCTTTGCGTTGTTTTAGATCCTTTTTCGATCTGCCCAAGCCATTGAAACCAAGGCATAACGCACCGCATTAGACTTTTGTTAAATTCGAAATTAACCAGACCTCAAGCTTTTATGGACCTATTCTTACGTAAAAACTTATAGAATAGTTATAATTACGGGCAGGATCGCGACAATACCCCGATACGGTTGGTCGTCGGGGGAAACGACAGCTCGACGGATCGACGGATCGAAAGGTCGACTGATCGACGCTTGGGGGATTGTGGGAACAATGTCGTTTACGACGATTTTGGGCATAATGGTTGGCCTTGGACTTTTTGTCGGATCGATCTTTATTTCGACCGACAACTACCTTGTATTTGTCAGCCTTTCGAGTGCGCTGATGGTGGTTGGCGGCACCTTGGCCGCGACCTTTATTGCCTATGAGGCGCGCTATGTGCTCTTGGCGCTTAAACTGATCTTCAAGATTTTCCGCGCCCCGCAAATGGGTCGCGGGCAACTGACCGGTGAAGTCGGCCGGGTTGTCAAATGGGGATACCTTCTTCAGAAAAAGGGCATTAACGCCCTTGAACAGGAAGCCGAACGGGTCGCCAAGGACGAACCGTTTCTGGGCTGGGCGATGGAAGTCGTGATTACCGGCTATAACGGTGATGAAACCGCCGAAATGCTTCACAACGCCATTGATAATGCGTTTGGCCGCAACCTTGTGCCGGTCTCGATCCTGAAAAGCATGGCCGCCGCCGCCCCGGCATTTGGCATGATCGGCACATTGGTCGGGCTTGTGATCATGCTTGATAAAATGGCCGATGACCCGACATCGCTTGGCGCCGGGCTTGCCATTGCGCTGATCACCACGCTTTACGGGATTGTGGCTGCGCGGTTTTTCTTTTTACCCGCCGCCAGCAAAATTCAGCAGCGCGAAGAAATCATGCGGTTTCGCAATTATCTGATTGCCGAAGGCCTGATCATGCTGGCCGATCGCAAAGGCCCACGCGCCATTCAGGATCGCATGAATTCGTTCCTTGATCCGGCCATTCACTTTAATATCGACAAATCTGCGAAATAGGAAAATCTGCCATGGCCCGCCGCAGAAAGGGTATCCCCCGCACCGTCGAAGAAGAAGTCAACGAAGACTGGCTTGCCACCTATGCCGATGCCATCACTCTTTTGATGGCGTTCTTTGTCATGCTTGTCAGCTTTTCCAAAGTTGAATTGCCGGTGTTTGAAAAAGTCCAGGCCGGTATCGCCGAACAGATCGGCAAACGCGATGTGGTGCGTCCGACGCAGGTTCTTGAAACCGATCTCAAGGACGTTGTGTTCAATATGGCCATGGACAGTGCGGTCAATGTATCGACCGACGACGAAGGCATTCTGATGGAAATGGGAAGCGGCGCCTTCTTTCAGCCGGGATCGGCCAATCTGACCAAGGATGCTGTCCTGTTTCTCAAAGACGTCGCGGACCTTTTAAAAGAACCCCGCTATCTCGGCTTTCAGATCGAAGTCACCGGCCATACCGATGACAGCCCGATAAGTTCGCCGCGCTTTCCGTCAAACTGGGAATTGGCGGCGGGCCGTGCCATCGCCGTTGTCCGCTTTTTCGGGGCACTGGGTGTTGACCCGGACCAGAAACGCATGCGGGCAATATCATATGGCGATACCAAACCCAAACTGCCAAACAATGACGATGCCGGCAACCCGATCGAAGAAAACCGTCAGGCAAACCGCCGCATTGAAATCCGCGTATTCCCCAAATATTCACGGGTTTTCTGATCTGCCCGACATAAGCTTGCTCCACGGGTGACTTGATAGTTCAAGGAAACATCTGACGTCCCAGGCAGGCAGCAACCAGCAAGCCTATTCGATCACCACCACCATCTCGTCACGGGCAGCAAAGGCGCCGGACCAGCTTGATTTCGCCTGTTGTTCAATGGCGCTCATCGCGGCGTCATTGTGGTCCGGATCATGATGGAACAGTGCTAGCCGTTTTGCGTTAGCCGCACGACAAAGACGAATACCTTCCTGCCAGGTGGAATGCCCCCACCCGATTTTTTGCGGGAATTCTTCGTCGGTGTAGGTGCTGTCATAAATCACCAGATCCGCATCCCTGATGAAATCGAGAATAATTTCATCAGGCTTTCCCGGTTCATGTTCGGTATCGGTGACATAGCAAACCGCCTGTCCGCCATGTTCGACCCGAAATGCGGTTGCACCATTGGGATGGCGCAGCGGTGCGGTGCGAATAACAATCCCCTCGCCCGGATGAAGATCATCACCGACAGTAAAATCCTCGAATGTCAGTTTTGACTGCATCGCCGAAAGCGGCACCGGAAATGTCGGATTGGCCATTTGCGCGGAAAACACACGTTCAACCCCGCCCTGGTCGGTCAAATGCCCGGCCATGACATGAAAGGCCGCCTTCGGGTTGTAGGCCGGAACGAAAAACGGAAATCCGTTGATATGATCCCAATGGGTGTGGGTCAGAAAGATGGTGGCTTCGGTCACCTTGCGCCGGATCAGGTCCTTGCCAAGGTTGCGAATGCCGGTCCCGGCATCAAAAATCAGCACCTTGCCCGCGACCCGCATTTCCAGACAGCTCGTATTCCCGCCATACACCACATGGTCGGGCGACGGACAGGCAATGCTTCCGCGAACTCCCCAGAATTTAACCTCAATCGACATTCAAAAGACCCCGTCCATCCGTTGACAGTGCGATACGGATCAATGCTGTAACATCCTTGAAAGATAGCATTTTATTTTCACAAACCAATCAGGGATTGCGCAAATTTGCCGGTGTGACGCAAACCTTTGTTCCGATCTCCGCATCAAACAGCCGGTCTGCCCGCCCGCAATTGACGGCAATTTCACATAAACCGATCGAATTGCCATAGTGGAAAGGCTTGCCCACCGGCACGTCCGAAAATGTACGCGCCATTGGAACGGCCTGATCATTCACGGCAACCGTATCATCCGGTCCGCATGCGCGAAGTCCGGTCATGAGGTTACCGTATGTATCAATGTAAATGACTTCATCAAGCTCATCGGGCCATGCCATGGCATCACCATAACGCTGATCCAAGGTCAGATCATGGCAGGCAAATTCCTGGCCGGTGGCAACACAGGCCGCGACCGGTGCGAAAATATCCCGGCCATGAAAACTGGCCGAAAGGTTTTCCGGCTGCCAGTCGATACAGTGCAGCTGAACATCATCGGATTTGCGGATCACGATTTCAAACAGACCGTTATCGGGCCCGACATATGTCACACCATCTGCTCTGACAACGATCCCCTTGCGTGCACCGCCCACCCCCGGATCAACAACACCCAGCACCACATCACCGCGACGAAATTCACGACGAAGTGCCGCCAGAAGATAACTTGACGCCTTGGGGTTACGATCCGGCGCATCAACCATCAGATCACAAACAGCACATTCAGGCGCATTGCGCATCACGACCGAACGCATTGTCCCGCTATAGGGACCGTTCACACCAAAATCACTGAAGATAAAGATCATCTTGCCCGTACCTTCCCGTCCACCGGTCGACCAAAAACAACAACGCCGGTGGTTACGTTCATCCCCACCGGCGTCATTTCGATAAGTATATAGGGCATTTTGCCCGTGATGCCATGTGCCCTACTTCACTTCGCAGAACTGCCCGCGACGTTTGAGTTCCGCACAAAGCGAGCTGGCCGCACTGTCACTGAGCCCCGTTGCCATCAGGCGGTAAAATGTACCCTTGCCCGGAATGCTGGCCCGGGTCACCCCATGCTGAAGCGGCGCAAGCTGTGCATAACGGCCTGACAGGATTTGCCAGCCGCGTTCGGCCTGCCCTTCATTGCGATAGGATGCCAGATGCACCGACTTGCTGCCACTCGCAGCAACCGGTGCGGCGGCCTTTGCCATTTCCTCGCCGGCCTGAACCGGGCGGCTTTCGCCTGTCGCCACACGGCGCACCGGTTCGCCGGAATTAAGGGTCACAACATTGCCCTTGGCCGGTTCGACGATTGCCGCTTCGATCGCATCACGTTCACGTTTGAATTCGTCCGGCGTAACCAGTTTCATATCTTGCAGATCCTCGATCCGCGCGATCTGGCGGGCCGCATCCATCAGCCCCTGTGGCGCGGGTGGCGGAACGGCGCGCTGGCGCGGCTGGGCGGGCAACAACGCATCAAGGATGGCGGTGCGTTCCGCCACATGTTCCTGCACCGTGATCGCCCCGATCTGAAGCGCACGGTTCAACTGATTAAGGCGTTGCTCGACCTGTGATCCATCGGGCGGCGGATTGTTCAGGAATGCCGATGGCGCGGGCTGGCTCATTGGCAGCAACGCACCAAGATTGGCCGAACGGCGCGCAGAGTATTCTTCGGGCGTGATCAGGCCGGTCGATTGCAGATTGCGCAAAATCGAAAAGCGTTTTGCAATCGCCTCGTCCCCACCTGACAGTGCCGCACCGGCCGGAATGTCCATTGCGCGGGTCGGTGAACTTGTCATGACCGGCTGGGTATTGGCGGCCATCGGGGACGCGGCCATCGCCGATCCGCCCCCTGTGCCCCCTGTGCCAAGCCCCGACGGACCGGTAACGATCTGATCATTGATGCTGAGCGATCCGGGAAGACCGCGTTGCAACCGTTTGAGGTTGAATTCGGCGGCATCGCGCAACGGGCGCGGCTGTGTGCCTGATGCGGTTGACATCAAAACCGTACCCGGCGGGTTCATGGCAATCAGCGTGTCATAGCCATCACGCGCACGGTCCGGGCGGTTGGTATTTTGATAAAGCACCGAACGCCACAGCATCGCATGACCGTCTTGCGGATTTTTGCGCAAGGCTTCGTCAAACAGCTTTTCGGCAGATGCATAATCCCCCGTCGCCAGTTGCTGCAGGCCAAGGGCAGTATAATTGTCATCCGCAAAGGACGTCGCTTCGTCCCAAAAGTCCTGATCCAGCAGCGGCGCACAGGCCGACACCCATGAAACCATGCCGATCACGGCAATCCCTTTGCCGATCTTCAGCCAGTTCCCGGTCCGCTTTGCGGATACCTGCATGGCGCCAATCCCCTATTGTCTAAACCATGTCCCTGGAAATCATGCGGCAACATCTGGCCCAATACCAGCGAAAAACCGGCAATGATTTCCCCATATCACATTGATTTTGCATCCTGCTTGCCAAGAATTCGTTAAAGCGGCAATCACTGTTGTCCGGCCTTGCAAAAGCATCGATCACGTTTGCCGATTAAATCCGTTTGGCAGTGCATCATGCCCTTGCTCTTTTATATCTATAATTCATATAAATAATGATGGTTCGCCCCATTAACCTGTGCTTCAGAACATTATGATTTGATCAAACTTCGTTCTTGGGTGTATGCAACCAACCCGTAACGATAAAAACAGTTTCTCTTTCAGGGGTCGCGCGTGATCGAACCGCAGCAATTTGGCCAACAGGCCCTTCAGGAATACCTGTTGCTGGATTATGTCCAACGGCTTGAAACCCGTAAATACGGGCACCGTGCCGTGCATATTCACCTGTCACGCATGAAACCGTTCCATCGCCGCGACTATCATATTCGCGTAGCGACCAATACCTTTGAAAGTTACGTCAAACTGTATGTCGGACGTATTTTTGTCCTGACCAACAATGATCTGATTTTCGTCTGGAAAGACAAATCGATTGCCGATGTCGAACCGGCAGTCGATACATTGCGTTATCTTTTCCGTGACGACCCCCTGTCCCAGGACGAAAGCGAAGAAACCGGTTTCTGCACCTGGTACAACCTCAATACCGAGTTCCAGGAATTCCTGTTGCTGTGCCAGCATCTCGACGAGCGCGCAAAGAAGTTGCAGCAAAGCAGCAACATGCGCACCGCCATGCAGCGCGAAAAGGACGAAACCCTTAAGCCGATCAACGCGGAAAATCTTGCACAGCTTGAAGAAACAATCCATTCGGCCGATCTGTCCGAACATATCCGCCAACAGCCGGTTTGCGTTTTTGCCCATGGCGGGTCAAAGGAACTGCACCCGGTCTTTGACGAATTCTTTGTCTCGATCGCCGATTTGCGCAATGCCTTGATGCCCAATATCGATCTGGCATCGAACCGCTGGCTGTTTCAGCACATGACAGAAGTGCTCGATAAACGGATGCTCAATTATTTGTGCAAACGGACGTTCAAGACACATGCCAGCTCGTTCTCGATCAATCTTAATCTTGGCACCCTGACCTCCAAGGATTTTGACAAGTTTGACGAGACGGTCCGCCGCAAGTGGCCCGGCAACGTGATTATCGAGCTTAATCAGGTCGATCTGTTTTCAAACCTTGAGACCTATCTCAGTGTGCGTGATGACTTCCACAAGCGCGGTTATCGCATTCTGATCGATAACCTGACGGTGGAATCCCTGTCCTTTGTCGATCGCAAAAGCCTGAAGGCCGACTTCATCAAAGTCGCCTGGCGCGAAGAAATGACTGACAACGTCATCCGCAAGAAATACGGCGAAATGGATACCCTTGTTAAAAACTCGGGCCGCGAACGCGTTATCCTGTGCCGTTGTGATACGCCGACTGCGATCAAATTCGGTCAGTCACTGGGCATCACCCTGTTCCAGGGGCGCTATATCGACAATATGATCGCCCGCCAGCGCCGCGCAAAACGCGCCCAGAAGGCCGCCCAAAAGCAAAAGTAATCCTGCCTTTTCCAAGGCACCGCAAACAAGCCGGGAATTTCCCGGCTTTTTGTTTGGCCTCCTGACAGTTACTGACAGGAACCTTGGGGTTTGAGGTGGCTTTGCGCATTTCGGCCCTTGGCATTAAAGGAACAAAAGAGGTACAAATAGGCATGTTGTACGCGCTTTGCCCTGACTGCCATCACAAATGGCGACTGCATATTGACCGGCCACTGCCCAAAAGCGGTGCGGGCTCCTATGTGCCCTGCCCGGTTTGCGGGTGCAAACGCGCGATTGCCCATGGCGAACTGCCAGACCTGTCGATCGGGCATCTTGATTGCGATGCGTTTTATGCCTCGATCGAAAAGCGCGACCGCCCCGAACTGGCCGATCAGCCGGTAATTATTGGCGGCGGACATCGGGGGGTTGTTTCGACCTGTTGCTATGTGGCGCGCAAATACGGGGTACGTTCTGCCATGCCCGCCTTCAAGGCGCGCGAATTGTGCCCGGACGGGATATTCCTGCCACCTGATATGAAGAAATATCAACGCGAAGGATATCGCATTCGCGACATGATGCGCGCACTTACCCCCGATATCGAACCGCTTTCGATTGACGAAGCCTTCATGGATCTGACCACGGCACAGGAAACACATGGCAAGTCCGCGGCCGAATGCCTGATTGAACTGCAATCCACCATCCGCAACGAAGTCGGCATCACGGTCTCGATCGGGCTGTCCTATAACAAGTTTCTGGCAAAGATCGCATCGGACCTGAACAAGCCATTCGGTTTTTCCATGATCGGGGCGCAGGAAGCTGTGGATTTTCTTGCCGACAAGCCCGTGCGCATGATGTGGGGGGTCGGCCCGGCCATGGAACGCAAGCTCCATCTTGATGGCATCACCCGGATCGGGCAGTTTCAGGAACTTGATATCCATGCCCTTCAGGGGCGTTATGGCAGTATTGGCAAACGGTTTTATTATTTCTCGCGCGGGCAGGACAATCGCCGGGTTGAACAAAGCACCGAACGCAAAAGCCTGTCATCGGAAACGACATTCAATGACGATATCGCCGATCTTGCACAACTTACCGATATTGCCACCCGCCTGACCGCACGCGTGGCAAGCGACCTTGCGCGTAAGGAAATTGCCGGCCATACGGTGGTGTTGAAACTGAAATCAGCCGATTTCAAAACCCGTACCCGCAACATGCGCCTGACATATCCGACCATCCGCGAGGATGTCATTCTTGATGCGGCGCTGACTTTACTGAAAAAGGAAGTCGACGGCACGAAATACCGGCTTCTGGGTGTCGGGGTTGCTGACCTGTTTGCCGCGGACCAAGCCGACCCGGTTGACCTGTTTGCCGAACAGCCACCACCGGACAATCCCGCCGCCCCGCAAGACAGCCCGCCCGATGCCCCCCGCCCGCGCAAGGCCATCGAATTGCCCCGGCCCACTGCCGAACAATTGCGCGAAAGCCTGACCCGGCGGTTTCGGCTGCATAAACGCAAGCCGGTCCAAAAACGGTTCCCGTTCTGAACAATTGCATCATTTAAGCTGTAATTGATTTCTCTGGTTGTTGTAATGCGGCCATTACCACCCAAAATGCAAAACAGAAGAAACTTTGACTTAGAATTATTTAATCGCGGCCACCCAGACCCGACACAGCAGGCGGCCCGCATTCGTTCGGATGGGAGTCTGAATTGTTTGGCGTTGAGTTGGATATACGTACCCTTGCCTTCATTGCCACACTGGCGGCAATTGTTCAGGCCATCACGCTGACATCGCTGTGGATGGTATCGCGGCAAGGTGCCGGCACCGTATTCTGGGCGGCTGGTGGTGTCTGTGCGGCCATCGGGTTTGTTCTTCTGGGATTCAGGGGGGCCATTCCCGATGTGATGTCCATCATCATTGCCAATACCTTTATCGGTGCATCCCATGCCCTTTACTGGCTTGGCATTGAATTCTACACCAAACGCAAACCAAACATTCTGGCCGCTGTGGCCATCATCAGTACGGTCGCACTGCTTTTTACCTATTATTGCGAAGTGGCCCCCGACATTGCCGCACGCGTCATCGTGATTTCCGTTGCTTTGGCGATCATGTCATTCGGATCGTTCCGTGCTCTGTGGTTTCAGCGCAAAGGACAACGTTCGGCCCCGGAATCGGTCGTTGCCGTCACCTTTGCGGCACATGGGATTTTTCACTGTTTTCGGGCGATCTATACGTGGCTGGTCGAACAGGAAATCGCCAATTTCATGAACGCATCAACCGTTCACATGTTTGCATTCCTTGACATCATCCTGTTCCTTTTGCTGACCGCAGTCGGCTTTACCGCCATGATCATTATTGCGCTCAACACATCCCTGCGCGCCGAAGCCAAGGCAAAGGACCGCCTGTTTACGGTTCTGGCCCACGATCTTCGCACCCCGTTTCAGGGATTGGCAGGCTTGTCGCTTCTGGCCCAGCAGGATCTGGTTGCCGGTAATCAGGCACAGGCACTTGGCAATATTCGCCAGTTGCATTCATCAACGTCGGAAACGCTTCGTTTTCTTGATGATCTGCTGATCTGGGGGCGGACCCTGTTTGATGCCGGCAAGGCGGAAAAGACCGAGATCGATATCGACGATCTGATCGAAACCACGATCAAGGTGTCCCGTCCGCTTCTGGAAACCAAATCGATCAATGTTGCCTATAGCCCGCAAAAACTTGTCGGGTTTGGCATCGCGCCGCACGCACAGATGATCTGCCGCAATCTTCTTGTCAATGCGATCAAATATTCCAATCCGCGCAGCACGATCTCGGTGTCGTCATCTGCCATCGGAAACAAGATCCATATCCGGGTTGTCGACCGCGGGGCTGGCGTCAGTGATCAGATGATTGCCGATTTTGCCAACAACAATGCCCCCTTCAACTCGGCCGAAGGCACATCAGGCGAACTGGGATCGGGGGTCGGATTGACCCTGTGTCGTGATTTGTGCTGGGAAGATGATGAACATATCTGGCTGGAACATAACCCGGATGGCGGTGTTATCGCTGTCTTCACCATTGCGGCAAAGCGGGTTGAAAATCCGGTCACGCAACAAAAAATGCCCGCCGATATATCGGACGAGCATCTGCTTATAAAGAACTGATCTTTATAAAATGGCGTCCCCTAGGGGATTCGAACCCCTGTTGCCGCCGTGAAAGGGCGGTGTCCTAGGCCTCTAGACGAAGGGGACACATACGCACCAATCGAAGTCAGTCTGTTAACGAGTGGCGTCCCCTAGGGGATTCGAACCCCTGTTGCCGCCGTGAAAGGGCGGTGTCCTAGGCCTCTAGACGAAGGGGACGCAGCGCGTTAACGAGGCCGGTTTTTAGCGATTGGGTCGGGTCAGGTCAAGCGGCTTTTTCGCCCCTGTGACGTTTTTTTTAATCCCCCACCGAAAATAGGGCCATATACCGCCCTATCCCGGAAAAACCCGGCCTCACTGTTTAACCTGACGGTTCATTTCAACCATCCTTCTCGCAGATGAGGATATATGTCCCCACCTGCAAGACCGGCGCGGATGGAAAAAATAATTTCAAATCAGCTCTTTTTGCGTTTTGCCCCGAACCAGAAACTGATCCCCGCCGCGCCAAGGCCGATTCCAAGGAAGACAAACATCCATCGATAACCGTCCGGCGCGCCGTCTTCGAATTGCCCGATGATCAGACCGGCAAGCCCCTGAAGCACGAACAACCCGGCAAAGGTCGCAAGATTGACGGTGGTCAATGCCCGCCCGATCTGCCGTTCGGGCACGGCCTGACGGGATGCGGCATAACTAAGCGTCGCACTTGATCCAAGGAACCCGTGCAGCAGCATCAGTGCCGCAGCAACACCCGTGCCCCACGGCCCGACAAAGGCCTGCAACAGGCACGTCGCAGCCCCCAGCAGCACGGCAAACACGATCAGACCATGGGTCTTTGTCGGAAGCTTGCGCGACAGCTGGCCATAGGTCGGCGGTCCCAGGATCATGCCGATCGTCATCAGCAACAGGATATTGCCGACTTCCACCGCACTTAATCCGAACACATCATGCAGATATGGTCCGCCCCAAAGCCCGCGCACGGTCAAAATGGCCGGATAACTGAAAAACGCCACCCCGGACAATAACCAGACCTGGCGATTCTTCCAGACCGACACCATGCCCTTAAGGGCCTCAAACACGGTTTCGCCTTTTTGATCGTCAGCCTGATAACCGGGCGGTGTATCGCGCACAAATAACAGATCAAGCATCACGGCCAGCGTGCTAAGCCCCGCCAGACCGTAATAGACCGTTCGCCATCCATGGGTCTCGACCAGGGCGGCAAGCGGCGTTGCCGATGCCAGAACCCCCAACAGGCTGAAGGAAACAATAAGTCCCGATGCCGCAGCAAACTTTTCCGGCGAGGTCCAGCGCGCAGCCAGCACCAGTGCTGCCATAAATGCCGCCGAACAGCCAAGCCCGATGATCGCCTGCCCGATCATCAGACCAAGCACACTATGCGCGCTGGCAAAGATGACGACCCCGACCACGGTCGCCATCATCAAAAACCCGTTGGTCACCCGCGGACCATACCGGTCCAGCATCACGCCGACCGGAATTTGCATCAGGGCAAAGGCAAAATGGAAACTGCCCGACACCAGACCAAGCTGTTCGGGCGTGATGGCAAGTTCAACACGCAACGGCTCGGCCAGAAGCGCCTGGGCCGAACGGAAAAACTGGCTTAATGAAAAAGCCAGAAGGATGGGCGCAAGCACCAGAATGAAATGACTGGTACGCGCAGTGTGGGGCGATTGTTTTGTGTGTTCTGTCATGATGTTATCTGGGATAATCCCATCACCGCAGAACAGCAAGCCTTTGCATCACAGCGCCCCGGATAAACACGTTTTGCGCATTTCGCCGGGCTGTTTTGCCAACTGCTTATCGGCCAGCCAATTGGATCATTTGATGGAAATTATTGGGCGGTGCGCGCGGTCAGATTGACCGACTGATCGCCAAGCCCGTATTGCCGGGCAATGACATCGGCCATGCCACTTCCCTGCACGATTTCAAGCGCCCTGCGCCATGGTTCGAGCGTCGCATCGGGTGTGCTTTTGGAAAAGGCAAGATACATATCATATTGCCCCAGCTCGACCGTCGGGACCACTGACCCTTTTTCAAGGCCAAGCATCTCGCGCTGGAAATTCATGGCAATGTCGGATGCTTCCCACAGATCAATGCGCCCTTCGGACAGCATGCGCAATGCATTCCCGGGCGTATAAAGCGATTCAAGGTTTTCAAACCCCATTTCGCGCAGGCTGCGTTCGGCCGCACCGCCGGCCTGGACGCCGATTGATCTGACCTTTCTGGCATCGGAAAGGTCGCTGACATCGATTTTATTATCGGCCATGCGATAAAGCCAGCCGCGGGTGATAAAGATCGGCCCGACCCATTTGAACTCGTCTTCGCGTTCGGGGGTCCGAACAATGGAAAACAGCGCCGTGTCCGGTTCGGTCTTGACGATTTGCAATGCCCGCTTCCACGGAAGAACTTCAAACCCGGACTGATATCCGACCAGAACCGCCATGGCGCGCACGATTTCCGCCCCTGCCCCGGCCAGTCCTTTTGGCGTGACATAATTAAACGGTGCGAAATCTTCGGTATAAACTTTGACATTGCGTGCCGCGGCAAATTGAAGCGGCTCTTGCGGCGATGCCTGTGCCGGTGTTCCCAACCAAACCAGAACAGTCAAAAAACAAAAAAATCGCCGGACAAGCGACCATCGACGAACACAGAGACTATACCGCAAAGATATAATGTTCTGCCAAAGGTTGCGTTGCGGACAGTTTCGCAGAAAATATTGTTTTTGTTTGATAAATTTGCCCACAACAAAACCAGCAGGCAAACAATTTGCGCGCCAGAAACACCATACATCTGGATTGTCAGTGGACGCATTCATATCTAGACTCAATATGGACAGGAAACTGACCCGGAAAGGAAACCGCGACATCAGACCGAAAACATCAGTCAGATCGGGGCTTCACAAACCCGTTCAAAACCATAAACGCACCAGAAGCCTAAGGTTATACTGATATAACCATATTCCAGTATTCACGGGATGACCCAGTCACATGATCACGCCCGAAAAGTCGAATCGTATATCCAAAGGCAGTTGGCGCAGGAACAGTTAAAGTTGAACATGAGCAAGATTTACAACGAAAAATTTCGTCATTCAACTAAAAAAATTCGATATACCAAATATCCCTGGGTTGCGGGGCTGCCAGTTCATTCTAACAAAATTTGCAGTGCCCAGCATGACGAAGCATAATCACCCCACGCCTCTTCCGGTCCTGGATGCGGAAATGGGGGAACGTATCCGTCAAGTTGTAAACCTGTTTGACCGCAAAAAGGATGCTGCCGAAATTGCAGGCGTCATTCCCGAACAATTGAACCGTTGGTGCCAGGCACAATCTGAGCCACGCTTTGTCGGCGTTTCGCGAATGGCCCTGATAAAAGGCATCAATCTGAACTGGATTGCAACCGGAAAGGGTAAAACCGATCTTTCCGACGATATCCACCCCACCGGATCGTCTGTTGCGCCCGACACCATTCACCGGGACATGCTGATGGCAATGATCAGCGGTTTTCTGGCGGCCGAAGGTATCGACAATGGTGCGCAGATCGCGCTCGATATCCTCAAGGCCCATGACGAGATCGTCGAAAAGATCGAAAAAAATCGACACCCGATTGATTCCGGTTACATCCTTGCAGAAGCGATTTCGACCATCATCGCCCGCCATCGCAGCCGGGATTCGGCAACAAATTCCGACAGTTGCCCATAATCACAGGCGAACGCATTCACCGGCATCGCGCCGGTGATTTCGCGTTGCGGATGTTTCCGCCCGAACTCGGAACAGATTTCAGACCGGCAAAGACACATCATCAATGATCAACTGCACGCCGTCACGGCCCTGCCATGTATCGCGGCGCAGATGCCCCAGAACATGCAACGGCCGACCACCATGCTTGATCAATGTCTGCCCCATGTCATTATCAAGGCATCTGAACGCAATCGCCTTGAGCCGTCCCTTGCCATTGGCACCGGTCAGAATACAGCGCACATGATCGGCCCCGACCACATCGGCCTTTACCGCACGACAATCGACAAAGGCAAATCTGGGCTCGGCATTGCCCGCACCAAATGGACCAAGCTTTTCAAGCGCGTCAATCAGTTCAATCGTCGCCCCATGGGCATGCAGGGCCCCGTCCACCGTGATGGTGGGACGAATATCGTTTTCTTCGATGATTTTCGCGAACCGTTCTTCAAGGAAGGCTTCAAACGCGTCCTGCTTTTCCGGATCAAGCGTAAAGCCCGCCGCCATGCCGTGACCGCCCCCGTTGATCAGAAGCCCGGCCTGACGTGCAGCAATAATCGCCGCACCAAGATCAATACCGCGCACAGATCGGCCCGATCCCTTATACACACCATCCACCAGCCCCATGACCAGCGACGGCACGTGATAGCGATCCTTGAGACGGCTGGCCACAATCCCGATCACGCCGGGATGCCAGTCCTCGCCGCCCACCAGCACCATGGACCCGACTTTTGACCGGCCTTCCACCGCGCTGATTGCCTGATCAAGGACAATATCCTCGATCGCCTTGCGTTCGCGGTTATATTCATCAAGCTTGCGTGCGATATCCTGCGCCTGTGCCGGGTTGTCCCCCGACAACAAGGTTGTACCAAGGAAACTTTCGCCAACACGCCCGCCTGCATTCACACGCGGCCCCAAAACATATCCAAGATGATAGGCACTTGGCGTTTCATTGACCCCGGCAATATCGGCAAGTGACGTCATGCCGATATTGGACCGATGTTTCATGACCTTGAGCCCCTGGGTCACAAAGGCCCGGTTCAACCCGCGCAACGGCACGACATCACACACGGTTCCCAGCGCAACCAGATCAAGCCAGCTGCGCAAATCGGGTGCCCGAACCCCCGCCTTTTCAAGCCAGCCGCGACTGCGCAATTCACGCAGGATCGCCACACATAACAGGAACGCCACACCGGCTGCACACAAATGACCAAGCCCGCTTTCATCATCAAGCCGGTTCGGATTGACCACAGCAACGGCGGGCGGCAATTCCGGTTCGGCAGCGTGATGGTCAACCACAATGACCTCGATCCCGGCATCCCTTGCCTCTTGTAGCGGGCCATAGGCCGTCACCCCGCAATCGACCGTCAGGATAAGGTTCGCACCCTTGCGCTGCAGTTCCAGCAATGCCGGGGCGTTGGGACCGTATCCTTCGGTCATGCGGTCGGGAATATGCACCGGTACATCTGCGCCAAGTGCCCGGAAGAAACGTTTCAAAAGCGCGGTACTGGTTGCACCATCAACGTCATAATCACCAAATACTGCCATCTGCTCGCGCTTTTCGATGGCATCGGCGATGCGTGATGCGGCCATATCCATGTCTTGCAATGACGATGGATCAGGCATCAGGTCGCGCAATGTCGGGGACAGAAAACTTTCGGCATCGTCAAGTCCGATGCCACGATTTGCCATGACCCGGCCCACGATTTCCGGCACCCCGAAGCGCTGCGAAATCGTGGTTGCCAGGCGTTCATCCGTTGCGCGCTCACGCCACCATTTCCCGGTAACGGATCGCTCGATGCCCATGAATGTCGTTTCTTTTGCGTGCTCTGTCATGCCCTATGAAATAGCGCAATCTCGGGCCAGCTTAAACCGGATAATTTGCCGATCTGAAAACTTCGTTCCCGGGCACCGGATTTCATCAGCGCGGGTTTTCACCGCACCATTTCAGGACGTTTTCGGCATCGGCCGCCGGATCATCGACCGGATAGAAAACCCGGGTAATCTTGCCATCATCAATCACCATGGTCAGACGCTTGAAAAGCCGCATGCCGCCTGCTTCGAAATCGGGCATGGCCATCGCTTCCTTGAACCGGTGATCGGCATCGGACAACAGCGCAAAGGGCAGATGAAGCCGTTCGGCTGCCTCTTTCTGATAATCCGTTGTCTGGCTCGAAAGCCCGTAAAGATTTTCAACACCGACCGCGCGCAACTCGACCGCATGATCGCGGAACGAACAGGATTGCGGCGTGCAGCCCTTGGCACCGGGAATTTCATCCCAGCCATCCGGTGACGGCACGCCCGGTTCGGCCGTTCTGGGATAGGCATAGACAACAGTCCGCCCGCAAAGGCTTGAAAGATCGACCATCTGGTCATTGGTCGCAGACATCGGCAAAGCCGGCAGGATCTGCCCCGTCAGCCGTTCAATCACATGTGCATCACTTTCGGTATTCATGTGCGTTCCTCCCTGAACACCATCAGGCCCGTTGTTCCATTGCGGTTCGGGCATTTATGGATTCAAGATAGGTGCGATTTCCCAAACCGAAAAGAAGGCGCGTTTGCGTATCGTGGAAAATGCTCGACATCATCGGAACCGACTAGCAGTAACTTTCTTTTATTGCGAATATCGAGATCAGTGCGAAAAGTGCAACAATATTAAATCTTTACGTTAGAATTTTTGAGCACTTCGTTTTCTAGGGCTTCATAATCGAAAACACAGGTTTCCAAGCCAGATACTCCTGCAAAATTTGCTTTAGATATATTCAGAGCGCCTCTGAAGTCTGCATTCTGAAAAATAGCATCTTGGAAGGAAACATCTGTTAAATCGGCACCATCAAATGGACCAAAGTAAATTTGGGTACTGAAGGGTTCACCAGTAACAGTATCTTCTTCATGATCGTATAGATCATCCACCGGCTCGTTCGACCAGAACAGCTCCGCACCTTTGAACGAAGAGCCCCTAAGCTTTGCTCCCATAAAACTGCAATCATGAAATTGAGCATATTGATTGCTGTTCTGGAACAAGGCCTGTAGAGGATTTCCCGGAGAAAATTGCACATCCTCACAGTTGATCCAATTAAACGAGACCTTATTAAGTTTCACTCCGTGAGGTTTAAGTGGATCCCCCCAAGATCCATCGTAAAATTTCGATTTTGATATGCTTGCAATTTTGTGATCGGCGAAATTGAAACCTGACAGAACTAAACCAGAAAAATCGAAGTCTGTGACTTTCAAAGCGTTAAGACGCCGAAGAGCGCCCGCAATTCTGAAACGCGCCTCTTCACTATCCCACTTCTTGTAGTCTTCCAGTGTTTCACGATGGCGTTTTATAACCTCCCTTAAACTCGCGTTACGTTGAAAAGCAGAAAATACAATTAGGATGAAAATAATATCAAAGATGAGCCCCATAAACTCAACTCTGTAATCATCACCAACCCCGTTGAAAGACCATCCCAAAAGCCACCAAACACTCCAAACCACGGCGCAAAATAGCAACAGGCAAACTGCAGACTTCAGATTACCTTCCTTCCATCCAACATTAACTTCATCGCAAACGCATCGCCAAACAGGTTTGTTTTGCAGTCCCATAAACTGCGAGTAAATCTGCACTCTGATTTTAGAAAACATTCCATTCCCTTTCCTCAAAAACAGAAACGTTTTTCATAACCTCAGATTCCGTTTCTCCACGCAGAAATTTCAAAGCACTCAAACAATCCCCTCATCCGCCGCAATCAGCGCAAGACCGTGCGCGACCGACAGGAACGGCTGGCCGATTTCGATGCGGTCCTTGCCAAAGCCGTCTTCAAAGATTTTGCGAACTGCGGGGACATAGGATGTACCGCCGGTCATAAAGACCTTTGAGACGTCTTTTGCATCAATACCGGACTGTTCAAGGCAGGCTTTGGCCGCCTGTTCGATCTCCGCAAGGTCCGGTGCGATGGCAGTTTCGAAATCGGCACGGGTCAGCTTTTCTTCGATCTCGACCCCGCCGTGGGAGAATTGCAGGATTGTGCTGTCACTATCCGAGAGTTCCGCCTTGGCCTTGGACACCGTCTGATAAAGATGGAAGCCCATTTCATCTTCGATGATGGCGACCAGATCTTCGATATCGTCCGGGCGGGTTGCCGAGCGGATCAGGCTTTTGATTTCATTGATCGTTTTGGGCTGGTTCATCATGGCAAGTTCATGCCAGCGCGAAAAGGCCGTGTAATATTGCCGCGGGATCGGCAGGGTCGCCCCCATCGATTTATATTCCGAGCCAAAGCCCAGGCGCGGCCAGACGGCCTTTTGAATGATGCGATAGTCAAACCGGTCACCCGCAATGCCAAGACCGGTATGGGCAAGTGGCTGCACACCGCGAATACCAAGACCCGGCGTAAAGCGGATCAGCGAAAAGTCACTGGTACCACCACCAAAGTCGGCCACCAGAACGGTTTCGGGTTTATCAAGCTCGCGCCCGTAATAATAGGATGCAGCAAGCGGTTCATACACCATTGCCTCGACATCAAAGCCGGCCTGCTCATAGGCACCGCGCAGGCGCATTTCGGCAAAGTCGTTGTCGGGATTATTGCCTGCAAAGGCAACCGGACGTCCGGAAATCACCCGATGCCCCAGCCAGCCAAGGCTGTGCTGCGCGAAATGATGAATTTGCGTAAGAAACGTTCCGATCAGATCTTCGATCGAATAGGTCGTCCCGAAAATGTCCGTACCTTCAAAATCCTTGGTCGCCAGATAGGATTTCATCGACTGGATCAGTCGGCAATCATGGCTTTCCTTAAGATATTCGGCAATCGCAAACGGGCCGGAACAGCTTTTGGTATGGGTCGGCGCACCCGGCGCGGTAAGTTCCTGCTCTTCCCAGAAGTAAAGGATGGTGCGGTATGTATCAAAGCTGTTGGCGCCGACTTCGAATTTTGCCGATTGCACATTGCCTGCGCTGTCTGCGACCGCAAGAACAGAATTGGTCGTACCGAAATCAAGGGCGATAATTTCAGACATCAGGCAGGCTCCGATAACAGGCTATTTTGAAGGGGGCGGAGGATGTAACCCAGACCGCCCTGCCCTGCAAGTCCTTAAACGAAAAAAGGGAGTGCCCGGATTGAGAACGCGGCACTCCCTTTTCGAAATCCGTTTTGCGGGTTTCTTACTTGTACCAGATTTTCCGGCTGAAATCGTGAACCGCGCGAACGTAACGTACGGTACCCGACTGCGAACGCATCACGATGCTTTCGGTTTCCGCACCATTGGCGAAGCGACGCACACCGCGCAGCATCGCACCATCGGTGACACCGGTTGCCGCAAACATGACATTGCCCTTGGCAAGTTCGGTCAGTTTGTATTTGCGGCTAAGATCTTCGATGCCCCATTTCTTGGCGCGGGCAACTTCGTCATCATTACGGAAAACAAGACGGCCCTGGAACTGGCCACCAATGCAACGAAGGGCTGCTGCGGCAAGAACGCCTTCCGGTGCGCCGCCCGTCCCCATGTAAAGATCAATGCCCGAGGTTTTCTGCGAGGTCGCAATCACACCGGCAACATCCCCATCGCCGATCAGCATGATGCGTGCACCTGCTTCGCGGGTTTTGGCAATGATTTCCTGGTGGCGCGGACGATCCAGAATGCAGACAACCAGATCGGCAACATCACAGCCCTTGGCAGCAGCAAGGCTTTTCAGGTTCTCAAGCGGGGTTGCGTCAAGATCAACCACATCATCAGGAAGTCCGCCACCAACCGCGATCTTGTCCATATAGGTATCGGGCGCATTCAGGAAGCCGCCCTTTTCGGCCATGGCAACAACCGCCAAAGAGTTCGGACCACCGGTCGCACAGATGGTGGTGCCTTCAAGCGGATCAAGCGCAATGTCGATTTCCGGACCATTGCCCGACCCGACTTCTTCACCGATGAACAACATCGGTGCTTCGTCGCGTTCGCCTTCGCCGATCACGACCGTGCCCTTGATATCCATGCTGTTCAACGCATTGCGCATCGCGTCGACAGCCGCCTGGTCGGCTGCCTTTTCATCGCCACGCCCCATAAGGCCGGAGCACGCAAGTGCAGCCGCCTCGGTCACGCGAACCGTTTCAAGCGCGAGATTTCGATCCATTTTGTCTTCCTTGTCTAGTGTGCAGGGTCTGGGGGCCCTGTCTCGTTGTTGTCTTCTATTTTTTGATTTTGTTGATTTTGCGTCGAAACTTTACAACAGCGCCCCGCATCATGACAGGTGCGAGGCGCGTATATCGTGATATTCCCGTTAAGATGCGAAGCTTTCGATCCGCATCAATACCGGCGGCTGCGAGTTGCTTTCGAATGCGGCGATATCATTCACCGCCCCCGACATTGCAGCTTCGGTGGTTTCATGAGCAACAATCACCACAGGCACAACACCGCCTTCGGTTTCGGCCCGGCCATGCTGGATCATCGAGGCCATCGACACCCCATGCTTGGCAAGGGTTGCGGTTACTTCGGCCATGACACCGGGACGATCCCACACCATCAGACGCAGGTAATAGGCACCGGTATGCTTTTCGAGCGACGCACGAACGTTTTTCTTAAGTCGTTCAGCCGGCACGCCAAATACCGGAGCACTGCGCCCGGCAGCAATATCGACGATATCGGCAACCACGGCCGACGCGGTCGGGCGTTCACCGGCACCACGGCCCTGAAGAACCACCGGACCGACATAGTCCCCTTCAAGGGCAACCGCGTTAAACACGCCTTCAACCTTGGAAATCTGGGTTGCGCGATCCACCATGACCGGGGAAACGCGCTGCTCGATGCCTTCGGGCGTCTGTTTGGCAATACCCAGCAGCTTGATGCGATAGCCAAGTTCTTCGGCCAACTGGATATCAAGGGCAGAAACGCTGCGGATACCTTCAACCGCAACCGCATCAAAGTCGACTTCGACCCCGAATGCCAGGCTGGCAAGGATTGCCAGCTTGTGCGCAGCGTCAATGCCGTCAACGTCAAAGGTCGGGTCTGCTTCGGCGTAGCCAAGTTTCTGTGCCTCGGCCAGAACGTCGGCAAAGTCGCGGCCCTGTTCACGCATGGTGGTCAGGATATAGTTGCACGTGCCGTTCAAAATACCGGTCACACGCGAAATCGCATTGCCGGCCAGACCTTCGCGCAATGCCTTGATCACCGGGATACCACCGGCCACGGCGGCCTCATAGGCGATGGTGACATTATTGGCGTCAGCAATCTGGGCCAGTTCAACACCCTTAAGCGCGATCAGTGCCTTGTTGGCGGTTACCACATGCTTGCCATTTTCAAGGGCTGCCTTGCAGACATCATAGGCAATGCCGTCCGATCCGCCGATCAGTTCGACCAGAATGTCGATTTCATTGTCAGCAGCAAGGTCACGGGCGTCGTCGTACCAACTCAGACCTTCGGTCGAAAAACCACGATCACGAGTTCGATCACGCGCCGATACCGCTGTGACGACGATCTGGGTGCCCGAACGGTCAGCCAGAATGTCGCGATGTTCACTCAGCAGTTTAACGGTTCCGGCACCGACCGTACCCAGGCCTGCCACACCGATTTTGACGACGTCTTTCACGATAACTCCTTAGCACGTGGTTGTTTGCGCAAGCGCGCAGATGACCGCATCCGGTCAACGCGTCCTGATAAAGCAACGCCCGGGACATGTCCCGGGCGAAACACAGAATGCTTTATCGGATATCAGAAAGATTTCTTCAACAGTTCACGTGCAGATTTTGCATCCGGACATTTGGCAAAGAACTGTTTGATGTTCCGGTTGGCCTGCCGGATGCGGTGTTTGTTTTCCACCAGCGCAATTCGAACATGGCGATCACCATATTCGCCAAAGCCAAGACCAGGCGCCACAGCCACCCCTGCTTCCTGCAAAAGAAGCTTGGAAAAATCAAGCGATCCCAGTTCGGCAAATGCGTCCGGGATCGGGGCCCAGGCAAACATGGTTGCCGCCGGAGACGGAATATTCCAGCCCGCACTTGCAGCGCCTTCGATAAAGATGTCGCGGCGTTCGCGATACAGATTGCGGAATTCCTCGACACAATCCTGCGGACCGTTCAGGGCGGCGGTTGCCGCGACCTGAACCGGGGTAAAGGCGCCGTAATCAAGATATGACTTGATCCGGGTCAGCGCGTTGATCAGCTTTTTGTTGCCGGTGGCAAACCCGATACGCCAGCCCGCCATCGAATAGGTTTTCGACAGCGAATAGAACTCGACAGCAATGTCCTTTGCCCCCTTGCACTGAAGGATCGAGGGCGGCGGGTTGCCATCAAAATAAATCTCGGAATAGGCAATATCGGACAGCACATAGATTTCATGCTTGCGGCAGAAATCGACCACTTCCTGATAAAATGCCAAATCAACCACAAGTGCAGTCGGGTTGGCCGGGAAGTTCAGGACCACCGCACTTGGTTTCGGGACCGAGTGTTTGACCGCGCGATGCAGTTGTTCCATGAAACTTTCGGTGCTGAACGTGCCCTGATCATCATGGCCGATCGGAATATGACGCAGGGCCGCACCGGCAATGATGAAACCGAACGCATGGATCGGATAGGACGGGTTGGGCACCAGGAAAATGTCACCCGGACTGGTGATCGCTGCGGCCAGGTTGGCCAGACCTTCCTTGGAACCGAGGGTCACAACCGTTTCGGTTTCCGGATCGATATCCACACCAAAACGGCGGTCGTAATAGGCTGCCAGCGCCTTGCGCAGGCCCGGAATGCCGCGCGACATCGAATAGCCATGGGTGCGCGGGTTCTGGACCGTTTCGACCAGTTTATCGACAATATGCTGCGGGGTGGCCGGGTCCGGATTGCCCATACCGAAATCGATAATGTCCTCGCCCGCTCGCCGCGCCGCCGCTTTCATCGCATTTACTTCTGCGAATACATATGGCGGGAGACGTTTTATGCGGTGGAAGTCTTGGGACATTATCCTATATCCTCATCAAATTGCCGAATTTCGAATTTTATGCGAAAAGCACATCCTCGAATTCACGAAAATTGCGTTCAAGCCATAAAAAATGGCCCTGAGCGGCGTACAATTCGAAGGATGTACCTTTTATGGAAATCAGACTCAACGAATTATTGCGCACGATCCATGGTTAATTCGCATTTGCGGCAAGTCCGCGGCGCAAATTCGGCAATTTTCCCGGAAATCAGGATTATTTGCGGATGGATGGTAACCGGGCGCGAAACCGTCTTGAAACGACAACAGCGCGAAAGGATTGCTCCCTTCGCGCTGTCTGATTAAACGATCACCCGGTTGTTCCGGGACACGTGATCAGTAATCGAGATAGATTTCAACACGGCGGTTGCCGGCTTCGCCCGCCGGAACACCTTCGTAGTAACGCGGATCAGCCGATCCGTCTGCCCCGACAAAGATCGCCTCACGCGAGACGCCAAGCGACAGCAGACGCGAAACCACGGCTGCGGCGCGACCTTCGGAAACGCGGCGGTTAACTTCCAGATGATGTTCAAGCGACATATTACCGGTCCGCATCGACGCATGGCCGATCACGCGCAGCACACCACCGGTCTGCTGCCAGGTATTCGCAACCTGTTGCAGAACCGAATAGTCCGATCCGCCCAGATTGGTCGAACCGTGGCCAAACTGGATCTGGGCGATCTGCATGCCATTGATGGCCGGCGGCAACTGATCGACCGAACCAACACCAAGCCGGGCTGCAAGCGCCCCGTTGGTCACGGTCATATCAACCGAACCGGATTCGCCATATCTCGCCTGGCTGCCACCAAACTGGCTTTCATCAACCACAACCGATCCGTCATCGGCATAAAGCGAATAGTCAAAGCCCTGCCCGGAATCGACCACAGCAGCCGGTTCGTTGGCGAACACGCCCTGCCCTTCGGCCAGGCGGCGCTGATACTGATCCATCACCGGATCACCAGATGAGGCCTGTGATGCTGGTGCGGACGCGGATGCTGATGCAGCTGATGAGGATGTTTCAGCACCACCGCCCTGATTGGCCTGGGCGGCTTCAAAGGCCGCAAGTTGCTGTGCGCGGGCTTCTTCGGCGGTCATGCCAGCAGCACCGCCCGCCGCGGCACCGGCAACCACCGCCGGACGTTCAGGTGCGGCTTCCGGGGTTGGCACCGGACCGGAAACCGGGGATTTGGCATTCCATTGATCGGCAATCGACGAGCCCGTTGGCGCCGACGTCACAGCCCGCGTTGTCGCAGGCGCGCTTGGTGCGGCCATTTCGCTTGCAGCAACCGGGGTGGTCGGTGCCGGTTCAATGACCGGCTGTGCCACCGGCACCTGCGGTGCGGACTGAAGCGCATTGACCGGCGGGCTGCTTTGACGACGGCCGGACTGGGTGTATTGGGCATTGGCACGATCAGCAGCAAGCCCCGCGATCAGCGCATCGCGTTCGGCATCACCGGTAACGATCGGCTTGCTCGGCGTATCGGAAAGATTCGGGTATTCCCCATCCTCGCCCGGAATCGGTTCTTCGGATTTGGCACCGGCGGTTTCGTCGTCGCCGTCAAACATTTCACCGACCGATTTTCCCCATTCGATCGGGTTGATTGCGTCAGGAACAGAAGAACAGGCGCCCAATGCCAGCACAACCGCCAGCGCAGAGCCGGTCTGCAGAACCATCCGCAGCTTCCCCCTTGCAGTTTCCTGCCACGACCACTGCCCTGTCGTCGATTTCAGAACGCCCATTTGTTTTCGCTGCTCCAAATTCAGTTGGATGACCTTTGCGTGAAAATATCCGCAGAAACGTCACCTTATAATTCTTGTACTACCCCTTGGCGACGCGCTAGGCTAAGACCATGATAAGCTTGGGATCAAGCAGAGTTTCAACCCGGAGCGCCATTCAGATACCGAACACATAAAACGTCAAAAGTCTTGCGATATTGCAAAGAACCCAAAAACGTTTTGAAGTCACAAGGTAACTGCGGCGGTATCATAAGGGAATGCCCCATGAGCGATCAACAGGCCATCGAAACCGAAATCACGCACCCGGATCCCGAAAAGCTGTCTGCAGCAATGGCAGAAATTGCCGAAAGAAGTCAACGACTTGTGTCTGACTTCCTTGCAAAACAGGCAGAAGACCCGGAAATTTCCGACCCCGACCCGCTGAATATCGGTTCTGCATTCGCCGAACTGACCACCCAGATGATGCAAAACCCGGCCAAGCTGGTCGAAGCCCAGATGGAACTCTGGCAGCAATATTATACCCTTTGGCACAACACCACCTTGCGCATGCTTGGCGAAGACTCCGAGCCCGTCGTCACCCCGCAAAAGGGCGACCGGCGCTTCCGCGACGAGGCATGGGAAAACAATGAACTGTTTGATTTCATCAAGCAGTCCTATTTGCTGTCATCGCAATGGATGCAGAACCTTGTCCATGAAGTGGACGGGCTTGATGAAAAAACCGCCCAGAAGGTCGAATTCTATACACGGCAGTTCGTCGATGCGATTTCGCCGACCAACTTCCTGATGACCAATCCCGAAGTCCTGCGCACCACGATTGAAACCGGCGGGGAAAACCTGCTTAAGGGATTGCAGAACCTTTTAAGCGACCTTGAACGCGGCAAGGGAAAATTGCAGATCCGCATGACCGATCTGGATGCCTTCAAGATCGGCGAAAATGTCGCCACCACCGAGGGATCGGTCATTGGCAGAACGCCCTTGATGGAGTTGCTGCAATATAAACCCAGCACCGATCAGGTCGCCAAGCGGCCCCTGATGATCGTGCCGCCATGGATCAACAAATACTATATTCTTGATCTGCGCCCTGAAAATTCCTTTATCAAATGGGCTGTCGATCAGGGGCACACGGTCTTTGTTCTGTCCTGGGTCAATCCCGACAGCAAACTGGCCGAAAAGTCGTTCGAAGATTACGCCAAGGAAGGCATCCTTGCCGCCCTTGATATGATCGAACAGGCCACCGGCGAAAACGAAATCAACGCGATCGGCTATTGCCTTGGCGGGACGCTTTTAAGCTCCACCCTTGCCTATATGGCCAAGGTCGGAGATGAACGGATCAAATCGGCGACCTTCTTTACCACCCTGACCGATTTTGAAAAACCGGGCGAACTTTCGGTCTTTGTCGATGATGAACAGATCGAAAGCCTTGAACGCAACATGTCCAAGGAGGGCTATCTCGATGGCCGGGACATGTCGATGTCGTTCAACATGCTGCGCGCCAATGACCTGATCTGGTCATTTGTGGTGTCAAACTACATGCTGGGCAAGGATCCCTTCCCGTTCGATCTTCTGTACTGGAATTCCGATTCCACCCGCATGCCCAAGGCAATGCACAGCTTCTATCTGCGCAACATGTATAACAAGAACCTTTTGCGTGAACCGGGCGGCATTTCGATCCTTGGCGAACCCATTGACCTGCGCGATATCAAAATCCCGGTCTATTTCCTGTCGACCCGCGAAGACCATATTGCACCCTGGCAGGCAACCTATGCCGGGACACAGCTTATGTCCGGTCAGGTCAAATTCGTCTTGTCGGCATCGGGCCATATTGCCGGGGTGGTCAACCCGCCGGCGGCCAAGAAATATTGCTACTGGACCTATAACCGGACCCCGGCCAATCCCGATGACTGGATGGCAAAGGCCACCCAGCATGAAGGTTCCTGGTGGACCGACTGGCAAAACTGGATCAGCCGCCGTTCAGGCGGCAAGGTTCCCGCCCGCAAGGAAGGTGATGGCAAGCTCAAGGTGCTTGGTCCGGCACCCGGTGAATATGTAAAAGTCACCCTGTCCTGACCGGAAGATCGCAAGTTGTTGAAAACGCGGTCTGGCATGGCACAGACCGCGTTTTTTTTATTCCATAACGATAAACATCAATCATTTTACGGGGAAACACCATGACCAAGACAATCGGCTTTCTGGGGGCCGGGCGCATGGCATCGGCGATGATCAAACGCCTGCTTTCAAAAGGCTACCGGATACAGGTCTGGAACCGCAGCCCGGACAAGCTTGACCCGCTTGTTGCGCTTGGCGCGGTTGCCTGTGCCACACCGGCCAAGGCAGCATATGGTGTGGATACCGTCATCTCGTTCATGGCTGATGACAATGCTGCACGGGCCGTCTGGCTTGGTGAAAATGGTGCGCTTGCGACCATGAATGCCGGGACGGTCGCCATTGAATGTTCCACCCTTTCACATGCCTTTGTGCTTGATCTGGCCAAGGCCGTTTCGGCTGCCGGGCATACCTATATCGATGCGCCGGTTACCGGTGTTCCTACTGATATCGAAGCGGGCAACACGATCTTTCTGATCGGGGCCGAGGCATCTGACCTTAACCGTATCAAACCGATCCTTGACGATACCGGAAAACGCACCGTGCATTTTGGTCCGGTCGGATCGGGCACGGTTTATAAGCTAATGCACAATCTTTTGGGTGCTGTTCATATCGCTGCCGCGGCGGAACTTGTGGCTGTTGCCCGCAAAGCCGGGCTAGACGGTGCAACCGTTGCCGAAACATTTTCAATCGGCGCCAATGCCAGTGCATCCGGGCTGATGACCATGCCCGGCATGATCAGTGGCAATCATAACGAAGGCATCCATTTCACCACCGCCCTTCGCGCCAAGGACGCATCCTATGCCCTGACCATGGCCAGGGAATTCGGCATGACCGTTCCGGTCGGACAGGCGGCGGCAAATATATTTGAAACCGCCACAAAGGATGGCCTTGGCGACCTTGCCCAAAGTGCGGTGATCGAAACGCTTAAATCCTAATTCGCGGCTTTGGCCTGCTCGGCCAGCAAGGGTTCATACCGCGCATCGGTCAGGGTTTTAAGGAAGGCAACGATGGCCTTGATCCGCTTGCTGTCAAGGGCATCGCCCTGCTCCAGCTCCTTAAGCGAAATGGTATCGGGTACTTCGGCATCTCCCCAGGGCTGACCGGTCTCCGGGTTGGTCTGGTTGGCTTTGGCCTTGCTGTTATATTTGTTATAGAACCGCACCACGGTTTCCAGATCGGCAAACACGCCGTTATGCATATAAGGCCCCGTCACCGCGACATTGCGCAGCGACGGGGTTTTGTATTTGCCGCGATAGGCCGGGTCATCAATTGCCGGATTATCCAAAAGCCCGTTATCGGTAAAACCGACATCCTTGGCATTGGCCTTGCGGGTCGCGACATTGCGCGGCACACCGATATTGTGGAACTCGTAATTGGTGAAGGTTTCGCCTTCTGCCGTCGGGCTGGTTTTCAGCATGTGGCAGGTATTGCAATTGGTAAATTGCTGCGAAAAGAACAAAACCCTGCCCAGCTCTTCTTGCGGGGTCATTTTATATTCGCCGCGCAGGAACCGGTCATATTTGGAATCGAACGGGGCGAATTCGTCCCCCTGTTCAAAGGCGGCAATCGCCTGTGTCATCGCGCCATAGGCCGTCTCGCTGTCTGACCAGACATCATCGCCAAACAATGCCTTGAAGCCCGCGACATAATCCTCATCCTCCATCAGGCGCGCAACAACACTGGCCTTGTCGGGCATGCCCATTTCAATGGGATTAAGCGGCGGCCCACCCGCCTGTTCGGCAAGATCCGCAGCACGCCCGTCCCAGAATTGACCGCCCACCGCAACACCGTCATCACGCACATGGAATGTTGGGGAAAATTTTGCATAGGCCGCCATCGGCGCATTGCGATCGCCAAGGCTTTTTCCATCATCGCCCAGTGAAAAGGCACCATTTGCCACGTCGATGCGCGGATCCTTGAAGCCGGCGGACGGCTCATGACAGGTCGCACAGGCCTGCGTGCGATTGGCCGAAAGATTGGGGTCGAAATAAAGCGCCTCGCCAAGTTCCGCCTTGTCAGCAAATGGGGAATTTGGTGCATTCGCAACTTCTGTCGCCCCGACATCGGATGCGGACTGCATGTTTCCCTGTGCGGCCAGACGATGCAAAAACGTATCAGGGGTTTCGGCGGCGGTCTCGGCCGGGGTCTCTGCCCGGGCCTTGGCCACTTGCAACACCGGCACAATGATACCGACACTCATCGCAGAAACGATCAATGCAAAACGAAACGAATGGCGGTTGTGGTGACGCATGGCAGGCACTTTGATCTGATCACGGAAATGAATGTATATGACGGCCGCCCGCATGATCGCGAACGCAACGCATTTACGCCTACAGACTTGAACCCTGCCTTGATAAAAGTCAATGGCGGCCCGTTAACCGGCCCGCCATTGATGATATTTGGCATCAATCCGGTGTGAGACGGATCGGTCAGATGGCCACAGACTGGCGGCGGCGCATCATCGGCAACAATTGAACCCCGATAATCGCCGCCAGGATCACACCACAACCGGCATATTCCGCCGGTGCCAAACGTTCACCAAGGAACCATGCCCCGGCAATTGCGGCAAAGACAGCTTCGGCACTCATGATGATCGCGGCATCCGATGCCTCGGTATAATTCTGGGCCACGGCCTGAAGGGTAAAGGCAATCCCGGCTGACATGATCCCGGCATACAGGATTTCAAACCCGGCATTATAGATATCGGCAAAGCTGAAGGTTTCGGTCACCGCACCCATCGCCATGCCAAGAATGCCGGTGATAAAGAACTGGGTCGCGGCAACAAGGGCCGGTGCATTGGTACGCGTCACCATCACCCCGATCATCACCACCTGGACCGCCCAGAAAAGCGCACTGCCCATCACCCAGAAATCACCGGTGCCAAGCCCCGAAAGATCCCCGCCACTTAAAAGGTAGGTGCCATAAACACACATTGCCCCGCCCGGCCAGACCGACCAGTGCGGTCGATTGCGAAACACTACATAGGCCAGAACCGGTACTGCGGGCACATAAAATGCCGTCAGGAAGGCCGCATTGGTAACCGTGGTGCCCATGATCCCGATCTGCTGGAAGATGCTGGCAAGATACATCGAAATCCCCGTGGCAATCATGCCAAGGATATCAACCCGGTCAAGCCGACGGCCGGCACGGTCAAGTTTGCGCAACTCGCGCAAGGCAAAGGGTAATACGGCCAGTGTCCCCAGCAAAAAACGCACGCCCGTAAAATATTGCGGGCCGATATTTTCCATGCTGGTGTGCTGAACAACAAAGGTCGTGCCCCAGATCAGGGCAACGAAAACAATAACGGCATTTGCCTGCCAACGTGTCATATTCCCGGTCCATTTCCTGTGCCCGGGCGTGGTGGCGCGCGGCAGGTTGTCTGTTAAATCCGAATGTCCTGACTTGCTAAACCAAGTCCGGCTCCTTCGCAACACAGATCAATCCACCCGCGCATTTGCGGGCATCACAAACCTGTCGGTCGAAATCAACTAATTGGTGCTAACACTTTGATTTCCAAACAGGCGCTGATATCCATCAATGGTGATTTCGTGCTCGATCGCTTCTGACAGTTTTTGCGCAAGTTCCGGGGCAATGGTCTTGGCCGAGAACATCAAACGCACCGGCTCCTTGGCCAGGATAAACGGATGTTCTTCAACACCACCGGTAAATCCAAGCTCGTCTGCCTGCGCAACATAGGCGGCGGGAATACCAAGCAACAGATCAACCCGGCGCGCCATCAAAAGCTGCATGCCATGCGGGGCCATCGACACATCCATGATGAACGGGGCATTTTCCACCTTCGCACTGAAGGCTTTGAAATCTTCACCGCGATAGGCCCCGCGCACATGTCCGATCACAAGGTTTTGGCGCGCAATATCATCAAGACCTTCAATCTGAATACGTCTTGCATCGCCTTTGCGAACGGTAAATCCGATGACATCATTGCGGTATGGGACGGAAAACAATCCATATTCTGCCCGCTCCGCAGTAAAGGATGCCGACGGCAGAATATCGATATCGCCATGTTCAATGGCATAAAGCGACCGTTTCCAGGGCATGAAGACAAACCGGGCATCACATCCCGTTTCACGCAGGATCCGGGTAATGAACTGGTTATCAATGCCCGTTGCCATGCCGTTCACACCTTTCATGCTGAACGGGCTATAGGTTTCCGATGCCCGGATCACCAATGGCCGCGAACATTCCGTAATTGGTTCCGCAACACTTGCCTGCATGCCGCCCAACAAGGACACAAGCAACATCGCGATGCCAGGCATCAAATGGCGAACCGCCATATCTTCCCACGCCTCTTCACGTCGCAGCATGTCCCGTTTGTTTTGTTATCGGACATGCCTTCATTTTTGATTATTGCGAACGCTTCCCCTTTTTCGCACTTGAAGGCCATGATGCAAAAAAATATTGCGCAGTCCAAGCGTCTTCACCCGGACTACGCAGAAACCCCCAGATATATCCAAACAGACATATGCGGGCAGACATTGCCGAAAATTCCCGTACCCTATTTCAGGTCTTCGGGGATGGATTTGACATATTCCTGAGCCAGATCGGCATAGCGATCGGCAGACACCTTGAAGAATTCGATTTCTTCCTGTGTCAGGTCGCGCACCTTGCGCGCAGGCACACCGGCCCAAAGTTCGCCTGCCGGAATACGTTTACCGGGTGCGAGCAATGCATTGGCCCCCAGCATGCCGCCCTGCTCGATCACGCAACCATCCATCACGGTCGCCCCCATGCCGACAAAGCTTCGATCCTCAAGCGTGCAGGCATGAATAATCGCCGCATGCCCGATGGTCACGTCATCCCCGATATAGGTCCCGAACTTGCCCTTGGCGACATGCACCATGGTCAGATCCTGAATGTTGGTGCGTGATCCGATACGGATTTCGTGAACATCCCCGCGAATGACACAGCCAAACCAGATGCCTGTCTCTGCACCGATTTCGACATCACCGATGATGGTCGCATTCGGGGCAATAAAGGCTGTTTCATCAATGGTGGGCTTTACCCCGCGATAGGACAAACGCATGGTCACATGACCTTTCGTAACTGGTGTTCACATCTCTCGAACCAACCGCAAGCAGGATACTTCCGGTACAGCATCACTTGATTTGAGAGTTTAAATTCTAACATGGATAGAAGGAAACCCCGTCGTAACAAATCTTGCTCATGATCGCATCAATCGCCCGCACAAAAATAGCCCGGCCTGCCGCACCGCCTTTGGCGCGTGGCATGTCTGTGGCTGTGCTGTGCCTTGGGCTTTTGGTTGGCGGGGCATTGTCATCGGGCGTGGCGCACGCCCATGAACGGCAATCCCAGCATACAGACAGCGGCTTGCTGATTGCGGCATTTTCGGTGTGGGAACCCTTCGTGATCGAAGATGAAGACGGTTCACGTCATGGCATTGACGTTGCCCTTCTGGCTGCGATTGCCAACCGGCTTGGCTTGCAGCTTGATCTGCATCCCTGCCCCTGGCGGCGTTGTCTTAAAAATCTTGAAGACGGGGATATCGACGTTCTGACAAGCTTTGCCTATACCGAAGAACGCGCGCAATTCGCCCACTATATCAAGCCGCCCTACAGTCAGGTCACCCCGGTCTTTTACATCAATCGCGAAAACCCGGTCCTGATCGAGGAATATAACGACCTTCGCAATCTGACGGTCGGCGCGGTTGTTGATTCGCGCTATTTTGAACCGTTTGACAGCGACACGACCCTCGACAAATTCGAAGCCGGCAGCGAAACCATTTTGCTGCGCATGCTGACCGCCAACCGGCTTGATGCAATTGTCGGTTCGGACTCCAACGCCGACTTTGAAATCCGCCGCAACCATCTCGAAGACACCATCATCAAGGCGCCGTTTCGATCAGGCCATAACAATGACATCCATTTGGCAGTTTCGCGCAAATCCCCGCTGATGTCACGCACCGATCAAATCGCCGAGATCATGCAGGACCTGCTTGATGAAGGCTTTGTCGCCAGTTTGCACAAACTCTATTGGCCAGACAAAAGCCCCGAAGAAACTCCGCAATCGGCCAAATCAGACAGCCCCCAACCCAATCAGTAGCCCTCGGCCCGCAACCGGAATGCGGCGTACTGCCCAGACATTGCGATCCGTTTCCGTCAGGCGAACCGTCGCGCACCCGCCACACATAAAACAACCGCAACCGTCACCCCGATCATCGCCGGGCTGACCGGTTCGGCCAAAATCAGTGCCGCCAATATCAAGCCCATAAAGGGCTGCAAAAGCTGTAATTGACCGACAGTGGCAATCCCGCCCAACGCCAGACCGCGATACCAGAAGAAAAACCCGATCAGCATGCTAAACAGCGACACATAACCAAGCCCAAGCCAGGCAGGCATTCCAATCACCCCCATCTGTTCGGGTAACGTCACCGCGCACAACACCGCTATTGGCACCACCGAAATCACCAGCGCCCAGCAAATAACCTGCCAGCCACCAAGCTGTCGTGACAGCTTGCCACCTTCGGCATAGCCCAGCCCGCAAACGATAATTGCCCCCAGCATATAAAGATCACCTGAAAACGCGCCCGCTTCGCTACCTGTTGCGGCAAATCCGGCCACCAGCGCACTTCCCAGAATGGAGAAAAGCCAGAAAACGGCGCGTGGTCTTTCACCACCGCGCAAAAACCCGAAAATCGCAGTCGCCAATGGCAAAAGCCCGATAAAGACAATCGATCGCGCCGAACTGATATGTTCAAGCGCCAATGCCGTCAAAAGCGGAAAACCGACAACCACGCCCCCGGCAACCACCATCAAGGAGACCCATTGCGATCGTATCGGGCGCACCGGCCTTGAAACCATCAGGATCAAAACCGCAATAATCCCGGCAATTGCCGCGCGTGCAACCGTGACAAAGACCGGATCAAAATCCATGACCGCCAACCGTGTTGCCGGTAACGACCCGCTGAAGATTACCACCCCCATCAGGCCACTGAACCAGCCCGCACGCGTCCGGGAAACCGATTGCGCTATTACCTGTGTCACAAGATCCTCCATCTGAATGATGGCGATATCTTTGTCTTGTCTTGGTCGCACTTGCCAGACACAATACAGTACAAAACTATCAAACTGTACTGGATACAAGGGCAATACAGTGACCGTTCAATCCCAACCATACATGCCGGAAATCGCGCAGGATGGCACGCTTGTTTCACAGGTAATGGCATCCATTCGCGACCGGATTTCGGCGCGCAATCTTCTTGCCGGGGACAAGCTGCCCTCTATCCGGTCCTGTGCGCGTCAGATGGGTGTTTCCAATTCAACCGTGGTCGAGGCCTACGACCGTCTGGTCGCCGACGGCACCATTCAATCGCGCCGCGGTTCGGGGTTTTACGTTTCGGGACACACCGCCCCGCTCTCGATCGCGCGGATCGGCCCCAAACTTGACCGGGCGGTTGATCCGTTCTGGGTATCGCGACAATCGCTTGATGCCAGACCCGACATGCTCAAACCCGGTTGCGGCTGGTTGCCGGCGGACTGGATGCCCGAAACATCGATCCGGCGCGCCTTGCGTACCCTTGCACGGGCTTCTGACGATGTTCTGGTTGAATATGGCACGCCGCTTGGACTTGCGCCCTTGCGGCAATTGCTGTCCCTGCGGTTGGCCGGGTATGGCATCGTGACCGACCCCGATCAGATTTTACTGACGGAATCCGGCACCCAGGCAATCGACATGCTGTGCCGTTTTATGATTGAACCGGGCGATACGGTTCTGGTTGATGATCCGTGCTATTTCAATTTCTGTGCACTGTTGCGTGCCCATCGCGCCAATATCATAAGCGTCCCCTTCACCCCGGCGGGGCCTGATATTGATACCTTTGCCCGTGTCGTTTCCGACCATAAACCGCGCCTTTATATCACCAATTCCGGCCTTCACAATCCGACCGGCGCGTCCCTGTCCCCGCAAACTGCGCATCGGATTTTGAACATTGCCGACCAGCATGACCTGATTATCATCGAAGATGACATTTTCGCGGATTTCGAAATCACACCCGCGCCGCGCCTGGCCGCCCTTGGCGGCATGGACCGGGTCATTCATATCGGCAGCTTTTCAAAAACCCTGTCGGCGTCCCTGCGCTGTGGCTATATCGCCAGTCGCAGTGACTGGATTGACCAACTGATCGATCTTAAGGTCGCAACCGGATTTTCCGGCAGCAACTTTGCCCCCGAACTGATCCATCTGGTCTTGAAGGACGGCACCTATCGCAAGCATATGGACGGATTGCGCACCCGGCTGTCGCACGCAATGACCAGCACCGCAAAACAACTGGCGTCCCTTGGCATTCGCCCGGTAATTACACCCGATGCGGGGATATTCCTGTGGTGTGCTTTGCCCGACGGGATCGACGCCGCACAAACGGCACGCAACGCCCTTGCCGATGGTGTGGTTCTGGCACCGGGCAACGTGTTCAGCATTTCGCAATCGGCTGGCAATCTGATGCGCTTTAACGTCGCGCAATGTCAGAACCCCAAAATATTCAAGGTCCTCGAACGCGCCATGCGCCCGTAACCGTACACAGCTAAAAAGGCGCACCCGAATGGATGCGCCTTTTGCCATTTCAAAGCTTTCTGGCCAGCCGTCGCTTACGGGAACAGCGGCTCGATCTCAAGACCCATGGTTTCCGGAAGACCGAGCATCACGTTCATGTTTTGCACGGCCTGACCCGATGCGCCTTTGACCAGGTTGTCTTCGACCGCGACAATAATCACACGGCCCGGCACACGGTCCTTGACGACACCCATCAGGACATAATTCGAACCACGTACATGGCGGGTTTGCGGCGTGACACCGAACGGCAAAACACGGACAAACGGCTCGTCTGCGTAACGCTTTTCAAGGGCTGCCTGAATGTCTTCGGCCGTGGTGCCATCGGTCATTTTGACATAGATGGATTCAAGGATACCGCGGCTCATCGGCATCAGATGCGGTGAAAAGTTGACCACAACATCCTGACCCGATGCCCATGCTAGGCCCTGCTCGATTTCCGGGGCATGGCGATGCCCGCCGGTGCCATAGGCATGAATACCTTCGGTCACCTCGGCATAAAGCGTGCCTTCCTTTGGCGAACGACCGGCACCGGTCACACCGGATTTGGCATCAATGATGATGTCATCGGCATGCACCATCTTGCCTTCAAGAAGCGGCGTCAGCGCCAGTTGCACCGGGGTCGGATAGCACCCCGGATTGGCAACCACACGGGCCTTTTTGATCTTGTCGCGGTGCAGTTCGGTCAGGCCATAGACCACTTCTTTCTGCAAATCCTGTGCGGCATGTTCCGCGCCATACCATTCCTTGTAAGTCGCCGGATCAAACAGACGGAAATCAGCCGAAAGATCGACCACCTTCACATGTTCCGGAAGACCGGCAATGACTTCCTGTGTCGTGCCATGGGGCAATGCACAGAAAATCATATCGACAGTCGACCAGTCTGCTTCGGCAATCGAAATCATGGTCGGCAATTTGATATGGGCAAGATGCGGGAAAACTTCCCCGAACGGACGGCCGGCGCGTCGGTCTGCGGTCAACAGGGTAATTTCCGCGGCATCGTGATGCGCAAGAATGCGAACCAGCTCTGCCCCGGTATAGCCACTGGCACCGAGAATTCCGACTTTGACCTTCTGGTCAACCGACACGTCACTCATTTAAATCTTGCTCCTAAAGCCATGCCTGCAAATGCGCAGGTATTGATAACGTGCGGATGTTGGCAAACAAGCCCATCAGATGCAAGCAATTAGGCGACAAATATCCCTGAGAAACCGCAATATTCCCATGCAGTTTTGACATGAGGGTTTTGAGATGGAGGTTTTGACTTGAGGGGCTCGGCCCTGCCCTATTTCTTGCGCGCCCGGCGCACTGTGGACGGACAGGCGCGTTTATCCTGCGGCAAAACAGTATAGAATTTCTCGATCTTCTCGTAGCCGGTGGGCGCTGCGACCGGGTAATCGGTGACAAAGCGCTGATCGGAAAGACCAAAGTCACTGGCCTTCAATCCGGATCGTTGCAACCACATCCGTCGATGGGCGTCCGAAACAACCACCTCGGGATCGTCGACCAAAAAGATCGCATCACGGGCCAGTCGGTCATTATATTTGTGATGGCTCGGAAGCCAGGCTGCAAGCTGCTTGCGCAGATTTCCGGGGCTTGGCAAATTGCGCGTGCGGGTCACAAACTTGGTCATCTGATCGACAAGCTTGCTGATATCACCGGGCGGTACCGATCCATGGGTTGCTCGGTCGATAAAAAAGGCCAGATCAATCTCGGTCGGGTCGCGCTTTATCACCGGTTTTATTGATTTATATAATTTGAAAAATCGCGCTATTTTCCCGCCATCGGCATTGGCCGCGTCATAAACCCGATGATAGGCCGCCTGCACTTCGGGCCGCGCCCCGTAGGCGGCAAAACGCCGGGTAAAATCGGCCCGCTCACGATCATTGACCCAGATCGCACACAGCACATCAAACGCCGCATCATTATTGCCAAGCGCCAGTCTGTGCATATCTTCGGTAAAGGGACCAAACACATCGCGCAACAAGCCGGGATTGGCCCGTTCGGCAGCAAACAGGATCTGCTGGATTTCAGCCCCGGCCCCGGCAGTTGCCCCGCGCGGGCCCCAGGTCAGATAGGCGCGCGGATCATTGGTAAAGCAATACGGATCCCCTTCAAGAAACCGCTTGCCGCTGCGCGGATTGGGCGACTGACAGAAATTGAACTGGATCACGTCGTAATCCGTGCCTTCCAGTGCGAATGTCAGGTGATTGGCCCGCTCGATCGCGTCCGGCGGCGCTATTTGCGGCGGCATCAAAAGCCGCCAAAGCCCGGTGGTAATCGCCCCGTAACTCTCCGCCCCGACCGCGGCATGTACCGCCGAATTCAGACATGGTTGCAGATCAATGATCGCCTGTCGGGTCTTTGCCCCGACAATCCCGTCCTCCTTGCCATAGCTGCTGGCAGGCTTTCCCGCACAATTGGCAGCCTGGGCAAACAACCGCTGCTGAAACGTCGCCACCGACCCGTACCGGCCAAGTGTCAAAGCACGGTTTTCAAACCGGTATAACACCTGCGCCGGGTCCTGAGCCTGTGCTGATATCACCAAACATGCCGACATGACCGCAACAGCCAAAACCATCGCGACGGTTTGGCGCCAAAAACCTGACATCAAATGCGATAACTGTTTTTGGATCACAACAGACATCAATCCGGTTCATATTTACCCGATACTCGGAACCCCGCCCGTGATCTACCGCTTACAAGGCGATTTAATCAGACGCGCCCACTACTCAGGGCTCAAACGTAAACCCGGCCTTGATGGCATCCCCTGCGACCTTGGCCGGGTCAAATGTGATTTTTTCAACGATTGTCGTAACCTGCTGAACAAGTTCCTGGCTCGGCTGTGCCTTGTTTGCATTCTTTTTGGGTGGCATCACGCACGCTCCATCAATACCGAGGTCAGTCAAAAAGGCCTTCGCCCCTTCTTCATGGACCGCCTCGTCAAGTGACACATCGACCATCTTGATCTGATCGGCATATTTTTGGCGGTAATATTCTTGCCGCGTGGCCATTTCATAGCAATACCAAAGCGGCATGCCCAACGGCCCGAACTGCGAAAATGCATCAGCATTGATGATTTTTCGCGAATAGGACGGATGCAAGTACCACTGCCAGGCAAGCGTAATATTCCCGAAATCATTACGAACCAGATAGCTGACGCATTGTTTGACGATGTTTCTTTTTAAAATGATCAGCGTCGTGAAATCCGCCCGACCATTCGAAATCACGTTTTCGACCAAACCGCACTTGCAAAGGGTATGGTTGGTTTCGGCATAGGTCCCATCGGGAATGGTTTGAAATTTCCGCTCCCAGAATTCCTGCACAAAGCGGATATTTCCATGGTTGTTATAGGTCCGCATGGTTCGGATGTCGGGCATCCGGGTGCCGAAATCCTCGATACCAAGCGGTTCGTGTATCGCCTCGATCTTGAGGTTCGCCGACAGAAAATCAGCCAACCAGGCCGAGCCTGTTCGACCGGCGGTGATCACGAAGTAATTCGTCATGAACCTTCCTCTAACAACAATCAGCAGCAACACAGCCGCTTTTCACAAGTACCCTTTGCCGGCCATTATCGCCGCGCACCCTTTATGCAAGCTTAACCATTGTGCGACATGCCCATCCAGCACCGGATGGAAAAATGCCTGCCCCCGATCATACCGGACGGCAGGCACATATTCGATGGTCAAATCGGGCATTATCATTGCGATATGCAGGCTTCTTTGAGCTATGCAGCGGACATTTTACCAAGCTGCATCGGGCTTTTCAAAAGCGCCAAGCGGTAGCGCCCGATTTTCTCAAAACCAAGTGCCTCATAGGCCTTTGCCGCAGCTTCGCTGTCTGTGGACAGAATCGCGCGGGTTACCCCGCGTGCCCGTGCGGCCAGAAGTGTTTTGGCAACCAGTATCCGGGCATAGCCGTTTGACCGGTACTCCGGCGGTGTCCAGACCGGGCCGACCTGCACCATGTCAGGCAGTTGGGCGTTAAAGCCCGAAAGGCTTACCGCCTTTCCTTCAACAATCAATGCCCACAGATTGCGCGCATCAAGGGACTGCACCAGTCGCGATGCGACCTTGCTGTCAAGAACCGGGGTGTCTTCGGCTCCCAATGCCTCGATCTCATAGGCCCGCAGCCAGCTTAGCAATGTGCTGCGTTCAACCTTTTCGGCATCAACCATCTGAAAGTCATCCGCCCGCGCATTGACCGGCACCACCAGATTGGCAAGATCCAGCCCATACAGAATATCCGATGCATTGATCGCAAATTCACTGCCCGCAAGGCCAAGCTGGCCCAGCATATCCGCCGCCTGATCGGCCTCTCCGAATACCCCGGCGACGGGCCGCAACGGATCGGCAAGAAAGGCTTCGGTCAGTTGCGTCGGGACCGTTTGGTTATCCGCTGCCTGGACAAAGACATTGCCATTGCCGAACTGCGCAATGATGGCCTGGATCGCGCCATCATTTGCCACAGCACCGAACCAGCTTCCAGAAAGCGGATGACGGCGTCGCTCGATACCGGCAGTTCGCAGGTTTCCGCGCAGGATCATGCTGGTCGCAGCATGGTCGGCAAGAAATGCGGTTGCGGCATCAAGATCGGCGTCGTGCAGCTTTCTGTACTGCATATCGGTGGTCCCTTTCTTTGGGGGTTAACTGGGATTTTCAGGATTTCGAATTGGCATAAAAAAAGACCGCTCTATTAGCGGCCCTTCACAAACAGCAAGGATGTCCAACAGAGTTTCAAAAAGCTATGTTTTGAAAATTCGTCGCATGTTCCCAACCATTTTGTGATCCTTTGCAAATCGGAAATTATCGTTCCTGAACTTGTTCTTATCACAAACTTCGCAATTTCCGACCCTTCTTTTTAAAATTCTTTTTCCGTGATCGCATCGCGCTGTTTCCGGCATGTGGAAATGGTCAGTAAGGGGCTGTTTTTCAATTCGGTTTGCGATAACTTGGGAAAGTGGTATTACCATTACCACGCGCACCTTATTCGGAGTTGAACTCATGCCAGTGATTACCTGCGTCGATGACCTTAAACGTATCTATAAACGGCGCACCCCGCGCATGTTTTACGATTACGCAGAATCCGGAAGCTGGACCGAGCAGACATTCCGCGAAAACACCACCGATTTTCAGGATATCCACCTGCGTCAGCGCGTCGCAATCGACATGTCGGGCCGCACCACCAAAAGCCAGATGATCGGTCAGGACGTCTCCATGCCGGTCGCCCTTGCCCCTGTCGGACTGACCGGGATGCAGTGTGCCGATGGCGAAATCAAGGCCGCCCGTGCGGCCGAAAAATTCGGCGTGCCCTATACCTTGTCGACCATGTCGATCTGCTCGATCGAGGATGTGGCCGAAAACACATCCAAGCCGTTCTGGTTGCAGGTTTATACGCTCAAAGATGATGACTTCATGCAGCGCCTGTTTGACCGGGCCAAGGCCGCAAAATGTTCGGCCGCCGTCATCACGGTCGATCTTCAGATGCTGGGACAGCGTCACAAGGATTTGAAAAACGGCCTGTCTGCTCCGCCCAAGCTGACCATCAAATCGGTCGCCGACATGATGACCAAGGTCCAATGGGGTCTTGGCATGCTTGGCACCAAACGCCGTTTCTTTGGCAATATTGTTGGTCATGCCAAGGGCGTTGCTGATCCGTCATCGCTTGGTGACTGGACCGCCCAGGCATTTGATGATTCCCTTGATTGGGATCGTATTCGCGAATTCCGCAAAATGTGGGATGGCCCGCTGATCATCAAGGGGATCATTGACCCGCGCGATGCGGTCGAAGCCCTGAATGTCGGTGCCGACGCCATTATCGTTTCAAACCATGGCGGGCGTCAGCTTGACGGGGCGCTGTCTTCGATCCGCGCCTTGCCGCAAATCATGGATGCAGTCGGTGACAAGATCGAAGTTCACCTTGATAGTGGTATCCGTTCCGGTCAGGACGTGCTCAAGGCATTGGCCCTTGGTGCCAAAGGCACCTATATCGGGCGCGCCTATGTTTATGGCCTGGGGGCCATGGGCGAAGCAGGTGTCACCAAGGCGCTTGAACTGATCCATAAGGAACTTGAAGTATCGATGGCATTCTGTGGTCACACCGACATCAACACGGTTGATCGTGACATCCTGATGGTCCCGCGCGATTTCTCGGACCGCTGGCAGTAACGCACAAGATTGTTGGGGGCACGCACCAAGCACCCCCACCATCCACCGATAAGAAAACGGCGCCTTTCCTTGGAAAGAGCGCCGTTTTCTTTTTTGTGCCGGTTTAGAGAAGCAATCGTATCGGCACCCTGCCCCGCAAAAGAAAAAGCGCCACTCGAAAGTGGCGCTTTTCCAATACTGTATCGTACCAGATGTCTGGAAACGTATTAACGTTTCGAGAACTGGAAGCTACGACGAGCTTTTGCACGACCGTATTTTTTACGTTCGACTGCACGCGAGTCACGGGTAAGGAACCCGCCAGCTTTGAGCGAACCACGCAGTGCCGGCTCGAACAGGGTCAGCGCACGGGAGATACCGTGACGAACCGCACCTGCCTGACCAGACAGACCGCCACCAGATACGGTGCAAACGACGTCGAACTGATCTTTACGATCGGTTACGCCGAACGGCTGGTTGATGACCATGCGCAGAACCGGACGTGCGAAGTAGTCTTCGAACTCGCGGCCATTGACGGTGACTTTACCCGAGCCCGGCTTGATCCAGACGCGTGCAATTGCGTTTTTACGACGACCGGTTGCATAGGAACGGCCCTGTGCGTCGATCTTCGGTTCCGGCAGGGTGCCTTCAGCAGCAGCTGCGGTTTCGCCGCCCTGTGCCAGATCCTTGAGATCTTCAAGAGTTTTGGTGTCGGCCATTATTTGCCACTCCGCTTGTTCTTTTCGTTCATAGCCGCAACGTCGAGGACTTCCGGCTTCTGAGCTTCATGCGGGTGCTCGGTACCAGCATAGACGTGCAGTTTGGAAAGAACCTGGCTGCGCAGCGGACCACGGGACATCATACGCTCAACAGCTTTGATGATCACACGTTCCGGGTGCTCACCATTCAGGAGCTTGTCCATGGTGCGTTCTTTAATGCCGCCCGGGTAACCGGTGTGCCAGTAGAACTTCTTGTTCTGAAGTTTACGGCCGGTCAATTTGACTTTTTCGGCATTGACGATGACGATGTGATCGCCACAGTCCATGTGCGGGGTAAACATAGCTTTGTGTTTACCACGAAGACGGTTGGCAACAACAGCAGCAAGGCGGCCAAGGACGACGTCTTCAGCGTCGACCACGAACCATTTGCGCTCGATGTCGCTCGGTGTCGCAGTGAAGGTTTTCATTATTTCAATACTCGAAAACTGGGTTTCACGGAGGGAATCTTCCCTCGTTGAAAGTCGGCGCATTATGCCAGCATTCAACAGGAAAACAACAGGAATATTTCATTGTAAATCAATGAGTTACGCAAAGAGGTATTATTTTACCACACGATTTCGCGCTATTTTTCCGCCGGCGGCATGGCATATGTCCCGATCACATGCGCACAAAGACTGTTATCAACGGCTGATCGAATATGGCATTCCGCAATCAAAAGCCGCCTGCCCGCCTTAAGGATCTTGGCCTCGGCAATCAGGTCGCCCGGCTTCGCCCCCGACAGGAAATGTACCGTCGCCTCGGTCGTTACCGCCAGATCCGCCTTGGGCACCACAAGCCAGGCCACCGCATAAAGCGCAATATCGGCCAGGGCAAAAATCGCCGGACCCGTTACCACATTGCCAGGCCGCAAATAGCGTTCCCTGAACGGCAACCGCAGGACCGCCGTGTCATTTTCAAGACTTTCGGTGATAACGCCCATATCGCCGACAAACGGCACCTTTTCGCGCATGATGGCATCAAAATCGGCCGGGGTGATCCCGGTGCGGGCGTGCGAATTGTTCATGACAGCAGACCTCCCCAAATTGCCTGTTTTGCTTTGGCATTATTGATCCAGATCGACAGCCTGACATAACGTTTACGTTAACGTCAATATTTTACGATTTCTGCATCCCTTCCCCACCATTGGATGCGGCCTGTTTGCCGTGGTCCATTTTGTCACCGTGTGTTTGTCGCCATCTGTTTATTGACGTCCCTGGATCAGGCAACAATGGCGCGCCCGCAGCAAAGCCGGTTCACACCCGGCCATATCACGGTACAGGTACGGAATCACGATTACCGCAAAACGATCGATGCCAGATCGGTAAATGTGGCCAGCACCACACCCCCGATAACAATGGCGACAATCGCCGTCGCACCGATATGCGGCAATTTGCGTCGCATCCATTCACCCGATGACATCGACGGTTGCGAGGCTGTTTTATGTTTGAACCTTGTCCGGACGGGCCCGCGCGACAAATCCACAACAGGTTTGTCGACCTCATCATTGGATGCCCAATGATGGCGGGTTTCCGGAAGATAGACAGGGCGGCGGTCTTCCTGACCGGTTTCGTCACGCATCATGGCGATTTCACAGCGTCACTCGCTGCCTCCTGCAACAAGGGTATGTCGAAAATTCCGGTCATTTTCATGTTGCGATGCTGTGCTCCACGAAAATGACGGCCCCCTCATTGATGGTCTGTCGCGTCTGTCCCGATGCTTTGCCTTTTCAAAGGCTGACGGTGATCCGGATACTGTCCCCAAACAGCATGCCCCAAACAGCATATCACCGGCCGATCCCCGATTTTCAGGTGTATGGATTTGTTATCCGCAACCGGCCTGCCTGCACAAAACCAGTGGGGCAAACCGATGGGCAAAACCAGTGGGCCGGAACCGTCTGATTATCCTGATACTTATATGGGGATTACGGCAACAGTTCGACAATAGCCGACTATTTCCCCAAAATTGCCGAAAACTCGCTGACTGTCAGAACAAGCACATAGCCGATGGCAACCGCTGCAATCATATAGGCCGCGGCACGTGGCAGAAACTTGTCCCAGGTGATGGGGTCGCGTGCCTTGCGTTTTGACCGCGCGGCTTTTGCCTTGGCCTTTTCCTGTTTTTCAAGGATTTCCAGACGCTTGCGGTCCATCTCGCCGCGCGCGGCCCAGTTGGCCGTGTTATCAGGCAAATCAATGCGCGACTGCCGGACTTCCTTTTCCTTGAAGTCATCAACACGTCCCTGAATGTCATTGCCCGATGATGCGTCACCATCGTCTGTCTGTCGCACCCGATCAAGCAATGTCGCCCCGCCATTCAGGCTTTCGACATATTCGTCATACGCGGTCTTTTCTTCGGCGAATGCAGCGGCCTGGGCGGCTTCGTGGCTGGCCTGGGCGGCCGGGTTTCCATGTAATGCTGCGGCACCGGATGCGGCGTTCTGCACATGAACATGGCGGCTGGGCTTGGGCCGTGTCGCATTTTGTGCGCGCTCGGCACTGGCGGCACTGGCTGCGGCGATCTGTTTGTCGCTGACCATCGGGGATGGCTTTGGCCCCAGCATCGCCGGCGGACGGGTTTCCGTGACCTCGACCGTTTCAGGATCGGGGGTTTCGCTGTCATCATCGATGATTTTGGGCTTGGGCATCAAAAAGGGCGGGATGTCAAAACCGTTGCGAAGCAACCGCGCACGCGCTTCGGCGCGATACCGTTCAAGATCGCGCTCCATTACGTCCTTGCGATCAAACCGTTTGATCGGCGTTTCCCGGACAGGCTTTTGCGACTTTATCGTTTCCTGCCATTTGCGCGCTGAAACAAACCGGTTCGGCGCCCGACCAGGACGCCGCGTTTGACTGTCACTCATCCACAACCATGCGTTTTTCACCGTTCGGTTTATTCTTTAAACATCGAATATCCCGATGCTTGTAAACGGTTTTATTGATGACCCGATGCGTGCAATTCTACTACGATCACAAGTAGAAGAAAATCAAAAACGATGCCATGCACACGCACCAAGGAGGAACACCATGACCACCGCCACCCCGTCATCCCCGCTGGTGACCCGCCATGATCACGACGGTTATGTCACCCTTGTCCTGTCCAACCCCGCCCGGCGCAACGCCCTGTCAGCGGCGATGATGTCCGCCCTTCAGGATGCCTTTGACGATATTGCCCAAAGCCCCGATATCCGGTGCGTTATTCTTGCTGCCGATGGTCCGGTCTTTTGTGCCGGTCACGATCTTAAGGAAATGGGTGGCATTACCGACTGTGATCAACATGCCAGCCTGTTTGCCCAGTGCAGCCGTCTGATGATGCGGATCGTCACCCTGCCCCAGCCGGTCATTGCCCGTGTCCGCGGCATGGCAACTGCGGCTGGCTGTCAGCTGGTGGCAAGCTGCGATCTTGCCGTTGCCGCCCGTTCGGCCAAATTTGCCACCCCCGGGGTCAATATCGGTCTGTTCTGTTCGACCCCGATGGTCGCACTGAGCCGCAATATCGCGCGCAAGCACGCCATGCGCATGCTGCTGACCGGCGATCCGGTGCCGGCCGACACCGCCTTTGCGATGGGGCTTGTATCGGACGTGGTTGATGATGATGATCTTGAAACGGCAACAGATGACCTTGCCGCGGGCATTGCCGCAAGATCCGGTATGACCGTGCGCCTTGGCAAACAGGCATTTTACAAACAGATCGAAATGCCCCTGCCCGATGCATATGCCTATGCGTCCGATGTCATGACCACCAACATGCAAAAACACGACGCCCGCGAAGGCATCGGCGCCTTCGTTGAAAAGCGCCACCCGACATGGCGCCATGAATGACCGCCTGATTACGGATTGAAGGGTTGCATTCGCATCTGAACTCTGCGTTTGCTCATATATCTGCTGCCATCGCGGTTTTGCCCGGGTGCCCGGTCGGGTTTACCCGGCATTGGTCCTGCGATGGTGGCGACCTGTCACGCCCTGATGGAGTAACTCCGATGCCGTTTGAAATGTGGCTTGCCTTTGTCGTTGCCTGCACCGTCATTCTGATCATTCCCGGCCCGACCATCATGCTGGTGGTCAGCTACGCCCTGAGCAAGGGACGGCAAACCGCCTGGGCGACTGTTCCCGGCGTTGCCCTGGGCGATCTGACTGCAATGACCATTTCGCTGGCCGGGGCCGGTGCGCTTCTTGCCACCTCGGCCGAGGCCTTTACCATCCTGAAATTCTGCGGCGCTGCCTATCTGGTCTATCTGGGCATCAAGATGTGGCGCGATAATCCCGGTGCGTTGCAGGACAACCCGGATGCCAAACGCAACCGCCCGTCGCGCATGTTCCTTCAGGCCTATGTGGTCACCGCCCTTAATCCCAAGGGCATCGTGTTCTTCATTGCCTTTGTGCCGCAATTCATCACGGCCGGAAGCCCGGTTTTGCCACAGTTCGTCGTCATGACCGCAACCTTTGTCATTCTGGCTGCGATCAATGTCGCGATCTGGGCGGTGATGGCCGCCGCCCTGCGTGAACGGTTCCGCCATCCTGATGCCATGCGTCGTCTGACCTGGGTTGGTGGCGGGGTGATGATTGGTGCGGGCTTGCTGACTGCCCTTACCCGCCGCGCGAGTGCTGCGGTCTAGAACCGGCACCAATCAGCGCCGATAACATCGCCCGTCCCGCACCATCGCGGCCAAACAGGTAAATCACCACCATCACAAGACCGGCCAGCAACACATTCCATGCCGGGCGCAATGGCCACATCCATTCAAGATTGGCCGCCACCACGCGTCCGGCCGGAATACCGGTGGCCAGCGCGTACCAGCCATATTCAATGCCCGCTGTCGCAAGGCCTGCGATCACCGCAATCACAACAAGCGTCACGGCCGACCGCAATGACCAGCCCCGCCAATGTGCAAACCGATACAGCATCAGGGCCACAAACAACCCGGCCATCAGGGTGGCTTCGCTGACATCGACCTTGGACTGCATAAAGAAATGCAGCGCCCCCAGAACCGCAATCGGATAAACCAGTTTGTGCAGGCGCGCCCATTTCGCACCAAGCCTACGCATTGCCGCCTTGGTCGAGGTCGCGGCAAGAATCGCAAGCCCGATCAGGGCGACAAACCCGATCGTCAGATAAATCCGAAGGACGATCTCACTTGCGATCCGCCCAAGATCAAGGTTCTGACTGATGGCATAAAGCCCAAGATGAACCATCCCGTAACAAAAGGCCGCAACACCGATCTGGCGGCGCACCTGCACCAGCTTTGAAAATCGGGTAATCCGGCGCAATGGCGTGATCAAAAGCGATATCAAAAGGATCCTGATCGTCCAGTCACCACTTTGCAGGATGGCTTCCTTGACCGGGATCGTCGCCCCGCCCTGTGCAATCACCGGCCACAGCAAAACCACACCGGGCACAAGCAGCGCGACAAAGACCACCAGTTTGAAAAAGGAAAACCGTCCGGACGGATCAAGCCATGGATACATGCAGTCAAGCCTATGGTGTTGTGCCGCACGCAAGCGCGCGCCAAATTCAAACACGGCATCCCGGCAAAGCCGGAAACTGCCTTGACCTACTCAAAGCGCATTTGATGTGCCGCGTCATTTAAACTCGCCATCAACTTTCCGCGAGCCTGCCTTTCAACCCGTGACCCGCGCCAAACAGTTGCACAGGATCGCCGATCATATAACTATCAACCAAGAACAATTGATGGATTGAACAAAATGCCCCAGTTCGAAAACCCGGATGATGCCGCCCTTAAATCGCTTCTGGAAACGACCAGAACAATCGCCCTTGTCGGCGCCAGTCCCAAGCCTGATCGCCCGTCAAACCGGGTAATGAAATTCCTGCTTGATCGGGGATATCACGTGATCCCGGTCAATCCCGGTCAGGCTGGCGGGGAAATTCACGGTCAGACGGTGGTCGCCACCCTTGCCGACATTTCCGAACCGGTCGATATGGTCGATATCTTCCGCAATAGTGACGATGCCGCCGGTGTCGTGGATGAAGCCATCGCGATCAAGGCCAAGTCGGTCTGGATGCAACTTGGCGTGCTGAACCCCGATGCGGCGTCCAGGGCAATCGATCATGGCATGGTCGCCGTGATGAACCGTTGCCCGGCCATCGAAATTCCCCGGCTGTTCTGATCGGGTGATTTTGCGAAATTTGCGATGGCGAGTCGCCAAAATAAAAAGGCACCGGAACCCGGTGCCTTTTGCCATTCAGTCAGACAAATGCACGATCAGCCGCGACCGCATTTTGCCATCAGTTCGGGCATCAGGCCCTGATTGCCGATAAAGACCGGCTGTACGGCACTGGTCACGCTATAGGTCGTGGTCTGTTCGTCAACGATCTGGTCATAAAGCCCCGATGTTTCGAGAACCAGCGACACCACCCCGTCCGACTTGATCCGCAATGCGGCAAAGCCGTTGGCATATTCTGTGCGGGCGCATTCACGGCCAAGGATCGTGTCAAAACGTTCCACCAGCGCGTAACGCGGATTTTCCGACAGATGATCCCGGCTGGCAACAGTGCCGGGGACGACATTGGGTTTGGGGATATATTTGCTGAACCGGGCTTGTGACTGGACGATATAGCCATCCGGGAAATAGACCGCTACATCTTCGGAAAGAAGGATGCGGTCACCAACAACCTGACCCGATCGCAACAGCGCCTTGATTCGTTTCCCCGGAATTTCCCCGGAAAACGCATTAAAGCGCAGCAACTTTCCGTCACCTCGCTGATCAGCATAAAACTTTTCAAAAGGTACGATTGGGGTTTTATCCGCTGCCATCGCAGCCGGTGTAATTGCCGCTGACGCAATCGCCAGTGCAAGTGTCACGCCCCCCGAGCGTCGCGAAAAGACCGCCGCAATGGCCTTTAGCATATGTCCCCGCCTCTCACTGATACGTGTCGGAATACTTCGCTGAGATTATGCAGATTAATCCGAATTTCAACTGTAATTCCTGCGAAATTCTTCGGCACAGGTAAAAGCACATATAAAAACAACGAGGTGGCATAATGCCACCTCGTTGCCAAAGATTTGGTAAATGTCGAAGCTTAGTCGACAGAAATCGTCACACGACGGTTACGCGGCTCACGAACACCATCCGGAGTCGGGATGAGAAGTTCGCCTTCACCAACCGCGTCGCTCTCGATCATGTCAGCTTTGATACCACGACCGGTCAGCTGCGACAGAGCAGCCTGTGCACGACGTTCGGACAGTTTCAGGTTATAGGCTGCCGAACCCGATGCGTCGGCGTGACCGACGATCGCAACATTACCCATCGAGGTTGCCCACTGTTCGGCCGCTGCATCAAGAACGCGCTCCGAAACCGGGGTAATTGCAACGCTGTCGAAATCGAAGAAGATCGTGAACAGACGTGCTTCTTTCGCAGCAACCGGTGCCGCAGCAGCCGGTGCCGGCTCTACCGCACGAAGTTCTGCCATCGCAGCTTCGAAGTCTTTCCAGCACTGGCTGATCAGCTCGGTCTGCCAGCCTTCTTCACTTTCCTCGATCCAGCAATCGAAGCGGGCCTGTGCAATTGCTGCGGTGTCAGGCTTTTCTTCGCGCTTGCCATCATCAAGCAAACCGATCAGCTCGTCACGAACTGCACGTTTCTGTGCAATTTCTTCAGCCGAGAAACGCCAGTTTGCCGGATCTTCCGGAAGAATGGTTTCGTTGCTTGCTACTTTGCCGGCCTTTTTCGCAAAGAAATCGGCATCAAAGAAGTCGTACCACTCGTCGGCTTCACGCTGTGCATAAGCGATATACTCGGCTTTCAGCGCCTTGCCGAATGCGGTCGTCGGCTCGGTACCAGAGATCGCAGATGATACAGAATTGCTGTATGTCAGCGGGTTACCACCATACATAACCGCAGTCCCGGAATTATCTACGCTGCTACACGCACTCAGAAGCGCAACGCCACCAAGAGCACAAAGAATAGTCGGACGAATCTGCATGTCTTACCCCTGTCTTAAGGTTGTTATTCAGCAAATACTTTATCACCAAAGATGGTGAGATTATGTCTCAAAACGACCGAAAACGCGATTTGTTCCATACGTGTAAAAAGAATTGTGTTTTGCTACACACTTTTCAAGAACATATAAACCTGTAATTCTTATTGTGTCATACTGATGTATGAGTAGCAAATAATACAACCATGACACTGAGCGCACGAGGATGAAATGATTGAAACCGATGTATCCAAGATCACACTGATGCTAAAGCAGTTCGCACTCGGCTTTGGCATGGATCTTTTAGGCGCAATTGTCATTCTAGCCGTTGGCTGGTGGCTTGCCGGACGCGCCTCGGCACTGGTACGCCACTCGCTTAAAAATGCAAAATTTGTCGATGCGACTCTCAAGCCGCTGGCAGCAAGCATTGTGCGTTACGCAATCCTGGTATTCGTCCTCGTCGCGGTTCTTTCGAACTTTGGTGTGGAAACAACCAGCATCATCGCCGTCCTCGGTGCTGCCGGTCTGGCAATCGGTCTGGCACTGCAAGGCACGCTGTCAAACATCGCCGCCGGTGTCATGATCCTGATCCTGCGTCCGCTCAAGATTGACGAATTCGTCGAAGCCGGTTCGATTTCCGGTACCGTCGTTGAAATCACCCTGTTCACCACCCTGCTCAAGACGCCGGACGGTGTGTTCATTTCTGCCCCGAACTCGCAGATCTGGAACAGCGCGATCAAAAACTATTCACGCAACCCGACCCGTCGTCTCGATATCAAGGTCGGTATCGCCTATGACGATGATGTTGATGCGGCACTTGATTTCCTGAAAAACCTGGTGGCATCCGATCCGCGCGTTCTCAAGGACCCGGAACCGATGAGCTTCGTCGCGACCCTTGGCGAGAGCTCGGTCGATCTGACCGCACGCGGCTGGGTGGCAACGTCGGAATTCTGGCCGACCTTCTTTGACCTGACACGCAAATCGAAAACCGAACTTGAAGCTGCCGGCTTCTCGATTCCGTTCCCGCAGCGTGACCTGCACATCATCGAATCTTCAGAAACCGCAAGCACCGCGACCAAAACAGCAGCCAAACCGGCCGCAAAGGCACCGGCCAAGAAACCGGCCACCCGGTCGCGTTCAACCGCTGCAAAATCGACCACCAAAACCACGGCGGCCAAAACCACCGCTGCGAAAAAGGCACCCGAAAGCAAAAGCTGACCGGTTCCTGATCCTTGATCACATGAAAGAGGCCCCGATAACGGGCCTCTTTTTTTATGGCAATTTTCAAGGCCGGGGCCGATGCACCGCCCGCTACCTTGAACACTGGTTACAGAGCACAGGCACAGGCACAGGCACAGGCACAGGCACAGGCACAGGCACAGGCACAGGCACAGGCACAGGAAGGAACATCACGCACCATGCCTGTCAAATGCCATCCCCCCCTGCCAACTCGACCGCAAAGGCGCATACCCTTGGCCCTTCCCTGCGCCCCTGTTCTTTCTCTCGGCACTCCCGTGGCACTCCCACGGCCCGCTATATATCCCCACCAAACATCCCCACGGCCTTTGCAACGGGCATGTAGTAGCCCGCTGTTACCCGCCCGCCCACATACAGGCGTATGATTTCCATCCCTCAACGACAATCACAACACGCCCGGGAGGATATAAACCATGTCTGCCAAAAAGATTTTGATGATCACCGGTGATTTCGCCGAAGATTACGAAACCATGGTGCCGTTCCAGACCCTGCTTGCGGTCGGGCACAAAGTCGATGCTGTCTGCCCCGACAAGAAGGCTGGCGATACCGTGGCAACCGCTATTCACGATTTCGAAGGCGATCAGACCTATAGCGAAAAGCGCGGTCATAACTTTGCACTGAATGCCGATTTCGCTTCAGCGCGTGCCGAAAACTATGACGCCCTTCTGATCCCCGGTGGCCGTGCGCCGGAATATCTTCGCCTGAACGAAGACGTCATCCGGCTTGTGCGCGATTTCAACGATGCCGGCAAACCGATTGCTGCTGTTTGTCATGGCGCACAGCTTCTGGCGGCTGCTGATATCATCAAGGGCCGCAAGGTTTCCGCCTATCCGGCCTGCGCCCCCGAAGTCAAACTTGGCGGCGGGATTTATGCCGACATCGCGATTGATGATGCCTGCACGGATGGCAACCTTGTCACCGCACCGGCCTGGCCGGCCCACCCCAAATGGCTGGCGGCTTTCCTTGCCGTCCTCGGGACCGACATAAAATTGTGATGATCAATCGCCCATTCGCTGATTGCGCTTGGGCGATTTTTCCCTGACCATGCACTGACGGGTCTGCGCAGACTTGGCAACAGGCCCGGACCATAAGCTGCCCGGCACCTTTTCGCGGGACGCAAAACGGGCAGCATTGCAGGAAAGGCCGTCCTCATGTGTCAAATCTATTCCGGTACCGAACCCGAACTCTATCAATGCGTCAGCCGGTCCGTGCGGATCAATGGCGTTGTCACCAGTCTGCGCCTTGAATTGCGCTTCTGGCAGATTCTCGATGAAATTTCGGCGGGCGAAGGCTTCAGCACCCCGCAATTTCTGGGCAAGATTTATGACGAGGTCGTCGCGCAGCGTGGCGACATCCCGAATTTTGCTTCCCTGCTACGGGTCATTTGCACGGTCTATCTGGAAAAGCAGATCGGACTGCACACGACACTTAACGAAGCCCAGACACGCTCGCGCCTGGTCAGCTAGCCCCAAAGACCCGGGACTTTTAAAATAAACACACCCGCCTGCCTGAATGCCGCTTCGCGTGACTTCGGTCATGTATCGGGATGGGATTTTGCGTGGATGTGGGGATGAGCCTGGTCTTGGCTAGTTCAGCCAGGACGAAAGTTCGCGCGTGCTGAACCCGCCACTGCGCATGATTGACGGGTTGGCATTGCGTCGCAGGGTCGGCTCGGCCGGCTTTATGATGCTGTTGCGCTGATGCATGCCCGCAGCAGCACCGAAATCGATCTGGGATCGCGCAACAAGATCAGCAGCACTGGGCTGCGGCTTGCTGGCATTGATCGGTTGCGGGGTTTGCTGTTTCTGTTTGGTCTCGTAGATCCAGCGCAGTTCCTGTTTCAGGGTCTGATATTCCGGCGTATCGGGTGCAGAGTTAACCTCGTTAACAATCTGCAACTTCACCATCTGCGGGAACCGGTCAAGGCGTTCCAGCAACATGAATTTCACGCTCGGACGCACCGCGTCGGATCGCATAAGCTTCATCACCAGACGGCGATAGATATCAATACGCAGGTTTCCGTTCGATGCCAGTTCGATGAATTCTTCGACAAATTCGCGTGCCGCCATCTTGCCATCCAGAAGCGCACGCAGATTATCAGCCATCGCCCGGCGATATGCTTCGCGAATTTCGACAACATGGTTGGATGCGCGGGTCCGCACCAGATGGAATGCTTCGGGGCTGAACGCGTTCTTGGTCAGAAGCTTGGCACAATCGGCCACCAGTTCATGTTTGGTGGCATCCGAAACCACTTCAAACACGCCGGTAATCAGTTCCTTGCATTTTGCATGCGGTCCCATGCGGATCGCCGCGGCCAACGCCATCGGGCTTTCCGGATCGCGGGTCGCAATAACAGCAAGCGCCAGCGGATCATCATATTGCATCAAGGCCAGATCATTGCTCAGCAAATGTTCCGGCATCAAAAGACGTTGTTGCTTCGCCGCCCCGGTCACTGTCAGCGGCTCGCCACTCTGATAGCTTTCCTTGATGGTCAGCGCGTATTTCAACGCGTCATATGAGATGCCGTGATTGCTGCTCATGGCACTCAGTCCCCTTTTGGCCCCTTGCTGAGCCGCCTGTCAGAGACCAGCCCTTCAAGGCCGCCATTGTTGCGGCCTGCCCGTGGGCGAATATTCGGGTTCGGATTGCGTTTGTTCGACGCAGCCGGTGCTTGCGCACTCTCCTTTTCGGCCCGCGGGCGTGATGCCGATGCGGCGGGCTTGGTATCGTTAAAGAAGTCGATATACCAATCCATATCCGTCGATGCCATGGCATAACGCCCCCCGGCGGCCGGGCTTTCGATATTGGCTTCGGGGATACCGTTGCTGATCTGAAGCACGACCGATGACGGGGCGGTCATGCCCGCACGCCATGCCAGTGCCGTGATCGCACGCGCGCTTCCGGAATCAAGGATTTTGGAAACCGCACTGATCGGGATTTGCGCATAATGGGCCAGCGACTGCACAACCAGCGCATCTTCATTCCGCGAAACCGCGTCCAGAATATACTGGTCGATCGTCATCTTCTGGTTTGATGCCGTTTCATGATCGTGATCAAGCATCACGTCATCGGCAATCTCGACCGGCATCCCGGCATCCGCCGGATGCAGCGGCATGCGGTTTTCAAACCGTGCCTTTTCAATCCGCTGGCGAACCGACTGGCGCAATGCGCGGGCAACTTCGGTGCGCATACGCCCCTGTTCAACCAGGGTATCAAACAGCGATGCCATGATGAAATGGGCGATACGGCGCTGGGCCTGACGCGAAATGCGGCTCTGCCCGCCCAAAAGATCCCCTTCCGGCGATTTGGGTTTGGCAACCTTGCGTTCTGTGAAATGCGGCGTCATCGCAACAACGTTGCGCGGCGCGTCATCAGATGACAGCAACCGGTTCAAAAGACTGCTTTTTTCTTTTTCGGCTTGCTGTTCGATCAGGCGCGCCTTGGCTGCGGCTTCCTGTTCTTCGCGTGCGCGTTCTGCGGCGGTCTGAACAAATTCACCGCGCCCGCGCATGATATCAAGGAAGTCGGAATCACTCAGAAGTTCGATATATTCGCCAATCGACACGCGCCCAATCGCCTGGATATCCTGACGCAGACGGCTTGCCGCCTGACGGGTCATATAGGGTGTGTGTCCCAGTTCCTGCTCGATCAGATTGATGACCTGCGGACGATAGCAATCGCCCATATTGGCAATGGCTGCGACAAACTCCTCGACCATTTCAAGGCGCTCGGACGGGCTGACATCATTAAGATGACGGCGCAAACGGCGGGCAACATCCATACGGACATCGCTGTCAAAATCCGGTGCGTCTTCGTCTTCTTCGGCATAGGCCATTTCGTTCGACAAACGGGCCGCATGCTCAAGAGCTGTCTGCTCTGAAATTTCTTCGCTGGAATTCTTGCGCGGGATCGACCGCCCTCGTGCGTTTCCTGCATCAGCCGAAAAAGCATCGGGTGCGACTGTACGGACAGTGTCAGCAAGATCACGCAGCTTCGCCGTGGCTTTATCGTCAAGCCCCCCGTCGCCGGTGTTTTTCTGCCGATTGAACATCCAACTCAGCATTATCGCAGCAATTCCCCTGGTCCCTTGCCTGGCGGCAGATCGGGCATCAATTAGTGCAGATACCCGTCGTTTTTATGTTTTGTCAGAACAGTTTAACCAGAACTGACCGTGATAAACAACCAGACAAGACGTCTAAATTTAAATCCCCAACGTCAAGGACCGATGCCATCAGACACAGCCTTGATTACCTCTAGACTATCGGCGGAAAGACTCAAAAAAACATTAACAATACAGCGCCCTAAACAAACCGCTGATATTCGCCCCCGATCATCGCCCGGAAGTTGCCCGGAAGTTACTCTGAAGTTATCCGGTTTGGTCACCTCCCCGGTCCGCTTCGCCCCCATTTGCTGACCGCCCCAGCATCGCGGTTTTTCCAATTCCGGGCCAAGATCCTGAATGCAACACGTTTGGAAATTTCGGGCATAAAAAAACGGGCGACCGTTGTGGCCGCCCGTTTTGATATCCGTTGCCGGATCAAATCATATCAGATCAGTTGCTGACCCATGCGATACGCAGGATGTTGGTCGCCCCTGGGGTACCGAACGGAACACCGGCGGTAATCACCAGCGAATCACCCGGTCCGGCGAATTCTTCGCGCTGGGCAACTTCACAGGCAATGCCGACCATTTCGGCAAAGTTGGTCGCATCACGGGTAAAGACCGGATGCACGCCCCAGCACAGCGCCAGACGACGTGCGGTCTGAATCCGCGGCGTCAGGCCAAGGATCTGCACTTCCGGACGCTCACGCGCGGCACGGAATGCGGTTGAACCCGACGTGGTATAGTTGACAACTGCCTTGGACCCGATGGTTTTTGCCACCTGACGGGCCGCCGCACTGATCGCATCCGGTGCGTTATGTTCCGGATCCGGGCGGTTGGCGTCACGCATGCGGAAATACAGCTCATCCTGTTCCACACGCACCAGAATACGGTCCATGATCGAAACGGTTTCAAGCGGGTATTTACCAACCGCACTTTCTGCTGACAGCATCACGGCATCGGCACCGTCATAGATCGCGGTGGCAACGTCGGATGCTTCGGCACGGGTCGGTGCCGGGTTGGATACCATCGAATCAAGCATCTGGGTCGCAACAATCACCGGCTTTCCGGCCTCGCGGCAGGCCTTGATGATGCGTTTCTGCAGAATCGGCACATCTTCGGGCGGGCATTCAACGCCCAGGTCACCACGGGCGACCATCACCATGTCAGACAGATCGACGATCTCGTCTAGATGCTCGATCGCCTGCGGCTTTTCGAGCTTGGAAACGATGGCGGCACGACCCTGAATGATCTTGCGGGCTTCGGCGACATCTTCCGGGCGCTGCACGAATGACAGGGCGACAAAATCAACGCCCATCTCAAGACCATATACCAGATCGGCACGGTCCTTTTCGGTCAGTGGCGACAATGGCAACATCACATCGGGAAGATTGACACCCTTGCGGTTCGAAAGCGGACCACCGGTGATCACGGTACATTCGGCTGACTTGTCATCGCATTTTTCAACGCGCATGCGCAGCTTGCCATCATCAAGCAACAGGTTCGCACCCGGCTTCAATGCGGCATAGACCTCGGGATGCGGCAAGGAGACGCGCTTATTGGTGCCCGGGGTCTTGTCCATATCAAAGGTGAAGGTATCGCCGGCTTCGAGTTCGACCTTTTCATCGGCAAAGGTGCCAACACGGATCTTCGGCCCCTGAAGGTCCATCAGAATTCCGATCGGACGGCCGAGCTTTTCTTCGACCGCGCGGATGGCTTCGAACCGGGCCAGATGTTCAGCGTGTTCCCCGTGCGAAAAGTTCAGACGAAATACATCGACGCCCGACTTTACGATTTTCTCAAGGATTTCTGGCTTGGAACTCGCCGGCCCCAGGGTCGCGATGATTTTCGCCTTACGTTGACGGCGCATCGGCTACTACCTCTTGTTATTTGGTTTACACGTGAGCCCTGCCGCTTCGGCCTGCATCTGCGGCGAGGCGTCAAGGCGTCCTGATCTTTTTCTGGGGGTAACCCCTTAATAGTCAATCAGCCCCTATTTGAACAGGGGCTTTTCATTAAATGCCTTTACAAAAATGTGATTTTTCACTGGACAATTACAAGAAGCCCCCTCTTAAAAGGTAACCGGACACGCATCCGGGCAATGGGCAATCACCTGTCGATTGCCGCTTTTCAGTGACGCAAACAGGGCTTCTTTCGATGAGCAAATGGCACCACCGTTTTCTGGGCCTCGCCGCCCACATCGCAGACTGGTCAAAAGACCGCAGCACCCAAGTCGGTGCCGTTGTCATCGGCCCGAAAAAGGAAATCCGCGCAGTCGGCTATAACGGATTCCCGCGCGGCGTCGATGACGAGGTCGAAAGCCGCCATCAGCGTCCTGAAAAATACGCCTATACCGAACATGCCGAACGCAATGCCATTTATAATGCAAGTTATACCGGCACATCCCTTGATGGCTGTTCGCTGTATGTGACCCATTTTCCATGCTGCGACTGTGCGCGCGCCATTATCCAGGCCGGCATCGCCGAGGTTTTCGTCGATAAAACCAAACTGACCGCCGATTTTCTGGAACGCTGGGAACAGGATATGAAAATCTCGACCGAGATGTTCGAGGAATCCGGCGTTGCCGTGCAAGTCATTGATGATGATGGCACAACCGAACCGATGAAATAATCTATCAGCCCCTTTACTATTGCCCAAAGCCCCCAATATGGTGGGCGTGCAACTCGGGTACGAGCACCAATAAAAAAAAGACTATCGCGCTTTCTGTTCACAACCAGCGGCTGGTCCGGCGTCAGTATTTGTCAGATTCTCGGGGCTTCTCACGGGCGGTTTGACCTTGCTGGAAACCAGACAAAGGTATAAGGGTTTATACAACAGCAACCGAAATGATTTGCTGCTGTTGGTCCCTGAACAGCGACGCATTTCGTGATGATGCTCAGGAAACGAGGCCGGATGAACGCGAAAATCGACTTTAGTAAAATCAGTTTTCTGATCGTTGACGGGGACAAGATTTCAGCTCAAGTAGTTTACGACACGCTGGCCTATCTCGGCGCCAGTCACATTCAGCGCGTAAAGACACCGAATGACGCGTTTGATGTTCTGCGCAGTGAAAAGATTGATATCGTTGTGTGTGAATGGCGACTCCGGGGCATGGATGGCCTTGAATTCCTTGACGTCATGCGCAATTCGACCAATTCGCCCAACAGGTTCATTCCTGTGATTATGCTGACTGCACATTCGGAACACCGTTACGTGACCACTGCACGTGACCTTGGCATTACGGAATTTCTTGCCAAGCCTTTCAATGCCAAGGCACTTTATAGCCGACTGGTGTCGGTCATCGCGCGGCCCAGACGTTTCATCAATACCGGAACGTATTTCGGCCCCGACCGTCGCCGCAGACAGGTCCAGTTCGACGGCCCTGACCGAAGGAGCCTTGACGAATGACCCATTATGACTGGGGAAGCGGAGCAATCGTGAAACCGGAAGAGCCTATGAAAAAGAAGAATGTTCAGATCATCCCCGCACAGACTGACCTGAAGCGGCGGGCTGTCAACTTCGTCAAGGGCTTTGACATCAATCTGTCGCCTGAACAGCTCGAAGAGCTGGAAAAAGTCGTGCAGCGCAGCTCGGAAACCTTTGTGCGTGATATCGGCAAGGATCTGATGGATTGCCGTCGCATGATCATTCAGGCGCTTGGCGACAAAACCAAACGCCAGGATGCGGTTGCGACCAGCTCCGACCTTGCCTATTCGGTCAAGGCCCTTGGCGGTACCTTCCAGTATCCGCTGATGACGCAGATCGCCAAATCGATGGAAAACTTCGTGGCGGACCGCACCACCGCCAATGAAAAACAGCTGCTGGTCATCCAGTTGCATATTGACTCACTCTATGTCATTCTTGCGGGCCGCGTGACCGGCTTTGGCTCGACCGTTGAACAGGCAACTGTTGCGGCTCTGACCAAACTTGCCGAACGCTACGAACAGCCCCGCGAATAGGCTTCTGGAAACGCAATCACCATGTTTGCGTTTCCGCCTTTCTGATCCCGATCCGAATATCCCTGCCTGATCCCGTCCGTTGCACCGCATATCGCAGCACCATGACGCCTACCTGCATGCTGGAATGCCCGATGCAACGGAACCCTGACGCTTCTCAATCACGGCGGGTTTCTACCCACAGAAGAAACGACAAAGAAATTTGAAATTCCGGTCAAAAACCGCTTGCGCCCCCATGGGGTGACTGCTAAAAACCGCGCCACACACCATGCGGGTGTAGCTCAGTTGGTTAGAGCGCCGGCCTGTCACGCCGGAGGCCGCGGGTTCAAGTCCCGTCACTCGCGCCATTCCCTCCCAATGGGAATGACATTCAAAAAAGCACCACGGTTTATCCGCTGGTGCTTTTTTGTTTTTATCCCCGATACAAACGCACTGCTCCCACCTCCCCTCACCATCCGGCGGTCAGACCAGTGGCAATTTCCCGCTACCATCACGATCATCAATCTTGATTTTCCGGCCCCGGGTTTGTTTTGGCCAACTTTTCGGACTTGGCCCTGGCACTGCGCGGTGATCGGGTCTGGGCCCAGTACAGACGGCCACCATCGGTCATATGAACATGCATCTGACGGGGCTGATAAAACCACGCACAACCTTTTGATATCTGGCATTTTTTCCCGATCGGGATCGCCGGTCTTATACGACTGTCCTTTTTTTGCAAAAAAGCCCTTGCCAGACTGAACCGCCCCTTATATAAACCGCGCCACACACCATGCGGGTGTAGCTCAGTTGGTTAGAGCGCCGGCCTGTCACGCCGGAGGCCGCGGGTTCAAGTCCCGTCACTCGCGCCATTCCCTCCCAATGGGAATGACATTCAAAAAAGCACCACGGTTTATCCGCTGGTGCTTTTTTGTTTTCGGCTCAAAGCCGCGCCAAAACGGCACTTTCCGGTGGCATTATTTTTCTTTGAAAAATCTGACAAAAAGCCCTTGCCAGACCGGACCACCCCTTATATAAACCGCGCCACACACCATGCGGGTGTAGCTCAGTTGGTTAGAGCGCCGGCCTGTCACGCCGGAGGCCGCGGGTTCAAGTCCCGTCACTCGCGCCATTCCCTCCCAATGGGAATGACATTCAAAAAAGCACCACGGTTTATCCGCTGGTGCTTTTTTGTTTTCCTCCTGTTTTTTCTCCGCCTTTGTTTTCGCTGTGCGGTCACACCGCATCGCGGGCAAAACCACCTCCCCGACGCCATCCTGACGGTTACAACCACATTTGCGTGTAACAACTGCGAAATAATTCAACCTTTATACGAAAATCCCGCAACAAATTTCGGAATTGATCAGTTTTGGAGCAAAACTGACCGTCTGGTCATTGATTAATCGTATAAATTATGCTCAGCTTCGCAGGCATTTAGCGAAAAACTTGCAGGCCGCCCCACTTTGGGCTTGTAGGCATTGACCGCGATCCGTCGCGCTGACCCATTGGCGTCTCGCCAGCGGATTGTTGTTTGATTGTCTATCGGTCTTCGCCTTGGCCTGCAGTCCCACAACAACAAAACGGGAGGCGCATCATGCGCAAACTAATCGCAGGGCTGGTCATGGGGACCGCGCTCGCTACCATGCCGTTGGCGGCACAGGCTGAAACGCCGAAAAACGCACTTGTCATGGCATTTGCCATCGATGACATCATCACCCTCGATCCGGCTCAGATCTTCGAGTTTTCCGGCGCAGAATATGCCGGTAACACCTATGACCGTCTGATCGGCTTTGATAACGACGATGTTTCAAAAATTCACGGCGTAATCGCCGAAAGCTGGGACGTCTCTGAAGACGGCAAAACCTTCACGTTCAAAATCCGTGACGGCATCAAATTCGCATCGGGTAACGACCTGACTGCAGAAGATGCAGCCTTCTCGCTTCAGCGCGTGATCCTGCTGGATCAGTCACCGGCATTCATTCTTGGTCAGTTCGGCTTTACCCCGGAAAACGTAAAAGACAAAATCCGTGCGGTTGACGATTCCACGCTGGTTATGGAAGTCGACAAACCTTACGCGCCCAGCTTCGTTCTGTACTGCCTGACCGCCGGTGTTGGTGCCGTTGTTGATAAAGAAGAAGTTCTTGCGCACGAAGTCGATGGCGATCTCGGCCATGAATGGCTCAAAACCAACTATGCCGGTTCCGGTCCGTTCAAACTGAACAAATGGACGGCTGGTGAAAGCCTCAGCCTGACCGCAAATGACGATTACTGGGACGGTGCGCCGGAAATGAAGCGCGTCATCATCCGTAACGTCAAAGAAGCCGCCGCTCAGCAGCTTCTGCTTCAGAAAGGCGACATCGATATCGCCCGTAACCTCGAAGCTGACCAGCTTGCTGCGGTCAAGGACGATGCCAACATCAAGCTTCTGTCCAAAGGCAAAGGCGCACTTTGGTATCTTGGCCTGTCCCAGAAAAACGAATACCTCTCGAACCCGAAAGTTCGCGAAGCCCTGAAATATCTGGTTGATTACAAAGGTATTTCTGAAACCATTCTTGCTGGCCGCTCCCAGATCCATCAGGGCTTCCTGCCCGAAGGTTTCCTTGGCGCCTATAACGAAAACCCCTACAGCCTTGATATCGAAAAAGCCAAATCGCTTCTTGCCGAAGCAGGCCTTGCTGACGGTTTTTCCGTAACCATGGACACCCGTAACACCACCTCGATCATGGCGATGGCCCAGTCTATCCAGGCCACCTGGGCACAGGCAGGCATCAATCTGGAAATCATTCCGGGTGATGGCAAACAGACCCTGACCAAATACCGCGCCCGCCAGCACGATATTTATATCGGTCGCTGGGGCCCGGATTATCAGGATCCGCACACCAACGCATCCACCTTTGCCTGGAACCCGGACAATTCCGACGACGCGACCGCCAAGCCGCTGGCATGGCGTAACGCCTGGGATGCCGGTGACCTGACCGCACAAACCGATGCAGCAACCCTTGAACGTGACGATGCGAAACGTGCAGCAATGTATGTGGACCTTCAGAAGAAAGTTCTGGCTGACGGCCCGTTCGTGATCATGTTCCAGGAAACCGAAATTGCATCCATGCGTGGCAATGTGAACAATTTCGTCCTCGGCCCGTCATTCGATAACAACTATTATCGCTTTGTAACCAAGGACTAAGGAGACAACGGTCGTAATGTCCGCTGTTACACGCAAAAACCGGGACGGGCGCAAACGCGCCCGTCTCATTTCAGGCAAGGCAGGAAGCCTCCTGCGGATTGTCTTCTCGCTCGCCATCACCTTTTTCGGCCTGCTGCTTGTCACCTTCCTGATCGGTCGCGTTTTGCCCATCGATCCGGTTCTGGCCGCAGTCGGCGATCGCGCCCCCCAGGATGTCTATGACCGCGTTCGCGAAGAAATGGGCCTCAATCTGCCGCTTTGGCAGCAATTCTTTATCTATATTTCCAATGTCGTACAGGGTGACTTCGGCCAATCGGTCCTGACCGCAAACCCGGTCATCGAAGACATCAAACGTGTTTTCCCCGCGACCTTGGAACTGGCAACACTTGCGACATTCATCGGTGTGGTTCTTGGCATTCCCGCGGGCGTTTTCGCCGCAATCAACAAGGGGAAATGGCCCGACCATGTCGTACGCGTGATCGGTCTTGCCGGTTATTCCATGCCGATCTTCTGGCTTGGTCTGATGGGGCTTCTGGTCTTTTACATGAAGCTCGACTGGGTCGCAGGCCCCGGACGTCTGGACGCCTTTTATATCGACTTTATCGAGCCAACTACCGGCCTGATGCTGATTGATACCCTGATCGAAGGCGACATGGATCTGTTCTGGAATGCCGTGTCCCATATCATTCTGCCCGCGTCGATCCTTGCCTATTTCTCGCTGGCCTATATTGCCCGCATGACCCGGTCCTTCATGCTCGAACAGCTTAGTCAGGAATATATCCTGACCGCCCGGGTCAAAGGCATTTCCGAACATCGCATCATCTGGCGTCACGCGCTTGGCAATGTCATGGTGCCCCTGGTGACCGTGATTGCGCTGTCCTATGCCAACCTGCTCGAAGGTTCGGTTCTGACCGAAATCATCTTTGCCTGGCCGGGACTTGGTCTTTACATCACCAACTCGCTGCTCAATGCCGATATGAACGCGGTTCTTGGCGGCACGGTTGTCGTTGGTGCGGTCTTTATCGGCGTGAACATGCTGTCTGACGTGCTTTACCGCCTGCTCGATCCCAGAGCGCGGAGATAATCATGAATACACAAACAACCATCTCCAAACCGGGCCTGAAACAGTGGCTGACTTCCGACACCCCCCGCTCGCGGCTTCAGGCAAAATGCGGCCGCGCCTGGCTGGGCTGGATCAAATTCACCGAAAACAAGCTGGCCATGATCGGGCTTTCGATTGTCATCGGTCTGATCCTTGTCACCATTTTCGCGCCCCTTCTGGCCCCCTATGATCCGCTTGCCGCCGACCTTGCCAACCGCATTCAGCCCCCCGGGGCCGATCACTGGTTCGGCACAGATCAGCTGGGCCGTGATATTCTGTCGCGTCTGATTTACGGCGCGCAATATACCCTGCTGATTGTCGGCCTTGTTGCCATTACCGCCGCCCCGCTTGGCCTTCTGGTCGGCACCGCGGCCGGTTTCTTTGGCGGCTGGGTTGATGCGACATTGATGCGCATCACCGATATCTTTCTGGCCTTCCCGAAACTGATCCTGGCACTGGCCTTTGTCTCGGCGCTTGGCCCGGGGCTTGAAAATGCCATTCTGGCAATCGCGATTACCGCCTGGCCGCCCTATGCCCGTATCGCACGTGCTGAAACCATCACGGTGCGCAAATCCGACTTCATCGAAGCAGCCCGCCTTCAGGGCACCTCGAATATGGGTCTGATCATCGGCCATATCATGCCGATGTGCATGAGCTCGCTGGTCGTCCGCGTTACCCTTGATATGGCGGGCATGATCCTGATTGCCGCCGGTCTTGGCTTCCTTGGTCTTGGGGCACAGCCGCCAATGCCCGAATGGGGTGCCATGGTGTCCGATGGTCGTCAGTTCCTGCTCGAACAATGGTGGGTTGCCACGGTTCCCGGTATTGCCATTTTCGTCGTCAGCCTTGGCTTCAACCTTCTGGGTGATGGCCTGCGTGATGTTCTTGATCCGCGTGGAGGGGATTGATCATGTCAAACGAACCCCTTTTGAACGTCAAAAACCTCAAGGTCACCTTCAACACCCCCAAGGGTGAGGTCAATGCCGTGCGCGGTGTGTCCTTCAGCCTCGGGCGGGAACGCCTCGGGATTGTCGGGGAATCCGGTTCGGGCAAATCCCAGACCGGGCGGGCCATTCTTGGCCTGACGGCGGCAAATGGTCGCATCACCGCAGACGAGCTTAAATTCCACGATGTCGATCTGGCCAACCTGACGCCCAAACAATGGCGCAAGGTGCGGGGCGCGCGTATTTCCATGATCATGCAGGATCCGAAATACTCGCTCAATCCGGTCATGACCATTGGCGATCAGATCATCGAGGCCTATCGCGAACACCACAAGGTCAACGCCAGGGAAGCCCGTCATCGCGCCATTGATATGCTTGAAGCGGTGAAAATCCGCGATCCCGAACGCGTCTTCAATTCCTATCCGCACGAAGTTTCGGGCGGCATGGGACAGCGCGTGATGATCGCCATGATGCTGATCCCCGAACCCGAACTGATCATTGCCGATGAACCGACATCGGCACTTGATGTCACGGTTCAACTTCAGGTGATGGCAATTCTTGACGATCTGGTGCGCGATCGCGGCATGGCCCTTATTTTCATCAGCCATGACCTGCATCTGGTCTCAAGCTTCTGCGACCGGGTTCTGGTCATGTATCAGGGTCACGTGGTCGAAGAACTGGCCGCCTCTGCCCTGCACGAAGCCAAACATCCCTACACCAAGGGCCTTTTGAACTGCTTGCCGAAAATGGATGGTGATCATTCCGATCTGCCGATCCTTGAACGCGAAGCAAGCTGGGCAGAAGGATAAGAACCACAATGATTGAAATCAGCAAACTCAACGCATGGTTCGATGATCATCACGTTCTCAAGGACGTCGATATCTCTGTGCCTGCAAACGGATCATTCGGTCTGGTCGGGGAATCCGGATCGGGCAAATCAACGGTCCTGCGCACCATTACCGGCCTTGTTGACGACTGGGAAGGCAACATTCTGGTCAATAACAAGGAACTGGGCACCAGCCGCGACAAGGCCTTTTATCGTCTTGTCCAGATGGTGTTTCAGGACCCGTTCGGATCGCTCCATCCGCGTCATACCATTGACCGCATCCTGACCGAACCGGTCAATATCCACGGTCTTGGCAATTCCGATAGCCGCGTGATCGAGGCCCTCAAACAGGTCGGTCTGGATAACTCCTTCCGGTTCCGTTACCCGCACCAGCTTTCCGGCGGTCAGCGTCAGCGCGTGGCAATTGCCCGCGCGCTGATCCTCGAACCCAAGGTGCTGTTGCTTGATGAACCGACATCGGCCCTCGATGTGTCCATTCAAGCAGAAGTGCTTAACCTTCTCAGCCGTTTGCGCCGGGATCTGGGTCTGACCTATATCATGGTCAGCCACGATCTCGCGGTTGTGGCCCATATGTGTGACGATATTGCCATCATGAACCATGGTCGCATTGTCGAACGCGCCACCGCCGGTCAACTTGCCGAAGGGTCGCTTGAACACCCCTACTCCCAACAGCTTTACAAGGCTGCTGGCGGCTATGACCGTGCTGTGGTTGACAGTTTTGTCGATTGGGATTGATCCGCCCTTTCACGTCGCCACACCAAACGAAGAAACGGGAACCTGTTTGAATGACGATTGCCACCAACCCATCGCGCCCGGCAACCTATCGCCCCAGCTTTACCTGGGATGCGCATGCCTGCCTGCCTTTGGATGAAAAAACACCCGAAAGCCTTCTGGACGAATATGTGAAGGGCAATGTGGATTATGTCTGTGTCAATGTCGGCATGGACATGAACACCATCCCCCACATTCTGCGCGTCATTGCCGCCTTCCGCGCCAAGATCGCCGCCCATCCCGACAAATACATGCAGATCGACAGCTTTGACGATCTTGCCATCGCCAAGCAAAAAGGCCTGCTCGGCGTCGGTTTCGATCTGGAAGGCTCGGTCATGCTGCAAGACATGCCCGAAATGATCCCGGTCTTTGCCAGACTGGGGGTCAAGCAGATCCACTTTGCCTATAACCGCAACAATTCGGTCGCGGGCGGCTGTCACGATGTTGATATGCCCCTGACCGATCTTGGGGTGGAAATGGTCAAATCGGTCAATGCCAATGGCATGATCATGGATTGCTCCCATACCGGACGGCAAAGCTCGCTTGATATCATGCGGGTATCATCCAAACCGGTCGTGTTCAGCCACGCCAATCCCAAGGTTCTGGGTGGCCATGAACGCTGCGTTGATGATGAACAGATCAAGGCCTGTGCCGATACCGGCGGGGTGATCGGCATTTGCGGTTTCCAGCGTTTCATCAAATCGCCCAACGCCCCCGAAGTCCCCGATATGATCCGCCACATCAAATATGCGGTCGATCTGGTCGGTGTTGATCATGTTGGTATCGGCCTTGATACCATGCCTGAAGTTGCCGGCTGCAACGACTTCCCCGATGGCGTTGACCGTTCCTATTACTGGCCGGTCGCCAGCGGCTATGGCCCGGGTGCGGGCGGTGCTGCGGTATTTGACCCGAAAAAGCTCCCCGCCCTCGCCGATGCCCTGATCGCCATCGGCTACTCAACCGACGACGTCGATAAAATCATGGGCGAAAACTTCATCCGGGTTGCCAAGGCAAGCTGGTAGCAGCGACACACAGATAAAAAGCCTCGTCCGAGTATCTCGGGCGGGGCTTTTTCGTTATCCACCCGATGGCACAGCACAATCATTTGCCCATTGCGCTCAAAATAGGTAGGATAAAGTAGGATAAAAGAGGCTAGGAGATCACTTTATGATCAAGAAAAGCATCACCGTCACCGAAACGCAGGAAGCCTGGATTCAGGCACAGCTTGCGACGGGACAATATGCTTCTGACAGCGAAGTCGTCCGCGAAGCTTTGCGCGAAAAACAAATGCGCATGGCAGAAATGGAACATATTCGCACCACGCTGATTGCAGCCGAAGAAAGCGGTCTTTCAACCCTGTCGAAGGAAGACATCCGCACATCTGTCAAAGCGGAACTTGAACCCTGATGGCATCTTATCGTCTGAGCAAACTTGCAGAAGACGATATCAGACGCATTTATCGCTTTGGCATCGATACGTTCGGGCAACAGCAGGCTGATATTTACTTTGACGCGCTGTTTGATCAATTCGACAAAATCGCGCAGGCCCCTGCCATCTATCAAGCCATAGACTTCATCCGTCCCGGGTATCGCCGCTGCGTCTTTGGCGCGCATAGCATCTACTTTCGGATGGACAACGATACCGCTCTAATCATGCATATACTTGGGCGCGAAAATCCGAGCGCACTCGATATCTAGCGGGATATGCAAAACCGCCAGAAAACCGGATCGGTTCTGCACATACCCCGTAGCCTGACAATCAAACCGTCAGACCGAAACACCGTCACTTCTTACCGGACGCGGGCGGCCTTCGGCGTCGATGGCGACAAAGGTAAAGGTGGCCTCGGTGACCTTGATGCGCGGCGGCTGGTTGCGGCGCAGTACCCAGGCTTCGAGATGCAGAACGATTGATGTATTGCCGATCCGTTCGATATCGCCATACACGCAAACCGTATCACCGACATAAACCGGACGCAGGAAGGTCATGCCGTCAACCGCGACGGTTGCAATACGGCCTTCGGCGATCTGGCTTGCCAGAACACCCCCGGCAATATCCATCTGCGACATCAGCCAGCCGCCAAAGATATCCCCGCTCGGGTTTGTATCGGCGGGCATTGCCAATGTCCGGGTACAAAGATCGCCACGCGGCATCGTATTGTCGCTGACGTGTGTTTGCTCATTCTCTGTCGCCATCGGGCTCACTCCTGTTTCGGGCACGTTGAAAAAAGACGTGCATATTTTTTTATTGGACCTCCCGGTCTCGGTTTTCTGCGCCGCAGCTTTAAAAATGTGATCTTTGGCAAAGACCACCACTTGCATTGGACTTGAAAACACATTTTTATGGTCCGTGCTAACCGACATGTGGCACGAACCATCGAACATATGGTACTCGTTTAGCGCCGAGGCATCCAACGCTCAATATCGATCAACAGATATGCGTTGTTGGACCTTGTTTTAACACAATAAAAGAAGTTGCGTTCCGGGGCATGACCGACCTTTTTGAAGATTCAAACCAATCCACAGACAAAGCCTATTCCGCCAAGGACATCGAGGTTCTCGAAGGCCTGGAGCCTGTGCGTCGCCGCCCCGGTATGTATATCGGCGGCACCGATGATGCGGCCCTGCACCATCTGGTCGCAGAGATCCTGGATAACTCCATGGACGAAGCGGTCGCTGGCCACGCGGACTGGATCGAACTGGAACTGAAACCGGACAATACCGTACTTGTCCGCGATAACGGCCGCGGTATTCCGACCGATCCGCATCCGAAGTTCCCCGACAAATCGGCCCTTGAAGTCATTCTGACCACCCTGCATTCGGGTGGTAAGTTTTCGGGCAAGGCCTATGAGACATCGGGCGGTTTGCACGGTGTGGGTATGTCTGTCGTGAACGCCCTGACCGAGAAATTCCGGGTTGAGGTCTGCCGCGATCGCAAAATGGTATTCCAGGAATATTCGCGCGGTGTGCCGCAGATGCCGCTTCAGGATGGCGGTGCGATCAATAACCGCCGCGGCACCACGGTCATTTTCAAACCCGATCCCGAGATTTTCGGCGCCCGCGCCAAACTCAAACCGGGCACCATTTTCCGCATGGCCCGCTCCAAGGCCTATCTCTATAAGGGCGTTGAAATCCGCTGGTCGGTTGACCCGTCGCTTTTGACAAGTGATGACCCGACCCCGCAGCAGGAAGTCCTGAAATTCCCGAACGGGATTCTCGACTATCTGGAAATGACGCTTGAGGGCCGCGAACTCGTCACCGAACGCCCGTTCGCCGGCGAAGCCAAATTTTCCGACAGTCCCGGTCGCGTTGAATGGGCAATTGGCTGGCCCGAAAGCGGCGAAGGCTATTTCCATTCATACTGTAACACCGTCCCGACCCCGCTTGGCGGCACGCACGAGGCCGGCTTCCGCTATGCCCTGACCAAGGCAATCAAGGCCTATGGCGACATGGTCGGTCAGAAAAAGGCTGCGGCCATCACCGCCGAAGACGTGTTTGGCGGCGGCTGCATCATGCTGTCGGTCTTCATTCCCGATCCGCAGTTCCAGGGTCAGACCAAGGAAAAGCTCGGCACCCAGAATGCCACCAAACTGGTTGAAACCGCGGTCCGCGACCATTTCGACCACTGGCTGACAGGGGATACCGAAAATGCCAAGCGTCTGCTTGAACGCATCATCCTGCGCGCCGAGGAACGCCAGCGCCGCAAGGAGAAAAAGGAAACCAAGCGTCAGTCGGCCACCCGCCGCCTGCGTCTTCCGGGTAAACTTGCCGACTGTTCGCGCTCAATCGCCGCTGGCACTGAAATCTTCCTGGTCGAGGGTGACTCGGCAGGTGGTTCTGCCAAGCAGGCCCGTGACCGTGAAACACAGGCCGTCCTGCCGCTGCGCGGTAAAATCCTGAACGTGGCCTCGGCCACCCGTGAAAAGATGATGGCCAACCAGGAAATCAAGGACATGATCGAGGCCTTTGGCTGCGGTTCCGGGTCCGATTTCCGCCTCAATGACCTGCGCTACGAACGCATCATCATCATGACCGATGCTGACGTTGACGGCGCGCATATCGCATCGCTTTTGATGACCTTCTTCTATCAGGAAATGCCCGGTCTGATCGAAAGCGGCCATCTCTATCTGGCGATGCCGCCGCTTTATCGTCTGACCCAGGGCGGCAAATCGATCTATGCGATGGATGACGCCGAAAAGGAAGTCATCCTGAGCACCGAGTTCAAGAACCCGAACAAGGTCGAGATTTCCCGATTTAAAGGTCTGGGTGAAATGCCGCCGCAACAGCTGCGTGAAACCACGATGGCGCATAAAAAGCGGACATTGCTGCGTGTCACCCTGCCCGATGCGGCCGAACCCGATGAACGCGGCCAGACCAAGGACCTGGTCACCCGCCTGATGGGCAAGAAACCGGAACTGCGTTTCCAGTTCATTCAGGAACATGCCCGCTTCGTCGAAGATATCGACGTCTGATCGACAAACCGATTGCAAAAAACCCGGCCAGTGTGCCGGGTTTTTTATTGGTCCCGCCACAGCATCGCCGCAAAAGCGCGCCTTAATGACCGTCATATCTTTCAGACCGGGTGATCACGCCTGCAATGTGATAGGCTATCTTGCCCGATAAGCTGTCAAAGGACTTGTCCAATGAACATGCGCGCATTTTCCCGTTTTTTGCCGACCGCGACCGGCACGGCGTTGCTTTTGCTTGGCGGGTGCAGTGCCGCCCTGATCGAAGCCCCCAATTACAAGGTCACCGAAGTCCAAAGCTTCAAGACCACCGGCGCGCCAAGTCAGGTCATGCTGCTTGAAATCGTTGATCCGGCCAACAGCCTTCCGGCCAAAACATGGACCGATGCGCTTTCCAATCACGGCTTTGCGCCGCGCCTGCGCTTTGTCACCGATCCCGCCGACATTGCGGCAAATGAAACAATCAAACCGGAAAACCGGTTGGTGGCTGTGGTCAACCCGTCACAAAACACCTTTGGCGATGCGATCTGCACCAACCCGCAAACCGGCGGCATGGAACACATTTCTGATCGCCTGATTGTGCGGTTCGGCTTTTGCTCCGGCGATAATGTCATCTCTGAAACCCGGGCGCGTTTTGTGCCTGAAAACTTTGAAAGCCAGCTGTTTGCCAATGCCGACACGCTAAGCTACCAACTGTTCCCGCGCCATATCCGCAACAATGACGATGACCGTTTCTGCAGCCCGTTCCAGACGGTTTGCTGATCGGGCAACGGCCTGATTAACGGCGCAACAATTGCGCAAGGGCACGGGCAAAAATCGCGGGCTGTTCAAGCGGTACATAATGCCCTGCCCCGGCGACTTCGTGATAATCTGCGCTGGCAATCAGGCTTGCCATATCCCTGTGGCTTTCCGGGCTGATCACCTGATCGGCTTCGCCCGACATCACACAGCTCGGGATATCAATCCTGGCAAGCGTCCCCTGACTGTCGGGGCGATGGGCAACTGCAATGCTTTGACGCAGAAAGACCTCCGCACCGGCCTGCTCGGCCATATTGCCCAGAAGCCGGATCAAGGCGTCATTGCTGCGATTATCGGGATGGATCATCTCGTCAAGCAGCGTGTCATTGATCCCGACAAAACGCTGCGCGCGCCCGGCAATCCGGGCAAGAAGGACACGGCGGCGTTTGACTGCCTCTGTATCGGCTGTTGCCCGGGCATTAACCAGCATCAGATGACTGACGCGTGCTTTCGCCTGACGCAGGATTTCAAAGGCGACATAGCCGCCCATCGACATCCCCACCAGCGCAAACCGGTCTGGTGCAACATCAAGAACCGCACGCGCCATCGCCGCCACACTGTCCTGATCAAACAGATCAAAATGAACCGGACGGATCGCAGGTTTGCCGACCATTTCAACCCGGCCATAGGCCGCAATTGCCGGTTCCCACATCCGCTGATCGGCCAGCATTCCTGACAAAAACACAACGGGCACGCCATCCATTCCGGCGTGCCCGAAATCCTGATCCGGCCCGGATGTCATTTGATCAGCGCACTTAATTCCTTGAATTCCGGGGTGCCGGCAACGCGCAGCCATTCGAACATCACGCTTTCACGGGTGACGATCTTTGCCCCGGCATCGCGCATGCGTTCAAGCCCGAAAATCTTGTCCTGGGTGCTGCGCGATGTCACCGCATCGGCAACCACATAGACCTCGCGTCCGCGTTCAAGAAGTTCCAGCACCGTCTGAAGCACACAAACATGGGTTTCCATACCGATCACCACCACCTGGTCGCGGCCCGGATTTTCTTCCATTTTTTCGATAAAGCCGTCCGCCGGGATTGCCGAAAACGCCACCTTGGCAACCACATTGCCGCCATCGGCAACATCACCGGGTTTTTCCACCAGATCCAGAATGGGCTTCGCCGTATGGCCAAGCCCCTTGGGATATTGTTCGGTGACAATCACGGGCACGCCAAGCCGGTTGGCACATTTGATCAGGAAACAGCAATTGGCAATGATCTGTTCGGGCTCCTGACAAGCCGGATAAAGCTTTTCCTGAACATCGATAACCAGCAAACTTGCGCGTGTCGCATCCATCAGCACGGCTTTTCTCCCATGTGTGATTGTTATTTTGACAGGTTACGCTGCCAAATTGTTGCAAACAAGCCTCTCAACAGGGTGTTTATCGGTTTTCGAAGCGAATTTTGCGGCGTTTTTCTTGACTTAATTCAGGGTTAGCTTTACGACCCAAACTGATTTTTGCATATCCGCTTCACTTAACGCATTCTATTGCGGGAAAACGAACCATATGAATTTCGCCGATCTCGGTCTGAGCGAAGATATCCTCAAAGCCGTTGCAGACGCCGGCTACGACACCCCAACCCCGATCCAGGCTCAAGCTATCCCGTCGGTGCTGATGGCACGCGACATTCTGGGCTGTGCACAGACGGGCACGGGTAAAACGGCCAGCTTCACCCTGCCGATGCTTGATATCCTGCATCACGGCCGCGCGCGTATGCGTATGCCGCGTTCCATCATTCTGGAACCGACCCGCGAACTTGCGACCCAGGTTGCGGCAAACTTCGACACCTATGGCAAATACATGTCCCTGTCTAAGGCATTGATCATCGGGGGCGAGTCCGCCGCCGAACAGGGCAAAATCCTGGAAAAGGGCGCTGATGTCATCATCGCGACGCCGGGCCGCCTGATCGATACCTTTGAACGTGGCAAGCTGCTTCTGTCAGACTGCAAATTGCTGGTGATTGACGAAGCCGACCGTATGCTCGACATGGGCTTCATCCCCGACATCGAAAAGATCGTCAATATGCTGCCAAAGCAGCGCCAGACGCTTTTCTTCTCGGCGACCATGCCCAAGGAAATCCGTCGCCTTGCCGACAAATTCCTGTCCAATCCCAAGGAAATCACCGTCGCCCCGCCATCCAGCATGGCCGCAACGGTTGAACACAAACTTCTGGTCCTTGATGACTTTGACAAGCGCGAAGCACTTCGTCAGCTGATCCGCCAGGAAAATGTCAAAAACGCCTTTGTGTTCTGCAACCGCAAAAAAGACGTTGATATCCTTTACAAGTCGCTGACCAAGCACGGCTTCAATGCCGGGCGCATGCATGGCGATATGGCACAAAGCGAACGTACCGAAACGCTGGCAAAGTTCAAATCGGGCGAGATCACCCTGCTGGTCTGCTCTGACGTTGCTGCGCGCGGGATCGATATCGCCGATGTTTCGCACGTCTTTAACTTCGACGTTCCGTTCAACGCCGAAGATTACGTCCACCGTACCGGCCGTACCGGTCGTGCGGGCCGCGATGGCAAGGCCTTCACCCTTGCCGTGCCCGAAGACGGCAAACTGGTCGCAGCCATCCACAAGACGATCAACAAAGACATTCCGCTGACCGAACTTGACGGCATTGAAACGCTTGAGCTGGACTTTACCGGCAAAAAACGGCGTAACAAGAAAAGCCGCAAGTCCAATACGCGTGATGACAAACCGGGCCGTTCGGCAAAATCAAATGACCGTGGCAATGGCGACACCGCCAAGGCACAGCCGGAAACCCCGGCCCAGCCCGCCGCAGCAAAGGATGCCGATCAGAACAAGGCCCCTGCCCGCGATACCCGGGGCAGCAATGAGCGCTTTGATCGCAATGACCGAAACGATCGCAGCGACCGCAATGATCGCAATGATCGCAACAATAACCGCAACCACCGGCGCGATCGCGATGACCGCGATGACAAGCCGGTCATCGGTTTTGGCGATCATGTTCCGTCCTTCCTGTTGACGGCGGTTCCGGCTTCAAGCCTTGGCAAAAAACCGGCCGAGGAAGAAGAACCGAAAAAGACCACCAAACGCAAAACCGCGACGAAATCGGCCGCCAAGTCTGACGCCAAGTCGGAAAAGACCACGCGTGCCAAATCGCCGCGTCGTAGCGCGAAAAAGAAAACCGATGACAAGCCGGCAGAAGAAGCTGCACCAACCGCGGTTGATGCACCGCTCGACGCGCCGGTAGAAGCCAAAGTAGAGGCCAAAACTGACGCCAAGACCGAAACCCCGGTCGAAGCAGACGCCGCACCGGCCCCGGCCAAGGCCGCGGAAAAGAAACGCAGCCCGCGTCGCCCGCGCAAAAAAGCAGCCCCCAAGGCCGCCAGCAGCGACGTCGCCGAAAGCACCGCGCCAGCAGCAGAACCCGCTGCCCCGACCACCAGCGAAGGCTAGGCTTGCGACATCACCAAACAAAAGGCCGTCAGAACATTCTGACGGCCTTTTTTCTGTCTGCAAACGGTGCCCGGCTTCTGTAATCAGACCGCGCGGAACAATCCGGTTGATGTCGGTTTTTCCGGGCGACGCTTGCGCATCAGCTTCAGCATCGTTTCGATCGTGATCGACAACAGCGTCGCGTGGGTGATTTCCTCGATCTCGTCCATCACCAGCGACAGTGCCGCCCCGGCATTGGTATTTTGCACAATGCTGTTGGACGGGCCGGTGCCGACCTCCTCAAACAGCTGCACCACATCAAGAAGCGTCGTGCGCTTGGCATTGCCACAAAAACGATATCCGCCCCCGGCACCACGCACCGATTCAACAAGCCCCGCCCGACCAAGATCACGCAGAACCTTTGCCAGATGGTTGGTGGAAATATTGTACCGTTCGGCAATTTCGGACGCCGAAAGCTGACGGTCGGTATCTTCGGCCAGTTCAAGCACGGCATAGAGGGCAAACAGGGTTGCCTTTTGCAAGGACATCATGGCTTAGGCCCCCTCTTCCATATCGGTCTCAAGCTGGATGAACGGTCCGGCCATCATGCCCTGGGATCGGAAGAATGACATCAGGTCGGTGGCATCGCGCGGGATCATGGTGCGGACCTTGGTCACACCGGCCTTGCGGAAACACCGACAGATTTCCTTATAAAGAATGGTGCCGATCCCGCCCATGCGCAGATCCGGCTCGACACTGACGGTACCGACCCAGCCACATGGCACGGAATTGAATTCCCACGACCGCACTTCACCGAAAATACAGCCCAGAAGCGTGCTGCCTTCTTCTGCAATCAGGAAAAATCGGGAATCCTTGCGGTTGCCATACCGGGTAAACAGATCGTCCCAATAATCAGGCTTGCGCAAACCTGTTGTCCGGTCATCCAGATCGACAACATTTGGCAGATCTTCAAGGACTGCCGGACGGATATTGATTTTATGCTCGCCAATCGTAACCAGGTTATATCCCGGTGCATTTTGCGCAGCGTCCACCTTGTATGCCTTTCAGTAACGTGGTTGGCCGTGCCAACCTCTCCCGGCGTCGGATCAGGAGAATAACCACAATCAAAATAAGTAAATTGGTACGATTATACTATACTGTTCAGACCGGGCACGGCAATGATAAGTTCCGCTGCAACTGCGAGCAGTCCGGCCCGTCTATGCCAAGCATTTCAAGGAACTGAAGGACATACTTGCATTCATCTGATCTTGCAAGCATCAAGCAGATGGCTGCTTTGGCTCTTTCACCTCTGTCATATACACAGACAGGCCGTAAAAAATGCGATGCGCGATCACGCAATCATTGACAGAAACCCGAAGTCATGGCTTATCGCGCAGCAGAAAATACTTACATCGGGCCTGAAATTTGGCAAATTGTAGCCCGCTGTTTATGACCCAAAGGAGTGTGGCACGCTATGGCGCGCAACGGATTCGACGCAATTGATCGCAAAATTCTTCGTGAAATTCAGGAAGACGGTCGCATTTCGATGGTCGAATTGGCTGACAAGGTCGGCCTGTCTGTTTCTCCGTGTCTGCGGCGTTTGCGCAAACTCGAAGAAAGCGGCGTGATCCGCAAATATGTTGCCCTGCTTGATCCGGCACATCTTCATCTTGGCGTGAATGTCTTTGTTACCGTCTCCCTGACCCAGCATGACGAACCGTCGCTCCGCCGCTTTGAAACCGCGGTCCAGGAACATCCCGAAATCGTCGATTGCTATGCCATGGTCGGCAATCAGGATTACATGATGCGCATCGTCGTGCCCGACCCCGCATCCTATCAGCGCTTCCTGTCCGAAGTGATGATGAAACTTCCCGGTGTTGCCAACATGAAATCAAGCTTCACCCTGCATGAAGTCAAAAACAGCACCACCCTTCCGGTTTCCGACATCGACTGATCTGCGGTTGCTGACCTGCGAGTGCTGATTTACGGCTGCCTGCTGTCAAAGCAGCGACGCAAAACGGCGGACCATTCCAACCGGCACCGTCATCCCCGCACAGGCTGGCACATCGCCTCCGGGCGCTAACCACCCTGCTTTGGCTTAGCCCTGCGGACATGCTGCGCGGCCAACCTTAAGACATAAGGTCATAACGCCAGCCCTGTACGCGCATCATGCCCACTGTTACGCGCGCATCGCCGCCACACGCCGATCCGGGATAATGGTCGGGAACAGAACGGCCAGAGTCAGACCGCGCAACAGGAAAAAGGCGTTAAACGCCGCCCACAGCAAATGGTTGCTGTCCATCGCAACAGCCCCCCACGCCATCAGCGCATAAATCCCCACCGATACCAGCATCATGTTGCGCCAGTGCTTGGTCTGCATCGCGCCCAGAAACACCCCGTCAAACTGAAAGCCCAGAACCCCGGTAACCGGCAAAATGACCGCCCACAGCAAATAGGTATAGGACGCCTCGCGCACCTCGGGGATGCTGGTCAGGGCGTCAATGATCCACGGACCGGTCACGGCAAAGACCGCCGCCATGCACACCGCTGATACAATCCCCCAGATCGTGGTCTTGCGCACCGCCCACAGGAACTGTTTGCGTCGCTCCGCCCCATAGGCCTGCCCGACAAGGGTTTCGGCAGCATGGGCAAACCCATCAAGGGCAAATGACCCGAACATCAAAAAGTTCTGCAACACCGCATTGGCCGCAAGGGTAACCTCGCCAAACCGGGCCGAGAAACTGGTAAACAGCGCAAAGGCCGATGTCAGCGCCATGGTGCGCACAAAGATATCACCATTGATCTTCATCAGCTTGGCAAGCTGCCCCCGATCAAGAACCCCGATCCCGCGCCATGTGCCGCCCAGACGTTTCAGGTGCGGCTGCATCAAAAACCAGCCCAGAACCACGCCGGAATAATCGGCAATCACCGTCGCGCCAGCCACCCCTTTGACGTCCCAGCCGAACCCTTGCACAAACAGGATATCAAGAACGATGTTAAGCGAGTTCAGCACCACCTGGAAAATGAACACCGCCCGGCTGTCGCGCATCGCAAGCAACCAGCCCAACATGCAATATTGCATCAATGTCGCTGGTGACGCCCAGATCCGCACATGGAAATAGTCCCGTGCGGCGGCCTCGACCGCCGGTGTTGGCGCAATCAGTGACATCGCAAGCTCGATGATCGGCCATTGCAATATCATCACGGCAAGCCCGGCAGTCATCGCGATCAGGGCCGCGCGCGCAAACACCGCCCGCACCCCGTTGGGATCACGCCGGCCATAGGCCTGTGCCGCAAGCCCGGTGGTCGCCATGCGCAGGAAACCGAAACTCCAGAACACATAGGAAAAAATCAGCGCCCCGACCGCAACCGCACCAATATAGTGCGGGCTGTCAAGATGGCCGACCACTGCCGTATCAACCGCGCCAAGCAACGGAACTGTGGCATTGGACAAAATGATCGGCAGGGTCAGTGACAGAACACGTCGATCCCCCTTGCCGAACCAGCGGCGCGTGCGGTTCATCTGGGCCTCGGAATTGGACTTGATTTGGGGCGTTTTGCCGAACAGTGCCGGCAACCGGAAGATTTCTTGTCGCACAGATTAAGGCAAGACAAAAGACGGGTTGTCATGACAACCACAGGCAAAAAATCCACATCGTTGAATTTTGTCCGACCTTGCACCTATCATTTTGCAATAATCGTATTTCATTTTTGTGACATTCGTCGCGATTTTCGGAATACCAAATTCGCAAATGCGTAAAAATATCGACGCAACCATTTGATTTTCAATGACAAATAAAGTTTCACAATATCCACACTGGAAAAAAGGTCACTTTGCGAAAACCGATACCAACGAATAGATCATTCTTCAGATGATCGTAAAAATGGCGGTGGAATTATAAAAATTCGCCTATACCGGTCTTTCCATCCACACACTTATCCACAGGCTGATGATCCCGACCGGTTCGCGCACGCGAAACCCGATCGTCCCGAACCGGTCCCTGTTCCTTATCACCAGTCATCATCCATCCTGTTGCCATGACCAGCTTGATCTGGTTCCAACCATCCGGTCGTTGTGATCACGCCTTTGCGCCCTTTGCGACCTTTGCGGCCTTTGCAAAATTTCCGATCCGTGCAACTTTATTGCCAGCACAAAGGAAACCGGCATGTTTGATCTCACCAGTCTTCTGACCATTGCCATTGCCTTCTTCATTGCCGCGGCATCGCCGGGGCCGGCGACCCTTGCGGTTGCGACGGTCTCGATGCATTCCGGGCGAAAATCAGGCCTGTTTTTCGGGGCTGGGCTTGCACTCGGACTGGCCTTCTGGGGATTGGTGGCGGCAACCGGTCTGGGCGCGATCCTTCAGGCGTCAAGCTACGCGCTCTCGGTTCTGAAGCTGGTCGGCGGGGCTTATCTTCTGTGGCTGGCATGGATGTCGGCCCGTTCTGCCATGGTCAAAGCCGATATGTCTGTACCCCCCAAATCAACGCGTCACCACGGCTTCCGCCACGGGCTGGTTCTCAACCTGTCCAATCCCAAGGCCGTGATTGCCTGGATGGCGGCTCTGGCACTTGGCCTTGATGATGGCGGGTCTGCTGCCCAGGTGATGCTGGCAACCGGCACCTGCATGGTACTGGGCCTGGCAATCTATATGCTTTATGCGCTGGTTTTTTCGACATCGGGGGCGATGGCGCTTTATCGCAAAACCCGTCGCTGGATCGATGGCGCGGTTGCCGGGCTGTTCGCAGCAGCCGGGATCGGTTTGATCCGCTCTGCCTTTGTAAAACAGTGATCGTCTTTCCCCGCTGACTTGCTGAATTTGCCGAACTTGCCGCACCTGCCAGCGGGACGGCCCGCGCGGATCATCCTGTTCGCGCCATTCCGGCTCCTCCGCCATACCCTCCCCCGGCCATATGTCGGTTATCCCGCGAACACCCATTGCCCGACCATGGCCCCCTCCATGCCCAAGAATTCCGCAAGATTTCCCGATATTTGCCCTGCACATGACCGACAGCCTGCCGGATCGCAAAAATAACTGGTGGTCAGCTGTCTGCATTGCTAATCAGGGGAAAAGGATTTTTCAGGAAAGTCATTATGAGCACTGATCATCTATTGTCTGGCCCGACACTGCCGGCCGCATCGGGAACCTCCAAAAGCGTTGTGATCCTGCTGCACGGATATGGCGCGGATGGCAACGACCTGATCGGGTTGGCCCCGCATCTGGCGCGCGCCCTGCCCGACACCAGTTTCTATTCACCCAATGCGCCGTTCCCGTGCGAAATGTCGCCCTTCGGTCGCCAATGGTTCAGCCTGGCCGAATATGATCCGGAATTCCTGCGCCGTGCGCCCGAAACCATGTCCGGTGCCCTTGCCGCCATGGCCGAAGGGGCCAATAAAAGCGCATCCTACGTCAATGACTTCATTGACCATGTCATGGAAACCCACGGCATTGGCGAAGACCGGATCGCACTGGTCGGCTTTTCGCAAGGCACCATGATGTCGCTGCAAACCGCCCCGCGCCGCGCCAAACAGCTTGCCGGTGTGGTCGGCTTTTCCGGGGCACTTCTGGGCGATGGCGCCTTTGCCAGCGATCTGAAATCGCGCCCGCCGGTCCTGCTGGTGCATGGCACCGCCGATCCGGTGGTCCCGATCGAGGCATCGCGCATCGCACGCGATACCCTGGCCGCCAACGGCATCGATGTCTCCCTGCATGAACGTCCGAACCTGCAACACGGTATCGACGAAGAAGGTCTGGGTCTCGCGCTTGAATTTTTGCGCAAACATCTCGGCTAAGACCGCTTCAAAACACAAAAAAAATGTAAAAGCACCTGCTGTTAGACAGTCAGGTGCTTTTTTTTATTGAAAACAACCCCAACATATACCCGGTCATCGCACGGGTCTTGCCGGTGATTTCAACAACCGGGCCGCACAAAGCCCCCTGTGATCAACACCATACAGCCCGCGTGGCATATAAATAATTGATGCGCATTTTCTCATCACACCCTATACTTTCGAGTTAAGAACCTATCCATAACATTAAGAAAATTCTAAACGGCATCGCTTCCTGCCGTGGCTCAAACGGAAACAATCAAGAAAACGGGTACACAGACCATGCTTCAAAACATCAGGATCGGTAAAAAGGTCGCAAGCTTGTCGCTACTGTCGCTTGTCGCTTTGCTTTTGATTGCCGCACTTGAACTTCAAACGTTGCGCAGCGGGATGCTCGAAGACCGCAAAGACAAAATTCAGACAACTGTTTCAATGCTGGTAACAGCGGCCCAGTCCTATCAGGACCGCATAAACAGTGGTGAACTCACTCAGGAAGCAGCTACAACCGAGTTCTATCGCTGGAGCACCGCGGCAAGGTTTGATGACGGCACGGGCTATTTCTTTGCCTATGACAAAAACGGCATCAACAAGCTACATGGCGCCAAACCGTCTCTTAACGGCACGGATATGAGCCAGGTTAAAGACCCTACGGGCAACTTCATCGTGCAGGACCTCTTGGCTGCGGCGCAAAACCCGGAAGGCGGTTTCTTCTCTTATTACTGGCCAAAACCCGGCGAGCCAGAGGAGAAACTTTTCGAAAAGCTTTCCTATTCCGCTATGCTCCCATGGGGTGATGCAATCGGCACCGGGATCTATATTGACGATGTGGATGCCGCCTTCTGGGAACAGGCCGTTTTTGTAATGATATTCATTGCGATCGTTGTTGCCCTGATGATTGCCTTATCTCTTGCGATCGGACGCAACATCACAGTTGGCCTGAATAAACTCTCAACCCGTATGACTGAAATCGCCAATGGCAAACTCGAAGGCGAAATCGAAGGCCAGGACCGCGGCGACGAAGTCGGCGACATGGCACGCACTGTCGTGTCCTTCCGTCAGCAGGCGCTTGAAAATCGTGAATTGCAGGATCGCCAGAAACAGCTGGAAATCCAGGCGGACAAACAGCGCCGCAAGGACATCTCCGATATGGCTGATAGCCTTGAACAGCGTGTCAAAAACCTTATCCGCTCGATCTCGACCTCGATCACCGAGATGAAGCAGGCAACCTCCTCGATGGAAGAAGCCAGCAACACCAACAGCCAACTGTCTGCGGCTGTGGCCTCGGCCACCACACAGACATCCTCGAATGTGCAAACCGTCTCGGCCGCGACCGAGGAACTGACCGCATCAAGCGATGAAATCGCCCATCAGATCGCCCAGTCGGCAGACATTGCCAATCAAGCCAATGAACAGGCCGCACGCACCAACGAAACCGTCACCGGCCTTGCCGATGCGGCCCAGAAAATCGGGGATGTGGCAAAACTGATCGGCGACATTGCCGAACAGACCAACCTGCTGGCCCTCAACGCCACGATCGAAGCGGCCCGTGCCGGTGACGCCGGCAAAGGCTTCGCCGTGGTCGCAAGCGAGGTCAAAAACCTTGCCAATCAGACCGCCAAGGCGACCGAGGAAATCAACCAGCAGATCCTCTCGGTTCAGAATGAAACCGGCGAGGCCGTTGATGCCATCCGTCTGATTTCCGAAACCATCGCACGCGTTGCCGACAGTTCGACCGCAATTGCCGCCGCTGTTGAAGAACAGCATGCCGCAATCGGGGAAATTTCGCGCAACGTTCAGCAGGCTGCCGATGGCACCGCCGAAGTCTCCCAGCGCATTGAAACCGTCAATGAAAATGCCGGGCGCGTATCTTCCGGCACCAGCCAGCTGGCCCATTCGGCCGAAAAACTGGTCGATGAAGCCCGCTCGCTTGATCAGGCGGTCGAAAACTTCCTGGCCGATCTGCGTCAAAGCGCGACCAAATAACCGCGCTTTGATCCCTGCGGATATTTCCGCCCCGCTTTCATCCCCCGGTGCCTGCCACCGGGGGATTTTTGTCTCTCCGGCATTTCTCCCTGTCCGCCCGTTTGGTGCGTATCGGCCCGCTTGTCTGACCGCATTTCCGACAGCATCTCCGACGGCATCTCCGACGACACTTCGGATCACGCTTCGGACGCCCCCGGACCTGTTTCCCTGGCCGTTTAGCAGCCGTGTCTCTGGCCATTTCAACCGTCCCTTCCCTGGTCGGCTGCTCTTGCCATGTTTCTTGCACGTCTCTGGCCACGTCTCTGGCCACGTGCCCGAGCACTACCCATGAACGCTCCTCGATCCGTCGCCGAAACCGCGTTCCAAACCTGCCCCACCCGCAACCATGCCCCGAACATCGCCGCCCGTCATCCTGACAAGCCCCCCTACGTTCCGGGCGCGTTTCAAAACACGGATCACATCCTTTGGGGCAAGCAGTGTGTCGACCCATGCGCCATATGGCTCTGGTCTGATTGTGGTCTTGGATTTACACTGAGTGCGACTTCAGTTCATTGATCGACCGGCCGCCATGCGGTCATGGCCATCGGAAGGACGGAATATCATGACGCCTTCAACCAGTCTGAACACGGTTTTTCGCCATGTTTTATCGGGCATCGCGATTGCGGCACTCCTTGTGGCTTTCGATCCGCTTGATGTTCGCGCCGATGACCGGAACCCGTCCCTGCACGGCATTGATACATCCCATCACAATGGCGATATCGACTGGCAGAAGGTGCAAAATAACGGCATTGCCTTCACCTTTGTAAAGGCCACCGACGGGCTGGATTATCTTGATCCGACCTTCACCGACCATTTCGCCGCCGCCCGCAAGGCCGGGCTGTTGCGCGGGGCCTATCATTTCTATGAAACCAATGATGACGGTGCCGGTCAGGCCGACTGGTTTATCAAAAATGTCACCCTTGAACCGGGGGACCTGCCGCCGGTTGTTGATATCGAACGGATCAAACCGCCGGTAAAGGGCGATCTGCATCAACAGTTCGAAACCTTCCTGACCAGACTGGAAACCCATTATGGCCGCCGCCCGATCATCTATACCGGCCCGACATTCTGGGAACATGCCATGAAGGATCATTTTCCCGGCAATCAGCTGTGGATTGCCGAATATGGCGTTGATCAACCGACCATCCCGGTGGAATGGGCCAGTTGGAGTTTCTGGCAATATACCGAAGAACTCAGCGTGCCGGGCGTACCGACCAAGGTTGACGGCACCTATTTCAACGGTGATCACGCCCATCTGCGCGCCATGCTGATCCCGGCCAAATAGCCCCCGCGCCACCCCCGTGCCAGCCCCGTCACACAGCTTCAGGCACATAGCATCAGGCACACTGGCACATTCACGCTGACACATTCACACTGGCATCAGCCCCCCGAACGCCACAAACAACAAAGGACGGAAAGCATCCTTTCCGTCCTTCATCATCAGCAATTTTTATTGGCAGTTCCGGGTCAGCCCCGATGCCAGATGCCCGATGCCCGATACTTCACGCTTTGCCCCGGCATCCCCGACCGCATCGGCCGTCATGACAGGGGGCTGGCGTCTGCGGCGTTATTTCGATGCCGCAATCGTGATATTGATCGTCACATCATCGCCAACCTGGCTGGTATCGGCCCACTGGCCCTGCCCGACGCCAAAATCGGTACGCGCGATGGTGACGCTGCCTTTTGCCTCGGCCTGATCGCCAGTGATCATCAGATCAAATGGCAAGGTCACTTCACGCGTCACATCACGGATCGTCAGATCGGCGACCGCCTGATAGCGGCCCGGTTCGATCTCGGAAAACGACTTGGTTTCAAATTTGGCGGTTGGCCATTGTGCGGCATCAAACCAGTCGGGCGACACGATCTGGCTGTCGCGGTCGCCATTCTGGGTATCGACCGATGCAATATCAATCAGCACCTCGACCGAGGATCCGGCAAGATCGTCTGGCGAAAAGGCGATGGTTGCGGTGAAATCTTCAAACACCCCGTCAAACCCCGCGCCAAGCTGCGTTCCGGTAAAGGCAATCGTGCTTTGGCTGGCGTCAACAGTCCACTGGTCCGCGGCCTTTGCCGGGGCGGCAAATACCATAAGCGATGTCACGAACGCGGCGGCAAGCGGGCGCATCAGTGTCGATTTGAAAGTCAAACCCATCAGGAATTCTCCTTGGCAGTCGTATTGGCGCCGATATCGGCATTGTCATTGCCGCCAAACGCCGGCAGCATCCGGCGCAATGTGGCATCGCGATCAATAAAGTGATGTTTCAGGGCCGCACAAACATGTCCGCCAACCAGGGCAACAATCACCCAGGACAACACGAAATGCGCAGTCCTGAGACTTTCAAAAAGCCCCTGATCCGGCGCGACAAGGTTTGGCAATGTAAACAGTCCGAAAACACTGACCGGGAAATTGGCCGCGGACGACATCATCCAGCCGGTCAGCGGCATGGCAATCATCACCCCATACAGGCCAAGATGCCCGATCTTTGCCGCCAGCCGTTCAATCGCATGTTTGCCCAGTGCCGCGGGTGTCGGTTCGGACAAACGCCAGATGATCCGCAAAACCGCAAGCATCAGGATCGTCACACCAAGCGATTTGTGCCGTGACATCCATTCAAGTTTGGCCATGCCAAGCGGCAGGAAATCCATATACCAGCCAATGGCAAACACACCGATAAACAGTGCGGCAACAATCCAGTGCAGGCTTTTGGTCACGCTGCCAAAACCGTTGTGGTGACTACGCAATGCCATCCCCATCCCCTTCCACGCAGAAGACGAAAATGGCAGGCCGGCCATCATGCCAAACCCGCCATTCTCTTTTAAAAAAGTCGGCTTATTTCTGCTTCAGGAATTCCGAAGAAATCTGCAATTCGACGTCATCGCCAACACCCGGAACCAGGAAGTTCATGCCATATTCCGAACGGGTCACGGTACCGGTCGCGCCAAAGCCGACAACATGATCACCGGTCATCGGATGATCGCCTTCACCGGTCAGGGTAACATCAAGAACCAGCGGCTTGGTTTCGCCAAGCAGGGTCAGATCACCGGTGATTTTGGCTGCATTGTCGCCAACCAGCTCGACCGAGGTGCTTTTGAACGTCGCGGTCGGGAATTTTTCAACATTCAGGAAATCGGCGGTTTTCATATGATTGTCGAGCGCCTCGACACCGCTATCAACCTGATTAAGGTCGATCGTGATGATCGCAGCCGATGCTGCCGGGTTTTCACGATCAAGGGTCAGTTCGCCCGAAACACCGGCAAAACGGCCCTGGAAATTCGAAAAACCAAGATGGTTAACAATAAAGATCACGCTGGTATGGGTCGGATCAAGCTTATAGCTTTCTGCCGCCTGTGCCGAAAAAGCAGCTGCCGAAAGACCGGTTGCAAGTGCCAGTGCAAGACCGGCTTTTTTCATCGCTTTGAACATTGTCTATTTCCCTCATTTTCGGATCGCGATCCGCAATGCTGCGTCGCAAAACTTGTGGCATGAGGATGACAGTCAAACCACCGGCTCTCAAGCCGGTGCTGCGGCAACATATATTTTCTATTCAGGAAACAATATCCGGCGTTTTTGCCATATTTGGGACAACATCCAAACAATCAAATATTGGTTCGCCCGACCTTCTCGACCCTGAAACGGTGCAAAACCGCCAAAAACCGAAATCCCGCCCGCAAACCACATATCGTCACGGCCTGTCCCTGCATTCCGTCAAAATGGCACGACTGGGTCCGTTCCGTGAACGATCAAACATTCACCGGCTGACACCAAACAGATAACCGAAAAAACTAGGATCAGAAGCCCACTGCCCGAGTACCCGAGAGCCCAAGGCTGATGGCGGCCTTACATCCATGCTTGTATGGCTGCCATATTAAGGCTGCGAACTTATGGCTGCGATTTTATGGCTGTTCGGGGGCCGGTTTGCCCTGTGCGGCTTCGGGTTTGGAGTCGTCCGCATCCGCCGGATCAAGACATTCTTTCAGCCACACATCGTAAACCGGATGTTCAAGTGCCGAAAGACCGGGGCTTGATGCAAACATCCATCCGGAAAACAGCTGTTGGCGCGTCGCATTGCCATCATCGCGCACATCGGCGATCTCAAGGAAGGTCGCGCTTTCCGGGCGTTCTTCGGGCGGGGTCCGGTAACAGGCATCGACCCGGATCGACAGGGTGCCGAAACTGGCAACCTGCCCGACCGGCACTTCAAAGGTCGAAATGCGGGCGGTAATTTTATCAAGCCCCTGAAGCTGGGCAACCGGGGCCGGACGATAATCAAGCGCGGCATAGGCCGTTCCGATCATTGCACATGTCGAACAGATCGCGGCAATCGCAAAAGATCGTTTCATCTTGTTATTCAGTCCTGTGTGTCGCTGGTATCATAGGGATTGTGCAGTTCGGCCACGAGATCACGCATCACCTTGCGGAATTGCTCCTCGTCGCAGCCCATCAGAAGCGCATCTTCAAGCGCATCCTGCATCATCTCGCGCAATTCGCCGAAATTGTCGTTCAAAACCTTGATCTTTTCCACGCAGGACAAAGGCGACCCGTCTGTCGCCTGCCAGGTTGGAAAATGTTCCATCTGTTCGGTTTTCTTCATCGAACGCTCCGACATTTCTTGCACAGCAGACCATTTCACTGCCATTGCCCGGCACCCTGCCCGGCAAAACCGGCAAAATCATGACCGGTTTGATATTGCCCTGCGAGTTGCAAGGCCACCATTCCCGAACTGGTCACAATAGCCCGTCACAATATGGTGTGCTTGTGCCTATTCGCTGCTACTGGTCGAGGAATAAATAACCTGACCAATCAGATCTTCAAGATTGACCGACCCTTGCGTGTATTCGATTTCACCACCGGCCTGGATCATGTCGATATCCCCGCCCGGCTCGATCGAAACGAACTTGCCGCCCAAAAGACCATCCGATGCCACCTTGGCCGAACTGTCCATCGGCAGCGACAGGTCCGCGCGCACCGACATTTTGACAACCGCCATATAGGTATCGGGATCAAGTTCCTGTCCGGTAACGCTGCCAACCTTCACGCCGGAAATCCGCACGTCGTTGCCCACGACCAGACCATCAATACGGTTAAAGCTGGCTTTGATTTCATACCCTTCTACCGTGTCGATCCCCGCACGGCTGTATGAATATGCTGCAAACCCGATCGCGACTGCGATCACCGCAGCACCTGCAAGGGTTTCAATCAGTCTGTTGCTCATGGACCTTATCCGATCTGTATCTCTTTGATTGGCATATTGTATTGCACAGCGCCAAAACACAACCGCCCAAAACAGAACCACTTAAACAAAAAAGCAGGCCCCGAAACAAAAACGGGCGCGAGTTGCCCCGCGCCCGCCTGAATTTTCAAATTTCCGGCTGATCAGCCTTCCGGCGACCAGGCCTGATAATCGCCGGTCGCTTTCGCACGCTTGCCACCGCTATATTCGTGGCCCTGCGGGCGGTATGCGTGTTTGGTCCCGGTCAGGTTCGGCAGATGCTCTTTCTGCCACTCATAACGGTCCTCGGCCTTTTCCGACAGCGGCGCATCAAGGGTATAATGCAGCCATGCATGCCATTCGGCCGGAACTTTCGATCCTTCATCAACGCCCTTGTAGATCACCCAGCGCTTGGTGCGGCGACCCTTGGCCGGAGTCTTTTCGGTGTAATAGACATTGCCGAAACGGTCTTCGCCAACGCGCTTGCCAAACAGCGCAGTATAAATACGGGTGCCGACGGTGGCCATGTTGGGTCTCTCTCCAGATTTGGTTTGTCCGCCAGACTGAAACCGGCGGAACAGGGGTCATGCGGTGTGAACCCTGTCGAACAAGTGACTTATATGTCGTGATGCGGTTTGAAAGTCAATGTTTCAAGGACATCGACCCGCCCCAAATCACAACATTTGCCCACAGCCTGCCCCGCCACCACAAGCCGCCTCAACCCTGACCTGAACCAGCACGCCGCGACAGTGCCATTTATCGGTTCAAAACAACCCACAACTGCTTGTAGTGCGACGACTCATTGATCCGCATATATCTGGGGCGTCTGTCCACCCGGTTATCCACAATCACGCACATATATATGGTATGGGCTGTTGCCGGATATCCGCGGATTTGCGCCTGCGATAAAATCAATACTTTAATATAAATATCAAACTGTTATCATTGCCGCATGTGCTAAGAACATCATTGTTACGGCACATTTTCAGCTTCGCACTGGAAATGAAACGCAAACAGCGTTAGCTTGGGTCCGTGTTCGGGAAAACCGATCCTTCCCACACAACATCTAGTCCGAGTCTTAGGACAGGCACACAATCTCGCGGTAACAGAAACCGCAGTTTTACAGGCCCTTAGCCCTGATTCAGAGATTGTTAACACGAATCCCACCAGCATCGAATCAGCAAGACAGCAACCGACCCACTACATGTTGTGGTAAAAATTGCTGTCAACCACAAAGATTAGTGGACTGTGGCGAAATTTTGCCATTATAGTCTTCCCCACGGACCGGATGGTTCCAAGGGGGGACCACACCACCGAATTCAGATAGATGCGAGGCGCCAAAAACACCGGAAAATATCGGGTATTGGGGCAGCGCAAGAGCGATGAGCAAACTATATAAAGTCAGGCGATGTTGGCGCATTACCAGATAGCGCCCCCTCACGTCTGATCAAAACCGGAGCAGACCATGCGGATTACCAGAAAGTTCACTCAGGACGGTGTCAGCCCTTACGCCGACATCGAGTTTCGTAAGTCATCTTCTGTCATCAAAAACCCGGATGGTTCCGTTGTTTTTGCGATGAATGACATCGACATGCCCGCTTCCTGGTCACAGGTGGCGAGTGACGTTCTGGCTCAGAAATATTTCCGCAAGGCCGGTGTTCCGGTTGCCCTCAAACCGGTCAAGGAAAAGGACGTCCCGTCCTGGCTGTGGCGCAAGACTGCCGACACCGCCAAGCTTGACAAAATGCCGGCTGAAAAACGCTACACCAGCGAAACCAGCGCGACCCAGGTCTTTGATCGCCTTGCCGGCACCTGGACCTATTGGGGCTGGAAAGGCGGCTATTTTGACGCCGAATCTGACGCGCAGGCCTTCTTTGATGAAATGCGTTATCAGCTCTCCCACCAGATGGGTGCGCCGAACTCTCCGCAGTGGTTCAACACCGGTCTGCATTGGGCCTATGGCATTGACGGCCCGGCACAGGGCCACTCCTATGTTGATTTCAAAACCGGCGAACTGACCAAATCGGCCAGTGCCTATGAACATCCGCAGCCCCATGCCTGCTTCATCCAGTCGGTTGCCGATGACCTGGTCAATGAAGGCGGCATCATGGATCTGTGGACCCGTGAAGCCCGTCTGTTCAAATTCGGTTCGGGTACCGGTTCGAACTTCTCGAACGTTCGCGGTGCGGGCGAAACCCTGTCGGGTGGCGGTCGTTCTTCGGGCCTGATGAGCTTCCTGAAAATCGGTGACCGTGCTGCTGGCGCGATCAAGTCGGGCGGCACCACCCGCCGTGCGGCCAAAATGGTCGTGGTTGATATCGACCATCCGGATATCGAAGAATATATCGACTGGAAAGTCGTCGAAGAACAGAAAGTGGCCGCCCTTGTTGCCGGCTCCAAACTTGCTGAGAAGCACCTGACCGCGGTTCTTGCGGCCTGCACCAACTGGGACGGTGCCGCTGATTCGGAAGACCGTTTCATTCCGCGCGCCAACCCGCAGCTCAAAGAAGCTGTGCTTGCTGCCCGCGCTGTGATGATCCCGGATTCCTATATCAACAAGATCATCGAATTCGCCCGTCAGGGCTTCACCGAAATCAGCTTCAAGACCTATGACACTGACTGGGATTCCGAAGCATATCTGACCGTTTCGGGTCAGAACTCGAACAACTCTGTTCGTGTGTCGAACGACTTCCTTCAGGCTGTTCTTGATAACGGTGACTGGAACCTGATCCGTCGTATCGACGGCAAGGTCGCAAAAACCATCTCTGCCCGCGAATTGTGGGACAAGGTTGGCGAAGCAGCCTGGGCCTGTGCCGATCCGGGCATCCAGTACGACACCACCATCAACGAATGGCACACCTGCCCGAATTCGGGTCGCATCAATGCGTCCAACCCGTGCTCGGAATACATGTTCCTTGATGACACCGCATGTAACCTCGCATCGCTCAACCTGATGAACTTCCGTTCCGATGATGGTGGCGTTGATATCGAGGCCTACGAACATGCCGTTCGTCTGTGGACTGTGGTTCTGGAAATCTCGGTTCTGATGGCACAGTTCCCGTCCGACCGTATTGCCGAACTGTCCTATCGTTACCGTACCCTTGGCCTTGGCTATGCCAACATTGGCGGCCTGCTGATGAGCATGGGCATCCCTTATGACAGCGACGAAGGCCGTGCGATTGGCGCGTCCCTGACCGCGATCATGTGTGGTATTTCCTATGCGACCTCGGCCGAAATGGCTGGCGAACAGGGTCCGTTCCCGGGCTATGCCGACAATGCCGATGAAATGCTGCGCGTCATGCGCAACCATCGCCGTGCGGCTTATGGCGAACAGGAAGGCTACGAAGGCCTGTCAATCAATCCGGTTCCGCTGGTTGCTGCTGACAGCCCCTATGCCGATCTTCCGGTTGCAGCGCGTGCTGCATGGGACAAGGCACTGGAACTGGGTGAAAAGCACGGTTACCGCAACGCCCAGACCACCGTTATTGCGCCGACCGGCACCATCGGTCTGGTCATGGATTGCGACACCACCGGGATCGAGCCGGACTTCGCCCTTGTGAAGTTCAAAAAGCTTGCTGGCGGCGGTTACTTCAAGATCATCAACCGCACCGTTCCGGTTGCACTTGCAACGCTTGGCTATACCGAAAACCAGATCCGCGACATTGAAAAATACGCGGTTGGTCACGGTACGCTGGTTGGTTCGCCGGCCGTCTCCCATGACGATCTGCGTGCCAAGGGCTTCGATGACGACGCCATTGCCAAGGTCGAAGGTGCGCTTAAAAACGCATTCGACATCAAGTTCGTCTTTAACAAATACACCTTTGGCGATGATTTCTGCGTCAACACCCTGGGCCTCGATGCCAAAGCCATCAACTCGATGGACTTTGACATGCTTGCCGCTCTTGGTTTCGACAAGAAACAGATCGAAGCAGCCAACACCTATGTTTGCGGTTCGATGACCCTTGAAGGTGCCCCGCATCTGCGTGACGAAGACCTTCCGGTCTTTGATTGTGCAAACCCGTGCGGCCGTATCGGCAAGCGTTACCTGTCGGCTGAAAGCCACATCCGCATGATGGCAGCAGCCCAGCCGTTCATCTCGGGTGCGATTTCCAAAACCATCAACATGCCGAGCAGTGCTAACATTCAGGATTGCAAGGACGCCTACATGCTGTCCTGGCGCCTGGGTCTGAAAGCCAACGCTCTGTATCGTGATGGCTCGAAACTCAGCCAGCCGCTCAACGCTGCCCTGGTTGAAGAAGACGATTACGCCGATCAGCCGACCGCTGCCAAGGCAACGGCCGTGTCTGAACAGATCGTTGAAAAAATCATCGAACGCGTCATCCGCGGCGAGCGTCGCTCGCTTCCGGGTCGCCGCAAGGGCTACACCCAGAAGGCCACCGTTGGCGGTCACAAGGTTTACCTGCGCACCGGTGAATATGAAGACGGCAAGCTTGGCGAAATCTTCATCGACATGCACAAGGAAGGCGCTGCTTTCCGCTCGCTGATGAACAACTTCGCAATCGCGGTTTCCATCGGCCTTCAGTATGGCGTACCGCTCGAAGAATATGTCGAAGCCTTCACCTTCACCCGCTTTGAACCGTCGGGTATGGTTTCGGGCAACGATGCGATCAAGATGGCAACCTCCATCCTTGATTACATGTTCCGCGAACTGGCCATCTCTTACCTTGGCCGTAACGACCTCGCCCACGTTCAGCCGTCCGACATCCTTCCCGATGCCGTTGGCGAAGGTGTCGCCGAAGGTGATCTTGGCGAAACCGCCCAGAAAGCCGGCGATCAGGCGATCGAAACCATCCGCAAGGTCGCATCAAGCGGCTTCGTGCGTCGCAACCTCTATGTTGTCGATGGCGGCGCCCAGACCGAAGAACGCGTTGTCGAAGTAAAGTCCACCGGCACCGACGGTCATGGCCATAACCACAGCCATGAAACCACCGCAAGTGCCGCAACCACCGCAACCCCGTCCGCACCGCAGACCTCTGCGATCCTGACGGCAAGCGAAGAAGTCATCGCCAAAACCGATGACAAAATGGACAAAATTCGCGAAGCCCGCATGAAGGGCTACGAAGGCGACGGTTGCCCCGATTGCGGCAACTTCACCCTGGTGCGTAACGGCACCTGCCTGAAATGCGACTCTTGCGGCGCGACCACCGGTTGCTCCTAAGGGTTACGGCCCGAACGACTTTCTGATCTGATCAGCAAAACGGCCGGGATTTTCCCGGCCGTTTTTGGTTTGCCCCGGCCCGTCAGACAAGGAAACACCACCATGCCCCTTCCAACGCTTGGCCAAGACACCGCCCTGATCGTTCTTGATGTGCAAAAGGCAATGGATCATCCGCGCTGGAATGCCAAAAACAATCCCGGTTATGCCGATGTGATCGCCAAACTGCTCGCGGCCTTTCGCGCCGCCGACCTGCCCGTGATCCATATCCGCCACGAAGAAGCCAATCCGGCTTCAAGCTTCTATGTCAACGGCCCCGGACAGCCGTTCAAGGACGAAGTTGCGCCCATTGCCGGTGAAACCATCTTCGCCAAGCAGCAAAACTGCGCATTCGTCGGCACCACGCTTGAAAAACACCTGCATGATCATGGGATCAAACGCCTGATCTTTACCGGTGTGGTCATTCATAACTCGATGGATGTCACCATCCGCATGGCCCATTGTCTGGGCTTTGAAAACTGGTTGCCGCTCGATGCGACTACGGCAATCGATGTGACCGATGCCAACGGCAAGACCTTCCCGGCACAGGATGTGTTTGACCTTTATGCCGCCGTTCTGGCCTCGGAATATTGCCAACTGACCACCAGCAGTGACGTCATTGATTCCCTGACAATCATCTCCTGATGTCACAACAATGGACAAAATGGACATTTTGACTATAATGGCGAAGACTTGCAGGAGATAAAAATGACCCGTGTTTCGGCAACAGAATTCAAAAACAATATTGGTACATTCAGTGATGCGGCCATGCATGAGCCGGTGATTATCACCAGCCATCAACGCGACCGCCTTGTTCTGTTATCCGCAGAAGAATATCGTCGCCTGACCGAAACACTAACCGATCCGGCAGAGCAACGCCGTCGCCAGATCGAAGAACGGGCTAACTATCACCGCGAAACAATCATCGAACTGGCGCGACGGTGATCCCGCCAAAATGGCCAAATCGACTTGATGTCGAAACCGTACATAAATTCATGATTGATATCGGTGGCGGGTCTTATGGTCTGCGGGATGCAGCATTGCTTGAATCCGCACTTGGTCGCCCCAAAAACCTTTTTGCCTATGGCGAGACGGATATTTTCATCCTTGCTGCATGCTTCGCAGAGGGAATAGCCCGCAATCACCCATTCGTTGACGGCAACAAACGTACGGCCCTGCTCACCGCCGATTTGTTTCTTGCCGACAATGGCGTGCATTTGAACCGCGCATCAGATCACGAATATGTGGAAATGATGGAAAAGCTTGGCCAAGGCCTTATTTCCCGCGAGGAAGCAGCACAATGTTTGCGCTCAAATGCACACCCCGCATGATTTTGCGCATCAATGACACAGCACACTGAACAACCTTGATCATTCCGATACAACAATCCATGGAACAAGCTTCCCGATTGCGCGTTATCAACCCTGTTCAAAAGTTCTGGCAACCGGAACCGAAAAAAACAGGAGCAAACATCATGTCGATTGGCCGCATTCTTGGCGTTGTTATCCTTGTGATTGGCGTAGGCCTTCTGGTGACGGGCTATAACGCATCGGAAAGTGCTGTGGATCAGATTTCCGAAACACTGGTTGGTCACTATACCGATGAAACCATCTGGTATCTGATCGCCGGGATTGCCGGCATCGTCGGCGGTGTCTTGCTGATGCTGTTTGGTCGCCGTCGCTAATTCTTCCCCCCCGACAGCCTGTTGCCATCGCCCTCGGCCCTCCCCCCACTGAAACGCGGGCCTTGGCGACAGGCTGTTACCCTTTTTTCCTGACCTTCTGACCTCGGGATCTGATCGCGACACTGTTTCGCAAATGGAAACACGCATCATCCCAACGTCCCCCGGTCACCCCCCCGGACTTCCCGACCGATCCCGGAATTGGCAAAGCACCGGCAATCCCCGCCAGACGCCCAATGGCAGTTCCCATGCAGCACCCTGGAAAGCCGATTTCCGGCACCGCATCTCTGGCATCCCTTCCCAAGACACCAACCGAACACGCCATCACCACGACGCGACACGACAAGACGCGCGCTCTCGCCCGCTTTCAACTCAAGACCCGCGCTCCGACGCCCAAAGCAGGTTTTACCCGGACAAGCCCGGCCCGCACCGGTCTTACCCGGCACCGGAAATGCCCGCATGTGTGTTTGGAATTACGATGGCTGGTGCATGGCCGTCAGCTCAGGCCGTGGATCCAGCTTTCATAGCGATGATCAAGCAGATCATTTTGCGGTTTGGTCGAACGCGGTACATATCCGGCCCGCACATCCCCCGGCGTCACGTCATATTTGGCGCGAAAGGCCCGGATAAAACTGGCATCGGTTGCATATCCGCATTCAAGGGCAATGTCATAGATCGAACTGCTGCGCCGTGCCGGATCGCTCAGCAAATGCAACGCATGGCGCAGGCGCATATCGCGCACAAACTGGTTCACGCCGCCATATTGCGCAAACAGCTGATACAAAACACTGCGCGACACCCCAAGATCGGATGCCGCACGTCTTGCGGTCAATTCCGTCGACAGCATATTGGCCCGCAAATAGCGCCGCGCACGTACCAGTTTATCAAGATCCTGGCGAAAACCTGTATTTTGCGCCCCCATGCCCGATGCATCATTCATGCAGGCAGCTAGCATCATGACGATGGTTTTCTGCATCACGGCAATCTGTTCGTCACTCATAACATCAACATGGCGATGCAACGCCAAAATCTGGTCATGCAGGATCCGCACCAGCGGATCGCGTTCCGACAAAAAACGCAGATTGTGGTCATCGGGATTTTTAAGCTGATCTTCCAGAAGCCGGCGTGGCAAAAACAGATGCAGGGAATTGAAATGGCTGGTCTGTGCTTCTGTGGGCTGGGCGAGATCAAGCAAAAGCAACCCGCCATGGGAAATCGTATCGCCGCCAAGTCCTTTTTCCGCCGCAACATGCCCGCTGGTAAAAAGCTGCACATTGTAATGGTCAAGCCCGTCCCGGCCTGCCATCTGGGAGGATCGGACAAAGTTCTGGGGTTGGCTTTTCGCCTGCACCATCACCATGTCCTTGTGGCACCATGAATTCAGATCGGCGCTAAAGCCGTCCTTGCGATCCTGCCGACGGGCATCAACCGAATAGACGCAATTGATGCTGTCCTTCCAGACTTCAAACTGCTGGTCGCGCGGAAGCGCATCAAGCGAGAAAACCGATCTTTCCAATATCCGGCTGCCAAGTGGCGGCTGCTGGTCCATTCAAAATATGCCTCGGTGGAACAATGACTTGCCCAGATTGATGCAATTCCGTTTCATTATCAAGACCGCCGGTCATTTATATCGCACCGTGAATGGTGCCATTATCGGCCCCCATCATCAAACTGACTGCAAACTGACGGCAAACCGGCTGCAAATCCGGCCTGTTTGCCCCTGCTTTTTTACCCCAGCCCGTTTTGCCCTGCCAGCTTGCTGGCAACAGACTGTTGCCAAACCGGGTCTGGTCTTGCTGCCCGCAGCGGCGCATAGTCATGGCAAATGATGTGTTTCTGACCAAGGTAGTCCGCCATGACTGACACCGCGATCTCCCCGTCCCGGCCGGATCAATCCGTGTCGCAAGACCGGCATAATCTGGCCCCGATCTTTATTTCGCACGGCTCGCCGATGCTGGTGGCGCGCCAAAGCACGCCGGCATTTGATTTCTTTGTCGGTAATCTTGGCCGTCATACCGATGGCGTGCGCGCCATCCTGATGGTTTCCGCCCACTGGCAAACAGCTGAACCGACCATATCGACCGCTGCGCGTCAGGAAACCATTCACGATTTCTATGGCTTCCCGCAGCCCCTTTATCAGTTGCATTATGACGTTGCTGGCGATCCGGCGCTGGCCCGGCAGATTGCCGATCAGATCGGCTGTGCCACCGACAATGCGCGCGGTCTTGATCACGGGGCCTGGATGCCGCTGATCCTTGCAAGGCCCGATGCCGACATCCCGGTCTTCCAGCTTTCCATGCTGGCCCATGGCGGTCCGTCCGATCATTTTGAACTGGGCAAAAAATTGCGCGGTTTGCGCGATCTTGGCGTGCTGGTGGTGGCAAGCGGGGCGATGACCCACAATCTGCGTGCGCTTGATCGTCACGAAGGCCCGATTGATCCCTGGGCGATCGAATTCACCACCTGGATGATCGACCGGGTCAAGGCCCATGATATTGACGCCCTACTCGACTATCGCCGCCTTGCGCCCCATGCCGCCATGGCCCATCCCGAAGACGACCATCTGATGCCGTTCTATGTCGCCCTTGGCGCCGCATCCGATGATTTCGCCCCCGATGTCATCCATGACAGCTACGAATTTGGCAATCTTGCCATGACGTCCCTTCGTTTCTATGGACCGAACGAGGACCGCATCGCAGCCTGATCAAGCTACCCGCCCGATCTGCCGGGCCTTGCTGATCATCACATATAAAAAGGGCCGGAAGGAAATCCTCCCGGCCCTTGTTTCTAGAACATCAACCGAAGCCCCGTGACGATATAGGTCGCCTCGAAATCCTCGCCGTCTTCCTTGGCAAAATCGGCGGTATCGCCAAATTTGCGTTCATAGGACACCCCGATATAGGGCGCGACACTGCGATCAATCAGATCGTAGCTTAACCGCAATCCGATCTCTGCACTTGATATCCCTGTGCCGACTTCGATTTCCCGATCCTCGGAAAAGGCGGCATTCAGCTCAATCGACGGGGTCAGGATGACGCGATTGGTAATCAGCCCCTCATATTCAAGATCAAGCCGCGCGCTGCCATCGCCGGTTTCGTTGACAAAAAGATCGGCATCGACTTCGATCCATTGCGGCGCAAGCCCCATGATCCCGACCGTCCCGTACCAGCGATCCGTGCCCGTCGGGGTATCAAGCCTTACCCCCGCCTTGGCATCGAAAAAGTCACTGATCGGGGTTTGCAGCACCAACCGGTTTTCAAGCCCTTCATTGATATCGGCATCAAGGTCGCGTTCGCCCTCGCCCTGCCAGCGCAGTTTGAGCTCGTCGGTTCCCCAAAAGGCATCCGCATCCCAGACCAGCCGTTTTTCATTCTCGTCACCAAGACGATATTCAAACTGTTCGGCCTGGAACCCGTAATAGGTCCGCCCTTCTGCCGCCTGTCCGGCGCCCGGAACGGCGGCCATCACCATGGCGACAAAGCCGCCCTTCATCATCAGATCATATCGTTTCATGATGGATCAATTCCCGTTCTTCAGTGTCGCAACCGCCGGACCGCCTTCAACCACGACCTTGCGGAACATGCCCGTCGCCATGTGATAGCTCAGATGGCAATGAAACGCCCATTGGCCGGGCTCATCGACTTCGGTCTCGGAATAGACGGTGGTGCCGGGATTGATATTGATGGTGTGCTTGACCGGGTTCCATTTGCCCTGCCCGGTATCAAGGATCGACCACATGCCATGCAGATGCATCGGGTGCGACATCATGGTTTCATTGACAAACTTGAACCGCACTCGTTCGCCGTATTTCAGGCGGATCGGTTCGGCATCCTCGTATTTCACGCCATTGATCGACCAGCTATAGCGTTCCATATTCCCGGTCAGACGCAGCTCGATCTCGCGCGTGGCCGGACGGTCGGCATAAAGCGGCTTTTGCGCCTTGAGATCGGCATAAGACAGGAACTTTCCACCATTTGCCGCCTTGGGCGTCAATCCGCTGCCCGCCGCATAAAACGGATCGGCGCGATTGCCCATCGCCATCGCCGAATGATCCATCCCCGCCATATTTGAATGGTCCATGCCCGGCATCGACCCGGCCGATCCATGATCCATTGCCGCATTGCCCATCGCCGAATTGCCCGATCGTGCTGCGCCATGATCCATACCGGCCATATCGCCTTTGCCCGTCTCACTTTGGCCCATATCACCGTGCCCCATGTCACCATGGTTCATGCCCATATCGGCCATGGTTAGAAGCGGTGCTTCCTTGCGCAATTCGGGCATTTCGGCACGCATACCCTCGTGCGGGGCCAATGTGCCAAATCCGTATCCCGAACGCCCCATTGATTCCGCCATGATCGCATAGGCCTTGTCGTCCTTGGGCTGGACAATCACGTCATAGGTTTCGGCAACCGCAATGCGGAATTCATCAACCTTTACCGGCTGCACATTATTGCCATCGGCCTGCACCACCGTCATTTCAAGTCCGGGGATCCGCACATCGAAATAGGTCATGGCCGATGCATTGATGAACCGCAACCGCACCCGTTCTTCGGGATGGAACAGCCCCGTCCAGTTTTGTTCGGGCGACATGCCGTTGATCAGGCCGACAAAGCCCTGCACATCCTCGATATCGGTCGGCATCATGCGCATCGCGCCCCAATCGGCACGCTCCGAAAGTGTCGCGCCCAGGCCGTTCTTGCGCACATCCATGATGAAATCGCCAAGGCTGCGCTGATTGCGGTTGTAATAATCAGGCATCATTTTCAGATTGCGCAGGATGCGCTCGCCCGAATGCGGGTGCTTGTCTTTCAGAACCACCACATATTCACGGTCAAATTTGAACGGTTCGCGCTTTTGCGGCTCGATAATGATCGACCCATAGGCCCCGTCGGGTTCCTGAAAACCCGAATGGCTGTGAAACCAGTAGGTGCCGCTTTGCGAAACCGGAATGCGATAGGTAAAAGTCTCGCCCGGCTCGATGCCGGGGAAACTGATGCCCGGCACCCCGTCCATCTGATAGGGCAGGATCAAGCCGTGCCAGTGGATCGACGTTGCTTCATCGAGATTGTTGGTGACATTGATCACCACCTCCTCGCCTTCCTTGAACCGCAAGGTCGGCCCGGGCGATGACCCGTTATATCCGATGCCGCGCGTTTTCATGGTTCCGGTATCGATCTCGACATAATCGACCGTCAGATCATAGGTCGCGGCAAAACTGGGCGCAGACAGCATGACCGTCCCCAGCGCACCCAACAGGGCGCGTAAGACAATGCGTTGTTTCATTTCAAATTACCTGAAAAGGCCGGACAGACGCCCGGGATGGCAGACAAGCCGATCCCGAACGCCCCCGGTCACATCAATGATGATTACTGAAGACGGATTTTGCCCATCATGCCGCTTTCATAGTGGCCAGGCACATTGCACGCGAATTCAAGTTCGGTGTCCTTGGGGAATGTCCAGATCACTTCGGCACTTTGGCCCGGCTCAAGCAGGACACTGTTGGGATCGTCATGCTTCATCGTCATGCCGTTGCCCATGTCCATTTCCATCATCGCCATGTTGATTTTGTCGGCTTCAAGCGCGCCATGCTCCATCATCATGAACATTTCCTTCTGATGGTCTGCATGCATTGCCGCGGTGCCGATATTGAATTCGTGAACGAATTCGCCCTTGTTCTCGATCATGAAGCGTACGGTTTCGCCCGCACGCACAATGATCTTTTCCTGATCAAAGAAATTGTCTTCCATCACGATCCGGATGGTCCGGCGAACATCGGACAACTGGCCGGGCATGCCGATATCGGTCGATGTCCCGCCATGACCACCGCTATGGCCTGCACCGGCAAAGGCCGGGGCCTGCATACCGGCAAGCGCGCCCAAAAGAACGGTCGATGCCGCGATGTGACGGATAAGGGATTTCTTGAAACTGGGCATATCATGCTCCTGAAAATAATCGTCAGAATGATTGCCATCGCCGCATGAAGACATGCGCAAACCTTGCTGCTTTGCCCAACACTGGTCAAACAGACACGGGCCAAACAAACGACGGCGTTTTCTTTAAAACGGGATTATTTTCAGGCGCGCGGCGGCTTGTAGCTGCCATCCGCCTCGGCGGAAACAAGGGTACGGTCCTGCACCCAATAGGTCACAGACGTCACCACCGGCATGAACAAAGCCGTGCTGACATGTTCCTCTGCATAGGGACCGCACACCGTCATGCCGCAAATATCGGCATGGGATGAATGCGGATCATGGGACACCGGTTTGGTGACATCGATCGTCACAACATGGTGCCCGTCACCGGACGAACCGGAACCTGCCTGCACGGTGCCATGCCCCGACAGCAGAACTGTCAGGCTGATCAGGATCACAAGCATGCAGGAAATGAAACGCAACGGATTTTCCAGTCGAAAGTTAACGCCCAGATCGTTATTCACACTGGCCGTTTGCGTCAAGTGGCAATATTGCGGCACGGATAACATGCTGAAAACGTGATGTTTTTAATGCACCTGCCAACAAACATGACAGCCCCCTTGTCAGCAACAGATCGCACTTCTACCATCACCGCCAGACCAATTTCCCGTCAATGACAGGCAAGATGAAATGATGCTGCGTCAGGATCAATGCACCCTTGAAATCAAAACCGGTACCCAGGGACTGACTGAAATCACCGATCAGGTGCAATCATGGGTCGCCTCGACCGGCATTGCACGCGGGCAGTTGACGGTCTTTGTCCGCCACACATCGGCCAGCCTGACCATTCAGGAAAATGCCGATCCCGATGTGCGTCTTGATCTGGAAACATTCTTTGGCCGGCTGGTTCAGGAAAATCCAAGCCTTTATCACCACACCTGCGAAGGCCCCGATGACATGCCCGCCCACATCAAATCGGCCCTGACTGATGTGTCCCTTACCATCCCGGTTGCCGATGGCTTTGCCATGCTTGGCACCTGGCAGGGAATCTATCTGTTCGAACATCGCCACGCCCCGCATCGGCGCCAGGTCATCCTGCATCTGATCGGGGAATAGGTCCGGTTACGCCGCACATTCGGGTTTGCGTGCCCAAAGTCCGATTGTCTGTACTTCGATCAGTTCGCGCAGTGTCGCACACATGTCTTCGCAGTCGAAATTCTGCGTGCTCATATGTTCGTGGATCGTAAACAGAAACAGCGCCATCAGGCTTTTACGGATCAGGGTCGGTGACAGATCCGGGTTCAACTCCCCCGAAAGCTGCGCTTCTTCGATCAGGTCGGTAATTGCCTTGATCAGGCCGCTGCGCTGCATCATGTCATGCACCGCCCCCTTGCGCGGCGCAAAGGTCAACTGGCGCATGATCACGTTCCAAAGTGTCGGATGAAGGCCGATCTGGGTAAAGCGGTATGACGCCACATGCATCAGCTTATCCACAAAGCACCATTCCGGGTCCATCGTATAAAGACCCTTTTCAATGGCTTCGGCCAGCTGTGTGGTCACACAGCTGATGATCAGTTCTTCCTTGGTCGAAAAGTGATGAAAAATCGTCCCTTCGGCGACCCCGGCCCGCTTGGCGATTTCGCGCGTCGATGCCTCCTCGAAATCACCGCTTTCAAGGATGCCCCGCGCCGCCTCAAGTATCTTCTGACGGGTTTCTTCACGTCTGGTTGCCCGAATGCTCATCGGGGCCCTCCAACTCATCAAGCAAACTCACTGAGTTCACTCAACTAATACGAAGTGCCCCGTCTGTCAATTCCTTGCGGGCTTTGTCCCGGCTCCCTACTGTCGTTGCGGACCGGCCGCGGACACTGTCGCAAGGGCCGCTTCAACGGCCCCGTCGCGCCGCCCTGCCATGTCGGGTTCGCTGGCGGCACAGCGCGCCAGAATATCTTTGGCCGGCTGATAAAGTCCGGTTTCAACCCCCATGACGCCAAGCACGGTTGAAAACAGATTGTCATGGGAAAACGCGCCATTTTGCGCCTGATCACCAAGGCACTCCTGCCCGACCGCGCGCGCGGTCTGATATCCATCGGACATCCACATCATCATCGGCACATGGGTCTGTTCATCCGGGGCCAGCATATAGGGCGCGCCATGCAGATAAAGCCCGCCCTCGCCAAGCGATTCGCCGTGATCGGACACATAAAGCAACACGGTGTTATAGCGATCCTCATAGGATTTAAGCTTCGCCACCAGTTCCGCCACCACATAATCGGTATAGCGGATCGTATTGTCATAGGTATTGATCAGCTCCCTGGCGCTGCAATTTTCAATATCGCTGCGCGGGCAGTCCGGCGCAAAGGCACGATGGGCCTCGGGATAACGTTTGTAATAGGTCGGCCCGTGGCTGCCCATCAGGTGAAAGGCAATAAGCTGATCGACCGGCTTATCTGCCACCTGCTGATCAAGGTTGCGCAACATCACCTCGTCATAACAGGTGCCAAGAACGCATTCTTCGGGAAACGCATCGGCTGAAATCTCGATGCTCGGAATGCGGTCACAGACCCCCTTGCAACCTTCGTCATTGTCCTTCCACAGGACCTTGACCCCGGCACGCTGCAACACATCCATCAGGCTTTCGCTATGGCGCGCGATTTCACCGTCATAATTGGCATGATCCATCGGCGAAAACATGCAGGGAACCGAAACCGCCGTCGCCGTGCCACAGGATTGCACATTCTGAAACGCCAGAAGCCCGTCAATCTGACTGGTAAAGGGCGATGTCGGGCGATCATACCCGTTGGCCGCCACACTTTGCGCCCGCGCGGTTTCCCCGATCATCAGAAACATCAATGTCGGCTTGGTCTTTCCCGGTGCGGCGACAAGTCGTGCATCCTCGCCGATCTTGCGAAACGGCATATCGGCATAAAGATAGCGCCGCTTGACCAGCTGGATCGTCCCGGTGATGAAATTTGACGGGATGATCTCCTTGCCCAGCACCTTGTTATTGCGCCCGACCGATGCATAATCCTTGAAATAAAGGCCGCCAATTCCGCCCAGCAACACCAGCGGCACAAGCATCATGACAATGCGCTGCCCGACCCCGCGCAACACTGTCGACGGATAGCGCACCGGCACGATCAAAAGAACACATACCGGCACAATACCGGTCGCCACAAACCACAACAGGGCCGACACACTGAAATAGGATGCCGCTTCAAGCTGGTTGGTTTCGATCACGTTTTCCATCATGCCGCGATCAAACACGATGCCGTATTTCATCATCCCGTAATGGGCAAGCGCACTTGTGACGATCAGGACCACGAAAAACGGCTTGAACAGATAGCGCCACGAAAACGGCGTAAACACCACAAGTGACGCCAAAATCAGCACAAACGGCGCACTGATCGCAAATCCGCGGTCATAGGCACCAAGCGCGCCCAGAATGTCATAGAAATGACCAAGCACTCTGGCATTGAGAACCAGCGTGAAAAAGACCGCCAGCACAACAAGAACAATACGATAATCAATCGGTGGAATTTTCGGCACGAACCGGGAACGGGGCATAAAGGCCTACCTGCTATCTGGGCACATCCACCCCGCAGCAGAAAGCGCACCTCAACAGATGCCCTGCGGGGCGATTGGTCCTTGACCAACCCCGCAACATTTAAAGCCCCAACCTGACAGCAACCTGAAAGATGTGCGCTGGCAATAACCGCCCCGGTCAGGCCGATGCACCAACCCGCATGCGGCGCACTTCACGAATGCCAAGATAGCTGTGAAACACCAGTGTCACGATCACCACCGATCCGCAAATCAGTGTCGTGTTGCTTGGTACTTCACCGATAAACAGCCACACCAGAAACGATCCGAAAATCGCCTCGTTCAGCATGATCAGGCCAACCTCGGCTGCCGGTATTTTGCGCGCCCCTGCCGAAATGAACAGAAACGATACCGGCAACACCCAAAAGCCCAGCATCGCCAGCCACAACCAGTCCATTCCGGTGACTGTGAACGGCTCCGCTGTTGGCAGCAAAATCACCGCCCCCAGAACAGCGCCCAGCAACATTGCCTTGATTTCATTGATTTCGGGCTTGGCCCCGATCACGTTGAAAAACCCGGCCATACAGGTCGCCGTCCCCAGCGCCAGAAGATCGCCAAGCGCATTCTTGCCGCCAAACCCGGCCCCGACAATCATGCCCAGTGCCGCCAGCACGACAAAGGATGCCACCCAGGTCCGCATCGGTTGTCCGCGCTTGAAAATGAACACCCCCATCACCCCGGCAATCAGCGGGGTTGCGGCAATGATCACCAGCGTATTGGCCGCATCGGTATTGCGCACCGACAAAATGAAAAAGATCGTCGTCCCGCAATAAAACAAGGCTGCCGGGATCTCGGCCCTGCCCGGTGTGACCGATTGCAAAACACCTTCACCGCGCCGCTGCCCTTTCCACAAGGCCAGCATCAGGGTCGCAACACTCAACAATGCCAGACGCCAGAATGACGCCGTCATGTCATCGACTTCAATCAGCCGGATCAACAGCGCATCCGGGCAAATCACCAGTACCCCGATCAGGGCAAGCCACCCGCCATGCAAATTTCCGATCTGGTCGCGCAATGCCATGAAATCCCCTTTGGCGAACTGGTTTCATTCCAAACATGTGCCCGGCATTTGCCACCGGCACCGGTTGTTGTGCATACAGTTTTGCGGTGCTTTGCCGCCCGGCACAATTTGATTTTTCTCAACTATCGGTGAAATGCGGCACCGCAGCAATGCCCAATCCCTGCCATCGACATAAATCCCCGATGACCGACGAACCAAAAGAAACTGTTTTGTTCGGCGGTCAGGATCGGTAAGTTTGCCTCAAACGAGGGTTCCGACCCTGTGCCACCACAGTCTGAAGGATGGAAATCATGGCTGGTAAAATCGACGCACGTCTTGCCGAACTTGGCATCACCCTGCCCAATGCCACCGCACCGGTTGCGAATTATGTGCCCTATGTCGTCTCGAACAATCTGGTTCACATTTCCGGTCAGATCACCATGGAAAATGGCGAACTGAAATTTGTCGGCAAACTCGGCAAGGATTATCAGGTCGAAGACGGCCAAAAGGCCGCCCGCCTGTGCGCGCTCAACCTGATTGCCCAGCTCAAGGCTGCGATCGGCGACCTTGATAAGGTCACCCGCGTTGTCAAACTCAATGCCTTTGTCAATTCCGCCCCGGAATTCACCGACCAGCCCAAAGTCGTCAATGGTGCGTCTGACACCATGGTCGAAATATTTGGCGATGTCGGCAAACATGCCCGCTCCGCTGTGGGCGTGGCATCGCTTCCGCTTGGCGTTGCGGTTGAAATTGACGGCATTTTCGAAGTCGCCTGATCAAATCGCCGATCACAATTTAAAAGCCGGGCAAATGCCCGGCTTTTTTGATTGCCCGGATTTTGATTGCCCGGATTTTGATTGCCTCGATAAAACCGCTTGACCTCAATCGCGGTTGAGGTCGGAAAACACCGCCTGTGGCCATCGCCAAATCTGTTCTCACAGGAAGGAATTTCAGATGCGTGTTTTCATTACCGGCGGAACCGGGCTGATCGGCTCGGCACTTGTTGACACCCTGATTTCCCATCAATACCGGGTCTTTGCCCTGGCCCGATCTGAAACCGCCTGCACCAGATTGCGCGCCATGGGGGCAGTTCCGATCCATGGCGATCTGACCGATCCCGCCCGCTGGTGTGCGGCCTTGCCGCCCGTTGATGCGGTCATTCATGCGGCCTGCGATTTTTCCGATGCCATGACCGATATCGACCGCACCCTGCTTGATCACCTGATCCCGGCGGTGCACGCCATGCCCGGACCTGTGCGCTTCATCTATACCGGCGGCAGCTGGTTGTTTGCGCAAACGCCGCCCGGACAGTCAATCGATGAAGGCAGCCCCTTTGATCCGCTGCCCGAATTTCAATGGATGTGTTCCGGCATTGATCGCGTGCTGGGCGATGAACGATTGCACGGCATCGTCATTCATCCGGGCTGTGTCTATGCCACCGGGCGGCACGGGCATTACGGGCTTCTTGGCCGTGATCTGAATACCGCACGTACCGATGGCCGCGTCACCCTGATTGGCGATGGCGATGTGACCCTTCCGATGGTTCATGCCGATGATCTGGCCGATCTTTATTGCCTGGCCCTTGGCAAAGCCACCCGCGGTTCAAGCTATTTCGGGGTTGCGATCAATGATCTGACCAACCGTGCGCTGGCCGGTCTGATCGCCCGCCATGTCGGCACGCCCGATTGCCAGATTGATGCGGTCACGGTGCAAACCGCCATCACGCGACTGGGCCGCTGGGCGGCGGGACTTGCCCGCCATCAATCCATAACCGCGACAAAGGCCGTAACCGATCTTGGCTGGAATCCGGCCCATTGCGATCTTGAAAATGATCTTCGCCGGATCGGCATGCAATTTCGGGATTAGCTTTCCGAACTGATCGCCTTTAATCCGACCACACCACCAATGATCATCAACAGGAAAACACCCTTAAGGGCGGTCATCGGCTCCTTGAAGAACACCAGGCCAATGATCGCGACGGCCGCCGTGCCAAGCCCCGACCACACCGCATAGGCCGTGCTGATCGGCAAAACCTTCAAGGTCAGCGCCAGCACCCAGAAGCTCAGCCCGTACATCACAAGCGTCAGGACCGAAAATTTCAGGTCGGTAAATCCGTTGGAAAATTTAAGCGACACGGTCCCGATCACTTCAAGACCGATCGCGCCCATCAAATAGACCCAGGCGAGCATGGCAAATATCCTGCACATAAAGGTGGTGGCAACAAACGCCCGCCCAAAATGCCCGATCCGCCCTTCCGGCGCAATCCCGCCCGCCACATGCCTGCTGTGACATGCCCGCTGCCACTTGCGCCGGAACCATCCCGAGCCACCGCAATGCCTGTCACCCTACCCTCGCAAGCACCACATCACGGCACCAAAACACCACGGCAACACAGCACCACCAGCTCCCCCCTGCTCCGACGCCCCGAACACCTCCCGCCCCCGATACGATGCCTCTTGCACCTTCCTGCCGCCTGCTGCCCGCATGATCAATCGGATGGCGGGTGGAATGCGTATAGCAAGACGATCTGTATCAAGACATTTGGCAAAACAATTGCGTATAGTCCGCCAAACGGGCACATTGCCCGACATCAAATGTATGGCTTTGGCCGCTGCATTTTGCCGTGAAGACAGGAAAGACCGATCATGATCGAAACCGATATTCTGATTGCTGGTGGCGGGATCGCCGGAATGAGTGCCGCCGCGCGGTTTGCGGCCGACGGACATCAGATCGTGATTGTTGATCCGGCCCCTGCCGATATTGGCGAAGGCACGGATTTGCGGACCACCGCCTTTCTTGAACCGGGCATCGAAACCCTGAAAAAGGCCGGTGTCTGGGATGCGATCAAACCGACCGGGGCTGAGCTTCGCGTCATGCGGATCGTCGATGCCGGCGGTTCCGAATGGCAACCGCGCGAAACCGCCGATTTTGACGGGGCCGAAACCAAACAGGGATTTTTTGGCTGGAACGTCTCGAACAAGGCGGCCCGCGTTGCCCTGATGGCCCGTCTGGCCGAACTTGAAAATGTCGATTTCCGGTTTTCGACCACGGTAACCGGCTTCAAAAGCACTGCGCGTTTTGGCGAAGTCACGCTGTCCGATGGTGAAACCGTCCGGGCCAAAGTCGTGATCGCCGCCGATGGCCGCAATTCCAGCTTGCGCGACATGGCCGGGATCAAACACAAACGCTGGGCCTATGATCAAAGCGCGCTGGTCTTTGTCGTCACCCATGACAAGCCGCATGACAATATCTCGACCGAAATCCACCGCACCGGCGGGCCGCTGACACTGGTGCCGATGCCTGATCTTGATGGCAAACCGTGCTCGTCCGTGGTCTGGATGACGCCTGCGGCCCGGGCCGATGAGCTTAATGCCATGAGTGACGATGCACTGTCCGCCGAAATCACCCATGACACCATGAACCTGTTTGGTCCGCTAAGCGTGGCATCCCCGCGTGCCGTCTGGCCGATGATCGCACAGATCCCCACCCGCCTGATTGCCGCCCGTCTTGCCCTGATCGCCGAGGCCGCCCACGTCGTGCCGCCGATTGGCGCACAAGGGCTGAATATGAGCCTGCATGACATCGAAACCCTGGCCGAACTGATGGCAAAGGCCAAGCTGCACGGCAAGGATATCGGCGAAACCCCGCTTCTGAAATCCTATGAACGCCGCCAGTTGCCCAAAACCGTAATGCGGGTCGGCGGTATCGATATCCTGAACCGCGCATCGATGCTTGAACCCAAACCGTTGCGCGACCTGCGTCTGGCTGGCCTGTCGGCAATCAACCGCATCAGCCCGCTTCGCAAACTGGCAATCAAGGTCGGGGTCGGCAAATAGCCCGCCACATCTTCGCGGTTATCGCGCTTATCACGGATATCACGACGCCAGTGACGCAAAGGCCACCTTCGGGCGGCCTTTTTGCATTCAGCTTTGATGCAGGATCAATTCCGCCATGAAACCGTCCGTCTTGCCCGGACGCGGCGAATAAAGGTTCAGCTCGGACCGTGTATTGCGGACAATCGCATCAACGATCGCAAGTCCAAGCCCCGCCCCGTCCCCGCTGTTATGGGATCGTTTGAACCGGGTTTTAAGATCATCAAGATTGCCCGCCGCGATCGCCGGTCCGCCATTGGCCACCCGGATGATGTGGCGATCTGTGACCGTAATCTCGACCGGCTGGTCCTTTGCCCCGTGTCTGAGGGCATTTTCAATCAGATTGCGCAAACAGATGGCAAAGGCATCGTGGTCGATATTGGCCTCGAGCGTTGCCACCGCATCGCTGTCATAGACGATATCACTACCATCAATTCCCGCACGCATCAGATCATCAATCACCAGCAAAAGCGTCGATCCAAGCTTCTGATCATGCCCGGTCGGGCTAAACCCGCCGCCCGCTTCGGCGCGCGCCAGCTGCAAAAGCTTTTCGGCCAGCCGCGACAACCGTTTAAGCGATGCCTCGGTCTGAAGGGCGCGCTTGCGGCTTTCATGCCCTTCGGGCAGTTCAAGCACAAGCCGCTGGGTCTGTGCCAGGGCTGCGGCAATCGGGGTGCGCAATTCATGGGCGCTGTTGGCGGTAAAGCTGCGCTCGACATTCAGCGCCGCCTCAAGCTTGCCCATCAGGCTGTTGACCGCCGATACGATGGTGGTGATTTCTTCGGGGGCTTCTTCCTGTTCAATCGGCGTCAGGTTGCCTTCACCGCGCGCCTCGATCTCGTCGCGCACCCGCTGCACCGGCACAAGCCCCTGACGCACGCCAAGGATGATCCCGATAATCACCGTCGGGATCAGAAGCGCAATCGGCAAAAACTGTGCCGCCACACTTTCAAGGATTGCTTCGTGGCGATGCTCAAGCGGCTCTGCCACCTGCATGTAAAGCTGCCCGTCGCCACTGCGGGCGGTGTAAATCCGGAAATCGTCATCCTGATAAAATCCGACCGCCACCGGGGCGGCAAACGGTGCGGCCATGGCATTATGCGACCGCAACAACACATCCCCGTTGGCGGCCCGCAACTGATAAAGCAGGTAATCGGCGACATTTTCCTCGTCCCCGTCATTATCGGTGCTTGCCACTTGATCGGCCGGGGTTGGCATCACCACCATGGATGATCCGTCCCAATGGGCATCGAAATAAAACCGCATAAGGGTCGAACCCCGCCGGGCTGTTTCAACAAGCCCGGTATCGGCGGCCTCTTCAAGTTCGTGATACATGCTATAGGCCGCAAGAACCGACCCCGCGATCCAGCACAGCGCGACAATGATCGTCAGCCGCTTGGTCAGGATGAATTGCAGGCTGTTTTGCTGCTTGATTTTCATCATGCCGGCCCCGCCCTATACCCGATAACCCACACCGCGCACGGTCTTGATCACATCGCGCCCAAGCTTGCGGCGCACCCGGCTGACATAGACCTCAACCGTATTGCTTTCAATTTCCGCCCCGAATTCATAAAGCGCTTCTTCAAGCTGGCGTTTTGACAATGTCTGACCGGGGCGGCGCACCATCTGGTCAAGCAACGCCCATTCGCGCGATGTCAGATCGGTCTGCACCCCGTCCACCAGAACGGTCCGCCCGGCAAGGTCAACCTCGACCCCGCCATCAAGGGTGACAAACGGATTGGGATTGCCGCTATAACGCCGCGCAACCGCGGCCAGACGGGCCGATAATTCATTCAGATCAAACGGCTTGACCAGATAATCATCCGCCCCGGCATTCAGCCCGGCAATCCGGTCGGAAATCTGATCCTGGGCGGTCAGAATGATACACGGAATGGCCGATCCGCGCCGCCTGAGCCCGCGCAAAAGATCAAGCCCGCTGCCATCTGGCAAATTAAGGTCAAGCAACAGCACATCATAATTGGTGGTGCGCATCATGATCTCGGCATCGGTGACATTTTCGCTGTGATCCACCGCCTCGCCACTGGCCAGCAAATGATCGCGCACTGCCTCGCCCAGCATGATCTCGTCTTCGACCAGAAGAATTCGCAACGATTTTCCATCCACGATATCTGCACCAGACCGTTATTGAACCAAACCGTCTGGCTATGCCCCTGTCCTGACAGCAACCTGAACAACGCAAAGCGCGCCTTCAGTTGGCTGTCAGGAAACACCGTCATTCTTGTTCCTGTTCGGCGCATCGTTGACACGGCACATCCCGGAAATGTCCGTCACATCGCCTGCGTCCGCCGGAATTCCTGCATCGTTCCCTCTGCCGGATCCGCATCCAACAGTTATGAAGGATTATGCCCATGAAAAGAACTGTTTTCCCAACCGCCCTTTTTGCCGTTGCCATCACGGCCCTTCTGGCCGGGGCGGTCGCGTCGCTTTCCTCGACCGCGGCCTTTGCCGACGAGGATTACTGCAAGGTTCCGAAATCGGAATGGAAAACCACCGATGAACTCAAGGCCAAGCTGACCGCCGAAGGCTGGGACGTCCGCAAGATCAAGGAAGACGAAGGCTGCTTTGAAGTTTACGCCATCGACAGCGACGGCAAGAAAATCGAAGCCTATTTCGATCCGGCATCTTTCGTGATCGTCAAACAGGATGGCGAAGACGACTGATCCCCAAAGTCAGTTGTTGCCATATCCGGGTGTTTCTGGCGGCGCCAATAGTCCCCCGCGTCGCCGGAAACACTTTCTGTCTGCCTGAAAGGAACCATCATGTCGATCAAGGTCTGGGATCCGTTCATCCGCCTGTTTCACTGGGGATTGGCAACAAGCTTCCTGATCGCCTGGATCACGGCCGATGAATGGCACGCCCTTCATCACTGGGCCGGTTATGCTGCCGGGTGTCTGATTGCGCTACGTCTGGTCTGGGGGTTGGTCGGTACGCACTATGCCCGCTTTGCCCAGTTCATCAAGGGTCCGGCAACCACACTTGGCTATCTTGGCGATATCGCGCGCGGTCGTGAACACCGCTATATCGGCCATAATCCGGCCGGGGCGGCCATGATCATCGCCCTGCTGCTTGCCATGGGTGGCTGTGCCTTTACCGGCTGGCTTTATACCACCGATGCCTTCTGGGGCTCTGACGCTGTCGAACATATTCACGAATTTCTGGCCAACGGCCTGCTTGCGCTTGTGCTGTTGCATATCGGCGGTGTGCTGCTGGCAAGCCTGCGCCATCACGAAAACCTGATCCGCGCCATGATTACCGGGCGCAAACGTCGCCCGATGTCTGACGATATCGCCTGAATTCGATCTTTCCCTCATACTGCAAACTTGCGGCGGCCGGTCCTCAACCCCTTCTGGCTGCCGCTTTTTTTTGGGGGGATTTTTGGGAAAAGTCAAAACGATCGGAAGATCACCCGATGGCCCGTGCCGGATTACCGACAACCGTGGTGCCCGGCGCAACATCGCGGGTCACCACCGATCCGGCGCCGACAATCGCATCATTGCCGATGGTAATGCCCGGCAAAATGATTGCCCCGCCACCGATCCAGACATTTTCCCCGATCGTCACCGGCTTTCCGACTTCAAGATGTTCCTTGCGCAATTGCGGATCACGATGATGGTCCGCACAGTAAATCTGCACATTGGGGCCCAGCATCGAATGATCGCCGATATGGACCGGTGCGGTATCAAGGATCACGCAACCGACATTCAAAAACACATCCCGCCCGAGATGGATATTGATGCCATAGGCACAATGAAACCGTGCTTCGATCCGCACATCATCGGCACAGGTGGCAAACAGGGCGCGCAAGGACGGCCCGATATTGCCGCGTTCTGCCGGGGACAGAACGCTATGCTCGTGACAGGCTTCAAGCGCACGGCGGCGCAGGGCCGAAAGCTCCGGATCAAGGCAGCTATACCATTCCCCTGCCTGCATTTTCTCAAATTCGGTTTTGGACATTTCCGGTCGCACTTTGTTGGTTCTATCGGGCGGTTTGTCTTTGGACTGCCGTCTCTGGACTGCCAATCTCCGGGCGTCATGTATCTGGTGCAGACAAACAAGCCTACGCCCCGCACGCGCAATGTGCAATCGCCCAACCGAGGATCTCAGGACGTATAATCGGGCGCAAACAGATCAAGATCAAGCGACGGCCTGACACCGATATCACGGCGATGGCGGCTCAGAAACGTGCTTGCCGCCTCCCGCCCGAGATCGCGTAACATGGTCATAAAGCTCCATTCCGCATTGAGTTTCGAGGAATGATCAAGATCGAGCATATCTTCACTGGCAATACAATGCATCCGCATTGCCCCCCATTTGGCGGCTTCGCACATATGTTCGGGCGCATCCTTGCGCAGGATCGAAATCATCCGCAGCTCTTTCATCAGGCTGCTGTTAAATGAAACCTCATTAAGCCGGTTGGCAATTTCACGTGACGTTTTGGGCACCCCCGGCCGCCTGACCGGATTGATCTGCACCAGAACCGTGTCATCGGACCCGCATTCGAGCACCAGCGGACCAAGGCTCGGATTGCCGGTATAACCGCCATCCCAATAAGGTACGCCATCAATCTCGACCGCCTTGTAGATCGTTGGCAAACAGGCCGATGCCAGCAACACATCAACCGTGATATCGGGATTGCGAAATACCCGCCCCTGCCCGGTTTCAACATTGGTTGCGGTGATAAACAGCTTGGCCGGGCTACTGTTCAACGCCTTGAAATCCACGACTTCTGTCAGGATCGCCGCCAGCGGATTGTCGCCAGTTGGATTAAGGTCATAGGGCGAAAACATCTTGGCACTCATATCCAGCCACATATAGGCCAGCGAGTTTTCAAGCGACCAGTTGCCAAACAGAATATCAATCGGGCTGCGTTGCAGCGGGCTGAACCGCGCGGCTTCGGACACCGCACGCCAGAAGGTTTCAAGATCGGCCCGCGCCCCGTCATACCCGCCCTTGGCAAACCCCGATGTCACCACAGCCGCATTCATCGCCCCCGCCGACGTCCCCGAAATCGCCTCGATGCTCAGTTCCTCATCCTCAAGCAACCGGTCCAGAACGCCCCATGTAAACGCCCCGTGCGACCCGCCCCCCTGAAGGGCCAGACTGATATTCTTGCGCGGCTTTTTGCCCGCACTGGCACCCGCACTGGCACTCGCACCGGCACCCCGACCAGCCCCCGGACCAGCCCCGGAATCCGTGCGCGCATTACCCCCGGCATCAGCTCCGTCATCAGCCCCGTTTTCGGTTCCCGTATCCGTCCCCGTATCCGCGCCCTTCGCACTCATACCGCCTCCTGCCTGACATCACACAACCCGCAATCATGATATGTCGCAGCCGGCACAAATTGCCAGTTTGGAAAACCACCCCCGTTTCCGGCCCGGCAACCGCATCAGACAATCAATTTGCCATCCGCATCAAAAAACGGATACGGACCGTCATAGCCATCGATATAGGCCAGATGCGTCAACAAGCAGCCCTGTTCCTGATCCCAGACATGCAAATGCATTGCCGGGGGTTCCATGACGAATGCCGATGGCCCGGCCGGATCAAGATCAAGTGCAACCTGATGGGCAACCGACGGCCCGATAATAAGCGGCACACCGGCCCAAAGCGTATGGATCGGGCGATGCACATGCCCGCAAATAATCGCTTTGATGCGGTCCTTGTGCGCCGCAATGATCCGGCCAAGCCGTGCTGCCCCGTCGCCAAGATTCTGAACATCCATATGCGTGATGCCAACCCGGATCGGCGGGTGATGCATAAACAGCAAACAGGGCTTTTCCGTTTCCCCTGACAGGGTTTCCTCAAGCCAGTCCAGCGTCTCGGGCGCAAGCTTGCCTTCCGGGCGTCCTTCATCCAGCGTATCAATACCGATCATCCGGATCGGATACCCCTCGATCGTGTAATTCACAAAACTCTGGTCGGCATCAATCGGGGTTGCATCCGGAAATGCCTGGCGCAACGGCATACGCTGGTCATGATTGCCCGGCACCATGAAATATGGCACCTCAAGCCCGCTCAGGATTTCCGCAACAAGCGCATATTCCGCATCAATGCCCAGATCACCGATATCGCCACTAAACAGGACGACATCAGGACGCGGCACCATGGTGTTGACGCGCTCTACCGCCTTTTCAAGCGCAGCTGCCGTATCAACCTTGCGATAGGCAAGGCGTCGACCCGCACCGATATGCAGGTCGGTCAATTGTGCAATTATCATGCTTTTTGATCTTTCTTTTTGTCTTGTGCCAATGCCGTCACATCGTCTGTGCGGCGTTTCGGGCATCCGGATACCGGCCAAAAACTGTCAGACGTTCGGGATTGAAACGGCAATGAATGTCATCCCCGATCGCAATCTGAAAATCGGGATCAACATCAAGGGTGATGGCACTTTCCCCGATCCCCGAAACCGTCAGGCGCGACTTTTCACCAAGATATGAAATGGCCTCGACCCGACCGCGCATCTGCCCCTGATCCGGCGTACAGATCGCAAGCCCGTCGGCACGAAAATACACATCTGCCACACCCTGCCCGGCATTGCCGTCATGATGCCCGTTCGGACCACCTGCCACGGCATGACCGATCTGCTCCAGACCGATTTTGATATCGCCAAGAACAAGGCTGTTCTGTTCGATCCGCCCGTCAAGCCGGTTACTGGCCCCGACGAAATCGGCAACAAACGGTGATCGCGGTGCGCGGTAGATTTCACGCGGTGTGCCGATCTGGGCAATTGCACCCTTTTGCATGACAACAATCCGGTCGCCCAGCGCCATCGCCTCTTCCTGGTCATGGGTGACATAGATCGCCGTGATGCCAAGCTTGCGCAACAGGCTGTTGATCTCTGTTCGCAACGTGACCCGCAATTTGGCATCAAGTGCCGTCAACGGTTCATCCAACAGCAAAACCCGCGGACGCAGGGCAATCGCACGCGCAAGCGCCACGCGCTGGCGCTGCCCGCCCGAAAGCTGATCTATCCGGCGGTCGGCCAGCATATCGATATGCATCATTTCAAGCATCGCGCGCACCCGCTCATCACGTTCGCGGCGTTCGACTTTCTGCACCTTAAGCCCATAGGCGACATTTTCCGCCACCGTCATGTTCGGAAACAGGGCATAGGATTGAAACACCATTCCGACCCGGCGTTTTTCAATCGACTGGCTGGTCACATCATCCGCGCCAAAGGTGATTTTTCCACCGGCATCCGGAAATTCCAGACCGGCAATCAGCCGCAGGATCGTTGTCTTGCCACAGCCCGACGGGCCAAGCAGAACAAGGGTTTCACCGCCATTGATCGTCAAATCAAACGGCAAAAGCGCGCGTGTCCCGTCGGGAAAGGTCTTGGTGCACCCGGCAAGCTCGATGCGGGTACCGCCCGGTTTTTCAGTCTGAACAGTCTGGCTGCCCGGTTGCGCCATCGCGGTCGCGTTCATTATTCGTCCTCCGCCGGTTGCGACGCTGCCCGACGCTTTTTGCCCGGATTGGCAAGCATCTGCATTGCGATCAGCAACGGCATGATCAATACAAAGAAAATAAGGGTATAGGCGCTGCCGATCTCGAGCCGCATCGACGCATAGGAATCTGCAAGCCCGACCGGCAATGTCTTGGTCAGCGGCGTATGCAGCATCCAGGTCAGATTGAATTCCCCGATCGAAAGTGTCACCACCATCAATGCGCCGGCAAGAATGCCCGGCATGGCATTTGGCACAATCACATGCAGAAACCGGTGCCAGAACCCCGCACCAAGGCTTGCAGCACCTTCTTCAAGGGTTTTCATATCCATCGCCGACATAACAGCCGCGACCGAGCGCACCATAAACGGCATGGTAAACAGAACATGCCCGATCAGGATAAAGACCCAGCTGCTTCTGAAACTGCCAAACCCGCCATAGGTAATCAGCAAGGCAAGCGCCAATGCCAGCCCCGGAATGGCCACCGGCAGGGTCAGGATTTCCTCAAACATCCGTGTCAGTCTGTTCGGACGCCGGACCAACACATAGGCCAATGGCACCCCGGCAAGGGTCGTCACTACAAGACACGCGACCGCAAGCCACAAGGACAACAGAATGCTTTGCGCATAAAGCTCCCAGACCTCGAATATCCAGCGCAATGTCAGTCCCGATGAAAGCCCCTTGAAAACATTGACTGTCACCCCGGCCAGTGCCGACATCACAATCGGCACAACGATAAACAGGCACAGCAAAACCGTCAGGCCAAGCTGCGCATAAAACGGCCAGCCGCGTCTCATGCGCCCCCCCGTGCCGCCAGATCGGCCTTTTCACCAACAAGGAACCGCACAGCACTCAGACACAGCCAGGTGATCAAACCAAGCGCGATGCTCAGTGCGGCTGCAACCGCGATATTGGCGTTTCGGGTAAATTCGGTATAGATCACCATCGGCAGAACATCGATATCAGTTGCCAGCGTAAAGGCCGTGCCAAAGGCCCCCATCGCGGTCGCAAAACAGATCGCCCCCGATGAAATAAGGCCGGGCATCAATCCCGGAAGGATCACATCACGCACCACCCGCCATCGTGGTGCGCCAAGCGATCGCGCCGCTTCTTCAAGCTGCGGATCAAGCTTTTCGGCCGATGCCATAACCGCAAGGATCACCCGCGGAATGGAAAAATAAAGATACCCGATAAACAGCCCGGCAATTTCATAGGCAAAAACGATCTTCTCGCCGATCAACGCATTGCTGATGCTGCCCACAGCCCCCTGCCGCCCGGCCAGCATGATCACCATGAAACCGACAACTGTCCCCGGAAAAGATAATGGCAGGGTCAGCAACCCGATCAGAACACTGCGCCCCGAAAACCGGTTACGCACCAGAAACATGCCGACAATCCCGCACAATATCAGGGCAACAACCGTCACACCTGCCGACATCAAAAGCGTCTGGACCAAACTTTCAAAATACCGCGCATTGGTCAGGATCACCAAATAGGTCGCCCAGCCGTCCGGGCCGTTGGCGACTTCGGCTGCTACCAGAACCAGCGGGATCAGAAAGAACGCCGCAACAATCGCAACACCGGGCGCCATCAACGCCATAAAGGTCGCCGGACTGGCCATCGCCGAACGCGACATTCCGAAATATCTGGAAAAAGAAGGGCGCGAACGCCCTTCCCCAAGGTTTTGCAAAGCCACCTTAACGTACCTCGGACAGGTAACGCTCGGCGAAACCGCCCTGTGCGGTTGCCATTTTCGCATAATCAACCGGCGTGGAGCGGGCATATTCCGTGGCCGGAAGGAACTTGGAGGCGGCCTCTTCGGACATTGCACTTGCAATCACCGGACGCAGATAGGCATTCGCCCAATGGGCCTGACCTTTGTCAGACATCACATAATCAAGGATCTTCTTGCCATTCTCGGCATGCGGGCTGTTTTTAACCAGGCTCATCACATAGGGAACCGCAACCGTTCCTTCGGTCGGGATGACGAATTCAACATTCGCGCCGTCTTTGTATTTCGCACGATAGGCATTGAAATCGTAATCGATCAGGATCGGAATTTCCCCCGACAGAACACGCGCATAGGCGGTCTGTTTGGGCACAATCGGATCATTTTCCTTCAGCTTCTTGAAGAACTCGATGCCCGGCGTGAAATCATCAAGCGACCCGCCCATTGCACGGTTGATCGCAACCGCACCGGCATAACCGACAAACGCGCTCGACGGATCAAGATAGCCGACCATACCCTTGTATTCCGGCTTCAACAGATCAGACCAGCTTTGCGGAACCGCCGCACCTTCAAGGGCGTCTGCATTGACAAACAGGCCAATCGTGCCCGAATGAATGGCAAACCAGCTGCCATTCGGGTCTTTCAGACCATCAGGGATGGCATCGAAATTGACCGGCTTATAGGCATCGACAACATCGGCTTCCTTGGCCTTGATCCCGAACGAAACCCCGTAATAGGCAACGTCGGCAACCGGGTTTTCTTTTTCTGCCAAAAGCTGCGACAGGGTCTGACCCGAATTTTTGTTATCCTGGGGAACGTCAATGCCAAGATCTTTGGAAAAGTTCTTAAGCTGCCCGCCCCAATCTGCCCATTCCGGCGGGCAGTTATAACAAATGGCTACATCTTCCGCGAATGCCGGCTGTGCCGCAGCAACAGCCAAACCAACGCCCAGTACAAGTTGTTTGAAACGCACTTTTGATCTCCCTATAATCGGGGTGATGACGGATGCCGGGCGGGCCCGATTGACTCACCCGTGCTAAGTTGATGGGGCAGGATCAAACTTTGCGGGTTTGTCTGCCCCCTTATCAGGCCACGCAGGAATGCAAGCGCCTGCTGGCCCATCTCCTGGGTGGGTTGAACGGCCGAACACAGTTTCGGTGAAATCAGCCCACCCACCGCAATTCCATCAATTCCGCCCACAGATACATCGCCCGGAACACTCAAACCGTGTTCACGGCATGCACTCATCGCGGCAATTGCCAGCATGTCGGTGGAACAAACCAGACCGGTCACCGCATCGGGGCCGGTCAGAAAACTTTTCAACGGTGCAAACAGCTCTGTTTCACCAAATCCGACCTGACACAGGCGCGCTGCCCCCAGTCCGGCATCGGACAATGCCTTGCCAAATCCTTCGAAACGCTGCTTGGAACGGTCGGAACTTTCAAACCGGCCCGCCACCATCGCAAGGGATCGGTGACCCTTGGCAATCATTGCCTGCGTCATGTCATAGGCCGATCTGGCATTATCGACACTGATCGATGCGACATCCTTGCGGGCGGGCTGATTGAACAACAAAACAAACGGAATATTTTCCGCCTTCAACAGATCGATCACCGGATTGTCATCCGCATTGGCAAGGGTCAGGATCAGACCATCCACCCGGTTATTGAGCAACGTCGACACAGCACCCAACTCGCGTTGCGGGTCATAATTCGATGATGTCAGCAAAACCGTCAGGCCGTCTTCATGCGCGGCCTGCTCGATCCCCTGGACCGAGGTCGCAAAAACCGGGTTGGCCATCGTCGGCACCAGAACCCCGACAGATCGGGTTTGCGCCATCTTCAGGCGACGGCCATTGATGTTCGGACGATAGTTCAGATAACGCATGGCGGCACGGACACGTTCAACCGTCTCCGTCGGCACTTCATCGGGGCTGTTGATCACCCGTGAAACGGTTGCAATCGACACACCGGCCTTGCTTGCAACGTCGCGCATGGTTGATTTCGACGTCATCACTCACTCTCCTCTGACGGCCAACACCATAGCCGACAAAAAAGACAGTTCGATAACGTCCGCGTTTCAGTTTTATGAACATTTGAAACGTTTACAATGGCAGTTTTCCGCCATTTATTTTATTATTAAACCGCAACAAAACCGACACCCGCCCGCCCCGCTGCGCGAAAATTCAAATCACCTCGGGCCCCGGAATGCGGATTACCGAACCCAACTGTCCTGACGATCCGGTCTGGCAAAGACGCACATGGCTTAATCTATTCCCTTTGCTCGGCCCGGGCTTCTCCACAGGACATCCACTTTACCGACCGAGCCTCTTCTGATACGGCCCCGCACCTGTAAAAACCCAACCCATTCTGCTGCCATCGGCAATCTTTGTTCACGTCGCCATCGCGGCCGCCTGTTTCTGCGCCCGCGCCTCAACATACGCCAACTCGCCTGCATGTTGCGCAAGCCCCGCACAGGCATCCGTCCATGCCGGGTCACCACCATAAAGCGCGGATCGCAGATAGGCCCATGTCATGCGCTGGGTGATGGCAAGGCGGTCCGGGTCTTCGTCGTCGGTTTCCTTGGCATCATATCCGGCAATGCCGCCCAGCCCGTGTTTGCCGCCGATCAGGGTCAGCAAGAACTCCCCGCCCGGCGCATGATGAAACGGATCGGTGTGCCAGGCCGCCCCGCGCGTGGTCAGGTTCGGATTGATATCCTGATCGCCCGCCACCACCAGCGTTCTGGTCGTCATATGCGAAAAATCGGGATTAAGCGCGGTATAGTTCCGGCGCGCATGATCGCTCAGGCTGTCGCCCCCCAGGCCCGGTGCCGCCAAAAGAACCCCGGCCTTGATCCGTGGTTCGATCAGATTGACATCCTGTGCATCCGGGTCGGCACTGTCGCTCAGCCGTGCGCCCAGCAACATGCCCACCGTCTGCCCGCCCAGTGAATGACCGATCGCCGCCACCCGATCATGGTCCAGTCGCCCGTCCAGAATAGGGCTGGCGCGTTCGATATCATCAAGATGATCGAGAATGGTTTTGAAATCCTCGACCCGCGATCGCCAAAAGAACGGCGCACCGGGCGCGTCCGCGCCAAACCCGGCGACTTTGGAATTACCATGGGTCGGCTGGATCACGACAAAGCCGTGCTCGGCATAGAAATTGGCAAGCGGCCCATAGCCATCCTTGGACGGGATATAAAGCGACGGACCATGCCCGTGCGACAGCAGGATAATCGGCAAATCCCGCCCCTGCGCCGGGGCTGTCACCCGCATTTCGATCGGCTTGGGCCGCCCGGGTGCGGTCAGGATCACCGGACATACCGAAATGGTCGAAACAGCTTCATTGACCGGAATGTGGCGGGCCTTATCAATCAGGTTATTCATCGCTGAGATCCTTTTCCGATTGGCGAAACCGGATGTTTCACCTATATATCCCGAAACGGAACGTTGATCCGATAAGCTGTGACCCGTAAGCGGGCTCATAAATGGATCAATGTTCCGCTTATGCGAATGCAAATATGGAACGTTGTTCCGTTTATCAAGCGCAAAATTTGACGCAAGGATTCCGTCCGCGCGTCAAAACCCGATTTTGCTATTGGAAAACAATGAGATGACCGACGATACTGCCGTCGAAAAAAAAAGCATCCGCGCCGATGCCCTGCGCAATGAGGACGCGCTTCTTGAAGCCGCCAAGGAGATTTTTGCGACCTCGGGGGTGGATGCGCCGGTGCGTGAAATCGCCGCCAGGGCCGGTGTTGGTGTCGGCACGCTTTATCGTCGTTTTCCCAAACGCAGCGACCTTGTGGTTGGCGTTTACAAGCGCGAAGTCGATGCCTGCGTCAAAGCCGCGGCCGACTTCACCAGCCATTATGGTCCGGGTGATGCCCTGACCCACTGGCTGAAACGCTATTGCCAGTTCATCGTCACCAAAAAGGGATTGGCCGCCGCCCTCTATTCCGGCGATCCGGCCTTTGATGCCCTACCCGCCTATTTCCGCGCCAATTTCGAACCGACCCTGCAATCCCTTCTGCAATCAGCAGCTAAGGCCGGCGAAATCCGCGGCGATATTGACGCCTTTGACTTGCTCCGCGCCATCGGCAACCTCGCATCCGTCGGCGGCACCGAAGGTGCTGAACACACGCATCGCATGCTCGAACTGATGATTGACGGCCTGCGCTTCGGAGCGGCGAAGCACTAGAACCAGATCGCCAGCCGCACATTGCATTACCCCTTTGCCCAAATCCGGGGATGTCAGTTCGCGGACAACCGGCCCTCGCAAGATGCTGGCAGCGAAGCAAAGCTATTTGGAACGCCCTGCGCCCAAGATCACCCTTTACCGGATGCCCCGCGCAGCAATTCATCCATCAAGGGGCCAATTTTTTCTTCTGTTGACGCCCATTTTGAAGCATTGAGCCCGCCGCCACCGAACAGGCCGTTCGGCAGCTTGTAGAACACCTGACCAATCAACTCGTTCTGTTCAAACAGGCGAATGTCAGCTTGGCTTAGAAACGTTGTAAAATCCCACTTTCGATACGCGACATATGTCAGCCTGTATGCGCAATCATCAGGTACATCTTGATAGATCTTCGGTCTGTAGCCGTGCGAGGTGATGCTATTTGCTATGACAGAAAGTATTTCGGGCTCTGTCACGCTAGGGTTGTCCTCAATGCATATCACCGTACCCGGCTCCATTCCGCCGGAAACGGGCATCACGTTCTGGGTAACGCTACAACCTGCCAGGGCCGGTATCACGCTTGCCGCCATAAGCACTCTTCTCATAAATCTCCCTTTCACACGACCTACCGGACCTCAATACCACTCCAACGCCGCTGGCAGATCAAGGCCTGCGGCCTGTTCGCGGACCTGATGCAGGAACAGGCTGGCAATCGGCGACAGGCTTTTGCTTTTGCGGGTGATGATACCGATATGGCGCTGGCGGACCGGGGCGGACAGCGGCACGAAGACAAGCCCCTTGTCGCGCGTCATGTCCGATACCCGGGCGGCCAGTTCCGGCAGCACCGTGATCCCCACCCCCTGGGCCACCATGGCGGCCAGCGTTAGGGTATTGGATGTTTCGACCGTCGGGCGCGGCAGGGTGATCGGCATGGCCGAAGCACCGTCGCCCGCACCTGCGCGTGCTGCGGATGTCGCGGCTTTTTCTGTGCGCTGGCCGGTCAGTTTATTCTGTGCGCGCGCCAGTTTTTCGGCCTGTTTCATCACCCCTTTGGCCGCCGCGATGCCAAGCCTTGCGGCATCTTCGATGGCCGGACTTGTGAAATCCGATCCGCTATATTGCGGCGCCTTTGCCGTGCCCTCCCCCCGGGGCTCGCCGCTGACCCCGGCCATCATTGCCGATGTCCCGGATTCCGGGCCGAGCCCGACAAAGGGCTGATCGGAAAGCTCGGCCCAGGTCACGAACGGGTGTTTGGCAAAGGCATGATCGGTCCGGCACAGTACTCCGAACCGGTCGGAAAACAGCGGGCGGAACGCGATATCGGGCAGTGCTTCCCACTCCCCGGCGATGCCGAAATCGGCCTCGTTCGCCGCCACGGCTGCATGGACCTCCCCGGCATTCATTTCATCAAGGCGCAATCGCGCATCGGGATGATCGACCACAAAGCGCGAAATCACGGCGGGCAATATCCGGGTCAAAACCGACGGGGCCGCGGCAATGGTGATTTTCCCGCCAATCCCCTTGGACAGCGCATCAAGATCGCCAAGGGCTTCTTCAAAATCACCAATCAGGCGCTTGGCCACCGGCAAAAACCGCTCCCCCGTATCGGTCAGGGTGACTTGCCGTGTCGTGCGATCAAAAAGCGCTGCCCCCGTCACATCCTCGAACTGGCGGATGGTGGTGGTCAGGCTGGGCGGGGTGACGCCAAGCACGGCGGCCGCCGCCGTAAAGGACCCGTGATCGGCCACCGCCACAAAGGACCGCATATGGCGCATATTAAGCGATGAAAACATCAAAACTCCCCCTTTTTTCAGCCATTTATGACCCAGTGATACCGGCCATCACAGCCCGATCAAATCACCGACAACATCAGTACAGTTTCAGCAATGCTTCTGCATTCTTTCCAACGGCTTCAGCACAGCTTGGGAACGGCTTCCGAGCGGCTTCAACATGATCCCAACACGACATCTGCATCCGCACACCGCCGACACGGCTACCGACAGTTGCAACCCGACTGCTGCACGGCTTTTGCACGACCATGCACGACTTCCACCTGGCTATTGCACCGCTTCTGCACGACTTCTGCCCGGCGATTGCACCGCTTCTGCAAGGCTCCGGAAGACCTTCGGCTCACGCCCTTCCGCCCATGCCCTCGGCACAGAAACCATGCCCAAAACACCCAAATCCCCAGTCCGCATGCCAGCCGGACGACCAAAGGCCGCCTGTACTGAGCTCCAGCGCGCTGGGCTAGGCTGGGCTGGGTCGGGCCGGGTCGCACCGAAACGGACCAACTCAGAGCCAACCAGCCCAAACCAAACTTGCCCGAACTGAACCGAACCAAACATGCCCTGCCCAGGCCAGTCCGGACCAAACACCATCAGGCCAGACACCATCAAACCAGCCCCCCGTTGCCAGGACGGGTTCACGCCAGAACAGCTCAAACCGCCGCGGCTCAACCAAACAGCACCACGCGCTGTAAACTTTTCTTTACACCGGCACTTTTTGGCGGCTGCGCATCCACACCCTTTGATCGATGCCCGATGCCAATTTCCCGGCCTGAAAACAAATCCTCATACAAATAAAAGGCTGCGTTGGCTAAAAACGGCCGCCGTTTTCCCGACAAGGGCGCCCGAATTCCAGAATTCTGTCAGGAGGTGTCAGCAAGTCGGTCTTTGCAGCATGGTTTTCCAGTCGGGATTATTAGGCAAAAACTAATAATCATTCGGAATTTTCAATTTGTCCAATTAATCCTGATCAGGTCAAATAGGGAAAATTGCCATGACATCGATCCCGCCCCGGTGCCAGATCCGCCATGAAATCCGATATCAAGTCCGGTATCAGACTTGCTATCGGAACTGGCATCAAACCCGGAACCAAACCGGCATCCAGCCGGGGGATTGCAGACAGAGAGATCACCATGCCCGCCGCGACCGCCGCCAAAAGCGTTATTGCCAAATTGCCCCGCCTGACCCCGGACCGGTCGCTGGACAGTTTGACGCTAAGTTTCCTCAAAACCCTTGAAACTGAAGGAAAATTTAGCGGCGAGATCCATGCCGATTTCCCCACCCGCCTGATCCATGCGACGGACAACAGCGTCTATCAGGTGATGCCGCGTGCAGTGTTGCAGCCGCGTACCCGCGATGACATCAATATCGTCATGGAAATGGCTGGTCGCGAAAAATTCAGCGAGGTCAAAATCACCCCGCGCGGCGGCGGGACCGGCACCAACGGGCAGTCGCTGAACAACACCATCATTCTCGATACTTCCAAGCATCTCAATAACATACTGGGTTTTGATGCGGAAAAGGGACTGGTTCACGTTGAACCGGGCGTGGTCCTTGATCAGCTGAATGCCTGGCTGAAACCGCATGGCTATTTCTTCCCGCCCGCCGTCTCGACCGCAAGCCGCGCCACCGTTGGCGGCATGATCGGATCGGACAGTTCGGGCAAGGGATCGCGGATTTATGGCAAAACAAGTCACTATATCCATGACATGACCACGGTTCTGATTGACGGCACCGATTTCCGCACATCGGCCCTAAGTGCCGATAAAGCAAAGGAAATCATGTCCCGCGACGACCGGGTTGGCGCGCTTTATCGCAAGGTCCATGACGAAATCGCCCCGCGTCGCGATCAGATCAAGACAACCTTCCCAGAAATGAACCGCGGGCTTACCGGCTATAACCTTAAGGAAGCCGTTTCCGATCAAGGGGATATGAACCTTTCCTTCCTGATTGCCGGGGCCGAGGGCAGCCTTGGCATGGTCAAGGAAATCACCTTCCGCGTCATTCCGCTGCCCAAGCACAAGGCGATCACCGTTGTTCGGTATGACAGCTTTGACAGCGCCCTTCGTCACGTGCAAGCCCTTGTAAAATTTGATCCTGTGGCGATTGAAAGTATTGATGACAAGGTCATGAAACTGGCCGAGCAGGATGAAAGCTGGCACATGCTGGGCAAGCTTCTGGGCACGGAAAACAGCGCCATCGCCACGCGCGGCTTTAACGTCGTTGAATTTGTTGGCGAAACGCCCGAAGAAGTCGCCGCCAAACAGGACGAACTGCGCGCTTATCTCGATGGCAATCCCGACACAGCTTACGCCCCGATCGGATTTGTGCAGGCGACCGATCCCGGCCAGATCGCCGCAATCTGGTCAATCCGGGCAAAATCGGTGGGCTTGCTGGGCAATCTAGAAGGCAAACGCCGCGCGACACCATTCGTCGAAGATACCGCCGTCCCGCCCGAAAACCTTGCCGATTTTATCGCCGAATTCCGCGCACTTCTGGATGCCGAAGGCCTTGACTACGGCATGTTTGGCCATGTCGATGTCGGGTGCCTGCATGTGCGGCCACTTCTTGATATGTGCGACGAAGAAGACGAAGCGCGCCTGCGCCGGGTCTCGGACGCGGTCGCGGAACTCACCAAGCGGTATAACGGCCTGATCTGGGGCGAACATGGCAAGGGTTTCCGCGGCGAATACAGCCCGATCTATTTCGGGCCGGAGCTTTATGATGTGCTTCGCCGCATCAAGGAAGCCTTTGACCCGGAAGGACAATTAAACCCCGGCAAGATCGCGTCCCCCTATTCCAAGGACATCCCGATCACGGCAATCGACGAAGCCCCGATGCGCGGGCAGCTTGACCGTCAGATCGAAGATGCCCTGCGTGATGAATACCTGAATGCCACGCGGTGCAACGGCAACGGGGCGTGCTTTAACTGGGATCTGATGGATGCCATGTGCCCGTCCTATAAGGTCACGCGGTCGCGGGTGCATTCGCCCAAGGGCCGCGCGGGAATGCTGCGCGAATGGATCAGACAGCTTTCGGTCGGCACCGACCCGATGAACCAGGATCTGGCGGTGATCAACGGGCGCGATTTCTCGCACGATGTTTATGAATCGATGGCCGGTTGCCTGTCATGCAAAGCGTGCGCGGGGCAATGCCCGGTCAAGGTCGATATCCCGGAAATGAAATCCCGGTTCCTTGAGACCTATCACACCCGCTATAAACGCCCGGTGAAGGATTATGTCATTGCAAAACTTGAATATATGGCCCCGCTTCTGGCAAGCGCGCCCGGCCTGTTCAATGCCCTGCAATCAATCCCGCCGATGCCATGGATTTTCAAGCGCTTCATCGGCCTGACCGATTTGCCGAAACTTGATACCCAAGGCCTTAAATCGGGCCTTCGTGCGCGCGGCATCGGCAAGTTCCGGCACTCTGATCTTGATCGCCTGAGCCCCGATGAAAAGGCCAGGTCGGTGATTGTCTTGCAGGATTGCTTTACCACGCATTATGACACCGACGTGTTCCTTGCCCATGTTGACTTGCTGCAACGCCTTGGATACCGGGTGTTTGTGCCGCCCTATCGCCCGAACGGCAAGGCCATGCATGTCAAAGGGTTCCTCAAGAAATTCGATTATCAGGCCAAACAAAACGATATCGTCTATGGCCGCCTTGCCAAATCCGGTGTCGCCATGGTCGGGATCGAGGCCAGTGTCACCCTGACCTATCGCCAGGAATATGCCCAGCGCCTTTCAGATCGCCCGGACTACCGTGTGCATCTGTTCCATGAATGGCTGGCGTCTGAAATCAATGACGGTCGCCTGAACGCACCGAAAATTGATAACGGCGTTAACATCAACACCCCGGCAAGCCTGTTCCCCCATTGCACGGAAAAGACATCAATCCCCGATGTTGGCGTAAAATGGCAGAAAATCTTTGAGGCGTTCGGCCTTAAACTGACAGCCGAGAAAACCGGATGTTGTGGCATGGCGGGCGTTTACGGCCACGAAACCCGCCATCAGGAAACCTCGCGCGAGTTGTATAACCTGAGCTGGAAAAAGAAGGTCGATGCGACCGGCCCGCAAAACATGCTGGTCACGGGCTATTCCTGCCGCTGTCAGGTGGATCGCTATGAAGGCGTGAAGCCGAAGCATCCGGTGGAGTATTTGGCCAAGCTTGTCGGATAGGAAACCCCATGATCCGTCACATCGTTCTGACGAAATTCAAGACCGAGGTCACAAAGGCCGAAATCGACAGCCTGTTTGCCAAACTGGCGGACCTGAAACCGCTCATCCCCGGCATGCGGAGCTTTGATGGCGGCGCTTCGGTCAGCCCGGAGGGTCTGGAACAAGGCTTCCGGCACGGATTTTCAATTGATTTTGAGGATGCAAAGGCACGTGATGCCTATCTGGAACATCCAGAGCATAAGACCTTGGGTGGGCAGTTAGTTACTCTGCTTGAGGGTGGTATGGCCGGGCTGGTGGTGCTTGACCTGGTGTCGGCGCGTCGGCGTAGTCGCTGAGGTTCGAACTGGAAAGGCAGCCGGCTTTGAGCATAAAACCCGCCCCCGGAAAGCCAACGCAAGCTTAACCCAAGCTGAAAAAGATGGCGTATGCGACAAGATCAAGAACTTGGTTGTGAGCGGCTATCAGTTCCACTGTCCGGTGAGCCCTCCCTACAAAGGGTTAAAACCGCGATCGTCATTGGAGTATTTGGCGAACTTTGAAGCCAATACTACACATCGTATCGCTGTTGCTTAGACTAAGCGTGCTCCCGTGAACGCGTTAATGGAAGTCTGCCTACAGAGAATGATTGCTGTTTTTACATTTCGGCCACAACCAGAGAACAAATCATTATTCCTCAAAAGCTTAAGCAATTAACATTCACTGTAGCGGACCATTAAAGGCCACCCGGTCTCCCTCAATTGCGTTATCAAACTATAATTTATATTCCATTTTAAAATAAACTAATTAAACTTACAGTTGATTTTCTCAAACCAAAGAAACCGGGGGAGCAGCCTGATGTGGAGTTTTGCCCGTAACATTATTGTCGTTACAGCAGTGGTACTAACAACAGCAAGTCAATGCGACAAGACAAAGCTAGGGCCAGCAACCTCCGTCAGCTCAGAAAGCACTGAAACTGGCGAAATTGTTGTTGGACTAGCATCGGTTAGTCCTATTAGCTACACGGAAGAAGAGATATCTGAAGCTCTCGCTGGCTATAAGTATGCAACAATTCAATTTAACGTAAGCGGCTATAAAAAAGGCGAAGACGCACGTCTACAGAGAACCTTCTCCAACGCAATAAGGAGGTGGTTAACACCTCAGCACAGAGCTGCAGCTCTGGTTTTAGTGGTAAGCCTTGATGGTGGAAAAAAGATTCGAGTACCGATTGTAACAGCAACCCGTTCCGAGACCGATGGAGTTAAAATTGTTGATGCAGTTAATCTTGGAGATCTGATTCTGCCATGGTTTAACGTGACAGGCTCGAACGTAATCCATGTTTCTTATGAAGTCCGCGTTGCAAAAACTGGCGAATCCATTATCGCAGACAAGTTGCTCGATCTCACCAAGACAGTCACTACTCTGATTGGCAGTCAAGCAGCTTGGGTTGCAGGGCAATTAACCAAAGATCACATTGAACAAGCTGCCGAAGAAATTGATGAACGTATCGAAGATGCCTTCTTGAATGAAGTTGTCGAGGAATCTGCAGATATGATAATCACCCCTTTGCATGGCGATTTTAATCACAAAGGGATCGGGTTAGCATTGCAGGGGGACGAACTTGTTCCAATGATGCAGATCGACATAACTTTGAGCTTCAGAGCTTCACATTATACAGCAAAGACTAAAAACACTTCTGCCGGAGCTGTCACGCAAATTCCGGATATCCCAGCCGACCCATCGCTTATCCGCCAAACCGTCAAATTCAGTGCCGATCCCGATACTTCGGTAAGAAATTGGCTAAAGAGCTCAACAAACTCAATATGGTATGATGGTTGGAAGACCGAAGCTAATAGAGAGCGGTTTGTCGCAGGATGCGATAACATACTGAACCAAGTACGATCATCATTGGGAATGAATGATTGGGATGCTACCGCAGCAATATGGGCCGAACTGGTTCGACACACGATCTTCATGAATACGCGCGAACTACAGAATTCAGTCAAAGATGATTGCTTCCCGGGAAATTTAAATGAAAACTTGAAGGACCTGAAATTTCAAATCAAGTCTCCGGGACCGAGAGAGCGTAAGCAAACTGACGAGGAACTAAAAGACGCTCTAACAGAGCTTCGAATAATGTTGATTCCAAATCTCCCAAACCCTAAGAGCATAGCAAACAAGCGCCTCGCAGACGAAGTAGAAATAGTAGACCATGAAGGATTGCTGATAGGTGACAGCATTCCACTTTCCGGAAAGTTCAATCGCACAGACGCCATGAGGCAGCTTTCACGACTTAATGTGGAAAGAGGGGGATGTTATATTGCTTATCGTGGGTTCAATGGCGCCAATTACACAATGCTGGTTAAGTCAGCAAACTCAGACAAACTTAAAAGCCTCACAGCCACCTTCTCTTGGTTCGATAATCCGCTTCCATGGGCCATTAAGTTAGAACTTAAATCAGCGAGTCAAGAATTGCTAACAGCGGTACAAAAAGTTCGCCTCCAATCAGATGGAACAGTAAAACCTTGCGGAGAAGAAACAGATCCGTGGTCGCCATGGGCATAAATACACATAGAAAATATGCAACAATTCGGATAAAAAAGTGGCACATAAGCCATAGGAAAACCGATTAAGCATCCATATGAATCAATCACAGGCAGGTGAAATTAAATTTCCTGCCTGTGATTACTTTAATTTATATTTATAAAAAACATCACATCATCCTCATATTGCTTAAAAACACCCCCTTCGCCCAGAAAAATTCTGAATTGAAAATTGTGACAGACAGCACATTTTAGCAGCCCGCATCTGTGAACAGACGAGATACTTTCACGCCGCGTTGGACCTCTGCCTTAGGAAGTGTTTTCCATCGCCATTGTCTCACTCACTCCTCCCTCTTTCGACACATTTTTACCACAGACGCCTGACGGTGTTGCAGGCGGCAAAAAAATTCGCCTTGGGACAATCCTCATTGAGTGAACAATCCCAGCCCTGATTAAGAATATCCTTCGAGATGGTGACAATCTTGTTGGGGCCCAAAGCGCCAAATTGGTGTCGGAGCCAATGGTGATTGCACCCTTTTGCGGGTACATGCCATAGAGTTTGGCGTGCTTGGTGACCATAAGTGCGAAAAGTGGTTGAGATTGATGCAGTCGTTTTACCCGCCTTCGGAAAACAGGATCAGCAGGCATCCTGACATGCTTGTCTCTTTACTCACAAAAACGGCAGCATCTTGGTGATGTGATCGGCGAAGGCGTCGGTCGCAGGTGTCGGGTTGAGTTCGGATGTGATGACGCGCAGGCCCAGTTTGGGCAATGGCGGCAGTGGGGATTTGAGGATGAACAGATCACTCGGGACGGCCTTTTGCATCATGACGCTGATGGCAAGCCCCGATCGGGTTACCGCAATCAGGCCGGCCAGGCTGTTGCTGGCATAGGCGATCTGATAGGGCAGTTTGGCGCCGTCCATGGCGTCGCGGGCCGAGCGGTGATCGAGCGAATTTGCCGCAGCGAGTGCCAGCGGGATCGGGGTTTGTGGCCCGGTATTCTGATTGAAATCGTGGAGTTCGAGGGTCGGTTTGCTGCCGACCCAGGCGAGTTGTTCGGTGCGGATGAAATCGCCGCCGGTTGCGATATCCGGGGTCGAGACCAGCGCCAGATCAATCTGGCGGGCGCGCAGCATTTTATGCAGTTCCGGTGTCGGGGCAGAAACCACCTTGATCTCGACATCCGGGTAGATCGTCCCGAAGCTTTTAAGCAGCGCCGGGAAAAAGGCGATCAGGTAATCCTCGGGACAGCCAAACACCATGGAACCACGCAAACCCCGGTCGGAAAAGGCAAAGACCGCCTCGTCATGCAATTTCAAAATCCGTTCGGCATAGCCAAGAAACCGCTCACCACTTCCGGTCAGCGTCACGCCACTGCCGCTGCGATGAAAAAGCGTCTGGCCCAGCGCATCTTCAAGACGCTGTATCTGCATGGTGACGGTTGATTGCGTGCGCCCGACCTGAAGCGCGGTTGCACTTAGCGTCCCGGAATGGGCGGCGCGCACAAAGGTGGTCAGCAGTTTTAGATCAAGCAGGGTTTGCATGGCTTTGCCCAACGCATATCAATTTTTCCAATACCGGAATGCCATCATTATCAATTTTACCAAGATATCAACAACCGATACCCTGTCGCCATCAAAGACACACGCTTGCAGGGAGCCAACCATGTCAAACAATGCCGATCCGAAATTCTGGGATGCCGCCAAAAAACACCTGATCCGCTATGGCGGAACGTTCGAACCCGCGATCATTGAACGTGCCAAGGGATCGTTTGTGTATGATGCCGATAATCGTGCGATCCTTGATTTTACATCCGGGCAGATGAGTGCGGTTTTGGGGCATGGGCACCCGAAAATCGTCGAGACCGTGCAGCGTCAGGTCGAAACGGTGGCCCACCTGTTTAGCGGCATGTTGACCCGCCCGGTGGTGACCTTGGCCGAACGTCTGGCCGCGCTTGCGCCGGGGCTTGATCGCGTGCTTTTGCTGTCCACAGGGGCCGAAAGCAACGAAGCCGCCATTCGCATGGCAAAGCTTGTGACCGGCAAGCACGAGATTGTGGCCTTTTCCAAAAGCTGGCACGGGATGACCGGGGTTGCGGCATCGGCGACCTATAGTGCGGGGCGCAAGGGATATGGCCCAGCGGCGGTCGGATCGCTTGCCATTCCAGCCCCCAATGCGTTTCGCCCGCGGTTTAAAAATGCCGACGGGTCTCTTGACTGGCAGACGGAACTTGATGACGCCTTTAACCTGATCGATGCGCAATCAACCGGCAATCTTGCGGCGTTTGTTGCCGAGCCGATCTTATCCAGCGGCGGGATGCTGGAACTTCCCAAGGGTTACCTTGCCGCACTCAAGCAGAAATGCGTTGAGCGCGGGATGCTGTTGATCCTGGACGAGGCCCAGACCGGCATTGGCCGCACCGGCACCATGTTTGCCTTTGAACGCGATGGCGTGATGCCCGACATCCTCACCCTTTCAAAAACCATCGGGGCCGGATTGCCGCTTTCGGCCGTGATGACCACGCCGGAAATCGAAGATGCCGCCCATGAAAAGGGTTATCTGTTCTATACCACCCATGTGTCAGATCCCCTGCCCGCCGCAGTTGGCGTGACGGTGCTGGATGTGGTGGCCGAAGAAAACCTTGTGGCCCGCGCAGGTCACATGGGCAAACGGTTGTTTGACGGTTTGGCCGCGTTGAAAGAACAATATTCATGCGTGGGTGATGTGCGCGGACGCGGGCTTATGCTTGGCATGGAGATCGTCAAGGATGGCGGTGCGCCCGATCATGATCTGGGGGCGGCGATTGCGAGTGAGGCATTCAAGCGCGGGCTTAGCATGAATATCGTCAAGCTTCCGGGTATGGGCGGTGTGTTCCGCATTGCCCCGCCGCTGACCATTACCGAAGAAGAACTTGATCTTGGCATTTCGATCATCGGAGACAGCATTGCCGCAAGCCTTCAGGGTCGCTGATCACGTTCACATCAGTTGACAGACCGAACGAAACAAAGGTGAAATCAGGCAAAGCCAACCTTTACAAAGGCCCTGTCATGATCCGCCATATCGTTCTGGTCAAATTCCAATCGGGCATCAAACAGGATGACATCACATCCCTGTTTGATGCCCTTGCCAATCTTGGCACGCTTATTCCCGGCATGCGGGGCTTTGACGGCGGCATATCGGTCAGCCCGGAAAAGCTTGAACAGGGTTTCCGCCACGGGTTCTGCATCGATTTTGATGATGCCGCCGCGCGTGATGCCTATCTTGAACATCCCGAGCATCAGAAACTTGGCGGGCAACTGGTCGGGATGCTTGAAGGTGGTTTGGCGGGGTTGGTGGTGTTTGATCTTGAGATGGCCTAACCCGCATCATTCAAGTATATACAATTGACATATACATTCAAAATCGCGACAATACCCTCCCCCTGATCCATCCTTGCAGGAGGTCACCATGACGCAAGCATCCGTATTCCTGAACAACAAGACGCAGGCCGTGCGCCTGCCCAAGGATGTCGCCTTTCCTGAAGGCACAAAAACGGTTGAAGTGATCTCGGTCGGGGTGACTCGCGTGATCGTTCCAAGCGACCATCTGTGGGATACGTTCTTTGATGGTCATGCCGTCAGTGACGATTTCATGGAAGACCGCAACCAGCCCGCCATGCAGGAACGGGATGGGTTTTAATGCTGCGGTTCATGCTTGATACCAATATCTGCATCTATGTCATCAAGAACCGCCCGGCCTCCTGCCGCGAGAAGTTCAGCACCCATAGCGGTGCGATGGCAATTTCATCGGTGACACTTGCAGAATTGATTTATGGCGCCATGAAATCGGCCAAACCCGAGAGCAACCTTCGCACCATCGAAGAATTTGCTGCACGCCTGAGCATTCTTGATTTCGATACCGATGCTGCCGGTCATTACGGCGATATCCGAAGCACACTTGAACGCGAAGGCAAAGTCATCGGGCCATATGACATGATGATTGCCGGTCACGCACGCAGTCACGGCCTTATCCTTGTCACCAACAACATCCGTGAATTTGAACGGGTCGACGGCTTACGGCTGGAGAACTGGGTTTAAGCCAAGCCTTTAGCTCAGCAACTCCCCATATGAGTGACTTCGACCAATTTTAAGCTCGCTTTGCATCTGAGCAACTATTGCCAGAATTTTTGACATCGGGATGAGATTAACATTCCCGTTAAGCCAAGCAGATAGCTGGAACCACAATTGCACAAATAGTATCTCGTCAAACAAATCGGACAGCACAATTGGAAAGTCCTGAGGTCGCATTGCTGAACGAACAAACAAACCTTCATTCTTTGTGACGCGAATGAATTCAATTCCACGCATTACATTCTGCGTGTCAAGCCCTATGAACCCAGACGAGCATGGTACAGCTATCTTTCCTTCTTTATGCAAAGACTGCAATTTCACTCTTGGTTTGGCTGAAAACCAGTAAGGAAACTTATCCTCCCCTTTCAAGCCCATCACGAAAAACGGATCAAAAATCTCGTCGTCTGGTATTGATCCAGACCGTTGCATTCTATCAAATTCACTTTGCAACTCATAAACATCAATAATCCAAGCAACTAGCGAAATACTACCAAACTCGTGTGTTAGATATTTGCTATTTATTCGAAGAATTGGAAAACCATCACGCCTGCACAACTCGTCCTTCTTTAGGTCACGTTCTTGCTGCACTTTGCTTGAGTGAAAGCGACCGTCAAACTCAATTGCATAAATAGGCTCCCAGCCATTTCGGCAAATCACAAAATCAAAATGAGCCCGAAGACCAAAACTAAACAAAGCCCCCGTTGCATCTACTTTATTCAGAGAAATGACGTCAGCCAAACGCACCATTGGATAGACAGACAAGCCCCACTTGTCTGCCGAACGTTTTATCTCTCCGTAAGCAATTTCTTCGTAACGATTAACAAGGCGTCGCGGCATAATTTAGTATTATCCAAGCCAGAAAAAACAGCCGTCCAGACAATCAGCATCAACCTAATAACCCGCTGGTATTAGAAACATCCAAAATACTTTGCGCAACATCAAAGAACACCTGAACACAAGCCTTTAGGATCATTCCAGAAAATCGGACATTGCAAGCGTAAGCGAACTCTGGTCAGATATTACGATCAGAGATTGTATATCCCTTGCCCCCTGTCCTGGCCCCGTTTCTCGGAGAATGGAATGAAGAACCTGCGTTCTGTGCTGATTGTTCTTGTGGTGATTGTGGCGGTTGCCGGTGGCGGCTTTGCCTATTGGAAATCCCAGCAGTCCGAGCTTCCCGACTTTATCGCATCGGGTAATGGCCGCATTGAAGCCGAAGAAATCCGGGTGGCAACCAAATATGCCGGGCGGGTCGACGAGGTTCTGGTTGATGAGGGCGATACGGTCAGTGCCGGTCAGGTTCTGGCACGTATGGATACCGCCGAACTGATGGCCAGTCAGGCCCGCGCCCGGGCCGAAGTTGCCGGTGCCGAACAGGGCATAGCCGAGGCAGAGGCATTGATCATCCAGCGCCAAAGCGAGCTTTCCTTTGCCCAGCAGCAATTGGCACGCGCCAATGAACTGGTGAAAAACAACAATATTTCCCGCGAACAGGTCGATCAGCGCCGGGCCGACCGGGATGTTGCGCAGGCGGCCCTGAGTGCCGCACAGGCCAAGCTTGTGAGTGCGCAACGCAATGTCGAGGCGACCGAAGCCGAACTTAGCCGCATTCAGGTCCAGATTGAAGATTCAGTCCTGAAAGCGCCGCGCGATGGACGCGTGCAATATCGTCTTGCCGAACCGGGTGAGGTTTTGTCGGGTGGCGGGCCGGTGATCACGATGATTGATCTGAGCGATGTTTACATGAATGTGTTCCTGCCCACGCGACAGGCCGGTTTGGCCTTTGTTGGCAATGAGGCGCGCATCATGCTCGATGCCGCACCGGGCTTTGTGATCCCGGCCAAGGTATCGTTTGTTGCCGATGACGCGCAATTCACCCCGCGTGAGGTCGAAACACGGTCCGAACGTGACAAGCTGATGTTCCGGGTCAAGGTGCGGATTGATCGGGAATTGCTTGCCGAACATATCAAGCGGGTCAAGACCGGCCTTCCGGGTGAGGCCTATATCATGTTGGCCGATCATCAGGACTGGCCCGATGCATTCACGCCAAATGTGCCCGATGATGCCACCCTTCGCCAGAGCATGAAGTAATGAGTGATACCGGCTCAAAGCCCGTTCACGCTGTCGGTCAGGGCGTCGTTCAGGGTGTCTATCATGCCATCGAACATGCCGTGCGGCTTAAAGATGTGTGCCACCGCTATGGCAAGGTCACGGCGCTTGATCATATTGATCTGGAAATCCCGACCGGACAGACCGTGGGCTTTATCGGGCCGGATGGTGTGGGGAAATCCACTACCCTTGCCCTGATATCGGGCGCGCGCAAGGTTCAGGACGGGTTGGTTGAAACGCTTGGCGGATCAATGGCTGATCGCGGCCACCGCAACGATATCCTGCCCCGGATTGCCTATATGCCCCAGGGGCTTGGCAAGAACCTTTATATGGATTTGACGATCCGTGAGAACCTTGATTTCTTTGGCCGGTTGTTTGGCCAGGGCAAGCGAGAACGCAACGAGCGGATCGCGTCCCTTACCAAGGCGACCGGACTGGCTCCTTTTACCGAACGGCCTGCGGGAAAGCTTTCGGGCGGGATGAAACAGAAGCTTGGTCTGTGTTGCGCGCTTATTCATGATCCCGATATCCTGATTTTGGATGAACCGACCACCGGGGTTGATCCCCTGTCGCGACGGCAATTCTGGCAACTGATTGACGCAATCAGAGAAACCCGGCGCGAGATGACGGTCCTTGTTGCCACCGCCTATATGGATGAGGCCGCCCGGTTTGACCATCTGATTGCGATGAATGACGGCAAGATCCTTGCGACCGGCAGTGCCGATGACATCCTGAGCCGGACCGGAACAGATAACCTTGAAGCGGCCTTTATCGCCCTTTTGCCCGAGGAAGAACGCAGCGGGCATCATGAACTGGTCATTCCGCCGCGCACCAGCCATGGCGACAGACCGGCCATTGTTGCCGAAAACCTGACCCAGCGATTTGGCGATTTCACCGCCGTGGACAATGTCAGTTTCCGCATCGAAAAAGGCGAGATTTTCGGGTTTCTGGGCTCGAACGGTTGCGGCAAAACCACGACCATGAAGATGCTGACCGGGCTTTTGGCGGCAACCGAAGGCACGGCAGAACTTTTTGGCAAGCCGGTTGATGGCCAGGATATCGAGCTTCGCCGCAAGGTTGGCTATATGAGCCAGGCCTTTTCGCTTTATTCCGAACTGACCGTTATGCAGAACCTTGAGCTGCATGCGCGGCTGTTTCACCTGTCTGAAGATCAGATCAAGCCGCGTATTGACGCGCTTTCCGAACGGTTCGGGCTTGGTGAATATCACGATGACCTGGCGGAGCGCCTTCCGCTTGGTGTGCGGCAGCGCTTGTCGCTGGCGGTTGCGATCATTCATGATCCGGAAATCCTGATCCTTGATGAACCGACATCGGGTGTCGATCCGGTGGCGCGTGACGGGTTCTGGGAATTGCTGGTCGAACTTTCGCGCAAGCAGGGTGTAACGATCTTTATTTCCACCCATTTCATGAATGAGGCGGAGCGGTGCGATCGCATTTCACTGATGCATGCCGGCAAGGTGTTGATCAGCGATACGCCCGACGCGATTACCAAGGGACGCGGATCAGACACCCTTGAAGAAGCCTTTATCAGTTATCTGGTCGAGGCCAGCGGCGAACAGGAAACCGCCCCCGAACCGGACCCGGATCAGATTTCGGGCGATGACATTCAACCCGATCACTGGAAACCGGCAAAGGCATCGATATTCAGCCCGCGTCGACTTTGGGCCTATTCATTGCGTGAAACCATGGAGCTGATCCGCGATCCGATCCGGCTGATGTTTGCCCTGATCGGGACGGCGATCCTGATGCCGGTCTTTGGTTATGGCATTACGTTTGATGTTGAAAACCTGACCTATGCGGTGCTGGACCGCGATCAGACGCCGGAAAGCCGGACCTATATCGAAAATCTTTCGGGATCACGCTATTTCCGCGAACAGGAGCCACTGATCAGCAATGCCGATCTTGAAGCACGGTTGCTGTCGGGCAGCATTTCACTGGCGATTGAAATACCACCCGGTTTCGGGCGCGATGTCGGTCGGGGTGCAAGCCCGGAAATCGGGGCCTTTATTGACGGCACCATGCCGTTTCGGGCCGAAACCATTCATGGCTATGTCGAAGGTATTCATCAACGGTATCTGAGCGAAACGGCCCGCCGCGAGGATGGCAGCACGACATCATCCCTGCCGATCCAGATTGAAACCCGGTATCGCTACAATCAGGATTTCAAAAGCATCTATGCCATGGTGCCATCGGTGATTGCCCTGCTTTTGATGTTTATTCCGGCCGTTCTGATGGCGGTGGGTGTGGTGCGCGAAAAGGAACTGGGATCGATCACCAATCTTTATGTCACCCCGGTTTCAAAGCTTGAGTTTCTGTTGGGCAAGCAGTTGCCCTATATCGCGCTTGGCCTGATCAACTTTGTCCTGATGAGTGCCATGGCGCTATTCTGGTTCGAGGTGCCGTTGCGCGGCAATGGATTGACGCTTTTGCTTGGGGCAACACTATTTGTGATTTCGACCACGGGGCTTGGTCTTTTGATTTCGTCCTTTACCAGCACCCAGATTGCCGCCCTGTTTGGCACGGCGATCATTACCATGGTGCCATCGGTGATGTTTTCAGGAATGATGCAGCCGATTTCATCACTGGAAGGCGCGCCGGCGGTTCTTTCGACCATCATCCCGACATCGCATTTCATGTCGATCAGTGTCGGCACCTTTACCAAGGCGCTTGGCTTTGCCGAGCTGTATCCCGAGCTGATCAAGCTTGCGATCTTTTTCCCGGCACTCAGCATGATTTCGATGCTGCTTTTGAAAAAGCAGGAGGCCTAAGTGATGTTGGCAAGACGGATCAGCAATATCTATCGCCTTGGCATCAAGGAACTTTACAGCCTTAAACGCGACATCGTTCTGATGATCCTGATTGTCTGGGCGTTTTCATTTGCGATTTATAACGCCGCGACCGGGTTTTCTCATGACCTTAACCATGCGTCGATCGCGATTTCCGATCAGGACGGATCGGCACTTTCTCTGCGCATCCGTGATTCATTCCTGCCACCATTTTTCCAGAACCCGGTCCAGATCGAGGAACGCGACCTTGATGCGGCAATGGATAGCGGTGAATTCACCTTTGTACTGGTGATCCCGCCGCAATTCGAACGTGACCTGATTGGCGGACGCAATCCGGAAGTGCAGCTTAATATCGATGCCACAGCAATGATGCAGGCCGGGATCGGCCAGGGATATGTCAGCAATATCATATCGCGCGAAGTATCAACCTGGCTTGGCGGCAAATCGGCCTATGCCGGGGCCAATGGCGACAGCACGGCACAGATCGTCACGCGCTATGCCTATAACCAGAATGCGACCAGTTCGTGGTTTACCGCGACCATGGAAATCATCAATGCCATTACCATGCTGTCGATCATTCTTTCGGGGGCAGCCCTTATTCGTGAACGCGAACATGGCACGATCGAACACCTTCTGGTCATGCCGCTTGATCCGTTTGAAATCATGATGGCAAAGGTCTGGGCCAACGGGCTTGTCATTCTGATTGCCAGCACGCTGTCACTGACCTTTGTGGTCGAACTGATCCTTGGCGTGCCGGTGATCGGATCAAAGCTGTTATTCATGGCCGGTACGGTGCTTTATCTGTTCTTTGCCACCGCCCTTGGCATTTTCCTGGCGACCATGACGCGATCCATGCCGCAATTCGGGTTGCTGTTTATCTTGGTCGTCCTGCCGCTTCGCATGCTTTCGGGGGGCACCACCCCGCTTGAAAGCATGCCCGAAACCCTTCAAAACATCATGCAGATCGCGCCATCAACCCATTTCGTGAAATATGCCCAAGCCATCCTGTTTCGCGGAGCGGGCATTGATGTGGTGTGGCCGGAATTTCTTTTGGTCTTTGTGATCGGCAGCGCCTTTTTCGCATTCAGCGCCATGCGGTTCAGAAAAAGCATCGCGCAGATGCGATAATCATTCAGGCCAGAAACAGAAAACCCCGAGAAACACAAAACCCCGCGCGGCAACCCGGCGGGGTGGGAATGGTGGGCCTAACAAGACTCGAACTTGTGACCTCTCGCATGTCAAGCGAACGCTCTAACCAACTGAGCTATAGGCCCGCAAATCCATCTTTTGAAAGACCGCCCCGATCAGGGTGAAAGGATTGGTCCGTGCCGTTTGCGTCGGCGAGGCGGTATTTAGCCCAAGGCAGACAAAGGTGCAACCCCAGAAATGGTTTTTTGACAAAAAATCTTCATCAATTCTGCTCCAATTACCATATGCTAGGGAAGCCTGTTGCACCTGATCGGGTGCAGGATGGTTTTGGGGACCGCGGGATATTGAAGAACACTGTTACCAGGGATGGACGTTACGCACGACAATGAACCAGTTGCCTTCGGAAATTACCTCAACCGGCCCAGCTACTGTTATCCTGCCACCACGGCAAACATTGCCGGTGGTGTTTGCATCCCCACATTCAGGACGCCAGTACCCCCAGGACCTTATTGAAAGCGCGCGGATCGGATCGTTCGAACTGCGCGCATCGGAAGATGCCTTTGTCGATCAGCTGTTTACAGCCGCCCCGAAACTGGGTGCACCGCTTTTATGCGCGACATTTCCGCGTGCCTATGTCGATGTGAACCGGGCCGCGATGGAGCTTGATCCGCGCATGTTCGAAGGCGATCTGCCCGATGATGCCGAAATCAATTCGATGCGCGCACTTTCGGGGCTTGGATCGATCCCGCGCGTGGTCAGCGGCGGGGTCGAGATTTACAAAAGCCGCCTGCCCGTCGAAGAAGCATTCGAACGAATTGATACCTATTACCGGCCCTATCACAGCGCGTTGCAGAAACTGATTGATCAGACACGCGACAGTTTCGGCTATTGCATTCTGATTGATTGCCATTCAATGCCCGGTGATTCCACCGACAGCATGAAAAACCGCGTTGATCTGGTGCTTGGCGATTGCTATGGAAGTTCATGCCACCCGTCATTGACGCGGTTTGTGGATGATTGTCTTCGCAATATGGGCTTTGGCCCGGCGCATAATGACCCCTATGCCGGGGGATATTGCACGCGCCATTACGGCCGCCCCGAAGAGCATGTGCACAGTCTTCAGATCGAGCTGTCACGCGCGCTTTACATGGACGAAGCCACAATCACCCCGCATCGCGGCTTTGACATTCTGCGTGATCAGATGACCAATCTGATTGCGGCCTTCCATGATCTCGACGGGAACCCGTTTTAATGACCGATACTGCGACCAGCGTTGTTTTGCACGATCTGGTGATCCGCGATGCCGAACCCGAAGATTTCGAACGCATTACCGAAATCTATGGCCATCACGTCCTGCACGGGCTGGCATCATTTGAAGAACGTGCACCCGAAATTGCCGAACTGACATCACGCTGGCAGCATGTGCGCGAACGCGGCCTGCCCTATCTTGTCGCCGAACTTGACGGCCGGGTCGAAGGCTTTGCCTATGCCGGATCATACAGAACGCGCCCGGCCTATCGCTTTACGGTCGAAGACACGATCTATATCGCGCCCGATGTTGTCGGCAAGGGTGCGGGGCGCGCCCTGCTTTCGGAGCTGATCAAGCGGTGTACCGCCCTTGGTTACCGCCAGATGGTGGCCGTGATTGGCGATAGTGCCAATGTGGCATCGATCGGGCTTCATGCGCGACTTGGCTTCCGGGTTGCCGGAACCCTTCAGTCGGCCGGGTTCAAGCTGGGCCGCTGGGTCGATAGCGTCATCATGCAGCGCGGCCTTGGCGATGGCGATGGGACAACCCCGCAAAACAACCCCTCGCGCGAGAAATAATTCCGGAATCAAGCCCCTGATCCGGGAACATACCCAGCCCGACACACTTATTATTCGATTTTTCTAAAATAAACTGCAAAACCTACTCTTGCAGCTAGTTCCGCGGGGCCTGAAACGCTCTTATTCTCCGACGCGTGATCCGCAATCGGGGGAAAGAGCGATAAGATGCTGAACGATCTTGCGACCAGCTATGCCGGCCTGCCCGATCAGGCCGCCCGTGCGGTGAATTTCTGCATGTTTGCCGCTGCCGGATTGCTTGGCGCGATGTCGCGCAGAAACAACGTATCGATCACGCGAACACAGTATTTTGTCAGACTGTCGCTTCTGGGATTTGCCATTGCACTTTCCGGGGTCGCCTATGTTTTCACCATGCCCGCGATCGAGCATAATCTTTACTGGGTGATCACGTTATATCCGCTGCTTGTCGCCATGGTGGCGGGCTTTGTTCTTGGCCGCCTTTCGGTTGCCCGGGCGCTTGATATCGGCGGGCAGAAGCAACTGGCCATTCTGGGATTTATCCCGGTTCTCAATCTTTATCTGCTTTTGAAAAGCGGGCGGACAAGGCCGGGCATCATAAGATCCAGCTCGGCATCCCTGCTGTCTGGCGGCAAAGGCATTCTGATCGGAGTGGCGATCATTATGCTGGGTGCCTATACGTCATTCAATTTCAAGACATCCGCCTTTACGATCGATGATCAGCAACAGCTCAGTGCGAAGCTTGGCAAGATCGCAAACGACCTTCAGCCGATGCTGCCGATCACAACGGGTGAAACGGTTGACCTGGTCATGATCAAAGCTGCCAGGAACGAGCTTCAGCGGACCTATATCGTTTATGATCCCGCCTTTGCCTTTACCGCAGACTCCCATGATCAGATCGCGGCCTATTTATGCAGCGATCCGAAAATAGCATTGCTGGTGAATGCCGGTGCCGTATTTGTCGAGAACTACGTCACCAGTCAAAAACATCTCAATACATTCCGGGTCAGCCGAACCGATTGCAGCCATTAGGGCAATCGCGTCCCGAAATATCAGCCCCGCGCATACTGGCGCGGCGTGGTTGATTTGCAACGCACAAAAATCCGCGCATAAATTCAAACCGCATATCAACAGGATTATTGAGACAGCCGAAATCAACCTAAATGGCTGAATTCAGGCAAAAAAAGAAGGCCGCCTGTGACAGCGGCCCAAGTCTAGGGAGGAAACGTCCAAGAAACGAGCGACAAGTCGCTCGCCGGAATGCACTGCGTCCTACCGCAGCGCACAAATGGAGATTACCCATTTGACGGGGAGGACGCAATAGCTTTTTGACTATTTTTTCGTCAAAAATATCGATGCATATTTTTTGATCACAATTTTATGACAATGCCCGCCAATCGGTCTGAATTTCCGACGTGAGAGGCTATTTTTTGATCACCAAAGAAAAGCGGATTTTCGAATCTGGAAAAAGAATCAATGCGAATCCATCGCAAACTCGCACCAAAAGCTTGCACCGACGTCCTCCGACTCCCACACAACCCCACCGAGCATCAATCCAATGGCAGATGAGCGCTTCTCCTTGCCTGCATCCAGAACGTCTCGTAACCTTGGTGAAACAGAGAAATCTAGCTCCGACAACATTCCAGGATCATAGACAGGTGAAGATCCCCCTTCTGAGCGCTTGTACCGTGATTGTAGGCCTGCTCTTTGGCTTAAATCTTCGCGCAAACGGAGAGACATTATCATTGTGCGACCGGATCGGCTCCGTCCCCGGCGATAAAGATGCCATCATCCAACCGATCGGACAGCTGGCATATAATCCGCTAGCTGTTACCCAGGCATGCACCGACGCCCTCAAGGAAAATCCTGACAATCCACGCCACAACTACCAGATCGCAATCTCGCTGGCCTTACTTGGCGAACATCACCTTGCGATATCGACGATGAAACGGGCAGCTGATCTGGGCTATCCGGCGGCAATCACATTCCTAGAGAAAATAGAAGAAAGGCTGAGATCACCCAGCACTGATTCAAAAACCGGCAGCCCGAAACTTGATCCGTGTGATGCATTGGGGAGCGTGCCTACTGACATACAACGCGTTGGGCCAGAGATACCATGGACAGAGTATGATCCGGTAAAGGCTGAAATCGCATGCCGTAGGGCGCTGGAAAATGAACCGGAGAACCCCAGATACAACTTCCAGCTAGGTGCCGCACTGTTTGGAACGGGCAAGCCAAAAGAAGCCCTACCCTATTTACAGAAGGCGGCAGACGAAAATTATCTCGCCGCACAGGCGCTTCTGTTCCAATTCGCACAAAAACTCGGGAATAAAGCAGACTAGACCAGATTGAGATCGCCGCCTAATTGGCTGCCCGGTCGGCTGATGGCGACTTGGCGGAACAGGGAACCTTCATGCGCGCTGGTGAACGGCGCCCGGACAGCCCGCTTGCAATCATGTCATCATGATCGCGGCGTTTTTTGGCTTCATACATGCGGCGGTCGGCCAGTTCGATCAGGTTTTGCGGCAAGGCGATTGCATCTTCGATCCGCTCGGACAGACCGACGCTGGCTTTCTGGACCTGACCATTTTCAAGGGCGGCCAATCCCGGTGCCATGACACGGTCAAGGACCTCGGCGGCGCGGGCGCGATCAAGTTCGGGCAGCAGGACCAGGAATTCCTCCCCACCCCAGCGCACGACAAGATCGGAACGCCGGAACCGGGCAATCAGATTTTCACCGACCTCGCCCAGAATGCGATCGCCATAGTCATGCCCGTAGCGGTCATTGATCTGTTTGAAATCATCAAGATCGATAAAGGCCACCGTATAGGGCACCTTTTTGCGCAGGGCGCCATCAAAGCTGACCTTGATCATTTCCATGCCAAAGGCACGGGTGTAACAGCCGGTCAAAGGATCAATGGCGATTTCCTGGGCCGCGACAATCGTACGATAGAGCTGCACCAGTGCCGAAAAGACTGCAAGCGGCAGCAGCACCATCAACAGCAATTCAAGCGGGATCATGCCGGTGGCAAGGTCGATATAGCCCCCGACCACCAGAAGCCCGAGAATCGGCACACACAGCATGACTGCTTCGACCAGGGTCACGGGCATGATCGCAATCATCACCACCAGCCCCAGCATCAGGAAACTGTGCGCGGTATGCATGCGTTCGGTCGCCTGAAGATCATTGCCGCAAAATACCGTCAGCAGACAGACCGCAACAATCAGCATCAACATCGGCAAATAGGGAAAATGCCGACGCAAGCGCGCACTGACCGCCCGGTTGGTGATGACGGCCAAGGCCACCCCGGACACCAGCAGCCTCATCACAAAGACCTGTGAGGACCACATATCAATCGAAAGAGAACCATCCCAGAACGGGACAGCCAGCATCAGCACCAATACAAAGAAGGCGGCGAAACGCGCCGATAGCAGAATCGTTTCCTTACGCCGCAGATGCAATAATTCCGCATGTCTTGGCGTATAGAGGAAGTCACGATAGCAACACCGCAAAGACCCGGCAGTGCGCCTACTATCTCTGAAGAGATCAGATAGCACGCAGAACAGCTCCACCTTCAATAATTTCAGGGACCTACCTGTCCCCGAATGTGACCATCATGGTTCCCTTATTTAACCAAAGATACAACTATCCATTGGAGGTGGTCGTATCCAAACGACATAGCGATCTTTGCAACATCGTCGAGAACCGTGGCGCAACATATTGATAAAAAAGATAATTATTCAAGTTTCAATTTTGGAATCGCTTTAAAAAAACTGAAACTTTTTTCAAAATGGCAGCAAAGGCAATTCGACCTGCGGTCATATTGCGCAAAAGAAAAAGACCGCACCCGAATGCCGGGGCGGCCTTTTGAAACATATCAGTCAGATGACTGGATGCACACAGATCACCGACCCGCGCGCATCGGCATCAGCCCCAAAGGGCACGATCGGGAAGCCCCATCACCCCGTTTTTGAAGGTCAGGGCGTGGTCGCGATCCTTTGCCATCCAGATCGGACCATCAAGATCAACAATGCGCGACATTGCGCCGATGATCATGGCCGGTGCCATTGCAAGCGATGTCCCGACCATGCAGCCGGTCATAAGTTGCATGCCTGCCTTGGATGCTGCTTCGGCAAGTTCGAGCGCGCCGGTAAGGCCGCCGGTCTTGTCGAGCTTGATATTGATCATGTCATAGAGATTGGCCAGACGCGGAATGTCTGCCACCGTATGAACCGACTCATCGGCACATAGCAGAACCGGGCAATCGATATCGATCAGACCATCATCCTGACCGGCAGGAAGCGGCTGTTCGATCATTTCGACTCCCAGCCCGTCAAGTTCGGCACCGATATCTTCGAGCAGATCAAGTGACCAGGCTTCGTTGGCATCGACAATGATGCGGGCCGTCGGGGCACCTTCGCGAACCGCGCGCACGGATTCGAGAACATTTTCCCCGTTCAGCTTGACCTTCAACAACGGCGCATGGGCAATTTTGCGTGCTGCTTCGCGCATGTTGTCAGGGGTATCGATGCTGAGCGTTTCGGCCGTTACCAGACCTTCCGGTGCCTTGTGCCCGATCATTTCCCAGACACGACGACCGAACCGCTTGGCTTCGAGATCCCAATAGGCGCAATCAACGGCATTGCGTGCCGCGCCGGCCTTCATGGCATCCTGAAGCTCCTTGCGAGTCATGCCGCGCGACAGGGCATCGGCCTGTGCATTGATATCAGCAATGACACCATCGACCGTTTCCCCGTAACGGGCATAGGGAACGCATTCCCCATAGCCCGTATGGGTGCCGTCCGTCAGGGTCACCTTGACCACATGTGCCTCGGTCCGGGCCCCACGCGAGATTTTGAAAACCTGTGCAAGGGGGAAGACTTCGGAAATCACAGTGAGTTGAGGCAACTTAAATCTCCTGAAGCTTGTCGACGATCGACGCAACGCCGGTGCGGACCGGGTCAACAGCCGGAAGACCGAATTCGGCTTCGATATCGGCCAGAAGCTTGGTCGCGGCGGCATCGTCAAGCGCCTTGGTGTTGATGGCAAAACCGACAACCACACAGTTCGGGTTGGTCAGTTTGGCATGCATCAGATTGACATCCATGCAGGTCTTGAGATCCGGAAGCTTGTAGCCCGGAAGACCACGCATGTGCGCACGGGTCGGTTCATGGCAGACAACCAGCGCATCGGGCTGGGAGCCGTGGATCAGGCCCATGGTCACCCCCGAGAACGAAGCGTGGAACAGGCTGCCCTGCCCTTCGATAACGTCCCAGTGATCGGCATCATTGGCCGGCGCAATGGTTTCAACCGCACCGGAGATGAAGTCGGAAATCACCGCATCAACCGAGATGCCTTCGCCGGCGATAAAGATGCCGGTCTGGCCGGTTGCGCGGAAGTCGGACTTCATGCCGCGTTTTTTCATTTCGGCATCAATGGCAAGAGTGGTGTACATTTTACCAACCGAGCAGTCGGTACCGACTGCCAGCACACGCTTGCCGGAACGTTTTTCGCCGTTGCCGACCGGGACCTTGCCATCGAAGTGGCGAACGTCAAACAGCTTTACACCTTTGGCGGCAGCTGCTTCGACCAGCTCGGGAATCGTCGAAAGACGGGTATGAAGACCGTTTGCGATATCCATGCCGGCATCAATTGCGGCAAGCAGGGTTTCCATCCATGCCGGGCCGATAATGCCGCCACGGTTGGCAACACCAAGAACCAGGGTTTTGACGCCAGCGGCCTTTGCTTCGGCGATCGTCATTTCCTGCAGACCGAGATCAGCCTGACAGCCCGGCAGGCTGAGCTGACCGACGCACCATTCCGGGCGCCACTGCTTGATGCCGATTGCGGTTTTTGCAGCCAGTTCGTCCGGCGCGTCACCAAGAAACATAAGATAGGGATGTTCGATTTTCATAATACCTCCTTGACCAGCGTCCAAGCGCTGCCCTTATAATCTGGAGCAGTTATACCGCAATATGGTGGGGTCGTTCCAGAGATATGAATTGATATCTTCGACGATCACACCGATATTTCGACTATAATTCGAAAAACCAAAACAATAACAAAATAAAATACAAAACTCTTCGAAGACCAACATTCTTTCTTGTGAAATTTGTCGGGAATGGCCCGAAAAACGCAAGAAAATGCAATTTTGAAGGACTGGCGTGAAAGCGCCCGACTACATATGAGCACCGATCTCAAGAAGTGGCTATCTGAGCGAAAAATCGAAGAAGTCGAATGCATTGTACCGGACATGTCAGGGGTGGCCCGGGGCAAGGTTCTGCCGACGCAGAAGTTTCTGCGCGGTCTGGAAGCCAAAAGCCTTGCCATCCCGGAGGCGATTTTCTGCCTGACTGTAACCGGCGGCTATCCGGAAGAAACCGATGCATTCCTTGACCCGGCGGAAAAAGACGTCGTCATGGTTCCCGATCCGGAAACCATCCGCGTCGTGCCGTGGTACGAGGAGCCGACTGCCCAGATCATCTGCGATTGCTATCACTTCTCTGGCGAGGAAGTTTCGACCTCGCCGCGCGGGGTTCTCAAACGTGTTCTCAAGGCATTTGAAGAACGCGGCATGAAACCCGTCATTGCCCCGGAACTTGAATTTTATCTGGTGGCGAAAAACACCGATCCGGACAACCCGCTTGAACCGCCGATTGGTCGTTCCGGCCGCCCGGAACGTGCATCGAACGCGTTCGGCATTGATGCGATCAACGAGTTCGACCCGCTGATCGAAGATCTTTATGACTATTGCGAAGCCATGGATATCGATGCCGATACCATGAGCCACGAATCCGGTCCCGCCCAGCTTGAAATGAACTTCAACCATGGTGAACCGCTTGAACTGGCCGACCAGTCGTTCCTGTTCAAGCGCACGCTGCGCGAAACCGCACTCAAGCATGGAGTCTATGGTACCTTCATGGCCAAACCGATGGGCAACCATCCGGGCAGTGCCATGCATATTCATCAGAGTCTTGTCGATATCAATACCGGCAAGAACCTGTTTGCCGATGATGACGGCGAAAACTCCAAGATGTTCCTGAACTATATTGGCGGCTTGCAGCGTTATCTGCCTGCGGCCATGCCGCTTCTGGCACCGAATCTGAACAGTTATCGCCGTTTGCAGCCCTGGTCGGATGCCCCGATCAACATGCACTGGTCGCTTGATAACCGAACGGTCGGTCTGCGTCAGCCCAATGGCCCGGCAGCCGCACGCCGGATCGAAAACCGCATTCCGGGTGCCGATGCCAACCCGTATCTTGCAGTGGCAGCGTCCCTTGCCTGTGGTCTTCTGGGTATTCTTGAAGAAGTCGAACCGACGTCACCGATCGAAGGGTCGGGCTATGACCGGGCGCATTCCCTGCCCCGTCATATCCACGAGGCACTGGCGAAATTCCAGCGTTGCAAGCCGCTGAAAGAACTTCTGGGCGAGGAATTCTCGGCTGCGGTTCTGGCGGTGAAGGAAGCGGAATGGGATGCTTATCAGACCGTGATCAGCGCCTGGGAACGCGAGCACCTGTTGCTCAACGTTTAAAATCACAGATCGAATTTTGCGCCGGGATCCTGAACCCGGCGCAAGATTATTGCATCTCGAATGCCCAAATTTTCACTTGATGCGAAAAATGCACAATTTTCCATCTTGTGTTTGACAATATCCTGATGCATTCGAAGGATATTGGACGTGTCCTCTTGTCCTGGGGGAATGAAACAACAGGACGCCCAAACTTTTCAAACGCTGCCACATGGGAGGCTCAGCGAAATGAAATCTCTTCTTAAATCTTCAAGCCTTGTTGTGCTTGCATCCGTTGGCCTTGCCGGCGCGGCGCAGGCCGAAGATGTTCTGAACATCTATAACTGGTCGGATTATATCGGCGAAGAAACCATTGCCAATTTCGAAAAAGAAACCGGCATCAAGGTTAACTACGACGTGTATGACAGCAACCAGGTTGTCGAAGCAAAGCTGCTGGCAGGCAATTCCGGGTATGACATTGTTGTCCCGACCCTTGCCGATGCCGAACGCCTGATCAAGGCCGGCATCTTCCAGGAAATCGACAAATCGAAATTGTCCAACTATGGCAATCTTGATCCGGTCATCCTGAAACAGCAGGCCAAATACGACCCGGACAACAAATTTGCCGTTCCGTATTTCTGGGGTACGAACGGCTATGGCTATAACGTCGAGAAGGTCAAGGAAGTCCTTGGCGACGACGCACCGGTCGATAGCTGGTCGCTGATTTTCGATCCGAAATATGCCGAGCCGCTGTCGAAATGCGGTCTGAGCCTTCTGGATGATCCAGGCGAGGTTGTGCCGCTGGTCAACTTCTATCTCGGCAATATGGAAGACGGCGCACCGTCCGCAGAATCGATTGAAACCGCGATTGCCGAGCTGGAAAAAATCCGTCCTTACGTGACCTATTTCCACAGCTCGCAATACATCAACGATCTTGCAAACGGGAACACCTGTGTTTCTGTTGGCTGGTCGGGTGACGTTGGCATGGCTGCCCTTCGCGCCGAAGAAGCCGGCAACGGCAACGAGATCAAGTATGTCATCCCCAAGGAAGGCACCCTGATCTGGTTTGATGCCATGATGATTCCGGCCGATGCGCCGAATGCGGAACTGGCACACAAATTCATCGATTATGTGCTGCGTGCCGACGTTGAAGCCGACATTGCCAACTATGTTGCCTATGCCACCCCGAACCTGGCGGCAATGGAACTGGTTGACGAGGAACTCCTGAACGATCCGGGCATCTACCCGCCGCAGGAAGTCAAAGAACGTCTGCGTTCGAAAGTCGAACCGGGTTCCCGCGAACTGCGTACCCGTACCCGTCTTTGGACCAAGCTTAAAACCGGTCAGTAAGACTGTATTTGCGATCATCCCCCGATGATCGGACAACAAAACAGTTCGAACCATCAAAGGGCGCGATTTTCATCGCGCCCTTTTCTTATCGGCGACATCAAGTGCCAGACGCCCAGTGCCGGCTACCTCCCGCACCCCGGCATGGCTGTGACTCGCAAAGCTGTGAAGACAGTCACACAATCCGCGCCCGTCCGCGCGCCGTCCTCTGCGGTCGAAGAATGCACATTTTCTGAACACCCAAAGGCCATTTTCTGCCGTTTTGGGCGGCAAATCATATTTGTTGTTCAAAATATCGCACACCCCTCTTTACAGATTGTAGAATTGCTTCATCCTGTTATCAGAGCGAACCGACACCCGGCGCCGACGCAATAATCAAAAACTTGCGCAGCAGATCATCAGGGACTGTCGTCTGGTCAAATCGGTTCATCATGACACTGAAAAAGGGGAGAATGCTGGTGCCTGAGGCGGTTTTGGATCGCGCGCATGAGGACGTGCATAAGACGCAACCTTGGAACAATCCAGATGCGGTTCCCTATATCCGCTTCGAGAATGTGACCAAAAAATTCGGCGACTTTTACGCTGTCGATGACGTTTCCCTTGATATTTATCGCCACGAGCTTTTCGCCCTTCTGGGCGGTTCGGGCTGCGGGAAAACGACGCTTCTGCGTATGCTTGCCGGATTTGAAGAACCCACATCGGGCAAGATTTTCATTGATGGTGTCGATATGGCCGGCGTCCCGGCCTATGAACGCCCGACCAATATGATGTTCCAGTCCTATGCCCTGTTTCCGCATATGAGTGTTGAACAGAATGTGGCGTTCGGCCTTGTTCAGGACGGTGTTTCGCGTGCCGAGATCAAGGAACAGGTTGCTGATATGCTTGCCCTTGTGCAAATGACCAAATTTGCCAAACGCAAACCCCATCAGCTTTCGGGTGGCCAGCGCCAGCGTGTTGCCCTTGCACGGTCACTGGTCAAGCGCCCGAAGGTGCTTTTGCTTGATGAACCGCTGGGTGCGCTTGACAAGAAGCTGCGCGAACAGACCCAGTTTGAACTGGTCAATATTCAGGAAAAAGTCGGCACGACCTTTGTTATGGTTACCCATGACCAGGAAGAAGCCATGACCATGGCATCGCGCATTGCGGTGATGAATGAAGGCGTGATCAATCAGATCGGCACCCCGTTCGAGCTGTATGAATATCCCAACAGCCGCTATACCGCGAACTTCCTAGGCCAGGTCAATCTGATCGAAGGCGTTCTGGTTGATGATGATGAAAAATACGCGGTCATCAAATCGGACGAGGCCAATTGCGATATCTATATCGATCACGCCGTTCAGGGCCATGAAGGCATGACTTTCTGGGTGGCACTGCGCCCGGAACGCCTGCGTCTGACCAAGGATGCGCCGGAAGACACCAAATATAACTGCCTGTCGGGCAAGGTCGAAGAGATCGGTTATCTTGGGGGTATTTCGACCTATCACGTGCGCCTTGAAACCGGCAAACGCATCAAGGTCACCGAGCCCAACTCCACCCGCCAGATCGAGCCGCGCTATACGTGGGAAGACAGCGTCTGGGTATCGTGGGAGGCCGGGGCTGCTTCGGTTCTGAACAAATGAGCAGTGACAAGCTAACCATCAAGCAAAAATTTGACCGCTGGATGATCAAGCATGGCCGGGTACTGGTGATCGGGATCCCGTATTTCTGGCTTTTCCTGTTCTTCCTTGTGCCGTTTCTGATCGTTCTGAAGATCAGTTTTTCAATGGCGGAATATGCACAGCCGCCCTATAGCGCCCTGTTTGCATGGATTGATGAAGGCGTCACGATCACGCTTAATTTCGGGAACTATCTGTTCCTGTTATCTGACAGCCTGTATGCCACGGCCTATCTTAATTCGATCCGGATTGCCGCCATTTCCACGATCATTACCCTTTTGATCGGTTATCCGATGGCCTACGGGATTGCGCGTGCCCGCGGATCGATGCGCAGTGTTCTTTTGATGCTGGTGATCCTGCCGTTCTGGACCAGCTTTCTGATCCGTGTTTATGCCTGGATTGGCATTCTGGACCGCGAAGGTCTGATCAATGCATTCCTGATGTGGACCGGGATCATTACCGAACCGTTGATCATGCGTCAGACCGAGTTCGCGGTTTATGTCGGCATTGTTTATACCTATCTGCCATTCATGATCCTGCCGCTTTATTCGACGCTTGAAAAAATGGATATCAGCCTGATCGAAGCGGCGATGGATCTTGGCTGCAAACCGTGGCAGGCCTTTGTGAAGGTGACCTTGCCGCTGTCCCTGCCCGGCATTCTGGCAGGGTCGCTTCTGGTGTTTATTCCAGCTGTTGGCGAATTCGTTATTCCGGAACTTCTGGGTGGCCCGAACACACTTATGATCGGGCGAACGCTTTGGAATGAATTCTTTGCCAACCGTGACTGGCCGATTGCATCGGCGGTGGCGATTGCGATGCTGATCTTCCTTGTGGTGCCGATCATGTGGTTCCAGCATATCCAGACCAAGCAGGAGGAACGCGAACAATGAGTGGGAAACGTTCAACCTTCCTGATTTCGGCTTTGGTTTTCGGCTTTGCGTTTTTGTATGTGCCAATCCTGCTGGTCATTGTCTATTCGTTTAACGAAGGCAAGCTGGTTACCGTCTGGGCCGGGTTTTCGACCAAATGGTATGTGTCGCTGTTTAACAATGACGGCATGATCGATGCCGCCTGGAACAGCCTGCGGATCGGGGTGATGTCGGCAACCCTTGCGCTGGCACTTGGCACACCGGCCGGGCTTGTCATGTCGCGCTTTGGCCGGTTCAAGGGCCGGACCCTGTTTTCAGGCATGATTGCCGCCCCGCTTGTCATGCCCGAAGTCATTACCGGTCTGTCGCTTTTGCTGTTGTTTGTGACCCTTGAACAGTTGATTGGCTGGCCGGCCGGACGCGGGCTTTCGACCATCACAATCGCGCATACGACATTCTGTGCAGCCTATGTCGCAGTGGTCGTGCAATCGCGCCTGTCAGGCATGGACATTTCGGTTGAGGAAGCAGCGATGGATCTTGGCGCCAAACCGGGCAAGATCTTTTTCGTGATTACCCTTCCGATGATCCTTCCGGCATTGATGGCCGGGTGGCTTCTGTCCTTTACGCTGTCGCTTGATGATCTTGTGATTGCAAGCTTTGTCGCAGGGCCGGGTTCGACCACCCTTCCAATGAAGGTATTTTCATCGGTGCGCCTGGGTGTATCGCCGGAAATCAACGCGCTTGCGACGCTGATTATCCTGGCGGTATCGATCCTGATTGTGATTGCCAGCATCCTGATCCTGCGATCAGAACGCCTGCGCAACCGGGCCGCCAATGGCGGTGCCGAGGCCACCTGATCATCAGGTCCTGCAAAGCTACAAACAAAAACAGCGCCGGAAACACTTCCGGCGCTGTTTTGCATTGTGATCCGATTTATCTGATCTGTCCGATCAGTCAGTGTCGCACTGTGCGCGGTGCTAGCACTCGCCAGATGCGGCACGGCGCATCATTTCACGGCATTTCATGCCAGGTGCCGCCACCTGCCAATAAGACACGACGGCCTCTTCGGCAGCTTCTTCGAAATCAATGATCAGATTGGTCAGCGCATTCTGTTCCATCAGCTTTTTGACGCGATCAGGCAGCTGCGACATTTGCCAAAGGCCAATCACCAGCGCATAGGATGAGCGCATCAGCTTGCTGGCATCGTCCGGGGTGATTTCGTAAAGCTCGGCCAGGGCATCGGCGGTACGTTTGACCATCGATGCCAGAAAACGGCGATGGCCGACGACCATTTCATCGTCCGATCCCGATTCCAGGACACCTTGTGACAAGGACGCCAGATACAGAAACTTTTCGTTTTTCACGAGATACTGCACAAATTCGCGCGCCACACGGGTTGAATCCCGTTCCTCGGGCCGTCGCAGTGCTTCCTGATCGATGACATCAAGATTGTTCTCAAACCAGCCTTTCTGGAAATGGCGCAGCACTTCAAGGAAGAGTGCTTCTTTGCTTGAGAAATAAAGATAGAGGGTCCCTTTTGCCAGATTGGCCTTGCGGGCGACCTCGGCAGCCGATGGCAACGTTCCATCGCCTTCCAGATACAGCTCGCGTGCAGCATCCAGAATATCTGCACGGCGCTTCAGTTTCTGTTCGTGGCTACGCGCACGAACAAGATTCTCTTGTTCCATGTTGGTTAACTTCCCCCAGCGTTTTTCCCCGCGCATATTATTGCATTGTAATTCACCTAAAAGTCAAACCGTGGAACCAGAATAAATTGACAATTTTGATGACGCCTTGAAATAGCAGGGATTTTGCTTGTGCAAAGCTTCTTCCACTAGATGAATTGCAGTCATATAAATCAACCAACCTTGGCAATTCTGAACATTTTCCGCGAATCTGTACAGTTTTTGGGCGAGTCGTATTGTCCAATTTCCGATCTCACCTAACCTTTTGAGTGAGTGATCATGAGCTCACTACACGCTAAAGCTTAGTGTGGGGGAGACCAGCAACCTGAGACACAAGCAGGTGCCTTTTTCACTTCACCACGTTTGCAAAAGCAAACAGGGCACGAGGGGCTCATGACGAATCGAGACAATGACCAAAGTGATGTTCCGGAAACAGAAGATCACAACGAAGTTGTGTTTTCTGAAACACCCTTGGATCAAACACATCACAAACTTGAATATACCGGCACATGGAACAAGATCATGGCTCTTGCCATGTGGAATGCCCTTTGGACCATTTTGACGCTGGGCATTTTTCGGTTCTGGGCCAAGACCCGGGTACGTCGTTATGTCTGGTCGCATACCAGAATTGACGGTGATGGGCTTGAATATACCGGACGCGGGCTTGAACTGTTTCTGGGCTTTGTGATTGTCGCACTCTGTGCGGGCCCGTTCATTGCCCTTTTCGTTTATGCGCGCATGCAGGTTCCGGTTGGAAATGTCGGGATCAATTTCGCGATTGATCTTGCAATCTGGATACCTTTGATCTTCCTGATGCATATAGCCATGTACCGCGCACAGAGATACCGGCTGTCGCGCACATCGTGGCGGAGTATTCGCGGCCATCTTGGCGGATCATCGCTAAAGTATGCAGGGAATGCGCTTGTTTCCCTTTTCTTTACCGGCCTTACCCTCGGTATCTGCAAACCATACTATGACATCGAACTAATGAAGTATGAGCGCAACCATACGATGCTTGGCGATGCCAAGATGGCCTTTGGCGGCATGTTCACGCCCGCATTCAAGAAGTGGCTTGTTATCTGGTTTATTTTACTTCTGACCTATCTGGTCACGTTTGGGTTATTTGTGGCACTGGTGAAGGTGTTATTGCCACTTGCCATTGTGATCGGGCTTGTCGGCGCTGGTTTCGGAGCCTATCAATTCGCGCGGTATCAGGCTTGGTTCTTCCGCTATACGACCGGTGAAACATCACTGGGTAACCTTGCCTTTTCGTCGGAGCTTACCCCAAAGAAGCTGTTTAAGATCTATGCGGTCTTGCTGATATCCTTGGTGGTCCTGTTTGCACTGATCGTCATGATCTTTTCTATGGTTATCGGTGCTTCTATCGCTGCAAGTGGCAATGCCGGCCCCAACATGCCGTTTGTCTTTGCGATGACGTTCCTGTTTCTGGTCCTGCTTGGCCCGGTTCAGCAAATCGTCCTGTTGCCGATGTTTGTGCAACCGCTTATTGCCGCGAAGGTTTCATCCATTACAATGACTGGTGAAATTGACCGCTTCACGGTTCAGCAGGTCGCACGTAGCGAACCAAAGACCGGTGAAGGACTTGCCGAGGCATTTGATCTTGGCGGAATCTGACGACCCCATGCAAGGACAGGCACGTTTCTTCGACGGTCTGTCAATAACGTCGCATCATGTGGCGGTCACAATTGCTGACCGTCACATGATCGTTGAACTTGATGATGATCGCCGACGATCATACCAAATCGACAATCTGGTCCTTTGTGAAAAGCCGACCGGAATGCAACCCGTGCGCCTTCGCCCGCACACGGATGATGGTGCGCGGATCGTTATTGATAAAGGTCCGTTCACTGACACGCTGATCAGGCAGTTCCCGAAATTAACGGTTGCCGAGGGGTCATCAAAATTTCGGGCTCTTCTGATTGGAGGCATTTCTGCACTGGTTGCCTGTATCGGACTATTGGTATGGTTTGGGGTGCCAATTACGGCAGAACTGCTTTCGAACGTTTATCCGCGCGACAGTGAAATCCGCCTTGGCGAGATCGCCCGCGATCAAATCATCTCAGCCTTCGCACTTGAAAACGAAGAGAACGACGAAGAAGTTGTTTGCGTGCCAAACGCCGATGCAATGCGCGGTCTTGATCAGATCATGCATCAGCTGATCAAGTCCGGCGATCTTGACTATACCTACGAGATAACAGTGATACGCAGCGATATGGCCAATGCAATCGTATTGCCCGGTGGCCAGATTGTCCTTTTTTCCGACCTGCTGCAGATGGCGACATCACCCGAAGGATTGGCAGGCGTCCTTGCCCACGAGATCGGCCATACCGAGATGCATCACGGGCTTAGGAAAATGTTCTACGGGATCGGGCTCGGTCAGCTGATCTGGCTGTTTGGTGGCGGGCTGAACGCGCCGATTGATTTGCTGTTTCAGCACAGTTATTCGCGCCAGATGGAACATGACGCCGATCTATATGCGCTTGATCTTTTGGGGAAGGCCAAGGTCACCAGCCACGATCTGGCAGCGCTTCTGGAAAAGATGTCCCGTCAACGCACCAGAAATGGCTTGCAAAACACCATTCCGGAGCTTTTAAGCAGCCACCCCGATACCGACGGGCGATCTGCCCTGTTCAAAGAAGCCCGGTTGACGGGCAAGGTCGACATTCCCTATGCCGACTGGCTTGCCATCGAGAATATCTGCCGTTTCTAGCCTATTCGATCACACCGGCAATTCGGTTGTGCGTTTGACTTCGCGAAGGGTAATGACCGTCTGGACACGTTCGACACCGGGAAGCTGGGTCAGGACTTCGCTGTGGATGCGTTCATAATCAGCGGTGTCACTATAAACGACATGCACCAGATAATCGCTTTGCCCGGCCAGAAGATAGCATTCGACGACCTCGGGCACCTTCTGGACTTCCTTTTCAAAGGTTTCCAGGGCTTCGCGGGTCTGGCGGGTGATGGCAATATTGACGAACGCATTGCCCGGTTTGCCAATACGGGCCGGATTGAGAAGCATGGTGTAGTGGTCGATGAAACCGGCTTCTTCAAGCAGGCGCACGCGCCGCAGGCAGGCCGATGCGGACAGGTTTACCTTTTCGGCCAGATCCGCATTGCTGATACGTCCGTCTTTTTGCAACAGACGCAGGATCATGCGATCACGTTCATCCATCTGCATTTGAATAATCCTCCGAGATTTCGGTCATTCTTTTAAATTATCTAGCAATGATACCACCAACACCCTCTAGAAATGAAGATTAATTGCCCTATTTTTAGGGTATCATTCACAAACAATAACAAAATGGGCGCAAAACGCCCGGGCGTCCCCGGTCTATCCCGTGAGACACCCCGATTGCCACCTATTTCGTCGGGAGAAAACGAAATGCTGATTGGTGTTCCAAAGGAAATCAAAAACCACGAATACCGTGTCGGACTGACGCCAAGTTCAGTCCGCGAACTGACCGCCCATGGCCATGCGGTCAAGATCGAAACCATGGCCGGCGCCGGTATCGGTTGCAGCGACGAGGATTATGCCGCCGCCGGTGCGGAAATTGTCGGTACCGCCGCCGAGATTTTTGCCACCGCCGAAATGGTCATCAAGGTCAAGGAACCGCAAAAAGTAGAATATGAACAGCTGCGCGAAGGACAGTTGCTGTTCACCTATTTGCATCTGGCGCCAGATCCGGATCAGACCGCGGGCCTGATCAAGTCGGGTGTCACGGCGATTGCCTACGAAACCGTGACCGATCGAAATGGCGGGTTGCCACTTTTGGCACCGATGTCGGAAGTCGCAGGACGCATGGCCCCGCAGGTGGGTGCGGCTGCCCTGCAAAAGGCCAATGGCGGACGGGGCATGCTGCTCGGCGGTGTGCCCGGCGTTGCCCCGGCCAAGGTTGTGGTAATTGGCGGCGGTGTTGTTGGTACCAATGCCGCGCGCATTGCCGCGGGCATGGGGGCGGATGTCACCATTCTTGATAAAAACGTCAAACGCCTGACCTATATCGATGATGTATTTGGTCCGCGCATCAAAACCCAATATGCCACCATCGACGACACAGAGGCGCTTGTCTTTGATGCCGATATGGTGGTCGGTGCGGTTCTTATTCCCGGTGCCGCAGCCCCGAAACTGATCCGCCGCGAACAGCTTGCCAGAATGAAGCCGGGTTCGGTGATTGTTGATGTCGCGATCGATCAGGGCGGATGTTTTGAAACATCCAAAGCCACAACCCATGCCGATCCGACCTATATCGTTGATGATGTGGTGCATTACTGCGTTGCCAACATGCCCGGTGCAGTTGCGCGCACATCAACCTTTGCGCTGAATAACGCCACCCTGCCCTTTGCCCTGGCACTGGCCAACAAGGGTTGGAAACAGGCCTGCAAGGATGATCCGCATCTGGCCGCGGGCCTTAATGTTCATAACGGCAAGATCACCTATCAGGCGGTCGCCGACGCGCTGGGATATGACAATTTGCCACTTGAGAAGGCATTGTCGTAAATTTGGCCAGAAAAGACACATAGAAAACGCGGGGTACACAAAAAGCCCCGCGTTTTTTGTTGACCGTTTTTACTTTCGCAGGTTGCACCTGTTTGCAAGCTCGCGTAATCAGGAACACTAATTTTCAAGTGGCCTACGGGGGGGGATCTATGACCAGTGACGTAACATTTGTTCTAACAAGCTGTGGGCGAATGGACCTGCTTGATCAGACACTAGAGAGTTTTTTCAAGCAAAATACCTATCCACTCAAGGCAATGTACGTCATTGAGGACTCATACGATCAGGAAGTCTACAAACAGATAACTGAACGTTGGGGAGACAAGGTTACCTTGTTGCTCAACGATCCGAAACTGGGTCAAATCGCATCAATCGAGAAGGTTTATGCGATGGTCGATACCCCATATGTCTTCCATTGCGAGGATGACTGGCTGTTTACGCGGCCGGGGTTCATGGAAGAAAACAAGGCCATCATGGAGTCTGACCCGTCAATCATTCAGGTCTGGCTTGAGAGCAAGGAAAGTGCCGCCCGCCTTGATATTTTTTCATACGACAACCGCAAGGAAGTTAATGGCTTGGCTTTTGAGCGGGTCAATGTTGCCGAAGGCTGGGAGTGGGGTTATTTCTCCTTCCGCCCGGGCCTGAAACGTATGTCGGACTACAAAAGACTTGGCGGATATGGGCAGTTCCTAAACGAGCTTGATATCAGTGTTGCTTATCGCAAAATGGGCTACCACACAGTCATCATCGAGGAACCCGCTATTGAGGATCTCGGCGAAGGACGCACAGTTCCTGATCCCACACGGAAATGGCCGACGCGTCGCAAATCAAACAAACCCAAAGGCCTAAAGCGACTTTGGTCCCACATTCATCGTCTGGTCACTGAAGGTAAGTGGTAATACGATATTAGAGAACAATAAACAAAAGGGCCCCGAATTGGGGCCCTTTTGTTTTGGTTCATGCCGGTCGAAAATCAGAATTCGACTTGGGTTACGTCGCGCACTGCCCCCTGATCAGCGCTGGTTGCCATGGCAGCATAGGCGCGAAGGGCGGTTGTGACTTTGCGTTTGCGCGGCTTGGCCGGGCGCCATGCTTCTGGCCCCTTGGCTTCCATTGCCTGACGGCGGGCGGCAAGGGTTGCGTCATCAACAGCGATCTTGATCGTGCGGTTCGGGATGTCGATTTCGATCATATCACCCGGTTCGACCAGCGCGATATCGCCACCAGCCGCAGCTTCGGGGGAGACGTGACCAATCGAAAGACCGGAGGTCCCGCCCGAGAAACGACCATCGGTAATCAGCGCACAGGCCTTGCCCAGCCCCATCGATTTCAGGTAGCTGGTCGGATAGAGCATTTCCTGCATGCCCGGACCGCCTTTGGGGCCTTCGTAACGGATGACGACAACATCGCCTTCCTTGACCTCGCCACCGAGAACCTTGGCGACGGCTTCGTCCTGACTTTCGCAAATCACGGCCGGGCCGGTGAATTTCAGGATGCTTTCATCCACGCCACCGGTCTTGACGATGCAACCATTGACCGCAAGGTTGCCAAACAGAACCGCGAGACCGCCATCCTGACTATAGGCATGGGCAACGTCACGAACGCAGCCTTCCTTTTCATCAAGATCAAGGTCATCCCAGTAGCGTTCCTGACTGAACGCGGTCTGGGTCGGGATGCCACCGGGCATGGCGCGATAGAATTTATGGACCGCCTCGTTTGTGGTGCGTTTGATGTCCCACTTTGCAAGGGCATCGGCCATGGTTTTGGTATGAACGGTTGAAACGTCGGTATGCAGCAAGCCGGCACGATCAAGTTCACCCAGAATGCGCATGATGCCACCCGCACGATGGACGTCTTCCATGTGGAATTTCGGATGGTTCGGCGCGACCTTGGACAGATAGGGGATCTTGCGCGACAGGCGATCCATATCGGCCATGGTGAAATTGACTTCGGCTTCCTTCGCAATCGCCAGCAGATGGAGAACCGTGTTGGTCGACCCGCCCATTGCGATATCAAGTGCCATGGCGTTTTCAAACGCCTCGAACGTGGCGATACCGCGCGGGGTCGCAGTGACGTCTTCTTCTTCGTAATAACGACGTGCCAACTTGACCGAGGTACGGGCCGCTTCGAGGAAGAGCTCCTTACGGGCGGCATGGGTTGCCAGAACCGAACCGTTACCCGGAAGCGCAAGGCCAAGGGCCTCGGCCAGGCAGTTCATCGAGTTGGCCGTGAACATGCCCGAGCACGACCCGCAGGTCGGGCAGGCAGAACGTTCAACGGTTTTGACCTGTTCATCGGAAATTTTCGGATCGGCGGCCTGAACCATCGCATCAACCAGATCAAGGTGATGTTCTTCGCCATTCAGGACGACCTTGCCGGCCTCCATCGGGCCACCGGAAACAAAGACCGCCGGAATATTCAGGCGCATTGCAGCCATCAGCATCCCGGGCGTGATCTTGTCACAGTTTGAAATGCACACCATCGCATCGGCGCAATGGGCATTGACCATATATTCAACGGAATCGGCAATGATTTCGCGCGACGGCAAGCTGTAAAGCATGCCGTCATGGCCCATCGCGATGCCATCATCGACCGCAATGGTGTTGAATTCCTTGGCGACACCGCCGGCAGCCTCGATCTCGCGGGCGACCATCTGGCCGAGATCCTTGAGATGGACGTGACCGGGCACGAACTGGGTGAAGCTGTTGACGACCGCGATGATCGGCTTGTCGAAGTCTTCATCTTTCATACCAGTGGCGCGCCAAAGGCCGCGCGCACCGGCCATGTTGCGGCCATGGGTTGTTGTACGGGACCGATATTCCGGCATGGAAGGAACCTCTCTTTTTCGCGGGGTACGTTTCTTTAATATACTCGCGTTCTAGCACAGTATTCGCGCTTTTTGACAGTTTTTTGCCTGAAAATTTCACCAGACCCGAACATTTGGTACGATTGATACATCGGGCAGTGCAATGATCCGCCGAAACGTCCGATCGGGAATGCCCCGCCCCGGCACGAAGCGCCTTGATCGTCCATCAGGGCCAATTTTGTGACCCAGTTCACAATTTACATTACATCATTATGAAGTACCTATCCCAAATACCAAGAATACTATCCCCTTGGATAGGCGATCTTTACCTGAACAATCCATATCTTAGTGGATGATTATCGCCGCCAGGCGATTCTCCCACTCCCATTCTCACCCCGGACCTGTAGCGGTTCGGGGTTCTTTTTTTGCCTTTTGGGCAAACGACTGATGGCGTGTCAGAACTGTCTACTTTAAAGGTGTCCCCTAACCCTTTAATGTCGGGGGTCAGTCATCCATTCGGAATGAGAAGATCAGGCGGAGAAGCGCACCCAGATGTCGGACCAACTCAAGACATTGTTGCGACGCGGACTTAGTGCGCATGAGGGGAACCGGCCAGACGAGGCCGAGAAGATCTATCGCCAGGTTCTTGATATCGCGCCCAACAATGCAGAGGCAGAGCATCTTCTGGCAACCCTTCTGACCGGACAGGGCCGCCATGGCGAAGCGATTGAGCTGTTTGAAAGCTGTTTGTCGAGCTTTGGCGCCAATCCGGCCGCCCGGTGCAATTATGCCATCGCGCTTGAAAGTTCGGGACAGATCGAAAAGGCCATCGATCAGTTCAAGCAGGCCATCAGCTATCACGGGGATTTCCCCACCGCCCTTTATCATCTGGCGCGCCTTGAGATACCGCGCGGCCATCTTGGCCAGGCGGTCGACCTTCTGGGGCGGTTGCTGGGCCTTAAACCCGACCATTATGAAGGGTTGCTTCTGTTCGGGGATGCATTGCATGCACTCGGCCAGGAAGAAGCCGCCCTGACGTCCCTTGAACATGCCGCCCAGGCCGCCGGAATTTCACCGGACCTGATTTGCCGGGTTGGCGGGGCCTATTTGCGGCTGGGCTATCCGAAACCGGCACAGGAACTTTATCAGCGCGCCCTGAGCATCAATGCCAAATTCGTTCCCGGTTTGCGCGGACTTGGACAGGCTCTTGCCCATCAGGGCCAATATGCCAAGGCAATCGCCCTTTTGAAAACGGCGCGCCAGCTTGCCACCCGAACATCGGATATTGACCTGGTTCTGGCCGATATTACCCTGAAATGCGGCGACCTGACTGAGACCATCGCCCTTCTTGAAGGGATCCTGACAAAGGACCCGGACCATGCGACCGCGGATGCGCTTTTGGTCCGAACAAAGGCCAAGCTTGGATCAACAGACGGCACAGACCACGCCAAGGCGGCCAAGAACTGGGCAAAGCATCATATGCCGATTGCGGCCAAGCCCAGCTTTGCCAATATCAGACAAGCCGACAAGCGGTTGCGTATCGGTTGGCTGTCGCCGTTCTTTTGTGATCACGCGACCCACGGGCTTTTGCGGCCCCTCGCACGTCATCTGAACCGCCACGAGATCGAACTGTTCCTGTATTGCGCAACGCCGCGCCCCGATGATGTCACCCGGTCCTGGCAGGTCATGGCAGATGGCTGGCGCGAGGTGTTCGGACAGGACCCGATGCAAATCGCCGACCGCATCCGCAAGGACAAGGTCGATATCCTGATTGATGTTTGCGGCATTCACCCGACCCAACCGATCGAGGTTTTCGCGCTTTATGCTGCCCCGGTTCAAGCCAGCCTGTCACCGATCACAACAGGCATCGCCCAGATCGATTATCTGATCGGACACAAGGAAATGTTCAGTGGCAAGCTTGCCGCCAACAAGCTGTTTTCCGAACGTCCGCAGAAGCTTGAACTTGGGCCGTATCTTCCTGATGAATATGATGATGCGCTTCCTGTCAGTCCGCTTCCTGCCGCGGTGGGCGATGATATTATCCGGTTTGGCTGTATCGACCGGGTTGCCAATATCAGTGATGAAACACTCAATTGCTTTGCGCGTATCCTGAACAAGGTCAAAAACAGCCGCATTGTCATCCAGGATGATGTTCTTGAAGACAGTTATGCCGCCAAGACGTTTCTTGACCGTACCCGTCAGGCCGGGATCAAGCGCGATAGGCTTGATCTTGCCGGGGTTGTCGCCAAAGAAGACCGCCCTGCCCTGTTTGCCCAGATTGATATCGGACTGGCGCCGTTCCCGGCGATTTCGATCGAGAATTATTTCGACATGTTGTGGTTCGGGGTGCCGTTTGTATCGCTTGCAAGCGAATTGCCGGGATCCCGTATGGGACTGGCATTGCTGGGTGATATCGGGCTTGAAGCATTATGTGCCCAAACCGAAAAGGGCTATGTCGATAAATGCATCATGCTGAGTTCCGACCTTAAGGCGCTGGCCAGCATCCGGGAAAACATGCGCGAGCGCATCCGCAACAGCAAGGCATTCCACGGCCCGGCAGTCGCCCGCGAGTTCGAGGAAGCCTGTCGCGAGATGTGGCAAAACTGGTGTCTGGCCAAATAGCAGGCCCGGATCGGCAATCGCACAATGCGAACGCGGCCTAACGGACGATCATCGAGCGCAGAATTTCATCAACAGCAGCCGCCAGATCATCGGCGATGAAGTCGGCTTCTGATGATTCCGGTTGTCTGGTTTCCTTGGCCCCGTGCCCGGTTCGCACCATGATGGCACGTGCCCCCGCGGCATGACCGGCGCGGATATCATTGATGCGATCGCCCACCAGCACGCTGTCAGGCAGTGAAATCGCAAATTCATCGGCCGCGGCTAGCAACATGCCCGGTTCGGGTTTGCGACATGTGGTTTCGCGACGGTAATCGCCTTCGCCCTTTTCGTGATAGGGGGAATAGAAAATCCCCTGAAGGGATGCATGTTGTTGGGCAAGCATCGCAACCATCGCCTTGTGAATATCAAAAAGCTGGTCTTCGGTAATATAGCCGCGTGCAACACCGGACTGGTTGGTCACAACGATCACCGGAATGCCGGCATCGTTCAGTTTGCGAATGGCGTCAGCGACACCATCAATCAGGCGCAAATCTTCGATGCGTGACAGGTAATGAACTTCTTCATTGATCACGCCGTCCCGATCCAGAAAAACCGCCGGCAACAGATTGCGGCGATCGCGAAACCGCGGGGCCGGATCAATCAGGTGACGTTTGACAGGATCATCGGAAGGGTTTTGCATCAGGAACCTTTTACGCAATCAATCTGGGGCAACAATACCGCAAGCAACAATACTGCAAGCTTGGGGCTTGAGCCCATTTTAAACAGTCAATCAGGTTCAGCCCCAAGCCAATATGGCAAGATCGCCGGGAAAAGCCACCCCGCATTCCGCAGCGCGAAAAACAAAGTGGTATTACCATTATTCACTTGCAGGAAGGCCGTCTGCCATGACAGGTTCTGGTTAAAAGAACCTGATCAGGAATACGTATCCAATGTTTGCCGATATCCTAGCCATTCTGGCGCCCGTCTTTATCACCGCTGGACTTGGCTATTTCTGGGCCCGTGCAGGCAAGCATTTTGACACCAATCTTGTGACATCCATCGTCACCTATTTTGCCACACCGTGTTTGACATTCGCCGCCCTCGCAACGGTCGAACTGGGTGGGGATACGCTGATCCTGATGGGGACGGCAGCACTTGCAGCTAATATTCTTTTTGCCCTGATCGGATGGCCGATCCTTAAGGTCTTCAAACTGTCGCCGCGCACCTATTTGCAGTCGCTGACCTGGCCGAATGTCGGCAATGTCGGCTTGCCCCTTTGCATGCTGGCCTATGGCAAGGAGGGACTGGCGCTTTCAGTCGCGTTTTTTGCCACCTATGTGGTGCTTCAGCTGACCATCGGGGTCGCCTTTGTTTCCGGCAGCTTTTCACTGAAATCATTGGCAAAGATGCCGATCATTCCGGCAACCCTGATCGCCACCATCTTTCTTGCCACCGATACCGACGTTCCGGCATGGCTTTACAACACCACCAACCTGATCGGGCAGCTGACCATCCCATTGATGCTGTTTACCCTTGGCGTATCGCTTGCCAAGTTGCGCCCGGTCAGCCTTGCACGCAGTACAGCGCTTAGCCTGTTGCGCCTTGGCATGGGTTTCGGGGTTGGGGTTGGTCTTTCGGAAGTCATGGGTTTGACCGGAATCGAGCGCGGTGTGGTGATTTTGCAATGCTCGATGCCGGTTGCTGTTTTCTGTTATCTGTTTGCGCAGCTTTACAACCGCGAACCCGAAGAAGTGGCGGGCGTGGTCATCAGTTCAAGCTTCCTTGCCGCCATCGCCCTGCCGGCCCTTCTTTGGTACGTGCTGTAAGGCGCGCGCCCTTGAGCAGGTTCCGTTTCAATCCAAACGGAACTTGCACTAGCGGATGATCAGGCGATAGTCCCCCGAAACAGTGCCGTCCCCGGCACTTTTATCGGGATAAAATCCGACAGCGCATTCAAAGCTTCCTTTCTGAAGATCAGGGTCGCCTTTTTCGGCGGCCAGTGCCATCACGTGATCCCGGCAGGCGGCAACATCTGCAAAGACGGCCTCGGTAATCTGGATTTTGCGCGGTTCGGACCGATCAGGGGTATAGACCGCGGTGACATTTTCCCAAGGTGCGGCATCATCAGACCAGAACAGGTCGGCGATATGGCGTTCGGGATTGCCAAAACTTGCGACAGCAAGACCGGCAATCGCCAGTGCAAGAACCGCACGACGTAGCATTCGTTTATTCATCTTCATCCTTCAGGCCCCTTTGCCGCGAAGCAACGTGAAATCGATTGCCGGAAACGGGGCATCATATTCAAGATGGTAATCATCCATCGGTGGTGGCGACTGTGTGGTGGTTGCAAGCAGTATGTGAACCTGCCCGCGCTGATGGGTTTGATAGACAAACAGATGTGACAGGATGTCGGCAACAGTTTCATGTGTGACCACATTGTTGCGACGTTCAAGTTCAACATCACGCATCGCATCCTTTTCCCCGAGCTGATCACAAAATGCCATCAGTTTATGGTCAGCATCGCGTTGGGCCGCCGCCAGACCGGCGATGTCGGAAAAGGGTGTCATACGGCCCGAATATAGGTCCCCCTGCCCGTGCCCGCCATCCAGCAAGGCCTCAAGATAATAGCTGTCGACCGTCAGGGTCTGGTTCAGGGCTTCGAGGATCGAAGGGGTGAAACGTGTCCGTTTGGCGTTGAGTTCACGCGGTGTGAGCTTTTGACACACACCAAACAGACGATGATTGGACCAGGCATTGTTTCGCGCCTGATGAAAAAACGAAGTTCCCGGCATACCGCAAGTGTCCCAATTTATGGCACCCGGCGACGTTTGACAGAAATGTCTATCCGGTCACAGGGTGCGCATGGTTTAGCGGACCGTTTCCTTTGCCGTAATTTGGTGCGGTTCGGATGGCTTCACGGACATAAGCCCGTGCGCGAGCAACAGAATCACTCAATCCCATGCCCTGTGCCAGCCCGGTTGCAATCGAACTTGCAAGCGAGCAGCCCGTACCATGATTATTTTCAGACGGAATGCGAGAACCTTCGAAGCCTTCGACATCACCGTCCCGGCGCCACAAGATATCGACGATTTTGTCTCCTTCGGCGTGACCACCTTTGATCAGGACAGCCTGCGCGCCCAGATCACCAATTTTGTGCGCCGCAGCAATCATATCACCTTCGTCGGCGATTTTCATGCCTGACAATACTTCTGCTTCGGGAATATTTGGTGTCAGAACCGTTGCAAGCGGGATCATTTGTTCGATCAATGCCGAAACCGCGTCATCTTCGAGCAGTTTTGAACCGCTTTGTGAAACCATCACCGGATCGACAACCACAGGAATCCCGTCTGCTTTTGCTTTGATGAATTCCGCCACCGCATTGATCACCGGCACAGAGTGCAGCATCCCGGTCTTGATCGCATCGGCACCGATATCATCAATCGTTACCGTTGCCTGATGGACGATCATTTCCGGTGCGATGCCCAGAACGTCGAAGACTCCGGTCGTATTTTGCACCGTAAGCGCGGTAATGGCCGTGGCAGCATAGCCGCCAAGTGCTGTGACCGACTTGATATCAGCCTGAATACCAGCCCCGCCCGAGCAATCGGACCCGGCAATAATCAAGACGCGACCTTTCATGATCGACTTCCTTTATCCGTGCAAAACGATGTTCTGTTTAACGCCAAACCGGCAACCGGTCACGGTTTAGCCGGCAACAGCGGTGATCTGGGCCACAATCCCGTCGACGATTTTTTCGACCTTGGCGGCGTCGTCGCCTTCGGCCATGACACGGATCAGCGGTTCGGTCCCCGATTTGCGGATCAGAACACGGCCATCGCCATTGAAGGCCTTTTCGGCCGAGGAAATGGCTTCGATCACGCTGCTGTCCGACAGCGGATCGGAACCGGCCGAATAGCGCACATTTTTAAGGATCTGCGGCAACGGTTCGAACACGCGGCTCATTTCCGAAACGCGGCCTTCGCGGCTGGCAAGAACGGCAAGCACCTGAAGGGCGGCAAGCAGGCCATCACCGGTCGATGCAAAATCAGACAGCACGATATGGCCGGACTGTTCGCCGCCGACATTGCAATCAAGCGCGCGCATCTGTTCAACCACATAGCGGTCGCCGACCTTGGTGCGGATCAAACGCACATCATTGCGTTCAAGATAGCGTTCAAGACCAAGGTTGGACATCACAGTCGCCACCAGCGCATTGCCGCGCAACTGTCCGGTGCGTTTCCAATGGGTGGTGACAAGGCCCATCAACTGGTCCCCGTCAATCAGCTGGCCTTTTTCGTCACACATCTGAACACGGTCGGCATCACCATCCAGCGCAATTCCGACATCGGCTTTTTCGGCCAGAACCCGGTCGCACATGGTTTTGGTATAGGTCGAACCGCATTTGTCATTGATGTTCAGGCCATTCGGGCTGGTGCCGATTTCAATCACATCAGCGCCGAGTTCGCGCAGGACCTTGGGGGCGACGGAATAGCCCGCACCATGGGCGCAATCAAGGACGATACGCAGGCCTTCGAGCGTCACCGAACCGGGCAAGGAAGATTTGACCGCCTCGATATAGCGGCCCGGCGCATCATCAATACGCTTGGCACGACCAAGGGCATTGGCCGGTACCAGTTTGCTTGAAAGGTCGCTTTCCATCAGTTGTTCGAGTTCGAGTTCGACCTCGTCGGACAGCTTGAAACCATCCGGCCCGAACAGCTTGATGCCATTATCCTGGAACGGGTTGTGCGAAGCAGAGATCATGACGCCGATATCGGCACGCATGGATTTGGTCAGCATGGCGACCGCAGGCGTCGGCATCGGCCCGACCAGCATCACATCCATCCCCATAGACGTAAAACCGGCCACAAGCGCAGGTTCAAGCATATAGCCCGACAGGCGGGTATCCTTGCCAATGACGACCTTGTGACGATGGTTGCCGCGCGTGAAATAATGGCCTGCTGCCATCCCGACCTTAAGTGCCACTTCGGCAGTCATCGGGGCCGTATTGGCCGTTCCACGAATTCCATCGGTACCAAAATATTTGCGGCTCATGCTTCTTTTCTCTGTTTCTTCAACGGGCGGTCATGCCCGTCCTATGAATTCTGATTGCCGGTTATATCAAAGTGACGTTTCAATGCTACTGTTCAATGTGTTCGGCAAGCGCGCATTTTAGCCCAACTCACCCACCAATCCGTTAACGCGCCCGGTACTTTGTCGGCCGATAAAAGCAATGACCTGATGGCAAAAACCGGCTATCACAAAGCGACATGTTTTAAAGGCTTGAAACCGGGGGAATTTTGGGGGTTTTCCGCACAAATCTGGCATTGCTTGCGATGATCGTGGCAATCGGTTGCGGTGTGCTTGTTTCCCGGACGGCGCCATCCCATGCCCATGAACTGCGCCAGCATTTTGTTCTTGATGGCAATGGCCCGAAAAACACCGTCAATCTGAACCGGTTTCTTGAACGGATGATCACCGACCGGTCGATCATCATTCCATCCGATGTCGTCAATCTTCCCGATTCCGAATTCGAAAAGGTGTTTGGCACACCGGGGCCCGGCTATACCGACAGGACAATCTGGTATCGGGCATCATTCCTTGTCGAAGCCGATGACAGCGACAGCAAGGCGTTATCCTATCTTGAAGTTGGCGCGACCTATCTGAATGACATCCAGATGTATGTGCTGTCGGAAGAAAGCGGTCGCACCATCTGGGAGGGACGCGTTGGCGATCGCATCCCCAATGGGCCCGATGCGATTGCCGGGTTAAAGCATATTGCGCAATGGCCCATATTGGGCCCGGGCCATTACTGGCTGGTGATGGCGGTCAGAACCAACAGTTCGCATGTTTTTGAAGTGACGCTGTCGCCGGAATCCGTTGTCATCGCCGATGCCGGTTCCGAAAGTTATCTCAAGGGCAGTTATCTTGGCATTTTGCTGGTGGCGTTCGGGGTTTATCTGACCTTTGGGGTTCTGACCCGAGACCGCGCGATCAACTGGTATGCGGGCTATATTCTTTCGCTGTTTTTGATCAATCTTGGCACGTCGGGTTATGCGCAACTGATTTTCAAAGATCTTTGGCCGCTTGCCAGTGATTTCGTTACCGGTACGGGGACGGCACTTGCGCTTGGAACCAGTCTTGCGATGTGGGCATCGATTGTCGAGCTTGACCGTCATAACCGGGTTCTGTACCGGGTGATGATGTGTTTTGCCGGTGTGGCAATGTGCGGTTTCCTGACATCGACATCCGATCTTTATATCTATTTTGCCAAACTGTTCTTCGTTCCCGACATCTTTTTGCTGATTGTGTTGCTGGTCTATTTTGTGATGATCGGCTATCGCGAGAAGCGGCTGGCGCGGTTGAGTTTCCTTCTGGTGGCGCTTGGTGTGCCGACCCTTGCGGTGATTTTGCATCTGTTGATGCTGATGGGGCTTGTGCCGATCAATGCCTTTACCGGCAATATCTATTCGGCAAGTTCGACGGTGCATCTTGTCATGGTGGCCCTTGCCATGGGGTATCGCACCTATGCGCTTGCCAACCGGCGCCTGGATGCATTTCAGAACAGCCAGCGCGCCAACCAGCTTGCCGGGGAACAGCGCACCTTTATCACCATGCTGTCGCATGAATTCCGCACCCCGCTTGCCATCATTCAGCGGTCAGCGGAAATTCTTGGCCTGCATCTTCGTGACGAACAGGAAGCGGTCCATACCCGACTGGCCACCATCCGCAGCAATGCCGGACAGTTATCGGGACTGGTTGATGCGTTCCTGACAAAGGAAACACTTGATAGCGCGACCTTTACGACATCGCGCCAACCGGTCGCCATTGACCTTTTCCTGAGCGAACTGATCGCGCGGCGCACCCGGGAAGTCCCCGAACAGAACGTCAATCTGATCAATTCGGAATTCGCAATTGTCGAGGTTGATCGCATTCTTCTGGAACGGGCGATCGTCAATCTGATTGAAAATGCCCGCAAATATGCACCGGGATCACCGGTATGGATTGCGTGTAACCGGGCGGCAAACGGGTTTGTCTATATCCGGGTCCTCGATGAAGGACCGGGCATTCCACCGGAAGATCTCAGCAATGTGCTTAATGCGTTTTATCGTGGCCGGGAATCTTCGGTCACCCAGGGGGTTGGTCTGGGACTTCATATCACCAACCAGATTGTCGAAGCCCATGAGGGCACATTATCGGTCAGTGTCGGTGAACGCGGCGGCACGACCATTTTGCTAAAGATCCCCTATAACCACGAAGCAACGATTGCGCGCACCAACGAAATATATCTTGGCGTTCCCGGCAAGTTTCGCCCCAAATCCCGCGGGGAGGACCGGTAACATGCGAAAAACCATGATGCCAGGCCGCCTGTCGGACCGTTTGCAAAAGATCGCGATGATGGTTGGTGCGGTGATATTTGCGATTGTTTGCGCCCTGCCCTTCGGGATCGGAGGCGGATTTATCGGCGGTTCCGGATCCGCATTTGTGCAAACCGGGTCCGCATCCCCAAATGGTGCGGTGGTCCTTTCGGGGCGTCTTGAAACAGCAATCGATCTGACACCGTTTATCCGATCCTATGTCGACAAATCGCGCCATCGTTCATTGCGCGAGATCCTTGCCCTGCCTGATCAGAGTTTCGCGCCATCCGAACATATTCCGTCATTTGGTTATACGCAGGATATCATCTGGTACCGGATGGCGCTTTCCATCGACGCGCCGGTTAGCAATCAGGCGCTTTTTGAATTTGCGCCAACCTATCTGGATTTCATTGATGTGTTTTTGTTCGCCAAGGGCGACGATCAGCCTGTCTGGACGGTAAATCTTGGTGACAATATTCCGGCAAGTGCCCGCCCGTACAAGGGCGGCACCCATATTGCGGCCCTGCCGCCGCTGATATCGGGCCAGTATGTGATGTATATCCGGGTGCAAAGCAACAGCACCAATATGATGCAATTGAAGCTTTGGCCCAGCAACGCCCTGATCACGTCCCTGACCTATCGTAATTTGACGACCAATGTGTTTTTCGGGCTGGTGGTGACACTTGGCATTGCCTATTTCACGTTTGGTCTGATTGCGCGCGACTATGTGGTGTCGCTTTATGGCTGCTGGATTGTCACGGTCGGGGCCGTGGTTGCGATTGTCAACGGGCTGGTCCTAAGCGAAATCAGCCCGGAAATTCCGTGGCTCAATGATTTCCTGTTGAGTGAAACCAACATATTGTCGCATGCGGCAATCGCGTTTTTATGGCTTTACATCACCGACATTCGAAAACGCCATCCACTGATTTTCAAGCTGTCATGTTGTTATGCGCTGTTTGTCCTGGCCTTTACCCTGACTGGTGGCGGGCGCTATTACACGTGGTTCGGGACTAATGTCGTTCCCAGTCATGCGCTGTTCATGGCGATGATGTGCCTGTTTCTGGTCAAACGGTTGATCGAGGATATCCATTCCTGGCTCAACTGGGGATATCTGGCTGTTCTGGCCATTCCGACCGCAGCGGGGATCACGCTTCAGCTTGTTCATAGCGGCTGGATTGATGCAACACCGCTGCGTATCGGGCTGCATCAATATACCCTTGTGCTGCATCTTGTCGGCATGGGCATTTTGATGGCGGTGCGGCTGTTTCATATGAACAGCGAACGCCTGTCGGTTTCGCGGCAGGCATCGGAAACCACGACGCTTGTCGAAGAACAGCGCAAACTGATTTCCATGCTGTCCCATGAATTCCGCACCCCGCTTGCCGTTATTCAGCGGTCAGCCGAAATGTTGATGCTGCGCCTTAAGGGCGGGACGCGTGACGTGATGGATCGCCTTGAACGGATCCAGTTACAGGCCCGCAAGCTTGCCCGTCTGGTTGACATTTTCCTGAGCAAGGATGGCATTGATAATCAGGAATTGTCGCTGGCGCGTGAACTGGTCGCGATTAACCGGTTCATGGAAGATTTCGTTGCCAACACCACCCGCGAAGGGGCGGAAATCTTTGTGACCTGCCACGATACGGACGGGTTCGAGGCCTTTATTGATGAAACCCTGATCGGGCTTGCGATTACCAATCTGATCGAAACATCGCGCCGGTTCGCCCATGGCCGCCCACTGCACATCCAGGTGATGCGTCATAACAGCGCGATGGTTGAAATCGCCATTCCGTGCAGCGGACCGGAATTAAATGATGACGAAATCAGATTGATCGGCGATGCGCTGTTTCGTCAAAACATGGAAGCCAAGTCCATGCGCAGTGCCCTTGGCCTGCATATTTCCCAACGCATCGTCGATGCCCATGGCGGATCGATCAAATTGCGTGATCAGGGACGTTTGGGGATCGAGCTTTGTCTGTTGCTGCCCTGTGAAGAAACCGGCGCGGGCGAACCGTAAGACCGGCCATTTACAATCCCCCATCATCACCGCCGCCAACAACGCCCAAAGGTCCGGCAAAGCAAAATACGGGCATCGGGTAAAAGGTATCGGACGCCGGAACGGGGCGATATGCCCGAAAAGTCAGGACGCGTCAGCCGCACCCTGAACAATTGCGGTCGAGGTAAAGGCATAACCGCGGCCATAGGCCGTTCTGACCGGCAGTTCTTCGCCTATTTCCTTGAGGATTTTCTGACGGACACGACGAATGGCCGTATCAAGGTTACGGCAATTTTCCGCCGTGTCTGCCTTGCCAAGTTCAATGACGATTTCCGGGCGGGTCAACCAGGCACCGTTTGCTTCGATCAGCAATTTGATGATCGTGCGTTCGGTCGCTGTCAGGGTTGCTTCATCCCCGTTGGGATTGCGCAAAGTCCAGTTCAGCATGTCGAGAACCCAACCGCCTTCAAGACCGGCCTGTTCGGGGCCGGAGTCGACATCGCTGCGGGTTGTCCGGCGCATCAACGGTTTAAGGGCAGCTTCGATCACGGAAAGCGGGCTGTCTTTGGTCAGGTAAACATCCGCGCCGGATTTGTAACCGGTCAGATGATTATCCATACCCGAAAGCGATGTCAGCATCATGATCCCGCAATCAATCGTCTTACGGACATGTTTTGCCAGTTCATAGCCATCCGCATCCGGCAGCATGATATCAAGAATAACCGCGTCGGGTTGCTTGGTTTCCAATGCACGATAGAAGGCTGCGCCGGTTTCACATCCCACGACGTCAAACCCGCACATTTCCAGATACTCGCACAGATCCTTGTTCAGGTCTGTGTTGTCTTCAACTACAAATACACACTGTGTCATAGCATCCCGGCCGGATGTGACGCTGCTGAAATCAGGCTGCGTCAGGCCGCCAATTCCGTTCATACAAAGACCTTCGCGTTTGCTTTTTTTGTGCCAACCAAGAGTTGTGGCTTTGTGCCACTTGTATTCATTCAATATCTGGTATGTGACGATGTGCCCTATTCTGCAAGCCCCAACCGTCAAAGGTCAGAAAATGCCAGAATCCAAACAGAAAAAGGCAAGACCACATCAGGTTGGGTAAGAAGTCCCCAACCTTTTGAATGATCTTGCCTTTTAATCGAAACGTTAAAAATCACAAGCTATACAGCCAGTGAGTGTAAAGGTCTTATCGGCTATACCATAGAGGTAGAGCTGGACACTGAAAGTGCCTGCACCGTTTCCTGAACATCATGGACGCGGATCATCTGAACCCCGTGGCGCCAGCCATTGACCGCCGATGCAATAGATCCGCCAAGGCGCTGCTTGGGATCTGCATCAGGGTCGATCTTGCCGATGAAGGATTTGCGCGACGTCCCCAACAGGATCGGGCAGCCCAAACCATGGAAGATCGCCAGACGCGACAGCAGTTCAAGATTGTGCGACAGCGTTTTGCCAAAACCGATGCCCGGATCAACACAGATACGGTCACGTGCGATCCCTGCCCGTTCGCAGCTTTCGATACGATCCAGCAGATAGTCATAGACATCAAGAACCGCGCAATCATATTGCGGATCGGCCTGCATGGTGCCCGGTTCGCCCTGCATATGCATCAGCATGACGGGTTTGCCCGATGCGGCGGCGACTTCCATTGACCGTTCGTCGCCTTCAAGCCCGGTAACGTCATTGATGATCGCGGCCCCGGCGTCAAGTGCAGGCTCCATCACCGAGGCATGGCGGGTATCGATCGAAATCACGTGACCGTCGGCTGCGAGTTCCCGAATGACCGGAATCACACGGTTAATTTCCTCGTCTTCGGACACATCGGCTGCACCGGGGCGGGTTGATTCGCCACCGATATCAAGGATCGATGCCCCGGCCTTTGCCATGGCACGACCGCGTGCAACCGCATCGGACGTGGTGTTGTAATCCCCACCGTCCGAAAAGCTGTCGGGCGTCACATTGATGATGCCCATAACATGGCATGTCGCCATATCAAGCCCGGCATATTCCGGACGTTTGGCCATCAGGCGATCCAGAACATTGTTGATTTCATCGACACGTCCGCTGTTCTGAACCCAGCCTTCAAGGGCGAGCAGCGGCAGGATCATGCTTTCGGCCCCGCCACCATCGCGGCGGCGGATGATCTCAAGCGCAGAAAAGCCACGGCGCGATCCGGCCAGCGGAAGCGTGTTGGGATCATCGGCGTGGTCAATGAAACCCGTAGGTGCGTAGTAAAGCGGTCCATCAAAATCAGCAAAGCCCCGCACATCGGCGGGGCTTCGCAGGACCGATCTTTTGATCTCGTCCATCAGTCTCTTTCGTTAGCTTCCCGGTTGCGGTTCCGGGGACAGATCCCCGCCACCTTCGCCAGGGTTGTCTTTGCGGGCACCACCGGTGCTCGGCACCGTGGAACGACGTCCACCACCCGCATCCTTTCCGCCGCCGGTCGAATGGCCCGGACGGTTGATTTCCTCGCCGCGCAGCAGCGCATTGATTTCATCACCCGACAGGGTTTCATATTCCAGAAGACCTTTGGCCAGAACATGCAGGTCATCAAGATGTTCGGTCAGAACACGCTTGGCGAATTCATAAGCCTCGTCGGAATAACGACGGACTTCGTCATCGATCAGCTGTGCCGTTTTCTCGGACACGTTTTTGTGCTGTGCGACGCTGTGACCAAGAAACACTTCTTCCTGGTTATCAACGTATTTGACGTTACCCAGTTTGTCCGAGAAGCCCCATTCGGTCACCATCTTGCGGGCATACTGGGTCACCATATTGATGTCAGAAGATGCGCCCGTGGTGACCTTGTCCTTGCCAAAGATGATTTCTTCGGCAACACGCCCACCCATGGCAACAGCCAGATCCGAGATCAGCTGTTCATAGGATTTGGAAACCTGATCACGTTCCGGCAGGCGCATGACCATCCCCAGTGCACGACCGCGCGGGATGATGGTTGCCTTGTGGATCGGATCGGATGCCGGGGTATGAAGGGCAACCAGTGCGTGGCCACCTTCGTGATAGGCGGTCAGCTTTTTCTCGTCATCGGTCATGATCATCGAACGGCGTTCCGCCCCCATCATGACTTTGTCCTTGGCGTTTTCGAAATCGGCCATGGTGACGACGCGCTTGCCAAGACGGGCCGCAAGAAGGGCCGCTTCGTTGACAAGGTTTGCCAGATCAGCACCCGAGAAGCCCGGTGTACCACGTGCAACCGTGCGCAGATCGACATCCGGGCCCAGCGGAACCTTGCGGGCATGAACACCAAGAATATGTTCACGGCCTTCAAGATCGGGGTTCGGGACAACGATCTGACGGTCAAAACGACCCGGACGCAGCAATGCCGGGTCCAGAACGTCCGGACGGTTGGTTGCAGCAACCAGGATCACGCCTTCGTTGGCTTCGAAACCATCCATCTCGACCAGAAGCTGGTTCAGGGTCTGTTCGCGTTCATCGTTACCGCCGCCAAGACCGGCGCCACGATGGCGACCAACCGCGTCGATTTCATCGATGAAGATGATGCAAGGTGCGTTTTTCTTGCCCTGTTCGAACATGTCACGGACACGCGATGCACCAACACCAACAAACATTTCCACAAAGTCCGAACCCGAAATGGTGAAGAACGGAACGTTTGCTTCGCCGGCGATTGCACGTGCCAGAAGCGTTTTACCGGTACCCGGAGGACCAACCAGCAGCATGCCTTTGGGGATTTTACCGCCAAGACGCTGGAATTTCTGGGGATCACGCAGGAAGTCGACGACTTCTTCAAGTTCGCCCTTGGCTTCTTCGATGCCCGCAACGTCTTCAAAGGTCACGCGACCGGACTTTTCGGTCAGCATCTTGGCCTTTGACTTGCCAAAGCCCATGGCCTTGCCGCCGCCGCCCTGCATCTGGCGCATGAAGAAGATCCAGACACCGATGATCAGCAGCATCGGGAACCAGCTGATCAGTGCGCTCATCAGCGGCGAAAGGCTTTCTTCCGGCTGTGCGATGATGCGAACACCCTTGTCGTTCAGTTTTTCGACAAGGTTCGGATAATCGGGGGTGTAAACATTAACAGAGCGACCGTCGCGCGTTTCTGCTGTCAGATTATTGCCCTGGATGGTGACTTCCGAAATCTGGCCGGTATCAACTTCGGCAAGGAAGTCCGAAAATGCCAGCGACGACTGGCCGGACCGTCCGGAGGGCGACTGAAACAGGTTAAACAAGGCCACCAAAAGGATGGCAATGATAACCCACAGTGCGAGATTTTTTCCCATATTCATTCCAAGCTACTGGTCGCAATTATGTGTGCCGTGACGCAAAACTTCCTGCGCAAGGCTTGATCATCAGATAGTCACAAGCCCTGCTTACGCAAGTAGGTTGTCGGGTTTCGGCGACGATTTGAAACCACTTTCCCACAAAGGTACTGGTGGTGCAAACCGCCATCGCCCGCCAAATGCAAATTTTCCCCTGCCCGAAGGCGGTTCACAGTCGGCGGCGGATAATACGTCGGAAAGCTCCGAAACCTCAAGCCCGCCAACGGATCGCAAGCCTTCTTTATCGTAGAGTGCAGGCATGGATGCAAGGGCCGCGCGCGGCAAATTGCCAATAAATGGTACGATTTCGCGCAATGCAGCCCGAAATGCCTTTGTGTGAAACACATCACAAAGATCAAGCGGCCCGATCCACGGATCGGTCAAGCCCCCGAAATCGGCGCGATTTAGCAGCAATTCGAACCGGTTATCCCAACAAACCGATCCGGTTTTGACATCCCCAGGCGCATCCATTGTCACCACCTGATGCACTGCCGCACCATCAAGCCGCCCCCGTTCGCGATACACGCAAACCTGATCGCGGCGCGCATGCAAAACGCATCCGCCCAGACTAAGGCGCGCGGACGGATTTTCAGAAATCCGCGCCAAGGCACCCGCGAGACTATCAAAAGCCGGCATATAGCCCGCCCCGCCAGCCGTTCGAACCACCTGCCCCACGGCATAAATGCGTGCGGTATCGTCGTGATGCCCGGTCATAAACAGGGACCGGTCGCAAAGCGCGACCCCATTGCCATGAAGGGTTACGCACCCGGCCAGAAGGCGCCCGATCGACTGTTCAAGCGTCCGTCGTTCCCCGGCAATATCCGCGCGGCATGATGATGGCCCGCAGTTATCGGCAAGCCGGTTGCGCACCCGGACGCGTTCGAATTTTTCATTGCGATTTGACGGGTCTTCGACCCAGGCTTGATGGCGGCTCTGAAGAGTTGCGACCAGATCGGCCTTTTCCACGGCCAAAAAAGGGCGCAGCACACGGGCATGTTTCATAAAGCGCCGTGCCGACATGCCCGCCTGCCCCAGCGGGGTTGGGCCACGCATTTCGCGCATGGCAATTGTTTCGGCCTGATCACCGGCATGGTGGGCCACCAGCAAATGGAAAATACCGCGATCGGCCAACAACTGATCCATCAGATCATAGCGCGCCCGTCTGGCCTGTTCCTGCACCGCACGCGACGGTTTGGTGCCCTGCCATCGCAAAATGACATGTTTAATCCCGTGTTCGGAAAGCTGATCGCCGACCCATTGCGCTTCCTGGGCGGAATCGGCGCGCAATCCGTGATCGACAGTGATTGCAAGGATTGCGCCGCCCCGCGCACGACACCATTCATCGGCCAGTAACGCCAGTGCCATGCTGTCTGCACCGCCAGAAACTGCGACACCCACAACCGGGGCTGCTTCGAACGGGGCAAATTCGGCCATCAGCTTTTCAAAGACAACGGCGTCCAGTGGAGTTCCACTGGACGCCGCAGCATGTTCGGATCTGTTCGGGACGCTGTCGGTCATGACATGCCTGTTGCCAATGGCCTATTGCGCGCAACCGCGGCTTTTGCGTTCCTGACGGGCGCGATCAAGGACAACATTCGATGCATTCGGGAAGTTATCGATCAGATGGCCGAATGCGGTGCAGGCATCTTCGTTTTTGCCAAGATTGGCCAGCGACATGCCGAGTTTCAAAAGATTATCCGGTGCCTTGGTGCTGTCGGGATAGGTCTGGAAACCTTCGGTGAAGGCGATGGCGGCATTTTCATACTGCCCGCGCACATAATAGGTCTCGCCCAGCCAGTATTGCGCATTGCCCGCCAGCGGGTCATTGGGGTGCTGGGCGACAAAGCTGCTAAGCGCCTGTTCGGCAGCCGGGAAATCCTGTTTGCGCAGCAGGCCAAAGGCTTCGCGATATTGTTCTTCGGGGGTGCCGGTCGATGCCGATACCGATGCAGACTGGGTCGATGCCGCAGACACATTGCCCGACGGACCGGACGGAATTTTTGGCGGCTGGCCTTCGCTTTCGATCACGCCAAACAGCTTGGTGCCGCGTTCGTTAAGACGTTCGCCACTTGCCGATCCGCCCAATTCGCTTGATGCGACCGCATCACCGGTTGGCGCCGGACCATCCGCAGCCCCCGCAGCCAGCGGCGCAGCACCGGACGGGGCCGCACCGGACATGGCACCGCCATTTTCAAGCTGGCCAAGGCGGAAATCGATATCGGCAACCAGACGTTCCAGACGTTCTTCCATCTTGCGAATACGGAAATCGAACTGTTCGAGTTGCCCGGTCAGTTGCGACGCATTGCGCTGAAGTTCATTGATCTGAACCTGCTGGCGGGCTGCTGCCGGGGTTGAGGCGCTGTCGGCACCAGATGCGGCAGCACCGGCAGCCGCACCTGCGCCACCGGTCCCTTCGCGGTAGACATAACGCTGCAAGAGATCGAGATCCTTGCGCAGTTGTTCTACCTGGCGGGACATGTTGGCGTCCTGGGCGTGGACCGTTCCTGATCCAAGTGACGTCATGGCAAACACGGTGCCCATGGCCAAAGCCACAAGAATCCGGCGGCCTTTACGCGAAGTTGCGGCCCCTGTTGCGCGTGAACCCGTGGCACTGGCCCGATCGGATCGGATCGCGGCACAGGCAGCAAGGTGCGATTCAGTGGTGGGTCGAACTCGGATCATTATCAGGTCCTTTGTCGTCAATGCTGTCTTTGTTGCGTCACTATGAACAGGACACGATGACATTTTCAACATTTTCAGGCGGCAAAAATAAGGCGCCTGCCCCGGACGGGACAGGCGCCTTGGTATTCAAGTCAGGCTTTCACCTGCACGCGCTTAGCGGATAACCGATACAGCGCGGCGGTTTTTCGCCCAGCTTTCTTCGTCATGGCCAAGAGCGACCGGACGTTCTTTACCATAAGAAATGGTTTCAACGCGCGACGGGTCGATACCCAGAGCGATCAGGTAATCTTTAACCGAGTTCGCGCGACGTTCGCCGAGTGCAAGGTTGTATTCACGGGTGCCGCGCTCGTCGGCATGACCTTCAACAACAACTTTGTACTGCGGGTATTTTTTCAGCCAAGCGGCCTGCAGTTCGAGGGTGCGACGTGCTTCGCCAGCCAGATCGTATTTATCGAAGCCGAAGAAGACGCGGTCACCAACGTTAACAGCGAACCACTCTGGGCTGCTTTCCGACAGCGACGTGCTGGTGGACGGCTGGTTTACAGTCGATACACCCTCGCCACCAGTGGTCGCAGAGCTATCAGGTGCAGTTTCACATGCAGCCAGAAGAGCGGCAGCAGCAAAAACGCTGAGAATACGAAGTTTCATTTAAGTTTTCCCCTTAACACCGGACGCATTCGCCCGAGGTTGGTGTTTTCCATGTCTCGCGACACCGAAAATGCCCGCGATAAAAGCGAATCGCATTCAGTGCTTCGCGATGACTATACTCTTGAGATATCAGGGAATCAAGGGTGACCATGCTGGATCCGACCCATCCGCAGGTGTAACGATCTCTCGCTCGTTATAACCTGTGAGATCTATCGAATACAGACGATAGCGATCCTTGGTCCCGTCCCTGGACGGGTGCTGGCGGTGATACATCAACACTCTTCCGTTCGGAGCCCATGTTGGTCCCTCTACGAGGAACCCTTCGGCCAGCAGCCTTTCACCACTGCCGTCTGGCCGCATGACACCGATATAGAACCTACCTCCTTGTGATTTGGTGAATGCAATCAGGTCTCCGCGTGGCGACCAGACTGGTGTGGCGTAAAGACCCCCACCAAAACTGATACGCTGAACGCCACCACCATCTGCATTCATCACGTAAATTTGTTGTGACCCACTGCGATCAGAGTTGAACGCAATGCGCGAACCGTCAGGCGAATAGGAAGGCGAGGTATCCACGGCGGCATGACGCGTCAGCTGATGCTTTTCGCGCGTGCGCAGGTCCAGTTCATAAATTTCACTGTTCCCGTCAAGCGCTTGCGACATGACAACCGAGTTCCCGTCTGGCGCGAATCGGGGCGCAAAAGTCATCCCCGGAAAATCGCCCAGCAATTCCAACTCGCCGGTATCGATATCCAAAACATAGACGCGTGGCTTGTCGTTGAAATACGACATATAGACCACTTCCTGTGCTGTCGGCGAGAAACGCGGGTTCAGCACAAGGAACCGACCGTCCGACAGGAACCGGTGGTTTGCACCATCCTGATCCATGATCGCCAAACGTTTTACACGTTTGTCGGCCGGGCCTGATTCAGACACATACACAATTCTGGTGTCGAAATATCCGGTTTCGCCGGTAATGCGCTTATAGATCTCGTCAGCGATCTTGTGCGCAATACGGCGCCAGTTATTGGGCTGTGTACGGTAGGCAACACCAGACATCTGGGTTTCTGCCAGCACATCCCAAAGACGGAATTCGACACGAAGCAATCCGTTTGGTTCCGTAACAACGCGACCATTGACCAGTGCCTGGGCACTGATGGCGCGCCATTCGGCGAAGTTCGGATTGACCGCCAATGATGCGGCACTCTGGATGAATGCCTTTTCATTGATCGGTGCAAACAGCCCCGAACGTTCGAGGTCGGCAGCAATCACCTGTGTCAGGTTCTGGCCGATCTCGGTTTCGGCAACGCCTTCACCCGGGAAGCGGGTGACGGCAATTGGCATTGGCTTGAGTTCACCCCGGGTGATGTCAATCCGGAGTTCCGCCTTTGCCGGCGACATGAAACCGACATTCAGGCCAGCGACAACGGCAAGGGCACACAGTGTCGCGACACTGCTTCTTACCCAAAATCGTTTTCCTGCGTTGGTCTTGATCGTCATCCTGCCTCGCTATTTTCCACGCGTGTTCAAGAACTTATCATTAAAGGCCCAGCATTTCACGCATGTCGAAATTAAACGTGAATGTGCGCCACATTTCATATTTATCCAGCGGCAGTTTTAGAGGACTGCATTGCGGATTTAGCACTGCTCGCAAAGCACTTTCTGCAATCGTACGGCGAGAAGAATCGCCCTGTATGTCATTCAGATTACTGATACGTGCCTGTCGAACGGTTCCGTCAGGGTTTGCGCTGACGTGAATTTCAACGGCAAAGCTCCCGGCTTCCTTGGCACCGGCCGGCGGGCTCCAGCATTTTTCAATCTGGCGCTTTACGGCATCAAGCTCGCTCATGGTCAGATTCGCATCCAGTCTGGTTGCCACGACCTCGCTGGCGTTTTCTTCAGGTACCTGATCAGGTTGCGGTTCCGGGGTTGCCTGTGCCGTTTCCTTCAGCTTGCTCACATCCTTGAGAACACTCATCAGGTCGCGCTTTTTCGGCTCTTCCTTCTTGGGTTCTTCCTTTTTCGGTTCCGGTTTTTTGACCGGCTCGGGTTTGGGCGGCTGTGGCTTGCTGTCGGGCTTTACCGCAGCCAGTTCGGTCGGCTGTGGTTCCGGTTTGGGTTCAGGCTGCTTTTTAACCTCGGGCGTGGGCACCGGTTCCGGCTTTGGCGCCGGTTTTGGTTCGGGCTTCGGCTCTGGTTTCGGCTCGGGCTTTGGCTCTGGCTTCGGTTCCGGTTTGGGCTCGGGTTTCGGTTCGGGCTTTGGTTCCGGTTTCGGCTCAGGCTTTGGCTCGGGCTTTGGTTTCGGCTCGGGCTTGGGTGCCGGTTTTGGTTCCTTTTTCGGTTCGGGCTTTGGCAATGCCTTGGTCGGGGCAGCGGAAAACTCGTCCACTGTCACGACTTCGACCGAAATGGACTGCAATTCCAGCGGCGTTTCATCAAACAGGTCAGGCAAGCCCAACCACGCAATCAGAAACAGCGCAATATGCAAACCAAGCGATATGAGAGCGTAACGCAGCATAGTCTGTTACGAACCCTTGTTGGGCAATTCGGCGATCAGGGCGACCTTGGTAAAGCCGGCATCCTTGATCAGCCCCATAACTTCCATCACCCGGCCGTAATCAATGGCCTTGTCACCACGCACAAAGATGCGGGTGTCGGCCTTGTTATCGGTAATGGCCGCGAGCTTTTCGGTCAGGGTGTCCTGCGCGATTTCACTATCCATAATATAGATGGTGCCTTCACGCGAAACCGAGACGACAAGCGGCTCGTCCTGCCCGGTCATCGGTGCAGCACTGGTTTCGGGCAGATCGACTTCGACACCAACCGTCATCAGGGGGGCTGCGACCATGAAGATCACCAGCAGCACCAGCATGACGTCCACCATCGGCGTGACGTTGATGTCGCTCATCGCTGCGCGTCGGTTGCTCCGACGTCCGCGACGGCGTCCTCCACCAGATCGGGATGCGAGTTGAGCGCCCATAATCAGTCTCTCGTATCGTCAAGTTGGCGCGAGAGGATCGAGCTGAACTCGTCCACGAAGGCTTCAAGACGGTTGCTATAGCGATTGAGATCACTGGAAATCTTGTTATAGGCAACCACGGCCGGGATTGCGGCAACAAGACCCATGGCGGTTGCAAACAGGGCTTCGGCGATCCCCGGTGCGACAACCGCAAGCGAGGTGTTTTTGGATGCGGCGATCGACTGGAAGGACACCATGATCCCCCAGACAGTACCGAACAGACCGACAAACGGTGCAGTCGAGCCGACCGAAGCCAGGAAGGTCATGTAACGTTCGACGCGATCCATTTCACGACCCAGCGTGATTTCCATGGATTTCTCAAGGCGCTGCTGCAAACGGGCGCGCATGGTGTCACCATGAACACCGCGCGCATTCGAACGACGCCATTCGCGCATTGCCGAAACAAAGATTGCCGACATCGGATCCCGCGGCTTGTCCGCAATCCGGTCATACAGGTCTTCAAGCGAACCGCCCGACCAGAATGCTTCTTCGAATGTGCTGGCTTGCGCGCGCAACTTGCGCAGGCGCATCAGCTTTTCGATGACAATCGCCCATACCCAGACAGATGCCAGCAACAGTCCGATCATCACCGTTTTGACGACCAGTCCAGCCTGCATGAACAGTCCCCACAGAGACATGTCATGCGCCATGACCGACTGCCCCAGCGTTACCGCGTCGACCACTTGATTTTCCATATTCCCGTTAGTCCTTGTTCACATCCAGATATCGACTAAATACTGTTCTTAATTCTTCGGGCAGTCTTTGTGCCCGAAGTTCTTCCAACGACATGCAGGCGAGATAAATCTCGATCACCACAAGTTCTTCTTCGCCGCGCATGATCTTTTGTTCATACCCGAGTGATGCGCCCCCTAGCTTAATCACCCTGGTTTCCACCGTCAGGCGGTCTTCCAACTGAGCGGCGCGACGAAAATCGAGCGTACAGTGTCGAACGGCTATGGCAACTTTGTGGCGTTCTGCAACATTTCGATTGGTAAAGCCCAACAGGTTAAGCATCGCTGAACGCGCACGTTCGGCAAATGCAAGATAGTTGGCGTGATACACGATGCCGCCGGCATCGGTATCTTCATAAAATACGACTAAAGGATAAATGTGACGTTTGCCGTCCATGTAGCCCAACAGGGCATCATGCGTGTCCTGTCCCATCAGGAATCGCTCCTTGATGATCCATTACCCTGACTGTCAAAAAGATCGGACATCGGCATCCCGCCCGCTTCGCGCGGCGGCGTCAGACCAAGATGCTGGAACCCCTTGATGCCCAGCATACGCCCGCGCGGGGTACGCTGGATCAGGCCCTGCTGAAGCAGATATGGCTCGATCACGTCTTCGATGGTGTCGCGTTCTTCCGACAGGGCCGCGGCAAGGGTATCAACCCCGACCGGTCCACCACCGTAATTTCCGGCAATACAATTAAGATAGCGACGGTCCTGACTGTCCAGGCCAAGGTTGTCGACCTCAAGCCGGGTCAGCGCCGCATCGGCAATAAATTTATCAACCGGCGACTTTTCGGCCACGGCGGCAAAGTCACGCACACGTCGCAACAAACGCCCGGCAATACGCGGCGTACCGCGCGACCGGCGCGCAATTTCCATCGCACCTTCTTCGGTCATGTCGAAATTCAACAACCGCGCACCGCGCGACACAATCGAAACCAGTTCTTCGGGCTCATAGAACCGCAGACGCAACGGAATGCCGAAACGGTCACGCAGCGGCGTGGTCAAAAGCCCCGAACGCGTGGTCGCACCAACCAGGGTAAAGGGCGGCAAATCGATACGAACCGAACGGGCTGCCGGCCCCTCGCCGATGATCAGATCAAGCTGGAAATCTTCCATCGCCGGATACAGAATTTCTTCAACCGCCGGGTTCAAACGGTGAATTTCGTCAATGAACAGAACATCGCGCGGCTGAAGGTTCGTCAAAAGAGCGGCAAGGTCACCCGCCTTGGCAATGACCGGACCGGACGTTGCGCGGAAACCGACGCCAAGTTCACTGGCAACAATTTGCGACAACGTGGTTTTGCCAAGTCCGGGCGGACCAAAGAACAGGACATGGTCCATGGCCTCTTCACGCGCACGGGCCGCCTGAATGAAAACATCAAGGTTTTCGCGCACTTCTTTCTGACCGGTGAAATCATCGAGCCGGCGCGGACGCAGCGATCCTTCCTGATGGTCTTCTTCGCGGCGCTCACCACTGAGCAGACGGTCTTCTTCTTCGCTCACGCGCTAAGCTCCTTCAGTCCCAGACGGATCAGGGTATCGATTGTCTTGTCATCGCCGGCCTGCTGGGCGGCCTTGCCCACCGCGCCAAATGCCTCGGACCGGCCATAACCAAGATTAACCAATGCAGATACGGCATCCGCCATTACGACACTATCATCCACAACCGGTTCGGCCGGGGCTGTGTCGATTTTCACATCTGTTTTGGATTTTGCGGTTTTCTTTGCCTTGGCTTCCGGCTTGGCGGGTTCCACAGCCGGGCTTGCCGGTGCGGCCACCGGACCAAGATTAAGCTTTGCGGCCTTGTCTTTGAGTTCACCGACAATGCGGGTTGCGACCTTGGGCCCGATGCCAGGTGCGCGGCACAATGCCGTCGTGTCCTGTGCGGCAAGGGCGCGCAAAAGATCGGTCGGGCTCAGCACGGACAACAGGGCAAGGGCAACCTTGGCCCCCACCCCCTGTACGGTGGTCAGCAACGAAAACCACTGTTTTTCGGCGTTATCGGCAAAGCCATACAGGTGAATGTGATCTTCGCGAACGTGGGTTTCGATCATCAAACCGGCATCCCCGCCCTTTGGCGGCAACATGGAAAGCGTGCGGCGCGAGGCAAACACAAGATAGCCAACGCCATTCACGTCAATGATGACGCTGTCTTCGCCAATGAAATCGACAATTCCGCGCAGTTTCGCGATCACCTGTATCGTCTCCCGTTTCCTGTTGGTTTGGCCGCCATGCTTGCCGCAAGCGACCGGTTCCCGGCATGTTGCGCGTGACAGATCGCCACCGCAAGCGCATCGGCCGCATCCGCCCCGGCAATTTCACATCCCGGAAGCAGGGTCGAAACCATCATTTCGACCTGTTGCTTGGCGGCGTGACCGGCACCGACAACAGTCTTTTTGACGGCATTGGGTGTATATTCCGTTACCGGAATGCCATTGCGCGCCGGTGCGAGCAAGGCAACACCGCGTGCCTGACCGAGCTTAAGGGTGGATACCGGGTTCTTGTTGACAAAGGTTTCTTCGACCGCGGCCTCGTCCGGGTCCCAGGTCTGGATCACCTCGATCAGGCCGGAATGCAGCTGATCAAGGCGTTCGGCAAGGCTTAGCGACTGGGTGGATGTGACAATGCCGTTGGCGACATGGCGCATCCGGTTGTCCTGAAGGTCGATCACCCCCCAGCCCGTGCGTTGCAGACCGGGGTCAATTCCAAGTACGCGGACCACTATGTCACCCCATTTCCCGGAAGCCAGATACAAAACACCCGCCATTCAAACATGAAGGGCGGGCATCAAACCGCCCCCGAACATGATGGCGTTTGCAACCATATTCGGGGGAGTGGTTTTTAAACAAGTCTAGTTATCGAGACCAGCGACGATTTCGTCGGTCCAGGCAACGTTGGTCCAGACGTTCTGGACGTCATCATTGTCTTCGAGAACATCAACAAGCTTCATGATGCTCTGGGCCTGTTCGACATTGATTTCGGCCTCGGTCACGGCACGGAAGACCATTTTCGCACTTTCCGGATCGCCAAACTTTTCGGTCAGCGCTTCGCGAACAGCGTTCAGGTCTTCAAGTTCGGTATCAACAACGTGGCTGTTTTCATCAGACTCAACGTTTGCCGCACCGGCTTCGAGGGCCGCTTCGAAGATTTCGTCAGCATCAGCGGCATCCGCCGGATAGACGATTTCACCAAGACGGTTGAACATAAAGCCGACCGAACCGGTTTCGCCAAGGTTACCACCGCTTTTTGCAAAGGCAGCACGCACTTCGGACGCGGTACGGTTACGGTTATCCGTCAGGGCTTCGACGATGACGGCAACACCAGCGGTGCCATAACCTTCGTAACGGACTTCTTCGTAATTGTCGCCCTCGCCTGCACCGGTCGCCTTTTTGATAGCGCGTTCGATGTTGTCCTTGGGCATGTTCTGACCGCGAGCCGCCGCGATCGCAGCACGCAGACGCGGGTTGCTGTCAATGTCTTCGCTGATTTTTGCCGCAACCGTGATTTCGCGGGCAAGCTTGGTGAAGATCTTGGCGCGTTTTTTATCCTGGGCACCTTTGCGGTGCATAATGTTCTTAAATTGGGAATGGCCGGCCATAACCTAAAACCTGTATTCATTGAACTCGATGTGGAACGGTATCGGGTGATACCACGCCGGTCATGCGGGAGTTCCCTGTCAGACCAGCCCGTCCGGACATCTGCAAGACAATGCTTTGTGTCGTTTGCAGCAGGTACGAACGAAAATTTCGACCGCTCCTATAGCCTGTTTACCTGCCAAGGTCCAGCGATGCTTGGTATCGCTGCCAAGATCACCGGGAACGAACCGCCCCGGACCGCCGATCACACCACCAATCCAGGTGGCAATTTTCTTGCATTTTACAGCTTCGGTTTGGTTAGATGTTGCAGTCGCAAAGATATTCTTTCATTAATAATACGAATGTAACTTATTAAACTAAAGAAGAACACTCTCCGGGGTCCAAGATGCCGGCCTGGTTGAAAAGACCATTTTCTTTTCAGACGGCCGAAACAACCCGAATGGACACAGAAGCCATACGGGAACAGTCAGGAAACAAAGGTTAGATAGAATGGGAACTAAATTCGGGGTCCAAAGCAAGTTACTGATTTCATTTGCTCTGGTTGGATTAATGGCGGTTATTTCCGCTGTTGTCGGCGCTGTATCCTTCAACAAATTCGGTGATGCTCTTACGACCATCACGGAAGAAAAGCTTCCGCCTATTGCTGCGGCACAGGCCTTGGCAACCGAAAGTGCAGAAATTGTCGCCATTGCACCGCGTATCGTTGCATCCGCCAACACGGATGAAGAAAACGCGATCAATGACGAACTTGCTATCCGTCTTCAGGCGCTGGTTTCGAAAATCAACGAAATCGAAGCCACCGGCTTCATGCCCGAGGTTATTGCAAGCATCAATGACAATCGCGGTCTTTTGCAGGACAACCTTGAAAAGCTTCATGCGGTAACGCAGGAACGTTTCCAGATTGCCAACGAAAAAGCTGAAAAACTTACAGAATTCCAGAACCTGTCCAAACGGTATGCAGATACCCTGAAACCGGTTCTGTCCTATACGCAGAACGATATTTCCCAGGGTGGCCAGTTCGCCGCATCGCTTAAAGATGACCCGGCAAAGAAATTCAGCACCGACAAGGAAGAAATTCTTGAAGTCTTCCAGAAATATTCTTCTGCCATCGAGACCCGCACCCCGATCCTTGACATTGAGCGTCTTGGATCGTCTGCGTCGAACATGATCATTTCGAGCACCACGGAAACCCAGGCGGTGCGTCTTTCGATCATTCCGGTGCGTATTCGCGGCACCTATAGCGACGCGCTGAGCCAGCTTGATGCCATCGGCAATGACCGTCTGAAGGCATTTTATGTCGATCTGATCGACAAGATGCAGAAGCTTTCGGTCGGCGAAGGCAGCCTTCCGGATCTTCGCAAACGCGAACTTGAAGCCAGCGAACAAAGCCAGGCACTGGTTGTGCAGAGTGGCGAATATGCCAATGCTATGCGTGCAAGCGTTGCCGAACTGGTTGCCGGTCTGAATCAGGAAGTCGCCGAAGCCGCCGCCGAAGCCGGTATTGTTGAAAAGCAGGGTCTGACCGCCCTTGCCGCAGTTGCCGCAATCGCGATCATCATTTCGCTTCTGATCTATGTTCTGTATGTCCGCGGCAACGTTCTGCGTCGTCTTGGCGGTCTTCAGAAAACCATGGTTCAGCTGGCGGATGGCAATCTTGACGTTGATGTCCCGGCCAAGGGCAATGACGAAATCAGCGCCATGGGCCGTGCGGTTGAAGTCTTTAAGGACAACGCCCTTAAGGTTCGCGAAATGCAGGCCGAGGAAGAGCGTCTTAACCGTGAACGTAACGAAGCCCTTCGTGACGAGCTTCTGGGTCTTGCCGATACGTTGCAGAACGAAGTTGAAAGTGCCGTGAACGAGATCGCCGCCCTTGGTGATCAGCTTCAGGGTGTTTCCGGTCAGATGACATCGAGCGCCGAACTGGTATCGGGTCAGACCGAAGATGTTGCCAATTCCGCACAGGAAGCCACCGGCAATGTCGAAACCGTTGCCGCCGCAACCGAGCAGCTTTCGGCATCGAATGCGGAAATCAACCGTCAGATGGCGGAATCAACCCGCATTTCGAGCGAAGCATCGACCCGCGCACAGCAGACCAACGAACTGGTTGTCAGCCTGTCGCAGTCAGCTGATCGCATCGGCGAAGTGATCGCTCTGATCACCGACATCGCCGAGCAGACCAACCTTCTGGCACTTAACGCGACCATCGAGGCCGCCCGTGCCGGTGATGCCGGCAAAGGCTTTGCCGTGGTTGCCGCCGAGGTCAAAAACCTTGCCAACCAGACCGAAAAAGCGACCGAGGAAATCTCTGGTCAGATTGCCGGTATCCAGAAAGCCACCGGTGAATCTGTTAACGCGATTGGTGACATTGGCCGCATCATTGAAAACATCAATGAAATCGCCACCACCATTTCGGCCGCAGTCGAAGAACAGGGTGCAGCAACCGATGAAATCACCCGCAACGTGCGCGGTGCTGCGGACCGTACCCGTTCGGTATCGGCGTCAATCACCGAGGTTGCCAGTGAAACCGGTAAAACCGGCGAACTGTCCAGCCAGGTTCTGGCCACAGCCCAGAACGCATCGGAAAAAGTTGAAAACCTTCGGTCGCGGATCAACGGCATTCTCGATGACTTGCGCAAACAGGCGCATGATCGGGCTGCTTCCTGATCGAAGAATCGACACCATCCTGACTGAAAGGGTCCGCCATCCGGCGGGCCCTTTTTCGTTTTGCCCCTGTGGCCGGGCATCCGATTTATCGAAAATTCGGCAGAAACGCCCGTAAAAACCCGTAGCAAAACCGCACAACCTATACGTCTGTTTAAGCATAAAAACTCATGCTTAGTTTGCGTGCAATGTGCTATATGGGCTTTAACTATAACAGAAAAGTCGCTTTTTCCGATCAAGCCGCCCCACAACCTGGCAGACCGGCCCTACCCTTAAAGTGACATATCCAGGGAAGCTACATCTGAGAGACCCACAATAAGCAGGTCGACACAGCACGTGTGTCGGCACGGGACTCATTCGTCTATGGGGTATCATGAACTATGGGACTTAAATTCAAGCGCGGCAGCTCCCCGTCGCCATCCAGTAAAACAAAAACATCGGGACTTGGTGTCCGTGAAAAGCTTGCCGGTGCATTCTTTCTTGTCGGTCTGATCGCTGTGCTTGCCGCGACTGTTTCGGTCTTTTCATTCAACAAATTTGGCAGCCAGCTTGACGAAATCACCCATGCGCAGCTGCCACCAATGTTCACCGCCCAGCAGTTGGCCACCGATAGCGTAAAGGTTGTCGCATCCGCACCGCGCATCGTTGCCGCCACGTCCCCGGAAGAAGAACAGGTCGTCAAGATCGAACTGGACATGCTGCTTGACAGTCTGCGCGAGAAACTTGAACAGCTGTCGCAGTCCGGGCTGCCGCCCGCATCGCTGTCACATATTGAAACCAACGGCAAAAACCTTGCCGATAATCTTGAGAAACTGCACGACACCACGCTTCGCCGTTTTGACGCCGCCAACAAGCTGGCAGAAAGTCTTGATAAGTTTCAGCAGCTCAATAACCGGTTTGGTTCGATGCTCAAGCCATTGCTGGCAATGTCGCAAAACCAGATTTCCAACATCGGCACCCAGGTTGAAGACATCCGCAAAAGCGGTTCTTTCCTGACGCTGGATCAGAAAACCCAGGGCACCGAGCTTCTGGTCGAGCTTGATCAGACGATTGCCGAACGTGCACCGATTCTTGAGCTGTCGAAACTTGGCGGTGATATGGCCAACACAATTCTGGCCGCGGCATCAAGCACGGACGAAACCCGCCTGAAAATCATCGGCGTGCAGGTCAACGGGGCGATCGGCACCATCGAGACCCTGATCAAGAATCTCGAAAACAAGAAACTTCAGACATATTATTCCGACCTGATGGGCGACATCAAAACGCTTGCCGTCGGGGATCAGAGCATTCCGGCATTGCGTCTGGCCGAACTGCAACTGATCAAGGAACAGGGTGAAGTTGTTATTGAAAGCGCCGATTACGCAACCACCATGGAAAGTGGTGTGAATGCATTGGTCGAGGCCTTGCAGACCGGTGTTGACCGTTCTGCCGGTGCGGCCAATACGCTTAGCATCCAGAGCACCTATGTGATGTATGCGGTCGGCGCGCTGGCTGTTCTTTTGCCGCTTTTGATCTTTGTATTCTATGTGCGGGGCAACCTTCTGCGCCGTCTGGCCGGCTTGCAGAAAACCATGGTTGCACTGGCAGCCGGGGATCTTGCGGTTGATGTCCCGTCCAAGGGCAATGACGAAATCAGCGCCATGGGTCGCGCGGTTGACGTGTTCAAGGAAAACGCCATCAAGGTCCGCGACATGCAGGCCGAGGAAGAGCGCCTTAACCGTGAACGCAACGAGGCCCTTCGTGATGAGCTGCTTGGTCTTGCCGATACCCTTCAGGGGGAAGTGGAAACCGCAGTGAACGAAATCGCCGCCCTTGGCGAACAGCTTCAGGGTGTTTCCGGTCAGATGACCGAAAGTGCCGAACTGGTTTCAAGCCAGAGCGAAGATGTGTCGACATCGGCACAGGAAGCAACCGGCAATGTCGAAACCGTTGCCGCCGCGACCGAGCAGCTTTCAAGTTCGAATGCGGAAATCAACCGTCAGATGGCGGAAACCACCCGTATTTCCAACGAAGCCGCCCAGCGGGCCCAGCACACCAACGAGCTGGTTGTCAGCCTGTCACAATCGGCCGGCCGCATTGGCGAAGTGATCGCCCTGATCACCGACATCGCCGAACAGACCAACCTTCTGGCACTGAATGCGACGATCGAGGCCGCCCGCGCCGGTGATGCCGGCAAAGGCTTTGCCGTGGTTGCCGCCGAGGTCAAAAACCTGGCCAACCAGACCGAAAAGGCGACCGAAGAAATTGCAGGTCAGATTTCCGGTATTCAGAAGGCCACCGGTGAGTCCGTGACCGCAATCGGTGAAATCGGGACAATCATTGATAATCTTAATCAGATTGCCACGACGATTTCCGCCGCGGTCGAGGAACAGGGTGCCGCCACCGACGAGATCAGCCGCAATGTTCGTGGTGCTGCCGATCGTACCCGTGCGGTATCGGCATCGATCACCGAGGTCGCCAATGAAACCGGGCGCACCGGTCAGTTGTCGGGCGAAGTTCTGACCACGTCGCGGGCTGCATCGGAAAAAGTCGGCGAGATGCGCAATCGTATCGCCAGCATCCTTGAAGATCTGCGTCAGCAGGCCCGTGATCGCGCAGCGTGATCGCGCCCTGCCCATCGGTTCCAATCTGAATGACAAAGGCCCACCGGTTGGTGGGCCTTTTTTTTATCGCGTGTCTCGTCCTGAAATATGTTGTCACCATGAGGAGACGACAATGTCCTGTTCAGGAACGGAGCGCCGCAAGCGCACC